>WBZS01000007.1_pt2 | contig 915732 bp, 751 predicted proteins | sample 5204201 | NCBI WGS metagenome assembly WBZS01 (sample SAMN12344357, study PRJNA552823) | activated sludge metagenome | biome: Activated sludge suspended growth; feature: Nitrification reactor; material: Wastewater; isolation source: activated sludge from nitrification reactor of wastewater... | reverse complement strand
CCATCCTGGTGGTCAACGCGATCCGCAACAAGGTCGTCCATCGCATATGCGCTGTGATCCGAAAAGGAGAAGCCTTCAAGCCCTTCCTCGAAAACTCCAAAACACGTTTGGAAATGACATAGAATAATTCTCCGCCTCGGGACCCTGCGATGAACGAACCGTGCTCAGCAGGGTCCTCTTCGAGAGACCCTGCAGGGGAGTAAGATGCCCACGCACTGGCCGAGCCGATCAACAACAGCGGCCCTTCAGGGGAGTAAGTCTTAACTTGGGATGCCTGACCTAAGCAGCGCCGGACGAAGGCAGTATCGAAACGGCAACGGATCGGAACAGTGCTCATCGCATTGCGCCCCTACGAACGACCCACCTAACGATGCGAAACGGAACAGCCATAGTTGTCACCCTATTGAGCTGTCCGTTGTTCAGTCCTCTGCGCTGTGCAGCCCAGAACCTGATACCCAACCCAGGCTTCGAGCTCATCGATAGCTGCCCACAATACCCTGCATTGCTCGGCTTTCAACCGGGTGCCCGACCCCAGGACTGGTACTCGTTCAGTGATACGCCGGACTATTTTACGGCCTGCTCGAACGATACGTTGAATGGTGTGCCTTCGAACGTATTCGGCACACAGCCAGCCTATGATGGGCAAGCGTATGCAGGTTTTGCCTGCTACCAACCGGATGGATACCGCGAATTGATCGGCGCCCAGTTAACACAGCCGCTTTCGGTGGGCGAGATCTATTATGCCAGCTGCTATGTCAGCCCTACAGTGGGAGGTAACCAGTTGGCGAATTTGGCCATCAACAGGGTAGGTATGTTGCTCTCCACGTTTCCTATCTACAGCGGTCAAGGCTTGCCAGGCTATCCATTGGTAAATCAAGCCTTGATCCAAGCGGCCACGATCGTGAGTGACACGGCGAATTGGACACTCATCAGCGGCAGCTTCGTTGCGAACCAGGCTTACTCGTACGTGGTCCTTGGGAACCTGTTCGACAACGAGCACACTGATACGGTTTCGATTTCGACAGGCTTTTTCCCACTGGCCTATTACTACGTGGATCATGTTTGCCTCTCCAGTTCGCCGAACGGTTGCGACCTGAGCACGGCAATGGGATCTTCTGGAATCGTAACGCCCAGCTTATTCCCCCATCCCGCCGTTGATCATGTGTGTGTTGCCTGGCCCGTCGCGGGGAACTGGATGATCAAGATCATCGAGCCATCTGGGCGCTGTATGCTGCAAAAGGACTGCGTCAACGTTAGCCGCATGGAAGTGTACGTGGATGATTGGGCTCCCGGAAGCTATGTAGTGCAGCTGAGCGACGGGCATTCGACGATCACGCGTCGCTTGGTCGTCGTACGATGAGCGTTGTTCCGATCGTCAAGCTGAAATTCCCTACTCCTCCTCCACCCGTTCTTCCGGCTTCGCCAGCCCCCCCGCCGCATACTTCCTCCACTTCTCGATCACCGCTGTCATGTCAGCTGGCAATGGGCTTTCGAAGCGCATGCGTTTGCCGGTAACGGGGTGCTCGATCTCCAGCACCGCGGCGTGCAGCGCGTGTCGCGGGCAGAGCTCGAAGGCGTTCTCCACGAACTGGCGGTACTTGGTGAACACGGTGCCTTTCACCACGCGCGCGCCATGGTACTCCGGATCATTGAACAACTGATGACCGATCCAGCGCATGTGCGCGCGGATCTGGTGCGTGCGGCCCGTCTCCAGCTTGCACTCCACGAGCGTCACGTACACGAAGCGCTCCTTCACCTTCCAATGGGTGATCGCCGGTTTGCCGTGCTCCCCTTCCGGGAACACCTGCATCACCGTGCGGTCCTTCAAGGAGCGGCCGATGTGGCCTTCGATCGTGCCTTCGTCCTCGGTGAAGTCGCCCCACACCAACGCGAGGTAGCGGCGGTCGTTCGTGCGGTCGAAGAACTGCTGCGCCAGGTGCGCGGTGGCTTCCTCGGTCTTGCCGATCACCATCACCCCGCTCGTGTTCTTGTCCAAGCGGTGCACCAGTCCGGGCCGCGCTTCCATCTCCCCCACCTTCTTGCTCGTGTGGCCGAAGTGGTACATGAGCGCGTTCACCAAGGTGCCGGTCCAATTGCCGTGGCCGGGGTGCACCACCAGGCCCGCCTGCTTGTCGATGATGAGCATGTGCTCGTCCTCGTACAGCACCTTCAGCGGGATGTTCTCCGGCACCAGTTCCACTTCGCGCACCGGCCAGGGCAGCACCAGGCTGATGTCATCGAAGGGCTTCACCTTGTAGCTCGGCTTCTGCGGCTTGCCGTTCACGCGCACGGAACCCGCACGCGCGGCGGTGGCGATGCGCGTGCGGCTGATGCTCGGCAGGCGATCGTCCAGGAAGCGGTCCAGCCGCATCAACGATTGACCGGCATCGCACACCACGCGGTGGTGCTCGTACAGCTCCTGCTCTTCGCCACCCTCGGGGGCGGCGCCATCGTTCGGTCGTTCGTCGCTCATCAGGGCAAAGGTCACGACTTATCCTTCACCGGAGCGGCTGCGCAGGCCGTTAGCGGCTCAGCGCTGCACCACCAGCCGCTGCTGGGTGAGCAGGTTGCCCGCGGCATCCAGCGCACGCACCAGGTACAGCGCGGGTGACAAACCATCCACCGTAAGCTCACCGCCGTTCCAGTTCGCCCGTTGCACTACGCGCCCGGTGATGTCCGCCACCTCCACCGTGCGGGCTTGCGCACCGGTGATGCGCACCGTGACCGCCCCGTTGGTCGGGTTCGGGAACACCTGCATGGTGGAACTCGCTTCCAACTTCGGCACGCCCGCGAAGGGATCCACCTCGCTCACCATCACGGGACGGATCATCCAGCTGCCCTGCTGCTGGCTCTGCACCCACCCGTTGCCTACGTCATAGAACATCTTGTCGTTGTTCACGCGGTTCTTGTCCAGGCCCAGGTTCATCTTCACCGCGCTGGTCTGCGACCAACCCACGTAGAAGGTGCCACCCACGAGGATGGTATCGTCCAGCGGGTACTCCACGAACTTGTTCGGCCCCCAGAGGTTGTACTCCGGACTGCTGAAGGAGATGTTCTGGAAGATGGGATCGTTGTTCAGGTCGCTCCAGATGGTGATGAGGAAGTTGCCATCGCGCGGATCGTTCGGCAGGTCCGCATAGCTGAAGATGGGATCGAAGTACATGCGCACGGCGCGCAGCGAATCCTGCCCTTGCGTATCGAAGCGGTAGGCGATCTTCCCCGTCTGCGTGTTCAGCCAGTAACCGGCCTCCGCGCTTCCGTCATCGTAACTGTAGTAGTTGCTCAGCTCCTGCACGAAGCTGGTGGTGTCGTTGTAGCGCAGGTTGTCCGGGTCCAGCCAGAACTTCACGGTGTTGAAGGCGGCATCGCTGCAGCCGCTCACGTCGTAGCTGTAGTTGAAGGGAGGCCCGTTCACCGGATGGTTCGTGGTGAGCGTGGTGTTCGCGTTGCCGTTCACGCTCGTTCCATAGTTGGAGAAGGTATCCGCATCACCGCAATCGTTGGTCACGTTGTAGCCCCAGGTGATGAAGGTCTCGTTCAGGTCGAGGTTCTTCACCAGCAGGTCCACGCTGCTGGCCATGTAGCTGATCGGGTTGTCGATGTATTTCTTGAAGGGCACGGAGGTCCACGGCGCGAGCAAGGTGTTCGCCGGATAGACCCAGCTCACATCGACGATCACGGTGTCATCGTAGGTGCGGTTCCTTCCGAGGCGCACGTAATCGATGTGCCAATGGTCCAGCGCGCCGCCCAGCGTGGCGCGGTTGCTGAAGCGCATGCGGAAACCCTTCTTCAGGTAGTCCGTGTTGGTGACGGGGATCATCACGTTCTTGAACGGGTGCAAGGCCGTGTAAGGCGTTGACCACACCGTGCGCCATTCCTGTTCCTGCGCAGCGAAGAACTCCAAACGAAGGCTGTCACCCGGTTGCACCTGGTCATCGCCGCTCAGACCCTGTGGCTGGTAGAGGAAGCTCATGTAGATGCTGTCTTCCGGCGGATAGTTCAGGTTGATGGGCACCGAGGTGAGCGTGTCGGCGATGCCCGTGGTGTTCGGGTTCTCCGGCTCGTAAGGGAATCCCGTGCGGTCCATGCCATCGAAGCTGGCCACACCGATCGTGGGCGGATCGAGCGGATAAGTGCTGTTCACGTACGCCGCATCATCAGCCCACAGGATGTACTTCGTTACCGTGAGGTCCGGGTTGGTGTAGGTGCGCGTATCGGGCGCCACGGAATAGATCAATAGCGAATCCTGGCGGAGGTCAGGTTCCAGCTTGTGGAGCGTGTCCAGCGCATCCGTGGGCATATCCAGCGTGTCGTAGATGTCATAGGCCGGCCACATCTCCACGGTGATGACCTCCACGGGATAAACGGTCAGGTCGGCGAGTTCCACTTGTAGGGAAGGATTGGCCACCTTCCAAGTGGAATCGACCCCCACCGTATCCGTGTAACTATGGAACGTGGTATCCAGCATGAAGACCATGTCCGGTGTGCTCACCCCGCCGACGGCCAACTGGTAATAGGTCTGCAGGTAGGTCACGTTGGCATCGGCGCTGCTCGCATCCAAGTGGCGCGTGCGGTCCACGGAGAAATCATCCACGATCGGCACTTCCACCGTGTCGTTCTCATAGAGGAATACTTCGTTCAACCCGCCGGAACGCAGTGCTGGAGGTGGCGTGCGCTCCAGTTGCCGGTGCAGCGGTTCCACGCGCTCGTATTGGGCCAGTGCAGCTCCGCTGAGGGCCATGGTGGCGAGGAGTGCCTTAGTTCTCATCGGTGCTGTCGTTCTTCAGTGGATCCTTCCAATTGACCTTGGGTTGCAGGCCTAGGGTGTCCGTGGTCAACCACACATCGATCATGCCACCCGCTCCTATCATGTTGTTGCGGTACGGTTCCGGCGACTGCCGCGCCACACGCGCCAACGCACTGTCAGCTGCGGTATTGCATCCCACACATTCCACCACCACGCCCAGGTTCAAGGAGGCCATGTTCAGTACCGCTTGCAGTTCAACGCGGGTGAGGCCGCGCACATCCGGTACTTGGACGAGCGCACCTTCCAGGCCGCTGCCCAGCACCAGGGTGACGTACTCCCCACGGCGGATGCGTGTTTCCGCGGCGATGGGACGCCCCTTGTACAGCTGCCCCACCACGCAGTCCATGCACGGATCCGGGCGGTACTGGATCTCCTTCACCTTCAATCCGAGGATGTCCAGCACGCTGATCGCCTGGCGCTTGCTCAGGTTCACCAGTTGCGGCATGTCGATCATCTTGGCCGTGCTCGCGTTCATCACCAGGTAGATGGTGCGATCGGGTTTCACCTCCTTGCCGGCCTCGGGGTCCTGATCGGTAACGGTGCTCTTGGGTACCTCATCGTTGTACACCGAATCGATCACTTCCACCAGCAGGTCGCGCTCTCCCAGCTTGGCTTTCGCCTCTTCGAAGGTGAGGCCCTTGAGGTCCGGCACCTCCACCTTGGCGTTGTGCCGCGTGTAGGTGTGCAGCCAGGCCCAACCGCCCGCAACGAGCAGCAGTGCCACGCCGATGGGCGCCAATGTCCCGACCATTCCGCTCTTTCCTGCCATCCTTTTCTTGAACGCGGCGCGACCTTTTTTCGCGCGGTCGGCGAAGATACCCGGCGGCGCCTTGGCGGAAGGACCGCATCGTCCACACCGGATGGTTCGCAATGGCCGTTCCATTGCCCGGCCCCGTAGCGGCACCGATCCCAACTTCGCTGCGTTACCTCCTTGCCCATGTCCCGCCCCTTGATCGCTGTGTTCCGCGGCGGTTACACCGGTGAATCGGTGATCAGCCACCAGAGCGCGCAGCGCATGCTCAACGCCGTCGATACGGCGCGCTTCGACCCGTACTACATCACCCTCGGCCGCGACGCCTGGAGCTGCGAGGCCCCGGACGGCTCCACCCGGACCTTTGACCGCTCGCTCCTGCGCATCGACCGCGGCAACGGACCGGAACAGGTGAGCTTCGCGCTGATCGGCATCCACGGCGCCCCCGGTGAGGACGGCAAGCTGCAAGGCCTGCTGGACATGCTGGACATCCCCTACCAGACCGGTGGCGTGCTGAACATGTCCGTCACCTTCAGCAAGTACACCACTACTGCCTTGCTGCGCCAGCTCGGTTTCCCTGTGGCCAACTCACTGCTGCTCACCCAGCGGGATGGTTCCACCGAAGGTTCCGTGCTCGCACAGGTGGGCCTCCCCTGTTTCGTGAAGCCCGACCAGAGCGGCAGCAGCATCGGTATCAGCAAGGTGAAGACCGAAGGCGACCTGGGCCCTGCCTTGGACAAGGCCTTCGCGGAGGAAGGCGGCGTGGTGATGTGCGAAGCGATGGTGAAGGGCCGCGAGCTCACCTGCGGGGTGATCCGCCTGAACGGGAAAGTGCGCGCCTTGCCCGTGTGCGAGATCCGCCACACGCACGAGTTCTTCGACTACGAAGCGAAGTACCACGCGAAAGACACGGAGGAACTCATTCCCGCTCCCTTGCCCGATGCGATCACGCGCCGCGTGCAACAGCGCTCCGAGGCCATCTACCGCGCGCTGGGCTGCAACGGCATGGTGCGCGTGGACCATTTCTGGACCGGCGGTGAAGACGAGAACGATGTGGTGACCATCGAGGTGAACACGACACCCGGTTTCAGCGGCGCGAGCATCTACCCGAAAATGCTCGATGCGAGCGGCATCGGTGTAGCCACGGCCGTGAACGCGTTGATCGAAGAAGGTCTTCAGCGCACCCGCTGATGCTCGCTCATCCAGCGCACGAACTTCCATACCGCCTGCCCGCGGTGGCTGATGGCGTTCTTGCGCTTCGCATCCAGTTCAGCGAAGGTGAGGTCGCTCATGTGCGGCAGGAACACCGGATCGTAGCCGAAGCCTCCGTCACCACGCGGTGCATCCGTGATGGTGCCCTCCACGGTCCCTTCGAACAAGCGTGTGCCCTCGTTGTCCACATAGGCGATCACCGTGCGGAAGCGTGCGCGCCGATCGCGTGCACCAACGAGTTCGCTCAACAGCTTGCGCATGTTGGCGGCGGCATCCTTCGCTTCGCCCGCATACCGCGCGCTGATCACGCCGGGCGCACCGTTCAGCGCCGCGACCTCCAGCCCGGTGTCATCAGCGATGCATGGCAGCCCCGTACGCTCGAACGCATAACGGGCTTTCTGCTCGGCGTTCGCTTCGAGGGTGGAACCGGTCTCGGGCAGGTCGCTCGGCAGACCCACCTCAACAAGACCGACGATGTGCAGGTGCGCGGGCAGCAACGCACGCAGTTCCGCGATCTTCCCGGGGTTGCCTGTGCACAGGACAAGGTCGGCATCCATGACCGCAGAGATACGTTCCTCTGCTGGAACCACATGAACTGATGCCTGTTCGCCGCACCCTACGCGCCGTGAAGAGCGACCTCGCCGCAGCGAAGGTGAAGGGCAGCTTCGCCCGCAGTGCGCTGTTCACCTTCGGGGAGGGGCTTGTGAACATCCTTGCGCAGGTGATCCTCTCGCCCTTGGTGGCGAAGATCTATGGGCCGGCCGCCTACGGGGTCTACGGCCTTTTCTCCAGCATCACTTCCAACCTCGCCAACATCGCAGGACTCGGGTATACCCCAGCGATCCTGCTGCCGAAGGAAGAAGAGCGGGCCGTTGCGCTTTATCGACTGAACATGGCGCTGGTCCTTGGTCTTGTCGCTCTCACCCTGCCGTTCTTCCTGATCCCGTCGCTGCTCTACCGCATCGCGCCCGAATGGTCTGTGATGGGCGATTGGTGCCTGTTGGTGCCGGTCATGACTTTCGTGTTGGGGGCCAATCAAGCGTTGATCGCTTGGGCCGCGCGCGCCAAAGCGTTCTCCGTTTCAGCGAAGGTCAACTCGTTCACCACGGTCGGTATCCGTGCGGCCAATCTGGTGCTCGGGCTCCTGGGCAGTGGCCACATGTGGGGGTTGATCCTGGGTGATACGATCGCACGCGGTGGTTCAGTGGTGGCGTATCTGATCAGTTTGAGGAGGTTCGGACTTCCTGGCGCCCGAACACCAGCCTCTTCCGTCCGGTTGAAGGAGATCGCCGCTGAGTACAAGGAGTACCCGCGCTATGTCTTTCCTGCTCGCTTTCTCAACCTGTTCGCCTTGCAGCTTCCCATCTTCGGTCTGGTATCATTGGGCGATACGACCGTTGTTGGCCACTTCACGTTGGCGGGTGCCATCCTCCTGATGCCGCTCCGACTCTTCGGCTACAGCTTGAGCACGGTGTTCTTCCGGAAGGCCGCTGAGATCGGACGGGACGACATGAGCAAGTTGGGCGACCTCGTTCGTCGGATGTACGAACGACTGCGCCTCTTGGGGCTGTTCCCCTTCGTGTCGCTCATGTTCTTCGGCGATCTGGCGTTCGATCTCGTCCTGGGGCATGAATGGAAGCTCGCTGGTGCCTATTGCGGCATCATGGGCCCCTTCTACCTGTTCCGTTTGCTCAGCGAACCGATCTCATCGGTATACAATGCGCAACGCGACGAACGTGCCTTGTTCCGTTTCAACCTCTTGTTGTTCGTCCTGAACGCGGCAGCCACGCTCATCGGTGCGAACCTGCTTCATGATGCGAGCATGACGGTGCTTCTCTTCGCCGCCGTGAACGCCGTCGCTTATCTGTGGCAGAGCGTTTCGATCCTCCGGCTCACCCGTCTCCCTGGTATCCGGATGACGCTTACCACCATTGGCCTCGGGATCCTCGCGGCCATACCGCTCGTCCTGTTGCGTCACGCCATTGATGGCACCTGGTGGCCGTCACTCCTGTCCATGGCGGAACGCTCGCCGCTACATTTGGCCGCCTTCTGAACAACCTGCACGGAACGAATGGGGTTCGGTAAATTGATCCTCGACCGCTATGGCCTGCGCCGTCATCGCCAGGCCTGGTTCGAACGTGTCCTGCGCTTCGCTGCCAGTGGACTGGGCTATGGTGTTCCTGCCAACCCGAAGCTGTCCGAACAGTTGGAAGAGGTGGCCTTCGGCATTTCCCTGCGCCGAACCAAGAACGACCGGCTGCTCGTGCTTGACGTGGGTGCCAACAAGGGCAACTACCTGGAAATGCTCCAACGTCGCAACGATGGGCGACCGATGGAGGTGCATGCTTTCGAACCGGACACGGGGCTGGTGCAACGCCTTCTGGAGAGGTTCACCGAGAAGAGCGGCGTGCGTATCGTACAGCAAGGCCTGAGCGACCGCATCGGCACAGCGGTGTTCCATCAACACGAGCAATCGGTCTTCAATACCTTCCATACATCGGAAGTGCATCCTTCGGTCTACCGCAACAAGACCATCAATGCCTCCTACGAGGTACCGATCAACACGATCGATCACTATTGCGAAGAGCATGGCATCATCTTCATCGATCACCTGAAGATCGACACGGAGGGTCACGACCTGTTCGTGTTGAAGGGCGCCCAACGCATGCTGAAGGAGCGGCGCATCGGCGCACTGCAGTTCGAGTTCTCGGAGATGAACCTGCTCTCGCGCACCACCTTCTTCGATCACTGGAACCTGTTGCAGGCCGACTACGATGTTCACCGCTTGTGTGCCGATGGCCTGTACCGCATCGAGAAGTATGACCCGCTGCTGCACGAGCTCTACCATGTGGTGAACTTCTACGCCTCGCTGAAGGATCGCCCATGAGCGGTGGGCCCATGCATTGGCTCGTCGGCAAATGCGCCACCGCGTTCTCGATCATCACACATCCGCGACTGGAACCCGGCCTGCGCACCTTCACGCGACAACGCTACCTGGCCCGCTATGATCGCCTCCGCAGCCTTTGGGCGGATCATGTGCGCAAGCAGCCCTACCGCACCATCACGTGGAGCAGTGAGTTCTCGCCGGAGCTCAAGTTCGTGATCCCCTTCGCCTACTGGCACCACCTGAACGGCACGCTCGCGAAGACCGTGAGCAGTCAGGGCACACGCGCGTTCTACTTCTTCAGCAAGGACCATGAGGAACGTTTCACCGAACGCCGTTGGAACGACTTCCACTTCCCGGATGACATCCCGAATTCCGAGGACCACAACTTCCGTTACGACCTCTCGCGGTGGGCGCCGGTACCGTGGAAAGCCCACTACGCGAACCCGCATTTCCGCTTCGCGAAGCCCACCCTGGTGATCGCCAACCGCTACAACACCGAATGGGGCGGACCACCGTTGTCCTTTCTTGATGTGGATGGCCTGAGCAGGATGATCGAACGCCTCTCGCTCCGCTATACGATCGTCTACAACCGCCCCGAAGCGCGCTCCATCGTGAACGACGAAAGCCAGGTGCTGGACCTGAACGAGAAGAAGATGCTGAAGCAGCGCTTCCCCGAACTGAAGCTGCTCGAGGACCTGATGGACCATCCCCATGCCCCGAAGGGTGACTTCAACGCGTTGCAACTGATGGTCTACGCCAATTGCGAGCACTTCATCAGCACACATGGCGGCACCGCCACGCTGGCCAGTTGCTTCGGCGGAACGAACATCCTGCTCAGCGTGCAGGGCCAGGAGCACCTCTTCGGTGAGTACGACACGATCTATCCCCGTCTCTCCGGTGCAAGGATCATCGCGTTGCGCGATCAGGAAGCCGTGATCGAACGGGCTTTCGCCGAGTTCCTGAAGTAGGGCCATCTTCGCCGACGCATGCCACGGAAAGTCCTCTACATCATTTCCAACGTAACGGACAGCACCGAGTACGAACTGCTCACGCGCAACTGGGACCGCAACCGCATCGAGCTCGAGTTCCTGCTCTACAATCCGGTGGAGGATTGCGGCATGCAACGGTTCCTTCGGCAACATGGCTTCGCCTGCACCACCTTCCTGTACCGCGGCAAAGGCGATACGCTCCGCGTACTCCTCCAGACCATGCGCCTCCTGCGCCGCACACGGCCGGACGTGGTGAACACCAACCTGCTGGAGGCGAACTTCATCGGCCTGATCGCCGCTTGGTTGACCGGCATCGGCCGACGCACCTACACGCGCCATCATTCCACGCACAACCACAAGTACCATCCGGTGAAGGGCGTGCTTTACGACCGCATCAGCAACCGGCTCGCACATCGCATCATAGCGATCACGAAGAGCACACAGGAAGTGCTGGTGGAATGGGAAAAAGTGCCGCAGGAAAAAGTGGTGCTCATCTATCACGGTTACGAGTTGCACGGTGCTCACCGGCCCGACCCAGCGAAGCTCCAGGCGCTGGAGAAGAAGTACGGCGTGCGCGCTGAAGGCCGCCAACCCGTGTTCGGCGTGATCTCGCGTCCTTTCGCTTGGAAGGGACTGGACCATTCCATCCCCGCCATAAAACGGTTGCTCACCCGGTACCCGAAGTCGCAGGCGCTGTTCTTCAACTGGAAGGAAACACCACAGAGCGCTGGTTACGATGCGATGCTGGACGGCTTCCCCGGGGGTGTCGTCACCCGCGTGCAGTTCGAGCCGGATGTCGTTCAGCTCTTCCACAGCTTCGACGTGTTCATCCACGTACCGGAGGATCAGCATGCGGAGGCGTTCGGCCTGGTGTACATCGAATCCACCATGGCGGGCGTGCCTTGTGTGTTCACCCGCAGCGGCGTGATGCACGATCTTGACCCTACGCGCTTGAAAGGAGTGATCGCCGTTCCGTTCAAGGACAGCGCCGCCATCGAGCAGGCAGCGCTGCACTGGCTGGAGCATCCGCCCACCCGTGAAGAACGCGAGGCGAACGCTGAGCACAACGCACGCTACCTGGCCAGCACGATCGATATCAGCCACCGTGTGAAGGCGCTGACCGAACTGTACGAACAGGTTTGAACGGGAACGCCATCTTCGCGCTCGATCAAGGCTGACCCGGCACGGATGGAACTCCGCGACAAACACATCCTCGTCATCTCACCAGAAGGGTGGCGCGGACTGCACATGAGCAAGCACCACGTGTCGCAGGGCTTGATCGCCCGCGGTAACCGTGTATGCTTCTGGGGGCCTTCACAAGAGGAAAGGGGCAGCATTCACCTGCAGGAAGAGGACGGCCTGCGCACGGTGCACACGCGCCATTGGTTCAAAGGGGTGAACCGGATGCCCAGTTCGCTCAACAAGTGGTACTACGGTCGGATGATCCGTGCCATCGAGAAGAAAGCAGGTGCGCCCTTCGACATCATCTGGTGCTTCGACACGAGCCGTCTGCAGTGGTTCCCTGATGGCCGGTGGTTCAAGTTGCTGCACCTGGTGGATTACGACATCCTCTACCACGGTCACGGCCTGATGCGCACGGCCGATCTGATCCTCACCACTGCGGACATCATCAACGACAAGGTGCGCATCATCGCACCGAACGCGCGCATTGAAAAAGTGGGCCATGCGCTGGACCCGCGATGGACGAACAACACCGAGGGCCTCGCCAAAGCCCGCACCGGCCCTCCGCGCACCGCCGTTTATGCCGGCCAGTTCTTCAATACCTACATCGATTTCGATGCACTGGTGAAGGTGGCCGAGAACCATCCTTCCATCGCATTCTCCTACGTGGGCACCTACCTGGATGACTTCCCGAGCGCGGGTTTCCAGAAGTTGCGCAAGATGCCTAACGTGACCTTCACGGGGCTGAAGAAGAAAGATGAACTGTTGCCCATCGTTCGCAACGCCGACCTGTTGCTCTTCTGTTTCATGACGGACAAGCGGATGCTGGAACGCGCCAATCCGCACAAGGTGCTCGAGTATTTGAGCACAGGGAACCTGATCGTGGGTACCTGGACGCTCGAATACGCGGAACGGCAGGACCTCCTCCTCATGCCCGAGGACCATCGTGACTATCCAGCCAAATTCCATGAGGCGGTGGAACGGTTCACTGAACTGAACACGCACGAGCAACGGGCGGCGCGCATCGCGTTCGCCGAACAGCGCACCGTGCCGCGACTGCTCGATCGCATCGAAGGGATGTTGCGTACCGAACCACGACCATGATCCCCATCGACCAGCAGCCCTTGGTGTCGGTGATCATGCCGGCCTTCAACACCGGCGCGTTCATCGCCGATGCCATCTCATCGGTGATCTCGCAGTCCTGGGCGAACTGGGAACTCATCGTCGTGGATGATGGCAGCACGGACAGTTCGTTCGAGATCGCACGTTCCTTCGAGGATCCCAGGATCCACGTGCGCCGGAAAGCCAATGGAGGCATCGGTAGCGCGCGCAATCGCGGGTTGGATATCGCGAGGGGCGATCTGATCTGCTTCCTCGATTCGGACGATACCATGCCGGTGAACAGCATCGCCGCGCGGGCCGAGGTGCTCATGCAGGATGCCACACTCTCCTTCGCGGATGGTTCCGTTCATTATTACGACCGTGAACTGCGGAACATGCACCGCACCTATACGCCATCCTTCACTGGCGAACCCTTTCCATTGCTGCTGCGCTTCGATCGTCGTTGCTTCTTCGGCAATACGTGGATGATCCGGCGGGAGGCCATCGGTGATGCGCGCTTCCCGGAGAACGTGACACATGTGGAAGACCTGATGCTCTACCTGAAGGTGGCGCATGGAAAGCGTTACGGCGCAACGAAAGAGCCCGTGCTCAACTACCGCATCACCGGTCAATCGAGCATGACGCAGTTCGGTGGGTTGGAACGCTCGTACCATGAAGCGTTGCGCTGGATGGCGCGGCACAAGGATATCGTTCCTCAACGCGCATTGTGGTACGCCCGCTACAAGGTCCGGCGAATGATGTCAGGTGCATATTGGCATTCAGGAGAGCGGCTCAAGGCTGTGCTGGCCTGGCTGCGCTGATCAACGCTCGAACATCGCGAACGTTTCCCGGTAGGCGTTCATCGTGAGCGCCATGGATCGGTACTTGACCGCCAGCGCACTGGTTCGCTCGCGTTGGTCCGGTACGTTGAGTACTTCCAGTATCCGCGGCAATGCGGTGGTGATGTCGTCCCCTTCCGGATCGAACAGGGCACCGGCCAGAGGTTCATCCGCGATGATGGCGCTGTCGTCGCCGACACCACGCGTAAGCAGCACAGGCAATCCGTTCGCCCAGTACTCTCCGATCTTCATCGGGCTGATGCACGCGCTGCTCGGCGTACCCCGATAGGGCGCGAACGCGAAGTCGGCCGCGGATAGGTGGGCCGGCACTTCTTCATGGCGCGCATACCGCACCAACGAACGATCTCCGGCGAATCCGGCAGCGGCCAGGCCTTCCCGCACCTGCTCCTCCGGTTCGCTGGTGAGTATGATCAGACCGAAGCCGGCACCGACGATGCGCTGGGCCGCAGCGAACGCGGCGAACGAACGCTCCCGATGGTAGAGACCGCCGAATTTCCCCGCATAGACACCCACTATCGCATCCTGCCAGCCCAAGGCGCTGCGCAAGCGTGTCCGATCCGCCGCGTTGTAAACCATGCGTTCTGCATCAACCGGGCAGGGGGCCACGAGCAACCGGTCCGGTACTGCACCCGCTGCGATGCACATGCGCTGGAAATTCCTCGTTACGCTGATGCACCGCACCGCGGAACGCCATTGCGCGGCGATCGACCTGTTCAACGCACGGTACAACAAACCCTGCCGCGACCACTCACCCACATCGGCCATGTACTCAGCATGTGGCTCGAAGTAGTCGACCGCATAGGGAATGCCCGTGCGCTGGTGAACGGATCGTGCGAACCCACCGGCGACCACTCCCCGGGCCATGATGGCATCCACCTTCTGTTCACGCACGATGGCAGCGATGCGCGGAACCATGCGCAACAGATCCATTGCCCGGGCGATCGGTCGCACTGGAAAACGAGTGGCGTGAAGCGGCACGTGCACTACTCCGGCCATGTGCGTCATGGGTGGACCAGCGGGTGCGGTAGAGCGCTCCACGGTCACCAGAACGATACGATCAGCGAGTCCTTCATCCAGCACCATGCGCAGCGTGGGCAATACGGTGGCCTGCGTCAGGGGCTCGTTCAAGCTCCAATAGTCCAGGAACAACAGCGTGCGCATGTTCAGAAGTGCTTGAGGAGCGGCCAACCCGACCTGTCACGCTCCACATGCGGATCGCCATTCCGATAGTCCACGAAACGGAAGGTAAGCCCCCTACCCCTCAGACGAGCACGTTCATCCACCAGGAACATGACGATGTACATGCCCCCTACGAACATGGGCAGCAGGGGGATCTTGAAGCGCACCAACGCACCGAAGTTCGGCGTGGTGATACCGGTAACGAAGCCATAAAGAAGCGCGAACACGAAACATGTGATGACAAGCGGATTGCCAGTGAAGGCCGACAGGAAGAAAACGATCCGCGTCTTCAGGACCATGCGCACGAACAACGTAAGAACGAACAGGTTCTCCAGACCGGACAGTACCATCACGAAGTTGTTGCATTCGGTAAGGAGCGGCCGGAACAACGCCGCGGACGTGGCGATGTGGAACTTGGAAAGCACACTGGACCATGTGGGCACGAGTTCACCGACATTGAAGGAGTTGGTCCCATACTCCGTATTGTGCGCCAGGTCGTTCTGTGTGGTCACGATCTCCTCCAACGCGCTTTGCAGGGAGAACCGACCGAACGTGTCTCCCAGGCTGTTCAACAACGTGATCAGACCGATCGCCAAGGTGACCATACCGACCGGAAGGGCCACGTACCGGATGGCGGCGTTCTTGATGCGGGCCACCCGCGCATAGGACAACCAGAGACCGCTGGCGACCAGCAACACCATGAAGATGTAGGGCTTGATCCAGACCATGAGCAGTGTGCAGATCACCAGCGCGATCGTGTTGGAGACCTGGTCCACCTTCCTGAACCAGACGTTGTCCAAAGCGTGCAGGAACCAGCAGAAAGCAGAGAACGTGATCGAGTCCTTGAGAATGGCCGAACCCCACACCACCGACGAAGGCATGAACAGTACGGCGATCGCCAATTGGCGATGCAACCTTGGAAAGTACCTGTACATGGTGCGGTACAACTTCCAAACTCCGGCATACGAAACACTAGCGACCATCACCGTGGTGATCAGGTAGCTCTTCATGCAGATGAACGTGAACGGGGTGATCAATCGCACCACCATGAACTGGCGGTCATCCAGGTACAGGTAGGCATAGGGCCGTCCCGTTTCCATCGTGAACACGCTGCGCGCTTCGATCGTGTTCTCTCCGAGCCATACCCGAAAGAAATCCAAGGGGGATATCTCCATCAGCTTCACCATGGAGACGGAGGAGAAGAAGTAGGCCGTCGTATCCCCCCCATGGTAGTAGTAGAAGTAGATCAGGCTGAAGAAGATGCCCCCGAACACCTTGGCGAACAGCCCTCCGATGAAATAGCGGTACTCGGGATTGGTACCCACCCTCAGGTTCTTCTGCCGGGCGAAATAGAGATACAGCACCACCAGGTAGAAGAACATGACCAGGTACTCCCAGTACTGTATATAGACGATGCCGAAGTACTCCGTCCACATCAGCGGGCCCGATGGAGGTGATGACTTCCTACACGCATGGCTGCATCAGTGGTGATAACGGCTACCATGCAGGATGGACCACGCCCGGTACAATTGCTCAGCGAAGAGCAGGCGGACCAGCTGGTGTGGGAAGGTCATGGCGGACAAGGATAACACGAGATCCGCGCGCTCACGGACCGCTGCGGTCAGGCCGTAGGCCCCGCCGATAATGAAGGTGACCTCACGCACACCCTGGTCGCGCCAACTTCCCAATCGCTTGGCGAAGGCCGGACTATCCAACTGAATACCGGTCTCGTCCAGGACCACCAACCGGCCTTCCGCCGGAAGCGCTTTCAACAACCCTGCCTCTTCCTCCTTGCGCTGGACCTCCGGCCGGGCATTGGTGCTGGCCGGCACGATCGCTTGGGCCACCTTCGTCCAGTGCCCGGTCCGCTCCAGGTAGTGTTCCACCCCATCGGCCACGAATCCCCGTTCCGTTCGCCCGACCATCACCAGCTTCGTGCGCATGCCTTGATGTTGACAAGTCGGCCGAAGCGATCCGCTTCCGCTGGCCTGATGTTTGCGAAATTCGCTGTTGATCAGCAACCCACCATGAAAAGGTTCGCGCTTTTTGTCCTCCTCCTCCTGCCGGCCCTGTTCGCCCATGCGCAGGCGGACGTCAAGGACCAAGTGACCTCGGCGCTGGGATCAGGGAACGTGGTGGCCTTGGGCGAACTGCTCGTTCCCAACGTGGACCTCACCGTGCTGGACAACACCGATTACTACAGCAAAGCCCAAGCAGCACAGATCCTGCGCAAGTTCTTCGACGAACATGAGCCCCAAGGCCTGCGCATCGAACATGAAGGAACGAGCAAGATGGGCGACCGGTACTGCATCGGCCAGCTGAACACCGCTTCAGGTGCCTACCGTGTCACCTTCTTCCTGAAGAAAGCAGGTACCGCTTCACAGGTCAAGCAGCTCCGCATCGAGACCAGTAACAAGTGATCCAGTGCTGCCGGAAGGGACCGAAGAACTGATCCGGCGTGCGCTGGCCGAGGACATCGGGGACGGTGACCATTCCACGCGATCCACGGTTCCCGCAAGTGCTCGAGGGGCCGCTCGATTGCTTGTGAAACAGGATGGCGTGCTTGCCGGAGTTGAACTGGCCGAAGCCATCTGCGCCTTTTTCGACCCATCACTGCGCCTGCGCGTGCTGATCCAGGACGGCGCGGCCGTGCGGACAGGCGACGTCGCCTTCACGATGACCGGTCCAGCGCGGAACATCCTTACGGTCGAACGCGTGCTGCTCAACTTCATGCAGCGGATGAGCGGCACCGCCACACTTACCCGTCGCTTCGTAGAGGCACTGCAGGGCACGGGCTGTCGCGTGCTCGATACCCGCAAGACAACGCCCACACTTCGGGCCATCGAGAAATGGGCGGTGCGCATCGGCGGAGGGCATAACCATCGCTTCGGGTTGTTCGATATGATCATGATCAAGGACAACAATTCCGATCTTACCGGTGGTATCCCGGACGCCATCCGTTCGGCACAGCGCTACCTGAGCGACAACGCCTTGAAGCTGCCCATCGAAGTGGAAACACGCGACCTGAAAGAGGTGCGCGAGGCGCTTTCGGTGCCTGGCGTGCAACGCATCATGCTCGACAACTTCCCGCCGGACCGACTGAAGGAAGCCGTGAAGGTGATCAATGGCTCCTGCGAGACCGAGGCCAGTGGCGGCATCACCCTCGCCAATGCGCGTGCCGTTGCGGAATGCGGCGTGGACTTCATCAGTGTGGGAGCGCTGACCCACAGCGCCGGAAGCCTCGACCTCAGCCTGAAGGCGATGATCTGAGCCATGTTAAAAAGGCTGTCGCGCAAGCTGCTCTATTCAAGGACGAACCGCGCGGTGATCCACTGGTCGAACGGCATCGTGCTGCCCGGATTCGAAGGGTTCAGTCTGTTCCGCATCTCCCGCTTCTTCTTTCTCGCGCTCAGCGAAGGGCACATCATCACGCGCGCGAGCGCTATCGCCTTCAAGCTTTTCCTCGCCTTCTTCCCCACCATCATCCTGCTGCTTACCCTGATCCCGTACATACCTGTAGCGGACTTCCAAGCCAAGCTGCTGAACTCCTTCCATGACGTGCTCCCACTTGAGGTGTACAGGTTCATTGAAGGATTGCTGCACGACCTGCTGATCAGGAAACACAGCACCTTGCTCAGCGTCAGCTTCCTCATGGGCATCTACCTCGCCAGCAACAGCATGGATGCCATCCTCAATGGCTTCCGACACAGCTATCACATCACCCATTGGCACAGTCCGGTGAAACAGCGGCTCATCAGCATGGGTCTGCTTTTCGGGCTTACCATCATGATGGCGGTGGCCATGGCGCTGCTCACCCTTACCAACTGGGCGCTGGGTCTTTTGGCCGATCACGGCTATGTCCTTGGGCAGATCGAGCGCATCGGCCTGTTCGCCGCGAAATGGGGGATCACCATCCTGCTCATGCTCACCAGCATCAGCCTGCTCTACAATGCCGGGGACCCGAACGCACGGCGCTTCAAGGTCTTCACGCCGGGCGCGTTCCTCGCGTTGATCCTCACCATCCTGCTCTCCCAAGCGCTCGCTTTCTTCTTCAGCAACATCACCAACTACAACGCGCTCTACGGCTCGCTGGGAGCCATTCTGGCCGTGCAGCTCTGGCTGTACTTCAACATGATCGTGCTGCTCGTTGGTTTCGAGCTGAACACCAGCATCGCCAAGGCCCGTTCGGAGCACAGCGACCACTTGCGCGTTCGTACCAAGGACGCCTGATCCGGATCGGATACTTTCACGGCCCCTGTATGCCCATGCGCTACCTGACGCTCTTGTGCGCCATTGCCGTTTGCGCCGCTTCCCTGGCCCAACGCTTCGATCCACTACACCCGCCCAACACCTTCCGCAACGCGGACAACCCCCACTACTGGAAGAACGATCCTCCGTTCGACGGTTATTGGCAGCAGGACGTCCACTACACCATCAAGGCCCGGCTGGACGACATCAGCGATGTGGCCGAAGGAAGCGTTGTGCTCACCTATTGGAACAATTCCCCGGACACCCTGCGCGAGGTCTACTTCCACCTGACCCAGAACGCTTACGAGGCCGGCAGCTACATGTACGCCGTTGAAGGCGGATGGCGTTCCAAGCAGAACATCGACAAGCGTGTTCGCCGCGGAACGGACGTGCTGAGCCTGAGCATGGATGGCGCGGACCTGGTGCATGAGATCGACAACACCATCATGCGCGCCCGGCTTCCGCAACCGATCGCGCCCGGAACGAAAGTGACCTTCGCCTACACCTTCCGCACGTTCTGGAACGGCGAAGACCGCCGGATGAAACTGTTCAATGCATGGGGGCACAAGCATTACGACGGCACACATTGGTACCCGAGGCTTTGCGTGTATGACAGGAAGATGGGATGGGACACCCAGCAGCACCTCGGCAATGAGTTCTACGGTGATTTCGGCACGTACGACGTGGAACTGGACATGCCGAACGACCAGATCGTGGAGGCCACCGGCTGGTTGCAGAACCCCAATGAGGTGATGCCGGCCGACCTGCGCGCCAAGCTGGACATCGCCAACTTCAAGGACAAGCCTTGGAACGAACGGCCCAGCGTGCCCATCGCACCCGATCCTTCCGTTCGCAAGCTGTGGAAGTACCATGCGGAGAACGTGCACGACTTCGCCTTCACCGCGGATCCCACCTATCGCATCGGTCAGGCTGAATGGAACGGCGTGAAGTGCATCGCCATGGCGCAGGAACCCCATTGCTCCAGGTGGCAGAACGCGGCGGACTACTGTGCCAGGGTGATCAAGGCGCACAGCGAATGGTTCGGCATGTACGTGTACCCCAAGATGGTCGTGGCCGACGCCCGTGATGGCATGGAGTATCCGATGCTCACCTTGGACGGTGGTGCAGAGCCTGATTACCGTGGACTGTTCACCCATGAAGTGGGGCACAATTGGTTCTTCGGCATGGTGGGCAACAACGAGACCTACCGAGCCATGTTGGATGAAGGCTTCACGCAGTTCCTCACCTCATGGGGCCTGGAGCACATCGACGGCGATACGTTGGTGGAGGAACCACCTGCGACCGCTTATGAACGCGATTACACCAAGCCCGAACTGGTGCGCGAAAGCGAGGTCTACAGCAGCTTCATGCGTTCAGCGGTGCGCGATCAATTGCCGCCCATCAACACGCACAGCGATGAGTTCGGCTACTACACCGGACGCGGTGATGGCGGCTATGGCCACGTCTATTTCAAGACGGCCACCATGCTCTACAACCTCCAGTACGTGCTAGGCGACTCGCTCTTCCAAGCGGCGATGCGCCACTATTTCGACCAGTGGAAGATCCGCCATCCGTACATCGAGGACTTCCGCAACAGCATCATCCAGTTCACGCATGTTGACCTGAACTGGTTCTTCGATGAGTGGATCGAGACCGGCAAACGCATCGATTATGCCGTGAAGAAGGTGAAGCACCGTGGCGCCGATCAAGGGCAGGAGATCGTTCTCAGCCGGAAGGGCGATGCACAGATGCCCATTGATATGACCGTGACAGCGCGTGATGGGAAGAGCTACGCGTTCCACATACCGAACACCTGGTTCGTGAAGCGCACCGATGCGACCGTGCTTCCACGTTGGATCGGTTTCGATGAACTCCAGCGCGAGTACACCGCACATGTTGACATTCCCAGCGGCATCGCGGATGTGCGCATCGACACCACCTATCGCCTGGCCGATGCGTACCAGTTGAACAACAGCTTGCGCCTGCCTTTCGAGGCGGAGTTCGACAGTCATGTGAGGAACGCGCCTGACCGGAAGCAGTACGAAGGCTTCGTTCGACCGGACATCTGGTACAACGGGTATGATGGAGTCAAAGCCGGCTTTCACTTCCACAGTGATTGGATGCGCTACAAGCACAAGCTCTGGTTCACCGCCTGGCTGAACACCGGCTTCGCACAGAACCTGCCCGATGGCGCCAGCCGCGTTGGCTATGATCCGATCAGTTTCAACCTGCGCTACGAGAACGGCACCGAACGCCTGCTGAAGAACAGTCGGGTGCTCGTAGGTGCACGATACCTCGATGGTCTGGAACAGTACACAGCAGGTTTCTTCGTTCGCCCCAACGGCCGCAATACCGAGTTCCACGCGAAGGCGAAGTACTTCGTGCGCCGTGATGCAACGGACCTTACCTACCTGGTGCACCCCGCTGAATGGGAGTTGAACTCGCTCAACGGCACGATGGAACTGGGCGCTGAGCACCGCTACGACAAGGGCGTGGCGCGGGCCGCCCTCCGATCCTCCGCGCCGGGTTCGGTGTTCACCTATTCCCAGCTCACGCTCACTTCAGTGAACGAAAAGCGCGCCGGGCCTTTCGGGATCCGCTTGCGTGCGATCGCACAATACGGTTCGGGTGACACACCACGCGAAAGCCAGCTGTACCTGGCCAGTGCCTCGCCGGAGGAGATGATGGAGAACAAGTACTACCGCAGCGCCGGTCTCTTCCCATATGACTGGCAAGGGTTCGGGACCGACGTGAACCACTTCGCCATGGGCGGTGGTCTCGGCTTGCGCGGTTATGCGGGCTACCTGGCGCCGGAGACCATGCAGAACGGGACCGTGTTCGCCAGTTATCGCGGGAACACTGGAGCCGCCCTGAACGCGGAGGTGGACCTTGATGGGCTCGTGCGTTTCCGCCCCGGCAAGCTGGCGCGTTACCTGCACCTGGACGTTTACCTCTTCGGCGACGTCGGCAGTATGGGTTATCGGCAGTTGAGCGACGCGGGCAGCAACGCGCTCATGCTCGCCACGCCGCGCGCCGATGCCGGTGCCGGTGCCGCCCTAACCATCAAACGCTTCGGCCCGCTGGTGGACATCGAGCCGCTCACCATCCGCTTCGACATGCCGCTCGTGCTGAGCAATCTGCCCGCAGGTGAAACGGAGCACTTCGCCTTCCGCTATCTGCTCGCCATCGGACGCAGCTTCTGAACATGCGCGCTCCTACCCTGCTGCTCCTGCTGTTGCCCCTGCTCTCCGTGGCGCAGGACATCACCGGCCGTTGGGTGACCATTGACGAGCACACGCACAAGAAACGCTCGGTGGTGGAGATCTACATGAAGGGTGACAAGGCCTACGGCAAGGTGGTCCAGGCCTTCCGCGAGCCGAACGAACCGCCCGATCCCATCTGCGAGAAGTGCGATCCCAAGGACGATCGTTACAGGAAGAAGGTCATCGGAATGGAGATCATCCGCGATCTGGAGCGCGACGGCGATGCATGGGAGAATGGCACCGTCCTGGACCCTCGCGATGGCCGAATCTATGACCTGAAGGTGTGGGTGGAGAACGGCAAACTCCAGGTGCGTGGCTACTTCCTGTTCTTCTACCGGACGCAGGAGTGGGTGAGGGAATCCCTATGACCGATCACATCACAATACAAGGTCGAAAAGCGTGGGGGTAGTCAAAAAACAAGGATTGGCGAATACGCTCGTCGTTCTGATCGGCACCGTGATCGGCGCGATAAGCCTCTTGTTCGTTCAACCGCATTTCCTTTCCAAGGATGAGCTGGGCACCACCCGCTTGATCCTCTCCCTGGCGACGGTCATTTCGAGCGTTCTGTCCTTCGGTATCAGTTCCGTTACGGTACGTTACATGCCTCGTGTATTCGACCACACGACGGGGCATCGAGGCTTCTTTGGTTTCATGCTGCTTTATACCGGCATTTCCATTGCGCTCGGCCTGGCCGTGCTGGTCCTGCTGCGAGGCCCCCTGGGAGATCTGTACGGTGGTGACGGAGATCTCTTCGGTGCGAACTTCCAATTCGTGGTCCTGCTTTCCGTTTCGATCGCCTTCGTATTGGGCCTTAATGCATACTGCATGTCCTTGTTGAAAAGCGTCTTCCCGACCGTACTGAACGACATCATCGTTCGCCTGCTTTTCATCGCTGTGATCTTCGCCCACTTTACCGGACTCCTCGCTCGAGCGGGGTTCCTGTACGCCTTCTGCTTCATCTACACCCTGCAAGCGCTGATACTCTGGGGCTATGTGATCATCATCGATCGCCCGCGGCTTCTTCCTGACATCGGACATATCCGGAAGGAGATCGGCTTGGGATCGATCATGCGCTACGGTGCTGTCATCACGTTCGCCTCCATCAACTCGGTCAGCCTGAAATACCTCGACTCCATCTTCGTCGGCCGCATTTCCACCGAGCAAGTGGCCGTTTACTCGATCGCAGCGTTCATCGGTCTCATCATAGAGATCCCGTTAACAGCCTTGGAACGAATCGCCAATCCTGCGGTTGGCCATGCTCTGGCGAAGAACGACATGGATCAGATCAGAACGATCTACCATCACTCGGCCCGCTTCCTGCTGCTCTTCGGAGGGCTCGTGTTCATCCTCGTGGTGGCTAACGTTTCCGATCTGCTTTCCCTGCTTCCTGCGGGATACGGTTCCGGGTCAGCGGTAACCTTCGCCATAGCCTTGGGTGCGTTGATCAACATGGCCACTGGCGTGAATTATCCCATACTCATCAACAGCGACCGGTATATCTATGGCTCGGCCTTCCTTCTTGTTCTGCTGATGATCACGGTCGTCGGGAACCTCCTGCTCATCCCCTCATTGGGCATTCTGGGCGCGGCGGTCACCGCGTGTTCGGCCAGCGTGATCTACAATGGATTGAAATTCGAGTTCATCCGTCGTCGTTTCGGATTGCAACCGTTCGATAGGACCACCCTGGCCATCGCGCTGCTCATCATCATGGTCTCGTTCATTTCGTTGTTCACTCCCCTGCCATTGGGTCCTGTATCGAACATGATCGTTCGATCCTTCGTCATCGTGGTCCTGTATCTGTTCGCCACATGGCGCTTCAACCTCGCCATCGACGCTGTGGAATACCTCCCTGTGCCGTTGCGTTCGTTCGTGACCCGATCAAGGAGCCGCGGATGAGCCGCACCAGGATCTTCGTTACGACCTCGCACATCAGCTGCGTGTACATGACCCTTCACGCCCGTCGTACGCGGCTTCCGGACGACAACGATGTGCTGTTGATCGATGTGGGCACGCGGCGCAAGCAGGTCCTGGATGCGATCTCGGCCACGGCCGGAATGCATGACTGGTCGCTGCTGCATAGCTTCTCCGGTTCGGTCGGTGAGGACCATTCCTTCGAACCCTCCCTTCTCAAGAGGCTGACGCGTAAGTGGAAAGAGGCACCTGTGATCCGCTGGATCTATGGTCAACTTCTTGCGCGCCGCGAACATAGACGGGCTAGCCGCCTTATCGAACAGCTTCGTCAACTCATACCAGCGCTCACTTCCGGTTCCGCAGTTCAGGTGTTCGGTCACACGCAGACACTACTGAACGATCTGATAGCGCGGTCTTATCCGGAAAGTGAACAGTTCTTCTTCGAGCATGGCTTGGGTGACTACCATTACATCCTCGAGCACGGCAGCATGAAAGGGCCGCTGTTCGCGGTTTTCGCCCAGCGCTTCCGTATGTACTTGGCGAAACGTGGGCTTTCCGCCTCAGGTGTGCAGGAGCTTGATGTTTCGAACGGGTTTCCTGCCATCGCGACCGCATATCTTGAAGAGCACGGGAAGGGTCGTTCCGTGCTGAGGGAAGTCGACCCGGCTCGTCCAATCGTTCTGGTACTCCTTGAAGCAGTGGATATGTACGAGGTGCCGATGGGATTCTGGGGTTCCTATATCGATCACATTCTCGGCGCGCTTGACCACAGCGACTACCATTTCCTGCTGAAACCGCACCCAAGCGCCTCACGGATCTCCCTCGATGCGACCGTGTCCCACTGCCGCTCACGTGGGCTGTCCTTCACCCTGCTTGATGAGGCCTGGCAAATGAGCATCGCAGCCGAGGTCCTGTTCGCTGAACTGGCTCCGCGCACCCAGCATGTGTTCTGTTTGTTCTCCTCGGCTTGCTTCTACTTATCACAACTCTACCGGGAGGAGCATATCTGTTACCACTATTCCACGTCCTTCATGGCGAAGTGGACCGATAACGCACCACCGATGTACAAGCGACATTTCGAAGCACTGGTGCCGCTGATCGAGGAGGTCTTCGCCGAACGCTGCCTTCCTTATTGATCACAGGCTCCAGCCATCGTCCACTACGATGTTCTGGCCGTTCATATAGCCCGACAGGTCACTGAGCAGGAAGATAAGCGTGCCCGCTATGTCCTGTGCATCCAACATGCCTTTGCTCAGCGCGTGCTCCCTGTACTTCGCCAGGAATTCCGCAGGTTGACCGGCTGCTATCCCTCCCGGACTTATCGCGTTGCACCGGATGTTCATACCCCCGCACCAGCTGGCGATGTAACGCGTGAGATGCACGATGCCGCTCTTGATCACCGCGTACTCCACGGGCATCGTCATGTCCGTTCCGGCATAGACCTCGAACCGGGGTGCGACCACACCATAGATGCTGGACATGTTCACGATGTTACCGTGCCCCTGTCGCTTGAACTGCTCGATGAACCGCTGCGCGGCGAGGAAGTATCCGCCCGCATGCATGCCGACGTTCTGCACGAAGTCCTTGTACTCCACTTCGTCGAAGCGACGCCCATAGTGCTCGTTCCGCGGATAGGCGTTGTTCACCAGCGCATCCACTCGACCGAACACCTCGATCACTTGAGCGACCAGTGCATCCAAGGAGGCTTTGTCCGTGATGTCGCAGTGACAAGCCGATACCGACGCACCGTACTTCAAGCAAAGCTCATCGATGCTCGGCCCTGTCCGATCGTTGATGATCTCCGCGATCAACACACGCCCACCTTCCTTGACCACGGCATCGGTGAACACACGACCCAGCCGACCTGCACCTCCGGTGATCACCACCACCTTCCCTTCAAGCAGGCCCATGTCAGTTGTACTTGCGGAACACCGGTTTGATCACAGGGCCTTCCAGATGCGCATCGATGCCATCATTCAACGCGGCTGCGTACACCTTCAAAGCGGAACGAGCTGCGGAAAAGGTCTGTTCCAGTTCTGCGTCGCCATGCGCGAGTGACAATGCGACCCACGGCATCAGCACGCCGCCCTTGATCATCTCCTGGCTCCAGAGCGTGCGGAAAGCAAGTGAAACGTCGCCATCCTTGTCCTTCGTCGTGTAGTACGGCGAACATCCGAAGCCGTGCGCGAGGAAGTGGTCCTGCACGCCTTGTTCCCTGGCGATGGCATTGAGGCCTTCGATCAATCTGCGCCCGTAGTTCCACAAGTGTGGGGTCACCGCTTCCGAACGATAGATGTCCACCGTGCGGTTGAACGCGCCGAACGCGCTCATTTCACTGCCATGGGTGGTGCTGATGAGGAACACCCGCTCAGCGCCCTCGTTGCGGATGCCGCCCAGCTCCATGATCTCCCGCTTACCGATCAGCGCAGCCAACGCGAAGCCGTTCGCCATCCCTTTCCCGAAGGTGGCAAGGTCGGGTTCGATCCCGTATACCTTCATCGCACCCTGCAGATCCCAGCGGAAGCCGGTGATCATCTCATCGAGCACAAAGACGGCACCATGCTTCGCGCACAGGGCTTTCACCTGATGAAGGAAATTCCGCTTCGTATCCGTACACATGCAGGGCTCCAACAAGTTCGTGCATGCTGTACCACACGGAGGCACGGATGTCGCGGGCTCAAGCATCACGCACGCGATACGGCCGGGATGCTCAGCGAAGAGGCGCTCGAGCGAAACGATGTCGTTATAGTGGAACTTGAGCGTAAGCGCTTTGTTCTCCGCTGGTATCCCCTTGTCCATCGGCGTGCTTCCGATGAACCAATCATCGTAGGTGAAAAAGGGATGTTCCGCAGCCACCGCAACATGGGTGCGGCCGGTGTAGGCCCGTGCGAGCTTCACCGCCGCGGTGGTCACGATGCTGCCGTTCTTGGCGAACTTGACCATCTGCGCCCATGGGAAGAGCGAGATCATCCTCTCCGCCGCCTCCAGTTCGGTGAGCGATGCGCGCGTGAGGTTGTTCCCCTTCTGTATCTCAGCGATGGCCGCTGCGTTCACCCGTTCATCAGCATAACCCAGGGTAACGGCCCGAAGACCCATGCCATAGTCCAGGAACCTGTTGCCCGCCGTGTCCCACACGTACGCTCCCTTACCGTGTGAGAGGATCTGTGGCGCATTGGAGGGGTATTGGTCATCGCCACGGCTGTAGGTGTGCGCCCCGCCGGGTATCACTTCGTGCAATCGGTCGCTCCAGTTCATCGCTCTGGGATCTTGCCTTCCTGCCGAGCCTTCATCAGCGCCTCTATGATAACGAAGTCCGTGATGTCATCCACCTCGAACGACTTCCACTTCGGCATCTCGAAACCCAGCGTGCGCTCATGATAGAAGCTCCGTCGTTCGCGAAGTGCACCTGTGTATGAGATGTACAAGCTCCCTTCGAAGAAGAACACATCATCGATCTCCTGCCGACGCTTGAAAACGAAGTCCTCGCCGGACAGGGGCGATATGAACTGTTGTTCGTCCTTCTTCGCCAGGAACGCTGGATGCCCGCTTTCACTCCGACATACCCCGACGACGCTCTCCGCGCCGTCCGTGGTCGTCAACAGGTCCATCGCCATGACAAGATCGCTCGCACTGCGTTGTGGTGAGGTCGCCTCCAACATGCACAGCAGATCGAACGCTTCACCGAGCCTTTCGAAGTGATCCAATGCGTGCAGCACCACATCCATCGAGCTCGCCTCATCCGTCGCAAGGTGGGCAGGTCGTAGGAAAGGAACCTCTGCACCCGCCTGCCGAGCCACCTCCGCTATCGCATCGTCGTCCGTGCTCACCACTACCCTACCGGGTCGTTGCTTCGCGGCTTCCAGCGCTGTCGCGATGGTCCACGCGATCAGCGGTTTCCCTAGCAACGGGTGGATGTTCTTTCCAGGCAGTCCTTTGCTTCCACCGCGGGCAGGGATAACGTAAAGCGTGCGCATCAGATGGTGGCGTGCAGCTTCCGCGTGTCGTGTATCGCACGCATCGCGTTCAACACGCTGTCCTGTTCTTCCCGCGTGATCGTCACGCTGCTCGGCAAGCTGATGCCCGCCTGTGACAATCGCGCGCTCACTTCGAACTGCTGTCCGGGCCGCATGTATTGCACGTAAGGTGGCATCCCGTGCAGCGGATAGAAGAGCGGTCGGGTCTCGATGCCGTTGCGCGTCATCTTCTCCATCAGTTCATCGCGCTTCATGCCGAAGCCCTCTTGCACGAGACAGGAGTAAAGCCAGAAGCCATTGTAAGCCCAATTCTCCTCAGGGGGAAGCGTGATATCACCGAGCTGTCGCAATCCGTCGTTGTAGTATGCGGCCAGATCACGTTTCGCGTTCACGAAGGTGTCCAGCCGTTCCAACTGCGCCACACCGATCGCCGCCTGCACATTGGTCATGCGGTAGTTGTAGCCCACGAACTGATGCCAGTAGCGCTTCTGCTTGTCCATGCCGTGGTCGCGCAAAACGATGGCCTTCTCCGCCACCGCCGCATCACGGAACAGGATCATTCCTCCTTCACCGGTGGTGATGGTCTTGTTGCCGAAGAAGCTGAAGGTGGCCGCATCCCCGAAGCTTCCCACCGACTTGCCCTTGTACAGAGCGCCGAGGGCTTCCGCACAATCCTCGATCACGAACAGACCATGCTTCTTCGCAATGGCCATCAGCTCGTCCATGTGGCAAGGGTGACCGTACAGATGCACCGGCATGATCGCCTTGGTACGTGGCGTGATCAAACGTTCCACCTCTGCAGGGTCGAGCGTCCATGTGACTGGATGGACATCCGCGATGACCGGCGTGGCCCCCGCATGGATGATCGTATTGATGCTCGCCGCGAACGTGAGGTCCGGTACGATCACTTCATCCCCTTCACCCACACCCAACGCCACCAACGCGAGGTGGATAGCCACGGTGCCATTGCTCACCGCCAGTGCATGCTCCATCGCACAGCGCTTCGCGAACTCGCTCTCGAACCGCTTCACGTAAGCCCCCTGTGAACTGATCCATCCCGTACGGATGCACTCGGTCACATAGTTGAGCTCGTTCCCGTCCAGCTGCGGCGACATCACCTGGATGCGATGCGTGCGCCGATGACTGGCGTAGTCGATCGGCGCACCGTTCTCGTCCACCAGCGGAATGTGCCGCACCGTCTGGTTCAGCTTCGCCTGGATGTGCTCTGCCGGAGTGCCGACCGGTAGCGCGGTGAACTTGCGCTGCATCACTTCAGCCAGCGGTCGATCGAGCGAACCACCTGCGATGAGCGAACGGCGGATGTCCCCGTCCGTGATCACACCGGAGAGCTTTCCTGCGGTGTCCACCACGAAACAGATGCCTTGGGCGTTTCTGTCGATCACGGTCAATGCATCGCGCACCGTTCGGTTCTCCCGGATCAGGAGATCAGCTATCGGATCCTGCGTACGTGACATGTGCCTTGTTTCAATTGAAGAGCAGGCCTTGCATGCGGCGAAGTTCGGCAGCGCTGCACTTTCTCACCTCCAACACGTGCACCGCATGCGCTGAGCGCCCCATGAAGGGCAGGAACCAGTAGTCCGGATCAAAGGTCCGGTTGTCGTCCACGGTGGCATCATTGTCACTGTGATGGACACATCTCACGAACGGCAGCACGGCGTCCGTGGCGCCTTTCAGGTCGAAACCCAGCGTGGCCGCTGAAACCTTCAAATGGGCCGTATCGAGCAGGAGCCCGACGCGTGGGTCGTTCACCTCCTGCACCAGGCGCAGCTGTTCCGCAGGCTCCACGCACAGCAAGGGGTTCGTGCCGTCCGCGTATCGGTTCACCGCCGAAAGCACGTTGTTCTCCAACAGGAAACCGGTCGGCAGGTTACGCGTTCGTTGAAGCACCTCGCGCACGGATGCGATGAAATGGCTCCAGTTCGCTTCCCGATCGATCGTTCGCACCTGTTCGAGCTTCACACCGAGTTCACTGGGCTTGGGGTCCACACAGAAGCCAGCATGCGCCGAAAAGAACGGCGCACCGGCAGCGTAGCTCAATTCCATTCCGCGCACACAATGAGCGATGCTGCGCTCCCGCACCTCGTCGTTGTCGCTCGCCAGGTTCAGCACGAAAGGCTCTTTCGGCGCGGGGAAATAGTTGTGTGCGAACCGGCGCATCGGCGCGTTCATGAAGATCCATTCCATCTCCTCATGGTACGGCATGCCACTGCTGAACTCCAGCGCGAAGCCTTCCTCCATCGCGGTCCGGATCATCGCATCGACCGGCATACCCATGAAGGCGAGCGAGCTCATCACCGCTTCCCGCTTGGGCACAAGATCAAGCGTGAAAAAACTGAAGTTCGCGGTGCGTTCAGTGCGGGTGAATCCGTTGCGCTCATAAAGGTCGATCGCCGCCGCATTGTCATGGTCCACGGAAAGACGCAACGAACGGATGCCCGCACCTTTGGCTGTGTCGATGAGCAAGGTCATCATCAAACTGCCATAACCCTTGCCACGGTGCTGCTCCTGCACGGCGATGCCCAACCATATGGTGTCACCCTCTCTGTCCAGGTGCCCGTAGGCAACGGGCTCCTCCTCATCGATCCACAGCCAGGTGCACACATGGTTGCCGATCACCTCGAGCGGGCGCTTGGCGAAATAGCGGAAGGTCTTCAGCGAATCACCAGCGCCATCAAGGAAGGCCTTCAGCAGCGGATCGCTCGGTGAGGTGACACGGTAGGAGCGCATGTTCAATGCTCGATCGCGTCCCACGTGAGCGCCTCGTCCTTCTTCAGCGGATAGGCGAGCGTTCTACCGATCACTTGGTCCAGGTGCTTGGGTGAAAGGCCGTTCGCCGGACGTTTGAAACCAAGGTCATCCACCGTGAGCACGGCACCCGCTGAAAGGTCGCGCGCGGCGACGAGGCTGCGTCGCATGCCGTACGTGTTCGCCTGCTCGCGCTCGCTCGGTCGTTTTATGCCATCGCCCAGGGATCGTTCCACTTCCCGGATGCCGCGAACCAGTTCAGCGAAAGCAGCGGGTTCCAGCGAACTGCTGTGGTCCGGACCGGGCAAGGTGTTGTCCAAGGTGAAGTGCTTCTCGATCATTTCCGCACCGAGCGCCACCGCTGCGAAGCAGGCCATGTTGTGAGGCACATGATCGCTGTAACCGACCCGCACGTTCAGTGCATCGCGCATGGTCACCATCGCACGTATGTTCACATCCTCGATACGTGAAGGATAATCGGTGTTGCACTGGAGGATCACGAGGTCTTGGTTGCCTGTGCTGCGGATCGCTTCCACCGCTTCACGCACTTCCTCCATGTCCGCCATGCCGGTGCTCACGATCATGCGCTTGCCATAGCCGGCCACCTGCTTGAGGAAAGGAAGTTCCACGACCTGCCCGCTCGCGATCTTGAACGCATCCACGTTCAGGCCGTTCAGGAGTTCAGCATCCTCCGGGTTGTAGGGCGTGCTCATGAAGTGGATCCCGACCTGCTCGCAATAGGTCTTGATGCGCGCGAAATCCTCCCTGCCCAGTTCGAGCTTCTTCAGCATATCGAACTGGCTCTCGCCGCGATCGGTCACTTCCAGTTGGTAGTTCGCCTTCGGCGATGCCGGCGTCACGATCCTCTCCGCCCGGAACGTCTGGAACTTCACACAATCGGCACCCGCCTCCTTCGCCTTGTCCACCAAGCGCAATGCCATCTCCACGCTGCCGTTGTGGTTCACGCCAGCTTCAGCGATGATGTAGACCGGCTTCATGAGCGGCGCAAGTTATTCGTGGCCTGTACGATCGAGGCCAGGTTACGCGCTTGTTCGCGGCGTTCATACTTCGCTCTGGATTCAGAAGGTACCTCCGGTGCTTCGGCCGAGCTGTGCGCGTTGATCCATTCCACGATGTCCTTCTCCTCGTTACGCGCGAACATGCGGCCGGACTTGCACTCATCGATGATCGCGGCTGCATCACCCTGCTTCGGACCCACGCCTAGGATGGGACGGCCCACGCCGATGTACTCGAAGAGCTTGCCCGTTAGGATCCGCTCTTCACCGGCACCGGACGGAATGACCAGCAACAGCGCGTTCGCTGCCGCCATCTCCTTCAAGGCCTCATCGTGCGCCACGGTCGGCACCCATGTGCACAGATCATTTACTCCCGCTTGGTCGGCCATGGCGCGCACCTCCGCACCGACACTGCCAACGAAGCGCAATTCGATAGGCTTGCCGATGATCCTCCGTGCGTTCGATAACGCGTGGAAGAATGCCTGTGGCTCATACGAACCGGCCATCGTTCCCACGTAGGTGATCCGGAAACGATCCTGCCGTGGAACGATGGTACCGAGCGGTGAAAGGTCCGCTGCGTCGTAGCCGTTCGGTATCACGCTCATCTTCTCTTCGATCGATGCGCCATACCGCTGCGTGAACGATGATCGCATGGACGGCCCCACTACAACGAGCGCATCGGCCTCCTGCATCACACGCTGCTCCCATCGTGCGTTCCTTCGCATGGCCGCTGCTCCCATGTGCAGGTCCTTGGCGAAGTAGATGTCCGTCCACGGATCGCGCAGATCAGCGATCCAGCGCAACCTCGGGAACCGCTTCTTCAGTTCAAGACCGATGAGCTGTGAGCTGTGCGGAGGGGAAGTGATGATGATGGTATCGATGGCATCGCGCTCGATCACTTCCGCCGCTGCGCGAACAGCGTGCGACACCCAGCCGAGCCGGGCATCGGGCACGAACCAGTTGCCACGGATCCACCGCAAGGAGCGCTGCACCAGGCTGGGCTTTGCCGCACCCGCGAAGCCCGCGTGCGGAACGGCCTTCTTCCCGCCGATCGCGGCCAGCACCTTCAATGGCTCGAAGGAGCGCGTGCGGATGACGCGCACGCCGACCGGGATGTCGCGCGCCAGCGACGGATCATGGCTCGGATACGTGGCAGCGGCAGGATCGACCGTGATCACTACTGGTTCCACACCGAACTGCCGCAGGTACTTCACGAACTTCAACCCGCGCTGCACGCCCGCGCCTCCGCTCGGCGGCCAGTAGTACGTGATGAAGAGGACCTTCTTCATTCCGCAGCCTCAGCGGACCTGCGCCAGGACATGCCGAACAACACGAGCACCAGCAACAGCATGGCCCACGAGCCGGCCGCCGCGATCTTCGAGTAGGAGTTGAACGCCTTGCTCACGATGTGGAAGCGCACCTCGTGCTTTCCTGCTGGAACGTTCATCGCACGCAGCACATAATCGGCGCGGCCGTAGGGTGCAGGCTGCCCGTCGATCTCGGCCACCCAATCAGCGCCGTACCAGATCTCGCTGAAGACGACCACTCCCCCGCTCGCGCTGTTCACTTCGTAGACAAGGTCGTTCGCGCGGTAGCTCTTGAGCGTAACGGAGGCCGTACTGTCCGCGTGTGCCTTCTTCGCATCGATGCGATCCGCGAAGCGCTGGTCCACGAGCGCGGTGCGCGCGGGGTCGATCGTACCAAGAGCGGTGATCTCCTCGTCCGCGTTCTTCACGGTGCGCACTTCGCTCACGAACCACGCGGCTCCCAACGCGCGTGGATTGCGGATCGCCGGTTGATCGGGCGATGCGATCAGGTAGCGCATGTTCAACATGTTCAGCACTGGCGTCGCAGCGAATGCGCTGTCCTGCCCGGCGAAAGAGCGCGCCTGGCGCAGCTTCTCCACCATGACCTGCATCTCCGGCACGATGTGGAAGGAGATGAGTTCCTGGTAGCGCTTCAGCTTGGCGCCGTGGTAACCGCCGATGCTCTTGTGGAAATAACTGGTGCGGCCGTCGTTGAACGGATCGCGAAGGTTCAGCACCCGGAAGTGCGTGGTGCGTCGCAGACTGCCGAAACGCGTGATCACTTCCTCGTCCTTGGTCACCATCTTGTTCGCACCGCTTCCCTCCAACTTCTCCTTCTTCAAGCGCGCGATGGCATCGGTGTAGTCGGCTTCGGTATTCGCGTTCTGCTCCTGTTGCAGAATGGCGAGATCCGCCGGTTGTGGCTTGAAGGGCGTGCGGCTCTGCGCATCATCCTCCCAGGTCAGGTAGCGGCCGCGATCGTCCTTGTCGTTGTTGAGGTACCGCTTGTCCACCGGAAGCAGATCGATCAACAGCAGCACACCAAGACCGAGCAGCAGCACGGCACGGCTGATCCGGCGTGTTCCGAACGCGTAGAGCAGACCAGCAGCAACGACCAATAATCCGATGCCGCGCCACGCATCACTGGTGAAACCACCCACACGCCACCTCTTCAGGCCATCCACGTAGCTCTGCGGTCCGTCCGCTAGGGCGACCTTCTCCTTGTCACTGAAGAACTCGAACAGGCTCGGGCCAACGACCGCGAGGAAGAGCAATACAGCGAGCAGCGCACCAGCAGGCACGAGGAATCTGCGCACGTCGTCCTTGTTCCATTTCTCTTCGCGCAGCAAGCGGTCCAGGTAAAGCACCCCGAGCACCGGCGCGCACAGTTCAACGATGACGAGGATGATCGTTACCGCGCGGAACTTGTCGTAACCCGGAATGTGGTCGAGGAAGAAATCCGTGAGCGGCATGTAGTACTGGCCCCAGCTCAACAGCAGGGTGAGCAGCAGCGCGCTGAACAACGCATAAGCCAAGGTGTCCTTCCATAGGAAAACACCGGCGATGAGGTAGGCCAGCACCAGCACGCCCGCCAGCGGCGCGGAGGAGATGTTCAACAAGGCGGCGATGAGCAACAACGAACCCAGCACCCACCAACGCGCATTGCCCTCCGCGCGTGAGAGCATGAGCAGCATGAGCAGTGCCACCACTACGCCGATATACACTGGTCCGCTGGTGAAATCCTGATCACCGAAGTAGCTGTTCACATAGCCGCCACCCTGGTACTTCTTCAGCACTTCGTTCCGGAACGCCGGGTCTGCGATGTTGTCGAGGTCCTCACGGCTTTGGATGATGGATCCGCTGGCGCCGCCCTTCACGTTGGGGAGCAAGAGGCTGAAGCTCTCCTGCTTGCCATAGCTCCATTGCGTCACGTAATCACGGTCAAGACCACCGGTGCGGTTGGAAGTCGCGGATGAACCGTCCGGTGCGATGGTGAGTTCGCTCGGACCGCGTGTGGTGTCCTTGCCGTACTCATACGTGCTCCAAAGGCTGGCCACGTTGCACAACAAAGCGAAGAAGACCCCGACCATCGCAAGGCCGACCCGGGCCATGAAGTCACCGATGCGCTTCTCCTGCACGGCCCGCCAGGCCTCGGCCAGGCCGAAGAGCACCATGAGCATGCCCAGGTAATAGGCCACCTGCACATGGTTCACATAGATGAGCATCGTAAGGAACAAGGCGAACAACGCCGCACCGATGCGCTTGTCGCCACGCAGCAGCACGTAAAGGGCGCCGAAGACCATGGGCATGTAGCCGACGGCGTTCGCCTTGCTGTTGTGGCCCGCTTCGAGAATGATGAGGAAGTACGAGGAGAAGCCGTAGGCCACCGCGCCGAGCACCGCCAACCATGGATCCACGCGCAGGCAGCGCAGCAGGATGTACATGCCGATGAGGTAGAGGAACACGAAGCCCGCCGGCACCGGCAGGAAGCCATGGAACAGTTTGTCCAGGTAGGGAAGAACACCGTTGTTCCACTTCACACTGATCTGGTAGGCGGGCATGCCGCTGAACATGCTTTCTGACCAGAGCGGCTCTTCGCCGAAGGCATCGCGATGCTCCACGATGTCGCGGCTGGCCCCGGTGAAATTGCGGATGTCGCCCTGCACCAAGCGCTTGCCCTCCAGCACCGGGCTGAAATAGGCCAAGGTGAGCACCAGGAAGGTGATCACGGCCCCCAGCACAGGCAGTCCCTTCTTCCAGTCGATCGCTTTCATGCGTTGTGTGTTCTACTTGATCTCCTCGAAATCAGCGTCCTCCACCCGGCCTTGTTGGCGTGCCGTGCGCGGATCGTCCGCCCGCTCGATGCGCACCTCCCCTTTGGAGCGATCATCCGGCGGGGTCCAGTTCGACCCTTGACCGGTTCCCCGTGAATTGGCCTGGATGCGCATCCACATGCGCAGCAGCTGCCACAGGATGAGCAGGATGAGGATCGTGCGCAGCGTGCCGTTCGCCGAGAGCAGGAGCATGGCGCGCGAAAGTAGCCGTTGGGTTTCCTTGGACCGTCAGTGATGGAAAGTCACGGGAGCAAGAAGGGCATACCCGTTCGCCCCGCCAGTTGAAGCACGTAAGAACCCGCGCTCAAAGACCCGGTGCTGATGGTCGATGAGGAACCCGCGCGCGATGTCAGACTCCCCATCAAGACAGTTCTTCCCGCAAGATCGTGAACACGATACGGCATGGTGCCATCCGGGAGTCCGCCCACGATGACCTCCTCGTTACTTAGGGCCAAGAAGGCATCAGGGACTCCATTCGACCCTTCCGGTATGGCGGTTACCACACTGCACGTATCCCCATAAGTAGTATGCCGGTAGCGCACGCCCCCATTATTGTGCTCCCCGTCGATCCAATTGTTGCCGCACATGGCGTAAAGCGTGTCGTTGTAGAACACGATGTCATGCACCGCGCCTAGCTGGCTCCCCAGCCCGCACCACTGGCTGCCATCCCAAGTCGCAATGCCCTGAGCAGGAACATGACCGGCGTAGGAGAAGCCACCGCCTACGAAGAGCTTATCATCATGGACCGTCAGGGCATAGATGACATAGGAGGAATTGTAAGAATCGTTGTTGTCCGTGGTGCCAACGCCCAGCGGCTGCCAGATGCTTCCGTTCCAGCGCATGATGCATTGGCCCGCGTTGCCCGCCGCGATGAGGAAAACGCCCCCTAGGATCAGTTCGTCGTGGTAGATGGTCATCGCCGATCCTCCACTTAATGTGCCGTAAAGCCCGCCGCCTAGCGGTCCCCATTGGCCGTTCTCATAGATGTACACGTCACGGTAGTTCTCCCCTACGATGCTCATGTTGCCGCAGCAGACCAGATTTCCTTGGTATTTGATGACGTCCTGAAGATTGGGCTGTGGCACATTGCCAAAGTCACCTACAGGCTCCCAATGGTCGCCGACCCTCTTAGCGATCCCATCTGCGGCCTGACCATCGACCATGCTGAAGGTGCCGACCGCGTATAGTTCGTCATCAAGCACCCTCAGGTTGTAAAGACCTCCATTGAACTCGCCATAGGAATGCCAGCTATTGCCGTGGTAGTATGCGCAGCCCCGAATGCTATCACCATTGACAGTGAAGATTTCACCTGCGGCAAGCAGCGTATCTTGATAAAAAACCATGCGTAGGACTGACAAACGGAAATAGCCAATCGTATCCCAACCTTCATTGCTCTTGCGAAAAAGACCTGCTTGTCCCGGCATGATCTGATTGATACCGGACACATAGAGGTCGTTCGTCATGGTATCCAATAAGAAGTTCCCCCAATCAAGGACCTCGGTGGGCAGACCGATGTCCACCCAATTCTGGGCATGGACACTACCGCATGTGAGCGTGGCAGCGCAGCAAAGGCCCTTCCAACGCAGCATGACCCCGGATATCAATGAACAACGAAATGAAGGGTCGGCGAGCCATCGACGCGCACCTCCCCTTTGGAGCGGTTCTCCGGCGGGGTCCAGTTCGACCCTTGGCCGTTACCGCGGGAACTGGCCTGGATCCGCATCCACATCTGCAGCAGCTGCCACAGGATGAGCAGGATAAGGATCGTGCGCAGCGTGCCGTTCGCCGAGAGCAGGAGCATGGCGCGCGAAAGTAGCCGTTGGCCTTCCTTGGACTGCCGCCCGCGCCCTTCGGCCTACCTTCGCGATCCTTTTCACGGAACCATGTCCACTTTCTCCGAACTCGGCATCCGGCCCGAGATACTCGCCGCGATCACCGAGCTCGGCTTCCAAACGCCTACTCCTGTGCAGGAGAAGGCCATACCGCACCTGATGTCCAGCCCGCGTGATGTGGTGGCGCTGGCACAAACGGGTACAGGCAAAACGGCCGCCTTCGGCCTGCCCTTGCTGGAGCGCATCGACCCGAACGTTCGCGCTGTGCAAGCACTTGTGCTCGCCCCTACCCGCGAGCTGTGCGTGCAGATCACCCGCGACCTCGGCAACTTCAGCAAGAACCTGCCCGGCGTGCGCTGCGTGGCCGTGTACGGTGGTGCGAACATCCGCGAGCAGATGCGCGCCATCTCGCGCGGTGCGAACGTGGTGATCGCCACGCCCGGACGACTGATCGACCTGATCGATCGCCAAGCGGTGGACCTTTCCCAAGTGGGCGTCACCGTGCTGGACGAGGCCGATGAGATGCTGAACATGGGCTTCCAGGAGGACCTGACCACCATCCTGGAGAAAACGCCCAAAGAGAAGCTCACCTGGCTGTTCAGCGCGACGATGAGCGGTGAGGTGCGCCGCATCGCCAAGAACTACATGCGCGAGTTCGATGAACTGAGCGTGGGACGTGCGAACGCCGCCGCCACGACCATCGAACACAAGTACGCCGTGGTGATGATGCGCGATCGTTACCTCGCGTTGAAGCGCTTCGTGGACGCGGAGCCGGACATGTTCGGCATCGTGTTCTGCCGTACCAAGCAGGAAACACAGGATCTGGCCGAGGACCTCACCAAGGACGGCTACAATGCGGACGCCATCCATGGCGATCTGAGCCAGCAGCAGCGCGATCGCGTGATGGAGCGCTACCGTGGCAAGAGCCTGCAACTGCTCATCGCCACGGATGTGGCAGCGCGCGGCATCGACGTGAGCAACGTGAGCCATGTGATCCACTTCGACCTGCCCGGTGAGGTGGAGAATTACACGCATCGCAGTGGCCGCACCGGACGCGCTGGCAAGACCGGCATCTCGCTCAGCATCATCGGCAGCAAGGACGTTCACAAGATCCGCAACCTGGAGCGCCAGTTGAAGACGCACTTCAGCTTCGTGCGTGTGCCAGGCGGTGCGGAGATCTGCGAGCGCCAGTTGCTCACGCTGATCCAGAAGATCAAGGAGGTGGAGGTGGACGAGGAAGGCATCGAGCGTTTCATGGATGCCGTGAGCCTGGACCTCGCTGGATTCGATCGCGATGAACTGATCAAGCGCGTGGTCTCGCTGGAGTTCAACCGCTTCCTGGAACAGTACCGCAATGCCCGTGACCTGAACGTGGACCTGGCCCGCAAGGACCACAACCCGCGCGAACGCACCCGCGAGAAATCCGAGTTCACCCGGGGCAATGATGCGAACATGCGTTCCATGTTCATCAACCTCGGCACGGCGGACGGTTTCGACAAGGGCAAGATGCTCGGTTACCTCTGCGGCATCACCGGTCTCACCAACCAGCACATCGGCCGCATCATGCTGAAGGACATGTACTCCTTCGTGGACATCGATGGGGCTCACTTCGATGAGGTGCTGAGCCACTTCCGCGCAGCGAACTACAAGGGGCGGAAGATCCGTGTGGACGAAGGCAACCAAGGCGGTGGAGGCGGAGGACACTTCAAGGAGAAGCCGAAGAAGAGGTTCCAGAAGGAGCGGTATTGACCTGCTCGGACAAAAACTGACACCGGTCAACGAATTCGTCGATCGGAAACATACTTTTGTCGAGTTCATTCAAAACTCCGCCGACATGATCCTCTCTCCGCGCTTCGCATTCGTCGGCTTCCTTTCGCTCTCGACCTTCTGCCTTCAGGCTCAACCCGGAGCTGTGGATCCCGGCTTTGACGCTGGCGGAACAGCCTACGTGGACTTCCATGTCTCCTCCGCCACCGTTCAACCCGACGGCAAGCTGTTGGTGGTGGCCTATGGCACCGACCAGGATGGTGTTTCGCAACCATCGAAATTGATGCGCCTGAACAGCGACGGCAGCATCGATCCCACATTCAACACCGGAGCTACCACCTATTGGGCCCGCTCCATGGAACTGCGCCTTGACGGTCATGTTTTCCTCGGCGGTTTCGACAAGATCAAGCTCTTCGATGGGAACGGGGACGCTGACACCTCGTTCTCCCCGGACCTGGGCACAGTGGACAACATCAGCGGGATGGCTCTTCAACCTGACGGCAAACTGCTGGTCATCGCAGGTAACTGCCCCGGTTCCTTCGGTCAATGGCCCAACATGCGCCTTGCCCGCCTGCTGCCGGATGGCTCGCAGGATCCTGATTTCACTACACCCGTGCGTTCCACCAACGGCCTGTGCACGGTGAAAGCACTTCCCGATGGCCGCATCCTCGTGGGCGGCAACATCGTGTACTACGATGGCAACGATTTCGTCTTCCGGGGCCTCTGCCGTTTGCTGGCTGATGGATCGATCGACCCGACGTTCGATGTGCAGCCGGGAACCATCGAAGGTCCTGGTTCCTCGTACATGGGAGCATCGGTGTCACTCGCCAACGGGAACGTGATCTCCGGCATCACCACCTTGAGCGTGGCACTGCCCGACGGCACAATGGATCCCGCGTTCGCCCCCGTTACCGTTACCGGACCTTGGGACCCATGGGTGCGCGCCATCGTTGAGCAGGAGGACGGGAAGATCATCATCGCTGGACGCTTCACCGCGTGCAACGGTATTTCGCAGGCGCGCATCGCTCGCTTGAACAGCGATGGCTCACTGGATGGCAGCTTCATCTCCGCAGTGGGCGACGACGGTTTCTCCACGGAGATCGATCGTCTCCTTCTTCAGCCCGATGGCAAAGTGCTGGTCGGTGGCTACTTCACCTCCATGAACGGCCAGGCGGTGAAAGGATTCCTTCGGTTGAACACCTGCCCGTCCGGGGTGCAGTGCGAGGACTTCACCACGAACGTGCACGCTTCGGTCATGGATCACGAAGCATTACGCCTGTTCCCGGTTCCCTATCAGGACGGCCCGCTCAACATCACCAGCGCGCACTTCCGTTCAAGTGAACCCATCTTCGTTTCCATACAAGGTGCGGACGGCAAGACGGTGATGAACGAACGCTCGCTGATGAACCACGGCGATGGCTCGGCGATGCTCGAACTCGCACCCGGCATGGCCGCTGGTGTGTACATGATGCGCGTGCGCACGCACGGCTGGGAGACCGCACAGCGCTTCGTGAAGCAGTAAGCCACAGGCGCTCAGTGCGCGCCCGGCGGCGGTTCGCGAAGCAGCTTCTTGTCCATGTAGGCGTTCTGCAGCTTCTCGTAGAAGGACGCCAGTCCATCGGAATAGGCCTCGTCCCACGTGAACTGGTTCTCCTTCTTATCGAACGATCCCAGCGCGAGCGGTTTCTCACAGATGGAGTAATCCACGTTTTCGACCTGCGGCACCAACTGCACGGAAACACGCACGCGATAGCCCCACTTCCGCTGTTTGATCGACGGACCCCGCGTGTCGAGCACCAGGTGCTGTGATGCATGCCACGCAGCACCGAATTGGATGCGGTACACCTTGTCCAACGGTAGCTCCATGCGGCACTTGCCATCGTCCGCGCATGAGGCCCTGATCGGCAGCGCGCCGGGAACGGTATCCGTCGCGGTCATGCTGAAGCCGCTGGCTGTGCTGTCCTTGTCCCAACTGCGGATGACGCCCATGAAGCGAATGGCCGTGCGCTCCTGGGCATTCAGCACGAGCGCGCTCGCTACCGCGAAAAGTGAGCAGATCAAGCGGCGCATTGATCGGACATTGAGATTGATACGGCAACGGATCGGCTTTGAAAGTAGCCCGTTGGAAGTGACCGAACGATCCGAGAGGATCGGATCGGGAACTGTTTCCCGAAGGGCGAAACGAAAGAACCCCAACCTGCGCCCGGGCGGCGCGCATTTCCGCCGCTCGGCTCAACCGCCAGGATCAAGGTATGCCGAGTGGGGTGCCAACCGGCCGCCTCTGGCGGTAAGCAGGTTGATCATGGTCGTTCGTGCAAAGGGAGAAGGCCCCCTCTCTGGCGCGAGTCTTCCACCCCAACTCTGGTTCGCGTGTGAGGCGTCTGCGGGCGTTGAGGGAGGACAGGCCGCCCACTCGGACCATTGAAGATCGCCGACATCGACGTTGCCGCCAACAATGCCACCTACGACACCACCTCGGCCACCGTCAACAACGGCTACAACAACTACCAATATGACCCGCTGGGCAACCTGATCAAGGACACCCGGGAGAAGATCACCAACATCAGTTGGACGGTGGCGGGCAAGGTGAAGAGCGTGACCCACGTTACGGGCCAGAACCAGAAGAACCTGCTGTTCCGCTACGGTGCGGATGGGCAGCGCGTGAGCAAGGATGTTCTGACGGACAACGGCACCCTGATCGAGCGTACCTATTACATTCGGGATGCCCAAGGCAACGTGATGACCACCTACAAGTACGAACCCGCCGGCACCTTCAGCGTGCTGGAGCGGAACCTGTACGGCAGTGATCACCTGGGTGTGGTGGTGGGGGGCAAGAGCATGTACGGCATGCACGACCTGATGGCCAAGTACCCGCCCGCCACACCGGCCGCTGGCAGCTACCGCTACGGGCTGAAGGACCACTTGGGCAACGTGACCGTGGTGATCACCGGCGACCGCTTCGGGGTAGATGACGACAACAACGGATCGGTGGACTACTCCGTGCCCAAGATTGTCGAGCAGCATGGGTATGAGCCGTTCGGGAGTCTCTTACCGGGCAGAAACGTGAGCTTTGGGGCGAACTATCGGTTCGGCTTTCAAGAACAGGAGAAGGATGATGAGGCCTACGGCTGCGCCGGAACAGCTTTAAGCTTCGAATACCGAGTTCACGATTCACGTATCGGCCGGTTCTTGACCTTGGACCCACTCGCGAGCAAGTATCCGTGGAACTCGCCTTACTCATTTTCCGAGAACAGGGTGATTGATGCAATCGAACTTGAAGGATTAGAAGCAGTCGTGCACACATTCTTCGTTTCAGGCAGGAAAGGGGGAGGCTCTGGTCCCCCATTCACTGTGATAGGAGAACGTGAAGTTCAATGGGAAGTAATTGAGCACCAAAGACGTCAGCAAGGTTTTCCACCAGGTTCGATCGAACATGGTCCAGCTGGTGGTGGCGTGCAATATCAAGTGTTCAATATTGGCACGGGCAGATTCATGAAATCGGCCATCGTAGGTGACCCTCTCGATGCAAGTACATTTAAGGTTCGAGATGAATATGACCCAAAACTTGGTAACAGGTTAGCTAATGCCCTTGATCGCTTGACAGGAGGGGACGGAATTTCATTGACCTCTGGTGATCCAAGGCATCTAAAGGACGCGGACGGACCAGACCGCAAAGGGAATGCTACCAGCAGTTTAGACGTGGGTTATTTAGTCGACTATTTATCCGCTTCAAAGCTTGGACCCGAAAGATTTTCACCTGAGCTTCCCGAGGGAGGTCCCGAAACATTTGTTGAAGGGTACAATAAACTATATGAGGCGGCAAAGGAGGCAAGGGAAAAATCAAAGCGCTATTGTAAGGACTGCACAAAGACTTTTGACGGAAACAATAATGCCATACCCAATGATTCAAACACAACAGACACCATACGTGCCAGTGATCACCAAAGGTAGCCAATTTATTCTTGTTCTACTGGTCATGGTTATCCTTAGCTGTGGACGTATTCATCCGAGGAAGGAGTTAACCCAAGGCCATTTGGGGGCCATGTCCTGTGCACGTGTAGGCAATGTATATGGCACGCTTCTATGTACTACCTACTATAGTAATGGTAATATGCAGCGAGTTTTTTCCCATCGTCATGACACTCTGATTGGAGAGGAATGTTTATTTTATGAATCAGGAAGAATTATGTATTATTCATATTACAACGTGATTGGCGAGCTTCTTTATAAGCGTAGTTACGATTCCATAGGTAAGGTGATCGAAGAGTTCGGAGACATAGTTGTTCAACAAGTCATTGACCCGCCCGAGACTGGTGTAGGCGATACCATTACTGTTCGGGTTTATGTAGTTAATCCTCCTGGCGTTTCTCAAGTCGTGGTTGGTCTAGATAAAGACAATCGGAAATACCCTCTTTTCCATGAGGAAAAAGAAACTGGGATTTTTAAGGAACAGTTTCATTTCGCGGAACCTGGCTCCTTCAGAATCGCATATGAGGCCACATTGTTAGATACTATCAATCATACATCACAAATGGAATCTAATTCCTTCGTCCTCCGATTTAGGCCGGAATAACTCCCGTTCTGGCGCGAGACTTCCCCCCAACTCTGGTTCGCGTGTTAGGCGTGTGCGGGCGTTGAGGCAGGGCCGACCATCCACTCGTGACACTCTTCAATTCTCCCCCGTTCCCCGTTCTCGCTCGGCGTCACCGATAAATGATGATGTTGTCGCTTGGCTTGGATGGAGCGTGGGCATAGCGGATGCCGAGTTACATCCGTTCTTAGCGAAGCGGCTCAGTGCGCGGGTGGTGCAGTTGGAGCGCAAGCAGTCACCTCAAGTACGGACACAAGCACGCCTTGTTGGCGCGATGATCGAGCGGTAACTGGAAACGCAGCGAGCCGTCAGGCTCGGGCGGCTGAATCAAGAGCAGATAGTTGGCGATGAAGGTCTGAACGCAGGCGCGGGCCTTGAAAGAGGCGTCCACCAGGCGCTCGAAGTTGAAGTGGGGCCAGTCCGGCGGATAGACGAAGCGCAGGAAGTTGTTCTCTTCGGCCAGGCGGCCCACGATGGGCCGCACGTTGTCGGTAAAGGCAGGCATGAACACCCCAACTCTGGTTCGCGTGTGAGGCGTCTGCGGGCGTTGAGGGTGGGCTGGCCGTCCACTCGGACCATGTACGGAAGGCGACGTGACACATTTGGAATTCCTCATTCAAAGACCTGCTTGTACGACGGTCGCGATGTCGATTCGCCAAGCTGTGGTCGTTCGACAGATCCAGCGGCGGTCTCCACACTCTTAGGAAGAACTCAGCGGAATTCGGCGGAATGGAAACCCGCCCCGTGTATTGCTCAGGCATCCAATTCTGCCCAAGATCCGATCCAAGCCACCGCCAGGAACGCAGAAACCCGCGCTGAGCGCGGGTTTCCAAGTAGCCCGTAGGGCGCTTTGGGCTTGTCCGTGGGCGAACATAGGCGAACGTCGGCGAACAGAAGGGGCTTGAGGGTACGCGCGAAGTGGAGATTGAAGGCCCCCACCACAGCCGCGCCTAGTGTTCGCCAATTTCTGACCAAGATTCTGCCCAACCCGAGGCTCATGCGTTCTGCATAGGGACGCCCGACCCATGTCATGAAACATGGTCCGTATGACATAATAGAGGCGCAGTCGAGGAGGGGGGCTTGCAGGTGATTGAAACAATTTGCTCAGTGCACTCGTAAAACTGCTGTGCACCAGTCACCATCACTCCACACCTCCCCCTACCCACTTGCTGTGGCAGTTTATGGGGGTCGTAACGCAGCCAGCGCCGAGAGGTTACCCTCCCCCGTGCGGGCAGGTGCACTGGTCCAGCAAGCCAAACCAACGCCGAGCAAAGATGGGGTCGTTGAGCATCCCAATAACGGCCGTGTCCTCCATTCATGAACAACCAAGCTGTCACGCAATGAAGAATGTCCAACCCGACCTCGACCGCGCAACCGCCCCACTGTTCCCGCCCACTAAGGGTGGGAGGGCATCCCACTCACAAGCCATGAACTACAACAAGGACTATTCAGCGGAGTCGGTCCGTGTCATCCACAAGCAGGTGGGTCAGCATGGCTACCTGTTCCTCCAGTTCGATTATGCCTTCATGGAATCTACGTACGACCCTGTTTCAGGGAAGTACAAGGAGACCTACCGCCCCTTCAGGTGTTCGACGAAGCTCGCGCTTGAAGCGAAGTACTGGTCGAAGGATGGACTGTCCGATGCATACAAAAAGAATCACGGTCAGCGGGCGTACGCTCAGTTGCTCGCTGACATTGAGCACAAGCGAGAAGAGGTGTACAAGGCCTTTGTCGCTCTGAGGGACGAATTGAAAATGAAGCCATCCCCTGAACAAATCCGTGAAAGACTGGCTGGTAAGAGTGAACGATCCCACGCTCGCCTTGCCTTGGCCGAGTACATCGAATCCCTCGCTGCTGGCAAGAAAGTGCGTGATCGGCGCACAAAGCTGAAGTACCGCACGCTGGCAACGTACATACGCGCATTGGAAGCCAGCCGCAAGGAGAACTACGAATTCCAGCGGATGGCTGAGGGCGGTCGCGGTGTGATCTACGTTTCGACATTCTGCCTCAAAGACTGGAACGACTTCCAATTGTTGGTGCAAGAGGCTTCGACCGACATCCCACGGACCTTCCGAAAGGACAAAGGAGCACGCGGGATCACGTTCGATGGCGAGCCCATCTATCGCGAGGCAACGCTCGAAAAGCTACAGGCCAACTTGCTTGCAGTGTTGCGTCGAGCGAAGAAGGATCCCGATCTCAACGTGTCGCTTGATCTCGACACGCTGGAAAAGATCACGTCCAAGAGCACACGGAAGGCCCATTTGGTGCCAGAGGAGATCCAGCAGGTCATTGAACACAGGTTCGGCCCCAAGCAGTCCCATTTGGAGAACGCACGCAAGCTCATGGTGGTGCAGATGCTCTCGGGCGTGCGCGTATCCGATCTGCCAAAGATCCTGAACAACCCGATCATCGATGTGCGAGGGCGTAGGACCACACTGAAGGCGGTGTATCTGTCCACCATGAAAACAGGGGAACCGATATGCCTCCCATTGCTCAAGCCCGTACTGGACATCATGCTCAGCGAAGACAAGCCCCACATGATCGCCGAGGCCAACCTGAACTTGTATTACAAGGAGGTAGCGCAAGCGGTGGGGCTGACGCGTGTGGTCCACTGGGTGGAGCGCAAGGCGAACTCCAAAAGGATCGATCATCAAGATCCGCTGCACACCCTGCTCAAATCCCACGATTGCAGGCGCACATTTTTCAGTTTACTAACAGGATACCTCTATGTGAGTAGAATCCTTGCGACCCAAGCCACAGGGCACCGTTTGAGCAATGCCCAAGGCGAAGACGAAGGCTATTTCCAGCTTTCAGCAGACCACATGGCAGAGAGCTTGCTCGCACAGATACTCCTGTCTCAGGATAACGTATCGTTCGATCTCGTACCCGAGGATTTCGCGAAGCAGTGGGCAGCGAGCAAAAAGCCGCATCACCGTGGACGCGGCAATGGACGCCGCGCATAGATCAACTGAAGTAGCTCAGTGTTCAACACAACTCACATATCAACAACCAAGCTCCATGGACCCCCCATGACCATGATGGCTGGCGTGCATCCGCAGGAAGTGCGCCCATCCCCAGTATGCAATGCCAGATATTCTACAACTATTACAGAGTAGAGTCGAACCGCTGAAGGGCAGGCAGCGGGAGGTGGCTGAGCACTTCCTCTGGACCGCGCTCTATCAGATCGACATGATCGATCAGATCAAGGACCTGCAACAGCAGAACAGGTCGAACTCGTCTATGGAGGCCGTTAAGCAAGACGCTTCCGCAAGCCCTCTCATCAAAGAGGAAATGACACGGGAGGAGGTGTACCGCGCATTGAACTGCCAGCGGACACAGGTATGGGAACTGGAAAAGCTCGGTCTACTGCACTCCTACAAGGTCAGTGGCAGTGGCAGGCGATTCCATGGCTCTGAGGTGGAACGCGTGAAGGCGATGGACCCTGAGGAGGTGAGCCTCATGATCAAGCAACGGAACCCGAAGAAGAAGGCTTCGAGCAGGAAGAAGGAGGCGGAGGGCAAGCTCGAACGGGCGACATCATCATGAAAAATTTTCTCGACGCAGTTTGACGCTCATCCTGAGCGCCTTACTGGTCGGCACAGGAGCAGTGATGACGAACTGGATTTTGAAAGAGGGGGCAGGTGGGTTTATGATTTTGCAAGAGCAGTGGTGGTTAATGGACCTCCAGAAGTCTCCGTTTGGATAGAAGAGAACAGACGACAATGAGGGCATCAGACCGATCTACGATCAGAGACATGCACAGCCTAGTTGAGAGCGGTGGCTACATGATCACGGTGAATCCCGGTTCCGATGTCAACGCCAGTGCGGTATGCCAGTCAGTAGTGGAGCATGCTTCCACCGTCAAGCATGATGGAGTATTGGTAGTCGAACGCACTCAGCGCAGAGGGAGGACGGTAATCGACCGACCGCACGTTCACTGGGTCTTGAACATGCCTGAACATGAAGCGAAGGCCGTGGAGAAGAAGTTCAGTGATCAGGGACTTGATGTGAAGCTCACACTGGTGTACGACCCCAGAGGCCTTTGCTGGTATCTGGCGAAGGACCCCGAGGCCGCCTTCTACATCGCACGAGAAGAGGATCACACAGGATCAGGAACGCCCCCCAACGCTGCTATGGAACAGCGGCAGGAGGGCGTTCCCATCATGACAGAGAATGGCGCGACAAAGCATGGGGCAACCAACAAGAGCACCTTCAAGGCGATAGGGCTTTTCTCATGGCTTCTGAGACTCTGCTTCGTGCCGGACATGCCCTTCCTACTGACCAATTCCAAGCCACTGTCACGACCAGTAGTGGTCGGGATGACCCGTGCTCCTTAGCTGACATCCGCCTGCTGAGGCGGATTCGTGAGCACGTACCCTAATAGTGGGGGCCTCTCATTCGTTCCCTACCCAACGCATGGATCAACCCGAATTCCGTCCCAGACCCTCGGATGCCTGTCTTATGTTCGTCATAGAAGGCCAAGGCAGGATAAACGACCTGAAGGAAGGGCTAAGGCTCTTCATGAGTCGTTATTGGCACGCCAGCACCGCACTGTTCATGATCGCAACCTGCACGTTCAACTACCACATTGCGAAAGACCGTTCGGCACGGGTTATCCTGATGACCGCCGATGGCTCTTGCATGGCCGAGGCCATCATGGTAGACCTCTACGCCAAACTTCTTCAGCACAAGAGCGCCATCACCACACAGCGCGCGAACTACTCCTGCACGCTGGAAGGTTCGGTCGAGGCCAGTCGCCTTGGAGTGATCGCGTATCACAACTTTTGGCTGTCACAAGCCTTCGATGCCCCACAAAATGGTGAACGCTTCCTCCTGAACTGACGTTGAACCGCTTTCTTTGCGCCATGCGCTGGTTCTGCGCCCTCCTCGCCCTTTACGTGTTCGCCCTGAGCGTTCACACATGCTCCGATGGGATGACCGCAGAGCATCAACTGTGCGTGGTGCAGCAACCGAACGACGCACATGCCGATATGGACCTGTGCAGCCCATTCTGCACGTGCACGTGCTGTGCAGGGATCACCCATGTAAAGGTGGCCCGCTTCCAACAAGTAGTCCCGATGCACACGCTAGTGTACATCGAAGGCACCTCATCGGTGCTGTCCATGCCACGCACCCCTGTGTGGCAGCCTCCACAAGCCTGAGTTAAGGGCCTAAGCCCTTTCGCGTGGCCATGATCGGCTGCGCTGACGTGCTTTTCAAGCGCGTCCAATTCTCGGGTATTCATTCCATTCCTGAACTCAGCATGCTTGACCGCATCATTCACTTCTCCGTGACCAACAAGCTGATCACGGGCCTTCTCCTATTCGCGATGGTAGGCTGGGGCGTCTACAGCACAGCGCACCTGCCCATCGACGCCCTGCCTGACGTAACGAACAATCAAGTGCAGGTGATCACCACGGCTCCCAACCTCGCCACACAGGAGGTTGAGAAGTTCATCACCTACCCGCTCGAACTCCAGTTCAAGAACCTGCAAGGGCTCGTGGAACTGCGTAGCATCAGCCGCAGCGGGCTTTCAGTGATCACCATTGTCTTCAAAGAGGACATGCCCGTGCCTCTGACCCGACAGTGGGTTGCTGAACGGCTGAAACTGGCGGAAGAGGACATACCCCCCGAGTACGGCAGACCCGCCATGCTTCCGCCTACCACGGGCCTCGGTGAGATCTTCCAATACACGCTGGCTGTGGACAGCACTCACCGCGACCAGTATGACATCATGCAGTTACGGACCATTCAGGACTGGATCGTCCGTCGGCAACTGCTCGGTGTGCAGGGCGTGGTGGACGTGAGCAGCTTCGGTGGCAAGCTGAAGCAGTACGAAATAGCGGTTGATCCCGTGCGGCTGGCCAGCATGGACCTCACGCTGGTGGATGTCTTCGATGCGCTGTCAGCGAACAACGCGAACACGGGAGGTAGTTACATCGAGAAGGGTCCAGCGTTGTACTACATCCGTTCCGAGGGTTTGCTCAACTCGTTGGACCAGATCGGGGACATCAGCATCCGCAGCAACAATGGAGTCCCCATCCGTATTCGTGAGGTGGCTGAGGTCCGCTTCGGCTTCGCTCCTCGCTTCGGCGTCCTCACGCGGAACGGAGAAGGAGAAACGGTCGGTGGCGTCGTGCTCATGACCAAAGGCGAGAACGCCATGGAGGTCATCAGCCGAGTGAAGGACCGCATAGCTCAGACCCAGCAAAGTCTGCCGAAGGGTGTGACCTTGGACGTGTTCGTTGATCGCTCACGCTTAATCTCCCGCACCATCGGCACGGTCGAGGAGAACCTGCTCATCGGCGCGGCCATCGTGATCGCCATCCTCGTCCTCATGCTCGGTCAATGGCGTGCAGGGCTCATCGTCGCATCGGTGATCCCGCTGTCCATGCTCTTCGCCATCATCCTCATGAACCTCTTCGGTGTGAGCGCGAATCTCATGAGCATGGGAGCGCTCGATTTCGGGCTCATCGTGGATGGAGCGGTGATCGTGGTGGAAAGCACGCTCTTCCTGCTGCATACCCAGTATGCCAACCGTGTGCTATCGCGCACCGACATGGACAAGGAGGTGATCGGCACCAGTTCGCGCATCATGCGCAGCGCCGTATTCGGTCAGGTCATCATCCTCATCGTCTACGTGCCCATATTCGCCTTGACGGGCATTGAGGGCAAGATGTTCAAGCCCATGGCGCTCACGGTGAGCTTCGCCATCATCGGCGCGCTGTTGCTCAGCCTCACCTACGTACCGCTCATGAGCGCGCTTTTCCTCGACAGGAAAGTGAAGGCACACGAGAGTTTCAGCGACCGACTGGTCATGCGCCTGCATCGGTTTGTGGAACCGCTGCTCGTGCGCGCCCTGAAACGGACGAACGTTGTCATTGCCGCTTCTGTGGCTCTGCTGATCGGGGCCGTATTGGTCTTCAATTCCCTTGGCGGCGAGTTCATACCTGAGTTGGACGAGGGCGACTTCGCCATCAACTACACCATACGTCAGGGCAGCAGTCTTCAGCACACCATGAAGGTGGGCAAGCAATTGGAGACCATCCTCATGAAGGAATTCCCCGAGGTGAAGGAAGTGGTGAGCAAGGTCGGGTCCAGCGAGATACCGACGGACCCCATGCCCATCGAAAGTGCGGACCTGATCGCCGTGCTGAAGGACCATGACGAATGGACCACCGCCACCAACAAGGAGGAACTCGCCGAGCGCATGAATGAAAAGATGAGCGAGGTTGTCGGTGTGAACCTCAGCTTCGAGCAGCCCATCCAAATGCGTTTCAATGAACTGATCGCTGGGGTGAAGAGCGACCTCGCGATCAAGATCTACGGTGACGACCTCGACCTGCTCTTCAAAAAGGGCAATGAGGTTGCGGGTTTGGTGGGCACCGTGAAAGGCGCGGAGGACGTGAAGGTGGAACAGATCACGGGCATGCCTCAATTGGTGGTGCGGCCTGACCGAACCCGCCTTGCCCAGTACGGTGTGACGGTGGAGGAAATGAACCGCATCCTGAATACGGCGCTTGCTGGGGGCAAGGCAGGTGTGGTGTATGAAGGAGAGCGGAGGTTCGACCTCGTTGTGCGTCTTGCGAACTACCGCGACGCTGATGCCGACAAGGTGAAGGACATCCGCATTCCGCTGCCCAACGGATCACAAGTACCCATCAGTGATGTGGCCAAGGTGGAATTCCTGAGCGCGCCTGCGCAGGTCAGCCGCGACAATGGCGAACGACGGATCGTGGTGGAAGCCAACGTTCGCGGGCGTGATATCCAGAGCGTGGCCACCGACATCGCACAAGTGTTGAACGACAAGCTGGACCTCCCCAGCGGCTACTACATCGAATACGGAGGGACGTTCAAGAACCTGCAAGAAGCGAAGGCCCGCCTCGGTGTGGCGCTACCTGTGGCGCTGCTGCTCATCCTGTTGCTGCTGTTCCTTGCCTTCGGTTCCATCCGAGAGGCCCTCATCATCTTCAGTGCGGTGCCCTTGGCTGCGGTCGGTGGGGTGTTGGCGCTCTGGGTAAGGGGGATGTCCTTCAGCATCAGCGCAGGCATCGGCTTCATCGCGTTGTTCGGCGTGGCAGTGCTCAACGGCATTGTGCTCATCAGCTACTTCAATCGCGAAGAGGAGGAAGGGGATATGGACATCACGCACCGCATTCTCCGTGGTGTGAAGGAACGTCTGCGACCAGTGCTTGCAACGGCTGCGGTCGCATCGCTCGGTTTCCTGCCCATGGCGTTCAACACGTCCATTGGCAGCGAGGTGCAGCGGCCACTTGCCACGGTGGTCATCGGAGGTTTGATTACCTGCACATTGCTCACACTGTTCGTGCTGCCCGTGCTCTACAAGCGGTTCGGCACTGGCCTAAAGCGTGCACGTCCAGCACAAGCAGGAGCCGTCATGATTCTTCTGGCCATGTTCTGTGCTGGCAATGCCCATGGCCAGACGACCCCTTTGACCTTGGAGCAGGCCGTATCGCTGGCGCTGAAGGAACACCCGTTGGTGAATGCCGCGCACGGTGCGGTAGAGCGCGAGGAGGCTCTCAAAGGCAACGCTTTCATGCTCGAACCGATCGATGTGCAATACATGCGAGGTCAGATCAACAGCAGCGTGGACGATTACAACGTACAGGCCACCACGGGCATCGCCTCACCGAACGTGATCGCCCAGCGCGCGGCCACACTTCGTCAACGTATCTCGCTGGCACAGAGTCGAGCCACACTGACGGAAGCGCAGGTCCGTCGAGAGGTTTCCTTGGCCTATGTGGGCCTACAAGCCGCCGAGCAACAAGCGGCCACCTATGCCAAACTGGACAGCATCTACAATGACTTGTCGCGCTACGCAGACCGTAATGTGCAGGTAGGAGAAAGTCCACCTGTCGAAGCGCTGAGTGCCCAAGCGCGCTGGCAACAGGTGAAGCTGGACCGCAGCCGCGCTGATGCAAACGTGAGCATGGCCAAGGCGCTCTTACAGGCTTGGATAGGCACGGCGAACGAAACCAGCATGGGCCCGCTCATGACCCTACCCGCGCCCGCACTCGACACAGCGCTTGTCCATGCCAACCCAGAGTTGACGGCCCTGAACGAACAGGTGAAGCTCAGTGAGGCGGAGTTGAAATTGCAACGGAACACATGGGCGCCAGCGCTACGGTTCGGTGCGTTCAACCAAAGCCTTGATCTCGTTACCCCCTACTGGGGTTGGCAGGTCGGCGCTTCCTTCCCCATCTTCAAAACGGGACGAAGCAACATGACCCGTGCTGCTGAGATCGATGCGCGTATCGCAGGCGATCAGCGCGACGCCACACAACGGGCGATCAGTGCGCAACTGACCACCGCCACGCAGGACTATCTGCAACGCCAGCGCGAGGCGGCTTACTACAACGAACAGGGAAACACCTTGGCCGATGCGCTCTTGAACAACGCCACCAAGCTCTATCAGAGCGGGGCCATCGGCTACTTCGAGTACGTGCAGACGGTGGATCAAGCCTACCGCCTGTATGTGGGGCGTAGTGACGCCCTACTCGCCTTGAACTCTTCGATTCTCCAACTCAACTACCTCACTGGGCGCTGAGCCCTCAATCGCACCATCATGAACACGACGTTCATTCATCACACTGCGCTACGCATCCCCACCGTGGCATTGCTTATCCTCCTCCTGTCCGCTTGTGGCGGGTCATCGAGCCGTTCTGAAGGGGAAGAAGAAGGCGAGCATCATGACGAAGAACATGCGGCCGAGGTCGAATTGACCCCAACGCAGGTCTCCGCGATCGGCCTGAAAACCGCAGGAATGGACCGGAAGACCTTGAGTGGGACATTGAAGGTCAATGGCCGCTTGATGCTACCGCCGCAGGACCAAGCTGAGGTTGGGACGCTGATGGGCGGGACCATCACACGCATCCTCGTGACCGAAGGTCAGACGGTGGAGAAGGGACAGGTGCTCGCGGAACTGGCCAGCACGGAGTTCCTGCAACTGCAACAGGACTACTTGCAGAGCGCCGCCCAACTCACCGTGAAGCGCGCCGACCTCAAGCGCCAACAGGACTTGCGCACCGACAACATCAATGCGGAACGCACCTTCCAACAGGCTCAGAGCGACCTGCTCACGGCTGAAGCACAGCAGAAGGGCATGGCTGAGAAGTTGAAGCTCTTCGGGGTGGCAGCCGAAGGCTTCACGGCCGACCGCATCAGCAGCACGTTCGCTGTCCGCGCACCCATTGCTGGCAGCTTGCACACCATTGGAATTACCATGGGCCAGTACGCCGAGCCGAACAAGCCGCTCTTCGACATCACGGACAACCGCGCCCTGCACATCGACCTGACCGTGTTCGAGCAGGACTTGGCACAGGTCCGCGAAGGCCAGAAGGTCACATTCACCATCGCCAATGACGCGCATTCATCCCATGAGGCGGAGATATATGGGATCAACCGCTCCTTCGAGGATGGACAACAGGCTGTGATCGCACATGCTCGCATGAAGGACATTGACGACCACTTGCTGCCCAAGATGTTCATTGACGCCCGCATACAGGTCAAGAGCGACAGTGCACTGGCAGTGCCGAACGAAGCCATCGTGAGCAGCGGGGACGACCATTTCATCTTCGTGCAGCACGAGGAGAACGCTTTCAAGCAAGTACAGGTGCGCACGGGTGTCAGTGATCAAGGCTACACGGCAGTAACACCCTTCGAGCACCTTCCTCCCGATGCCAAAGTGGTGGTGTCTGGGGCGTATTACTTGCTGAGTGAATTGACCAAGGGCAGCGGCGAACATCACCATTGAGGTCATGATGAAGGACAAGAAGTTCCTGTTCCTGCTTGCGGCGGTCGCGGTGGTCATCACCCTCGAAGTGCTCTCCCTGATAGGCATCGAACTCCCGATGCCATGGGCTCCCATCCTGTTCGGCGGCTTCGTGCTGGCCGTTGGCTGGGAGGTGCTTTGGAAGGGACTGAAGGCATTGGTGGTGCTGCGGTTCAGTAGCATCAATCTGCTCATGGTCATTGCTGTGGTTGGAGCTTTCTACCTCGGCGAATACCCCGAAGCTGCGGTGGTGATCACGCTCTACGTGCTCGGTGAGAAGCTCGAAGACATCGGTATCGAGCGCAGCAAGAGCGCGCTGGACAAACTGGTGAGCAGCATGCCGAAGACCGTACTCGTGAAGGGTGGTGGTCAACCCGTGCCCATTGATCAAGTTCCAGTGGGCACGGTGGTGGTTGTTAAGGCTGGAGAGATGATCCCCTTGGATGGCGTGGTGGTGAATGGCCAGAGCACAGTTGACGAGGCGACCATCACAGGTGAGCCGCTGCCGAAGGACAAGCGCACCGATGACAAGGTGTTCGGTGGAACCTTGAACAAGCAAGGCGTACTGGAAGTGCGGACCACGCATACGAACAGCGATACCACGCTCTCACGCATTGTCCAACTCACTTTTCAAGCACAGTCGAACCGCAGCGCTACCCAGCAGTTCATCGAACGCTTCGCCCGCATTTACACCCCGAGTGTGCTGCTCATCGCGGTTGGCTTGGTGACAGTGCCTGTGCTCATTATGGGGCTCCCATTCGACCACTGGCTGAAACAGGCCATCACCATCCTTGTGATCGCCTGTCCGTGTGCGCTGGTGATCAGTACGCCCGTGGCCATCTACAGCGCCATCGGCAATGCAGGAGGTCGAGGGGTGGTGATCAAGGGCGGCAAGTTCCTCGAAGCGCTGGCCGCGTTGAAGGTCATCGGCCTTGATAAGACACGAACCATCACCTTCGGACAGCCCGTTGTGGAGGATGTGATCACCTTCGGGGCCACGACCGAGGAAGAGCTTCTGGCTTGCGCAGCAGGAGCCGAAGCCTTCAGCGAGCATCCGCTGGCACAGGCCATCGTGGACCGAGCCAAGGCCGATGGATATGAGCCGCATCACGTCAAGGACATTCAGAGCACCATGGGCAAGGGCCTACAGGCGGAGTGCATGGTATGCGACCATGACGATATCCTGATCGGCAAGCTGGATTTCATCACCGAGAACCGCAAGGCTCAGCCCGAAGCTGTGAAGGCCGTGCAGGACTTACAAGCCAAAGGCAAGACTGCCGTGGTCGTCAGCTTCACCGATCAGGTGGCAGGTGTCATCGGTATCACCGATAAGATCAAGCCTGAGAGCGCCACGGCCGTCGCCTCCATGAAAGCGATCGGCGTGGAGCCTGTCATGCTCACTGGTGACAACCAGAAAGCAGCAGAGCATGTGGCAGCACAGGTGGGCATCGCCAAGACCTTCGGTGGTCTGCTACCTCAGGACAAAGCCACACGCATCGCCGAACTGCAACGCACCATTGGACCCGCTGCGCATGTGGGCGATGGCGTGAATGATGCTCCTGCGTTGGCCACGGCCACCGTGGGCATCGCCATGGGTGCGCTGGGAAGTGATACGGCCATCGAAACGGCTGGGGTGGCGCTCATGAACGATGACCTCCGCCTCATCCCGTACCTCATCCAACTCGCCCGCGCCACGTTGAACCGTATTCGTTTCAACACTGGACTTGCCATTCTGGTAAAGGCGGTCTTCCTCACACTGGCGTTTCTCGGCAGAAGCAATCTCGTGCTGGCCATTGCTGCGGATGTGGGTGTTACTCTGCTGGTCATCCTGACGAGCTTGCGACTCATGCGGTGGCGACCTATGGAAGCACGTTAGTTTGCACAACAAGACAAGCGCCATGGACTACCACGAACAGTTTGCACGTGCTCTGGAAGAATTCGAGCATAAGCGGCTTGAAGCAGAAATCAACGAGACCCTAGCACAGATTTGTCTTGCGCAGGACAGCTTTCTTCCCATCTTCAGGCAAAGGGAACTCACCCCGGAGGAGGCTCAGCACGTGCGCGACTTGGCATAGGCCTACGTTGCTCAAATTGAACGATACAAACGCCTCAAGGGCTGGACGTGATGGCTGCTGAACCAAGTATTTTCCCTCGTGCTACCAGCGGACTGGGCCAAGAGGCGTTCTGGGCATGACTCTGCGAATGAGCAAGTGAGATACGCGCTTCTGGCCCAAGCGGAATGTGGGCATAATAGGATGGCCTATTGTAGCACGCGTATGCTTGGATGCTGTGCGATGTTCTGGTTCACTCCAAGGGTTGAAGGCGTCGAACCTCGTCTTCTCTGACAAGACCAACCCAAGCGCGTGAAAGGGCGGCATCCATACCGAGGACAACAACGACGAAAGAGTTCAACTCATGCTTGGACTCGAAGAGGCAGTCTCGGGCCGTGTCAATGTCCTGTTGTGAAGGCTCAGGTTGCTCTTGCGGATGAGTATGCCACTCACCAATGAAGTGAAGCCCCTTGCTGAATTGCTTCCTTATTGTATCGCGCTGATGAGCCAGCGATGGTCGGAAGGCGAAGCGGGACCTGAAATCGAACAATGATGGGGTACTCACGTGTTCTATGCTGACAAGACCATCGGCGAATCGTGCAAACAACATCCCACCTGCCTCCTTTGAGGTCGCCCTCACCTGCCCGTGCTTCGACAGCACAGCGGCTACCTCTGGAATGAAGCGCAGCCTGCTTCCGTTCGGCAGCGCAAAGTCCTGCATGGCGCCATTCGCCTGAACTCTTCTCCTTAGAAACATAATGGGCATGTTTCTACTGGTGGCATGGCCCGTTCATGAACACAACCGAACGGCGCGGAGGCCAAACGCTGTAACCAGTCCTGCGTAGGAGATAGTCCGTGTAGAGTAAAGCGCATTTGAGCGCCTGTCCATGTGCGAAGCGTGGAGCCTCTCTCTCTGCCAAGCAGGACATCTCCAACATGTGCAGCGGCCATGGCAACTGTTGGTAGCATGTCGGTCGCGCCATAGGGCTGGTAGAAGCCAGCGCAGCTTGCCTCTTTCTGGGGCTCAATATCGTTGGGGTCAATGACCGCATTGGTAAAGTGTCCACCAGCAGAGAAGTAGCAATTCATACACCCTCCTTGTGAAGGGTCAATATGGAGCGAATGCCCAGCAACAGCGTATGGTTCAAGCCAAGTGAACAACAACGGAGGTGAACCGTGCGTGTAGGTACGCCAGTAGTTCAACGCATATTCCATGGGCCAATCACCCGTAGCTGAAACTACGATGTCGGCGTCCTTGAGCACCTCTGGTCGGTCTCGCAGAACCACCTCGGCCTTTTTGGCGATGGCCATCAATTTCACATGGGGGTTCTCCACTCCAAGTGCCGCTTTCAGGGCTTCGGCTTTGTTCCTGCCGATGTGAGCCGCACCCAGAACATGTCGACCAGTGTTTTGCCAGCCAAGAGCGTCCCCATCAATGAGCGTCAACTGTCCCACGCTTGCCCGTGCCAGCATCTGAGCCAGATATCCTCCCAACGAGCCGCAACCTATGAGCGCTACCTTCTTGCCAGACAGATCAAAGCCGTCGCCTGACCTTGTGTTCACGGCTTGGGGCGTCACGGGCCGCAGAAGGATGCGTTGTATCTGTGGAGTCCGTTGTTCGATGAGACTCCACGGAACGGTATGGGGTCCTCTGAACCCACCCTTCATTGGTAGGGAATTCGCCGCACCCTGCACTCCGATGGCCGCGTCCTTCGTCTCACCTGCAACAGTGATCTGCAAGGGAAGCACGAGGTAATCATTGCTTCTCCTGACGTGCCGTTCCAGCATCGATGCCAGTGCCCGGTCCTTGCCAAGTAGCAACGCATGTAGGCTTCTGAGGTCCGCAGGAAAGGCGGAGGGCAGCATATCCTCGCCGAGGTCGACACGTTGGACCTGCGAGGCTTCATCGAATGGCCTGCCTGTATTCTCGCACCATTGATCAACGCTTGCCTTGTCATCACCCAAAACGATCTCCCGTTTGTTCTTGCGGCACCATGGCTCCTGTGGCAGTCCATAGCGGCAGAGCGTCACCGCATCTGGAGGTTTAGGGTCTGAAGCCCAGTAGCTGTTGAATTCCTCGGCAAAGTCACGTGGAGAAGGATTGGCAAGGAGCCCAGTGGCATCGTCCAGCGCGCCTTGAACCAATGAAACGGCATCTTCGACGCCACGAACCGCATTGGTAGAACTGAGGCAGAGCTTACCGCTGCGTTCGACATGTGGCACCTTGCCCCAATACTCTTCCGGGTGCTTTACCAGAACGACAGGGTCTTGAACAGGGAAGTCCTCTGGAAGGCATAAAAGCACCGCCACACGAGCTGCTCCAACTTCAAGAGCTAGTTCCCACGCATGAGTGTAGGTTGGAACTCGTGCTGGTGTCGCATCGCGACGGGCAGTAGTAATCCATTCGGCGACCCTTGCCGCTGCGCGCTCATGTTTGGCTCGGAACGGGCTGGACACTATGCCCACCGCGTTGCCGTGGCTTTCTCAAATGGTTTGCTTGGAGTACCGCTGGCGATAGATCCTGAGTCGTCACCACTATCGAAGTCGTCAAAGAAGCCGTCGGTCTGGAACACCCAATCCCAAGCCTCGCGAGCGGCCTTCTTCGTGCATAGCTGATCATCGGTCACCGCCAAGCGTTCAAGCGCCTCCCCAATGTGAAGTCTCAATTGAAGCATGCTCTCATCACTCGGACCCTTCGTCAGTGCATCCTGTGGCGCTTGCTGTGCGCGGTTGAGCACCACCAAGGATGAGGAAAGACGCATATGGAGGTTCTTCAAAAGGACATGGAGTGCTTCGTCGTCGCGGTGATAGGAGTGGTTGAAGCACTCCTCGGCGAGCATCATGAGCTTCATCCCGCTGGGCATATCCCATATCTCACCGCGACTGGTCGCAAAACGTTTCATCAGGCGGACGATCCGTCGAAGTTGTTTCCCTGCGTCGGTGCGTAGGAGATTGAGCGCTTCGACCCTTCCATTGAACCAGACGTTGATCTGGGTCGGGTCTGATGCCCTCCACACGTTGCCGCTTGCCGCGAGTTCTTGTTTGCCAGTAGTGCTACCGTCATCCGACCACCTGAAACAAGGAATGTCAACGTGATAGCCTTCGTTATAGAACACTCGAACGCAGTTGTGCAGGACCTTGGGTTGGTTCTTGAAACTCGCATGACCTACGGCCTCACACACCTTCCGTTGCAGTTCGATGGGTTCCAATGGGCGTTCGCCACTGCTCGTTTTCGTAACGAGTTCCGTGGCATGGAACCATACACCGTCGTCAATGTCGTAGTTCATTTCATCCGCTTGGATGGCTGTCCAAATGGCCACGGACCCTTGCGGAATGAAGTGATTCTCGCCGAGCGTGTAGTCTTTGCCGAGGTTCGCTATCAGGCGATCGCGGTTTGCCTTGCGCAAAGCGAGTAAGTCCTTTCTTGCGTCCTCAGAGAGGCGGACCTTCTCGGTCTCGTAGGCTCTGATCTGTTTGTCGTAGTTGTACATGATGTTCTTCTAAGGTTTCCTGACCGTAAGGACTTTGGCATACTCTGCCCAATCCACCGCAGGTACAGTGCCGACTATCTGAAGGCGTCCTAGCAGTCTGAAAAGGAAGTGCATCAATGCCGTCTCTTGGTTGCTTGTTGTGATGGCCCCAGTGAACGTATCGAAGGAGCAGCCCTTCACCGCCAACCCACAGTTCAACTCCCCATCACCCGCATATCCTAGCAGAGCCTTCTTCAGTCCTTTTTCAGTCTGGAGAGCCTGAGTGGCTTCGAGCGTGATGATACCTGCGATGATGTTTATCAAGGGCTTCGGCTTCATTTGGACATCGCCGTTCATGTATCCCACTGACGTACGCATCATCCTGCGCACGGAAGCAGCTTTGTCTGAGGCATAGGCGAGATTCGGGGTGCTGAGGTCCTGTTTGACCTCGAAGACAGCGTAGACCGCCTCCGCAGGTACATACGCAAAGCTCTTCTGGTCGAGCAGTGTTGGTGTGAAATGACGATCGAAGATGACAACATCAATGGCATCGCTCGTTCTGCCGCTGCTGTCGATAACAATGGCCGAATCGACACAGTAACGCTGCGGTAGGTACCGCCGGAGGGTATCGATAACATGCTTCTCCGATACCTCCCCCTTTCTTGTTGGATGTGTTATGCTGAACCGCGCGCGCTCTAGCTCAGCACGCAGAACGCTCTGATCATGAATGAACGCTTCACGGAGAAAGCGTCTTCCGTGGGCCGAGGTTCTCTTCTGTGGCTTGGTTGCCATGAAATCCGTCGATCGATCTTTCCAAGTCTATGGTAATATGCGCGGAGTTCCAATGCTGTTGATAAAGCCCCCCAATGGGTAAGCCAACCACACCGAACATTTTCCGCCACGCCACAAGCGAACTGAGCCAAGATGCCTTCTTGGCTTGGTTATGCGAATGGGCAGACGAAGCACATGCCGACCACCTCAGCGGCATGCACGCCATTGGACGTGCCTTCATAGCATGGCTGTATGAGAAAAAGGCATGGGCGCTGCCCGAGTACCGGACCGTTGAAGTAAGGCTCCAACATCTCCGCATCGACGTGTTCCTGACCCTCACCACAGCAGAGGGGGAAAAACACTATTTGCTTATCGAGGACAAAACCTACACAACCGACTACGCCGAGCAGATCAGCGGCTATCTGAACGCATTGAAGGAGAAGGGTGGTATTCATGACCTGTCGCGCGTGCTGCCTGTTTACTTCAAGACATCCCTTGAGCAGAGAAAGAAGGACGAATGCCTCAGGTTGTACCTGCCTGACATCGCTTGCTTTCTACACTCTTTGGACACTACAGCGGTCACGAGCGAGATATTCCATTCATGGTGCGAACTGCGGCTTGCTGAGCATGCATCCAACGAGAAGTTCCGAACTCTGCCAGTTCATGAATGGCAAGCCGATCAGTGGTATGGCTGCTTCGACCACCTAGCGAGACACGATGCACTCTTGGGAATGGACGCGGGCTATGGATATGTGCCCTTGGGGAACTTCATCGGTTTTTGGATGGGGTGGGTGGGAGAGCCAGATGATTGGTGCACCTACATCCAAATCGATGTCTATCCGGCGCAAGCGCCCACATTGACCTTCCGAATTGCAGCACCCAAGGATGATCTCGTGAGCCATGCCTACATGAGGGGAACTTTCCAAGCGCTCTCATCCAAAGCAAAAAGCATGGGGATGAGCGTCCGCTACCCAAAGTGGGCTCGTGACGGCGGTGGGTCCTCGCGCTTTGCAGTGATAGAGGAGCCTTTCATTTCTGAAGTAGACGGTGGCCTTTTCGATGAAGGTCTCATGCTCCAACGTCTACTGGCATGCCGAGAATTGCTCCTTCAGACGCCTATTACGATGGGATCCTGATCAGCAGGAGGCGCTCGGTAGTCCTTGTGAACAGCATTTTGACCTCTTACGACCTTCGCCCCTGCATCACACAGTCATGAGCGACGCATCAAAAGGCCCATCATACCAAAGCACTCCTCGATCTCTTCGGTTCGTACAGCAGGCGAGGAAGCAGCTTCGCGAACGCATCACCATTGGGGGAATGGAGGAGCGAGCACTCGTGCTGGAGGACGCGCTTGCAGTCGAAGGCATGTCAAGCATCCTTCTTGGTCCGCTCCTCCGGTTCAAGACAGATGAGGGCATGAAAAAGCGCAAGAAAACCCCTCTGTCGTTCGACCAAAGGATCTGGCTGCTCATTGAGATCGGCGCTATCCAGCGCAAGGAGTCAACCAAGCTTGATCTCTTCCGTCAGATCAGGAACGTGATGGTCCACAATTGGGAGGTCAGCAGTTTTACCGAATGCCTTGACGTGCTCAAGCGTCGGGAGGAACTGCTCAGGATGTACGAGCAGGACAAGCGCCTAAGCGTAGAGACGAAGTTGAAGCGCTGCGTACGTAAGCTTGGAAACGAGGTAAGGTTGATAGTAGCTGGCGTGATCGACCGTCTTGTGGATCAGTCATGGGATGATGCCGTAAAAGAGCATGCTGTCAAGGAGATCAACTTCACCGCAGCAAGAAATGCGATGATCACCTGCTTGAACTCACTCGACGTCCACCTGCGCGACAAACTCGATCGTGATCTTCCGTTCACCAAGCAGGAGATCGCCGACATACCAGATACCCTCTGGACAATGATGGACAAGCAGTTCCACAAAGAACTCAGGCAATTGCTAAAGGCTGCTCCTGTGAAGCAAGAGGGTCAGACCTCATCAGAGTGACGTCCCCCTGCGATCTATCGTTCGTCGGCTTCTTCAACAGCCGCCTTCACCCCCAACAACTTTCTGAACTCATCCTGCATTGCAAGGAAGACCTCCCTGCATTCATAGCTCAATCGAAGTTCTATCCTCTCGAACTCCTCCGTGCTGGGCATGCGTTGCGGTTCATATGCCGCATAGACGAGCAAGGTTCCGTTGAGTTCGCGAAAGAGGTTGATCGTCTTCTCGATCGCCGCACAGACCTCGTCACTCAGGTAGATCCTGTTCTTCGAGAAGTCCTCGTACATGCTGTTGAGCCGTGGACGTGCTTGGTCGAAGATGGACTTTCGCCACTCAGGGGGATTACTGCCCCATGCCGCACTACGTAGGTCCAGCAGAAAGAGCTTGTGATCCCAGAGGTCATTGTTCAGCCTACGCAAGACCTCAGCACGTTGCTTGTGAAGCTCGGTGAATGTCGTGCCATGCTCCTGTTGCAGGACACTGAACCGATGTTCCATTTCCTGAAGGCGTTCCTTGTGGCGGTGGTCTTGCTCCGCTTCACGCGACTTGAACAGATGGTCAATAAACCTCGCTCCAAGTGTCTTGAAAAGCCAATACAGCAGCCCAGAGCCCGCCAAAGCACCCACGGTGAACTTCAGAACGGAGTTCCAGTCAACCATGCACTATTCAACGTATGTGCGTGCCCTTGGATCTTCTACCTGCATAAGTTCAGGAAAGACAGCTTCCAAGTGGTTTGACCAGAAATAATAGAAATCGGTCTCGTCATCGGCACGCCCGCCCCTGAACTGTTCCATGAGAGCCATCACCTGACCCGTGCGGTCCTCATTGCATACTTGCGCATAGAGGCCATACTTCTTCAGTGCCTTCTTGTAGACTCCCGTCAATCCCTCCTTGTACTGGAGAATGTGGTGAGATACCTCAGCCAGCGTGTTGTACTCCCTGTAGAGAACGGTTCGAGTCTTGAGCGAAAGGACCGCGCGCAGAAAGTCAGTGCTCATCATGGCATCGATAACGTCCACTTTGCGAAGTGCGGCATAAATGGTTGCGTAGCCCCATCGCTCCAGCAGCATCCTATTGCCCTTGCTCTTGCGATGCTGGTTGTTGTCGTACAAGCGTTCAAGGAAGCCCCTATCGCCTATTGTGAGCTTGTATCCCTTCATGAACAGTAACGCGAGGCGATGCTCGAACTCCCTGTGGTCCGGATACTGCATGACGATGCTCAAAAGCATGGAATGACCTTCTGAGCTGAGCAGGTTCACGTCAAGGTCCAGCAGGTCTCGCTCGCAGATGTATTCGAGGAACATCATCTTCTCCGGCTTGACGAAGAGGTCAGCCATGCGTTTCGATGCCCTTGGCCCGTTCAGGTCCAAGCGTTTGTTGAGTGCTGGATAGTCAGACCTCTGAAGTCGGTCAATTGGGTCTTCATCCTGTGGTCTCAAAAGCGAGTAGCCCCTTTGGTAGAACTCTCTCAGGAACTCAACCGCATTGTCAACGCGTTCGTTCGGAGCAGAGAGATCGATTTCTTCTTCGTGAACGCCATGGGCTGCCGCAGCCTCAGCTACTTCCTTGGGCCACACCTTTTCCTCCTTTGGTGGTGGTACTTGGGCGGCGAGTTCCTCTCTCATTGTCTGTGCCACCCCCTCGGTGTCATAATAGAATGTGTCCCACCGCCCGTTCACGAAGGTCAAGTCGTCGAGCGTGACGAACTCATCTTTCCACTCATAGGACAACTCACCACTGGAGACCTCGGGCACATGATAGAAGCAGTGCAGGACGAGCCGATCCATGGCGAGAGAGCGGGCCTGTGCAGCTTCATCGAAGGCGAAAACGTTGTGGTTGTTGCTGTACAGAATGTCCTTGTGGAAGAACTGTAGGAAGTTCTTGTCCGTGCTGAAGTGAAGGAACACCCACATGAGAAACATGCTGTTCTCGCAATAGAACTGCTTTCTGGCGACGATGACGTCGAGTAGCTCAGGCGATACTTGGATCTCGAAAGCGATGTCCTTGTCCTCGAAGATGCCCCGCACGTCCGGCTTTCGATAGTTGCGCGGCGTGGCTTGGTCACGTATCGTCTTCTCATGCTCAGACGTGACAAGCCGTGGTTCCTTTTGTAAGTAGGCGAAGAGCATCTCCTTGGCTCGAATGTGCTCCCAGCTTTCTTTCAGCCCATTGTAGCGCAGTCTTCGTACCGTGTCGCGGTCGAGCCGCTCTTCTATGACATCACAAGTTGGACTGGGGCGAAAGTGCTTGAAGAAGAAATGCTCCTCTCTCAGGCCAGCAACGACCTGTGCCGCTCCACGCAGTGCGATAGGTTGTTTGCAGGCGTGACAGATGTGAGGGAATGAGTTCGTTCCGTAGCCCTCCTCAAGGCGCCGCCGTAGCTTGAACAACTCATCCTGCCTTCTGTCTTGATCGCGAAGCACGTCTTCCGCGTTCAGCACATCCCGTGTTCCGGAATCCATGACATGCTGGATGGTACGGGGACGACGCTTCACCTTTGATGATGTCTCGCGTCGAAGGTAGTTTGCACTTCGACTATGAACCTATGCTCAAGGCGGCTTTCGGCCAGTCGGGTTCTCGCTTTCCACCTTCCCTTTTCTCCTCGGCTTCTCCAGTTCAACACCATGATCCAGCAGGATCCTTATCGCCGTGCCGTCATCCAATAGATCGAAGACCTTTACTTGAGCTTCTTGCAATGTTGGATAGAGTTCCTTTCCACGCCGCTCTTGGATATGTATTCGATATCCTCCCTCTTCCGGCGCCAATCGAAAGCGCATATGGGCCCGTTTGATATGATGCCCATCATCCTGTCGCTTCCATTGTGGAGAGACGAGGAACGTCTTGAGTCGGTCATTGCGTTGATCCTTCCGCTTCATGAACTCACTGGCCTCAACTGTATTGGTGAGCGAATCGCAGCAATAGGTCCCTACCGTAAGACCTTCCCAGTTGGGGTGGTCGATGTAGAAGACATGTCTGATGCTCGTCCCGCACTTTTCGCAGGTGCCTACAAGGTCCCCTAGATCGTCCTGATAGACCAGATCCCAACCAGTCTTTGGCATAATGTGTCCGTGCTCTTCAGCATGACAACCTTTACACAAGGTCAAGCATTCGGCGTAAGCATATTGCCACAAGGGTTTCCCCGGATGATATACGGTGTGATGCACTTGAAGGACCACTCCATGCTTTTGTGGTGAGCGCCCACATCGTCTGCACGCTCCATTGTCAAGCTCGATTACCTCGGCGCGGAACTCCACCCATTCCCGCGTTTTGTATGATCTGCTCATGACAGCGTCTGCGCGGCCTTGTTAGCCACTATTGGTGGTTAACAAAGGAACCGGTTCGGTGGTGTGTGTCACGCGATGAACTGGGCAATTGCCATCTATGAACGTTCGGGCCGTGGTACAGGGTACCTTTGTGGCCCAATTTTCTCAACCATGCCGGTCACTCCAGCCGTGAGCGTCAACCGTCTTGTTTTCGGGTCTCGTTGTGTGGCTACTTATGTGGTCTTTCTCGGTGATCAGAGTGCGAAGCCGCTTTTCGTTCACATCGCCTACGATGGGAAGGTATCATCCTCCGAGAGACATGATGCCAAAATGCTTGTAAATGCAGAGTGCACAGTTAATGGCACTGGGACAAGCACGAACTTCAACGACTTATGGACGTTGGTCAATGGCTCACTGGACATCTATGTCTTCCCGATGATAGCCGAAGCGGAAAAGCAAGCCGCAGCCAAGGGTTACGTGATACACTGGGTCTGAGCTTAGTGCCTGTTCCTGAGGCTTGGCTTCGTGAAGTCCAATAGTGGACGAGGAGGGATATGTGTGGGCGCATCATTGGGCTCGTGCGAACCGACTCCCATGATGTTACCCATTGTCACACCTTTAGCCCCATTCACCCCAGCCTTCCAAGAAAACGAGCTTGCTGACGCTCGACTGGTCCGCCGGACAGCTTAACATTGCCTCCGATCATGCGCGCCCTCCACTACTTCGCATTCCCTGTGGCACTGCTGCTATTGGCCGCGCAGAGCATGCCTGCGCTGTGGCAGATGCACTGCGAGGATACAGGCCGCACTACCGCCCATTGGGGCACGGCGAAGAGTTGCTGCAAGCATGTTGAGCCTGAAAGCGATGGCCCCGGCTTGACAAAGCTCTGCTGCACATACAGCAAGGCTCAGGCAACACTCAGCGCTCAACAACGAGCCGCTTCCATACACGTTCCTGTTGAAGTTGTAGCTATCGATGCAGGGCTTCGTCCCCTGATCGTTGTGGCCCATGCAGCGGAGGTTCCCGTCCGCATGCTTCACGTACCGCCCCCACGAGGGGCGACCCTCGACGACCTCGTCCAGTTGGGCGTATTCCGCCTATAGTCCGCTGTTCCATCGGATGGCTCTGGTGCGCACTGCATCGGCGCCTGTGTGTTCTTCCCGATCGAACAGAATGGACCAACAATGCCAATAGAACAAGTAGGGCCGAGCCAATGGCCCAATGCTGAACGCTGGAACGTATCGCCTTGGGTCATGTACATGAACAAGGTTCTGGGCAAGCTGCGCGTGCCCTATGATATGAAGAAGCGGTTTGACCACCGCAACGACATGGTCAGCATGGAGCAGATCGGCAACTTCGAGCTGCTCATCAACAGCGTTCTGGAACAAGGCGTTGAAGGTGACTTTGTGGAGTTGGGCTGCTATACAGGTAGCACGGCTGCCGTGTTCGCCACGCTTTTGGCCGCCCATGGCGATCACAGGCGCAAGTTTCACGTCTATGACCGCTTTGACATAGAGCTGGGCTCTGCCCGTGGCATACGGGACATCTTCGAGCAGAACATCAGTGATACACAGGCTCCGATGCCGGTGATCCATGCGGGCGATGTGTTCGAGACAGTTCCAGCCGAACTCCCTGAGCAGATCGCGTTCGCTCACATCGACCTCGGCACCGGCGCGCCTTTGGACGTGCATCGCAAGCTGATCGATCATGCCCTACAATCGGTCTATCCGCGCATGAGCCCGAGCGGGGTCATGGTCTTCATGGACTACCACGTGCCGAACGTGACGGTGAACGGTAACGATTCCAACCCCGGTGTTCGCGCAGCCTGCGATGACTTCTTCGTGAACAAGCCTGAGCGGATCAAACTCCTGTATGGAGGGCCGTGCTCACATGCCTATGCCCGTAAGCTCATATGAGAACAACCACGAATACGGTCATGGGCTTCCAAGGTCGCCTGCTCGGTCTGAGCATGGTGGCCATGGGACTTGGTGTGCAGCTTTTGGCCCAGACGCCGTTGCCCATACCTGACACGTTGAGCGGCTCCGTGATCGACCTCACTATTCAAGAGGGCTCGCGCGAGTTCCATTCCGGAGAGGTTGTGCCCACCTATGGCTATAACGGGGACCTGCTTGGCCCCACGCTCATCCTTCAACAAGGACAGACGGTAACGCTGAACGTAACGAACACCCTTCCGGACCTCACGACCACACACTGGCATGGATTGCATGTAAGTGCAGAGGACGATGGCGGGCCACATTCATTGATCTACCCCGACTCAACGTGGTCGCCGACGTTCACCGTTATGAACCACGCGAGCACCTTCTGGTATCATCCGCACGGCATCGGGCTCACGGACTATCAGGTAAGCATGGGCCTCGCGGGAATGATCATTGTGCGCGATCCGCTGGAAGCTGCGCTAGAACTCCCGCGCACGTATGGCGTGGATGACATCCCGTTGATCCTACAGACCAAGCCCATCGTGGATGGACAGGTCACGCTGCACACGGGACTGGACAGTGTGGTGCTGGCGAACGGCGTGCTAAACGCATGGAAGGAGCTGCCCGCACAAGTGGTGCGTTTGCGTTGCCTGAACGGCAGTTCCGAACGCACGTTCCTGCTCGGGGTCAGCAACGGCATGACACTTCATGTCATCGGCACTGACGGCGGTTTGCTGGAGTCTCCCTTCATGACCAACAGGCTCCGATTGATGCCCGGCGAGCGGATTGAGATCCTATTGGACCTGACCGCTCAATCAGGCTCCACATTCCAGTTGATGAGCTACGGGAGTGAGCTACCCAACGGCGTTGTAGGCTCTCCACAGGTGGGCGATGGGTCCGCATTCCTCGATGGATATCAAGAGAACGTGCTCAATGGAGCCGACTTCCCACTGGTCTCCTTCGTTGTGGGAAGCCCTACGGTGGATCCGGTCACGACCATACCCATCTACTTGGTCCCGACCAACCCGATCAGCGTAGGCGACGCGGATATCACGCGCACGTTCGTTTTCGAGCCCGAAATGATGGGTCCCATGGAAATGATCGAAGGTCCATTCACCATCAACGGCGCTTCGATGGACATGGACGTGATCAATGTGACCATTCCGCTCGGGAACACCGAGATATGGGAGTTCGTGAACAATGCGATGGTCGGCCATCCCGTGCACATCCATGACGTGGAGTTCAACATCATCGATCGCAACGGAGCACCCCCCGATCCTTGGGAAATAGGTTGGAAGGACGTGGTGTTCGTGCCTCCCATGGGCAGCGCCCGCGTGATCATGCTCTTCGAGGATTTCGCTGACCCCGACATGCCCTACATGTACCACTGCCACATGCTCATGCACGAGGACGAAGGCATGATGGGGCAGTTCGTGGTGGTGGACCCGGATGGCGTCGCAGAGCATGACGCGCCCATCATGAAAGTCTGGCCAGTTCCTAGTACTGATGCCATCAACATCCAATTGAGCAGCGCCAGCGGGCCATTCACGGCCACGCTGCGCGATGCGGCCGGAAGGACCGTTCGGAGCGAGAAACTCACTCTCGCGAACAATGCCGCACAGATGGACGTGAGCGCCATCGGAGCGGGCACCTATTTCCTCTCCATTACCGACCCCAGCGGAGAACGCTCCACGCAGGTCGTGATCATCTCACACTGAACACGAGAACAACAAAACAACCTCAGCGATCATGAAACACCTGTACCTCTCGATCGCCTTGCTTGCCGCTACAGGCATGCAGGCTCAAACGACCGCCCTTGATTTCACAGCCGATGATTGTGACGGCACGTCGCACAACCTCTTCAGCGACTTGGATGCTGGCTATTGCGTGGTGATCGACCTCGTGATGATGGGCTGCCCGAGCTGCGGTCCCGCCACCTTGCAGATCGCGAACAATGTGATCCCGAATACCAGCAACCCCTCCATGGTGAAGTTCTACTCCATCGGGTACACGAATTCCATCACCTGCTCGCAGATCACCTCTTGGAGGAACGCTCTGCCTCTGAGCCATCCCGTATTCGCTGGCATGAGCGCCCAGACGACCTACTACGGTGGCATGGGCATGCCTACGGTGGTCGTGCTAGGCGGTGGATCCGCGCACACGGTCTACTACAATGAACTCGGGCACAGCGCCAGCGATAACCCAACGGTGATCGCCGCCATTAATGACGCACTGGCAGCCGTGAATGGGATCGAAGAAGGTTCAGCACGCACCGTCACACTGGGCCCGAACCCGGCCACGAACACCTTGAACGTTGGAGGCTCCTTCGTTGCAGCGAAAGTGATGGACGTGCAAGGCCGCGTCGTCATGAACACACCTATTACTGGCGGCACATTGGACGTGAGCATGCTGCCCACTGGGACCTATAGCGTCGAGCTGATGGCCGCTGACAAGTCGCGTAGTGTTGGTCGCTTCGTGAAACAGTGATGCCCTGATCATGCTGCGGTCAACACGTTTAGGCGCGATCACGGTCGCATTAGGAATGGGCAGGCTCGTTGCAGCCCAAACCTCAACGGTGCTCTGGGGCTCTGTAATGGAGTGCAATGCCGAGGACGAAGGAGCCCTGCGTCCCCGCATTGTCATCAACGGCAATGGAGATCCTGTTGTTCTCTGGGGCGACAACTCGCCGATGGCCAACCATGTCTCGGTAGGCGTTGGTGGCACATTCAGCGCGCCTGTGGAAGTGAGCGCTGGGTTCATGCCTTCCGTTGACGACTGGATGGGGAGCAGCATCGCAGGTGTGGGGAACACGTTGTGGGTGGTCATGAAGAGTGCACCCGAGGAAGGCAGCCCCATCTACGTGCGTCGCTCCGATGATGGCGGTTTTACGTGGGGTGATACGATCCGTGTAGAGCCCTATGACGGGCTGGTTTCGCGATTCCCTTCAATCGACGTTGCTGATCCCGATGCCCCCGTTGTGCAGTACATGCAGTTCGATTCTGGCTTCTCAGGAGCGCGACAGGTGGTAACGCATATGATGGGCGGCAGTTTCATGACACCGGTTCAGGTGAGCACACCGTTCGCTCCGGGGGATGTGTGCGATTGCTGTCCCAATCAAGTCGTAGCGGATGAACAGCGGGTAGCTGCCCTGTACAGGAATGCGGGTGGGAACATCAGGGTGATGTGGGCGGCCACGTCGAACGATGGCGGCTCCAGTTTCCCCGTCGGTACTTTCATCGATACCACGGGATGGGTGCTGGCAGCGTGTCCTTCGAGCGGACCCGATGGATACATCTTCGGTGATAGCCTTCGGTCCGTATGGATGTCCGGCGCCAACAACGGTGGAAAGGTCTACGTCGGCAGTGCGGCGCTGGCCGATCTCTCATTGGCACAGACCATCGAGGTTCATGGTGGCCAAGCATCCAATCTGCAACAGAACTTCCCACGCATCGCCGGCAGTGGTGATACGCTGGGTGTGGTCTGGCAGCAGGCCTACATGGGCCAGAACGAGATCCTGTTCAGTTGGAGCACGAGCGGTGTGAACGGACTGAGTGCACCGGACACCGTTAACGTTGATCTGGCAGGTGTGCAGAAAACCCCTGACATCACCTACGCGGATGGTGTCTTTCACATCATATGGAGCGAAGCCAACACGGGTCAGGTGCGCTACAGGAAAGCGACGCTTGGAACCAATGTGGGAGTGCTCCCGATCATGGATGTGGATGGACAATCCGGCCTATGGCCGAACCCTAGCCCCGCGATGATGCATGTGCCTCAGGGTTATCGAAATGCCAGTGTGTATGGGTCAGATGGGCGCGCTGTCTTATCCGGTGTCGCGGTGGTCGATGGAACACTCGATATAAGCTCGCTGCCGTCCGGCCTTTACTCCATTGTGCTACACGCGCGTGACAGGTCCCGCGCCTTTGGTCGCTTCGTCAAGCAATGAGGACGCAATGAACCGTTCCAGTCCGCGCTCACGTTCACTCATGGGCATTGCTCATGGGAAGCGTCGCTCCGCCCCCTTGTTGCTGGGCGTGGCTGGAACGGCCTTCCTCATTCTCGGCGGTTGCCAGCACGACACGCTGATGGAGGAAGTGGACATCGCCACCCCCACGGTGCAGCAGCGCCTCGTCATTGACTTCAACTACGACGGTCATGGCTATGAACTGGCCAGCACGTATGAAGACACATTCGGCCACACCTTCAGGTTGGACACCCTGTGCTTCCTCGTTTCCGGAATTCAAGCGGAAGACGATGATGAGAACGTGATAACACAGTTCGACGGCATTGACCTTGTAGCCGATGCTGGTTCCAACAATGACTTCGCGCTTGGGCCACTGACGGCTGGTCATCTTCACCAACTGCGCTTCGACATCGGACTCTTCGCTGACGAGAACCACGCTGGGCCGCCTCCAGCTTCGGACACCGCGATGGTCATGATGTACAGCGGTGCGTTGGCCACGGGCTATCACTTCCTTTTGGTCACAGGCCAAGTGGATGGCAACGGCGACGGAGCGCTTGACGTGGGCGATCCGCGCTTTTCGTTCAAGTGCACGGGCGATGCGATGCTCCGCTCGAACATCGCGCCCGTGCATGAGAACCTCGTCCAAGGCGGCACAATAACGGCGTGGCTGCCCGTGGACATCCAGAAACTGCTGGCGGGAGTTGACCTGCTGAATACGGCCTCTTCAGAGGGAAGCGCGCCCATAAATGCGCGCCTCATGGATCAGCTTGTGAACGCGACCACCCAAGAACATTGACCTTAACCCAACGCCAAAACCCTTCATCATGAAACGGATTTACGCGATAGCCATGTTTGCCAGCGGCATATCCGCTGCACAGGCCCAAATGGGCTGTATCGACCGATACCTCACCGATCCTCTCACCTATACCAACATCGTCACCAGCGCGGATCAAGTGGACATGCCGCGTGACCTCGACTTCAAGCCTAATAGCAATGAGCTATGGGTGATGCTGAAGGGCGGGACCAATGGAGGAAGCATGGTGATCGTCCACAACGCGGGTTTGGTGGGCCAGACGGACGAATACCGAAAGGACACGCATAGCAGCCATTTCATGCGCGTGGCAAGTGCCATGGCATTCTCGGACAATGGAGAGTGGGCCGCAGTGAGCGAGATACAGAGCACGGCTGGCGGCAATTCCACGTTCATGGGTCCCGCTCTCTGGAGTGCTGACCCGAACATTTTCGCCACGGTGTTCCAGAACGCATGGGTGAGCGGCTTTCCGCTTGGTAGCCACCGCGACATGCTGCACCAAAGCCCCTTTGCCATGGGCATTGCAGCAGATTCGGCCAAAGTGTACTGGGTGATGGATGGTCACAACGGCAACATCTGCCGCTATGATTTCGTGGAAGACCATGGAGCGGGTTATGACGACCACAGCGCGGGTAAGATCTGGCGTTACACGGATGTTCTTGTGACACGTGTGGCTGATATACCCAGCCACATGGTTCTCGACCGAGCGAACCACTGGCTCTACTTCATCGACGGAGGGAACAAGCAGATCAAGCGCATGAACACCCTGAGCGGCTCCATTACGGGCAACCTCAGCGTGCCGTCCACCGCGAACGAGCCTCTGGCTGGCTATAAGCAGGTGGAAGGCGCAACGGTCGAGGTCGTGGACACGTGGGCGACTGGTCAGCCTTGCGGAATTGACTATGTCGATGGGCGCCTGATCGTTTCTGACAACGAGAACGGAGACATCCACCTGTATGATGTAACGGGCACACCCGCTCAACTGGGCGTGATCCCAACTGGACAGGCGGGTATCATGGGCCTGAAAGTTGGTCCTGATGGCAGGATATGGTTCGTCAATTACTCCGGCGATAAGGTCGTGCGCATCGATCCACTACCCATGGCGGATGATGGAGCGATCACCGGCATTCTCGCTCCTGTGACCATTGCCACGGAAGCGGATTACTACTCGACGGCTTTCGACCTCTGCTCTGGCTCCCTTTCCCCCGTGGTCACGCTGTTGAACGCTGGGTCGAATGTCATCACCTCCGCCGAATTACATGCACACCTAGAGGACGGGACGAGCGGCATGGTCATGTGGAATGGGACACTTGACCCCGGATATGCCACGGATATCACGCTATCCGACTTCGCGATCTCTGCGGGCACGCACAAGCTCACCGTTTACATCGGCTCACTGAACGGCGGTGCGGACATGAACCCGATGAACGATATGCTCGAAGGCTCGTTCCGTGCGATGGCGGCGCCAGTAAGCGTACCCTTCAACGAGAGCTTCGAGGGTTCCACGTTCCCGCCTGCGGACTGGAGCTACATGCACTTCAACAAGAACCTCTACATGCAGCGCGTGACCAACGCTGGAGGAATGGGTTGGAGCACGGCTTCGTTGAAGATGGACAACTTCTCGGGCGATGTGGACATCACTGGCCAGAAGGATTTCATGATGCTGCCTCCTTTGGATCTCAGCAGTGCACCGTCCGGTACCGAGCTTGCTTTCCACGTGGCCTACCGCCCTTATAACAGCAGCAGTGTGGATGCCCTTCGGGTAAAGGCAAGCACGGATTGTGGCGGCTCATGGAGCACGCTCTATGACAAGGAGGGGACCACCCTTTCGACGGGCACAGCTACAACCTCAGCCTTTACGCCGACAGCATCGCAGTGGCGGTTGGAGCATGTCGATGTCTCCTCCATGCTCGGCCAATCGGAGGTCATCCTGATGTTCGAGGCTGAGAGCAATTGGGGCAACAACGTATACATCGATGACGTGCAGGTGGGAACGGCTGTGGGCATCGACGAACAGGACGGTCACTCCTTTGCCATTTACCCGAACCCTGCGACCGATCAGGTGCGACTGGATCTAGGCGTGTTCAACGGTCGTGCTGAGGTGAGCATCATCGATGCGACAGGTCGCACCGCGTTGCAGCGCTCCATCATGACCACCGGCCAATGGCTCAATGTCGCTGAACTAGCGGATGGCACTTACACCGTATTGGTGCGCATGAATGGCGCGATCGCCACGAAGCCCCTCGTGGTGCTGCATGGGCGCTAAAAAGGGACCAAACGGCGGGAAGGCGGGAGGCATCGAAAAGCCTCCCGCTCCCGCGCATCATCATGACGCACAGCACAAGCTCTACATCCGAAACATGGTCTGCGGTAGATGCAAGACGGTCCTACGGGCTTTGCTCGCCGCCCAAGGTGTGGAGCCATTGAGCATTGAGCTGGGTGAAGTGACACTGGCCACACCGCTCACAACCGCTCAGACCGCACGGTTGGATGCGGATCTGGCAGGCGAAGGCTTCGAGCGCATCGATGATCGGAAGTCGCGCATTATTGAGCGAACCAAGCTCCTGTTGCGCGAGCGTGCCCGAGGGGATGCCATGGCCCGAACGACGAAAGTGAACCTCTCCGTTGAATTGTCCGGTGCGCTGAACATGGAGTATTCGGGACTGAGCAAGCTCTTCAGTTCTGTGGAGGGAGTGACGATCGAGCGATACTTCAACCTGCAACGATTGGAGAGAGCCAAGGAGCTGCTTGTGTACGATGAATTGAGCTTGGCCCAGATCGCTGATCAGCTAGGGTACAGCAGCATTCAACACCTCAGCAACCAGTTCGCTCAATACGTGGGCATGAGCCCATCGCATTTCAAGAAGCTAGGGGCGCATAAGAGACGTACGCTCGATCACGTAGGATCATGAACATGCAAATCTCTTCCATCATCCTGTAAGGCCTGCCCCTGTTGGTGCCCAGAGCTTTGTGGCATCAAACAACGGACTATGACACACACATACAGCATACAAGGAATGACCTGCGGTGGCTGCCTTTCAAAAGTGCGCGAAGCATTGCTTGGCGTGCAGGGCATCACACGGGCCGAAGTCAGCCTTGCACCCCCTCAAGCGGTTGTCACCATGACCAGTCATGTGAACACACCCGTGCTAGCGCAGGCCGTGGCGAACGCGGGTCATTTCGTTCTGACGGATGGTCATGAAGCGGCCGCGACCCTTGCCGCCCCAACTGCGGAGGAAGAGGCCGCATCCTTCAGGCCCATCTACTTGCTCTTCGCGTACATCACTGGGGCGGCCACGCTTATGGAACTCGTTCACGGTGGTTTTGAGCCCATGCGTTGGATGGGCGCGTTCATGGCGGTTTTCTTTCTGACGTTCTCCTTCTTCAAGATGCTCGATGTACGGGGCTTCGCGGAGGGTTACGCCACGTACGATGTGGTGGCCAAGCATGCCCCTGCATACGGCTTGGTTTATCCCTTCATCGAGCTGGGTTTGGGCATCGCCTACGTCTTGGCACCCCTGTCACCGATCACGAACGCATTGGCGCTCGCGGTTATGGGTGTGAGCAGCATTGGCGTGGTGCAAAGCGTGCTGCGTAACTCACCGTTCCAGTGTGCTTGCTTGGGCACCATCTTCAAGCTGCCACTGAGCAAGATCACCCTTGTCGAAGACCTGCTCATGGTGGTCATGAGCGTTGCCATGCTCTTGCTTCCGACACTACAGAATACCTGACCTCTCATGAAGACCAAGAACCTTCTCGTTCCTATTGCGACGTCGCTCGCTCTGACCTCATGCTCCAGCATCCCGAACGCGAACGAAGCCGACGTTATGATCAACGGGAACTGCGAACAGTGCGAAGAGACAATTGAACAAGCCGCCTTTCAAGAGGGCATAGCAGAGGCCGACTGGGACATGGATACCCGCCATGCGACCATCACCTTTGACAGCACCAAGACCTCATTGAACGCCGTTTTGCAACGGATAGCCAGCGCGGGTTATGACAACCAAGCCTTCATCGCCTCCGACAGCGCGTACGAAGACCTACCCGACTGCTGCCGCTACAAACGGACGGGAAAAACTGTTAACCCGCCGCAACCCGGTGAAGCGGGGCACGGCCATTGAACCCATCGAACCTCATCCCGTGAATGCAATGAACCTATTGATCACAATGGCGAGCGCGCTTCTATTGTCGAGCTGCGCCGCCCAAATGAAGAATGCCCGCACCGTGACCTTACGAGTGGATGGTGATTGCGGTATGTGCGCAGAGCGCATTGAGACCGCCGCCTTCATGAAGGGTGAGGCCGAGGCCAAGTGGGATCCTGACACCAAGCTGGCCAATATCACCTACGACAGCGTTCGCACCAACCTTGACGCCATCCAGCGTCGTATCGCGCAGGCGGGGTACGATACGCCCAGCTACTTGGCACCTGATGCTGCATACGCGGGGCTTCCGAGCTGCTGCCAATATGTGCGCACGATGAAGCACGATGTGAGGAACGAGAAACCCGCACATCAGACCAACACAGAGGGCCACGCTCATGGTACGATGGAACACACCGAGCATGGTCACAGCGAACATTCAGAGATGCCCACACCAAGCACAGCGGACCCCATCGCGACCGTGCTCATGCACTACTTTGCCCTGAAGGATGCGCTTATCGCTGGCAATGCCAAGCTCGCCATGACCAACGCCGATGCCATGAACGGCGCTATGCACAGCGTTGATGCGACCAAGCTGCCCAAAGAGCTACAAGCGACATGGGCTGAGGTTATGCAGGCGGTGATGCCCAACCTGCATCCGCTCGCTGATAGTGGTGATCTGGACCAGCAGCGGGCATTGTTCGCCAAACTCACTGAGCCCATGACCAAGCTTGTCACCGCCGCGCCGCAGAAGGAACCCATTTACCTTGATCACTGCCCCATGTACAATGGAGGGGCGGACTGGTTGAGCAAGGAAAAGGAGATCAAGAATCCGTTCTACGGAAATATGATGCTGAGCTGCGGTAGTGTCCAGAGAACGATCCAGTGAGCGCGCACAACGTCCATCAGCACCCCGGACCCGCCCACCAAGACCACGCTTACCATCGGTCCTCGAAGGTGGGATCCGCGCTTCCGCACGGCAGCGGTCATGACCAGCATAAGGGTCATGACGAGCATGGCCCTACGATGATCGCCGACTATCGCCGTCGCTTGTGGCTATGCTTAGGATTGACCATTCCCGTGCTGGTGCTCTCGCCGATGGTGCAGGAGATCTTTGGCTTCCACCTGTCCTTTTCTGGTGACGCGTGGCTATCGATGGCGCTCAGCACCGTGGTCTACATCTATGGTGGCTGGCCATTTCTCAGCGGTTCCTTGGCTGAGATAAGGGCGTGGAGGCTAGGAATGATGACGTTGATCGCGGTTGCCATCAGCGCCGCGTACATCTATAGCATGGCGGTCGTTTTTGGCCTGTCCGGGATGCTTTTCTTCTGGGAACTGGTCACGCTCATCGATATCATGTTGCTCGGGCACATCATCGAAATGCGGTCCGTTCTGGCCGCTTCCGACGCGCTGGAACTACTCGTGAAGTTGATGCCCGATGAAGCTCACCTCGTTCAGGGGGATCACTTGATGGACGTCAAGCTTGCCTCCCTGAAGGTGGAGAATGTGATCCTCATCAAGTCCAACGAGAAGATCCCTGCGGACGGGGTGGTGTTAGTTGGAGAAAGCCATGTGAATGAGAGCATGCTTACCGGTGAGTCCATGCCCGTTCACAAGACCAAGGGTGATCGGGTCATAGGCGGCTCCATCAATGGCAACGGTTCCTTGCAGGTCCGCGTGGAGCGTACAGGCAAGGAGAGCTATCTGCACATGGTAGTCACCCTTGTAAAGGAGGCACAGCAAGCCAAATCCCAGACTCAGCGTCTGGCCGACCACGCTGCGCGTTGGCTCACGTACGGGGCCTTGGGAGCGGGAACAATCACTTTCGCGGCATGGTGGTTCAGTGGTTCTGACCTGTCCGTTGCGCTGGAGCGGATGGTGACGGTGATGGTGATATCATGTCCGCACGCACTGGGCCTTGCCATTCCATTGGTGGTCGCATACTCGACCTACCTCGCCTCTCGCAACGGGTTACTTATCCGTGACCGCACCGCATTTGAGAATGCCCGAAGGATCACGGCGCTCGTGCTCGACAAGACAGGGACACTGACGATGGGCGAGTTTGGTGTCACTCGCGTCGTTCCGTTGAAGGATGGTGTTGACGAAGCACGCTTGTTGAGGTTGGCAGGGGCATTGGAGCGACACTCGGAGCATCCTATCGCTGGCGGCATTGTGAGCGAGCTTCAAAGGCGCGGCCTTTCAGCGCCGCCGGTTACGGATTTCGAGGCCATGACGGGCAAGGGTGTTCGTGGTTTTGTGGACGGGAAGAAAGTTACCGTGGCCAGCCCTGCACAGGCGAGGGAGTTGGGCATCATGACATCGGATCACGCGATCACTGGGGGGCGGGAAACCGTAGTGCTGGTAATCATGGATGACGAACTGATCGGGGTCATTGCCTTGGCTGATCCTATCAGGCTGACATCAAAGGAGGCCGTTGAGGGTTTCCGCGCCATGGGGATCAAAACTTACATGGCCACTGGCGACAACGAGCAGGTGGCTCGGGACATCAGTGCGGAATTGAAGTTGGATGGGTTCCATGCTCAGGTACTCCCTCACCAGAAGGTGGATGTGATCAAAGCACTACAAGCCAAGGGCGAAGTTGTGGGCATGGCAGGTGACGGCGTGAACGATGCTCCAGCGTTGGCGCAAGCCGACGTGGGCATTGCTGTTGGTTCAGGAACCGATGTGGCCGCGAGCACGGCGGATATCATTCTCGTGCGAAGCGACCCAAAGGACATCCTGCAACTGGTGGTTTTTGGTCGTGCCACCTACCGCAAGATGGTCCAGAACTTATGGTGGGCCGCTGGCTACAATGTGATCGCCATTCCGTTGGCAGCAGGTGTGTTGCACGCCCAAGGCATCATGATAGGTCCAGCGCTTGGCGCCGTGCTGATGAGCCTTAGCACAGTGGTGGTCGCGGTGAACGCCCGTCTATTGAAGCACAACATGTCCAACGGATGAAGAGCGCGAGACTCCTGTTTCCGTTGACCCTATCCCTGTGGAGCACCCAGTCATCCGCTCAGGACACATATGCTCCGTTGGGGGCCTCGAAGCTCAGCGGTGATTTCACACCGAAGGTCACACGCTACGAGTTGACGATCACCGACACGACCTACAACATCACGGGAAAGGACCGCAAGGGCTATGCGGTGAATGGGCAATCGCCCATGCCGACATTGGAGTTCACCGAAGGGGATACCGCTCTGATCGTCGTACACAACGCTATGAAGAAGGAAGAGACCTCTCTTCATTGGCATGGCATCATTCTGCCCAATGCCTTCGATGGTGTGCCTTATCTCACTACACCACCGATCAAGGCAGGCGAAACGCAGGTGTACAAGTTCCCTCTGGTTCAATGCGGGACGTACTGGTACCATTCACACACGGACCTGCAAGAGCAGAACGGTATGCACGGCGCGCTGATCATTCATAAGCGCAACGAACCGCCGATGCCCGAACACGTGGTGATCCTGAGTGAATGGACGGACATGAAGCCTTTCGAGGTACACCGTCGATTGCAGAACGCCACCGATTGGTTCGCCATCCAAAAGAGCAGACTTCGCCCCGGCACCGTGCAGAGTTACTGGGACGCCATGAAGGAGGGGTATGTTGGTACCAAGCTGACGAACGAATGGAAGCGCATGCGCTCTATGGATGTCAGCGATGTGTACTATGATGCCCTTTTCGCGAATGGCCGAAGGGAGGACGAAGCCCCAAAACTGAAAGCAGGTGATCGGGTCCGGATACGCCTGATCAATGGTGGTGCGAGCAGCTACTTCTGGATCAGCTATGCGGGTGGAAAGATGACCGTTGTCGCGAGCGATGGAGCGGACGTAGAGCCCGTGGAAGTGGATCGATTCATCATAGGAGTTGCTGAGACCTATGACGTCATCGTGACCATCCCCGCAGACAGCACCGCCTACGAGTTGCTCGCAACGTTGGAGGACCGCACGCGGAGCACTTCCATCTGGTTGGGTGATGGGATCAAACAACTGGCTGCCCCCATGGGCCCATTGAAGTATTTCGAGGGAATGAAGATGATGAACGGTATGATGCGCATGAACGGTGATATGGAGGACATGGGGATGAACATGGCCCTGCAACGCATGGACATGAACACCGTGATGTATCCAGAGATCACTGGAACGAGTGGCGGGATGGCTCCGATGAACATGGATCATGCTCAACATGCTGCACCCAACCAACCCTTGGTAACGCTCAACTACGGAATGTTGAGGGCTACGCAGAGCACCGCGCTCCCCGCTGGGCGTATCAAGGAGCTGCGTTTCGAGTTGACTGGTAATATGAACCGTTACGTGTGGACCATCGACAACAAGACCGTGACCGAGGCGGACAAGATCATCATCCACAAAGGAGAGAACGTCAGGCTTGTCCTGCACAACAACAGCATGATGCGCCATCCCATGCACCTCCACGGTCACTTCTTCCGTGTGTTGAACGGTCAAGGTGATCACGCGCCGTTGAAGAATGTGCTGGACATCATGCCCATGGAGACCGACACGATCGAGTTCGCTGGAACGGAGAGCGGTGATTGGTTCTTTCACTGCCACATCCTTTATCACATGATGAGTGGCATGGGTCGCGTGTTCAGCTACGCAGACACGAGCGGATCTGCGGGATACACACAGGGCCTGTCGTGGAAACAGTTCGCAAAGGATGACAAGGCATGGCACTTCGCAGCGCGGAACGACTTCGCCACCAACGGGAACGATGGGCATGCCATGCTGATGAGCAAGCGTTGGCAATTGCAGGCCGAATGGCGGCTGGGATACACCGACCATCACGGCCAAGAGATCGAGGGGCACCTTGGCCGCTACTTGGGCCGCATGCAGTGGTGGTTCCCTTATGTGGGTTTGGATTGGCGTCAGCGCATGATGCACATGGACGATGAGCAGAACCTCTTCGGCCAGACCAATACCAAGGACGAACGCCGAGCGGGTTGTTTGGGGGTTTTGTACACCCTGCCCATGCTCTTCGTTCTCGATGGTCGAATCGATACCGATGGTCGATTGCGGGCCCAGCTTATGCGCGAAGACATACCGATCTCCGCTCGTGCGCGGCTGGATCTGATGGTGAACACCGACGGCGAGTACATGGTCATGGGCCGCTATATCGTGGACAAGAGTTGGGCGCTCACCTCGCACTATGACAGCGACATGGGCTTCGGCGGGGGTATCACGTTGAACTACTGACCAGTCATGACCGACGTCAAGGCTCCACAATTGGATCCATTTGCAAGCACATCCCGTTGAACACCCAACACCAACCGCCTTCAAACCCCATGCGCGCCTTCATTGAACGATACCCTGTCGCGATCTTCATTACCCTCACCCTGCTGGCACAGTTCTCGGTGGTGCTGTGCACATGGTGGCTTATCCCTGAGGGCGAAGAAATGCACAGTGATTCAGCCGGTGCACGAGCGGCCCACATGGTCTTTCGGTTCCGCGTCTTCTTCCCCTTGGGACTCGCAATGCTCATGACCGTATATCTGGATGGCTGGGGGGGACTGAAGAAGCTATTCGGCTCTTTTCTCCATTGGCGGGTGCCCGCCAAGTGGTATGTGTTGGCCTTCCTCTGGAAGTTCGTGCTCGGGTTCCTTGGTGTGATCTGCGTGGTGGCCTTGGCAATGGATGAGTGGCCCGGCTTTATCAATGACGGATGGCTTCGCGGTATCATGACCACGTTCTTCTTCCTGATAGGCATAGCTGTCGTTGAGGAAACGTCATGGATCCGCTTCTCAGTGACTCGCCTGCAAGAAGGAAAGTCAGCACTGTTCGCCTCTTCGGTCGTTGGACTGGCATGGGGAGCATGGTACTTGATGATGATGATGATCGGCGAAGGAGTGCCTGATGGCATTCCGTGGTTCGCGTTCATCATCTCCATGTTCAGCATGAGCGTGTTCTTCACATGGACGTACAACAACACACGCAGCGGAACCGTGCTTCTGGTGATGCAGTTCTTCAGCAACTGTGCGTTCTTGATCGCACCGATGCTCCCCGTGGCCGGGAAGCCGCCATATTTCATGATCGGCTTTGTGCTGTTCTTTCTCCTGCTGGCAATACTTGTCACCATTCAGGGCGGAGCGCGGCATTTGAACCGTGAGGGTGTACGTGCGAAGTGGAGTGATCCCATGGAGCCGTGAGGCATTGAAGAATGTGGGCCGTGTCCCATTGCACGACGGATCTTCGGTTCACACCACGCCTGATCAGAATAGCGGAGTCGCTGAATAAGCCCTTGATCAAGGGCTTCAATAGGCGCCTTGATCAGGGGCTTGTATACCCGTATCACAAATAAGGCCCAAATCAGTCGGCAAGCCAATTTCCGGTGCCATAGGCCGCAAAAAATTTTCGCAGTATTTCTGAGTGCTTTTCAACTCACCTCATTGTAGGGCTCGCCAACCATACTATTTACTGGAGTGCTCTCATGCCCACAACGGAGTCATGGAATCGAAGGAAATGGACCCAACTGAACGTTGTCCGAATGGACGATGCTGGTCTGGGCCTGTGCTGATCGCAGAAACGAAGGGTGGAGCAGTGATGGATCTGCGGCAATGGCTTCTGATCACGCTCTCGCATCACCACAACAAGGAAACAACCATGGGGCTGATGGCGTGTCTCGAATTCACGCATCTACACGAAGAGCATGCTATCGTCGCCTTCGCTACAGGTCGCGAGCCCCACGCCTCTGCAATTCGTGAGGCGTATTGTCGAGTACTGGTTGACCATGGCGGCGTTCTACGGAGCAACTGCTCGACGTACTACTTCTCCATTGTTGGCGAAGGGGAGCAACAGCGTTGTGATGACCTCATTCGCCACTACGACTGGCTCGCACGGGTCGCCAACCGCCGCGACCAGTTGGCTACGGCGCGCTGAGGCACGGCTGGCAGCACCCGAGTGCAGACAGGAGCGCTACTTCGTCATGACCTTCGACCTAACGTTCAATGTGAACTGCTTCTTGACGCTCATGGCGTCCATGAGTTCCTTCCATGTATCCACGTACTCATTGAGTTCGCCGACATCCTTGATGGTGACCTGAGCCCAGTTGAGCGAGGGACGAAGTATCATGTGAAGTGTATTCCGTCGCTGCGCAATGCGGCGCGCTATCTCTCGAATGTTCGTGGGTATGTTGATCACATTGGCATAGGCATCGCTCACGACCGTCTCAAGGCCAATGGTGGTCTTCTTGAAGTCAGAGTCCTTTATCCCGAGTGTTCTGATCCGGTCGATGGGAATGGGGGCCTTGCGCTGCTCCTTGTTCAGAGCATGGAGCGGCGAGGTTTTGTCGGGGGCGTTGAACCCATGGATGATGTAGCCGTTTTTCATCAAGCTACCTTTCATCTGGTTCTCAATGAACGCGCACATCCGGACGTCGTCCACCAACTGATCGTCCACGAGCCTTTGGAGTAACGCAACGTCTTGTTCCGTGAAGTCTGTGCCTTGGCTTTTGCGCTTGAACGCATCCAGCAGGGCGTCGAACTCCGTTATGATGGTTGCCCGCTTGAACTGCTCGTAACCGAACAGTAGCATGCGGATCGCGAGGTCCGTAATGTGATCCGCATCGAAGTAGGTTGTTGACCAACGGATCTTGTCCGTATCAACCTCAAATGTGTTGCCGTTGCTACCTGCCATGCTGCAAAGGTGCATGCGGTTTCATCCCGTCCAACAAACGGCTATGGTTTGTCCACGGGGCGCCATGTTCAGCGCTCGGCCTTGGACTGAGCAACCCCAGTGAGGCCCCGTGTTCTGCCTGTGGCACCCGTTTCTCGCTTGGGGACAGACGGAAAGGGGGTAAAAGCGACGTTTCCAGCCCCTCATCGATCAGGTGCTGGTCAGGTCGTGGTCTGGGGCTCATTTCTCCAAGCCCCTTCCAACCTGCCACAGTTCGGTCTGCGCGGAGGGGCTCCTCTGAGGTCCAGAGGCTCAGTTGGAGCCGATCTCGGCCCAAAATTCTTCCCAATGGCGAACGCCCGCGAACAGGCCCCTCCTGAAACGCAACAGGGACGGGCTTTCGCCCATCCCCGCTTCGCAATGCTAGTAGCCCGTAGGGATCCCGCCAGCGAAACGGACTGAAACGGCCTGAAACCATCTGAAACGGACGGATCCTGCTGGCTATCAGGGGGTCTTTTCGCGCTTGGAGGCGGTTTTCGCATGGCCGTAAGCAGGGGGCGTTGCCACCCCTCATTTCAGGCGTTTCGGGCGACAATCGGGTGTTGGGGCGTGCTCGGGGACGGGGATACGCTTGCAACCTCAAACACGCCATACGATGAAGCACTACACCGCGCAGAGCATCAAGGTCCAAGGGAAGTTGGAACGGGGGAAGGTCCACCTCTATCTCGTCTTCCATTATGGGTATAAGCAGGAAAGGTTGGGGCCCAATGGCCAGATCCTGACCACCTACCACCCCCTGAAGGCATCCACGGGCCAGACAGTAGATCCGTCCAACTGGCAGGACGGTGACTTCACCGCCACATTCAGAAGGCGGCACGGTGCTGCGGCCAGCCAGATTACCGCCTCGGTCGAGCAGCAGCGCCAGAAGCTCTTCAGCGCCTACGCCGACCTCATGGACAAGTTGGACCATCTTCCGTCGCCTGAGCAGATAGCTGACCACTTCAGGGGGCGCAAGGCGCAGGCCACGAAAGTCCGCCTTGCCGACTACATCAGGCAACACGCCGATTCTGACCGTTGCCCCAACAAAGGCTCGAAGAAGAAGTTCCGAACGCTGGCCAAGCTGATCGATATACTGGAAACCCTACGGCAGGCGGGTCTGCTGCGCGATCACATTCAAGGCAGGGGTGTCATCTACCTCCACTCGTTCAACGAGGCTGACTGGAACGACTTCGCCACCATGCTTCGCCGCGCTACCTGCTATGTAGGGCACGTGTTTGATCGCTATGGTGTAGAAGGGTTGCGCTTCAAGCGCGGGTCCGAGCGAAGCGTGTACGCCATGAACACCGTGGAGAAATACCAGAAGAACCTCCGCAGCATCCTTCGTACCGCCTACAAGCAGAAGCTAGCCGTTTCCGTGGACCTCACCTTGCTGGAAAAGGTCAAATACCGTCACGAGCGCAAGGAGTACTTGAACGTTCATGAGATCAACACGCTCCTAACGACGAGGATGGAAAGTGACGCTCTCGACAACGTGCGTCGTCTTTTCCTGCTCCAACTGTTCTGCGGTGTGAGAGTCGGTGATCTGAAGGGGTTGCTTCAAAAGCCCGTTGCGCTCGTGCGTGGCAATGAACGATCCTTCCACGCCATCAACATCGTTACGTCGAAGACCAAGACGAAGGTGTGCATCCCTCTGTTTGCACCTGCCCTTCACATCCTGAGCCATGACAAGCCCGTGTGGGTGAGCGAGCAACGCCAGAACGAGCATCTGAAGGAGATATGCCGTCAAGTCGGCATTGATCGCATGGAGTGCGTCAAGATCGTGCGGGCCGATGGCTTCACCGAAACGAAAGATGTCCCTCTTTGGAGCCAAGTATCCACGCATACCGCACGCAGGTCGGTGAAGACGGCGTTTGAAGGCGGCCCCCTTTTCTGTTCCCGCCGCATTGTGGCCGCCTTCATGGGCCACGCCGTGAACGATGGAGCGGTCGATAATTCCTATTTCTGCTTGAACGAGGAGCAGTATGGTGAAGCCCTCTTGCAGCAGGTTGCTCTGAACGAACACAAGCTGCCTTTCAACCTCATCCCCGAAACGGCAGTGAACGTGAAGCGTGCCTGACTACGGAACGGTGGTGCGGATCATTCGCACATAAGCCGTAAACATTTCAGGTAGTTTTTACGTATAAGGAGTACAAACACATCGAAACGGAGAACCCATGCGAACAGTTACAGCGCACGAGCACTTTAACAATTTCAGCCCTGCTGAGCATGGGTGTGAGCATGACCTCTTACCAACCCACAAAGCCTGTCTGCGACCCGCGAAGCATGACGGTGGATGTGGTTGACCGTTGACCGTTCCTTATATCTATTTCTTCTTAAACCCCCACAATCAACAGAAACATGAACCTCTTGTTCTCCACTTGGAATGTCAGTCGATCTCACATCGCTACAAAGCATTCTCGACGAGATACCCGACAAGGGTAGACGCCAGCGCCTATGGGCGAAGTGGAAGGACGAGGCAATGGATGTTCGTGACGACTTCCGCCGCGAGCGGACGCTCATCGAACTCCTTAAGAAAAGCACACAGACCAAAATGAACGCAGTACACACACAAGCAGACGAACGCCTCACCAGTAAGCAAGCATGCGATTACCTGAAGATCGGCATGACCATGTTCATCGCATACAAGAACGCAGGGCTGATCCAAGTGGAGAACCAGATCGGCAACAAACACCTGTTCAGCCGCAAGCACCTTGACAACTTCCTTCAGATACCCGCTCACCAGCGGAATATGCTTCTGGCCAATGCCCCTCCCAAGGAACCACGCTGGGGCCGCAAGAAGAAAAGCAAGGCGGATGCAAAGGAAGGCTCGTCATCACTGAGGATCGAACACCATGGGAACAAGTAAGAAGAGGAGCCGCACGATGGTGTATGAGTTCCGTGACGCGCAGCAGATGGCCAAGGATCACCCAGACACCTTCGATGCGCCACCGTATTCCGATACGAGCATGGTCAGGCAGGGTGGTCACGTGAAGGTTTGCGCGTCTGGTGAGCGCTTCTGGGTCATGGTCATTGACAATGAGATAGCCGCGCAGCGCATTGTCGGAACCGTGGACAATGCCCTCTGGGATACGGATACCCACGGCCTATCGCTTGGCGATGTGGTAGAAGTCGAATACCGCCACGTCTACGACATCCATCTGGCCTCGGACCGTCGGGAGCCAATGAGCCTCAGACCTGAACAGGGGAACTGAGATGATCGATCCTCGAACTCACTCAGCGCGGTGATTTCGGTTTCGTGAGCCCTCCACTTATGATTCAGAGCAGGGGTGGCCATAGGCCCCAGTAGTCTTCGTGTGTCCAGTCAACAACCATAGCATGTAGCATGAAGGCGATCGACCGTGGAACGGTGAGGGATCTGGGTGGCCTGTTCGTGAACGGGGGCTTCATGATAACCGCCAATCCATGTGTCGATGAAGGTGCGGACGAGCTATGTGAGGAGATCGTTCAGTTGGCGGCATCCATCCCTCATGAAGGTGTGATCGTGGTGGAAAGGATGCAACAGAGAGGAAAAGCACTGATCGATCGGCCCCATGTCCATTGGATCATATCGAAGGAGAAGGATGAAGTGGAGCGCATTGCGAATCAACTACGAGCAAAAGGACTGAATGTCAAGATCACACCAGTCTGGGGGGGGGATGGGCTGTGTAAGTACTTGGGTAAGGATCCATCCGCCAAGTGCTACATGATGAAAGAAGAATATCACACACGTGGAGGAACGCCGCCCATAGCCCGTAAGGAGCGTAGGGCGAGCGTTCCAGCCCATGAGAAGAAGGAAAAGCCGAGCGGCACCAGCCAAAGAGACAGGACACTTCCTGTGAAACGAAGAGCGGTGCAGTGGCATGAGCCCGTGGTCATGACCCTCCAACCAAGCACAACGCCCTATGCGCGACCTGTCGGGGTCGGAATGTGCAGAGCGCCTTAGCTGGTACCCACCGCTTCTGGTGGGGATGCCGTTCTCCCATATATGGGGGCACTTCTCATTCCCCAGACCTGATGGACCTACATGATCCCTTCCGACCTCGGCCTTCGAGCATGTCGCTGATCTTCGCATCCAAGCGCGGGGGCCATATCCAAGACCTGCGGCGAGGCATCCGAAGATTCCTGAGCAGGTATTACCCTGCTGAGGTTGCCCTGCGGCTGTCCATGGCACCCACCTTCAACTATCTCTTCGCACACGACCGTCGAGAGAAGTGCATCATGCTTACCGCCGACGGTGGCATGTTCGCCGAAGCGGTTCTATTGGACGTGTTCGCTCGGCTGTCTCAGCAGTGCAGTCAGTTGCGCACGCCCTTAACCACGTACGAAGTCACAATCGAGGGTGTTGTCGATGCCCATCGGTTGCAGGCGTTGTCGTCCCACTACTTCTGGACCAACACCTTCTTCGAGCGCCATATCGGACAGTCAGGGGAACGGCATCTGCTCAACTGATGCTGTCATAAGCTCAATGAAGTGCAGGCTGATGCCCGCCCGTTGACTGTGTTTGTAGGATGGGCTGAGGTCTCCAGCGGATTAGAACATTTGTGGCATGCTTTCCGCCTAGCGGAACGAACCACCATGCCCCGCGATCACTCACCGCGACACATCCGATTCGTGCTGGAGCGTTCGGCTGGCGAGGTGCTGGATTCCGATGTCGTGTTCGCTGACCAGTACAAGCGGGAGGCGGAAATCTTCCAGCTACGCAAGGATGTAGAGGAGGGTATCCAACGGGAGGCTCCCCGATACGTCTGTACTGAATGCAAGACCCCGATAACAGTCCGTGCACGGGTAGGGCACAGCGGCACCCATTGGTACTTCCAACACTTGCGCGACTCACCGCAGTGCTCGATCAAAACGAAGCATCACCTGACCAAGGAGCAGATCTATCAAGTTCAATACAATGGCCTTAAGGAAGGTGACCGACACTTTGAACTGAAGCACTTCATCGGCCACTGGCTCCGAAAGCAGAGCGACGTTCATGCCGTCCATATTGATACGATCTACAAGGACAAGGCGGTTTCCAAGAAGTGGCGGAAGCCCGATGTGCTCGCAGCATTCACTGATAAGAGGATAGCGTTCGAGTTACAGATCAGCAAGGATTTCCTCAGCGTCATTGTGGCGCGGTCCCTCTTCTACGCCGAACGGGGCATTCATCTGATCTGGGTCTTCGCCAACTTCAGCAGTGACGAGGAGCAGCACCTATTCTTCCAGAAGGATGTCTACTACAACCGCAACTTCAACCTATTTGTTCTGGACGACGACGCCATGGGCGCATCGAAGGAACAAGGCAGGCTCGTCTTGAAGTGCTTCTACCAAAGGTTTCACTTGGAGGGTTTGGAACTGCATCATTCATGGCATAGCCAGTTGGCCGCCTTGGATGAGTTGACCTTCCTCACTGATCCCGTGGAAGCATTCCTGTATGATTCTGGCGACGAGAAGAAGCGTCTGGAGGGCGAACTGGCCCAGCGTATGGAGGCTGCGATGAAGGAGGACGAGGAACGAAGGGCTCAGGAGGAACAGGCCCATGAGGAAGCCTTGGAGGTTGAGCGACGTGAGCGTCACAAAAGGCAATTCCGTGCAGCGGTGGAGCACGCGGTGCAATTCATCAAGGACGGATACCATCACGGCATCTTCCCTCCACCGAACTACGATCACGACCCAATCCCCATCATGCACTCCGATATGGTAGAGAGCTTGAATGAGAAGCTTGGGTTCAGGGATAGGAACGTGGGTTGGGTTGCAGGTTTGTTCATCAAGCAGGACAAGCCTCTGGTCGTTGAGTACCTCTTCACCATGGACAACATTTGGATCAATACGGCAGAGCTTCGCGTCAATGGAGAGCCCATCCTTCACTACCTACTGCGCCTGTCATGGTCTGACTTTCATCGCTACGGAACATGCCTGTTCAGAAAGGGCTACAAGTCGACCGAAGCAGATGAAAAGCTGTTGGAGACGATGCGGGTGCAGAACTTCACTCGGTCAAACCACCACCAAAAGGAGGCGCTCAAGAAGTGGGGCTATGCATGGCTGCTGAACCGTTGGCCAGATCACGAGCGCATCTTGGCTGTCAAGTCCAATGCGGAGCCGCTTCTGGCCTTGCTGTCCTTGAAGATGGGGGTATGCATTTATCATGAGTTTAGCAACCTGCGAGAGCTAACGCACAACGTCCTTGAATACCACAGAGACATCGGAGACATCTACCTCAAGGCTATGATAGTGTACGGACAAGACAAGGTCCAATTCGCCGAGGATAAGAACGGTGGCATCCAAAGGAAGATCGACCGCCACTATGTGCTGAAGCCTGATCAGAGTCCCCGAGTGATGCGACTGGCCCACACTCTGTTCCCTGAACTTCAATAGTCCATGAGCCTGCCTTTCACACCGCTGCATGGACATTGATACATTCACCTGCACACAACCAACAATGCGCACCCACTTCATCACATGGCTCATTGTCATCTGCCTTTCTTTGCTTCTCGGGATAGCCGCTTATCTCTGGTTGTTCACCTCACGCGCCAGTGAGTTTGGACTCAACTTTTTTACGGAGATCATGGGGGTGGCAATAACGGTGCTTGTCGTTGATCGCCTCATCAGTCGCCGCGAACAGAGAAAGGAAGAGGCAAAGGAGCTACCCCGCCGACTGACGAACTATCGGCATGTTGCACGGTTCACGAATCGATTTCTTCAGGACTACCTGTGGATGTACGAAGTCTGTTCAAAGGACCCGTTGCCTGCCACGATTGAAGAGTTCCTTCAGCCAAAGACCTTCAAGCTGATCAACCTTCGGCTCGATTTCAATGCGTCAATTGGGCTGGATCAACCTGATGTTCGTGTACGGGACAATCTCTTGGCCTGCTCTATGCGGGCCATGCGCAACGGTGAGAGGATATTGGACCGTTCATTTGGGCTGGCGCCTGAAGTCCAGAACCACCTCGACCAACTTCTATACAGCGATTTCTTTGACTTCTTACTCGAAATGCCCGCACGAGATTCCATGTTCGCTCAAATGCAAAGAGATATCGAGGCTGGCGGGAACTACTTTGACCAATCCCATCGCACGTTTCTGTTTGCGCCAACGGAGAATGAATGCAACGCTATCGTTGGATTGTATCATTGGTGTCATAGCGAGTATGCACGGTTGAAGGACCACAGTGCAGTTCGCCCAATCGTGCGCTATGCTAGCAAAGGACAGGGTCAGCCCAAGGAGGAATTCCTGAAACCAGAATTCCGCAAGCGCCCGCTCAACCCGTCATGAATGATGGTCGGACGGTGAAATTCCATTCCCTCAACGCAAGTAGGGCTCTGCTCTCTCGATACACCACCAAGGTTGTCTCAATCCTTTGGTTAGTACCCCAGACGGTAAGGGTGAACGGTCGCTGCTGACATCAACGGGCCGATTAGCGCTGGTTGAACCCCATTCTGCATCTTGGGGGCGATGGCCATCCTGAAGAACAACAATGTCCGCCTCCCCATGTGGGGTGCGCGCATGACTTTCGTGGCGGGGCAGAACCCTCTGGGTTTTCAGAATGCCTCGGAAGCGCTCTTTACATCCTTGCTGCCAAGCATCACGAACCTGACGAACCACATTCGGTATTACAGTCTGTACTGCTGGTTGTTGGACGAGTACGCCCATACGGAGCGGGACACGACGATAAGGCAACAGCAGAACTTCATCCGCCGTGCGGAAGTGCAGATCGCTCTGCTCATGCGCTTGCATGACAACGGTGTGGGCAGTGTTCCCGGTAGTGACCATATCGATCCATGGATCCGCGAGGAACAGGGTTCGTCCTTCCAGTTGGCTGACCATGCGGACATCGGCTCAGGTTCGAGAACATACTGGCAGCAGCACTGGGGCTCCTTTGGCACCTACTATGTGGGTGCCTTGCAGCAACTCAGGCTGGTCAGCAAAGGGCCTGATGGCGTCTATCGTTGTTCTGAGGATGGCGTGGCGGTAACGGGGGCTGGAGTAGCCAAGGCGTTCCGCGAAAGCACAGATGCCGCTGCACGAAGGTTGTTCCTTTTCAACCTTCGCTCGGGTCAGGTGCTAAAGTCGCAGACGGTTGGTCTTCACGGTGTGTTTTCCCTCAAAGCGCTCGCGGTCGGAAGCGCGGAGCATATCGCACTGCTCAACCTCTTGACAGGTCCAGACATTCAACTGTCCGATGGAGTGGACCCAGCGTTGGGCAGCTATCGAAGAAGACGCACGATACGTCATGTTCTGCGCGGCTTGGCGGATGAAGAGGACATGACCGAGCCAAAGGACTTCACTTGGGAGGTCTACTTCGGCCAAGGTGAACTTCTTGGCGAACGTGACGAGGTGCTGATGGGTTGGTATCTGTACCTGATGAACGAGTTCTGGCATTTTGGTGCGGGTGCCATGTTCTACGGCATGTTGGAGCGCCTACATGAACTGGGCAATGCTGTAAACCTCACAGCGCTGGTTCATGAATTTGCACAGGATATCGTGGAGGCCTTGAAGGTCCAGTACACCGTCACTTCGTTAGACACCTGTGAACAACTCATCGCGCTCATCAACGATGAGATCGCCGACCACGAATCGGCGGTGATGGAGGCCCTTCGATCCCGTGATCATCGCAAGGCATCCTCATCAGGCTGGCTCATGCTCATGTCGGCTTACAAGGACAATGAGCACCTCTCGGATGACCTCGCCGTCACGCTGAGGCAGCTTGGAGGAGACAGGGATGGAAACGCGCTGGAGTTCATCAAATACTTGCGACCCCGTCTATCCGAACCTCTCATCTCTGTACTTCAGGACTTCGTGCTGAGGTATCTCGTCTACCATCATCAATACGTGGCCGTGCGTAAAGCAGGAACTGGAAGCCTCATCACCTTGAAGTTCGTGTTGGAGGACCAGTTCATCCGCCATGTGGAGACATTCTCGCCGAGCTACACTGGATCGCGCCTACCTGCCCTCTTCAATGCGCTTCGAGACATGGGCTATATCGGCGAAGGGAACAGGCTCACTGAAGCGGGGAAGTCACTTCTACATGGACTGGCATCATGAAAGTCACGACAGAGAACGTGCTCGGCACTATCGGCGCCAAGGCTTACAGTTCTGGCTTGCTCACCTCGTATTCGTTTGAACCTTCCTACTTCGAGTTGCGTGTCATGAGCACCATGCGGCGGCTTGGCGTGCGTAACGTGGTTGCTCTGGTCGATCAAGGGGTACTGGACGGGATCATGGAAAGCCCCGCCGCGAAGTTCTTGGATCCGCATGGATCCTTCGGCCTGCTGTCGGTGGGAGGCGCAGGACTTTTTCATCCGAAGGTCATCCTTCTTGCTGGAGAGGATCAAGGGTTCTTGGCCCTCGGATCAGGCAATTTGACCTCAGCAGGACATGGAACGAATGCTGAACTCTGGTCATTGCTCCATGTGCAGGACCGCGCTTCCGACAACGCTCGCCTCTTCGTGGACCTCTGGGATGCACTACGTGCAGAATGCGTCCATGCCAAAGGAGTGATTAAGCAACGCATGGAGTGGTTTGAGCAGCATGCACCATGGATGGCCGAGGTTCGGGATTCATCCACGCGGATGGGAGTCTACGAGATGGACGATGCGATGGTAGAACTGATCACACCCAGTAGTGGACCACCGCTTGCCAGCTTCCTTTCAGCCATAGATGATAAGCGGGTCGAGCGATTCACCATGTTGTCGCCTTTCTTCGACAAACACGGGTCCATAGTCGCGTCCTTGTTGGGTCAGCACGGAAATGCAGAAGCGCGGATTATCGTGGAAGACCGTTGGGGCAGCTTCCCGATCAACATGGCCCCCTCGATTGCAGCACGCTGCACATTTTATCGCTGGAAGGGTCCAAATACGGACGATACCAAGACTGAGGCCATACCAGCAAGGCTCCATGCGAAGCTCATTATTGCCCACCTCAGCAGTGGTGCCGAAATCTTCATGATGGGTAGCTCGAACGCCAGTCTTGCAGGTCTGGGCACTCTTACTACCAACGCGGCAAACAAGGAGGTCAACCTGATCATTCGGAAGGAACGGTCAGATCTACTTCGTGATCTCGGCATATCGCTCCATGATCGTGATGTCATTGCACTGAGGGACCTCCCTGCCAGTACCGTTCAAGAGCCGCCCAGCAAGGCTATTGAGCAACGTCCGATACGGATATCCCTCGTAGAGCATGAGCACCCAATGATCTGGATTCACCTCAACGAAGCATGGCCGATGCAATGCACAGTTTTCGTCGAGACCATAGAGGGAACTACCATTCATGAATTCGCATGCGATGAACTGCTCGTGGCAACCCGTCTCGACCTTCCGATTGACCTTCCACTTGGCTGCTTCGTGCGCGTCCGTTCCTCATCAGGCGGGCTCTTGTCGAATCGCATGCCTATCCAGTCATGGATCGGTCATCAACACTGCAATCCCGACGAGAAGTTCGCAAAACTGGAGAGCGTTCTGGCCGATGTGGACCCCCATGAACTTGGGCACATCGAAGCTCTTCTCTCCTTCGCAGACTTCGGGTTCGACGAAGGGTCGAACGAAGTGTTAGCATCCGCTCGTCCTACCGCACGGCGGATTGATGCGCCACCCGATGTCGGTGAGATATTGGCCTCCTATGACGAGTTCATGGAACCCGCTCGTGCGCATCTTTTCAGGGACAGCGTACTCGCCTTATCTCCGAACGTGCGCATCGCCGACTTCCTTTCAAGCATCAGCCGTAGACAGTTGGCTCAGCAGGCTGATATTGACCCTCTGGAACAGCTTGGGGATGCAACAGAGCATTCCCCAACGACCATTGCGACCTATACGCCCGAGGAAGAGCTGGCCCAGTGGGCAGCACAAGACAAGGAACGAAGGGCCATTCGTCGCTTCCTGAAGAGATACTCGGACTGGCTTACCGAACGCATTGACGAGAGCGAGGAGCCCGTCTCGGTGATCGACCTGTCCAACTTTCTCATTGCCTCCTATCTGGTCCTGCTCTATGCGGGCCGACGCTTCAAACGCAAGGACGGCAGTTGGGTCGAAGATGAGTTCTTCCTCGACCTGAACAGCGGTTCGGCGCACGATAGCATCAAGAAGTTTTGCTGGTCTACCATAGGGGATATCGGCATTCTACTTCAGCGAGACCTCCGTTCTTACTCCTCGGAGAGTATGGTGAACCGTGCCAAGAATTACCTCGAAGAGGCTGTGCTGAACTCGCTGGCTTGTGTTTGTCGCTCTTATTGGAGCAACTCGGACCGCAACGACGTAGACCTCATATTGGTCAACCTCTTGCTCGTGAAGCACGGCATGCCCGAGAACGTGCTCAAGGCACGCTTGCAGGACAGGCTGAGCTACGGTCGAAAGGACACAGTTCTGCTCGCCGATATATCGAAGAACCTAGGATTATGCTCAAGCATGTACTCTCTGGCCCACAGGATCACTACCGATGAAGCCAAGGAGCAAGTCGCTGGCTCCGACCTCCGAAAGGGCCAATGGTTTTTCAAAAGCCGCCTCGGTGTTTCGCAGGTCGTCCATTCCATGAAGTACAATGACAAGCACTTCAAAGTGACGTATGCACGTCCTGCACGATGCGCAATTTCCAAGTATGAGATCATTCGAGGGCAGTTCCTCCGCGTCGAATACGTGCCCTTCGAGCGCGAGTGATTGGCTGGTCACCACTCAACGTTCATGAACCCTCGTCGAAGAGGATGAGACGCCAAGAATCTGCTGGAATTCGTTGGCCATACCCTCCATAGCTACCACCCACTTCGTTCGGATGAACTCGATCATCTCCTCCTTCAACCTGTCCTCCTCAGCCGTAGCACCTGTGCTAGGCAGGGCATAGCACCTTTCGGCGAACTCTCTCGTGGAATTGAGGAGGTTGTTGATCGCCGTGGCTTCGGAGTCGTTGAAATAGATGACGTTGGACAAGACGACAAACTGAAGTTTGGAGGCCATTGACTGCATTTCCTGAATGTGCCGCTCGCGCTCCCCGACCATGCGAAACTCGCGCAGGCGCTTCGTCATTTCAGTGAAGTACATCATGAACCCCGTCATTTCACCATAAACCGTGCGGATGGCTTCCGCTCGCATCTCCTGAAGCCTTGACCAAGCCGAGTTCTGACGTTCCAACGTTGCCTTGAAGGCTTCGAGCTTTTTGTCGCGCCCGTGCTCGATCCAAAGCTTGAACAGGAATCCGACCACGCCAGTGATCCCAGCGTTGGCAAGTAGATAACTCCACCAGTGCATTAGCTCAAGACTTCGTATGCGCGCGGATCCACCCTGTAGCGTTTCAACTCAGGGAACACTGTTTCCATGCTTGATGACCAACGATAGTAGTCCTCGGAGTCTTCATCCATCCTTGAGCCGCTGTGTTGAAGCAGAAGGCCTCGTACCTGTCCAGTGCGATCACCGTTACACACTTTTGCATACATGCCGTACTTGGTAAGCGCATCAGAGAACAGCCCTGTAAAGCCTTCCTTGTACTGTAGAATATGAAGCGCTACTTCGGACAAAGTGTTGTACTCCTTGTAAAGCACTGCGCGACATTTGATGGAAAGGATGGCGCGCAGAAAATCGCTGCTCATCATGGCATCAATGGCATCTGTTTTATGGAGTGCAGCATAGATGGTAGCATAGCCCCAGCGCTCCAGCAGCATTTTGTTACCCTTGTCCTTGCGGTCTTTGTTGTTCTCAAACAGTCGTTCCAGAAAGCGTCTGTCGTCCTCTGTGAGTTTATACCCTTTCGCGAACAGCAAGGCAAGGCGATGCTCGAACTCCCTGTGGTCGGGATACTGCATGATGATGCTCAAGAGCATGGAATGACCTTGTGAGCGCAACAGGTTGACATCGAATTCCAATCGGTCGCGGTCACAGATGTATTCGAGGAACATCATTTTCTCTGGCTTGACGAAGAGGTCAGCCATGCGCTTCGATGCTTTCGGGCCGTTCAGGTCCAAACGGTTGTTCAGAGCTGGATAGTCAGACCTGTGAAGTCGATCAAGGGGGTCTTCATCCTGTGGTCTCAAAAGCGAGTAGCCCCTTTGATAGAACTCTCGCAAAAACACAACGGCTTCATCAATGCGTTCGTTTGGCGCAGAGATATCAATGTCCTCTTCATGCACACCATGGGCTGCCGCAGTCTCCACTACTTCATTGGGCCAGACCTCTTCTTCCTTGGGAGGTGGCACTCGGGCGGCAAGTTCATCTCTCATGGCCTGCGCCTTTCCCTCGGTGTCATAATGGAATGAGTCCCAGCGACCGTTGACGAATGTCAGGTCGTTGAGCGTGACGAACTCATCTTCCCACTGATAGGACAACTCACCATTGGAGAGCTCAGGTACATGATAGAAGCAGTGCAGGACCAGCCGATCCATGGCGAGAGAGCGAGCCTGTGCAGCGTCGTCGAAGGCGAAAACGTTGTGGTTGTTGCTGTACAGAATGTCCTTGTGGAAGAACTGTAGGAAGTTGCTGTCCGTGTTGAAGTACATGAACACCCACATGAGGAACATGCTGTTCTCGCAGTAGAACTGCTTTCTGGCAACAATGACATCGAGTAGCTCAGGCGATACTTGAATCTCGAAAGCGATGTCCTTGTCCTCGAAGATGCCTCGGACGTCGGGCTTGCGATAGTTGCGCGGGGTAGCTTGATCACGTATGGTCTTCTCATGCTCAGACGTGACAAGCCGAGGTTCCTTCTGCAAGAAGGCTAGGAACATCTCCTTGGCTCGAATGTGTTCCCAACTTTCTTTCAGCCCATTGTAACGCAGTCGTCGTACCGTGTCACGGTCGAGCCGCTCCTCAATGACCTCACAAGTTGGGCTGGGACGAAAGTGCTTGAAGAAGAAGTGCTCCTCTCTTTGGCCAGCTACGACCTGTGCCGACCCACGTAGTGCTACGGGTTGTTTGCAGGCGTGACAGATGTGCGGGAAGGAATTCGTTCGATATCCTTCCTCAAGGCGTCGACGTAGTTTGAACAATTCATCCTGCCTTCTGTCTTGGTCGCGAAGCACGTCATCCGTGTTGAGTACATCCCGTGTCTCGGAATCCATGACATGCTGGATGGTTCGGGGGCGTCTCGTCATCATTTCACACGAGTTTCGGATCGAAGGTAGTTTCCTCTGCTGCGCAGCAACGACGCCCTCTCCTCGTTGCTCGTCAACACCACTTCATGTAATGAAGGCCCTCAACAGGCCCCCTCATTAGGGCCTTTTCAGCGGCGCTGTATAGCCGTATCGATAATAAGAGCCAAAAAAGCAGTCCAGTTCAGTCGTGGTCTGGATGCGTTCATAATGCGCGGCGGTGCTTTCTGATTTGGATCTCAACCCATCCCTGCTGCTCGTGGCCATAGTCCTATTTAGAGGAGCGCTCACATGCGTGCACGAACGTGAATGGAACAAGAGCGACGTGAGATCGGCGACAAATGCGTGGATGGGCGATGCTGGTCTGGACCCATGCTCGTGATCGGAACGAAGGGAGGCGCGATAGGTGATGTGCGCACATGGATCAAGGTCATGCTATCGAAGCACTACTCCAAAAACGTCACGCTCGGTATGATGGCCCATCTGGTCCTCACACACGTCTACGAGGAGCACACGATCTTGGCGTTCTCGGTTGCACGGGAACCCGCTGGCGCAATTCTTCGTGAGATCTACGTGCGCGTCATGATGGATCACAACGGCTTGCTGAAGAGCAACTGCTCGGAGTACCGCTTTGCGATCAACGGTGAAGGGGAGCAGGAGCGATGTGCCGCGCTGATGTCGCACTATGGCTGGATCGAGGGGCTGGCCAAGCGCCCCGAACTCTAAACTGACTTTCAGGCGACGGTTAAGGGTCGCGGTGGACATTTGTCCCCATAGTCTGGTCGTAACGTGCTCAGCCGCAGGCGTAAAGCGGGTAAAAACGGCGTTCAGGGCACCCCAGCGGACCCGTGCTGGGCTTCCCACAACGGGCCACGCTATTAGTGGAGGGTGGTCCAACCCGTTTTATTTTCCCTCCGCACGCTCTTTGGCACCCGATTCTGGCGTCTTTCAGGCGACGCTCTGGCCCAGAAACAAGAAACCCGCTCGTGTTGAGCAGGTTCCTGTTTCGCCGAGTAGCCCGTAGGGGAATCGAACCCCTGTTTCATCCGTGAAAGGGACGCGTCCTAACCCCTAGACGAACGGGCCGTGATGTCAAACCCTCCTTGCGAAGGGGGCGCAAAAATAGACCTATCGGCCAAGCTTCCAAATGTGCCGCGCGGAATACCCTCACGAAACGTCCTCCACATCCGCTTGGAAGCGGAATCCGAGGCGCTTGCCCGTGCTGATCTGCATGTTGGCGTTCAACTCGTTCACCTCGCTCACCGTCACTTGGTTCACTTGGTCGTATGGTGGTGCCAACAGGTCGAAATCAAGCACATACAGGATGGCCGAGAGCAGTACTTGTTTCAGCTTCACCGGGTCGATCACGTTCTCGGCCAGGTCGGCATAGAGGAAGCCCAACTGCCGCTTGCCCTGCACGAAGAAGTGCCCGTCCTTGTTCAGGAAGAGGCGGGCCACCAGGTAGCCCAGGTCGCGCTCCCGGTTGTACTTGAAGGAGTCGCTGAGGAAGTTGTACATGTTCACCACGCCGAAGTAGCCGCGGAGCTCATCATCGGTCAGGTAGCTCGTCTTCCACAAGCTGTGGGTCTGGTCCAGCTTGAAGACGTTGGTGTGCATGTGGAAGATGATCGTGTCACCAGCCACCTTCAGTTCACAGGCCATCTCCCCTTTGTCGGTGTACTTCACCGTGATGCGCTTGTCGGCGGCCTGGATCGAATCGTTCAGGTCGGTCCCGATCTCCTGCACCGCTGTCTTCAGCGACTTGAAAAGCTCAACGGTGAGGGTATACACGTCCTGTTTCATGCTGCTCTTCGTCTGCAGCATCTTCAGGATCATCTCCCGTGGTTCCGGAGCGTTCGGCGCGGGGGCCGGGGCCTTGGTTTTCTTCATCAGTAGGCGCGGGCGAATATGACGCGCTGGGCGCTTGGTTTACCGGTGACCATGCACGCACCAGGGGTCTTTTCCCCCTGTAAAGGAATGCATCGGATGGTCGCTTTGGTCTCCTCCTTCACACGGGCTTCGGTCTCTGCCGTTCCATCCCAATGGGCCAGGATGAAGCCACCCTCCTCGATGGCCTTCTTGAACTCGTCGTAAGTATCCACCGCGCGGGTCATGTTCTCGCGCATGGCCAGCGCCTTCTGGTACAGGTTGTCCTGTATGGCGGCGAGCAGATGCTCGATCTTCTCATCGAGATCGGCCACTTGCATCACCTGCTTCTCCAAGGTGTCGCGCCGCGCTACTTCCACCGTGCCGTTCTCCATGTCGCGCGGGCCGACAGCGATACGCACCGGATAGCCCTTGAACTCGTACTCCGCGAATTTCCAGCCCGGTTTCTTCTTGTCGTCGTCGTCGAACTTCACGGTGATGCCGCGCGCGCGCAGGGCGGTGATCACCGGCGCGACGTACGCGCGCAGGGCGTTCAACTGCTCCTCGTTCTTGGCGATTGGCACGACCGCCACCTGCACCGGCGCCATCCTGGGCGGTAGAACCAGGCCATTATCATCGCTGTGCGTCATGATCAACGCGCCCATCAGGCGGGTGCTCACGCCCCAACTGGTGGCCCACACGTGCTCCTGTTTGTTCTCCTTGTTGGTGAAGAGCACGTCGAAGGCTTTCGCGAAGTTCTGACCGAGGAAGTGCGAAGTGCCGGCCTGTAGCGCCTTGCCGTCCTGCATCATCGCTTCGATGCAATAGGTGTCTTCCGCCCCGGCGAAACGCTCGCTGGCCGTCTTCACTCCTTTGATGACGGGCATGGCCAGCCACTCCTCGGCGAAGCGCGCATAGACATCCAGCATCCGCATGGTCTCCTCCACCGCTTCTTCTCGCGTCGCATGCGCCGTATGGCCTTCCTGCCAGAGGAATTCAGCGGTGCGCAGGAACAGCCGTGTGCGCATCTCCCAACGCACCACGTTCGCCCATTGGTTGATGAGCAAGGGCAGGTCGCGGTAACTCTTGATCCAACCGCGGTAGGTGTTCCAGATGATCGTTTCGCTCGTGGGGCGGATGATGAGTTCCTCCTCCAGTTTCGCCTCGGGGTCCACCACCACGCCGTGCTCGGGGTCGCTCTTCAGGCGGTAGTGCGTCACCACCGCGCACTCCTTGGCGAAGCCTTCCACATGGCTGGCTTCCTTGGCCAGGTAGCTCTTCGGAATGAACAGCGGGAAGTAGGCGTTCACGTGGCCGGTCTCCTTGAACATGCCGTCCAAGGCCCGTTGCATCTTCTCCCAGATGGCGTAGCCGTGCGGCTTGATCACCATGCAGCCGCGCACGTCGCTGTGCTCGGCCATGTCCGCCTTCAATACCAGGTCGTTGTACCATTGCGCATAGTCCTGCGCGCGTTTCGTCAACTGTTCGCTCATCTCCGGCCTTCCGTGGTATTAGCTTTGATGTCCGGAAGGAGGACAAGGATACAGCACACGCTTCGGCCCACGTTTCTGATACGACCATCCCAACACCCGCACACCATGGCACGCCACACATCGATGATCGTTGTCGCCGCACTGCTCGCGAGTTGCGGCAGTCTCCAGGAGACCGCTCAGGTGCGCGATGATGTGTACGACATCCCTGATCGTACCGTGGTGGCCTCGGTCGACCCTGTTCCACAGGAGAAGTCCTCGACACGGCCGAGCGATGATTACTACGATCCGGCCACGTCGATCGATCAGCAGCGCCGCAATTACTACGACATGACCTACAACGACCCGCGTTACTACAACTACGGGCGTTTCGGTTTCGGCATGGGCATCAACAGCTGGGGGCCTGGCTACGGCATGGGCATGAGCTATGGTTGGCCATACACCAGTACGATGTACAACAGCCCCACGGGTTGGTATGATCCCTACTGGCAGAACAGCTACATGAGCGGTTACGGCGCGTGGGGCCAGCCCTACGGCATCTACGATCCTTACGGCTACAACCCGTTCGGCATGGGCGGCTACTACAACTACGGGTCTTACAATTCCTACTACGGACCTTATGGATACAACCCCTTCGCCTACGGCTGGGGTTCCTGCGGTTCCTACATGGGCCCCGGAGGCAGCTACTATGGATGCTACGTTCCATGGTCCTCTTCACCTACAGTGGTGGCGCATCGCCCGGGTATGGGGGGCAGCGGGATGGGCAGCGGGAACACATCGAACAACCAACCGCGCCGTATGCGCAGCAACGCGTATCAGCTCATGCCCAGCCAACCTTCGGTAACAAGGCCACAGCGCACGGATGCACGTCCTCAGCGTGAAACGCGTCCGATACGCGTTGAGCATGATCGCCCTTCACGCGACAACGACCGCCCGCGTTGGAACACTCCGAACTTCGACAACGGCGGAAGCCGCGGAGGCGGTGGTGGCACTTCTCCCGCTCCTGTCCATAGCCCCCGTCCGCGTCGATGAGCAGGATGCGCCTGCCGCAGCTGGTCCTTCTTCTCGGTCTCTCGAACCTGGTGCTCGCGCAGAACGAAGAGGACGCGCTGCGCTATTCGTTCACACTGCCTGGAGGTACCGCACGCAGTTGGGCCATGGGCAGCGCCTTCGGTGCGGTGGGTGCCGATCCAGCGAGCGCTTCGCTGAACCCCGCAGGCTTCGGGCTCTACAACACGTCCGAAGTTTCGCTCACGCCGGTGCTCGAGGGCAACAATGCCGAGTCGTTCTTCTACGGAACGAAGACCTCCGCTTCACGCCAACGACTGGCCATGGAGAACATGGCGCTCGTGCTGAACTATCCGAACGGGGAGAACAAGCCTTGGCGGGGTGGCACGTTCGGACTCTCCTACGACCGACAGGCCACCTACCAATGGCGCGAGAACGTGCTCGCACCCGTGACGAACAGCACCATCCTGCAGCAGTTCGTGAACGAGAGCAACGGGACGAACCCGAGCGTGGTGGAAGGCGATGCGTTCCCGTTCACCAGTTCGCTCGCGTGGTGGACCTATGGCATCGATTCCATCCCGGGTGATACGCTGAACTACTTCCCCGCTTTCCCCTTCGGAAGCAAGGTGTCCCAATCGCACACGATCGACGCCATCGGGCGCTTGAGCAGCACGAGCATCTTCTACGCGAACAATTACATGGACCGGTTGTACATCGGTCTTTCCGTAGGCTTGGTGGGCGTGCGTTACGAACGCCACACCACCCACACCGAATCGCAGAGCGATCCTGATGTGGACCTGAAGAGCTTGATCTATAAGGAGGACCTGCTCACCACCGGCAACGGGATCGATGTCAAGGTGGGCGCGATCGGGCGCGTGACCGATCGCTTGCGCCTCGGTGCCAGCTTCCACAGCCCCATGTGGCTTTCGCTGAACGATGCCTACAGCTACAGCATGCACACGGACTTCGGAGCGGACAAGTTCGACAGGACCTCACCTGACGGCAGCTTCTCCTACAACATCCGTACACCCTTGCGCGTGATGGGCAGCGCCGCTTACGTGGTGGACAAGAACGGTCTCTTCAGTGTGGACTATTGCTACGCGGATTACTCGATGATGCGGCTTGCACCCACCAGCGAACTGGATGGCGAGTACGATTTCAGCAGTGAGAACGCGGTGGTGAGCAACAGCTTCGCTGCAACGCACAGTGTGCGCGCTGGAACGGAATGGCGCCTCGGCCATTGGTACGCGCGCGGCGGTTGGGGGATCTGGCCTGACCCCTACAAGACCAGCGATGGACGACATGGCACCGCGCTGCAGGTATTCTCCGGTGGGCTCGGTTTCCGTAGCACGCGTGTTAGCATCGACTTCGCACTCCTCTACCTGAAGCAGCGCACGAACTACTACCCGTACGATCGAGCGCTGGTGAACCCGGTGAACGTGGACCGCGAAGCATGGCGCGGCATGATCACGTTGGCCTGGAGACCCTAAGTTCGCGCGCTCGTTCAGCGTGCCATGCGTCTCCAACTGCGGTTCATCCGCATCTCCAAGATCCTTTTCTACACGCTGGGACTGCATCGCATCGTGCGGCCGTTCAGTGGGGCGTTGATAACCCTGGGGAACATGGGCCGGCTCGGCTCCTTCCTCGCCCACCACAAAGGCCGGCCTCAAGTGCAAGCCCTCGGTTGGAAGGCGCAACGCACACCACGCGAGGAACTCTACTCGGTCGTGTTGTTCGGGCTGAAGAACACTCCGTTCGATTACCTCGAGTTCGGCGTCTTCCACGGCCGCTCGCTCCGCTGGTGGGTGGAGAACGCGGACCATCCGGAGAACCGCTTCCACGGCTTCGATACGTTCAGCGGATTACCGGAGGATTGGGGACCCTACAAGGCTGGCGATATGAGCACCGAGGACGCCATGCCCAAATTCGATGATGCGCGCGTGAAGCTGTGGAAAGGGCTGTTCCAGGATTCCGTGCCAGGCTTCATGAGGGAATGGAAAGGCGATCGCCGGAAACTCATCCATCTGGACGCGGACCTGTACTCCTCCACGCTCTACGTGCTCACCATGCTGGCACCACGCCTGCTGCCCGGCGATGTGCTGCTCTTCGATGAGTTCGCTGTGCCCAACCACGAGTTCCTCGCCTTCCGCAACTTCACCGAGAGCTACCGTGTGAAGTACGAAGTGATCGGCTCGCGCAACAACGGGCTGTTCTTCGCCGTGCGGATCCTCTGACCGTCTTCGCAAGGAGCGGCGCCGTGGCCGCGACGAAGCGATCCTTCCTGCCCGTCAGCGCATACCACCGCTCGCCGCTTGACCGTTCACCTGCACAGGTCATCGCGAAGTCGCTGAGCCAGTTCGGGGTTCAACAATTGATGTCCGGCATCCACGACAACGACGTTGATATGCTTCGGTGCCTTCGGCTGTAAGCGCGCAGCCAGTCCAGGTTTGATCACACTGTCCTTCGCACCGAAGATGAGCGTGACGGGCACGTCGTGCGCCACCATGTTCTGCGCCACGCGATCCAGGTCCGGTTCGATGTGGCGGAAACTGAGCCAGACATCATGCAACAATTGACGCTTGGCGCGCGTGTCGGTCTGGCCGATGACGAAGCGGTGCATCTTCTCCGAGAGCACGCCGATGGAACGCAGCACATCCGCCACACGATGCATACGCTGCGGATGATCGATGAAGTGCGCGTAACGCTTGCGGCCCCAGTGCAACGAAGCGAAGACACGGTACCATGGTCTCGTATGCAAGCCGTCCGGCGCGATGAGCACAGCGCGTGCGATACGTTCGGGCATGCACCCCAGAAGGCTCAACGCGATCCGACCGCCGAGCGAGTAACCCATGAGCGTGAAGCGCTCGGCCTTCAGATGATCCGCGAAAGCGACGAAAAACTCCCGCAGTTCATCCGGCTCGAAGGGGACGATCGCTCGGTCGGGAGAAGTCGCACTTCCTCCATGAAATGGAAGATCGAAGGCGTGCACGGTGAAGGCATCACCCAGCGCATGCCCGAACACGCGGAAGTCCTCACCGGTGCGACCGAAGCCATGGAAGGCGATGAGCACCTTCGATCCGGTCCCGAACGTGCTGTACGCCAGGTCTAGCGAGCCATGCTGGAAATGCACGATGCGAAGATCCGTGCTTCTCTTATATACATACGACCTTGAAGCACGAGGACGCCACGATGGCGCCCTCATGCTTCTGTCCAAAGGTCAACGGACTACTGACAACCGCGAGGTGATGACCCGATCCCCGGCCGTGATGCGCATGAGGTAAACGCCGCTCTCCAGATCCGTGCGAAGGGTCACCACCCGATCGAACACCGGTCCGTCATGGCTGAACCGATCCGCTGCCAAGCGCTCTCCCTTCAAACTGTACACCTCGATGGTGATCTCCCCTTCATGTTCCAACAAGCCATCCAGGTGAACGTTCACGCGACCGTCACGCGTAGGGTTCGGATAGACCATCGCTTCGATGCCATCTTCCTGAACCTCCAGCGAACGTTCTTCACCCCCAGCGAACTGGTCCATGATGGTGACATCGCATGCGGAGCCGCAGAAGCCGCTCCACTGCCCGTTCACCAGCACGTTCACTTTCACTTGATAGGTGTTCCCGCTCACGAGCGGTTGTGTCACCCAGTTCAGGATGCACACGTAGTTGTTGCTCTGGATGGTGCGGTTGTAACCGAGGCCGGCGTTCACGAAGTTGAACTTGTACAGCGTGCCGTTCACCACCGGCTGCGCCCAGATCTTGTCGCTGCCACCGAAAGTCTTCGTAACACCGCAGCTGTGCGTCGGCAAGGCCGGGTTGTCGATCAGCTGGGTGCAACCGGGCACGGTGACCGGGTTGATCCCCATTTCGCAGCCACCACCGAAGCGGTCGTCACTGAAACCGGGTGCACCCTGATCCACCCGCACCCGGGTGAAATAGACCGTACCGGGAAGCAGCGGACTGGTGGTCATCTCTCCGAACTTCACCCACGGCCGCGGCACCGCGATGCGACGCAGGAAGCCCGCATCCGGATCGCTGAACTCGAACTGGTACAGGCTCACGTTCGCAACGGACATACAGTAGACCTTGCTCTGCAGATCGTTGGTGAACACACCGCATTCGTTGGCCATGATGTCCGTTGGCCCTGCGGGCAAACTGAAGGAATGCCCTTGTGAATAGGCCGGCGTCTGCGGGTCCACTGGTGGCGATTGTGCGCCGTCCATGAACTGATCACGCAGTAGCGTGCGGCCCTGCATGTCGTGCAGTTCCCAGAAGCCGTTCCCGTTACCGCAGCACATCCCATCACCGCCGCTGTCGAAGAGGAAGAAGCTGTAGCTGTCACCGAAGGTCGTCGGCAGACAGACCTCCGTCTCGATGGTTGTATTGTTCGCGTACGGGCCGCCGGAGGCCAGCGGGAAAGCGAAGGCATCGTAGATCACCCACGTGGTCTCCGAACCCGCCCCGTCGGTATGGATGGTCACCTTGCACGCATTGCCTGATGCATCGTAGCTGCTCGAGGCCGCATCGTTCGAAGCGATCTCATCGCTTGCGCCGTTCGGTTGAAGTACGGTTACCTGAACGCTGTGCATGCCAGCGGGGGTCGCAACACTCGGTAACGTCACAGTGGTGCTGCTGTTGTAAGCGAGCGAACCGGTCCATGGGTAGTCCAGCACGGAGCCACCGCCATCGATGGTGACGCGCAAGGTCACCGCCGTGAGCGTGTGTTCTCCGAAGTTCTTCAACGTGACGACCGGCGCGAACATGCCGCCGCACACCAGGCCGTTCGGTGATGTGACCGCTGTAACACCTGCATCATCCAGCCCGGGATGATCGAGCATGATCGCATAGGAGCCGTTCTGGCTGAGCGCACCGTTGTTGTAGACCAACAATTTGTAGTCCGTGTTCGGTGCAAGCGTGGGCAGGTCCCCGGCAGAAGGTGCATTGCCCACGGTGATCACAGGACCTGTTGCTCCCATGTTCGTGCAGCTGCCGGAATACAACGCGTAATTGAGTACCGACGCGGAGTAGATCGCGTTGTCGCTGTTCTTCAGCGCATGCAAGCGGTGGTGCGCGTTAGGGCCGGAGTTGAAGGCATACCACAGGCCCACCACATGGCTCGCACCGGACAGGCTCGTGGGATCGTCCACATGCGCACAGGTGTTGTCCTGGTCCAGCAAGCTGCCGCTGCCATCAGCGAGCACGGAGGTCATCGCCAACGCGGTGGAACAGGCATCATTGCTCACACCCGGCGTGCACGCGGCCTGGCAGAACAAGCTCATCGTGTAGGAACCGGTGGCAGCACCCGAGCCGTGCACAGCGATCAGGTACTGTTGTCCTGCAGTGGCCATGAAGCGCACTTCCGAAGAGTTGCTCGGGCAGCCCGGGGCATCATCGCTCATGGCGATGCAGGTGGGTGACGTGCACGACGGCTGCGGAAGGAAAACGGAGATGCGGGAGTTGAAGGTCGATTGGCCGCATAAGCTGGCGGTCATCTCGCCGGCACCCGCTGCCGTACAGGTCCACCAATGCGTGCCACCCGTGCTGGCCGCACCGTTGAAATTGCAGGCCGTGGCCGGAAGCGTGTTCGGATAACCGGCGGTGCTGTTCGTTATCAGGCTCGCTCCGCACGTGATCGGTGTGGGTGCGCAGGGATCCTGTGAACCGCGCGTGACGAAATTCAACTTCACGTACTTCAACGCACCGGAGAGGATGATGCCGTTGTCGCACAAGCGCAGCGTCCACGTGCCGTTCGGGCTGCCCGTGTATCCGGCGAGCGTTTGTTCAGGCTGATAGTTGCCGGTCACGTTGCTGATGCTACTGTTCGTTAGCGCGGCGCCCCCATCGATCAACCGCAGCGCGGCCGTGGGGCAATTCGCAGGGTTACCCAGGTTGGTTCCGTTACCGAAGCGGCCCAACACCATGTTGCGGGACTGGCCGCCTGGGCTGATCAACCGGATCTGAAGATCGGAGTTGTTCAGGAGATCGGCCGCAACGATGAGATCCACCGATTGCAGCAGAACGTCCACGCCCAATGCCATACCCGGATAGCTGGCTGGCACCAGCACGTCCAGGTTGTTGTTCGTGGAGCATCCATCGGCCGGGATCACCAAGCTCGTTGCCAAGCAGGTTCCGCTGCAGGCGATGATCGGGTTGAACGGACCCAGCGGAATGCTGCAGATGCCGTTCGCGTTGTGCACCACCGTGATGGTCACGGGCGTTCCGACGCTCACTGCCGGGGACGTGTACGTTCCGGTGCCGACATTGTCAGCGAACAGGCCACCGACACTGCTCACCAGGTCAACGTTCGGTGCGCCACCGAGACCGGTCACGTTCACTTGCACGGTGTACGTGTTGTTGCTGCAGTTCGGAACGATCGTCGTGGTCGCCGTTGGTTGCGAGCAGTTCGGTGTCCACGTGTAAGTGAGACCGTTCGTAAAGGCCTTGGCTGGTGCACCGGTCGTGAAGCGCATCGTGCTGTTGTTCGCCGTGCCTGCAAGGCTTGATGACCAGTTCTCCGCGCCCGTGCCCACCAAGCGATTGTTCACGTTCGTGCCGAAGGTGTTGTTCGGCCCGCGCAGGCCCACTTCCGGTTGGAAGCCGGTGGAACTCCCCTGCCCGCTCAAGCTGCCGTAAACCGCACGGATCACCGATGTGCTCGTATTCAACCGCAACTGCATGATGAAGTTCTCGTTGCTCACGCCTTTGCGGCGCAGGCCTTTCCACTGCACCACCACTTCATTGCCCACCTGTTCCCAACGCACCTCGCGCTGCGCGAAGCCGAAGCTCGCGTTCGTGTTCTGCAGATCCGTTCCGAACGCTGCGATGGCACCTGCATAGCCGGCACTGCTGCTGATCGGCGTGTAATTGTTCGTGGCGGGTGCCGAGCCGAAGGTGATGAAGCCGTTCGACGAGACGTACATCTGCGTGTAGATGGTGCCACCGAAGTTGAACGGTGGTATCGTCTGCGCGCCGGAAACGTTGTCGTCGATGTTGTCCAGTTGCAGGAAGCCGCCCCAGAGCTGGGTGCCCCCCGAAATGGAACTGAACGAGCCAGCGCTGGAGCTGAACACGTAGTTCGTGGCCACTTGTGCGTGGCTGGCTGAAAGACCGAGCAGACCGGTCAGGAAGAGACTCTGGCGAGCGGCCAGTAGAGCGCACGTGCGTAAGTATCCGCGCATGGGAAGAGACTAGCGGGGTGAATGGAATGGTGGCTCATGGTGGTATGATCAAAGTTGAGCAGTTCCATTCGACGAGTCAAGGCCTTTTATCGACCAACGAGGCTATTATTCCCCACGAACAAGTTCATATCCGAACGTGCCATAAGCACGGCGCAAATAAGAACACACTGACAGCCAAGGGATCAGCATACGACCGTTCGATCACCCATGCCGCCCGAGAACGCTCAGACTATTCCACGAATTCCTTCCTGGACGGACCTTTCCTGCCGTCCACAACCGTTAGCCGACCTTTTCAGTTCTTGCGCCAGGGCGAAAAGGTGACGCGCAGCAGCGGGTATGGGATGTACTCGGCCTTCACCGTGCGGATCATCCATGCATCCACGGAAATGTCCCAGCGTTTGCCGATCGGATGGCCCATCGTCAACCCCAAAGAAGGCGAGACCAGGTGCCTCGTCACATCGTCCATGTCCACGCCTTCGTAGCGCGCGCCACCGACCAGCAGACCCAGATGGAAGCCTTTCGCCTCCTTGCCGAAGCGGTAACCGAAACCGAAGCCACCCACCTGGATGTTGTTATCCCCTGCGTTGTCCGCATTGATGTGGCGTCCGTTCCGATCCGTGCGATCGCGCAGCTCGAAGAAGCTCGTTTGCGAGAACTGTCCGATCAGCTCCGTCCGCTCGCCACTGTGCCAACGGAAGTCCACCGTGCCACCCAGGCCCAGCCAGTCTTCATTGGCACCGAAGGTGTTCAACCCGAAGGACAGTTCGCTCTTCTGCGCGTGCAGCAGGCAAGCGGATGCGAACGCGGCGGTCAACACGAACGATCGGATGCGCATGGGTGGTGGTCTTGATGTGGTGCGAATGTTCTCCCGGGACCTTCACGAAATTGGTAATTATCCCTTGAAAACGTCAGCGTTCGTTAATGGACCGCGTACCGATCGAACAACTGCGGCGCACGATCGAACAAGTGTGTACAGCCGATGAGGCAGACCGGCGGGTGCGAACGGAATAACCTTCGCCGTTCCTGGAAAACAGCCCGCTACTCCTTGATGAACCGAGCGGTATGCGGTGCACCGCTGCCGGCGAACACTCTCACGACATAACTGCCGGAGCTGAGTGAGCCGATGTTCAGCCTTCCATCCACTGGAAGCACTCCGCGTTCCACTGACCTGCCCAAGGCATCCAGCACATCGATCACCACAGGCATCGATCCGCCGGGAATACCCTCGATCATGATGCTGCTCGATGCAGGTACAGGTCCGACGGTAAGATCATCGTGCAGTACATGTGACATGCTGATGCCGACATTCTGATCGCAGAGCGCTTCGTAGAGGTCCACCTTCAGCAGCCCCAGATCGTACGATACGCCTTCGCCTGCGGAAAACGCACCGAGTGTCGCTGGCATCTCGGTGTTGTGGCTACAGATGCCTTGGAAGAGGACACCAGCGTCGTTGAACCGGCTGTGCCCTCCATCGATGTGACTGCCGCCATAATAGGAGCCGAAAAGGATACCTCCCATGTCGTGGGGGAAGGCGGCCATGTAGATCATCTTGTCATCTGTCCAATTGTCGTCGAACGCATCCGACGTGTGGATCAGACCTCCGTGGGCCTCAAAGCCACTGATGTTGATCCGGTCGCAGCTATCGATTCCGAAAGCGGCGGGAATGAAGGAGTATTCCCACGAAGGGCCGCCGTGACCGAACGTGGTACTCAGCATGCGCGTGGTCAATGTGGGGTCAAACGCGGCGATGAACACGTTGCCCTCCTGCCCGAAAACAGCCGGTGGATCGATCGCCATGGTGCCGTCGGTCAGTCCTGAGACGAAGACGTTCGCGCTCTGGTCGAGATCCATGAAGTAGACCCAGTCCCTTTCCGAAGTGCCGTACCCGGTAGCTTGTAACACGGTCGAAAGATCATTTGACAAACGCGCGATGAACCCATCGTAGAACTTATTGAAATACAAGCTGTCCACACACTGACAGGCATCTTGGTACGAGCCCTGTGTAAAGGGGAAATCCTCGCTGTCGGTAAAGCCGCAGATGTAGATATCGCCATTGTCGGCCAAGCTCAGATCGCAGCCTTGCTCGATGCGCAGCCCACCGATATAGGTTGACCTGAGCAGGGAAGAGCAATCGGGGCTCAGGCAGCTGACCACTGCGTCGAAACCACCCGACGAAGTCTCTTGAAACGCACCAGGCGTGGTCGGATAGTCAGGACTTTCCGTGGTGGAGATCAACCAGATGTTGCCCATGCCATCGAGTTCGACCTTGCCCTTGTTCCGGGTGGACCAATGAGCAAGGCTCGCGATGTCGGAGCTGAGTCCATCGCTCAAGGTGCCACCGAGATAGGTGCTGCCAAGCAGCGCCGAACCGGAAGCGTTCAAGTGGCTCACCACCATGTCCCAACCATCGATGGTATCCGGGAAAAGGCTGCCTAGGGTGGTCGGGTATCCGGTGCTGTTGCATACGCCCAGCATATGGACCTCCCCGGAGTCGTTGGTCACTATGCTCAGGGGCCGTTGATCGAAAGCCCCGCCCAGGTAGGTCGACCAGAGGAGTTCAGATGCGTCCTCATTGAATTTGTTGATCACGATATCATAGTATCCTGTGGAATGGTCCACTTGGAATGCGCCCAACGTGGTGGGAAAGCCTCCGAGGAAGGAGGCGCCGGCACCGTATATGTTCCCTCCGTTGTCGTAAGTGCCGCAATAGCCATAGGTCCAGTTCGCGTTCGTCCCGCTGTAGGTCGCACCCTCAAGTACCGGATCGATCACGATCGGGCGCGATCGGTCGAAGTCCGCCTCGAAGGTGAATCCAACGGTGTTGCCTGTGAGCTTGAACGCACAGGCCAAGGGCTGATGGTCGTCCGCATACCAGGCGGTAGGTTTCAGTTCCCGCGATACACCCAGCGAGGTGGTGATCACCAAGTCCCCATTGCCGTCCAGGACCATCCCGTCGATCCCTTGGTATTCGAACGCGATCCCACTTGCGTCAGCACCAGGCTGTAGGATCAGGTCGTATTCCACTTGAAGGTCTCTGCTGCTCCAGCAGAGGTCGACACCCGGCCAAAGCTGCTGGTAGATGACCTGCGAAAAGGCATGCACGTCCGATGCCCACCGCGATCGATCGGCACCGTGGAAATAGTTCAGTGCATAGCTCGAAGGAAGCTCGGGTTGCAGTTTGACGGACGGGTCCGCTCCGAGGAACCGAACACGCCAAGCGTGCCCGTGGGTCGCATCCGCATGATGGTCTGTATCGTCTTCAATGGGGCCATGTCCGTGTCCAGGGGCGGGTTCCTCATAACCGACCCAGGTCACGGCGTCCTGCTGCAGGAACATCGTCGTGTTCCCCAAGGCGGTCAGGTACTGGAAGGGACCTGGCCATTGGCCCGTGTTCGGTATGTATTGGAGCCGATAGGGACTTCCAGCCCCTTGATGATCAGCGCCCATAGTCTGTCCTGCGAGCATAGTGGCGCAGAGCAGACCGGTAATGGTCTTCCTGTATTCCATTTGGGCCAAGGTATTCCTCGACTTTCAACGATCCACCCGCTTTATCCACGATCTCCGCCCGCCCGCTTCCCCCTCGGTAGCTTCGCACCCCGGTTACAAACCGGACATGCCAAAAGATACCTCGATCAAGTCAGTCCTGCTCATCGGCAGCGGCCCCATCGTCATCGGTCAAGCCTGCGAGTTCGATTACTCCGGCTCCCAAGCTTCCCGCTCTCTCCGCAACGAAGGCATCGAGGTCACGCTGATCAACAGCAACCCGGCCACCATCATGACCGACCCGGTCACGGCCGACAACGTCTACCTCAAGCCGCTCACCACCGAGAGCATCGAGGAGATCCTCAAGAAGCACAGGATCGACGCCGTGCTGCCCACCATGGGCGGACAGACCGCGCTGAACCTCGCCATCGAGTGCGAGAAGCTCGGCATCTGGCAGCAGTACGGCGTGCGCATGATCGGGGTGGACACCAAGGCCATCGACATCACCGAGAACCGCGAGCAGTTCCGCCTGCTGATGGAGCGCATCGGCGTGCCCATGGCGCCCAGCAAGACCGTCACCAGCTTCCTCGAAGGCAAGAAGGTGGCGCAGGAGTTCGGCTTCCCGCTGGTGATCCGCGCCAGCTACACGCTTGGTGGCGCAGGCGCGAGCTTCGTGAAGGACCCCGCCGAGTTCGACAAGCTGCTCAAGCACGGCCTGCAGATCAGCCCCATCCACGAGGTGATGATCGACAAGGCCCTGCTCGGCTGGAAGGAGTACGAGCTGGAGCTGCTGCGCGACAAGGACGACAACGTCACCATCATCTGCTCCATCGAGAACTTCGATCCGATGGGCATCCACACCGGCGACAGCATCACCGTGGCGCCCGCCATGACCCTCAGCGACCGCACCTACCAGCGCATGCGCACCGAGGCCATCAAGATGATGCGCGCCATCGGTGACTTCGCCGGGGGATGCAACGTGCAGTTCGCCGTCAGTCCCGATGAGAAGGAAGAGATCTACGCGATCGAGATCAACCCGCGTGTGAGCCGCAGCAGCGCGCTCGCCAGCAAGGCCACGGGTTACCCTATCGCCAAGATCGCCAGCAAGCTCGCCATCGGCTACCGCCTCGATGAGCTGGAGAACCCCATCACCGGCACCAGCGCCTTCTTCGAGCCCACGCTCGATTACGTCATCGTGAAAGTGCCGCGCTGGAACTTCGACAAGTTCGAAGGCAGCGATCGCAGGCTCGGTGTGCAAATGAAGAGCGTCGGCGAAACGATGGGCATCGGCCGCAGCTTCCAGGAGGCGCTGCAGAAGGCCTGTCAGAGCCTGGAGATCAAACGCAACGGCCTGGGTGCCGATGGCAAGGAGACGCGCGATGCCGCCGTGCTCTTGGACAGTCTCGCCAACCCGAGTTGGAGCCGCCTCTTCCACGTGTACGACGCCATCAAGCTTGGCATTCCCTTCAGCAAGATCCAGGAGCTCACCCGCATCGACATCTGGTTTCTGAAGCAGATCGAGGACATGATCCTCACCGAGAAGGAAGTGGAGAAGTACACGCTCGACACCATTCCGCGCGACCTGCTCTTCGAAGCGAAACAGAAGGGCTACGCCGATCGACAGGTCGCGCACCTGCTCGGCTGCCTCGAGAGCCAGGTGTACAAGAAGCGCAACGAGCTCGGCATCAAACGCGTGTACAAGCTGGTGGACACCTGCGCCGGCGAGTTCCCCGCGAAGACGCCGTACTACTACAGCACCTTCGAAGAGGAGAACGAGAGCGTGCGCAGCGACCGCAAGAAGATCGTGGTGCTCGGCAGCGGCCCCAACCGCATCGGCCAGGGCATCGAGTTCGATTACAGCTGCGTGCACGGCGTGCTCGCGGCCAAGGAGCTCGGCTACGAGACCATCATGATCAACTGCAACCCGGAAACGGTGAGCACCGACTTCGACACGGCGGACAAGCTCTACTTCGAGCCTGTGTTCTGGGAGCACATCTACGACATCATCCAGCACGAACAGCCCGAGGGCGTGATCGTGCAGCTCGGCGGGCAGACCGCGCTGAAGCTGGCCGAGAAGCTGGAGAAGTACGGCATCAAGATCATCGGCACCAGCTACGCCGCGCTGGACATGGCCGAGGACCGCGAGCGTTTTTCCTCACTGCTGCGCGACCTCAACATCCCATACCCGCGCTTCGGTGCGGTGAACAACGCCGAGGAGGCCGTGAAGCTGAGCCGCGAGCTCGGTTTCCCGCTGCTGGTGCGCCCCAGCTACGTGCTCGGCGGCCAGAAGATGAAGATCGTGATCAACGAGGAGGAGCTCGTGGACCAGGTGCTCGACATCCTGCGCCTGATGCCCGACAACAAGATCCTCATCGACCACTTCCTCGACGGCGCCATCGAAGCGGAGAGCGATTCCATCTGCGACGGCGAGATGGTGCGCATCATCGGCATCATGGAGCACATCGAGCCGGCGGGCATCCACAGCGGCGACAGCAACGCCGTGCTCCCGCCCTTCGACCTCAGCGAAAAAGTGATCCAGCAGATCCGCGAGCACACGCACAAGATCGCGCTGGCCCTGCACACCGTGGGCCTGGTGAACATCCAGTTCGCCATCAAGAACGAGGTGGTGTACGTGATCGAGGCCAACCCGCGCGCGAGCCGCACGGTGCCCTTCATCGCCAAGGCCTACGGCGAGCCCTATGTGAATTGGGCCACCAAGGTGATGCTCGGCCACAAGCTGAAGGACTTCCAGTTCAAGCCGCGGCTGGATGGGTATGCGATCAAAGTGCCCGTGTTCTCGTTCGATAAGTTCCCCAACGTGGACAAGAGCCTGGGGCCTGAAATGAAGTCGACGGGCGAAGCCATTTACTTCATTAAAGACCTCAAAGACCCTTTCTTCAGGCAGGTGTATGGGGAGCGGAGTATGTATTTGAGCCGCTAGGGGTCTGCTCGGGCGGCTACTATATTCGCAACATGGCACATACACGCGTAGCTCTTGCTTTGCTTGCCACATTCTCGGTTGTCCCGGGCTTGGCGCAAGTTGATCTGAGTCTCGGCCTTGTGGCGCACTATCCCTTTTCTGGCGATGCGGCCGATTCAAGCGGGAATGGCAACAACGGAACGGTGTACGGTGCGGTCCTCACGAGCGATCATGCCGGCGTTCCGGATGCCGCCTACTACTTCGATGGTGCCTCGGCGTACATCGAGGTGCCCAATGCTCCATCCCTGAATCCCACGGTGTACACCATCGCGTCAATGGTGAAGCCCATGGGCTACTACAGCGGCACCTGTCAAGGAAATGTGATTGTCTGGAAGGGACGAGACATCGAACAGGGACATTACGGCCTGATGTTCTCGGATCAAGCCTACGACAATAGCTGCGCGATCTTTGACTCACTGCATCAAAATTTCTACAACTCACACGGATTCGTTCTGTACGATGCTGATACGCCATTCATACAAACCAACCAGTGGTATTGCGCTCTATCAACCTTTGATGGTGACTCGATAAGGATGTATGTTGACGGCCAGCTTCGCTACAAGAGGGATGCCGCGCCATTCGGTGTGAACACCTCAGGTCTGTCGATAGGTAGCAATAGCTTTACGTCAAACTACCGTTACTGGCTGCACGGGGTAATCGATGATATCCGTATTTACGATCGAGTGCTCAATGCGGATGAGATCGAGGCGCTTTGTGGACCGATGACCACACAAGTCGACGATGTTGTACAACAAGCCGCAGGGATGGTTCTGTCGCCAAATCCAATGGGTGAGAGTGCCCAGCTAACGTTCGAGGAACCTATCGGAGCCGAGGAGAAGGTTGACTTGGTTGCGCTTGACGGGCGTGTGGTGCGCAGCATCTCGGGTAGAGGCACCCGAACAATTACGCTCCGGAAAGGTGTGGATGTTGAGAGCGGCGTGTACGTGGTGCGGCTGGTCGGGAACAATGGTTTCACGCAGAGTCTGAGAATCATTGTGGAGTAGCGTCCCAATTGGAGTCGGGCATAAAGCGATATGGTAGCCGCGCGCATTGCGAGGAAAACTGTGGCCGCACCTCTCCTGCAAATACGTCGCTGCTATTGGGTCCAATGCTGAATGACACTGGACGACTTTGAATCCTCGGGATTCCCCCTGGACACTATCTTCGGATTCAAATAACTGAGCGATGAAAAGCGCAATGACCGTCCTGTTCTTTGCATTTCTCTGCCATGTTGAGGCACAATGGACAAGCACGCCATGCCCTGTCGGACAGGGTTGGGCGTTGGCCACCAATGGTTCGATTATCTGTGCCGGAGGAGGTAATGGAGTCTATTGCAGTTCGGATTTTGGAAGTACTTGGACCGGATCCGGGACAGGTCTACCCGATCTGGATGTGTATGGAGTGGCCATGGCACCCAACGGCACAACACTCTTTGCGGGTACTGATGGTGGCGGAGTGTTCAGGTCACTAAACGGTGGTGTCACATGGGAGCCCGCAAACAACGGGATCGACCCAGCTCATCAAGGCATTAGGGCAATGAAGAGGTGCGGCAACCTTACTCTCGCAGGTAATTCGAACGGAGTTGTATTTGCGAGTGTGGATGATGGCGATTCATGGTTCGGTGCCACATCCGGTTCAGCGTCTATTGAGTACATTTTCTCAAACGACAGTGCTGCCGCGTGTGCGACCCCTGGGGCACTGATGCTTTCAGGTAATTGCGGGAACAATTGGTCCCCATCGCCGAATGCACTGGGATTGCGCGTCGTCGGAGTGATGGGGAATCGACGTTCAGCCGTGAACTCGACGGGTGATGCATACTCTTCAGTCAATAACGGACCGTGGAGTTTGAATTTTGACAATCCGTGTTCCAACATAGGTACAGCCATCGTCACGCACGCGAACGGGATGTTTTACACTACCAACGGCTGTGGCTTCTTTGCGAGTTCAGATTCAGGAGCAACATTTCAGGATGAGAATTCAGGTCTTGGTAGCTGGAACTTGTTTGATATTTCTATCTGTGAGCCATATGCCTTTGTTTGCGGTGGTAGTGGGGTGGAGAGGCGGCTGCTTTCGCAAGTTTTTACCGACGTTCCAGAACGCGTAAGCGTTTCAAGAGGCATTACGGTATCGCCTAATCCTTTCAGGGATAGGCTACGCCTGTACGTGCCCTCGAAATTTGGACAGGTTCAACACGTGTTATTGTCGACCATGGACGGTAGATTGTGTCAGGACATTCTCACAAGGCTGTCCGATGAAGTAGAACTAGATGTTCCTGCGGGGAGCTATGTTCTGAGTGTCATAACAAGTCAGGACGTACTCGTGACGCGGGTTATCAGGGAGTGATGGGCTCGACCTCAGCGACAAGGTGATCCAGCAGATCCGCGAGCACACGCACAAGATCGCCCTCGCCCTCAAGACCGTGGGCCTGGTGAACATCCAGTTCGCCATCAAGGATGAAGTGGTGTACGTGATTGAAGCCAACCCGCGCGCCAGCCGCACCGTGCCTTTCATAGCGAAAGCCTACGGTGAACCTTACGTGAATTGGGCGACGAAGGTCATGCTCGGTGCGAAGCTGAAAGACTTCGCCTTCAAACCCAGGTTGGACGGGTATGCCATCAAAGTCCCGGTGTTCTCGTTCGATAAGTTCCCGAACGTCGACAAGTCGCTTGGACCAGAGATGAAATCGACCGGCGAGGCGATCTACTTCATCAAGGACCTGAAGGATCCGTTCTTTAGGCAGGTGTATGGGGAGCGGTCGATGTATCTGAGTCGATAGGCCATGTGGACGCCGCTGTACATCACGCTACCAGTCGCAATCGGTTTGGATGAGTTCGTTGAGACAGTGGCACAGATGATGGGTGGTGCTGTAGTTGAGTGGCGGGAGAGTTCGAACTATCTTGAGGGACGATACGCGAAGCTGAGGATGCCTGACGTATCCTTTAAAGTGTGTATTGCGGACGAATCAGAAGAGGTGTTGAGTGAATGCCACTTTCAGGTGGATGTAGATGCCGCTGACCGATTCCATGATGAGAGCGAAGCGGATAAGTATGCGGAAGAGGTGGCCAAACGCTTTATCCATTCGGGGTGGAAGGCAGTTCTTGACGTCTCTAGAGGGAAGGTCAATGGTGAATTGAGGCACTTCAAATGAAGAGCACCGGCGAGCGACCTACTATCAAGGACCTGAAGGATCCGTTCTTTAGGCAGGTGTATGGGGAGATTAGCACGTTCTTGAGCAGATAGCCGATGGGCTTCGTTATCCTTGCAGTTGGGCTGTATTGGTTGATCGGGTCTATTCTGCTAAGTCAGCAGGCAAGTCGGCAACTGGTTGAACTCGGGTTCAAGCCGTGGTTTCGTGGCTGGCTCTGCAAATGGATGTTTCGTCTTCTGCCAAAGCCTGAACAGGCCATATACGATCGCTTTCTCAAGCACCAGTGGATGTTGCTCTTGAGTGGTTTCGCATTCGTTGTGCTGGCGATCCTAGTGACAGGGTCTTGGTAGGAAGTGCTTTGGGCGTGCCGGCTCGAAGACTCGCCGTCGCGCTTTCCGCTTGAACTCCTCGCTCCCCCGGCCTTGAGCCGGGGCTCGCTGCGGGGTACCCGCTTCGATCGCTCACGCGGCCCCTCGTCATACCTTGGCGTTTGGAACGATACACGCCATGGCCAAACGACGCTCAGGGGAACTCGATACCGAGATCGATGCGTTGACGAACTCGTTGAGAGAGGTCGCCACGGGCCGTGAGTTGCCCACCGAGGTGATACGGGTACTCACCATTCACCAGAAGCAGATCCATAAGCGTGCATGGCTGTTCGATTGGCATGGTGAACTCGCGCAACCCCAACGCGAAGTGTACAAGCTCACCACGCGTGAAGAGCCGGACATCATCCAAGGCCTCATCTGCATCGAAGACCTGGGCGACCACGTTTTTGCACACCTGCTGGAGAGTGCCGCACACAACCGTGGAGCGAAGAAGCGTTTCCATGGGGTGGCGGGTAACCTGCTGGCCTTTGCAGGCCAGCTTTCCTTCGATAAAGGCCATGCCGGTTTCGTATCTTTCGTGTCCAAGCACGCGTTGATCGAGCACTACATCTCCACGCTGGGCGCCAAGGTGCTGCGCGGCAACCGGATGTACCTCGATACACAGACTTCAAGAGCACTGGTAGACCGCTACTTCAAGACGAACTGAAATGCGCCATAAGGAAGTGCCCGAAGAGGTGGATCTGGTCATTGCCGGTGGTACACTCACCGCCGAGGACCGCAAGCTGATCAGTGCGTTGATCAAGAAAGAGCGTGCGTCGAAGAAACGCCCTGCGGCGAAGCGCCCCTTGCCGAAGGCAAGTGTAGCCAAGCGGACGATACGGAGGAAGGCCGCCAAGACCAGGGCGAAGTGATGCTCGGTGCCAAGCTGAAGGACTTCCAGTTCAAGCCGCGCCTGGATGGATACGCGATCAAGGTGCCTGTCTTCAGCTTCGACAAGTTCCCCAACGTGGACAAGAGTTTGGGGCCTGAGATGAAGAGCACGGGTGAAGCCATCTACTTCATCAAAGACTTGAAAGACCCCTTCTTCAGACAGGTCTATGGTGAGAGGTCGATGTACTTGAGTCGATAGTGGATATGAAGCGCGTCTGGATCGGCCTGGTTCATCTGCGACCTCAACCGGATTGCGAGTTGGAGGACCAGAACGGGGAAGCTCTTAGAGCGAACTGTTTCGTTCAGGTCGTTGCATTTGTCAAGGATGGTGATGAGTTTTCGGAGCAGGTGATATCTGCTGCGGAGCACTACAAGATGACCGTCATGGGCATCGAGGACCTGGAGCCCTTCGAGAAACGCCTGCGCTCGCACATCGTTGCGAAGGAACTGAAGGAGAAGGCGGATGAAGTGGAGAAGACGGGCGACCTAAGGTTCGGGACGTTCCATATGTATCGCGCGGAGTGAATTCGCGCGACGGGCCATAGGCCCTCAGGCCAGAGTCACTCGGCACCGCCGAGCGACAACAAGGAGGTAACCTCTCTAGTACCGCCTTTCATATTCAACCACAAACTCTCCAAAGTTTCGAGCCATGTGATTGAATCGAACCCCTGACCTATTGCACCATGTTTGAGCTGTCTCGTGCCGGCGACTCACCCACTCCACAATGCCCTTGAATCTAGCAACGTGGTCCCAGATATGATGGTCATGTTCCACCAACGCCGTACCAATTACAAAGAGAACATCAGCTGTCTGTAAGAATTCAGCCCACTCCCGCCTCCACTGATCCAGCATATTGGGATTCCCGAAAAAGACAGGCTTGTCCTTGTGGTATGCAGCCATGACAGGCGCCAAGACATCTTCTTCTCGCATGAACCGTCGAACTTCATTCATATCTCGGCTTGGTCGCGAATCACTCAGCACCGCACCTGTGCGTATGCCAGACTGCGGCGGACCAATGTCGAACGACATTCCGCGGATGCTGCCGCCATGAAGATCAGGAAGGAAATTGCAGGAACCATGTAGTTTGAGGAGTGTGTACTTATCTGGCTCCCAAAACTGATGTCCTGCCCAAGAGACACGATAACCATTCAGGTTGATTGCGGCTTCAATAAGCATGTCATAGTTCAACGTAGAGAGCACAACGCGATGCCGCCGGTGGGTCAAAGCACGAATCAACCGCAGGTAGTGATTACCTGACTGAGGCGAGAATCTCGCAAAGTAGAAGCCCATATCTCTTGTGAACTGCGGCAAGGCAATCGCGTGCTTGCGCCAGAATTGATCCATGCCTAGCTCAAAGTTCTCCCGAAACGCACTCAAAAGGTCTCCATGAATTATAGGTCTAAGACCAGGATGTAAGTAAGGCAGTAGGGCATCTATCAAGTCCTTTCCCAATGCAGGTGATTCAGGGTGACAAGGTCCCGACCCATTGCTGGCGCCCGCGCCGAAGAGAAACAGCTGTCTCATTCCTGATATGCCGCAACCAAATTACTCAGCACCCCATCAATAATTCACGACAGGATAAATCACCTCTTCCTGATCTATACTAAATTGCTCACCCACATGTTCACTGGCTGGTCCGCGATTGATTGGACATTCCTTGGCTTGGCGCTTGCCGCCCCTCCTTGTCGCAAGTGTTCCGCGCGGGTGGGCATGCGCGCGGGTGAGCGGGCCACTTGTGACCGGTAGCCCGTCCTTGCCCAAGGCCGTTCCAGATCTGATCATACGTACTGCTCGGTAACGGCGATCGCAAGGAAGCCAGCGCTATTGAAGCTGGAAGAATTGTGAGTGCGCAGTTACAGACCGCGCGTAGAGCTTGCACGGGAGATCATCATGGTCACAAGTGGCCCCGCCTGATCTGTGGGATCATGTGTTGGGCGGGAACACGTGCGGCAATGGGCGCTGGAGGAACTTTGAGGGCGCAGTCACAGACTGCGCGGAGAGCCATCCCGTGAGATCGTCGTGGTCACAAGCGGTCCCGCCAGAGTTGTGGGATCATGTGCAGGGCGGGAACACTTGCGACAATTAGGGTCGTGATCCTTCCGGATCCCCGTCCTTGGTTACTTTGGCAACATGCGGAAACTAGTGATCTCCGGCTGGTCGGCCCTGCTTGTTGTGTGCGGCCACGCACAGATGCCCATCGAGGTTGTGTACGTGCTGCCGCCAACGCCCAATGTGGTGGGTGGCGACTGGTACTTCGAGAATGGTAGCGCAGCGTACGCCACCTTCATGGCCCGCGGCCTGCACACGTTCAACAATGACCTTGAGCCGTTCGATGCGTTCTATCCGATCGGCGATCCGCACGATCCGGACCTGCAGCCGTACACCGGTCACCCCTGGCACCTGCCCAATGGTGGATACGTGGCCGCGTTCGACAAAGGCCAACCCGCTGATACGACGACGATCCTCGCCTTGGGCACTTCCGGCGCGCTGTTGTGGGCCCACGATCTAGGCGATGTCGGTGGATGGCTGTTCCACGTGGAGGAGATCGCGGCGGACAATGAGTCGGCATTGATCGCGGCCGGCACGGATGTTCCCTACTTTTTCCTCAACAAACGGTACTACACGGATGGTTCTTCTGCATGGCGAAAACGCTCGCTAAGTGTTGAACTGGCCAGTTCGCTGACCATGGCAGCGAATGGATTGGACATGTTCGTCGGTACAAGTGGATCGCTCTATGATGCCGGCGCGGGAACCGGCTCATTGATCATCAAGGTGGCGAGCTATGGGGACACCATGTTCGTTCGGAAAACGAGTTTGCTCAATAGCAGCAGCAGTGCTCTGGCCATCGGTGCACAGGGTGACCTGTTCGCGGCATATGTGATCGGCCCGGCTGCAACAGCCTACACCGTAATTGCTCAAATGGACCCGACCAACGGTGATACGTTGTGGACGCGGAAGCTTTCCAATGGTTCAGCCAGCGGCGGTCTAAGCGTCACCCATATCAAGGGCACTCCGGATGGAGGCGTTGCGGTGGGAGGTCGGACGGATGTGGACTTCTTCATTGCCAAGCTGGACGCACAGGGGGATCCTGTATGGGCCCATCGGTACACACATCCCTTGATGAATAGAGCAGCGGCAGCCTTCCATGTGCGGGAGGATGGCAGCATGACGATCGCGTCCTATGGGAACGACAGCATTTACATGGCCAACTTGAACTCCTTGGGCGCGGGCGCATGCAACGAGACCACATTCAGCATCAACGTGGAAAGCGGCGCGAATGCCTGGGATGGCAGTTCTTTGGCCATCAGCTGGGAAACGCACAGCGTCCTGTTCGCGCCCAACGCGCTGACCCTTGACGGAACAACCTACACGGGTACCACGCTGTGTAGTACCGGAATGACCAATGAGATTGAAAGGGAGCAGGGCTATGCCTTCCTGGATGGCGACGGCTCCATTGGCGTGGTGCTTGGTGGCTTGCGCTCGATCAGGTCCGTCCATCTCTATGACGCTGTATCGAGGGAAACACCTTCGCGTTACCAGACGAGCGGTGATCGGATCAGGATCGTGCCCAGTGCCAGTCTGAACGGGCCCGTGCTAGTGCGGATCCAAGAGGAAGATGGCAACCATCTGTTCAGAGTGGTGCTCCCGTAGCCTCCATTTCTCTCAGGCTTTCCTTTGCTACCCCGCACCACGGCCTATCCCGGCATCTGCCGTCATTGTCGCAAGTGTTCCGCGTGTTCGGGCAATGCGCGGGGCGGGCGGGCCACTTGTGACCCGTAGCTCGTCTTTGCCCAAGGCCGTTCCGGATCTGATCATGTGTACTGCTCAGCTCCGGCGATCGCGGGGAAGCCAGGACTGTTGAGGTTGGAAGAGCTTTGAGGGCGCAGTCACAGGCTGCGCGGAGAGCCTTTCCTTGAGATCGTCACGGTCACAAGTGGCCCCGCCTGTTCAGTGGGATCATATGTTGGGCGGGAACACTTGCGACAAGAGGGAATCTGCCTCAGCACTTTGGGACTGATGGTCACCAACCGCCCCTGTTCTTGCCTACATTCCATTCGACGGGCCGGAGGACATCGCGTCATCCGTTACTCGGCGCAGCCGAGCGACAACATGAGGCGTTGTGAGGGCTATTAAAGGAGGCGTGTGCCTTGAAACCGTAGTTTGGCGTTCATGGACACATGCCTTCAACGGTTCTGTTTGTGCACGGGCCTCTGGTTGAGCATTCCGGCGCAAGGACAAATGACGCTTGAATGGCAAAAGTGCCTGGGCGGAACAACCGGTGAGTACGGACAAGCCGTGTGCAATTCGCCGGATGGAGGGGTCGTCATCGCGGGCTATTCGAACTCCACTGACGGTGATGTCATCGGAGCCCATCCGGGCACGGAGGCTTGGGTGGTGAAACTCGCCCATGATGGCACCATCGATTGGCAGCGACCCTGTGGCGGAAGTCAGATCGAGGAGGCCTATGCCATCCGGCCCACAGCGGACGGGGGATATGTCGTGGTCGGGTTCTCCACCTCTGCCGATGGTGACGTGACGAACAATCAAGGTGGCCAGGACGTCCTGGTGTTGAAGCTGTCCGGGGCCGGCGCATTGGAATGGCAGAAGAGTCTCGGCGGCAGTGGGAACGACGTGGCTTATGCCGCGCTGCAGACCGCAGAAGGGGATTACCTCATCGCGGCGAAAACGGCGTCCAGTGATGGCGATGTCACGGGCAACCATGGCGCTTCGGACAGCTGGTTGGTGAAGTTGGACGCGTCCGGATCCATCCTTTGGCAGAAGTGCCTGGGCGGAAGCTCGAACGACGTTCCTTATGCGATGGAACAGACCGATGATGGAAGCATCATCCTCACAGGGTCGACCATTTCCACGGATGGCGATGTGGTAGGCGCCCATGGAATGGACGACATGTGGGTGGTGAAGCTGGATGCGGAAGGGACGCTCCTTTGGCAGAAGTGCCTGGGCGGATCCAGCCAGGACCGGGGCTACAGCATCGCGTTGACATCCGATGGCGGCTGCGTGATCGGGGGATCCTCCAGTTCCGCCGATGGCGATGTGACCGGAGTGCACGCTCCGCCCAATGCGGACATGTGGATCGTGAAACTGGATGGTGCCGGGACGATCGTTTGGCAGAAAGCGCTGGGCGGCTCTCTGGCGGAAGAGGCGCGTGCGGTGCAGCAACTCGCCGATGGCGGGTACATCGTCGGTGGTTTCGCGAGCTCCGCGGACGGTGACATCATCGGCCACATCGGATCGGTCGACATGTGGGTCCTTCGTCTGGATGCCGATGGTAACCTGGGGTGGCAGAATTCCTTCGGGGCCAGCTCGAACAATGACTGGTGCCGCTCGCTGGCGATCGCCGAGGACGGTGGTTTCGTGCTCGCGGGCCATACCCAGTCGAACAATGGACAGGTGATCGGTAACCACGGCAGTGGAACGAACGATTACTGGGTGGTGAAAATGAGCCCGCGGTTCTGCAGCGCGCTCGGATCGGTATACCTCGATCTCAACAGCAACGGGAGCTGGGATAGCGCGGAACCACCGGTAGCGCATCACATGGTGCAAGTACCGGGAACGGACCACTTCACCTTCACCAACCAGTACGGCGCCTATCAATTGAACCTGCTGGATACGGGTTTCTTCGACCTGCAACCTGCGGCGTTGACTCATTTCACGCCCGCTCCGGCCACGCGCACCATACACTTCGGGACCTTCCAGCAAGCGAGCACAGGCAATGATTTCGCGTTCCAGCCCACCGGTTCGGTGAACGACCTCAATGTCACCATCTCTCCCGGTTCCTTTGTGCGTCCGGGTTTGCATGCGCACTACTTCGTCCATTTCCAGAACGTGGGCAACCAGATCGTCTCCCCGACCCTCGTGGTGCGCCCTGAACCCTTCATGACCTTCGTCTCCGCCTCCAGTACGCCGTCATACACGGCCGCTGATTCGATCGCATGGGTGCTTCCTCCATTGGATCCCTACCAGAGCGGTGATATCCACGTGACCTTCATGGTGGATGCCGCAACTGTGATCGGGACGGCCGTGAACACACGGGCCAGGATCCATCCCCTCCCTGGGGATGCGGTACCTGCGGACAACGAGGATAGCTGGCCCCAGATCGTAACAGGCTCCTTCGACCCCAACGCCATTCAAGTGGACCGCGAAACACTGCTTCTTTCCGAACTCGCGAGCGGTCCGGACCTGGAGTATGTGATCCTGTTCCAGAACACCGGAAATGATACGGCCTTCACGGTCCGCGTCAAGGATCCGTTACCGGATAATGGGGAATCGGCATCCTTCCGGTTCGTATCGGCTTCTCATCCTGTGGAGTTGCGTTACGAAGAGGTCGGAGATGTGATGTGGTTCGATCACGAGGATATCCTGCTTCCCGATAGCACCACCGATGAGCCGGCCAGCCATGGCTACATCCGCTACAGGATGAAGCCCAAGTCCACCTTGGTCGTGGGCGATTCCCTACTGAACGAGGCCTCCATCTATTTCGATTTCAACCTGCCGGTGGTCACGAACACGGCCGTCTCGGAGGTCATCGTGAGCACGCTTTTGAGCGATGAGGAACACACCAGTGATCTTCACGCGTATCCTAACCCGACGGGGGGAGTCCTGATCATTCGCTCGGACATAGGGATGCACGGAACGAACTGGCAGTTACTTGATCCGCTTGGTCGTGTGCTGTTACAAGGTGCGGCGCAGGGACCTGTAATGGAGTTGGACTTGTCCGAACTGCCATCGGGCCTGTACACGATCACCTTGGACTTTGATGATGGGCGTTCAATTGTGCGGGTATTGGTCCAATGATCCGTGACGCTTCCTGATCGTGAGAGTTCCGCGCGGGTAGGTATGCGCGAGGGCAGCGGGCCACTTGTGACCGGTAGCTCGTCCTTGCCCAAGGCCGTTCCGGATCTGATCATGTGTACTGCTCGGCTCCGGCTATCGCGGGGAAACCAGGGCTGCTTAGGCTGGAAGCATTGTGAGTGCGCCATCACAGACTGCGCAGAGAGCTTGCAGAGAAGATCCTTGTGGTCACAAGTGGCCCCGCCTGTGTTATGGGATCATGGGTTGGGCGGGAACACTTGCGACAAGAGGGTGGCCATATCCGGGCTAGCAACAGAAGCAGGTAGTTGAGCAGGTTGATCGGACAGTGGTCAGCCGTGATCCTACACTGGCCTTCGCTGCAAGCCACTATTTTGGGGGCATGTACACCACCCTACCACTCAGGCATTGCAAGCCGTTCGTTCTTTTCACGCTCGCTTGTATCACGCACGCGTTGAACGCGCAAACCTCCGTGCTGCTTCCGGTGACCCGTGATGTTGCGTTGGGATATCACGACAACTACAACACGGCGAACACGAACTACAACACCTCGATCCATTTCTCCGCTTTCTCCCAACCTGGTAATGCCGGCGGGGTGAACAAGGGCCGCGGGCTGATGGACTTCGACCTGTCAGTGATACCGTCCGGCTCCAACATCCTCGGGGCCTTCCTCAACCTCACGGCGATCGGCCCTTTCGGTGTGGGGGATGTGGCGGAAGTGGGTCATGTTGGCCCTGATCAGTGCAAGCTGAAGCGCGTAACGGAAGCGTGGAATGACAACACGGTCACGTGGAACACCCAACCCGCCACCACGGACGTGAACGCGACGGCGCTTGCATCGAGCACGCACGCTCTGCAGAACTACTATAGCATCGATGTTACGCTGCTGGTCCAGGATATGATCAACGACCTGGCGAACAGCCACGGCTTCATGCTCCAACTGGACAACGAAACCCCGACGCGAGGGCTGGCCTTTCACAGCGGTCTTGCCGAACATGCTGAACAGCGACCCACCCTGCTGGTGGTCTATGGTCAATGTGGGGTCGGCATGATGGAATTGCCCAATGACCTGGGCGATCTGCAGGTGTTCCCGAACATCGCATCGCCAGGTGATGTGCTCGTGCTGGACAAGCCGGGCTCGATCGAACAGGCCGGGCGTCTGGAAGTATGGGATGCCGCAGGCCGTATGGCTTGGACCACCCCCATAGGCCAATGGCCACTGCGTTGGGCGGTACCTGCGCTGAGTCCTGGTGTGTACACCACCATGATCAGGGATCGCTTTGCCCGAGCGATCGGGAGCGCTCGTGTGGTCCTGCGGTGAACCAGGATCGACCGTGACCACCGGTTGCTGGGTGGCGCATCCTTGCTGGAAATGGAAGACCGGCTCCACCTCGGTCAAGGTTCCAGTATGCGTGCATCATACGGTGGACCGGCTCGACGATGCCGATCATCACCCGTCCTTGTCGCAATAGTTCCGAACGCCGCGGAGTGGACGGTCGGACCACATGTGCCTGAAAGCCTTTCCTTCCTAAGATCGCTCCTATCAACCCACCTACATTGCCGCAATGAGCTGGAGCACGGCCGTGCATTCGCTGTGGACCATACCGCTCGCGCTGTTCTTCTGCGCGTGCGGTCGCTCAGTGAGCTACGAGGGGGCGGATCTCATCATCCGCCATGTGAACGTGGTGGATGTGACCACGGGAACCCTCGCTGCCGACCAGTTGATCGCTGTAGAAGATGGTCGCTTCCACTACGTCGGCAATGACCCGGGTGAAGTAGAGGTAGCAACGGGCACCACGGTCATCGACGGTACCGGGCGCTATGCCATTCCCGGGCTTTGGGACATGCACGTGCATGTGTGTTGGAGCGACACCAATGCGAGCCTTCTGCTCCCAGCCCTGCTCGCTCACGGCATCACCGGTGTGCGGGACATGGGTGGTGATCTGCGCATCCTCAACGCCTTCAAGCAACGTGTGGGGAACGATCCCACGGCCGGCCCTGATCTCTTCGGATGTGGACCCATCATCGACGGTAACCCGCCCGTCTTTCCGGACTTCACCCTGCCGGTGGACAGCACGACGGATCTCCCGAAGGTCCTGGATAGTCTGGCCGCGAACGGCGCGGACTTCTTCAAGGTCTATTCGCTCCTGGGGGCAGCGGAGTTACAGCGCATCGCGGCGTACAGCAAGGCAAACCGGATGGTCTTCGCCGGTCACCTGTCCGAATACATGGATCCCGAACGGGCGATCGACCTGGGCCAGCACAGCATTGAGCACCTGAACCGTTTGGAAGAGGTGTGGGTGGATGATCCCGCCCGCATGGACACGCTCATAGCGGCGATGCTCGCGCACGGCACATGGGTCTGCCCGACATTGGTCACTTATCAACGGAAATCGCACTTGTACGATCCTGCCTTGCGCGACACTTCGTTGGATGCGCTCGTACCCGCATTGCAAGCGGAGTGGGCACAAATGGTGATCAAGCGGGTAGCGCGTTACGGCGCACCACAACAAAGGGACAGCTTGGAGCAGCGCTATCGGATGCAGCTCGAACTGGTGAAGCACCTGCATGAACGCGGTGTGCCCTTGCTCGCCGGTAGTGATCTGGCGGGCATGGCCTTCGTTTATCCAGGCACCGGTCTTCTGGAAGAACTCGAACTATTGGTGAGCGCCGGCCTGACCAACGCGGAAGCCTTGCGAGCAGCCACGTTATCGCCGACCGAATTCCTCGGCATACAAGCGGAACATGGATCCATTGTTACGGGAAGCGTCGCGGATGTGGTGTTGTTGAAGGGTGATCCCCTGAAGGACATCCGCACGACGCGTGATCCTGTGCTCGTTGTGCATCGGGGAATGCGTGTGCATTAGTTCCTGGATCACCCTCCCCGCTCACCGGACATTGTCGGAATTCGGACCTGGACCACCTGTACTATCAGGTTCAGCAACATCTTTGACGATAGCATGCCACGAACCACAACCGGAACACCCCCCGCAGCATCAGCTGAAGCGCGGATCACCGCGATCATCGCCAAGTTCGACGCGACCACGCAGAAGCTGGTGCAGAGCGTGCGCAAGGCCTTGCAGAAGCGCTTTCCCACCGCGAACGAGCTCGTGTACGATTACGCGAAGAACTTCGTGATCGGCTATTCGCCCACGGAGGCCGGTGGTGAAGGCATCGCTGCCCTGAGCGCGGACGGTGTCGAGGTGCGTGTGTATTTGACGCAGGGTTCACTCCTCCCCGACCCGCACAAGTTGCTGCAAGGCAAGGCAGGCGCCCGCTACATGGTGGTCACTTCCGCCAAGGACCTCACCAAGCCTGAAGTGGAAGCGCTGTTCGTGGCGGCGGAGAAGAAGGCGAAGGTGCCCTTGCGCGCGACCGGTCGCGGTGCGGTGATCATCAAACCGAGCGGTGCAGCGAAGAAGCCGAAGAAGAAAGCAGCGAGGAGTTGATCGCTTCTTTCATCCAAGGTTCTTCACGGGCCCGAGCAGGTCCCATTTGTTGCCGAAGAGGTCCAGGAAAACGGACACGCGTCCATAAAGCTCATCCTGCGGTGGTGAAACGATCGCTGCACCTGCCGCTTCCAACCGTGAGAGCGTCGCATCGAAGTCGTCCACGCGCAGGAAGAAGCCCACACGTCCCGGCGTCTGTCTTCCCACTGCCGCTTGTTGCTCCGCACCATCCGCCCGCGCGAGCAACAGACCGGTCACCGCACCGGGCGGTCGGACCACCACCCACCGTTTCGCGCGCCCAACGTTGGTGATGGACGGCGCATCCTCCACGAGCGTGAAGCCGAGCACATCGACGAAGAAGCGGATGGCCACGTCATAGTCGGGAACGATGAGGGTAACGAGTTCCAACTGCATGTGGCCAAGTAACGGCGCATCTGTTGAACCCTGTGCGGTGCCGGTGTGATCACTACCTCATCAACGGTCTCACGGAAGCTCCGAGCGATCACAGCCTTGTACGAACCAGGAGCGGATCTTGCTGCATGACCGCACTCCTTCACACGGCCTCCCATGCGCATTCTCGTTGTTGACGACCACAAGGACACCGCTGACTCCCTGGCGATGTGGGTGAAACTGCTCGGACACGAGATCATCGTGGCGTATGATGGCCGCGCGGCCGTGCAGAAAGCAGGGCAATTCACGCCCCAACTCATCCTGCTGGACATCAACATGCCGGGGATGGATGGCTACAACACCTGCAAGGAGATCCGGCGCCGTTCCGGTGGTCGTGTGGACATCGTGGCCGTTACCGGACTCTCCGGAGGTGATGACCGTTCTCGCTCCGCGGAGGCCGGCTTCGACGACCACCTGGTGAAGCCCGTTGACCGCGCGGCTCTGGAAAGCGCCCTGCACCGCGCGAAGCAACAGCACGACTGAGTTCCACCATCCCGGCAACCGTGCGAACTTCGGCCCGATGCCGAAGGTCACGGAGAACCGCCCTGCCTCTTATGGGACCACCGTACTGGTCTATGGCGTTGCGCTCGCGCTGGTCGTGGTGCTCTTGAAGTACTTCCAATACCGCTTCTGGGTGCGCGATCTTTCGGTGGAAGTGTACATCGGTGTGGTGGCCGCTTTGTTCACCATGGTCGGCGTATGGCTCGGCTCCAAGTTGTTGGCGGAGAAAAAGGTGGTGGTGGAGACCGTCGCACCCACCACGGTGGACGAGCAGGCGTTGCGCAACAGCGGGCTGAGCGAGCGCGAACTGGAGGTGCTGCGCTTGATGGCCAGCGGCCGATCCAACCAGGAGATAGCCGATCAGCTGTTCATCTCCTTACCCACGGTGAAGTCGCACAGCTCGAACCTGTTCGCCAAGTTGGAGGTGAAGCGGCGCACGGAGGCGGTGCACAAGGCCCGCTCGCTGCGCATCATCACCTGAAACGACGTTCATACTTTGGTAGGATTCTGCACTTCAGGAACTTGGATCCATACCGAAGGTTGAACGAAGAACGGCTCTCTCGATCTTGGTTCGCGGCCATAACCAAAACGAACCACCATGCGCAGGATCATCCTCACCTACGGTCTCATCGGCGGCGTCATCGTTTCCGCCATGATGTGGATCACCCTCGGTAGCGGCAACCACGACTTCGACAACGGCGAAGTGATCGGGTACACCACCATGGTCATCGCCCTCTCCACCATCTTCTTCGGGGTGAAGGCCTGCCGTGACAAGCACATGGGCGGGCGCATCACCTTCGGCAAGGCCTTCCTATTGGGCTTGGGCATCACCGTGATCGCTGCTACACTCTATGTCGCTTCCTGGATGGTGATGAGCGCCACGACGAAGCAGGATCTCATGGAGGCCTATTACGAGCACACCAAGAAGGAGCTGGAGAAGAACGGCGCCCCGACCGCTGAAGCGGAAGCCCACCTGGCCGAGCTGCGCGAGTTCCAGGAGATGTACAAGAACCCGCTCGTGAAGGTGGGCTTCACCTACATGGAGATCCTGCCCGTGGGGATCCTGATAAGTTTGATCTGCGCCGGGCTGCTGAGACGCAAGCAGCCAGCGGTCGCATGACCTCGATGAACGCGGGACCGTTCGCATACCTCCTTATGCCCCTCATCGCGCTCGCCTGTTCGCCGGCGGTGCAGCGATCAACGGAACGGTCTTCGGTGGTCATCTGCGCACAGGAGTGGATGACGAAGGACCTGGACGTGGTGACCTACCGCAATGGCGACCCGATCCCGGAGGTGAAGGATGCTGCTGCTTGGATACGACTGACGAACGGCGCGTGGTGTTGGGTTGACACAGCATCCGCTTCCGGCTCCCGCCCGAGTGGACGGTTGTACAACTGGTACGCAGTGAACGACCCGAGAGGACTTTCACCCAAGGGATGGCACGTCCCCTCGGATGCGGAATGGCACGCGCTGGAAGCCTGCCTGGGACCGGACTCCGCAGCCTACCGATTGCGTGGAGCCGGATGGCCGGGCCGTGCAACGACCGCTGACAATTCCAGTGGCTTCGATGCCACGCCGAACCTTCAGCGATCAACAGGAGAAACGTACGCGCCCGAAGGTGAGCAGGCCGTATTCTGGCTGTCCGGCGAAGGCAGTTCCAGCGAGGCGTGGTGCGCGCGCGTAGTACACTTCACCAACGTGAAGGGTGCGGAAGGCATGGCCACCGGTGTGGGCTATGTCAGCAAAACAGATGGCTATCGCGTGCGCTGTGTGAAAGACCACCAGAAAAAATAAGATGCGCCCATGCCGGATCCACTCTACGATACCATCGGCATTGACTATGCGCACCTGCGCAAGCCGGACCCGCGCATCGCCGCCGTGATCGAGGAAGCCCTCGGAAAAGCCCGCACCGTGTTGAACGTGGGCGCAGGAACAGGTTCCTACGAACCCGCGCAGCGACAGGTAACGGCGTTGGAACCCTCGATCGGAATGATCCGTCAACGGCCCGCACACGCCGCGCCGGTGGTGCAGGGGGTCGCCGAGAAGCTCCCCTTCCCTGATGGCTCCTTCGATGCGGCCATGGCCGTGCTCACCGTTCACCATTGGAGCGATCAAGCGGCAGGCCTTCGCGAAATGCGCCGGGTGGCAACGGGACCAGTGGTCGTGCTCACCTATGACCCTGCCTTCCGCGGCTTCTGGTTGGCGGACTATCTACCTGCACTGGTGGCGTTGGATGAAGCGCAAATGCCTCCGCTTTCACGCTACGCCGAATGCCTTGGACCTGTCACGGTTTCGAACGTGCCCATCCCTCACGATTGCACCGATGGGTTCCTGTGCGCTTATTGGCGCCGTCCGTCGGCCTACCTGGATCCCCGCGTGCGCAAGGCCATTTCCTCCTTCTGGAAAGTGGGCGATGTGTCCGCTGCGCTGGAACGATTGAAGCAGGACATCGAACGTGGCGTGTGGCATGAACGCCATGTGCACCTTATCGACAAGGACGCCTGTGATCTGGGCTATCGGCTTGTCGTCACCGGCGAACGGTCCTGACCTTCAACTCCAACCTGTTCTCCTCTGCCGAAAATCGATCTTTCGATTACGACATCCCACGCACGAACAGCTTGTTGATAAGGCTCACGTCCACTATTTCGACCGAGCATTAGCTTTATCATTCCTATAGGGCCATATGTGCCCCTCAGGAACAACGGATGACTCTCCCTCACCCTTGCCCCCATTATTGCCATGGTACAGCGTACGATAGATATGCACGGCGATGCTCGTGACAGAAAGACCATACTCATCATCGAGGACGACAACGATCTGCGGGAGAACACCGCTGAGATCCTGTCGCTCGCGAACTACCAAGTGATCACCGCGCCCAATGGGCGTGCAGGTCTTGAGATGGCTCGTGAGCACCTGCCGGATCTGATCCTGTGCGACATCACCATGCCGGAAATGGACGGTTATGGCGTGTTGCACATGTTGAACCGTGAACGCGCTACAGCGGAGATCCCCTTCATCTTCATCAGCGCGCGCACGGAACGTGGTGACCTGCGCCGGGGCATGGAGGCCGGGGCGGATGACTACCTCACCAAGCCGTTCAATGAGGTCGAACTGCTTCGCGCTTTGGAAAGCCGGTTGAAACGGAGGGAGATCTTCGAGCACGAATACGAGAACGACGCCAATGGCCTCTTCGATCTCCTGCGCGATGCGGCCAATCTGGGCAGACTCAATGAGCTGACCCAGGAACGACAACTGAAGTCGGTTCCGGCGAAGAGCATCCTGTTCCGCGAAGGAGAAGAGCTGCACAACGTCTTCCTCGTGGATGATGGAAAGGTGCGCACCTTCCGGACCACCGAAGAGGGTAAGGAACTGGTGACCGGGATCCACGGTAAGGGGGATTTCATCGGATACATGAACGCCATGGTCGGTGAACGGTCCACGGAGACCGCGGAGACGATCGAGAACTCCAGACTGGCCTGGATACCTGCCCGGGACCTCCTGGAACTGCTGTACAAGGACCGCGATGTCTCCCTCCGCTTCATCAAGATGCTCACGCACAACGTGCACGAGAAAGAGCAGCAATTGCTCTCCCTCGCCTATGGTACCGTGCGCCAACGCATAGCTCAGGCCCTGCTCAAACTGCGGGAACGCTTCCCCGGTGTGGACGGCCCGGAGATCGAGATCAGCCGGGATGACCTGGCCAGCATGGTGGGCACCGCCACTGAATCCGTGATACGCTCGCTGTCCGATCTGAAAGCGGAAGGATTGATAGGCCTTTACGGCAAGAACATCCAGATCCGCGACCCGAAAGCGGTCCGACGGTTGGCCCGGCTGTGATCTGGTCAGTGTCCTAGGAAGGCCCGCCCCACGAGCCTTTCAGCGCACCGGATGACGCGGGTCATGTGTGGCTGTGAGCCGCATCATCCCATGTACTGAGCAGGGTCGTGTTGCCAGCGCGGCCATGCGGTTCTCTTCGCCGTTACAGCGCCAAGGAACCGGAGAATGAAGTTGATCCAGGCATACGACCACGCAACGGTGGAATGGACCGAACCGGACATCGTGATCGTGCGCTTCCTGAACGATGGACGTTTGGATCAAGAGTCACTGGCCGAAGTGATGCACACGCGCAAGGCCATCGCGAGCAGCGGACCGCAAGCTGTCATCGCCATCCTACCGGAGGATCTTGACTTCGACCCCAAGGTGATGATGATCGACCAGTACACCGCGAACGACATGAACGCACGAACGAAAGCGCTGGCCATCGTCACGGAAGGCATCATCATGGAGAGCCTCGTCTCCCTCTACTTCACCTACCATCCTCCCGGCTTCGAGATGAGGATCTTCGATCGTTTCGAAGATGCGTATCGCTGGCTGCTGGAAGGCCCTTTGTCACGTTCCGTTGCTTGAACCGCACCACCCACACATACACACTATGAACACACGCATTACGATCCTTCTCGTCCTGGCGTTCCTACACCGTTCGCTCTCCGCGCAGACCATCACCTATGAATGGCCGGGCGCGCTCGGTAGCATCAGCATTTACCCCACCGCCACTGATCCCAACTTCATGGGCACCGCCCCTGAATGGGAACAGGTGAACGCCTGCACCATGATCGATCAAGGACGTTCCGTGCTGCAAAGCGATGGCTGGCCCACCACCCCTGGTAAGTCCTGTCTTCGCTTCCACGTCCTCGCTTTCGCCCCGTATGATCTGGACAGCATCATCATCGACCACAAACGGGTGAAGAACGGCCCCGATCGCTTCCGCGTGGTGCTCGCTTGCGGCGAGCTGTGTCCGGAACGTATCCTCCTCGACACCGTCCTTCCATCAATACAAAACACCATCGCTGTCAAACTCAATGAGCACATGGCGCCCATGGATGGCATGGAGTACGGGTGGGTGACCTTGAAGTTGATCCCCTACGGCGAAGGGGAAGGTGCCTGGCAGCCCAGCTCTGTGCGACTGATCGCTTCCCCTTCCATGGAGCAACCACCTCCGGCGGACCAGCAACGGATGGCTCAAATGCCGAAGCGTTCGGAGGAGCGTTCGGCGCCGAAGCCTACGGAAAGAAAGCGCGTTCCCTGAGCGGTTCCAGGCTCCGTGCTTTCTTCGCGATGGATGAGCCAACGCTTTCTGTCGCTGTCGCTGCTCGCGTTCCTGTCGATCCACGCGATCGGACAAGCCTGCCGGAACAGCTTGCTCTTCATCAGCGACACTCAGGCGCCCATGTGGGTGGAGACCCTCTGGTTGCCCACCCATCACAACACGGAAGCCACGGCCGCCTTGTTCGATGACATCGTTGTGCGGCCGGCTTCCGATCTGTTCATCACCGGGGATGTGGTGAACCTCTCGTGCAAAGCCAGGCGCTGGCAGGTGATGGACACGTTGATCGCTCGAACGAGGCGAAGCGGCAAGCGCGTGCACGGCCTGCTCGGCAACCATGAGGTGATGCGCAACGCCGCAAAGGGCGAACGCAACTTCCAACTGCGCTTCCCGGAGCACGTGCGCACCGGTTACACCGTACGTGCGGACAGCATCGCCGTGCTGATGCTCAACAGCAACACGGAGAAGATCGGCCCGGATCAGCGTGCTGTCCAGCAAGCTTGGTATGATAGCGCGTTGACCGCTCTTGACCACGATCCTTCCGTGCGCGCCATCATCGTGTGTTGTCATCATTCACCGTATACCGATAGCCGCATCGTGGGCTGCAACAACGATGTGCAACATGATCTCGTTCCCGCCTTCCTGAAAGCCGAACACACGGCGCTCTTCATCTCCGGTCATGCGCACCTCTTCCAACATTTCAAGCAGAGCGGAAAGCACTTCTTCGTGATCGGAGGTGGCGGTGGACTGCACCATCCGCTACGGAAACAGCAACTGGCCCTTCCCGGCCTGGAGAACCTGGACGCCGATCATGGTCCCCTCTTCCACTACCTGAGCGTAACGCCATGCAACGATCACCTGCTCGTCCGCTCGCTTCCCTTGAAAGAGGATAGAAGCGGTATGGGGCCAGCGCGCGAGTTCGATATCCCCTGGCCCGACCTGCGCTGACGTTCCATCGGTCGTCCGTGCATAGAGCCTTGAACCGGGCATTATGTCCTCTTAACAGTCCACGAGCGCGTATCGCAGGCTGGATCCGTTCTTCAGCACACCACGATACTACGTTCGCATCATGAACCTGTCCGCCCCTTCCCTCTCTTTCGCGATCTGTTCCGCCCTGGTGCTGTTCTCCTGTACGCAAAGGACACAAGGAGCCGCACACAGTGAAGCACCTGAAACCAGAACGACCACGGTTTCTTCGGAAGGCAGCGACACCATCGTGTTCGGCGCAGGCTGCTTCTGGTGTTGCGAAGCGGTCTTCAAAGAGCTGAAAGGCGTGCAGAGCGTGATGCCGGGCTACGCGGGCGGCACCACCACCGACCCCGATTACGAGTCCGTCTCCACAGGCATGACCGGTCACGCGGAAACAGCCCGCATCATCTATGATCCAGCGCTGATCACCACGGATGAACTGCTGGAGGTCTTCTGGCAGACGCATGATCCCACCACGTTGAACCGCCAAGGCGCGGACGAAGGCACGCAATACCGCTCAGCCATCTTCTACACCACGGCCGAACAGAAGGCCAAGGCCGAACACTACAAGGCCGAACTGGAAAAACAGGGTGCCTTCAAAAACCCTATCGTCACGGAGATCGCACCGCTGAAGAAATTCTACCTGGCGGAGAACTACCATCGCGACTACTATGCGAAGAACCCCGAACAGGGCTATTGCCGCATGGTGATCCAACCGAAGCTCGAAAAGTTCCGAAAGGCGTTCGCCAACAAGCTCAAGTGAGCGTTTCTACTTGAGTTCCCGGAACGAGGAACGGCCTCAGGAAGCTCCACAGCGATGGCGGACCTCTTTTCGTGAGGAATGCGTCGGAACGGACTTATCAAGCGCGGATCACCTTCGTCAGGAAGAACAACGACCTCATAACGGACCGTGATCTGAGGTATTCGTTCGAAAACGAACGATCATGAAAAAGCCGAAGGACGAGGACAAGAAGGGCACATCGCGAACCACCTCGACCGGAAAGAAACGACCGAAGAAGGTTCAGAAGCAGAAGGAGAACGCCGATGAGCGCACGTCCAGTTCCACCTGGGGGCCCATGAATTCGGGAGGAACGGGTGATTGAGAACGCGCGCAGCGTTAACCGCGCGAAAAAGAAGGCACCGTAGCGATCAGCCAACGGTGCCTTCGTTCTTTGAAAAACGATGCGCGCCCCTATCGCTTACCCAGTGCTACGGCGAGATACGCTTGGATCGTGGAGTTCTTGGAATTGCCCAGAACCATGCTCGACACGTCGTTGTTCGCCAGTTCGTTCATACCGTGCTCATAGCGCACACCCACTTGACCAAGGCCGAGATTGATGGCCGCGCCTGCTACAAGACCCCAATCGAAGCCGTTGAACTTGCTGTCGTTCGGGTCCATGGTGCTATCGCCCAGATCACCGGAGCGATGCGCTTCAGAAAGTACCATATAGCCGACGTAAGCCCCACCCTGCAGTTCCATCACCTCGCCCAACGGGATCACCACCAGCAGTGGCGCGGTCACGTAGTCGAACTTGTAGGTGATCTCCTGATCGACATTGCCCCAGGATCTTTTCACCGTGGTCCCTTTCTGGTCGTATAGCGCTTCGATCTGGAAGCCCAAGGACTTCGGTGAGGCGAAACGACCGAACAAACCGACATGGAACCCGAAGCGCGCGTTCTCATCGTTCACCTCCTTCACCCACAGGTTGCTCCAGTTGACCCCGCCTTTGATACCGAAAGCGCGCTCGATACCCTCAGAGGCCGTGGGAGCAGGAGCTTCATCCTGCGCGAAAATGGCTGGTGCGAAAGCCAGCGAACACAAGGTGCTCAAGCATGCTGACCGGAACAGCCGGGTTGGTTTGGATCCACGTGTGACCATGATGCGGTTTTTCGATAACGCCGAACATGGCACGTGCCAACGCTGAAGCGCTATGTTCGGGGCTTCATCTCCTTCAGGAACGTGTGCGGCCAACCCCGTACCGGGGTATCTCCTGCCCATACTACGGTGATCAAGGGTTCACCGCGACGCGCAGATGTGCGGTATGACCATCGAGTGATCGGAATTCCAAGCTGTACAGACCAGCGGGAAGACCTTGGACATCGAGGACAGTGCGGTCCCTTTTAGCGTACGTGCTGCGCAACAACGCGCCGTTCATATCGTGAAGGAGCAAGAACCCCGGCCCGCGCGTACGCAGGTTCAGTTCGGTGCTCGCCGGTGTGGGCCATGCGTGCAAGAACTCTTCGCTCGCTTCGTACATACCGATCGCCAACGCGCACGCACAGGAAGCATCGTACACTTCGCCCGTGGTGCTTGGATCATCATCGTCGCAGGGTGTTCCAGGTATTGCCGGTCCGCCGAGCACCCCTTCACAATCGGCGATCACCTCACCTTGTGCGACCCCTATCGCTCCCAGTGAAAGATCATGATAGGAACCCGACGGCGAGATGATCAACTTGAGCGCTCGCACCATGTAACGATCCCCCGGAACGAACGGAACCGTGGAGGAAACGAACATCGTGTCGGTCACTGGCGACTGGGTGATACGCACGATCGAACCGTTCGCCTCATCGATCCGATAGATATGATAACCGACGATCGTGCTCGGCGAAGGCGACCAACGCAGCTGCACGAACCATTGCTCGTTGGTGACCTCAACGGCTGTCGGCGGCGCGACATACCGCATGCGCAACGTCGGATCGCCCATCAGCGCGACATGCGTGCGACCGACCTGCGCGCCTTGGAAACCACCGTTCTGCAAACTGTAATCACCGTTGGTATTGTTCATCGTTCGCAGCGCACAATAACCGATCGGTTCGCCCATGGCCATCGGATGAAGGAACCAGTTCGGTATGCCGCACCACATGTGCGCAAGCGCGTTTCCGCTGGTGATCATCGCACGAAGGAAGTTGTCCTCGTTGTCCCAATCGCCGAAGTAGCTGCCCATCGACATATTGAACACCCCGCCGGCTGAATTCCCGCTCAGGTCGCTCAGGTTCAACCCGCCATCCGTGCCACTGAACACCGGCAGTGCTCCCTCCAGCCATTGAAGGCCGGTGCTGCAGTGGAAGGTGAACAGATCATCGGTGTTCACATAATGCTCGCGGAACTGCCCGATGGAAGGAGACAGTTCGGTCAGCTGTGCGGTACCCACGCATGGAGCGGTGCTGAAACCGGAATACGCCACCGGAGTTCCCAACCAGGTGAGGTTATCCCAGATCACCGAAGTGGCAGGCACGGTGAACGCTCTTGTCTTCCATGCATGCGCCTTGATCAAATAGGCGCTCGTCAATGCTGCTTCGCTTCCCATCGATGGAAGGTGTGACAGGTCAATACGGCCTACCTGCAGTTCAATGGAAGGAAGTTCGCTCTGGTCCCATTTGCCGTCGCCAGGAACATTATGGTTCCATGGGAAATTGGACGTCGCATTATCCACCGCCGTATCCGTCCATTCATCATCGACATCCCCGTAGAACGCATCACACGGCCAGGCACCAAGGTGCTCGTCATGTCCATCCGGGTTCACGCTGCCACTATAAGGAACAGCCACATGACCGATGATGAGAACGGCACGAACGGCATCGTTCGCGGCATGGTCGGCGATGACCAACTGCCGCACTTCAGCGCTCGTGTTCGCAGCAGGAACATCATGGCGTACCACAAGCCAGCCGTCGCCCAACAGATCATCATGCAATCGTTCCAGTTCATCGGTCAACTGCGCTGCAAGCACGCTTTCCACCAGAAGAACGATCGCGCCTCGCTGTTCTACGGGTGGAACATTGATGCCGGAGCGCACATAGCCAAAACCCGTGATCGGACCCATGCGCTCGATCTTGTACTCATAGCCCGTTCCAGCAGTGACCGCGTTATCCTGGAACTCGGTGGAAAGCAACGGCAACGTGGCGATCGGAACTGTCCAATCCGTATCCCCTACCGCACGCCTATAGATGGTGAACCCCAAGGCTGCGGGCTGGAAGCTCCAGTGCAACGTTATCGATGGAACCACACTGTCGACCGTGGCCATGATGGGCACCGAGCCAAGCACGGATGGGGTCTGAGCTTCGGAATGGAAGAAGAATGTGAAAGTGAGCAGCGAAAGGAGCGTTCGTTCCATCGGCAGGGTTGTCAACACGTTGATGCGCTCCACGGCCCTTGCCGACACGTTCACCTGCGCACCTTCCGTCGGCCGCGATCAGCACGTTCTGAGCCGATCCATTGGAACCGAGCAATAGCGCGGCCCTCTCCGGAACGGCGCGACCGCAACGGGGAAACGTTTCCTCGCATCCATTCTCATCCAGCAGTTCTGGTCCAGAGGAAGAGGAACGCCACCAGCGCGATAAGTACGATGATGGCGAACAGACGGTACCGCCCCAAGGCGTGCTTCGGAGGTTGTGAACTCATGTCCGACAAGCGAACAGTAACCGTACCGTTGTGGTCCTTTCCGAGCGCTGTATTGCCCGAACCTGTTGCCTACTGTGGAATACAGACAACAGCCCAAGCCATGCTTGGTCCTGCAAAAGTCCCCGCTGTCCAGTGACTTGATCGCTCAAGCAGGCCTTGGTGCGCACTCTGCTGGTCACGACCGACCACATTGCCATGGTACCGATCAGAAAGAGATTGCGCCGTTTGCATCGCCTGCTGGTGAACAGTCGCTACGCGTTGGAAGAAGCGAGCCGTAGAGCGCCCGCCCAATGGATGCGGGATCTGTTGTTCACCCTATCCTGTCGACGCATCATCATGTTGAATGAACTGGACAGAGAGCTGGGGCAGTTCCATGTACCCATCAGACCAGAAGTCGACCCGGAACTGTATTTCGGTGATCTATCCATCGGATCAGCGGGCGCTGCAGAATATGTGGAGGTGTGCCAAGCCGAGGAGAGTTTCCTGCAGTGCGAATTGGAGAACCTCAAATTGGAATCGGGCCTTCAAGGACATACGAGGGATGCTATCTCGTCGCTACTCGGTGAGATACGCGCCAATATGAAGGACATCCTCTTCCTGCGCGAGAACCATCCCGCGCTTCAACACTGAAAAGGACCGTCTTCAGGACGACAATGGCCTTTCTGAACGCCGAGCCTCATGATCCACGCCCACCGGCGCTTCGCCTGATGGTGTATCGTTCGTGCTCTCCAAAGCATGGCCTCGACGCTCTTCTTCGCGCCCGGTAGGCAGCACACCCGCAGGCAAGCGTACTTCCGGCGGCTGCCTCCGTAGTTCATCCAGTTCCGCCACGATCGTGCTGCGGAAATCCGCATCGAGCGCTGCCACCTCTTCATGCAAAGCGGACAACTCCTTCGATTCAAGGTGAGCAAGGATCCGCATCAGCAAGCGCTTGTTCACAGCGGCCGCGGTGATCAGATTGGCGAAGGCCTGGAACTCGGTCTCGTTGTTCAGGTTCATGGCGAGGATCGTCTTCTCCGGACCGCATCGCGAACCGTGCCAACGATGTTCCTGTGGTCCAATGCTTGTGCGTTTCAAGCAAAGCCTTCACCTCATGAACACCGCATTCACCGCCTCCGTGACCACGGTCATGCACGAACGGATCGATCGCGTCTGGAAAGCCTTGCTCGATCCTGCGGACATCGCCAAATACATGATGGGTGCACAGGTCGATACCGACTGGCAGGAAGGAAGTCCCATCACTTGGAAGGGAGAATGGCAGGGAAAGTCCTTCGAGGACCATGGCCGGGTGCTCAAAGTGCGCGAACCGGACCTGTTGAAATACAGCCACACGGGTCCTGATGGAAGCGAACACATCGTTACCATCGAGCTGAAAGAGACGGCTGGCTCCACCCATCTGCGCCTGTCGCAGGACAACAACCCCACGGCGAAGGCCAAGGAGCATGCGGAGGCCAATTGGACCACCATGTTGGATGGCTTGAAAAAGCTGCTGGGAGAGGCTCCTGTTCCTCCACCGGAGGAGATGCGGGTGTGAGCGAAAGGGATGCGTGACCGACCATAGAGGTGACGAATGACAGGATAGTTCCCATAAATGGATCATATCCTTATTTCGCCGGAGCTAGAAACAACCGGAACGATCACCATGGCGAACGAACATCCGCACGGCGCGACCCTCGAGGCCGCCGGCACCCCAACCAATGGCAACGGCAAATGCCCTGTGATGCACGGCGCGATGCGTCATCCTGTAGCAGGCCGTGGCATGCGTAACCGCGATTGGTGGCCCGAGCAACTGAACCTCGGCATACTCCATCAGCACCAGCCGGTCTCCAACCCCATGGACCCCGGCTTCGACTACGCCGAGGCGTTCCAGAAGGTGGACTATCACGCACTGAAGAGCGACCTGACGAAGTTGATGACCGACTCACAGGAGTGGTGGCCCGCTGATTGGGGTCATTACGGCGGGCTCATGATCCGCATGGCCTGGCACGCTGCGGGCACGTACCGCACTGCCGATGGCCGTGGTGGGGCCAGTTCAGGCAACCAGCGCTTCGCTCCGTTGAACAGCTGGCCGGACAACGGCAACCTGGATAAAGCACGCCGACTGCTCTGGCCCATCAAGCAGAAGTACGGCAACGGCATCAGTTGGGCGGACCTGTTCATCCTGGCGGGGAACGTCGCGCTGGAGAGCATGGGCTTCAAGACCTTCGGTTTCGGCGGCGGGCGTGAGGACATCTGGGCACCGGAAGAGGATGTTTACTGGGGCGCAGAAGCGGAATGGCTCGCCACCAGTGACAAACCCAACAGCCGCTACAGCGGTGAACGCGATCTGGAGAACCCGCTCGCAGCCGTACAGATGGGACTGATCTATGTGAACCCGCAAGGGCCGGATGGCAACCCTGATCCCGTGGCCAGCGGCCGCGATGTGCGCGAGACCTTCAAGCGCATGGCGATGAACAATGAGGAGACCGTCGCGCTCGTGGCCGGTGGTCACACCTTCGGAAAGATGCACGGAGCCGGTGATGCCGCGCTGGTCGGCGCTGAGCCGGAAGGTGCACCGATCGAGATGCAAGGCTTCGGCTGGGCCAACAAGTTCGGCTCGGGCAAAGGCGTGCATACCATTACCAGCGGGTTGGAAGGTGCGTGGAAGCCGAACCCGACGAAGTGGGACAACGGTTACTTCGACATGCTCTTCGGCTATGAGTGGGAACTGACCAAGAGCCCTGCCGGCGCACACCAATGGACGGCCAGGAACTGCAGGCCGGAGCATATGATACCGGACGCGCACGACCCCAACAAGAAGCACGCACCGGCCATGACCACGGCGGATCTCTCGCTGCGGTTCGATCCCGCTTATGAGAAGATCTCGCGTCGCTTCCATCAGGATCCGCAGGCCTTCGCGGATGCCTTCGCTCGCGCATGGTTCAAGCTCACCCACCGCGACATGGGCCCCAAGAGCCTTTACCTCGGACCGGAGGTACCGAAAGAGGAACTCATCTGGCAGGATCCCGTTCCGGCCGTTGACCACAAGTTGATCGATGCGGGCGACATCAGCGCGCTGAAGAACGACATCCTCGCTTCCGGGTTGACCGTTAGCGAGCTGATCTCCACCGCATGGGCTTCGGCCTCCACGTTCCGCGGAAGCGACAAACGCGGTGGAGCGAACGGCGCACGTGTTCGCCTCGCTCCGCAGAAGTTCTGGGCGGTGAACGACCCCGCACAGCTCAGCAAGGTGATCGGCGCGCTGGAGAAGATCCAGAACGGATTCAACAACGCCGCGAAGGATGGCAAGAAGGTGTCCATCGCTGATCTGATCGTGCTCGGTGGTTGTGCAGCCGTGGAGAAAGCCGCCAAGGATGCCGGACAGATCATCAGTGTTCCCTTCACGCCCGGCCGCACCGATGCTTCACAGGAGCAGACCGATGTGGAGAGCTTCGCCGTGATGGAGCCGCAGGCCGATGGCTTCCGCAACTACCAGAAGAAGACCTACAGTGTGCCTGCCGAGGAAATGCTCGTGGACCGTGCACAACTGCTCACCCTGAGCGCACCTGAAATGACCGTCCTTGTTGGCGGTCTGCGCGTGCTGGGGGCGAACACGGGAGGCAGCAAGCATGGTGTGCTCACACAACGCACCGGTCAGCTCACGAACGATTTCTTCGTGAACCTGCTGGACATGGGCCACGCATGGGCTCCAAAGGCGGGTGAAGAAGGGATCTACGGCAGCCATGATCGCAAGACCGGCGAGCGCAAGTGGACGGCCACACGCGTTGATCTGATCTTCGGTTCCAACTCCCAACTGCGCGCGATCGCTGAGGTCTACGCGCAAGCCGATGCGAAAGAGAAGTTCGTGAAGGACTTCGTGAAAGCATGGGTGAAAGTGATGGAGCTCGATCGCTTCGATCGGAAAAAGAAGTGATCGCTAACGGATGAAAGAGAAGCGGCCCAGAACGGGCCGCTTCTCTTTTGTGCCTTGACGTTACTTCAGCACTTACATCACCTCGTTCTCGATTCCTTCACCACGCGGGCGGTGCGCACCTGCTCACCCTCATGCACCATCAGGATGTACACGCCATCGGGAAGGTCCTCCAAGTGGATCACCGCATTGACCCCGGCACCCACATGCCTACGCACCAAGTGCATCGTGTTGTCGAACACGGCCACCTCACCCCGGTCCAACCGCACATCATAAAGAGTGAACGTTCCAGTTGAAGATGGGTTCGGTGCAACGAGGAACCCGTCAGTGGGCTGCGCGTTCACAGCGACAGCATCCGATAGGTCCGCTGTACCATCCGTATCCACCTGCTTCAATCGGTAGTAGGCCATCCCTTCCAGCGGGTGCTGATCGACGATGTTGTAGAACAAGGTCTGTTGTGACGTACCGGCCCCAGCCACCTGTTCAACATCCTCGAACGAAACACCGTCGGCACTTCGCTGAACGATGAAATGATCGTTGTTCCGCTCCGAAGCGGTGACCCACTCCACTCGAACGGTGGCACCCTCTCTCATCGCCCTCAAGTCGAGCAGTTCGATGGGAAGCGTGCTGAAATACCACACGGTCAACCGCATATGGTCGATGCGCGCCTCACCGTTCTGTACCCGGGTGGCGATGGCCGCACCGAAACCGGGCGAGTTGATGTCGGCATCGGTCCATGTCCGTCCCCACAAGCTGGTGGAACCACCATAGCTCGCGTAGGCATCGCTCGTCGGCCAGGCGGTTGTGGTGGCCAGGTCGGAACCACCGATCACGCCCCCTTTCACCAAGCGGATGGAATGGTCCAGTTCGCGAGCGCGTTGCAAGCACACACCAAGGATCGCATAGCGGTTCACGCTTCCGTTGAACGTGCAGGGCGGTGCCTCCGTGCCAGCGGCCGTGGTTACCTTCTGGATAACCTGCAGCGATGCTCCGGAAGTCGGCGCTACCGTCGCGTTCGCATAGTAATAGTCCACTACTTCGGTGTAGCCTGTCGGAGTTGTATAGGAGTTCGTATTGGTGTTCGGCGAAGGGTTCGATGAATCACGATTTCCAGAGGTGACCAATTGGATGGCCATGCTGCCCGGCAACGTTGCGAAGGGTGTCGCCAGTTGATGCGGGTTCGCGGTGCCTTGCGCTCCGATGGTCTGTTGACTGAACAACGGTGTTAACTGATCGACGTTCTGGAAGCTGGCCGCAGCGAAGGCATCGCAATACTCCAAAGCCGTGTATGCGCCGAACGTGGGCACGATCGTGCTGTTGGAGGCCAGAACGATATCCGGCTCGAACAGGACCCAGATCTCCAGACGCGCCATGAACGCTCCGGAAGTACCGGCCGCGAACTCTGCAACCTGGGTCATGGAGCGCCCGCCGTAGGTCATCGCGGTCAGATCCCTCGAGTTCGTTCCGTTCTCTTGCGCGTAGGCCACCACCAGACAGCGGTTCGTACCAGCGGAGATCGTGCGGCTCAGCCCGATGGTCCATGGGTCCAGAAGCGAAACATCCGACGGACCGTTCGTGTTGCGTTCAACATCCAACTGGATGCCTACCACGCTGGATGGCGTCGGAATGTTGAACTCGAAATCGGTCGCCTTCAGATAGTTGCTGATGCCTTTTGACGACACGCTCGAATACGTGTTGTCGCTCGCCATGATGAGCACAGGGCTTGTCCATGAATTGCTTCCGACCGTTGCATCGTTCGTAGTTGTGGCGGGACTGTTGGCCCCTGCACTTTGCGCGCTGGCCATTGCCGATAGGACCAGGCATCCTATCGACATCGTCACCTTCAGCCGGGAGAGTGGCATGGGTAAACCGATCTTTTAGCGGCCGTTGAACGCGAGCCGCAACAACAAGGTTCTCGATCCCGGAACGATCTCCCATAACCTACCTATGGCCCGGGTCACGAAAGGATCAAGATCAGCAACAGGATCACCAAGAGCGTTCCGCCGGAGATATAGATCACCGTTCCGTTCCCCGCACGGTTGAACGCATCCGCCTTCGCTTTGAGTTCGCGTACCTCCATCTTGAGCGATGAACGATCCTGCCGGGTAAGGCCCGAACGGTCCATCGATGCGATCTCATCCAGGCGCTCAGCGATACACTGTATCTCCGCCTGTTCCTCCACACTGAAGGTGCTCAGTGCCCGTTGATCGATCCGCACCGGCTTGGACGTTGCATCAGCGAAGTGGACCAGAAAGACGGTGGCGATGATCACCGCAACGGCACGGAAGAGATCCTTCGTTCTCATGGGATGTGGTTTTGAGACCTCGCCAACGAGGAGCATGCCATGTTGATGATCATTCCACCGCTTGGCCGAAGGCGATGTACACCTGGGCGCATGAGTTCTTCGCATCGCCCAAGAGCGCGTTCGCTCCATCGCTGTTGGCCAACGTGGTCAACCCGTACAGGTAGCGCGCGCCCACTTGGATCGGCCCTGCGTTGAACGCGATACCACCCAGCAGACCCGCATCCATCGCGTTGAAGTTGTCACGGCCGAGGTCATCCGAACCGTTGCCGAGGTCGCCGGAAGTGCTGACGCTCGCGTTCAACAGATAGGCAGCGTACCCACCCGCATGCACTTCCACGGCATTGTTCGCGAAGCGGAATGCCGCCATGACCGGGAGTTCCAGGTAGTTCAACATGAACTCGATGTCCTGATCCACGAGACCGAACAGACCCGTGTAATGGGTCTTGTTGCCTTTGCTGGAGTACAGAAGTTCCGCTTGCAGGCCGATCGGCTGATCCGCCATGGCGCGGCCGATGAAGCCGGCGTTGAAACCGAGGCGAGCATTGTTGTCCGGGACAGCACCGCTATAGAGGTTGCTGATGTTCAACCCTCCTTTCACACCCATGAACGGACCTTGTGCGGCCAATGAAAGGGAAAGGAACGAGGCGGGCAGAAAGAGCGTACGAAGGAGGAGCATCGGAGCTGGGTTTTCTTCGCGTAACCACCAGATCCAAGCCATGCGATACCCCGTCCGCAATTACGCGGTCGCCGCCTCACCTGCGCAAGGTGATGCTCAGGACATCGCACGGCTGGGCAACTACCGCCACAACGCCAGCCCAACAGGCGTTCCGATCCCGTCGTTCAGGCATCAGGAGCTGAGCGGTCTCTCCAAAAAAGCGCGGCTATCTTTCGCGCCGCATTTCCAGCCAGATCCCACTTCCCTACGCACTGATCCCCAGTGCGAATGCAACCCTGGACCGGAAGCGACCGTGAAAACGCCCTCAATGAAGCTGAAACAACCGCTTTTCGCCCTGCTCGCCTTGGTGACCCTGGCCTCCTGCGTAGGTCGCAAGACCATGAACTACCTGGAGGACCCGGCCTTGAGCAACACCGCCAAGCTCTTTCCGAACACCAAGTTCGAATACAGGATCCAGGTGAACGATGTGCTCAGCATCCGTGTACTGGGCCTGGACGATGCCACTTCGCGCTTCTTCAACGTGGAGAACAGCACGGGTATCGCCATCAGCGACGCGGCGATGTACGTGAACGGATTCAGCGTGGACAAGACCGGCAATGTGCAATTGCCCACGATCGGACGAGTGAAGGTGCAGGGTCTGACCGTGAGCGAGGCGCAGGACCTGATCCAGCGGAAGATCAACGACTACTTCACCAACGCCACCGTCATCCTGAAGATGATCAGCTTCCGCGTGAGCGTGCTGGGCGAGGTGAACGCTCCGGGCAGCTACTTCATCTACAACAACCAGATCACCCTGCTGGATGCGCTGGCACGCGCAGGTGGTCCGAAAGAGTTCGCGGACAAACGGCACATCACCCTCATGCGCCAGAGCGACCAGGGTACCCAAGCCCTCTATGTGGACCTGAGCCAGGCCAGCGTGCTGAGCAGCGAGTACTACTACCTGCTGCCCAATGATGTGGTATACGTGCCCACACTGAAAGCGCGCCCCGGCCGTTTGAACCTGGAATTGCTCAGCGTCCTCTTCGCAGCGATCAGCGCGGCGGCCGTGGTAGTGACCATCGTGCAGAACCAATCGAAGTAGATGAACCAGAACGGAGCACAGGACACCATCGACCTGAAGGCGATCTTCTCCAAGATCGTTTCCAAGTGGTGGCTCTTCCTCATCACCATCAGCATCGCACTTGCCGCTGGCGTGGCCCACATCAAGACCACGCCCAAGAGCTACATGGTGAAGGCGGTGATGCGCATGAGCGAAGGAAAACGCTCCAGCTTCGGCGGCAACCACGAAGAATTCCTGAAGGGCACCAGCCTGCTCCGTTCGGAAGCGGAACTGGAGGATGAGATCGCGCTGCTGAAATCGACCACCAACCTGCTGAAGACCCTGCACCGGGTGAACTTCACCATCAGCTACTACGAGCGCAAGAACTTCATGACGCAGGAGAGCTACGATGCTCCTCCGTTCATCGTTCGGCTCGACTCCAACGTGGCGCAGTTCACCGGGCTACCCATACATGTGAAGGTGGACACCGTGGCCAAGACCTATCATGTGACCGCTGAGGCGAAGAACGTAGTGATGTACGACCTGCGGACCGAGAAATTGAGTTCGGACTTCGTGCCCAAGGTGAAGATCGATGGCACGGCGAAACTCGGAGAACCCTTTCGTGCCGAGCACCTCTCCTTCACCCTCGATGCACCCAAGGGCTTCAAGTACAACAGCAAGAGCGATTACTTCTTCTTCATCAACAGCATCGATGAACTTCTTCGCCAATGGCGTGGTGTTTCCGCCGATCCGATGAGCGATGAGAGCAACATCGTGATCCTCGGCATGTCAGGCGAAGTGGTCAGCAAACAGGCCAAGTTCCTGAACACGCTCATGGCCACATACATCGAAAGCGAGCAGGAGAAGAACAACCAGAAGGGCAAGGCCACCATCGCCTTCATCGACGAGGCGTTGGGCCAGAGCGGGCGCCAGCTCCGCCAAGCACAAGCGGACCTGCAGGCGGCCCAAGCGGGCGGCCAGATGGGCGAAGCCGGCACCCAGAGCAATGCGCTGAACCAGGAACTGTTCCGTCAGCAGGATGAAGAAAGCAAGATCCAGAGCCAGCTGTTGAGCCTGAACAGCTTGGTGACGACCATGAGCGCTGACAACGGCGGTACACCGAACACGATCGCCGCCTCCGGGATCAATGCGCCCAGCCTGAACACGCTCATCGACAAGTACAACCAGGACGTTGCGAAACTCCGTTCCGAGGAACTGAACGTGCGCATCGCCACCGCGCCCATCATAGCGCTCCGCCGCACCGTGCAAACGGAACGCGACCAGATCATCCAGAGCGCCCAGGCACTGATCCGGCAGACCCAGAACGAGCTGAACTCCACGCAACAACGCATCTCGCAGTTGAGAGGCCAGCTCTATGCCCTGCCCGGTCAGGCCACACGCACCAAGATCGTGATGAACAGCTACGAGATCACGGAGGGCCTGCACAACTACCTGCTGGAGAAATCCTACGAGGCGCAGATCGCCGTGAACAGCGATCAGGTGGACAAGTCCGTGGTGGACAATGCCCGTGTGGAGGACGGAGGACCGATCGCACCGGACAAGAAGATGACGCTGGGCGGCGCTATCCTCGTCGGCCTCCTCGTACCACTGCTCTTCATCCTCATACGTGACTTCTTCAATGACAAGATCGCGGATGTGGACGAACTGAAGCGCGTGACGAACGTGCCCTTGCTCGCCACCATACCGAGCAGCAAACGCAAGCGCATCACACCGGAAGAGCCGAAGAGCCTGCTCGCGGAGAGCTTCCGCACCGCACGCATCAACCTTCAATACCTCAACCCTGACGCGCAACGACAGGTCGTAGGCATGACCAGCAGCACCAGCGGCGAGGGCAAGACATTCTGCGCCATCAACCTGGCCACGGTCATGGCGCTCAGCGGAAAACGCACGTTGCTCATCGATGCGGACATGCGCCGCCCGCGCGTTCAGGAATACCTGGAACTGCCGGACGGTCCTGGTCTGAGCACGGTGCTCATCGGGGATACCGAACTGGACGGGGCCGTTCGCAAGAGCGGTGTGCCGGGCCTTGATGTGATCACGGCAGGCCCGATACCCCCGAATCCTCTGGAACTGGTGGAATCGAGCCATATGGCCAAGCTGTTCACCCTGGCCCGGTCGAGGTACGATCAGATCGTGGTGGATGCTTCGCCCATGGGACTCGTGAGCGAGTTCAAGGTGATCATCGGATATGTGGACGTCACCCTCTACGTGGTGCGCCAAGGCTATACCCGCCGTGGCATGCTGCGCGCCGTGAGCGAGCTGGTGCGCGAAGGCAAACTGAAGCACGTGGACCTGCTGCTGAACGATGTGAAGGCCGGGCAGGGCTACGGTGATGGCTACGGCTACTACACCAAGTAGCCCCGCTGATGTTCCAGACCGAAGGCTTCCAGAAGTACTTCCGCAACATCTCTTGGCTCTTCGTTGACCGGGTGGTGCGCCTCGCGTCGGTGCTCATCACCAGCGTGTTCGTCACGCGCTTCCTCGGCCCTGAACTTTTCGGTGAGCTCAACTATGCCAGTGCGTTCGTCGGGATCTTCTTCGCGCTCACTTCCATGGGCATGGAGGAGATCCTCACCCGGGATCTCGTGCGCTACCCCGAACGGCGCGACAAGCTGCTCGGTACGGCCGCGTGGATCAAGTTCGGCGGTTCCTGCGTGCTGTTCCTCACGGTGATCTCCCTCGCCTTCGCGAAGCAGATGCACGGCTTCACCATCCTGATGATCGCCTTGATCGCGGGAGCTGAATTCCTGAAGTGCTTCACGGTGATCGAACCCTATTTCCACTCGCAGGTGAAGGGCCGGCTGGTGGCGAAGGTGAACATCATCCAGGCCACAGTGAGCGCGATCTACAAGCTGCTCGTCATCCTCATCGCCCCGACCCCCCAGGACGCGTTGATACCGATGGCGCTGGCCTACTTCGTGGAGATGATCGCGTTGTCGGGCGGCTATCTCATGGCGTACCGGAACCAAGGCACCCATTGGCGGCTCTGGTCGTTCGATAAGGCCATCTTCAAGGAACTGCTTCACCAGTCCTGGCCCATGGTGGTCTATGGCCTCGCGCTGTACGTTCAGGCCAAGATCGATCAGGTGATGATCGGCGACATGCTCACGCATTCGCTTGGCGAGAAGGCGGCCAACATCGAAGTGGGACAGTATTCCGCAGCGCTGAAGATGATCGAGTCGCTCGGCTTCCTTCCGAGCATCGTTGTGGCCTCGCTGGCGCCCGCCATCACGCGCGCGCGCCAGCAGGACCGAGCACTTTACGAGCAACGCTTGGTGAACCAGTACCGCTTGATGTTCATTCTCTTCCTGGTCACCTCCGTGCCCTTGTATTTCCTTGCCGAGCCGTTCATCGTGCTCCTGTTCGGCGAGGAGTTCCGGGCTGCGGGCTGGTTGCTCTCCCTTTTCGCCATCCGCTTGTTCTTCACCAACATGGGCGTGGCCAAGATGAGCTTCATCACCAACGAGAGCCTGTTCCGCTACTCCTTGGTGACCTCCGTGGTGGGCGCCGTCTGTAACATCACGTTGAACGCGATGCTCATACCGGACCTGCATTCCGTGGGAGCCATCTATGCGATGATCGTCTCCTTCTTCGTGAGCAACTTCCTCCTCGACCTCTTCTTCGAGAAGGCACGACCGAACTTCTTCTGGATGATCAACGCTATAAGCACCTTCTGGAAAGTGCGGAACGCCAACTGATGATGGCCCAACAGGCTTCGCCCTACACCGATCGCATCTGGCGTATCGAGTCCGATCATGGACCCGGCCCCGTGCTGGCCGATCGGAACCTGGTGCCCGCCTCGCCCAACACCTTCAACGCCTTCGACTGTCCGCATTGCGGGAAAGCCTCTCCAAGGGCCGATCGTACCCTTTACATCGGCATACAGGTGATCACCGAGTACACCTGCGCTGCGTGCGGGAAACGTTTCTTCCGCGATCTGCCGATCGGCTTCCAGAACGACCTGCCGCTCGCCTTCGATAGCGCCAGCCACAAGCCCCTCCATTGGAACGCCGAACAATGGATCACCTATCCGGAATACACGGCACCGACGAGCCTCAACTTCACCATCGAACGAAAGGTGTTCCAGGAGCACAAGCGCGTGATCGTGCTGAACGCGTTGGACCATCTGTACGGCCACGTGTTGCTGAAACTGTACAACGCGCCCTACTATCTCGATCATTACAAGGACCGCGGACTGGTGCTGCTGATCCCCAAAATGTTCGAGTGGCTGGTGCCGAAAGGCGTGGCTGAGATCTGGGTGGTCGATCAGAAACTCTCCCAAGCCCGCGCTTGGCACCCGTGCATTGACGCGTTCGTCCAGCAGCAGCTTCCGCGTTATGACGACGTTCAACTTGCGCGCTGCTGGCTGCACCCTGTGCTGGAAGAGAACGGCATCGAGCGGTTCACCGGTGTGCAGCCCTTCCCGCTGAAGGAGTTCACTGTGCGAGCACCGCATATGACCTTCGTTGCCCGCACCGATCGTTTGTGGTTCTCCTCACCCCTGAACAAGTTCATCTACCGCGCCCTCAAGGTGCTCGGGCCGAAGAACGCACTTCGCCGCGCCTTCGTGGGCAAGCAGACCCGGATGATCGCACGGTCGATGCGAGCGATAAAGGCCGCCGTTCCTGATGTCACCTTCACGGTCGTTGGCCTCGCACCGCCGGGCGGATTGGATCACCTCGCAACGGATCTGCGCACCACCTCCATGTCCAAGGAGACCGAACTGGCCTGGTGCCGGGCCTATGCGAACAGCCACATCGTGGTAGGGGTCCATGGCAGCAACATGCTGCTGCCGACCGCCCATGCCGCGGCAATGATCGAGATCCTCCCGCATGATCGCGCCGGGAACATCGGTCAGGACGTGAGCATCCGGTTCCAGGACCGCATGCAACTCTTCCTGTACCGCTTCGTCGACGAATTCGCCGGACCTGGCGAGATCGCCCGTCAAGCGATCGCCATCTTCCGGTATTTCACGCTCTACCGCCGGAACAACCAAGTGAACGTATTCAAGCCGTGACCACCGCCGCGGAACCCACCCGACTGCCCGTTCTGATCACCGCCTTCAAGCGAGTGGATACCACCCGCCAGGTGTTCGAAGCGCTGCGGAAGGTGCACCCACCGCGGCTGTATTTCGCCTGTGATGGCTGGCGCAACGAACAGGAGAAGGCCAAATGCCTGGAGGTGCGCGCGCTGGCCAGCCTTGTGGATTGGCCGTGCGACCTGAAAACCCGTTTCAGCCCGGTGAACCGCGGCAGCAAGTTCGGGATGGCCGAATCGCTCACCTGGTTCTTCGAGAACGAACAGGAGGGCATCATCCTGGAGGATGACATCGTTCCGGCCGCCAGTTTCTTCCCCTTCTGCGAGGAATTACTGGAGCGCTACCGCAACGATGAACGTGTATGGGCCATCATCGGCAACAACCTGATGACGGAGTGGGAGTCGCGCAACAAGGACAGCTACTGGTTCAGTGCCCATGGATACGGGGCCTACTGGGGCTGGGCCAGCTGGCGCAGAAGCTGGCAACAGTTCGATCTGGGAATGACCAAGTGGCCCACCGTGCGAGACAGCAAAGTGCTCAACGAGGGATACTACCTGAACAGCGGCGAGCGCGAGGAAGGCAACAACATCTTCGAGTCCTGCTGGAACGAGCGGATACCCACCGCTTGGGACTATCAGTTCGATTTCGCCAAGGTGATCGCACGAGGGGCGAACATCATCCCTTCGGTGAACCTGTGCCGCAACATCGGTTTCGTTGGCGAAGGCACACACACGGTGCACAAGAACGACGTGCGCAACAAGGAGGAGCTTCATGAGGTCCCCTTCCCATTGATCCACCCGGACACGCACCTGATAGATGCCGAACGGGATGCCCTGTACTTCGAACGGTACATACGACCATCCTTCGTACGGCGGCTCAAGAACCTGATCAAGGAACTGCTGCCGGAAACGGTCGATAAGGCCATCACAGCCTGGCTCGACAAGTTGCAGCGGAAGCTGGGCCTGCGCTGAGGCCTATTTTCGCCCGCGCCGCCCGTGATCAGCAAACGCAAGCTCGTCAACACCCTCTTCATGCTGGCCTTCGCGGTCTACGGCATCGGGTCCTACCTGATGTTCGTTCCGGGGCATAGCTGGAGCACAGGACTGTTCTTCGCCACCGGAGGCTTCGCTGCCATCCTGGTGTTCTACCTCATCGATCTGGTCTACCGCAACGGCATCGCTCCGGTGGTCAACGGCACGTTCTGGGTGTGCCTGCTCGCCTTGCTGTCCTTCGCCGTTTCGGTGATCATGGGCCTGCACTACCATAGCCCGGTCCTCAAGCCAAGCAACGCCACCGCCATCATCGCCATGGCCCTGCTCCCCTTCCCGGCTGCGGTGGTGGTCAACATCTACAACCGGCATCACGATGGTTTCGACTTCGCCGAGCTGCTGCTGAAAAGCCTGCTCATACTGGTCGCGGCCAATCTGCTCGGTGTCGGCGCCGGCCTACACAATGGGCTCCACAGTTTCAGCGACCGCACCAGCTTCCCCTTCGTGCTGGGCATCTATGAATCCGCCCATCTGCTGTCCTTCATCAACCTTATCCTGCTCTTCTACCTGCGCGACTTCAGCACCAAGCCAGCGCGCTTCCTCGGCATCCTCGCCTTCTTCATGGTTAACATGGTGGTGATCATGAGCGTGAACAGTCGACTCTCGTTCATGATCTTCTTCTTCATCGCCGTCATGTTCGTTACCAAGGCGATCAAAGCCGCCCGCTGGATCTACACCGTCTCGCTCTTCACCATGCCCTTGATGATGAGCTTCGCGCTGCTCATCTATCAGATCCTGTCCCTTCCCTTCTTCGTTGCCATCCTTTCCAGGGTGAACAAGAAGGACGTGACCACCTTCAACGGAAGGACGTACATCTGGGAATCGGCGTGGGACTGGGTGCTGCATGATCGCCGGGGACTGCTCGCCGGTAACGGCTACAACGGCCAGTACCGCGTGCGGCTGCTCGAAGGCGTGGCGAAACTGTGGGAGGAACCCAACTCCTACAACCTGCATATGCACAGTGCGTTCCTCGAGATACTCGTGAACCAGGGCGTGATCGGCATTCTGCTCATGTACGGGGTGTACTGGATCGGCTACAAGCGCTACCGCACCGAATACCGCGACGATACGGCCATGGCACCGCTGTTCGCAGGTTTCACTTATCTCCTCTTCGTCTGGCAGATCGATATCACCGGCTACAGCTACTACCTCGGCTATATCCTTCTCTTCATGCTCATGGCACCGCTGTGCCTGAAGAAAGAGGCGATCACCGGCAAACGCAAAGCACTGAACGGCGCATGGTTGACATGAACGGGAAGTTGCAGGGAGGGCGCCGCACGAAAGGAGTCGCTCCCGATGAAGGAACGGAGCCATTGGTGAGCATCATCACTGTGGTGTTCAACGGTGCTGCCACCTTGGAACGCACCATCCAGAGCGTTCTGGCCCAGACCCATCCACGCATCGAGTACATCATCATGGACGGCGGCAGCACCGATGGCACTTTGGATATCCTGAGGAAGTACGATGACAGGATCGACCTATGGATGAGCGCCAAGGACAAGGGTATATATGATGCGATGAACAAAGGCATCGCCCTGTGCACAGGAGAATGGATCGGCATGATCAACGCTGACGACCATTACCCTGCGGATGCCGCAGCGACCGCCGTAGAGGCAGGTGCCAACGACAAGAGCGTGAACATCGTTCATGGTGACATCATCATCGAATACCCGAACGGAACGCAGAAAGTGAAGCACGCGAAGCTGTCCGGCTTCCTGCTGAAGTACTGGGAAATGGTGTTGAACCACCCCAGCTTCTTCGTTCGCCGCAGCTACTACAACGACCATCCGTTCAACATCAACCTTCGTGTGGGCGGGGATCATCATTGGACTCTTCGAGCCTGGTTGGAGAACCCGTCCATGTTCACGTATGTGCCCCGACCCTTGGCTTATTTCAGCGTGGGTGGCGCGAGCGGTACCATATCATTGAGCCGTTCCTTGAAGGAAGGCGATGCGGTGAGCCGTGACCTGGGGTTGGGTGCTGGCCATCGTTTCATCGGCCGATGCCTGAAGACCGCACTGTATTTCCCTGCGCGGGCCAAGCTCTGGTTCAACGAGTTCGTAGCACCTTTGGCGCGAAGGACCAAGTGATGGCGAGCGTATTCAACCTGTTCCAGGACTGGAAAGCGAACCAACGGAACCCGAAAGGGAAGCTCGTCATGGTGCTCTTCCGCCTGGCCCATCTCCTGCGCTCGCACATCGTCACCTTCGTTCTTTTCCTACCCTACTTCCTTGTCTACCGGGTGTTCGTGGAATGGCTCCTGTGCATCGAACTGCCATGGAAGACGCGCATCGGGCCTGGTTTCCGCATCGATCATGGTCAAGCGCTCATCGTGAACGATCGCACCGTCTTCGGGAGCGGATGCACGGTTCGGAACAGCACCACCATTGGCAACAAGAAGCTGAAGGATGGTACCTATAGCGCCTCTCCTGTTTTCGGTGACCGCGTTGACATCGGTGCCAACGCGGTCATCATCGGTCCTGTGCGCATCGGTGATGACGTGGCCATCGGCGCTGGAAGCGTGGTGCTGAAGGATGTACCTTCCAAACACGTCGCCGTCGGCAATCCGGCACGCATCATTCCCCGTCCAGGCTTTTAGTCCACGATGATGCGTGTAACGACCGGGCCGTTCGCTCCGGAGGCGTGCATCGCGTAGACGCCCTTCGCCAACGTGCCAGGCAATTCGAAGCCTTGGCTGCCGGAAGGCACCGCTACCGTCGCGGCGATCTGCCCGTTCATTCCCAAGAAGGTGACCGCTCCGCTCAATCGCTCGTTCACGGACACCCATTGGCCAGCACGCGCGGGGTTGGGAGCGATGAGCGAACGAGTAGGTTGTTGCACGGCCGATTGGACCGCTGTTGACATGCCACAAACGGAATCATCCTGCCGGAACAGCACCGTGGAGCGATAAGCCGCCACTTCGATGCTTCCGGAATAGTCCTGACCGTTCACATCGCTCCAGCATCCCGTCAGCGGGAAATCCTGTGGTGCGCTCTGATCATTGACAAGTATGATGTGGTCCTCGTTCGGGTCCAACTGTTGAACGGACACCTTGTGCAATTGCACGTTGTCAAGGTAGTAGGTGGGGTCGGTGTATTGACTGACGAGCAGCAGCTGTGCTTGATCCGACATCGTGGCCTGGAAGTAGAGATGCAGGTCGCGACGTTCGGTGCTGAAGGGGATCTGCCGCTCACAGATCGTGTACGGGTTGCTCTGCTGGGACTGGCCTTTCAGTCCAATGATCACCTGCCCGTTCACATTGCTCTTCATGCTCAGATCAAGGCGGTACCACTGCTGGTCTTCCACGCTGAACCAGTCCGGATTGCGGAGCGACAAGGTGGGATAAACACTGTTGTCGGGTATGTAGGCCTTCAGGCACCCGTTGTCGAGCTGTGTCATGTCGTGCGTGATCTGCGCATTGTTCGGCCATGCCGTCCAGCCGGTCACGTTGTTCGGGAAGGCACCACCCGGCACCAGGTTGGCGGACAGTTCAGCTATCGTCGCCTGCTCCTCCAAGCGTAACGGACTGCGCGAGCTACCCGCCTCTTCTCCACGCTCGGCCTGCCATCGCTCCAGTGAGAAGTAGCGTTGACCAGCCTGGAAACTGAAGAGGAAGATGCTGAGCTCGTTATAAGGATTGAAGTACCTGTTGTTGGTGAACGTGCCGAAGTCCGTCGGCTGCGCACTGTAGCAATTGTAGAAGCGCACGCAGATCTGGTCCTTGTGCAGGCCATAGATCACGTTGCCATCGTACACGTCATTGTAGTTCGCCACGTAGTACGGATACACCGCGTTCGGGCCGTTACTGTTGGAATAGTCGGAGATAGACATGCCCACCGCATTGTCGAAGAGCACGTTGTTCTTGATCTGGTAGCCCACCGCGTTCATGTTGTGATCCACGTTGATACCGGCACCAGGAATGCGTGCCACCGTGTTACGCCGACAGATCACGTTCATGTTGGACGTGTTGCCGAAGTAGATGCCCACGCCCAACCGCTGATAGTGCGGCAGTACGGTGGAGGAGCCGTCCAACCCGCAGATCGGATCCATCACGATGTTGTCCTGCACGATCAATCCGTCGGTGTGATCGAACTGGATGGCTCCCCCGTCGTTCATGGTGGCCAGATGATGCTTCACCACGTTCTTCTCGATCAATGCATCATCTCCCGCCTCGATAGCCGCATACCCGACCGTATCGAACACGTTCGCACGGATGATGTTGCCCGCACCCAACGAACGGATGCCCATGTAGCCCCAGCTCGTTTCCCCCCCGCCCGGAACCGTGGCGATGTTGTTCAATGTGTTGCTGGCGAAGGTCGTATGGTCATCGATGATCAAGGCGGCGGTCGCATAGGTGCGACGGAACGTGTTGTTCGTGTAGTTGTCGTAGCTGCCGTAACTGCGGATACCGTGATACACATCCTCGAACTTGCAGTTGCTCACGGTCACATGATCGGCCCCATCCTGCCGGATGCCCGCATTGCGCTGGTGACGGAACTGCAGGTCCTGCACGGTGAGGTAGTGCCGCTGCCAGTAACAGTTCACCCCGCTCCAATACACCGATGCTTCCACCGTGAGCGACGAGGGGTTCGCGTTCCCGGGAGCCTGCAGGTACAAGTAACCACTGCTCGCTTCATAGAACCATTCGCCAGGAACATCAAGCTCGCTCAGGCGGTTCTCGAAGAAGAAGCCCCAGTCGTCCCCGCCCATGTTAGAGTTGGTCGGGTTCGAGGTGAACGTGACGGTGCCGTTGGAGAAGTTGGACACCCGAAGCGTATCGATGCTGCTGGCCGTGCAACGAAGGATCGCACGCGCACCGTTCCAATACCCTCCGGCCTGGTTCAGGGCCGAACAATGAAGCGTATTGCCGCTTCCCTGATCATTGCGCAACCAGCCACTGTTCGGGAACCGGGCGATCGTCATGCGCGCTCCGTTCACGAAGACCTGATCGACCTGCTGGCCCACTTGGGCACGCCAGATATTTCCCTGGAACTGTGACCAACCCGTCACCAGTTGACTACCACTGATGATGGGTCGTGCACCACTCCCGTATGCTCCGATGGTGACCGGTGAGGCCGCAGTGCCGCTCACCCCCCAGATGATCTCGCCGCGATAGGTACCGCCACGCTCGAAAAGGATCTGATCACCGGGCTGTATCTGCCATGTGACCTGGTTGAGCCGGTCGATGGTGCGCCATGGCGAAGCCTGCGACGTGCCCGAGTTGGCATCGTTCCCGTTCGCGGAGACATAATAGCTGGTTGCCTGAGCACCCATGCCGAGCAGTGCGGCGAAAAGGAGTGCGGGAACGCGGTTCTTCAAGGGAGAGGTCGTGTAAGCGTGGAGCATGATCGGTCGAACTGGTCGGGTTCAACCACCTCCGTGGGATGCAGGTTCGATCTATTCGACGAACCATCACCAGCGCTACGACGAAGGCTGTTCTTCGCGACTTGAGGTTCTTTCAGCCCAAGGCATCTTGTAAGCCGACGGCTGTTCATGCATGTAGCTTCGCGGCCGTGCAAAAGGCTCGGGGAGCGCACAACTTTCACCCCTGTTCGGCCGTATCAGACGGCCTTTCCCGCTGAAGATCGAACCGACCGCATGCTACCGAGCGAACGCACACTGAAGATCCTGAAGAAAGCCCGTAACGGCTATTGCAAGGTGTTCCCGAACAGCTGCAAGTTCGGTTTCAGCTACCAACTGGCACAGCTGCGCGGGCAGGAAGGTTGCGACCTCATCGCCAAGGAACTCCAGGCGGACAAACCCAGCATGATCTGTCGCTTTGGCAGCACCGAACTCACCAGCCTTATCGGCTACCTGGGTGACAAGGGCGGTTACGAACCTTCCCTGTTGAACCATGTCCGCTTCATCACCGGAGCCATACCCAGCTATGGTTGGGACGACGAGATCGTCTGGTGCATGGACAACCTCAGCGGCTTCTTCCCACAGGACCGCACCCTGCTCAAACGTTTCGGAGACCTGATGATCGAGGACATGGCGCTCGTTGACATACTCGGTTCATGGCGCCGCGAAGAAGCCTTTTTCGACAAGGAGCTGACCAAGGCCGTCAAGGTGGAACTTCCCGACCTGGAACCGTTCCTGCACAAGAACCCTTGGAGCCGTGTGCTCGAAGGAAAGAAGGTCCTGATCGTTCACCCGTTCGAACGCACCATCCAGGAGCAGTTCAAGAACCGTGAGAAGCTCTTCGCCGATCCGCGCGTTCTTCCTCCCTTCGAATTGAAGACCATCCGCGCCGTGCAGACCGTGGCCGGCAACCCCACCTCCTTCAAGAACTGGTTCGAAGCGCTCGACTACATGAAGGACCGCATGAACAGCACGGATTACGATGTGGCCATCATCGGTTGCGGGGCCTATGGATTCCCGCTCGCAGCGCACGCGAAGCGGATGGGAAAGAAGGCCGTGCACATCGGCGGTGCCACCCAATTGCTTTTCGGCATCATCGGCCAGCGCTGGGAGAACCATCCCTTACGCAACGAATATTGGGTGCGCCCCGGTGACAATGAACGGCCGGAGAACGCGAGCATCGTGGAGGGCGCTTGTTACTGGTGAACCGTTGAAAGCGCGGCCACTCTCCCCGCGTCGCGCGTACGTCACTCGATAGCTTCGGACCGTGAGCAGGAACGCGCCAATTCGCATCCTCGTGGTAGGACAGACCCCTCCGCCGTTCGGTGGTCAGGCGGTCATGATCGAGGCGCTCCTGAAAGGCCATTATGACCGCATCAAGCTCTTCCACGTGCGCCTGGCCTTCTCCGAGGACATGGAAAGCGTGGGAAAGTTCGCGTTCAAGAAAGTGTGGATCCTCTTCACCACCGTGCTGAGCATCTGGGTCGCGCGCTTCCGCTTTCGCACACCGGTGCTCTACTACCCGCCCAGCGGTCCGAACAAAGTGCCCGTTCTCCGTGATATCGTTCTGCTCTGTGGTGTGCGGTGGTTGTTCCGGAAGACGGTATTCCATTTCCATGCAGGAGGGATTTCCTCGTTCGAGCCGAGGTTGCCATTCGTCCTGCGCCCGCTGTTCAGGCTGGCGTACCGGCGTCCTTTCATGGCCATCCGAACCGCCCCCCAGAACCCGGAGGATGGTGAGCTCCTGGACGCCGTGATCGACATCGTTGTTCCCAACGGCGTTCCCGATATGCGTGGAACCGTGCCCGAACGCACCGTCGCCCCGGGAGAACCCATCGTCATACTCTTCACCGGCGTGCTCATTCCGAGCAAAGGCGTGCGCGTCCTGCTTCAAGCGTTCCAGCGTGTGATCGCCAATGGAGCGAACGCGCGCTTGGAGCTCATGGGCAAATGGGGGGACGAGGCATTCCAGCGCGAGTGTGAGGCGTTCGTGCAGAGGGAAGTCCCAGGCCGTGTCAGCTTCCTCGGTGTGAAGCGGGATAAGGAAAAGCTCATGCACTTCGCCGCTTGCGACATCTTCTGCTTCCCCAGCTTCTTCGAGGCGGAGAGCTTCGGACTGGTGCTCGTTGAAGCCATGCAGTTCGCCAAACCCGTGGTCACTACGGATTGGCGCGGCATTCCTTCCGTTGCCCAGGATGGCGTGAACGGCTTCGTGGTTCCGGTACATGAAACGGAAGCGGTGGCCGATCGCCTGCTCAAGCTCATCCATGACCCGGACCTCCGTGCACGTATGGGGCGCGAAGGCAGACGCATCTTTGAGGAGCGTTTCACGTTGGAACGCTTCCGCAACAACATGGAGAACGCGCTCGTGCGCGCTGGTGAATAGACGATGGAGAACATGCGGCTGCTCGTTACCGGAGGCTCAGGGTTCATAGGGACCAATCTGATGGCGCATTTCATCCGCCAGAACATCCCGTTGCTCAACCTGGACTGGAATCCACCGCTGGACCTTTCCCAGAAACAGTGGTGGCGCGAATGTGACATCATGGATGAAGTTGCGCTGAGCAAAGCCTTTGACGAATTCCAGCCCACGCATGTGGTGCACCTCGCCGCCCGCGCTGATACGGACGAGCCGAACGACATCCTCGCCTATGAGCAGAACCACGAGGGCACTATCCGCCTGCTGCGCGTGGTGAAGCGAACGCCTTCCGTGGAACGCATCATCGTTACCAGCACGCAGTTCGTTTGTGAAGCCGGCTACCAGCCCAAGCACGATCTGGATTTCAAACCCTTCACACTGTACGGCGAAACGAAACGGCTGACCGAGATGGCGACGCGTGAAGCGGGCCTGACCTGCGCCTGGACCATCATACGACCGACGACCATCTGGGGGCCGTTCAGCCTGCGGTATCGCGACATCATGTTCAAGGTGATGCGCAAGGGGCTGTACTTCCACCCTAGCAAGAAGAAGGTGGTAAGGTCCTACGGGTATGTAGGCAATGTGGTATGGCAGATCGAACAGATGCTGCGCGCGCCGCTGGTGAAGGTGAACGGCATGGTCTTCTATGTCGGGGATCAACCTTTCGACCTGCGCATCTGGGTGGATGCCATTTCGCGCCGTCTGGTAGGGAAGCCGGTGCGCTACATCCCCACCTGGCTGGTGCGCAGCATAGCCTTCGGAGGAGACATCCTCAAAGTGTTGCGCATTCCCTTCCCGATCACCACAGGCCGCTTCCGCAGCATGACCAGTGATTACATCACACCGATGGACCGCACCATCGCCGCTTTCGGGGAAGCACCTTGGAGCTTGGAAGCGGGTGTGGATGAGATGGTGAAGTGGTACGACAACGGCAGTGAAAGGGTCATCGCACATACATTGAAGGATGTCCGTTCGAAAAACGCACCTGTGAAGGCATGAGCGCGTTGGCGAAGAGATCCGTTTTCGGCATCGGCATCTCCACCGGCTCGTTCAATGAGCATATCAACGCGATCGCCGACCTCGGTCAGGCGCATCGTTCATCGTACGTATGCTGCGTGAACGTACACATGTGCATGGAGGCACAGGACCATCCTGACTTCATGGATGTGGTGAACAACGCCGACTTCGCCACGGCCGATGGCATGCCCGTTCTGAACAAGCTCAACAAGCTTCACGGACTCCAACAGGAACGGGTGGCCGGCAACGACATCATGCCCGCCTTGCTTGACGAAGCAGAACGTCGAGACCTCAGCGTTTTCCTCTACGGTGGCTCAGAGGAGGTGCTGCGGAAGATCACTGATCGCGCTGCCGTGGACCATCCCAAGCTACGGATCGCGGGTACCTGCTCACCACCCTTCCGCGCGCTCACGGAGGTGGAAAGGGCGGCCGATGTGCAGCGCATCAATGGCTCTGGCGCGCACATCGTCATGGTCTCGCTGGGCTGCCCGAAGCAGGAACGATGGATGGCCGCAATGAAAGGCAGCGTGAACGCCGTGATGCTTGGTCTTGGAGGGGCTTTTCTGCTCTACGCTGGGGTTGATACGCGCGCGCCCAAATGGATGCGTGACCTCTCCTTGGAGTGGTTGTATCGTCTGGCCTTGGAACCAGGCCGACTGTGGAAGAGGTACCTGATCACGAACTCCCGGTTCATATGGATGTCGCGTACCGCGAAAGACGCGAAGCGGCCCTGGAACCGGCCCTAGGAGCCGATGCTACCATCCCCCGACCGGTCCGGCTGCGACCGTTGAACATTACGCCCACTTTTTGCCACAACGGTCCGGTGGCATCCAGCATTAGAGTTCCAGCGGGTTCCTACGTGACCCCTGCCCATCGGTCCGTCTGAAGACCAGCATTCCCTTGACTTCGACGAAACTCACTTATTTATCGACAGAGATTGACACCCCTGCCAAGCCAACCTAGATTTGCCTCACCTCGTTCAGACGGCCGATAACCTCAAGCAGCATCAGTGGAGAATCCTACCCACCCCCGTCCGAGGCTTTCACTTCCCAACCTGCGAGGCGATCGCCGCAACTTGCGGCCTGAACTGAACCAGGAGCTGGTTACCTTGCTCCGTTCGAGCCAACGCTCCTTGCAGAACATGCGCACCGGTCTCAATCAGGTACTCACCTTGGAACCGCTTACCAGCGTCAAGGACCTGATCATCGTTGGCGATGGCCCGGCCGCACAGGAGATCTTCCAATATTGCCAGGACCAGACCGTGCGTGGCTATCGCTTCCGCGGTTTGTTCAGCGAAACGCACGTCGAAGGCGGTCTGGGACAGCAACGCTTGGGTGATATCGAGGCGGCCAAAGCCTTCGCCGTTCAGAACCGCATCGATATCGTTTACTGCGCCCTGCCTGGAAAATTCAAGGAAGAGATCACCGATCTGATGGAGTTCTGTGAGCGGAACACCATCCGGTTCCGCGTGATACCCAGTGCGGACAGCTTCATACCCGTTGTCAGCACATCGGAACTGGAGTTCCATGGAGCCGTGCCGGTGAGCAAGCTCCGTTGTGAGCCCCTGGACAATCGTTGGAACCGCGTGGCCAAAAGGGCCTTCGACATCTTCTTCTCGCTCTTTGTGATCGTGGGTGTGTTCAGCTGGCTCTTTCCAATACTCGCACTGCTCGTGAAGCTGAGTTCACCCGGACCGGTATTCTTCAAACAGACCCGCTTGGGCGAAGGGAAGAAGAAATTCAGCTGCTACAAGTTCCGGAGCATGCGCATGAACAAGGAGGCGGATGTGAAGCAAGCCACCAAGAACGATCCCCGTGTCACCAAGGTCGGCGCCTTCCTGCGGAAGAGCAACCTGGACGAGATGCCGCAGTTCTTCAACGTACTGCTCGGCCAGATGAGCGTGGTGGGTCCTCGCCCGCATCCCCTGCGCTTGAACGACCAGTTCCGCGACATCATCGACAAGTACATGGTGCGCCACTTCGTTCGACCCGGGATCACCGGCTGGGCTCAGGTGAACGGCTTCCGCGGTGAGACCCGCACACCCGAACTGATGGAAAAGCGCGTCGAACTTGACATTTGGTACTTGGAGAACTGGTCTTTCCTCTTGGATCTCAAGATCGTAGTGAAGACCGTGACCAACATGTTCGCGAAGGACGAAATGGCTTATTGACCAGAACCCGTAGGCGAGAAGGAGCCGGGATAACCCTCCCGGCTTTTTCATTGAGGCCTTGCCGGGCCGGGGTGGCTGGCTATATTTGCCGTCCTTTTCAACGAACCATGGCCAATCACAAGAGCGCCCTGAAGCGTGTCCGCCAGACCGAGACCCGCAACGAGCGCAACCGTTACCAGCACAAGACCACGCGTAACGCCGTTCGCGAGTTGCGCGCCAGCAATAGCAAGAAGGACGCTGAAAAGCTGCTGCCGGAGGCCGAGAGCATGCTGGACAAGCTGGCCAAGCGCAATGTGATCCATAAGAACAAAGCTGCCAACCTTAAGAGCAGCCTGCGCAAGCACGTGAGCAAGCTGAAATAAGCCCCCTTTCACTGATAGCTTCGGACAGGCCCTTCACAACGGGGCCTGTTCCTATTTTCAGCATCACCATGGATACCCACGAGGAAACCGTCACCAAGCTCAGCATACGCGATTGGGCAAAAGGCGACAGGCCCCGGGAACGCATGCTGGCCAATGGTCCGAAGGCCCTTTCCGATGCGGAGCTCATCGCCATCCTGATCCGCTCAGGCACCCCTACCGATTCCGCACTTGACCTGGCGAAACTGATCCTGCACAAGGCTGGTAACGATCTGCACAAGCTTGCCACCACCTCCCTTTCCGAACTCATGAAGATCCATGGGGTCGGCGAGGCCAAAGCACTCAGTATCGCCGCTGCCTTGGAACTCGGGGTTCGACGCCGCGAGAGGGGTCCCATGGAACGGCCACAGGTGCGCTCCAGTGCGGATGCGCACGAACTGCTGCGCCCATTGATCGCTGATCTTACCCATGAGGAATTCTGGTTGCTCCTGCTGGACCGTGGCAACCGTACAATTGAAACGTGCAAAGTGAGCCAAGGGGGAATGCACGGCACGGTGGCCGACCCCAAGCTCATCTTCCGCGAAGCGCTCGAACGGAAGGCCTGTTCGGTGGTGCTGTGCCACAATCATCCCTCTGGACAATTGCGTCCCAGCATGGAAGACGTTTCGCTCACCAGGAAACTCGTTGAGGGCGGACGTTTGCTCGATATCATCGTTCAGGACCACCTCATCATCACCCAGTCCGGTTACTACAGCTTCGCGGACAACGGTCAACTCTGATCATCGCCTACCCGCATGGCCGCTTTGCGCGTACTCACCATCATCGGTGCTCGACCACAGATCATCAAGGCAGCGGCCATAAGCCGTGCGGTCGCCTCACGTCGTGATCGTGGCGTCAGCGAAACGCTGTTGCACACCGGCCAGCACTACGACGCGAACATGAGCCAGGTCTTCTTCGATGAGCTCGGCATTCCACCGGCTGACATCAACCTGAACGTCGGTAGCGGTGGCCATGGCGTGCAGACCGCGCGCATGATCGAAGGGATAGAACAGGTCCTGCTGCGCAAGGAACACGATGTTGTTCTGCTGTACGGCGATACGAACAGCACATTGGCCGGAGCGGTCGCTGCTGCCAAGCTCCATGTACCGGTGGCCCATGTGGAAGCGGGCCTGCGCTCGTTCAACAAGCGGATGCCGGAAGAGATCAACCGCATCGTATGCGACCATTGCAGCACCTGGCTTTTCTGCCCCACGGATACAGCCGTGAAGAACCTCGTGAACGAAGGGTTCACTACCGATCGTTCGCGGAACGCAACGGCTGACCGGCCCCATGTGGTCCAGTGCGGCGATGTGATGTACGACAACAGCCTGCACTTCGCGTCGATCGCCGCAGAGCGATCGACCGTTCTGAAGGATCTTTCCCTGTCCGCGAACGGGTTCGCGCTCGTCACCGTCCACCGCGATCACAACACCGACGACCCAGCGCGATTGAACGGCATCTTCAGCGCGTTGCTGGACCTTCACGAGCGGCACTACCTTCCCTTCGTACTGCCCGTGCATCCGCGCACACGCAAGATGATGGAAGGCTCGTTGAGCACGACCTTGAAAGAGCGCATGGCCTCTTCCGCGACCTTTCATCTCGTCCCACCCGCAGGATTCCTGGACATGATCGCCCTGGAAAGCAATGCCAGGCTGGTGATCACGGACAGCGGCGGTGTGCAGAAGGAAGCCTACTTCTTCGCCAAGCCCTGTGTCATCCTTCGCCCGGAAACCGAATGGGTGGAACTCGTGGAAGCCGGCCAGGCCGTTCTGGTGGACGCTGATGAAGAGCGCATCCTGAAGGCAGCGGACCATCTCCTCCTGAACGGCGCGCCACCCTGCCCTCCGCTCTTCGGCGATGGCCGTGCTGCGGAACGCGTGGTCGATACGCTGCTCGGATCATTCGCCTGAAACGCAACCCACCGGTCCCGGCGTTCTACATTGCCCGTTTCGAACGAACGCATGCCGGAACTGGTCTGCTATATCGGTGACAAGGGTCCACACATCCGTTACGCCGTAACGCATGTCTTGCGACGTATGCTCGGTTGGGATGCGGTGGTCATCGACCGGGAAGCGGAACTGCCCGCTGGTGATGTCCCAACGCTCATCTACGCCGACCAGCCGATAGGCCAGGGATCGCATATTCGGCCAGCTGCGGAGGGAACGAAGAACGATGCTGATGTCTTTTCCTTCGCTTGGGAGCTTCTTTCATTGAAAGAGGATCACGATGCGGGATCCCCACGTGACGAGCATGGCCGCGTGCTTGAAACCGCACTGCTCGCGATGAGGAACGGCTGGTCGGACCGACCCGTTCTTGATGAACGCGTGCTGGCGTTCGCTGCGTCGGCCAAGCAGAGCCTGCCTTCGCTTCCTCCGGTGCGACGCAACTATAGGAGCGTGGCCACCCTTGATGTGGACAATGGTTTCATGTACCTCGGGCGCGAGCCTTGGAGAAGCCTTGGCTCAGCGTGCAAGGATCTGCTACGTGGTGATGTCAAGAAGATCACTGAGCGCTACCGCGTGTTGCGTGGATGCGAACCCGATCCCTATGACGTGTACGAGCTGTTCAGAGCACTTTCACACTCGAGTGCTGACCGTACGATCGTCAATTTCCTCGTCGCACCCAGAGGGCCGCACGATCATGCGGTGGGCACCTCTCATGCGCTCATGCGCCAACGCATGAAGCAAGTGGCCGATCACAGCGAAGTGGGCATCCATCCCTCCTACCGTTCAACGGAAGAGCCTGAACTGATCCTTCGCGAGAAGCAGCGTTTGGAGGAGGTGATCGGACGGCCCGTTTCACTTTCACGCCAACACTTCCTGCGCAAGCACCTGCCTTCGACCTACCTCCAGCTCATCGATGCCGGCATCAGTGAGGACCATAGTCTCGGATCCGCGAACCACATCGGTTTTCGAGCGGGTACCTGTACACCGTTCCCCTACTTCGACCTCATCAAGCAACGTGAAACGGAACTGATGCTCTGGCCCTTCGCCGTCATGGACAGTGCACTGGCCTACAAGCTCGCACTTTCTCCTGATAAAGCGATCGCGCGCACGCGGAACCTTGTCGATGCGGTGAAAGCGGTGCAGGGCACCTTCATCAGTGTATGGCATGAGCGGTTCCTGAGCGATCATGGACCGGAAAAGGGCTGGCGTCGTGTGGCTGAAGAGATCATCCGATACGCCAAGGCATGATCCACTACGTGCCGCATGACCGGATCGACAAGAAAGCATGGGACCTCCGGCTTGAACACTGCGCGAACAAGCATTGGTACGGTGCCAGCAGTGCGCTCGACGCAGCGGCACCTGGCTGGGACGCGTTGATCGATGAACAGCGCGGTGCGATCATGCCGCTCCCTTGGCGCAGGAAGTTCGGCATCCGGTACCTGTACCAGCCTTTCCTCATCCAGCACTTGGGGCCTTATGCACCCGATCCTGACCCGTCCGACACCAGCCTCTTCCTGCGCGCGATACCTGAACGCTTCCGCTTCATTGATATCCAGGTGAGCTGGGGCGAAGACCTGATCGGCGTCACGGAACGGCAGAACATCACGGTGGACCTTCGCTCAACGAAAGAGGAACTGAAAAGCCGGTACAGTGAACATCATCGACGTAATGTGCGCAAGGCGGAAGCGGCAGAACTGGCAGTAGATCCTCACCCCGCCATGGACGAATTGATGCGTTTTCTCCTTGGTTCAGAGCAGTTCCAACGATGGGGTATCGATGCGATGCAACGCGCTGCCATGGAGCGGATCATCAAGGTGGCGAACGAGCGGGGCGAACTGCTCCTTCGTGGTGTGCGCGAGCGAGGAGTTCTTGTGGCTGGGGCGTTCTTCGTTCGTTGGGGTGAGGGGCTTGTCTTCCTGAAGGGCCTGGCGAACGCCCGAGGCAGGTCCGTTCGAGCCATGTTCCTCCTGTTGGATTCCGTGATCAGCGAACATGCCGGGCGTTCCCTCGTGCTGGATATGGCGGGAAGCAGTGATCCTGAACTGGCACGCTTCTACATAGGCTTCGGTGGCCGACCATCCGTTTATTTGCGTGCCACCGTCAACCGCCTGCCCTTCCTCCTTAGACCGCTGAAAGCCTGAACCATGGTCGTACGTCTCAACAGCGAACGCTCGGTCGTCAATCGCTTCATCGCGGAACTGCGCGACGAGGAGGTCCAGAAGGACCCGCTCCGCTTCCGAAGGAACCTTGAACGCGTTGGTGAAGTGATGGCCGTGGAGATCAGCAAGACCATGGACTATGTCGAGGAGGAGATCACCTCTCCCCTCGGTGTTGCGCGCGAACAGGTCCCTGCCGATCAGCCGGTGCTGGCAACCATACTTCGCGCAGGTCTTCCGCTCCATCAAGGTCTGCTGAACTACTTCGATCGGGGCGCCAGCGCGTTCGTTAGCGCCTATCGGAAACACCGGACCGGTGAGGATGGCTTCGATATCGAAGTGGAATACATGAGCAGTCCTTCGCTCGACGACCGTGTACTGGTCATCAGCGATCCGATGCTGGCTACGGGGCGCAGCATGGTGCTGGTGTACAAGGCGCTTTTGCGGCTGGGAAAACCCAAGGCCGTTCATATCGTATCAGTGATCGCCAGCGCCGAAGGACTGGAATACGTGAAGAGCCACATGCCTCCCAACACGCGCATCTGGGTTGCCGCCGTCGACGACGAGATGACCGCACAGGCGTATATTGTTCCGGGTTTGGGCGACGCTGGTGACCTGGCTTTCGGCCCCAAGCTCTGAAGCGATGCACGACATCCTCGAGATATTCACGGTGGTCGCCGCCAGTTCGGTGAAGTTGATGGCCTCCGCCATCTTCAGCCTCGGTCTCGGTTACGGTTTCTGGGAAACGTTCATCTACACCAGTATCGGAGGGTGCATCGGCGTGTTCTTCTTCTATCGCTTCAGTGGCTGGCTGATGAAGCGCGCTCGGCTGCGTCGCCTGCACCGTGCCATCGCCGAAAAACACGGTGTCGTTGTTCGCCCGGCCAAACGAGTGTTCACCAAGCGGAACCGCTGGATCATCCGCGTGAAGCAGGGCAGCGGCCTGAAAGGCCTGGCCGCTCTCACGCCGGTAGTGCTCACCATTCCCATAGGCAGCATCATCGCCGCACGTTATTTCCGGCATGATCGGCGCACACTACCCGCGCTCATGGTGGCTGTCGTGCTGCAGGCCATGGTGCTCAGCGCCATCTTCAGCGTGGTCTTCCGCTCCGCTGCGGACCTTGCCAATTGAAGCGGTACAACCACCTCTTCTTCGATCTCGACCATACGCTTTGGGATTTCCGCGCGAACTCGCGCGTCGTTCTTGGAGACCTGTTCAACGAGTTGGATCTGACCGCCAAAGGCGTTACAGATGCCGCATCGCTCATCGAGGTGTACGAGGAGATCAACACGGGGCTTTGGGAGCGATATGAGCGCGGCCATATCGACAAGGCGGTCATGCGCGTGCTGCGCTTCAGGAACACCTTGCTGCATTTCGGTGTGCGCGATGATCGGTTGGCCTGCCTCATGGGCGAAGCATACTTGGACCGCACTCCACGGATGAGCGCATTGAACGATGGCGCGCTCTCGTTGCTTGAAGAACTACGACCTGCTTATGGCCTTCACATCATCACCAACGGGTTCGCGGAGGTGCAGGAGACCAAGCTGCTCAGCAGCCGCATCCGCCACTTGGTGGATCATGTGATCACCAGCGAAGGCGCCGGAGCGAACAAGCCGGACGAACGCATCTTTCGCAAGGCCATGAAACTCGCCCGCACGGAAGCCACCGAGTGCCTCATGATCGGCGACAGCATCACCGCTGACATGGAGGGCGCGCGCCGCGTCGGCATGGACCACGCGCACTACGCGCCGCATGGACCGGAAGACCCCTTGGCCACCTATCGCCTGAAGCACCTCGACGATCTGCGCCCGATCCTATTCTGAGGGATCAGGAATGAAGCCATAGGCCGCCAAGAATCGGGTCCCGGTGATCTCACTGGCTTTGATGAATCGGACGCTATCACCGTTGGCCCGCACCTCGCCCAGATAATTGATCACTCCCCGCACGCCGACCGAACGGATGAACAAGCTGTCGTTACGCTGTACCACCGGACAGTTATGCACCTGGTTCCAACCGCTCGGTACGTCGATGGTCAGCAGCGTAGCCAACTCACCGGGCTTGTTCTCCATGCCTCCCACGAAAGCAGCGGAACCTCGTTCGAAGAACCGCATGTAGTACTGCAGCTTGCCGTCAGCATAATGGTACACCCCATCGAAACGGACACCACTTCCGGTAAGAGGTACCAGCGTTACGGTGTTGTTCGTATCAGCAACGGCGGGCTCCGCCGAAACCGCGGTCGTGTCGTTCGTGATGGCAGGAACGTCCTTCTCCGCTGTGTTCTCCGCACCGTTGCATGCGATGAGCGCGAGCGTGACCAGAGCGATGGAATGGTAGCGCATATCAACGTTCGTTGAAGCGTGCGATGATGGTGGTTGACCCTTGGACCACGTCGCCGATGCTGGCCTTCACTTCCGCATCGAGCGGTAGGAAGAGATCGACACGCGATCCGAACTTGATGAAACCGAACTCCTGGCCCTGAACAGCGGACTTCCCTTCGCGGCTGTAGGTGCAGATGCGACGGGCCAATGCACCAGCTATCTGACGGAAGAGGACTTCACCATGCCGCGGATGTCTTACCACCACGGTGCTGCGTTCGTTCTCCGTACTGCTCTTCGGGTGCCAGGCCACGAGGTATTTCCCAGGGTGGTATTTGTAGTAGGTCGTTGTGCCGGTGATCGGTTCGAAGTTGATGTGCACGTTCAGTGGGCTCATGAAGATGGAGACCTGGCGGCGCTTGTCCTTGAAGTACTCCGGCTCGAAGACCTCCTCGATGGCCACCACCTTGCCATCGCACGGCGAAACGATGGCAGCATCATCCTTGGTGGCGGTGCGTTTCGGTACGCGGAAGAACCACACCACGATCAGGAAGACCGACCACAGTGCGATGGTCACCAGCCAAGCGGACCAGACCGGCCCCCAGTTCCAGGCCGCGAACGATCCGAAACATGCTAACGCCAGTACGAGCAACAAGGTCGGGGTTCCTTCTCTGTGCAATCCCATGAGCGGCGGCGAAGATAGATGTGGCTGAACAGCAGCGGGCCCGAGGCTATGAGAGCGCTTTGATCACGAGCCACATGGCCGGAGAGGCGAGCAAGAAACCATCGAAGCGATCGAGAATACCGCCATGGCCGGGCAATGCGTTCCCGCTGTCCTTCACTCCATGAGCGCGTTTGAACGCGCTCTCCAGCAGATCACCGAGCGTTGCACTGATCGCAACGGCCGCAGCGCCTGCCATCCATTGCACGGCAGTAAGTTCCTCCCAATAAAGGGAAAGCACCCAGCCCAGCACCATGGTCAGCAACACACCACCGATGAGGCCTTCCCAGGTCTTACCAGGGCTTACCGCAGGCATCAGCTTGTTCCGTCCTATCGCACGGCCCACCAGATAGGCGCCGGTGTCGCTTGTCCACAGGAGGAACATGAATCCCAGGAATGGATGCGGACCATTCACCAGGAAATGGGTGGAAAGAGCGAAGGGTGCAGCGATATAAAGGACGGTGCCCAAGTGGAAGGTGAAAGCGCTCATCGGATCCTTGTCACCTGCACGAAGGATAATGTGGATGAGCAGGAACAGCACAGCAAGTAGCACCAAGGCGATGTGGCCGGCCAGTAAGCAGGGCATCAGAGGCAGCACACCCAGGCCAGCATAAGCAGTACCGCAAAGCACCAAGGTGGACCACCATGGAACGGCAATAGTCCCCTCAACGATCCTTAACGCCTGCCATTCTCGAGCGGCGAGAAGGCACACGGGAAAGAAAACCAGCAACGTGATCCATTGCCCGAGCAGCGCAGCGCCCAATGTCACGGTCACATAGACCGCCCCCGTGATCGAACGCTTCGTGAATTCGTTCACTCAGTGCGCCGCTGGTGTACCACTGGCATCGCCCAATGGCGAAGGCATTTCAGGGATGTGGCTGCCTCCGTTCGTACCGTTCGTCACCGAAGTGGAAGGAATAGCCTGTACATCACGCTCGTGCGGACGACGACCGAAGATCTTCTCCAGATCCTCCTTGAAGATCACTTCCTTCTCCAGCAGTTGCGTGGCCAGCGCGGTCAGCTTGTCCTTGTTCTCGTTCAGGATCCTCTTCGCTCTCGCGTATTGCGTCTCCACGATGTGGCTCACTTCCTCATCGATGGTCTTCGCTGTGGATTCACTGTAGGGTTTGCCGAAAGAATACTCGCTCTGGCCGGTGCTGTCGTAGTAGCTGATGTTGCCCACCTTCTCGTTCAACCCGTACATGGTCACCATCGCATAGGCCTGCTTGGTCACCTTTTCCAGATCGCTCAACGCACCGGTGCTCACCTTGCCGAACATCGTCTCCTCCGCTGCACGACCGCCCAACGCCGCCGCGATCTCATCGTACATCTGCTCCGCTGTGGTCAGATGACGTTCATCCGGCAGGTACCATGCGGCTCCAAGTGAGCGTCCACGCGGAACGATGGTCACTTTCACCAAGGGGCTTGCGTGTTCGACCAACCAGCTGACGGTCGCGTGCCCCGCCTCGTGATACGCGATGGCTTTCTTCTCTTCCGGTGTGATGATCTTGTTCTTCTTCTCCAAGCCGCCGACCACGCGGTCCACAGCATCCAGGAAGTCCTGCTTCTCCACCTGCTTCTTCTTCTTGCGAGCGGCGATCAGTGCTGCCTCGTTGCAGATGTTCGCCAGGTCAGCCCCACTGAAGCCCGGTGTCTGTCGTGCGAGGAAATCCACATCAACGGCCTCATCCAGCTTGAGCGGCTTGAGGTGCACCTTCAGGATGGCCACCCGCTCATTGAGGTCGGGCATGTCCACGAAGATCTGCCGGTCGAAACGCCCAGGACGCATCAAGGCGCGGTCAAGAACATCAGCACGGTTGGTGGCACCGATGAGGATGACGCCGCTGTTGGTGCCGAAGCCATCCATCTCGGTGAGCAACTGGTTCAGCGTGTTCTCGCGCTCATCGTTCGCGCCCATGCTCACGCTGCGACCGCGCGCACGACCGATGGCATCGATCTCATCGATGAAGATGATGCTCGGTGCTTTCTCCTTCGCTTGCTTGAAGAGGTCACGCACGCGGCTAGCGCCCACACCGACGAACATCTCCACGAAGTCAGAACCGCTCAATGAGAAGAACGGAACGTTCGCCTCACCGGCCACGGCTTTGGCCAGCAAGGTCTTGCCGGTGCCTGGAGGGCCTACGAGCAGCGCACCCTTGGGGATCTTCGCCCCGAGGTCCGTGTACTTCTTCGGGTTCTTCAGGAAGTCCACGATCTCCTGCAACTCCTCCTTGGCCTCATCGAGACCGGCGACATCATTGAAGGTGACGTTGGTGGTCTTGCCACCTTCGAACACCTGCGCACGGCTCTTACCTATATTGAAGATCTGACCGCCGGGCCCGCTGGGGCCACCGATCCTCCTCATCATGAAGATCCAGACGAGCGCGATGGCTCCCAGGAACATCACCCATTGCAGGATCTCTTTGCCTGTGTCGTTCTGCGGCTGGATATCCACCTGCACATCGTGATCCGCAGCGCTCTTCACGAGCTGGTCCTGCAGGTTATCGGACTTGCCGATGTAGAACACGTACTGCGGCCCGGCCTTGTCCTTCTTCGCTTGGGCAAGCCGGTCCTGATGCACCTTCTTGGCAAGACTGTCCGGCTTGATGGTCACCAGCACCGATTCATCCTGGATGATCAGGATGCGGGACACATCGCCCGCCGCGAGGAACCGCTGGTACTCGGTCACCGTGATGCGCTGGGTGGGGCTGCCGTAATTGAACAACCACATGGCCAGTATCACCACACCGATGATGCCGTAGATCCAATAAAAGTTGATCGAGCGGTCTGGACGGTCATTGCGTCCGCCTCCTGGGCGGGGCGATCCTCCTCGTTGTTCCTTGTTGTTCTCCACGTTCCTTGACCGGGCCCTCAGGCCACGTTCTCATAAGTGTTGCGAATGGCGTCGCTCCAAAGTTGCTCCAACTGGTAGTAATTGCGTTTCTCCCGGTGGAAGATGTGCACCACCACATCAACGAAGTCGAGAACCACCCAGCCTTTACTTTCCTGTCCTTCCGCCTGCCACGGTTTTTCTTCGGCCCGCTCCCGGCAGAACTTCTCCACACTTCCAGCTATCGCCTCCACCTGCGTATCCGAGTCGCCGTGGCAGATGATGAAATGATCGCAAACGGTATTGGGCACGTTCCGAAGATCGAGATGAACGATGTCCTTTCCTTTCACTTCCTGCATGCCGAGAACAACGGCGTTCACCAATCGTTCGGCAGGGCTTGCTTTCCGGGACTTCTTCATCCAGTCTATCTTGCGACGATCAAAAGTAAGCAGGATGTGCGCCCGGCCTTGCCGGAGCCGAACCCAAGCAGGTTCTTCCAGCCATGAGCATGCGCACCTCCGTGATCGGCCAACGGTTAATCGAGCTTGGATCGGTGGACAGTACCAACAAGTACGCTGCCGATCTGCTGGAGTCCGGATCGGTTGAACACGGCACTGTCATCCTGGCCCATGAACAGACCCATGGCCGTGGACAACGCGGGCGCATATGGCACAGCGGGAGCGGCCTCGATATCGCGCTCAGCGTGGTGATACTGCCGACGGACATGCGGGCCAACGACCAGTTCAGCCTGAGCGCCGCGACCGCCTTGGCCGTGCATGACGTTGTGGCTGATGCCATGCGGGCCGCAGTGGCCCATCGCAAGGACAGTGTGCGCATCAAATGGCCCAATGATTTGCTGATCGATCGCAGGAAAGTGGCCGGCATCCTCATCAAGAACGAAGTGGTGGGCGGTCTTGTTCAGAACAGTGTGCTAGGCATCGGCATCAACGTGAACAGTGATGAACTGCATGCCGATTTCCATGCCACCAGCCTGCGCATGGAACTGGGCTTCAGCTTGGACCGGATGGAACTGGTGGAACTGCTGTGTGAGCGGCTGGAGCATCACCTGGCCTTGATCGGTAAGGACGATGGTTTCCTCCTGGACCGCTTCGTGGAACTCTTATGGAGCAGGAACCGGTTCACCGACCTGGAACTGGACGGGATGCCCATCACCGGCCGGCCCATCGGGGTTGAACCGAGCGGCCGACTGATCCTGGAAGACGAAACGGGAGCGGTCGCGGCCTATGGCACTGAACGCCTGCGTTTCGGTGCGCGATGAGCCATCGGTTCGGTCGCGAAAGCAACATTTTGCCGCATCGCTGAAAGGGCTACATTTGCGGCCCTTCGGAAAACGAGCACTGACATGAAGCGTACCTACCAACCCAGCAAGCGCAAGCGCGCGAACAAGCATGGTTTCCGCGCCCGTATGGCCTCCGCCAGCGGCCGTGCAGTGCTCGCCAGCCGCCGCAAACAAGGCCGCAAGAAGCTCACCGTGAGCGACGAGAAGGTCGGCCAGAAGTAAGATCGAACAAACTGATCAGCGAAGGGGGTCCGGTTCCGGCCCCCCTTCTTCGTTGCATACCGTGCGGGCGATCATAGGAACGGGCGCAAAAGCAGAAAGCCCGCCGAAGCGAGCCTTCCGAACTTCAGTGCTGAAGGAGCTTACTGCTCGCCCTTCACGCGATCCACCACGTACTCATCCACCAGGATGCGGCCGCAGTGTTCGCACACGATGATCTTCTTGTGGCTCCGGATATCCAACTGGCGCTGGGGCGGGATGGCGTTGAAGCAGCCACCGCAGCTACCGCGCTCGAACGCGACGACAGCCAAGCCGTTGCGGGCATTGCTGCGGATGCGCTTGTAGGCGCTGAGCAGGCGTTCTTCGATGTGCTTGGAAGCGGCGTCGCTCTTCTTCTGCAGGTCCTTCTCCTCCTTCTCGGTCTCAGCGATGATGTCGTCCAACTCCTTCTTCTTCAGGTCGAGATCCTTCTTCCGCTCCTTGTACAGCTTGGTGCTCTCGTCCACCACGGTCTTCTTCGCATCCACTTGGGCCTTGGCCTCCTTGATGCGCTTCTCGGCGAGTTGGATCTCCAGGTTCTGGAACTCGATCTCCTTGCTGAGCGAATCGTACTCGCGGTTGTTGCGCACCTTGCTCTGCTGACCCTCGTACTTCTTGATGGAGGCTTTCGCGTCCTTGATGAAGTTGTTCTTGTCAGCAACGGTCTGCTCGATCTCGGCCAGCTCGTCCTGGATCTTCTTCATCCGGGTCTCGAGGCCTGCCACCTCGTCCTCCAGGTCCTGCACTTCCAGCGGCAGCTCACCGCGCTGGGTCTTGATGCGGTCGACCTGGGAATCGAGGGTCTGCAAGCGATACAGCTCCACGAGCTTCTCGGCGATGGTGATCTCCGCTTTGGTCGCGGCGTTCGCAGCCTTGGGGGCCTTTTCCTCCTTCACCGGGCTCTTGGTCTCGGTCTTCGCCATGGTCAACGATAATGGATGGGGTTCGTGACGGTTTCCGTCAAATGGGCTGCGAATGTAGGCAGTTTCTCCCTTAAGTGGCCCTGTATCAGCTGCATGGTGAAGCGCTCGCTCTCGTAGTGGCCGATATCCGACACAAGTATCTGGCCTTCAGCCTCAAAGAACTGATGGTACTTGATGTCGGCCGTGAGGTAAGCATCGGCTCTGGCCGCACGCGCCCTACCTATAAGGAAAGCACCCGAACCACCGCATACCGCTACCCGCCGTACCGACTTTCCTCGAAGTGCGGTGTGGCGCAGGCTTCCGCCGAAGACTGTCTTCACGCGATCCAAGAACTCCTCCTCACTGATCGGCTGCTCCAAGTGGCCGATGGCCCCCGACCCTACAGACCGCATCTCATTGTGCAACGGATAGACGTCGTAGGCTACTTCCTCATAAGGATGTGCCGCTATCATCGCTTGGATGATGGTCCGTTCGTGCGGCGCATGAACGATCGTCTCGATGCGCGTTTCCGGTTCGTCGTGTCGAACGCCTTTCTCTCCTACGAACGCCTTGGTGCCCTCCCCTGCGCGGAAGGTGCCCTGGCCTTCGAGGTTGAAACTGCATTCGTCGTACAGCCCGATGTGGCCAGCACCGGCCTCGAACATCGCTTGACGCACGGCTTCGGCATGCGCATGGGGCACGTACACGACCAGCTTGCGCAGTTGGGCTGGCCTCGGGACCAGTACTTCGATGTTCCGTAAGCCAAGACGCGTCGCGATCTCCGCATTCACGCCGGTGATCACATTGTCCAGGTTCGTATGGATGGCGTAAATAGCGATGTTGTTCCGGATCGCCGCGAGGATCGTGCGTTCAACTCCGTTGCGCCCGGTGAGGCTCTTCAGCCCACGGAAGATCACCGGATGGTGCGCGATGATGATGTTACAGCCGCGCTTCACTGCCTCTGCCACCACTTCCTCCGTGCAATCGAGCGCTATGAGCGCAGCAACGGCCTCCGCGTTCCGATCTCCTGTTTGCAAGCCGCTGTTGTCGTACTCCTCTTGCAGCACCGGTGGCGCCCAGCGTTCCAGCACTTCGATCACTTCCTTTATGACCATCACCGCTATTGGAAAGGGGCGTGAAGGTAGAGGCTGCCATCTTTGACGACCGTGTTGCGCCGCACCCTGCTGTACCCTTTTGCCATTGTCTATGGGCTGTTGCTTCGCTTGCGCCATGCACTTTACGATCGAGGGCTGCTCGCAAGCGCCACTCCCACCCTTCCGACGATCGTGATCGGCAACGTGGCCTTGGGCGGCACGGGCAAAACGCCACACGTCGAACTGGCGCTGCGCACGTTGATGGATGCTGGCCCGTTGGCCACATTGAGCCGTGGTTTTGGCCGTACAGGTCAACACTTCCACGAGGTACATCGCGAGGACGATGCCTCGGTGGCTGGCGATGAGCCGTTGATGCTGAAGCGCAAGTTCAGTGGTGTACGCGTATTCGTTGGCGCGGACCGCGTGGCCGGTGTTGCTGACATACAGCGATCGGCGCCGGAGGTGAAAGCGGTCGTGCTCGATGATGCCTTCCAACACCGCAGGATGAAAGGCAGCTTGAACATCGTTCTTACCACTTGGCAGAAACCATGGCACAAGGACGCGCTGCTTCCCGCTGGCTCGTTGCGGGATCTGCCCTCCCGCGCCCGTGTGGCGGATGCGGTGATCGTAACGAAGTGTCCTTCACTGCCCACGGTCAACGTTCAAGCCCAATGGCGCACAGGGCTCGGCTTGAGGAAAGATCAGCCCATGTTCTTCAGTGGCCTGCGCTACGAAGCGCCGCGCTCCTTGCATGATGCTTCACACGGGATCCCCACCGGGAACGATGCCAGTGCCTTGGTGCTCACCGGGATCGCGAACCCGGAACTCTTCGTTGCGCATGTTCGGTCGCTCTTCGGAACGGTGGAACACATGGCCTTCCCTGACCACCATGTGTTCACCGCCGCGGAACAGATGCGTATCGCGGAGCGCTTTGTTAGTTTCGCGGGCCTTGAAAAAACGCTGATCACCACGGAGAAGGACGCGGCCCGCTTGGGAAGTGCCCTGATCTCCGGGCCGCTCGAAGACCTTCCGATCGCGGTGATCGGCGTCAAGGCTGAGATCCTCAACGAACCCAACGCTTTCGCAGCGCTCCTTCGCTCCCATGTTGCAACGCATCCAACGCATCGCTGATCACCTGAAGACGGTCACGGGCTTCACCCCGGAAACAGGCATCATTCTCGGCACCGGCCTCAGTGGACTGGGCAAGGAGATCGATGTGAAGCACAGCATCGCGTACAAGGACATCCCCGAATTCCCGGTGAGCACCGTGGAAGGACATCCGGGCAAACTGCTCTTCGGCTACCTGGCGGGCAAACCCGTTGTTGCCATGCAAGGCCGCTTCCATTTCTATGAAGGATGGACCATGCAGGAAGTGGTGCTGCCCGTGCGCGTCTTCAAATACCTCGGCATCAAGCGCCTTTTCGTGAGCAATGCATGCGGCGGTGTGAACCCCGGCTTCAATACCGGTGACCTGATGATCATCGATGACCACATCAACCTCTTCCCGAACCCGCTGATCGGAAAGAACATCGATGAGCTCGGCCCTCGTTTCCCTGATATGAGCGAGCCCTATGATCACCAATTGATCGCGAAGGCGAAGGAGATCGCGGCGAAGAACAACATCCATGTGCGCCAAGGCACCTACGTTGGCTTGACCGGCCCGACACTTGAAACCCCTGCCGAATACAGGTACGTGCGCATCATAGGTGGTGACGCGGTGGGCATGAGCACCGTGCCTGAGGTGATCGCTGCGCGGCAGATGGGACTTCCTTGCTTTGCGATGAGCGTGATAACCGACATGGGTGTGGAAGGGCGCATCGAAAAGACCACGCACGAGATGGTGCAACGCGTGGCCGAAAAAGCGGAGCCCAGTCTCACGTTGATCATGCGGGAACTGGTGGCGTCATGCTGATGGATCCCAGCCATAAGCCACAAGCTGCAAGCCTCAAGCTTATGGCTTGCAGCTTGTGGCTTATGGCGTTAACTGACCTCATTGCTCAGGACTCGCTCAACGTCCGCAAGCTCGGGCAGTGGAACCAGGCCGGCTTGCCTTCCTCCTTCCTCTACGACAACACCTACAATTCCGTCTGGGGCTATGCCCGTGATGGCCATGAATACGGCATCATCGGTAGCACGATGGGTACGCATATCATCGACGTGACCGACGCCACGCAGCCCACGCAGGCAGCGTTCGTCGCAGGAGCCGTGCAAGGTGGCGATGTCGTGCACCGCGAATACAAGACCTATCACGACCGGTTGTACTGCGTCACGGATGAAGGACCGGGCACACTGCAGATCCTTGACCTGAGCTACCTGCCGGACAGTGTTCACAAGGTGTATGACAGCCACGCGCTCTTCTACCGTGCGCATTCGATATGGATCGACACCACAAACGCACGCCTGTACACGCACTATGGCAGCAGCGACTTCGCCATCTGGTCCCTGGCCGATCCGGACAACCCGACGCTGTTGTTGAAGCCACAGCAAAGCGTTCCCTGGTGGGGTGCGGTGGGTGGAGTGCACGATGCGTACACGGTGAACAACATCACCTACACGAACGATGTGGACGCTATGCACATCATCGACTTCACGAACGTGAACGCGCCGGTGCTGCTGGGTTCGTTGACCAACTACCCGCAGCCCGGGTACAACCACAGCGGCTGGTTGCACAACAACGGCTGGCTATACGTGATGGCCGATGAAACACACGGCACCGATCTGAAACTCTTCGATGTGAGCGACCCGACAGACATCCAGTTCATCGATACCATCGGTACGGACCGCGGCCCGTTGAGCATTCCACACAACCCGTGCTTCAACGGCGACCTGCTGCACGTGGCCTGGTACGAGGACGGCTACTGGTTGTGGAACGTATCCGACCCGGCACATGCGCAACTGCTCGGGTACTATGACATGCATCCGGAACCGTACAGCAACAGTTACAAGGGCGCGTGGGGTGTCTACCCGTTCCTTCCCAGCGGGCATGTGCTCATCAGCGAGATGCAACACGGGCTCTTCGTGCTCGACATCGATCAAGCGGTCGGGCTTGTTGAAAAGCACAATTGCGGAAATGCGGTGTTGACCATCGCGCCCAACCCGGTGCAGGACGAAGCACGCATCAGGATCCCGAGCGGAACCATGACACTGCTGGTGACCGATGCGATGGGCCGTGAGGTCATTCACCGCGAACGCGTTACCGGACCGGAAGTGCGGATCGATACACGCACCTTCGCACCCGGCCTTTACACGGTCATTTCGCGCGATGAGCGCACACTGCGAACCGGTACATTGATCAAGACGAACGAGGAATGAGCGCGCATTGGAGCGAGAAGTGGGAACTGGTGGTAGGCCTTGAAGTGCACGCGCAATTGCTTACCGCGAGCAAGGCGTATTCCAGCGATGCGAACGCTTACGGCGATCACCCGAACACGCTGGTGAGCCCGGTAACGCTGGGGCTTCCCGGAACACTGCCTGTGCCCAACACGAAGGTGATCGACCATGCCATCCGGCTCGGTCTGGCCTGCGGTTGCACGATCGCTTCGCGCATGCACTACGCGCGCAAGAACTACTTCTACCCGGACCTTCCAAAAGGCTACCAGATCACGCAGGACACCACGCCCATCTGCACCGGTGGAAGCATCGTGATCGGTGATGGTGACAAAGTGATCAAGCTAACCCGCATCCACATGGAGGAGGATGCCGGCAAGAGCATCCATGACGTGGATCCATTCAACACGCTGGTGGACCTGAACCGTGCAGGCGTTCCACTGGTGGAGATCGTGAGCGAACCGGACATACGCACCTCGCAGGAAGCCTATGACTACCTGGTGGAAGTGCGCCGCTTGGTCCGCTACCTCGACATCTGCGATGGCAACATGGAAGAGGGCAGCCTGCGGTGCGATGCGAACATCAGCGTTCGACCGAAGGGAAGCAGCATGTTCGGCACGCGCACCGAGGTGAAGAACATGAACAGCTTCAAGAACGTGCAGCGCGCCATCGAACACGAAGCGCAGCGCCAGGTGGAACTGCTCGAAAGCGGCGGAAAGGTGGTTATGGAAACGCGGACCTTCGATGCAGCGAAAGGCATCACGATCAGCTTGCGCAGCAAGGAAATGGCGCACGACTACCGTTATTTCCCGGAGCCGGACATACAGCCCCTGACCGTTACCGAGGCGAAGCGGACGGCCATCCGCGCGAACATGCCACCGCTGCCCCGCGAGCTGAAGCAGAAGTACATCGCCACCTTGGGGCTCAGCAGCTATGACGCGGCCATCCTCACCGATGACAAGGACACGGCGCTCTATTACGAGTCCGTATTGAAGCACACCACCAATGCCAAGGCAGCCGCGAACTGGGTGATGGGCGATGTGCGTTCCTGGATGAACGAACGCGGCTTGGAGATGAAGGACTTCCCGGTAAGCGCCGATCGCCTCGCGAGCCTGGTGAATCTCATCGATTCAGGGAAGGTGAGCCACACGCTGGCCTCGCAGAAGCTCTTTCCGCTCCTGCTCGCACAGCCCGGCACGGCGGACGAGTTGGCCATACAGCACAACCTGCTGCTTGATGCAGGTGATGACGTGATCGAACGCGCCACCCAGGAAGCCATGGCGCGCTATCCGGACAAGGTGCAGGCGTACCGTTCAGGCAACAAGGCGCTGCTCGGCCTGTTCATGGGTGAAGTGATGAAAGCCACCAAGGGCAAGGCCGATCCGCGCAATGCCAACACCGTGGTGAAACGCATGCTCGACAACAGCAACGGATAACATGATGACACGAACCGCTCTCTTCCTAAGCATCGCGCTGCTCGCTGGTTGCGCTGCGAAGGATCCGCGCCGCACCGTTGAGGTGAACATCGGCGGGGCCAACGGCAAGACGCTCTACTTCGACAAGTTCAGCGGGAACAAACCCGTTCATGTGGACTCCGTCCTGCTCGATGGAGAAGGCAAGGGCACCCTGCGCATACCGAAGCTCCCTCTCGATTTCTATGCACTGTCCCTTCAAGGCGGTGACATGCTCGTACTGATCCTCGACAGTGCGGAAAGCGTGACCGCCAGCGCGACAGCCGGCAACATGCAGGAAACAGCGAAGGTGACCGGCAGCCCGCACAGCGACCTGATGTACGGCTATTTCGAGGAGGCGAAGAAGTTCGACGAGCAGAAGCAGGAGCTCGTGAAACGGGTGAACGCGGATCGCGCGGATACCGATGCGATCGATCGCATCAATCGCATGAACGCCGAGTTCTACGAACGCTCCAAGACCTTCGCAACGGAACACAAGGCCAGCCCGGCCGTGCTCGCTGTCATGGGCCGCCTGAACATCCAGAACGAAGTGGCGCTCTTCAAAGAGGTGAAGGATGCACTGCGCGGCACCATCCCGAACAGCGAGTACTACATCGGCTTCCGTGACCAGGTGGACCGCATGGAGCAGCAGATGGCGGCGCAGAAAGCGCAGGAGGAGCAGATGGCCCGCCTGGACAACCTGATCCCTGTTGGAAGCGATGCCCCTGACTTCTCACAAGCCACTCCTGAAGGCAAGTCGCTTACCCTCTCCAGCCTCCGCGGCAAAGTGGTGCTCATCGACTTCTGGGCCAGCTGGTGCAAGCCCTGCCGCATGGAAATGCCCAACGTGAAACGTGTGTACCAGCAGTACCACAACAAGGGCTTCGAGATCCTCGGTGTTTCGCTCGATCGCGACAAGAACGCGTGGACCGGTGCCATCGCACAGGATGACCTTCCGTGGAAGCACGTGAGCGACCTCGCCTTCTGGAACAATGCCGCGGCCCAGCAGTACGGGGTGAGCAGCATCCCCTACACGGTGCTGGTGGATCGCGAAGGCAAGGTGCTTGCGAAGAACCTGCGTGGACCCGCGCTGGAAGAGAAGCTCGCCGAAGTCTTCAAGTGATAGCCGGTTCACATTGAGCACGGCTCAAGTACACGGATCGCGCAACGTATCGGCCACTCCCTCCGTGCGCCAATTGCGGTACACATCGGTCCGGCCCTGGTTCCTTTTCACATTACTGGCCTTTCCCTTTTCCCTTCTCGCACAGTCCTATTTCCAGCAGCAGGTAGACTACCGCATCGATGTGCGCCTGGATGATGCGAAGCACGAACTGAGCGCTTACGAGGAGTTCGACTACACCAACAACTCACCCACCACGCTCGATACCCTGTGGATCCATCTGTGGCCGAACGCTTACAAGGACCGATCCACCGCGCTGTGCGAACAGCTCGATCGCCAGAACAACCTTCTGCTCCACTTCGCTGAGGAACGTGCACGCGGCTGGATCGACAGCCTCGACTTCAAGAGCGCAGGTGTCGCCTTGACGTGGGGCCTCGATCGGAAGAACATCGACATCGCTTGGATCAAGCTGCCCGCGCCGCTTGCACCTGGACAACGCCTCACCATCACCACGCCCTTCCATGTGAAGATCCCCAGCGCGCGCATCTCGCGGCTCGGGCATGTCGGACAGGCCTACTACATCACGCAGTGGTTCCCGAAACCAGCGGTCTATGACAACCGTGGCTGGCACGCCATGCCCTACCTCACCCAAGGCGAATTCTACAGTGAGTTCGGCACCTTCGACGTCCGCATCACGCTGCCCGCGAACTATGTCGTTGGCGCCACCGGTCAGTTGAAGGACCCTTCGGAAAGAGCTTGGATGGATTCGCTTTCCACCGTTCCTTTCAGCGACGATCAGAAGTTCTACACGCGCAAGCAACGCGAACGGTTGAACGCAACCCCACCTTCCAGTGTGACAACGAAGACGTTGCATTTCCAGCAGGAGAACGTGCACGACTTCGCCTGGTTCGCCGACAAGCGCTTCATCGTGCGGAAGGGATCGGTGCACCTGGACCGTTCCGGCCGCGACGTGACCACATGGGCGCTCTTCACTCCGCGAGGCGCTGATGTCTGGAAGGATGCAGTGACCTATGTGAACGAGAGCGTTCGGCTGTACAGCCAGTGGGTGGGCGACTACCCCTATTCCAATTGCACGGCCATAGATGGTGGTAGCGCAGCCGGTGGTGGCATGGAATATCCCATGATCACCATCATCAACGATAGCGACAACCCCTTCGATCTGGATGTGGTGATCGCGCATGAAGTGGGACACAACTGGTTCTACGGCATGCTCGGCAGCAACGAGCGCGAGCATCCATGGATGGACGAAGGCGTGAACAGCTACTACGAGCAGCGCTATGTGGAAACGCGCTATCCCGGACGCCGGATGATGGACCTTCAGGGGATCCCGCTCGGTCTCATGACGGATCATCAAGGCATCACCTACCGCCAACAGAACGAACTGCAGTACCGCTACAATGCCCGGCGCAACCAGGACTCGCCGCCGGACACGCAGTCGAACGAGTTCGGCGAGCTGGATTACGGGACGACGGTCTATTCCAAGTCGGCTGTGGTCTTCGACAACCTCCGCGCGACGCTCGGCACAGCAGTCTTCGATTCCTGCATGCAGCGGTATTTCGACCACTGGCATTTCAAGCACCCCTACCCCGAAGACCTGTACCGGGAGCTCGGAGCGTATGAACGGCCTGGACTGCTAGCGCAATTGAACGAGGCGCTCGAGACCGCGAACAAAGTGGATCGCCATGGTGGAACCGGCCAGCAGAGCATCGTGCCGGAGATCGACCCGCGCAATGATGTTGGCGGCCTGCGCTTCCCGGAGATCAAATTCCTCGCTGGACTGGAGCGGGAAGACCGCAAGAGCATCTACTGGACACCCGCCATCGGCCTGAACGCCCACGATGGATGGATGGGCGGTGTGACCTTGCGCAACACCACCCTGCCGAGCCAACGCTTCGAATGGGTCGCAGCTCCCCTGTACGGGTTCAAGAGCGAACGGCTGGCGGGTGGCGCCCGCTTCGTTTGGAACCATGACCTCTTGCGGAGCCCTGCACTGCGCAACATCCACCTTGGCGTGTCAGCGTTCTCGGCTTCCCTTCCAGCGTTCGCTGAGTTGCAGCAGTGGTACCAGCGCGTGGTGCCCTTCGTTCAGATCGATCCGCGCAGCAAGCCCAACGGCATCGAGAGCAGCGTACGTTATAGGGTTATTTCACTGTGGGATCATGTGAAAGGTGATCTGGTCACCCAGGATCGCACCATCTCGATCGACGAGACGCGCCAGGATGTTTTCCATGAACTGCGCTTGAACGCTGAGCGGCACCGCGGACTGAACCCGTTCACCGCGAACTTGACCGCACTGCACCACGAAGCCTTCACGCGTCTTTCGCTGGACGTGCAACGCGAAGCCGTTTATGATGTCCATCGCCACCGTTTGACGGTTCGCTTGTTCGGCGGCGCTTTCCTGCGGAAGAAAGACGGCGCGCTAACGACGGCGATGGGTTGGCGCATGCACTGGGGCAGCAGCGACCTGCTTTACGACCACCTTTTCTTCGATCGCCAGTTCGTAGGCGACAACACCGCGAAGCAGTTCGTGAAGGACCAGGGCGGTTTCAAAACACCGACCGCTGCGGGCACGAGCGATTCGTGGATCGCGGCCGCCAACCTGGAGTTCGACCTTCCCTTCCGCCTGCCCGTCGCGTTCTTCGCGAGCTACGGTGCGGCACCGTTCACCATCATCGATCAGAACGGCCGACGCAACGACTGGAAAGGATATTGGGAGGCAGGCCTCGGTGTTCGCATCGTGCGCGATGTGGTGGAGATGTGGGTACCGCTCGCCTACTCCAACGATATCAAGAACGAGATAGAGACCGTGCGCGGCTTCACCTTCACCGACCGCATCCGCTTCGTGTTCGCTTTGGAACGGATGGATCCCACACAATTCCTTCGCAAAGCGCCACACTGATGAAAGCCGGCAAGAAGATCTTCTTCCTCTCGGACTTCCACCTCGGTGTGCCGGACCATGCGGCCAGCCTGGCGCGCGAGAAGCGCATCGTCGCTTTCCTGCGGGAGGCGGCGCGTGAGGCCGAGGAGATCCACATCCTCGGGGATCTCTTCGACATGTGGTTCGAGTACCGCAAAGTGGTACCGCGCGGGCATGTACGCTTGCTCGGCACCATCGCGGAGATCAGTGACAAAGGGATACCGGTGCATCTCTACATCGGTAACCACGACATGTGGATCTTCGATTACTTGCCGAAAGAGACCGGCGTGATCGTTCATCGCGAGGAAGTGTCACGCGAATGGAACGGCAGGCGGTTCCTGATCGGTCATGGTGATGGGCTAGGACCGGGCGACCATGGCTACAAGTTCATCAAGCGCGTGTTCCGTAGCCGCCTGTGCCAATGGCTCTTCGCTCGCCTTCACCCGAACCTCGGACTGGGCATCGCCGATTTCTGGAGCGGAAGAAGCCGACTGAAGAACTACGCGAACGACAGGAAGTTCCTGGGTGCGGAGAACGAGTGGCTCGCCATCCATGCGCGGGAAGTGCTGAAGACAACGCCGTACGATTTCTTCATCTATGGTCACCGCCATCTGCCGCTCGATCTGCGTGTTGGACCGAACAGCCGGTACATCAACCTGGGTGATTGGATCAGCTGGTTCACCTATGCGGTGTTCGATGGCGGCGACGTTCGCCTGATGCATCGCACGGAGGATGGCGCCTTGAGCGAGGATCGAGCAACGCCTGGAGAAGGTCGCTGAACCTTCGTTACTTCTTCCCCTTGACCAGAAACGCGATAAGATCGACCAACCGGCTGCTGTACCCGTACTCGTTGTCGTACCAGCCCATCACCTTCACCATATCGCCTACGACGCTGGTCAGTTGCGCATCGAAAATGCAACTGTGCGGATCACCCACGATATCGATGCTCACGATCGGATCCTCCGTGTAGCGCAGTATTCCTTTCATCGGTCCTGTGGCTGCCGCTTTGAACGCAGCGTTCAGCGCTTCAGCAGTGGGAATGTTCTTCACCCGGCAGGTGATGTCCGTGATCGAACCATCGGGCACCGGCACACGAATGCCTCCGCCGCCCAGCTTTCCTTCCAGTTCGGGGAAGATCCGGGTGAGCGCTTTCGCCGCTCCGGTCGTGGTGGGCACCATGCTTACGGCTGCTGCGCGCGCACGTCGGAGATCCTTGTGCGGCGCATCGTGCAGGCGCTGATCGCCCGTATAGCTGTGCACTGTGGTAACGAAGCCGCTCTCTATGCCGCACAGGTCCTGCACCACCTTGATCATCGGTGCAGCGCAATTGGTGGTGCAGCTCGCATTGCTGATAATGGGCTCATCCACCTTGAGGATGTTCTCGTTCACTCCCATCACCACGCTGGGGACGTCCGCGTCCTTGGCGGGCGCGGAAAGGATCACGCGTCCGGCCCCTGCTCTCAAATGTCCGGAGGCGAGTTCGCGTGTCAGGAAGAAACCGGTGCTCTCCACGACGATGTCGATGCCCAGGTCCTTCCACGGCAACGCAGCGGGATCCTTCATAGCGAAGGCCTTCACCTTCCTGCCTCCGAGCACGAGATGGTCGGGACCGTACCCCACTTCACTTTGGAACGTGCGATGCACCGAATCATACTTGAACAGATGAGCCAGCGTATGCGTGTCCGTGAGGTCGTTCACCGCCACCAGTTCGATATCCGTTCGCTCGGAGAGCAAGCGGGCAGTCACCCTTCCTATCCTTCCGAAGCCATTGATGGCGATCCTCACCGGTGCGCTCATGTTCCGTGGTTGTGCCTGCAAAGAAACGCCCGTTGGACCGGCGCGTGCTGACGAATGCTGTCCTGAAGCGACGGGATGCTGCGGCCCGATCAGGCCACGTGCTTCTCCGCGTGGTAACTGCTCCGCACCAGCGGGCCGCTTTCCACGAACGTGAAGCCGCGCTGCAGCGCCTCCTTCTCGAAGAAAGCGAAGCGATCGGGGTGGACGAACTCCACGACGGGCAGGTGCGCCTTGGTGGGTTGCAGGTACTGGCCGAGTGTCACAACGTCACAGCCCACACTGCGCAGATCATCCAATGTTTCCAGCACCTCGTGATCCTGTTCACCAAGACCAAGCATGATCCCGCTCTTCGTTCGGAGTCCGGCACGTTTGGCGCGCATCAGCACTTCCAAGCTGCGGTCATACTTGGCCTGCACGCGCACTTTCCGCGTCAGTCGTCGAACCGTTTCCAGGTTGTGGCTCAGCACCTCCGGCCTGGCTTCGAGAACGATGGCAAGGTTCTGCCATTCGCCCTTGAAATCCGGGATGAGCGTTTCCAGCTTCGTCTGTGGACTTTGGCGACGGACCGCCCTGATCGTTGCCGCCCAGATGTTGGCGCCGCCATCCTCAAGGTCATCGCGATCCACGCTGGTGATCACGCAGTGCTTCACGCCCATCAGTTGAACACTGCGGGCCACGCGAGCGGGTTCGAACGGATCGGCTGCCAAAGGGCGTCCAGTGGCCACCGAACAGAAACCACAACTGCGCGTGCAGATGTTGCCGAGGATCATGAAGGTGGCCGTGCCCGCGCCCCAGCACTCGCCCATGTTGGGGCAATTCCCGCTCTGGCATATCGTGTGGAGCTTATGCTCGCTCACGATGTTCCGCACGTTGCGGTAGCTCTCGCCCGTGGGTAGTTTCACCCGCAACCAATCGGGCCTGCGACGGTGGTGCGGAACGGCCGCGACTTCGGTGGTCTCGCTCATCGGATCTTCTTCCCTCCGAACTGAAGGGCCAAATAGAACTCCAGGAAGAACTGCTTGTTCTGAACGCCTTCGAATTCCGCCATGATAGGCACCGGCGCGGTGTAGGCGTCCAGCGATGCACCCACTTCCAGTGCTTTGATCCCGGAGTTCTCACCAGCGTATTCGAAGTTCAAGGCGAAACGGCCGAACGCACCGGTCATCACGCTCATTTCACCCAAGCCAAGGAACCACGAAGCGCGGCCGAAGATGTTGTTGGCGAAATGGCGCGCCGGATCATAGCGCTCTTCGATGATGTTGTCGTAGGGCGGGTTGTCCTTGCCATCGGCGCGATACCCGATCTCCAGGTAGATGGGCTTCAGGAAAGCGAACGATGGTCCCACGCCCCAGACATAATTCAGTTCCACACCGCTCTTGCGGATCTTCTCGGTGATGCGGTGCTTGCGCCCATATGTGAGACGGATGAAGTGCGTGCTGTTGAGCTTACCGTAGAAGTAGCCACGAGAGTCCTCGTAGTAGGGATTGTAGCTCTTCACCTCCTTGGGGTGCTTCATGCCCACGAGTTCGAAGCCGTAGAGATCGCGATCAGCAGCGGTCCTGTACTTGCCATAGAACAGGTGACCGCCCCAGCCACCGCCATGAAGGAGCGGCCCACCGTAGATCTCGTGGGAATAGAGCGTGCGACCTTGATCGTCATAGATGCTCTGTGCGGAGAGGGTCAGGCACAGGCAGAACGAAATGATGCTGAGCGGATAGCGCATCTGGGCTCGGGGGCGACCAAAGCTACAGCGCTCGAACGCACAAATGACCTTGCTTCGCGCCATGAACACGGCTTCGATCACTTATCTGGGGGACCTGAGGTGCCAAGCCACCCACATCCGTAGCGGCTCCAGCATCGCAACGGACGCCCCTGTGGACAACCACGGCAAGGGTTCGGCTTTCAGCCCCACGGACCTTTTGAGCGTTTCACTGGCTACCTGCATGATCACCACGATGGGCATTCTCGCTCCAGGGAAGGGCATTGAAATGCCCGCTTGTGAAGCGACCCTGGTGAAGCACATGGCCTCCGACCCCCGTCGTGTGGCACGGGTAGAGATCGTGATCCGCATGGCGGGTGCCGGGTTGGATCAACGGCAACGTAGCATTTTGGAGAACATCGCGCATACCTGCCCCGTGGCCAGAAGCCTGCATCCTGACCTGTTGCAGGAGGTCACCTTCCACTACGACCTCCAATGAAAAAGCCCGGAACGGACCCGGGCTCGATGCACGTTCATAACAAGGGTTCAACCCCTGGCCGCAGGCACGGGCTTGTCCAGCTTTCCTGAACCACCGTAGGCCGGGCAGGATTTGGAGGAATGACAGGCACTGAAAAGCACCACTGCGACGGCCATCAACGCAAGTACTTTGGTCAGCTGTTTCATCGTTGCTCGGTTCAATGTTCAGATGGTACCCAACGTGGGCTTCTCGCACAAAAGTAAAGGCTGAAACTGCCGTTCCTCTCAAAATGTTTCAACGATCCGATCGTCGATCTTTCCGCCATGAGCCTTCCTACCGGAACCGATAACGCGGTGAAGCGACCGGATATTGGCGAAGGCTGGTACGAGCGCCTTCAGGCCGAGTTCGATGCACCGTACTTCGCCGATCTGAAGCGCTTCCTGATCGAAGAAAGGGAACGCGGCACGGTCTATCCCAAGGGAAGGGAGATGTTCAACGCATTCAAGCTCACCCCATTTGAACGTGTCCGGGTCGTGATCCTCGGTCAGGACCCCTACCACGGCCCGGGACAAGCGCATGGGCTCTGCTTCAGCGTTCCTGAGGGCGTTCCAGCACCGCCTTCACTACAGAACATCTTCTCGGAGATCCATCGCGACCTTCACCTGCCCATCCCTTCAACGGGCGATCTGACCCCGTGGGCCAAGCAGGGAGTGCTGTTGCTCAACGCCACATTGACCGTTCGCGATGGTCAAGCTGCTTCGCACCAGAACAAAGGCTGGGAACGTTTCACGGATGCGGCCATCTCCGCCTTGGCCCGCGAGCGCAAGGGGATCGTCTTTCTGCTATGGGGGCGTTATGCGCAGGCCAAGGAAGCGTTGATCGGACAGGATCATTATGTGCTCAAGGCCCCTCACCCCTCACCGTTGTCCGCTCATCGGGGCTTCATCGGCTGTGGGCATTTCAGCCAAGCCAACGAACTGCTCGCGGCGCAAGGGCTTCCTGCTATCGATTGGCGCTTGTAATGCGTTGGACGTGGTGTTTGGCATGGGTACTGGCAAGCTTTGCGGCTACGGCGCAGACGCGCTATGTAACCGCCGGTGATGCGACGGACCTGCCCAAGCAATGGCGAGGCGTTTCAAAAGTGAACGGCCAAGCGGGCGTGGACCAATGGTGGCAGGGGTTGCGCAACCACCTGGTGGCGAAGGGCTGGCTGGAAGCCGCCTGTGATACGGTGCGGCAACACGGCGATACCAGCGTTTGCGTGATGCATACCGGGAAGCGCTACGCATGGGCGCGGCTCGGGAAAGGGAACGTGCCCACCGAGATCGCCTCGGCCGCGAGCTTCAGGGAAAAACTGTACACCGGCCGTGCGATCACGCCACGGCAGGTAGCACGCTTGTACGAAGGTCTGCTTGCCGAATGCGAACAGAACGGATTCCCCTTCGCAGTGATCGGGCTTGACAGCATCGAACAACGGGAGGATGGCCTGAATGCCGCTATGGATCTTGATCGTGGGCCATTGACGCACATCGACAGTCTGGTGGTGCGTGGCACAGCGAAGATCAGTGCGCGTTACCTGCAGGCACATACCGGCATCCACCCCGGCGACCTCTACGATGAACGATTGATCGTTGCGCTGGACAAGCGCATGCGTGAACTGCCCTTCGTCACGCAACGACAGGCGCCTTATGTGCTCTTCGCTCCGGGCATGACAAGGGTCTATCTTTTCCTGGACGCCAAACGGGCCAGCAGTTTCAATGGCATACTCGGCATTCAGCCCGATCCTGTCACCGGTAACGTGAAGCTCACCGGTGATCTCGATCTACGGCTGCGGAACTCCCTGCGCAGAGGCGAAGCGATCGACCTCAACTGGCGCGCACTGGCCGATCAGACGCAGGACCTGAAACTGCGGTTCAACTATCCGTTCGCCTTCAATACGCCCTTCGGCACCGACCTCAGCCTGAAACTCTTCAAGCGCGACACCACCTTCATCGAGGTGACCTTACGTGGAGCGTTGGAATACCTGCTGGGCCGTGGCGACAAGATCAGTGGCTTCGTGAGCCAGCGCACCAGTGAACGCTTGGGCCGCGACTTCTCCGCCACGGCTGGACTGGGTGATGTGAAGATCACCTCCTACGGTCTCGGCGCGGAACACGAACGCTTCGACTACCGCTTCAATCCACGCGAAGGGCTGGCTGCCGCGCTCGATGCTTCCGTAGGGAACAAGCGGAGCACAACGGCGACACTTGCCGACCAGGCGACCACCGGATACACCTACACCACACAATATGAAGTGAACGGCCGCGCGGTTTGGCACATTCCACTGGGAAGAAAAGGAACGCTCAGGATAGCGGGCCAAGGTGGAAGCATGGTGAACCCGAAACTGTACCGTAACGAATTGTACCGCATCGGAGGTATAAAGACCATGCGCGGTGTGGACGAAGCGTCCATCTACTGTTCCTCGTATGCCATCGGCACGCTCGAGTACCGTTTCCTTTTTGAAGAGAACAGCAATCTGCTGCTCTTCGTTGACAAGGGCTGGTGGGAGGACCAGAGCGAAGGCGAGTTCCGGACGGATGCCCCGATCGCCTTCGGTGTCGGCACGAGTTTCGAAACGAAAGCCGGGATCTTCAGCCTTACCTATGCCTTGGGCCGTCAGTTCAACAATCCGTTCGAGTTCAATGGTGGCAAGTTGCATTTCGGCTTCACCAGCTTGTTCTAGTCCAGCGGCATGATCGTGCGGTACTTGTTCCTTCGCTCCTGGCTAACTCTTTCCGTTCTTGCTTTCGCATTCGATGGAAAAGCACAACCCGGCACCAAGCAGGGGTTGGTGGACCTGTTCTTGGAGTACATGTCCGTGCGCTACCCGGGCATGCCCGCACAAAGCGAGGTCCTGTACATCTCGGTGCGGAACCAGCGGCTTTTCCACGTGAAGAACGGACGGCTGATTCATGAGTACACCATTTCCACCTCATCCCAGGGGCTGGGTTCGGAGAAGGACAGCTACCGCACGCCCACCGGCCTGCACTACATCCGCGAACGCATCGGCGAAGACCAACCCGCATGGAGCGTTTTCCGCGAACGCCGTTGCACAGGCGAACTCGCGGATAGTTGCAGCGGCGGACAAGAGGACCTCATCACCTCACGCATCCTCTGGCTCAGCGGTATGGAGTCCGGATTGAACGCCGGTGGTGCGGTTGACAGCTATGACCGTTGGATCTACATCCACGGCACTGCCGATGAATGTTCATTGGGTTCGCCTTCCAGCCACGGGTGCATCCGTATGCGCAACCGCGAGGTCATCGGCCTTTTCGATCAGGTGAAAGTGGGCACCCTGGTGGTGATCTTCGACAACTGAGGGCGCTACCTTAGGCCCATGATATGGGCGGGGCTGCTCCTCGGAATACTAGTCGGCGCGGCAGCATGCTTCCTGCTCATGCGTTCTTCCGCTGTAGTGGCCATTTCAGCGTTGAACGAGCGGCAACAACAGGAAAGAGCCGATCTCGCACAACGGCTAGCACAGGCTGAAGCCAAGGAGATCAGTGCTCAACAGGAGATCCTTCGATTGAGCCGCGATCTAGCACGCGAGCAGCACGCCAGCAAGAGCTTGAACGAACGCCTGCAGGAGCAGCGTGCGGAACTGGAGGCGCTGAACGAGCGCATGACGAAGGAGTTCCGGCTCGTTGCGGACGGCCTGCTGAAGGAAGCCGGCAAGGAACTCTCGACCCAACAGGAGAACAAGCTGAAACTGATCCTGGATCCATTGAAGGAGCGGATCCGCGATTTCGAGAAGCAGGTGAAGGATGCCTATGAAAGCGACGGCCGTGAACGCTTCGCGCTGAAGAGCGAGATCGCGCGCCTGGTGGAGCAGAACCAGCGTTTGAGCACAGAGGCCGACAACCTCACCAAGGCGCTGAAAGGAGATAGCCGCTCACAAGGCGCGTGGGGTGAAATGATCCTGGAGAAACTGCTCGAGAGTTCTGGCCTTGTTGCCGGTCAGGAGTACACCATGCAATCCAGCACCACACTGGATGATGGCTCGCGCTTGCGACCTGATGCGGTGATCTCCTTGCCCGAAGGAAAGCACCTGATCATCGACAGCAAGGTGAGCCTGCTGCATTATGAGCGTTTCACCGCTGCGGGCGATACGGATGAAAAGGACCGGCTGATCAAGCAGCATGTGGAGAGCCTCCGGTCCCATGCGCGTGGTCTTTCGGAGAAGGACTATACCAAGCTGTACGCGGTGAACAGCGTGGATTTCGTGCTCATGTTCGTACCGATCGAGCCCGCTTTCCTTCTGGCGTTGCGGGAGCGGCCCGAGATCTTCCAGGAAGCCTACGACCGCCAGGTGGTGATGGTGACGCACAGCACGCTCATGGCCACCTTGCGCACCGTTCACGGCATCTGGAAGAACGAACGCATCGCACGCAACCATTTGGAGATCGCCGACCGAGCAGGCAAGCTCTATGACAAGTTCATAGGCTTCACGGAGGACCTGATCAAGGTGGGTAACCAATTGAAGCTCGCCAAAGGCAGCTATGACGAAGCGATGAACAAGTTGAGCGAGGGCAGTGGCAACCTCGTGCGACGCGTGGAAGAATTGAAGAAGCTCGGAGCGAAGACCAACAAGGCCCAGAACGCCGCGTTGCTGGCCCGGGCCATCGAGGAACACAACCCGAGCGAAGCATGAAACGGTCGGCAATGCTCCTGTTGCTGCTCATTCCTTTCTTGAACGGCTGCGTGTCCTACGTTCCCGTGGCGGGTGGCGACAATTTCGCCTACCTCTACGGCAAGGGCGCGGCGGCGGTGCGTGTGGACGCGCGCGCCTACAACCCTACCGCTGACAGAACGGTCATCTATTTCAAACTGCACACCCAGGACCTGCTTTACAAAAGCACCGGTGGAGGCGGTCCGTTCCATGCACGCGTGCTGCTGAAGTACGAAGCCTATCCTTCCATGGGTGACCCCACGTTGCTGGACAGCGCCAGCACCTGGGTGAAGGACAGCAGCCAGCAACCCGATGAGGACAAGGAACTCATCGGCAGCATCGATATGCGACGGAACGAACGGACCTCGTTCGTGGTGAAGATCACCGCGACGGACGAGAACCGGGACACACAAGGCGTGACCTACATACCCGTTCAACGCGGCAGTCCCGGCGCGCGCCAGGATTATCTCCCGGTATCGGAACGTGGTGTGCCCATCTTCGGGGATCAGGTGAGGCCCGGTACCACTGTGAAGCTGCGATGCGAACAACTGGCCGATCGCACGCTCACGGTGCGGCACTTCAACTCGCCGGACAAGCTGCCCGCTCCGGTGTTCGTGACCAACAATGAGGCGGTGCCCATGGTGGAACTGGATACCACCTACGCGGTGCAGGTGGACGCGAACGGCACACTGGCGATCACAGCGCCGGACCATGGCTTCCTTCACTTCCTGGGCGATACCGCACAACACGACGGTTACACCCTGTTCACGTTCAACAAGGCCTTCCCTACCGTATCACAAGCCGAGGACCTGGTGCCACCGTTACGCTACATCACCAGCCTGCAGGAATGGGAGCGCATCACCGGTTCGGCGCAGCCGAGGTCGGAGATCGAACGCTTCTGGACCGATGCGGCGGGGTCGCGCGATCGCGCAAGGGAGCTGATCGAGGCCTTCTATTCGCGAGTGGAAAGTGCGAACAGGCACTTCAGCAGCTGGACCGAGGGCTGGCGGACGGACCGCGGCCTGGTCCACATCATCTTCGGCACACCGAACACCATCCACCGCACCGCAACGGCAGAAAGCTGGACCTATGGCGAAGAGTCGAACCTGATGAGCCTGACCTTCGTGTTCCAGAAACGCGAAGGCTCCTTCAGTGACAATGACATGGTGCTGCGTCGCGATCCGATGTTCAAAACAGCGTGGTACCGCAATGTGGAAAGCTGGCGGAACGGACGCATTTCCCAGAACTGAACCCTGGTATGGCAAGGAACAATGAACTGGTCTGTGGCATCCGCCCGGTCATGGAGGCGCTCACCAGTGATGTGCATGTGGAGAAGCTCCTGATCCGAAGGGATCTCGGCGGCGAAGCCATCAACACGCTGAAACAGGAAGCACGGCTGCGCGAAGTGCCGTGGCAACCGGTTCCCTTGGAGAAATTGGACAAGCTCACGCGGGCTGCCCATCAAGGGGTGGTGGCCTACGTGAGCGAGGTGGCCGTGCAGGATCTGGACGAACTCATCCAACAGGCGTATGACCGGGGCGAGGATCCTTTCCTCATCGCCTTGGACGGTGTAACCGATGTCCGGAACATGGGTGCCATAGCCCGAAGTGCGGAGTGCTTCGGCGCCCATGGGCTCGTGGTTCCCAAGCAGTTCTCCGCGCGCCTTGGTAGCGATGCCATCAAGAGTTCCGCAGGGGCGCTGCTGCGGAAGCCCGTCTGCCGCGTGATGGACCTTCCGGCCGCCATCCGACGGGTCAAGGAGCACGGTATCAAGGTGGTGGCCTGTACGGAAAAGGCCGATGTTCCCTTGGAGGACCTCGATCTGACCGGTCCCGTCCTCATCGTGGTAGGCGCAGAGGACGTGGGGATATCCGAGACCATTATTCAACTATCTGATCTTCAGGGAAAGATCCCCATGGCCGGGCAGATCGGCTCATTGAACGTGAGCGTTGCTGCCGGGATCGCCTTGCACCGTGTGCTGACTCACCGATCGCAGTGAGCTGGGCAGTCATTCAGAATTGTCCATCGATCGATAGGACCCATTGGTCGGAAACCTTTCCGGCCGTTCGGGGGTAGAAAGGGGCGCTCTTCCTGGGATCGGACCATGCGCCAACACGCTACTGGCGCCCGGTGCCTTGCAGAGCGCAAACCGCTCGGACAATGGCACACGTCGCTCTTCGTACGCTGATCGTCATCATCTACCTGACCTTCAGCCAGCTTTCCAAAGCCCAAACGCCACCTCAAGGTGCCTCGGACAACGGACCGAAGGTGGCCTTCCGCATCACGGACCTTACCAATGAAGAACGTGATGCGCTCGCCCGGGCACTGGTGCAACGGGGAGACGCACGCTTGGCGTTCGCCTGTGTACCAGCAGGCATCCTGATCATCGAAGCAACTGAGGCGGGCCGCACGTCCGACAGCCTCAGATTGCGCGCATTGCCCGGCTTGCTGGCCCATGTGCAACCCTCCCGCATCCAAGAAGAGCACCTGACCCTTGCGAACGCAGAAAGCCTCTGCGCTGACAGCCGAAGTCACTGAGCCATGCGCGAAACCCAGAACTCTTCCAACATGTTGAGCGCTGTTCGGCGGTCGTTGATGTCCGTCGTCCTCCTTTTCACCCTGCTTGCCGTAAAGGCACAGCTGACCGTCAGTTCACAGTCGAACCTGCAACAGCTTGCGCAAGCGATCACGGGTAACGGTGTTACGATCAGCAACCCATCCATCTCCTGCAATGCCCTCGGCTTTGGCGAATACTCGTACACCGGAACCGACATGTCGATCACGGAAGGTGTGGTCCTCACCTCCGGACGGATCACCGATGTGCTCGGGCCGAACGACGCGGGAAACACGACCTTCCAAGCGAACACGTCGGGCAATTCCCTTCTGAACAACGTTACCGGTCGCACGACCTACGACGCATGCAAGTTCGAATTCGACATCATTCCGACCGGCGATTCGCTGCGCTTCGATTTTTCCTTCGCCAGTGAGGAATACAACGAGTGGGTCGGATCACAGTTCAACGACGTCTTCGGCTTCTTCATAAGTGGCCCCGGGGTAGCCGGTGACGCAGGAGCTGGAAGCAACCACAACATCGCCTTGGTGCCCACCACGAACACACCCGTAACGATCAACAACGTCAATAACGGATCGAACTCCTCCTACTATATCGACAATACCGGTGGTTCGGAAACGCAGTATGACGGCTACACCACTGGTCTGTTCGCGTTGGCTTTGGTCCAACCTTGTCAGACCTATCACTTGCAACTCATCGTTGCGGATGCATCCGATCGCAAGTTTGACAGTGGTGTGTTCATCGAGAAGATCAACAGCCCGACGGTGACGATGTCGAGCTACACCCAGAACGGCACACCGCACATGGTCGAGGGATGCAATCCGGGATGGGTGCGTTTCGACCGCGGCGCACCGCGCCCCTCTGCTCTCACGCTCCAATACTACCTGGATGGTACGGCCATCAACGGAACCGACTACACCGCCATCGGCAACGTGAACAACAACGTGGCCAAGTCCATCACGATCCCCGCCAACGCGGGTTTCGTCGACCGGCCGGTCAATCCCATCTTCGATAACATCAGTGAGGGCACCGAGTACCTGCGCTTCCGCCTCGGTAACCCCAACTGCCCCAGCATTCCGCTGGACACGCTCATTTTCGACATCGTTGATTCCGTGTTCGCGACCTGTACACCGAACGGCACCATTTGCCGGAACGACAGCTTGCAGTTCGTGATCACCGGTGGAAGCAATTTCAGTTGGACACCTGCCACCGGGTTGAGCTGTACGAATTGCCCGAACCCATGGGCACGCCCTACCGTGACCACGAACTATCAGGTCACCGTAGCGGACGGCACCTGTTCACGCGTGTTCAATCGCCAGGTGAAGGTGAGCAACCTGACGCTTTCGGCCGTGGTGACGAATCCGCTCTGCAACGGCAACACCAACGGCGCGATCAACCTTACCGTGAGCAGCGGCATCGCGCCCTACACCTATGCGTGGACCGGACCGAACGGCTTCACAGCAAGCACGCAGGACATCACCACTCTTGCCGCCGGAACCTATACCGTGATCGTCACCGATGCCGCTTGTACCCGCACCCAAAGCTGGAACGTGATCGAACCCGCTGCATTGGCTGTAACCCTTACGCCGAGCATTCTGGCTTTTGGACAGAACATCCGGTGCCACGGCGGCAACGATGGAACGATCTCCTCAGTGATCAACGGCGGTACCGCGCCCTACATCCTGAGTTGGAGCGGACCGAACGGATTCTCCTCATCCAACACGAACATCAGCGGTCTGTATGCCGGCTCTTACACATTGACCGTTACCGATGCGCATGGCTGCCAGACCTCCGCCACACAAGCGCTGGTGGAAGCCGCACAATTGAGCGCCAGCATCTCCGGGATCTCGAACGTGCTCTGCTTCGGCGATGGTCTCGGTGGTGCTACCGTGAACGGCTCCGGTGGTATGCCTCCTTACAGCTTCACGTGGAACACATCACCGGTGCAAAGCACGGCGAGTGCCACATCCCTGGCTGCCGGGAACTACATCGCTACCGTTACGGACGCTTACAACTGCACCGCCACGGCCAATGCGATCATCGGCGGACCTGTCTCAGGCCTGAGCACGACGGTCACAACGCTCACCCATGTGAAATGCCGAGGCGCCAGTACCGGCGTAGCTGCCATTTCCACCGCGGGCGGCACAGCACCCTACTCTATCAGCTGGAACACGGTGCCTGTGCAGAACGGTGCAACGGCCAGCAACCTTCCCGCCGGAACATGGACCGCCACCGTTACCGATGCCAACGGTTGTCAGACCACACGGGCGATCACCATCACTGAACCGGCATCGGTACTGAGCGCATCGCTCTTCTCCCAGACCGACGTGCTCTGCTTCGGTAACACGACGGGTAGCGCAACAGTGAGCGCAAGCGGCGGCACCGGACCCTACACCTACCAATGGAACACCACTCCGGTCCAGAACGGCGCTACTGCCAACAACCTGGCCGCTGGCGCTTACACCTGCACCGTGCGCGACGTGAACAACTGCAGCACTACGTTGAACGTGACCATCACGCAACCCGCTGCAACGCTGAGCGCTTCGATCAGTGCGCAGACCAATGTGCTCTGCTTCGGCAACAGCACCGGTAGCGCAACGGTGAGCGCGAACGGCGGAACCGCTCCTTACGCCTACTCCTGGAACTCAACGCCGAGCCAGAATACCGCTACGGCAAGCAACCTGATCGCTGGCAGCTACACCTGCACCATCACCGATGCCAACGGCTGCTCGATCACCCGCAACGTGACGATCACGCAACCAGCGGCAACGCTGAGCGCTTCGATCAGTGCGCAGACCAATGTGCTCTGCTTCGGCAACAGCACCGGTAGCGCTACGGTAAGTGTGAGCGGTGGTACCTCACCTTACTCCTACTCCTGGAACACCACCCCGATCCAGAACACCGCTACGGCCGCCGGACTTGTCGCGGGCAACTACACCTGCACCATCACCGATGCCAACGGCTGCTCGATCACCCGCAACGTGACGATCACGCAACCGGTGACTACACTCAACGCTGCGGTCAGCGCGCAGACCAATGTGCTCTGCTTCGGCAACAGCACCGGTAGCGCTACGGTGAGTGCGAGCGGCGGTACCGCGCCCTACTCCTACTCCTGGAACACCAACCCGATCCAGAACACTGCCTCCGCCACCGGACTTGTCGCTGGCAATTACACCTGCACCATTACCGATGCCAACGGTTGCAGCACCACGGAGAACGTGGTCATCACGCAACCCGCAGCCACCCTCAGCGCTTCGATCAGCGCGCAGACCAACTTGCTCTGTTTCGGCAACAACACCGGTAGCGCAACGGTAAGCGCGAACGGTGGAACCGCTCCCTATACCTACTCCTGGAATACCACCCCAGCGCAGAACACCTCCTCCGCCACGGGACTTATCGCTGGCAGCTACACCTGCACCATCACCGATGCCAACGGCTGTTCGATCACCCGCAACGTGACGATCACGCAACCAGCGGCTGTACTCAGCACTTCGATCAGCGCGCAGACCAATGTGCTCTGCTTCGGCAACAGCACCGGTAGCGCTACGGTGAGTGCGAGCGGCGGTACCGCGCCCTACTCCTACTCCTGGAACACCACCCCGATCCAGAACACTGCCTCCGCCACCGGACTTATCGCAGGTGGCTACGTCTGCACCATCACGGATGCGAACGGTTGCGGTACCACGGCCAACGTGACCATCACGCAACCGGCTGCTGCGTTGAGCGCTTCGATCAGCGCGCAGACCAACGTGCTCTGCTTCGGTAACAACACCGGTAGCGCTACGGTAAGTGCGACCGGCGGAACCGCTCCCTATTCCTACGCATGGAACACCACTCCCGCTCAGAACGCTGCCACCGCCACCGGACTTGTCGCAGGTAACTACACCTGCTCCATTACCGATGCCAACGGTTGCAGCACCACGGCGAACGTGACCATCACGCAACCCACTGCAACGCTGAGCACTTCGATCAGTGCGCAGACCAACGTGCTCTGCTTCGGCAACAGCACCGGTAGCGCTACGGTGAGTGCGAGCGGTGGAACCGCTCCTTACACCTACTCCTGGAACTCAACGCCGAGCCAGAATACCGCTACGGCAAGCAACCTGATCGCTGGCAGCTACACCTGCACCATCACCGATGCCAACGGCTGCTCGATCACCCGCAACGTGACGATCACGCAACCAGCGGCAACGCTGAGCGCTTCGATCAGTGCGCAGACCAATGTGCTCTGCTTCGGCAACAGCACCGGTAGCGCTACGGTAAGTGTGAGCGGTGGTACCTCACCTTACTCCTACTCCTGGAACACCACCCCGATCCAGAACACCGCTACGGCCGCCGGACTTGTCGCGGGCAACTACACCTGCACCATCACCGATGCCAACGGCTGCTCGATCACCCGCAACGTGACGATCACGCAACCGGTGACTACACTCAACGCTGCGGTCAGCGCGCAGACCAATGTGCTCTGCTTCGGCAACAGCACCGGTAGCGCTACGGTGAGTGCGAGCGGCGGTACCGCGCCCTACTCCTACTCCTGGAACACCAACCCGATCCAGAACACTGCCTCCGCCACCGGACTTGTCGCTGGCAATTACACCTGCACCATTACCGATGCCAACGGTTGCAGCACCACGGAGAACGTGGTCATCACGCAACCCGCAGCCACCCTCAGCGCTTCGATCAGCGCGCAGACCAACTTGCTCTGTTTCGGCAACAACACCGGTAGCGCAACGGTAAGCGCGAACGGTGGAACCGCTCCCTATACCTACTCCTGGAATACCACCCCAGCGCAGAACACCTCCTCCGCCACGGGACTTATCGCTGGCAGCTACACCTGCACCATCACCGATGCCAACGGCTGTTCGATCACCCGCAACGTGACGATCACGCAACCAGCGGCCGCACTGGCCATCACAGGAGTTGTAACACCCGCTACCTGCGGTGGGGCCGCCACCGGTGCGGTGAACGCCACCGTGACCGGAGGAACCGGAACCTACTCCTTCGCATGGTCAGGGCCTGGTGTCTTCACTGCGATCACCGAAGACATCTCAGCCCTTACATCCGGCGTGTACTCCCTGACCGTAACGGACGCCAATGGGTGTTCCACCAGCTCGAGCTTCAATGTCGGCCAGCCGGGCCTGTTCAGCGTGAACGGAACGGTGAGCAATTACACTGGAGGCTGGAACGTCAGCTGCCCCGGTGGATCGAACGGTGCGATCGACATGACGGTGAGCGGCGGCACTACGCCTTACACCCACGCATGGAGCGGCCCGAACGGATACACTTCCGCCTCGCTCGACCTCACCGGCCTGCAGGCTGGTGCCTACACGTACGTGCTCACCGATGCGAACGGCTGCAGTGTCAGCGCCAGCTTCAACCTGACGCAACCCAGCCCGGTCGTTCTCTCTACGAACACCGTACAACCCATCACCTGCAACGGTGACGCGAACGCAGCGCTCAGTGTCTCCGCTTCGGGTGGAACAGCTCCGCTGACGTATGCATGGAGCGGCCCTGGAGGTTATACAGCAGCTACAGCTTCGATCAATGGTCTTGCTCCGGGCACCTATTCGCTGGTCGTTACCGATGCGAACGGTTGCACGGACGGCGGCACCAACGATTGGACCTTTGCCGACCCTGCAGTGCTTACCCCTGGCGCCAGTGTTACAACCAACGTGAGTTGCTTCGGCGCTGCGGACGGTAGTGGGACGGCGAACGTCACCGGTGGGATCGCTCCTTACAGCATCATCTGGAACACGACCCCAGTGCAATCGGGTGCGACCGCATCCGGTTTGAACGCTGGTAGCTACACCGTTACCGTCACGGACGCCCGCGGCTGTATACGCGGACAAAGCATCACCATCACCCAGCCCGCTGCTGCGCTCAGCGCCTCGATCGGTGCGCAAACCGATGTGCTCTGCTTCGGCAACAGCACCGGCAGTGCTACTGCGAACGTAAGCGGCGGCACCGCTCCCTATTCCTACGCCTGGAACACCACGCCGGTACAGAACACCGCAACAGCCAGTGGTCTGACCGCCGGTGCTTACGCCTGCATCATTACCGATGCGCATGGGTGCAGCACCACTGTGAACACGAGCATCACCCAACCCGTTGCTGCGCTCAGCGCCTCGATCAGTTCCAGCACCAACGTGCTCTGCTTCGGCAACAGCACCGGCAGCGCCACGGTAAGCGTGAGCGGTGGTACTCCTGGATACTCGTATTCCTGGAACAGCATTCCGGTCCAGAGCACAGCCACCGCAGGCAATTTGCCCGCTGGCACCTTTGCCTGCACGATCACCGATGCCAACGGTTGCTCGCTCACCCGCAACGTAACGATCACACAACCGGCGGCCGCATTGAGCGTGAGCCTCGCTTCCCAAGTGAACGTTGGCTGTTTCGGCAACGCCACGGGCAGTGCGAGTGTTAGCGCGAGCGGCGGAACGCCGGCGTACAACTATTCCTGGAACACGACTCCGGTGCAGAACTCGGCTACGGCCACTGGCCTCGTTGCCGGCAACTACACCTGTACCATCACCGACATCAACGGTTGCAGCGCTTCACAGAACGTGACGATCACACAACCATCTGCGGCCTTGAGCGCGAACATCACCGCACAGACCAACGTGTTGATCTTCGGACAAAGCACGGGCAGCGCCACGGCGACCGCGAGCAACGGTACCGCGCCCTACGCCTATGCGTGGAGCAACGGCCAGACCAACGCTACCGCCACCGGCCTTGCGGCAGGTAGTTACAGTGTTACCGTCACTGATGCGAACGGTTGCATTGTGTTGGTGAACGTGACCATCACGCAGCCGGGTAGCGCCCTCTCCGCCAGCATCAGTGCGCAGACCAATGTGCTCTGCTTCGGCAACTCCACAGGTAACGCGACCGTTACCGCTGCTGGCGGAACCGCGCCATACTCGTATTCATGGAACACCGTTCCGGTTCAGAGCACCGCGACGGCCAATGGCCTGTCAGCCGGACCTTACACCTGCACGGTTACCGATGTCAATGGTGCGATGACCTCCGTGAGCGTCACGATCGCTCAACCTGCGGTAGCGCTGAGCGCCACGACCGCGACTCACGCAGACGTGCTGTGCTTCGGCAACAGCACCGGCAGTGCTTCCGTGAACGCAACGGGCGGAACTCCCGGCTATTCCTTCACCTGGAACACGGTTCCGGTGCAGACCGGTGCTTCTGCAGGTGGTCTCATCGCAGGCACCTATACCTGCTCGATCATCGACGCCAATGGTTGCAGCACGAGCCAGAACGTGACGATCGACCAACCGGCCTCCGCATTGAGCGTGAGCATCTCTTCCCAGACCAACGTTGGCTGCTTCGGTAATTCCACCGGCAGTGCGACCGCTACCGCGATCGGTGGAACGGCGCCTTATTCGTTCGACTGGAACTCACCGGTACCGCAGAACAACGCTACGGCGACCAACCTCGCCGCTGGTAACTACACCTGCACGGTTACCGATGCGAACGGCTGCGTGACCAGCGTCAACGTGACCATTACGCAACCCGCTGCTGGGCTAAGCGCGAGCATCGCTTCCACCACGCAAGCGACCTGCGGTCAATCGAACGGTACAGCGTCCATTGCCGTGAACGGTGGTACAGCACCTTACGGCTATTCTTGGAACTCGACACCTGCCCAGGTCACAGCAACGCTTACCGGTGTAACGGCAGGCGCTTATACCTGCACGGTCACCGATGCGAACGGTTGCATCGCGAGCGCCAGCGCAACGATCACATCCCCCAGTGGTCTGTCGATCGCCATTGTCAGCACCACGGCGCAAACCTGCTTCGGTACGGCCAATGGACAGGGCACGGTCGCCGCTTCCGGCGGAACCGCCCCTTACAACTACCACTGGAACACCGTACCTGCACAGAACGCGGCAACAGCCAGCGCACTGGTAGCGGGCACATACACCGCAACGGTCACCGATGCGAACGGGTGCAGCGCCAATGTGAACGTCAGCATCATCGGTCCGGCCTCTGCTTTGACGATCAATGTGGACAACGTGACCAACGTGTTGTGCTATGATGCCAACAGCGGCAGTGCCACGGTAAGCGCGCACGGCGGACTGGCTCCTTATTCCTACACATGGAACACCGCTCCGGTGCAGACCGGTCCGACCGCGGTGAACCTGACCGCAGGCACGTGGACGGTCACCACCAACGATGCCTTCGGCTGTGCCACCTCCATCAATATCCCCATCACCCAACCCGTGATCGGCATCAGCGCCTTCGTGGAAGAAATGGGCAACGTGTCGTGCCACGGTGGGAACAACGGCTACGCGACGTTCGAGGTATCGGGCGGCAGCGGCAGCTACAGCATGCAGTGGAACACCGTGCCCCCTCAGTTCGGCGCTACCGCTGTCGGACTGACAGCCGGTGTGTGGACCATCTCCATCAATGACCTGAACGGTTGCGATACGCAGAAGGACTTCTTCGTTACCATCGGTCAACCAGCTGCACCGTTGTCCCTCTCGACCCTGGTCTCCGATCACAATGGGTTTGCCATCAGTTGCTCCGGGGGCAGCGACGGCACCATAGACCTTACCACATCCGGTGGAACGCCCCCGTATGCGTTCAACTGGAGCGGCCCGAACGGCTTCACCTCCACCACGCAGGACCTCACAGGTCTCACGGCAGGCAACTACACCCTCACAGTGACCGATGCGAAAGGGTGTTCCGCATCATGGTCCACCACGTTGAGCGCTCCTCCCGCGATCACTTCCTCCGGCAACGTGACCACCGCGGCGTGTTTCGGTGCGAGCAACGGCGCTGTGGATGTGACTTTGGCAGGAGGCGTAGCACCCTACTCCTTGTTCTGGACCGGTGCGAACGCGTTCACTTCGAACAGCGAGGACATCACGGGTGTACCAGCAGGGGTCTATGTACTGAACGGTTCTGACGCCAACGGCTGTCCACTCCACTTCTACTATGATGTCAACGAACCCGGTCTGTTCACGGTAACAGGCACGCTGAGCAATCATGTCGGTGGGAACCAGATCAGTTGCTCGACCTCCATTGACGGTGCGATCGACGTGACCGCTACCGGGGGAACGCAGCCCTACACCTATCAATGGATCGGACCCAACGGCTTCACTTCGAACTTGGAAGACCTGCAGACATTGAGCGCCGGTGCGTACAACCTCACGCTCACCGACGCGAATGGATGCTCCGCGCTGGCGCAATACACGCTGAACGCTCCCGCTCCGCTCTACAACACACTTGCTCCCACGACGTATCCGAGCGGCGGCAATGTGAGCTGCGACGGCGCAGTTGACGGTGCGATCGACGCGAGCATCGGTGGTGGCACGCCCAACTACACCGTTCTCTGGACCGGACCGAACGGCTTCAGCGCGGCCACCGAGGACCTGAGCGGATTGCTGCCCGGCACCTATACCATGGTGGTAACCGACGCCAACGGTTGCACGGCGACACAGCAAACAACGCTGACCTCGCCTGCACAAGTGAACGCGAGCCTTACCGTAAGCCACTACAACAGTGGTGATGCCGTGAGCTGCAATGGTGGCAACACGGGAATGATCGACATCACGATCACCGGTGGTATAGCGCCCTACTCGGTCACTTGGAACGGACCAAATGGCTTCAACAGTTCAAGTCCTGATCTGAGCGGGCTCTTCGCCGGAACCTATATCGCCTCGGTGGTGGATGCCGCGGGTTGCGATACGACCTTGATGGTCACGCTTACGGAGCCCACGCCGATCACCACGAGCGGCGTCACCTCTTCGTTCAATGGATACGAGGTGGGCTGCGCGAATGCCTATGACGGCAGCATCGACCTGACCGCGAACGGAGGAGCCGGCAACTACACCTATCAATGGACCGGGCCGAACGCATTCGTGAACACGGCTCAGGATGTGAGCGGCCTTGCAGCGGGTGTGTACAATGTTTCCGTGGTGGACATGAACGGTTGTGCGAGCGCGCTCTCCTTCACGTTGCATGCACCTCCATCCATCCTGGCGACGGCAGACATCACCACAGCCACCTGCCAGGGCAGCAATACCGGTGCGCTCGACCTGTCGATCAACGGCGGAGTCGCTCCTTACACGATAGCATGGACCGGACCCGGCGGATTCACAGCGAACTCAGAAGACCTGAACACGCTGTTCGCTGGAACCTATGTTGCCACGGTGGTCGATGCCAATGGATGCACCACGGTTCAGAACTACGACGTCAGCGAACCCGGTGTGTTCAACATCAGTGCATCACTGACCACCTATCCAGGTGGCTACGGCGTGAGCTGTGCGGGTGAAAGCGATGGTGCGATCGACCTCACAGCAACGGGCGGCACCGCTCCCCTGTATTTCGCTTGGAGCGGCCCGAACGGCTTCGCGGCGATCAACGAGGACATCGACAGCCTGTCGGCAGGCAACTACCAATTGCTGCTCACCGATGCCAATGGCTGCACCCAACTGGAAGATTGGACATTGACCACTCCGAGCGCGGTGAACGTCGGCTTGATCGCCTCCCAGTATTTCGGCGGTGCGAACGTGGCCTGCATGGGCAGTTCTGACGGCAGCATCGACGCGGTGATCGTTGGCGGGGTTTCACCCTACACCGTGCAATGGACCGGCCCGAACGCCTTCCAGAGCATCAACGAGGATATCACCGGACTCTCCTCCGGCACTTACCAGGTGAACGTGGTGGATGCCATCGGCTGTCCGGCAAGTGCTGATCTGACCTTGACCGAACCCACGCCTATCGATGTACAGCTCAGCTTGAGCCAGTACATCAGCGGTGGCAACGTGAGTTGTTCGGGTGAGACGGATGGCAGCATCGACGTCGACCTGAGTGGCGGTTCGTTGTTGTACTTCATCAACTGGACCGGCCCGAACGGCTTCGTGAGCAACAATGAGGATCTCTCCGGCCTGGCGGCTGGCCAGTACAACGTGACCGTCACGGACGCGAACGGCTGCCCGACCATGGCCAGTGCGAACCTGATCGCTCCGCAACCGATCGTGATCGACCTGAACGTGATCCCGCACGGCGGCGGCTTCGCGGTAAGCTGCAATGGTGATACGACGGGTGTGATCGATGCCACGGTGCAAGGCGGCGCGGCGCCTTTGACCTACCAATGGAGCGGCCCCAACGGCTTCACCAGCTCGAACGTGGACCTGAGCGGTGTGGGTGCGGGCACATACGACCTGCTGGTGACCGATGCGGCAGGTTGCACGGGAACGGCCAGCGTAACGCTGAACGAACCGAGTGGCGTGAACAGCCTCAGCACGCTCAGTGATGCAGGGAACGGCTACCAGCTCTCATGCGCCAGCAACGACGGAAGCATCGCCATCACGGCGGCCGGAGGACAAACACCTTATCTCTTCGACTGGAGCGGACCCAACGGTTTCGCTTCGTTGGACCAGAACATCACCGACCTGGCCGCTGGCGAATATGTCCTCACGCTCATCGACGCGAACGGGTGCACCAGCGTAGATACCTTCCTGCTTGCCGCGCCCACACCGCTGTCCGCCAGCCTCGCCGTTGGTGGTAACATCTGCGATGGCACGGATGACGGTTCGATCGATCTGCAACTGACAGGAGGTGTCGCGCCTTACAACTACAGCTGGAGCGGACCCGATGGATTCACCGCTTCCACAGAGGATGTGAGCGCGCTTCCCAGCGGCACCTACACGGTGAACGTGAACGACGCCGGTACCTGCTCCGGTACCTGGAACGCAACGATCATCGCTTCGAGCCACATGGACCTGCAGGTCTATGTCAGCGACTACGGGAACTTCAACATTCCCTGCTCGGGTGACAGCACCGGCGTGATCGAAGCAACGCTCACCGGAGGTGAACCACAACTCTCGATCATTTGGAACGGACCGAACGGATTCACCTCGAACGACACGCACCTCAGCGGTCTGGTGGCCGGTGATTACCAGCTTCATATCGTTGACGGTAATGGTTGTGCCCTGGACAGTTCGATCACGCTTACCGCCCCGGCATCCCCGATCGCCGCTTCGCTCACTCCGGCCCTTTACGCGGGAGGCTTCAACGTGGCTTGTCACGGTGGCAACAACGGTGCGATCGCAACGGACATCACCGGTGGAACCGCTCCGTATGAGGTGGTCTGGCACGGCGGCAACGACAGTTCCTATGTCGGCGAGGACGTGACCGGGCTTACCGCTGGCCTATATGACGTTGTCGTGACCGACACCAACCAGTGCTCGTTCACCACCAACATCACGCTGACGGAACCACCCGCCCTGTCGGCTGATGTCACCACGTCAGAACACAACGGCTTCAACACGAGCTGCGCGAACAGCAACGATGCGAGCATTCAAGCTGCTGTAAGCGGTGGAACTCCAGGACTTACCATCCAATGGACAGGTCCGAACGGGTTCACCTCCAACGCGGGGGAGCTGAACGACCTCGCGCCGGGTACCTACTACTTCAGCTTGTCCGACGCGAACGATTGTGCACTGCTCGATACCATCACGCTGACCGCACCTGGAGCCGTTGACCCTGTTCTCACCGCTGGCACCTTCCCCAGCGGAAGCAACATCAGCTGTGCAGGCGCTAACGATGCAACGGTCGCGGTGGATATGCAAGGTGGCGCTGGCGCGTTCACGGTACAATGGACAGGGCCGAACGGCTTCAGTTCAAGCGATACGAGCCTGAGCGGTCTTGGCGCAGGTAGCTATTGCGTTACCGTAACAGACGCCAACAACTGCACCGGCCAGGAATGCATAGCATTGATCGAACCGCAAGCCCTTGCGGTGAACGCGGAGGCCAGCACGGCGGCCTGCGGTGGCAACACCGGAAGTGTGGATGCTACACCAAGCGGTGGAAGCCAGCCTTACGCGTTCCTCTGGAGCAACAATGCGGTCAGCGAGGACATCGTCAACGTGGCGCCGAACACCTATGTGATCACCGTTACCGACGTGAACGGGTGCTCCGCCAGTGCAAGTGCTCAGGTGATCGCTTCCCCCGGCGTCACCGCAACGGTCAATGTGGACAGCGTGAACTGCAATGGAGGCACCGATGGGTCGATCGACCTGACCGTGACCGCCGGTACCGCACCTTACACCTTCGTATGGACCGGCGGTTCGAACACGGAGGACATCAGTGGCCTTCCTGCCGGTGGTTACACCCTCCTTATCACCGATGCGAACGGCTGTACTTGGAACGACCTGATCATCATCGGTGAACCTGCGCCGCTTACCGCGACCTCCGTAACATCCGAATACGCGAACGGCCATAATGTGAGCGGCTACGGCGCACAGGACGGCAGCATCGAACTCACTGTTGAAGGAGGTACGCCCGGCTATGGCTTCAACTGGAACAACGGGACCAGCAACAGTACCGCACACGGTCTTACGGCCGGTTCGTATGCCGTGACGATCACCGATGCGAACGGATGCAAACTTGACCTGTCGTTCGAGCTCGACCAGCCGACCGACCTGGCGATGCCTACCGGTTTCACCCCGAACGGCGATGGTAGCAATGATGCCTTCGTGATCCATGGGATCGAGGGTTACCGTTCCAACCAGCTGGTGGTCTTCAATCGCTGGGGGAACGTGGTGTATGACCAATTGAACTACAAGAACACCTGGCGGGGTGAGAACCAGCAAGGTGAACCGCTGCCCAATGGCACCTATTTCGTGATCCTTCGTTTGAACGATGGTGGGCTCACGCTACAGAACTATGTCGACCTGCGCCGTTGATCCATGGACCCCATGAAGAACCTGAGAAATACCGCGTTGACGTTTAGCCTCCTGGCCAGCGCTCTCTCCTTGCGCGCCCAACAGGAGGTTATGGTAAGCCAGTACATGTTCAACGGTCTCCTGTTGAACCCTGCTTACGCCGGAAGCCACCCCTATACCAGCGCCAGCCTCCTGCATCGTGAACAATGGACCAATATGCCGGGCGCTCCCACGACGAGCATCGGTGCTGTGGACGCTCCCTTGTGGAACGACCGGATGGGCTTGGGGCTGACCATCGTGCATGACAGGATCGGCATCAGCCGCGATCTGGAGGTGTCCGGTAACTACGCTTACAGCATCCGAACCGGAGGACGCAGCAGGCTGGCGTTCGGTCTCCGTGCCGGGATCTCCCTTTACTCAGCGCAGTTGAGCGACCTCACCTACTGGGACAACAACGACCAGGTCTATCAGCAGAACCTGAGCAACATCGCGGTCGGCAAGTTCGGCTTCGGACTCTACTGGCATGGCGAACGTTCCTTCATCGGGCTCTCCGTACCCACGATATATGCAGCCGATGGACAGCTCACACGCGCTGCTGCAAGCTCCTACGATCATTACTTCACTCGTCACTTCTATCTGTACACGGGGCGTGTGTTCGACATCACAGAGGATCTTGACCTCAAACCGTCCGCCCTCATCAAGTTCCAACCACAGGCACCACCCGAGGTGGACGTGAACCTCAACGCGCTCTATAAACAACGCTTCTGGCTGGGTGTGGGGTATCGTACCGGTGATGCGGTGGTGGGTATGGTGGAATACCAGGTAAGCCCATTGTTGCGTGTCGGATATGCTTATGACATGACCACCTCCATGCTTCGCTCGTACAGTGGCGGTTCGCATGAGGTCATGCTCGGTATGGACTTCGGCAAGGACCCTATCCGCATCAAAACCCCGCGCTATTTCTGATGGCAACGACCATGAAGACCCCGTTGATCGCAGTGCTCGTCGCCACACTGCTCACCTCCTGCACGCGGTACCATGTGCGCAAAGGGAACGATGCGTATTCGCTGATGGCCTATCACAAGGCACAACATCACTATGCGAAAGCGTTGCCCCATCACCCGGACAGGGATGTGATGATCCGAATGGCCGAATCATGCCGCGCCCAGAACCTCATGCTCGATGCGGCCACGTGGTACCATCGTGCCGACAGCATCGCTCCGCTGAACGGAACTCCAGCCTACAACTACGGACGGTGCCTGTTGGCGTTGGGTGAAATGGAAAAGGCCCGGGATCGGTTCTTCGCAGCAGTGCAGGAGAACCCTGAGAACGATGAGGCGGTAGACCTGTACATGTCCTGCCTGTCCTATCCTTCCTTCTACGCCGATAGTGGACGCTTCGTCGTGAACGCGCTCACCCTTCCGGGCCTCACGAACGTCTTCTCCGCGACGCCCTACAAGAAAGGTCTGCTCGTGGCCGGGGAGAAGGAGATCACGCTCTCCAAGGCCAACCCGTGGAACGGCATGTCCTTCCTTGATCTCTATTACTGCGAGAAGAAGACCATCGTTACCTGGCAGGAAGCACAACCGCTTCCGGGCGCGGTCAACGGTGCCTTCCATGAAGGACCCGCGATCGTAGCGGACAGTGGCCGCACGCTCTATTTCACACGCAGCAATTACACGGACCGAAAGCTGGGCAAGGATGCGAGCCACACGAGCCATCTGAAGTTGTTCCGCTCCACGTTGGACAGTTCGAGCAAATGGTCCGATGTTCGCGCCTTCGCCTTCAATGGCGAGGATTTCTCCGTAGGTCACCCGGCGCTCAGCAGCGATGGGCGCACGTTGTACTTCGCGAGCGACCGGCCCGGTGGCTTCGGGGGATCCGATATCTGGATGAGCCGGGACAACGGCACTGGATGGTCTGCACCGGAGAACCTGGGACCAACGATCAATACGCAAGGCAACGAACTGTTCCCGACCGTCAACGGCAACGTGCTCTACTTCAGCAGCACGGCCCATTCCAATATGGGCGGCCTCGACATCTTCGAGTCACACTTGGAGAACGGCGCTTGGAGCGCACCGAAGAACATGAATGCGCCGATCAACACACCACACGATGATTTCGGGTTCGTGATGGAAGAGGCGGGCAAGAGCGGCTATCTCAGCAGTGACCGCGATGGTGGCGATCGTATCTACACGTTCACCATGTACGAACCCACCTTCGTCCTTGATGGGTTCGTGATGGACGACTCCGCCCGCTACCTGCCCAACATGGTGGTCACCCTGACCAACCTCGCCAACATGCAGGACACCTCGATGACCACCGGCGCCGATGGTCATCTGTCGTTCCACTTGGAACCGAATTCCGATTACAAGTTGAAAGCCGAGCGTTCGGACATGATGACCAGCTCCCGCGCGATCACCACCAGGGGGCTGTCACGCAGCGACACGCTTCACGTGCAGTTCAACATGCAGCCGGTGATCTTCAATAAAGCCTTCGCGCTGGAGGACATCTACTATGATTACGACAAGTGGGATCTGCGACCGCGATCCACCGTGGCGTTGGACAAGGTGGTGCGCCTATGCCTGGAGAACAGCGACCTGACCTTCGAGCTCGGCGCGCACACGGACTGCCGCGGCGGCGACATGTACAATCTCGTGCTCAGCGATGCACGCGCCAACAGCGCGGTGAACTACCTTATCCAGCATGGCGTTTCGCCCGACCGCATCGTGGCCAAAGGCTATGGTGAGACCATGCCGCGCAACAAGTGCAGCAATGGTGTCAAATGCACCGAAGAGGAGCACCAGGCCAATCGCAGGACCGAGTTCAAGATCACCGGAATACGAGAGGTCGTCGATCAGCCTTGAACGACCGACGGATCACCTGGCGATCACCACCGAAGCATGCAGCGAAAGGGCTTTTGAGAGGCCCTTTCGCCCTTTCAACGGATCCGCCTGGAACGCTCACGCACCTCCTGCGCATAAGGGACACCCTTCACCTTCGCTTCCACCCAGGACAAGAAATCGAAGTAGTTGAGCACGGTACCCTCGTGTGGATCCTTCAACAACTTCTGCAGTCCATCCCGCAGCGTTGTGAAAAGCTCGCGCTTCGCGTGAGCCTGTGTGGCACGTGCGAGCTTCTTGATGCTCTCCATCAGCAGGGTTTCCATCTGGTGCGCCCGGTGCCGCTTGTTGAGGAAGCGATGCGTACTGCGCACGACATACTCCAGCAGGTCGAAGTTGCCCAGTTCGTAATGCACGAGCAGATTGAGCAGCCTCGCATAGATGAAGATATCCTGACGAAGTGTGGGCTCCGTATCGTTCAACACCTTGTTCAACCAGAACAATGATCGGTTCACCTGGTCCGCACCGAAGTGCACGCAGGCGAGCGCATGATAGAACTCGAGCTGGTGCTCCTTATGCAACCGCTCACCGTAGCGCTCGATCCCCTGCATGATGGGACCCGCCAGATCGATAGCCTTCTCATAGTCGCCGATGCGGTCCAGCAGTCGCAACTCGCACAGGTAGCTCGCTTGGAACACCTGCACCTCGATGTCCATGCCTCCGAACCCCTGCTCCTCATGGAGTTTCCGCATGTACTGGATCTCTTCCCGGGCCTGCTTGTACTCGCCGAGCTCGATCCGGCAGAGGATGATGTACTGCAACGCACGCACGTACCGCTTGGGAAGGTCGGACCGCAACAAGCGTTGGTCGTCCAGTATCTGCCGAACGCGCGCGAACTTCTCCATGCTGACGCGCCAGTCACGCTTCGCCCAATTGCAGAAACCCTGAGTGTAGTAGCAGATCGTCGCAGCACGCTTGCTCAAGGCCGTGTTCTTTCCCTTGATCAACGGATGTTCGCTTATCTCCTCCACCATGGCCTGCTCCTCCTCTGTGCGCACGTAGCCACCGCTTCGGAAGACGTAGTTGATCTTCGAATAGAGAATGTGATAAGCCGCGAGGTTCCTCAGTTTCTCGATCACCTCACGTTCCTCCTCGATCAACCCATCAAGATCCTTGGTGAACTCGCCGCTCTCATAAGCTTCCTCCAGAAGCTGCTTCTCCCAGTTCAGCAGTTCGAACCAGTAGTAGAACCGCTCGTTCTCCCGGGCGATGCGTTTGGCACGATGCAAGGTCTTGTTCGCCTCGCTGTACAAGGCCTTGTCATACAGGATCTCGATGTTCTTGATCTCCTGCTTCAGGATCCCGCTCACAGAAGCCTCCGCATGATAAGCCCTCAGGGCCTTCAGGATCAATTTGTACAGGTGGTTCTTCTCCGAAGGGAAATGCCGGATGAACCGCTCGTCCGCGAACATCCGCTTGATCGCCTCCTCGTCATACGTCGGCTGCTTGTCGATCGCCTCGAAGATCCGCAAGTAGTTCTTGTCCCCGCTCTGCAAAGCACTGTGCAGCTTGAAGAATCGCTTCTCCGATTTGGTGAGCGACCTTATCAGGTCATGCAGTTCGGTGCTTGGTTTCATTCCACGGGTGCTCCAGGTAAGAACGCTCAGGATCGCAAGATGTTCTCTCAAAGGTAGGAATCCTACGGATCAAGGTTCAAGGAGATCCTACCTTAGGGCCTGCTCAAAGACAGTGACCCCATGCGCTTGTTGTTGCTCACAGTGATGTTCGTTTCGTTGAATTCCAGAGCGCTCGCGCAGCAAGCGCGCGCCGTGGGCGACATCAGCCGTAGCGACAGTATCGACCTGTTGCATTCCCGCATCGACCTTGACCTCACGCAGGTCGGTACCGGGATCATTTCGGGCAGGGCGACCATCACCCTGGTACCGAAAGTCGCGAACGTCCACACCCTTCCTTTCGACTTGCTCCAGTTGACGGTTGATTCAGTTCTATGGAACGGAACTCCACTGACCTTCTCCCATCCGGATGAAGTGCTCACCATCGATCTCGGCTCCGATATCGGCACCACCGACACCATTACCGTTGAAGTAGCCTATCATGGCGACCCGGTCGTGGATGCAAGCGGCTGGGGAGGCTTCTACACCACCAGCAACTATCAGTACGACCTGGGGGTGGCCTTCGATGCGGTGCCACATTCCTTCGGACGTGCGTGGTTCCCCTGTTTCGACAATTTCGTTGAGCGCTGCACCTTCGACCTGAACGTGCGCACGAGCAACGACAGGACCGTATTTGCCAACGGCGAACTTGTGCAGCATGACGACCTCGGCGGCGGACTGCACGTGTACCACTGGCACATCGCCGAGCCGATCCCCTCCTACCTGACTTCCGTCGCGAGCACGAACTACGTAGCGGTGCGTGACTCCTTCCCCAGTGTATCCGGGGAATTGGTCCCAGTGATACTCGCCGCGCGACCGAACGATACCACCGCGATGAAGTCATCCTTCACCCACCTCCGAAACGCGTTCGACACTTACGAGCGGTGGTTCGGACCCTACCGATGGGAACGGGTCGGATATGTGCTGACCACGCAAGGGGCCATGGAACATCCTACCAACATCTGTTACCCGGATGGTATCGCCGACGGCACCCTCCAGTACGAGAGCATCATGGCGCATGAGTTGGGGCACCATTGGTTCGGTGATCTGATCACCTGCCGCCGCGCCGAGGAGATGTACATCAACGAGGGAGGCGCCGAGTACCTGAGCTATCTCTTCCTGGAGGACCTGTATGGTCGACCGGCCTATGATGCCAAGGTCCGCACCGTTCACCACGACATGGTGGGCAAAGCGCACCTGACCGATGGAGGTTGGTACGCCTTGAGCGAAATGCCCCAGAACGTGACCTATGGGGACCACACGTACCGCAAAGGCGCCGATGTTCTGCACACGCTCCGATCCTGCTTGGGCGACTCCCTGTTCGAGGCTGGGTTCAAGCGCGTGCTGCTGAACAACGCCTTCTCGGATATGAGCACGACCGAATTGCGCGACAGCTTGAGCGTTGCGACCGGAGTTGACCTCACCTCGTTCTTCAGCGACCATATCGAACAGCCGGGATGGGCTGCCTTCGAGATCGACTCGGTGATCTCCGTTCAGAACGGCAATGTGTGGGACTGCTCCGTTCACGTCGAACAGAAGACCCGGCATGCTGACCATCTGTATTCCCATGAGCCCACTACGCTCACCTTTGAAAGTGCGACCGGCGAACGTTGGAACCATCCATCGTACGTGATCCTTGGAGGCGAGCACACCGTGATCACCAGTTCACCGCCCTTCCAACCCGTGTTCGCCTACCTCAATGCCGATGCACGTCTCGCCTGGGCAACAACGGTAGCACTGGACACGATCACCGGGGCGGGTTCCGTGAACCTATCGCTCGCTGACATGTCACTCGTCGTTCAAAGCATGCCAGAGCCGATGTCGGTGCGCGCGGAGGAGTTCTGGGTAGCGGCGGACCAACTTGCGGAGGAACCGTTCGCCTATGTCATCGGTCCTGATCGCTGGTGGCGCCTCACTGGGCACATGCCGGTCGGAGCGGAGATCGATGCGCGCTTCGTGATCGATGGAAGACCGAACAGCGCCACCCTGTATGACCCCTTGCTGGTTCAAAGTGCCGGTGGCGTGAGTTTCATCGAGGATAGTCTGGTGCTGCTCTATCGTCCGAACGCCCATTTCCCGTGGGCCGAATTCGCCAATACAACGGTCGCAACACTCGGCTCACATACCGATGGCTACGCGCGTTTGACAGCTACCAATGCACCCTTGGGTGATTATGCCGCCGGATGGCGCAAGAGCGTTACGGGTGTGGGCACGCTGACCGGCATGGACGAGGGCTGGAACATCTACCCTAACCCGAGCGACGGGCACATCACGATCCAAGCTCCCCTCGCAGCAGTGCGGCAGCATGCGCGGGTCGTTCTCCAGGATGCGGAAGGACGTATCCTCATGGAGCGAGCGATCTGCAGCACCATTACCAAGCTCGATGCCTCAGCGTGCTCCAACGGGATCGTCTATGCGAACGCCGTCGTGCCCGGACGCGCTTCCATCGCATTGGGTCCGGTGACCTTCACGCGATAGAAGGAGGGCCTTGCGTCCTAGCTGACGTACCGTAACTGGCGGCCTGGGTAACGCGCGCTCTTGCTCAGCTGCTCTTCGATCCGGAGCAGCTGGTTGTACTTGGCGATCCGGTCGCTGCGAGAGGCTGAGCCTGTCTTGATCATGCCGCAATTCGTAGCCACGGCCAGATCCGCTATGGTGGAATCCTCCGTTTCCCCGCTGCGATGGCTCATTACCGCTGTGTAACGGTTGCGATGCGCCATGTCAACGGCCTCCAAGGTTTCTGTAAGCGTGCCTATCTGGTTCACCTTCACCAGGATACTGTTCGCGATCCCTTTCTCGATCCCTTCGCTCAGACGCTGGGTATTCGTTACGAAGAGATCATCGCCAACGAGCTGCACCTTGTCACCGAGGGCTTCGGTCAGCTTCTTCCAACCGTCCCAATCATCCTCGCTCATTCCATCCTCGATGCTCACGATCGGGTACTTCTTGCACCAGGTCTTCCACATGCTTACCATGTCGTCACTCGTAAGCGACTCACCCGTGCTTTCAAGCGTGTAACGTTTCTTCTTGGCGTCGTAGAATTCCGTGCTGGCGCAATCCAAGGCGATCACGATGTCATCACCCGGTTCGTATCCGGCCTTCTCGATGGCCTGCATCACCAGTTTCAGTGCGTCCTCGTTGCTTTTCAGGTCAGGTGCGAAGCCTCCTTCATCACCCACATTGGTGCCCAGACCTTTCGACTTCAACACGGCCTTCAGGTGATGGAACACCTCAGCTCCCATGCGCAGGCCTTGAGCGAAGGTTTCCGCACCAACGGGCATGATCATGAACTCCTGCACATCCACCTTGTTGTCCGCGTGGGCTCCACCGTTCAGGATGTTCATCATCGGCACCGGTAGCGTGCAGGCATTGGCACCACCCACGTAGCGGTACAGCGGCAGACCACACTCGCTCGCGGCGGCTTTGGCAACCGCCAAAGAAACTCCGAGGATGGCGTTCGCTCCCAGGTTCGCCTTGTTGGGGCTTCCGTCCAAGCTGATCATCACGCGATCGATCAACGCTTGATCACCGACGGCCGCACCGTGCAGTTCGTTGTTCAGGGTTTCGTTCACATGGTCCACGGCCTTCTGCACTCCCTTGCCGAGGTAGCGCTTCTTGTCGCCATCGCGAAGTTCAACGGCTTCGTGAGCACCCGTGCTGGCGCCGCTAGGTACAGCGGCACGGCCCATATGGCCCGCATCGGTGTAAACATCCACTTCGATGGTCGGATTGCCGCGGGAATCGAGGATCTCACGGGCTTGGATCTTCGCGATAAGGCTCATGCTTCAGGCTGTCTGTGGAACGGCGCGTTCCGCGCGCTTGTGTTGTTTCATCAGTTCAACGAACCGATCGAAGAGATATCGGCTGTCGTACGGTCCGGGACCGGCTTCAGGATGGTATTGCACGCTGAACACCGGCTTGTTCTTCAGGCGCATGCCAGCGATGCTTCCATCGTTCAAGTGCACGTGGGTGATCTCCACGCTGTTGTTCTTCTCGGCATCTGAGCGGCGCACTACGAAACCATGGTTCTGGGAGGTCACCTCATCACGGCCGGTCGTCAGGTCCTTGATCGGATGGTTGATGCCACGATGACCATGGTGCATCTTTTCCGTGGCCATGCCCATGCTCTCGGCCAGCAGCTGGTGCCCGAGGCAGATCCCGAAAACAGGATGCCCGGTCGCGACGACCCCCTTCACCTGTTGCACGCTCGCCGGCATGGCCCCGGGATCACCAGGGCCATTGCTGAGCATGATTCCATCGGGACCCCATGCCGTGATCTCCTGCACCGTACTGTTCATGGGAAAGACGCGTACTCGGCATCCACGCTCCACCAGGCAGCGCTCGATGTTGCGCTTCACGCCATAATCGACCAACGCTACCCTCAAGGAAGCGTCCTTCGGCCCCACTTCATAGGGGGTGGTCGTGCTCACCGAACTGGAGAGTTCCAGCCCTGCCATATCCGGCGCGGCCGTTAAACGCTTCTTCAGGACGTCCAAGTCCATCTCCGAAGAACTGATCAGTGCGTTCTGGGCACCGTTGTCACGGATGTGGCGAACGAGCTTGCGTGTATCGATGTCGCTGATGCCCACAATACCATGCGTGCGCAACAGGTCATCCAGCCCGCCGGATGCCCCCGGGCGGCTCCACACTTCACTGTACTTCTTCACCACCAGACCGGCGATCGTGGGCTTGCCGCTTTCCTCCTCACCTTCCTTCACACCATAGTTCCCGATGTGCGGTGAGGCCATCGTCATGATCTGGCCGGTGTAGCTCGGGTCGGAGAAGATCTCCTGGTAACCGGTCATCCCGGTGTTGAAGCAGATCTCGCCGACGGTGATGCCTTGCGCTCCGATAGCGCGGCCTTTGAACACCGTTCCATCCGCGAGCAACAGGATGGCTTCAGGTCGCTGGCTGATCAACATGCGGCGCGAAATTATCGTGATGGAAAAAAGAAGAGGCGCCGGATGGCGCCTCGTTCTCAACACTGTCGGTCAAGTGCATCACTCGCTCTTGGCCTCATCGCCTTTCGCTGCGGCATCGCTGGAACCCTCGGCTTTCTTGGCTCCCGGGCTGCGACGGCTGCGGCGGGTCTTCTTCACTTCAGCACCGACCTTCTCCTTCGCCGAGTACAGGGTGTTGAAATCCACTAGTTCGATCATCGCCATCTCGCTGGCGTCACCCGCGCGCGGGGCCAGCTTGATGATGCGCGTGTAACCACCCGGACGCGCAGCGATCTTCGGAGCCACATCACGGAACAGAGCGGCGACCGCCTCCTTGTTCTGCAGGTAGCTGAAGAGGATCCGGCGGCTGTGCGTGCTGTCGTTCTTGCCCTTGGTGAGCAAAGGCTCAACGAAGATGCGCAGTGCGCGGGCTTTGGCCAGCGTGGTGTTGATGCGCTTGTGTTCGATCAGCGAGCACGCCAGGTTGCTCAGCAGCGCGTCGCGGTGTGCCTTCGTCCGGCTCAGCGCGTTGTTCTTGTTACCGTGTCTCATGGTAGTTTCCGTTGGGGTGCGGGCAGCGCACCCTTTCCCTTACTCCTTGTCCAGTTTGTACTTGCTCACGTTCATGCCGAAGCTCAGGCCCTTGTTCTCCACCAGGTCCTCCAGTTCGGTCAGGCTCTTCTTGCCGAAGTTGCGGAACTTCAACAGGTCGTTCTTGTTGTAGCTCACCAGGTCACCGAGCGTTTCGATGTCCGCCGCTTTCAGGCAGTTCAGTGCCCGCACGCTCAGGTCCATATCGACCAGCTTGGTCTTCAGGAGCTGGCGCATGTGCAGGCTCGTCTCGTCCAAGTCCTCATGGTCGCCACCGCGGCTGCCGCCCACCGGACGGTCCTCCAGTTCGAGCGTGATACGCTCATCGCTGAAGAGCATGAAGTGGTGGATCAGGATCTTCGCGGCTTCCTGAAGCGCGTTCTTCGGGCTGATGCTGCCGTCGGTAAGAAGCTCGATGGTCAGCTTCTCATAGTCCGTCTTCTGCTCAACGCGGGTGTTATCCACGCTGTACTTCACGTTCTTGATCGGCGTGAAGATGCTGTCGATGAAGATGGTACCGATCGGAGCGTTCTCCAACTTGTTCTCATCAGCAGGCACGTAACCGCGGCCCTTGCCGATGGAGAACTCCACGTTCAACTTCACGTTGGTGTCCATATGGCAGATCACCAGGTCCGGGTTCAACACTTGGAAGCCCGTGGTGTGCTTGCCGATATCGCCCGCGGTGAAGCTGTCCTTGCCACTCACGGTGAAGGAGACCTTCTCGGTGCTCACATCCTCCAGTTGACGGCGGAAACGCACCTGCTTCAGGTTGAGCACGATCTCGGTCACGTCCTCGATCACACCTTTGATGGTGCTGAACTCATGTTCCACGCCATCGATGCGCAGGCTCGTGATCGCATGTCCTTCCAGGCTGCTGAGCAGGATGCGTCGCAACGCGTTGCCGATGGTGATGCCATAACCCGGCTCGAGCGGGCGGAACTCGAACGTCCCGCGCTGGTCATCGGATTCGATCATCACGACCTTGTCCGGCCGCTGGAAATCAAGAATGGGCATGTTGGTTCGTTGGTTGTTCGTTGAGGTTGATCTCTCGCTGCCTGTCCTGCCCCAAGGGCTTACTTGCTGTACAATTCGACGATCAGCTGCTCACGGATCGTTTCCGGGATCTGCGCACGCTCGGGCATGGTCAGCATCTTACCGGTCATCGTGGATGCGTTGAAGTCGAGCCAATCGAAACGCTTCGCGTTCGTGCTCAAGCTGTTCACGATCGCCTCCAGGCTGCGGCTGCGCTCGCGCACGGCCACCATGTCACCGGGGCGAAGCGTGTGGCTGGGGATGTTCACCACCGAATTGTTCACGGTGATGTGCCCATGGCTCACCAACTGTCGTGCAGCGCGGCGCGTGGGAGCGATGCCCAGGCGGTACACGGTGTTGTCCAAACGTGCTTCGCATAGACCGAGCAGCACCTCACCGGTAATGCCCTTCTTGCTGGCTGCCTTCACGAACATCTTCTGGAACTGGCGCTCCAGGATGCCGTAAGTGTATTTCGCTTTCTGTTTCTCAGCGAGCTGAATGCTGTATTCGCTCTGCTTGCCGCGGCGCTTGTTGAGGCCATGCTGGCCGGGCGAATGGGGCTTGCGCTCCATCCACTTGTCGGGTCCGAGGATCGCCTCCTTGAACTTGCGGGCGATGCGGGTCTTGGGTCCTGTGTATCGTGCCATGTTCGTTCTCGTTGAAAGCTTACACGCGGCGCTTTTTCGGCGGGCGGCAGCCGTTGTGCGGCATCGGGGTCAGATCGATGATCTCAGTGACCTCCACACCGCTGTTGTGCAATGCGCGGATGGCGCTCTCACGACCGCTTCCGGGGCCGCGTACGAACACCTTCACCTTGCGCAGGCCGAGTTCGAACGCACCACGTGCGGCCTCCTCGGCGGATACCTGACCGGCGTACGGCGTGTTCTTCTTGCTTCCCTTGAAGCCCATCTTGCCGCTGCTCGCCCACGTGATCACTTCACCCTTGTTGTTGGTGAGGCTCACGATGAGGTTGTTGAAGGTCGCACGGATATGTGCCTGGCCATGGGCCTCCACATGCACGTTGCGCTTCTTCTTCTTGCCGGCCGCGGCCGAGCCTTTGCCTTCTGATTGCTGTTTTGCCATTGCTTTTCAGTTGTCGGTCGTCCGTTGTCCGTTGTCAGTAGTTGCCCTACCGGCAACTGACAACTGGCAACTGATCACTTGGTCGCTTTCTTCTTGTTCGCCACGGTTTTGCGCTTGCCCTTACGCGTGCGGCTGTTGGTGCGCGTGCGCTGGCCGCGTACCGGAAGACCGCTGCGGTGGCGGTTGCCACGGTAGCTGTTGATGTCCACCAGTCGCTTGATGCTCAATTGCACCTCGCTGCGCAACGCACCTTCCACCTTGATGTGGTCGTTGATGTACTGACGGATCTGGCCCTGCTCCTCGTCGTTCCATTCCTCCACCTTCTTGTCAGGGTCCACACCGGCCTTCTCCAAAATGGAGAGCGCCGTGCTGCGGCCGATGCCGTAGATGTAGGTGAGGCCGATGCAGCCCCGCTTGTTCTTGGGTAGGTCGATGCCTGCGATACGTGCCATGTGCGTTCGTTTATCAGCCTTGACGCTGCTTGAACTTGGGGTTCTTCTTGTTGATGATGTACAGGCGTCCCTTGCGACGGACCAGCTTGCAGTCCGCCGAACGCTTTTTCAATGAGGCCCTTACTTTCATGGGGTCCGTTCTTTCTTCGTTGGTCAGGTCTTGTATCGGAAGGAGATGCGGCCCTTCGTCAGGTCGTAAGGGCTCATTTCCACTTTCACCTTGTCTCCGGGAAGAATGCGGATGTAGTGCATGCGCATCTTGCCGCTGATGTGCGCGGTGATCACATGCCCGTTCTCCAGCTCCACGCGGAACATGGCATTGCTCAGCGCCTCCTTGATGACGCCGTCCTGCTCTATGTTGCCTGTCTTGCTCATTCCTTCCGTTCCTTCTATCCTTCGATGATGTGATCGCTCACACCGTTATCAGTTCACCTTTCTGCTTCAGCACATCCTCGATGTAACTGAAGGTCGATAGGACTTCCGCCTTGCCTTGCCGCACGGCCACCGTGTGCTCGAAATGCGCGCTCGGCTTGCCGTCACGCGTGATCACCGTCCAACCGTCGTCCAACTGGCGCACCTCCTTGGTGCCCATGTTGATCATCGGTTCGATCGCCAAGGCCATGCCCTCCTGCAGCTTGGCGCCATGTCCGCGCTTACCGTAGTTCGGCACTTCCGGGCCCTCGTGCAGCTTGCGACCCACACCGTGACCGGTCAGTTCGCGCACTACGCCGTAGCCGTTCTTCTCTGCATGGGCCTGGATCGCGTGTCCGATATCACCCGTACGGTTGTTCGCCACGGCCTGATCGATACCGAGCACCAGGCATTCCTGGGTGATGCGCAGCAACTTTCTCACCTCCTCCCGCACCTCACCGATGCAGAAGGTGTAAGCGCTATCGCCGTAGAATCCGCCCATCAACACACCGCAATCCACACTGGCGACGTCGCCGTCGCGCAGTTGGCGCTTTCCGGGCAGTCCGTGCACCACCTCATCGTTCACGCTGATCAGCAGCGTGCTCGGGCAATCATACAGGCCCTTGAACCCAGGTACCGCACCGTTGTCGCGGATGAACTGTTCAGCCAGTTCATCCAGTTCGGCGGTGGTCACACCAGGACCGATGCGTTTCGCCACTTCGGCCAAAGTCCTACCAACAAGCAAAGAACTCTCTCTCACCAACCCTATCTCAGCATCGCTAAGGATGCTCACGGCCTTCCCCATGGATCTAGCCGGTAGCCATACTGTACGATGCGCTCTGCCGTCCCTTGATGCGTCCGGTCTTCATAAGACCATCGTAATGCCTCATCAAGAGGTGGCTTTCGATCTGTTGCAACGTGTCCAGCAGCACACCCACCATGATAAGCAGGGAGGTGCCGCCGAAGAACTGTGCGAAACCCTGCTTCACGCCGGCCGCGATGGCGAAGGCGGGAAGGATGGCGACAAGTCCCAGGAAGATGGCACCCGGCAGCGTGATGCGACTGAGCAGTTCATCGATGTGACCGGCAGTAGCCTTCCCTGGCTTCACCCCCGGAATGAACCCGCCATTGCGCTTCATGTCATCGGCCAACTGGTTAGGGTTCACCGTGATCGCCGTGTAGAAGTAGGTGAAAGCCACCACCATGAGGAACAACGTGATGTTGTAGCCCACGCTCTCGTAGCGGCTGAAGTGCAGCATCCATTGGGGCGGGTTCTCGAACGCCTGGCTCAAGTACAACGGGATAAGTACGATGGCCTGTGCGAAGATGATCGGCATCACACCGGCCGCGTTCACTTTCAGCGGAACGTAGTTGCGCACACCGCCGTACTGCTTGTTGCCCTGCACACGCTTGGCGAACTGGACCGGTATGCGACGGGTACCCTGCACGAGCAGGATGTTACCCGCGATGATCAGTAGCCAGATGACCACTTCAACGAGGATCACCACCAGACCACCACCACCGTAACCCATGCGGCTCACGAACTCCTGCAGGAAGGATTCCGGCAGGCGGGCGAGGATACCGATCATGATGATCAAGGACGTTCCGTTACCGAGGCCACGCTCCGTGATGCGCTCACCCAGCCACATGACGAACAGCGTGCTGCACGTGAGGATGATCACGCTCACCGGCATCCACATGGCATCGTTCACCGGACGGGCATCCGCATCCACGTAGGTGAGGATGTAGCCCGGAGCTTGGAACATGCAGATGATGATCGTGATGTAGCGCGTCCACTGGTTCATTCGCCTGCGCCCGCTCTCTTCGCGTTGCATCTTTTGCACGGCAGGCACCGCGATGCCGGCCAGCTGCATGATGATGCTCGCGCTGATGTAAGGCATCACACCCAAGGCGAAGATGCTCGCACGGGTGAACGCACCGCCGGTGAAGATGCTCAGCAGGTCCACCAGACCGCTCCCGCCGGTAGTGCCACTGCCCAAACGGGCACTGTCCACACCGGGCAGCACGATGAAGCTGCCGATGCGGTACACCAGCAACAGACCCAGCGTGATGAGGATGCGCTTGCGCAACTCCTCGATGCGCCAGATGTTCTTGACCGTATCGATGAAGCTCTTCATGATCAGCGGTTCACGATCTCCACTTTGCCTCCTTTGGCTTCGATGGCGTTCTTGGCGGTCTCACTGAAGGCATTGGCCTTCACTTCCAACGCGCCCTTCAGTTCGCCGCGTCCCAGGATCTTCACCAGATCGTTCTTGCCGATGAGGCCGTTGGTACGCAGCGTCTCGATATCGATGACGCTCACTTTCTTCTTGTCAGCCAGGGCTTGGAGCGCATCCAGGTTGATGCCCTTGTACTCCACGCGCGTCGGGTTGGTGAAACCGAATTTGGGCAGGCGGCGCACCAACGGGGTCTGGCCACCTTCGAAACCGCGACGGTGGTTGTAGCCCGTATCGGCTTTCTGGCCTTTATGGCCTTTGCCGGCGGTCCCTCCCTTTCCGCTACCCTGGCCACGGCCGAGGCGCTTGTTCCGTTTGGTCGCCCCTTTCGCGGGCTTGAGTTGACTGAGGTCCATGGTTCTGTTCTGTTCAGGCCGATGCACGCATCGGGCTCATTGTCTTATCAGGCTTCCTTCACGCTTACCAGGTGCGCCACCTTGGCCACCATGCCGCGCACTTGCGGGGTCCCTTCCACGTTCACGGTCTTGCCGATGCGGCCCAGGCCGAGCGCCTTCAACGTGTCCTTCTGGCGCTTCGGGCACTTGATGAAACTGCCCGTCTGGGTGATGGTGATCTTGCTCATCGCTCTTGCGGCTTAGCCGTTGAACACTTTGGTCATTTCCACACCACGATTGTTCGCGACCATGGAAGCGTCGCGCATCGTGCACAATGCTTCGATGGTGGCCTTCACCACATTGTGGGGATTGCTGCTGCCTTTGCTCTTCGCGAGCACGTCCGTTACACCGGCGCTCTCGAGCACGGCACGCATGGCACCACCAGCGATAACGCCGGTACCGTGCGCTGCAGGCTTCAACAGTACCTGCGCACCGGCGAACTTGCCTTCCTGCGTATGAGGAATGGTGCCTTTGCGCACCGGTACTTTCACAAGGTTCTTCTTGGCGTCATCAATGCCCTTGGCGATCGCCTCCTGCACCTCCTTCGCCTTGCCAAGGCCGTGACCGACCACACCGCTGCCGTTACCTACCACCACGATGGCGGCGAAGGTGAACGTACGACCACCCTTGGTCACCTTGGTCACGCGGTTGAGGGCGACGAGCTTGTCCTTCAGCTCCAGTTCGCTGCTCTTTACCTTCCTGTTGTTCGTTCCAGACATGTTGCTGTGATCAGAAGTTGAGACCGGCTTCGCGTGCCGCGTCGGCCAGCGCTTTCACGCGGCCATGGTAGAGGTAACCGTTGCGGTCGAACACGACCTTCTCGATGCCGGCCGCTTTCGCCTTCTCGGCGATCGAACGACCGATCATCTTGGCCTGCTCGACACCATTGGCATCCTTCGCCTTGTTGTCCTTCAGGCTGCCGGCGCTAACCAGCGTGCGGCCCTGCTCGTCGTCGATCACTTGCGCGTAGATGTTCGCGTTGCTGCGGAACACCGTGAGGCGCGGACGCTCGGCATTGCCGTGCACCTTGATGCGGATCGCGGTCTTGATCCGCGCGCGACGTGTGACTTTGTTCTTAGCCATGGTCAGTTCACTTATTTGCCAGCTGCTTTACCTGCCTTACGACGGACGTTCTCGCCCACGAAGCGTACACCCTTGCCTTTGTAAGGCTCAGGCTTGCGCAGGCTGCGCAGCTTGGCCGCCACCGCACCGATGAGCTGCTTGTCAGCGCTCTCGAGACGAATGATCGGGTTCTTGCCCTTTTCCTGTGCAGCGCTCACCTTGATCTCGTTCGGAAGCTCCAATGCCACGTTGTGGCTGAAGCCCAAAGCGAGGTCCAGGCGCTGGCCTTTCGCGGTGGCGCGGTAACCCACACCCACCAGTTCCTGTTCGATCACGAAACCCTCGGTCACGCCTTTCACCATGTTGGCGACCAGCGCGCGGTACAGACCGTGCATGGCCTTGTGGTGCTTAAGGTCGGTGGGGCGCTCGAAGGTGAGTTCACCATCGGCTTCCTTCACCTTGATGGCGGGATCCATGGTCTGTACGAGGGTGCCTTTCGGGCCCTTCACGGTCACCACGTTCTTATCGCTCACTGTAACCTGTACGCCTTTCGGTACAGGGATGGGTGCTTTTCCAATGCGGCTCATGGTGCTCTCTTCTTAGCTCACGTAACAGATCACTTCACCACCCACGCCCAGGGTACGCGCTTCCTTGTCGGTAAGCACACCCTTGCTGGTGCTGATGATGGCCACACCCAGACCATTGAGCACGCGCGGCAGTTCACCGCTGTGCGCATACTGGCGCAGACCTGGGGAGCTCACGCGGGTGAGTTCCTTGATGGCGCACTCGCGACCCGTGCGGTCGTACTTCAGCGCGATCTTGATGACGCCCTGTTTGCCATCGTCCTGCACCTTCCATGACAGGATGTAGCCCTTGTCGTAAAGGATGCGGGTGATGTCCTTCTTCAGTCCGCTGGCGGGTACCTCCACCACTTTCTTGCGCGACAGGATGGCGTTGCGCACGCGGGTGAGGTAATCGGCGATGGGATCGGTGATCATGTGCTTTTCTTGTCGTCGTTATTACCAGCTGCTCTTCGTTACGCCGGGGATCTTGCCCTCCAGCGCCATGTTGCGGAACATGTTACGGCTGATGCCGAACAGGCGGATGTAGCCCTTCGGACGGCCGCTGATTCCGCAGCGGTTGTGCTTGCGCACGTAGCTGCTGTTCGCGGGCAGTTTCTGCAGACCTTCCCAGTCACCAGCTGCCTTCAACTTGGCACGCTTGGCGGCGTACTTCTCCACCATCTTGGCGCGCTTACGCTCGCGTGCCTTCATGCTTTCCTTGGCCATGGTCGCTCGTTCTTCTGGTTACTTGGTGAAGGGGAATCCGAATGCGGTCAACAGTGCTTTCGCCTCCTCGTCGGTCTTGGCGGTGGTCACGAACGTGATGTCCATGCCTTGGATCTTCGGGGTCTTGTCGATGTCGATCTCCGGGAAGATGATCTGCTCCTTCACGCCGAAGGTGAAGTTGCCACGGCCATCGAAGCCTTTGGCCTGCACACCGCGGAAGTCGCGGGTACGGGGCAGGGCCACCGCGATGAGGCGGTCCAGGAACTCGTACATCTTGTCGCCGCGCAGGGTAACACGGGCACCGATGGGCATGCCCTTGCGCAGTTTGAAGTTGCTGATGTCCTTCTTGGAAACGGTGCCCACGGCCTTCTGGCCCGTGATCATCGTCATCTCGGTGATCGCGTTCTCAACGACCTTCTTGTCGCCGACGGCGCTACCGAGGCCTTGGTTCACGGCGATCTTCACCAGACGGGGCACCTGCATGGAGCTCTTGTACTTGAACTCCTTCTGGAGGGCCGGTACGACCTGCTCCGTGTAGGTGGCTTTGAGGCGGGGCTTATAGGTGCTCATCACTTCTTGGCCGTTTTCTTGGTCTCCTTCTTCGACTTCACGAAGCGCTCGATGCCGTCCTTGGTCACCTTGCGGCCCACGCGGCCAGGCTCACCGGTCTTCGCGTCAATGAGCATGAGGTTGCTCACGTGGATCGGTCCCTCCTTGTCGAGGATGCCGCCCTGAGGCGCCGCCGTGGTGGGCTTGCTGTGCTTCTTGTTCAGGTTGATGCCTTCCACCAGCGCGATGGAGCGCTTGCGGTCCACCTCGATGACACGGCCCTGCTTGCCGCGCTCTTCGCCGGCCAGCACCTTCACCATGTCACCTTTCTTGATATGCAGTTTCTGTTGCATGACGCTCAGAGTACCTCGGGGGCGAGGGAGATGATCTTCATGAATTTCTTTTCGCGGAGCTCCTTGGCCACCGGTCCGAAGATGCGGGTGCCCCGCATCTCACCGGCCGCGTCCAACAGCACCACCGCGTTGTCGTCGAAGCGGATGTAGCTGCCATCCTTGCGGCGCGTCTCCTTGCGGGTGCGCACCACTACGGCCTTGCTCACCGTTCCTTTCTTGGCCTGTCCGTTGGGCATCGCATCCTTGATGCTCACCACCACGGTGTCGCCGATGTGCGCGTAACGGCGCTTCGTACCGCCCAGCACACGGATCACCAGCACTTCGCGGGCGCCACTGTTGTCGGCTACGTTCAGTCGTGATTCCTGTTGGATCATGGCTTCTTGCTTCTACCGGGTTACTTCGCGCGTTCCACCACTTCGACCAAGCGCCAACGCTTGTTCTTGCTCACAGGTCGCGTTTCCATGATGCGCACCGTGTCGCCGATGTGGGCCTCGCCCTTCTCATCGTGCGCCATGAACTTGCTGGAGCGCTTCACGAACTTGCCGTATTTCGGGTGCATCACGCGACGTTCCACCGTTACGGTGATGCTCTTGTTCATCTTGTCGCTGGTGACGATGCCCACCCGCTCCTTGCGGAGGTTGCGCTCGATGTTGGTCGTCTCGGTGCTCATTTCTTGGCGGTGTTGGCGGCCAGCTCGCGCTTGCGCAGTTCGGTGAGGATGCGTGCCACGTTCTTCTTGCGATCGCGCAGCTGCATCGGGTTATCGATCGGGCTCACCGTGTGGTTGAAGCGCAGCTTGCGGAGCGTGTTGCGCTCATCCTGCAGCTTGTCCTGCAACTCCACCAAGGTGAGGTCCTTCAGTTCTGTTCCTTTCTGTTTCATCGTTCGCGCTTATTGGCCGTCGTAGTCTTCGCGTACAACGAACTTGGTCTTGATCGGGAGCTTCTGGGCGGCGAGGCGCAGGGCTTCCTTGGCGGTCTCCATCGGCACACCGTCCGCTTCGAAGATGATCCGGCCGGCGTGGCACACGGCCACCCAATGGTCCAAGGCACCTTTACCCTTACCCATACGCACCTCGGCGGGCTTCGCGGTCACCGGCTTGTCCGGGAACACCTTGATCCACACCTGACCCTGACGTTTCATGTGACGGGTCAACGCCACACGAGCGGATTCGATCTGGCGGCCGGTGAGCCATACGCTCTCCATGGCCTTCAGGCCGAAGGAGCCGAGGGTAACGCGGTGACCGCGCTGGGCCTGCCCCTTCATGCGGCCCTTGTGCATATTGCGGCGCTTGCTGCGCTTCGGTTGCAACATGGCTCTTAGTTGTTACGGTTGTTTCCGCCACGACCACCACCGGCCGGGCCACGACGCTCTCCTCCACCTCCCGGCCCACGACGGTCACCACCACCGAAGCGGCGATCACCACCAGGACCACGACGATCGCCACGATCTCCACCAGGGCCGCGACGATCACCGCCACGACGCTCCGGACGATCGCCACCCATGCGCGGACCTGAAGGACCGCCTTTGGCCTGGCCCACGTTCGGGCTAAGGTCGCGCTTGCCGAACACCTCTCCACGGCAGATCCAGCATTTCACGCCGATCCGGCCCATCTTGGTGTGTGCTTCGCTGATGGCGAAGTCGATGTCCGCACGCAACGTGTGCAGCGGAACGCGACCCTCACGGTACTTCTCCGTGCGGGCGATCTCGGCGCCGTTCAAACGGCCGCTCACCTGCACCTTGATGCCTTCAGCACCCATGCGCATCGTGCTGGCCACGCTCATCTTCATGGCGCGACGGAAGCTGATGCGGCCTTCGAGCTGGCGGGCGATGCTGTCCGCAACGAGGCGGGCATCGAGCTCCGGACGCTTGATCTCGAAAATGTTGATCTGCACGTCCTTACCGGTGAACTTCTTCAGTTCCTCGCGCAGTTTGTCCACCTCCGCACCGCCCTTGCCGATGATCACACCGGGACGTGCCGTATTGATGGTCACCGTAACGAGCTTCAACGTGCGCTCGATCACGATCTTGCTCACGCTCGCCTTCTTCAGGCGCGCCATGAGGTAGCTGCGGATCTTCTCGTCCTCGACGAGCTTCTCGGAATAATCGTTACCGCCGTACCAATTGCTGTCCCAGCCCTTGATGAAGCCGAGGCGTTGTCCGGTCGGGTGTGCTTTCTGTCCCATTATGCTTTCACTTCGGCGGTTTCGTTCGGGGCGCGGTCCACGATCAGGGTTACGTGGTTGCTGCGCTTGCGCATGCGGTAGGCACGGCCTTGCGGAGCAGGAAGCATGCGCTTCAGGCTGGTGCTCTCGTCCACCATGATCGTCTTCACGACCAACTTGGTGTCACCGGCCTTCTCTCCCTCGTTCTTGGCCTCCCAGTTGGCGATCGCACTGCGCAACAGCTTGTAGAGCGGCTTGCTGGCGTGGCGAGTGCTGTACTGGAGGATGCCCAATGCCTTTTCCACGTCCAGGCCACGGATCGTATCCGCGCTCTGGCGCATCTTGCGAGGACTGGTGGGCACATTGCTCAACCGGGCGATCGCCACGGTCTTCATGGCCTCCTTGCGCTTGTCAGCGGCGTTCTTCTTGCGCGCTCCCATGGTTAGGCGGCTTTGTTGTTACCGGAGTGCTGACGGAAGGTACGCGTGGGGGCGAACTCGCCGAGCTTGTGCCCGACCATGTTCTCCGTCACGTACACTGGAATGAACTTGTTGCCATTGTGCACCGCGAACGTGATACCCACGAACTCGGGAGCGATGGTGCTTGCGCGCGACCAGGTCTTCAGCACGGACTTCTTGCCCGACTTCTGCATGTCCTCCACCCGCTTCGCGAGCTTGTAGTGGATGAACGGCGGTTTCTTGAGGGAACGGCTCATGTTCTAACTGGATCAGGCGTTCTTCTTGTCGTTGGCGCGCTGGATGATGAAGCGGTTGCTGCGCGTCTTCGGGTGACGTGTCTTCTTGCCCTTGGCGAGCAGGCCCTTGCGGCTGCGCGGGTGACCACCCGAGGCGCGTCCCTCACCACCACCCATCGGGTGATCGACAGGGTTCATCGCTACGGCGCGGGTGCGCGGGCGGCGGCCCTGCCAACGGCTGCGGCCGGCCTTACCGCTCTTCTGCAGCATGTGCTCGGCGTTGCCTACGGTGCCCACGGTGGCCATGCAAGCGCACAGCACCATGCGCAGTTCGCCGCTCGGCATCTTCAGGGTAACGTAACGGCCCTCACGCGCGCTCAACTGTGCGAACGTGCCGGCGCTGCGAACGAAGCTGCCGCCTTTGCCGGGCTGAAGCTCCACGTTGTGAACGAGGGTACCAAGGGGGATCTCGCCGAGGGGGAGCGCATTGCCCACTTCCGGAGCGATGCCTTTTCCGCTCTGTACGGTCTGGCCCACCTTAAGGCCGTTCGGCGCCAGGATGTAGCGCTTCTCGCCGTCAGGGTAGTGTACCAGAGCGATGCGGGCGCTGCGGTTCGGATCGTACTCGATCGTCTTCACCGTACCGGCAAGGCCATGCTTGTCACGCTTCAGGTCGATGACACGGTAGCGCTGCTTGTGACCACCGCCGATGTAGCGCATGGTCATCTTGCCCTGGTTGTTACGGCCACCGGACTTGGTGCTGCCGCTGGTCAACGACGGCTCCGGCACATTGGTGGTGATGCCATCGAAATCGATGATCACCTTGTGGCGGGTGCCGGGTGTAACGGGGTTCAGTTTGCGGACTGCCATTGTTCCTGGGTCGTTATCAGATAGCGCTGTAGAGGTCGATGTTCTCGCCGGCCTTCAGCGTTACGATGGCCTTTTTCCAACTGCTGGTGCCGCCGCGAAGGATGTTGCGCTTGGTATAGCGCGTCTTGTCCTTTCCGCGAACGATCATGGTGCGAACGCCGGTGACGGTCACGCCGTACTCCTTCTCCACTGCGGTCTTGATCTGCACCTTATTGCTCTTCTTGTCCACCACGAAGCCATAACGGCCCTGCTTCTCGCCCTGGGCGGTCATCTTCTCGGTTACGATGGGTCGGATGAGGATGCTCATGGCTTACTTGGTGAGGGTGGCCTCCAGCGGTGCGATCGCGTCCTTCACGATCAGCAGGCGGTTGGCGTTCATGATGTCGTACGTGTTCAGCTCGCTGGCCACCACGACGCGAGCGCCTTGGATGTTGCGTGCACTGAGCAGCACATTGTCGTCCTTCTTCGGAAGCACCAGCAGCGCCTTGCGGTCGTTCAGCTGGAACGCCTTGAGCAGGTTGGCGAACTCGGCCGTCTTCGGCTTGCTCATGCTTACCGCGTCGAGCACGGAGATGGCACCGTCCTTAGCCTTGTAGGTGAGGGCACTCCGGCGGGCCAGGTCCTTCACTTTCTTGTTCAGCTTGAAGCCGTAGTCGTGCGGGCGGGGACCGAACACACGGGCACCACCGCGGAACAGCGGGCTCTTGATGGAGCCTTTACGGCTGCCGCCCGTGCCCTTCTGGCGGTGCAACTTCTTGGTGCTGCCGCTCACTTCGCTCTTCTCGAGCGTCTTGTGAGTGCCTTGGCGCTTATTGGCCAAGTGCTGCTTCACGTCCAGCCAGATGGCGTGGTCGTTCGGCGTCCCGATCGCGAACACCGCGTCGTTCAGCTTGGCCTTTTTGCCGGTGGACTTGCCGTCCGTGCCGTGGATCTCTAGTTCCATCTTACTTCCAGATGATCACGTAGCTGCCCTTGGGACCAGGAACGGACCCACGGACGAGCATGAGGTTTTTCTCCTTGTCGATCTTCACCACCTGCAGGTTCTCGGTGGTGATCTTGTCACCGCCGGTGCGGCCTGCCATACGCATGCCCTTGAACACGCGGCTGGGGTAAGAGCTACCGCCCAGGGAACCCGGTGCGCGCATACGGTCGTGCTGGCCGTGGGTGCCTTCACCCACACCGCTGAACCCGTGACGCTTCACCACGCCTTGGAAGCCTTTGCCCTTGGTCGTACCGGTAACGGTCACGAAACCGCCCTCCTCGAAGATGCTCGCGTCAACGGAGTCGCCCAGCTTCAGCTCAGCCTCGAACTCCTTGAACTCGTGCGCCTTCACCTTGGGGGTGGTATTCGCTTTCTTGTAGTGGCCTTTGGCCGCGGCAGGCGTGCTCTTCTCACGGCGCTCACCGAAGGCGAGCTGTACCGCGTCGTAGCCGTCCTTGTCCTTGGTCTTCACGTGGGTCACCACGTTGGGGCCAGCCTCCAGCACGGTGCAGCCCACAAGGCTGCCAGCCGCGTCGTACACGCTGGTCATCCCGATCTTCTTGCCGATGAGTCCGCTCATGGTTCCTGTGTCTTGATCTGTTTACTGACCCTCCGTCAGACTTTGATCTCCACATCCACGCCGCTGGGGAGTTCCAGTTTCATCAGCGCATCAACGGTCTTGCTGTTCGAGCTGTAGATGTCCATCAGGCGCTTGTAGCTGCACAGCTGGAACTGCTCGCGTGCCTTCTTGTTCACGTGCGGAGAGCGGAGCACCGTGAAAATGCGCTTGTGCGTGGGCAGAGGGATCGGTCCGCTCACGACAGCGCCCGTGCTCTTCACCGTCTTCACGATCTTCTCGGCGCTCTTGTCGACGAGGTTGTGATCGTAAGACCGCAACTTGATCCGGATCTTCTGGGTCATCGGGTCTTAAGCTTTGGCTGTCACTTTACCTTTCACCTTGGCCAGCACGGCTTCGGTGATGTTGTTCGGGGCTTGCTCGTAATGGCTGAACTCCATGGTGCTGCTCGCGCGGCCGGAGCTCATCGTGCGGAGGCTGGTCACGTAACCGAACATCTCGCTCAGGGGCACGGTGCCCTTGATGGCCTTCGCACCGCTGCGGTCCTCCATGCCTTGGATCTGGCCACGGCGGCGGTTCAGGTCACCCACGATATCACCCATGTTCTCCTCGGGCGTGATGACCTCGATCTTCATGATCGGTTCCATCAGCACCGGCTTGCACTTGGGCACCGCTTCGCGGAAGGCGCTCTTCGCGCAGATCTCGAAGCTCAATGCATCGGAGTCAACGTTGTGGAACGAACCGTCGGTGAGGGTCACCTTCAGGCGCTCCATCGGGAAGCCAGCGAGCACACCGTTCTGGAGGCTGGCCTTGAAGCCCTTCTCCACCGGTGGGATGAATTCCTTCGGGATGGCACCGCCTTTGATCTGGTCGATGAACTCCAACCCTTCCTTCGTCATGTCGGTCTGTGGCTCGATCGTGACGTGGATGTCAGCGAACTTACCACGGCCACCCGTCTGCTTCTTGTACACCTCGCGGTGGTTCACGGTGGCCGTGATGGCCTCCTTGTACTTCACCTGCGGCGCACCCTGGTTGCATTCCACCTTGAACTCGCGCTTCATGCGGTCCACGATGATCTCCAAGTGCAGTTCGCCCATACCGCTGATCACGGTCTGGCCCGTCTCCTCGTCCGTGTGGACACGGAAGGTGGGATCCTCTTCAGCGAGCTTGAAGAGCGCCTGACCCATCTTGTCCAGGTCGGCTTGCGTCTTCGGCTCCACCGCGATGCCGATCACCGGCTCGGGGAAGCTCATGCTCTCCAGCACGATCTGCTTGTTCTCGTCGCAGAGCGTGTCGCCCGTGCGGATGTCCTTGAAACCCACAGCCGCGCCGATATCCCCCGCCTCGATCACTTCGACCGGGTTCTGCTTGTTCGCGTGCATCTGGAAGATGCGGCTGATGCGCTCCTTCTTGCCCGTGCGCATGTTCTGCACGTAGCTGCCCGCAGGCACGCTTCCGCTGTAACAGCGGAAGAAAGCCAGACGGCCGACGAACGGATCGGTCGCGATCTTGAACGCGAGGCTCGCCATGGGCTCGGTCACGTTCGGCTTGCGTATGATCTCCGCTCCGCTGTCAGGATCCGTTCCCGTGACGGCATCGATGTCCACAGGGCTCGGCAGATAGGCCATCACCGCGTCGAGCATCGTTTGCACGCCCTTGTTCTTGAACGCGCTACCGCACAGCAGGGGCGTGATGCTCATGCTGATCGTGCTCTTACGGATGGCGTTCATGATCTCGGCCTCCGTGAGGGAATCCGGATCATTGAAATACTTCTCCATCAAGGTATCGTCGCTTTCCGCAACGGCCTCGATGAGCTTGCCGCGCCACTCGGCCACGGTGTCCTTCAGGTCCTCCGGAATGGGGATCTCGTTCCAGGTCATGCCCTGGTCCGCTTCATTCCACACCATCGCGCGGTTGTTGATCAGGTCAACAACACCCTTGAATTCCGCCTCGGCGCCGATCGGCACTTGCAGGGGAACCGGGTTCGCACCAAGACGCTCGCGGATCTGGGCCACCACGTTGAAGAAGTCCGCACCGCTGCGGTCCATCTTGTTCACGAAGCCCAAACGTGGCACTTTGTACTTGTTGGCTTGGCGCCATACGGTCTCGCTTTGGGGTTCGACACCACCCACCGCGCAGAACAATGCCACTGCACCGTCCAGCACGCGCAGGCTGCGCTCCACCTCCACGGTGAAGTCAACGTGACCCGGCGTATCGATCAGGTTGATCTTGTACATGTCGCCGCGGTACTTCCAACTGGTGGTGGTAGCGGCGGACGTGATCGTGATGCCACGCTCCTGCTCCTGCTCCATCCAGTCCATGGTAGCGGCACCATCGTGCACCTCACCGATCTTGTGTACCAAGCCGGTGTAGTACAGGATGCGCTCGGACGTGGTGGTCTTGCCGGCATCGATGTGCGCCATGATGCCGATGTTGCGCGTGTATTTGAGGTCGCGGGCCATGTATCTCGTGTGGGCTTAGAAGCGGAAGTGGCTGAACGCCTTGTTCGCCTCGGCCATCTTGTGTACTTCTTCTTTCTTCTTGAAGGCCGCGCCCTCTTCCTTGGCGGCGGCCATGATCTCGTTCGCGAGCTTCTGCGCCATGCTGCGCTCATTACGCTCGCGGCTGTAACCGATCAACCACTTCATAGCGAGGCTGACCTTGCGGGCATCACGCACCGGCTGCGGGATCTGGAAGTTCGCGCCACCTACACGACGGCTGCGCACCTCCACCTGCGGGGTCACGTTGTTCAACGCCTTGCGGAACACCTCGAGGCCCTCCTCGCCGGTCTTCTCGCTCACCATATCGATGGCGTTGTAGAAGATGTCGAACGACTTGTTCTTCTTGCCGTCGTACATCAGGTTGTTCACGAACTTGGTCACTTGCACGTCGCCGAACCGTGGGTCCGGGAGCGTGGTGTGCTTCACTGCCTTTTTGCGCATCGCTCAGTCAGGTGTCGTGCGTTTACTTCTTCGTTTCCTTCTTGCGCTTCGTGCCATACTTGCTGCGGCGCTGACCGCGGCCTTCCACACCCGCCGTATCCAGCACACCGCGCACGATGTGGTACTTCACACCGGGCAGGTCCTTCACCCTGCCGCCACGCACCAGCACGATGCTGTGCTCCTGCAGGTTGTGCCCCTCACCGCCGATGTAGGCGATCACCTCGTACTTGTTGGTGAGGCGCACCTTGGCCACCTTGCGGAGGGCCGAGTTCGGCTTCTTGGGCGTGGTGGTGTACACCTTGGTGCATACCCCACGGCGTTGCGGGCACTCGGTCAAGGCCACCGACTTGCTCTTGTAGGTCGGCGCCGTACGGCCCTTGCGGATCAGCTGTTGGATGGTTGGCATCGCTCGCGTTTCGTCCTGTTGGTCCTTTCACAACAGGGGTTGCGAAAGGGGGCGCAAATGTAGCCGGATCCACTATCTGACAAACCTGGGGCGGTGGAAAATTTTGCTCAGGCCCCGAAAAGCATGACTCCAACAGGCCGATCCAGACTTTTCAGTAATCGATCATATCGCTGTATATCAATTGATTGCATCATCACTTCGGGCTGGATCCAAGGATCGTACCGATCGATCCGTGACGATCGTGGGAAGACGCTGGACGAACAGTTCCTCCTACCTTTGATGGTATCATTTGATACCAATTGCTTTCCACCGCCTACACCCTGCACGCCCGTATCCTCACCCTGCTCGCCACGATCAGCGAGCGATTGGGCGAGGTGAAGGCCGCACACCTGCACCACCCTGCCGCCGAGCTGGAAAAGGCCTACCGCGTGAGCACCATCCACGCGACGCTAGCGCTTGAAGGGAACCCGCTGGACCGGCACGCCATCGCCGAGCTCATGGACCAGCTGCACCCCACGACCGCGGAGAGCGCCGCCTTGGAAGTGGTGAACACCCAACGACTTTACGCCCTGCTGCCTGACCTGGACCCGTTCCTGGCCCGTGATTTCCGCCATGCGCACGGCGAACTGATGCACGGCCTGGCCTTGGATGCCGGCAGCTACCGCACTGCCCCCGTGGATGTGGTGTACGGCGACCACCTGGCCCACCGGCCCGCCAGCGCGGAGAACCTCGCCAGCCAAGTGGAGGAACTGTTGCACTTCATCGAGAACGATGATGCGCCGCTGCTCATCACCAGTTGCGTGCTGCACTACGGCATCGCCAGCCTCCGGCCTTTCAGCGCCGGGAACGGCCGTATGGCGCGCCTCTGGCAGAAACGCGTGCTGATGCAGCAATGGCCTGTGTTCGCCTTCCTTCCCATCGAGTCCTTCATCTTCCGCACGCAACCGGCCTACCACGCCTCCATCGAGTATGCGGACCGCCAGGGCGATTGCGGTGGGTTCATCATGTACGCCTTGGAGCGCATCGATGAGGCATTGATGGAACTGCTTCATGGGCAGCGACCGGCCCGCACCTCCACCGACCGCATGACCATCTTCCTGAAGGAACGTGCCCGGCCCCGCTTCACCCGCAAGGATTACCGCCGCAGCTTTCCAGAACTCTCCACTGCCACGGCAAGCCGGGACCTGGCAGAAGCCGTTACGGACGGGCGAATAGCAGTGAACGGCAACGGGCGGAATGCGTGGTACAGGGCGGTGTGATCGAAACACTCCTTCAGTCGACGACCCGTTGAGTCCCTATAAAATCACCAGCCCGAATTCCGGGGTAGCTGACAAGGGCGGAGTGAAGTCTCGCGCCAATTGAGGCGTATGAGGCGGGCGGGACGCCCTACGAACCGATGTCACTCGGCACCCGCAATGCCCTCGCACCAGCCGAGCCGAGCGACAACATCATCCATTGTCGGGGACACCCGAGCGAGAACTAGATGATCATCATTTCGTGGCACGACTTATCGCGCAACGACCAACTTCAGCATGTTCGAGCCCTGGGTCCCACTGGTGACCGTAACCAGATAGAGACCATCGGCCAATTCATCCACGGGCAATGTCATCGATGTCGCACCGGCCGTCCACTTCATCTCAAGGATATTGGCGCCTTCCATGGATGCGACGCGCACCACGGCACGTTCCGTAACGTCCCGGCGAAGTGTGACCATTCCAGAAGCGGGGTTCGGGAACAGCTCGATACCACCCGCACTCCGTGGGTCCTCATTGATCCCAACGTTCATGAACGCACCGCAAGCATTGGGCTGCTGCGCATACCATTCCTTCAGGTCGATCACCTTCTGCTGCAGCACGCGGGTATTCTGGATGTGATCCTGCGTGGTGTCACGAGCGAAAACAAAAGCCACATCCAGGCAAATGCTCTCGCCCGGGGCCACATCATAGAAAGGACCGAACGATCCTGTGCCTCGACGGTCGGGGCTGGTTTGCGGCCCATCATGGTATCCGCCAACCACATCCGGATAATCGGAGAACATGTAACGTGTGACTTGGTTGGTTACCGTGTTGATCAAAGTTGATCCATCCTTCCAAATGCCTTGTGCATAATTCACCGCATGGTCCGTAGTGCCTGGATCGTTACAGCATGATGGTCCATCCCGGTTGTAGTAGAGGAACGAGTGCATGTCCGCGTTCAGGCCCACGACGCCCAATGCAGGTGGGTGAACACCGAAACCCGGATTCCCGCTGCACCCCTGATCGTTGTCGTCCCAATTGTAGAAGTAGAACATGTCAAGGTCAGGATCGCAACCCACGTAATCATCATCCGCGCAACCGATGTCCGCATCGGTGGTCATGGCTACGAAGACAGAATCGTAGAGCTCGTTTGAACGATTGGTAAGGGTGTATCTCGCGAACAAGGTCTGGTGCAATGCATCCGGACCTGAGTCGAAGCCGTAAATGAGGATGCGACTGTCGAACTGCGATGGAAAAATGAGTGGCAGTCCATCGGCAGCCATGTCGGTCGCTTGCACGAGCACCGCCCGATCACCAACGATCGAGGGCAGATCACCTTGCTCCGGTTCATAGAGCCCATTACCGTTCACGTCCTGGAAAGGAGCGATCATCTCCGGTTCACCATTCGCCGTGTTACCGTGTGCCGGCCACGATGCGATGACCTCGGGTACTTCATAGCCCACATCACCCCAGTGGGCCGCATGGTCCCAGAGCATACCGATGTCCAATGGCCATGTGCGCTGGTAGCGATCGGAAAATGGGATAACCGGGTCATCACAGCGCACGCCTGGCAGATGGTCTCGGCCCGTCGCATACGGTGAGAAGCACGAAGTCCGGCCTATCCCACCCGCATATCCCACCACATAGTGACCGTGGCTGAAAATCGCCGAAACATAACCTGGGTCATCCGGCGTGAAGTCTGCATGTCCCCTGAACCGGTCATAAAACAGGCATCCGTCATAGCGGATGAAGCCGAATAGTCCAGCCACATCGAGTTCCACATGTCCAGTGCCTGTCAGGAGCTTCGCAAACGCCAGATCCCCATCATCTGTTGATAATAGGTCAGTCGGCGGCCTTCCTTCCATTTTACCACCGACATAAGTGACACCTTGGAATTCCGCAGCGCAGTTAACTCCGGGTAAGGACGCCTTCTTCCATTCACCACCACCGAAAACACGCTCGTTATGCAGATCGGCCTTTGCGAGTACGCCATGTAATCCAAGATCGACCAGCAAGCTTTGTCCGTTCAAGTTCTGGACCGTGACATCGGTGATCAACGGCAGGATCTCCGCACCGGAGCAGTAGGCGAAGTGTTGCAAGCTTACGCTGCTGTCTGCGGAATACGTGAAGTCGCCCGCCAACCACAAGCCGTCCGGTCCTCGGATCATTTTCCGGACATCATCATTCAATGCCACGTCCACAGCGTGCATAGTGCTGCCATCCCAACGCGCGATGTGCATCAGTTCCTGGGAATTATCCCCACTCGAAGTGAAGACTCCACCGATGAACAGTGAACCATCGTACACCTCCATCGCTTGCACGCGATCGTTCAAGCCGGTCCCTACCTCAGTCCAGGTGTTTCCATTCCACTTGGCCAGCCGTCGGATGGAATCCCCGTTCATGGTGGTGAAGCCTCCTCCGGCGTACAACTCACCATTGAACTCAGCGAAGCATCTGATGGCCCCGCTGTTGTAATCGCCCAAGATCACCGTGGTGTCACCGTTCCAGAAGTACACATGTCGGTACCCCGGAAGGACTCCCCCGTCAAAGACGACTCCATTCTGGAAACGCATCACATCATAAACCCCCATCCCCCCGCCTGAAATATTCAAGCCGAGGTCATCCACTCCCGTACCGCCATCCCAGGCCAGGATGTTCCGTGCTGGGATGCCGTTCATTCCTGAGAAACGCCCCCCTATCACCAACTTCCCGTCGAATGCGACCATATCGTTCACCCAGCCACTGTCCACTTTCGCCTCGACGGGCACGATGCGCTGAGCCATCAAGGGTTCACTGAGGAGAAGAAGGAATATCGCACTGCGTTTCATGGGATGGGTCTTGGCTGGTCAGAAACTAAGTGATGTGGTTCAGGAAATCATGAAAAGCCCTGCCACTCTGGTCTCTCCATCTACATGTCAGATACCGTCGTTCGCTTTCGGATCATGTCACCGTTCAAGCGAAGCCGATCGTCGTGCGGCCTTCTACCTTCGGCGCCGTGCAGTACGACTACCTCAAGGGCTTGAACGAGGCCCAGTACAACGCGGTCCTTCACACCGACGGACCCAACATGGTGATCGCCGGCGCGGGCAGCGGCAAAACACGCGTGCTCACCGTGAGGATCGCCCACCTGATGGCCTCCAAGGGCGTGGACGCCTTCCGCATCCTGGCGCTCACCTTCACCAACAAGGCGGCGCGCGAAATGAAGGAGCGCATCGCGAAGATCCTCGGTGAACAGGGCAGCACCGAAGCCCGCAACCTTTGGATGGGCACGTTCCACAGCGTCTTCGCTCGCATCCTCCGCGCCGAAGCCGAGAAACTGGGCTACCCGAGCGACTTCACCATCTACGACACGGACGACAGCCGCTCCCTGATCAAGACGATCGTGAAAGAATGGCAACTGGACGACAAGCTCTACAAGCCGTCCATGGTGCACGCGCGCATCAGCATCGCGAAGAACAACCTGATCGGCCCGGACGAATACCTGCGCAACGAGGAGGTGATGGCCAGCGATGCCAGCAGCGGCCGCGAGAAGCTGGGGCTGCTCTACAAGCAGTACGCTGATCGTTGCTTCCGCGCCGGGGCGATGGATTTCGACGACCTGCTCTTCAACACGAATCTCTTGTTCCGCGATCACCCGGAAACGATGCTGAAGTACCAGCAGCGCTTCCAGTACATACTCGTGGACGAGTACCAGGACACCAACCTGGCGCAGTACAACATCGTGCGCACCCTTGGCGCGCGGCACGAGAACATCACCGTGGTGGGCGACGACAGCCAGAGCATCTACTCCTTCCGCGGCGCCAACATCCAGAACATCCTCAACTTCCGGAAGGACTATCCGGATCACCACGTTTACAAGCTGGAGCAGAACTACCGCAGCACGAAGACCATCGTGAACGCGGCGAACAGCCTGATCGATAAGAACAAGGACCAGATCAAGAAGACGATCTGGACCGACAACGTGGAGGGCGAGCTGATCAAGGTGCAGCGCACCATGAGCGACAACGAGGAAGGCTCGTGGGTGGCGCACAACATCTTCGAAACGAAGATGCAGAACCAGGTGCCGAACAAGGGCTTCGCGATCCTGTACCGCACCAATGCCCAGAGCCGAGCGATGGAAGAAGCGCTGCGCAAACTGAACGTGCCGTACCGCATCTATGGTGGAGTGAGCTTCTACCAGCGCAAGGAGATCAAGGACCTGCTGGCCTACTTCCGACTCACCTGCAATCCCAAGGACGAGGAAGCGCTGAAGCGCATCATCAATTACCCCACGCGTGGCATCGGCCAAACAACGGTGGACAAGCTGATCGTGGAAGCCAACGCGCGCGAACTGTCCATCTTCGATCTGATCAACGAACACTTGGGCGAACTGGGCTTCAACGAAGGCACGCGCAAGCGCCTCGCTGATTTCGTGCTGATGATCCGCAGCTTCCAGACCATGCTGGAAACGCAGAGCGCCTATGCCTTGGGCGAATACGTGGCGCGCACCACCGGCCTACTGCAGGACCTCTTCGCGGATAAGACCCCTGAAGGCGTGAGCCGCTACGACAACATCCAGGAACTGCTGAACGGCATGAAGGAGTTCAGCGATGGCGGCGAAGGCACCGATGTGCCACGCACCCTGCCGGACTTCCTGATCGACGTTGCCTTGCTCACCGACGCGGACAACGACGACCCGAACGACAACGACCGCGTGAGCCTGATGACGATCCACAGCGCGAAGGGTCTCGAGTTCCCCTACGTGTACATCGTAGGCATGGAAGAGGAGCTCTTCCCCAATCTCATGAGCCTGCAAAGCCGCGCGGACCTGGAGGAAGAGCGGCGCCTCTTCTACGTGGCATTGACCAGAGCGGAGAAGCGCGCGACGATCACCTACGCGATGAGCCGCTACAAGTGGGGCAACCTGACACAGGGCGAACCGAGCCGCTTCATCGAGGAGATCGATGCGAAGTACCTGGAACTGCCGCGGCGCTATGAGGCCTCGCTGTTCGGTGAACGCAGCACCACTTCTTCCTGGAGCCGACCGGGGAATATCTCGACGCGCCCCACCGCATCGGGTACGGTCTACAGCCGTGAGCCGCGTTCCGCTGCGCCCGCGCCGAAAGTGTCGCACTCACCGATGCAACAGCGTCCGGCAGCGCAGCAGTCACCGGCGATCGATCCCACGAAACGCAAGAGCCTGAAGAAGATCTCTTCCACCGGCGCGCCGATGGAGGCTACGAACACCTTGGGACAGGCCGCTCCCGGCGACATCGTGGAAGGCGTTACCGTGGAGCACGAACGCTTCGGCAAAGGCAAGGTGGTGAAGCTCGAAGGAACCGCGCCCGATCTGAAAGCCACGGTCTTCTTCCCCAGTAGCGGGCAGAAGCAATTGCTGCTGCGCTTCGCGAAGCTGCGCGTGGTGGAAGGTTGACAACCGCTCGCGTAGAATGGACGATCAGTCAGCGAAGAGCAGCCCTTCCCTCTCCCGTTGGCTCGGTCATCCTGCTCTCTTCTTCCTGCTGCTCGGCATCAACCTGGCGATCCCGTTCGCGACGCACTTCTACCCGACCCTTGATGGCCCGGCGCACCTGCACAACGCGCAACTGCTGAAGAGTTTCCTGCTCGGCGATGCGACGGTTCATGCCCATTTCGCACTGCATCCTGATCCCGTTCCGAACTGGACCGACCACGCCGCGCTCGCGCTCCTGCTTTGTCTCTTGCCAGCCTGGCTTGCTGAGAAATTCCTCGTGTGCGGGATCATCGCACTGATGGCGTTAGGGTTCCGCAGGCTCGTTCGCGCCTTAGCACCCGCGAACACCGGCCTGTCGTTGCTGGTGTTCCCGCTGATCCAGAACGAACTGTTCAACTTCGGTTTCTACAATTTCTCCATCGGCATCGCCTTGATGATGTGGGTGCTGGCATTGGAATGGAACGCGGCGCCAAAGCTGGATCCACTGCGGGTCCTGCGTCTGCTGCTGTTGGCCACTGCACTGTACTTCAGCAATGTGCTGGCGTTCGCGCTCACCCTTTTCATGTTGTCCGTCCGCGCGGTCCTGGACGACCGAAACCTTGGTCCGTTCTGGTCGATGTTCCGTTCCCGGGCCTTGTTCCTTGGTACCGCCTTTCTGCCCGGCATCGCCTGCTTCCTGTTGTTCCAAACGCACGTGCACTACTATGAGCCTGACCCCGGTAAACCCTTCGGCGAACTGCTCACCTGGTTGTGGGAGGCCCGACCGCTGATCGTCTTCGGCTATGATGCGGAACGGCCCTTCACGCGCGTGTTCACCATCATCCTGCTCGTACTGATCGTCTTGCGCCTCATCGATCGCAGCAAGTCTCCCCCGGGATCGAACGTGTTCCTTATCACCCTTGTGCCCGTGCTCGCGGCGTTCTTCATCATTCCCGATAGCTACAGCGCAGGGATGATGAACGACCGCATGTCCTTGTTCTTCTTCCTGCTCCTCACCATCTGGCTGTCCATCACCGCCGCGCCGCGATGGCCGGCTTTCACCCTCGCGATCTCGGCCGCATCGCTACAACTCCTTCTCGCCTACCAGCATTGGAACTCGGCGCGCCGCGAACTGGACCTGCGCGCACAGGAGGTTGAACGAGCCGCGTCGGCCATTCCGCCGGGCTCCATCGTTTACCCCATCCTGCTCTCGGACAATTGGTTGCACAAGCACATGAGCAACTACCTCGGAGCGGAGAAACCTATGGTCATTCTCGAGAACTACGAGGCCCGCCTTGGCTGGTTCCCACTGCGTTGGCGTGATGAACGACCCGTACAACGATGCCTTGAAGTACCGGTGCCCTATGGCGTGCGATGCGACACTTCCGCTGGGGCCTTACCTGATCATGTGGTGATCCTAGGCGATACCACGCAGCTCATGAAGGACGACATGGCCGGTCTACGCAGCCAACTGCTCAGGGATTATGTGTCCATAACACGGAAGCACGTCTTCGTGACAGTGTATGCGTTGAAGCAACCGTTGTCACATTGAGTTGTCCACACCGGGCAGCGTCGCGCACGTTCCACCTGTCCTTGCTGAAACCACCCGGCATGACACGACCGTTACACCTGCTCCTCGTTGTCCTTCCTTTCGCCAGCTCCGCTCAGGAATACTACGTCAACGACTTCGACGGGAATCTCAGCTGGCCCGAACTGCCCATCGTGCTGGATACCGCGGCCAGCCACAAATGGCAGATAGGCGAGCCTCAGAAGAACTTCTTCACTGCGGCGTTCAGCCCGACGCGGGCGATCATGACCGATACCGCCCTGCGCTATCCCCAGGACAATTTCTCGCGATTCACGGCGAAACTGCCTGTCACCTTCTTCCAATGGTGGCCGGAATTCTTCCTGCAATTCCAGCAATCCTGGGACATGGACTCAGCGCATGCGGGTGGCTATATCGAGATCAGCTATGACACAGGTGCTACTTGGATGAACGTCTTCGAGGACTGGGTGAACCCGCCGAACGTTCAGATCTATCAGCCCAGCGTTGGCTATGTGCAACCCGATACCCTCAGCAATGGTGAGCTCGGTTTTACCGGCAGAAGTCAGAACGCCAGCAACGCCATGGAATGGGTGTGGACATCCCTATGCTGGGTGCAGAGCGGCATTCCACTTCCGGACACTTTGCTGCTGCGCTTCAACTTCTACTCCGATACCGTGGCGAACATGGCCGATGGCTGGATCATCGATGACCTGAACTTCCAAGTGTACATCGCTCATCCCATCAGCGAGTACATGAAAATGGACCGCTTCCTTGTGGTGGCCCCCAATCCGATAACGGACCGGTTGTACGTGAACTACGATACCGACGGACCGGCCACTCCCGTTCACATCGATGTGATCGATGGCCAAGGCAGGCTGCTCCATACGGTGGTGGACCGGACCGAACCCGAAGGACTGCATAACATGATCCTCTGGCGGCGCGACCTGCCCACCTCGGAACAATTGCTGTTTTTGCGCGCCAGCATCGGTGGTAGGGAACACCTGCGACGACTGCTGCTTGCTCCATGACCGGAGGAAGGAGGCCGGATCGATTCGACCTCTACATTTGACCGGCTGGTGGCACCCTTGAACCTGCCCTGGCACCCGCATCGCGCGGTCACCTTCGTTTCCTGGACATGACGCAACCCTCAGTTCCCTTCGATTACAATACCCAGCGCCCACGGCTGATCATTCCCGAATACGGGCGCCATGTGCAGCGCATGGTGGAACATTGCATGGGGATCGAGGAACGTGAGGCCCGCACGCGCAATGCTCACGCGATCATCCAGGTGATCGGCCGATTGAACCCGCAATTGCGCAATAGTGAGAACGGTGACCGCACGCTTTGGGACCACCTCTACATCATGAGCGAGTTCAAGCTCGATGTGGACGGCCCCTTCCCCAAGCCTACCGCTGAGGAACTCGACACCAAGCCCGAACGCGTCGCTTATCCCAAGCTGGGCATCAAGTACGGTCACTACGGCAAGATCGTGGAGCGTATGATCGAGGCATGCTGTGCCAAGGAGGACGGCCCCGAGAAGGAAGCCTTCTCCCTGATGATCGCGAACCACATGAAGAAGCAGTTCCTCGCGTGGAACCGCGACAGCGTGGGCGACGGCGTGATCATCAAGGACCTGGCGGAACTGAGCGGTGGCAAGCTGCGACTGAAGCCCGAGCAGCAGCTCACCCATACCGATGCCCTCCTGCAGACCCAACGGCAAGGTCCGCGCAACGAGGCCGATCTGAAGAAGCGCGGCAAGAAACGCCACCGCAACCGGAAGAAGAGCCGCTGGTAGGACCGGCTCGCCATACGCCCTCGGTTATCCTTCCGCCACTGTTAGTAGCATGCTCCAGCTTATGGGCACAGCGGAACGTGCGCGTTGTTGCTTCGCAGCACCATGAAGAGTTTCCGCATTGAAGGCGGCCGCAGGTTGAAGGGTGAGATCGTCCCCCAAGGCGCCAAGAACGAAGCCCTCCAGATCCTCTGTGCCGTGCTCCTCACCAGCGAGCCGGTCACCATACACAACGTGCCTGACATCGTTGATGTGAACAAGCTGATCGACCTGTTGCGGGCAATGGGTGTGCAGGTGGAGAAGATCGACAAGGGCAGCTACCGGTTCCAAGCGAAGTCGGTGAACCTGGAGTTCTTCCTCGATCCCGAATACAAGCGCATGGGCGGCAGCCTGCGCGGTAGCGTCATGGTCTGCGGCCCGGCACTGGCGCGCTTCGGCCGTGGCTACATCCCCAGTCCGGGTGGTGACAAGATCGGTCGACGTCGCATGGATACGCATTTCATCGGCTTCGAGAAGCTGGGTGCGGAGATCAAGTACGACGCCAAAGAAGGCTTCTACCGCGCCGAGGCCAAGCAGCTCAAGGGCTGCTACATGCTGCTCGACGAGGCCAGCGTGACCGGCACCGCCAACATCGTGATGGCCGCAGTACTGGCCGAAGGTCGTACCACCATCTTCAATGCGGCGTGCGAGCCCTACCTGCAACAGCTCTGCAACATGCTGGTGCGCATGGGTGCCAGGATCCAAGGCATCGGCAGCAACCTGCTGCAGATCGATGGCGTGAATGAACTCGGAGGCACCGAGCACCGCATGCTGCCGGACATGATCGAGATCGGATCGTTCATAGGTCTGGCCGCGATGACGCGCAGCGAGATCACGATCAAGGATACCGGATACGACCACCTGGGCGTGATCCCCGACGTGTTCCGCAAACTGGGGATCGCCGTGGTCCGCAACGGGGATGACATCCTGATCCCCCAGCAGGAGCACTACACCGTTACCAAGTTCATCGATGGCAGCAACATGATCATCGCTGATGCGCCTTGGCCCGGTTTCACACCGGACCTGTTGAGCATCGTGCTGGTCACGGCCATCCAAGCGAAGGGCAGCGTGCTCATCCATCAGAAGATGTTCGAGAGCCGCCTCTTCTTCGTGGACAAACTGATCGAGATGGGTGCGCAGATCACTTTGTGCGATCCGCATCGCGCCCTGGTGATCGGCCATGATTTCCAGATGGCGTTGCGCGGCATCCGCATGACCAGCCCGGACATCCGCGCCGGTGTGTCGTTGCTCATCGCCGCCTTGAGCGCTGATGGCACGAGCACCATCGACAACATCGAGCAGATACGGCGCGGCTATCAGGACATTGAAGGCCGCCTCAACGCCATCGGGGCTCGCATCGAACTGGTGGATTGAGGCCCGGTTCTTGTCATCGGTGCCGCCTACTTTCGTCCCATGCGCCGCACCACCATCCGCCTCGCTCTTCCGTTCCTTCTCTTCACCCCCCTCCCTTCACTTGCACAACAAGAGCGGCTGGTAGGCGTGCAGGTGGGGCAACAGGCACCGGAGATCGTGATGGCCAACCCGGAAAATGAGGTATTGCGGCTATCGGAACTGAAAGGCACCTTGGTGTTGGTGGATTTCTGGGCCAGCTGGTGCCAGCCATGCCGAAGGGAGAATCCGCATGTGCGCCATGCCTATCACACATACAAGGACATGGTGTTCACCAATGGTGATGGGTTCGCTGTCTTCAGCGTGAGTTTGGACCGCCAAGGCGCGCTGGAACAATGGAAAGGCGCGATCAAGAAGGACAGCTTGGATTGGAAGTGGCACGTGGGCGCGGTGGAAACCGGCGAGAACGGGGCAGCGGACGAATACGGCGCGCGCTTCATCCCGACCAATGCCCTGGTCGATGGCACCGGAAAGATCATCGCGAAGGACCTGCACGGCGACGACCTTGACCGCATGCTCGACAGCCTGATCGAAAAGGACCCGGCCAAGGTGAAGGACGCGGAGAAACGCCGCTCCGAGAAAGAGAAGACCGCCAGGAAGAACAAGAAGTGAGTCCAGTGGCCATCCGGGCGCACGGCACGATGTTCGCAACGCCGCGCCGCTGCCCTCTACATTCGCCGAACCAACCATGAGAAAGATGCTCCGCCCGCTATCGCTGTTCGCCAGCGCTGCCGCCATCCTGCTGATCACCGCGTTCAACCCAGCGCCTCCTCCTGAAGGTGGTGACCCGAAAGTGGGCACCAACATCGGTGACCGCGCTCCCGAGTTGGCCTTCATGAACGCCGACAGCACCAAGGTGATCAAGCTCAGCGAACTCAAGGGCAAGTACGTGCTCATCGATTTCTGGGCGAGCTGGTGCGGTCCCTGCCGCATGGAGAACCCGAACGTGGTGAAGGCCTACGACAAATACAGCAAGGCCAAGTTCAAGACCGGCAAGGGTTTCGCTATCTACAGCGTGAGCCTTGACAAGATGCGCGGTCCGTGGAGGGCTGCGATCGCCAAGGACAAGCTCAGCTGGCCACAGCATGTGAGCGACCTTGGCGGTTGGGACTCACGGCCAGCAGCACTCTATGGTGTGCATTCCATCCCAACGAACTTCCTGGTCGACCCCAACGGCGTGATCGTGGCGAAGAACCTGCGCGGCCAAGCCTTGGACATGGAATTGGACAAGTACGTGAAGAGTTTCTGATCAGGAAAGCTCCTTTTCGAACGCCCCGGCATCTCCGGGGCGTTCGCCTTTCTGGCGGCCATGACGTGCCGATCTGTCCATGTGTGACGCTTGGCATTTTCATTGACCTTTGCGGCCCTCGTTACGCGACCCATCGCGGCGAGCGCGGAACGTGTTCAAGAAGAAACGCAGGACCATGCAGCAGGATCCGAACGCCACACACGAGGAGCACCTCGGTACGAGCGCTTCAGCACAGGCCGAACAGGACAGGGCCGAGGAATTGACCCATGCCAGTGAGGCAGCGGCCGAACACACCGTTCAACAGCCGGACAATGCCTTGATGGACGAATTGGAACAGGTCAGGGAAGAGGTGCGAGCCCTGAACGACAAGCACCTGCGGCTCATGGCCGATTTCGACAACTTCCGCAAGCGCACCGCGAAGGAGCGTTCCGACCTGATCCTATTCGCAGGCGAGAACGCATTGAAGAACATGCTGCCCGTGCTGGATGACATGGAGCGCGCCATCCGCAACAACGCCACCGCAACGGATATCTCCGCCGTACGGGAAGGCTTCAACCTGATCCAGCAGAAGATGCTGCACATCCTCGGCGCACAAGGCGTAAAGCCCATGCCGGACATCAAAGGACAACCGTTCGATGTGGACCAGCACGAGGCCATTACCAAGGCCACCGCTCCCTCGCCCGACCTGAAAGGCAAGGTGTTGGACGTGGTCGAGAACGGCTACACGCTGCACGACAAGGTGATCCGTTACGCCAAAGTGGTGGTGGGTGAATGATCGCACCGGTGACGGCAACGTCGCCTGATGAACATGAGCAAACGCGATCCATACGAAGTGCTCGGCGTGCAGCGTAACGCGAGCGCCGACGAGATCAAGAAGGCGTACCGGAAACTCGCCATCAAGTACCACCCGGACAAGAACCCGGGAGACAAGGCCGCGGAAGAGAAGTTCAAGGAAGCCGCCTCCTCCTATGAGATCCTGAGCGACCCGGAGAAGAAGGCCCGCTATGACCGCTTCGGCCACAATGCGCCCGGAGGGTTCGGCGGCGGTGGTGGCTTCCAGGGTGGCGGCATGAACATGGAGGACATCTTCTCCCAGTTCGGCGACATTTTCGGTGAGCAGTTCGGTGGTGGTTTCGGTGGCTTCGGTGGAGGACGACAACGCCGCGTGGTGAAAGGCAGCAACCTGCGGGTACGGTTGAAGCTGACCTTGAAGGAGATCGCGGAGGGCGCCGAGAAGCAATTGAAGCTCACCAAACTCGTGCGTGCGAAAGGTGCAGAGTACGGTACCTGTTCAACATGCAAAGGCACAGGGCAGGTGACGCGAGTGCAGAGCACCTTCATCGGCCACATGCAAACGGTGACCACCTGCCCCACGTGCGGTGGCATGGGTCAAACGGTGAGCAAGCGCGGTGCAGGTGGCGACGAGCATGGCCTGGTACGCGAAGAGGCCGTGGTCAACGTGCGCATTCCCGCTGGCGTGGAGGAAGGCATGCAGCTCAACATCAGCGGCATGGGCAATGAGGCTCCCGCAGGCGGTATTCCCGGGGATCTCTTGGTCGTGATCGAAGAGGAAGCGCACGAGGAACTGAAACGTGAAGGGCAGAACCTGCACCATGAGATCTTCATCAACATGGTGGACGCGGCGCTGGGAACCACGCTGGAAGTGCCATTGGTGACCGGCCGCGCGAAGGTGAAAGTTGAACCCGGAACGCAGAGCAATCACACGTTGCGGTTGCGCGGAAAGGGACTGCCCAGCGTGAACGGTCACGGTCATGGCGACCTGTTCGTGCACGTGGCCGTTTGGACACCTAGCGACCTCTCCAAAGCCGAGCGTGAGACGTTGGAGAAACTCAGGAACAGTCCGGGGTTCCAGCCAAAGCCCACCGCCAAGGACAAAGGCTTCTTCGAGCGGGTGAAAGAGATGTTCGGTACTTGACGTGGTGTAAAGGAGAACCGGTCCCGATTACATTCGGTGTGCCCAACTCTCCCCACATGATCGTTTCACGTACTGCGTTCAAGTTGAAGTTCGGCCAGGCACGCCCTGCCATCGCCATCTGGAAAGAGATCATGGATGCCGAGGTGCCCAGCGGCCCGGTACCCAAACCACCGATGCGATTATTGTCCGACGTGAGCGGTCCGAACTACACGCTGGTGACCGAACTGAACATGCGCAGCTTCGCGGATATGGAACCGGACCAGCACATCTGGTCCACCAACCCCAGGATACGCGAACTCTACCCCAAGTTCATTCCCTTGTGCGAGGAGTCCTCCACGGATCTGTTCCACGTTGAACACCAGGTGGGCGGCGATTGCCCTACCGGCTTCATCGTGGAGCGCATGACATTCCAGTTGAGGTATGGCACCGCCCGCGACGCCATCGCCAATTGGAAGAACGTGCTGAACGTGATCAAGGACCGGCCGAACGCTCCCGACGTGCGCTTGTTGACCGACATCACCGGACCATCCTATACGCTGGTCACGGAGCTTCACTACCGGAACATGATGGAGTTCGGGCCGAAGATGGCCCTGTGGATGAGCGATGCCGCCATCAAGGAAGCCTACGCGCCCTTCGTGCCGCTGTGCGAAGGTTCCATGCGCACGCTTTACCGCATGGAGCATTGCGTGTAAGCGCGTTCAGCGCTTCTTCCGCACCACACCGGGCTTGCTGCCCTTGCCGTTGTCGCTCGGGAAGAGCCCGTGCACTTCGGCGTCGATCGCGTTGATGATCACACCCAGGTCCTCAGGGTTCTTGTGGAATCGGTTGTCATCCACATCAACGATGAGCAGCTTGCCTTTGTCGTAGGTGCTGATCCAGGCCTCGTAGCGTTCGTTCAAACGCTTGAGGTAATCGATGCTGATGCTCGCCTCATAGTCGCGGCCGCGTTCGGAGATCTGGTTCACCAGGTTCTCCACGCTCGCACGCAGGTAGATCATGAGGTCCGGCGGCGTGATCGCGCTGTCCATGTTCTGGAACAGGCGGAAGTAGTTCTCGAAATCGCGCGTGGTCATCAGGCCCATCGCGTGCAGGTTCGGTGCGAAGATGTATGCGTCCTCGTAAATGGTACGGTCCTGTATCACATGTCGTCCGCTCCTGCGGATCTCCAGCAGTTGTTCGAATCGGCTGTTGAGGAAGAAGATCTGCAGGTTGAAGCTCCAACGCTGCATGTCCTTGTAGAAATCGAAGAGGTACGGATTGTTGTCCACCGCTTCCTGCAACTGTTCCCACTTGTAGTGCTTGGCGAGCAGTTGGGTAAGGGTGGTCTTACCTGCTCCGATGTTGCCGGCGATCGCGATGTGCATGTAGGTTGTTCGGCTGAAGGGTCGCGAATTTATCCCCGGCCCGGCATGGCTTGCTGTGGTGTTCAAAAGTCGTGGCTCGGTCGCGAACGTCCGCTCAGCGCTTGGCGTTCTCCGCGTCAGCGATCACGATACGGTCAGGGAACAATGCGTAGAGCTTTCCCTGCTCTATGCGGACCTCCAACGGGCGGGGCACGTCCCGTTCCACCAACCAAGTGATGGGGAGGTCGGTGGTGAACCGCTTGGGATCATAGATGCTGAAAACACCATCCCTGAGGTGGATGATCGCACCGTCCCGAACTTGGATCATGTTCGTTCCGACAACAGGCAATGTTCTCGCATACCCGCCGAAGAGATCGAACACCAGCACCCCGTTCTCCGGATCGCACAGGTAAAGCCAACTGTCCTGCTCGACCATGTAGGTGAGGTGCGGGAAGAAACCCAGCACTTGGTCCAACCGGCCGGATACGGCCAGCGGGCGCAGTTGGGCATCCACCCTCGTCAACTGCATCAATCGCTCATCGAAGAGCCAGAAGCAGTTCTGCACACTGGCACAGGCCAGGGTCACCTGCGGAAAGCCATTGCGCGGCAGGCTGATCGGGTCGCCCTGAACGCTCAAGGTGTTGTCCAAGGAAGCGAGCATCCCTTGCCCGCGCGAGAAGATCATGGGCTTGAGCGAGGAGAAGGCATCGATGGTCGTGATCTCGCCCAACGTTTTCACACTGTTGCGCGCCAACCTATCCCCTGTTCGATCGAACAGGAAAAGCTCATCTCCTTGGAGCGCATAAACGTTGCCTATCTCATCTGTGGTGAACCGCTGGAAGCTGCCCTTGATCCCGACAGCACCATCAGGCCATTGTGCTCCGCAGAACAATGGCAAGCACAGGACCAGCACTACCAGGAAACGTTTCATGCAACGACGAGCGGCAACAATTGGTCCAGCCATTCACGGTCGTTGCTCAGCCTGGGCACCTTGTTCTGGCCACCGAGCTTGCCACGCTCCTTCATCCACCGGAAGAAAGTACCCGGCCCCATCGCATGAACACGTGGGGCACGGAGCGCTATGTCCCCGTGACGCTTGGCGTCATAGTCGCTGTTCAACTCCCGCATGGCCCTGTCCAGGACATGCACGAAGTGATCCAGATCCTCCGGTTCCCGTTCGAACTCGATCAACCACTCATGCCCTCCGGCGTTGGAGCCTTCGAGGTAGATGGGGCCTGCGGTGTACTCGGTCACCAGCGCCCCGGTGGCTGCGCAGGCCGCTTCGATACCTCTATCGGCGTTCTCCACGATGAGTTCTTCGCCGAAGGCATTGATGTAACTGCGCGTGCGGCCGCTCACTTGTATGCGGTAAGGCGCGATGCTCGTGAAGCGAACGGTATCTCCCGGCAGGTAGCGCCAAAGACCCGCGTTCGTGCTGATCACGATAGCATACTGCCGCCCCTCCTCCACTTCATGCAGCCATTTCGTGGTCGGCTGGTCGCGGCCGATCTCCTCCACCGGCAAGAACTCGAAGAAGATGCCGTAATCCAGCATCAGGAGCAGGTCGTTCGCACCACGCTCATCGGTAATGCCGAAGAAGCCTTCGCTCGCATTGTAGCTCTCCAGATAGTTCATGCCCGCAGCAGGGAACATGGTTGCGAACTGCTCGCGATACGGGCGGAAGCTCACCCCACCGTGCATGAACAGTTCAAGGTTCGGCCAGACCTCGAGCATGTGATCGCGCCCGGTCAGTTCCAGTATGCGACGAAGGATGATCAAGGTCCAGCTCGGTACGCCAGCGATGCTGCGAACATCCTCACGCATGGTTTCCCGTGCCATGCGCTCGATCTTCTCCTCCCAGTTCTCCATCAAGGCCGTTTCGATCACCGGTGTGCGGCGCATCTCCACCCATATCGGCAGGTTACGGATGATGATAGCGCTCAGATCGCCACTATAGGCATCCGCACGCAACTGCTCGATCGTGCTGCTTCCGCCCACCACCATGTTCATGCCTTGGTAAAGGCGGCTGTCAGGTCGGTGTGAATAGTGCACTGCGATGAGATCCTTTCCTCCCTTGTAATGGCAATCTTCCAACGCCTCGCGGCTCACCGGAATGAACTTGCTCGTAGCGTTGGTGGTGCCACTGCTCTTGGCGAACCACTTGATGTCCGTTGGCCACAGCAGGTTCTGCTCTCCGGCGCGCATGCGATCGACGAACGGTTTCACCTGGGTGTACTCCTGCAATGGCACGCGCTGGCGGAACTTCTCCGGGGAAGAGATCTCCGCGTAACCATGCTGCCTGCCCCACTCGGTGTATCGCGCGGCGCTCACCAACCGGTGGAACACTTCCAACTGCGCCTCGTGCGGGTTGTCCCTGAAGAGCTCGATCTGCTGCAAGCGCTTCTTGATCAGGAAGGAGAACAGCGCGTTGACAGGCATCGGTAGGCTCGGTCGGCGAATATCGCCGCATCTTTCGCCAAGATACAAGGAGCGACCCTATGGATGGAGAACCCCTGCGAAAGATGCTCGCCGGGCTGGACGGCGATCATGTGAACTACGCGTTGCACATGGGAATCACAACTCTTCCGCTCGCGGATCGCATCGGAAAGCCGTTCACCCTTCGCTTCACCGGAGCCCGCACCTGCATGAGCTGTGGAGAACGGGTGAAGAAATTCTATGGACAAGGCCTTTGCTTTCCGTGCTTGCGGAACGCTCCTGAGGCCAGCGAGTGCATCGTGCGGCCTGAGCTGTGCCGTTCGCATCTCGGTGAAGGCCGGGACCCTTCGTGGGAGAACGAGCACCACAACCAGGAGCACTTCGTCTATCTGTCGCAGACCGGTGGTATCAAAGTGGGCGTAACGCGAAGCACGCAGGTCCCCGTGCGTTGGATCGATCAAGGTGCAGTGATGGCCGTTCTTATAGCACGCACGCCCTATCGCCAACTTGCCGGGTTGATCGAGGTGGCATTGAAGCGGACCTTGGCCGACCGGACCGATTGGCGCAAGATGCTACAGCAGGTGCAGCCGGACGCGATCGCGCTGATCCAGGCCCGGGATACCGCGTTGGTTTCCCTGCCCGAGGAACTGGTGGCCTATGCCCTGCCGGAGGAAGAGCCGCGCACCATCGTTTACCCCATGAACGAGACCCTCCCGAAAGTGACCAGTGTTTCATTGGACAAGATCGATGAGGTGAGCGGCACCTTGATGGGGATAAAGGGCCAGTACCTTCTCTGGCGTGATGGCCGAGTATTGAACGTGCGCAACCATACGGGGTACCACGTCGAGGTGGCCTGAACAAGGATCCGATCTTTTTTCAAGCGACCGTAACCTATGCCGCCTACCTGCGTTGGAAGAGACAGGTTTTGGTCAGTGGACTAGGATCGTTAGGGTTAGCGAAGGGCTCCGGGAAACCGGGGCCCTTCGTGATCCTTGGCCTACCGGTAGATACCGTGCTCGTTCAAGGCCCGTTGATACCGTCGGGCATTCACCAGGTGTTGATCATAGGTGCGAGCGAAGTTGCTGTATCCGCTCAGATCCTCCCTTGCACAGAAATAGATGTAGTCGTGATCGGGCGCGTTCAACACCGCATCGATGTAACGTGGCTCCGGCATATTGATCGGACCGGGTGGCAGACCTGTATGCGTATAGGTGTTATAGGGTGATCCGACCCGCATGTCGCCTGTCAGGATGCGTGAGAGACTGTCCAGACCGAGCGCGAACTTCAAGGTGGGATCCGCCTGCAAGGGCATGCCGATACGGAGCCTGTTGAGGTATACACCAGCGATGTTCGGGGCTTCATCGGGTTTGGCGGTCTCGGCCTGAACGATGCTGGCCAGTGTGCTCACTTCTACTGGTGAGAGGTGATGCGCAGCCGCCTTCTTCGATCGGGCATCGGTCCAAAAACGACTGTATTCCGTGGCCATACGGTCAATGAGGCCTTGGGGCTTCACTGTCCACCAGAACTCATAGGTGTCAGGAATGAACATGCTGATGAAACCCTCCGGTCGGAACCCGTGTTTATGGATGATCGCCGTGTCCTGCAAGGCTAGCAGCATTGCCATGGAGTCGGCCTCCACGTATTTCGCCAATTGCCCGGCCAGTTGAGGTATGCTCTTGATGTTGGTGAAAGTGACGCGCACCGGGTCCTGCTCACCATTGCGCAGTTTGTTCACCAAGTCGTTCATGCTTGTTCCGCTGGCGATCACATACCGGCCTGGCTTCACGCGCTGATCATACTTCTTTCTTGCGGCTACAGTGCGGAAGAGCCGTTCATCTTCGATGAAACCGCTCGAAAGCAAGCTGTCCATCACTTGGGCGAAAGAGGCACCGGTCGGCACCAGGAGCACGCGCTGCTTCTCCGCGAATCGTGGCCCTGGGCCGAACACGCTGTGATAGAACTGCCATCCAAAAAAGGCGCCTATGGCCAAGAGCGCACCAAGCACCAGAAGAACGAGCCGCCCACGCTTCACGCCTCTGTCGTGTTGAAAACCCCCTTGAAAACCTCTTGTGCAGGACCGATCAGCTTGATGGATCGGAACCCCCCCTCGGCACTCCTGGCTGCTTGAACGGACAACCGCCCCCCGCACGTGATCACGTCACAACCGCCATCCGCATGTCCGCGTGCCATAGCGCTCAAGGCTGCCGCGGTGACACCCGTACCGCAACTCAAGGTCTCGTTCTCCACCCCACGTTCGTACGTCCGCATCTCCAGGGCACCGTTCGCCCAACGAACGAAGTTCACGTTGATGCCTTCCTTGGCGAACGGCGCGCTGTTCCGTATTCGCCGACCCTCTTCGACAACGTCCATGGATCCGGGATCCTCCACCCAAACAACAACATGCGGGGAACCGGTGTGGATGATGTCCATACGCTCCTGATGTTCCGTGATGGATCCGACATCCTTCATTCCGATCGTTACCGAGCCGTACATCAGCGTGCCTTCGTGTTCACCATCGATCGCTGTAAAACGCAGGGGTCCGGAAGCCACGTTGCCCGCTAGCCCCGCATGGAACGCGAAGGCACACCTGCTCCCATTGCCACAGAAGCTGCGGCTGGCATCGGGGTTGTAGAATTCCATGTGGAACGCCGTTCCTGGAACGTGCGGCTGTTGAAGGAGGATCAGACCATCGCTACCGATACCGAAGTGCCTGTCACAAAGCCGCCGAACAAGATCCGGATCACCGGCCGGAAAACGCTGGTCGCGATCATCGATGAGGATGAAATCGTTACCGGTCCCCTGCCATTTGGAGAAGGTGATCGATGCCATGACGGCAGCAAAGATGCACCGGCACAGCGATCGCTGTATGGTGCGCCGTTCGTGGGCCACAGAGGCTATTGTCCATCACAGTCTTTAACAGCAGGGCATGGAACATCCGTTCCGCACGAACGTTGATTTGCTTCAAGGAAGGAACGCAGAACAGAACACGAAAAGAAACCACTCAAAGCATGAAACGCGCTCTTGGTTATGCAGGTACCGCCATGATCGGCGGACTGCTCGCTCTTGCGGTGCATGATGGCTTGAACAGGACCCCGCAAGCCGACCTTGTCCATACGGCTTTCACGACACAGGCGCCTCCGGTGAAATACGTGAACCTCCCTGGACCTGGTGGGACCTCCATGTCGGCGCCGGATTTCACTGACGCCGCAGAGCGAACGGTGAACGCTGTGGTACACGTCACCACTGAGGCGGAGGTGAAGCGCCAGGATCCTTTCGCCGATTTCTTCTGGGGATATCGCCAAGCCCAGCCACAGATCCAGAAAGGGGCCGGCAGTGGTGTGATCATGAGCGATGATGGCTACATCGTAACGAACAACCACGTGGTGGAAGGTGCGGACCGCATCATGGTGCACCTGAACGACAAGCGGCAATATGAAGCAAAGGTCATCGGCCGTGACCCGAGCACGGACATCGCGTTGATCAAGGTGGACGGCAAGGAACTACCTACTCTTTCCTATGGTAACAGCGATGAGGTGAAAGTGGGGCAGTGGGTACTGGCCGTGGGCAATCCGATGAATCTCACGAGCACGGTGACCGCGGGAATCGTAAGTGCGAAAGCCCGGAACATCAACATCCTCCAGTATGACCAGAGCCGAGACATCTTCCCGATCGAGAGCTTCATCCAGACCGATGCGGCGGTGAACCCGGGTAACAGCGGTGGTGCATTGGTGGATGCGGCAGGGAACCTCGTCGGCATCAATAGCGCCATCGCCAGCACGACCGGTGCCTACACCGGCTACTCGTTCGCGATCCCGGCCAACATCGTGCGCAAGGTCGCCGGTGACCTCATGGAGTTCGGCAGTGTCCAGCGTGCCTACATCGGAGTGAGCATTGAGGATATCGAACCCGCCAAGGCGAAGGACTTGGGTCTGGACAAACCGAAAGGGGTGTTCGTAAAGGGCCTTACGGATGGCGGGGCCGCAGCGGATGCGGGTATGAAGACCGGTGACATCATCGTGAAGGTGGGCAACATCAACGTGGACAACGTGCCGCAGCTCCAGGAGCAAGTAGGAAAGTTCCGCCCTGGCGATGAGGTTGCGGTAACCGTGTTGCGCAACGGGCAGGAGCGCGTGATGGACATGAAGCTCCGCGGTCGGGAAGGCGCGATGAGCGTTGCCAGCCGTGAGGCTGCCAGCAGCAATGTGCTGGGCGCGGACATGGTGGCAGCATCCGCCTCCGAACTGAAAGCCCTGCACTTGGAGAACGGCGTGAAGGTCACGAACATCAATGGCGGTAAGCTCCGCAGCAGCGGTATCCGCGAAGGTTTCATCATCACGCGCATCGATCAAGTCCCTGTCAGGGAACCGAAGGACGTGCTTCGCGCATTGGACGACAAGCGCGGAGGAGTGCTGATCGAGGGAGTTTACCCCAACGGCATGAAAGCCTACTACGGATTAGGAGTTTGACGGTCAGCCATCAGCACTTGATCCTGCCAAGTTCGCCCCCCGTTCGTCCGGCTTGTCCGGTTCGACCGGGGGGCCGTACCTTCGGCGCCCGGATCCGAGTGACCTCTTCCTTCCACCCGCGTCCGTTCAGTACACGACACTTCCAGTAGAACCCTTTAATACCCTTAGCCGCCCGTGACCAGCAGGATGCGCCAACTGAAGATCACCAAGTCGATCACCAACAGGGAAAGCCAGTCCTTGGACAAGTACCTGCAGGAGATCGGCAAGGAAGGTCTGATCAATGCAGAGATGGAGGTGGAGCTGGCCCGGCGCATCAAACAGGGTGATGGTACCGCACTGGAAAAGTTGGTGAAAGCCAACCTCCGGTTCGTTGTTTCTGTCGCAAAACAATATCAGAACCAAGGACTTAGCCTTCCCGACCTGATCAACGAAGGCAACTTGGGCCTGATCAAGGCCGCGCAGCGTTTCGATGAGACCCGCGGTTTCAAGTTCATCAGTTACGCCGTGTGGTGGATCCGCCAGAGCATCCTCCAGGCTCTGGCTGAGCAAAGCCGTATCGTTCGCTTGCCGCTGAACCAGGTTGGTAGCCTGAACAAGATCAACAAGGCCTTCGCGAAACTGGAGCAGGAGTTCGAACGCCCACCCAGCGCGGATGAACTGGCCACACTTTTGGACCTACCCCCTGAAAAGGTGGCGGACACCATGAAGGTCAGCGGCCGTCACATCAGCATGGATGCTCCCTTCGTGGAAGGCGAAAGCAACAGCCTGCTGGACGTGCTTCCGAACAATGACAGCGCCCCGGCCGATCGCATGCTCATCAATGAGAGCTTGGCCAAGGAGATCGATCGCGCCTTGAGCACGTTGACCGAGCGCGAACGTGATGTCGTGAAGCTGTTCTTCGGCATCAACATCAACCACGGGCTTACCCTGGAAGAGATCGGTGCCAAGTTCGACCTTACGCGGGAGCGCGTTCGCCAGATCAAGGAGAAGGCCATCCGGCGTTTGCGCCATACGAGCCGCAGCAAGCTGCTGAAAGCGTATCTCGGCTAGGCGTACCTGCGTTGTAACGTCCCTTCTTAAACCTCATCCATGGAGACCTTGGAAGCCAAGACCGGTTATGAAGCCGGCTTTAAAGACTACGTCGACCGGGAAAAGGCCGCCGTGGACCTGATGAATTCGGTGGGCCAGCTCATGTTCGCCAAGGGCGTAGAGCTGGTGTTCTTCCGCAACCACTTGCTCGACAGGAGCAACAGCGAGGTGCTGAACCTCTTCAACTACGCGAAGAACGTTGTTCAGAAGCCCATTGACGTGTTCCAGGCAGCTGAGGTCGCAAGGGCGCTGATGGATGTTGATCTGGCCCCTAGCAAGATCGACATCGGCAAGCTCACTTGGGAGTTCAAGCAGAGCGGGGGCAAGGAGGTGAAGAACTTTGTCGGCACGACCCTGAAGGCCTTTATCGGACAGGACAAGCATAATTTCCAGCCACAGGACGTCGTACTGTACGGCTTCGGTCGTATTGGCCGCATCGCTGCCCGTGAACTCGTGAAACAGGCCGGAAAGGGCCAACAATTGCGCCTGCGAGCCATCGTGCTTCGCAGTGTGAACGACGAGGAAGTGATCAAACGGGCTGCGCTCCTGCGGAACGATAGCGTGCACGGCAAGTTCAAGGGTTCAGTGATCGAGGATCTGGCCAACAAGGCCATCTGGATCAACGGTCAAATGGTGAAGCTGATCGCCGCTTCGAACCCGGAGGACATCGATTACACCGCACACGGGATCAACAATGCTCTGGTGATCGACAATACGGGGGTGTTCACCAAGCGGGCCGACCTTGGCCGTCACCTGAAAGCCAAAGGGGTGAACAAAGTGCTGCTCACCGCCCCGGGCAAGGAGATGCCGAACATCGTTTATGGCATCAACCATAAGGAACTGGACATCGAGAACGAGCAGCTGTTCAGCGCTGCCAGTTGCACCACGAACGCCATCTGTCCCGTACTGAAGGTGATCGAGGATAACCTTGGCATCGAGCGAGGCCACATCGAAACGGTGCATGCCTATACCAACGACCAGAACCTGTTGGACAACTACCATAAGAAGCCGCGCCGCGGTCGCAGTGCGGCGATCAACATGGTGATCACCAGCACCGGCGCAGGCAGTGCTGTGACCAAGGCGATCCCGAGCCTGAAGGACAAACTGACGGCCAATGCGGTGCGTGTGCCCACCCCGAACGGATCACTGGCGATCATGAGCCTCAGCGTCAATAAGGCCGCAAGCCGTGATGAGGTGAACGAGCTGATCCGGAACGCAGCACTGAACGGAGAACTGGTCAACCAGATCCATTACCAGATCGACCCTGAACTGGTGAGCAGCGATATCGTAGGTGACACCTGCTGCAGCGTCTTCGACAGCAATGCGACCATTGCTAGCCAGGATGGCAAGAACATCGTACTGTACGCTTGGTACGACAATGAGTTCGGTTACACCAAGCAGGTGATACGTTTGGCCAAGCATGTTACAAAGGTCCGCCGCTTGGTGTACTACTGAGCCGAGATCCAAGGTCCTGAAAGCCGCCAGCGATCCTGGCGGCTTTCCTTTTGGCATATCGACCAAATGCGATCGGAGCCACGCGGGCTCCGATCGTTGCCCTGAACAGCGCTTTATTGCTCCTCGGCGCGAACAGGGCGATATGCTATCAGTACATCATCATACAGAGAACGCACAGGCCGAGAACCGACAGTGCAAGCGCCCACCAGCATAATCCTTCAACCTTGTCCGATGGTGCTCTGCCCCATCCTGTCCGGGCCTTGGTCATGGAAGCAAAACTGAACTGCCGGTGAGGCAGTCACAATACCTGGAGATGTGTATTTCCCGCTCAGCGAAGAGCCCTCGCAGGCGTTCCTGAAGGCCCGAAAAACAGGAAGCCCCGCCTTTCGGCGGGGCTTCCTGTTGAAAGCAGTTCGCTTATTGACGGACCATACGTTGGGTGTACAGCTTACCGTCGATGGTGACGTTCACCATGTACATGCCCACTTGGATGTCGCTGCTGAGGTCCATCGAGTGGTTAAGCAGGCCTTCGACCGCATATGCGCGCTCGGAGTGCACGCGTTTGCCGAGCATGTCGTAGACATCCACATCGACCGGCGTCGCGTCGTCGATCGCCAGACCGTCCATGCGCAGGGTCACCTGACCATCGCGGTTCGGGTTCGGGTAGATCGACATGCTGACCGTTACGGCTTCCTCAACACCGTCGATGACCATATCCATGGTCCGGCTTGTGCTGTTGGGTACGAAGCGGATGTTGCAGGTCGGGCCGAACTCCTGATAAACATTGTTCACGATCGCACGAGCGCGGACGTTCAGCGTGGTGTTGACGGGCACAGGGTCGGTAGCAAGTGTACTCGGCACCAGGCTGTTCGTTGTCTTCAGCACACGACGATTGTAGGTTCCATGCGGGTCGTAGATCCAGAACTGGTAACCGGAAGCTCCGGGCTGCGCATTGCAGTAGATGGGACTCTGCACCAAATGGTTGGTCTTGTCGCAAGAGTTGGAAAGCATGTTCAGTGCACCGATCGGCACGCAGAAGAAGCGGTTCGGATTCGAGCCTGTGTTGATCTGGCTGAGTGTTCCGAAAGTCCCGTTGGCATCTATGATACGCTTGCCTTGTGCGTTCTTCAGCACGTAGCCACCATTGGTGATACCGTTACCGCCAGCATCGAGCACGCGTAGGTGGTAGCATCCAGCAGGTACGCAAATGGGAACGTTCACCGTCGTGTTGGCCTGGTTCGCGGTGAACCCACCAGAGAACAATACGGTGGTCTCGCTCTGATCCATCAGTTCCCAAGTCGTTTGCAGCGGTGACCCGTCGAGCTTCACAGTAAGGGTCAGGTTCTCCGTGCAGCCGCCGAGCGGTGTACCGACGCACTGGCAGTCGGACGTGATGACATCGTTGGTCGTGTTCGAATCGCCGTCGTTGCAAGCAGAACCGATCTGACCAGCGATGTTCGGGCAGTTGTCGTTGCAGTTCGCCACGCCGTCATTGTCGCTGTCCGTATCAGCCACGCCGCAGCCGCAGGCACCCGGAGCGACCTTGTTCGGATCGTTCGGGCAGCCGTCGTTCGCATCGCAAGTACCGTCTCCATCGGTGTCCTGGACGGTACCGACGCAGGTGCAGTTCGCCGTGATCACGTCATTGATCGTGCAAGCATTGTTGTCGTTGCAGCTAGCACCGGGGTTCGCTCCGTTGGGGCAGGGGTCATTGCAATCAGCAAGGCCGTCGTTGTCGGTATCCACATCGGAAACACCGCAACCACAAATACCAGGTGCTGTCTTGTTCGGATCGGTCGGGCAACCGTCGTTCGCATCGCAGGTGCCATCGCCGTCCGTATCCTGCAAGGTACCAGCGCAAGTGCAGTTGGCCTGGTAAACGTCGTTGATCGTGCACACGTTGTTGTCGTTGCAGGATGTGCCCGGTTGAGCAGGACCGCCAGGAACGCCCTCGCAATCATTGCCAAGCAGTGTGCCTACGCAGACGCAATTGGTCACCACGTCGTTCACCGTATTGGCGTTGCCATCATCGCAAGGATCGCCGTTCTGAAGATCGGCCAACAGTGGGCAGGGATCGTTGCAGTCAGCGAGGCCGTCACTGTCGCTGTCCGTATCAGCTACACCGCAACCACAGATGCCAGGTGCGATCTTGTTCGGATCGTTCGGGCAGCCATCGTTCGCATCGCAGGTGCCATCTCCGTCGGTATCCTGCAGCGTACCAGCACAAGTGCAGTTGGCCTGGTAAACGTCGTTGATCGTGCACACGTTGTTGTCGTTGCAGGATGTGCCCGGTTGAGCAGGACCGCCGGGAACACCTTCGCAATCATTGCCAAGCAGGGTGCCCGCGCAGACGCAATTGGTCACCACGTCGTTCACCGTATTGGCGTTGCCGTCATCGCAAGGATCGCCGTTCTGCAGGTTGGCCAGCAACGGACATGGGTCATTGCAGTCAGCGATGCCGTCACTGTCGGTATCCGTATCAGCTACACCACAACCACAGATGCCAGGTGCGATCTTGTTCGGATCGTTCGGGCAGCCATCGGTCGCGTCGCAGGTACCATCACCATCGCTGTCAGGAGCAGGTGTGTGCACGCAGCCCGTTGCAGGGTTGCAGCTATCAATGGTGCAAGGGTCGTTATCGTCGCAGTTCGCAGCAGGGCCGCTCACACAAACGCAGTTCTGATAGGAATCACCCACGGTGCAGGCGTTATCGTCGCTGCAGGCTTCACCATCGGCGTGGTCCACATTGCCGCAACCGCAGGTTCCAGGGCTGGTCTTGTTCGGATCGTTCGGGCAGCCGTCGATCAGATCGCAGGTACCGTCATTATCGGTGTCCGGCAGCGCGGGGTGCGTGCACTGGCCACTTACCACGACCTCGGAAGTGCAGGGGTTTCCATCATCCGGGCAAGGGATCGTGGAACCCTCGCACACGCAACTGGCGTTGATCACATCACCCGTGGTGTTCGCATTACCGTCGTCGCAGGTTGAACCGATCTGGCCGGCGATGTTCGGGCAGTTGTCGTTGCAGTTGGCGATACCGTCGCCGTCATTGTCCGTATCAGCTACACCGCAGCCACAGGCTCCTGGTGCGACCTTGTTCGGATCGTTCGGGCAACCATCGTTGGCATTGCAGGTGCCGTCGCCATCGGTGTCCTCGAACGTACCTACGCACACGCAGCTAGCGTTCAACACATCGTTGATGGTACAAGCGTTGTTGTCGTCACAAGTAGAACCTTGCTGACCGGACACGTTGGGGCAGTTGTCGTTGCAGTTGGCAACACCGTCACCATCACTGTCCGTATCAGCCACACCGCAACCGCAGATACCTGGAGCGATCTTGTTCGGGTCGTTCGGGCAGCCGTCGTTGGCGTTACACGTGCCATCACCATCCGTGTCCTGGAAGGTTCCTACACACACGCAGCTGGCGTTCAGCACATCGTTGATGGTGCACGCGTTGTTATCGTTGCACGAGGAGCCTTGCTGACCGGAAACGTTCGGGCAGTTGTCGTTACAGTTGGCAATGCCGTCACCATCGCTATCGGTGTCTGCTACACCGCAACCGCAGATACCGGGAGCGGTCTTGTTCGGATCGTTCGGGCAGCCGTCGTTGGCATCGCATGTACCATCACCGTCCGCATCTTGGAAGGTGTGTGTCACGTTACCGTTCGAGCATGCGTCCAGCGTGCAGGGGTTGCCGTCGTCGGTCGTCGGCACGTTCATGGTCACGGTATTGCTGTTCGCGGTCGTTCCGCTCAAGCAGGCACCGCCAGCCACCGTGATGGTGCAGCTGACCGTATTGCCATTGGCCAATGAAGCATTGCTGTACGTTGAGGAATTGGTTCCGACGTTACCTCCGTTCAACTTCCACTGATAACTGGCCGTACCGCCACCCAAGTTGCCAGCAGTAGCGGTGAAGGTCACGTTCGTGCCAGCACAGATCGCGCCGCTGGGGCTAGCGCCGATGCTCACCGTAGGGGTTACCGAAACCGGCGTACCCGTGCAAACGCAGCCAGCCGACCAAGTATCACCGGTCGTGCAGGCATTGCTGTCATCGCAGGATGTTCCAGGCAGGGCCGTACCTCCCACTACACCCAGGCAGTCGGTCGTGCAGGTGCCGAAGTTGACCGGACCTGTTATGATACTACCCGTCGTATTGAAGCCACCCAAGGAGATGAAGAAATCGCGGTTGTTCGCGTTGGTGTACCCATCGTTCACGATGTCGAACTGGGTACAGCCGGTATTACCCGTAACTGGGATCGTACACACCGAAACCCACGTGTTCGCTGTCCATTCGCAACCCCAATCGCTCAGTAGTTGGTCACTGAAGCCATTAAAGGTCCTGTACTTGAAGCCCCCACTGGTCACTTCTGCGACAGGACTGGCCGGCAATGCATCCGGGCAGGTCAATGTGCGGGCGCCCAACGCAGCCGTTGAAGTGGCAGCCCACCGGATCGTGAAGGTCAGACCGCTAACTACATCACCGAAACCTTGACCGTTCGGTCGCAGTTTCACTTCCAGCCTGTTCAAGCCAGAGTTGTAATCCAGGTCGATATCCACCGACGTGGGGTTCTGAGCAACGGCAGAGCCTATGCCCAGAATAGAACCAGCCAAGCCTAGCAATAGGCCCTTCCAGTTTCGCGGGTTGAACTTCATCATGTTTCAGAGGTTTGGATCTGTCTGAGGAGTTTCGGGTAAGGGTTGGCAATTTAGCAAAGCTGCGGATCCGTCAAGCGGGCAGTTCGACAAGTCTTGTACGGAGGTCGACCTTTGAGCGGGACATCCCCTCTGAAGTCCGCGCCATCAGAGGGTCTGGCTCTTTCGCTGTGGAACGGGAAAAGACCTTGCACTTGTGGGCGGAAACCGTCAAATGTAGCGTACCGCCTCTCCCCGGTCAATCCGTTGGGTGGCGCGGAAGGTCTATACCTCATAATCGAAATTCCCATTCCTCACCGAACCACTGAGAAGTGGCATGCATGGTGGGTGTGACCGTTCAACAGAAGAAGGGAATACACGCCAGCCGACAATGAGCGTGTGTCCACTCCCTCTTCTACCGTCGCGAGACTTCCCTTGAGCAGTTCGTGTCCGACCGCATCCAACACCATGTAAGAACCAGGCCCGTTGCAGAGCGTTCGATCCAGGAACAGGCGGTCTTTCGCGGGTATCGGCCAGCAGATAGGCCTTGAGGCAAAAGAAGCGTTCAAGCCTGTGGGCTCTTGCGGATCGATCCTCAGCAGTTGGGAAAAGGTGGCGTTCACCCCCCAGATCCGACCATCCGGGCCAGCGGCGATACCCATCAGGCCCGGTGATCCCGTATGCAGTCGGCCCAACTCCGCAGCGCCGGAGCCGCTGAGGTCATAAACTATGATGTCCCCATTGGCGTGATCACTCACATACAGGTGGCCACCCACCACCTCGATCCCTGCTGGCTCCACCAGACCCTCAGAAACGATCACCTCCCAATCGTACCCTGTCACATCGGTGTATTCGGCAACCGCCTCGACCATCCACTCCGTGGCTGGCCCGCTCACCGTGCCGGTGTTCGTGTTCAGCCGAAGCACGCGCTGACCGCCGTGGTCCACCACGTAAAGCCAACCCGTGGCCTTGTCCATTACCGCATGGCTCACGATGTGATCGTTCGGGTCCTTGGTGATGTGGAAATCCGCATAGCGGCGAATGATGCCGTTCCCGTGGTAGTCATTACCCGGCCCATGGTCCTTCCGGAAGTCGTTCATCACGATATCCCCGTTCGATCCATCCACCACCCAGTACCTGTTCCAGAAGTCATGGGCGATACCTTGACTTTGCGGATCCATGTGCAACATGTCCAAGTGGCTGCCCAAGCCACCGTAAAAGCGACAGTAGATAGCGGTGTCGGCGCTCCAGAGCGTAGGGCCGGTAAAGGGCGTTCCGCCGTTATGGTTGGCATCGAACACCCCCGGTGAGGTCGCGAAATCGTTGTTGTCACCCATAGCGATGGCCGTCGGAAGGCTCATGAAGTGCCAGGCGTTCACATCGTGCCGCCATTCATGGCTCATGCTCCCTTCCCCAGCGTTGTAGAAGGTCACCGTGCTCCCACCGGAAGCCTCGGTGTCCTTGTTGATGACCCATAGCTCATTACGCGATGATTCAGGGTGGAAATCCAGGTCCCGTGGTACGAGCAGGTCCTGGTCGCTATCAGCGATCACGTTCACCACAGGCTCAGCGGCGAGATACGCGGCTGCCAGGTCAGGACGCGCAGGACTGATGATGTGATGCGAAGTGAGTTCATCGTTGAAGCCGTTCAGGTCGCTCGATCCGTTCACGCTACCGATGGAAACAGTGACGTCAGCGGTTCCTTCGAGCGTGGGTGACCACGGTACTTCATGCGTGAAGTCATAGGTCCCGCCTGCGCTCAACATCACGTTGTCCACCAGCATTGGGATCACCGGACCGCCATCCACGGTGTAATCCAAGGTGAAATCGGTCACGGGGTCGGATCCAAGGCTTTTCACAGTGCCGCGGATCCGCACCATCTCGCCGACCCGCGCATAGATCGGGGTTTGTAGCATGGTGACTTCCATATCACGCGCCACAGGCGCTTGGGCGGCGAACGTGTAGACGTTCAGCGGCCCCTCACCGACACCGAACTGCACTGCGCTCGATCCGTTCACTAGCACTTCCACACCCGCTTGACCATCCCCCCAATCGTCCACCATGAAGATGTCGTACAACGCACCTTCGGTCAGGCACCATGGCCCCTCCATATACATGGTAGCGTTACCGTAACCGGAAGGCTCTTGCGCCTGCAACCCACCACCACTGCATCCGATGGTCAGGTTACCCCCTTCGAAGATGGTCCCGTTCCCGCAACTGTTCCCGGAGGGCACGAACTGCCAGTAGGTCTCGTAGCCGAAGTCGTCCGTGGTAATGGCTATGGAGACCTCCACCTCCCCCACGCCGCATTGGGCCTGAGCCGTGGTCGAAACGACCAGTGCCGTGATCAAAGCCAGCGCAGTGTACCGTTCCATACCTGATGTTCTGTTGAACACCAAGGATAGTGAAGTACACGCGATGAACCATCGCTCGACGACGAACGGCTGATGACGGAGGTCGAACGCGTTCGCCTCAGATGGTCACGGCAACTGTTCCAGTTTGGTGTTGTTCGGTAGCGTTCCTCCGACGTTCACGAGAATGGGATCGCGATCGTTCAGGCTTCCGGTGTACTTCACCACACCGCTGAGGTTCACGTCCTCCCGATAGTAACCCGTCGTCGTGTTGGTCGGAACGGCGCCTCCAACGACGGTCAAGATCGGATCGCGGTCGTTGTTCACCCCGGTGTATTTCACCATGCCATCAAGGAAAACGTTGCCCGCCCACATCACCTGGGCTCCGGAGACATCCTTGCGAGCCGCTGTTCCGTAGGTCGAGGTGGCAGCACTACGCAGATCGATGCTCACCGCCGTTGCGCTCAATGCGATAGCGGAGGATGTCATGATACCCAAGTGATTGCGATGCCTGAGCGCGACGTAATAGTTGCCAGCGGCGGCGTTCAGTACGACAGGGCTCGCGCCGTCCAACGCGACCACGTCGCCATCGCGTTGGATCAATGCAGCTCGTGTGCTGACGATCTGGGATGGGTTGCTGGGGTTGCGCAGTTCGACCAACACCCAATCGACGATGGCGTTGCTCCCTGTAACGCTCAACACGCTGGGCAGGATGGTCTCACCTCCGCCGCCACCGGCCTGGGTGAACCCGGCCGCCGTGTACGGTTCGGCCGTTGGAATGACAGAGGCCACACGCAGATCATCGCGCATGAGGCCCGTTCCACTGTCATAAGGTCCTTCCAGCCAAGCCTTCATCGCCAGTGTTACCGTATTGGGAACGGAAAGACAACCGCTCACAATGCCGGTCATGATGTTGTTCGCGTCCTTGTTCACGATGTCCTGTATGCTGCTGATACAGATGGAGGAACCGGTAAGGCTGAAATAACGCACCCGGCACAAGGGGACGAACCCCGTGTTCTTCGCCAGGCTCGTATCGATATAGCTCATGCCGATGACCTTGTGGCCACCGAGCGTGCTGCTCCATACCACATCACCTTGGATCTGGGCGTTCAGGTTCTCCACGGTCTGGATGGAAATGCCGCTCATGGTGAACTCATAGGCCAGCGTACGGCATGTATTGTTCTTGATCCAGATGTCGACGTACTTGTCCGTCGGGTTGAACGCGCCAATGGTGAGCTGTGCGGTATCGATCGTGCTCACATAGCCGCGCGGGAAATCGCACCACGGGTGGTAGTGGATCAGGTGGGTCTGCTGATCGTGCTGCGCCTGTTGGTTGTAACAATTGGCCATCAGCGCTGCGTCCGTGACCGTGATGGCACCATCGCCATTGAGGTCGGTGCAGGGGGATACCACCGCGTCATCACCCAGTATCTCGTTCACATAGGCCTGTGCGTCCGGCTGGTCCTGTGCACCATTGTTGTTGCGGTCACCGGACTTCACCGTGCCATTGCAGGTGCCCATGCAATCGGGCAAGGAACTGCCATACGGCTGGCCCATGCAATCCACCACCGGTGTGCAGCCGGTGGCTACAGAGAAGCCGCGTGTGCCGCCAGGGTTGCCTGTGATGTTCAAGCACACCGCCGCGTAGTTGTTCGCGTAGTTCATCTCATTGCGACCGAGCGCGTCCGGGCGGCGTGCCCAATTGGTGCGAAGAACCAGCGTGTATAGGCCTGCTGGAACATCGGTGATGTCGATCCAGTTGCACGTGGTCCCACTGCTGTACTGGTCGTAGCACTGCTTGCTGATGCCCATGTTGCTGCAACCGTAGTGCGAGGTACCACCGAAGCAGCCCACATCGATCACGCAATAGCCGTTCTTGAAGCCAACCGGAATGGGTTCACTGTTCTGATCGAAGAGCAGGTAATCGGCATAGCCGGAATAGTGCGCGTGGCCATGGCAGTTGTTCGTGCTGAACATCCATGGTTGTGTGGATGGATTGCCGATGTAATAATCCGTTTGACCGATGTTGTTGATGCGCGTATTGAAGCGGATGACATTGCGCGTGCCGAAGCCCTTAACGCATCCTTCCTGCACCGCACAGATGTCGGTCGAGGCGATGTTGACCGTGGTGATGGACAACGAACTCTGCAGCGCGGTCTGGTCGATGGTGAGGTCAGGACCTGCCGGGCAGTTCGGGTCGCCCACGGCCATGCAGCATCCGTTGCACGCCACGGTCGCCAGGGGATCATAGTTGCACGAACCCGGGTCCATGCAGCCGACAGCCGGCCCGTTGTAATCGATCCTGAACGTGGCAGAGGTGCAACTGCCGTTGTTGGTGCCCACACGGATGTGGTAGAGTTGACCAGCAGGCATGTTGGCGGTGATTCGCGCCTGCTGGCCGCACCCGCCAAGATCATCATCGGCGAACGTTGCCCCTTCCACACCGCCGCTGAGCACGATGCTACCGCACGCCATATCGTACAACCAGAGCTTCGTATCGCAGGTGTTCAAGCCACACGTGGTGATCGTGTAGGAGCCCGCTTGGCTGGGTGTCCAGTTGTACCAGTATTCCAGTGATGGAGCCGTGTACACGACGCCCGATTGTGCCGTCAGGGCCGTGGTGCAGCTCTGTCCCGGACCGCAGTTCAAGCTGGTCTCCTGGTATTGGCCGAACTGCCCCCCTTGCACGGCCAGGACGCCATCCACGTACACCCAGTACTGGCCATAGCCATAGCTGCTGTGCCAGATGCCATCTCCGGCGGTGTCGTTGATCCGGAACAAGAGGCACGCGTTCTCCGGCACGCATACTGACGTTCCTGTGTAGGTTCCGCTCGCCAGCGTTACTCCGGTGGAAGCGTTCTTCAACGTCCAGCTCGTTTCCTGCGGATAGTTGTCCGCCACGATATCAATGGTCACGCGTTTCTGACCGGTCGGGCAGGTGTACTGGCAGGTGCCGTTGTTCACGTTCACCGTTGAACCGTAGTTGCTGGCCAGGGGATCAGGACAGCCGAACACCGGGGTCAGGTTGCCGACCACCACGTCGTCGATCGCGATGTCACTCAACGCTCCACTGCCGGTTACCGCCCGGAAACGCAGCCGCAGGTTGGTCTGGCCGGCATAAGCTGACAAGTTCAGCCATCCCTGCTTCCATTTCAGGCCCTGATCACCGGTCTGGCTCCAAAGGCCTGTTACCACCGTTCCGTTCACGTTCAGGTCAACGAAGAGTGAACCCATCTGGCTGCCACGCATGTGGTACCAGAAGGTGAGGTAGGGTGTAGTAAGCGCGCTGATGTTATAGCACTGGCTTTGGAGAATGGCGGTCTTGCCTGGTGTGGCACCGGCATTACCGGCCTCTACATACATGTAATTGCCTCCCGTGTTGTTGCTGGTGTGATCACCGATGGGGCCGGTCAGTACCGTCATCACACCGCCATTGGTTCCGTTGTTGTCCACGTACCAATCCACGTCATCCGTGGTAAGGTTGGACCAACCTGTTACCAGCGTACCTGGAGTTCCCACGGTGCCGCCCGTGAAATTCTCCGTAGCGGGATAAGCCGTGATGCATTGCGCCCCGACTTGTCCGAAAAAAAGCAGAGCCGGCAGGAGGAGTAGATCACGCGACATGTTCGAGCAGGTTCAGGTGAAAGGATGGGCAAGGTAACGGAACCTGCGTTCCGCCGAAGCCCTTTTCGACCGGCCCGCACGGTAAGCCGTCAGCGCTTCACGAAGCGCACTTGCCTGCTCGTATCGCCTTCGCGTAAGCGCAGCACATAAACTCCGGCTGCATAAGCTGACATGTCCAGCCGCTCCCGCAAGGAACCACTGTTGCCATTGATGCGACGCTCCATGACCTGCTGCCCCGCCGCGTTCAGAAGCGTGAGCAGGAGCGCCCCTCCATCTCGTGAAGCGATCTCCACCGAGGCCACATCAACGACCGGGCTGGGCCACACGCTGAGCAAGGTCGAACCGGCCGGCCGTTGTGCCACGCCCGTGGACTGGTCATAGATGATGCCCGTGCGGTCCTGACCACCCAACGACACGTAGAAATCCGCGTTGTTGGCCAACGTCCACGGATCGTTCACGATGGAGAAAACATCCTGTGCGTTCAGCACGGGAATGGTGCACAAGGTGAACTCCGTATTCGCCTGCATCGCCGCCGGAATATCTGACATCAGCGTGAAGCTGAAGCCTACATACACCTGATAGCGATAGGCACCATCCACTTGTTCGGGACCGCTCGGGTTGATGTTGATGACGTCCTGTTGGATCGCATCCTGGACCTCCTGACCCAAGGCGGCACCGGAGGCAGCGCTCCAGCGTATGGTGAACGCAATGGAGGAGAACAGCTCATTGAAATCACCGTCAGGGCGCACCCGCACCTCCAGGTCGTTGTTCTGGCCGGGCACCAAAGTGATGTCCACCAGTGGATAGGCCTGTGCTTCAGAAAGACCGAAGCATACCAATGAGGTGGCCAGAAGCAGCGTGCGATATGTCTTCATCATGGAACGTTTCGAACGCGAAAGTAGCCCCTCGTTCTCCCGCTGTCCCAGCGAACCATCAACTATCCATCCACAAGGGCAAAGGACGGATCAGAGCACCTGTTCCACGATCCGGTCAACGGTCATGCCTTCCGCCTCCGCCTTGTAGTTACGCACCAACCGGTGGCGCAGGATCGGCTTCGCGACGGCCTGTACGTCCTCGATGTCCGGTGAGAACTTGCCGCGACTGAGGGCATGGCATTTCGCGCCCACCACCAGATACTGGCTTGCGCGCGGACCCGCTCCCCAACTGATGTGATCATTGATCACCGCAGGGGCGCCGTTCAGGCCCGGCCGTGTGCGACCAGTGAGCTTCACGGCATACTCCACCACGTTGTCAGCGATGGGCACGCGCCGCACCAGCCCCTGGTAGAACATGATCTCCTCGCCCGAGAGCACGGGTTGGATATCCGGGGTGACATCGCTCGTGGTCGCCTTCACCACGGCCACTTCTTCAGCGTAGGTGGGATAATCGACGTGGATGTTGAACATGAATCGATCGAGTTGCGCCTCGGGCAGCGGATAGGTGCCCTCCTGCTCGATCGGGTTCTGCGTGGCGAGCACGAAGAAAGGCTCGGGAAGCGGCCAGGTGCGGCCCGCTGCGGTAACGGCACGCTCCTGCATGGCCTCCAGCAAGGCCGCCTGCGTCTTGGGCGGTGTACGATTGATCTCGTCCGCCAGGATGATGTTGGAGAAGAGCGGTCCCTTCACGAAGCGGAAGGCCCGGTCCTGATCGAGGATCTCAGAGCCGATGATGTCGCTCGGCATCAGGTCCGGCGTGAACTGGATCCGGTTGAACCCGAGCCCCAGCGCTCGCCCTACCGTGTTCACGAGCAGGGTTTTCGCCAGGCCGGGCACGCCAACCAACAGACCGTGCCCTTTGCTGAAGATGGCGATGAGCACATCGTCCACCACCTGCTCCTGCCCGATGATGGCCTTGCCGATCTCGGTCTTCAATCGCCTGTACTTCGCGCCGAACTCCTCTACGGCACGCGCATCACTGGTCCGCTCCGTCATCGTTGCTTGTGTTGATGATGTGATCGATACTGTTCCTCAAGGTTGCGGTGCTTTCACCCATGTATGCCGGAACCGGCAGCCGGCGTAATCCGGGATCACCCTTACGTAAATGCCTTCCAGCTTCTCCTCCACCCAGCGCTGCATGGCATTGTCCTTCGATCGGCTCTCGGCGGCTTCGCTCACCAGCGGATAATCGCGCACCAGGTCCATCGTATGCGGGTCCGTGCGTTTCATCAGCATGAAGATGCGGTAGCCCTTGTCGCCCGTCGGTTCCTCGAAAGACTGCGCCTCACTGATCGAACCGATGGTCAACTTGTCCAGAACGAAGAAGGCTTTCTGGTCCAGGTCACCGATGGCCCATTGCGGGCTGTTCCGGCTGGGTTCTATCACCAATCCGTTGGTACCCTTGGTCTCTTCGTCGTCGTTCAGTTCGGTAGCGGCCTTGGCGAAGGTGATGCGACCATCGCGCACGAGCATCGCAACACTGTCCACGTAGGCTTTGGCCGCTCGCTGGTCCTCGGCGGTAACGTCAAGTTTCATGAGGATGTGCCGCGCATTGTACTGTTCACCACGGCGCTCCACGATCGTCATGATGTGGTAGCCGAAATCGGTCTTGAACACCTGACTGATCTCACCTTCCTTCAGGCTGAGGGCGACCGCGTCGAACTCCGGCACCATGATGCCTTGGGGGACCATGCCCAGTTCACCGCCTTTCGTTGCTGAACCGGGATCCTTGCTGTAGAGGATGGCGGCAGTGGCGAAATCGATCTTGCCTTCCACGATACGCTGCCGCAGGTCCTCCAATGCCTTTTTCACCCGGCGATGCTCCGCCTCGGTGGGCCTTGCGTACTTCACGATGCGCCCGAACTCGACCGTGGCGTTGATGAACGGCAGGCTGTCTTCCGGTATGTCCTTGTAGAAACGCTTCACCTCACGCGGCGTCACTCGGATGTCCCCGACGATCTTCTGCTGCATCTGCTGGGCCACAAGCTGATCGGCCACCTGATCGCGGAACTCGGCCTTGATCTGCTCCTCCTTCTTCCCGTAGAACTTCTCCAGCGCTTCCCGGCCGCCCACCTGCTGTTCGAAATACCGGAGTCTTCGGTCCAACTCGGCGTTCACTTGCTTCTCATCCGGCAACACGCTGTCGATGCGGGCCTGCTCGATGAGCAGGTTCTCGAACAGCAGGTCCTCCAGTACATCGCACGAGATACTGTCCGCCATGGCATCGTTCGCCGGGCGTGCACCTTCCACACGGGCGGAGAGCTCGCTGTACATGATCATGCGCGTTCCCACGTTCGCTATCACACGATCGAGCAACTGACCATGGGCCAGCGCGGGAACAACGAGCAGCAAGCCCGCCAGTACGCGTTGTTCAATGAACGCTGACATCCTTGCGGGCCAATGCATCTTGATACAGGTCTTCGCGCATGCGTTCGATCAGCTGGAGCTTGCGCTGGTTGATGAGTATCGCACGTATCCCGTCGCGTGCCAGTTCGATGGGTGTGGTGCTGTTCTTCAATCGATGGTCGATGAACTCCACGAAATACGTGTTCACGCTGTCGTCGGCCATGACCTTGGACTGCCGCGGTATCCAGTCCGTCGGGTTCTCAACGCGCAAGGGCACCAACTGTTGCAGTTCGTTGAAAGGCATCCAGTCTTCGTGCGTGTCGTTGATCGTGGAACCGCGTTGGGCGATGAGCACTTCCAGTTTGTGCCTGTCCTCCTCCCCGCTCGCGCGCCAAAGTTCCTCCACTTTGCGCACTTCGCGACGATCCTTCTCCCGCAGTTTGAACCACCGGACACGCACCAGATCATCCCGCAGTTCGAAGTTCTTGATGTTCTGCTGATAATAGGCGTTGATGTCCTCCTCCGTCACGCTGGTATCCAATTTCTGCCGCACCAACGCCTGTTCGTAGGCGTAGGTGATGAGCGACTCGCGGTACTCGCGCAACTGACGGTCCACGTCCTTCTGCTCCTCCGTGAGGTTCTCCTCCGCCTTGTGCAGCAGCACGCGCGAGCGCAGCCAATTGTCGATCACACGCTGGGCCAGGGCCGCACTGTCCTCCGGCGTGGCATCGGGAGGCACCATACGCCGCAGGTCGCTCCGCAGCAATTGCTCGCCATAGGCCGTGGCAAGCGCCTTGTCATCCGGTGCATCCGCCGAGGCGCACGCGCAAAGGAGAAGGGCGGCGATGCCCGCCGCCCCTCCGATGTTCTTCGCGTGAAGCGCCCCTGTCATGCTCAGTGGATGCTGTACAATACGTCCTGGTCAACGCTGACCGGGTATTTCGCGCGCAGGTCCTTGATCCAGTCCTTCTCGAGCTGGTCCTGGTAGGCGGCGGTGACCAGGCCACGCGCCTCGTTCAACGGCTTGGGCGAAGGCGGTACCACCTTCTTCATGTCGGTGAAGATCACCTTGCCGTTCACCGTCTGATCAGGGGTCAGGCCCGGAAGGGTCACCCCTTTGATCTGCGGTTTCTCTTCCTCGGTGAAGATGCCGCTCTCGATGATCACGTCGCTCGGGTTCTTCTTGTTCACCACTTTGGTGATGTCCTCTCCGCGCTTGCCCTTCTTGTACAGCGCATGCACCTGCTTGGCCACATCAGCGTTCGCGCAGGTGTACACATCAAGGTCGTAACGCACCGGATAGAGGTAGCTCATCTTATGCTGTTCATAGTAGTTCTGCAGGCCGGTGGTGTCCTTCACGGCTTTGCTCCACACCTTCTGGTCGGTTAGTTCGAAGAGCAGGATGCCATCACGGTATTCCTTCATCAACATGCGGAACTCGGGGTACTTCTTCTCCAACTGGCTGTCCTCGTAGGCGAGCACCTCGTCATCAACGAACTGCTTGAAACGGTCCTGCACATAGGTGGGAACGGACTGACGGTTCTCCCGGCGTTGCTTGCTCTCCAGGTAGTCCAGGAACTGCTGCTGGCTCCAGCTGCGCCCGTCGATGCTGCAGACAGGCTTGTTCAGCTTGGCGGCCTTCGCGCGGTCATAGCTCCAACCTTCCTGCACGTCGCGCACGATCACCGTATCCTCCGGGCTGGTCTTCATCTCGTCGTGCTTGCGGCTGCGGATGTTCACCGGTTTGCCGCCCTGCAACGTGCTGTTGATCTCGCGGCGGTAGCGCATGCCGTCGTGCATCACCGTTCCTTCCACAACCTCCTTGCGCAGCAGCGTGTCGGTGATCACCGTGCCCTTCCGGAAGATGGTCGTATCCACCAGCGGGAACAGTGCTTTCAGCGCCTTTTCATCGGACTTGAAGTGGTAGTTCTTCTTCAGGTCGGCCAGGAATTTCTGACGCGTGATCTCCGCACGGCTGTCGCGTGAGATCTTCTGTTTGAGGTCGGCCTTGGCTTCATCGAAGGAAGCGGGTGCCTTGTACTCGAGGCGTTTGATGATGTGCCAGCCGAACCGGGTCTTGAAAGGTTCGGTCATGTCGCCGTCGTTCTTCAAGGAGAACGCCTTGTCCTCGAAGTCCTCTATCATTTTGCCGGTGGTGAACATGGGCAGTTCGCCACCCTTGGTATTGGTGCTCTCGTCATCGCTGTACTTCAACGCCGCATCCGAGAAGCTGAGCTCGCCGCTCTTGATGCGGGCTTCCGCCTCGTGGATCTTCTTATCGGCGATGGTCTGCTTGTCCGGGCTGTCCTGATCGGTGCTCCGGATCATGATGTGTGCCACCTTGATCTGGCCGCGTGCTGGACGACGGTCCTTCACCATGATGATGTGATAACCGAACTGGGTGCGAACGATGGGGCTCAGGCCTCCCGTCGGCGTCTTGTAGGCCGCCGTTTCGAAGGGATACACCATGCGCAGTGCGCTGAACCAGCCCAGATCGCCCGCCTGCTTGGCCGAATAGTCGTCGCCGTTGTTCTTCGGGTCGCCGGCCAGGGCGGCGAAATCCTCGCCCGCCACCACGCGTGCACGCAGCGCCGCGATCTTCTTGTAGGCTGCGAGCGTATCGGCAGGGGACGCGTCGGGTCCCACCTTCACCAGGATGTGGCTGGCGCGGATCTCCTCCTTGCTCCTGTCGTACGCCTCCTTCATCAGGTCGTCGTTCAGGTTGCGATCGATGAGGTAGGGACGTGCCAGTTGCTTGCGGTAACCGTCCAGTTCCACCTTGAACTTGCTGATCGTGTCCATGCCCAGCTCTTCGGCCGCACGCACTTTCAGCTTGTAGTTGATGAACAGATCAAGGTACTCGTCCAGCGCTTTGCGCGTGATGACGCTGTCCTTGTTGTTCTTCTTGTAGATGGCCTCGAACTCGCTGCGGGTAACGGGTTTGCCGTCGACCGTCATGAGCGTTCTGTCCTCCTGAGCGGCAGGCACAGGGGCGCTGCCTTTTTGCGCCTGCAGGCCAGCGCACACCAGCAGGGCGGCCATGGCCATCGATCGCTTCATCATGGGTGGTTCGTTCTGAAAGGGCGTCAAATGTAACCGGATGCCCTTGGCAGGCCGGACGGGGCATCCGTACCGCCGTTAAAAAGATCCAAGCCTTCCGAGCCCGTCCCGCAACGGGCTTCCACCAGTGGTGAACACCTTTGCGCCCCTGCGACCGCCCGCTTACATACCACCTCTGCTCCGGCTGCTCGCCGCACTGCTGGCGGTGTTCACCCTGTACAGGTTGTTCCTGCTGCTCATGGTGGCAGTGAACTGGGGCTTGAACGGTGCTCCGTTGTCGGACCTCGCATACGCCCTGCTGATCGGTCTTCGGTTCGATACTGTGGTGGCGTGCTACCTGCTGGCCTTGCCTTTCCTGTTGCTCGCGCTGCTTGACCTGACAGGCCGCTCGAACCCTTGGGCCTATCGCGCGGTGCATGTGTTCCTTGTCGTTCTCGCCCTGCCGTGCCTGTTCATGCTGGCGGCCGATGTACCATGGTTCCTGCAGTTCTTCTCGCGGTTGAACATCAACGCGCTGCAATGGACGGACGACGGTGATTACATGTACGCGCTCGTGCTCCAAGAACCTGCGTTCTGGCTGCATCTGGTACCGTTCGGCTTTGCTTTTGCGCTCTTGTTGTGGCTGCTGAAGCGCGCCAGCAGAAAGCCCGATAGTGCAACGACCGTCCACGCACCGCGCTCGAACGCACGTTTCGCCTTGTCACTGCTCGCTTTTCTTATCACCAGCAGCCTGCTCTTTCTGGGCATGCGCGGCCGCACGGATGAGAAATCGCCCATCCAGGTGGGCACCGCCTATTTCTGCGATGATCCGTTCCTGAACCAGCTCGGGCTGAACCCCGTGTTCACCTTCGTTTCGTCCGCCACACGACGCTTCGGTGCGCCCTACACGCGCGTGGCGCTCATGGATGGTGATGAAGCGGTGAAGAGGACCGCGGCCTTATTGGGCGCGAAACCCGGGTACGGCTCGCCCATCGCACGCCCCGTGGTTCCAACAGTGCCCATCGACAGTGCGAACGTGGTCGTGATACTGCTGGAAAGCATGAGCACCTACAAGCTCGGCGACTACAACGGACCGCAAGGACTGATGCCCTTCTTCAGCGAACTGCGCAACCGCTCGCTCAGCTTCGACAATGCCTACAGCGCGGGCATCCACACGTTCAATGGCATCTGGTCCACGCTGTATTCCTTCCCGGCGCTCTACGACCAACAACCCATGCAGGATTGGCTGGGACTGCACCAGGAGGGCCTCGGCAATGTGCTGCGTGCGCATGGTTGGTCAACGGTGTTCTTCACCACGCACGATCCGGAGTTCGACAACATGAAGGGCTCACTACTGGCGCATGGGTTCGACCGTGTGATCTCCGAAGAGGACTACCCTGCGGAATGGGTGCAGAGCACCAATGGCGTACCCGATCATCGCATGTTCGAGTTCGCCATACCCGAACTGAACGCTTTGGCGCGCAAGGGCCCCTTCCTCTCCGTGTTCATGACGGCCAGCGATCACAAGCCATACATCCTGCCGCCGAGCCTGCCGTTCACGCCCCACAGCACTGCCATCCAGGACCGGATCGTCGAGTACGTGGATCACGCCTTGCAGGAGTTCTTCGTGCGTGCTTCGAAAGAGCCGTGGTACAACAACACGGTGTTCGTGCTCCTGGGCGATCACGGCATCAACATGGGTCACACCTATGACATGCCGCTCTCTTTCCACCACGTGCCGCTGATCTTCCATTCACCCGGCCAGCTGCTTCCTCCAGGACATGTCGGCATGCCGGTGGGCCAGATCGATGTGGCGCCTACGATCCTGGGAGCGCTGCACGTTCCCTGGGTGAACACCACCCTCGGCATCGATGCACTGCGCGAACGACGGCCCTTCATCAGCTTCTGCGCGGACGATCGCATCGGGTGCATCGATAGCTCGCACTATTTCATCCACCGCGCCGATGGACACGAAACGCTCTACGCTTACGCCGGCCTTTCCACGCGGGACCTTCAGGACAGCCTGCCGCAGAAGACCGCGGCCATGCGCGAGCATGCGTTCACGATGATGCAGGCCACCCAACGGCTCGTTGAGCTGGACCAGCTCGACGACAGCAAGTGAACCATGGTGAAGCGCGTTCTGCTCCGCATCCTCATCGTTCTCTTGCTCGCGGTCGCATTGTTGGCCCTCGTGGGCGGTGGTTTTGGAAGCAAGATGACGCCAACACGTTTGGATGCGATCGACACGGCATGGTTCGCGCACCGGTCCGGAGCTGGCGTGTTCCCGGAGAACAGCATGGAAGGTGTTCAGCGTGCTTTTCACCTTGACTACACCGGCGTGGAACTGGACGTACGCGCCACTGCGGACGAGCAGTTCGTGCTGTTCCATGATGACGGTTGCATGCGCCTGCTGGGCTTCGAAGGCCGCATGGATGAGCACACCCTGGCGGAACTTCAACGTTACGATCTGCGCCTGCGCGGAGTGGCCAGCAACTGCAAGGTGCCCACGCTCGATGCCGTACTCGCTGCTTTCGGCGACAGCTTGTTGTTCTATCTCGACGTGAAAGTGACCTCGCTCGCACAAGCCGATGCCATCGCCTCGATCATCGAGCGGCATCACGCCATCGATAACGTTTTCGTGGCTTCTTCGAGCATCCCGTTCATCGCGTGGCTCGAGTTCCGGCATCCCGAAGTGAACACCGTGCTGGAAGGATTCGACCGCGGCGAAGAATGGACGTGGTTCGCGTTCCCGAGGAAATTCCGACCCGACCTGTTGAGCAGCTTCGCATTCGAAACCGACAGCGCACAGATCGATTGGCTTCGCGAGAACGGGCTGCTTCAACGGAAGATCGTATACGGCTTGGACCCCGCAGCGCTGCAGCGCGCGCGCTCCCTCGGACTTTCCCGCTTCATCGTGGACGAGGGCGTACCACCGATCGGTGCGCGGTGAACGCGGGGCTGAGCGACGATCCGTTACACTTGTGACATGTCGCTTTTCCGGAAGAAACCGCTGGCCGATGCGATGCGGCAGCACGAGCCCGGTGTCGGTCACGCTGCGCCGGAAGGCCATCCTGCGGGCATGCACCGCACGCTCAGCGTTCGTGACCTCACCTTCTTCGGTATCGCGGCGATCATCGGCGCCGGCAGTTTCAGCAGCATGGGCACGGCCTGCGCCAGCGGTGGCCCTGGCGTGGTGCTGCTCTTCATCCTGTGCGCCATCGCCTGCGGTTTCACAGCGATGTGCTATGCGGAGTTCGCGGCGCGTGTGCCGGTGAGCGGTAGTGCCTACACGTACGCTTACGTGAGCTTCGGTGAGCTCTTCGCGTGGATCATCGGCTGGGCCTTGCTCATGGAGTACAGCATCGGCAACATATACGTCGCCTTCAGTTGGAGCGGGTACTTCACCAATCTCCTCGAAGCCTTCCACGTCCACCTGCCTGCATGGCTCACGATCAACTACACCAGCGCACATGCTTCCGCCCTGGCAGGCACGGCAGGCGAAGGTCTCACGGCATGGACCACCGCACCGACCCTCGCCGGGTTGCGCATCATCTTCGATCTGCCCGCCGTTGCCATCAACGCGCTGATCACCGCGCTGGTGTTCGTGGGCGTGAAGGAGAGCCGCAACGCGAGCAACGCTATGGTGATGATCAAACTGGCCATCGTGGCCTTGGTGATCATCGTTGGCGCCACGCACATCGACATCAGGAACTGGTCGCCCTTCCTGCCCCACGGTTTCGCTGGCGTGATGGCCGGTGTGAGCGCGGTGTTCTTCGCCTACATCGGTTTCGATGCGGTGAGCACGCTCGCCGAAGAGAGCAAGGATGCGCAACGCGATCTGCCGCGCAGCATGGTGTGGTCGCTCGTGATCTGCACCACGCTTTACATCCTGCTCGCATTGGTGCTCACGGGCATGGTGCCGTTCCAGAAGCTGGGTGTGAGCGACCCGCTGGCCGAGGTCTTCCAACTGACCGGCGTGAAGTGGATGCTCTTCATCGTGAGCATCGCTGCCGTGGTGGCCATGACCAGCGTGATGCTCGTGTTCCAGCTCGGCCAGCCGCGCATCTGGATGAGCATGAGCCGCGATGGCCTGCTTCCTCCCGCTTTCGCTCGCATCCACCCGCGCTACCGCACGCCGGGTTTCAGCACCATCGTGACCGGCCTGGTGGTGGGCATCCCCATCTTCTTCACCGACGAGAACTTCATCCTTGATTTCACCAGCATCGGAACGCTCTTCGCTTTCGTGCTCGTGTGCGGTGGTGTGCTGTTGTTGCCGCATCGGGAGCGAGCGCCCGGCCGCTTCCACCTCACGTACATCAACGGCCGTTACATCGTTCCCACACTGGGCCTCGCGGCACTGACGATCATCTCCTGGGTGGACCCGCTCTACTTCAAGCGCATTCTTGGCCGCACCGGCTTCGCGCCGGACATCCCTTTGGTCGTCTTCTACCTGCTTACCGCCGTGCTGTGCTTCTTCACCTTCCGCAAGCAATGGTCGTTGATCCCCGTACTCGGTCTGCTCAGTTGCTGCTACCTCCTCACCGGAATGGCAGCGAGCAACTGGATCTGGTTTGGGGTGTGGTTGGTGATCGGCCTGTGCTGCTACTTCGCCTACGGGTATCGGAAAAGCCGCTTGGCTTCCCAATAAATCGCAACACCGCTGTCCGCTTCGTGGCGGTTCGCCCGTGACAGCGATCTTCGCGACCCTGAATGGCCTTCCTCTTCCCTTCCTTCCTGTGGGCGTTGCTCGCCCTGGCCGTTCCGATCATCATCCACCTTTTCCAGCTCCGACGCTTCAAGCGCATCGAGTTCCCCAACGTGCGCATGCTCCAGGAAGTGAGCCAGCGCACACGCTCCCGCAAGAAGGTGAAGCATTGGCTGGTGCTGCTGAGCCGCCTCCTCGCCCTCACCTTTCTCGTGCTGGCGTTCGCGCAGCCTTACATCCCGCGTGCAGGCGCTGAGGTGAAGGCGGGACAACGCGCAGTGAGCCTCTTCGTGGACGACAGTTGGAGCATGGACGCCACCAACGCGCAGGGCCGCCTGCTCGATCAAGCGCGCAAGGGTGCCTTGGACGCGATCACGGCCTTCAAGCCCACCGACCGCTTCCAAGTGATCACCAACTCCTTCGAGGGCCGACAGGCGAGTTTGCTCGGCCGGGATGAAGCCATGCAGACCGCTGGCCTTGCCGAGACCGGACCGTTCAGCAGGCCCTTATCGCAGGTGCTCGCGCGACAGCGCGAAGCATTGGCCCGCGCGGAAGCTCCCGTGAAGCACGCCTTCCTCTTCACCGATCTGCAACGCAGCGCGCTGGACATGGAGCAATGGACGAACGACAGCACCGTGCGCACATCGATCGTTCCTTTCCTGCCCGAGAACGCCAGCGACCTGGCCCTGGATTCCGTGTGGTTCGCTTCACCCGTTCGCCGTGTGGGACAGCGCGAAACGGTCCACGTGCGCATACACAACCACGGCGAACAAGCGCTCGAGAACGTGCCTGTGAAACTGTCGATCGATGGCCACCAGCGCGCTATCGGCACCTTCGCTGTGGCGCCGCACGCGAGCGTGGACACGGTGCTGCGTTTCACCAACGATGCCGCCGGATCGCATTGGGGCGAGGTAGCCATCACCGATCGGCCGATCACCTTCGATGACAACCTGTTCATCGCGTACCACACCACCGCTTCACTGCGCGTGCTGCTCGTTGCAGGTGAAGATGAACGCACCGATCATAGCATCGCGGCGGTGTTCAGCGATAGCACGCAAACCTTTGCCGAACAACCGTACCGGCGGATCGACCTGAGCCAACTGGCGACCACGGACCTGCTCGTGATGAACGCTTGGGCCGATGTACCCAGCGGCAGTGCCAGCGCGATCAAGGAACTCGTGATGAACGGCGGCAGCGTGGCTGTTTTCCCCGGAACCGCACCTGACGCGGCCAGCTGGAAAGCCTTCCTCGCGCTCTTCAATTGCTCCATGGGCGCTGCGGACACGGCGCGCATGAAAGTGGACCGCATCGATCTCGCCCAGCCCTTCTACGCCGAGGTGTTCTCGAGCATGCCGAAGAACGTTGACCTGCCGTTCACGCGACATCACTTCAGCCTGGCGGTGCCACCCACGAGCACAACGCTGCTGCGCTTGCAGAACGGCCAACCGTTCCTTTCCGCGATCCCCTTCGGCCGTGGACGCGTGTACCTGTGTGCTTCCCCGCTCGACGAAGCCGCAGGCAACTTCACGCAGCACGCGTTGTTCGTCACGTCCTTATTGCGCATGGCCGAGCTGAGCCGCCCGATGGGCACGCTCTATCATACCATCGGCGAAGAGGTGTCCATACCGCTGGAGGGGATCGACCTGAGCGGCGAAGCGGCACCGCACCTGCGCGGCCCGGCAGGTACGGACGTGGTACCTGAGGTGCGTCGCTATCCGGGTGGTGTGGGCATCGCCTTGCACGACATGGACCTCGCGCCCGGCCCTTACGCGCTCACTTCCGGCACGGACACCCTCACCATCATCGCACTGGACCTTTCCCGCAACGAGAGCGATCCTGACCGCTACTCCGTTGAGCAACTGCGTACACGGCTGAAAGAACTCGGGCTGAACTCGTTCGATGTGCTGGACGCCAACGTGCAGGAGATCGGCACCCGTTTGAAGGAGATCGATCAAGGCACCAAGCTTTGGAAGATCTTCGTGGCGCTGGCCATCGCCTTCCTCATCGTCGAGATCATGCTCATACGCGGCAACCGATGAACGAAATCCTGATCCGCCATGCCCGCGTGCTGGACCCCGGCGGCGTGCACCATGAAGAGGAAGTGGATGTGCTCCTCCAGGAAGGACGCATCGTCAAGGTGGGCAAGCGCATCGCCCGCGAGAACATCACCGAACTGCGCATCGATGGCCTTCATCTTTCACCCGGCTGGGTGGAAACACGCGCGCACTTCCATGATCCCGGCGAGGAATACAAGCAGGGCGTTCGTAATGGACTGGACGCCGCAGCGGCCGGTGGTTTCACCTCGGTGTGCGTGCTTCCTTCCACCACACCTGTGATCGATTCGCGCACAGGCGTGGAATACCTGCTGCGGTCGGTCGGCGATCATCCGGTGCGGCTGCTGCCCATGGGCACGCTCACCAAAGGCATGAAGGGCGAACAGCTCGCGGAGCTCTTCGACATGCGCCAAGGTGGTGCGGTCGCCTTCTGCGATGACCAGCGCTCGATGCGCAACGCACGCCTGATGCTGCTCGCGCTGCAGTATTCACTGGACGCGGACGGGCGTGTGATCAGCTTCCCGCAGGACAACGACCTGGCCGCCATGGGCCAGATGCACGAAGGCACGATGAGCGTTCGACTGGGCATGCGCGGCATCCCCGCCATCGCTGAGAGCATCCGCATCATGCGCGATCTGGCGCTGCTGGAATACACCGGCTCACGCCTGCACTTCGCAACGGTGAGCACAGCGGAAGGCGTTCAGTTGATCCGCGAAGCGAAGGCGAAGAAGCTGCGCGTTACGGCGAGCGTGGCGGCGCACAACCTCTTGCTGGACGATGGCTGCCTGCGCGAGTTCGATACGAACTACAAGGTGATGCCTCCGCTGCGCAGCCAGCGCCACATCGAGGCGTTGCGTGATGGCGTGAAGGACGGCACGATCGACACGATCACGAGCGATCACCGGCCGGAGGATGTGGAGCACAAGAAGGTGGAATTCCCGCAGGCCGCACCGGGCATCATCGGCCTGGAAACGGCCTATGCCGTTGCGAACACTGCGCTGAAAGGCCGCATGAGCGACCGGCGGATCATCGAGCGGTTCACCCAAGGTCCGCGCGCCGCGCTGGGGTTGCCGACCCCTCACATCGCCGAAGGGAACGCAGCGGAGATCACGCTCTTCCAACCTGAACTGGAATGGACGATGGAAAGCAGCGATATCACCAGCCGCTCGAAGAACACGCCCTTCGTCGGCTATCGCTTCACGGGCCGCCCGGTGGGCATCGCCGCACAAGGCAGGATCGTCCTCAATAAGGCCTTCGCGGCGGCAACCGCCTGATCCTTCACCGGCCGTTGCCCGCAGCAGCGCTCGTGGAATCGTTCATCCGGCGGAAGCGCTCGATCAGCTCCTCGTCCGTGTACTGCATGTTCTCGATCATCTGCTTCGCATCGGCCGCGAACTTGTGATCAGGGAAACGCTTGATCACTTCCTCATAGGCCCGCTTCGCCTCGCCCTTCTGTTTCAGGTCGCTATCGATGGTGAAAGCGCGCAGGTAGTAGGCATCAGCGATGCGGCGCCAGTCCGGATAGTCCGCGATCACACGATCATAGAGCATCAGGGTCTTGCTGGGCTCGTTCATGGAGCGCGCCACGGAAGCTGCGCGGAACAGGTATTCCGGCACCATCGTGTCCTTCGGGAAAGCCTGCCCGAACGCCAGGTACACGTCATACAGTTTCAAGGCACCGGCTCGATCGAAGATGGGCTTGGCGAAGAGGCTGTCCTCCTGCATGCGGATGCGGCGAACCGCTTCAGCAGCGTTCACCGCCGTGCTGTCCGCACCGTTCTCACCATGCGGTGAAGAACCTCCGCCGCAGGCGCTGAACAGCGTAGTCATCAGAACGGCCAGGAGGAAAAAACGCATCGTTCTCATTTCTGTGGGGTGAACCGCATCGGGTATTTCGCTTCGGCCTTGCCGCGGCTGATGTCGCGCAGTTTGCCTTGGAGCATGCGTTTGCGAAGCGGTGGCAGTTTGTCGGTGAAGAGCACTCCATCCAAATGGTCATGCTCATGCTGGATCACGCGTGCCGCCATGCCGTCGAACTCCTCCTCGTGCTCCTTGAACTTCTCGTCCATGTACTGAAGCACCACGCGCGGCTGGCGCTCCACTTCCTCCCGGATGCCGGGAATGCTCAAGCAGCCTTCCTCGAAACCCCACTCCTCGCCTTCCTCCTCCACGATGTAGGGATTGATGAAGACCTTCTTGAAGTCCTTCAGGTGCGCTTCATCCGTTGGTTCGCCATCCTCATCCTCCGCGAACGGCGAAGCATCCACCACGAACAGGCGGATGCTCTGCCCGATCTGCGGCGCCGCGAGGCCCACGCCGTTGGCAGCGTACATCGTCTCGAACATGTCGGCGATCAGTTGCTCAAGGCCCGGGTGGCCGGGTTGGATGTCCTGCGCGACCTTCTTCAAGACCGGGTCGCCATATGCGCGAATGGGGAGTACCATGACGGGGCCGCGAATTTATCCCTTGATCCACGAGAACCTACGTCGCCCATGACTTGACCCTATCACGTAATCCCGGACCTTTGGAGAATGAGATCCATTCTTCGCTTTTCTCTTCCTCTGTTGATACTTGGAGCTTGTTCGACTTCAAGACCGACCACGACATCCAGCTATGCTTTTCTTGACCGGGAACCGATCGCTGGAGCCATAGAAGATGGTTCGAGCTTCAACACTGCCGTCTTCATACAGGAGGAGACAGAAAGCGCAGGGCTGAAAGCGCAGTACGCTTGGCTAAGCGCGCACTATCCCGGGTATAAACCGCAGCAACAAGCTACCAGACCCCACGATAGGAAGCGATACGACATAGTCACCATCAGCCTTCCCGATGGTCGTTCCATCGATGTCTACTTCGACATTTCCCGTTACTATGGCAGATATTGACGCAGTGGCCGCACGCCGATGCAGGTTATCGCTTCGCGTTCAACCAACTCTGGAGAATGATGGTGGCGCTGATGCGGTCCAGCGCCCCCCTCTCCCGCCGCGCCATGCGCCCCTTTCCGCTATCGAGCATCGTTCGCTGTGCCATGCGGCTGGTGAAGCGCTCATCAACGGTTTCCACCCACTGGGCAGGGAAGCGCTTCTTCAGATCGGTCACGAAAGCACGAACCGCAGCGGTCGCATCGGTTGGGTTGTTGGCGAGGTCCATCGGCAGACCGACGACGAAGCCGTCCACCTGCTCGCGAGCCACATAGGCCTGCAGGTATTTCACCAAGCCCTTGGTTTCCACCGTGTCCAGCGCACTGGCGATGATCCGCAGCGTATCGGTGACCGCGAGACCGGTGCGCTTGAGGCCGTAGTCGATGGCGATGATGCGGGGCATGAGGATGAGCCGATGTGCGAATTAGCGAATTAGCTGATCGGATAGGGCAGTCCTGCATCAGCTCATCGGCACATCCCCTCATCAGCTAATCTTGTGACCATGCACGAGATGATCGAACTGGCGTGGAAGGACCGCAACCTGTTGCGCGACGCCGACGTGGTGAGCCATATCGAAACGGTGATCGAGAAGCTGGACCGCGGTGAACTGCGCGTGGCCGAACCCATTGTCACTTCGAGCGGAGTCGAGAAGTGGCAGGTCAATGACTGGGTGAAGAAGGCGGTGATCATGTACTTCCCCATCCGGCAGATGCACACGATGGAAGTGGGGCCCTTCGAGTTCCACGACAAGATGAAACTGAAGCACGGCTACGCGCAGCTCGGTGTGCGCGTGGTGCCGCATGCCATCGCACGATACGGTGCCTTCCTCGCGCGCGGCGTGATCATGATGCCCAGCTACGTGAACATCGGCGCCTATGTGGACAGCGACACGATGGTGGACACATGGGCCACGGTGGGCAGTTGCGCACAGATCGGCAAGGGCGTGCACCTGAGCGGCGGCGTGGGCATCGGCGGTGTGCTGGAACCCGTGCAGGCCGCACCCGTTATCGTGGAGGACGGCTGCTTCATCGGCTCGCGCGCGATCGTGGTGGAAGGCGTGCGCGTTGGACAGGAAGCGGTGCTGGGTGCGAACGTGGTGCTCACCGCCAGCACCCGCATCATCGACGTGACCGGTCCGGAACCGAAGGAGATGAAAGGCTTCGTGCCGCCTCGTTCCGTGGTGATCCCCGGCACCGTGCCCAAGAAATTCCCAGCGGGCGAGTATGGGGTGCCCTGCGCGCTGATCATCGGGCAACGCAAGGAGAGCACGGACAAAAAAACTTCCCTCAACGACGCCCTGCGAGAGCATAACGTGGCCGTTTGAAGAAATTCCTCGTCATACAGACGGCCTTCCTGGGTGATGCGGTGCTGGCCACGGCCCTGCTCGAGAAACTGCACGCGCGCCATCCTGATGCGCTGATCGATCTGGTGGTGCGTCACGGGAACGATAGTCTTTTCATCGACCATCCGTTCCTGCGCACCGTTTTCGTTTGGGAGAAGCGTAGGAACAAGACCCGCAACCTTTTCCGCCTGATCAGCACGCTGCGCAACGAGCGGTACGATCACGTGATCAACTGCCAGCGCTTCTTCAGTACAGGCCTGATGACTGTGTTGGCGCGCGGCAAGGAGAAGATCGGCTACGACAAGAATCCACTGAGCTTCCTGTTCACACGCAGGGTGAAGCACAGGATGCCATCGCCAGAAGCACTTCGCAACTCCCAGGAACGGAGCAACGATGCACATCTGCACGAGGTCGATCGCCTCAATGCGCTGATCGAACACCTGACCGATGCGCAGCGCCCGCTACCACGGTTGTATCCGAACACGGCGGCCAAGGACCAAGCGGAGTTCGTGCGCTACCGATACACGGAGAACGAAGGCGACTACGTATGCATCGCACCAGCCTCGGTGTGGCATACCAAGCAATGGCCTGCGGCGAAGTGGGTGGAACTGATCGGGTCACTGCCGAAGGGGATCCATGTGTTCCTAATCGGTGGTCCAGGGGATGGCAGGCTGTGCGAGCACATCGCGACCGCGGCCGACCGGGGCTTCGTCGTCACGGAAGACCTTTCACCGCTCGATAGTGCCGTGCTGATGCAGGGCGCTGTGATGAACTATGTGAACGACAGCGCACCGTTGCACATCGCTTCGTCCATGCGCGCTCCAGTGACCGCGGTCTTCTGCAGCACAGTGCCTGGCTTCGGATTCGGACCGCTGAACGCGAACGGGCGCGTGTTGGAGATCACCCGACCGCTCGCCTGCAGGCCATGCGGCGTTCACGGTTACAAGGCCTGTCCGCTCGGGCATTTCAAGTGCGCCTCGGAGATACCCGTGGTGAATGTCCTCCCTTGAGGGCGATCAATCCACCTGCGGCAGTGCCTTTACATGCGCGCGGATCGCCACGGTGCCCAGCACGCCTTCGCGCTCTTCGCTGATGAACTTCACGCCCTTCACATCATAGAACAGGCCGTGCGGTGAGATCGCCTTGATCCCCATGAACGAGCCGTCCGCAGCGATCGCCTTGATGTTGTAGACGTTCCCAGCGCGGCTCACGCCTTTCACGTCAAGACGCTTCCCATCGGGAGTCAAGGCTTTGATATCGTAGATCGTTCCGTCCTCCCCTATGGCTTTCACCGGTGCGAACTTGTCCTCGCTCACGAGCACCTTCACCGCGGCCTTCTTGCCGCCGATCAGCGCCTTGATGTCGAGCATCGTCGCGTTGCCGTCGTTCTCGAACGCCTTCACATCGAACACGCTGCCGTTCTTGTCCATGGCCTTCACATCGAGGATGTGGCCATCCGGTTGAACGCATTTCACGTTCCAGATGGGATTACCGTCATTGTCATCCGCATGCGGAACGGCCTTCACATGCGCGAACACCTTCACACCGCTCACCGTAGCCTCCAACTCCTCGTCCGAGGTCTTCACGCCCTTCACATCGCGCATCTGTCCGCTCGGGCTGATCGCCTTCACCGCGTAGATCTCGCGCTGCGGTCCCAGCGCTTTCACCTGGATGATCCGGCCGGTGCGCGAGACACCTTTCACATCGAGCTTACTGCCGTTCGCATCGATGGCCTTCACGTCCCAGATGCGTCCATCCGCGCCGATCGCCTTCACCGGAACGAACGCATCACCGCTCACGAGCATCTTGATCGGCAGCTGCTGTCCGTCCACCAGCGCCTTCACATCCATCAGGTGCGTGTCGCCGTTCTCCAAGGCTTTCACATCATGTGGCTTGCCGGCCGCATCGAAGGCTTTCACATCAAGGGTATGTCCTGTGGGCAGAACGGCTTTGATGTTCCAGATGCGGGCCTCCTGAGCGACGACCGCGTTCAACAAGGTGATGGCGGCAAGAACGGAAAGCACGGACTTCTTCATGGTGGGTGAACCGACAGGCATGGACCGCCGATCCGAGGGCTCAAGGTAGTTGTCGGCTATGTTCGCTGACATGACACGCATCGCCATCCTTTCCGCCAGTGTCCGCAACGGCCGCAAAAGCCACCGCACCGCGCTGTTCCTGCAACGCTTCATCGAGCAGCATCAACTGGCGCAGGTGGACCTCATCGATCTCGCGGCCTATGACTTCCCCATCTTCCACGAACGTTTGCGCTTGTTGGAACCGAAGCCAGCGGCTGCCATCGAATTCGCGCAGCGCATCATCGGAGCAGATGGCGTGATCATCGTTACCCCGGAATATAACGGCGGCTATCCTGCCGCACTGAAGAACGCGATCGATCTGCTCTACGATGAGTGGCACCGGAAGCCTGTGGCCATCTGCACCAACAGCGACGGCTCCTTCGGGGGCATGCAAGTGATCACGTCATTGCAGTTCAGCCTGTGGAAGATGCGCGCGTGGACGGTGCCTGCGCTGTTCCCGATCCCCAAAGTGGGCAATGCCTTCAATGACGAAGGCACCGCGGTGGAACCCGAGACGATGGAGAAACGCGCGACAGCTTTCATCAATGAGCTGCTGTGGTGCGTGGAGGCACGACGGAGAATGATCACACAGGCTTGATCGGGGAACAAAGACCACGGTTCAAGCGGTCCTCGTTCACCACCACATCCTGGCCTGCCCGCTCCAGCCAGTGGTAGCGATGAGGGTGGCCGCTGCGGCATGGTCCTTTGAACGCCATGGCGAAACCATGCCAATGCCGCGCACACAGAACCCTGCCCGTCACCAGCCCTCACGCAAAGGCAGGAGCGCCATCAAAGTGAGATCGGATGCACGCACCGTGATCACTTTGGCGAAATTGGAATCGCTAGCCTTCTGGAAACAGCGGTATCCGCAAGCCGTCGTCATTTCCTGAGCGATGCTGATGCGTTCGCTGATCCTGAGCGCAGGTGCGTTGTTCGTGCTTCACCTGCAAGCACAAGGAACATCTGAGCTGGACGAAGCCTCAACGCATTGCGACGTTGAGCCTTCACCGGCTTCCCTTCCGGTCTTCGCTGCCGGTCCTTCGTTCGCTGATGTGGAACGCACGGCCTCCTTCGTCATGGTATTCGACGAATGCAACCAGAATGTCCTGAGTTCGAACAACGAACTGCTCTCCTCTGCTGACATCCACGAGCTGGTGGAGGGAGCCTATACCGTGTTCAAGCTCGATGAGAACGGAAGCGCCATCACCGTTGAGCGCGTGTTGATCGGCAGACCGTAGTTGTCCCTCACTCGCCGATGTCCTCGTTCCAGAGCGCCGGCTCAGCAGCGATGAACTCCTGCATCATGGCCACGCACTCCGGCAGGTCCAGATCGATGACCTCCACCCCATGGCTCTCCATGAACGCCTTCGCGCCGGGAAAGGTGCGGCTCTCCCCTACGATAACCTTCGGGATCTTGAACTGCACGATCGTTCCCGCGCACATGTAGCACGGCATCAAGGTGGAATAGATCACCGTTCCGCGATAACCGCCGATGCGGCCCGCGTTGTTCAGACAATCCATCTCGCCATGCAGGATCGGGTTCTTCTCCTGCACCCGCTTGTTGTGCCCGCGCGCGATCACCTTTCCGTCCTTCACCAGCGCTGAGCCGATGGGGATACCTCCCTCGCTTCGGCCCTTGCGCGCTTCTTCGATGGCAGCCTGCATTCCTGGATCCATGGCGTACGGTTCCCACAAAGAACGATCATCAGCCCGTATCATCCGCGCTCCGGTACTTTCGACACGTGATGCGCGCCCTTCTTCCAACCCTCGTTCTGCTTCTTCTTTCCTGCAGCCCGAAGCGTGAGCACGTGCTTCCTACCGTGGGGCCCATCACCGAAAGCGTTTACGCCAGCGGTGTGGTGAAGGCCGGTGGACAGTACATGGTGTATCCAACGGTGAACGGAACAGTGACCGCACTGCTGGTGAAGGAGGGCGATACCGTGAGAGCCGGTCAACCGCTGCTGCATATCGATGACCGCACCAGTGGAGCCAGCAGCCGCAGCAGCGCGGCGCAATTGCGGTTGCTGGAGCGAAACGCACGTGAGGATGGCCCCGCGCTGATGCAATTGCGCGAAGCGATCGCACAAGCGCGCGACAAGCTCACCGTGGACAGCACGAACTATGAGCGGCAGCGTTCGCTCTGGAGCCAGCGCATCGGCAGCCAGAACGACATGGACCAGCGTGAACTGGCCTACAACACGAGCCGTGCGGCCTATGTGCGCGCGGTGAAGGCATTCGAGGAGAACCGCGAACGCCTGCGTACCGAACTGGACGTCGCACGCAACAACGCGCTGATCAGCACGGCGAGCGATGAGGACCGCACCCCCCGCAGCCTTATCGACGGAACGGTGTACGACCTGCTGATCGAAGCCGGTGAACTGGCTACTCCACAGAAGCCTGTGGCGGTGATCGGCAGCAACAAGGACCTGCACCTGGAATTCGATGTGGACGAGTACGACATCACACAGGTGCACACCGGACAGGAAGTGCTGGCCACCTTCAACGGATATCCCGGTCAGGTGTTCAAGGGGAAGGTGGTGCGCATCATCCCGATCATGGACGAACGTTCACGCACCTTCACCGTGGAAGCGCACCTGGTGGACAAACCACCGACGCTGTACCCGAACCTGACGGTGGAAGCGAACATCGTTCTGCGGACGAAAGAGAACGCGCTCACGGTTCCCGCCTCCTATGTGATCGCTGGCAATTACGTGCTCACTTCACCCGATGAACGCACGGCGGTGCGATTGGGAGCGCGCGATCTGGAAAAGGTCGAGGTAGTGAAAGGCATCGACGCGAACACACCGATCTACAAGCCCTGACGCGAGCCGATGTGGTTGTTGCTGGGCATCTCCCTCACCCTGCTCCGGGCCAAGCTGCGGCAGAGCATCGTGGCGGCCGTGGGTGTCATGTTCAGCATCACGATGTTCGTTACGCTGCTCGGTTTCATGAACGGGTTGAACGACCTGCTCGATGGACTGATCCTGAACCGCACACCGCACGTTCGCCTGTACAATGAACTGAAGGCGACGCCCCGACAGCCCATCGACCTTACCACCGACAGCGCCACGCACAACTTCGTGCGCAGTGTGAAGCCGAAGAACGAACTGCCGCGCCTTCGCAACGCGGAAGCGATCATGGACGTTCTTTCCCGCGATCCGCGCGTGTTGGCCGTTTCGCCGCGACTGGTCGCCCAGGTCTTCTTCAACGTGGGTACGGTGGACCTGAACGCGCAGGTGAGCGGCATCGACATCATGCAGGAGATCCGCTATTACAATTTCGCCGACTACCTGACGAAAGGCGACCCACAGGACCTCGTTACGGGCAACAACACCGTGGTGCTCGGTAAAGGGCTTGCGGACATGATGGAAGCGAGCCTTGGCGAGACCGTGCAGGTGACCACCGCCACCGGTGAGCGCGCCATGCTGCGTGTGGTGGGCATCTTCCAGAGCGGCATCGCTGAATATGACAAGGTACAGTGCTACGCCAACATCCGCACGGTACAGAAACTCCTCGCACGGCCAGCTGGTTATTACACGGACATCAACCTGAAGCTGCATGATCTTTTGCAAGCCCCTGCCGTGGCGAAGGAGCTCGCTGCGCGCTTCAGTGTGGATGCACTGGACGTGCAGACCGCCAATGCACAGTTCGAGACCGGCAGCAAAGTGCGCAGTATCATCAGCTATGCGGTGGGTGTCGTACTGCTCATCGTGGCGGGCTTCGGCATCTACAACATCCTCAACATGATGATCTACGAGAAGCTCGATGCCATCGCGATCCTGAAGGCCACTGGCTTCAGCGGAAGCGATGTGCGGCGCATCTTCCTTCTGCTCAGCATGATCATCGGGCTCGCGGGCGGTATCGCCGGGCTTGTCGGCGGCTTCGGCCTGCAGAACATCATCGACAACATCCCCTTCAATACCGCCGCGTTGCCCACGGTGAAGACTTTCCCCATCGACTACTCACCGAGGTACTACACCATCGCGGTCACCTTCGCACTGCTCACCACCTGGGTAGCCGGTTGGTTCCCCGCACGCAAGGCCAGTCAAGTGGACCCAGTGGAGATCATCCGAGGTAAATGAGCACGCTCTCGACCCCGGTCCTGGAAGTGGTGAAGGTGAGCAAGTCCTTCCACGACCCCGTGACCGTGCCCGTGCTGAAGGACGTCTCCTTGAGCGTTGGCCGGGGCGAATTCGTGAGCGTGACCGGTAAGAGCGGCTGTGGGAAGAGCACGCTGCTCTATATCCTCAGCACCATGGATACCGATTACGAGGGCCAGGTGATCATCGATGGCGAGCCGACGCGTGGTCTGTCAGGCGCGCGGCTGGCGGAGATCCGCAACAAGAAGATCGGCTTCGTGTTCCAGTTCCATTACCTGCTGCCGGAATTCACCGTGTTGAAGAACGTGATGCTGCCCGGCCTGAAACTGAACGAGCGCAGTTCCGAAGAAGTTGAAGCACGTGCCATCGCTTTGCTGAAGGACCTCGAAATGGAAGAGCACGCGCACAAGATGGCCAACCAGCTCAGCGGTGGTCAGAAGCAACGTGTGGCGATCGCACGCTCATTGATCAACGACCCCATGATCATCATGGGCGATGAGCCCACGGGCAATCTGGATAAGCGCAACAGCGAGATCGTGTTCAATATCTTCCAGCGCATCGCCGCCGAACACAAGCGTACGCTGCTCGTCGTAACGCACGACAACGATTTCGCCGCGCGCACCCACCGCACCATCGTGATGGATGATGGACGTGTGGTGAACGGTTGAGCGGATCAGCCCTTCAACTTCTTCAGGATCATCGCGGGCACAGCGTTCTTGTTCACCAGGAAGCCCGTGGTCTTGTACCGCACGAAGTTCTTGCTCATGTACAGGAAGCCCTTGTGCTCGTTGTCCGTGCCCCAGCTGTTCTTCACAATGTACCACTCCGTGCCGTTCTGGTCCTTGGCGATGCCCGTGATCTGCATGCCGTGGTCGTCGGTGGTGCTGTAGTTGTCAAAGGCCTCCTGGCGCATCTGCTCGGTGATCGTGCGCTCCGGTTGCGGTCCATCGAAGAGCTTGCCCTTCTCTTCGGCGCTCATATCGGCCACCTCCTTCACCGGAACGAAGGCCACGCCGTTCTTCCAGCTGAAGGTCTTCTCGCTCACATCACCGCCCCAACTCACCGTGTACCCGGTCTTCAATGCGTTATCGATGATGGTGATGATGTCCTCCATCGGCACGTTATAGTCGTGCTGGAAGGCCCAGTTGTCCGGGATCATCATCATGGTCTTCTGGTAGTAAGGCACGTTGGTCACGCTCACGAACTCGAGGTAGTCGTTGGGATCCACCTTCACCACGTCCCTGGCGAATGACTGCGGATCGTAGCTCTTGCCGTTGTAAGTGAACTGCGCTGGCACCGGACCGAGGTAGGCATCAAGCACACCACCGAAGGCCTTTTTCCACACGGGCGTGAGCTTGCCATTGTTCGGCGCCTTCACCAGCTCGTCGAGCATCGCCTTCAGCAAGGCCTGCATCTCACCGAACTCGTTCTTCTTCGTTCCGTAGTTAAGACCCAGGTAAGCCTCTTCGGGCATCGCGCCGTACTTCGCGTACATGTTCATCACGTCGTGCGGTTCGCCACCATCACCCCAGCTCACCGCGCCATGCATGCGCACGTAGTTGTCACCCTTCTCCTCATACACGCGGCGTGCGCTGTACATCTTGCTCAACGGGATCTTCGGGCCTCCCTTCTTGATCATCTCGCTTTCCAGGAAGCTGTTCGCGGAATAGCTCCAGCAGGTGCCCGAGCTGGCCTGGTCCTCCACCGGCATGCACTCGGCGCTCACCACCGTGGTGAACCGGAACTTGGAACTGTCGCCCTTGTTCGCGCTGATCTTGTTGATCAGTTCAGGTTGAGCGAAGGCTGTTGAAGCAAGGAACGCCAAGAAGGCGAGCACTGGAATACGCATGACAAGGGGGTTTGGGCGGCGAAACTATGCGCGCGCACGCTCGGAGACGTTCCATGTGCTGGACCGGCGGAATTGTGACCGATCAGCCCTTGTAATGCCTCGGCTTCTTCTTCGCCAGCGCTTCCTCCGGCTTGGGCACCCAATGGTGCAGGCCACCCGCCAGCTCGTCGTTGAAGGTCTTCGGGATGTTGCCGGCGGCCGTGCGTTCAGCCCAGGTGTGGTACTGCTTGCCGTCATCGCGGCGCTCCATGGTGATGCAGCCTTCCACCGGGCAAACGAGCGAGCACAGGTTGCAACCCACGCAATTCTCTTCAATGATGCTCGGTATGCGGATCGCCGGATCCTGTGACAAGGCAATGGCCTGGTGCGCGCCGTCCTCGCAGGCAGTGTAGCACAACTGGCAGCCAATGCACTTCTCCGGGTTGATGTCGGCGACGATCTTGTACTTCAGGTTGAGATCTTCCCAGTGTTTCACGTTGGGCAGCGCTTTGCCGCGGAAGTCCTCGATGGTCCTGAAGCCGCGTTCATCCATGTAACGCTCCAGTCCGCTCTTCAACTCGCGGATGATGCCGAAGCCGAAATGCATGACGGCGGTACACACCTGCACATTGGTCGCACCGAGCAGGATGAACTCCACCGCATCGCGCCAGTTCTCCACACCGCCGATGCCACTGATGGGAATGCCCACCTCGGGATGCTGCGCGCAGTTCTTCACCATGTTCAGCGCGATGGGCTTCACCGCAGGACCGCAATAGCCACCGTTGCTGCTCTTGCCATCCACGATCGGGTACGGCACGAACTGGTCGATGTCCACGCCAACGATGCTCTGAATGGTGTTGATCAGCGAGATCGCATCGCTACCGCCAGCCTTCGCCGCCCGCGCAGGACGGGTGATGTCGGTGATGTTCGGCGTGAGCTTGGTGATCACCGGGACCTTCGCCACTTCCTTTACCCAACCCACGATGGTCTGTAGCACCTTGGGCTCCTGCCCTACCGCGCTGCCCATGCCGCGCTCGCACATCCCGTGCGGGCAACCGAAATTCAGCTCGATGCCATCCGCACCGGCGTTCTCCACATCGCGTACGATGTTGTGCCATTCTTCGCGCGTCTCGACCATCAACGAAGCGATCACCGCGTGGTCGGGGAAGCGCTTCTTCACTTCGCTGATCTCACGCAGGTTATCCTTCAGCGGACGGTCGGTGATGAGCTCGATGTTGTTGAAGCCCACCATGCGCTTGTCGCGGTAGTTCACGCTGCCGTAGCGGCTGCTCACGTTCACCACGGGTACGCCGAGGGTCTTCCACACAGCACCGCCCCAGCCCGCGTCGAAGGCCTTCATGATCTGGTAGCCGCTGTTCGTTGGTGGCGCACTGGCCAGCCAGAAGGGATTGGGGGACTTGATACCAGCGAGGTTCGTTCTAAGGTCTGCCATGTTCAATGGGTCGATTAGCGAATTAGCCAATTAGCGAATGGCCTCCGAACGCTTCTTGGCAGTACTGATGATCTTGTTCAAGATGCGCAGGATGCTCTGAAGCCGCTCGATCAGCTCAGGGTCCTTGCCTCGCTCATTTGTCGCGGCAAGCAGATGGTACCAATACTCGGTCTCGTCGGCTTCTTTAAGAGCGATCTTCATCTTGTGGATGAAATCCTTCAAACTCTCCGCGTTCTGGGCTTCTTTCACGTTCGCCCCAATCGAACACCCTGAACGTTGGATCTGGTTCACCAGCCAACGTCGCTGTTCCGAAAGTCCATCCGTGTACTTCAGAATGGCGACTGCGAACTCGAAAGACTGACGCAGAATGGCATTCTCGCGGTATAGCGCACTGTTCGAATAGGTCGTAGCTGGATCATGAGCAATGCCACCGCCCGTAAGAGCAGCATCCTCACAAAGCGCCACCAGATCAACCGTCAGTGAATTCTCCATTCGCTAATTCGCTAATCGACCATTCGCTAATTACCTCTTCAGGAACGCATCGATCCCATGCGCCGCCCTCTTCGCTTCGGCCGCTGCGTTCACCACTTCCACTCCTCCGTTCACCGCATCGCCTGCGGCGAAGTACTTCGGGTTGTTCGTTTGGAACTGCTCGTTAACCACGATGCGGCCACGGTTGTCGAGTATGCGGCCTTTCACATCGAGCTTCACGCCACTGATCTGCTCCAGCAGTTCCACCTGCTTGCCTTGCCCGGTTCCGAGCAGCACCATGTCGCATGGTTCGATGAACTCAGTGCCGGGGATGTTCTCCATCTTGCCATAGGCCGAACGCGTGCGGATGAACTTCACTCCGGTCACGCTTCCGTTGCCCATGACTTCCACAGGCACCACGTTGAACAGCGCTTTCGCGCCGCTCTTCTTCGCCAGGTCGAACTCGAACGAATAGCCGCTCATCTCCTCCAGCCCACGGCGGTAAGCGATGATCACGTTTTCAGCGCCCATGCGGCAACTCTCGCTCGCAGCATCCATCGCGGTGTTACCACCACCGAGCACGATCACTTTGCTTCCGACGGCGGTCGCTTGATGCTTATTGCGCAGCTCCTCCACGAACTCCAGCGCACCCATCACGCCCTTCTTCTCTTCACCGGGAACACCAAGCGATGCTGTTCCGCCCAAGCCGATGCCAATGAAGATGGCGTCGTAGTTCTTCTCCAGCTTGTCGAAGTCAGCGCGACCGGTCACGGGTTTGTTGTAATGCACCTGGAATCCGAACTGTTCCTGCAAATAGGCGACCTCGTCAACGGCTTCTTCATTCGTGAGTTTGTAGGGCGCCACACCGTAGACACAAAGTCCGCTCGGCTTGTCCTTCGCCTCGAAGACGTCCACCGCGTGCCCGAGCATCCGCAGCTCGCACGCCGCCGAGATCCCCGCAGGGCCCGCACCGATCACCGCCACTTTCCTGCCGGTGTCCTTTCCTGTTCGGAACAACTTCTTCTTCGACCGGATCACCTGCGTTGTCGCATGCGCCTGCAAGCGCCCGATCTCGATCGGCTTCACATCGCTGTGGTTGTACACGCAGGCGCCTTCGCACAATTCCTCCGTCGGGCATACGTTCCCGCAGGCATGCCCGAACCAGTTGCTCTCGTAGATCGTCTTCGCGGCGCCGTCCTTATTGCCGTCGTTGATCTGGCGGATGAAGAGCGGGATGTCGATCCCCGTTGGGCAGGCGTTGATGCACGGCGCATCGTAACAGTAGAGACAACGAGAGCTCTCGTAGTACGCCTCGGTATCGCTCATCAGCGGCTTCTTCGGGGAGAAGTTGGCCGCGAATTCGGCTTCGGTGGTGGGTCGTTTGTATTCGGCCATGCGATGGAACGCTGATGACGCGGATCCTTATGATATCCGCAGATATGAGTTTGAATTGACTTTCCGCTTGACCTGAGGCTTCTTGCCAAAATTCAGGAGCAAGCCCACCTCCACTTCGGTGGCTTTGAGGTAGTTGATCAGCTGGCATTCATGCTCTTCGCAGATGCTCTCCGCAGCTTTCAGTTCCACGATGACCAGTCCTTCCACGATCAGGTCGGCATAGTAGCTGCCGACTTCCACACCATCGTAGAACACGGTGATCGGCTGTTGGCGCTGCACCTGGAGTCCAGCGGAGGTCAACTCATGGAACATCGCATTCTCATAGACCTTTTCCAGGAACCCATGACCCAAGGCGTTATAGACCTTGTAGAACATCTGAATGATCCGTTCGGTCAGTTCAGAATGCATATAGTTCTCTTTGTTCAGATCCGGCATGTCCGTTCGCATTGATCCGCGCAAATCATGATCATCTGCGTCATCTGCGTTCCAGTCAGAGCTCAACCAGCTTCCCGTAGGTCTCCGGCCGCCGATCCCTGAAGAACTGCCATGTGCTCCGCACCTCCTCGATCATATCCAGATCGAACTCCGCGACGAGCAGTTCGTCATTGTCGCGTGATGCTTGTGCGAAGATCTGTCCCCGCGGATCCACGAAGTAGGACTGCCCGTAGAACTTGCCGAGGTTCCATGGCTTCTCTTCGCCCACACGGTTGATGCAACCCATGAAGTAGCCGTTGGCGGCGGCGTGCGCGGGTTGCTCCAGTTTCCACAGGTACTCGCTCAAACCCGCCACGGTCGCGCTCGGGTTGTAGACGATCTCAGCGCCGTTCAAGCCAAGACAACGGGCGCCATCGGGGAAGTGGCGATCGTAGCAGATGTACACGCCCACCTTGGCGTACTTCGTCTGGAACACCGGGTAGCCGAGGTTGCCGGGCTTGAAGAAGAACTTCTCCCAAAAGCCGCTCGTGTGCGGAATGTGGTTCTTGCGGTACTTGCCCAGGTAGGTGCCATCGGCATCGATCACCGCGGCGGTGTTGTACAGCACGCCCGCCTGCTCCTTCTCATAGATCGGAACGATCATGACCATGTTGTACTTCTTCGCGTATTGGGCCATCAGTTCGGTCGTTGGACCAGGAACTGATTCTGCGCTCGCGTACCACTTCCGGTCCTGACCGGGGCAGAAGTAGGGCGTGTTGAAGATCTCCTGCAGGCAGAGGATCTGCACGCCTTGTTGGCCGGCCTTCTCGATGAACGGGATGTGCTTCTGCACCATCGCATCGATGATCTCCTGAATGGTGCCTTCGCCCTCCGTCTTCGGAAGGCTCATCTGGATAAGGCCGCTCTTGATCTTCCTCGGCATGAGTTGGTCTGATTGGAACGCAGATGACGCTGATGGAGCTGATCCGCGCTGATGGTTCTTGGTTGCTGGAACCAATGTTAAGAGGAAGTACGCGCATTTCCTAGACTGGTCCGGGCTGGTGCGGGTGGGAGGAACGCTGATGACGCGGATTGGGCAGATCTTCGCGGATCTGAAAGACTGTCGGGCTGGACGAAGGTTATGTGTGGGCGTGCCCCTCGCAAAGCCTCGGGTCCGGCTTTCCGCTGCAAGTCCGCGCCCTGATGACAGGGCTTGCGGGCTTTCCGCTTCAATCCGTCACGCAGATGCCAACTTGCGTGCAGCTATTGCTTTCAGCCATGTACAGATCACTTGCACAACTCGAAGGTGAAGTCTTCTGCGATGAAGAAGGACGAACCAATGCGAAAGACCTTCCTTTCCTTTTCTCGCTTTGAATCAGGATATGCCAATATGGTGTGCTTCACGTTATGCTGCTGGAACACCTGTCGATAGGCTTCCATAATGCGTGTGGGACCATCCGCAAACTGACCAAAGCCAGACTCCAAGATTGAAAGGTGACCATTCGCCTTGTTCAGAAACAGGTCTTGTTCAACTAGTTGTCCGAACAGCTTGGTGTGGACCATGATAAAGGTCGCCATTAACTCACTCGGGTTGGCTCTGTTCTCACTGAAATTGAGGCTGCTCCGATTCTCATCCGTGATCCAAACCAACGGGGAATCGGAGGGCATGTCCAACGCCCAAATCGAGGGCGCTACGTTCACTCGACAAGTCAGATAACCGTGGCCCGTGCACTTCCAAACCTGTCGAATCAATCCTGCTGGATCGTAAAGATTCAATCCGAACGTGATAACGATGTCCGTATCATGTGACCAGTCGATGTTATGCAGACGGACGGAATAGTCCTCGACGTAATCCTTGAGTATGTCGTCAATGGTCTTGATCACGATCAATTCTATTGGATGGTCTCCTCTCTCGCGTGAGCGATTGCAGCGAAAAGCCCACAGCGCGGTAATCCGCGCGAGGACTTGTAGGCCCGGGTCGGAGCCCGGGCTGAACTCCAAGCGCGACGGCGAGTCTTCGAGCCGGCACGCCCACCCTTCGACTCCGCTCAGGGTGACACCTGCCTTTGAGATCAGCGTTCATCATAACGATCCGCGTCATCTGCGTCCCATCGCATTACAACATCCCGCTCACCTTGTTCCGCTTCACGAACCGCCCATGCCCTTTCTTGATCCGCACTTCGCCGTTGTGTACCGCCACTTGGCCGCGGAGGATGGTGGTCTTCACCTTGCCGGTAAGTTCCATGCCTTCGTAGCCACTGTAGTCCACGTTCATGTGGTGACTCTTGGCGCTGAGGGTGTGACGTTCATTGGGGTCGAGCAGGATGATGTCCGCGTCGCTGCCGATGCCGATGGTGCCCTTGCGCGGGAACATGCCGAAGATCTTCGCCGGGTTGGTCGCGGTGACCTCCACGAACTTGTTCACGCTGATGCGCTTTTTGTTCACGCCTTCGCTGAAGAGCAGTTCCATGCGGTGCTCGATGGCGGGGTGACCGTTCGGGATCTTCGAGAAGTCGTCCTTGCCGAGGAGCTTCTTCTCCCAGGTGAACGGACAGTGATCGGTGGCCACCACTTGCAGGCTGCCTTGTTCAATGCCGGCCCAGAGCTGCGCCTGGTCCTTCTTCTCGCGCAGGGGCGGGCTCATCACCCACTTCGCGCCATCCTCGCGCTCGTAAAGCGAAGCATCGAGCAACAAGTATTGGATGCAGGTTTCGGCCAACACGCGCTGGCCACGACGTGCCGCATCACGGACCGCGTTCAACGCGCCTTCGCAGGTGAGGTGTACGATGTAGGCGGGCACGCCGGTGTAGCTGGCCATGTCGCAGAAGCGGTGACTGGCCTCGGCCTCGGTGATCTCCGGCTGGCTGAGGTAGTGATACAGCGGAGAGAGTTTGCCTTCGCTCCGATGCTTCTGCACGAGGTAGTCGATCATGTCGCCGTTGGTGGCGTGTACGATCACCATGCCGCCGTGCTCCTTCACCTCCTGCATCAGGCCCACCATCTGGCGGTCGTCGATCATGAGCGCGCCCTTGTACGCCATGAAGGTCTTGAAGCTGGTGATGCCCTCCTGCTCGATCATCTCCTTCACCTCCTTGCGCGTGCCGTCGTTGAAATCGGTGACGGCCATGTGGAAGCTGAGGTCGCCGTAGAGGTTGCCGTTCATGCGGCCCTGCCAGGCTTCCAGCGCATGGCGCAAACTCTTGCCCTGCGTTTGCAGCACGAAGTCGATCACCGTCGTGGTGCCACCGTGCAATGCGGCGAGCGTTCCTGTCTCGTAGTTGTCACTGCTGTACGTGCCCATGAACGGCATGTCCAAGTGCACGTGCGGGTCGATACCTCCAGGAAGGACGAAGAGGCCCTTCGCATCGATCACCTCGGCGCCCGGCGCTGACAGGTCGTGCCCGATGGCCTTGATGTGTTCGCCTTCAATGAGGACGTCCGCGCGGTGGAAGTCCGCGGCGGTGACGACGGTGCCGTTCTTGATCAGTATGGACATGGGCAAGTGTTCAGCTGCCAGGACATGAAATGATCCCAGACGGTTCCAAATTATGCCGGAGCGCCACTTCTCACTCGGTTGCGCATCAGAACCCAGTAGACCACGAAGGCCAGCAGCGTTCCACTGAACCACGACAACTGGTAGAGCACTTCCAGCGGCTTCACCCAATAGCCGATCAGCGCTGCAAGTACACCGGCAACAAGCGCGACGACCGCAGGACCGTTCACACCTGCATATAGGCCATCCACCTTGTAGAGATCCGCTATCACCAGGGTCTTTCGCCGCACAATGAAGTAGTCGCAGAGCAGGATGCCAAGTACAGGTCCAAGCAGACCGCTGACGAAAATGAGGATGCCGCTGATCTCGTTCATCAGCCACCACGGGCAGATGAGGATGCCGACCACACCCGCGATCACGCCGCCCACGCGGAAGCTGATGCCTTTGGGGAAGAGGTTGCTGAAAGCGTTGGCCGGCGCGATAACGTTCGCTGCGATGTTGGTGCTGAGCGTGGCGATGAGCATGGCCACCTGGGCGAAGATCACTACGGCGGGGCTCTTGAACTTGCTAACCAGGGAGACAGGATCCCAGGGTGCATCCTCCGCGATGAGCACATCCTTGAACGCCACCACCGCCGCGCTGGTGACGAAGATGCCCACGAACGAATAGAAGAGCATCGTACCTGGCAAGCCGATGAATTGTCCGGCGATCTGATCCTTCTGCGTCTTGGCGTGGCGCGTGATGTCCGAAATGCTGATCGACATGGTGGCCCAGAAACCGACCATTGCCGTGAACCACATGAGGTATTGCCAGAACATGGATGTGCTATCGGCAGGCGCGGCGGCCTCTACCTTGAGCAGCGACGATTCATGTCCTTCCGCATTACGGAATTGCACCTCAGCTTCCGCGATCCATATCGGAACCTTTGTGACTGCGCCCTCCAGGGGGAGCCATTCTACGGTAGAGTTCTTCAATTCCACGGAGCGGAAGAGGCGATACTCAGTCGCCTTGGACGATCCATCGGAATTGAGCAATGGCGCCAGCACCAATGTGCTTCCGGGGGCATCCACATCTGAAAGTACGGAGACCGTTCCGCGTTGCAACTGCTTCCCTTGTTCCAGCGCATTCGTGAAACCTCCAGCATTGTTCGCACCCCATGCGATCAACGCGATGCCAATGATGATCAGGATCGGCGCCGCCCAATTCTCCAGCCACTTGATGCTCTCGGTCCCTTTCCAGATGAAGTAGATGTTGAACAGCCAGAAGACACCGAAGCTGATGAACTTGCCGATGCTCAGGTCCACCTCGCCCGGACTTCCTGTCGCCGCGTTCCAAATGGAATAGATGGCGAGGCCACCGATCCATGTCTGCACACCGAACCAGCCGCACGCGACGATGGCGCGCACGATGCTCGGGATGTGAACGCCTACCGTGCCGAAAGCCGCGCGCCCTTGCACCGGAAAGGGTATCCCATATTTCACGCCAGCATGACCGTTGAGCACCATCGGCACGGTGATCACCAAGTTGGCCAGGCCGATGATCGCCAATGCGGCCTGCCAGCTGAGCCCCGCGCGCATCATGTAAGAAGCCAGCAGGTATGTCGGGATGCACACGGCCATCCCCACCCAAAGCGCCGCGAGGTTCCACTTGTTCCAGGTGCGCTTCTCCGGCGGAACCGGCGCGAGGTCGGCGCTGTAGAGCGGGGAATGGATGATGTCTTCCATTGAACGCGACCCAAGGTAGGCGGCCGCGACAAATGAAAAAGGGTCACCGATAGGCGACCCTTTCTTGGCGATCGTAATTCGCTCAGCGCACCTCCAGCTCGTACGGCATGCGCGCCTGAATGCCCATCATGCCGCGCGCCTTGCGTACCGCCTCGAACTGCTGCATCAATCCCACATCCTCACCGAAGACCTGACCGCGCATCCACGCTTTCGCATCGCCGTTCAGGCTCTTCATCAGCTTGGTGAAGAACTCCTCCTGCTTGGGGAAGTCGACCACACGGTAGTTGCCTTGTTCCAACTTGGCCAATGAAGCCGCACCATCGATCGCCGCTTCCAGGCCACCGATCTCGTCCACCAGACCGATCTCCTTCCCACGCGTACCCGTCCACACGCGGCCCTGACCGATGCTGTCCACCTGCTCCACCGTCATGTGGCGACCCTCGGCCACGCGACTCTTGAAGCTGTTGTAGAAGCGGTCCACATACCCTTGGATGATCCGCTTCTCCTCCTCGCTCAGCGGGCGGCTGGTGGTCATCATGTCCGCGTACTTGTTCGTCTTCACGCCATCGAAGGTTATGCCCAACTTGTCGTTCCAGAAGCCCTTCATGTTGGGAATGATGCCGAACACGCCGATGCTTCCGGTGATCGTGTTGGGCTCCGCATAGATGCGGTCCGCCGCACAGCTGATGTAGTAACCACCGCTCGCAGCGAGATCACCCATGCTCACCACCACCGGTTTGGTCTTCTTCGCCATCACGACCTCGCGCCAGATCACATCGCTCGCCAGGCCACTGCCACCGGGGCTGTTCACGCGCAGCACGATCGCCTTCACCGTGCTGTCCTCTCGTGCATCACGAATGGCGGCGCTCACCGTGGTGCTGCCGATGCTGCCGTCCTCGCTCTCCCCGCTCATGATGTCACCCTGCGCATACACTACGGCGATCCTGTCCTTGCTGTTCTTGGAGCCGTCCTTCTTGTTCTTCGATCCCGCTCGAGCGTATTTGCTCAGGCTGGCCAGTTCAAGGTCCTTGTCCGCCGGAAGGTCCATCTTCTCCTTCACGATGGCGAGCACTTCATCGCGGTACTTCAACCCGTCGATCATGCCCACGGTCACCGCATCAGGTGCGTGGCGGATGAGCAGGCTGTCAGCGATGGTGTTCAGCCGCGCGCGGTCCAGCTTTCGGGAAGCGCCCACTTCATCCAGGTAAGTGTTCCAGAGACCGCCGATCAGCTCGGTGGTCTGCTTGCGGTTGGCGTCGCTCATGTGGTCATAGATGAACGCTTCACCGTAACTCTTGAACTGGTTGTTGCTTCCACGGATGAACTGCACGTCGATGCCCAGCTTGTCGAACAGCCCCTTGTAGAACATCATCTCAGCGTTCAGACCGCGGAAGTCGAGGTCACCTTCCGGCACCAGGTAGACCTGGTCCGCCACGCTCGCGATGTAGTAGGTGCCTTGCGTGTAGATCTCCGCATAGGCGATCACGGGTTTGCCGCTCTCCTTCTTGAACTCGATGAGCTTGTCGCGGATCTCCTTCATGGTGGCCATCCGGGCGCCCACACTGAACCCGAGGTCGATGAACACGCCTTTGATGCGGTCGTCCGTTTTGGCCTTCTCCAGGTCCTCAAGAATGTCGTTCAGGCCGAGGCGGCTTTCTCCCTGGAAGGGGCCGAAGTCAAGCGTGAACTGGTCCTTGTCACCACGATCCACGATATCCTGGTCCAGTTCGATGTGCAGCACCGTGTTGTCCTTCACGTGCGTGGGCTTGCTCTCGAAACTGAAGCTGCTGCTGGCCGCGCTGATGGCGCCAACGAACAGGATGAAGAAGATGAGGCCGATGATGAGCGAACCCAGGATGAACCCGAGCATCGAGGCGAACATGAACTTGAAGAACTGACCCATGGGTGCGGTTGGTTTGAACGGCCGCCTTGAGCGACGGGCCGAAAGTAGAAGCATCGCCAGTGTTGCTTGACCGCATTACATGGACGGCGAGCGCGGCGGGTGACCGGGTGTTGAGAAGATGCCCACCAAGGACCGGTGGCCGCGAATAGTTTCGGCCCCTATGGAAGCGGTACTGCTCCTGGGTGGCAATGTGGGCGATGTGCATGACACGTTCCGCAAGGCCGAAGCGGCCATCACCGAGCGGTGCGGAACCATCCGTTCGCGTAGCCGTGACCATACGACCGAACCGTGGGGTTTCCAGGATGACCGCTTGTTCCTGAACCGCGCGCTGATCGTGGACACGCAACTGACGCCGCGTGCCTTGCTCGATACCTGCTTGTCCATCGAAAAGGAGCTGGGCCGCGTGCGCGATGGTTCCGGTGCCTACACGGCGCGCACGTTGGATATCGACATCCTGTTCCTTGAGGATCGGACCATCATCGAGCCCGGCCTGCGTGTGCCGCACCCACGCATGCACGAACGCGCCTTCGCGTTGGCTCCGGCCGCTGATATCGCTCCAGGCCTTGTCCACCCCGTGCTGCAGCGGAATATCCTTGACCTGTTGAACGATGTCATCCAGCAGCGCTGAAGCCTTAGCCATGAAGGTGAGCGATCCACGGAACCCCGAGGTCGCCCCGCCCTACGGTTACATCGCCATCGAAGGGCTGATCGGAGCGGGCAAGACGACGCTTACCCGCCTCTTGTCCGAGCGCTTCGCCGGGCGCACGGTGCTGGAGGAGTTCGAGGACAACCCCTTCCTGCCCAAGTTCTATGAGGACCAGGCGCGCTACGCCTTCTCGGTCGAACTCTCTTTCCTGGCCCAGCGCTTCCATCAGTTGAAGAAAGTGGGCGAGCGCAGCCTGTTCGAGCCGGTGACCGTGGCCGATTATTCCATCGGCAAGTCGCTCGTGTTCGCCAAGGTGACCTTGGCCGCGGATGAATATGCCCTGTTCCGCGACCTCTACACTATCATGTATGCAGGCCTGCCGAGGCCCGACCTGCTGGTGTACCTGCACCTGCCCATGGAACGCGTGCGTGAACGCATCCGAATGAGGGGCCGGAGTTATGAACAGTCCATCACAGCTGACTACCTCACCCGTTTGCAAGAGGGCTACTTGGACCACCTGCAGAAATCCACAGGGCAGCGCACCTTGGTGATCGACCTCGGGGACCGCGACCTTCTTCACGATGCGAAAGCCTTCGCCCGTTTGATGGAACTGCTCATGACCGAGCACCCTTCGACTTTCCAGGTGGCGAGCCTGTGATACACACAAGGGTTGTGAACAAGTGTTCATAGCCCTTCCAAGCGCCTCACTGGTCGGGGGTTACATTCGCGCCCAGATCAACAGATAAAGCTCGGAACCATGGACAAGAAGCACCTGAACCGTTTGAGCCTGCTGCTACTCCCGGCGCTCGTCATCAGCGGTTGCGGCGGTCTCGGCAAAATGAACAAGTACGCGTCCACCATCACCTACACGGTGGACCCGAACCCGCTGATCGTGCAGGGTGATACAGTGCATGTGAACATCAACGGCAACTTCCCTGGAAAGTACTTCTACAAGAAGGCCCAGGTGGAACTCACGCCCACCATCGTTGCCAACGGTGGTGGCGAGACCGCACTGAAGATGTCCGGCTTCCAAGGTGAAAAAGCAGCGGGCAATTACACCGTTGTTCCCTACGAAACGGGCAAGAGCTTCAGCTACAGCGACAAGGTGGCCTACGCGCCCGCCATGGAGCAAAGCCAACTGATGCTGAAGATCATGGGCAAGCAGGGCAAGAAGGAAAAACCCTTCGACCCGATCAAGCTGGCCGATGGTGTGATCACCACGCCGTACCTGATGGTGAACGATGACAAGGTGATCATGGCGAAGGACAACTTCGTGCGCATCACCAACCACTCGATGACCACCACCATCAACTATCTGGTGGCCTCTGAAGTGGTGCGCCCCACCGAGCTGAAGGACGCCGACGTGAAAGCGATGTCGGATTTCCTGAAGGCCAATGCCAAGAACGAGCGCATCAGCCTCACCGGCGTGGTGGTGGATGCCTACGCTTCACCCGAAGGCGAAGTGAACATGAACGAGGGCCTGGCCGATAAGCGTGCAGCAACGGGCAAGAAGTGGCTGCAAGGCGAACTGATGAAGAACAAATACGCCAAGGCCAAGGGTGATTCGCTCTACACGCTGAACCCTCGCGGTGAGGACTGGGAAGGCTTCCGCTCCGCCACCGAAGCCAGCAGCTTCAAGGACAAGGACCTGGTGCTGCGCGTGCTGCAGATGTACTCCGATGTGAACAAGCGCGAGAGCGAGATCAAGAACATGGCCGCCACCTACAAGGAGATCGCCGAGGATATCCTGCCGAAGTTGCGCCGTTCAGAAGTGAAGTTGAACTACGATGTGGTGGGCTACAGCGACGAGGAACTCACACAGATGAGCAAGACCAGCCCGGACAGCCTGAACGTGGAGGAACTGCTCAAGGCCGCCAGCCTCACCAACGATGTGAACGAGCAACTGCGCATCTACAAGGAGTGCGAGCGCATCCACACGACGGACTTCCGCGCCAGCAATAACATCGGCTGCATTTACTACGGTCAGAACAAGATGACCGAGGCCGAGAGCCAGTTCCAGAAGGCCAACAGCATCACGGACAATCCCATCAGCACCAACAATCTCGCGGCCATCACGCGCCAGAAAGGCGACCGCAAGAAGGCCTACGACATGCTGAAGAAGAGCGTGAGCGCAGGTCCTGAAGTGAAGTACAACATGGGCCTCATCGACATCCAGAACGGCAACTACGCCAGCGCCAACAGCAATTTCAGCGGCATGAACGGGGTGAACCCCGCACTGGCCAAGCTGCTCGGTGGCGATGCCGCGGGTGCACAGAGCACGTTGCAACAAAGCGCTGACAAGGAAACCGCCGTTGGCCACTACGTGATGGCCATCTGCGGCGCCCGCCAGAACAATGGTAATCTGGTGCGCAACGAACTCGCCGCTGCCGCGCAGAAGGACGCCAACCTTCGCGAGAAAGCCAAGAAGGACCTCGAGTTCCGCGCCTTCAAGGACAACCTCGGCCTTTGAGCCGCTAACGACCGATATCGCGAGACCCCTGCCCTAACGGTGGGGGTCTCGCATTTCCAGGCTTTGCGTACTTCGCCCTCCAGCCTTATCGTTCATTTCCCATGTCCCACTCGCGCGAACTCTTCGACGGCCCACCGGTACTGAAAGACCGCAAGCTCGGCACGGCCATCTCCACCACCGTTCTGCTCTGGTTCGTATGGATGGCACTGCTCTTCTGGTTGCTTTCTTGCACGTTGATCACCGTGCGTGAAGCGTTCCGCCTGGTCGGTTGGATGGTCGCCGCTTCCGCACTGCTCTTCCTGTTCGCTCGGCGTCGACTGGGGGTTGATGGCTGGGGTTCCTTCCTGTTCAGCTTTTTCGGGGTCGTGCCCGCAGGGCTGGTCCTCCTTCTCGCCATGAACCGATTCATCGGTCCGGTGAACGAGCAAGCCCATCGCATCACCGGACTGGTGCGCTCCAGCGACAGCCGGACGTTCACATTGGTGCTCGAAGGCGATCCATTCCCGGCTCATCCGCCCATTCTGCAGGATGTGGAAGCCGAGGCTGATCTCTGGTACGCAGACAGTGTGCGATACCAACTCCGCCACGGTCTGCTCGGACAGGATGTACTGCTGGCCCGGCACATCACCTTCTCCTGGCCACAGCGCACACTCCCTGAGGTGAAGAAGTACTGAACACGAACAAGCGAACGGCTCAGCACGAGCCTCATCGTGCTTAGAACACGATCTTCTGGCGGCGGATGCGCGTGCGGTACTTATGACCGCCTTGGGTCTTGTACTTGTAGATCTTGTAGTGGAACTCCGCCTTCAAGAACAGATACGCATCCAGATCGGTAGGATCACCACGCTGTTGGCCCGCAGCGGTAGCCGCGCTGCCCACGCCGGGGATCTCATCAAGGCCCGGATCGGCGAGGTAGGCTCCGATGGGGCCGTGAGCCGCTGCCAGCGCTTGGTTATCGTAGTAAGTGGTGCTTACGTCGTCGATGTAATCCGTGAAGGTCTTGGTGTATTGCAGTTCCAGACCCGCGCTCCATTGCTTGCTCAGGGCTTTACGCAATCCCAGGCCCATGGGAATGCAGATCTGCACCAACTGGTATTCCGCAGCGCCACCTTCCAACCCCTGGCCTTCCGTACCCAGCGGCCTCAGTTCCACCAGTTCATTCCCGAACTGTGCTTTCGGATTGAAGTAGAATGCGCCTATGCCCCCGAAGAAGTAAAGTCCTACCCTGCTGCTCTTCGTTCCCTTCACACCCCTCAGATCGTACATGTGACCGAGTTCCTCCTTGTACAAGTGCAGCTCGTAACACAGCTGAAGCTCGAAGATGTCGGTCTTGAAGTTCAGGTTCCTGTTGTGTCGGAAGGTCTCCTGCGTAAGGTTGTCGTTACCAGCGAGGATACCGTAGTTCAGGAGCAGCCTAACGCTCTGCTTCTCGCGGACGAAGTAGCGATAGCCCAGGTTGGCGGCGGGCTTGGTCTGGCTCATTTCCAGGTCCCATACGAAAGGGGAGCCGATCTGATCACGCCCACCCAGCTCGCCCAGGAAGTTGGAGATGCCGATGCCGAGGATGTACTCGCTCCGGTGCGTCTTCCAATAATTGGAGTTGCGGAAATACTGCCCCTTGACCGGCACGGCCACCGAAGCCAACAGCAGCAGGAATGCGAGGGGTAGACGTTCCTTCAGGCGCACGGATCTTCGGATGGCTGCCAAATATAGGAGGACGCCCTTTGCATCCTCACCCTTTCCGCTTCGGTTTCCTCAACCATCCGTTCATAAGCCCTGAGGCAACCCTCAGGTAGCGTTCACGACGTGCCAAGCCGCTATGCCTGCACAGACCGAAACGTTCAAGGAGTGCTTCATGCCGGATTGCGGTATCACCAGGCAGCCCGTAGCCACTTTGATGACCTCTTCGGACACACCGGAAAGTTCATTGCCCAATATCAAGGCGACCGGCTTGCCGGGATCGGGCCGCCATTGCTGCAAGGAAACGGCCTGCACGGTCTGCTCGAGACACCAGATCGCGTATCCCGCCCCGGCCAATGCGATCACCTTCTTCGCCGCTGAAGGTCCGGTTTCCCAAGGGACAGAGAGCGTGGCACCCAAGGCGGTCTTCTCGATCTCCCGATGCGGGGGGCAAGGGGTGAAACCGCACAGCGAAATGCCCTCGAAGCCGAAGGCATCCGCTGTTCGGAAGATCGAACCCACGTTGTGTCGGCTCCGTACATCGTCCAGCACGAAACGGACAGGCCGCTTCAGCATGGCCCGGTACCCAGCGGCATCCGTTCGCCCCAATTCGTCCATACGGAGCTTGCGATCGTTCATGCGTCGGTCTTGTACACAGTGGTTGATATCCTGATCTTACCGGAGCGGTCGGCCCTGGCTACTTTTCGCGGCTTTTCTGGCGTGGAGCGCCGGGCGAAAGTAGCGGCGATGAAGAACGGGAACCCGACATCCGGCACTGGCACGGAAACGCCGTTGATGCGGCAATACAATCGCATCAAGGCCCAATACCCGGACGCCATCCTGCTCTTCCGCGTGGGTGACTTCTATGAGACGTTCGATGCGGATGCGCGCACTGCAAGCAGGATCCTCGGCATCACCCTCACCAAGCGGAACAACGGCGGGGCCGCCCAGATGGACCTCGCTGGCTTCCCTCACCATTCGCTGGAGAGCTACCTGCCAAGGCTGGTACGCGCCGGACACCGCGTCGCCGTGTGCGATCAGCTGGAGGATCCCAAACAGGCGAAGACCATCGTGGAGCGTGGGGTCACCGAAGTGGTGACCCCCGGCGTGGCCTTCAGCGACCGTGTCGTGGAAGAGAACAGCCACAACTGGCTGGCTGCGCTGTGCGGTGAGAACGGGCGTTATGGAGCGGCCTTCCTGGATGTGACCACCGGTGAGTTCCTGGTGAGCGAGGGAAGCGCTGAGGAGATCCTGAAAGCTCTGGATGGCCATGCCCCGACGGAACTTCTGCATGCGCGCGGAGCCAAGGACGCACTGATCGTGAACGCGACCGAGCGGCAGTTCTCTTTCGCCCTCGAGGACTGGGCCTTCACCGCTGACTTCGCCCGCGAACGCCTGTTGCAGGCCTTCGGCACGAACAACCTGAAAGGTTTCGGCATCGAAGAACTCGGGCTCGCACAGCGCGCCGCCGGAGCCGTGCTGCATTACCTCGGTGAAACGCGCCACGAACGCATCGGCCACATCACACACATCGCTCGCCTTCACCCGGGAACGCACCTGGCCTTGGACCGTTTCACCGTGCGGAACCTGGAACTGGTGGCCCCGCTGCATGAAGGAGCACGGACCCTCCTGCGGTGCATGGACCGCACCACCACCCCGATGGGTGCGCGCCTGTTGAAGCGCTGGTTGCTGTTCCCATTGCTGGACCGTACCGAGATCACGCAACGTCACGATGAAGTGGAGGCGCTGGTCGCCGCGGCGAACCTTCGCGTGGAACTGCGGAAGGAACTGGCCATGATCGGCGACCTCGAGCGGGCTGTCGGCAAAGCTGCCGTGGGCCGCATCAACCCACGTGAAGTGCGGCAACTGGCGCGGTCCATCCATGCCGCGGCCAGCGTGCGTGACCAACTACAGCGGCTCGATGGTGCCATGGGCCGCATGGCGAACGGCATCGTTCCTCCTATCGAACTGGCCGATCGGATCGAGCGCGCGATCGCTGATGAACCACCGGTAAGCGTGGCCAAAGGCGGTGCCGTTCGTGCCGGTGTTTCCAGCGAACTGGACGAACTGCGCCACATCAGCTCGCATGCGAAGGACCTGCTCCTGGCGATCCAACAACGCGAAGCCGAAGCAACCGGCATCACTTCGCTGAAGGTCGGTTACAACAATGTGTTCGGCTACTACCTCGAGGTGCGCAACACCCACAAGGAACGCGTGCCTGCTACCTGGATCCGAAAGCAAACGCTTACGGGTGCTGAGCGCTACGTGACCGAGGAGCTGAAAACGCTGGAAGAGCGGATCCTTACCGCGGAGGATCGCGCGTTGACATTGGAAACGCAGTTGTTCCAAGAGGTGGTGACGGCGGTGTGCGCCAGCGCTCAAGCCCTACAGCAGAACGCAGCCTCCCTTGCCCATCTGGATGTGCTCATCAGCTTCGCGGACAATGCGGTGCAATGGCGTTATGCACGGCCCACGTTCACCGACGAGACCACCTTCGAAGTGCGCGGCGGACGCCACCCCGTGATCGAGCAGTTGCTGCCACCCGGAGAGACGTACGTGGCGAACGACCTGCGCCTCGACCCCTCGGACCAGCAGTTGGTGGTGATCACCGGGCCGAACATGAGCGGTAAGAGCGCGCTGCTGCGCCAGACCGCCCTGCATGTGATCATGGCGCAGTGCGGCAGTTTCGTTCCCGCGAAGAGCCTGCACCTCGGCCTATGCGACCGTGTGTTCACCCGCGTGGGCGCCTCCGATGACCTTTCCACCGGCGAGAGCACCTTCATGGTGGAGATGAACGAGACGGCCAGCATCCTCCACAATATCACACCGGCCAGCCTAGTGCTCCTGGATGAGATCGGTCGCGGCACCAGTACCTACGATGGGATCAGCATCGCTTGGGCCATCGCCGAATACCTGCACGAACATCCCGGCCGCCCGAAAACGCTCTTCGCCACGCACTACCATGAGTTGAACGAGATGGCCGCACGCTTCCCGCGCATCCGCAACGCGAACGTGGCCGTGCGGGAAGTGGACGGCAAGGTCCTCTTCCTCCGCAAGCTGGTGCCCGGTGGCACCGACCGCAGCTTCGGCATCCATGTTGCGCGCATGGCCGGTATGCCCGCATCGGTCATCGAACGTGCGGAAAAGGTGCTCCACCACCTGGAGCGCACGCACGCCGGCGACTTGGGCGAAGAGCAGGAAACCACCTCGAACGTCCACATGCGCGTGGCCCGACCTGATACCCGGTCACTGGACCACACCCCGCAATTGAGCATCTTCCAATTGGATGATCCCGCCTTGGAGAGCATACGTCATCAACTGGAAGTCATTGACATCGATACGCTTACCCCGGTGGAGGCGCTGTTGAAACTGAACGAGATCAAGCGGATGAGCGGTGCCAAGCCATTGAAGTTGAAGAAGGTGTAGCAAGCACTTGTTGCTATCGTTCATCAACCTATATTCGCAGCCGCAAAAGCGAGAGTAGCTCAGTTGGTAGAGCACGACCTTGCCAAGGTCGGGGTCGCGGGTTCGAGTCCCGTTTCTCGCTCAGAAGACGCCTCCGAAAGGGGGCGTCGGTATTTTCAACCCCGTCCGCCTCTGTCCCTCCGACCTCGCTCAGGGCTGCGGCGAACAATGCCCGGGTGGTGAAATGGTAGACACGAGGGACTTAAAATCCCTTGGTCCGTAAGGGCTGTGCGGGTTCGAGTCCCGCCCCGGGCACAGGAAGAAATGGCTTTGCGTACGCGCCTCGCTCCCACTCCCAGCGGCTTCCTGCATGTGGGGAACCTGTTCGACTTCCTCGTGATCGATACGCTGGCAAAGCGCACCGGTGCCACCGTTCTATTGCGCATCGATGATGCGGATCACGCTCGAATGCGCGTAGCTCATGTGCAGGACATCTTCGATACACTTCTCTGGGCCGGTATCACCTGGCAGGAAGGCCCGCGCGATGCGAGAGACCTGGCCGAGCATTGGTCGCAGCGCGATCGAACATACGAGGCGCAACGCTTGATCGATCGTTTGCGGAACGCAGGACATCTCTTCGCATGCAGCTGCTCCCGCACCCAAGCCGCCGAGTGCGCATGTGAAGCGACCGACCTCGCCTTCGATCGCGCGGATGTAGCGTGGAAACTGCGCTCCGGCAGACCGATGCCCCAGAGCATGAAGTTGTGGCCGAACGGTGCACGTGCCATCCGTGAAGAAGAGGCGCTGGGGCATCCCATGGTGCGCCAAAAGGATGGAGCACCTTCTTACCAGCTTCTTTCCCTCGCTGACGATGTGCGCTTCAGGATCGATACGATCGTACGTGGCGTGGATCTGCTGCCCTCCACGATCCGCCAATTACAACTCGCGCACCTGCTCGGCCTGACCTCGTTCGCCGAAGTGCGCTTCATTCACCATCCAATGCTCACCGACGAGAAAGGTGCAAAGCTGTCCAAATCCGAAGGGGCTACATCGGTGCGATGGATGAGACAACACGGTATGAAAGCCGCTCCGTGGCGAACGAAAGCCGAGGACTACTTGGCGACGCTGATCACGGGCTGACGAACTGGAACGTGTCGCCATCGAAGAGACCGCGATCGCTCATTTTCAGATGCGGGATAACGAGCAGTGCCATGAAGCTCAAGGTCATGTATGGTGCGGCCAGCGTGCTGCCCAATTCCTTCGCCTCGCGGTCCATTTCAGCGTACGCATCCGCCACGGTATAAGCGTCCGCATCGCTCATGATGCCGGCTACCGGCAGAGGCAACGAACGGTGGTGCTCACCTGAAGCCAGGCTGATCCCTCCGCGGTGTGCGATCACGTGGTTGATGGCCGCGCACAGGTCATCATCGTTCGTACCGACCGCCACGATGTTATGGCTGTCATGCGCAACGCTTCCGGCGATCGCACCACGCTTCAGTCCGAAGTTGGTGATCCAACCGAGCGCAGGCGGCACATCATGGTAGCGGTTCACAACAGCGATCTTCAGCAGGTCCTTCGTTGGATCCGCAACGCATGTTCCCTCCACCACCGTCGGCGGCAGCCATTTCTTCGGCGTGATGAGCTGACCGTCCAACGCCTCGATCACCAGCAGGTCGCCGCTCTTCGCTGGCACAGTGAAATCCGCAGGACGCTTCGGCGAACAGTTGAAGTTGTTCGGCCGGGAGGCACTTACGCCTTTGATCAAGCTCTTCCCCTCTTCCGCCACCAACCGCCCCTTTACCCAAGTGCGCTTCACCTTGAACCCCGTCAGATCGCCGACCTCTATGAAGTCGGCCTGATCGCCCTCGCGCAGTTGACCAACCGGCATCCGGTAATGCTCAACAGGGTTCATGCAGGCGGCTTGCAACACATGGAACACATCATGCCCCAAGGCCACCGCCCTTGCGCACAACCGATCGATGTGGCCGAGCACCAGGCTGTCCGGATGCTTGTCGTCGCTGCAGAACATGAGCTGCCGCCAGTGATCATGCATCAGCCCGATCAAGGCATCGAAGTTCTTCGCCGCGCTGCCCTCACGTATCAGGATCCTCATCCCGCAGGCCAGCTTGTCGAGCGCTTCTTCCCGGGTAAAACACTCATGGTCCGTGCTGATGCCTGCCGCACAATACCGCCGCGCCATGTCACCCTTCAAACCCGGTGCATGACCATCCACCGGCTTTCCTGAGCGATGCGCATGGGCGATCTTGGCCAGTACCTCCGGATCACCGTTCAGCACTCCGGGAAAGTTCATCATCTCGGCCAGGTAGCCGATGTCAGGGTTATCCAGCAAGCGACCCGTAGCGGCGGCATCAATGGCGGCGCCCGCTGTTTCGAACGAGGTAGCGGGAACGCAGCTGGGCGCACCGAAGAAGAAATGGAAGGGCACCTCTTTCCCGTTGGCGATCATGTACTCAACGCCTTCCACACCGAGCACATTGGCGATCTCATGCGGGTCGCTCACGGTGGCCACCGTTCCGTGCGTAACGGCCAGGCGCGCGAACTCCGACGGAACGAGCATGCTGCTTTCCACGTGAACATGCGCATCCACGAATCCGGGTAGCAAATAGCCGTGGACGCATTCGGTGATCTCTTCGATCAGCGCGATGCGGCCATCAGCTACCGTGACCTCCGCAGGAAAAATGCGCCGGGCTGGAATATCGACAAGGTGGCCACGAACGGAGAAACCTGACATGCCGCCAAGGTATCCCGCTCCGGGTTCGGGCGTTCAGGCTTCTGCGCCGCGCAGCTTGATGATGCCCGCGGCGTGCAGCACGCGGATCACCGGCCAGGTGGGGTCGAACTCCCACCATTTCTGCGCGAAGTTGGCATCGGCTGCGTGCGTGTGATGGTTGTTGTGCAGGCCCTCTCCCATCATGATCACTTCCACGGGCCACATGTTCTTGCTCGTGTCACTCGTCGTGTAACTCACGTAGCCGTACTTGTGCGCGTACCAATTGATGATCATACCGTGCAGCGGTCCCATGACGAACTGCAAGGGAAGGAAGAGCCATTGCCACCACGCTGTGGCGAAGAAGTAATAGAACACGGCGTACAGCACGCCCCACGCGACGCGGGAGATCCAGCTCTCACCCAGCTTCTCCATGAACGACCAGTGCGGAAGGTCGCGCGTGAAGCGATCATCGAGCTTCTTGCTCCCGTAAAGCAGACCGTTGTACCAGCCCGCCGTCTTCCACATCATCTTGAACGGGTTCTCGTCGTACTTCGGCGAGTGCGGGTCTTCCGGCGTGTCGGCATACACATGGTGCGCCCGGTGCATCATGCCGTACACGGCAGGATTCAAGTAGCTGCTGCCTTGGAAAAGCCAGGTGAGCACGTGGAAGAACTTCTCCCAGAACGGGCTCATGGTGAACATGCGGTGCGCGCTGTAGCGGTGCAGGTAGAAGGTCTGCACGAAGAGCGAGAGGTACCAGTGCGCGAGGAAGAAAATGAGGATCGCCATGTGGGCCGCGAATTTAGACCTGTGCGAATGGAACGCTGATGACGCGGATCAGGCTTATGACCGCTGATCGAACGAGTCGTTCTGAAATGTCCACCACGACCGGGATAGAGGAGATGGACGCCGATGAACGCTGATGAGGTCAACTCGTATCTGCGTCCATCTGCGGTCAAAAAGAGAGAGGCGCGCCGATGGCGCGCCTCTCCTGAACCTTGTTCCGCGGATCAGAAGCGATCGCTCAGGTCGAGCGTACGCACCGCAGCGGTGGCGTCGTCGCTCTTCACTGGAGCCAAGCTGGCGTCGCTGCTGCCCTTGGGCATGTTCTCCATGTTGCTGTTGGAGGGCGCCTCCGGCAACGAGCTCTTGTTCTCGTTGATGTGCGGCGCGATGATGAGCGCCACGATCGAGGTGAGCTTGATGAGGATGTTCATCGAAGGACCGCTCGTGTCCTTGAAAGGGTCGCCCACGGTGTCACCCGTCACAGCCGCTTGGTGCGGAGGCGAGGGTTTGTCGCTCTTGTGCTTGTAGTACATCACGCCGTCGATCTCCACACCCTTCTCGAAGCTCTTCTTCGCATTGTCCCAAGCGCCGCCGGCGTTGTTCTGGAAGATGCCCATGAGAACGCCGCTCACGGTGATGCCTGCCAGCAGTCCGCCCAGCGCTTCGGGGCCGAAGAAGAAGCCCACGATGATCGGGCTCAGGAGCGCCAAGGCACCGGGCATGATCATCTCGCGGATGGACGCCTGGGTGCTGATGGCCACGCACTTCTCGTATTCCGGCTTGGCCTTGCCTTCCATGATGCCCGGGATCTCCTTGAACTGACGGCGTACCTCGCGCACCATGTCCATGGCGGCCTTGCCCACGGCGCTGATGGCCATGCTGCTGAAGAGGAAGGGGATCATGCCGCCCACGAAGAGCATGGCCAGCACATTCGCCTTATAGATGTCGATGGCCGTGATGCCCGCCAGACCAACATATGCCGCGAAAAGCGCCAACGCGGTCAGAGCGGCGGAAGCGATCGCGAAGCCTTTGCCAGTAGCGGCCGTGGTGTTGCCCGTGGCATCCAGTATGTCCGTGCGCTCTCGTACTTCTTTCGGCAAGCCGCTCATCTCGGCGATACCTCCGGCGTTATCACTGATCGGACCGAAGGCATCGATCGCGAGCTGCATGGCGGTGGTGGCCATCATGCCAGCGGCCGCGATGGCCACACCGTACAGGCCTGCCAGTTGGAACGCGCCGAAAATGCCCGCTGCAAGCACCAGGATCGGGAGGAAGGTGCTCTCCATGCCCACCGCCAGACCACCGATGACGTTGGTCGCGTGGCCCGTGCCGCTCTTGGTCACGATGCTCATCACTGGTTTGCGGCCCATGGCCGTGTAGTACTCGGTGATGTAGCTCATGAGGAAGCCCACCACGAGACCGAGGATGATCGCGTAGAACACGTTCATCCGTTCGATGACGAGGTGCACATCACCCCGCACGAACTCCAGCGTGGGCGGAAGCATCCAGTTGATCACGAAGTAGCTGGCGATGGCGGTGAGCACGATGCTGCCGATGTTGCCCTTGTTCAAGGCGGCCATCACACTGTCCGTGTCCTTGCTGATGCGCACGAAGAAGGTGCCGATGATGCTGAAGACGATGCCGAGACCCGCGATGAGCATGGGCAGAAGAATGGGGGCCATACCGCCGAAGCTGTCGCCGTTGGACACCACTTCGCGGCCCAAAACCATCGTACTGAGGATGGTGGCCACGTAACTGCCGAAGAGATCAGCTCCCATACCTGCAACGTCACCCACGTTGTCGCCCACGTTGTCCGCGATGGTAGCCGGATTGCGCACGTCGTCCTCCGGAATACCCGCTTCCACCTTGCCCACCAGGTCAGCACCAACGTCAGCCGCCTTGGTATAGATGCCGCCGCCTACACGGGCGAAAAGCGCGATGGATTCGGCACCGAGGGAGAAGCCCGCGAGCACTTCCAACGCCTTCATCATGTGTTCGCCGTTCGGGCTTTCGCCGTGCACGTACATCTTGTAGAACACGATGAAGAGCACGCTCAGGCCCAGCACCGCCAGGCCGCTCACGCCAAGGCCCATCACCGTGCCGCCGTTGAAGCTCACTTGAAGGCCCTTCGCCAGGCTCGTGCGCGCGGCCTGCGTGGTGCGCACGTTGGCTTTGGTGGCGATGTTCATTCCGATCCAACCGGCGAAGGCGCTGAAGAAAGCACCGATGAGGAAGGCCACGGCGATCACCCAATCGCTATGCTCGACGAGGGTTCCGCTCCATGCAAGCAGTATCGCAGCGATAACAGCGAACACGCCGAGCACCTTCCACTCGGCCTTCAGAAAGGCGCTGGCCCCCTTGGCGATATAGCCGGCCAGTTCCTGCATGTTCTTGTCCCCTGCGTCCTGCTTCGTCACCCACATCGCCTTCGCGATCATCACCACCAATCCCACCACGCCCAGCGCGGGGATGTAGTACATCAGTTCACTTCCCATGTCTTCGTCGTTCGTTGTTTATCTCGTTGGCCTTCAGCAGGAACGTTCCATTTGAAGGGGCGCGAAAATAGGGATCCACTTGGATACGGCGCACAGGCTCCACTTCGGCTGTAAGAGACGGGCCTCGGGCTGCGGACCTTGGCCAAGGATGAACCTGCGGTCCCTACTTCACCACGTACATCACTTCCTTCACCGCATTCACCACGCGGGCCACGTTGGGAAGTGAAGCCTCGATCAACGGCGGGCTGAAAGGAAGCGGGGTGTCGGCCTGGTTGATGCGTACCACGGGGGCATCGAGGAAATCGAAGGCATCTTTCTGCACGCGGTAAGCGAGCTCACTGGCGATGGAAGCCATCGGCCAGCATTCGTCCACCACCACCAGGCGGTTGGTCTTCTTCACACTGTTCACGATGGTGGGTACGTCGAACGGACGGATGGTGCGCAGGTCGATCACCTCGGCGCTGATGCCCTCCTTCTGCAGTTCCTCTGCCGCGCCAAGGGCCATCTTCATCATCTTGCCGAAGCTCACAATGGTGACGTCGTCGCCCTTGCGCTTCACGTCCGCCACGCCGATGGGCAGCAGGTATTCGCCATCCGGCACCTCGCCCTTGTCGCCGTACATTTTCTCGCTTTCCAGGAAGAGCACCGGATCATCGTCGCGGATCGCGGCCTTCAGCAAGCCCTTCGCATCGTATGGGTTGCTCACGGTGATCACCTTCAGGCCGGGGATGTTGGCATAGAAGGCTTCGTAGCTCTGGCTATGCGTGGCGGCCAACTGACCGGCGCTACCATTGCCGCCGCGGAAGACGATGGGAATATGGAACTGCCCGCCGCTCATCTGCAGCATCTTGGCCGCGTGGTTGATGATCTGGTCGCTGGCCAGTACAGCGAAGTTCCAGGTCATGAACTCCACGATCGGACGAAGTCCGTTCATCGCGGCCCCCACACCGATGGCTGTGAATCCCAACTCGCTGATGGGCGTGTCGATGATGCGCTTCGGGCCGAACTCGGCCAGCATGCCCTTGCTCACCTTGTAAGCACCGTCGTACTCCGCCACCTCCTCGCCCATGAGGAAAACGTTCGGATCGCGGCGCATCTCTTCGGACATCGCCTCGTTGAGGGCCTCACGGAACTGGATGGTGCGCATGGAAAGCTCTGCTCTTCTGTTGCGGCAAATGTATCGGCCGCATCGCTCTGCACGCGTCCTTCGCAACGGCAACACGCCTACCTTTCGTTCCCACCTCCATGGCCATGACCATCCGCGCCACCCTGCTTCCACTGCTGCTCTTCTGCACCAACGCCTCCTTCACACAGGAACACGCCCGCAACGGAACGCCGTTCAGCAGAACGACCAAAGGACTCACTGGCGATCTGCACCTGACCGTGAGCGGCAGTTTGGATGCCAGCGGACAACCCATCGTTTTCGCACAGGAAGGCAGTGGTTACAAGGCCGCGCGGCTCAATAGCGCACTTCAGCCTGCGGACGACCTGTCCCTCGCGCAACAGACGTTCGACGGTGCGAAATGGGACGCGGTGACCTGCGCGAACACGCCCAAGGGGATGCGGATCCTTTTCGTTTCGAACACGAAGAAGACAGCCGAGTTCGGTGTGGGCACCTTGAACACCAGCGGCGCACTTTCGATCGTGGACTTCCACAAGGTGGTCTCCTTCCCGCATCCCTGTCCGTTCGACCCGAGCGTTACCACCTGCAAGAAAACGCTGCCGGACCTGATCCTTTTCGACAACGGTGCGGCCTACGACCAGAGCGACCGCTTGATCGCTTCACCGGATGGCGAGCACTACCTTATCAACCACTACACGCACGATGAGAAAGGCAACAAGAAGTTCTGGTACGCCTGCACCGACAAGGAATTCAATGTGCAGTGGCAGGGTGAAAAAGAACTTCCATTTTCCGATCTGAACAGCGATGTGCACGAGATCAGCTTGGACAACAGCGGCCGCATCTTCCTGCTCACCTATGTGTTCACGTGCAGTGATCCTTCGCGCGCCAGTGACAAGTTGTGCCACGAAACGCACCTGACCATCCTCTCGAATGATGGCACCCGCATGAAGGACCTGCTCGTTGACAAGGATTTCGTTTCCAGTGCACGCATCCTTGCCAAGGACAATGGACACCTGCTGGTGGCCTTGCGCTACGGTGCGCTCACCGGGCAGCCCGGCCTTCTCCTCAGCATCGACACGGCCACCTCGAAATTGAAAGCAGCGCCACTGGTGGACCAGCGCGTACCGGGCATCCGGAAGAGCAAGCTCACACCCTTCGGCATGCCTGCGGTGGATCAAGCCAAGAAGGCCCCGGCCAGCCGCCAGCAGAAAGTGCCGGATGAGATCATTGAACTGCTGCCCGCCTGGGGTGGAACGCTGCTGTTGGAAGGCTTCCGAGACCCTGAACTCCAAGTGTCCAAAGAGGGAGGTGTCGCCATCCGCCAGTTGCAAGGAATGATCCGCGCCAGCTGGTTCGATGCGAACGACTCCCTGCGTTGGCAAGCGAACGTCGATCGGCAGTTCATGACCACCGCCGGTGAGGCCTATGGGTGTGTTTCGTTCGACGTGACACCACAAGGGCTGGTGCTCGTCTTCAACCAGACCCCGGGTGGATTGCCCGCCATCAACAGCGCCTATCCGGAAGAAGAAAGCGGCAAGAAGAAGGACAAGGCCCCGTTCGTTGAAGCGAGCGTGCTGAAAGCCGCGATCATCACGAAGGAGGGCAAAGTCGCTGGTGAAGCCACCGTTACCGCACCGGAGAAGGGCTACACCCTGTGCCCGATGACGGCTTTCCTGAGCAGCGATGGTTCGAAGGCCTGGGTGAAAGCCTACGACCGCAGCGCGCAACACATGTACGTGGAGTTCGATCCACGGTCGGTGATCGCGCATTGATGATGTTCTGAGCCCGCCAATGTTGGTACTGCGGCACGGTGCGCACCGAAGCCGCACGGGGCTCCGCACACTTTTGCGGCCGTGAAGAAGAAGCCTTCAGACGAGAGCGATCGCTGGCGCCGCCGCTTGCAGGTGCGTCTCACCGCCGCGCTGGCATGGATCGGGCGAAAGGCACGCGAGACCAAGCTGAAGGAGCTCACGCTGCTTACCCTTCCGTACCAGGTCGCCGCTGTGATCACCGCCTTGATCGCGGTTGGCTATGCGAAGCTCTTCGACTGGATGGAAGATGTGCAGCGCTGGATCCTGGGATCACACGGCAACTGGGTCTACATCAGCGTTCCGGCCAGCTTCCTGCTCAGTTGGTTCCTGGTGAAGAAGTTCTCACCCTTCGCCGGCGGCAGCGGCATTCCCCAACTGATGGCCGCCATCGAGGTGGCCGATGACAAGAGCGAGAACGATCGCAGCTGGCGCTTCCTCAATGCGCGCATCATCCTCGTGAAGATCGCGAGCAGCTTGTCGATGGTGGCGGGCGGCGGTGCCGTTGGCCGCGAAGGCCCCACACTGCAGATCGCGGGCAGCGTGTACCGCGTGGTGCACAAACTGCTTCCGTCCTTCTGGCCGAAAGTGAGCCGCCGCGTGATGATGATCACCGGTGGCGCGGCAGGGCTCAGTGCTGCGTTCAACACGCCGCTCGGCGGTATCGTGTTCGCGGTGGAAGAGCTCACCAAGACCCACATCACGCAATTCCGCACAGCGGTCTTCACCAGTGTGATCATCGCTGGTATGACCTCCCAACAATTGCTGGGCAGCTACCTCGGCCCCTTCCTCGGTTATCCGCATACGGAGACCGTCGGTGGGTCCTTCATGTACAAAGTGCTCGTGATCGGCGTGGTTTCCGGCGCCGCGGCAGCGCTCTTCTGCAAGCTGGTGTTGTTCATGGATCGCCTACGCCGCGGCCTGAAGACCCTGCCCGTGCAGGCGGTCTGGTGCCTCTTGTGCGCGGCCGCCTTCGTGTGTTGCTACCAGATACTGGGCATGCATGTGCTGGGCAGCGGTCGCACCATCCTTCAGTCGTACCTCTTCGATGAATACGTGGACCCCTCGTGGAAGGACATCGCTGCACGTCTTCTTGCCCCCATCTGCTCCTTCAGCGCGGGTGGTGCCGGCGGCATTTTCGGCCCCTCATTGAGCAGCGGTGCCATCATCGGTGGTTGGGTCGGCCACTTCTTCGACCCTTCACCCGGACAATTGCGCCTGCTCATGCTCGCTGGCATGGTCGGCTTCCTTACGGGCGTTTCGCGTTCACCGTTCACCAGTGCCATCCTGGTGTTGGAAATGACCGATCGCCACAGCATCATCTTCCAACTGATGTACGCGGCCATGGTGGCCAATCTCGTCGCTACGCTGATAGACAAACGGCCGTATTACGACCGCATGAAGGAGCGCTTGTTGAAGGCCATCGGTGCGGGAGTGGTACCCAAGCCCCAGGAGAAGGACGATGGAATGACGGGCTTCGGGCTCGGGTGAAATTCCATGCGGCCGGCTGCCCGATCAGTTGTGCACAATAGCTCGGGCCGCCCTTGTGAACGCCCTTTCTTTGCGGCACATGAAGACCTACCTCGATCTTCTCCAGCACATCCTCGACCATGGGGTGCGTAAGACGGACCGCACCGGCACCGGAACGCTCAGTTGCTTCGGCTACCAGATGCGCTTCGACCTGGCCGAAGGATTCCCCCTGCTGACCACCAAGAAGCTGCACACCAGGAGCATCATCCATGAACTGCTCTGGTTCCTGAAAGGCGATACCAACATCGCTTACCTGAAGGAGAACGGCGTGCGCATCTGGGACGAGTGGGCCGATGCGGACGGAAACCTCGGACCTGTCTATGGGAAACAATGGCGCAGTTGGGCCGCTCCCGACGGTCGCGTGATCGACCAGATCAGCGAGGTGGTGAACATGATCCGCAAGAACCCGGACAGCCGCCGCTTGATCGTGAGCGCTTGGAACCCGGCCGATGTGCCCAGCATGGCCCTGCCTCCGTGCCACTGCCTCTTCCAGTTCTATGTGGCGCAAGGCAAACTCAGTTGCCAGCTCTACCAACGCAGCGCTGACACCTTCCTCGGCGTTCCCTTCAACATCGCGAGTTATGCGCTGCTCACGCTCATGATCGCGCAGGTATGCGGCCTCCAGCCCGGTGAGTTCGTTCACACCTTCGGGGATGTGCACCTGTACCTGGATCACCTCGACCAGGCGAAACTGCAATTGACCCGCGAGCCACGGACGCTGCCCACCCTGCGCATCGATCCTTCCGTGAAGGAACTGCTCGACTTCCGCTTCGAGCATTTCGCCCTCGAGAACTACGACCCGCATCCGCACATCAAAGCCGCTGTGAGCGTATGATCATCAGCGCGATCGCAGCGGTGGCGGAGAACGGGGTGATCGGGGCCAAGGGTGATCTTCCTTGGAACCTGCCTGATGACATGAAGTTCTTCCAACGCACCACGCTCAACCACCACATCATCACCGGCCGAAAGAACTACGAGAGCATTCCAGCCCGCTTCCGTCCATTGCGCGACCGCGTGAACATCGTGGTGACACGCGCCAGCGAGTACCACGCCCCGGGAGCTGTCGTCACCGGCTCACTGGAAAACGCGATCGAACTGGCCCGGAACGCCGATGAAAAAGAGGTCTTCATCATCGGCGGTGGGCAACTGTTCACCGAAGCGTTCGAGAAAGGGCTGGTGGAGCGCCTCTACTTGACCACGGTGCACGGAAAGCCTGAAGGTGATGTATTCTTTCCCGAGCTAGGTAAAGGGTGGAAAGAGGTTTGGAGCGAACACCACGCTAAGGACGCCCGGCATGCTTATGCCTTCACCTTCAAGGTGCTGCACCGTTGAACTGACCGGTAAGCCTGAACCCGATCAAACCCTTTTCCCGTTCAAGGGTCGTAAGTCCCGAAATCCCCCTCACTACCATGCTGAACCACAAACAGATCTCCCTTGCCACCGCTGCGCTGCTCATGCTCGCCGCCTGCAAGAAGGACAAGGAAGAAGATCAACCGGACCTGGACTACACCGCCGCCAGCGATAACGCCCGCGCGGAAGACGCCTTCGACGACATGATGACCCAAGTGGATGGCGCGGCATCGAACAACGGTCTGCGTGAAATGGAGGATGGCTGCGACCCCACCATCACCATCGACACGGTGGCCATGCCGCATACCATGGACATCGATTTCGGCACGGTGAACTGCACCGCCAACAACGGCCGCCAACGCCGCGGTATGCTGCACGTGACCTTCACCGGTCGCTACCGCGATGCAGGAACGGTGATCACCATCACACCCCAGAACTACTACGTGAACGACAAGCACGTGGAAGGCACCAAGACCATCACCAACATGGGCCTCGATCAGGACGGCCACCCGTACTATACGATCGTAGTGGACGGCACGGTGACCGCACCGGATGGCAGCTGGCATCACACCCACCATGCTGAACGCGTTCGCACATGGATCGTTGGCGCCGATACGCCGAGTCCGTTGGATGACGTCTACCTCATCACCGGAGGTGGATACGGTGTGAACAAGAACCAGGTGCACTACACCACGTCCATCACCACAGCCCTTCGCATCGAGCATGCATGCGCCTACAAGGTGACGGCCGGTACCATTGAGATCCACCCCGACAATAAGCCCGTGCGTACCATCGACTACGGCACGGGCTCCTGTGATGGCACCATGACCGTGAGCGTGAACGGACACACGTTCACCGTGACCATCCCATAAGGATAACAACCATTCTCGCGAACGGCCTTCCCAACGGAAGGCCGTTCGCATTTCCGCTCAACACGGACGCCACGGGACCTTCCATCCCACGTGCCGCCGTTCGTCACAGATGACCTGCGTGGAAGGCTGCTCGCCGGGTAGTTTCGTCATCGCCGGTCGGCTTCATTTCCGGACCAGAGGTTACAAGCGCAACTACCGGTCGGCACACGAACAGTCCCGCCGAGGCGGGACTGTTCAACAGATGGACACACAGGAACACATGCGGAACTTCGTGGAGCCATGACCTACTTCAGCCGCTCCCCCATTCCCTACCGCACCGTCCTGATCACCGCCGTGGCATTGGCCACGCTGTTCCTGTTACAGGCCTACATGCACCATTACGTGTATGCCGACATCAAGGACATGGGCGATTTCAACTGGTGGCGGGAAGCACCAGTACCGTATCTCAACTTCCTCTTCTGGGCGCTCCTGTGTCCATTGGTCTACAGCATCTACCTGCGCTGGCCGTTGAACGCCCGGCCCGCTTGGAAGAACATCGCCATACACATGGGCCTTGGTGTGATCGTGGGGTCCTTCCATGAGGTGGTTACCAGCTCCATCTACTACTACATCCTCTATCGCATCGGCGATTTCAAATGGAACAGCGAGTACCTTGATTATGCCTTCCACTCACTGCCCCCCGCGATACTGCAGCGGTTCATGGAGTACTGGACACTGCTTGCTGTGCTCATCGCCGTGGACTATGCCGTGCAGATGCGCGAGAAACAGACCCAATTGCTGAAGCTGAAGAACGAACTGCACATCAGCCAGCTCAACGCCCTGAAGAAACAGTTGCAACCGCACTTCCTCTTCAACACGCTGAATACCGTGAGCGCCCTCATGGACACCGATGTGAACGGCGCCCGCAAAGTGCTCAGCCGCCTGGGACAGTTGCTGCGCGTAACACTGGACAAGGAGCAGCGCGACCTGGTGCCCCTTTCCCGCGAGATCGAACTCATCGGGAACTACCTCGGCATCGAATCCGTGCGCTTCCAGGACCGCCTGCAGGTGAGCTATTCCATCCCGGAAGAACTTGAGGACGCCGAGGTGCCCTCCATGGTGCTTCAACCCCTTGTGGAGAACGCCATCAAGCATGGTCCGGATGCAGTGAGCAGCACGGTGCACATCAACGTGCGGGCGGAACGGAGGGACGGAACGTTAAGTCTTGTGGTGTCGGACAACGGAAGAGGATGTTCCGATGTCTCCAACGCGATGGAGCACGGCGGTATCGGCTTGCGCAACGTTCGGGATCGCTTGCGCCTGCTCCATGGTGATCAAGCCACCTTCAACATCGCCTCTCCCGGCAGCAAAGGCTTCCGGGTCGAACTGTCCTTTCCTCTGCGGAAGGCCATTGAGCCAACACACAATGGTGCCTACCGCAAGATGAACACCCCTGCACGCACATGAAACACCTGCGCACCATCATCGTTGATGACGAACCTGCCGCACGCGCACGCCTAACCCGGCTGCTCGCACAGGATGCGGAGATCGAGCTCGTGGCGGAATGCCGCAACGGGACGGAGGCTATCGAGGCCATCACCAAGCACAAGCCGGACCTGCTGTTCCTCGATGTGGAGATGCCGCAGATGAACGGGTTCGAGGTGGTAACCCGCATCGGGCGCGAACGCATGCCCTTCGTCGTCTTCGTAACCGCGCACGATCAGTACGCATTGAAAGCCTTTGATGTGGATGCGGTCGATTACCTGTTGAAACCCTACGACGATGATCGCTTCTTCTCCAGCCTGTCGAAGGCCAAGAAGCACATGGACATGCGCATGAACAGCAAGCTCACCGGCAAGCTGATGGACCTGATGCGCGAGCACCTCCACGCGAAGAGCGAATACACCGAACAGTTCATCATCAAGGAGCGGGGTCGAGAGATAAAGGTGCCTGTGGACGACATCATCTTCCTGCGGGCAGAAGGGAACTACCTGCACCTGCAACTGAAAGAGAAGCACCACCTCTACCGCATGACGATGAACGCGGTGGAAACCGAGCTCGACCCCACGCGCTTCCTGCGCATACACCGCAGCTACATCGTGCACAACACGCACATCCGCAACGTTCGCTACAGTGGGAACAATGAGTTCGTATTCCTCATGGCGAACGGTGAGCGCATCGTGAGCGGACGCAGCTACCGCGAACAGATCGCCAAGGCGTTGCAGGAGCAGACGGTCTGAATCCGGATCCGCACGCATAAGCAGTGCGTCACGCGGCGCACCGTCCATCAACACCGGCCTGCTCCGTCGCGAGCCTCAGGGATAGTTTCACCATCCTAACCCTTGTCGCATGCGCACCTCAACACGCCTGTTGCTCCTCGCCACAGTGGTCACCGGCGCCACCCCGCTCCGCATCCACGGCCAGTATTCACAGCTCGATCTTCCACGGGAAAGCCAGCACGCCGTGGTCATGCAACGCATCGGCACTACGGACATCACCGTGGATTACAGCCGGCCCAGCGTCAAAGGCAGGGCGATATGGGGTGAGGTGGTTCCCTACGATCAGGTGTGGCGCGCTGGCGCGAACGAGAACACGGTGCTTACCATCAGCACGGACATCACTGTCGAAGGAACCAAGCTACCTGCTGGCAGCTACGGCCTGCACATGATACCTACCAAGTCCACCTGGACCGTCATTCTCAGCAAGGACCACACGGCCTGGGGTTCCTTCTTCTACAAGCAGGAAAAGGATGCGTTGCGCGCCGCGGTTACGCCAAGAGCTTGTGCGATGACCGAACAGCTGACCTATGACTTCACGGATGTGACCGCCAACGGTGCCACGCTGATCCTGCGCTGGGAGAAAATGGAGGTGCCCATCAAACTGGAAGTGAACGTGCACGACATCGTCGTGGCCGGTCTGCCGGATCAGCTGCGAGGGCTGGGAGCTTTCGGCTGGGAGACCTGGTACGAGGCAGCGCACTACGCACATGCGGAGAAGATCGCACCGGAGCAGGCGATGAAATGGGTGGACAACAGCATTGCCCGCAAACCCAACTTCGAGAATCAGACCTTGAAAGCGGACATGCTCACCGAACAGGGAAAGACCGCCGAGGCCGAAGCACTGCGCAAAAAGATGGTTGACGAGGCTACCAATGCCGAGTTGAACACCTACGCTTATCAACTGATGCAGCGCGGGAAGAAAGAGGAAGCGGTGAAGCTCTTCGAGCTGAACGCGAAGCGCCATGCCGATGACCCGAACGTACACGACAGCCTCGGCGAAGGCTACATGATGGCGGGGAACAAGGAAGCAGCGATCAAGAGCTTCAAGAAAAGCCTGAGCATGAACCCGCCGGAGGGGGTGCGCATGAACTCGATCAAGTGCTTGAAGCAACTCGGCGTGGATACGAGCACCTACGAGAAGATGAAGAGCTGATCACCGTCTTCGCGAGCGGCGCGCTCCGGCGCCACGAAGCCATCTTTCATTCGGACCCAGGAATTGAAGATCGCTTCGGGCCAGTTGAATGCACAGGCCCTCGCGAAGACGTTGGTGGGATACCTTCGGCACATGCGCTTGATCTTCAAGAACGCACGGCGCCTCCTGCTGCTGTCGCTCACTCTTCACCTCTCCCCCTTCACACTTCACACCTCTGCTCAACGTCCTCCTGAACAACCGGACGCCGCTCGCATCCTGCACAATATGCAGAAGCTCAATGTGCTGGGCAGCGTGCTCTACATCGTGGCCCACCCCGATGACGAGAACACCCGCCTCATCGCATGGCTGGCCAACGGCAAGAAGGTGCGCACCGGCAACCTCAGCCTCACCCGCGGTGATGGTGGGCAGAACCTGATCGGCCCGGAGCTGGGTGATGCGCTCGGCATCATCCGCACACAGGAGCTGCTAGAAGCGCGGCGGATCGATGGTGGGGAGCAGTTCTTCACGCGCGCGGTGGACTTCGGCTTCAGCAAGAACGCGAAGGAGAGCTTCGAGAAGTGGGGCCATGACGAAGTGCTGAGCGATGTGGTGCGCGTGATCCGCACTTTCCGGCCCGACATCATCATCACCCGCTTTCCGCCGACCCGCGAGGCCGGCCACGGCCACCACGAGGCCAGCGCGATCCTTGCGGAGGAAGCCTTCGACCTGGCCGGCGATCCCAAGGCCTTTCCGGAACAGTTGGAACAAGGGCTCGAGGTGTGGCGGCCGCGCCGCCTCTTCTTCAACGGCAGCACCTGGTGGAAGAAGGACCTGGCCGACATCGCGAAGAACGACCCCGACTGGTTCAGCGTGGACGTGGGCGGCTACGACCCGCTGTTGGGCCTGAGCTACACGGAGATCGCCGGGCGCAGCCGCAGCATGCACAAGAGCCAGGGCTTCGGCGCCGCGGAAACGCGGGGGGAGATGCTGGAGTACCTCAAGTTCATCAAGGGCGACCGGCCGAAGACGAAGGACATTTTTGACGGGATCGATATGACGTGGGGGCGGATCCGCAAAGGCGCCGATTATCAGAAGCGGCTTAGCTCGATCATGAGTCAATATGATCCACGCACACCCTCTTCCTCGATCGATGCGTTGCAAGCTCTTCGCACCGAATTGAGTCATGACGAAAGAAGTCTGTCAAATACAGAACTGAGACTCTCAATTATGCTTCAACGGCAGATAGCTGAACTATCTGTGGCATGTGCAGGGCTTTCGGTGGAGCACGTCTATAGTCAGCCTTTCGTCTCGGACATCAATAGTCCATCAGAAGTAATTCTCACGAATCGATCGCCGCTGGCGTTTCAAACGTGGCTGTGGCCTGGCGACACTGTAAAACCCTATTCAACCAGGAGATGCACGAACTGCACTCAGGATATCGGCTTACAGAGCGAACCATTCTGGCTGGCAGGGCCTCACTCCAACCTGTATGACATGCCAGTCTCCCATATAGGCTGGCCGAGCATGACCGATTATGCAACGACCTATTTGAGCTTCAACAACAAGTATGAGAGCATTCAGCTTGAAATGCCCGGCATCTACAAATGGGTCGATCGCGTGGCCGGCGAGCGCATCCGCCCGGTGTACGTCACGCCCGTGGCCTCGGTGATCCCGAAGACCGATGTGCTCATCGCGCGCGGAGGTCCGCAGACCATCACCGTGGAGGTGGAGGCGCTCACCGACAGCCTCACCGGTCAACTGAACTTGACTTTACCCGAGGGCTGGGCCACCACCAAGGACCTGAAGCTGGTGAACATCGCCAAACGAAATGAGCGGCAGAGCTTCACCTATCAGCTTATACCGATGGAGAACGCGAAAGGTGGTCCGGTGAAGTTCGAGTTCAGTGGTCCGAAGGGAAAGGCCGACCGCACCTTGCACGAGATCGACTACCCGCACATCATGCCGCAGGTGTACTACACGCCCGCCGAGGTGAAGCTGGTGCCCTTAGACGTGAAAACGACTGCGCGCACCGTGGGCTACATCAAGGGCGCGGGTGATGAGGTGCCGGAAGCATTGGAACAGCTCGGCGTACATGTGGAGATGATCGATGCTTCGGCTGGCTCCGCATCTCAGATCACCTTGGAAAGTCTCAGCAAGTACGATGCGATCGTGACCGGCATCCGCGCCTACAACACCACGCAAGCACTGAAGACCCTGAACCCGCTGCTGATGAAATACGTGGAGAACGGCGGAACGCTCGTGTGCCAGTACAACACGAAGAGCAGCGACATGGTGTTGCCCGATTCGCTCTTCGGGCCCTACCCCTTCAAGCTCACCCGCGATCGCGTTACCGTGGAGGAAGCACCTCCCACTTTCCTCGCTCCGGACCACGCGCTCCTGAACACGCCCAACACGATCACCGCTGCCGACTTTGAAGGCTGGGTGCAGGAACGCGGTCTTTACTTCTGCGGAAGCCTCGATCCGCACTACACACCACTGATCGCCTGGAACGATCCCGGCGAACAACCGCTCAACGGTGGCCTGATCACCTGCGACTACGGCAAGGGCCGCTACATCTACACGGGCATCAGCTTCTTCCGCGAACTGCCAGCCGGTGTACCCGGTGCCTACCGCCTCTTCGCGAACCTGATCTCCAAACGCACGCCTTAATGCCGCATGCGGTGTAAGGTCGACCCCATGGGGTCTACGCTACACCGTTGATAGCGCCTTGTACATGATCGACGATCGTCCCCCTATACTCGGTTCCTGGCGGAACGTGTACGTGCTGCTGGTGGCCGTGCTGGCGGCGGAGATCACATTGATGTATTGGATCACGCACCTCTTCTCATGAGTACCCTTGATTGGATCGTGATGCTCGGCACCTTGGTGCTGATCGCCGCGTACGGCACCTGGAAGACCCGTCGTGATCACAGCAAGGAGAACTATTTGCGAGGCGGCCATGCCGATCGTTGGTGGGTGGTGGGCTTCAGCGTGGTGGCCACACAACTGAGCGCCGTGACCTTTCTCAGCACGCCGGGCCAGGGCTTCCTCGACGGCATGCGCTTCGTGCAGTTCTACTTCGGACTGCCGCTGGCCATGATCGTGGTGGCGGCGGTGTTCATTCCGCTCTACTACAAGTGGAACGTGTTCACCGCGTACGAGTTCATCGGCAAACGCTTCGATCGTCGAACGCGCCTGCTCACAGCCATCCTCTTCCTCTGCCTGCGTGGTCTCAGCGCTGGCATCACCGTTTACGCGCCCATGCTCGTACTGGACCGCGTGCTCGGCATAGGCTACGGCTGGAGCTTCGCGCTCACCGGGCTGGTGATCGTGTACACCACCATCGGCGGTGCAAAGGCCGTAAGCGCCACGCAGACCCAGCAGATGACGATCATCTTCCTCGGGCTGCTCATCACTCTCGGATTGGTCATCCACCAGCTGAGCGCGCAGATGAGCTTCACCGAAAGCCTGCACATCGCCGGCGCCACCGGTCACTTGAACATCATCACCACCAACTTCGATGCGAACGACAAGTTCACGTTGTGGAGCGGGCTATTGGGCGGCTTCTTCCTGCAGCTCTCCTACTTCGGAACGGACCAGAGCCAGGTGGGGCGCTACCTGAGCGGTAGGAGCGTGCGCGAGGCCAAGCTGGGCATGATGTTCAACGGGCTGGTGAAGATCCCGATGCAGTTCATCGTGCTACTGACCGGTGTGCTCGTTTTCGTCTACTACCTGTTCAATGCGAGCCCTGTGCATTGGAACAGCCAGAACGCGGCCGCACTGGAGAAGGTACCGGCCTATGTCACGTTGAAGGCGGAACACGAGCGCAACGAGACTGATGCGCGTGATCATGCCGTGGCGATGTTGGAGGCGCTGCGGGAGAACGACGAGGTGAAGCGCACGATGGCGCGCGAACGCTTGAACGCTTCGCTCGTGGCCGATTCAGTCACACACGCCCGGGTGCAGCAACTCGTGAAAGACCACTTGCCCGGAGCGGATCCGCGTGATGACGATCACATCTTCCTGAGTTTCGTCCTGGGCCACTTCCCGGCAGGGATCATCGGCCTCTTCGTTGCGGTGATGTTCGCAGCCAGTATGAGCACCAGCAGCGCGGAGCTGAGCGCACTGGCTACCACCACGACCGTTGATGTTATGAAGCGAGAGTGGACCGAGGTAGGCCAGGTGCGCGCTACGCGTTGGGCCACGATCGCCTTCGGTTTGGGGGCCATGGCCTTCGCCGGCGTGGCCTCGCGCTTCGGCAACCTGATCCAAGCGGTGAACACGGTAGGCTCCTTGTTCTACGGCACCATCCTGGGCATCTTCCTGGTCGCCTTCTTCCTCAAGCGTGTTCAAGGACGTGCCGTGTTCTTCGCGGCGCTTTTGGCCGAATCCGTGATCCTGTTCCTCTTCATCATGCAGACCTGGTGCGGCTGGCAGCCCATCGGCTTCCTCTGGTTCAACCTCATCGCCCCGTGCATCGTGGTCTGCGGCTCGCTGCTGTTGCATGCACGCCCCGGACCCGAGCGTACCTGATCGATGATCATCCGAGCGGGCAAGAAAAAAGCCCCGACCGAACGGCCGGGGCTCTCTCATTCGTATCAGTACCTCACTTCCCTTTCGCCTTCATTTCCCACTCGCTCACCTGGGCGCTGTAGGTCTTTGTAGCTCCATCGTCCTTCCCTTCCTGGGCGAGGCGAACGGCTTCCTTGCCATTGATGATGGCGTTCTTCATGTCACCGGTGGCTGCTTGTGCCTTGGCGAGCGTGAAGGTGTTCCAGTACTTCTTGTCCATGCTCACGCTCTTCTGCGCCCATTCCATCGCGCGCTTCGCATCAAGGCCACGGTCCAGGTAGAACGAGGCCGAGCGCGCGAAGACACGGAAATCCGCGTTCGGCTCCTGAACCGCCCGCTCGATGTTGGCGATGGATTGCGCCTTGGAATCAGCCTCGAGCGTAATGGATGCCGAGGTCTGGTCCCACGTGAAGGTGAGATCCGCCTTGTCCTCCTTCAGGTTTTCGAAACCGATGGTGAAGGTCTCCGTAGGGGAACACGGGTGGCTCACACCTTTCACGCGCAGAACATCCTCTTCGGGCTTGCGATCGAACGCACCCCACAGTTCGGTGTTGCTGTTGAAGATCACCTCCCAAGTGTCCTTATGCGGCACCGTGAAGACCGAGTAGCTCCCAGGAGCCAGCTTTTCTCCGTTCACGACGAGCGTGCTGCTGGTGGAGAGCACCGTTGCCTTGTTCGCCCCGGTGCGCCAGACCTGTTCGTAAGGAACCAGTTCGCCGAAGATCACACGGCCCTTCCTGGACGGACGTGAGTAGGAGATCCGCACGTCTGTAAGGCCGATGCGCTGAGAGAGTGTGGCTTCAGGGCTGGGTGCGGGAAGGTCCTGCGCTTTGCCCATGAACGGAACGGCCAGGAAGGCCAACGGCAGAAGGGAACGTCTCATCGTGTGGTGTTTTCAAAAAGGGACACGAATATAGACGCAACGCGAGGCCCGGATCGTGGGCCTTCGCAACGGTCCGTCCAACGGAACCTCAGGCCACCTTCAATTGGCCTACGCGGCTGCGCTCGAACTTCTCTCGCGCATAGCTCAAGGTGATCCGCAGCTCCGACGGCTTTTCAGAGGAACCCGGTATCTCGTACATCGCATCGGTCATGATGGCCTCGCAGATGGACCGCAGGCCGCGTGCCCCGAGCTTGTATTCCATCGCCTTGTCGACGATGAAATCCAGCACCTTCTTGTCGAAGCTGATCTTCACCTTGTCCATGTCGAACAGCTTCACGTACTGCTTGATGAGCGCGTTCTTCGGCTCGGTGAGGATGCGGCGCAGTGTTTCACGGTCCAACGGATCCAGGTAGCTCAGCACCGGAAACCGGCCGATGAGCTCCGGAATGAGGCCATAGGTGCGCAGATCCGTGGGCGCCACGTACTGGAGCAGGTTGTCATCCAGGATGCGGTTCTCCTTGCTGGCACTGTAGCCGACCGCCCCGCTGCGAACGCGGCGCGCGATGATCTTGTTGATGCCATCGAACGCACCACCACAGATGAACAGGATCTTCTTCGTGTCCACCTGGATCAACTTCTGCTCCGGGTGTTTACGCCCGCCTTGCGGAGGAACATTGACGGTGCTGCCTTCCAGGAGTTTCAACAACGCCTGCTGCACACCTTCGCCGCTCACATCCCGCGTGATGCTCGGTGTATCGCTCTTGCGGCTGATCTTGTCGATCTCGTCAATGAACACGATGCCGCGTTCGGCCTTGGCCACATCGTAATCCGCTGCCTGTAACAGGCGGCTGAGGATGCTCTCCACGTCCTCCCCCACATAGCCCGCCTCGGTGAGCACCGTGGCATCGGCGATGGCGAAGGGCACGTTCAACATCTTGGCGATGGTGCGGGCCAGCAGTGTTTTGCCGGTGCCCGTCTCCCCCACCAGGATGATGTTGCTCTTCTCGATCTCCACATCATCAGCATTGGTGCTGCGCTGCGTGATGCGCTTGTAGTGGTTGTACACCGCCACGCTCAGCACCTTCTTCGCGTCGTCCTGCCCGATGATGTACTCGTCCAGGTAACGCTTGATATCGCTGGGCTTCTGAAGGATCACGTTGCCCTCCAGTTCGCCTTTGTCGCGCTGGCTCAGTTCTTCCGCGATGATGTTCTGGGCCTGCCCGATGCAGCTATCGCAGATATGCCCCGTGATACCGGCGATAAGAACGTTCGTGTCCTGCTTGTCGCGGCCGCAGAACGAGCACTTGATCTCTTTCTTGTCCATGGGAGGGGCTCCTTGTCCGCCTTGGAACGTGCGGAAGGTGCGGCAAGATACGTTCGCGGCCGGGCGGTGGTCCACCCGGCCGCGACAGCCTCACTTCCAACACCTTCCGACCACTTGATGATCAGCGGGAAGGCGCGTGCTTATTTGTTGTTGCGCACCAGCAGCTCGTCGATCATGCCGTAGGCCTTTGCCTCCTCGGCGATCATCCAGTAATCGCGATCGCCATCCTTCTCCACGCGCTCGAAAGGCTGGCCGCTGTGCTGGCTGATGATCTCGTACAGTTCCTTCTTCAACTTCTGGATCTCACGGGCGGTGATCTCGATGTCGCTGGCCTGACCTTCCGCGCCGCCCATGGGCTGGTGGATCATGACGCGCGCATGTTTCAACGCGCTGCGCTTGCCCTTCGCTCCCGCGCAAAGCAGCACAGCTCCCATGCTCGCGGCCATGCCGGTGCAGATCGTGGCCACGTCAGGGTTGATGTACTGCATCGTGTCGTAGATGCCAAGTCCGGCATACACGCCGCCGCCGGGGCTGTTCATGTAGATCTGGATGTCCTTCTTGGCGTCGAGGCTTTCCAGGAAGAGCAGCTGGGCCTGGATGATGTTGGCCACCTGGTCGTTGATGGCGGTACCCAGAAAAATGATGCGGTCCATCATCATCCGGCTGAAGACGTCCATCTGGGCAACGTTCAACTGACGTTCCTCGATGATGTAAGGGGTCATGCTCGCCTGATAGTCGTGCAGGACCATGCTGTTGATGCCGCGGTGTTTCACGGCGTACTTGCGGAACTCGTCGTGTGGGATCATGCTGTGGGAATGGTGATGGGAAGAACGTGGCTGGACCGGGAATTACTTCAAGCGGTCCGGGCCAAGTTTACGAACTCATCGAAGCCGAGCCGCTGCTCCTTGGGGGCCAGCATGTTCTTGAAGTGCACCATGAGCTTCTGCTCCACGATGGTGTCGCGCATGCGCTTCAGCTGCTCTCGATCACCCAGCATGCGGCCGGCCATCTGCTGCAATTGCGCATCCTCCGGGGCTGGCATGCCATACTGCGCGAACTGGTCCGTGATGTAGCGCTTCGCGAACTGATCGAGCTCCTCACCCTTCGCCTCCAGTCCGTATTTCTCGATCACGCGTTGTTCCACGAGCTCGCGCTTCAGTCCTTCGGCATAGGCCGCGTAGCCTGTCTCCACTTCCTCTGGCGTGATGGGCTTCTCGCTCGTCTCGGCGATCCAGCGCTTCAGGAAGGCGTCCGGCAGACCGATGCCCGCCTTCTCCTGTAGTTTGCGGATAACGAGGCGCTTGAAGATGCGGTCACTATCACGACGAAAGGCGTTCTCCATGCCCTCCTTCACTTTTGCACGGAAATCCGCTTCACCGGTCACCGCACCAGCGCCATAGATGCGATCGAAGAGCGTCTGGTCAACTGGAACGGCGTGCATGCGCTTGATCTCGGCGATGCGGAACAGCATGTTGCCCTGCAGGTGATGCACCGCCTCATGGTCCGTATTGAGCATGCGGGCCAGATCATCGTGGTTCTCACTGATGGCCTGCGGATCCACGCTCACCTCATCACCCTTCGCCCTGCCGATCAACGCACGGCGCGCCTCCTCGCTCTTCAGGAACTCCAGGCTGATGGTGGTGCGGTTCATCAACCCGCCCGGCTTGATAGCGCCGGTCTCATCCAGTTCGATCAGGTCACCGATCAGCATATCCTTCTCTTCTGCTACTTCAGCATCCTCCAGCTTGCCGAAGCGACGCTGCATATCGGCCACCTCCTTGGCGACCAGGCTGTCGTCCACGTTCACAACGGGATACTCCACACCGAGCTTGTCGTTCAGTTCCAGATCGAACGCGGGCGCAAGGCCCATCTCATACTGGAAGTTGAACTCGCCCGGCTCTTCCCAGTTGTTGCCTTCGATGCTCTCGTTCTTCGGCAAGGGCTGGCCCAGCGGGCGGATGCCGTTCTGCTGGATGTAGCCGTTGAGGCTTTCACCGATCAGGCGCTCCACCTCGTTCACCAGCACGGCCCGGCCCACGCGCTTCTTGATCAACGTCATGGGCACCTGGCCGGGACGGAAACCCGGTAGTACGGCCGTGCGCCGCTGCTCCTTCAGGGCTTTCTCAACGCCGGGGATGTAATCCTCCGGGACCAGCTTCAACTTCAGGGTGGCGGTAAGCGCACCGGTATCTTCCTTGGTGATGTGCATGGGAACCTGTCTGTTCAATTGCTATCGACGTCAGCAGTACGGACGGGGGGACTCGAACCCCCACGCCTTGCGGCACTGGATCCTAAGTCCAGCGCGTCTACCAATTCCGCCACGTCCGTAGGTCTTTTGAAAAGGGCTGCGAAGATAGCCGATGGCACCATGGCTCCGGTCGTGTCCGCAAGGTCATGCGGCTATCTTGCGCGCCCTGATGAAAAGCTTCGTCCTCAGTGAGTTCAACATACCCCAGCGGCATGCCCTGCTGCTGGGCGCCATCGGGCCACGGCCTGTGGCTTTCGCCAGTACCATCGATGCCCAGGGCCGACCTAACCTGAGCCCGTTCAGCTTCTTCAACTGCTTCGGAAGCAACCCTCCGATCCTGATCTTCTCACCGGCGCGCCGCGGCCGCGACAACACCACCAAGCATACCCTTCACAACGTGCAGGTGGTGCCCGAGGTGGTGATCAACGTGGTGACCTACTCCATGGTGCAGCAAGCCAACCTTGCCAGCGGCGAATACCCCGAAGGGGTGAACGAGTTCGAGATGGCCGGCTTCACCGCCATCCCTTCCGAACGGGTGAAACCCTTCCGCGTGAAGGAAAGCCCGGTGCAGATGGAATGCGTGGTGAAACAGGTGATCGCGACAGGGGATCAAGGCGCCGCAGGCAATCTGGTGATCTGCGAAGTACTTCTGATGCATGTGGAGGAAAGCGTGCTGAACGAGCGCGGCACCATCGACCAACGGAAGATCGATCTGGTGGGCCGTATGGGTGGGCACTTCTACAGCCGTGCGCACGGCGATGCATTGTTCGAACTGGCCCAGCCCGCCACGCATGTGGGCATCGGCTTCACAGCGCTGCCGGACGATGTACGCCAGAGCGACGTGCTCACGGGCAACGACCTGGGGCAACTGGCCAACCTGCCCTCCCTGCCGGACGAAACGAGCGTGAACGAATACAAGCTCACGGAGCTGTCGGATCTTTTCATCGAACGACAGGCGGACAAGAACGAACTTCGCCGTGCCTTGCACGAACGGGCGAAAAAGCTCCTTTCCGAAGGGCGCACCGAAGAAGCACTGAAAACACTGCTCACGTTCAACGACCGCTGAGCATAGATCGCAACGACAACGAACGCACCATGGCACAAGTCACCATTTCCGGCACCATCAAGCTCGTAGGCCAAACGCAGGACGTTTCGGACAAGTTCCGCAAGCGCGAACTCGTGATCACCGAACCCAGTGGCCAACGCCCACAGCACATCCCGGTGGAATTCACCCAGGACCGCACCAGCCTGCTGGACGCTTACAAACCCGGCGATGAAGTGACCGTTACCTGCTACGTGAACGGCCGCGAGTGGACGGGCCGCGACGGCGTGACGAAGTACTTCCTGTCCCTCAGCGGTAACCGCATCGAGCGGGCGGGTGGTTCGTCCAGCGCACCCAACAGCGGCTCCTACCAGCAGGCCCCGCCGCCCACCATGGCGGACATGCCCGCAGCGAGCGACGAGGACGATCTGCCGTTCTAGGACTCAGATCCTTCGTTCCCGCCATATCGGCCGCACGAACAACGAGGCGATCGCGATCACGGGAGCGTACAGCGCGAAGCACAGCGCACTGATGCCTATGCCTACCGCGGAACGTTCCGCTCCCACGAACTTCACGTACTGACGGGCCAAGGCGATCTGGGGAACGAGCCAGAGCAGCCATGCACAACCTACAAGCAGCGCTACGCGGAAAAGTCCATGGTCGACCGCGTGGATCAGATCCATGCTCAAGGTGAAGGCGAGCAAGCCCCAAGGAGCCATCATTGCTGCCAACGCGACCCATTTCCCTGCGCCACGAACGCCGCGCATCTTACCTGCCCAACGCAAGCGCTGCTGCCAGAAGCCGGAAATGGTGCGCTCGGCTTCCACCGTGACCAACGCTTCGCGATGCAGCACAAAGGAGATCGTCCTGCCTGCACGCTGCATGCTTTCCAGCAAGAACACATCATCCCCGCTCGCGTAGCGATCGCCCGAATAGCCGCCGATCGCGGTGAACGCCTTCCGATCGAACGCCATGTTCGCGCCGTTCGCCAGCAGGGGCATACCATCCAACGCGCTCCCGGCCCCCACTGCTGAAAGCGCGGCCTGTTCATCCTCCTGCAAGGTCCCGAGCCAGCCATTGCCGGTCGTGTGCACCGGCCCTAGCAACATGTCCGCTCCCGTGCGTGCCCAGTTCTCGACCATGAACTGCACGCGCAGTGGACCACATCGCGCATCCGCATCCGTCATGATGACGAGTTCACCTTTCGCGTGCTGAACGCCGGTCATGATCGCCGCTTTCTTTCCTGCACCCTCGTTGGTCACCAGCGATAAGGCTGGCCACGAGCGCCGCATGCCCTGCACGATGGGAGCTGTACCGTCCGTACTTCCGTCATCCACGACCAGCACTTCGCAACGCTCCGCTGGGTAGCGTTGCGCATAGAGATCCTGCAGCAAGGGGGCCAGCGTTTCGGCCGCGTTCCTGGCTGGAACGATCAAGCTCACCATCGGGCTGTCAATGACTTCAGCATGAGCGACCTGATCATGAACGACTACTGCGCTGATCCGCTCCCGCCAGTTGTTGAGCACCGCAGCGAAGCACACGGCAACAACGAAGGCGAGGATGGCGAACAGCAGCAGTGCGCTCATTCGGGATCCTCGGCGGAGCGGATGGGTGACAACAGCAAAATGAGCGAACCCGCGATGGCCGGTATCACGATGTTGATAGCCCAAACGATGATGGACGCGACCACGACACCGGTGGGTTCACCACCAGTGACCAGACCTTCCGCCACCGACCCGCGCACACCCAGTTCGGTAAGCGCCGTGGTAGGTACCAACGTGGTGACCAGGAAGATCAGCGGCACAGCAGCTAGGGCATTGCTCCATTGCACGCCCGCCACATACACCAGCAGCAGCGCGAACTGGAACGTGAACACCAAGTAGCGAAGCGCGCTCAGCCCGAGCACATTGATCAACTGCGGCCGATCGACGACAGACAGAATGTGCACATGCCGCTCGAACCGGCGCAGAAAAGGGACAGCGAGGAACACACGCTCCAATGCGCCCGGGCTGAAGTAGAGGAACACGGTCCCGAGGCCAATGAGCAAGGCGGACCATTTGACCAGCTCCCACAAGGGACTGCCGTACACAGCCGGTGTTCCGCTGCTCCAAAAGAAAAGAAGCAGGGTTCCCCCCAGCACGGTGATCACGAACTGGGCGATGCTCCCGAGCAACGTGGCGAAGCTGCCCTGCACGCGGTGTTCAGGACGCAGGAAGAGCACACGCCCCGCGAACTCGCCAACGCGGTTCGGAGTAACGAGGCCGATGCTCGTACCAGCGATCACCGCCAAGAAGGAGCGACCCATGCCTGGTCGCTCTACATCGCGCATCAGACCTTTCCATTTCACGGCTTCAAGGCCCCAGTTCAACACCATCAACGCACCCACGAGCACCAAAGCGTTCCAAGGGACATCCGTGTGCCGATACCAATCGACCACCGCTTCGTCGTGCTGGCGATCATCCGAGAACCGCACGAATAGGAACGCTCCCGCCGACAGGAAAACGATCAGTCGAAGAAGCAACAGCGTCCGTTTACCCAAGGTAGTTTCGCGGTGTTCAGGTAGACGCTCAAAAGTACCCCGCGTGGCCTCGCCCAGCGAACGCATCATACTCGGCATCGATCCCGGTACCACGGTCATGGGGTTCGGTGTGCTCATGGAGCAAGGGTCCAGCGTGAGCCTGCTGGAAGCCGGTGCGATACGCTTCCAAACGAACGAGGACCACACATTGAAACTGCGCGCCATCTTCCGGGAAACCCTCGCCATCATCGAACGCCATCACCCGGACGAACTGGCCATCGAAGCACAGTTCTTCGGCAAGAACGTGCAGAGCATGCTCAAACTGGGCCGCGCGCAGGGGGTCGCCATCGCCGCAGCACTGCAACGCGAACTGGCCATCACTGAATATGCGCCGAAGCGCGTGAAACAGAGCATCACCGGGAACGGGAACGCCACCAAGGAACAGGTGGCCGCCATGTTGCTGAGCATCCTGCGTCTTCCGCGCCTGCCGGAATCAACTGACGCTACGGATGCGGTGGCGGTAGCGGTCTGTCATCACTTCAACAGGACAGGACGTCTTCTTCCCCCGACCGGCTCACGCGGCAGCGGACGGAAGCAGGGCGATTGGGGCAGCTTCCTGCGCGCCAATCCGGACCGCATCAAGAGCTGATCGGGGTCAAGCGTTGCGTATCCGCTCGGCCAGGGCCGCAAGCTGCTCCTGCGACAGCTTCAATTTGGGTCGGCTGAAGTCCATGTCGCTCATCCGATCCAGTGGGATCAGGTGAACATGCGCATGCGGAACCTCCAATCCGATCACGGCGACACCGATGCGGTCACAAGGAACGACCGCGCGGATCCTACCCGCCACCCGCTGAGCGAACGGCATGATCTCCGCCAGCAGGTCCGATGGAAGATCGAAGAACCGATCGACCTCCATCTTGGGGATCACCAGGGTGTGTCCTTCGCGAAGTGGCGAGATGTCCAGGAAGGCCAGAAAGCGATCATCCTCGGCCACCTTGTGACACGGGATATCCCCGTTCACGATGCGGGTGAAGATGCTTGGCATCAGCGCGTGATCTCGATGATCTCGAACTTGGTGCTTCCAGCGGGCGTCACCACCTCGGCCACCTCTCCCACCGCCTTTCCCAACAGGCCCTTTCCGATGGGGGAGTTCACACTGATCTTGCCCAGCTTGATATCCGATTCGCTTTCCGCCACGAGGGTGAAGTGCTTGTGCGCATCGCTAACGACATGCCGCACCTTCACCGTGCAGTGGATGTAGACCTTGCTCGTGTCCACCATGCTCGCATCGATCACGCGGGCGTTGGCCAGCGTTTCCTCCAGCTTCGCGATGCGCGCCTCAAGCAGGCCCTGCTCCTCTTTCGCCGCGTGGTACTCCGCGTTCTCGCTCAGGTCTCCCTTGTCGCGGGCGTCAGCGATCTGCTGGCTCAAGTGGGGGCGTTCCACCGTGCGCATGCGGTGCAGTTCATCCTGCAGCTTCTTCAGCCCCTCTTCGGTGAAATAGGCCGGATTGCTCATGGCCGTTGGTATTGTGTGAAATGAAGAGGACCCCCGGAGGAGCCCTCTTCAACAAATATAGGCTCAGGCGTTACAAGCTGATGCGCACGCCGATCTGGTGCACTCCGCTGAACGGGTTCGTGGCGCGGTAGCCATAATCCAGCGCCAACGTGTTCTTCTTCTCTGGGCCGAATGCGAAATCAACGCTCAAGCCGGCACTTGGCCCGGTGAACACGGTTTCGCGCAGCTTGTCGTCGGTGATATCGCTCTCATAGAGGTATCCACCACGCAGGTGGATCATCTTCTTGAAGGCGTACTCGGCACCGAGAACGAACTGGTCCTTCGTGAAGGAATTGCTCACGAAGGTGCCAGCGATGGAAACACGATGCAGCTCGCTGATGTTGAGGTCATACGCCGCACCGATGTTCATCATCGACGGGAGTTCGAACCGCTCACTGCGCTGCTGGATCGTGAGTTGATCGCTTCCCGAGGAAAGGATGCCCTGCACCGCAAGACCATCGCCATCGAACTGCATCGGAGGACCGACATTTTTCAGGGAGATACCGAAGTGGATGTTGTCTGTGGGACCGGTCACGTAGTGGATGCCCGCATCGAAGCAGAAACCGCTGGCGCTCACGTTGGCGATGCTCTCGTTGGCCACGCGGACGGCGATACCACCGAAAATGCTGTTCGAGAACTCCTTCGCGTAAGCGAGGGTGATGTTGCTCGAACTCGGCCGGAACGAACCGATGCCACCCGCTGGCTGGTCAACCGTGGTCGTTTTGATCTCCCCATAGGAGATCGCGGTCACGGCGATGCCGAAGACGCCGCTCTCCCCCACTTTCTGACCCAACCCGAAGGCGTTCACGGTAACACCGCTGCCTTCGAGCCAGCGTGTGCTGGTGAACCCGATCTCCGTTTTACGCACCCGTGACAGGCCGGCCACGTTGCCGTACATGCTCTCCACGCCACGCAAGGTCGCGGTGTTCGCCAGGCTCCATCCGGCGCTGCGCGCCCAAGGGTTGATCAATAACTGCGCTGCTCCCGCTGAACCGGCACGGTCAGGGTTACCGGCCAGTGCTGGCAAGGTCAACAGTGTTCCCAAGGCCAGTGCGGCCAAGCTCTTCAGTTCCATCAGCTTCTTCATTTCCATCGTGTTCAAGCGCTCAGAAGTTCTGCAGGTCGATCGGTCGCATCACACCGAACCACTTCAACACTCGTTCACCGGCTCCGGGTACTTCAACGTGACACAGGTAAGTGCCACCAGCGATCGGCACGTTGTAGGAGTTCTTCAAGTCCCAATCCAGGTAGGTCAGGTCGTTGTCCTTCCTGTATTTCCGCACCAACGTACCGCTCACGTTGTAAATACTGATCGTGCAGGTGCGCGGAAGATTGATGAACTTGACGCGGTTGTCCAAGCGGCTGGTCTCGTATCCACTGAACGCGTAGTACGGGTTGGGTACCACCGAGATGTTATCCAGCTCGCTGAGCTGGATGTCATGAACGTTCGTCACCGTCGCGGCATCCGAGGTGTTGAACGTGTACAGGTTCAAGCCACCGTTCCGATCGATGTTCACGCCTCCGGGATCAGGCTGGCCTTCGTATGGCAGGTAGGTCAGGTAGGGTTTGCTCACGTTCAAGCGAACGCGCAGATCGGTCGGGATCAGACCATCGGCCATGCTCTTGAATTCCACTCCCGGGATCCGATATCCGGAACCCACCCAGGTACAGGCGCTCCACACCTTCACCCGGTTGGCAGTGCTGTTCGGGTCCTGCAACTTCTCGTGCAGATAAGCCCCGTCATCGTACTGCGGCATCTGGGTGTCGTCGTTCTTCATGCGGCGACGGTTACGGAACACATAGATCCAGTGCCCACCTCCCATGATGGGCGACCCATCATTGCCGATCAGCTGATCGCTCGGGTTCCACATCATGTCACGGCCCACTGCACCACCCCAGAAGCTGTTCTCACCAAAGGCCAGGTTCAATCGCTCACCGGTCTCCAGTTCGATCACATAGCCGGGGAACCAGCTCATACCCGTTGAACTCACGAGATCACCTTCGGCACTGTTGTAGCCTGATTGGCCCGATACACGGCCGCTCTTGTCCAAGCTCGGCATATCCAGTTTCATTCCGAGCTTCTTCCGGTTGTTCACACCGGGCAATGCCGGGTCATGACTTTCCTCCAATACCGGACAGCGGGACCACTTGGACCTGTCCGAAGTGAAGACGAAGAGAATGCTGGGACATTCGCTGATCTTGGCGCCGGTTATCGTGCTCTTCACCGAAGCTTCCACCGAACCGGGTTGGAAGGCGGTATCACCCGCCAAAGCCCAAGGTGACCAACCCGATTCGAAGCGCTCGTAGCTCTCCGTGGGATCGACGTTCTTGTAATCCTTGTAGGTGATCGTTTCGTCCTCCGCAGTGCCCGCGCGTATCCAGTTGAACGGCGTTTCGCCATCCTGGTCAGGAATAGGCAGGTACCAAGGTTGTGACGTGGCGCTTACATCCGTGTATTCGAACAGTTGGGCCAGCGGCTTCGTGTACTTCTCGTTCTGCCCACCGTAATTGCTTTGGTCAACCGTGACGGAGATACCCCAATCCGGCAGCAACTGCTCATAGCCGACATCGATGGAACGGTCCGAACGCACGGTATCCTCGTTCGTCTGGCCGTTCGGGTTCAAATGCACGAGCATCCAATACGCATCGTTCAACCGATCGTAGGTGTAGATGTCCGATGGACTGGGCCGCGAGGTGCTGTCCTGGAGCCAGAGCTCGAAGTCACCGGCTGGCACGTTCAGGGGATCCACCACCTTCACCCGTACCGGTGCACCGTTCACCTGGTATTTGATCTGGTCGGATCTCCATGGCGCCCCGGCCATGATCTGATCCACGGAGGCCTGCTCCATCTTCAGGACCAGCCCACCGTTACCCTGACCTTCCAAGCGGGTGATGCGGAACTCGTCACCATAGTTGGAGTTCTGCTGCAGCCCATTGGACTCCGTGGACGGCTTGTGCGGGATACCTGAATAGCTGCGGATGGCACCTGCTGCCGCCTTACGGCCAGCTTTGTAGGGGAACGCCTGACCGCTGGAGTTGGCCGGATCGTACGTCTGGTAGTTGTTGTACGCGTAGGCGATCGCGATGTAGTAGTAGGTCTTGTAATTCACCAACCGCGGATCGCCCAAGGCGAACAGGTCCTTCGTTACACGCAGCGAGTGGAAGCAACCCGTGTCCGGACCGTTCACCATCTCCGTGGGTACCGGTAATCCGATGTTGATGTCCTGGATCCAGTTCACGATCTGGCCTACCGAATCCGGGAGATCGCAGGTGGCCACCAGACGCGCCTTGTCCACATCACCCAGGTCGGCCACACTCACCGTGGCGTCCTTCACCTGGTATACCTCATAGCCTTGGAAGTCGTAGGTGCGGTCCGCCGGTACCTCCTGACCGTTCACGATGATCGTCTCCGGGATGGTCGGATCCAACGCGGTTCTGGGATCCGTGCCATAGCTCTCCTTGTAGTTGTTACTACCGATGGGGTTGCTCAGGTAAATGATGAGTTCGCGATCGAGCTCCTGGATATCCAGATCCGGTGCATCCGGACCATCCAGAATGCGGAAACAGTTATCGAACAGCGCCTGGGCTTTGTCATCCGCACGACGCAACGCTTCCACACTGGCGAAAGGTCCTCCGCCCGTGGCCCGAGCAAAGACCACCCCGATGGTGCTGTTGTTGTACTGGCCGGGTTCCAAGGTGAACGGTCCCGCGCTTTCCACGAATCGACGGTCCGGATTGGTCTGTGCGGTTTCCTGCCAAGGCTGTTGAGGTTGGCAACCGGTTCCCCAACCGATGGGATCACTATCACCGGGGAACATGTAGTAGGCAGGGATGGCGCTGGGGTTGCCGGGAGCATAACCGGTACCACCGTAGGTCTGCGGGGTTCCATCCTTCCAGATGCTGCGCAGGTAATTGTAGTAGTGAACGGCCAGGCTCGGGTCGTTCTGGCTGGAAGGTCCATCCCGGTTGAAGTAGATGAACGCTCGCATGCCGAAGCGCTCATTGTCCTCGATGCCGTCGCCGTAGCCGATACCGATACCCTTGTATCCGATGCCGTGCTGTCCGACCGCCTCATTGCAATCCGGATAAGGCTGGTTGTCCTGTGGACCGGGATTATCCAGCGTATCATAATCCTGGAACGGGCCTTCGAAGAAATCGATGCCGATCGCGGGTGGCTGTGGGCCGTAGCCCGGGTTGCCGTTGCAGCTCTGGTCATCATCGTCCCAGTTGTAGACGTAGCCCAATCCACGCTGCACATCACAACCGGTGAAATCGTCATCCGCACAACCCAGGTCAGGGTCAGCGTACTGACCGAAGTACGTCTGTGTCAACGTCTGCGTCCCTTGGTTGATCAGCAGGTAGTTGTAGAAGGTCATGTTGTTCACCTCGTCGTTCGTGCTGAACGCGAAGGCCTGTGCACGGATCTCCATACCGATGGGCTGCCCGCCGGTTTCCGTATGCGCATTACCCTTGTCATTGAACACCCACCAGATGTTCTGGTCACCGTAAAGCGAAGGGATCTGCGTGCGGAACTTCCGGCATTCCACTGACCGGGCAAGGTCGAAACCAGGATAATCGCCGTCCGTTGGCACATAATCACCATCCCCGTTGAAGTCCGTGAACGGAGCCAGATAGGGATCGAACAGCGGTTCTGTGTTGATGGCCGGCCAATCGAAGTAGGAGGATGGGGTCACATACCCATCCGGGAACTCGACCGCCTCATCGCAATCCGGATCTACGAGGCATCTGAAGTATGCCTCATGCTTCTCCGCATCCTGCCTGGTGTTGGCGAACATCTCATCGAACCGTACGCACATCGAACTGCTCACGGAAGCCGTGCCATCCGTGGTCAGCGGTCCCGGCCAGAAGTCGTTGCCCTCGCGGTAACGCACAGCAGCGAGCTTGAGCTGGTTGTCAGGTGAAAGTCCACCGATCCAGATACCTCCAGCGAAGATCGCCTTCGGTCCGGTGCGGTCCGGTGTCTTCGGCACTTCATAAGCGGGTTGGTTCTGGGCCTTGTTGTTCCAGAGCATACCGCCGTTGGTCAACAACGCTCGCACGTTGTTGTAGTCGATCTCGCGGGTGATCGTGGCAGGCGAACAACCGGCAGCTCGTGCCTGCACATTCGAACGCGTTTGCGGACCCATACCGTGGGCCGAATTCCAATCGCGCCCGATCCCGGGCACTGACACCACAGCTGTGGTCAGCAGCAGGAAGTTTCGAAGCGTTCTCATAGGTACGTTGGAGTTCATGAGGAACATCAGAAATCGAAGCGCACGCCCAAACGGATGGTACGGGGTGCACCGAAGTTGTAAGGGTTGTTCACTTTCAGAGCGTACAGGTCGCGGTAGCTCTGCGGATCCACCTGGCTGTTGATGTTGGTCTGGTACTGCGGAGCGGCCAGGTAACCGTCATCCGTAGCGGAACCGGTCGCACGGTAAACACCGGTGATGTTCTCCGTGTCGAACACGTTCGTGACCAGCAGGTACACGTTGAGGTTCGCACGATGGGCCTTGTTCTCGCCTTCATCCTTGCCGAACGTGAGCGGAATGTCACGATAGAGGGAAACGTCCGTGTTGAAGAACCACGGCAGGCGCGCCCCGTTGATCGAACCCACCAGGCGATTGCTGCCACCACCATTGAGGTTGCCCTCTTGTGTGATGAGGCTGGAAATGCTGTACGGCGTGCCGCTGCCCAAGGTGCTGGTGAAGTTGATACCAGTGCTCTGGAAGATCTTCTTGCCGAACATGATCGGGCCGTTGTAATCCGTGCCGGACCCGTAGCTGAAATCCGTGTTCATCACGAAGCGGTGGCGCTGATCGAAGTTCAGCGGCGAGATGGTGCGGAGGTTCGGCTGGTTCGCGTTGATCAGTGAGAGGCTCGTTCCAGGATCGGAGCCCGTGCCATCAGCGAACTGCAAGGTGTAGGACGCGTTCAAGCGAACATTGCCGGTGCGACGCAGATCATATGCGATCGTGAAGCCCTTCACCGTTCCGAAGTCGATGTTGTCGTAGGTCTTGTAGGTCTGTGGCCAGGCCTGCGCCACGTTGCGGATCTGGATCTGATCACGCAACTCGCGGTAGTAGGCGCTGATCTTCAACGAGGAGGATTTGCTCAACACCTGTTGGAAACCCAGTTCGTAGTCGATCGTGCGCGTCGGCTTCAAAGCCGGGTTGTTCAGTGTGTTGCCGGTATTGGTGATGTACGCATACTCCAGCAGGTCCAAGCGGCTGTTGCTCGTGGGGCGCTGGGTGAGGATGTCGTAGTGCGCGAAGAACACGGCCTGGTCGCTGATCGGGAAGCTGAAGGCCACACGCGGCATCACGTTCACCACAGGCTCATACACTTTGAACGCATCCTTCCGGATCGGCGATCCGGTCACATCGCCGCTCTGGTCCACATCGTAGCCGATCAGGTAAGGCTGGATGCCTTCCGCTGAACGGAGGACACTGGGATCGGTAAGCACTTCACCAGCGGCGTTGTACCAGCGATCACCATCGCGGTAACCGATCACGTTCGTGGGCTGTTTGGCATTGTCCACGTAAACCACGTAACCATCACCGATGTTGGATGGACGGTTCTGCAGCTGGTCCTGTATCAACTGAGGAACTCCACTGGCGCTTTCCGCCTCCCCTGCCGTCCATGCATTGCGCCAGAGGTACTTGTCCTTCAATTGGTACTGGTTGGCGTCGTAGCGGTCCACACGCACACCCACGTTGAAGATGATGTCGTCGAAGGTGAACTTGTCCATCACGTAACCGGCCACATAAATGGGCTGGAACGGCGCCTGCAGCCGGGAGTACAGTGTGTCCTCACCTTGGATCTTGCGATCATTGAAGAACTTGTCGAAGCTGGGCTTGGAGGAAAGCTTGTTGCCCAGGTGATCATAGCCATAGTAGCCGATAAGGCCGCCGGGTTCGCTGATCAATCCGTTACCGCTGTTGATCAATTCATCGGCACTGAACATGCTGAGCTGCAACTGGGAAGGATCCAGCGCGTCGATGTTCACGAACTCCGTTCCGTTCGGATCCATGCCCAACGCTTCACGCAGACTGCGATCGAAGTTGCTCTGCGAGGCACCATCGAACAAACGATCGTAGCTGTAGAACGGCAGTGTTCCCACAGGGTAACTCACCGTCGGGTTGCTCAGGTCGAGCTCGCGGATGTGCGCATTGGTGAGGGCGCGAGCGCGCGTCCAAAGACCCACAGGCGCCAGGGAGAAGTTCCGGCTGGTCAACTGCTCGTATTCCACACCGACGGAGACCGCATGCTTGCCTACATCAGCAGCACCCGTGGCACTGAAGCGGATCTGCTCCTGCTCGAACTTGCTGTAGTTGTTGCTCAGCAGGCCCATGTTGTTCCACAAGCTGTAGACGCTCGTCGGACCCTGTCCGTTCAGCAGACCGTTGCGGGTCTGGATGCTGTTGTAGTTGTCATAGAAGAAGTCGATGTTGTTCCCTTGGTTGGTGTACAACAGTTGGAGCGGGAAGGTGATGTTCGGGAACAGATCGAAGAACTGCGAGGTCATCGTGGCGATGGTCGGGTTCTCATCGCCCGGGGTGAAGGTGACCAACGTATCGCGGAAACCGGTCTGTTTGAAGGTGGCACCGTCCTGCGCATAGGTGGACGCGCGGTAGATCTCGTAGCGGCCGATGTGGCCGTAATCGAACAGTCGATCCTGGTGATCAGGGTCCTCGATATTCTGCTCCCGTTTGGAGTAATCGGCCTGCAAGCTGTAGTAGGCATTACGGATGCCTCCCTTCTTCTTGGCTCCTTCACCGTTCGAGTCCTCCTCACGTGAGTTGAAGCGTTGGGTGAAGCGCACGAACCCGCGGTAGGTGAAGTCCGTCACCTGCGTGTTGTTCTCCGCGTTCAGCAGGGAGTTGTTGCGATCGAATGACTGGTACTTCTGATAGTCCGCCGTACCGCCTACGGTCAGGTTGATGGTGGGGGTGGTAGCGATGTCGAACTTGATGGAGCCCAGATAGGTGCGGCTGCCCGCGTTCTGGCGCGTCTTCAGGCTCTCAACATCGCTGGCTCGCAGGTAGTCCGTGTTGTAAACCGCTGACACGTCATTTCCGGTTACACGGATCCCCAAGGGATCGGCCAACAAGCGATCGCGAACATCCTTTCTCACACGTAGATCCCCACCGTAGAGCGGACCTCCGTCCACCACATCCGTGAACTGACCGCTGAGGAAGAAGCCCAACAACGGTTTCACCTTGTTGCCCACGCTGTCCTTCTTGAAGAAAATGGGGCCGCTCACGCTGCCCTCGATCTGGTTGAAGGCGTAGCTGTCCAGGCCTACGATATCCTTCACATCATCGCCGGTCTTGAAGCCGGAGCTCAACAGTTCAACGCTTCCAAAGTAATTGCGGCTGGGGCCGCGGGTGGTGATGTTCACCAGACCACCTGTAACGTCACCATAGCTGGCGGGAACACCGCCGGTGATCACCTGCACCTCCTCGATGGCCGCCTTCGGCAAGCCGATACCGGCACCGGCAGGCACCTTCACCCCATCTATATAGTAGTAGGTATTCTCCGAGCGGGCGCCACGGATACTGATGCCGCCACCCGTACCCGCAGTGCTGGCACCGGCCACCGTGGTGGCTACCCCGTTCACGGAACGTGCCGGCATGCGCGCGATCTGGTCACGGGTAACGGTACTTCCACTGGCACCTCCGTCCTTGTCGATCAGCGGTACCTTGTAACGGACAACCTCCACTTCCTTCAGTTCCACTCCGCTGGTGAGTTCGGGATTGAGGAAGGTGATCTTGTTGCTGTTCACCACCACGCCCACCTGCTTCATGGGCTGATAACCCACGTAGCTCACTGTCACATCATAGGTGCCGGGTTCCACGGGACTTATCTTGAAGTTACCGTCGAAGTCGGTGGTGCCACCCGCCACACGGGTGCCTTTGTTCTCCACCACCACGCTCACGAACGGGAGCGCTTCGCCGGTCTTCTTGTCTTTGACTACACCTTGCAGGGTGCCGGAGCCCACTTGGGCGCTCGCGGTCAACACACTGAGAACAGTAAGGCCTAAGGCCGAGAGATATCGACTCAGCATCAACGAGGGGTTTTGCTTCGGGTACTTCTGCGCGACGAGGGGGCGTAAAGATAGAAAGATCCCGGAACGGCAAAATCTTCCGAAACCCTTGATGGACGCGGGTTGTAGAAGGTTCGACCTTTTCAGGCCCTGGGTGGGAGTGCGCGTACCGACGATCATTTTCCGGACATGTAGCCGAAATATATCGGCCACTTCTCCGAATACAGGTCAACTCGCGCCGCCATCTGTAGTGGGTCCGCTACAAGTCCAACCTAATGCTTGTGCCCGAACACCCGCTTCAGGAAGGGATCGCGGTGCGTGCCTTGGCCGTGTTTATCTGCCCGGCGCTGGTTCTGCTTCATCCGTTTGCGGGTAGCCTTGTCCTGGTGCTTCATGTGCAGTTTGTGCAGCCGCTTCTCCTCGCGGGCCACATCCTTCTTCTCCTTCCGGGCCTTCTTCGCTTGTGACCTCTCCTGCTGCCGTTTGGTCATCCCGGCGCTCTGCCCGCCGTTGCCACCCGCATCCTGTGCCTTCATCACGCCAGGTGCCGCAGTGATGGCGAACATCACGAGGATCCGGAAGAAGAGCTTGCGCATGGTGCAAAGGTCGTTCGAGAACGCGGTCAACTTCACCCTTCCCACAACGATCATGAACGATAGACCGTTGCTGGAAGGCCCGACCTGTCATGGCCTACCTTCGCCGCATGCGCTCACTGATCCTCGCGACCGCAACAGCCGGGCTCTTGCTGGCCGGTTGTGAGAAGGACCAGCAAACAGGGGTCCCGCCTACCCCTGTGGACATTTCGATCAATATCAATCTGCCGGAGTACTTCGACCTTCAAGCACCGGGCGGATGGGTTTACCTGACCGGCGGCTCACGCGGTCTGGTCGTTTATCGCAAATCCCAGGACGAGTTCATCGCTTTCGACCGCCACTGTCCTTATCAACCGGAGAACGGATGCCGCGTGTTCGTGGACCAGAGTTCGGTGATCGCGAGGGACTCGCTGTGCTGCCACTCGGCCTTTCTTCTACTGGACGGGAGCGTAACGGAGGGTCCGTCCTCCTTCGCGTTGAAGCACTATAACACCCTCTTCAACGGGACAACGCTGCGGATCTACAGCTGAGGTCCTACAGCGGGATCTCCTTGCCCTCGCTGTCCTGGATGCTGTACTGCAAGTACTGGTGGCCACCTTCACCCACCACTTTCACGCTCTTCTTCCAACGCCACCACCACTTGGTGCGGATGCTGGGGAAGCCCTTGGTGAAGTAAGCGGCCAGGAAGGGATGGACCTTCAGTGTAAGGCCGCTCATGTTCTTCTCGCCCAACAGGTAGTTCAACGCGTTCTCGATCTCATCAATGATGAGTACCGGTGCGCTCACCTCACCCGTGCCGCCGCAGGTGGGGCAACTTTCACTGGTGTCGATCTCGGTCTCCGGCCGCACGCGTTGGCGCGTCATCTCGATCACCCCGAAACGTGATGGCGGTAGGATGTTGTGCTTCGCTTTATCATCCTCCATCGCATCCTTCAGCACCTTGTGCAGTTGCCGGCGGTTCTCCGGCTCGTACAGATCGATGAAGTCGATGGCGATGATGCCGCCCATGTCCCGCAACCGCAACAGGCGCGCGATCTCCTTGGCCGCCTCGATGTTGGTATCGAGCGCGTTCTTCTCCTGGTCCTGGTTACCTCCCTTGCGACCGCCGCTGTTCACGTCGATCACGTGCATGGCCTCCGTCTTCTCGATGATCAGGTACGCCCCACTGGGCAGCATCACCTGTTTGCCGAAGGCCTGCTTGATCTGCTTGTTGACGAAGAAATTGTCGAAGATGTCGAGCTTGCCCTTGTAAGGCTTCACGATGCTCTTCTTTTCCGGCGCGATCTTCTCCAAGGTCTGGGTGATCTCTTCGGCCAGCGTTTCGTCGTTCACATGGATGGCCGCGAAATCCTTGTTCAACACATCACGGAGAACTGCGCTGGTCCGATCGATCTCACCCAGAACACGCTTCGGGGGCAATGCGCTCTTCAGGTTCCGGAACATCACATCCCAGCGCTGAAGCAGGTTCTTCAGATCCGCTTCCAGATCCTCTGTCTTCTTGCCCTCCGCATTGGTCCGCACGATCATGCCGAAGTTCTTCGGACGGATCGAGTGCATGAGGTCCTTCAGCCGCTTGCGCTCCGTTTCATCGGTGATGCGGCTGCTGATGCTCACCTTGTTGATGAAGGGCACCAGTACCATGTACCGCCCGGCGATCGTGATCTCGGCCGTTAGCCGCGGACCCTTCGTGCTGATGGGCTCCTTGGCGATCTGCACCAGCACGCTCTGGCTGGCGCTCACCACATCACCCAGTTTACCTTCCTTGTCGATGTCCGGGTCCAACTTCCACTCATCCAGCAGGGAAGTGGTGATGTTCCCCTGAACAGCGGCCTTGGTGAACTTGAAACTGTTGCGGTACTGAGGGCCCAGGTCGAAATAGTGCAGGAAGGCATCCCGCTCGTGCCCTACGTCAACAAACGCCGCGTTCAGCCCCGGTGCCACCTTGCGCACCTTGGCCAGGTAGATGTCGCCCACGGCGAAGCCACGCTCGGTCCGCTCGCGATGCAACTCCATAAGGAGCTTATCGCGCATAACGGCGATGGCCACCTCGCCCGCATGGGCGCGGATGATCAGTTCAAGTGCCACACCTCAAGGTGTTCGTAGTACATCGCACGCGCAACGGATGCGCGCACGCGACCATCGGTACCAGCCCGCGCCGATGAAGCGCGGGCGGAGCTGCCGATAGCCGGTTACTACCGGATCTTCTTCTTGTGACGGTTCTTGCGCAGACGCTTCTTGCGCTTGTGCGTTGCCATCTTATGGCGCTTCCGCTTCTTTCCGCAGGGCATATCAGTTGTTCTTTTTCGTTCTCAGTTCGGCAAGGAAGCGATCCGCCCCGTGCTGGAGCGCCGTGTCCGTTACCAGTGTCTTGTAGGTTTCGATGGCCGCGATGGCCTTTTCCGTGCTGTCCAACGAGGCATAGGCCTGGCCAAGCAAGGCATACGCATCCGGGTAACTCTTCGGGTCCAGTGCGATGGTGCGTCGCAATCGCTCCATGGCCTTGTCATACTGGCCGGTCTGCCAGCTGAATAGACCCAAATGGTATTGTGCTTCCACGTTCTCCGGCTGTTTCTCCGCCAGCTCACGCAGCTTGAGAATGGTCTGCATGGGCGGCCCGCCGTTCTTCAGTTCTGCAAGTATGGCCGCTACCTGCGGGTCCTTGCTCGTAGGGGTTTCCGCTGCCTCGGCATGGGGCGTGGAACCGCTGTTGGGATCCTCACTCACCCGGGCGCTGCCCGCCTCTGCCGCGTTCTTCTCCGCCTGACCTTGCGGGGCGCGCGGGGCCAACGCCAGCAGCGCCGTCAACACGACAGCTCCGCCGATCATCGCCCAATGCTTGCCCTGCAACATCCGCTTATGCCTTCTTGCCTGTGCTGTTCTTCACCTGGTCCACGAAGACATCGGCCGGCTTGAAGGACGGGATGTCGTGGGCCGGAATGATGATCGTGGTGTTCTGCGCAAGTAGACGACCGGTCTTCTGTGCGCGGTGCTTGCGCATGAAGCTGCCGAAGCCGCGCAAATGCACGTCCTCGCCCGCTGTCAGGTTGTTCTTCACCTCTTCCATGAAGGCTTCGATCGTATGCAGCACGATGCCGCGTTCAATGCCCGTGCGCTTGCTGATGTTCGCTACCAGTTCCGCCTTCGTCATGGACTTGCTCCGTTATTTGGGGGCGCGAATATAGCCGTATCGCACGTTCAGGCAACGATCTTTGGCCCTGTATGTCAAGAACTTCCTCTGAACGACCTGAGCGCCGCACAAAGAAGGCCGCCAAGGATCGGTTCACCCGCTCACTGTTACCGTGGTACGAGGCCAATAAACGGCCGCTTCCGTGGCGGTCCAGCAAGGACCCCTACAAGGTGTGGCTGAGTGAGGTGATCCTTCAGCAGACCCGCGTTGAGCAGGGCAGGGCCTACTGGGAACGGTTCGTGGGAACCTGGCCGACCGTGCGGGAACTTGCCGCCGCCACCGAGGATGAGGTGCTGAAAGCCTGGCAAGGCCTGGGCTACTATGGCCGAGCCCGCAACCTCCGGCGAACCGCGCAGGAAGTGATCGCGCGCTACAACGGCCGCTTCCCAGAAGACCACAGCGAGCTGATCGGCCTGAAAGGGATCGGGGACTACACAGCCTCCGCGATCAGCTCCATCTGCTTCGGGAAGCCGGATGCTGTGGTGGATGGCAATGTGTACCGTGTGCTGGCCCGTGTCTTCGGCATCGATGTGCCCATCGATAGCACCCAAGGGCGCAAGCAGTTCAAGACACTGGCGCAGGAACTGCTCGACCATGACCGCCCGGGTGATCATAACCAGGCCGTGATGGAACTGGGCGCCACCGTTTGCACGCCGAAGGTTCCCGATTGCCGCGCCTGTCCCGTGCGCGTCATGTGCATCGCCTTCGCTGAAGAACGGGTCGCTTCCCTTCCGGTGAAGGCCAAGAAGTCCATTGCACGCGATCGCTTCTTCAACTACCTCGTGATCCGCGGCGCGAAGGGGCTGCGGATGCACAAGCGAACCGGGAAGGACATCTGGCAGGGTCTATGGGAACCGCCCTTGATCGAGACCGAACGCGCATGCGACGAACGTGCACTGCTCCGCACATTGGAAAGAACACTCGGTAAAGGCTGGCGCATCGACGCGAAAAGCGAAGAGGTGCGGCATGTGCTCAGCCATCAGGTGATCCATGCGGTTTTCTGGACAGTGACCGCTCCTCCACGCTTCACCGCACCTGTGGATTGGGAATGGGCAGATGGACTACACATGAAGCGATCGGCGGTGCCGCGGCTCATCGAACGGTGGATAACACGAGCCGAGGTCTGAGGCACCCGATCCTATCTTCGTTGCCCTTTTTCCAACCATCATGAGCGGCGTCAACAAAGTGATACTGATCGGCAACCTGGGCGCCGATCCCGAGATACGGCACCTGCAGAACGGCGTGAGCGTTGCCAACTTCCGCATCGCCACCAGCGAGACTTACAAGGACCGCAACACCGGCGAGAAGCGTGAGCAGACCGAATGGCACAACATCGTCGCTTGGCGCGGGCTGGCGGAGATCACCGAGAAGTACCTGAAAAAAGGCAGCAAGGTCTACGTGGAGGGAAAGCTCCGCACGCGCAAATGGGAGAAGGACGGGATAGACCGCTACACCACGGAGATCATGGCCGATGAGATGACACTGCTCGATCGACCGACCGGTGACCGGCCTGCCCAGGCGACTGCGAGCGCACCTGCAACGGTCAGCTCTGCGGCCCCCGCGCGACAGGCCGCCGGTGAGGACCTTGACGATCTGCCGTTCTGACCCGCCCACCATCCCGCACGCAGCTTGACGTCCGATCCGTTGGTTCTCCTTGCTTTCGGAACGCTTGATCCGCTGGCCATAACGGCTATCGTGATCATCGTGGGACTGCTCATCATTTCCGCATGCATGAGCGCGAGCGAAGTGGCCTTGTTCTCCCTGAGCCCCACCCAGCTGCGCGACCTGAAGGAGCGCGGAGGTACCAGCGGCAAACGTGTGCTGGACCTGCTCGCCCGGCCACGCCGCCTTCTGGCCACCATCCTTGTGCTGAACAACCTGGCGTTGGTCGGCATCACCGTGCTTTCGACCATCGTGATGGCCAGCCTGTTCGACTTCCGGCATATGCCGGATTACCTGGCCTTCATCATCCAGGTAGTGTGCGTCACCTTCATCATGCTGCTCTTCGGGGAAGTGATCCCGAAGGTGTACGCCACGAGCCATGCCATGCGCGTGGCGCAGCTCATGAGCGGTCCGCTCGTCACCCTGCGCGTACTGGTTTCGCCCATCAACGAGGCGCTGATCCGCAGCACGGCCTTCATCGAGAAACGCTATCGCAAACGTGGCGCGCGCAACATCGGTGTGGATACGCTGGGCCACGCGCTCGAACTCACCAAGGACGCGAGCACCACCGCTGAAGAACAGCGCATCCTTCGCGGCATCGTGAAGTTCGGCGCCATCGAGACACGCGCCGTGATGCGACCCCGCACCGAAGTGGTCGCGTTCGACAAGGAACTCACCTTTTCCGAGCTGTTGGCCTCCATCAACGAAGGTGGCTTCTCACGGGTCCCGGTCTATGAGAACACGTTGGACAAGATCATCGGCGTGCTGCACATCAAGGACGTGCTACCACACCTGAACGATACCTCCTTCGATTGGCTCACCCTGCTGCGTGACCCCTACTTCATTCCGGAGAACAAGAAGTTGGACGACCTGCTGAAGGAGTTCCAGAGCAAGAAGGTGCACCTGGCCGTGGTGGTGGATGAATACGGCGGCACCAGTGGCATCATCACGCTGGAGGATGTGATCGAGGAGATCGTTGGCGACATCACTGACGAATACGACGACGAGGACCTGAACTACAGCAAGCTCGACGATCGCACCTGGATCTTCGAGGGCAAGGCACCGCTCGCCGATGTTTACCGGGTGCTGGGCCTGGAGAACAACACATCGGCAGAAGCCACCGCTGCGCGCGCCGCGTTCGAAGAAAGCAAGGGTGACAGTGGCACCTTGGGCGGCTTCATCCTTGAACTCACCGGACGCATTCCACAGAAAGGAGAACAACTCGTGCTGCGCAACTTCCTCTTCACCGTGGAAAGCGCGGACAACAAACGGGTGCGCCGCGTGAAGGTGCACGTACGCGATGAAGGCAAGCCCTGAGCGGCCCGATCCCTTCCTACTGCTTCTTGCAGGGCTTCTGCTCGTGGGCTGCACCAGTGATAGCGTTCCGAAGCCGCGTGGCTATCCCCGGCTCGATCTTCCCTCCATCTCCTACCGGCCATGGACCGGAGCATGTCCCTTCACAGCGGAAACGCCTGCGTACGCCAACATGATCGAACGTTCAAGGGACGGCGTCTTACCCTCGGATACGGTGTGCTGGACCAGCATGCGCTTCGACCAGCAACGCGCCACCGTGTTCATGACCTACCGCCGCATCGCGGATGATCTGCCGGAGCTGATCAACGATGCGCACTCCTTCAAGGACAAGCACGAGGCGAAGGCGGCACGCATCCGCACGGAGCAGGTGCTTCGCGACAGCGCCCGTGTGTTCGGTGACCTGTTCGTGGTGGAAGGCGACGCGGCCAGTCCCATGGTCTTCTACCTCACCGACAGCACCACGCATTTCCTCTACGGTTCGCTCTATTTCGATTCACGACCCAACGGCGACTCGCTCGCGCCGGTGAGCGCACGTTTGCGCGATGACATCCGGCACTTCGTCGGAACCCTCAGGTGGAAATGATCCGACCGGTCCTGTGGACGGCGTTCAGCACTGCGATCAACAGGAACAACGCACCGAGCTGGTGGGCTACTCCTAAAGCGATGTTCACCTGTGTGACGAGCGTTAGCACACCGAGCGTGAACTGAGCAAGTACGGCGAGCGCGAGCAGATGCCCGGCGTTGCCGAGCGCAGCGTTCGCGCGGAACCGATAACCGTACCCGATGCATCCGATCGCCACGAGCCAAGCCAAGTTCCGATGGATGAACTGCACGCCTTCCTTGTGCGCGATGAAGTCCATGATCGTTCCGGTATAGGCGGTGGCCTGCTCGGAAAGGAAACGACCCTGCATCAGCGGCCAGGTGTTGCATACCCGGCCTGCATCAAGCCCTGCGGTGAAAGCCCCGTATACGATCTGAACGAAAAGCAACACCAGCAACAAGCGCGACCAACGCGCCGCCGGTGAACCATCAGCAGCGAAAGCCCTGCGTTCACTACGCATATCGAACACGGTCCATATCACCAGTCCGCAAACGCTGAACGCCGCGCACAGGTGGATAGCCAGTCGGTAGTGGCTTACATCCACATTTTCCTTCAACCCGCTCGCCACCATGAACCAGCCGAGCGCGCCGACCAGGCCACCACCGATGAGCACAGCTACCGCACGTTTCATCAACCATCCCCGCAACAGGCCTTTCCGCCAGAACCAGAGGAAGGGCACGATGAAGACCACACCCATCAAGCGGCCCCAGTTGCGATGCAGCCACTCCCAGAAGAAGATGCGCTTGAACCCCGCCAGGTCCATATCCTGGTTCAAAAGCCGGTACTCGGGAATGCGTTGGTACTTGTTGAACTCCTCCTGCCATTGCGCTTCGTTCAACGGCGGCAAGGCCCCGCTCACCGGTTTCCACTCGGTGATGCTGAGGCCGCTTTCGGTGAGCCGGGTGATACCGCCGATCACTACCATGCAAGCGATCATGGCGGCACCCACGAGCAGCCAGATCATGACCGGACGATGTGTTCTGTTCACAGCGGGCGCGAAGCTATCGGACCCGCGGCCCACCGATCGTCATGGGTATGAAAAACGGACCGGCTGATACGCATCGGCCGGTCCGTCCAGAAATCTCGTGCGTTCTACAGTTGTACCAAGCGTGTGAGCAACGCGAGTATGCTGGGGATCACCACTTCGCCCAAGGCGCTGGCGTTCACCTTGCCTGTCTCCCCCGTTTCCTCCGGGCCTTTCGCTTCACCGGTGCGCACCACCTGCTTGGTGATGTCCACCGCGAGCACCTTGTACTGCCCTTCGTGCAGTGCTTGAACGGTCTTCACCATCTCTGCGTCAGATACCTGTGCAGGATCATACGTCACCACAGCGTGACTGGCTTTGCCTTCCTCGGCGGTGAAGGCGATGTCCGTATGATCGACACCTTTCAGCTTGGCCAGTGCGTCCTTGATGGCCCCGCCACACATCATCTCGCAGGTCATACCCGTGATGCTGAGATCGGCCATGGTTACCGGCTCGCCCGATGCGATGGCGACCTCCTTGGTCGTATGCGGCACCTGCACGTCGGCCGCGACCGGTACAGGGCCTTGACCGCAGGAAACCGCAAGGACGACCGTGGTGAGCAGAAGGGAACGCTTGATCATGGGAGGTGGTGTTCGTACGTGGGACGCACTGACCCTGAAAGAGGTTACAAATGTAGCCCGGGCACCTCCGGGTATCTTCGCGCGCCTCCCAAAAAACCTTCATCCTTCAATGTCCCAACGGCGACCTGACCTGTGGAATTGGGTCATTCTGCTGGTGCTCGCCTTGATCTGGGGAAGCTCGTTCATACTGATGAAACGAGGCCTCTTCCACGATGGTCACCCGGTGCTTTCCCCTTGGCAAATGGCCTGCGCCCGACTGGCCATCGCTTGGCTGGTCCTTTCTCCGCTCCTGCTCCGCTATGCACCGTTGTTCCGAGGGCATTGGCTGCCGTTGCTGGGCAGTGGCGTGCTCGGCAATGGCATTCCCGCCTTCCTGTTCGCCACCGCCCAGACCCGCATCGATTCATCACTCAGCGGCACGTTGAACAGCCTGACGCCCTTGTTCACCTTGGTGATCGGCGCGCTGTTCTTCCATGCCCGGATGCGGGCCTTCCATCTGGCCGGCATTCTTGTAGGCCTGTGCGGCGCGGCCGGGCTTATCCTCATCAGCCATGGTACGAGCGACCTGTCCTGGTCCGCCTATGCGCTGCTGCCCATCCTGGGAACGATGTGCTACGGTTGCAGCGCCAACATCGTGAAGCGGCATCTGCACATGCTGCCGGCCGCTGCTACCGCGGCCATGGCGCTAACCTGGGTTGGCCCTATCGGTTTGGCGGGCACATTCGTCACGGATCTGCCTGCCACCCTTTCCGCGGACCCCAACGGCTGGCGATCGTTGGGTTTCGTTGCCTTGCTTGCCGTGCTCAGTTCCGCACTTTCCCTTGTGTTATGGAACGCCTTGCTGAAGCGTACATCGGCCGTGTGGGCCTCCAGCGTCACCTATCTCATGCCCGTGGTCGCCATCATGTGGGGCCTGCTCGATGGCGAAGGACTTTCCGGACTTCAACTGATGATGATCGTGCTCGTCCTCAGCGGCATCTATCTGGTGAACCTGGCCGAAAGGCGGGCTTGAGCCACCCGCTTGCGAAGCTTCGTCCATCTTTGCCACGATGTACCTCGGCAAGAAAGTAGTGATCGTGCTGCCCGCCTACCGCGCGGCCCTCACCTTGGAACAGACCTATCGCGAGATCCCTTTCGACATCGTTGATGAGGTGGTGCTCGTGGATGACAAAAGCCCGGACAACACCGTGGACGTAGCCCGCAAGCTCGGTCTGAAGCACATCGTGGAGCACCAGAAGAACCGAGGATACGGCGGCAACCAGAAGAGCTGTTACGACAAGGCGAAGGAACTGGGCGCTGATATCGTGGTGATGCTCCATCCCGACTACCAGTACACGCCGAAGCTGCTCACCAGTATGATCGCGCTCATCGGTAATGATGTGTACCCGGTCGTGTTCGGTTCGCGCATCCTGGGCATGGGGGCGCGCAAAGGCGGCATGCCCTTGTACAAGTACATCTTCAACCGCATGCTCACCTTCGGCCAGAACCTGTTGATGGGCCAGAAGCTGAGCGAGTACCACACAGGCTATCGCGCGTTCCACCGCAAGGTGCTTGACGCCTGCCCCTACCACACGTGCTCGGATGATTTCGTGTTCGACAACCAGATGATCGCGCAGATCTTCTGGAACGACTTCGAGATCGCGGAGATCACCTGCCCGACGAAGTACTTCGAAGAGGCGAGCTCCATCAACTTCAGCCGCAGTGTCACTTACGGGCTTGGCGTCGTGGTCACCAGCTGGCGCTATTTCCTCGCGCGCACAGGGATCGTGAAGTGGAAGCTGCTCACGGGTTAGCGGCTACTTTTGGTCGTTGCTCGCCTGGCCATGAGAGCCGTCCGCACTGAACTGCTCATCGTCCTGCTCGGGCTCCTGCTGTTCGTTCCGGGTCTGGGTGCCGTTCACCTGTTCGATTGGGACGAGATCAACTTCGCTGAGATCGCGCGCGAGATGATCGTGACGGGCGACTACGTGCGCCCGCAGATCGACTTCCAACCCTTCTGGGAGAAACCGCCGCTCTTCATGTGGTTGCAGGCGGTGAGCATGAAAGTGTTCGGCGTAGGCGAGTTCGCGGCCCGACTTCCGAACGCGCTATGCGGTGTGATCACGCTCATGCTGCTGTTCCGCATCGGCACCCGGTTGCGCGATCGTGTGTTCGGCTCGCTATGGGTGCTGGCCTATCTCGGCTCCATCCTGCCGCACCTCTATTTCCGCAGCGGCATCATCGATCCCTGGTTCAATCTGTTCATCTTCCTGGCGATGCACGCGTTCATCCTGCTCGGTTGGGGTGGACCGAACAGACCGAAAAGTCCGCCGGACGCAGGTGCGCGGAAGTACGCTGTGCTCGCCGGACTTTTCCTCGGTCTCGCCATCCTGACGAAAGGCCCCGTGGCACCGCTGGTCATCGGACTAACCGCGGCCGTCTACTGGGCCTTGCATCGGTTCCGGCCGTTCGTGAGCGTTCCCAAGCTTCTGCTCCTGCTGGCGGTGATGGCCGTGGTCGCCTTCCTCTGGTTCGGTATGGACTGGTTGGTCAACGGCTCGTGGTTCCTGGCCACGTTCGTGAAGTACCAGTACCGCTTGTTCAGCACGCCGGATGCGGGCCATGGCGGCTTCCTCGGCTATCACTTCGTGGTGCTGCTGTTCGGCTGCTTCCCCGCATCACTGTTCACCGTACATGAACTGATCGCACCATCGCGTGACACTGCCCAAGACAATGACTATCGCCGGTGGATGGTCCTTCTGTTCTGGGTCGTCCTCGGTCTCTTCAGCATCGTCCAGAGCAAGATCGTGCACTACAGCAGCCTATGCTACTTCCCCCTCACCTACCTGGCAGCGCGCAAGCTCGAGCAGCTCTGGAAAGGCGAACTTATCCCGCCCATGTGGCTGCGACTTTCACTCGGTGCCATCGGTTCAGCCGTGGCGGTCCTGTTCATCACCATGCCCTTCGTAGGCATGCACATCGAACTCCTGAAGCCCTTGATCGAGGATCCCTTCGGACAAGCGAACCTTGATGCGGATGTGCATTGGACGGGCATCGAAGCGATCGCCGGACTCTGGCTGGCCGTGGTGATGTTCTTCTGTCATCGCTTCTTCGCTCGCGGTGACATGCATCGTGGTCTTCCCGCCTTGTTCGGAGGAACCACGCTCTTCATCACCATCACGTTGTTCTTCTTCATCAACAACATCGAGGGCTATTCACAGCGTGCCGCGATCGAGTTCATGGAAAAGCGCCAGAGCGAACATTGCTACGTGCGCACCTACGGATACCGCAGTTATGCGCATCTCTTCTACTCGCGCGAAGAACCCATCACCGATCCTCGTGCTTATGACGACGACTGGCTCATCAAAGGCGCCATCGATCGTCCAGTGTACCTCTCCGCGAAGATCAACCATGCGCAAGAAGTGGAAGCGCTCGGCACCTTCAAGGAGCTTTACCGCAGGAACGGTTTCGTGTTCTATCGCAGGGATCCCTGAACCGCAGCATTTCCCAGTACGCATGTCCGTCCACGATCTGTCCTTCATCCTGAACCACCTTGGTGAGGAACGCGCTGAAGGTCATGGCGCGGTGGTTCCACCCATCGCGCAGAGCAGCAACTTCGCCTACCCGACGGTTGCCGCACTTCGTGAAGCGTTCGCTCACGAGGAAGAGGTGCCGGTCTATACGCGCGGTGCGAACCCTACGCTGGCCATCGCCCGAAAGAAGATCGCGGCGCTGGAACACACCGAGGACGCTTTGCTCTTCAGCAGTGGAAGCGCAGCGATCGCTGCCGGCATTCTGAGCTGCGTGAAGGCAGGCGATCATGTCGTCTGTGTGCGCGATCCTTACAACTGGACTCGCCGCATGCTCAGCGAACTTCTCGCGCGTTTCAATGTGGGCACCACCTACGTTGACGGACGGGACCCGGCCAACTTCGAGCGCGCCTGCCGACAGGACACGACATTGATCGTTACTGAAAGTCCGAGCTCGCTCACGTTCGAACTGCAGGATCTGACAGCGGTCGCTTCCATCGCCCGCGAACGGGGCATCACCACGCTCTGCGATAACAGCTACAGTGGACCGCTGTTCCAGAACCCGGCCAACATGGGCATCGACCTGGTCGCGCACAGCGCCACGAAATACCTGAACGGCCACAGCGATGTGGTGTGCGGTGTTCTGGCGGGCAGCCACGAGCGCATCGCACGCGTGATGCGCCAGGAGTTCATGACCATCGGTGCCGTCCCTTCACCGCACGACGCATGGCTGCTGCTGCGCGGCTTGCGCACGTTGGAGCTGCGCATGGAACGCAGCGCTTCTTCAGCGGAGAGGATCGCCCGTTATCTGGAGAAGCACCCGAATGTGAAGAGCGTGCACTGGCCGTTCCTTGCATCGCACCCACAACACGCACTGGCCAAGCGGCAGATGGGACGTTGTGCGGGACTCATGAGCGTGCGATTGAACGCTCCCGATGTTCCCTCGGTAGAGCACTTCTGCAATGGCCTGGAGCGCTTTCTCATGGCTGTGAGCTGGGGTGGGCACGAAAGCCTGGCGCTGCCGTTGTGCGCATTGGGTCGACCGCAACGACCATCCGACGCGCTGCCTTGGGATATGGTCAGGCTCTATATCGGACTGGAGGATCCCGACACCCTGATAGCGGACCTCGACGCGGCGCTTGCTCGGATATGAACGCCAAGCGCCCCACCTCTTCAGGTGGAGCGCTGTGCCGTACCACTGAAGTTCGCCGGTCAGAAGTTCGCTCGGAGACTGGCGACCAGGTTCCTGCCGGGTGCACTGACACCGCTGGCGTACACCCGATAGAAGTCATCCGTGAGGTTCTCGACCCCCACTTGCAACGAGACGTTCTTCGTGAAGGCGTAAGAGCCGCGCAGGTTCATCGTGGCCCATGCCGGAACCCCTTCCGGTGTGGTGTACTGCAGGTTGTCCTCGCTTCCGTCGGCCTGGTTGATATCACGTAGTCGCTTCCAGCCATTGAAGACCACATAAGCTTCCATGCGGAACTTGTTGGCCTGATACTCCAATCCACCACGGCCGTAAACCGGAGGAACGTGGTCCAACGGGTAGTCCGTGCTGTCGGTACGGATGCGACCGTACGTGCAGGTAACACTGCAACGGAGCGTGAAGCGGTCACTTACATGATCGATCATCTGTGCACTGAAACCGTACAGGTAGGCCTCACGCTTGTTGGTAAGAGCCGTAACCGTGTAGGGAACCGAATCGAGGACCAACGTACCGGAACCGTTCACGTTGAACGCGCCCACGGTGAGCGCATTGTTGTACAAGGTGTAGAATCCGTTCAGGTCGAACGTGGTGCGCTTCTCCACCGTTTTGCTGATAGCGACTTCGAAGTTGGTGGTGGTCTCCGGGCGTAGATCGGTGTTCGGAACGATGATCACGTTGCCAGCGGCTTCGAACACCTTGCCCATGTCGTCCACATTGGGCGCTCGGAAACCGGAGCTTGTCAGCAGACTGAACCGCCAGTCATGCCCGGGCATGTACATCAGGCCAGCGCGCCAGGTGAGCGCGGAGCTGTTCTGCTTGTAGGTGCCGTTGAGATACTGGAACGCATCCGCATCTGCGAAGGTGCTCTTCAGGTCGACATGGGTGAAGCGCAGGCCTTCGCTTATCACGACCTTGTCAGAGAGTTCCTCGGTACGGCTCACATATGCTGCGATGGAGGACATCGTGCTGCCACCACCCGGATAGCGCGTGGTACGATAGGTCCGCTCGCCGGTCGTTATGTCCTCCCGGAACGCCTTGCTCTCCACGTTGTTGTTGGTGTACTCCACGCCATAACGGTATTCGTTCTTACCCACCTTCTTCTCCAGGTCCGCGTTGAAGGCGACCACGCCCACTTTCTCCTCGTTCACACCCAGTCGGCTCGCGTTCCAGCCCCGACTGTTCCTGCTCTGATCGATGCTTTGATAGCTCGGCGTGAAGCGGGCCTTGTCGAAGATGCCGGCGGTGCGGGTCAGCTCCATTGTGTAAGCGGCCAGCAACCGGTTCTGCGGACCGTAGTACCATTCGCTGTTACCGGGCACGATGTTCCCGTCAACATCCCTGCTGAACAAGGACGTGCGATCGTAGCGGGGTACATCGGACGAAGTGCTGTACTGCACGTTCAACTGGTGCACCATGTTCTCACCTGTCCTGATCCGCAACTTCTCCATCAGGTCCAGCTGATCATAGGCGGTGCCGTACTGCACGTTCGGATCCTTGGGTGCGAGCACGGTATCCACATCGTTGATGCGATCGATGCGGTACTGGGTGAGGCCCACATCGCCCCAGTCGGATGCGCGGGTGCTGCCCTGCCGCAAGTCACTGAACTGGCTGCGGGTGATGCTCGTGTAGCTGGCTATCCTCTCCGCACGCAATTCGAACCCGACATGGCCGGTGATCTCTTCCGCTGCGCTGCCGTAACGTGTGTAGGCATCCGCCACCACGCCTTTGCCACCGGCGATCCTGAACTTCGGAGTGCGGGTGATCAGGTGGATGGTGCCGCCGAGCGCATCACTGCCGTAGGCCACCGAGTTGGGTCCGCTTACGACCTCGACCCGTTCCAGCATGCTCTGGTCCACGGTGATGATGTCCTGCAAGTGACCCGCACGATAGATGGCGTTGTTCATGCGCACACCGTCAACCACGAGCAGGATGCGATTGGCCTCGAACCCTCGGATCATGGGGCTTCCGCCACCCAACTGGCTTTTCTGCACGAAGACGGTCCCGGTATTCTGTAGGAGTTCCGCTGTGGTGGGTTGGTCCATCAGACGGATGTCGCGCGCTTTGATCACGTCGATGCGCTCAGGAACATCGCTCCGCTTCTCTTCGAAACGGCTGGCGCTCACCACCACTTCGCTCAGCGCATTGGAACGGTAGGCCATGGTCAATTCGCCACCGCCGGCCAAAACCGTCCAGGTCATTGAGCGTTCCTGGTAGGAAACGTGCGCTATGCGGATGGAACCACAGTCCTTCAAGGGTGCCACATCGGCCACGCCGTTCGCATCGGTCTTAACATCGGTGCGACTTCCCTCGCAGGTGATGATCGCCCCGGCGATGGGTTCGCGCGTCACTTGGTCGCGCAAGGTGATGGTCTGTGCTTGAAGGCCGGTCGTGAGTGCCCAAGCGCCCGCCATCAGGGCGAGTGTCCTGTTCAACATGTATCAGGATTGAATATGATCAGGAGCGAATGCGCTCATCCCGCACCGATAGGCGCGTTGACGGGCGGACTTCCCCGCTCCATTGGAAGGGAACGCCTGAAGGATCAAGCCTTCCGGGGCGGCCCCGGCTCTATGGAACCCAAGGTGCGTCCTTCCGCGATGGAACGATGCGGAAATTGACGGAGCTGTCCCGAGATCGCGATGGTCTTCTCCACCGGTCCTTCATGAAAGCCAGCCCAAGCCGTTATCAACATACGCCGCTGACTGCCCCCCTGATCATCCTGATCCTGCGCCCGTTGAACGGAACTGTCCAGATCGGCCAAGAGTTCGGTCTCCTCATCATCCCTGATCGCATGGATGGTCACAGTGCCCGCAGCGCGCGTGGTACGTACGATATCGTAGATGCGGTCGGCCACGCGAACCTCCCTTCCCTGGTCCTCGAACCGCAGCAGGGCATACTCCCTCGTGGAGAAGCGGAGCATCACCAGCTCGGAAGGATCCACCCCACGAAGAATGGACCACTTCATCGCCGATCGGATGGCGCGCCGTTCCAGTTCGAACGACGGCCAGATGCTCAATTGCAGACCCATCGCTACCAAAAAGGCCGATATGCCGGCACCTAGCCCGATACCTCTTAGCGAACAGCGCTTCTGGCGCATCGCGCGGAACATGCCGAAACCTACTACTTCTTGCGATAGAACACCCTGATGGGCACGCCGTGGAAGTTGAAATGCTCCCGCAGTTTGTTCTCCAAGAAACGGGTATAGCTGTCCTTCACGTACTGCGGCAGGTTGGTGAAGAACGCGAACGCAGGGACCGCGCCGGGCAGCTGAGTGACATACTTGATGCTGACACTCTTGCTCTTGTACATCGGGGGAGGCAGCCGTTCGATCTCCGGCAGCATCACATCGTTCAACTTGCGTGTGGCGATACGCTGCTTGCGCGCCTCGAACACCTTCATGGCGAGTTCCATCGCTCGGTGGATCCGCTGCTTCTCGGTGACGCTGGTGAACACGATCGGTAGATCGGTGAACGGTGCCGTGCGTTTGCGGATCTCCTCCTCGTACTTCTTCGCGGCATTCGTGTCCTTCTCCAGCAGGTCCCACTTGTTCACCACGATCACCACTCCTTTGCCGTTGCGTTCGATCATGCTGAATATGTGCAACGACTGGTGGTCCATTCCGTCCTGCGCATCGATCAACAAGAGGCACACATCGCTCTCCTCGATGGAGCGAACGCTGCGCAGCACACTGTAGAACTCGATGTCCTCGTCCACTTTTGTCTTCTTCCGGATACCGGCCGTATCCAGCAGCCAGGCATTGAAGCCGAACGCGTTGAACTTCGTGTTCACCGTGTCGCGCGTGGTGCCGGCGATCGGTGTGACGATGTTCCGGTCCTGTCCCAGCAGCGCGTTCACCAATGAGCTCTTGCCCACGTTGGGTTTGCCCACGATCGCGAAGCGCGGCAGTTCATCCGTTATCTCGTCCGTGGGTTTCTTGAACCCTCCGACCAGCAGATCAAGAAGGTCACCGGTACCCGCACCGCTCTGTGCGCTGATGCGGTGCACTTCTCCCAGGCCCAAGGCATAGAATTCCGCTGCGTCGCCATCCTTATCGTGCGTGTCCACCTTATTGGCCACCAGCAGCACGGGTTTGCTCGACTTGCGCAACAAACGGGCGATCGCTTCATCCATGTGCGAAATGCCTGTGCGCACATCCACCAGGAACAGGATGCTGTCCGCCTCCTCGACCGCCAGCGCTACTTGTTTGCGGATCTCGGCCTCGAATATGTCATCGCTACCTTGCACGTATCCTCCCGTGTCGATCACACTGAAGAAGTGACCGTTCCATTCCGCCTGACCGTAATGCCGGTCACGCGTGGTGCCCGCAGTGGGGTCGGTGATGGCTTCCCTGCGCTCCACCAGGCGGTTGAAAAGGGTGCTCTTCCCCACGTTCGGGCGGCCTACGATGGCGACGATGTTGCTCATGTTCAGTATCCGTATCGCTTCAGCTTGCGCTCATCCTCGCGCCAATCCGGGTCCACCTTCACACGAAGATCGAGGAACACCTTCGTGCCGCAGAACTTCTCGATGGCCTTGCGCGCTTCCGTGCCGAGCTGCCGCAACGCTCCACCTCCACGACCGATCACGATGCCCTTCTGACTTTCACGCATCACGATCACATCGGCCTGGATCCTCACCAGTTCCTCGCCTTCCTCGTAGCTGTTCACTACCACCTGCGTGCTGTACGGGATCTCTTGCTTGTACAGCGAGAGCACCTTTTCACGGATCATCTCACTGGTGAAGAAGCGAAGGTCCCGGTCGCTCATGTCCTCCTTCGGAAAGTAGGGCGGATGCTCAGGCAGCAGCTCGATCAGTCGTTCCCGCAGTGCTTCCACGTTGAAGCCGTGCAATGCGGAAATGGGCACCACCTTGGCTTTCGGAAAGACGTGCTCCCAGGCTTCGAGTGCTTGCACCAGTTCAGCATCGGAACCGGTATCCATCTTGTTCACGAGCACGAAAAGCGGACCGCTGAAACGCTCGGCGCGCTTCACCACCGCTTCGGCCTTTTCCGGCTTCTCCCCCAGCTCGACGAGCACGATGAGGATGTCGGCATCCTGGAGCGCTTCATCCACCGCCTTCATCATGTTCTTATGCAGCGGGTACTGCGGGTCAAGAATGCCTGGGGTGTCCGAGAGGATCAACTGATGGCTCTCACCGTTCAGGATGCCCAGAATACGATGGCGGGTGGTCTGCGCCTTCGGGTTCACGATCACCAACTTCTCACCCAGCAAAGCATTGAGCAACGTGCTCTTGCCCACGTTGGGGTGCCCGATGATGTTGACGTATCCCGCTTTGTGCGTCATGACCTCTGCAAAGCAAAGAACCCGGCTTTCACCGGGTTCTCTTCGTAGCGGGGGTAGGACTCGAACCTACGGCCTTCGGGTTATGAGCCCGACGAGCTACCATCTGCTCCACCCCGCAGTTTGGGCCGCGAATATAGCACGGTAACGATGCGCCTGACGTTTCAACCGGCAAGTTCCTGATCCAAGGCCTCCAGATCACTGCCCGCTTGTTCCCACTCACGCATGCACGCATCAATGGAACTCGCGAGTTCTCCAAGCCGGGTATAGGCTTCGGATGAACGCTCCGTGTCCAGTTCCCCCTTGCTGAGGCGCTCCTGTAGGTCCTTCTGCTCCGCTTCCAGCTCCGCCAACCGTTGCTCGCAGCGCACCACCTGGTTCTTCAACCGACGCTGCTCCTTCTCCTGCTCTTTGCGCGACTGCCGGTCATCCTTCGGCGCGGACTTGGCGGGTGCCTGCGGCTTCTGAGCCACGAGGCGCGAGGTCTCGTTCATCGTAACCGCCTTATTGCGCTCGATGAACTCGAGGATGTCCATGTGATGATCGCGCAGACGCCCATCCTTCACCTCCAACAAGCGGTTCGTCAGGCCATGCAGGAAATCCCGGTCGTGGCTCACGATCATGAAGGTCCCGTCGTAATCCTTCAACGCGCTCTTGAGCACGTCCTTGCTCTGGATGTCCAGGTGGTGAGTAGGCTCGTCGAGGAGCACGAAGTTGAGCGGGCGCAGCAACATGCAGCACAAGGCCACACGAGCGCGTTCACCACCGCTCAGCACCTTCACCTTCTTGTCGATATCATCCCCACTGAACAGGAATGCGCCCAGCATACCTCGCACCTTGGGACGGTTATCGTCGCTGGCTGCCGCCTCCGCTGTCTCGAATATGGTAAGCGATGGGTCCAGGCGGTCCGGCATGTCCTGCGCGTAGTAGCCGATGGTGACCTGATGACCGAGCTTCACCTCGCCTTCATAGGTCTCCTCTCCGACGAGCATGCGCATCACGGTGCTCTTTCCCGTTCCGTTGGCTCCCACCAATGCCACCGCCTCGCCGCGTGCCAGTGTGAGCTCACCATCCGTAAGGATCACGCGTTCGCCATAGCTCTTCTTCGCGCCATGCATCTCCAGCACCAGCTTGCCGCTGTGCGGGGCCGGCGGGAATTTCACGATCATGGAGCGGAAGGCATCGTCCTCTACCACCACGCGGTCGAGCTTCTCCAGCTTTGTGATCAGGCTCTGTGCGAAGGCCGCCTTGTCCTTCTTCGCACGGAACTTGTTGATCAACTCCTGCGTGTGCTCGATGTACTTCTGTTGCTCCTCGTAGGCCTTCTGTTGACGGGCCTTCTCCTCTTTGCGCAGCTCGACGAACTGCGACCACGCCACTTTCCGATCGACCAGGCGCCCACCGCCCACTTCGATCGTGCGCTTCGTGAGGCGATCAAGGAAGGTCTTATCGTGGCTGATGAGGACCAGGGCTGCCGGGTAGGTCATCAGCAGGTCCTCCAGCCATTGGATCGCAGGAAGGTCCAGGTGGTTCGTCGGCTCGTCCAGTAGCAACAGGTCAGGGCTCATGAGCAGGATGCGGCACAGTTCCGCGCGCATCCGCCAACCACCGCTCAGTTCCATCAGCGGGCGGTCCATGTCAGCCTCGCTGTAGCCGATGCCGCGCAGGGTCTCCTCCACTTGCTTGTCATGATCGCCTGCACCGAGATGATTGAGGCGTTCGTGCGCGTGGGCCAGTTCCTCAGCAAGCGCCATCATCTTGTTCTCATCGTCGAGGGAGGCGTTCAGCTCCGTCTCGATCCCGGCGATGCGCGACGTCAGCCACTCCGCCTCCTTGAACGCGCTCATCGCGATCTGTCGTGGGCTGAGCGACAGGTCGTGCTTCATGGTCTGCGGCAGGTACCCGACCGTGAGGTCACGCGGCTTATCGATGCTGCCACTGTCCGGCTTGTCCTCACCGGCGAGCATTTTCAGCAGCGTGCTTTTGCCGGCCCCGTTGCGGCCGACCAGCCCGATGCGGTCCTCCTTGCCGATGAAGAAGGACACCTCATCGAACATGGGACGCTCTCCGAAATGCAGGCTGAGGTTGCTGACGTTGATCACCGGTGTTCAGAAAAGGGCCGCGAAAATAACGAAGCCCCGCAGGGCGGGGCTTCGTTCAAGTGTCTTGCTCTGATCAGAAGTTCCAGAGGTCGTGCTCGAACTCGAACAACTTCTGCTTGATCTCCTCGCCTTCCAGCACACCGTTGATGCCGGTCTTGTACTCGGCGATGTTCCGATTGTACACGTTGCTCTCCTTGATGATGCTGCTATTGAACTGGCGGGTCCAGAACACATGATCGAACGAACGGCGCTCCGCATCGTTCTCCCGGTTGAACACCTCCCAGTTCACGAGCACGTAGCGCAGTTCGGGGAAATACAACCAGAAAAGCGGCTCATAACCACGGATGTCACCATCAGGCCCTTTGTTGGCCTTCATCGGTGCGATACCGATGATGCGAACATCCATCACCGAGCGCTGCTTGTCGAAGATCCAGTCCTCCTTGATCCGATAGCGACGGATGTCCTCGCTGTTGGTCTCGATCTGCTGGATGATCTGCTCCATCTCACCGTTCAGGTTCTCACGCATGGACGTATCCGTGCGGCTGAGCTTGTCCTTGATCTGCTGCGAGAGCAGCGGCTTGAGGAACTCATCATCCCAGCCATCAGCACCCGGGTCGTAAGCGGTGATGGAGCCGTCCTCCATCAACCCCTGCTTGATCACATCGAACAGGCTCTTGCGATCGTTGATGGGCGAGGTGGGGTAATACAGCGGGTGGTTGATCTTCTCGGTGAGATCGATGTCTCGCCACACGCGGTGGTACCACATCACGTCCGCCTCGCGGATGTGCGGGTAAGGGACCACACGCTGCGTTTTCGTGTGCTCCTTGATGTAGGCACCATCCAGTACGGTCTGGCCTACCGATGGAACCGTTGCGGCCAGGCCCAAAGCGATCGCTGCGCCCTGGAGGATGTGCTTGCTGTTCTTCATCGGTCGTTCGTTTCAGTGTTATCAGATCACCTTGAAGGCGAGGTTACCGATGGAACGGACCGTTCCGCCGGGACCGCGAGCCTTCACGTTCTCGATGTAGACCTTCTGGCCGGTCTTCACTTTCTCGATCATCTGCCGCACCACGTCATTCACCGCTGCGCCTTTCACGGTCTCGGTCTTGGCCGTACCAGAGAGAATGGCGGTGAAATCGTATTGGATCACTTCGAACTTCAGGTCGAACTCGAAGTTCTCCATCTTGGCCAGCACACCTGCGGAGGCCGTAAGGGCGCTCTTGGGAATGGTCTGGTCAGCGATGCTCTTTCCACCGAAGTACGGTACCGGGTTCGGTACGTTCTTCACGCGGAACTTCATTCCTGGGATGGACTTCTTGGTGCCATCGGGGTTCGTGACCGTCGCGCCTATCGTCGCTTCGTTCTCCTTGCCCGGCTTCATGATGTAGCCATCGCTGGACTTGGACAAGGAACCGTTCGTAACGCTGGGCTGGATGTCCTTCGAACTGTAACCCGACACGCTGATGTTCACCGGATTGTCCACATCACGATAGAACACGTTCATCTTGGTGGGGCTCACCACCAGGTTCGGCGCGGCTACTTCGTAGGTCGTCTCGAACGGCTGGATCTGCTCTTCGCCACCTACAGGCTTGAACTTGATGATGCCCTTCACCGTCTTCACACCAGCGCCCGAGGCGCCTTGTTCCAGCTTGGCCATGGCACCTTCCATAGGAAGCTTGACGGCCTCACCAACGATCTTCGGTGGTTTGGAAAGCGTATCAACCGTAGCACCTGGCCCACAGATGTAGACCTCCGGCGCGTTCTGGTTGTCGTAAGCACCCAAGAAAATGTCAGCGCGGTAGGTGCTTCCCACCGTCACGTAACTGCTCTGAGGTTTCACGATAGCGGCCAGCGTGTTGAACTTGAAGGTCTTGGATTCAACGTTGCCGAGCATCCAGTTCACGCTCTCGTTCTCCGCATTGCGCACGTCCGCTTGGATCTTGCTCAGGATGGTGATACCAGCCGCCAAGGGCACGTGGAAGAAGTTCTTCACCTCCCACTCCACTTCAACCCCGCTGCTACCGGCCTCGCGCTCCTTCTCCAGACTGAACATGTGCTCCACGTTCGCTACCAGGGTCGGGTTCGGGTTCTTCGGGTCGCTCGCGAACTTCTTGATCAGGTCGCGGAACGCTCCAAGTTTGCGCTTCAGGTCCAGACCGGTGTGCTCACCATCCTTCGGGTTGGTCTCTTCCGCACCGATCATCTGGTGGGTGATGCCGTCCTGATTGTCCTTCGCATTGACGTACTTGAGGTTCAGAATGGTATCGTTCGCATAGATCTTGTCCATCGGCAGGTGCTCGGTCGCCTCGATCGACTTCGCTTTGCACATATCGATGTACGTGATCAGCTCGCTGGCCAGCTTCTGTACCTGCTGCGCATTGTTGTAAGCCGCACCGTACTTGGTCTGGTTCTCCTGAGCGTACTGCGCGAACTGCTTGTACGTACCTTCCACTTTCTCCTTCAACGTGCCCTTCGTGGTCTCAAGGCCGTTGTTCACCGTGACGAAGCTGTCAAGGATCTCCTTTGATACGTTCAGCGCGAGCAGCGCCGTCAGCACCAGGTACATCATGTTGATCATCTTCTGTCGCGGGGACAGCTTTCCGCCTGCCATGGTATGGTCGTTCGGGGATTAGGGTCTGGTTCCTTCTTCCTTCTTCGCTATCAAGCGCGCATGGCGGACAGCATGTTGCCGTACACCGTGTTCAGCTTGCTCAGGTTGTCGCTCAACACGGAGATGTTCTCCTTGTAGCGCTTGGTGTCCTCCACGCTGTTCTGCAGGTGGGTAAGCATCTCGGCCATGCCAGTGAACATCTGGTTGGCGGCCTCGAGCTTCTCGCGGCTGCTGCGCAGTTGGATCTCGTACATCTCGTTCAGATCGCTCAGGTTCTTGCCCATGCGCGCCAGGCTCTCGCCCGCGCTGCGGCCAGCATCCACGTTCTGCGTAAGGCCAACGAGGCTTTCGCTCGCCTTCTCGTAGCTGTCGCTCAACGCGGAAACACGCTGGGAAGCCCCCTTGAGGCTGCTCGCGTATTCGTTGGTAGCCGCTGCAGCGCCCGTGATCTCGGACATCTGCTTGGCCTGATCGCTCAGGCTGCGCATGCCGTCACCCAGGCTCGCGATGAGTTCGGGTTCGATCTTGGCGCTCTCGAGCATGTCATCGAGTTGCTCGGTGATCGAACGCTGATCCTCCTTCTTGAAATCGTCACCCTCGGCGCGCTCGCCGGTGGCCAGTTCAGGATAGACAAGGCTCCAATCCGGATCCTCGTGCGGGGGTTCGAACGCGGAGAAGATGAAGATGATGGCTTCCGTGCTCAAGCCGACGATCAGGAAGAAACCCGCGAAGTTCCAGTGCTGGATCTTGAAGAGGGCTCCTATGATCACGACCGCTGCACCGATTCCGTACAATTTGGCCATGAAGTTCTTCCACGCTTTGCTGCCGGGTCTCATCGTTGTGCCTTGCTTTTGAGGTTGTCTTTGAAGAGTTGGGGGGAACGGGATGCGGTCGCTCTATGCGTAACGCACTGTTTTCTTGATCGGTCTACAGGTCTTCAGCGTTCACGGCTTTTCCGCGACCCAGATAGGTCAGCACGGAACGGAAGCCGATATAGCACTTCGCGGTGTCCTGGTATTCGAAGCAGCGGGTCCCTGTCTGCAGGTACAAGCCCACATCCTTGAAGGAGCCGCCACGGATCACCTTGCGCTTGGCCGAGGGAGGTTCGTTCGCAAGCGCATCGTAGCTGTATTCCGGGTTGAGGTCGTGATCGAAGTCGTACACGCTCTCATCGAACGCGGTGCTGGTCCACTCGGCCACGTTACCGGCCATGTTGTAGAGGCCGTAATCATTGGCGCTGTAGCTGTCCACAGGCACCGTATGGAAGCCACCGTCATCGGTGTAATTGCCATGCAGCGGCTTGAAGTTGCCGAGGAAGCAACCCTGGCGGTTACGGATGTATGGACCACCCCAAGGGTAGGGAGATAGATCCAGGCCACCACGGGAAGCATATTCCCACTCGGCCTCCGTGGGCAGGCGGAAATCGTTGATGAAGGGTTCGCCCTCGCCGTACAGCCAAGCGTTCATCATGTTCTGCGTACGCCACACGTTGAACGCGTTGCATTGCTGCCAGGTAACGCCCACGACCGGATAGTCATCGTAAGCCGGATGCCAGAAGTAGTTCTTCGTCATCGGCTCGTTGTAGGAGTAAGTGAAATCATGCACCCAGCTCAAGGTGTCCGGGTAAACATTGATCACCTCCTTGATGATGAACTTGCTACGATCACTGTGTCCTTTGATCGCGTTGTTCTGGCCTTTCGTGTTGGTGTAGCTCAGGTCCAGGTCGCGGGTGCTCTTGCGGGCCGCCTCTTTCAGGTCGATCCAGTAGTATTCGAACATGAGCTTGCGCGTGTCGATCTCCTTGCGGCGGTAGAAACGCTCGCTGCTCTGGTAGAACATGTCCTCCAAGGCTTCACGCGTCTCCTCATCCTCAGGATCGATCTTGTAATCCCAGTTGATGATCGGGGGATCGATCTCCTCACCGAACTCATCCTCCGTGATCACGTGCTCGCCGATATCCGCATCGCCCAGCAAACGCTTGGCGATCGAATCGCGCACGTACTCCACGAACTGACGGTATTCGTTGTTGCTGATCTCCGTCTGGTCCATGTAGAAGGCTTGGACGGAAACCGTCTTGGACTTGGCGACCTGCGCGTACGGCGCATCCTGGTCACTTGGGCCCATGACATAGGATCCCATCGGAATGAAGTTCATTCCATACGGGTCGACCTGATACCAGGACGGCCTGTTCTGGGCACCTACCAGCTGCCCTTGACCACCTTGGCCACAGCTCGCCAGCAAGCCAATGGCGCACAGGTATACAACGGGACGTAGTTCCATGGTCTTCCTTTTTTGCCGTTCCGTCTCAGGTCCTTGCAGGGTCCTGGTCCTCGGGGCCGGGTAAGCGGACACTCTCAGACAAGACATGCAACGGCGTTCGGGTTCCTTTTGTTACTCGTGGTTACAAGAAGCGCGGGTGTCCGTAGATCTCGATCACCTTCGGCTTCACGATCTTGAAGCAGTAGTTGAGCATGATCTCGTGGCTTCCGCTGCTGTAGTTCTTCAGCTGGGACGTCGTCACGTCATAGCTGTAGCCCAATCGCAACATGTTGGTCTTCTCCTTGCCCAAGGCGGTCTGGTAACCGATGATGGGCGCGATCGCATCCTCCGTCCTGTAGCTCACCCCCAACCACACCATCTTGTCATAGACGAACAAGGCACTCAGGTCCAACTGTGTCGAGGTCCCATCGCTCTTCACCAAGGTGCTCGGCTGAACGGAGAACTTGGGATTGCTCAATTGCCAATCGTAGCCGGCCTGCAGGTAATAGTGGCGGCGGTTCTGGATGCTCACGTTGGTCAACTGCGTCTCCGGGATCTGTGTACTGGAGATACCCGCCCAGAGCTTGGGGGTCATGAAGTAAACGCCTGCTCCAAGGTCGAAGCCCGAGGCGCTGGTGCCGTTATCGGGGATCGCATCGTCATCGGTCACGGGATCAACGGCGATCCATTGGTTGCCGAGCGTGCGGCTGCTGAGGCCAGCGTAAATGCCTACACCAAGCACGTTGGTGCCGCCTCCCGGATGGAAGTGATAAGCGTACTGGAGCCGAGCGATCGTGTTGTTCTGCTGACCGAGCTTATCGAAGTAGACCGACAGCCCGATACCACTATTGATCTTGGCCAAGGGCGCTTGCACGTTGATCAATCCTGTCTTCGGCGCACCGTCGAAACCGCTCCACTGCTGGCGCAGCAACGCCCCGATACAGATGTTGCCGCTGGTACCCGCAACGCCCGGGTTCACCGACAAGCGGTCGAACATGTACTGCGTGTACTGCGGGTCCTGTTGCCCGAAAGAAACGCCGGTCACCGCTAAGCAGGCCGCTGCGATCAGTATCCCCCTCATGCTTGTTCTCGTTCGTTCGCCCGGGAATAGAGGCGACACCCCTCCCCCCGGAACCGGTTTTGATCCCGCCGCCAAAGTAGCAAAAAAGGTTTCCCTTGGATCTTTTTCACAGGCTCCCCGAACTAGGGATCCCAACCATCCGCCCCCGGGGCCGACTCAGGAGAGTTTCTGGAAGGTCCGCCACCAGCGGTCGGGGACTTCCTCCCGGCAGGCCATCTGGTAATCGCTATAGGCGCAGGGAACCAGATGGTGCCGCTCGAAACGCGACTCCTGTTCCGCCTTGTACGGCACGTCCATCCACCACCGGTCGCTCACCGTGCTCTTGTAGAACACCATCTCCTGCTCGTGGCCTTTGATGGGCACGCGGAACCGCGTGAACCGTTTCCTGTCCAGCCAAGGCAGGTCGTTGGTGCGGCTGCGGATGCCGTCGAGAAAACACCAGATCATCTGCGCCGCCAACTGTGCCGTGATCCCCTGCACATCGCGGGAAGGGTCCATTTCATAGATGGCCAGGGAAGTGATCTTCTCGCTCACACCTGCGTAGCGCATCAATTGACAGATCTCCTCGCCATGGAACCCATTGGGGCCAGGGCGCGTGGTGCCCGGCGCGTCGGACCACCGCACACAGCTCATGTCGATACTCAACGTATCCGCGTTCCGCAGCACCGGTTCCGCATCGGCCATCGTGGCGCGCAATTCCCCGAGGCGGTGCGCGTCGAAGAAGAGCTTCTCCATCAGATCGATGCCCGGCTGGTCCACCAGATAGGTCTGGTAACCGAGGTTGCTGTAGTTGAACAGGTAGTTCGGTTGCCGAAGAACGATGTGGCTCAGGTAGGATGTATCGGCGAGGCTTTGCCCGGGTTCACCCAGGTCGAAGCGTCCATCGATGCAGACCAGATTGGCCGTGCGCTCCAGCTTCTCATAGGCCAGGTATTGCGTGAACGTGTGGCCTTGACCGCCACCGAGGATCACCGGCACCACGTTGCGGCGGATCAGTTCCGCGATCACCTCGGCAACGGCATGCTGGGTGTCCTTTGCCGTATGCCCAGGATGGATGTCGCCCAGATCGCACACCCGTAATTCCCCAGCGGGCAGATAGAGCTTGTACAGTTCTTCCCGTATGGCGTCCGGTGCGTGCACGCAGCCCCTGGGCTTCGCATGACCTGGATCATCGAGCACACCGAAGATGGCCACCTGCTTGCCCTCCAGATCGGGCATGCCGTTCACCGTATGGAAGACCGTGTTGTCACCAAGGGAGTGCGCCAACCATTCCGGACGTGACCGGCCGAAGCGCTCGGAAGGCTGGAAGTACAGATCGATATCCATGTTCCATCAACGCTGCACGATAGCTGGCGTTGCAGGCACCGAAGTTCCGCGCGGCAGCACGGTCACCGCCTCAACATCCGCCAAACCTGCTGACAGGCCGGTGTTCGTTGGCGGCTATTTCGCCTTGCGACGGAAACCGCCCTTGCGCGCTTTGCCGCCCTTCTTCTCGGGGGCATCCTTCAGCAGCGCCGTGCATTCTTCCAAGGTGAGCGCCTCCGGCTCCTTGTCCTTGGGCACGTTGGCGTTCTTCTTCCCATCCGTGATGTAAGGACCATAACGACCCTTCAACACCTGGATGTCCGAACCGTCGAAGCTCTTCAGTGTGTTCGCCGCAGCGCCCGCCTGTTTCGCTTGGATCAGCTCGATCGCGCGTTCCAGCGTGATCGCCGCGGCATCCTCCGTTTTCGGGATGTTGGCGTACAGGGTCTTGAACTTCACGTAGGGTCCGAAACGGCCACGCCCGGTAACGATCACATCGCCTTGGTACTCGCCCAGCTCACGGGTAGCGCTCGCTGCCTTTTTCAGGTCGATCAGTTCGATGGCGCGCGGCAGTTCCAACGTGATGGGATCATCCTCCGCAGGAATGCTGGCATAGGCACTACCGAACTTCACGTAGGGGCCGAAACGGCCAACGCCGACGATGACGACCTCGCCATTGTGCTCGCCCAGTGTGCGCGGCAGCTTGAACAGGTCCATGGCCTGCTCGAACGTGATGCTCTGGATGCTCTGGTCCTTTCGCAGGCTGGCGAACTTCGGCTTCTCCTCATCCTCCACACTGCCGATCTGGATCATGGGGCCGAAACGGCCGATGCGTGCAACAACGTCCTTCCCGCTCACCGGATCCTTGCCGAGGACACGCGCACCGGTGGCCTTCTCGGCCGTTTCCTGTACGGTGCCGATCGTCTTGTGGAACGGCTTGTAGAACTCCGCCAGCATGTCGCGCCAGTTCATGCTTCCCTCCGCGATCTGGTCGAACTCGCCTTCGACGTACGCCGTGAAGTTCAGGTCAACGATCGTGGGGAAATGCTCCACCAGGAAATCGTTCACCACCATGCCGATGTCCGTGGGAAAGAGCTTCTGCTTCTCGGCTCCAACGTTCTCCGTCGCCGTGGCATCCGTGATGGTATCGTTGGCCAGTTTCAACAGGCGGTAAGGACGCGGGGTGCCATCACGGCTTTCCTTCACCACGTATCCGCGCTTCTGCACGGTGCTGATGGTGGGCGCGTAGGTGGATGGACGGCCGATCCCTAGCTCTTCCAATTTCTTCACCAGGCTCGCTTCCGTGAAGCGCGGCGCAGGACGATCGAAGCGTTGGGTAGCGGTCATTTCTTGAAGCGCGAGCTTGTCACCCTGCTTCATATCCGGCAGCAATCCCTCCTGTTCTTCGCCATCCTCATCGTCGCGGCCTTCCATGTACACCTTCAGGAAGCCATCGAACAGGATCACCTCACCGGTGGCGACCATCTGATCCTCCGCATGCCCACTGATGGCGATGTTCACCACCGTCTTCTCCAGCTCCGCTTCGGCCATCTGGCTCGCGAGCGTGCGCTTGCTGATGAGCTCGTACAGGCGCTCAGCATCCCCATCGCTACCCGCAGTGCGCACCATGAGGTCGGTGGGGCGAATGGCTTCGTGGGCTTCCTGTGCACCCTTGCTTTTCGTGGCGAAACGGCGAGGCTTGCTGTATCGCTCGCCGTACTGAGCGGCGATCGCGGCTTTCGCGGCTTCGATGGCGAGTTCGCTCAGGTTCACTGAGTCGGTACGCATGTAGGTGATGTGCCCCTGCTCGTAGAGGCCCTGCGCCACGCGCATCGTGCGATCAACGCTGAAGCCGAGTTTGCGTGATGCCTCTTGTTGCAATGTGCTCGTCGTGAACGGCGCGGCTGGCGAGCGCTTGCCGGGCTTCTTCTCCACAGCGTTCACAGTGTAGGAGGAACCCACACAGCCTTTCAGGAATTCGAGCGCTTCGGCCTCCGTCGCGAAGCGCTTCGGTAGTTCGGCTTTCACGACCGACTTGCCATTGGCCAGGAAATTGGCCGTGATCCGGAAGGCCGACTTCTCCGCGAATCCCAGGATCTCGCGCTCGCGCTCCACGATCAACCGCACGGCCACGCTCTGCACGCGGCCAGCACTGAGGCTCGGTTTCACCTTGCGCCACAGGATGGGGCTCAGTTCATAGCCCACCAACCGGTCCAGCACACGGCGGGCCTGCTGGGCGTCCACCAAGTGCACATCGATGTCCCGCGGGTTCTCGATGGCGGCCATCACGGCCTTCTTGGTGATCTCGTTGAAAGTGATGCGCTTCACCTTCTCCTTCGGCAGTTTCAGCGCTTCCTTCAAGTGCCAGCTGATGGCTTCCCCTTCGCGGTCTTCGTCGGTCGCGAGCCATACGGTGGCTGCTTTGTCCGCTTCCTTCTTCAGGGCGTTCAATCGCTCCTTCTTCTCGTCGGGGATGATGTAGGTCGGCTCGAAACCGTTCTCCACATCAACGCTCAGGTCCCGTTCCGGCAGGTCGCGTATATGGCCGTAGCTGCTCAGCACGGTGAAGCCATCGCCCAGGTACTTCTCAATGGTCTTCGCCTTCGCTGGCGACTCGACGATCACCAGGTCTCCGCTGGCTTCCTTCTTCTTGGCCATGAACAGGGTTTTCGGGGCGCAAAAGAAAGGAGCTTGACCCGCTGGCATCCAAATCGGCCGGATCGCTCTGCCGTACTTCCCCTACGGGGAAGGTTTTTTTCAACAGAAAATGCAGATCAGGGCGAACGCTCTGCCAACCTGTCAGCATCCCTTCCGATCATCCTACTTTCGCGCTCCTGTTCCGAACCGCGTGTCCAAGAAGGTCTACATAGAGAGCTACGGCTGCCAGATGAACCACAGCGACAGTGAGATCGTCGCGAGCATCCTGGCGCAAGAGGGCTATTCCGTGGCGAACACGCCTGAAGGTGCCGATCTCGTCCTGTTGAACACCTGCAGCATCCGCGAAAAGGCGGAGTACACCGTGCTGCAGCGCATCAATGAGATGAAGCACTACAAGCAGGCCAAGCCTGATCTAAAGGTGGGCGTGTTGGGCTGCATGGCCGAGCGGATGCGCGAGGATCTGCTGGAGAAAAAGAAGATCGTGGATCTGGTTGTCGGGCCTGATGCCTACCGCAGCCTGCCTTCGCTTCTGGATGAAGTGGACGGCGGACAGAAAGCGGTGAACGTGCTGCTCAGCCGCGAGGAGACCTACGCCGAGATCGAGCCGGTGCGCTTGGACAGCAATGGAGTGACGGCCTTCGTAACGATCATGCGCGGCTGCGACAACATGTGCGCGTTCTGCGTGGTGCCCTTCACACGAGGACGCGAACGCAGCCGGGACCCGCACAGCATCGTGAACGAGTGCCGCGAACTGGTGGCGAAAGGCTACAAGGAGGTCACGCTGCTGGGACAGAATGTGGACAGCTATCACTGGACGGAAGGCACCGATTTCGCCGATCTCCTGGCCATGGTGGCGGAGGTCTCTCCCACACTGCGCGTTCGCTACAGCACAAGCCACCCCAAGGACATGACCGACAAGGTGCTGGAGGTGATGGCGGGCTATCCGAACATCTGCAACTATGTGCACCTGCCGATCCAAAGCGGGAGCAGTGATGTGTTGAAGCGGATGAATCGCGGTTACACCCGCGAATGGTACCTGGACCGTATCGCGGCCATCCGCCGCTTCATGCCCGACTGCGCGATCAGCACGGACATCATCACCGGTTTCTGTGGTGAGACAGAAGAGGATCACCAACAGACACTGAGCTTGCTCGAAGAAGTGCGCTTCGACATGGCCTTCATGTTCAAGTACAGCGAACGGCCGAAAACACTGGCCGCGCGCAAATACCCCGATGATGTGCCCGAGGAAGTGAAGGGCCGGCGATTGCAGGAAGTGATCGCTGCGGTAACGCGCACCTCGGGTGAAGGGAACCAGCGGCTCGTCGGCACCGAACAGATCGTGCTGATCGAAGGCGTGAGCAAACGGAGCGCGGAGCATGTGTATGGCCGCAGTGATCGCTACAACACGGTGATCCTGCCAAAAGGTGACCTGAAGCCGGGCGAATTCGTGAAGGCCCGGATCTTGTCGGCCACGGCAAGCTCGCTCCGAGGAGAAACGCTCGCCATCATCCCGCATCCCGGAGCCGAAGCAGCAGTACCTGCATGAACGTTCAACCCATCAAGCAGCGGTTCGGCATCATCGGCACTTCGCCGGAGTTGGACCGCGCCATCGAGATAGCGGCCGTCGTAGCACCCACGGACCTGAGCGTGCTGATCACCGGCGAGAGCGGCACCGGCAAGGAAGTGATGCCGAAGATCATCCACGAGTACAGCCCGCGGAAACACGGCCCGTACATCGCGGTGAACTGCGGTGCCATACCCGAAGGCACGATCGACAGCGAACTCTTCGGTCACGAGAAAGGCTCCTTCACCGGTGCGAACGAAGCGCGCAAAGGCTACTTCGAGGTGGCGGACAAGGGAACGATCTTCCTCGATGAGGTGGGTGAACTACCGCTGACCACACAGGTGCGTTTGCTGCGTGTGCTGGAGACCGGCGAGTTCATCCGCGTGGGCAGCAGCCGCGCCCAGAAGACCAGCGTGCGCGTGGTGGCCGCCACGAACGTGAACATGTGGCAGGCCGTGCAGAAAGGCACGTTCCGCGAGGACCTTTACTACCGCCTCAGCGCCATCCCGATCTTCCTTCCGCCCCTGCGCGAACGTGTACAGGACATCCACCTGCTCTTCCGCAAGTTCGCCATCGACAGCGCGGAACGGCACCGCATCAAGGAACCCATCACGCTCACTTCTGAAGCCCAGCAATTGCTCACGGGCTATCGCTGGCCAGGCAACATCCGCCAGCTCCGCAACATCGTGGAGCAGATGAACGTGATCGAAAAGGACCAGCGTTCGATCGACGAGGAGAAGCTGCGCTGGTACCTGCCCACCGTGGACGCACCCTTGCTCCCCGCCGTGGTGAACAAGAACGCGAACAATGGGGACGCCCAAGGACCGAACGAGCGCGAGATGCTCTACTCGGTGATCGGCCGTTTGCAACAGGATGTGAACGCGCTGAAAGAGCACATCACCGCGTTGACCAGCGGACAGCCGATCCCTGAACGTTCCATAGCACCGGTGTATCGCGAGGAGATCATCCTGCCCGCCCAGATGGGCCATGCGCACGCGCCTATCACCATCGAACGCGCGCCGCGCAACGCCGAGGTGATGCACGACGTTGAGCACACCGAAGTAGAAGAAACGTTGAGCCTGGAGGAGAAGGAGAAGGAACTGATCAGGAAGGCGCTCATCAAGCACCGCGGACGGCGCAAGGGCGCAGCCAACGAGCTCGGCATCAGTGAACGCACACTGTACCGGAAGATCAAAGAGTACGACATCAAGTGAGGCGCGCCCTGCTGTTGCTGTTGCCGCTGCTGCTGTACTCCTGCGGGGTGAACTACTCCTTCAGTGGCGGAAGTGTGCCCGCTGGCGCGAAGACCGTCAGCATTGACCTCTTCGACGCGCGCGCGCCGCTGTGCACACCGCGCGCCGCACAAACCTTCACCGAAACGCTGCGGGACCTCATGCAAGCGCAGACACCGCTCAACCTCACCCGCACCGATGGCGATCTTCACTACGAAGGGGCCATCACTGGTTTCGATGTCCAGCCCGTGGCCATCCAGGCCAACGAAACAGCCGCGCTGAACCGACTGACGATCTCGGTGACCGTGCACTACACCAACAAGCTGGAGCCCAAGGCCAGCACGGACATCAGTGCTTCCCGCTTCGCCGACTACAACAGCACGCAGGAACTTTCCACCGTGGAGGTCCAGCTCGTGCAGGACATCAGCAAGCAACTGGCCCAGGACATCTTCGATCGCACGTTGGGGAACTGGTGAGATGGAGTGGTTGGAAGGTGAGGGATCGGGCGAACGGCCTGAGTGAGGAAGAAGGTGCGTTCCCATTGCGCACCTTTGTCCCGTAAGCCCGCCTTGCCGTGGATCGCGAACACTTCACCCGCCTGATCGAAGAGCCCGTTCGCGTGCAGCGGGACGACATCGCGGACCTGAAGGCGATGACCGAGCGCTACCCATGGTTCAGTGCGGCGCATCTCCTACTCGCGGTAGGTGAACATCGGCAGGGTGATGTGCTGTTCGATGAACAATTGCGCACATCAGCGGCACATCTGCCCTCACGAGCGGTACTCTTCGACCTGGTACATCCCATCGAGCCACCGCCCCAACCCTTGTTGCGGGTGGTACCCAAAGAGGAGGTGGTGAAACCGGTGGAAGAACCACCTGTTGTTGTCGCTTCGCCGGAGATCATCGCTCCGGTGATCGAAGAGCCTGCTCTGATGGCCGAGGAGCCTGTCGTGCAGGCAGAGGCTGCGGTAACCGCTCCCAGGATCGAAGAAACAAGCCCGGTCATTGAAGAAGCGCCGGTCGAGGAGATCCCAGTACAGGAAGAGGAAGACGAAGACCCCTTGGACGTGCAGCTGCGCCAGGCCGCGCTCGCGAGCAGTTATGAACTGCTGCTGGCGGACACGATCCCGATACCCGAGCCGGCACCGCTGCCCACGCCACGTCCGGCTGGTCGCATGAGTTTCAGTGCGTGGCTGGAGGACCAACCGTCTTCCGCATCCGCAAAAGGTCGCGACCCACAGGCCGCTCCACCCGCTCCGGATCCGGCGGCCGTGGCGGCCACCAAGGCGCTCATCGACCGCTTCATCCATCAGGCCACCCCACCACCTCCTGCGAAAAAGGCCGAGTTCTTCTCCCCCCAACAAGCGGCGAAGCGCAGCCTCGAAGACCACGCCGACATGGTGACGGAGACCCTCGCCCGCATATACGAGAAGCAGGGCAACCTGGCCAAGGCCCGCGCGGCCTATGCGCGCTTGGCCGAGAAGCACCCCGAACGACGGGACCATTTCCTGGGCCTGGCCCGCGCGTTGGAACAGCGCTGAGGGCATTGAGCCATAGCCCGAAAACCGCTTACTTCGCGGCCCCTTTCCTAAGAACCCATGTTCATCTCGGTCCTCATCATCATCGTTGCCGCCCTGCTGGCTCTCGTTGTTCTTGCCCAGAACCCCAAGGGCGGCGGTCTGGCAGCAGGCTTCACCGGCGCACAACAGATCGGTGGCGTGCAGCGCACGGCCGACTTCCTGGAGAAAAGCACCTGGACACTGGCCACCGCACTGATGGTCCTCTGCCTCATCGGTGGTGTTTCGCGCAGCAGCAGCACCGCCGCCGATGGCCCTGGTGATGAGAAGATCGAAGTGGAACAGCCCAAGGCCCCGGCCGATGGCGCTGCCACGGATGATGGCTCCGCCACGCCGCCGGCCGACAATAACTGAGCGGTGCGATGAAAGGTTGTCAGCCGGACAACCGCTCGTGTCACGCCGCTTGAAAAGTTGGCAGTGAACGGACGGTTCCGTCCGAATGGCACCGTGATTGTCCGGCGCGCCGCGCGTCGGTAAAGCCGACCCTTAACCTTCAACCCAACTACCCCACTATGTCCAAAGTAAAACCCCTCGCTGATCGCGTGCTCGTAGAAGCCGCTGCGGCAGAAGAGACTACCAAGGGTGGTCTGTACATCCCTGACACCGCCAAGGAGAAACCCCAGCGCGGCAAGATCATCGCCGTTGGCACAGGCCGTGTGAGCGATGAAGGCAAAGTGACCCCGCTGACCGTGAAGGTGGGCGATGAGGTGCTGTATGGCAAGTACAGCGGCACCGAACTCAGCCTCGATGGCAAGGACTACATGATCATGCGCGAAAGCGACATCTACGCTGTTCTGAACTGAAGAACCTCCAGGCCGGCCCTGTCGGCTTTTCTCCTTTCAACCAACCAAAGACCATCCAACTGCCATGGCAGCCAAGAACATCCAATTCGACATCGACGCGCGCGACCGTTTGAAGCGTGGCGTTGACCACCTCGCGAACGCCGTGAAGGTGACCCTCGGCCCCAAAGGCCGCAACGTGATCATCGACAAGAAATTCGGTGCACCCTCCGTGACCAAGGACGGTGTGACCGTAGCCAAAGAGATCGAGCTGAAGGACGCCGTGGAGAACATGGGCGCCCAGATGCTGAAGGAAGTGGCCAGCAAGACGGCCGACATCGCCGGTGACGGTACCACCACCGCCACCGTACTCGCACAAGCCATCGTTACCAGCGGCCTGAAGAACGTGGCCGCCGGTGCCAACCCCATGGACCTGAAGCGTGGTATCGACAAGGCGGTTTCCGCCGTTGTGGAAGAGCTCAAGAAGATGAGCAAGGCCGTGGGTGACGACAACGCCAAGATCAAGCAGGTGGCTTCGATCAGCGCCAACAACGACGACACGATCGGCAGCCTCATCGCTGAGGCCATGGCCAAGGTGAAGAAGGAAGGCGTGATCACTGTGGAAGAAGCGAAAGGCACCGACACCACCGTGGAAGTGGTGGAAGGCATGCAGTTCGACCGCGGCTACCTGAGCCCCTATTTCGTGACCAATGCGGACAAGATGGAGGCCGAGCTGGAAAGCGCCTACATCCTGATCTACGACAAGAAGATCAGCACGATGAAGGAGTTGCTCCCCATCCTCGAAAAGAGCGTGCAGACCGGCAAGCCCCTGCTGATCATCGCTGAAGATGTGGATGGCGAAGCACTGGCCACCTTGGTGGTGAACAAGATCCGCGGTGCCCTGAAAGTGGCCGCTGTGAAGGCTCCCGGCTTCGGCGATCGCCGCAAGGCCATGCTGGAGGATATCGCCATCCTCACCGGCGGCACCGTCATCAGCGAAGAGCGCGGCTTCAAATTGGAGAACGCCGACCTCACCTTCCTCGGTAAGGCCGAGAAGATCAGCATCGACAAGGACAACACGACGATCGTGAACGGCGCTGGCAAAAAGGCCGACATCACCGCCCGTGTGAACCAGATCAAGGCGCAGATCGAGACAACGACCAGCGACTACGACAAGGAGAAACTGCAAGAGCGTTTGGCGAAACTCGCCGGTGGTGTAGCGGTGCTTTACGTGGGTGCTGCCACCGAGGTGGAGATGAAGGAGAAGAAGGATCGCGTGGACGACGCCCTGCACGCCACCCGCGCTGCCGTTGAAGAAGGCATCGTACCCGGTGGTGGCGTGGCTTACATCCGTGCACAGAAAGCCCTGGAGAAGCTCGAAGGCGCCAACGCCGATGAGACCACGGGCGTCGGCATCGTGCGTCGCGCGATCGAAGAGCCGCTGCGCCAGATCGTGGCCAACGCCGGCCTGGAGGGCAGCATCATCGTACAGAAGGTGCGCGAAGGCAAAGCCGACTACGGCTTCAACGCCCGCACCGAGGAGTACGAGAACCTGCTCGCTGCTGGTGTGATCGACCCGACCAAGGTGACCCGCGTGGCCCTGGAGAACGCCGCTTCCATCGCGAGCATGCTCCTCACCACCGAGTGCGTGATCACGGAGGAGAAAGAAGAGAAGCCTGCTCCGCACAGCCATGGTGGCATGGGCGGCGGCATGGACATGATGTAAGCATCCGCTGCTTGAAATGAAGAAGCCCCGGCTTGCGCCGAGGCTTCTTCATTTCTCCCGTGCGGTTACTAACACCTGTCGATAATTCGCTCTTGATCCTGGCCCGGTACGCCGGTACTTTGCCGGCATCCGGTGAGGAGCGCTCTGGCTTGTCACCGGGGATAACGCAGCAAGATGCACGTTACACCGAAACGCTTCTTCGACTTCTGCGCGGCGCACGTTCCGCTACTGCACGCCATCGCCATCAAGCCGGGCGACATCAGCGAGGCACAGTTGCGGCAGATGATCCGCAACTTCAGTGACATCACGATCGAGCAGCCCGACACGACCTGGGAGCGCCTGCTCGAACTGCAGATCGTCGTTCCCATCGAGGAAGGCAGCTCGCATTACGTGATGGCGCAGCCGCTGCTGCAACTGCTGAACTTCCTGCACAACGACGCGGTGCCCACCAGCCCGGAGATCATCCAAGGCTACACCGCCGCGTTGGAGAGCGCTCGGAAACGCGTGCTGCTCGGCACTGACGCCGGCGACCCGCTGAGCGTGGCCATGGCCGCGAACGAGATCGATCACACGCTGCGCCGCATGCGCGACGATCTGGACGCCACACACCGCGCGGTGATGGCCGAGGTGGCGCGCTACCTCGCCGACCGCAGCAGCGTGAGCGTGCGCGAGCGCTACCTGCGCATCGTGACGCTCATGGACCAGTACGTGCACCCGCTGGTGGAGATCGTTCGTGTGGACGGCCTGCTGGTGAACACGCTGAACGAGACCGACCTCGCCCTGCGCGCCGCACGCGAGATGGGCGTGTACAAGGACCTGCACAGCATCGAGCGTAACGAGCGCGCCATCCGCGTGCTGCGCCGCCGCGCCATCCACACGCTGAACGAAAGCCGCAAGGAACTTCAACCGTTGTACGATGTGTTGCGCCGCGCCAGTGCCATCGCGCACGGTGCCGCGCTCGCACTCGGTCGCCTGCGCGCCATGAAGCTGGACGATTGGGCCACGACCTATGTGCCCAGCGCCGCGAACGCCCGCATCGAAAGTCCGCCAACGGACGCGGTGCTGAACCAGATCATCGATGCCGTGGTCAGTCACCCGCCGACACCGCCACCTTCATTGAGCATGTCCGAGACGCAAGGCACGCCTCCGGATTACGTGCGCCTGCTCTGGCTGAACGAACTGCCCAATGCATTGAACGAGGAACTGCCGGTGAAGGATCTCACCGCGTGGATCACGAGCAGCTTCCCCGAGAAGGGCACGGCCGACGCGCTGTTGGGTTTGAGCAAGCTGCTGTTCGATCCGAAACTGGACGTACGCTTCAACGGCGGAAAAATGAACGAGTACCGCACACGTGACGGTGTGCTGGAAGCCACCGCCATTTCCATCACGAAGACATCGCCTGCGAAAGGCACCAAAGCATGAGCAACATCACTCAGGTAAAAGAGGTGTTCGACAAGCTGCGCCAGGGTGCGTACATCACCCATGAGCAAGGCAGCCTGCATACCGCGCTCGCCGAGAACTTCGACGCGTACAAGGACTACTTCGCGCCGCTCGGTCTGAACCTCGTGCGCCACACGCGCGATTTCTTCTACTTCCAAACGGAAGCCGCCGAAGCGACTCCTCCTTCTCAATCCCTGCCGCCGATCGCGGTATTCTGCTTCATCCTGATCGAAGCGACCTCCAACGAGGGGCGACCCGTGGAAGAATACCTGCTCACCGAACGCTTCAGCGTCGCCGGTCTTCCGCATCTCGCCACCGACCGCTACAAGGCGCACTTGAAAGCCGTGGGCATCGATGATGAGAACGCGCTGCGCAAACTCGTGCGGAGCATGGTGCGTCTCGGTTGGGTGGAGTATTTCCCCGATGACACCTTCCGCTTCCTGCGCCCCTTCCACCGCATGTTCGACAAGTGCCAGGAGATCAGCATCGCCGCCGAGCAGGAAAGCCGCAGCGTACTGCTGAACGAGGAGAAGCCCATCGACCCCGAAATGAACTGAACAGCCTGAGCTGATATGCAACTAGGACCGACCAAACTCATCGCCATCCGCTCCGGCAGTTACGATTATGCCGAGGTGGACCTGAGCAACTCCATCCAACTGGTGGGACCGAACAACGCGGGGAAGACCACGTTGATCAATACCCTGCAGTTCCTGTACCTCGATAACAGGAACCAGATGGTGTTCGGGGACCACGACATGGAGGCCACGCGCCAGTACTACTTCCCGGACCACTACAGCTACCTGCTGTTCGAGTGCAACGGCCCAAAGGGTACCTACGTCATCGGCTGGCGCGGGCAAAGCAAGAGCAGCGGCGGCGACCCGGTGCGCTTCACCTATGATGGCGGTTATGTCATGAGCGATTTCCTCACCGAGGACGATCGCGTGCGTGACCAGAAGGACGTGCTCACCAGCCTCAGCGCGCGCAACTACCGCGAACTGAAGGAGCCACAATTGCACCGCGAGGCGCTGCTCGTGGCCACCAAGGGCGACAGCAACGGCCTGGGTATCGTGCACCTGACGGAGACGGAGCGCTACGCCCACTTCAAGGAGATCCTGAAAAACCTGCTCAGCCTGCGCAGCATCGACCAGCACGAGATGAAGCGCAGCCTAATGATGCTCGCCAATCTGCCGCCGAACAAGCCCGCTCTCGAAGCGAACCGCTTGATGACGGAGGAGTTCGAGCGCATTCGCGACCGTCGCGTGAAACTGAACACGCTGAAGAGCGAAAAGGACCGCCTGGCGAAGTACATCGACATGAGCGATGTGCGTTTCAGCCTGGAAGCGCGACTGGCCACGGTTTATGGCGACCTGATGGAGAAGCGCCGCAAGGCCCACGACCACAACAAGCATGTGAAGGAGGCCATCGTGGCCAAGCAGGAGGCGCTCGAAAAGGAGAAGATCAGCACGGCGGAGATCCTGAAGGACCTCGATGAGAAGATCGCCGAGATCGCGGCACAGAAAGGCCGTGCGGATGGTGACCTCGCCCGGATCGCCGAACTGGGCAAGGGTCTGGAGAATTTCGTGGAGAACCTCGAGCGCGAAGCCCTGAGCAACGCCAAGGAGCGCCTGCACGGCTTGAACCGCCAACTGGGCAACGCTGAAGAAGCCGACCGTCAGCGCACCGCTCGTGCTTTGGCGGAGATCACCGGGCGCGTGGCGAACACCGAACGGGCTATCGCCAACTTCGACAAAGCCCTCATCACCGAACTGCGCGAAACGCTGAGCGATGCCGAGGTGCACGGCCTGTCCAAGCTCTTCAACCTGGACATCCTTAAACTGCCCGTGGAGAAAGGCGGCGTGGAACTGAAGAAGCGCAAACAGGTGGATGCGCTGCTGAAGAGCATCGCCGAGAACATCAAGGACGACACGTACAGCGACGCTTTGATGAGCCTGCCGCTACCGGACAACAGCAACGCGTGGAAGGAACTGGTGGACGTGAAGGCGATGAAGAAGTCGCTCGCGGACCTCCAGGCCGAACAGGACCGCCTGCGCAAGCTGATGGACGCGATCGAGAACCGCGAAGTGATCGCTAAAGAGCGCGCCAAAGTGCAGGCGGAATGCGATGCGCACGTGGCCATACTGGGCCGGTGGGAACGTTACCAGCACGACCGCAGCGAGGAGCCGCGTCTGAAGAAGCAGCACGACGAGGTGACCAAGTCAAAGAACGAGGCCGAACGTGAGCGCAAGAACGTGCGCGAGAAGCTGGACGAGATCAGCGTGAAGCTCTTCGAACAACGCACGGCACTGAACAAGGAGGACGAGCGCTTCAACCGCCTGCTGCGCCTGCTGGAGCAATGCACGCCCCCGCCCGACCCTGAAGCGAAGGGCAAGGAGCTCATCAGCGTGCCGAACGATGCTGAGGACGCCATCGAGTTGTACCGCAAGCTCACCATCGAGCACAAGGACATGAGCCGCGAGATGGACCAACTCCGCAGCAAGATCGAGAACGTGCTGCGCGGGGACATCATCGGTGCGAACGAGCAGGAGACGATCCGCCTGATGCGCGAACAACTGGACGGCCTGCCTACGTTCGAAGAAGCATTGCGCAAGGATTGGGACAACTACCTGCACCTGCTGCGCGCCAATTTCGCCAACGTGCTCAACGGCCTGAACGATATCAAAGGGGCCGCCGAGAAGCTCAACCGCCGTTTCAGTCACGTGAGCGTCTCCAACCTCGAGAGCCTGAAGATGGAAGTGATCGACCAGAGCGATCTGGTGGAGCCCCTCCGCGAACTGGCGGAAACGGACCACACCGGCCTCTTCGACGACAGCAAGAAGCTGGATGCGGCCTACCAGAGCTTCCGCAACAAGCTGAGCGAGCGCATCACGCTGAACTACGGCGACCTGTTCACGCTACGCTTCACCGTTGCGGTGAACAACGGCCGCGTTCACAGCTACGACAACCTGCAGGTCGAATCGCACGGTACCGCGATCACCATCAAGGTGCTCTTCAACCTGCTCGTGCTGCGCAGCATGTTGAAGGAGGACCCGAAAGAACATACGCCCCTGAGCCGTGTACCCTTCTTCCTGGACGAGGTGCACAGCTTGGACGCCACCAACCGCGGCGCTGTGCTGCGCATGAGCCGCGACCTCGGCTTCATGGCCATCACCGCCGCACCGGAGCCGGTGAGCGAAGTGGACGCTCTCTACTTCCTGCGACCGATCAACGGCCGCCTGGTGGTGCGCAACGAACTGCGCGTGGGCGTGAAGTTCGATTCGCTCCAAGTGATGGAGTGAGCGACGGCCGATCAACCATGCAGCGAGCCCCGGCCATCACCGGGGTTCGCTCTTTTTCAAGGTATCGGTTGATGACGAAGGTCAACGGGCCGGTCGTCCAGCTTCACCAAGTTCGTGTGATCGATCGCACGGCCACGCGCTGGCGGTACTTTCACGACCAACGCGAACGCTGGACACCAACTTCTCCGCCATGCATATCATCCTTGCCACCGACTTCAGCGCCGATGCGATGCATGCCGCTGAATACGCCATCCTGCTGTGGGGTACGGAAGCACGCTACACCTTGCTCACCACCTATTTCGACAATTCCTTGGCTGAACCGGCCGGGCCATCGATGACGCAGGCCCTGTATGAAGCGGCCGAGGAAGGTTCCGTTGCCTTCGCGAACGAGTTGATGGCTCGCACCAACACGAAGGATATCCAACGCGAGGTCGTGTTCTCCAGCGAACCTGATGCTGCCGCTTACAACCTGCTGGCTGCTGGTGAACGTGGCATGTTGGTCATGGGCAACCGGGGCAAAAGCGGGATCGCCCTGTTCGGCAGCAACACCCTCAGGGCCATCAAGCACTCCTTGATCCCGGTGCTCGCTGTGCCGCAAGCGACCGAACTGCGTCAGCCGAGGAGGATGCTCTTCGCTGATGACCTCCGCCCCATTACTCCCATGGACCTCGAACCACTCCGACTGCTCGCAGCTCGTACGAACGCGGAGGTGATCATCGGACATGTGGACGACCCCAGCGCTCCTGCGCCAGACCCTCGACGCGACCTGTCACCGGCCGATGCGCTCAAGGACATCCGGCACCGCAAGCACCGCATCGATGGTGATGTCGTTACGGGGATAGCGACGCTCGCCGATGAAGACCAGGTCGATCTGCTCTGCTCGCTCCACCGCTATCGCAACTTCGTGGACCGGTTCTTCCACCACAGCATCACGAAAGACGTGGCGGAACGCGTGCACCGGCCGCTTCTGGTGCTCGAGGAAAAACGGTGACCCCTTTCGGCATTCAGCCCTGCGCCACCTTCTTCAGGCGTGCCATGTCCGCGATCCGCAGATCACGACCCTGTGCTTCCACAAGCCCTTCATCGCGCAGATCGGCCAGGCAGCGGATCAGCGACTCCGTGGCCGTTCCGACGATGGTAGCGAGGTCTTCCCGGCTGATGCGCACTCCCAGCCCTGGATCGTTGGCGGTCGCATAGCGTTCGTGCAGGCGGATGATCACTTGCGCCACGCGCTGCCGCACGCTGGCATAGGCCATCTGCAGCAGGTGCTGTTCCTTCTCCTTCACATCGTGCGCGAGCATCTTGATGAAGCGGATGCTCACATCACGATCCCGGTACAGCAGAGCGAGCAGGTCCTCGCGAGGGACCATGGCCACTTCGCAATCCTCCATGCACTCGGCGGTTTCACCGGCCCGACCGTTCTCCAACAAGCCCATGTAACCCACGAACTCACCTGCATCATGCAGACCGGTGACGAACTCCTTGCCTTCATCGTTGATCTTGAACGAGCGCACCTTGCCTGAGATCAGGTAGGGCACGTGCCGCAGGTCGTCGCCTTCATGGAAGAGCACTTCCTTCTTGGCTACCTTCCTCGTCTTGCGGTCCTTGTTCAGGTCGCTCAGTGCTGAGACGCCGCGTGCCTGATCGAAGAAGCGGTTCAGTCCATCGAAGCCCGCATCGAACCCTTTCCTGAACAGTTCGCTCCGGCGCAGTCGTCCTTCAACAGCGTTCAGCAGCTCGGTCTCCTCGAACGGTTTGGTCAGGTAATCGTCAGCGCCCAGCTCCATGCCTTTGCGCACATCCCCACGCTCGGCCTTGGCGCTCAGGAAGACGAACGGCACCTCTGCAGTGGCCGGATCGCGGCCCAGCATGTGAAGCACACCATAGCCATCGAGTTCCGGCATCATGATGTCGCACAGAACGAGGTCGGGGCGTTCCTTCCTGGCTATCTCCACGCCACGCCGGCCATTCTCGGCCTTCAGTACACGATAGCCTGCCAGGTCGAGGATCTCCGCGGTGTTCTCGCGCATGTCCTCATTGTCCTCGATGAGGAGAATGGTCTTCATCACTTGGTTCTGTTCGCTGCTTTCGGAAGCTGCCTGGGCAGTTCCACGGTGAAAATGGTGTTGCCCGGCTCACTGGTAAAGCGGATCGTTCCGCCCATCATGTCCAGGTATCTGCGTATGATGTTCAAACCAAGACCTGTGCCCTGGATGTTCGCCACGTTGCTTCCACGGAAGAAACGTTCGAACAGATGCTCCTGGTCCTCCTTGGGTATGCCCACTCCGTTATCCTGTACGGTCAGCACCAGGCGATCATCCTCGATGCGGGTCCGCACCTCGGCACGACCATCCGCTTCCGAGTATTTCAACGCATTGGTCACCAGGTTCGCGATGATGTTGCCCAGCATCTGACGGTCGAGCACCACGTTGCGCTCATCGCTCTGGTGATCATAATCGATCGCTTGATCCCCTTTCGCCAATGGGCGCAGTTCCTCGATAAGTTCGATGCACAGGTGTACGACGTCGATCTCGGTGGGCGTATACAGCACAAGTCCCTGCTCGATCTTCTCGAGCGAAAGGAACTCGTTCAGCATGGCAGTCATCTCGCGCACCTTGGCCTTGATGCGTGTCACGTGCTTCTGCACCTTGTCGCCCGCGCCTTCGGAGTAGCGTCCGATAAGGTCCACGCTGCTCATGATGGTGCTCAGCGGCGTGCGGAACTCATGGCTCGCCATGGCCACGAAGCGGCTCTTCAGCGCGTGCAGTTCCTTTTCCTTCTCCAGTGCCGAACGCACGTTGCGTTCCGCCTCCCGGAGTTCAGCGGTGCGCTGCTCGACGCGCTCCTCGAGTTCCTGGTTGGTGCGTTGCAATTCTTCCTCCGCCTTCCGCCGCAGTGTGATGTCCGTGATCAGCCCCATGACGAAGCGATCACCGTTCACCTCGAAATGATTGAGGCTCACTTCCACCGGGAACACGCTACCGTCCTTCCGCCGCCCCCACAGGTCCATGCCGATGCCCATGCTGCGTTGCACCGGCTTCTTATCGTAGGCGGCGCGGTGCTGTGAATGACGTGCTCGGTTCGCATCAGGCAGCAGGATCTCCACGGGCTTGCGCAACAGTTCGCCTTCACCATAGCCGAACATCTCGTTCAGGCGAGGGTTCTGCATGAGGATCGCGCCTTTCACATCCACCACCACCAAGCCTTCCGCAGCTGTTGCGAACAACAGTTGGCCGATGCGCTCCACATCCTCCGCTTTGAAAGCGGAACGTGCTTGATCAAGCATGAGGGCAAGGTAACCACCACCCTTCTCCCTTTCCATCACGCTCGTGGGCCTGCTGGGACGAAACGGACATCGCCCATGCGTTCGTTATAAACACGCCAACGGCTCATCGGCTTGGCGTACAGGTTGATGGTGACGGCCCGTCCTGGACCTCGGTTCGAAAACCGCCGGATCGCGTGATCCTTGGTCATCTGGCTCACATCACCCAAATGCCGGTGCATTTCACCCGCCACCTCAACGCTACCATCCGGCCGTTGGATGAAGCGCTCCTCCACCACTTCCCCGATTACCGGATGCACCCAAGCGTTCTGGCTGTTGTAATCGTGGATGCTGGTACTTTGTCCTGGCTCATAGCAGATCACCAGCAGCTCGAATTCCTCGTTGCGGTGGATGCACGTGCGGGTATAGTGCCTGGAGTTCCATCGGAAATACGGCTCCAAGTCGTGACTGGGTATCGCGTATCGTGACAGGATACCGGAATACCGTGACACGTCCCGGTGCCGAAGCAGTTCCTGCACCAGTTCACGAACCGTTGTGATGGGTAGAAGATCCATGGTCAGCGGGTCGCATGACCCGCAACAAGTCAAACGTACCCGTATGCGGGATCAGGTTTCCTGACGATCATCAGGGTTCGGGTGGATGATGGTCAGGAACCCGCTTTGACCTCCGCCGTTGCTTCGTGGTACCACAACCCGCTACCATGCCTGACCTGCTCTTCCACGTGGACCATATCAAGTGCGGCGGATGCGCCAGTACCATCCGGCACCGCTTGGAAGAACTCGCCGGCGTAACGGGTATATGGGTGGACCATGAGGCAGGAACGGTGCGTGTAGCTCATGACGGTTCTACGGAACACGACGAGGTGGCAGCCGTCCTGAGGCGCCTCGGATACCCCGAAAGCGGGACCGGCGGTGTGATGGAACTCGCGAAGTCCTACGTGAGCTGCGCGGTAGGTCGCGTGCGTTACGAGGACTGAACCTTCCTCACGCCAGAGCCTTTCGTACCTTTTCCCAAGGCCCTCCGTTGGTGGCCATGAACCCATGATCGACCAGCATTCTGGCCGCTTTGGCACTGCGGTGCCCATCCTTGCAACAGGTAACTATAGGCCGGTCCCGACGAAGGGAAGCCATCTGCTGATCGAGTTGCTCAATGGGTATGTTCATGGCACCCGGAACATGTCCGTTGCGGAAGTCATCCGCGGAGCGCACATCAAGAACGAGAGCGCCTTTGGATAGAATGTCGTGCAGGTCGATCCTGCGACTGAAGCCCAGCAATGACGAGAGCATGGTGGTCTTGTTGAAGGATGTAGCGTTATCGGATCGGACGTTCGGCCCGGTCGGTGGAAATGCGGAAGAGGGCATACAGGGGACAGATGCGCACCAGACCCGTGAGCGCCAGTGCACATGCCATCACCAAGGTCAGAACACCCACTGCTCCGTTCAGGTGGTCGGTGAAATAGAACGCAGCGATGATCACCGCCGCCGCGAGGCGTAGGATCTTGTCAATGCTCCCCATGTTCCTGCGCATGGCAGCTGTTCTGGAACGCCCGAAAATTGTAACGCCCAGCCGCGACGCATCGTGACGAAAGTCAGCATGTACTGAACCTGCTCTACTTCAATGGCAGGCACCGATCGAAGCCGTGGTGGTATTCGCGGGGCTCACATACGGAATATCCAATCGGGCACCGCGTAGCACGAGCATGATGCCCATGATGCCCACCACGACCGGTGACAACCGACGAAGCCGGGTCCGGAAAGCGGGTGTCATGAGCGCGGCACCTGAACGGAACGCGATGAGCGCGGGTAGTGTTCCCGCGCCGAACAACACCAGGTAGAATGAGCCACCGGCTGCGGTGCCGATAGCGGCCGCACCCAAGCCGGCCGTATACACCAGCCCGCACGGCAGCAGGCCGTTCAGCATACCGGAGAGGTAAATGGCCTCCGGTGATGAACGACGCAGGTTACGCGCAAGTACACCCCGCAACCGCGATAGACCGATCGCCAATCGGCCTTCGACCCCGGTGAAGTCGATCAGGTGCGGAAGAAGGACAGCAAGGAGCAGCAGACTTCCTGTCGTCAACGCAACGATATCCTGCAAACCCGCCAAGCGCAGGCCGCTTCCCAACGCGCCGAACGCTGCGCCCAACAGACCATAGGAGGTCAACCGTCCCGCGTTGAGCACGACCGTACTCATGAAACGGGAACGCGTATCCCCCGCCATGCCTGGGACCGCCAAAGCGATCGGGCCGCACATGCCGACGCAGTGAGCACTCCCCGCAGCGCCCATCAGCACGGCTGTGAGCCACAAAGCGTTCATCTCACCTGGATACGTTCCTCCTGCAAGCGGGCATCCCCGTCCGCTGACCAGTCCAAGCGTGCCTCATAGTTGCCTTGGCGCAGATCACCGGCCGGTATCCACGCAACGCCGTTGCTGTCGGGAGTAACGTCGACCGTGCGATCGGCCTTCAGATCCGATGGGCGCATCAGGAACAACCTGCCCTCGACCCGCTTTCCCTGCGCGTTCTCCGGGAAATGCAAGCGGATGCCGCCATTCTCCGTCGTGATCATCACACGCTCCTCCGGCCGCAGGGAACGGCTCATGCGGTCGATGTCCCGCTGGTAGGTCAGCTCCTGTTCGTAGTAGTTCTCCGTGACCAGCTCGGCCTGGTTGTTCATGGCCCTTACGGCGAACCACGCCATCATGCCCACGAAGAGGACGAGCGTTGCAGCGATACCTGTGCCCCAGTTCAGTTTCATTGCGCTTTATGTATGGGTCCTACGAAGGAGGTCTGCAGCTCATCCACTTGCTTGTCACCTGCCATCACCTTCATGGTGAGCAGCGTGGAATAGCTCTTGATCTCCTGCGGCGGAAGGATGATGAAGAGCTCGCCTTCGATCAGAGCGGCCTTGTGCAGATCGAGCGACTTGCCCACGACCTGCACCTCTCCCTGGCTGTTCTCCAGTTCGAAACGGATCGGCATGTCACGCGAGGTCTTGTTCACGACCTTGTACGCGTAGATGTTGCTCACGCGGCCATCCTGTTGCTTCTGGAACAGGGTGCCCGGTGTGCGCAGCACGGTGGCTTCCACATCGGTGCGGGTGAGGATGAGCGTGAGCAGTACGCCCACCAGCGCAATGAGCACCGCACTGTACCCTTTCATTCGCGTTGTGAACCGCCAAGGCTTCGCGTCGGCGATCTCACGTTCACTGGCGAAGCGGATGAGCCCTGTGGGCAGACCGACGCTCGTCATCATGTGATCGCACGCATCGATGCAGGCCGTGCAGTTCACGCATTCCAACTGGGTGCCGTTACGGATGTCGATCCCCGTGGGGCACACATGAACACATGCCTTGCAATCGATGCAATCCCCTTTGCCAACGGCGCGGCGGTCCTCTCCCTTCCGGAAGTGGGCACGGGTTTCTCCGCGCACGTGATCGTATGCGATGACCGTGCTGTGCCGATCGAGCAGCACGCCTTGCAGGCGACCGTAGGGACAGATGGTGGTGCACACCTGCTCGCGCATGAAAGCGAAGACGCCGTAGAAGATGCCGCTGAAACCGAGCATGGCCACGAAGCCCGCCCAATGCGCGCGTGGCGAAACCGTGATCAGGTCCAACAACCGATCACTGCCGATGAGGTAGGCGAGAAAGGTGTTGCCGATAAAGAATGCGACGGCGAAGAACAGGAAGTGCTTGACGGTCTTCTTCAGGATGCGCTCGCCGTTCCACGGACCCTTGTTCAAGGCCTGCTGTTGCTTCCAATCCCCTTCGATGGCGTATTCGATGCGGCGGTAAACGAGTTCCATGAACACCGTTTGCGGGCACGCCCAGCCACAGAACAACCGCCCGAACGCGACGGTGAAGAGCGCCACGAAAATGATGAAGGTGATGAAGCCGATGACGAACAGATGGATGTCCTGCGGCCAGAACGTGCGCCCCAGGATGACGAAGCGCCGATCGATCACATCCAGTTGCAACAATGGCTCACCGCCAATGCGCAACCACGGCCCGAGAAGAAGCAGGGCCAACAGGGTGTAGCCGAAGACCTTCCGCTTGTTCCAGAACTTTCCCCCGGGGCGCTTCGGGTAGAGCCAAACACGTTTGCCGTGCTTGTCCACCGTTGAGATGGAATCGCGGAAGCGCTCGTCTCGCGCAGCTATGGCTGGTGGCTTCTGGTTCACGGCTTCGCTTGCGCGAGCTTCACCGTGTCGGCCACGATGGTCTTCGCGCTGTCTACAGGAGCAACGGTGCTGTCAGCAGCCGCACCGCCCTCGGTCCATGGATCACCCTCCGGTGCTTTGGCGTTCGGTGGGTTGCTGCCCGCCTTGCTGAGGATATAGCTGGCCAGCAGCTGGATCTCGTTCGGCTTCAATTGCGCCTTCCAGGAGATCATCCCCTTTTCCGGAACGCCGTAGCTGATGGTGTGGAACACGTTCTTGATGCCGCCACCGTGCTTCCAATAGATGTCGGTGAGGTTCGGGCCGAGACCTTCCTTGCCTTCGAGCTGCGCACCGTGACATGGCGTGCAGTTCGCCGCATAGATGGAACCACCGCTGCTCAACGCGGCCGCATCCGTGAGCGCCACCACGTTGTTCTCGTCCACCATGTCCTTGAACTGCGCCTTGAACGCGGCCACATCGGCCTTGGCCTGCGCCATCTCCTGCGCGTACTCATCCGCCTGGTGCGGCCACACACCGATCACGTGCACGTTGATGAGGTAGATGATGCCCCAGGCGATCGTACCGTAGAACAGCCACAGCCACCACGGCGGCAGCACGTTGTCCAGTTCACGGATACCATCGTAGTTGTGATCGAGCATCACGTCCGCTTCGCGCTCCGTAGGTACGCGGTCGGTCATCTTGCGCCACAAGCGCATCTCCCAGCTCTCTGCGGTGCGGGCGGTGATCTTCTCCGTTTCGGTCATCGCGCCCAACATGGACTTCGTCATGAAGCGCGTGAGGTTCAACTGGATGATGAGCACCACCAGCAGGAAGACGTTCAACGCGCTGAGCCACCAGGTGAGGTGCTCGGTATCGATGATGCCCGCGCCAGGTCCACCGGCCGCATGGGCTTGGGATGCGGCTGCGAGCAACACCAGCACCATCATGGCTTTCGGTCCGCGAGAGGATGAACCCAACAACCGCATGGTGCCGCTCAAGGCGATGATCATGATCACCTGCACCACGGCCAAGCCGATCAGCAGATAGATGAGCGACATGTCAGGGCCGCTCGGACCGGCAGGCGCTGCGGCGGGTGCGGTCTGTGCCGAGGCGATGAGCGCGGTAAGCAGTGCGGCGGAACAGAACGTTGCCGTGCGGAAGAAAGAGAAGCGCTTGGTGTTCATCGCGGATCGTTGTTATTGCCGTCGGTCAACGGTGTGGCGGCCAAGTGTTCGATGTGCTGGCGGTCAGCCGTGAAGACCCACCACAGCACGAAGCAGAAGATGCCGAAGAAGAGCACGAAGGAGAGCGTCGGCCAGATCGCCACGCCATGGATCGTGTCCAGATGGTGCTTGATGAATTTCAACATGGCTCAGTTCTGTTTCATCGCTGCCACAGGGGCGGCTTTGGGTTTGATGTCGGTGCCCAGGCGTTGCAGGTAGGCGATCACGGCAATGATCTCCTTCTCCGGTTCGATCTCGATGCCGCCCGCCTTCAGGTTGTCAGCGATACCCGCGGCCTGCTTGCGCAGATCGTTGTTCGCCTCGTTCTCGAACCCTTCCTGGTACGGCACGCCCAACGTGCGCATCGCGTTGATCTTGAGCGGCGTGGTGGCCGTGTCGATGAACTGCTCATAGAGATGCCCGTACGGCGGCATCACACTTCCCTTCACGAACTGCCCCGGGTTCAGCATGTGGTAGAAGTGCCAGCTGTTCTGGTATTTCCCACCGACACGCAGCAGATCGGGACCCGTGCGCTTGCTTCCCCATTGGAAGGGGTGATCGTACACGTACTCACCCGCCTTGCTGTACTCACCGTAGCGCTCCGTTTCTCCACGGAACGGACGTATCATCTGTGAGTGGCACGTGTAGCACCCTTCACGGATGTAGATGTCGCGCCCTTGCAGTTCCAGCGGTGTGTAAGGCTTCACGCTGGCGATCGTGGGCACGTTGCTCTGCACCAGGAAGGTGGGCACCAGTTCGAAGATGCCGCCGATGGCCACCAGGATCAGGCTCACCACGAGCATCTGTACCGGACGGCGTTCGATCCAACGGTGCCAGTGGCCACCGCTGTGGATCTCCTGCGAAGCGAGCGAAGGAGCTTCGGCATCCTCGTTGGCCACGAGCTTGCCAGCGGCCACCGTCTTGAAGATGTTGTAGATGCCGACGAAGACACCGATCAGGAACAACAGGCCGCCCAAAGAGCGCAGCCAGTAGGCGTACTTGATCTGCAGCACGGTATCCAGGAAGTTCTTGTACACCAGGTAACCGTCCGGTGTGAACTGCTTCCACATCAGGGCCTGGGTGAAGCCGGCGAAGTACATCGGGATCGCATAGAAGATGATGCCCAGTGTGCCGATCCAGAAGTGGAAGTTCATCAGGGACTTGCTGAACATCGGCTTGCCATAGAGGCGTGGGATGAGCCAGTAGGCCATACCGAACGTGAGGAAGCCGTTCCAGCCGAGCGCGCCCACGTGAACGTGCGCGATGGTCCAATCCGTGAAGTGGCTGATGCTGTTGAAGAACTTGGTGCTCAGCAGCGGTCCTTCCAACGTCGCCATACCGTAGCAGGTGATGGCCACCACGAAGAACTTCAACACGGGATCCTCACGCACACGGTCCCAAGCACCCCGCAGCGTGAGCAGCCCGTTCAGCATACCACCCCAGCTCGGTGCGATAAGCATGATGCTGAACACCGTGCCCAGGCTTTGCGCCCAATCCGGCAGTGCGCTGTACAACAGGTGGTGCGGGCCCGCCCAGATATAGATGAAGATGAGCGCCCAGAAGTGGATGATCGAAAGCTTGTAGCTGTATACAGGACGGTTCGCTGCCTTGGGCAGGAAGTAGTACATGATGCCCAGGTAGGGGGTGGTGAGGAAGAAGGCCACCGCGTTATGGCCATACCACCATTGCACCAGTGCATCCTGCACACCTGCGTACCAGCTGTAGCTCTTGGTGAACGAGATGGGCAGTTCGATGCTGTTGACGATATGCAACATGGCCACCGTGACGACCGTGGCGATGTAGAACCAGATGGCCACGTACAGGTGCCGCTCACGGCGCTTGAGAATGGTGCCGAAGAGGTTCACGCCGAATACCACCCAGGCCAACGCCACCGCTATATCCTGCGGCCACTCGAGCTCTGCGTATTCCTTGCCGGTGGTGATGCCCAGTGGCAGTGTGATCGCCGCGCTCACGATGATCATCTGCCAGGACCAGAAATGTAGGCTGCTCAGCACATCGCTGAACATGCGCGTCTTCAGCAAACGCTGGGAACTGTAGTAGACACCAGCGAACATGCCGTTGCCCACAAAAGCGAAGATCACCGCATTGGTGTGCAGTGGGCGCAAGCGGCCGAACGTGAGCCATTGGTGCTCGCTCAGCCAGATGAACGGCCGTACCAGCCAGTAGTACCATGCATCCGTCGGTGTGCCTTGCACCACCATCTCCAGGGCTATGATCAGCCCTACGAGCATGCCCACCGCGCCCCAGAGCACCGAGGCCAGCAGGAAGTTCTTGACGATGCGGTTGTCGTATCGGAAACGCTCGATCATCAGTTCATCGGTTTTTCGTTCTCAGGCATGGCGCCATCGTTCAGTATGCGCACCGCAGGCGAGCGGTCGTCATCGAACTGGCCGGCTCGCACCGCACGGATGAAAGCCGCCAGGAACAGCGAGGCGACCAGGGTGCTTGCGGTGATCAGTAGGAAGATGACGCTCATCAACAATGCGGCTTCGCGCAGCGAAACTGGCAGGGATGATATTGGCACATCGTGAGGGCCATCAGTGGTGGAATTGACTTTTATCAGGAATGGCTCAGTACGGGATCCATGCACCTTTGCGCTGAAAGAATCAGCAAGGGTCCACCATGTTCTCCAAGGCCTGCATGTATGCCATACGAGCCACCGTGCTGCTGTGCTCCGAAGAGAATGCGGCGGTGCGCTGGCCCCTCGCGCGTATCGCCAGGGAAACCGGGGCACCGGAAGCGTTCATGGGCAAAGTGCTCCAACAACTGGTGCATGCAGGGATCGTCGACTCGGCAAAGGGCCCCGGTGGAGGGTTCGCCATAGTTGGCAGCAAAAAAGCCAGCCTACGCCTGGGTGAGGTGGTGACCGCCATTGATGACGATGGCCTTTTCAAAGGGTGCGCGCTCGGCTTCCCCAAATGCGACGAACGCAAGCCCTGCCCCGTGCATGACCAGGTCGTTCTCGTGCGCGAACGCCTGAAGAACGTGCTTGCGGCCACGCTCATCAAAGAACTCGGGACCGAACTGAAGGACGGCTCCACGTTCCTGAAAGGCAAGCTCCGTTGATACAGCGAGGCGCTCTCGCGAGCGCCCCGCCGACTTTCACCAACACATCGGTCATCCGACCGCGGGCCGGTCTCCTATTTCCCGGGCAACAACACCTTGTCGACCACGTGCACGATACCATTACTGGCCGGTACGCTGGCGACGATGTTCGCATCGTTGATCATCACATGGCCGTCCTTCACCGTCACCTTCACCTTACCGCCATCCACCATATCGATCATCTGTCCATCGCGCAACTGATCGGGTTTCAGTACGCCCACGAACACGTGGTACTGAAGCACGGTCTGGAGATCCGCCTTCTTCTCCGGCTTGAGCAAGCCTTCCACGGTTCCTGCCGGAAGGGCGTCGAACGCAGCATTGGTGGGCGCGAACACGGTGAAGGGACCGGCATTGCTCAGCGCATCCACCAGTTCAGCTGCTTTTACGGCGGCCACGAGCGTGGTATGATTCGTTGAGCCAACGGCGATCCCGACGACGTTCTTCTGCGACCGGTCATCGACCACCGTGCTCTGGCCGCCATCGGTCAATAGCTCGTTGGAGGTGGTCGCTTCCGGTGCTGGTGCATTGCCTGAGCAGGCCGCGAGCAGTGTGCAGGCCAGCAGTGCCGCCTTGTTCATGATGCGATCCAAGGTTCTCATGTTGTGGTGTGCTTATGCGGACAATATTGTCCGGTATTGATGGAAAGGCGGGTGACGGGTGTCGCCTTCGTGCGTGATCGTTGTCAGAGATCCTTACGTTGAAAACCGCGCACCGCGGCAAGGCACGGTAGCAGAACCCAAAGCACAAGTGCGGCGAACGACGCCAGCATGCCACCTGTGCTCCCGAAGAAGTCCCGGTAAACAGCGCCCGTATAGCCCATAAGTGCGGCCAGGTCGATCTTCAGCATGATCAGGATACGTGACAGGTCGATCGGGTTCAGCGCGGCCAGGGGAACGATCAATGGTTCGATGGGCCGATCACTGAAGGAATACATGATCCATAGCAGCAGCGCATCCCAGACCAGCACCATCAGCACCCAGGACACCAGCCCGATCCCTACCGCGCGCGCGCGGTCCCGCTGCTTCACGGCGATCCACAGGCCCAGTGCGCAGCAGACGAACGTGAGTGCCGTGCCAGTGCACAGGAGTGTCCAACCGGTGGAACCGGGCGACCATGCCGCGATCGGTAAACCGACGCCCACCAGATAAGAAGCCGAGAGGGCACCGGAAATGGCCAGGAACTGCGCAAACGTGATGCTTCGCCGGTGCAATGGCTGTACGGCCAGCAATACCGTGAACTCGTACTGATCGTAGAACCAGATGATGGTGAAGACCAGCGATAACAACGGCACGAACGCCATCACCACCTGCGAAAGGGTTATCAAGGCCTTCGTGTTCTCGGGTTCCAGCATGAAGATCGTTGTGGACACGATGAACAGCAACAGGGCATATCCGATGGCAAAGCGGTTGCGGGCGAGATCGAGCAACGTGTATTTGAGGACCTTCCGCATCACCTACACGTGTTGGGCAAGGAATGCAGGCAGTGCGGCAGCCAAAGAGCGCTCGCCCGTCGCTTCCAACAGTGTTTCCGGTGGCAACGCGAAACGCAACCTGCCGTCCTCCAGATAAGCCACACGATCACCAAGTGCCTGTACCTCCTCCATGATGTGTGAAGTGATCAGAACCGTGGCACCCGCCCTCTTCGCGCGCACCACCGCGTCAAGGAGTTTCGCTGAGCTCACGGGATCCAGTCCGGCGGTCGGTTCGTCCAGCACCAGTACATCCGGCCGGTACCGGAAAGCCAGCACCGCGCTCACCTTCTGGCGCATGCCCCCGCTCAACTGGCTGATGCGCCTGTCCAACAGGGCATCCACGCCCAATAGCCCGATGAGCCGATCATCCGTGGAACCGGAACGCGCATCACGTATATCGTTCATCATACGCAGTAGCTGCTCCACGGTGAGCTCCCGCGGGAATTCCGCATACTGCGGCATGTAACCGATGTGCGAACGATAGTGGGGGTCACTTCCAATTGGGATCCCATTGACGGCGATCGCGCCCTCGCTGGCCCGCACAAGCCCAAGCAGGCATTTGATCATGGTGGTCTTCCCGGAACCGTTCGGACCGATCACCATCACCACCTCTCCTTCGGCGAAACGTGCGTTGACCGCACGCAGCGCCCATTGCCTGCCGTAGCGTTTGCCCAAGCCCTCTATGATTACCCTATCCATTCGGCGGCTTCATCAGGGGTGACCGGTCCTCCAATGCGGCCGGGGTCAGCGTTGGAATGACCCGTTCGCTCTGGTCCAGCAGGTTCACCAGGAGACTGCGCGACAGCACCATCGCATAAGGCATACGCTCCGTTACCAGGGCGAAAACGCTGAGCGGGTGGTGAGGTACATCACCCCGGCCGTTATGATCAAGGTCGTATCCACGGTAGCGGTCCCAATGGTTGCCGTTCAATGCGCTCATCACCAGATCGCCATTCGTGGTCATGTCGAACGTATTGCCAACGAACGTGTTCCCCTCGAAGTCGGCGCTGCTGTTGGCGAACAGTTTCACCGCCCAGCCGTTCGCACTGAACCGATTGGCCTTCACCTCCGCTCGGTTGCAGCCATCAACGAACAAGCCTACCGTATTGTCCTCGAACCGATTGTGTTCGATGCGGGCATCGTTGATCTCCTTCAGCAGAAGGCCGTATGCACTGGCACCACGGTTGTGTTCGAAACGGTTGTCCGTCATCACCACATCCCGCGTGAACATGACGGCGACACCCGCACCGTTGTCATGGAAAACATTGTGCGTGTAGCTGTCGCGGTGACTGAACATGAAGTGCAGGCCATATCGTGCATTGAACGCGCTGGCGTTCTGCCCGATGTGACTATCGGTCACGAACTCCAGATAGATACCATCGCGATGGTTCTGCACGGTGTTTCGCAATACCTGCACGCGACTGCATTTCCACAAGTGGATGCCGTTCGCGCGGCGATTGTCTGGAGCGGCGGGATCCCCCAACACCCGATCGTCGGATATCCGTGCACGGGCCACATTGCTCAGGTAAATACCGAAGAAGCAACCGCTCAACACGTTGTTCGATAGGGTGATGTCCGAAACACTGATACACTTGATGCCCGCGTTGTCGTTCATGTCGCTCACCGCCGTCCCACGCACCTCGAAGCCTGCTATGGTCACGGAAGAGGCCTTCACGATGATCACCTCCCCTTTGCCTCCGCCATCGATCACCGGGCGGCCCTCCCCTATCAACACCACCGGCCGTTCTATGGTAATGGGACCTTCCGCGTAGATACCCGCGGCGACCAGGACCGTATCACAATCGGCGGTCGCCCTCAATGCCTCTGCGATGGATCCGCCGGGGTGCACCTCACAAATGCTGGCGTCCGCCGCATTCACAAGCGTTGACAGAACCAGCACGATGAGGATCCGGCGCATGGCTCAGTGATCGGTAAGTCGTGCCCTCGCCTGCATCCAATCCAAGGTGTCTCCCGGGTAACTCCGCATCGTTACCGTGCGGTCAGCGGCGGTCACGAAGGCGGCCGTATTGCCGTTCATCGGACTCTTGAGACCTGCAGCATGCAGATAATAAGCCTTGGTCGCATCGATGAAGCTTCCGGGATGAGCATGATCACAGACCCACCAGCCCCGCACCTGCGCTTCAGCAATGGTACTGCTCGCCACCTCTTGTACCATACACTCCGGTGAATCAAAGGGGTACGTACGACCACCGGTGGTAACGATGGCACAGGCGAACTGCGGATCCATCACGTTCATCCGGCAGAACGCGCACTCGGCCTTACCGATATCCACATGTGGCACCGTGGGAACGTTGCACGCGATCATCGGTGATAACAACAGCATTGCGAGCGCCCCCGCTGTGGCCATCCTTTGAACGTGTTTCTCGCGCAGGCGGTCCTTGCCTGGCCAGCGCCATTCAACGAACCACACGAGACATGCCGTGGCGATCACCGCGAAAAGGATCCAGCCTCCCGTATCCGGCAATGACCAGGCATCGAAATTCAACAACTTCTTATGCCCGAAGAGCGGAGGTTGGTAGGCCATGCCATCGACCTTGATCGCTGCATGCGGGTCCAGATCATGGCCGTACTTGTAGCCCCAGGCGAACATGTCCCACATTGCCCATATCACGAACGCGAAAAGAGCCATGATCCAGCTGAAGAACGCCCCACGCCGCCCGATCATCGCTGCTACCAGGCCCCACCCTATCAGGAGGTAAAAGGCATAGCGCATAACGGCGAATTCCGGGAACATCTCATTGTGGATGGTGGCCATGCCGATGTAATGGTTCAGGCCATTGATCTTGTTCACGTCACCGGTGAACCGATCGTGGAAGATCTGCAGCGACAATCCTTCCGGATACTGAGGTGCGGCCAGGTCGATGCGCCATATGGGCACATGGAGCAGGCTCACCAACGCGGAGGCACAGATCGCGATGACAAAGCGGGAAATGCGGCGTGGATGTGGAACGGTCATCGGCAATGGGTTTCAGGAAGAGCACCGGCGTTCTGTCCCGCCGGTGCTTCTTACCGGTCAGCTCTGCGGTCTATGAACCTGCATCTACGGAACGGGTCTCCGCCTTCAGCGGCACGTTGCTGTTGGCCGGCGACACGCGTACATAGCCCTGCATCTCCTGATGCAGCGCGCTGCAGAAGTCGGTGCAGTACATCGGCACCACGCCTACCTGGTCCGGAATCCACTTCAAGGTCTGGGTCTCACCGGGCATGATGAGCAGTTCCGCATTGGCCGCACCCTTGATCGCGAAACCATGTGGTACATCCCAATCCTGCTCAAGGTTGGTCACGTGGAAGTACACTTCGTCACCCAGCTTCACACCCTCGATGTTGTCCGGAGTGAAGTGGGAACGGATACTCGTCATCCATACGTGCACCTCCTTGCCCTTGCGCTCCACTTTGGTCTCTTTCTCCCCCTTCGACACGTAAGGGTGCTGGTTCTTGTTGATATCGAAGAACTTCACCTCGCGCGACTTCACCAGATCGGCCGGTATGGCTTGCGCGTAGTGCGGCTCGCCGATGGTTGGGAAGTCCAGCAGCAGTTCCATCTTGTCACCGTCGATGCTGAACAGTTGTGCGCTTTGGGCGAGTTCAGGTCCCGTGGGCAGGTAGCGGTCCTTGGTGATCTTGTTGTAAGCGATCACGTACTTGCCCCACGGTGACTTGCTGTCCCCGCCAGGAATGCACAAGTGACCGATACTGTAGTAGGTGGGCACCCGATCCACGGGCTCCAGCGTCTCCAGGCTCCACTTCACGATCTCACTGCTCACGAAGAAGCTGGTGTACGCATTGCCTTTGCCATCGAACTCGGTGTGCAAGGGTCCCAGGCCGGGCTTCTTCACCTCGCCTTTGATCACGCTTTCATACTTCAGCACAGGAATGCCGAGGAAGTCGCCGTCGAAGTCGTTCTTCGCGATCGCAGCCTGGATCTTCTTGAACTCGAACACCGGAATGAGCGCTGCGAGCTTGCCGCTGCCTACGATGTACTGACCGGTCGGATCCACATCACAACCGTGCGGGCTCTTCGGACAGGGCATGAAATAGATGAGATCCTTCAGTTCGCGCGGATCCAGTTGCACCACCTCGTTCACCACGTTGCTCTCTGCGCTATGTGTGGCATCGTTGTACCAGTTGCTCCGGTACTGCACCGGTACTTTGCGCCCCTTGCCCTCCTTCACGTACTGCTCGGCCTTCTTCCAGTTCACGGCCATTACGAAATCCTTGTCGCGCTGGCTGGCGTTCACCTCCAGCAGACTGAAGGCCTGTTCACTGTTGTAGCAACTGAAGAAGAACCAACCATCGCTCACCAGCTTTCCGGTGTGGGCCAGGTCGAAGTTCATCCCGGGCGTGATGATCTGGAAGGCGATGGACATCTTGCCCGTCCCGGGTTCCGGATGAATGAAGCTCACTGTGCCTTTGAAGTTCTCGCGATAGCTCTCGATGGGCACATCCCGCTCGGCGTCGGTTCCCATGGGAATGCTGAATCGTGTACCGGCCACCACATACTCGCTGTTGGGTGTGGTGAAGGGCGAACTGTGGTTCCCCGCGCAGTTCGGTATCTCGATGATGGAGCGCGTACGGAATGTACTCAGGTCGACCAGCGCGATGCGCGGCGTGTTGTTGCCGTTGATGAAACACCATTTGCCATCGGGCACTCCATCGGTCTGTGACAGTTCAGGGTGATGGCTGTCATCCCAAGGCACATAACCATGGGTGGTCATGAGCATGGGCTTGGTCTCTTCGCTGAAGCCGTAACCGCTCATCGCATCCTCAGTGAACACAGGGATGTTCCGAAGAAGACGCCCGCTCGGAATGCCGTATACGCTCATCTGGCCGCTGAAGCCACCACTGACGAAGTTGTAGAACTCGTCGTACGATCCGGGTTTCACGTAAACCTTCGAGGCCGCGTCACCCTGGACAACGGCCTGGGCCGTTCGTGGGCGGCAGCCCTGCATGGTATTGATGGCAAGGAAGACCGTGGCGGCTCCGCCTAACAGCAGGAGCGATGTGAGCAAGGGGCGCTTCATGAGGTGAGGTATTGGTGGTTCAAAGGGTGCGCATGAACTCAAGGAGTTGCCGCGCGTCGTCCTTCGTAAGATTCTGGTTCGGCATGCGAACGAGGCATTGCTCGAGCATCTTCTGTGCCTCGGGGTCCTCGCTCAACATGGCGTCGGTGTTCATGATCATATTCATGATCCACTCAGGCTGGCGGCGGGTCGTTATCCCTTTCCAACCAGGACCTACGATGCGGTTCTCGCCCGTGCTGTGGCATGCCTGGCATTTCACATCGTAGGTGGTTTTGCCTTTCTCCGCCATCATATGATCCACTTCACCCAGGGTGATGTCCGCTGCGGTGATCATGCCTGCCTTCGGCTTGCTGGAAGAAGCGGTCGCATCACCGGCATCGGGTATCTTGTACTTGTCCGCAGCGGAAGGCTCGCTTCCACCACACGATTGAAGAATGATCAAAATTCCTGCAATGGCTACCGATAAGGTGTTTTTGGTCGGTGTGTTCATGTTCGTTCGGTGTTTGTTCCGAAGGTAATCTTTTGTCTTTTCATATGTCCGGCCAAAGCCGCACCTTCACCGTGACAAATATCAACGGACAGTTTTGTCCGGTATATGACGTTTGTCAGCGGAGAACATGACCATGGAACGATCCGCGCCTTCATACACCGCCACTGCCGATCAGGGCCGCACACCCTTCTTGATCGCGCTCTCCTTCCTATGCGTCGCTGGCAGCATAGGCGCCTTGCTGCGCCTCATCTACGTGGTGGACCTGCCGTGGCTCACCTTCAAACCATGGTTGCATGCGCACTCGCATGTGGCCATGCTGGGCTGGCTCTTTCCAGCCCTCATCATCGCCATCATCGGGCAGGACGACCGGCCGTGGCCCAAAGGGCTGTCGCATTGGCTGGGCTTTTCGCAACTGCTGGTGCTCGGCATGCTGTTCAGCTTTCCGGCGCAGGGATATGGGGAGATCTCCATCGCCTGTTCAATCGGTCAGATGCTCGTGAGCTATGTGATCATCGCCCGTGCTTGGCACTGCACAAGGCATTGGCCGCCCACCGGCAGCCGCATGCTCGCAAGGCTCGCCTTCCTGTTCCAAGTGGTCAGCACATTGGGCATCTGGGCGATGGGTCCCATCATGACCAATGGGCTCGCCGGTACCGAGTGGTACTACTGGAGCATCCAATGGTTCCTGCACTTCCAGTTCAATGGGTGGTACTGGTTCGCTGCGATGGCCATCGGCAGCCGCTGGGCGGAGCGGCATGGTGTAAGTGTCCGGCTGGATCCGCTCACCATTGCTCTCTGGGCCTTGGGTACGATGCTCACCTTCGCCTTGGTCATCGCATGGAGCGAACGGCTTTTTGCTGTCCTCGCAGTGAACTCTCTGGGCGTGTTCGTACAATTCATCGCCGCGTGGCGCACGCTCATGGCCATGCGCAAAGCGCGGTTGCAGGCCTACGTGAGCACCACCCATTGGATGCGCATCCTCATCGGCGTCATGCTGCTCTCCATGGCCGCCAAGGTGGCCGCACAAGCACTGGTGGCGGTTCCAACGGTGGCGGACATGGCGCTCACGCTGCGCAACTACGTCATCGGGTTCATCCACTTGAACACCTTGGGTGCGCTCACCACATTGATGCTCGCTTTCGCCTTGATGCGTGGCTGGGTCAATGAGCGTTCGAAAGTGGCTCGCGGTGCGCTATCCGCCATCGTGATCGGCTTCTGCCTCAGTGAAGTGATGCTCTTCGTGCAAGGCACCTTCTTCTGGGCAGGCTGGGGCTTGATCCCCGGTTACTACACCGGCCTCTTCGCTGTAAGCACGTTCTTGCCATTGGGCGCATGGGTATTGCTGGGGACAGCGGCCTTGGAGAAGGATTACGAACATTGACGCGCTCACCCCAGGTTAGCTCCGATGCGCCCGAAGATCATCTCCGGCCGCCAATCCAACGCAGGCCCACGGCCCATGCGCGTTACGCGGTCGTTCTCCTGGTAGCCGCGGCGTTGCAGGAAGTCCACCGCCGCGCTGTTCTGCTCCGGCACCCAGATGTCCGATACGTGCGGCAGGTGCCACCGCAGGAGCTCTTCGCCCACGAACGCGCTCTGCGCGATGAGCAGGCCCTCGCCCAACAGCACGATGTAGTTGCCTTGCACGCGGCCGTTCTTGATGAAGATGCGCGACGCGTAGAAGTGTTCGCTCACGAGGGTACGACGGTCCTCACCGCTCGCGAGCCGGTCCAGGTGGAGAACGCCCATGCTCATGTGCGGCTCGAAAAGCTCCACTTCATCCAGCGTGGGCGCCTCGGTGGTGCCGCCGCTGTACTTCACGTAATCACCAACGGGGGTGAAGCCGAGCGCGGCGAAGTGGGACAGCTCATGGGGCGCCACCAGCGCGCTGATGGTCGCGCAGCCTTTCTGCTCCAACGCATCGCACATCGCTTGCAGGCCGAAGCGGTAGAGTTCATCGGTGCGTTTGGCGGGGTGGAACAGGCGGTCGCCCAACCAACCGCTGCCGTTGTGCGCGATGCCCAGCACCATGCCGCTCACGAGCGCCTCACCGAAAATGGTCTTCAGGGCAACGGCGTAGGGTGTGCTCAGGTGCCAGCGGATGCGCGCGGCGGTGGCTTCCCAATCAGCGGGTTCAAGCTCGGCGAGGTCGAACTCGATGTCGGATAATTCGAAAGGTTGGATGGTCATAACCGGTAATGGCTACGAAGAAAGGCGAAGAAGCGTGAAAAGCGAAAACCGCAGTTGTCGCTCGGCTCGGCCGGTGCGTGGGCATTGCGCGTGCCGAGTGACAGTATATCCTAGGGCCTCCGGCCCGCCTTCTACCTTGGCCACATGAGCGAATTGATGAAAGCCAATGTGGAAGAAGGCACCTATTTCGTCACACTCACGGTGGTCGGCTGGCTGGATGTGTTCATCCGTAAGGACTATGTGGATGTGCTGTTCGAAAGCCTCGAATACTGTCGCAAGAACAAAGCACTTGAGGTGTTCGAGTACGTGGTCATGCCCAGCCATGTTCACCTGTTGTTGCGACGTAGATCAGGCCTTCTCTCGGATGTGTTGCGCGACATGAAGAGCTTCACGGCCAAGAAGCTGTTGCATACCATCGAGCACAACCCCCAAGAGAGCCGAAAGGAGTGGATGCTCGATCTGTTCCGGAAGCATGCTTCCGCTTCCGCACAGAACAGCGAACTGATGTTCTGGCAGAAGACGAACCATCCCGAACTGATCATCAGCCCGTCTTTCTACGAGCAGAAGGCGACCTACATTCGAAATAACCCGGTAGCCATGGGGCTGGTGACAGAAGCCGAGCACTATGCATGGAGCAGCGCGCACCTGCAACCTCGCTTGGTCGTCGATCCCGCATGAGGCGGGCCGGAGGCCCTACCTGAGCAACTCACTCGGCGCCCACCACCCTACGCACAGGCAGCCGAGCGAGAACAGGAAGTGATCACGATCCTCTGAAGATCCAGTACAGTACCAATGCAAAATTCGTTCGTGAGAACGGAGTGCTTGAGGCGTTATGGCCTGTGATGAGCAACTATGAGAACGGTGATGTGACCGCCGGGAAAAAGCACGCCCAATTATGGGTGTACAAATTGAACATGCAAGGGCAACTGCTGTGGCCAGAAAAGGTTGCACTAGGTGAAGTACGTGCTTATGATCTACAAAGTGATCTCGTCGTACTGACGGGCGGAACCGAGTTCGTTGCGTTATCATCCCGATGGGCCGATGGGCTTGATGAAAGCACACCGTTCTACCCATCAGCGGACCAGTTCAATTGCCTGAATGGAACCTTCGGTTGGGACCAAGACCTGGGACCTACCTACCTACCTCAATCCTGGACTTCACAAGAAGCTCTGGATGCTTATGAGATCTGGAACACGAACGCGTTCCTCGCCAAAGTGAGTGTGGCCGATGGCGCTGTCCGTTGGACCACAGATTTTGATGCCGCGCCACAGGTATCCCCAGCCTGCTTTCCTGGAGATATCAAGAAGCAGGAGTGCATGTACCGGATCACTGAGCTAGCGGATGGTGGTTTGGTGGTCTGCGGCAACTCAAGCCACAATGGCGATGATAGCTACCTCGCCAAGCTTTACCCTGATTGCCAAAGCCGCGCGGACTATTCGTTCTTCACTTCAGAGTACCCCTTTGACAATGCTAACGCCTTTCAGGAAAATGATTTCGTGCACACCGTGAACGGCATCGAAACATGGGATACGGACATGAACGTGTTCGGCATCACCCGTGTGGCTGCCGGTTCCACCCTCACCATCAACAACGGGGCGGTGATCGGCTTCGCGGACAGTCACCAGCTTTCATACCCCACCCGTATCGAGGTGGAACCTGGCGGGAAATTGTTCCTAGCGGACGGTGCACGGCTTACCAGTATCGCCAATTGCCCCAACAGCATGTGGGATGGCATCCTCGTGAAAGGCAGCAGTGAAAGTCAGGATGGGAACAACTATGCCGACCAAGGCTTGGCCGACATTTCCCGGTCCACCATCGAGAATGCCCGCACGGCAATCATCACCAACAGCCAGTTCCTGGACAATGATGATCTGGCGGCCTTCCAAATGCAGTTCGCTGGTGGTGGCGTGGTGAAGGCCCGGCAGGCCAGCTTCCACAACAACAAGCGTGACGTGGTGATGGGGCCCTATGAGAACCATCGCCCCGGCGACCCCACCGAAATTCGAGTGAACCGCAGTTCGTTCGTGGAGTGCGACTTCGCGGTGAACGCCGCCTTGAACGATCGGCAGCGCCCCTTGGAGCATATGCTTCTATTCGGTGTGCGCAACGTACCCGTGCATGGCTGCTCCTTCTCGGGTACCTATTATCAGCCCGACCAGAACAGCCCGTTGACCACGGATGCCGGCATCGGCATCCGCAGTGTGAACAGCAGCTTCACCGTGCAGCCGCATTGCACGGTGGTCATTCCTTACGGCGGCACATGCCCCACGGCCAACACCGTTCCCTCCACCTTCGATCGGCTTACCTTGGGTGTTGAGGTCGCCGGTCTTACGGACGACAAGACCTTCAGTGTGGACAAGAGCAGCTTCACCCGCTGCCCCAGGAGCATACGCATGGATGCCGTGCGCGACGCGGCCATTACCAGCAACCACATCGATGTGGTGGATTGGCGACACCCCTTCGCCGCGAGCACGCCCTACGGTGTGTACAGCGATGAATGCACCGGCTATGAGATCGAGGACAATGTGCTCACCATGACCACCACCACCGATCAGGCACAAGCCGGCATGGTGATCCGCAACAGCGGGCCGGAGGCGAACAGGGTGTACAACAACAGCTTCGATGGTTTCGCCTACAAGAACAGCACGGCCCTGCTGGTGCAAGGCAAGAACGCCGATGCCGGCAACAACTACCTCACCGGCCTGGAAGTGAAGTGCAATGAGTTTGGCCGTTACACCGCCAAGAACGCCTTCGATGTGGCCCTCACCGCTACGGACCCGACGGTGAGGAAGAACCAAGGTGCCATTTTCAACGATCCTGGCGACTTCACCGCTCCCGCCGGCAACCTCTTCAGCGACCACACCTCAGCGGATGACCCTGAGAGCGATTGGCATGTGGCCAATACGAGCCCGTTGCAAGTACGGTACTTCCACCATAATGGATCAAACAGCGATCCGTGGGTGCCAGAATTCTATGATGCCACGTACTTGCTCCCCCAGCCCGCCGGTGGCAACTGGCCCCCGAACCGTAGTCAAGCCTGCCCCAGCAACCAACGCAGCCGGGACCGGGAGCGTAGCGCCATGGAAAGCAGCAGCGGCGACAAGGCCACGCTCTTGCAGGACAGCAAGGATGCCTACGATGCCACCAAGGACAATGGCGATACCTACACCCTTCTCGGCTACGTGAGCGACCCGGCCCACACGAGCACCCAGGTGCGCAATGCCCTGCAAAGCGTAGCACCCAAGGTGAGCGTAGAGGTATGGGAAGCCGCCTTCGCCCGTGATCCTTTCCCGAACGAGTGGAACCTGACGCAGGCCCTGTTGAGCAATAGCCCGCTGCAGCCTGAGGTGATGAAGCTGTGCTACTACAGCGCGTTGAGCGACTTCTACTACAACCTGGTGGTCAGCGCGCAGAATGGCATCAACCCCTTGGACATCCTGGAGAGCGACATCAGCACGTACGCGGGCGGCAAAGCGGAGGACCTTACCGACCTGGGCCGCTGGAGCTGGCTGGACAGCACCAATGTGGACAGTGCCATCACCCTGCTGAAGACCTGGCACGACCAATTGCCCGCCGACAACGGCGCTGCTGTTCAGTTGGGCTACTACAACGCGAAAGGGAATATGGCCGCGTTGTACACACTGGCCCAAACGATGGAACTGAACAGTGCGTTGCCCGACGTGTACGCCCTGCTGAAGCGATACGCCGTTGAGCAGGAAAACACCGGTTGGCTGAGCCCATCGGCCGATACCAAAGGCTGGATGGAGAACCTGGTGCAGGATCGGGAAACATTGGGCAGTGCCCGTGCTGGCACCTGGTTGCAAGCCTTGGGCGCCGATCCCTTGGAAGAGGTGATCGTGCTTCCCGAACAGCAGCAGAAGCGCATGGAGGCACCAGCGCGTGTGCGCCACAGCACCAGCAACGAGGCGCTTATCCTGGAAGCCTACCCGAACCCGACGGAAGGCTTGGCATACGTGGTGTGTAACGTGCCCGATGGCGTGGAACAGGCAACAGTCGTCGTGCGCGACTTGGAAGGTCGTGAGCAAGTGCGTTCGCGGATCAGTTCAGGCACTGCGGTGGTGGAACTGGATATGACCCATATGTCTTCGGGACTCTACGTTGCGAACTTGACTCTCGATGGTGTTCAGGCTGGGCAGGTGAAGATCTCGGTTCAATAGGGCGAGATGAGGAACTGTCGCATAGCCCTGCTCGGAGTTGCATGGTGCTGCTTGCTTGGAGCGCATGCCCAAGCTTACAACAGGCGGTACGATGCCTTCGGGCAGGGCTTTGCACAGGGTAGTTATGGGCTCGAACGATCAGTGGTTGGCCATGTTGTATTCAGCTTCAGCTATGAACCTGACACGATCACGCCCGATTCGCTGCTGGCCACCTATTCGATCATTCTGCAACAGATCGATAACCAAGGCAACTTGAATTGGCAGCGCCGCTATCACCGGCCCGTGCATCAGGAGTTCCTAGGTTGGGCGGATTGCTGCGACACAGTTCCGGGCGGAGGATTCGTAGTGGGTGGCAGCAGCCAGAACATCGATGACGTTGACGAGACCCGCCTGGTGCGCTTCGATGCGCAGGGCGATTCGCTGTGGTCGCGCACCTTCGGTGGGGCGGGTGAGTATTGGATCGGGCAGCAGGTGAAGTGCCTGGCAGATGGCGGCTTCATTGTTTGTGGGGGAACGGATCACACGGGCGACCAGGATGGCTTTCTGATCCGTACGGATGCGAACGGCAATGAGCTTTGGCGACAGACGTATGGCTGGCAAAACCCGGTCTACATAGACGGCTTGACCGCTGTTGATGAAGCTCCGGATGGTGATCTGTACATGAGCGGATCACGGTTTCTCACGGGGGATGACAGCCAGCATTGGGTGCAGCGCGTAGGACCAACCGGAGAGTTGCGCTGGCGGACAAGCTGGGGCGGCCCGTTCAAGGAGGGAACTACTTACACGACATTAACAATGGCCGGCGGTGTTCTTGTAGCCGGGGGACAGGCGCATGCCCCGGATGAAACGAAACCTTACCTAGCCTTGTTGGATAGCGTCGACGGTTCATTCGTTTGGGAAAGGGAGTACGGAGAAACTATTTGGTCCACCCTCTTCTTCGCCGCCAAGGAATGCCCGAACACGGACATCATCGCGTGCGGCGTGAGCTATGAAGGTGGGTGGGAGCAAGGCCTGCTCTTGCGCGCCACCAGCACGGGCGACAGCCTGTGGATGCGGCGGTACGCCTCCTTCAACGACCAACTGGACAGCTGCGAAGGGCGCTTCTGGGACGTGCTGCCCACGGCCGATGGCGGCTTCATCGCCTCGGGCTTCGGCGACCTTCCATACGACTTTCCTTTCCCGCCCGGTACCTCACAGGATGCCTGGGTGGTGAAGATGGACAGCATGGGCTGCATCGTACCCGGCTGTGATGCAACGGGTGTAACAGAGATCATCACGAACCTCGGCAATGCGCTGACCCTCTACCCGAACCCCGTGAAAGATCTGTTGCACGTGTCCATCCAACTGCCCACGAACCTCAAGACCGAAGGCCCGCTGGTGATCAGTGTAACAAGTCAGGAAGGCAAATTGGTGTGGCAGCAGCAGGTGCCCACCAGCACGGGCGATGAGCTTGTGCTGGACATGAGCGGGCTGGCTGCGGGCATGTACTCGCTTCACTTGAGCGATGCGCACAGGTGGATAGCGGGGAAGAAGTTCGTTGTTGAATGAACTGAGCGGAAGTCGAAGACTTCCAGGAGACATGTATACCAATGGAGACCGATGGGAACCGCACGAGAGACCGCCTTCCTTCGCACAAGCCGTCGCAGACGAACTCTCGCGCGAAAAGGGGGGCGGAAAGAGCCGTTGGCAACGGGCGGGGCTGGAGCTTATGAACGGCGTGGTTCAACAGCCTTACCGCTTCGGGTTCACCGCCTCCAGTTCCTCCTCGCGCTTGCGCTTGCTCTCCACTTGGGTGTACTCGAAGAGGATGTCATACAGGATGCATTGCTCGCGCCGTGACCAATAGCGCGCGGTGATGCGCCATTTGGCGGTGCCGTAGAGGTAGACCTCATCGCCCACTTCGAACTTGGCGATGTGCTGCAGGTGCGGTAGGCTGGGTGTTTCCATGGATCGACGTGTTTCTGGTCAAGCACGGTTCCACAGTATAGGCAGGCGGTGGCGCGTGCAGGTTGATGCCTGCACGTTCACTCGAAGAGGACACGCCTGGTCAAGGGTTCATCGCAGGTTGCGGGTGCAGGCCCTGCGCTGGAGTGACGGATCCATTATCTCAACCTCCGCTTAATATGGAGTTATCCTGCCCTGCGGTGCTTCGCACCAGTGACCCGAGCGTTTGGCGACTCCGGGCTTCGGCTTTACGCTGTGGTCCGGTGCCGGCCGAGAGGCTGGCCTCGGTCACAGGAAGGCTCCGCAAGGGGCCTTCCGCTTTTCTGGATCAGCCGATCGGATGGCCGGGTTTGAACCGTATGGGTGCAGGCAAGGCACCCAGGTTGTCCGGCGCGTTCTTCACGTGCATGGCGATGAGCATGTCCAAGCGCGCGATCAGGTCTTCCAGCAGTTGGAAATGGCGGCGGTCCATGCGGCTGAACTCCCGCAGCACATCCTCATCCAAGGTGGCGGCCTCGAGCCCTGCGCGCTGTAGCCGCTCCTGTTTGAAGCGTTGCAGTTCGGCCCTGCGCGCGAGCAGCAGATCCATGCGTGTGGCGCGCTTCAGGTCCTGTGCTGATGGTTGCGCTTGCCGGGCATAGAGGAATCCCGCTTCGGCGATCATGCGTGCCTTGATGCGCGTGTTGGGCGGCAACCCCAGTTCATGACGCAATTGCTCCGGCTCGCAACGCCACAGCAGCACCTGCTGCTTCATGGGTGCGGCCAGCAGGTCCAAGGCCGAACGATCATCGGTGAGCACACAGAACAGGCAATGATGCGGGTCCAGCTTCAGTGTGCGCATCCAATCGCGCAGGATGCGCACGAACTCGGCGCGTTCGCCAGCGATGGAATGCTGCGCGATGGGCAGCCCGTGCACGTCGAGCAGCACCACATCAGCATGGGTGTCCTCAACGAGCAATCCGATGCAATGCTCGAGCAGGTTGTGCGGTGGTACGCTCATTCCGGTAAACGGCGCGATCCTAGATCGGTGCGTGGAACTGGAGGTCTTTTCCTTGTTAAGTCTCCGCTAGGGGCAGGGCCTTCCGTGTGAAGCATGTGTTTACCCAGGTTGAACACGCACTGGAACGAAAGGCGCGTGCAGGGTGCATCCGGTTGAGGTTGAGCGGCGGAGCGACCGATGGACGATGATGCGTGCCGCGGCGTGGCGCTGCTATGGAAAGGTTATGCGGGCAAGGCAGAATGCGCCCAAGCTGCACGCAAACGTGTTGGAGCGCTAATGATCCGGGGAAGGTGCCGACGAACGTTTGCCCGGCCTGAAAAGCGGCCGACCAAAACCCTTCAACACCTGTCCAACCCTGAACACCGACCCCATGAAACATCATTGCCGAACGTTGCTCAGTACCGCTTTGTTAGCAGGCGGGCTGACAGCCAGTGCACAAGGCCTCGAAGGCGTGATCGTGGAGAACTACTACACGATCAGCGCGGCCGACGCCACCTTCATCAACGGAGGAGCCATCTCCACACCCATCACCGAGGGCACCAAGGTGTACCGCATCTATGTGGACATGGCGCCGAACTACAAGCTGAACACGGTGTTCGGCAGCCCGATCCCGCAAGGTGGAACGGTTTCTCCCAATCCGCTCGACTTCCACACGACCACGTCGTTCTGGAACGATGACAACTTCGGCACGGAGGTGCCCCCACAGACCTCGCGCTTGGATGAGCGCGCGGCGTTCGATTCGTACATCACCATCGGCGTTACCGGCCGCTCCGGTGGCGCGGTGGGTTGCGGTAGCAATACGCAACAACAAGGTGTGCTGAAGACAGCGGACACCAACGGCAACCTGACCCTGTGCTCCGTGTATTCCGGTTTCCCCAGCGGTGCCGGCACGCCGGATGGCAACATCCCGGCGAGCCCTTCGATCCCCGCGCTCACCTACAACATCGGTGGCCTGGTGGACCTGACGGCCCTGCAGACCGGGGGAAACACCTTAAGCATGGTGAACGATTCATGGGCCACCCTGCCGAACGGCACGGGTGTGGATCCCACGAACACCAACCGCGTGCTGATCGCCCAGTTGACCACGGACGGAGAACTCTCCTTCCACGTCAACGTGCAATTGCAGGCACCGGGCGGAGCGCTCGAAACGTACGTGTGGAACCAGGCCGGTAGCGGGGAGCAGGCGAAGACCTTTCTGACCTACCCGGTGCCCGTGACGGGTTGCAGCAGTTCGCAGACCGCCTACCTCAACCCACAAGGCGTGGGCAACACCACCACTTCACTGCTTACCGTGGGTGATGCAGTCGGTGGCTACCAGATGGTGGGCATTCCCGATGGACTCGGTGCGTTCGATAACGGCAACGGCACCTTCACGCTGCTGATGAACCACGAACTGGGCAACACGGTGGGTGCTGTGCGCGCGCACGGCGCCATCGGCGCGTTCGTGAGCAAGTGGGTGTTCGACAAGAGCACCCTGTGCGCCGTGAGCGGTTCCGACCTGATGCAAACGGTGAAACTGTGGAACGGTTCCGCTTTCGTGAACAGCCCGGGCACTCAGTTCACGCGGTTCTGCTCCGGCGACCTGCCTGCTGTTTCGGCCTTCTACAACGCCGGTACGGGCAAGGGCACGCAAGAGCGCATCTACATGAACGGCGAAGAGAGCGGCAACGAAGGACGCGCCGTGGGCCACATCGTGACCGGTCCGAACGCCGGTACTTCCTATCAATTGCCTTGGCTGGGTCGCTTCTCCTGGGAGAACGCACTGGCCTGCCCTGCTGCCAGTGATAAGACCATCGTAGCGGGTACGGACGATACCACACCCGGTCAGGTCTACATCTATGTGGGCAACAAGAAGACCACCGGCACGGAGATCGACAAGGCCGGTCTGAACAACGGTATCCTCTACGGTGTGAAGGTGGCCGGTCTCGCTGGTGACCTGGAAGTGAGCGCTTCCTTCCCTGCGCCTGGCACGCCCTTCTCGCTGGTGAGCGTAGGCAACGTGAGCAACCTCACGGGTGCGCAGTTGCAAGCCAACAGCGTTACCGCTGGCATCACGCAGTTCCTCCGTCCGGAAGATGCTTCCTGGGACCCGAGCAACCCCAACGACCTCTACTTCGTGACCACGAACGCCTTCACGGCGCCGAGCCGCATGTGGAAGCTGCACTTCACCGACATCCTGAACCCTGAGCTGGGTGGTACGATCACGGCCGTGCTCGATGGTACGGAAGGCCAGAAGATGATGGACAACATCACGGTGGATCAGCAGGGACACGTGTTGATCCAAGAAGATGTGGGCAACAACGCGCATATCGGTCGCATATTGAAGTACGACATCAACTCCGACGCGTTGAGCACCGTGGCCTACCACGACAGCACACGCTTCCTGAGCGGTGGTGCGAACTTCCTCACACAGGACGAAGAGGCTTCGGGCATCATCGACATGAAGGACATCCTGGGCAAGGGCAAGTTCCTGCTGGATGTGCAGGCGCACTATGCCACCAACGCCACACTGGTGGAAGGTGGTCAGTTGCTGCAATTGAGCTCGAGCGATACGCTCGCCGCTTGTGTGCCTCCCACGATCGCTTCGATCACAGGCGCCCAGGCGATCTGCGGCATGGACACACTGCGATTGAACGCGGTGGCCACGGGCACGCCGAACATCAGCTACAGCTGGAGCGGCACGGGTAATTTCCTGTTCGGCAGCAACAACGCCAGCGCGCTCGTTACGGGTGCTGTCACAGGCACGTACACGGTGACCGCCACCAACAGCTGCGGCAGCGCTTCGGCCAACGTTGCAGTAACGGTAACGGCCCCGGCCAGCGCCACGATCAGCTACAGCGGTTCACCTTATTGCAGCGGCACGGGCACGGCCAGCGTGACCCTCACCGGCAGCACGGGTGGCAGCTTCAGCAGCACCAGCGGTCTGTCGATCAACGCCACCACGGGTGATGTGGACCTGGCCGCCAGCACGGCCGGCACCTACACCGTGACCTACACGATCGCGGCCGGCGGCGGATGCCCTGCGTTCAGCACCACTGCATCGGTGGTGATCAACGCGTCCACGAGCAACACCACCACGGCCAGCGCTTGCGATACCTACACGTGGAGCGTGAACGGCCAGACCTACACCGCCAGCGGCACCTACACCGACGTGAACGGATGCAACACGGGGATCCTCGACCTGACGATCACGCCGAGCACGAGTAACACCACCACGGCCAGCGCCTGCGATAGCTACACCTGGGCGGTGAACGGCCAGACCTACACCACCAGCGGTACCTACACCAGCGTAACGGGTTGCCACACGGAGATCCTTGTTCTGACGATCACCGGCGTGAGCAGCACGAACACCACGACAGCCAGCGCCTGCGATAGCTACACCTGGGCGGTGAACGGCCAGACCTACACCACCAGCGGTACCTACACCAGCGTGACGGGTTGCAACACGGAGATCCTCAACCTGACGATCACCCCGAGCACCAGCAACACCACCACCGCCAGTGCCTGCGATACCTACACCTGGAGCGTGAACGGCCAGACGTACACCACCAGCGGTACCTACACCAGCGTAACGGGTTGCCACACGGAGATCCTGAGCCTCACGATCACCCCGAGCAACACCTTCACCACTTCGATCGGTGCATGTGATAGCTTCACGTGGAGCGTGAACGGCCAGACCTACACCTCCAGCGGTACCTATACGAGCGTGAGCGGATGCGTCACGCAGGTGTTGAACCTGACGATCACGCCGAGCACCAGCAACACCACCACGGCCAGCGCCTGTGGCACCTACACCTGGAGCGTGAACGGTCAGACCTACACCTCCAGCGGTACCTACACCAACGTGACGGGTTGCCACACGGAGATCCTCGTCCTGACGATCACGATCCCGGGAACGGCTTGCGACGACGGCAATCCCAACACGATCAACGATGCACTGGATGCCAGCTGCGTGTGCGTTGGCACACCGGTGGGAGGTTGTACGCAGAACGAGGTGAGCCTGGTACTGAACACCGATGCGAACGGCGCTCAGACCAGCTGGGACATCGTGAACGGCGGTACCACCACGGTGGTGTGCAGCGGTAACGGTTACGCCAGCAACAGCACCATTACGGTAAGCTGCTGCCTGGCCGACGGTTGCTACGACCTGCAGGTCTTCGACAGCAATGGCGATGGCATCAACCCCGGTGGCTTCGTGCTCACCGATGCGAACGGCAAGCGCATCATCGACAACGCAGGGAACGGTGCGGCCTTCACCGCGTTGAGCAAAGTTGCCGTGAGCTTCTGCGTGCCCTTGGGCGGCAGTGCCCTTCAGGCCAACAGTTGCGATCTCGAAACAGCGAACCTGACCACCCTGCTGCAGGCGATGCCTGAGCCCGCTGTTACCGCTACCTACAGCGCCAGCAACAGCACCAGCGGTTACCAGTTCTGGGTGTTCAACCCGAACGGTGGCTTCAGCCGTCGCATCTTCTTCAGCCACGCCGCACCCAGCTCCGGTGCGCCCAGCAGCCCTGCCAACCTGCGCTCCACGTACTTCAAGTTGAGCACCATGAGCAGCGCTCCGGCCATTCCGCAGAACGTGCTGCTGAACGTGCGCGTGCGCAGCCGCGTGAACGGCGTGTACGGTGAGTTCGGTGCGGCCTGCCGACTGAAGCTCGCCCAGCCTGCGTGCCAGACCACGCAGTTCACCACCACCGCCGATCCGATCGTCTCCTGCGGAGCTACGAACGTGAACCGGAACGGTGGCGTGCTCTGGGCCATCAACGTGCCCGGTGCGAACAAGTACCAGTTCGAGTTCGTGAACGCCAACACCAACACGCTCCTGCGCCGCATCGCCAGCGCCACGCGCAACCTGAACCTCACCACCTGGGGCAATGCGGTCGCTCGTCCTGCATGCGGTGTTCCGTACATCGTGCGGGTGCGTGTGAGCTTTGATGGTGGTACCACCTACTGCCCCTTCGGTGCTGATTGCATCGTGACCTTCACCGGTTGCACCCCTGCATTGGCCCTGAACAACGGTAGCAGCGTCAGCGATGCCGCCAGCGAACTGCGCCTGTGGCCCAACCCGAACAACGGTGAGCAGCTCAACCTCAACATCGAGCAGTTGACCGACGTGAACGGCTTGGCCACCTTGGAGATCCACAACCTGATCGGCGAGCGTCTCCTGGCCACCGCCCTCCAGGTGAACGACGGCCGTATCAACACCACCGTGCAACTGGGTGACGCCTTCGCGCCCGGCCTCTACATGGTGAACGTGATCGCCGGTGAACACACCTTCACGCAGCGACTGATCATACAGTAACGAACTGCTGAACGCGCGGGGGAGCCCCGCTGGGACATGGCCGCCTGGCCATGTATCCGGCGGGGCTTCTTTTTGCCTTCACGGTTCAGGCTTCACACTGAGGCAACACGAACGCCGCAGGTTGCGGTGCGAACCGACCACCCATGGACCTGGCCACCTACACCGTTCCGCTGCGCGTTACACACATGCACATGCAGACGGCACCGCACGATGTACCGAAGCGGCTCCCATTCGGTACCGGGCACATGGAGGTGTTGAACGTGCTGCGGCTCAAGGAAGCCTCCATCACTGAGGTGATCACTCCTATCAACGTCTTTGTGCATGACTGGCTCATCGTGGATGGCCTTCCTTCCAGTCGCAACTCCACGGTGAACCGTGCGGTGATCGGCTTTGTCGGCCCGTCGGTCGACCCACCGCTTACCACCTTCGAAGAGGCCACACGTTCATTGCAGGTCTATTTGAAGTATGAGGACAGGCAAATGGTGAGGGATCTTTTACGCAAAGGCAAGCAGCGCATGATGTACGCGTGGTTCAGTGCGGATCGTACGCGCAGTGTGGTGATGTTGATGGCGATGGGTTGATCGCTGGGATATTCAGAATGCGTACCGACTGCCGCGACGGTCAGTTCACATCAGCGCATCTTCTTCGCGACCCCATTGAACGACCATGCTGCCTGCACCGCACGTTACCACGAACGACAGTGGGCGCGGACAACGTGCTTGGGACCACCTCACGTTGATCGCCCTGGCAATTGCAGTACTTGGCTTGGCAGTCCTCGTGCGTATGTAAGGCGCGAGTGTACCCCTTGGTACAACGCGACCTCCCGCACAACACCGCGGTCATAGCTGCTTGACCACGGGTGGCACGGCCTACCATGTGGTTATGACCAGCCGATCAGAACGGTCGATCAGCCCCCCACCTCGATGGATACGTCAACAACATCGCTTCTCTCTCTCCGTCAGCTACGGTTTATTCCACCATCACGTCCATTCTTCCTGCCCATTCCATTTGCTTGGGCGGGCATGGGATATCCCCATAGCTGCAGTAAACACAGCAATCACCGGGTAGGGGTTTGAAGATGTGATCGCAGCGTAAGCAGTGATAGAAGTACACGCATGCGTTGGAAGGCATCTGGTCCCGACTGGCCTTGCCGCAATGAGGGCAATGGACGATGCTGAAGTACACGGTCTTCGGATGCAACCGTTTCAACCATCGGTAGCGCAGCTGCTGAAGGATGGGATGGGGCATGGCTCAGGCTGCGAAACAACACCACCAAGGTTCCCGCAATGTGAAGGGTTCCTGAACGCCCCGAAATGGGAATTTCAATGCTCGAGCACGAGCAACGGCACATGGCTGTGCATGGCCAACCGCTTGGAGACACTGCCGTGGAAAAGTCCCGCAAGAAAGGAAGAGTGCCGATGCAGCACCGCCACCAGGTCAGCATCCTCTCGTTCGGCCAGCAGGCTCAGGGTGAGCGGCACATCGTCGCCCTTGGCATCAATGAACCGGTGCGTCACCGAAGACAGCGCTTGGTCGTAAGCAGCGATCATGTCAGCTGCCGGTTCTTCATCCTCCCTAAGCAAAACATGCGCGATGAGCAATTCGCTTCGCTGCCCTTCGGCCAGTTGAACGAGCAGTGCCATGGCCTTCACATCCACTCCTTGTCCGTCATCCGCCAGTACGATGCGGCGCCAACTGCGGAACCTGGCCGCACGCGGTACGATAAGCACAGGAGTGCGGCTGCTGGTGGCCACCGCACTGGCATTGCTGCCCAGCAACAGATGATCACCCACGCCCTGGGTGCCCATGATGATCAGGTCCACTCGGCGCGTCAGGCAGAACTTCTTCAACGCGTTGGTCAAAGGACCTGCGTCGATATGGGTGTTCGGAACGAAGCGCTCCGCCCCAGGCAGATCACGGATACGTGCAACGAAACCGAGCATGCCTTCAACGCTTGCCGCGTATGCACTGCTCGACATGTCGACCATGCTGGCATACCCAGGAAGAGGATCGACATAGGAGTGCAGCAACGTGAACCGATGCGCCTCACCCGGGAATAGCGACAAGGCATAAGCGCAGGCGGACAGCGAACGTTCACTGAAGTCCGTAGGAACGAGCAGGTGAGCCATGAGCTTGTGTTCTGTTGCGCATCGAAACTACCCATGGCTACAGGCTGCTCCTATGACCTTGATCAATCATAACAAGGCCTTTCTGGATCACCGTTCAACCTTCACGGATCCGCCATGTTGGGTTCACATCCTCGCTATCGCTTCGCGGCATGAGAGTATTGACAGCCTTCCCCGACCTGAGCACGATGACCACCACGGAAGTGGCCCATCGCTTCGCCGACCTGCGCCGAAACGGCCGCTATGTGGATGCCGTGGTGGAATTGTACGCACCGGACGTGGTCAGTTTCGAACCCACGGGTGGCCTTTGGCCGGAGCAAACGAGCGGGTATGAGAAAGTACTGAACAAGGTGCGCACGTTCGCGGAGATGGTGCGCTATCACAACCGCAGCTACGTGAGCAAGCCGGTGATCGGTGGCGATTTCTTCTCCATCTCATTGAACCTGGATCTTACCTTGAACGGCGGTGGTAGGCTCTGCATTGACGGTGTGGGGGTATACAAGGTGCGCGATGGCCTGATCGTGATGGAGCAGCACTTTTACCCTGCCATGCACTGACCGTTCATTTGGCCGACCTGGATGGTAACGGAACGGTGAACAGCTCGGATTTCGGTCTGTTCGTGGCAGCCTTCGGCTCCTCTTGCACCTGACCGGTCAAGCGCCAGCCATGTGCGCGGACCAGGGCATCTCTTCCCAGAACATCAGCCGGCGTGTACGGTCGGCAGCCTTGGGAGGAGGCATGATCTGGGCGACGATGTGCAGATCATCATCGATCACCCCGGTCCAGACGGTAAGCACCGGCCGGTCCTGGTAGGTGTAATTCACCATATCAGGAACACTGCGTCCATTACCGACCATCTGTTCGCGCACCACATGGTCCAGCCAACCCATCGGAAGGTGACCATGGATCCCGCGAACATGTCTGCGTAACCGACGCTCGACCAACGCCGCGCCTTCGCCGAGAGCGGTGCGCACTTCCTGCTCCGAACGCTGGGCGAGGCGGCATAACACGAGGCGGCGCGTGCGCGCGCCCCGTTTGGAAAGGAGTTCGAACGGTATCATGCCGCGAAGCACATTCAATGGATCAACCGCATCATTTGCTGTAGATGAAACTTGCAGCGTAAGGCAACGACGGGGAGCGCGGCCATGCTTCATGAAGCGATCGGTACCGTGTCATGAAGCCAATGTTTCCGGTCGATCGATGACCCTTTCAGGACTTAAGCAACACATAACCACGCTCTAACACCGCTGCTTTCCACCCCCGATAGTTTCGCCGCCCTCAACAAGCAGGCATGTTCCGCTGCGGGTCCGCTCTTCTCGCTTCGTTCATCTGCGCCGCAACGTTCGCCCAAGGCACGGTGCGCGGCAAGGTCAGCGATCCTACCGGTGAGACCATCATCGGAGCATCGGTCGTCGTGAAAGAACGGACCGGTGCCTTCACTTCAACGGACATCGACGGTAATTACTCCATCCGCATTGCAGACAGTACCCAGGTGACGCTGGTGTTCTCCTTCGTTTCCATGGCCACCCAGGAGTTCAAGGTGCATCCACGGAACGGCGAGGTTGTCCTGGTCAACGTGCAGTTGAAAGCGGACAACAAGGAACTGGGGGCGGTGGTGATCGAGAAGAAGGCACGCACCACGAGCGATGTGCATCTGGAACGCATGCGCATCAATTCAGCGGCGAGCATCGATTACATATCCGGCGAAGCGATGTTGCGCACCGGTGATGGCGATGCCTCCGCGGCGGTGAAACGAGTGACCGGTGTATCCACGACAGGTGCCTTCGTTTCCGTACGGGGCTTGGCTGACCGCTATATCGTCACCACGATCAACGGCAGCAGGGTCCCCACGTTGGATCCCTTCACCAACAACCTGAAACTCGACCTCTTCCCCACCGGACTGCTGGACAATATCGTGATCACCAAGACCGCAACGCCCGAACTCGCTGGCGACTGGTCCGGGGCTTCCGTTTCCTTGAACACGAGCGACTATCCTGAAAAATTGCGTGTAAGCGTAAGCAGCACGTTCGGCTACGCCCCGAACTCCTCCTTCCAGACGATCGTTTCCTCCGCAGGCAGCAGCACGGACTGGCGTGGACGTGATGATGGTCTGCGTGGCATACCGGACGGTGTATCACCGGATGTGGAACAGTTCCCCAGGTTCATCGAGCCAGCGCTGTACCAACAACTGGTGTTGCTCGGTCTGCAAGGCACGCTCAATGCGTACGGCATCACGCCGGGCACACCGGGCTTCCAAACGAGCACCATGAGCACCAACACCAACCTGCAAGTGCAGCACTTGCCCTTGGTGAACCTTGGTCTGCTCGCACCCGCCCTGTTGAACGACGCCAACGCCGTTACGAACGCGGTGCAGAACTATAACTCCACCTACAACCTCGCCTACTTCTCGCCACGGTTGAACGGAGAACTGGCTTCGTTGAACAAGAAGTTCGATAATTCCCGTTGGCGCGTGATCGAGAAGCAGGGTAGCCCGAACATGAACCAGTCGTTCACCATCGGCAACCAGCTCGAACTGTTCAAGAAGGCGCACACCCCGAAAACGCTGGGCTACCTCTTCGGTATCCGCTATTACTCGGAAACCGAATACGATGGATCCTCCACGTTGGAACGCACCGAAGAACCGTTCGATGATACCAACCCCGGCGACCAGTTCACCCGCAAGGGCACGCAGCGCATCAGCACCGAATCGAACGGCTGGAACGCCATCGGCAGCCTGAGCTTGAAACTGGACCGCAACAATTCCATCTCGTTGCTGGCCATGCCCAACGTGCTGGGCCAGAACAACGCTCGCATCCTCACCTTCAAGCAACCCAGCATCAATGGTGAGACCTTCGTTTCAGAGGACCAGTTCTATGAGCAGCGTGAACTGTGGGTGTACCAGTTCGGCTCACGGCATTTCATTCCCGGACTGCGCACGCGGATCGAAGCGGATGCTTCCTGGTCCGATGGCTCACGCGATGTATTGGACCTCAAGACCGTGCAGTACATACTCCCGGCTGATGGCGGGTCGATCGACAATGTTGACGGTGCGCTCAATCCGCCCTCGCGCATCTATCGCTTCCTGAACGAGACCTTGTTGGACGCTCGCCTTTCCATCGAAGTGCCGCTTTCAGGCGATGAGCGCAAGAAACGATCGCTGCGCTTCGGTTGCGCTTACCGGGAGAACGAGCGGAAGAACCAGCAGAGCTACTTCACGGTGCTCGGCGCACCCGGACCATCACAGTGGGAGCAGCCAGGCCGGTTCGACATGCGCAGTGATGGCACGTTCACCTCGATGTACTATCCGTTCGGGACCTTCAAGGACAATGACATCGGTATCAGCCGCATCACCGCTGGCTTCGCCATGGCCGACTACGCACTTATTCCTCGATTGCGGCTGGTCGGTGGTGTGCGGGCGGAGCACACCTACCTCATCACCGACATACTGCGCTATCATGAGCAGGGCTTGGCCGCCGACGACCCTTCGCGAGGAACAGTGGGGGATGTGAGCATCGGCTCCAGTGCGAGCCCCGAACCCAAGCCGGCACGTCCAGGCAGGATCGACCGTATCGATGCGCTTCCTAGCTTGAACGTGATCTACAAGCTGCGCGACGACGAGATCACTCCGATGAACTTGCGCGTGAACTATTTCCGTTCCATCGGCCGTCCCAGCTTCCGTGAGTTCTCTGTCGTGCAACTCTACGACTATGTGCTGAACGCGCCGGTGTTCGGGAACCCCGACCTGAAGCTCACGACCATTGATAACTATGACGTCCGCCTCGAGCGCTTCTTCCCTGGAGGCAACAATGTTTCCTTGAGCGGCTTTTACAAGCACTTCCAGAACCACATCGAGCTCCTGGCCACGCTGGCCGGAGGGTTCACGTGGCGCAACGCGCCCGAATCCTATGTGTACGGCGCAGAACTGGAGGGGCGTGTGAAACTCCTGCCGCACTTGGAATGGCGGGGTAATCTCACCTTGATGGAATCCAGCTCTCGGTTGGAAACGAACCTGATGGGGGAAACGACAAGCTACACCACACCCATGTTCGGTCAAGCCCCGTACATCGTGAATTCGATGCTCACATGGACGTCGGACAGTGCAAAACTGTCCATCAGCGTTTCCTACAATGTTCAGGGACCCAAGCTGGCCGTATCGAATTCTGAACTGGATCCGAAGGGCATCCGGGCATACGAGATGCCTCGGCATCTGATCGACATCACCGTGAACAAGCAGTTCGGCCCGCATTGGGGACTACGTCTTCGTGGCCGGAATCTGCTGAACGCCGCGCAGCGACGTACCTATCTCTTCAACAGCGGGTACGACATCGACTTCGATCGTTACACGTACGGGCCAGAGTATGCGCTAACGGTCTCTTACACGATCCGTTGACCCGTCATGAACAAGACGCTCCTCATCCTCGGTATGCTCCTGGTATTGTCGTCAGCAAGTGCACAGGACATCGAGAACGTGATGGTCGAAACATATTATGTCTCCGACGCGAACGATGCAACGGATACCATCGGCGGACATCTTGAAGAAGGTTCGCGCACGTACCGTGTGTTCCTGGACCTGTGCGCTGATTGCCGACTCCGGAGCATCTATGGATCGACAGGTCATCCCTTGCGCATTTCCAGCACGGCACTGTTCTTCAACAACCAGGATCGCGGTCGCACCTTCGGTCATCAGATCAGCAACAGTGCGTTGGATGAGAATACCGTTGCGTTGGACAGCTGGCTATCGCTCGGTGCGGCCAGCAATGCACGGTTCGGAATTCCGAAAGCGCAGGATCCCGACGGAACCATCAGCGGCCCGATGGCCAACAACGATGGAGGAAGTGCCGGCATACCCGGTGGGCTTTTGCAGAACAATGATGCATCAGCGGGGATATCGCTCACGGACTATGATGGACTGATAACGGACACCACAGCGGTCTTGCCCATTGGTTTCATCGTTCAGGGTCTGTCGCCGGACAGCATGCTGAAGGACAGCACTGCCCAGCATCTCTTCCTTTCGGAGGACACGCGCATCGCTTGCGCAACACCGGGTGTTCGCGGACATGGCAATGACAACACCGTGCTCGTGGCACAATTGACGACGACGGGGGAACTGGCCTTCGAGCTCAACGTGGAGATCGAACGGGAAGGAACAGTGATACGCTATGTGGCGCGTGACACATTGCTCACCTCAGGCGAAACGCCCTACGGCCTGTTGACCTGGCCGCCGCAGTGTGGCTGCACGGATCCATCGTTCATCGAATTCGACCCTACCGCCGGATGCGATGATGGATCCTGCGCAACGCCCATCGTCTTCGGTTGCATGGACCCGGCAGCGTGCAACTACAGTACGACCGCGAATTTCAATGTTCCCGGTCTGTGCTGCTACGCACCCGATTCCTGCAACGGCCTCGATATCGGCCTTGTTTGCCCGACCTATGGTCTGTCAGAACCCTATTTGGATCCGCCGTCGTTCGATATCTATCCTGATCCAGTAGATGACATCCTCACGATGCGTTGGAACAACATCACCAGCGGCACGTTACGAGCAGTGCTGATGGATGCCACAGGGCGCATTTGCGCAACGCGTTCCTGGCATACCGGAGCGGCCGGTAGCTCGAACTGGGACCTTACCATACTCCCCCCGGGCAGGTATGTGCTGCTTACCATGAACGGCAACAACAGTTGGCGTTCTCCGCTGGTGAAATGGTGATGTTGTCGTGCAGGTAGCGCTGGGGTAACGATCGCGCCACGCAAACAACACGTACGCATAGGATACCGGTGATACGGTGCGGATACGTTCGCGGCCTGCAACAACGCCCATGGAACGTACGAACCTCCTCACCGTGCTGGCGATCGCCAGCTTGCCACTGAGCTCGAATGCGCAATACACTCCACCGGATCCCGGCGGACTGGAGGGCATCATCGTAGAAACCTACTACGTGGCCGATGCGAACGACGCGGCCGATCAGGATGGGAACGATGGTACGCTCACTGCTGGTTCGCGTGTCTATCGTGTGTATGCGGACCTGAAGCCTGGATACAAGCTCCTCACGGTCGGTGGTTTTGCGAACCATCCCTTGACGTTCAATACCACGACGAACTTCTTCAACAACCTGGATCGGGGTGAAGCTTGGGGAGATGCGATCAACGACATCCATCTCGATAAGAACACCGTAGCCATCGACTCATGGCTGGCGATGGGCGCTGCTTCCGATGCACACTGGGGTGTATTGAAGGCGGATGATCCTGATGGTTCCATAATTGGGGGTGTCAACAACGACGGTGGCAGTAACGGTGTACCGGAAGGGCTGCTCGTGAACGATGCCGCAGCTGCAGGAACTCCCCTTACCACGGCCGATGGTCTTTGGAACGTGAGCGTGCCTCCAGCCACATCGTACGTAGGCAACGCCCCGGAATGCTTCAACACAGGTGGCAACGCATATTCCGATGACAACTTCGCATGGGCCGTACTCGGTGGCATAGAAGGTCCTACCGAAGACAACCGTATCCTCCTTGGGCAGTTCACCACGGACGGTGTGTTCTCCTACTGCCTGAACCTGTGGGTGCGTATTCCGGACAGCTTGGTGTGCAACGATCCGAACTGCCATACCATCCTTGAGTTCTATGGGAACCTGTTGGAGTCGGATACGATCGGAGGTGGTTTCGCGAGCGATAACAAGTTCACCTTGGACGGCTTGTGCTTCACCAGTGACGAACTGCAGGCCGATTGCCAAGGTGTGCTCGGTGGCAACGCTTTGCCCGGCACGGCCTGCGATGATGGCAATCCTGACACCGCCGATGACGTCTGGAGTGCGGACTGCATCTGTGAGGGCTCCGTTGGGATCGCTGAGCGGGAGGCGCCAGCGCTGCGCGTTTTCCCGAACCCCACTCGTGACCATGTGAACATCATGCTGTCCCAAGCTAACGCAGGTAGAATGACCATCGAGCTGCGTGATGCCCGTGGCCAACTGGTCATCGTTCGGAACACACCTGCCCGTCAAGGTGATCGCTCGGAACTCCTGGACCTTTCAGCCTTGAGCAACGGCCTCTACTTCCTGCAGGTGACCGTGGATGGCAGGACGTTCTCCGAGAAGGTGAACAAATACTGATCGCTCGCCGAGCCATGGTTCGCTCATCCATCATCGCTGGCCTCATAGCGCTTGTCGCCATCCAAGCCGAAGCACAGGGCGTGGAGGGATTGTATGTTGAGACCTATGCCGTTTCACCGCCCGTTGACAGCTCAGGACTTCCGCTGATCACCTACAGGGTATACGTGGACCTTGCACCGGGCTACCGATTGCAAATGGTCTACGGCGACAAGAATCACCAGTTGATGTTGAAGACCACCACCTGGTTCTTCAACGACAAGGAGAACGGTGTCAAGTACGCTCACGAACTGAACGCGGATGATCTGAACAAGTGGCCATTGGCCTTGGACACATGGGTCACCGTCGGTGTGGCAAGCAACAGGCATATGGGCATACCCAAGGGCCAGGACCCGGACGGCTCAGTGCTGGAATGCCCGCCTTATCCTAAGAGAGAGCTTATGAGCGGTGGCAGAGAGGTCCTGGATGCAGTTCCGCTCTGCGCTGCGGATGGTCTGGTCAATGACACTTCGAAGAAGGAAGTTGTGCCGTTCAAGTTCGCCTCGGGCTACTTGGACAAGGTGAGGGGTTCCGTGCTCGAAACCACGGACGGTGCTTGGGCCGTACTGGGTGGCGTTCAAGGCAAGGATGAAGAGAACAGGGTACTCATCGCGCAGTTGAGCACCACGGGTCAATTGTACCTGCTCCTGAACCTGCAGTTGGGAGCACCGGATGGTAAACCGGTGAAATACGTGGCCAGTGATCCACAGGAAGGGGAGATCCAGGTGGATGCATTGACGTACGGCAAGCGACGCTGAGCGCTGGCCGGGCAATGGGGAACAACGCCGCTGCAATGCAGCGGCGTTGTTCGTTATCGGTGGCGCCCACTTGGCAATGTTCGGATAACGCGGGAGTACCGATCATCTAATACAAGCATCGCGAAACGTGCTCGACCGATCGCTTCGTCAGGTCTACGGCTTTACGATCAATTGAGGTTCTTAACCCGGATCGCACGGAATCATAAGCAAACCATAGTGCGACCATAATTCCTGCGCGCACTTGGCGCCGAACGTTTGCCCTGCCGAAAAAAGGCGAACGACCAACACCCAGAACCTGATCAAAACCCGACCCATGAAGAACAAGAAACATCTGGCGATAGCGGGGCTTGCAGCCTCGCTCGTCTACGGCAGCGCCAGCGCCCAGTCCATAGGTTCGTCCTGTGGCTGCCCGGACGTATCAGCTCGTACCACGGTAACCCTCGATCCCAGCAGCGCCCCCTCGGTGGTGTCCGCCAATGGTGACATGATCCCGTCGAGCTACACCATGACGTGCAACAACCTGTACGTGCTGAACGATCGCTTCTATGTACCGGACGGCAAGGACCTGTACATCGAACCCGGCACAGTGATCAAAGTGGCGAACATCGGCGGTGGCAACGGCGCTTGCATCATTGTTTCCCGCGGCGGCCAGATCTGGGCGAACGGTACGGAGACCTGCCCGATCATCATGACCGCACAGGCCGATCCCCTGGATGGCACCTATCCTGTGACCAACCGCGGCAAGTGGGGTGGTCTGATCATCCTGGGCAAGGCCTACAACAACGTGAAGAGCACGGATGTGGGTTCTGTGGCAGTTACCGGCACCGATGGCGTGGGTCTTATCGAAGGCCTCAACAGCGGCGACAGTCGCAACTATTACGGTATGCCGATCGGCCAGGAAGTGAACAACGACAACAGCGGCGTGCTCCGCTACGTGTCGCTCCGTCACGGCGGCGAGAAGCTCGGTACGAACAACGAGATCAACGGCCTCACGCTCGGTTCCGTTGGTAGCGGTACCACGATCGACCACGTCGAAGTGATCGCGAACCTGGATGATTGCTTCGAGTTCTTCGGTGGAACGGTGAACGCACACCACTTGGTGGGTATGCACTGCGACGACGACGGACTGGATTGGGACCAGGGCTACAGCGGCCGTCTCCAGTTCTACTACGGCCTGCAAGGACCCGAGAACAATGGCGGAGCTCTGAACCAAGGTGATAACGGGGTTGAACTGGACAGCGATGACCACTCGACCAACTTCGCCAACGGTGGTCAGCGTGCTACGGCCCAGATCTGGAACGCCACCATCTTCGCTCGTACTGATGGTGTGAGTTCTGCTGGCAATGCCAATCCGCTACCTTCTGCCGGTGACGAGGCCATCGAAGCCAAGGAGCGCACCTGGGGCTCCGTGAACAACTCCATCTTCTGCAACTTCCGCTCAGGTTTGAACCTGGCTGGTGCTGTTGGTGGTGGTAACACGACCGATTTCTGGCAGGCCGGCAACTTCAACGTGAAAAACTGCACGTTCCAAGGTTGCGATCAGCCCCTGCGCATCAATGGAGTGAACATCACCTCCGGTACGGACTTCACGAAGTTCACTGTGACGGACGGCAACCAGATCGTGGCAGCACAGAGCCTGCTCGATGCCACGTTCGACACGAACCCCTTCAACACGAACAACGTGGTCGATCGCGTGAATCCTGTTCCCCCCGCTGGAACGGCCACTACGACCTTGAAGCCGGACGTATCGGAGACCTTCCTCAATGCGGTGAAGTACCGCGGAGCGTTCGAGCCGGGCAAAACCCCTTGGACACAAGGTTGGACGCTCGCAGCCGATATCGGTAGCGACATCAGCGCGGTTTCCGGTTGCACCGGCGACCTGAACAAGGACGGCGTTGTGAACTCCACCGACTTCGGTCTGTTCGTGGGCGCCTTCAACTCCACCTGCTACTAAGAACACACTTGCCAATGGGAAGCCGTGCGTGATGAACGTGCGGCTTCCCAAAGGCATAACCCCCGCAACATGAAACACCTCTGTAGAAACCTGCTCGGCGCCGCGCTGCTGGCAGGGTCGCTCAACGCCAGCGCTCAAGGCCTTGAAGGCATCATCGTGGAGGACTACTACACGATCTCGGCCGCCGATGCCGACTACCTGAACAACACGGTCGGTGTCACCTATCCGATCAACGTGGGCACCAAGGTCTACCGCATCTACGTGGACATGGCCCCGAACTACAAATTGAACACGGTGAACGGCAGCCCACTTCCACAAGGCGGTGGCAACTCGCCCAATCCGTTGGACTTCACGACCACCACCACGTTCTGGAACGAGGACGGCTTCGGCACTGAAGTACCTCCGCAGACCTCTCGCTTCGACGATGGTGCCGCTTTCGACTCCTACATCACCATCGGTCTTTCCGGCCGTTCTGGTGGTGCTGTGGGCTGTGGGGCCAACACACAACAGGCGGGTGTACTGAAGACCGCTGATACCAATGGCAACCTCACTTTGTGCTCCGTGTATTCCGGTTTCCCTAGCGGGGCTGGCACACCGGACGGCAATATGCCACCCAGTGCCGCGATCCCCGCTCTTACCTACAATCTGGGCGGTGCTATCGATTTCACAGCGCTACAGGCCGATGGCAACCAACTGGTGGTGATCGGTGATGCATGGGCGACGTTGCCCAATGGAACCGGTGTCGACGGCGCAGGAACCAACCGCGTGCTCATCGCACAGCTCACCACCGACGGCCAGCTTTCGTTCCATATCAATGTACAATTGCAGGCCCCGGGTGGAGCACTCGAGACCTACGTGTGGAACCAGGCCGGCTCCGGCGAAGTCGTTTCTCCCTTCCTGACCTACCCGCAAGTCGCACAGCCGGATTGCAATGGCGTCATCGGTGGCCCAGCGCTGCCCGGAACTTCCTGCAATGACAACAACGCGTGCACGATCAATGACACATGGAGCCAGTCCTGCGTTTGCCAAGGCACCGTTCAGGATACGGATGGTGACGGCACCTGCGATGCGAACGATGGCTGCCCTAACGATCCGAACAAGACCGCGCCCGGCATCTGCGGTTGCGGTGTGGCCGATACGGACAGTGATGGTGACGGCGTTGCCAACTGCAATGACAACTGCCCGAACGTATCCGGACAGCAAGGTTCTGCCTGCAACGACAACAACGCTTGCACCATCAACGATGTACTGAACGCGAGCTGCGTATGTGCAGGCACCTTCCAGGACACGGATGGCGACGGAACCTGCGACGCCAATGACGGCTGCCCTAACGATCCTAACAAGATCGCTCCCGGCATCTGCGGCTGCGGAGTAGCGGATACGGACAGCGACAACGACGGTATCGCCAACTGCAACGATCCGTGCCCCAACGGTCCGAACCCGGGCACCAGCTGCAACGACAACAACGCCTGCACCATCAATGATGTGATCCAGGCGAACTGCACTTGCGCCGGTACGATCCAGGATACCGATGGCGATGGCACATGCGATGCGAATGATGGCTGCCCGAACGATCCGAACAAGATCACTGCCGGCATCTGCGGCTGTGGCGTTGCGGATACGGATAGCGACAACGACGGCACGCCGAACTGTAACGATGGTTGCCCCAACGACCCGAACAAGATCGCTGCAGGCATCTGCGGCTGCGGCGTGGCTGATACCGACAGCGACAGCGACGGCATCCCGAACTGCAACGACAACTGCCCGAACGTGACTGGTCAGATCGGTTCCGCATGCAACGACGGCAACCCGAACACCAGCGGTGACGTGATCAACGCGAACTGCGTGTGCGAAGGTTCAACGATCCCCTGCCCTGATGACGGCAACGCCTGTACCTCTGAAGTCGTGGTGAACGGTCAGTGCACGCACCCCGCGCTGCCGGATGGTGATGGTGACGGCACCTGCGACCTGGTCGATGGCTGCCCGAACGATCCCAACAAGATCGCGCCCGGCATCTGCGGTTGCGGTGTGCCCGATACGGATAGCGACAATGACGGTGTGGCGAACTGCAACGACAACTGCCCGAACGTGGTTGGCCAGATCGGTTCCACCTGCGATGACGGTAACGCGAACACCAGCGGCGATGTGATCAATGTCAACTGTGTCTGCGAAGGCACCCAAACGTTCGATTGCCCTGCGCTGGGTCTGAACATTGGCGACCCCTGCGATGACAACAACGCGAATACGACCGGTGATGTGGTAACGGCCAACTGCGTATGCGCAGGCACTCTTGCCAACGATTGCAACGGTGTTCCCGGTGGGCCTGCCCAGCCCGGTACGCCCTGCAATGACAACAATGTGTGCACCGTGAACGATGTGTACCAGGCGAACTGCTCGTGCGCAGGCACTGTTCAGGATACCGATAGCGATGGAACATGCGACGCCAACGACGGTTGCCCGAACGACCCCAACAAGATCGCTCCGGGCATCTGCGGCTGCGGCGTGGCTGATACCGACACCGATAATGATGGCACCGCGAACTGCAACGACGGCTGCCCCACCGATCCGAACAAGATCGCACCCGGCATCTGTGGCTGCGGTATAGCGGATACGGACAGCGACAACGACGGCGTTGCCAATTGCGATGACAATTGCCCGAACGTGGCCGGTCAGATCGGTTCCACCTGCGATGATGGTAACAGCAACACCGTCAACGACATGTTGAACGCCAACTGTCAGTGCATCGGAACACCGATCGGTGGGTGCACCGAGAACCTGACGCTGAGCGTGAAGCTCGATGGCGCACCGCAACAAACCACGTGGCAGTTGTTCGACCAGACCGAAACCACGGTGGTCGCATCGGGTGGCTTCAGTGCCAACCAGGCGAACACGACGGTGAACGTTCCCATCTGCGTGCCTGCTGGTTGCTATCACCTGAAAGTGAACGACAGCGGAAACGATGGCATCAACAATGGTGGTTATGTCCTGCGTGACGCGCAGAGCCGCCGCATCATTGACGCCAGCCTCGGTTCCTTCACTTCGGTGAGCCAGATCAACACAGGGAACAATCCGAACCGCACATTCTGCGTGCCCATTGGCAACATCGGCATCCTCGGCAACGCATGCGATAAGACCCGCGCCCGCACGAGCCCGATCACCTGCAACACGCAGCCAGGCGCCACGGCCTACCAGTTCTGGATCTACGATCCGCATGGCACCTACAACCGCCGCATCCAGAAGCCCACGAGCAACCTCGTGCCTTCAACGGTGGTTACCGACCCTGTGCCCTCCGGTCTTGACCTGAACGTACGCGCTCGCGCTCTCGTGAACAACGTTTACCAGGAGTTCGGACCCGCCTGCCGCTTCCGCCTGACCGGTGGTACGCGTGAGGTCGAGTTCGTGGACCAGGAAGTGGCCGGCATGCCTTCCATCAGCCTGTTCCCGAACCCGAACAGCGATGGCGAGGTAACGCTCTCCATCAACGGTATCGACGTTACCGAGAACACCCCGGCGGTGATCACCGTGTACGATATGCTCGGAAAGAACGTGCGTGATGAGCAGGTGACCACCAACGAGGGATCGTTGTACCACACCCTGCACCTCGGTGCATCGCTGCAGCCCGGCATCTACATGGTTGCGATCACCATCGATGGCCAGCGCTTCACCCAGCGCATGACGAAGAACTGATCACATTCCCTCCATACACGGCGAAGGCCGTCTCCTCCGGGAGGCGGCCTTTCGCTTTTGGATCAAGACAAAACCAAGTGAGGACACCTTGCCTTCTGCCGAAAAGTCAAGGGTGAGGCTCTACGCCCAACGCACATGCGGGCGAGCGAGAACGTGGGTTATGAGAAAGACCACCAACTTCTATTTCATTCTCCAACCGACCGCTTCGCGCTTGTCCCCCTGTCCTAACTTCGTACGAACCCAAAAAGCCGGGCTCCATGCAACGACATTACGCGCTCTCCCCGTTAATGCCCGCCCTGCTCCTTCCCTGCAGCGGCTTCGCTCAGACCATTCTGAACGGTGATTTCGAGGACACTCCCGTCATCATCAACCAGATCAACATGACCAATGCGGAGTATGCAACGAAGGTGGCCAACTCGATCGCCTTCGGCACCGCAGGCAATATGGACATCATCCGAAGCAGTGACTTCTGCGGATACCCGCAGCATGGCACCTGGTTCGTCGCCTTTACCGGAGGCGGTACGGATGCCATTTCGCTGACGTTGTCCGCACCGCTGGTGCAGGGGAACAGCTACACGGTATCCTATTATGACCGCGGCTGCACATCGATCGGCATTTCCTCGCCTTTTCAATGGGGCTTGTCCACCGTGCAAGACCAGCTGGGCACGGTCATCTTCACGGAGCCGGAGGCATCTCCCATGGGCACGTGGACCCCACAGTCCTTTTCGTTCACGGCACCGAACAACGGGCAATACCTTACCATCGTTTGTACGATCGGCAATACGGCGGACAGGTGGACCCACCTGGATAATGTGCAGTTGTACAACGGTGTGGGCGTGGCGGAGAGCAGCACGGAGGACTTCGCTGTTTTTCCGGACCCGGCCGGTGATAAGTTGAACGTCCATGGCGTACCGCCTTCAGGATGCGACGCGCGCATCCATGACATGTCAGGAGCGCTATGCCTGGAAACACATCTAGGTCCGCAACAGGGAGCGGATGTCTCACCGCTGAAGAGCGGCATCTACCTGTTGACGTTCACTACGGCGAAGAGCGCGAGAACGGTGCGGTTCGTCAAAGAGTAGTCCCCTTCACGGAAAGTGACCGGTAAAGGCTTCGGTCGTTCGTTCGCACCCGCGTTTTCGTCAGGCAGCAGGTGCGTTGGCTCTGCGCGTTCCTGGTGATCCCCTGCCCTTGAGCGTCATCAGCTACTTGGTCTCCTTCTGGATCTCCTTGATCATGCTCAAGTGCATCCGGATCACCTCCGCCGTTTTCCCTGCGAAGGCCTTTCAGCTCTGGATCCGACCCGTTGGCCGCTTGCTGCTCGAAATGGTCCAGGTCCTTCTCATGGTCGTGAACCATCGCATCCACATAGGCCCGATCGAAGTCAGTGCCACTGAATTGCTCCAAGTGCTGCTTCTTGGTCCGGTGTGCTTCATCCAGGTCCTTGGGCAATGGGATGTGCTTCATGCGAGCGATCTCCTTCAACTCTTCATTGGCCTTTCCATGATCAGTGATCATCTGTTGGCCGAACCGTACCACTCTCGGGTTCGTCGCCTTGCTGGCGGCCAAACGGCCGAGTTCGACTTCAGCCATACCGCCCATCGCCGCATCCTGTGCGAATTCCTGATCGACACCTGCCACCATGGCCGCGCTGCCTCCGTCACCTGGCGTCCCGTGTTCAGTGCTGTTCGAGTAGCTCGTATCGGTCGTGCAGGCTTGCAGGAGCGAGACCGCGGTCGCGGCGAGAAGTAGCGTGTTGCGCATGTGGGAGTTCGGGGTTATACCGTTCACCGGCTTCGGATCATCCGTACCGATGAAGAGGCGGACCGATCAACACACATGCGGTGCCACCATGGGCCCAAGCAGACCGCGGATAACCTCCTGCGGTTCCTTCGGGGCGGATGTACCACACCCCGCCCCACCGAACGGATCTTCTTCGTGATAGAGTGTCCCCCACAGTGGATGGCCCGGCATCGATCAATCACCGAGGCTTTCGATCGTAGTTTCAATGGCAGCGAGCGGCACCGGTTTCACCAGATGCTCATCGAAGCCGGCCTCTCTCACCCGTTTCCGATCCTCTTCCTGCCCCCATCCGGTTAGGGCGATGATACGCGTTCCGTGCAGTTCGGGCATGTTGCGCATGCGCCTGCACGCTTCAAAACCGTTCAAGCCTGGCATGCCTATGTCCAGCAGAACGAGTTCCGGCTGGAACCCCGGGGCCACGTCCAAGGCTTCCTGCGCGCCGTTCGTTGCATGCACCGTATGTCCACGTTTCCGCAGCATGAGGCTCAAGGTGAACGCCGCATCCACATTGTCATCCACGATCATGATGCGACGGGCTTTCCGTCCGCCCGGCGATACCGCTGGTGTGATCACTTCCATGTCCGGCGAGATCAAGGGCAGCTCAATGGTGAACGTACTGCCCTTCCCGGGCCCATCACTGATCACCGTGATGCTGCCATCGTGCATCTCCACCAATCGCTTCACGATGTTCAACCCGATGCCGAGCCCCGTCTTTCCTGTCTTGCGCGCGCCCTCCACCTGGCTGAACATGTCGAAAACGCGCGGGAGATCCTCCTTGGCTATGCCGATGCCGGTGTCCTGTATGCTGATCACCACGCTTCCATCTCCCTTCGTGACACATAGGCGTATGTGCCCGCCATCCGGCGTGTACTTCGCCGCATTGCTCAGCACATTGTTCACGACCTGAGTAAGCCGCGTCGGGTCAGCATGCATGATCCATTCCCCGACTGCCATTTCCACTTTCAGCGTGTGGGAACGTTGTTCCAGCAGGTGCTGAACTGCGTTCACGGCCATGTCGACCACGGTGCGCAGGTCCATGCGTGTCCTGCGTAACTCGATGGCACCGCGGCTCACGCGGCTCAGGTCCAGCAGGTCGTCCACCAGATGCACCATCTGCTCCACCTGCCGTTGCATCATGCATTGCACCTCCTGCACCTCACGTGGATCGCTCACCTCGGCCAGCAGTTCAATGCCATTGCGCAAGGGTGCCAGCGGATTGCGCAGTTCATGTGCAAGCGTGGCGAGGAATTCATCCTTGCGGCGATCGGCCAACTGCAGGGCTTTGTTCGCCTTGTCCAGTTCGGTCACGTCACGGGTGATCCCCGCCACCGCCTCCACCCGTCCATCGCTGGAAAAGACCGGCACGAAAATGTAATCGTAGATACCGCCACCACCCTTGCCTCGAAAAGGTATGGTTCCGCGCAGGGGTTGGGCAGTGCGCATCACTTCATCGATCTCGCGTTCATGCATGAGCGCATGCCACTCCGGATAACCCACATCACGGAAACCATGGCCGATGCACTCTTCCACGGTAACTCCATACAGGTTCAACAGGGCCTGGTTGGCATAACGGAACTTGTGATCAGGTCCCCATACGTAAACGAAATCCGGCGTGGTGGCGAGCACCGCATGGAAGAGCCGGCGGGTGCGATCGCTTTCCACTTTCAACCTGTCGATGTCCTCCTGCTGACTGATGCGCAGCTTCACATCGTGGAAGAACACGACCAGCCCCCCCTCATCCGATGGGTGGGCGATGATCTCGTACCAGGTGTCGTGCGGTGGGAAGGGCAGATCGAACCGGCACGTGGTGCGGGACACCATCGCCTTGGTGAACTGCTGTTCGAGCACACTGCCGCGCAGCGCGGGGAACACCTCGAAGATGACCCGACCGACGAACTCAGTGCGCGGCAAACCAGCGAAGCGTTCCGCCTCGAGGTTCGCATACACATACCTGTACTGCTCGTCGATGGTGACCATGCCCACGGGCAGATGGTCCAGAATGTCCGGTTGATCAGTGCGCAAGGGAGAGGTTGCTTCGAAGTGAAAGGTAGGGTGCACAAGGCAAGTGGATGACCGAACAACGGTTCCTTCATCCTCCCACGCTGCATGTACATGGACCTTGCGTGCGATGATCGCCACTCCTCTCAGCGCATCCGACCCGCTGCTGTCTCCTGGCGAGCGGCCTCGGGTCCGTCGCGCATCCGTTCCAGCTTAAAGCCCGGCCGCGGCCTGCATCAACCCTCCGTCCATCACAACGGTGGTGGCTGTGATATAGCTCGCGCTTTCCGTACCAAGCCATACGGCCAGTTCAGCCACCTCTTCCGGCTGGGCTACGCGCCCCAGCGGTACCGACCGGAGCAAGCGATCGTGCAGGGAGCGATCCTGCAGGGTGGCGGCGTTGATCGGCGTATCCACCGCGCCGGGTGCGATGTTCACCACCGTGATGCCACGGGAAGCAAGCTCCACACCTGCGGTGCGGGTGAGCATGCGCATCCCCCCCTTCGCACAACAGTAAGCGATGTTACCGGGCATCGGCCGATCCTCGTGCGTGGAGGAGATGTTGATGATGCGCCCGGTGCGACCGGCGTTGATCATGACCTGGGCCCCCCGTTGCGTGCAGAAGAACGGCCCTTTCAGATCCACGGCCATCACCCGATCGAACTCCTCTTCAGTGCATTCCAAGAGTCCGGAACGCGTCTCCACACCGGCATTGTTCACCAGGATGTCCGGTACGCCATAGGTCTCCACGCATGCTGTGATCAAGCGATCGATGCCAGCGATGGCGGACACATCCGCCTGGACTGCGCAGGCTCGGCCGCCGCTCTCCACGATATGCTGCACCGTGCTGCGCGCACCGGCCTCATCGTGCAGATAATCCACCACGACCTGCGCACCGGAAGCACCATACGCTTTGGCGATAGCACTTCCGATCCCGCTCGATGAACCGGTGATGATGGCGACCTTGTTCCGCAACCGCATGGTATATGCGGTGAAGGCAAGAACCGTACGCAACATGCCTTCAGCCCGCGCCTCAGCACCGGAATACCCCCCCATCGCCGATCACGGCATCATCGGCAATTGCCATACGGCCGCGTTGATCACCAGCCGTGGTTCAATGGACTGGCTGTGCTGGCCCCGCTTCGACTCCCCATCGCTCTTCGCCCGCCTGCTGGATCTGGAACACGGGGGTCAGTGGTCCATACACCCCGTGCGCACTGCTCGTTCAGCGCATGCATATGTGAAGGACACGAACGTCCTGGCTACCACCTTCACCACGGACACCGGCACCGTTCGTCTGCTGGATGCGATGAACATCGCCTTCGGAAAGCACGCCAGGGAGGTTCCGCAGGATGGATATGTACTGCGCACCATTGAGTGCCTGAAAGGGTGCGTGGAAATGGAATGCTTGTGCGCACCACGGCCTGACTATGCGCGCTCCGCGGTCGATTGGCGAGTGGACAACGAACGGCTCTTCGTTGGCGAAGTGCTCTTCGTCGGTCCGCGACCGTGGAAGCTCGATGAACGGACCAAGGTGGCTACTTGCCGGTGCCGTTTGCAGGCGGGTGAACGCGTCGCATTCATGCTGTGCGGGTCGAATGCCGGTCCCGTATCGCACCCGTTCCAAGCGCTCGACAACATCGTTGAACGTTGGCGCGATTGGAGCCGCCGCTGCACCTACGAAGGGCGGTACCGTGAACAAGTGGTCCGAAGTTGTCTGGCACTGAAACTCCTGCAGGACATGAGCAGCGGTGCGATCGTGGCCGCACCGACCACGTCACTGCCCGAGGAAGTGGGTGGTGTGCGCAACTGGGATTATCGCTTCAGTTGGATACGCGATGCATCGTTCACCCTCTATGCGCTGTTGCTCGCTGGGTTCGTGGAAGAGCCGGATGCTTTCTTCGACCGTATCGTTCGCACCGTGCGATCGGAGGGCACCGGCATCCGCGTGCTGTACCCGATCGATCCGCAGGCACGAACAAAAGAGACCGTGCTGCATCATTTCGAAGGATATCGACGGTCCGCCCCGGTCCGCATCGGCAACGACGCGGCGGATCAATTGCAACTGGACGTTTATGGGGAGGTGTTCGATGCGTTGGCTTTCGCTTGCCGCGCCGGGGGGTATGACCCCTCTCATGTATGGGACCATTTCCGCCCATTGGCTGATCGTGTCGCCGCCGACTGGGAGCTACCGGAGAACGGGATATGGGAGGTGCGCGGCGGTCGTCGCCACTTCGTATTCGGCAAGGTGATGTGCTGGGTGGCATTGGACAGGGCCATCGATCTTGCCGAACACTATTCGCTGCCGGGCGATACTGCGCATTGGCGGCAAGTGCGGAACAGGATCAAGCGGCAGGTCCATGAGAAAGGATGGAGCGCCGCTTCTGGTACGTTCAAACAATCGTACGAGGATGACCGGTGCGACGCCGCGAATCTTCTGCTTCCCACGGTCGGCTTCATCGCAGGTGACCATCCGCGCATGCGAAGCACGTTGGATGTCACCATGGAGCACCTGGTACAGAACGGGCTCTGTTACCGATACCTGGATGCTCCCGAAGGTGTACCCGGCAAAGAAGCCACCTTCGTCCTCTGCACCTTCTGGCTGGTGGATGCGCTGATCCTTGCTGGACGCATCGAAGAAGCGACCGGACTGTTGGACGGAATACTGGCAAGAGCAACACCGCTCGGCTTGTTCGCCGAAGAGATAGACCCGATGACGAACGAGCACTTGGGCAATTTTCCTCAAGCCTTCTCACACATCGGAGTGATCAATGCGGCCGTTTCCTTGGCGCATGTCGGTCATACCGGCAAAGTCGACCCACAAAATGCCTCCGCAGCCCGAAAAGCCCCTGGCGGTGGCGCCGGGAGCGGAGCATCCAATAGACTTCGCTCCGCTGCTCGGCTCAACCGCTAGTTGCACACACTTCACCCGCGGTGGTTTCAATGGATAGGCCTTCGCCCGGATTCCGAATGTGTCGTGGTCCGATCGCCCACGGGTTGCCATGAGCGGGCCGTGTAGCAACCACACAGTACCGAAAACAGAGATCGACCGGTTTGTCGCGCGGCGGACCCACGCCTGTTGCCAGGTGCTGTCCATTTGCTGCCACCAAGCACACAACGATGTACAACAAACAAGCACTGATCGCCGGTCTGGCCGGTACCGCCGTCCTGACGATGGCCATGTTCATCAGACCTTTCCGCAACGGCCCGCCAAACAGTGAGCACAGTGCTGGGCGAACTGGAGAAGAAGAACATCCTGCATCAGGAGCGCGGGCGCTTCCTCTTCCGGGACCTGAACGCACTGGCCTGGCGATCGCCCATGTCATAGCCTTGCCCGCCTCTCAGCCCCCCGCTTCCCCTCAGTTTCTACTTCGGCCTCCGCGAAGCGATGCTGACCGCCGCCGTAACGAAGCCCACCACGCTCACTGAACTGAGCGGCATGAGCAGAGCGGCGATGAGCGGCGTGAGCTGCCCGCTCAAGGCGAAGGAGACACCGGTGATGTTGTAGCACAGGGAGATGCACAAGCTGCCGATGACGATGCGGCGCGCGCGGCGGGCCATGCGCAGGAAATGTGGCAGCCGCGCGACAGCGGCCGCGTCCATGATGGCATCGCTGGCGGGGGTCAAGGCCGCGCTCGTTTCCGTTACGGTGATGCCCACATCGCTCTGGCCCAATGCCGCTGCATCGTTCAGCCCATCCCCTACCATCATCACGCGGTGACCTGCAGCCTGCTCGCTCTTGATGGCGTTCGACTTGTCAAGGGGGCTGCACCGTGTGCGCACATCAGCGCCCGTGAAGGCCGCTTCGAGCGCATGGTCAAGCCGTGCATCTCCGGTGAGCAGGCCCACGCGCAGGTGGCGCCGCAGTTCCTGCACCGCACCACCGATGCCGGTGCGTGCGTGCTTGCGGATGCGGAAGTGACCGAGCGCGACACCACCGATGGTGACGTACACGTGCGCCTCTCCTTCCGTCCGTTGCGCTTCATCCGCTCCGCAGAACGCCGCGGAACCGATGCGCACACTGCGGGCACGCAACACGCCGCATATACCCTGTCCTGCCGTCTCCTGCACGTCAGTGGCATCGGCCACAGGCTGCTTGATGTGCTCCGCCAGCACGGCGCTGAGCGGGTGCGTGCTGTTGCGCGCGAGCGAGCGCACATCCGCCTGGTCCTCTTCGCTGAGGTGACCACCGATCCATTCCACATCATGCGCCTCACGTGCGGTGAGGGTGCCGGTCTTGTCGAAGATGACGGTATCCACATGCGCCATGCGTTCCACCACTTCCGCATCGCGCAGGAACAGGCCCTGCTTGCCCATGAGGCGGATGGTGTGACCATAGGCGAACGGCATGCTGAGTGCCAGCGCACACGGGCAGGCCACGATGAGCACCGCGGTGACCACCGGCCACACCTGCGCCGCATCCTTGCCCCACCAGTAGAGCGCCGCACCCAGGGAGATGAGCAGCACAGCGATGGTGAACCTCCTGGCCACACCATCGATCATGCGCGGCATCACCGGCCGCTCGTGACCACCGTCCTGTTCCGCCCACAGACGTTTCAACCGGCTATCAGCGAAGGTGCGCACCACTTCCAGTTCGATGGCCGCACCGCGCTGGCGACCACCGGCGCGCACGGTCTCGCCCTGCACCTTTCGCACGGGCAATGGTTCACCGGTGATGAAGCTGTTGTCGATGTGCGCGGTGCCGCTCAACAGCACGGCATCCACGGGTACGATCTCCTGGTCGCGCACCACGATGTGGTCACCGGGCGCGAGCGTGGACACCTGCACCGCTTCTTCCGCTGTGCCGCGTTTGCGCAGCACCACGAGCGGAAGGAAATCCTCCAACGAACGGTCGAAGCGTAACGCACGATACGTGTATGCTTGGTACCAACGACCGATGAGCAGGAAAAAGAGCAGACCCGCGAGCGAATCGAAGTAGCCCGGCCCCGTGCCGCTGATCACATCCCACAGGCTGCGCGTCCATAAGGCCACGATACCGAGGGCGATGGGTTGATCGATGTTCACCGTATGCGAGCGCAGGCCCGCCCATGCACTGCGGAAGAACTCCGTACTGAGGAAGAGCACCACCGGGAACGAGAAGAGCACGGTGAGCCATTGGAAACCGGTCTTCAATCCAGCTTCGCCATTCGCCCCCAGATATTCCGGGAAGCTGAACAGCATGGTATTGCCGAAGATGAACGCCGCCACACCGAGGCGGATGTAGACCATGCGCGGCACCTGCCCGCTCTCCTTCTTCGCGCTGGAGGCCGTCAACTGCGGCCCGTAGCCGATATGGCGCAGCAGTTCCACCAGCTTGCTGAGCGGAAGCTTGTTCTCGCGGAAGGTGATGCTGAGGTCCTTCGATGTGAAGGTCACGCGCGAACGCAGCACCGCCGGGTTGATGCGATGCAGGTTCTCCAACAACCAGATGCAGGAACTGCAATGCATCTGCGGTATATGGAAGCGCGCGCGCGTGATGCCGCTCTCACTGAACTCCACCAGGCGTTCGCGCACTTCGGGCACATCGAAGAACTCACCGCGCACTTCGTCCGCATTGCGGTCCTCCTTCGTTCCCGGGTTGCGCTCCAGGTCATAATAGGTACACAGCCCGCTTTCCTGCAGCAGTTCGTACACCGCCTTGCAGCCGACACAACAGAAATCCTTCTCCTCGAAGCGCAGGTGCTCAGCGGCGCAAGGGTCACCGCAATGGTAGCAGAGCGTGGCAATGCCGGTGGTCGTGGCCATCGGCCGCAAGGTGCGCTCGGCCAGCGCGCAGGAGACTGACGATGGTCAGTTCCGCGCCTTGCTAGCCAGGAAACACTTACGAAAGTCCACTTCCGGGCTGACGGTCATCAGCTGTTGATCTGTGCAACGCGCGCCCCGCGTAGCGGCAGCAGCGCCACAGAACAGGGCGGTGTTCCCGTTCAATGAACGCGGCGCGCGATCGGTGGGGATGGCCAGCATGCAAGAGCGATTGTCAGATGAGATCAGGTGGTTGACCGCCGAAACGCTCCGCGGTGCATGGGAGGGTTTGTGCCATGACCTGTCAGGCGTGTGCACGCTCCATTCAGCTTATGCGCACCTGCAACCGGGGGGCACCGCTCATGTGCGGCTCGGTGGCCCGGAGTGTTCCATTGAAGAGGTGGACCGCTGCGTAATGAGCTGCTTGGCGGCCGATGCGTTGTACCGCCATGAGACCGATACCGGTGAAACGGAGGTGGTGCTGCAGTTCCGCAACTGGTGGCGGCAGTCGGTTCCATTCTTGGTGGACCCGGATGGTGACAGCCATCGCTACCGCTACGAACGCGTGCCCGCCGATGGACCGCCGGCGCCACCTGATGGGATCTGATGCTCTTCCAACGACATCCCCGCCTTACAGTGGATGTGATCATCCCGAACATGGAAGGACGTGTGCTGCTCATCGCGCGCGGGCATGAACCCTTCCAAGGCATGTGGTGCCTGCCCGGTGGAATGGTAGACCTGCACGAAACGGTGGAAGCGGCCGCCATGCGCGAGGTGCGCGAAGAGGTCGGCCTTGCGGTGAGTATCGTTCGCGTCGTCGCCATCCGCTCCTCGCCGCACCGGGATCCGCGCGGGCATTTCGTGAGCATCGTACTGCTCGCTGCTCCAACGGAAGCACGGCCAGTGCGCACCAAGGAGGCCACCGAACTGTACTGGAGTTCCCATGACCTACCGGACCGCATGGCCTTCGACCATGCTGATATCCTGCGCGATCACTGGAGCGATCCGACCACCAGCCTGCATTGACCGCTATGAACAGGAACGACCGCATCGCCCCGGAGGAAAAGGCAGCACGCGCAGCGGCCTTGCGCTATGTGAAGGCCTGCGCGGAGGGTTACTGCCGGGTGAAGCATGGCAGCAACTTCCGTTACCTGCTCAACGGAACACCGCTGCGCGATCCGGAAGAGCGTGCGCGTATCGCGAGCCTTGCGATCCCACCAGCGTGGCAGAACGTGTGGATCTGCGCCGACCCACGCGGGCACCTTCAGGCAACGGGCATCGATGCGCGCGGCCGCAAGCAGTACCGCTACCATGCGGACTGGAGCCACGCGCGGAACCTCACCAAGTTCACCAATGCGTTGCGCTTCGGTGCACAGTTGGAGACCATGCGCGGCCACATCGCGCGCGACCTGTCGAAGCCTGGGCTTCCTCTCGAGAAAGTGCTTGCAACGGTGGTGGCCGTCATGGACGAAACACAGATACGCATCGGTCATGCGGAGTATGCGCGGCAGAACGGCACCTACGGGTTGAGCACCTTGTTGGACCGTCATGTGCGCCGCGTGGGTGACGCTGTCCACTTCGTGTTCACCGGGAAGACGGGCATCAAGCACAACATCCGTTTGGGCAGCCGGCGGTTGTCGAGGTTGGTGCTGCGTTGCAAGGAACTTCCCGGCCAGGACCTCTTCCAATACCTCGATGAGAGCGGCACGCCGCATCCCATCGATAGCGGCATGGTGAACGACCACATCCGTTCCATCACCGACGGCTCGTTCACCTGCAAGGACATCCGCACGTGGAAAGGGACGGTGCATGCGGTACAGGCCCTGCTGGACATGCCGTTACCGAAGAACAAGTCCGATGAACGCCAACTGGTGAACGCCGCGCTGGATACAGTGGCCCGCCGCCTCGGGAACACGCGCGCGGTGTGCCGCAAATTCTATGTGCATCCGCTGGTGCTCGAGCATTACCTGAGCGGTGAGCTTCATCGCCAACGCGCTTTCGCTCGCCCTTCGAAGCACCTATCGATGGAAGAAAAGCTGGTGCTGCGGATGTTGGGTGCGCGCACCTCCGGCAAGGCCTTACAGAAGGCCGCCTGAGATCCTGCAGGCCTTGCAGCCTTGCCCGTTCGCTACGGTAGCATCATGAAAGGCAGGCCCTCGATAGCCCATCCTTCTCTCCGACCGCGCGCATCGTGAGACGCCAGGGTTCCACACTCGTGCAACACACCCCTTCGCGGTGTTCACCGGTGGACGGGATCCATGGAATGTTCCTGTCCATGCACGAGGAAGGACCACCCCATGAAGGTGGCGGTCGTTACACGCGCGCCATCATCACCGACCACCACGCCAGGAGGAAGAGCAGTTCTATCGCCGCGTCAATAAGGTATACCGGACCGATGATACCCTGGCTAACATGCACCACATCGATGAGCATGAAGGCAAGGGCCGTCGCTCCGCCGGTAAGCGCTGCACTGCTGCGCTGCGGCACAGGCTCATGCCGCTGCCGGAGCAACACCACACCCAGCACCACCGTGAGCGCTCCTGCCAGGCGGACCAACCACAGGTCGGTCTTGGGTCCGGTGAACCAGAGGAAGCTCGACATGTGCACGAGCGGCCAGGCTCCGGATAGCAGGAAGTACCAGCCTTGCACCAATGCGATGCCGCGCGCACTTCGCTTGTCCTGCCGACGTTGGGTCCTGCGCTCGTTCATCGAACGTCGTAGTTCAACCTCGGGGCCACAACCGGCACAACCACCAACACCTTAAAGCGCTCGAACGAGTCAGCGGATCATCGCTTCGTGTTCGTGGGACCCCAGAACCGGCAGAGCGCGTTCACGACGGAGGATCCCATCGTCGGGCTCTTCAACCGGCAATAGCATAATGCCTCGCCGGATCCAAACCGGTGAAGGGGAGGCATTGCGACACCGGCCAGTAAAGACGAACAACAGGCCATGGGGTTCGCCCATGGCCTGTTCGTGATCGCGAGCGAGGGTGATCAGCTCCCCGCAAGCGAGGGAGTCTATGTGTTGTATCGTCCGGTCGGCGTATCCTGTTCGTTGTCCTCGTCGTTCGCCTCATCCTCCTCTTCCGTCTCGTCCATGTCCTCGGTCCCTTCGTCCGAGGTCAATTGTTCGTTCTCGTCCCTATTCTCCTCTTGGGTGCTGTCCTTCGGTAGCTCGGGCATACCCGCACCCTTCCCGGATGTGGATGGAGCGCCCGTGGTTACCGTTCCAGTTGCCTGAGGGCGGTCGGTCATGTCCGCCGTGCCCGGTACAGCATTGGTGGTCGCCCCGATGTTGGCGTCCTTCAGCCAACCGCTGATCGGATCCTTCGCGGACCGACCTGTCATGCTCGCGCCATCGAAGCTATCATCGTTCGTACCGCGCTTGCGGAGATCATGTTTGGTGCTCATGGCCTGTTGTTGTTACGAAAGACACCACCACTGTCGTGCCATGCGGTCGGGAGCGTGCGCGTGCTCCTGTCGTTCGCGAAGTACTTCCACAGCGCGGGCATTCGCGTGCAGGTTCCTCCTCATTCCGGTGGACGCCGCCACTCGCCCATGGGTTCTCGGGACTGTGCATCGCCGCGCGGCTTCCACCGTGCGTTGTACGGCTTCCTCCTGCACTGGCATGCCCAGGGACCACCGGAACCGGAGGCCAAGAATGCGAACGCTCCCGCAAAGGGGAGCGTCCGGCGAACGGTGGATCACTGAGCTCACTCGACCATGCTCTTCACCTTGCGTGTGGGGGCCTTGGACCTCCCATTGCTACGTTTGGTTGTGCTCTCCTCGTCTTCTTCCTCACCTTCCTCTTCGCCCTCTTCAGCTTCGATGTTCACCACCTGTTCAGCGATGCTCGTCAGCTTCTCGTCCGCACCTTTCTCTTCCTCCAAGGTCTCATCGATGAGCGCGGTGATGTCCTCCAATCCTAGCTGTTCAGCCCATGCCTTCATGCTGCCGTAGGAGGTGATCTCGTAGTGTTCCACTTTCTGCGCGGCCGCTACCAAGCCTGCATCCAGTGCTTCATCGCCTTTGAACTCGTCCATGATCTCCTTGCCCTCTTCGAGGATCCCATCGATCGCTGGGCACTTCTTGGCTTTCGCCGTTCTGCCCAACGCTTCGAACATCTGCTCCAGGCGACCCACCTGTTCAAGCGTTTCGTTCAGGTGTTCCTCGAAGGCCCCCTGCAGTTCTTCGTTCCGCGCGGCCTTGGCCATCTTCGGCAGCACTTTCGTCAGCTGCTTCTCCACGTAGTAAAGATCGGCCAGTTGATCTTCCAGGAGCTTTTTCAGCCCCGTGCTCTCATTCTTCTTCGCCATGATGATGTGGGTGTGTTGGTTGTTACCGATGCCTGTGAGCGGCGTTCGGCCGAAGCAAACTCGCGACCATTCGTGAGCTGTGATCAACTTTCCAGTGCACGTGTGCGATGAGCCCTACTCTGGAAGAATATCGATCATCTCGCACGAGGTCTCCGCTCCTCATTGCGGATGCTCGACCACAACTGTTGTTCGTTCTGATGTGGCGCGGCATAACCTTCGCCTTCATTGCAACATGAGCGATCCGGTCCATCCTGAGAACGCGCAAGACACACCGAACGAACTGCCTGCGGAAGCGAAAGGTCATGTGCGTGTATGGTGGCTGTTCGCTTCAGGAGCGGTCATCGTGGCCGCCTTACTGTGGTGGAGCTTGCACGACCGCGAACCCGCTCCTGAACAGGCACCAACAAGCGGGATCCAGCGCTGAACCTGCGAACTTGCGCGTCAGTCCTTCTCGGTCTTTCCCGCCTTCTGGTCGGCGCGTTCCTCTTCCTTCACCTCCTCCACGATCCCCGCCTTCTTACCGGCCATGCCCACGGGATCGTAGACATCCGCCTTGTCCTTCTTTGCTTCCTTATCAGAACCCTTCCCGTTCACATCAACCGCTGCGTTGTCCTGTGCGGGTTCTTTTGACTTGTCATCCGTTTGCATCATCGCCGTTGTTTCTTGCCGTTCGCTCCAAAAACGGACCAGCCGCGTGGCGCGGGATCGGCGGTACGCATCGCATGGCAGGCAGAAAAGCATCCTTGGGGAAAGAAGCACCACTGGTACAACGTAGCCGGTTCGATCCCGATCTCGGGCGAACGGTACTGCAGGCCGTATTGATCCTTGCTGCGGAGGCAGCGTTGATCACCATCCTTCTCTTCTCCTGCAACGCTCATTGACCGTCCACTAGCGGCTGTGCCCTTCGCTCGCTTTGGAGCATTGCGCACGCCATTGGGTCAATTGCTCGTTCGACAGGAACCGCTTCAACTCATCGATCATGTATGCTTGATCGTACACTTCCCGGGTTGCTGAACCGTGCTGTGCCTCCGTTCCGGTCCGCGCGTTCTTCACATTTCCTTCACCGGTGGTCGTAACCGCAGGATGTCCATCTTCCCCTTCGGTGCCGCCCTTCGGTGTGGCTTGCGTAGCGTCCGGTGTTCGTGCTCCAACGTTCGTCGTATCGTTCGCTGCACCCAACATCCGCTGACGAAGCTCCTCCACTTGCTGGATCTGGTGCGCGTTCAAGTGGAGCGCGTTCCACAAGGCGGGGTCACGGTTCAACAGGCAGTCGCGCGATAGCGTGCCTTCCGCCAGTTCAGGGTCCACTTCGCTCGAACGAGGCCGTGTCCGCGGATCCTTGAACGAATTGTCGTTCCCATTGGAATCGTTCACCATTCCACATCCCCAGACAAGCAGCAGCACTGCTAAAGCCATCAAGCGCACCATGATCGGATCGTTCGCGGATCAGGCGCAAATCGTGTTCCTGCTCATGATTCGGATGGCGTTCGACCGGAAAATGAACGCACGGTACGGTCGATGAACGACAAGTAGCGCATATCCGATCAACATGAGTGAGGTCCATGAGGAGCCGGAACCTGTCCTGCGAAACGCACCAGAGGGCACGCCACCAGGACAACGAACTGTCACCGGAAGAGAGATCCAGCGACGGGATCGTGTCCGGTGGATCGTTGGTGCAGTGCTCATTATCGTTCTTCTCGTGACCATGCTGCTGTTCGTGCGGTCGCCGGATATTGCACCATCCCGATGAGTCTTCGTCCGTTCACGGATCCGGCCATGCGCAGGATCCTGCGCTTTATGGAATGAACGAAGTCCGCTCACGGCATACGTTCAAGAAAAGGACCCCGGCTTGATGAGCCGGGGTTCCTTCGTTCAGCCGAAATGGAACGTGTTGCCATCCGTTCAGGATCACTTCGGTCGGTCCGTGTTGTCCTGCCGGGTTCCGCTGTTGGTCTTGGGTGCAGTGGTGCCATGCTTCTGACCACCGTTGTTCCTGTCATTGTTCATGTCCTGCATACCACCGTAACGCTTTTCCCAACGGGTGTAGACATCATTGCTCACGATACCACGGATGTCATTGTTCCGACGCCGTGTCAGATCGGAGTATCCGGGATCGGTCGTGGGGTTGGTCCCCAACGCCCGGTATTCGCTGGCATACCGGGCATCCACTTCGCGCAAGCGACGCATCTGGTCATCCGTCAAACCGTACTCCTTCCCCATCTGGTCATTGAACATGGTCCAGCCGTGCTGGTCGTGCACGTTCTGGCCATTGTTCTGTACGGACGTGCTCTTGTCCATGCGGTTGCGCGTATGGGTCGTATCCGTCTGCGCGGTCATCGTCGTCGCGCACACGCTCAGGCTCAACGCCAGAGCGAGCAGGTGGAACGGACGGCCGGCGCGAACGTGTCTCGTGCTGAACACGGGTTGGATGATGCGACGTCGGCGAGCGGGTTGTTCGGGTACCGGTGTGGTGGGCTCATCGGGCTGCGGCGTGTTGGGCGCGGGGATCTCTTTCAGGGGTGCCATTATTCAGGTTGTTTGCCCCATGGTGCGCAGATCGACTGCCACCTTCCTGGAAGCAGCGGAGCCCCTTGTTAGCTCAGAATATGTTCAGCAGGTGATCGTTACCGCGCACCACAAGCCTCAAGATCGGGGGATCGACGCCCCCATGCGGGCCAAGCCAGCCTTGCCGGCGCTCCGGGGAACGCTCAAAGTCACGGGGCGTACGCGTCGGCCTTCGATCTGTTCGCTACCGGAAAAACACGCGACATGAACGATGCGATCAAAAAAGGTTTACGCGACCTTATCGAACTGTTGAACGACAGCCAACTGGGTTACAAGGAGGCAGCCGGCCGAGCGACCGACCTGCGCGTGAAAAAGGCACTGCTGGATCTTGCGGCCCGTCGCGAACCTGCGCTGGACCTGTTGAGCCGCGAACTGTTCCGGGCAGGCGAGGAAGTGCCGGATGGTGGCACGATCAAAGGTGGGCTCCATCGCTCATGGATGGACCTTCGCGCGGCACTGACCGCGGCGGAGGACAGCGCGATGCTCAGCGAGTGCGAGCGCGGAGAACGGTACCTGTTGGGACGGTATGAGGAAGTGATGGGTATGGACACGATCGACCAACGTCTGCACGATGCCTTGCGCAACGAAGCCGATCTCGTGCGTTCCAGCATCGCTCTTGTGGAAGCACTGAAGGAAGAGATGGTGGCCGAACAGAAATGACGTGATCGAAGAGAAGAAGGGGTGAAGCCTATCAGTTCCGATCGCTTCACCGGCAAGCTCGCGTAGTGTTGTTCGAGGCATTCCAACTATCATAGCGCTCATGATCGCGGAACAGCGGTCGATGGATGATCGCTCGCGCACTTGACCACCTGCCTGGTCGTGGACCTGAGGGTGCCGGTCGGTCGAACGATCAGGCCAGGCCCATGACGAACGGCCGTCGGTTCACGGAGTTGGACGGCTTGCGCGGTGTGGCCGTGCTGCTGGTGATCGCTTTCCATTACACCCATCAGTTCCGCGAGCGTTGGAGCCAACCCTTCTCCAGCGCTTACGATAGCGATATCGGGTACATGGGCGTTCACCTCTTCTTCGTGATCAGCGGGTGTGTGATCCACATGACCGTGCTGCGGTGCAACGGTGCTCGCGACTTTGCGTGGAAACGGTTCCTCCGCTTGTACCCCGCTTTCTGGATCTGCTCCACGATGACCTTCCTGGCTCTGCGTCTTTACCCCCTCAGCGGATCGCCGACACCGTCCACCGTTCAGTGGCTTACCGGTCTTTCGATGTTGAGTCCCATCTTCCACGTGCCGTGGGTGGACGGTGCCTATTGGTCGCTCTTCGTTGAGCTCACGTTCTACACCCTCATCGCTGCCGTTCTTCTCACCTCTTTGCGGCGCTATGCTTCCTGGGCGGCCTTGATCTGGTTCGTGCTCATCATCATCCATTACCGCTTCCCACTTCCGGGCAGAGCGAACTTCTTCCTGTGCCTGGACCATGGTGGGCTGTTCCTCGCTGGCCTCCTCTTCTATCGCCTTTGGACCATGAACGGGGACCGCACAGCGATACATGCGGCTTTGCTGGTGGTGCTGCTCGTCGACCTACGGGCGTTCGCGGAGCGGCCCTCTGAGGCCGTGTTCCTTCTGCTCGTTTTCGGAGTGTTCTGGGCGCTCACCTTCACCGGCTTCGCAGTGCTGCGCAACAAGCCGCTGCTGTTCTTCGGCTGGATCTCCTATCCCCTTTACCTCATCCACCAGGAAGTGGGCAATGTGATCATCACATGGACGCGCGCGCACGGTCTGTCAACGCCGTTCGACCTGCTGTCCGCGTTCATCAGCTCGGTGCTGGTAGCTACACTTGTCACGCGCTACGCGGAACCTTGGATCAAGCAGGCTTTGCGCACCGCCTGGTCATCCTTGAGCCGCATCCATGAGCGAGGTGAACCACATGCGGGATCATGAACGCATCCTCCTACCAGCGGTCGCTCTCCTCGTTCACGCGCTGCTGATCCTTTGGCTCGGCCATGGTGTGCCCAACAGTTGGAACATCGTCGGCAATGGCGTCGGTGATACGCCATCCTACCTGATCCCGATCGAAAACTTGCTCGATGGGAACGGCTACACACCTGATTACCGCATGCCCGGCTACGGAGCGCCGTATCTGCTGCTGCGGCTTCTGTTCGATCCGCTGAACGCTTGTCGCGGCATGATCGTGCTGCAATGGATCCTCGGCGCGTTCGCCAGTGTCGCTCTCTTCCGCATCGCGCTGTGCATCACGGAACGAAAAGCCCTGGCCTATGCGGTCTTCGCGATGAGCGTGTTGGACCTTCCGGTGATCGCGATCTCCGGTGCCTTGCTCACCGAGAGCTTCGCTACTTCCGCGCTCGTGTTCGCTGTGTTGTTGATGGCCACCGACAAGCAAAGGATACTGTCCGCGCTCGGTGCCGGCGCGTTGTTGACCTGGGGGATCTTCATGCGGCCGGTGTTCGTGGTGTTCCTTCCAATTCTCATCGCATGGTCGCTGTGGCACCACCGGGAACGGACCCGCGCGGCCCTTCAGAACACCATGGCCTTATTGATCCCCTTCCTTCTCTGTGAAGGACTCTGGGTCATGCGCAACCATCACGTTCATCACAAGTGGATCCTCCTTTCCAGCAGTGTGCACTATCCCTCCATGTCGAACGGGCCGTGCATCGCCATCGTGGACCTCACCAAGGCGTTCGGTGGTGCCATATTGTGGGCGGAACCGGACGCTGAGATACGGTTCTTCCACCCCGACATTCCCTGCTTGACAGGACCGCGCGTTGAACTTCCTTCCTATGTGACCACTTCGCGCTATGACATGGACAGCCTGCGTTCTCTGGCGAGCGAAATGGAACAATGGGTACGCACAGCCGCTGCGATGCGTTCCTCCGAAAAAGGCATGCACGACCTGTACGTGACGACCACTGCTCCGCGCGCTCAAGCGATCATGGACTCGCTGAACCATGCTCCGCTCGCTCGCCGCATCATCGAGCGCGCTGAACGGTTCCGGTCAGCGTTCATCAGCGAGCATCCTTGGCGCTTCCACATCGGTTCGCGCTGGCGTGTGCTGCGCAATGCCCTGTTCCGTTCCGGCACGCCTACGCTCTTCCAACACCCGTTCCGTGAGCTGGACCTTTTCCAACAAGTGGTGAAGATCCTCTTCTCCCTCCACTACTGGTGCGTCACCTTCGGCGGGTCGATCGCAGCCTTCGTTCTGCTGTTCCGCCGCAGAGGTCCAAGCGCCTTGACCTTCCTTTCGCTCCTTGTGCTGACCGGACTTCTCATCTATCCCATTGTGTTCCGTGTAATGGAGCCACGCTACTTCGTGCCCATGCATCCCTTCCTGCTGCTCCTCCTGGCCGGTCTGGTGCGGCCGCTCCTTCCGGCACGACATAAGGCCCAGGACCCGCTTTTGCCCGATGCCGTACCCAGCGCTGCGAAGGCCCCTTGAACGCCGCACCGCTCGCTGCCGCCCGCTACCTTGCACGCCCACAGGATCGATCGGTTCGGGTACATGCAGCGCAAATTGAACCTCGGCAGCGGCGAGTACCCGAAGTCAGGATTCGTGAACGTCGACTTCTTCTCGGTTCAGGAACCCGATGTTCGGCATGACCTGAACTCCTTCCCTTATCCGTTCCCCGATTCCTCCTTCGATCACGTGGAAAGCGATCATTGCCTGGAACACCTCGATGCTCCCTTCGCGGTGATGCGCGAGATCCATCGCATCACCAAGCCCGGTTCCACCGTAGTGATCAAGGTTCCTCATTTCAGCCGTGGCTTCACCCATACACAGCACCGTTCAGGCTTCGATGTCATGTTCCCCTACTACTTCCGGAAGGAGTTCAAAGGCGGCTACCAGGGCGTGGAGTTCATCACCGATGCGGTACGTTTCCGGTGGTTCGCCCAACCTGCACTGAAGCGCACCGTTCTCTCACCACCTGTCTTCTGGGCCGCACGATCCATCGGGGCGGTGCTCACCTTCCTGGCGAACCTCAGCCCGTTCCTGTGCTCCCGGCTATGGTGCTTCTGGGTGGGTGGTTTCGATGAGATCGAGTTCCGCCTGCGGGTGAAGAAGTGAACGACCATCAACCACGCGCCACCGATAATGCCCCGTTTGTCCCTCATCATTCCGGTCTTCAATGAGGAGCGCAGTCTTCCCCTCCTATTCGAGCGGCTCGAACCCGTGCTCGCAGCACACGATATGGAAGTGGTCCTTGTGAATGACGGCTCCTCCGACGCTTCCTTCGATGTGCTGCGCCAGCAGTGCGCGAAAGACGCTCGGTACAAGGCGATCGACTTCCGCCGCAACTTCGGACAGACCGCCGCGATCAATGCGGGTCTGCAGCACGCGCAGGGTGAAGTGCTCGTGCTCATGGACAGCGATCTGGAGAACGACCCGTCCGATATACCACGCCTGCTCGCCGAACTGGACAAAGGTTTCGATGTAGTGAGCGGCTGGCGACGGGATCGTTGGGAAGGCCAGTTCCTCACGCGCAAACTGCCTTCCATGTTGGCCAACCGCTTGATCAGCTCGATCGGTGGTGTTCCCCTGCACGACTACGGCTGCACGCTGAAGGCATACCGCCGTGAGGTGATCCAGGACGTGGCGCTCTATGGACAGATGCACCGTTTCATTCCGGTCTACTGCAGCTGGCAGGGTGGCCGCGTGGGTGAACTGCCTGTGAAGTACACGCCGCGGCAGTTCGGCAAAAGCAACTATGGGCTCTTCCGCACTTACAAGGTGCTGTTGGACCTGTTGCTCATCCGTTTCCTTGATGCGTACATGACCAAGCCGATCCACTTCTTCGGCGGCGCGGGATTCCTCAGTTTCCTGGTGGCCTTCCTTTCCGGTTCGCTCATGCTGTACTACAAGTTCACCGGGCAGAAGGATTTCGTTGAAACACCGCTGCCGGGGATCACGGCCCTGTTCTTCATCGTGGGTGTGCTGTTGGTGCTCATGGGCATCCTGGCCGAGCTGATCGTGCGCACCTATTTCGAGAGCCAGGGCAAGCGCACCTACAACATCCGAACGAAGGTGAACCTCTGACGGCGCAAGCGCGTCTTCGCCGAAGAACCATGGACCGCACCGAGTTCGATCGTGATCAGTTCAACGACGCCTATCCGGCCGGCATCGAACGATCATGGTGGCATGTGGCCCGGAACCAGGTGATCAGAAGACACTTCCATCGGCATGTTCCACGGAACGCCAAGGTGGTGGAGATCGGCTGTGGCCCAGGCATCGTCACCGCGCATTTGCGCGCCGCTGGCTGGAACGTTACCGGTATCGACCCCGGAACCCCCACGGCCGACATGCACCTGAAGCAGCATCTCCTACTGGGTGTGGATCCGTTGGCTCTACCCGAGGAACCGCGCATGTCGTTCGACACCATCGCACTGTTCGATGTGCTCGAGCACGTGGAGGACCCACGCCTGTTCATGCGCACGCTGCTGAAGGCGTTCCCGAAGGTGCGCAAGGCGGTGATCACCGTACCCGCCAGAAGGGAACTCTGGTCCTCGTTCGACGATCACTACGGCCATCTCCGCCGCTATGACCGGCCGATGCTGCGTGATCATCTCGGCGATGCGGGCCTACGGACCGTGACAATCAGCTACTTCTTCCATTCGCTGTATCCGATCATCCGTTGGAACAACATGCTTCGGAACGGAACCCGGACGGTCCGGTTCAACGCACCTGCCAAGGGTCCGTTGAGCGTATTGCATTGGTTGCTAGGGCGCTCGATCGCCATGGACCAACGCCTGCTACCACCCAAGTGGCATGGCTCTTCCCTCATCATCGTGGCCGAACGCCCCTGATCTGACAGACCACCCACATGTGCGGCATCGCCGGTTTCCAAGGAAGTGGTTCGCTGGAGGATGCCCGGCGCATGATCGCGCGCATCGCCTATCGTGGCCCCGATCTTCAGGACGCCGTTCTCGTGAACGGAACCGCGCTCGCGCACGCACGGCTCAGCATCATCGATCTTTCCCATGGTGCCGATCAGCCCATGCGCGATGACAGCGGTGCGCTGACCATCGTCTTCAACGGCGAGATCTACAACTACCGCCAACTGCGCGAGGAGCTCCATCGCACCGGGCGCCACTCCTTCTCGACCTCCAGCGATACCGAAGTACTGCTGCACCTCTACCGCGAACATGGCTCGGGCATGCTGCCGAAGCTGAACGGCATGTTCGCCTTCGCCATACACGATGCGCGTACCGGCGACCTCTTCCTCGCGAGGGACCGCATGGGAAAGAAGCCGCTCCATTATGCCGAGACCAACGGTGCGTTCGTATTCGGCAGTGAACTGAAAGCGGTGCTCGCCCATCCCGGCGTGAGCAAGGAGATCGATGCGACAGCACTGGACCAGTACCTCACCTTCGAATACGTGCCCACGCCACGGACCATCGTCAAAGGGGTGAAGAAACTGGATGCGGGACATTGCCTGCTCGTGCGCAAAGGCAGGATCGTGCGTGACGATGCGTATTGGAACATCGACCTCACGAAACGCCCCACCACTGAGGCCGAGGCGACGCAGCGCTTGGAGGCCCTTTTGCACCAAGCGACCGAACGACGGTTGATGAGCGATGTTCCGCTCGGCGTGTTCCTCAGCGGGGGACTGGACAGCAGCGCAGTGGCATGGTACGCACAGCAGAGCTCGTCGTCGCGCATCAACACTTTCAGTATCGGATTCGAGGAGTCCACCTACGATGAAAGCGCATACGCTCGCGATGTTGCGGAACGGATCGGTAGCCAGCACCATATACAGGTGCTCACGCAGCGTGACAGCCTCGATCTGATCCCCGAGCTGTATGCGAAGCTGGACGAGCCCTTCGCCGACGCGTCGCTCCTGCCGACCCATCTGCTCAGTCGCTTCGCCCGCAAGCATGTGACGGTAGCACTCGGTGGCGACGGCAGCGATGAGCTCTTCGCAGGGTACCCGACGTTCACCGCCGATCGCTACCGCAGGTTCTTCAGCGCCTTGCCACGACCGGTCATCACAGCGTTCAAGGCACTGGCACGAGCGCTGCCGACGAGCGACAACAACATCAGCTTCGATCTCAAGGTGAAGCAATTCCTGCGAGGCTTCGACGCTGGACCCCACGATGTGAACACGCTCTGGCTCGGCGCCTTCACACCGGAGGAGAAACGCGCCTTGTACGCTCCGGCGCTGCGCGAACGGCTCATGGACCACACCGGCCTTGAACCCATCCATGAAGTGCTGCGCAACTCACCTTGGGCGGATCACGGAATGAACGAGGTCAGCTTCGTTTTCCAGCGCACCTATCTGTTGGATGACATCCTCTTCAAGGTGGATCGCGCCAGCATGTACAGTTCGCTCGAAGTGCGCGCGCCGTTCATGGATGTGGATGTCGTCGAGTTCGCGAACAGCCTGCCCGATGACCTGAAGCGTCGTGGCAGCAACGGCAAGTACCTGCTGAAAAAGGTGATGCGCGGCAAGCTGCCTGACCACATCATCGATCGCCCGAAGAAGGGCTTCGGCATACCCCTGAGCCATTGGTTGCGCCATCAACTTCGCCCACTTTGCGAAGAACTGTTGAGCACCGACCGCTTGCACCATGAAGGTTTCTTCGATCCCGCGTATGTGGAGCACCTCAAACGGGAGCATTTCGCACGAAAGGCGAACCACCGCAAGCTGTTGTGGACGCTCATGGTGTTCCAGCTTTGGCTCGATCAGCGCGATGCCGCCTGATCCTGTGGCATGATGAACCGCCCGAACACGTTACGCGAGTTCTTCAAGATCGAGCGACCGATCTTCTGGTTCCTCATCGCCTTGTTCGTTCGAACGCCCGTGTTCCTCCTGCTTCTGCTCCACAACGGCTGTCATCAGTCCCTGTGGGGGTGGGGCGCGGAGAACGGTGATACGTGGAGCTACTTCGACCCCATCGATGCCTTGCTCCAAGGCCGTGGCTACTCGCCTGATTTCCGCATGCCGGGCTATGGCGTGCCCTATTGGTTGTTCCGCCATGTGACCGCTCCTCCCGGTGCAGGCACGTTGATCGTGCTCGCTCAGTCCCTGCTCAGCGCATTCTCCTGCGTGGCGTTGCGGGCCGTAGCGAGAGAAACAGGTCTCACATCGCGTAGCGTGCACATCACCTTCTGGAGCTACGCCCTGTTCCCGCGCATCATCGGCTACGACGTGGCGTACTTCCCGGAGAGTTTCTGCATCGCTGCGATGATCATCGGCTTGCATGGTTGGTTCGTCACCCTGCGCACGCGTAGCCATGGCTGGGCGCTCTGGAGCGGCAGCTGGCTCGCATGGGCCGTATTCCTCAAACCTGTGATGGGCCTTTGGTTGCCGTTCCTCGCGCTCGGGGCGTTGATCGCGAGGTCCACCACATGGCAGGCACGAACCTCAATGGCCTTGACGTTGCTCGTACCGTTCCTCTTCACCGATGGCGCCTGGGCCTTCAGGAACTGGAGAACGCATGAACGCTTCCTGCCGCTGAACAACGGCTTCCTGTTGCCTTGGCTCACGGAGTCGAACATCTATCCCGTGATGCGCTACATGCAAGCCGTGGGTGGCAACTATATCTGGTGGGATCCTTCGGCCGAGATCCGCTGGTTCAATGTGCGCGAGGGAGAGAACAACGGACCGGGCAGGCGAAAGGATGAAGGCGTGCGCATGCCGCGTTTCGCGCTTACGGAGCGGTGCACGGAAGACAGCTTGAACCTTCTTGCCAGCGAACTCAAGGAATACTCCACCACGAACGATGCGGGTCGGGCACGCTTGAAGCCGATCATCAGAGCACGATGCGATCGCTACATACGACTGTATCGTGAGGACGCGCCCTTCCAATACCACATGGGGGCACGCCTTCGACTTGCGCAACACTTCTTCGGCATGGCCGGTTCCGCAGGTCTCTTCGGCGATGATCGCGTGCAGCGACGATGGTACGTGCGCATGCTCGATGCTGTTGAACGTTGCTGGTACTGGTCGGTCATTCCGTTCGGGCTGCTGGCCACCTTCTGGCACGCGCTGAAGCGGAGAACGGATGTCCGCCTCCGCCTGTTCGCCATCGCCGTGCTGGTGAACCTGTTCGTTCACCCATGGGCGCTGCGATTCTGCGAAGGACGGTACCTGATGCCCCTCGTTCCCTGGTTGCTGCTCTTCGCTGTGCTGGCGTTCGACAGGATGAGCCGGAGCAAAGCGGCATGAACCTTCGCACGGTACTTGTGTACAGCAGCCGTACACGAACTTCCTTTGTCCCACCAACCACCGTTCGCATGAAGTCCAGGAGCCTTTTCTTGAGCATCGCCGTCGTGCTCGCTTTCCACCTCCACGCCAAGGAACAGTCCATCACCAGCAAGGTCTCCGCTGCCAAGGTCTTCCTCAGTGGCGCACAGGTCAGCCGCAGCGCCAGTGCAACGATCGCCAGTGGCAGCAGCACGCTCATCTTCACCGGCCTAAGCCAGAACATCGATGCGCAGAGCATACAGGTGAACGGCAAGGGCGGCTTCAGCATCCTCAGCGTCAACCACCGCATCAATTACCTGAGCGAAAGCCCGAAGAAGAAGGAGATCGATGACCTGGAGAACCGGATCAAGAAACTCGAGAAGGACTGGGCTTACGAGAAGGCCATGCAGGACGTGTGGGTGAACGAGGAACACCTGCTGGACAAGAACAGTTCCATCGCCGGACAGCAGAACGGATTGACCGCCGCACAACTCACCGCCGTGAACGACTACGTGCGCGCGCGTTTGCAGGTGACGAAGACCAACTGGCTCGCTCAACAGGACAAGCTCACGGTGATCGGCAAGGAGGCCGACAAGCTGCGCGCGCAGTTGGCGCAATACCAGAGCGAGCAGCCGCAACCCACGAGCGAGATCGTGGTGGAGATCGACGCACCGGTGGAGGTGGCCGCGAGTTTCACGCTCACCTACTTCGTTGGCAATGCGGGTTGGACACCGGCCTATGACCTGCGCGCGAAGAACACCAGCGAACCCATCGAACTGATGATGAAGGCGCAGGTGGTGAACAACACGAACGAACCTTGGGACCGGATCGACCTGTCACTCAGCAGCGGCAACCCTACTCTTGGCGGGAACATGCCGCAGTTGCAGGCATGGGTGCTGCAACAACCCTATACCATCCAGTCCTATGGTGGTGGGCGGAAGGCAAAGACGCGTGACTATGCGGAAAGCAAGGCCATGGCTCCGGCGGCTGTTGATCAGGACGGCGCCTATCAGTTGCACTTTGAGGAATTGCAAGCCAAGCAGGAGGTAGCCAATACGGTGGTTTACAACACCACCACGGTCGAGTTCGCCATTGATGCCCCCTTCAGCATACCTGCGGATGGCGCGGCGCACACCGTGGCTGTGAAAACGCACAAAGTGCCCGCCACCTTCAAGCATTACGCGACCCCGAAGCTGGACAAGGACGCCTTCCTCTACGCCCGTACTACGGGATGGGAAGACCTGAACCTGATCCCTGGCCAGGCGAACGTGTTCTTCGAGGGCACCTACGTTGGCCAGAGCTACTTGAACGTGCAGAGCACGACGGACACGCTGGATGTTTCGCTCGGCCGCGATAAGGGAGTTGTGGTGGAACGCATCCGCCGCAAGAGCACCAACGACAAGGGGGTCATGAGCGGCAAGCGCACCATCAACGTAGGCTTCGACATCAACGTGCGCAACACCAAGGCCAGCGCCATCGATATCGAGGTGCGCGACCAGCACCCACTGAGCCCACAGAGCGAGATCGAAGTGAAGCTCGAAGAGAAAGGCGATGCGAGCGTGAACGACCAGACCGGCCAACTCACCTGGAACATCCGCGTGGAACCGAAGAGCACGAAGAAGCTCGGTTTCGCCTACAGTGTGAAGCATCCGAAAGACATGCCGGTGGTGGTGGAGTGATCGCGACGACGAGGGTATCTTCGAGCATGCGTTGGGCGATCGTGTTCGCTTGCACCACTGGGCTGATCGGGCCTGCATCCGCGCAGGAGATCGATACGGTGCTGTTGCACGAGGAGAGCTTCGTTCATCACCCCTTCGTTTTTTCCACCTATGCCTCGCTGATCGACCGGAACGACCTGCCCTACCTCTACACCACCGGGCTGGAGTACGGGTTCCGCACCTATGACATCAGCGACCCAGACAACCCCCAGGAGGTGGGGGTGTACTGGCCGGCCGACTTCAACGGACTGAAACCGTCGAACCTGTACCAAGCGGATGAACTGCTCTACGTCTCGCTTGGTGGGTTCCAAGGCGCTACCCAGAACGCGGGACTGGCGATCTTCGATGTGACTGATCCGGCGAACGCCGTTCTACTGGGCCAATGGGACAGCACGGCCTTCACCACCGGCTCGGCGATCGTGCGCGTTCAGGACGGCTACGCCTTTCTCGGCGCCATGGAAAGCGGCATCGTGATCCTCGACGTGAGCGAGCCGACGGCCATCCATTTCGTTTCTGCCTACCAACCGGACCCCGATTGGCCGGGCATCGTCAACTATCCACCGAACGCGCGTGGTATGGCGTTGAAAGGCGACACGCTCTTCCTCGCCTTCGATGCCGGCGGCATCCGCGCGATCGACGTGAGCAACAAGAGCGCGCCGTTCGAGATCGGCCATTACGTGAACCCACAGCAGCCCCCGAACACCGCCGATGCCTACAACAACCTGCGACTGGTCGGCCACCGCTGCTTCGTGACAACCGACTTCTGCGGCTTCGAAGTGCTGGATGTGAGCGACCCCGCCAACATGCAACAAGTAGCCTGGGTGAACCCGTGGAACTGCTTCGGGCTCTCCTGGTTCGGCAGCGATGGCCATACCAATGAATTGATCACTGCCCGACACGACAGCCTCCTGTTCATGAGCGGCGCGGACAGCGAGCTGCTCATCTACGACATCTCATCGCCCGAACAACCACACCTGGTCGGCGGACTCATCCATCCGAACGACAGCTCCGTGGTCTGGGGCCTCGATGTGAAGGACAGCCTCGTGGTGCTGAACTACATCGATAACAGTACCGTGATCTTCCCGCCCCAGCCCTACTATGCGAACAACGGCGGCTTCCAGACCCTGTCCTGGCAGTTGGACATCAGCACGTCCGTTCCGCCCACACCGCCCATGCACGATGCGTTGGTCGTCACGCCCAACCCGACCGACGGTCATCTGTTCGTTCATCGCCGCGAGCACGGACCCGCGCAAGTGTTCGTGCGCGATGCCTCAGGGCGAACGCTTATCAGGGAACAGGCCCAGGGATCGGATGTTGCGCTCGACCTGTCCGGTCTGGCACCCGGAGCCTATCTATTGGAGGTAGTGGGAGTGGCGCATTCCACCGCGCGCATACTGGTGCGGTGATAGCTTGGCCGCATGTTCAAGCCGATGCTGTTCCTGTCCGTGGCGACCTTGGTGGCCTGCGGCCACCCCTATGCCCCGACAACCTCCACCGCGTTCGGTCCGCACTACCGCGCGGACTGGGCGAAGGTGATCGCCGACAGCGGCGTGACCGGCGTCTTCGTCCTCTGGGAACCGGACTGTTCGCGCCTGCAGACCTCGGACACCGTGCGCCTCGACAGCGGTTTCCTCCCCGCGTCCACCTTCAAGGTGTTCAACTCACTTGTGGCGTTGCAGACCGGTGCTGTCGCAGACGAATACACGCTGATCCCCTGGGACAGTGTCGTGCGCCGACCGACATGGGATACCGCCATGGATATGCGCACGGCCATCCAAGTGAGCTGCGTGCCGTGGTACCAAGAGGTCGCCCGTCGTGCCGGAAAGGAGCGCATGCAATACTGGCTCGATACCATCCATTATGGCAACTCGATCATGGGCGACTCCATCGATCTGTTCTGGCTGAGAGGTGGGCTTCGTATCACGCCGCACCAGCAAGTCCATTTCATGCAGGGGCTGAACGAAGAGCGACTACCCTTCGATGTGAAGCATCAGCGCGTGGTGAAGAGGATCCTGCCCGGCGACAGCGCGGCCACCTGGCGCATCCGCGGCAAAACAGGTTGGGCGATACGTGTGAAGGACAACTATGGTTGGTACGTGGGTTGGGTGGAACATGCCGGTCGTACAGCCTACTTCGCCACGAACATCGACATCGTGGATGATGTAGCGGACATCCGGAAGCGCCATAACCTGACCTATGCTCTGCTCCGGAGGGAAGGCTGGCTCGACAACGACGCTCAGTGACCCATGGCGAAACAGCAAGCGACAAAAAAGAAACAGGTGCGCCAAGGCGCCGTGCAGGAGCGCGACTTCTTCGCCGACGTGATGGATGTGGTACGGCAGATCCCAAAGGGTCGTGTGACCAGCTACGGCGCCATCGCCAAGTACCTCGGCGCGGCGCGTTCAGCGCGCATCGTGGGCTATTGCATGAACAACAGCCATGTTGTGCAGCCACCCGTGCCCGCCCACCGCGTGGTGAACAGCGCAGGACTGCTCACAGGGAAGCACCACTTCGCCACGCCCACCCGCATGGAGAACCTGCTGAAGAAGGAAGGAGTGAAGGTGAAGGGTGACCAAGTGATCGACTTCCAGAAGAAGTTCTGGGATCCGGTGAAGGAGTTGGGCCTGTGAGCCAAGCCACCGCTATAGCTTCGCGGTCCGTTCGCCATGCCCATCTCCGAAGCCGCCATCCAGACCGCCCTCGCGCGCGTCGTTGAACCCGACCTGAAGAAGGACATCGTGGAACTCGATCTCGTGCGTGAGGTCGTCGTTGACGAGAACACCGTACACGTAACGGTGGAAGTGAGCAACCCCGCCATGCACAGCCGCAAGCGCATGGAAGAGGCCGTGACCTTCCAACTGAAGAAGGAACTGGGCCATGACGTGAAGGTGATCGTGACGGTGAACCCGCTCAGCGGCGAGCGCGCGAACGTGCGCAAGGTGCTGCCCAAGGTGAAGCACATCATCGCCATCGCCAGCGGCAAGGGCGGCGTGGGCAAAAGCACGATCACGGCGAACCTGGCCGCCGGACTTGCACAGCGCGGTTTCAGCGTCGGGCTTGTGGATGCCGACATCCACGGTCCCAGCATGCCGTTGATGTTCGATGTGCTGCACGAGCGCCCCACGGTGAAGAAGGTCGATGACAAGAACTGGATCGTGCCGGTGGAGAGCCACGGCGTGAAACTGCTCAGCATCGGCTTCTTCGCTGATCCCTCCCAAGCCATCGCCTGGCGCGGACCGATGGCCAGCAAAGCGCTGGAGCAATTGTTCAAGGACGCCGATTGGGGCGAGCTTGATGTGATGCTCGTGGACCTCCCGCCAGGAACGGGTGACATCCACCTCTCGCTCGTACAAGCCATCCCGCTCACCGGCGCCATCGTGGTGAGCACGCCGCAGCCCGTGGCCGTGGCCGATGCGCGCAAGGGCGTGGGCTTCTTCCAATTGCCCAGCGTGAACGTGCCCGTGCTCGGCATCGTGGAGAACATGGCCTGGTTCACGCCCGCCGAACTGCCGAACAACAAGTACTACATCTTCGGTCAGGGCGGCGCACGCTCGCTCGCCGAAGAACTGAAGGTGCCCTTCCTCGCTGAAGTGCCACTGGTACAGAGCATCCGCGAGGCCGCCGACGTGGGCCGACCCGCCGTGCTGCAAGGGGACACACCCGCCGCTGAGGCCTTCCGTCCGCTGGTGGAAGCCACCGTTCGCACACTGATGACCGCGCCTGTGCCTACCGGCGCCCGCAACCAGCCCCTAGTTTCGCAGGCACAATGAGGCTCACACGCGAACAACGCGACGCCGTCGGGCAGCGCGCGCAGAAAGCGCTCGACGACCTGCGCCCCTACCTCGAGGCGGACGGCGGCGACATCACCTTGGAAGAGATCACACCAGAAGGTGTGGCGCGCGTAAAGCTGCACGGGGCCTGCTGTGGCTGCGCCATGAGCCCCATGACCATGAAAGCCGGCGTGGAAGAGGCCATCAAACGCGTGGCCCCGGAAGTGCGCAGCGTGGAAGCGGTGAATATCGGGGCGGTTGTGTGAATTGCCGGACCATGTGGCGCATCCTAATGCTCCTCACCTTCCTTGTCCCATATATGGGTCATGGGCAAAGTGGGGCGGTCCGTCAGCATCATCTAACGTTCATTCCTGATACGACGGTTGCGGGCGTCCTACTGTGCGACACCATCAGCGCCATCCATCAGTTCGGACGCATACCCTATGAGGCACTGCTCCCGGCTCTTCCACAAGGCATTCCATCACGCGTCCATTTCCAGAATGAGAACAAAAGCGAGGTGCTGACCTTGATCTTCCACCAGGGTGGCTACGCGAACGAGTACGGAGAGTTTGTCATCTCCAAGACCGCCAGGGGAAAGATCCGATCAACGCTGCCGCTCGGCCATTTCGTCTCCGGCCGCGGCATCCAGCTGGGCATGACCGAGGTTGAAGTGGATAAGCTCTTCGGCGAAGCAGGCAAGCGCACGGTGGGAAAAGAAACGACCTGGGAGTATTCCCTGGATGAGCGTGATGCCCCAGCATTCCTTACCCGCTTTGGCTATCCCCGTTATTTCGCCACGTTCATGTTCCAGCAGGGTGTGCTGGTGAACTATCACTTCGGGTTCGAGCAACCCTGAGCGCCGGAGAACATTCCGCGACTTGCCGCGTTCTTCCTGCGCCCGCTCATCGGGCTACCTTCGCGCCACCTTTTCAATGTCCACGACCACTTTGAAGCCCAAGCCCATAGAGACGCGCCAGAACGTGGTGATCCTCTTCGCGGGCGACAGCGGCGACGGCATACAGCTCACCGGCAGCCAGTTCACCGACACCAACGCGCTGTTCGGCAACGACGTCAGCACCTTCCCCAACTTCCCTGCGGAGATCCGCGCACCACAAGGCACGCTCGCCGGAGTGAGCGGTTACCAATTGCACTTCGGCAGCGTAGAGGTCTTCACGCCCGGTGACCAGTGTGATGTGCTGGTGGTGATGAACGCCGCTGCGCTCAAGGCGAACCTCGCGAAGCTCAAACCCGGCGGAACGATCATCGCCAATGCGGGCGGCTTCGACAAGAAGAACCTGAGCCTCGCCGGTTACATCGATGGTGTGGACCCGCTCACCGACGGATCGCTCGCGCCCTTCACGCTGCACAGCGTGGACGTGACGAAGATGACGCGCGCCGCGCTGGAGGGCACCACCCTCGGCATGAAGGAGAAGGACCGCTGCAAGAACATGTTCCTGCTGGGCTTCATCAGCTGGATGTTCAACCGCGACCTCTCCAACAGTGAGCGTTTCCTCCAACAGAAGTTCGGCAAGAAGCCCGAACTGCTCGACGCCAATCTGCGCGCACTGAAGGCCGGTTATCACTACGGCGACACCAGTGAGACCTTCACCACTCGCTTCGAGGTGAAGCCCGCGCCGATGCCGAAGGGCACGTACCGTGCGATCACCGGCAACCAAGGTGTGGCGCTCGGCTTGATCGCCGGCGCGCAGAAGGCCAAGCTGGACCTGTTCTACGGCAGCTACCCGATCACACCGGCCAGCGACATCCTGCATGAGCTGAGCCGCCACAAGAACTTCGGTGTGCTCACCTTCCAGGCGGAGGACGAGATCGCCGCGATCGCATCGGCTATCGGTGCGAGCTATGGTGGCGCATTGGGCGTTACCGCCAGCAGCGGTCCAGGCATCGCGCTGAAGACCGAAGCGATGGGCCTGGCGTTCATGCTTGAGCTTCCGTTGGTGATCGTGAACGTGCAGCGCGGCGGACCCAGCACCGGACTTCCCACGAAAACGGAACAGGCTGACCTCTGGCAGGCGGTCCACGGCCGCAACGGCGAAGCCCCGATACCGGTGATCGCCGCCAGCACCCCGATCGATTGTTTCGACATGGCCTTCGAGGCCGTGCAGATCGCGTTGGAGCATATGACGCCAGTGATCCTGCTCACCGACGGATACATCGCCAACGGATCCGAACCCTGGCGCTTCCCGAACGCGAAGGATCTGGCGGCGATCACCCCTCCGTACATCAAGGCACCGAACGACGGGGAAAAATTCCTCCCCTACCTCCGCGATGAACGCGGCGTACGCCCATGGGCCCTGCCTGGTCAAGCCGGCCTGCAGCACCGTATCGGCGGCATCGAGAAGCAGGACAAGACCGGCAACATCAGCTACGACCCGAAGAACCACGAGTTGATGGTGAGGCTCCGCGCGGAGAAAGTGGCCCGCATCGCGGACCGCTACAAACCCATCCGTCTAGATAGTGGACCCGTGGAAGGTGATGTGCTGATCGTCGGTTGGGGTTCCACCTACGGAGCCATCCGCACCGCGGCGCTCGAACTGCAACGCGAAGGGCACAGCGTGGCGCACGTGCACATCCGCCACATGTTCCCCTTCAACAATGGCCTCGGTCCGATGTTGAAGAAGTACAGGAGGATCCTCGTGCCCGAAATGAACAGCGGACAACTGCGTCAGCTCCTGCGCGCTGAATTTCTCGTGGACGCGCAAGGTTTGAACAAGATCCAAGGGCTGCCCTTTTCGAGCGAAGAGATCAAGTCGGGTGTTCTCAACCTGCTGAACCGATGAGCACAACGAACGGAACCCTCGCAGCACCCGAGAAGGTCGACTTCTCCTCGGACCAGGAAGTACGCTGGTGCCCCGGCTGCGGCGACTACAGCATCCTGAAGCAGGTGCAAACGTTGCTGGAACAGAGCGGCAAGAAGAAGGAGGATGTGGTGTTCATCAGCGGCATCGGTTGTTCGTCGCGTTTCCCCTACTACCTTGATACGTACGGCCTGCACGGCATCCACGGCCGCGCGCCCGCCATCGTGAGCGGCCTGCGCAGCGTGCGCCCTGAGCTGAGCGTATGGATGATCACCGGAGATGGTGACGCGCTGAGCATCGGTGGCAACCACATCATCCACCTGCTGCGCCGTAACGTCGATGTGAACGTGCTGCTCTTCAACAACGAGATCTACGGTCTCACCAAAGGACAGTACTCGCCCACCAGCCCCGAAGGCGCGGTGACGCGCAGCACGCCGATGGGCAGCACGGACCATCCGTTCAATCCGCTCGCCTTGGTGAAAGGAGCCGACGGCACCTTCATCGCCCGCAGCATGGACCGCGACCCGAAGCACATGCGCGAAGTGCTGGCCCGCGCCGATGCGCACCGTGGTACGTCACTGGTCGAGATCTACCAGAACTGCAACGTGTTCAACGATGGCGCCTTCGAGATCTTCACAGAGAAGATCACCAAGCCGTTGCACACCTTGTTCGTGGAGCACGGCAAGCCCTTGGTGTTCGCCAATGGCACGCGCGGCATCTGCATCAAGGACATGAAGCCGCACCTGATCGATATCGGGCCTCACTTCTCTCCCAACGACTGCTGGATCCACGACGAGCGCGACAACTTCAAGGCATCCATTCTCGTTCGCCTGTTCGATGACCCGCGCCACGAGGACACCATGCCACGGCCCTTCGGCGTGTTCTATGTGAACGACCGCCCCACGCATGAGGCCAAGCTCACCGCCCAGGTGGCCAGCGCGAAGGAGCGCAAGGGCACCGGTGACCTCGACGCGTTGCTCAAGGGCGAGCATACGTGGACGATCGGGTGATGCGGAATATCACGGCGATCGCATCACTGTGCTTGGCTCTGTTCGCCTCTGCTCAATCCTTCGACATCGAGCAGTTCGACCAGGTCTTCCGCCCGCGGCTGCGTTGGGACACACGCTATCAGCCCCCCACCGGCTTCCGCGATACCACCGGCTCGTTCAGCAATATGGAGGAGATGGCGGTGCTCACCTTCCCTATCCGCTCCAAGTTCGATGTGAGCGCTGGCGTGGACCTGACCGCCAAGAGCCTCGGCGATCTGTTGAAGAACGCGGTCCGCATCAAGGCTTCGCAACTGCTCGGCTCGGTGCGTATGGGTGCGCGGCAGAGTGAGCTCGGCAACCTTGGTGCAAGCCGTCAGTTGTACACAGCGAGCGCGGGTCTGCTCGGCATCGGCCTTACCAGGAAGTTCAGGCTGCGCTTCTGGAGCGCGAACGTGAACATCAGTGAAGAGGACAAGACCTTCCGCTCCACAGTGCCTCGTGTGAACGGGCTCATCGGCTGGGTGCACCTGAAGGGGATGAAGCGCTACCACTACTACGGCGTCGCGGCGAGTTACAGTGACGGGCTCGGCTTCCCGCTGCCCTTTTTCGGCGGCATGGCCCCGCTCGGTGGTGACTGGTCGTTCCAATACCTGCTGCCCGCACAAGTGGCGTTCGCCTGGCGACCGGAACGAGCGGTGCGTTGCTCGGCCGGTCTCACGCTGGATGGCTTCCGCACGGGTTTCGAACGGAACGATGCGCGCGTGAACATGAACTACGCGTCACTGCGCTTGTTCGGGAACCTGCGCTACCGTATCAACGACCACTTCACGTTGCGCGCCGAGGCGTGCTACGTGCCGTGGCAGAACGTCCATTTCACGCAGGAAGCGAAGGAAGTTGACCGCTATCGCTTGCAGCCCGGTGCTTCGTTCATGATCGGTGTCAACGTGCTCTTCGGCGAGAGCATCCTGCAGCGCGTGATGGACGAGGTGCTGAAGTGAATAGAGCGCAGCTGACGCGGATCAAATTGATCTGAGCGGATGCGCAGCCGGTGATCCCATCTGCGCTCATCATGACCATCGGCGCCATCCGCGTTCTATTCGCCTCGTATCTCCATCGGGATCACGCACACCGGTATCGGCTCCATCTTGTGCCGGTTCGCCGCGCGACGTCCGTCGAAGATGTCCAACACCTTCCGTTGATGCTCGCTCAAGTTCATCGCCGCCGGATCGAGGCCGCGATCACGCAGGTCCATGGCCCACTCCAGTTCCGGGTAGCTCGCCCCGATCTGGTCCTCATCGCTTCGATCATCGCCGAACAGGCCATCGGTCGGCTTGGCGTTCAAGATGCTCTCGACGATACCGAGCGCACGCGCCACTTCGTACACCTCGGTCTTCGTCAGGTCAGCGATGGGTGAAAGATCCACACCACCGTCGCCGTACTTGGTGAAGAAGCCCACGCCGAAGTCCTCCACCTTGTTGCCCGTGCCGGCGACCAGATGGCCATGGACCCCGGCGATGTAGTAGAGCGTGGTCATGCGCAGGCGCGCGCGCGTGTTCGCCAGCGCCAGTTCCCTGCCAGCCGCACCCTCATACGCGGGCAAGGCGCTCTTCATCGTCTCGAAGGTCGGGGTCAGGTCCACGCGCTCGAGGCGCACGTTCGCATGCGTGGCTTGCAGTTGAGCGACATGCTCCAGCGCGCGGGACACATGCGCGGCCGCCTGATGGATCGGCATCTCCACACAGATCGTGGATAGCCCTGTTCGCGCGCACAAAGCGCTGGTCACCGCGCTATCGATGCCTCCGCTGACGCCCACCACGAAGCCCTTCTGCTTGTTGCGCAGGCAATACTCCTTCAGCCATTCGCTGATGTGCTCGATGACCCTGTTCACGTTCATGCCGCAAAAGAAAAGGCCCCACCGTTTCCGGAGGGGCCCTTCTTCAAGTTCACTTGCTCAAAAGAACACACCGAGCGAGAGCTCGAAGTAGTGCAGCTTCGCCTTTGAGCCGAAATCACTGTCGAAGGCATTGGTGAAGCCATTGCCATAGGTAAGACCGAGCATCGCGCTGGTGTTCCCACTGAAATTGTACTCCGCTCCGATCCCTACGATAAGACCGACGCGCAGTGGGTTGACCAAGCCGGAGATGTCATTGTTCGTCACATCGATCTTCGTTACGCTGGAACTGCTGCCGTCGACCACCGTGGTTGTGATCGATTGATCGGCATGGGCACCTACGTTCACCCCCAGGTCAGCTCCGATCTGACCGTAGTAGGTCATGTAGCCGATCTCGTTCGTCTTCAACTTCATGGTGATGGGCAGCTGAACGTAAGCCAGCGACATATCGCCCTTGGCAGCGACCGTGGTGCTCACGCTTCCTATCGTGTTGCTGTAAGCTTGTGCATACTTCGCGCCCAGGCTGGTGGTGTACATGATGCCCGTGCTGAACGCGTAGTTCTGGTTGGAACCGATCATGAAATCACCCATGAGGCCGAAGCTGAAGCCCAGCTTGCTGCCATCGTTGGAGAAGGTGGCATCATCGGAGGCGAACCAGCCGAAGTTCGGACTGGCCTTCAACCCGAAGCGTACGGATTTGCCGTCCTGTGCGTTCACCGTCAGTGCGCCGAGCAGCGCGAGCATCGTGAGTGCGGAAGCCTTCTTCATAGTTTCGCGAGCGTTTTTCTGATGGCCAAAAGTAACCTGCCGCTTTCCCCGCTAACGGGTGGTGCTGTTTTCCTTTCAACAGCCCTGTTGATGACGGCGTGCGGTGGCGAAGGTCACCGCGACCCGGTGAACGAGCAGCCCGTACACGTGGAACTGCTGCGATTGGACCAGGACCTCTTCGCCGCTGCCAGGGACAGTTCGGTGAACTTCAGCCTGAAGCTTTACGCCAAGTACGGCGCGTTCTACAAGGATTATGTGGAACAGGTGCTACAGGCCGCGCCCATTGACGACCCGCGACTGCCCATCGCCCTCACCCGCTTCGTCATGGACCCCGACTGGAGCGCTGTGCAGCAGCATGCGGACAGTGTGCTCGGTGACCTGTCAGGCCAACGGCAGGAGTTCGATCTCGCCTTCGGCCGGTTGAAAGGATTCTTCCCTGACAGCCTGGTGCCGCGCATCATCGTGTTCAACAGCGGCTTCAACTATGGCCTGATCCCAACGGACAGCGTGCTGGGGATCGGTGTGGAATGGTTCACCGCGAAGGGAACGAAGGTGCTCGACTACCTCGCGCCGGAAGCATTCCCCCAGTATGTGAAGGACCGCATGTTCCCGGACATGCTGGTGCCCAGTGGAACGAAGGCGTGGCTGCTCACGCACTATGCACGCGATGTGCGGGGTGAGGACCTGCTGACCAACCTGGTGGAAGAAGGCAAGGTCCTCTACTTGCTGGACGCGCTGCTGCCGGAAACCAACCCCGCCTACAAGTTCGCCTTCACCGAGGAACAATTGAAGTGGTGTGAGGACAATGAGTTCAACGTGTGGAAAGAGCTCGTGGCGAAGGAGCAGCTCTACAGCAAGAAGGCGGAGGATGTGGACCGCCTATTGAACGATGGCCCCTTCACCAATGGCTTCCCGCACGAGAGCCCGGGCCACATCGGTGAATGGATCGGCTACCGCATGGTGAAGAGCTACATGGATGACCATACCGACGTGTCCATGGCCCAGTTGTTCGCTTTGACCGATGCGCGTATCGTGCTGAAGAGCTACAAACCGAGGTAAAAGAACGTTCACCCTTCGACCGCGCTCAGGGTGACAGACCAAGAAAGATCCATGAAGACCTCCCAGATCCGTTTCACCGTTTCGCTCGACGAGAACCATGTGCCGGAGCGTATCGAGTGGGAAGCCGATGATGCCAACGCGAAGAGCGAATGCAAGAGCACGCTCATCAGCCTGTGGGACGCGAAGGAGAACAACACCTTGCGCATCGATCTCTGGACGAAGCAGATGACCACCGATGAGATGAAGGCCTTCTTCCACCAGAACATCATGACCATGGCCGACACCTTCGAGCGGGCCACCGGTGAAGGGAAGATGGCGGCGCAGATGCGGGACTTCGGTGCCTACTTCGCGGAGCACATGCTGAACGTGAAGAAGTGATCATGCTGGGTCGCAAGTCGACTCGCGATGCATTCGACCTATGATCCAGTCGGCCAGGAGGACTAACGACTCAAGACTGCCATTGTCCGTTCACGCTCTCAATGAATCCCAATAGTTCCTCGCGACCTTTCCTCGTTTCCGCTGAGGTGATGAAGATGGTCGGCAGCTTGTCCCAGGTCTTTTTCATCACGCGCTTGAAGAGAGCCACATTGCTGATCACCTGATTCACGCCCAATTTGTCGCTCTTGGTAAAGACGAGGCAGAAGGGAATGCTGTTCTCGCCCAGCCACTGGATCATATCCAGGTCGTTGCGCTGCGGCTCCAGGCGTGAGTCGATGAGCACGAATACGCACTGCAGGTTCTCGCGTTCCAGCAGGTAGGTATCGATCATCTTCTTCCAGGCCGCGCGCTCGGTCTGGCTGGTCTTGGCGAAGCCGTAACCCGGCAGGTCGGCGAGCATCCACGCGTTCTCCACCTTGAAGTGTTCCACGTTCCGGGTGCGGCCGGGCGTGTTGCTCACGCGCGCCAGCTTGTTGATGCCGCAGAGCATGTTCACCAATGAGCTCTTGCCCACATTGCTTCGACCGATGAACGCGTACTCCGGAAGCGTCGGCTTGGGCCAGTGCTTCGCCTCACGGCCACTACCGAGGTGTTCGGCTTTGAGCGTGTCCATGGATCAGGACAACGTCTTGGTCAGCCAAGCATCAGCGATCCGGTTGAACTCCTCCGGATGTTCCATCATGGCGGCGTGGCCGCAGTGATCGATCCAGAACAGTTCGCTGTGCGGAATGAGCGTGTGGAATTCCTCGGCCACATGAGGTGGTGTGATACCGTCCTGCTTCCCCCAGATCAAGCACACGGGCATCTTGAGGTTGGGCAGGTCCTTGGCCATGTTGTGGCGGATGGCGCTCTTCGCCAGTGAGAGGATGCGGATGAGCTTTGCCTTGTCGTTCACCGTGACATAGCATTCCTCCACCAGCGCATCGGTGGCGTGGCCCGGGTCATAAAAGGTGAGCGCGATCTTCTTGCGCAGGTACTCCTTGTCCTCACGGCGAGGAAAGGACCCACCGAACGCGTTCTCATAGAGACCACTGCTACCAGTGAGGGTGAGCGTGCGCACGGCGGACGCATGCTTGGTGCAGTAGATCAAGGCCACGTGACCACCGAGGGAATTGCCGAGCAGGTTCACGTTCGATAGGCCCTTGTGTCGGATGAAGCGGTCCAGGAAATCCGCCAAGGCCGGCACGTTCGTGTTCAGCATCGGCAGGGTATAGATCGGCAGCATCGGCATCAGCACGCGGTAGCGGCCACCGAAGTGCCTGATCGGTCCTTCGAAGTTGCTGAGCGCACCGAACAGCCCGTGCAGGAAGATCAACGGCGGGCCGTTGCCCACGTCGATGTACTTGAACTCGCCTTCTTCCTTCAGCTCCACATGCATGACGTTGCGATCAAATGTAGCCGTGTGGTCCTCACGCGTTCGCTCCTCCTGTGATGTGAATGGGCTGGGGGCTCCAAGGTCTTCGTTTTCACAGCAGCACTGACCGGTCGTCCCCGCATTCCCACTTCCGGCGCCATACCGACCGCTTTGTGGGAAACTCCGGCACTTTCCGGCACCACCCTCAATACCCCGTCAACACAGGCCAACGCTAGCGTGTTTCGGCTCAAAGGACTACCTTTACAGCCGCAAGTTTTGAACAACGTGCCTGAAAGTGCCTGAAAGTGCCGGACCCCGGCTACTTTCGCCGCCGTCTCGCACGCACATGAGCGCGAATGCTGAACCTGCTCGGGGAATACGACTGCCGGCTGGACGCCAAGGGGAGGCTTGTCCTTCCCGCCTCACTGCGCAAGCAGTTGGGCAAGGAGGCGGACAACGGCTTCGTCATGAACCGGGATGTTCACGCTCCCTGTCTGGTGCTCTACCCCAACAGCGTTTGGGAACAGACCAGCCAGCAACTGCGTCGGTTGAACCGCTTCATCAAGGAGAACGCGGACTTCATCCGACGCTTCACAGGGGGGGCCACGCCCGTGTCACCGGACCCGACAGGTCGGATGCTGCTGCCGTACGCCTTGATGAAGGACGCCCGCATGGGCAAGGACATCAAGCTGATCGGCGCGGACGACCGTATCGAGGTCTGGGACGCGAAGGCCTACGCGGACATGCGCAAGGACGAGACCGTGGATATGAGTTCTCTGTCCGAGAAGGTGATGGGCGCGTTGGGCAATGAGGACGGGAAGTGACTACCACGACCCCGTTCTTTTACATGATTGTGTCGATGCCTTGAGGATCCGCGAAGGCGGCGTCTATGTGGACGTCACCTTCGGCGGTGGAGGGCACAGCAGGGCGATACTGCAGCAGCTCGACAAGAGCGGTTCGCTCGTTGCGTTCGATCGCGACAAGGACGCTTGGAAGAACAAGCCCGATGACCCGCGCATCACGCTGGTGCGGTCGGACTTCCGCTGGCTGAAGAACCACCTGCGCTACCTCCAGAAGCTGCCGATCGACGGCCTGCTCGCCGACCTCGGCGTGAGCAGCCACCAGTTCGACACCGGTGAACGCGGCTTCAGCTTCCGCAGCGATGGCCCACTGGACATGCGCATGGACCAGCGCGCGCGCAAGACCGCTTCCACCATCGTGAACGGTTACGATGAAGCGCGCCTGGTGGAGGTGCTGCGGAAGTACGGTGAAGTGGACGGTGCACCCCGCGTGGCGAAAGCGATCATCAGCGAGCGCACCGCGATGCCCATACGCTCCACGCACCGGTTGCTGAAAGCGCTGGAACGCGTGACGCCGAAGCGTGATGCGAACTCCTTCCTCGCCCAGGTCTTCCAAGCGCTGCGGATCGAAGTGAACGATGAACTCGCCTCCCTGGAAACGCTGCTGACGCAGAGCGCCGAGGTGATCAGGCCCGGCGGACGGTTGGTCGTGATCAGCTACCACTCCCTGGAGGACCGCATGGTGAAGAACTGGATGCGCAGCGGTGACCTGAACGGTGAAGAGAAGAAGGACCTCTACGGCAACCGCATCCGGCCCTTCGATCCGGACAGCAACAAGGCGACACAACCAGGTGAGGAGGAAACAATGAGGAACCCGCGCGCACGCAGTGCACGCATGAGAGCAGCCACCCGCACGTGAACAAACTGAGGGAAAGACCCGAGACCGAAGTGAAGCCCGCCCCGAAGGCGAAAGGCAAGCCCGCGCGGCTGCCCAAGATGCTCATCGGTGTGCTCAACGGCAGCTTCCTCACCAAGGAGGCCGTGCTCGGCAACATGAAGTTCATCCTCTTCTGCGCCGGCCTCATGCTCGCCTACATCGGCTACGGCTACTGGACCGAGCGCACGGTGCGCGACCTGGACCGCACCAACGCCGAACTGAAGGAAATGCGCAGCGAATACCTCACCGTGCGCAGTCATCTGGAACAGGCGCAACAGCAGAGCCATGTGGCCGACGACATCAGTGCGTTGGGCCTGAAGGAGAGCAAGACGCCTCCCATGCGCATCGAAGTGGACAACAAGGAGATCACCACGGCACAAGCGGAGCAATGACCCCAGAGAAGCACCTCCGCCTGCGCATCGGTATCATCTACGGCTGCCTCCTGGTCTTCGCCATCGCCATCGCGGTGAAGATGTTCACCATACAGCTCGTGGAAGGCGACAAGTGGCGCGCGCAGGCCCAACAGGTGGTGATGGCCGTGCACGAGGTGATGCCCGATCGCGGCGTGATCTACAGCGATGATGGCCGCCTGCTCGCGACCAGCGTTCCTGAATACGAAGTGCGTTGGGATGCTCGCGCCGAAGGTCTCACCAATGAGGTGTTCCGCAACAGCATCGATTCATTGGCTCAAGGCCTCAGTGACGTGTTCGGCGACCGCAGTGCGACACAATACAAGAACGACCTGATGGACGCCCGCGCACGCGGCGAACGCTATTTCCTGGTGAAGCGCAAGGTGGACTACGAGCAGATGCTCGCCATCAAGAAGCTGCCGCTCTTCCGGCTGGACCAGTACAAGGGCGGGCTCATCTCCGCGAAGCGCAACGAACGCAAACAATGGTTCGGCCGGCTCGCTCGCCGAACGTTGGGTGATGTGCCCACCGACAGTGGCAACTACGGCCTCGAGCGCGGCTTGGAGCGTTACCTGCACGGTGTGGAAGGACATCGCCTCGAACGTCGCCTGGTCGGCAACACCTGGATGGCGGTCGATGATGGCGAAGGCACCGATCCCGTGCCCGGTTGCGATGTGCACACCACCATCGACATCAACCTGCAGGACGTCGCTGATCACGCGCTCGAAGCGCAGTTGAAGAAGAACGGCGCGCATCACGGCTGTGTGGTGGTGATGGAGACGGCCACCGGCTACGTGAAGGCGATCAGCAACCTCACGCTGGTGAAGGATTCCACTTATGCGGAAGTGGAGAATTACGCGGTGGGTCATGCCACGGAACCCGGCTCCACGTTCAAGACGGCGAGCCTCATCGTCGGTATCGAGGATGGCCTCATCAAGCCCACCGACATGTGGGACACGCACGGCGGTGAGGTCACCTTCAGCGGTAAGAAACTTCCTGACTCGCACAAGAAGCCCGGCATCATCAGCATCCATCGCGCGCTGGAGGTGAGCAGCAACACCGTGGTGTCACAGGCCGTGTTCAAGGCCTACCACGATCAACCCAAGAAGTTCGTTGACGGCCTGCGCCGGATGGGACTTGACAAACCACTGGGGTTGCGTGTGCCCGGTGAAGCGATGCCCGTGCTCTACGGACCGGAGAACAAGCGCGTGTGGAGCAGGATCAGTCTGCCGTGGATGAGCGTGGGCTATGGTGTGGCCGTGACGCCCATGCAAACGCTCGCCTTCTATAACGCCATCGCGAACAAGGGCCGCTTGATGCAACCGCAGTTCGTGACGAAGGTGACGCGTGGCAGCAGGACCATCGAGCGGTTCGAACCCGTGGTGCTGAACGAAAGGATAGCCAGCGACGGCACGCTCGCTTCCGTTCGGAAAATGCTGGAAGGCGTTGTGGACACCGGCACAGCGACGAATCTGCGCTCGGCGCACTTCCGCATCGCGGGCAAGACCGGCACCGCACAGATCGCACAAGGCAAAGCCGGCTACAAGGTGAACGGCGTGAGCTACCAGGCATCGTTCGTGGGGTACTTCCCGGCGGAAGCACCGCGCTACACCTGCATCGTCGTGGTGAGCTCCCCCTCACAGAAAGGGTACTACGGCAACGTGGTGGCCGGTCCCATTTTCCGCGAGATCGCCGACCGTCTTTACGGCAACCGCCTCGACATGCAGGATGCGAAACAGCTGGCCCTGCTCGACAGTCTCCGCCGCACAAAGGCACCGAAGACGCCCGCCACGTTCGCTGGCACTTCAGAGGAACTGATCGCCGCCACACAGCAATTGCACGTGCCCCTGAAGGTGAGCAGCGATGCCCAATGGGTGAACACGCAAGCCACGGACAGCGCGGTGATCGCAACGCCGCGCAACATACCCGGTGATCGATTGGGCATGGTGCCGAACGTGACCGGCATGGGCCTGAAGGACGCGCTCTACATCCTGGAGAACCGTGGCCTCAAGGTGCGCATCATCGGCAGCGGCATGGTGAAGCGACAGTCACTGCCACCCGGTTCACGCTGCTTCAACGGTTCATCCATCACGCTCGAGCTCGTATGAAGCTGTTGAAGGACATCCTCTACAAGGCACGGCTTGAGCAGGTGGTCGGCAGCACGAATGCGGCCATCGAGCACATCACGTTCGATAGCCGCGCGGTAAAGCCCTTCACTGCCTTCGTCGCCGTGAAAGGCACGAAGAGCGATGGCCACGACTTCATCGCGAAAGCGGAGGAGCTCGGCGCAAGCGCGATCGTTTGCGAGCGCATGCCCGCCGTGCAGAAGGAAGGTGTCACCTACGTACGCGTGGCCGACACCCAGCACGCACTGGCGATGCTCGCGTGCAACTTCTATGATCAGCCGAGCAAGGATTTGAAGCTCGTCGGTATCACCGGTACGAACGGCAAGACCAGCACGGCCACGCTCCTCTACAGGCTCTTCCGTGCTCTCGGACACAAGTGCGGTCTAATCAGCACGGTGGAGATCCGCATCGGCAATCGCGTGATCGACAGCACGCACACCACACCGGACGCCGTTCGCCTCAATGAGCTGTTGCGCACGATGGTGGACGAAGGCATCACGCACTGCTTCATGGAGGTGAGCAGTCACAGCGTGGTGCAGGACCGCATTACCGGACTGCACTTCTCCGCGGGCGTGTTCACCAACATCACGCACGACCATCTCGATTACCATGGCACGTTCGCCGAGTACATCAAGGCCAAGAAGCGCTTCTTCGACCAACTCGATGAAAGCGCGGTGGCGCTCACCAACGCCGACGACGCGAACGGCGGTGTGATGCTGCAGAACACCAAGGCCCGCAAACGCAGCTACGCAGTGCGCAACATGGCCGATCTGCGCGCGCGCATCATCGAGAACCAGCTCACCGGCCTTCACCTCAACATCGATGGGCACGACGTGTACACCCGCCTGATCGGTGAGTTCAATGCGAGCAATCTGCTGGCCGTGTACGGTACCGCGCTCGCGTTGGGTGAGCAACCGTTGAACGTGTTGACCGCCCTGAGCGACCTGGAGCCCCCACGCGGCCGCTTCCAGATCGTGCGTACCGGCGCTGGTGCTGCCACTTCGAGCGGGTTGGAGAGGTCAGGCGTGGGCATCATCGGCATCGTTGACTACGCGCACACACCGGACGCGTTGAAGAACGTGTTGAGCACGATCAACGACACCTGCCGCGATGAGCAGCGGGTGATCACGGTCGTTGGCTGCGGCGGTGATCGCGATCGCACCAAGCGGCCCATCATGGCACGCATCGCTGCGGAAATGAGCCATCAAGTGGTGCTCACCAGTGACAATCCACGCAGCGAGGATCCCAATGCGATCATCAACGAGATGCGCGCCGGGCTCTCTGCCGCTGATCAGTCGACCGTGTTCGTGAACGCCGATCGCAAGGAGGCGATCCGCATGGCGGTAGGCCTCGCGAAGCCCGGTGATGTGGTGCTGGTCGCGGGAAAGGGACATGAGACCTACCAGGAGGTGGCCGGCGTGAAACACCCCTTCGATGATGCGGCCGTGCTGAAGGAAACCCTCGAACTGATGCACAAGTAGCCATGCTCTATCATCTGTTCAAGGCGTTGGACTTCTCCTTCCCCGGCAGCGGTGTGTTCAACTACATCAGCTTCCGCGCGGGTATGGCGCTCATCGTCTCGCTCATCATCACGCTGTGGTTCGGCAAGGGCATCATCAAGCTGCTGCGACGGATGCAGGTGGGCGAGACCGTACGCGACCTCGGTCTCGAAGGCCAGATCCAGAAACAAGGCACACCGACGATGGGCGGCCTGATGATCATCGCCGGCATCGTGATCCCCACGCTCCTCTTCGCGCGGTTGAACAACGTGTACATCCTGCTGATGCTCATCGCCACGCTCTGGCTGGGCACCATCGGCTTCATCGACGACTATATCAAGGTCTTCAAGAAGGACAAGCGCGGCCTAGCCGGCACCAGCAAGATCATCGGGCAGATCGGTATCGGCATCATCGTCGGCCTCACCGTGTATTTCAATCCTGCGATACGCACCAAGGTGGAAGTGCCCGAGGTGCTCGCACAACAGTTCGACGACAGCGAGATCACGACCTACAACGACCGCTCCGGCGAAACGCACTTCCTGCTCGATCGCCGCTCACCGAACACCACGATCCCCTTCGTGAAAGGCAACGAGTTCAACTACTCGTCCATTCCCGGTGTCTTCGGTCGCGAAGCGCGCAAGTACACGTGGCTCATCTACGTACTCGCCGTCATCTTCATCATCACTGCGGTAAGCAACGGTGCGAACATCACCGACGGCATTGACGGGCTTGCTGCCGGCGCGAGCGCGATCATCGTACTGGCCTTGGGCGTGCTCACATGGATCGGTGGCAACATCGTCTTCAGCCAGTACCTGGATGTGATGTACATCCCCGGCATCGGTGAACTGGTGGTGTTCATCGGTGCGATGCTCGGCGCATGCATCGGCTTCCTCTGGTACAACACCTACCCCGCGCAGGTATTCATGGGTGATACGGGTTCGCTGATGCTCGGAGGCACCATCGCTACGCTGGCCATACTGGTGCGCAAGGAACTGTTGATCCCTGTGCTCTGCGGGATCTTCCTGGTGGAGAACCTGAGCGTGATGATGCAGGTCTCCTGGTTCAAGTACACCAAGCGGAAGTACGGTGAGGGTCGCAGGATCTTCAAGATGTCGCCGCTGCACCACCACTACCAGAAGCTCGGTTACCACGAGAGCAAGATCGTCGCGCGCTTCTGGATCGTCGGCGTGATGCTCGCCGTGCTCACCCTCGTAACGCTGAAGCTGCGATGACCCAAAGGAGCCGGATCGCGGTGCTTGGTGCACAGGAGAGCGGCGTCGGCGCAGCCATCCTCGCGAAGAAGCTCGGCATGCCGGTCTTCGTGAGCGATGCAGGGACCATCAAGCCGAAGTACCGGGACGAATTGAAGCACTACGGCATCGACTTCGAGGAAGGCGGACACACGGCGGTGAAGGTGCTCGATGCGGATGAGGTGATCAAGAGCCCGGGCATCCCTGATACCGCTTCGCTCGTCCGCGCTGCCGCTGAAAAGGGACTTCCGGTCATCAGCGAGATCGAGTTCGCGGCGCGACATACCACGGCACCGATCATCGGCATCACCGGGAGCAACGGGAAGACGACCACCACGCTCCTCACCCATCACCTTCTCACGCGTGGTGGTATCGACGCGGGCTTGGGCGGCAACGTGGGCAACTCCTTCGCCGCGCTCGTGGCCGCGCGGGAACATGCGTGCTACGTACTTGAACTGAGCTCCTTCCAGCTCGACGGCATCCGTGCGTTCCGTCCGCACATCGCGGTGCTCACCAACATCACGCCGGACCACCTCGATCGGTACAACTACCGCATGGAGAACTACGTGGCGAGCAAGTTCCGTATCGCCATGAACCAGCAGGCGGACGATCACTTCATCTACTGCGCGGACGATGCCGAAACGACGGCGGGTCTGAAACTGCACACCGTGCGCGCGCAACGCTGGCCCTTCTCGATCAACACCACGCTGCCCCGAGGCGGCTTCCTGCAAGACGAACAACTCCACATCACCACACACCAACACCCGTTCAGCATGAGCATTCTCCAACTAGCGCTACAGGGCAAGCACAACGTCTACAACTCCATGGCCGCCGGCATCGCAGCGCGTCTGATGGACCTGCGCAACGACGTGATCCGCGAAAGCCTGAGCGATTTCCAGAACGTGGAGCATCGCCTGGAGCGTGTGGCCACCGTGAACGGGGTGGAATTCATCAACGACAGCAAGGCCACCAATGTGAACAGCACGTGGTACGCGTTGGAGAGCATGAGCAAGCCCGTGATCTGGGTGGCCGGCGGCACGGACAAGGGCAATGACTACAAGGCCCTGCGGGATCTGGTGAAGGAGAAGGTGAAGGCCATCGTCTGCCTCGGTGTGGACAATGAGAAGATCCACCAGGCGTTCGGTGATATCGTGGAGAACATCGTGGACACCAACAGTGCCGATGCTTGCGTGAACGCCGGATACGCCATCGCTGAACAAGGCGATGTGGTCCTCCTCTCGCCCGCCTGCGCCTCCTTCGACCTGTTCGAGAACTACGAGGACCGCGGCCGCAAGTTCAAGGCAGCCGTGCGCGCGCTCTGATAACCTCCGATGACAAGTCTTCCCTGAACACCACGACCATGGACCAGGACGCTTTCCACAAACTGCTCGGCGTGACCGCCGCCACACGGCTTGTCCAAGCACGCAGCCAGAGCCTGAACGATCAGCACACCGGCCCGCACAGCCTGGAGCAGGTGGCCACGGTGAACAACGTGGATTACATCAACGACAGCCGGAGCACCTTCTTGGACGCGACGCTCCGTTCGATGGCGCAGATCGACCGGCCGATCGTGTGGATCGCTGGCAACCTTGCGGCGGACATCGGTCAAGGCTATGTGCAGGAGTTCCTGCGCGAGCGCGTCGTTGCGCTGGTGCTTTTCGGCAAGTCAGGTGAGCGCGGCATCGAAGCACTGAAGCCTTTCACCGAACACATGTACACCGCCGAGGAACTGCGCACCGCCGTGTTCGTCGCGCGTGAGCTCGCACGCGATGGCGAGGTCGTGCTCTTCTCTCCCGCATGCCCCAGCGGTGATGGCTTCGCCAATTACGAAGAGCGGGGAGCGGAATTCAAACGTGCCGTTCGTGACCTGTAGAAAATGAAGCACCTGCTGAACCATCACCTGCGTGGCGATCGCACCATCTGGATGGTCGCCCTGCTGCTCGGCCTCACCAGCCTGCTGGCCGTGTACAGCGCCTGCGCATGGATGGCCTGGAAGCACGATGGCGGCACCTTGCGCATCCTCTTCAAACAGGTGTTCATGCTCGCTCTGGGCGGTGGCATCATGTACGCCGTGAGCAAGGCGAAGTACACGATCTACTCGAAGCTGTCGCAACTCCTGCTGGGCATCACCATCCTGTTGCTGGGCATCACGCTCGTTTTCGGCAGCAGCGTGAACGGTGCATCCCGTTGGTTGATGATACCCGGCATCGGGCTCACGTTCCAAACGAGCGATCTGGCGCGCGTGGTGATCGTCGTATACCTCGCTCGTGTGCTCGGCAAGCACCGCGAAGAACCGTGGAGCTTCCGCGAAGTGCTCCTGCGCCTCGGCCTGCCCATCGCTGCGGTGTGCGGCCTGATCCTCCCTGCGAACTTCTCCACGGCCGCGTTGCTCGGACTCACCTGCTTCGTTCTGATGTTCATCGCGCAGGTGCCCATCAAACACCTCGCATCGCTTACAGGCATCGCTGTGGGTGCCTTCGCGGTGCTGCTCTTCATCGGAAAAGCGAAACCCGAACTGCTGCCGAGGGCAGGCACTTGGGAGAAACGCGCCGAGCGGTTCTTCGCCGGTACATCGCAGGAGACCGCCGAAGACCGTGATGCCAACTACCAGGCGAACCAGGCGAAAGTGGCCATTGCGAACGGCGGGCTCATGCCCAATGGACCCGGCAGCGGCACCAGCCGCAACTACATGCCGCACCCGGAGAGCGACATGATCTTCGCTTTCATCATCGAGGAGTACGGCTCGATCATCGGTGGGCTAGGGATCATGCTGCTCTACCTCATCCTTCTCTTCCGTTCCATGCGGATCGCGCGCAAGTGCGAAAAACCCTTCGGCCAGCTCACCGCCATCGGTCTTGCCTTGGGGCTGGTGCTCCAGGCGCTCGTGAACATGGCCGTGAGCGTGAACCTCCTGCCCGTGACCGGTCAGCCGCTGCCGATCGTGAGCCTTGGCGGCACCAGCTTGTGGTTCACCTGCGTGGCGCTCGGCATCATCATCAGCGTGAGCCGCAGTGTGTACGACACCGACCTTCCGGAAGAGGAGCAACAACGTCCACGCACCGCATCTCCCGATGGACCAGCCGTCGCGATCGCTTAGGATCATGATCAGCGGAGGCGGCACGGGAGGACACATCTTCCCGGCGGTCGCCATCGCCAACGCGATCAAGGAACGGGAACCCGGCACCGAATTCCTCTTCGTGGGCGCTGAAGGCAAAATGGAAATGGATAAAGTGCCTGCGGCGGGTTACCGCATCGAAGGACTGCCCATACGCGGCTTCCAACGCAGTGCGTGGTGGAAGAACTTCGGCCTGCCCTTCCGCTTGTTGAAGAGCATGATGAAGGCCCGCAGCCTCGTGCGCACCTTCAAGCCGGATGTGGCCGTGGGTGTTGGCGGTTATGCCAGCGGACCCACGCTCGCTGCCGCACAACGCATGCGCGTTCGCACGCTCATCCAGGAACAGAACAGCTTCCCGGGGAAGACCAACATCTACCTCGCGAAGCGCGTGGACCGGATCTGTGTCGCCTATGACGGGATGGAGAAGTTCTTCCCGAAGGAGAAGCTGCTGCTCACCGGCAATCCTGTGCGGCAGGATGTCGTACGTCTTGCTGGCAAAGGCCCGCGCGGGCTGGAGCATTTCGGGCTTCGCGAAGGTGGACCGATCGTCTTCGTGACCGGTGGAAGTCTTGGCGCACGTGGCATCAATCGCGGCATCGAAGCAGCGCTTCCCTTGTTGAAGTCGGCGGGCATCCAAATGATCTGGCAGACCGGAACGCCCTACTACAAGCAAGCGCACGATGCGGTTTCCGCACTCGGCTACACGGATTGCAAGGTGCACGAGTTCGTGAGCAAGATGGACTATGCTTATGCGGTCGCCGATCTCGTCGTGGCCAGGGCCGGTGCCATCAGCGTAAGCGAATTGTGCCTCGTGCAGTTGCCCGCGATCCTGGTTCCACTTCCTACGGCAGCGGAGGATCATCAGACCATGAACGCTCGCGCGCTCACCGACCAGGGGGCCGCTGTTCTGGTGCGCGATGACCGCGCGGTGGAGGACCTCGGCAAAGCGATCATCAACCTGATCGAGAACGAAGCCGAGCTGATGCGACTGCGCACCGCGATCGCTTCGCTGGGGAAAGAGAACGCGGCTGAAGCCATCGCCGCCGAGGTGATACGACTGGCCCGATCATGATCATGGAACGCCCAACGCTCCTCTACTTCATCGGCATAGGCGGCATCGGCATGAGCGGTCTGGCCCGCTACTACCGCCGCCAAGGCGCAACGGTGGCCGGCTATGACAAGACACCGAGCGAGCTGATCGGCCAGTTGCGCATGGAAGGCATCGAAGTGCAGTTCGATGAGAACCCTCAATTGATACCGGAGGAATTCCGCAATGCACCCGCGGACCAGGTGCTGATCGTTCGCACACCCGCCGTTCCCTCATCCAGCCCATTGCTCGCCTACTGGCAGCAGAAGGGTGCACGCATGTTGAAGCGCAGTGAAGTGCTCGGCATGATCACGCGTGATCGCCGTACCATCGCTGTGGCCGGCACCCATGGCAAGACGACCGTGAGCACCATGCTCGCCCACCTGCTTATCGAAGGCGGCATCCCTTGCAACGCGTTCCTGGGGGGGATCAGTGCGAACTACGGTACGAACGTGCTGCTGAACGACAGCGCGGCGGTGAACGTGGTGGAAGCCGACGAATACGATCGCAGCTTCCTGCGTTTATCTCCCAGCGAAGCGATCATCACGGCCATGGACCCCGACCATCTGGACATCTACGGAACGCCCGAAGCGATGTACGCGGCGTACGATGCGTTCGCCGGTCTTTGCAGCGGGCGGTTGCTGGTGCACCAACGCATCGCCGGACACTTCGCCGATCGCTCCAACGCCATGTCCTACGCCTTGGAACAGGTAACGGAACCGCGCACTGAGAACGTGCGTGTGACCGACGGAGCTTATCACTTCGACCTGATCAGCGAGGGCCATACCCTGCGCGACCTGACCTTGGGCATGCCGGGTCGGCACAACGTGGAGAACGCGTTGGCCGCCAGCACCATGGCCCTTCACCTGGGCGTGAGCGAAGAGAAACTGCGGAAAGGCCTGGCCTCGTTCAAGGGCGTGAGCCGCCGCTTCGAACTGCGCGCCCGCACCAAGAGTTCCGTCTTCATCGACGACTACGCACACCATCCTGCGGAACTGGAAGCCTGCATCCGCAGCGCCCGCGAGCTCTACCCCGGCCAGAAGATCACCGGCATCTTCCAACCGCACCTCTTCACCCGTACCCGCGACCTGGTCCTCGACTTCGGTAAAGCCCTGTCGTTGTTGGACGAATTGATCCTGCTGGACATCTATCCTGCCCGTGAGGAGCCCATACCCGGCGTGACCAGTCGCTGGATGCTGGAATACGTGCCCATGATGAACAAGACCGTGTGCACAAAGGAGAACCTGTTGCCCCTGTTGCGCGAGCGGAACATTGGAATCTTGCTGGCGCTTGGAGCGGGCGACATCGACCGCCTCGTTCCCGGCATCGCGGCATTGATGAACGAACGATGAAAAAGAAGCTCCAACAGCTCCTGAAACCCGCCCTGATGGTGCTCGGCACCCTCGGCGTGGCCGTGGCGTTGGGCTTCGTGGCGCACCATACGAACAGCACGCCCGTGAAGGAGATCGCGGTGGACCTCTCCGCTGCGGACGGCATGCACTTCATCGACGAGAACACCGTCCGGCAACATGTACTGGCCCACGACAACGAGGTGGTCGGTAATGCCGTGGGGGATGTGGACCTGCGCACCATCGAGAACGAACTGCGTGAGATCCCCTGTGTGGCCCGCGCGGAGGTGTACCACACGATGGATGGCGTGCTGCATGTGAAACTCACGGAACGCGAGCCCATCGTTCGGGTGATCAACAACGACGGCAGCAGCTTCTACATCGACCGCAACGGCTGGACGATGCCGTTGAGCGACCACTACACGGCACGCGTACCCGTCGTCACCGGTATGTTGTTCGAGCCGTTCGCCAACACACCGCCTGTGAACGTGGTGAACACGGCCGATAGCCTGCATCAACTGGTGCACAGCGACGAGATCCACTCCGTGATGCGCACCATCACCGCGGACCCCTTCTGGAACGCGCTCATCGATCAGGCTGTCGTTGATGTGAACGGCGAGTTCGAGCTCGTGCCCCGCATCGGCGGCCAACGCATCCGCATCGGTAACGGACAGGAACTGGAAGAACGACTGGCCAAGGTGCGGGCGTTCTACGAACAAGGTATTCCGCAAACGGACTGGCGTCGCTACAGCGTGATCGATGCGCGCTTCAGCGGCCAGGTCGTTTGCACAAGGAAGCAGGCGCAGTAGGGATCAACAGTCAACAACACACGGCGCACCACGCGCACCGAAGAAGATGGAGCAGCAGCAAAGTGAGATCGTGGCCGGACTCGATATCGGCACCACCAAGATCGCCTGCATCGTAGGCCGCAAGAACGAACAGGGCAAGATCGAGATCCTGGGCATGGGCAAGGCCAAGAGCGACGGCGTGAACCGTGGCGTGGTGAGCAACATCCAGAAAACGGTGGACAGCATCAAGGCCGCCGTGCGTGAAGCCGAGGACAGCGCAGGTGTCGACATCGCCACGGTGAACGTGGGCATCGCCGGCCAGCACATCCGCAGCATGCACCACCGCGGCATGATCACCCGCCAGAGCAGCAACCTGGACGAGGAGATCCGCCAGAGCGACATCGACACGCTGATCGATGACATGTACAAGCTGGTGATGCCTCCCGGCGAAGAGATCATCCACGTGATCCCGCAGGAGTACATCGTCGATCATGAGCAGGGGATCAAGGATCCCATCGGCATGAGCGGCGTGCGATTGGAAGCGAACTTCCACATCATCAGCGGTCAGCTCACCGCCGCGCGCAACATCAACAAGTGCGTGCACCGCGCAGGGCTCGAAGTGACGGAACTCGTTCTGGAGCCGCTCGCCAGCGCTGATGCCGTATTGAGCGCAGAAGAAAAGGAAGCCGGCGTGGTGCTGGTCGACATCGGTGGCGGTACCACTGACATCGCCATCTTCAGCGATCACATCATCCGCCACACCGCCGTGATCCCCTTCGGCGGCAATGTGATCACCGATGACATCAAGATGGGCTGCTCCATCCTGCGTGATCAGGCCGAGACCTTGAAGACCCGTTTCGGCAGCGCACTCGCCGCGGAGAACAAGGAGAACGAAGTGGTGTGCATCCCTGGCCTCCGCGGGCGCGACCCGAAGGAGATCAGCCTGAAGAACCTCGCGCACATCATCCAGTGCCGCATGGAGGAGATCCTCGAGCACGTTTACTTCGAGATCAAGAACAGCGGTCTGGAGAAGCAGCTCAGCGCCGGTATCGTCCTCACCGGTGGTGGCGCACAATTGAAGCACCTGCGACAGCTCACCGAGTACACCACCGGCATGAGCGTTCGCATCGGCTACCCGAACGAGCACCTCGCCAAGAGCAACGTGGAAGCCGTGACCAGTCCGCTCTTCGCCACGGGCGTTGGTCTGGTCATGAAGGGATTCGAATACCTGGAGCGCCGTCGCCCGCGCACCACCGAAGCTTCCACCGTGAAAGTGAAAGGACACAGCCAACCCACCAAAGTGGGCAACTGGTTCACCTCCGTGCTCGAAAAAGGCGCGGAGATCTTCAAGGATGACGAAGCCTGAACGAACAAGAACACGACAAGTCAACACTGACCTCAACCCGATCGACCATGAAATTCGAACTCCCCACTGAACTGTCCAGCATCATCAAGGTGATCGGTGTGGGTGGCGGCGGCAGCAACGCCGTGAACCACATGCACGCGCAGGGCATCAACGGCGTGGACTTCATCATCTGCAATACCGATAAGCAGGCGCTCGACATAAGCCGCATTCCGGTGAAGCTGCAGATCGGCACCGCCCTTACCGAAGGCCTGGGCGCTGGCAGTGTGCCGGAGCGCGGTGGCCTTGCCGCCCAGGAGAACCTCGACGAGATCCGTCAGTTGCTCAGCACGCGCACCAAGATGCTGTTCATCACGGCCGGCATGGGCGGTGGTACGGGCACCGGTGCCGCTCCCGTGATCGCTCGCGTGGCGCGTGACCTCGGCGTCCTCACCGTGGGCATCGTTACCATGCCCTTCGCATGGGAAGGCCGCAAGCGCAAGCAACAAGCGAGCGCAGGCATCGAGGAACTGCGCAATGCGGTGGACACATTGCTCGTGATCAACAACGATCGCCTGCGTGACCTCTATGGCAACCTCACCATGGACCAGGCCTTCGCGCATGCTGACAACGTGCTCACCACCGCAGCGCGTGGCATCGCGGAGATCATCACGAAGACCGGCAAGGTGAACGTGGATTTCGAGGACGTGCGCACGGTGATGACCAACAGCGGCGTGGCCATCATGGGCATGGCCGAAGCCGAAGGTGAGGACCGCGCTATCCGAGCCGCACAGGAAGCGCTCGCCTCTCCGCTGCTCAACGATAGCGACATCAAAGGCGCCAAGTTCGTTCTGCTCAACATCGCCCTCGGCGATCGCCAGATGCAGATGGACGAGATGACCGAGATCACCGACCACATCCAGGAGGCCGCAGGCAGCAGCGCCGACGTGATCTGGGGGTATTGCCAGGACGAGTCGCTCGGCGACCGACTGCGCGTGACGGTGATCGCCACCGGCTTCAACCAGAACGATGCGGTGGGTGGTGAGTACAAGGCACCGGAACGCAAGGTGATCCCCTTGGGAGAGCTCGCACCTACGATCATCACCGCTCCGATCACCAACCCTGTTACCGGCGCAACGAAGAAGGAAGAGCCGAAAGCAGAACCCGTTCCGCAAGCCGCGAACGAGCCTTATATCAAGACCGTGGAGACGCCCAAGCCGGCACCGAAGCCTGAGCCCGTGGCCGAAAAACCTATCGCCTCACACGTGGAAGAGCCGGTGCTCAAAGTGGTCGAGCCGATGGAGCGTGTCATCGAACCGGTGAAAGAGCTACGCTCGATCGAGTTCGAGGTGGAACTGCCCGCCGTGGAGAAGCCCGTTGCTGAAGTGAAGCAACCTTCTGCACCTGCCGTGACCATCAGTGCGCCTGCACGTCCGGTCGTTGAAGAGCAGAAGAAGGTCTTCGATCTGTACGCTGAAGAGCAACCCGCCGCCGTAGCGAACGGAACGTCACCTCAAGCCTTGAACGGTCCTTCCGAACAGCGCTCCGGTTCAGCCGATCACCAGAACCGCGTTGAGGATCGCCTGTCGCGCATGCGCGAGATGACCATGCGCCTGCGCTCACCCAACGGCTTGAACGACCTGGAACGTGAGCCCGCCTACAAGCGCAAGAACCCCGCGTTCGTAGACACGCCCCACAGCTCCGATAGCAACATCAGCCGCTACACGCTGAGCGAAGAGACCGACGAGAACGGAGAGCGCCGTGTGGAACTGAAGAAGAACAATCCGTTCCTGCACGACAACGTCGATTGATCGTTCACCCTACGTCGCAACCATGAGCCTGCAAGAGCGCATCGACGCGGACATCAAGACGGCCATGCTCGCCCGTGAGAAGGACAAGCTCAATGCGCTGCGTGCGATCAAGAGCGCCATCCTGCTCGAACTGACGAAAGAGGGCGGTGCAAGCATGAGCGAAGAGGCGGGCATGCGTATCCTTCAGAAACTCCACAAGCAACGTGCGGAGGCGGCAACGATCTTCCACCAGCAAGGCCGACCGGACCTTGCCGCGGAGGATGAGGCTCAGGCCAAGGTGATCGAAGCCTATCTCCCAGCGCGCATGACCGAAGGCGAGATGAACACTGCGATCAAGGAAGTGCTCGATGGTATCGGCGCGAAGAGCATGGCCGATATGGGGCGCGCGATGAAGGCAGTGAACGAGAAGCTTGCTGGAAAAGCCGATGGAAGTGCGATCGCCGCAACGGTAAAGAAGCTACTGAGCGGCGCCTGAACAAGCTTGGGTTGGTAGACGCGGCGGCGCGGGGAACGGTAAGCCCCGCGCCGCCGCGCTTTTGACCAGTGCTGCTCGATGGGATCGATACATGGCATGCTCTGGCGCATCTTCGCTCCGTGGAAGATACGCTCCTACGTCTACGCGCGTTCAGCGATCAACTGGTGAAGCTGAACGACGAGGAATGGTCGCGCTTCATCGGAGGCATGCGTGCTCGCACGTTGGCCAAGCGCGAGCACTTCCTTCAGGCTGGACAGGTGTGCAACGAGATCGCCTTCATCGGCAAAGGCAGTTTGCGCATGTACTGCCATCGCGATGGCGATGAATTGACCATCGACATCTGTCTCGACGGTTCCTACTGCACCGATTACGTGAGCTTCCTGACACGACAACCCTCCACTCGCTACATACAGGCGCTGGATGACGTTGAACTCGTCGTCTTCGATCGCGCCCATCTGGACCAGCTCTATGCCACCTCACCCATCGCTGAGCGCATGGGCCGCCGCATCGCGGAAGGGCTCTTCCTTCATCTCTCGGAACGCACGGACCAGCTCCTCACCGTTTCGCCCGAGCAGCGGTACATGCACATGCTGGATGAACGGCCAGAGGTCGTGCAACGCATTCCCCTGCGCTACGTGGCCACCTACCTCGGCGTTCGGCCCGAGACACTGAGCCGCATCCGCGCCCGTTGGATGCGTTCGCGCAAGCGCGCTGCGTAGGCTGCTCTATTAATTGACCGAAGTCAAGCACCTACGCGAACGGATCGTCGCTGCTTTGTGGCGCCTCGCACGCAACGCCATGAAACACTTGTTGTTCCTCTCCTTTCTGCTGCTACAGCTCTCCATGCTCGCACAAGAACAAACGGTCCGTACGCAGACCATCCGTGGCCGGGTGCTCGACTCGGAGAGCCACTACCCTGTCTTCTCAGCGAGCATCGCACTGCAAGGTGCTGTTCCTCCCAACACCGCCACCAGTGATGAGGATGGCCGCTTCGAGTTGAAGAACGTACCGCTCGGAAGGCAGGTCTTCGCCATCGCTGCCTTCGGCTACAACCTCACCACCACCGCACCCATGGAGGTGGTGAGCGGCAAGGAAGGGATGCTGTCCATCGATCTGGAGCCGAGCGTGAGCGAACTGAAGGAAGTGGAAGTGCGCGCGGGCGCGGCCGATCGGGACCGACTGAACAACGAGATGACGGTGATGAGCGCGCGCACCTTCGATAGCGAACTGGCCTCGCGTTTCGCGGGTGCACGCAATGATCCCGCTCGAATGGCCACCAACTTCGCAGGGGTGAGCGGTGCCAACGACGGCCGCAACGACATCGTGATACGTGGCAACTCACCGGGAGGGCTGCTCTGGCGCATGGAGGGGGTCGACATACCCAGCCCCAACCACTTCAGCAGCTTCGGCAGCACCGGCGGTCCTGTGAGCATGCTGAACAACAACGTGCTTTCCAAAAGTGATTTCATGACCAGCGCCTTCCCTGCGATGTACGGCAACGCGCTCAGCGGTGTCTTCGATCTGAGCCTGCGTAACGGGAACGATCAGAAGCATGAGTTCCTCGGACAGATCGGCTTCAACGGTTTCGAACTGGGCGCCGAAGGACCGATCAGCAAGGCGAACCACTCCAGTTACTTGGTGAATTTCCGCTATTCCACATTGGAAGCCTTCAAACAACTCGGTCTGCAGTTCGGCACTGGAGCGGCCGTGCCGAAGTACCAGGACCTCTCCTTCAAGATCAATCTGCCCACGAAGAAGGCCGGCCACTTCGCGCTCTTCGGCTTCGGTGGCAACAGCAGCATCGACCTGCTCGGCAGCGAGACCGACTTCAGCGCGAATAACCAGAACGACCTCTACGGCAATGAGACGCAGGACATCTACAACAGCGGCCGAACAGGAATGATCGGCATGTCACACACCTTCTTCTTCAACGAACGCACCTCCACCAAGCTGATCCTCGCGGCCAGTGATCAGCGCGACCGCACCGATGTGGATTCGATCACGTGGAGCGGTGGCACCGGGGCGGACATCACGCTGATCGACCGCGACGAAGTGTTCCATACGCTGAACCACCAGACCGCCTTGAACGCGCACCTACTGCTGCGCAGCAAACTGAACGGCCGCAACACCGTGATCGCTGGCATCCTCGCCACGCGCTATGAGGGTTCGTTCTTCCGCAGGTATTTCCGCCAACGCGGCAACACCGCCGCATGGGACACGCTCGGTGATGGTGGCGGATCCTACGCCTTGCTCCAAGCCTACGCCACATGGAAGCACCACTTCAGCGAGAAAGTGGCCGGCACCGTGGGTGTACACGCCCAATACCAAGACCTCAGCGATGCACGCAGCATTGAACCGCGCGCTTCATTGAGCTGGAAGCCGAGCGAGAAGAGCGAGTGGACGGCAGCCTACGGACTGCATGCGCAAACACAGCTCGCACCGGTCTACTTCGTCACCACACCCGATGGCCGACCCACGACCAACCGCACCCTCGGTTTCACCCGCAGCCATCACATCGCCATCGGTCACACGCAACGCTTCAGTAGGCTGTGGAGCGTGAAGACCGAAGCGTACTACCAGCACCTGTTCGATGTACCGGTACAGGACAGTGCGACGAACTTCAGCATGCTCAATGCAGGGGCGGACTTCGCACCACCCGATGAGGATGGATTGGTGAACAAGGGGCTTGGCCGCAATTATGGACTCGAGATCACCGCCGAGCGCACCTTTGAGCACGGATTGTATGCGCTGATGACCGCCAGTCTCTTCAGGAGCGAATACCGCGGCGGCGATGGGGTATGGCGCAACACCCTGTTCGATGGGAACTACGTGTTCAATGCACTGGGTGGAAAGGAATTCAAGGTGGGCCACGGCAACAACACGCTTGCGGTGGACATCAAGGCTACGTGGGCTGGTGGCCGTCGCTATACACCCATCGATATCGAGGCGTCGATCGCGAACGGGCGCGCCGTTTACTTCGAGGACCGTGCGTTCACCGGTCGCTACAAGGATTACTTCCGCGCCGACCTGAAGATCATGTACCGTATGCAACGCAAGAAGAGCACGCACGAGTTCGGCATCGACATGCAGAACGTGAGCAACAACAAGAACATATACAACCAGCACTACGACGAGCGCACACAGCGCATCGTGACCGAGTACCAGATCGGCTTCTTCCCTATTCCGCAGTACCGCATCCTGTTCTGATCGGCGTTAATGGCTTTAACACCAGAAGCCAAACGACGTTGTGCTTGAACGGATGGCCTGACGATGATCGAAGCTTTGGGTCGCGGAACAACAACAAGACCGCGATACCATGAAAAAGTTCTTCATCGCCGTTGCCCTCGGCACCGGCCTGTTCGCCGCCCAAGCGGTGAACGCGCAGAGCGCACCCACCACAGCAAAGAAGAACGTGGCGACCAACCCCGTCACTGCCACCGCCCCGCCCGCACGGAGCGAACGTACCGCCATGGCGCATCACCTGCGAGCGCATAAGCAGGCACGCACCGATGAGCGATCGAAGGTGGCGACCACCGCCCCTCAGGCCCAGAAGAACACGGCCTCCAAGAAGGAGCGCTTGACAACGAGCGGCACGGCTTCAAGAACAATGAAGACCGGGATGAAGAAGGACAGGAAGCAAGCGACCCACCAAGAGAAGAGATCCGCACCATCGTCGGGTAGCAAGCACTAACGATGGCCGAGCGAACGAGGGCCGTCCTGCACAAGGACGGCCCTCGCCGTGTTCAAAGGTGAAGGATCAGTCCACTTGGAACCGGAAGCCCACGCCGTGCACGTTGTTGATGTGGATGCGGGGGTCGTGCCGCAGGTACTTGCGCAGGCGGCTGATGAAAACGTCCAGACTGCGGCCCAGGAAATACGTGTCGTCTCCCCAGACCATGTTCAGCACGAGGTCTCGCGGCAACACCTGATCGCGGTGCATGCACAGCAGACGCAGCACATCGGCCTCCTTCTTCGTGAGCTTGCGTGTCTCGTCCGCATGCTTGAGCTCCAGGTTGCGATGGTCGAAGGTGTAGGTCGCGATCTCGAACACTTCGCGTGAGCGCGGATCATGATCCGACTTGGTGCGCCGCAGGATGGCCTCGATGCGCAGGATCAATTCCTCGTGACTGAAGGGCTTGGTCAGGTAATCATCCCCACCCGCCTTGAAGCCCGCGATGCGATCGTCCGTCTGGCTCTTCGCCGTAAGGAACACGATGGGCACCTTCTCATCGGTGAGGCGGATGTCCTCCGCCAAGCTGAAGCCGTCCTTGTGGGGAAGCATCACATCCAGCACGCAGAGATCGTACGCATGTTCGTTGAAGTACTTCAGCCCTTCCTTGCCATCACGGCACAGGTGCACCGCATAGCCCTTGCGCTTCAAGGCGTCCTGCACCACGAACCCCAGGTTCTGATCGTCCTCCACCAACAGGATGGTCGCTTTCGCTTCGCTCATGTGCTTTATCGGATGGGTAATTCAACGGTGAACGTACTTCCCCTGCCCGGTTCGCTCTTCACTTCCACATGGCCCTTGTGCGCCTGCGCGATCTGTTGCACGTAATGCAGGCCCAGCCCGAAGCCTTTCACGTTGTGCACATTGCCGGTATGCACACGGTAGAAGCGCTCGAAGATGTGCTTCACATCCTCGCGCTTGATGCCCAGCCCGTTGTCCTCCACGGCTATTCGAAGTGCGCGGCCATCGCTCGACGTGCTGATCCTGATCCATGGCTTGTCAGGCGAGTACTTCACCGCATTGTCCACCAGGTTGAAGATCACGTTCGTCAAGTGCACCGGGTCTCCTTGTACGACGTGTTCGGCCGCACCCGCCTCCGTTGTAAGCGTGCCACTGCGCTCCTGCAGGTGCAGGGTGAAGGAGGACGAAACGTCGCGCAGGACCTTGTGCATGTCAACCGGCTCGCGCTTCAGATGCAGCTCATCGCGATCGAGCGTGCTCAACTGCAGCACCCGCTCCACCTGTGTGCGCAGGCGTTCGTTCTCCGTATGGATGATGTTCGCATAGGTGCGCAAACGTTCCGGTTCCTTCACGATGGAAGGGTCAGCAAGCACCTCACTGCTCAGCGCGATGGTGCTGATCGGCGTTTTGAGTTCGTGCGTCATGTTGCCGATGAAGTCGTTCTTCATCTCGCCCAACCGCTTCTGTCGCATGATCACCCATAAGCTATAGGCGAAGAAGGCGAACACGATGAGCGTTACAACAGCAGGATAGATCCATGTGATCGTACCACCGGTGTGCGGTTGCCATTGCGTTGAGGTGCGCCGGGGGAAGTACACACCGAAGTAGTGGCCGTCCTTGTTCAACTTCAACAGGTTGGAGTGCGTGGCCGTATCAGCGATGGTGCTATCGCTCATGGCAACGTAGTTCCCGTAAACGATGCTGTCGGTGAAGCAATCGTAGATGCCGTATTCGAAGTCGTCGATGATGTGCCTGCGTTTGAACTCGTGTTTCAACAGTGATTCGAGCAGGTACGGATGGATCGTGTCGTTGATGGTGACCGCGAAGTAGTTCGGCCGCTCCTGTTTCACCGCATCGAACAGATCGCTCGGGTCCTTCTTCATGGTCAGGATCCGCTCGGTGATGTCCGTGAGCGCGATGATCACACGGTCGTTGAACTGCTTGTCCAGCTGCCCCTGCTGCTGGCGCTGCAGCTCCATCTGCTCGTTCTGATAGCGCTGGGCGCGACGCAACCAGGTGTACTGCGTCAACACCACACCGATGACGCTCAGCGTGGCGAGCAGGACCAGGGTTCCCAGGGTGCGTCTGCGCATGTCGTGGTGCGCAATGATAGGCGATGTGCCAAGCGCGCGTTCCCGGATCAACGATCCGTTGGCAATTGGCATCCATTCCATGTTCCGAGCGTCTGTCAGGCACGAACCCTCCTGCACCTACCTTCAGCCTCCCTAACCGAAACCTGACCTGTAATGCAGTGCTCCTCTACCCGCACTTCGGCGACGGCCCTTGCGCTCAGCCTTTCGCTCTTCGCTTTCACCAACCCACCGAAAACCGGACAGGAATTCCCGCCCTGTAGTGCCAATGCCGGCACCATCAGCATCGACTTCTGGGCAGGCTGCCTGATGAACGGAACCGCGACCATAACCGCGGTCCCGGGTGGTGATGCTGTCGTGCCGCCGGGATTCGAGCTCGTCTACCTGCTCACCGAGACCAATGGCCTCATCATCACCGATGTGAGCAGTACGCCTTCGTTCGCCATCACCTCCTTGGATATCCACCGCATCCATCCGCTCGTCTATGACCCCAACACGCTGGACCTGTCGCTTTTCAGCGGTGGAGATGCGAGCGTTTACGGCATCTACGACCTCATCTACAACGGACTGTGCGCCGGGCTCAATGTCAGTGGTGCGCCGTTCAAGGTGAAGAAATGCGAAGAGCAGTGCACGGCCAGCGCCGGGTCGATCAGCGCGCAGCAGCCTGACCTCTGCCTGGTGGAAGGCGTGGCCGCTCTGGAAGGTTCGCCTGCCGGGAACGCTGTCGTACCCAGCGGCTTCAGCGTGCTCCACCTGCTCACCTCTCCTCCAGGCGGGGTGATCACCGCCGCAGGACCTGAGCCTTCCTTCACGGTCACTTCACCCGGTGCCTTCGGCATGCACACGCTCATCTATGATCCGGCCACCTTCAACGTGTCCAGTATCGTTCCAGGTGTAACCACTGCCGCAGCGGTGAACGCACAACTCACCCAGGGCGGAGGTTCCCTTTGCGGGAGCCTTGATCTTACCGGTGCCGAGTTCTTCGTTGTGGATTGCACGCCGACCTGTGAAGCGCTCGCCGGTACGCTCTCGGCCGCGGATCCGGAAGTGTGCCTGGAGAACGGCATCGCCATCATGGACGCGGTGCCCAATGGTGATGCGGTGGTTCCTGATGGGTTCCTGGTCGCCTATCTGCTCGTTCAAGGCCCTGGCCTCATCATCCAGAACGTGGAACCGGGCTCCACGTTCGAGTGGCCCTTGACCGGTGAATACGCGGTCCTTTCCATCGTCTACGCTCCGTTCACCATCGATCCGTACGCGGTCCAACTGGGCGTTACCTCCGCCTTCGATCTGAACGCACAACTGTTGCAGGGGGGCGGCGCCGTATGTGGCAGCCTCGACCTTGTCGGCGCTTCGTTCACCGTGATCGATTGTGCCGTTCCATGCACAGCGAACGCAGGCGAGGATGGGGATGTGACCATTTGTTCCTCAGGAACGCCCGTCGACCTCTTCTCGCTGCTTGGAGGGAACCCATGGACCGGTGGAACTTGGACATCTCCCAACGGGGATCCGCATGCCCCGGTCTTCTTTGCTGGCGTTGATGAACCCGGTGCCTACACCTATCACGTTGCTGACGTTGAACCCTGCCCCGGCGATGAGGCCGTGGTGTTCGTATCGGTGGTGCAGGCTCCGGATGCGGGCACGAGCACAGCCTTGAGCATCTTCAGCACCGATCCATCACTGGCATTGTTCAACCTGCTTGGTGGCTCGCCGGACCAGGGCGGAACATGGAGCGTGGATGGCCTGCCTTCCAACGGTGAAGTACAACCCTTCCTGCTCACCCCGGGAACGCACATCTTCACCTATACGGTGCAGGGCGTCCCTCCTTGCGGCAACGCAACGGCCACCGTTGCACTGAACATCACCGTTCCCTGTACGGCGGGCATGGATGGCCAAGCGACCGTCTGCCTCACCGACCCACCTTTCCTGATGATCGACCTGTTGGGTGGGGATCCATGCCTTGGTGGTGAATGGATCGCACCGAACGGAGTTCCTCATAGCGGAGTGTTCGTTCCCGGCGAAGACACACCCGGGTTGTATTCCTACACGGTGGATAACGGCAACGGGATCAGTGACGTGGCGTTCCTGAGCGTCTTTGTGGTCGAATGCGCAGATCCCTGTGTCGGTGCCGCTGGTGAAGACACACCTGTGGAAGTGTGCAACGACGGTTCCCTCGTTGAACTGTTCCCCCTTATCGGCGGTGATCCCGTGCCGGGAGGTGTATGGCTCTGGTTGTCGATCGGTAATATCAACAGCGAGATCACACTAGGTCTTTATGACAGCATGATCGGTGATGGTGGCACCGCTGCCTACGTTGTTCAAGGCGGTCCGGATTGCGCACCGGACACTGCCTTCATCACCATCTCCGAGATCGCCTGCAACGGCATCGCACCGAAGCCTTCTACGCTACAAACGGAGGTGGCCAGCAACGAACTGACGACCGGAACGATCGAGAACGCGCAGGGGATGACATTGCGCGCTTGGCCCGTACCCGCGACAGAAACCCTTCGGATAGAACTGCCCACTTCGATCACGAGTACCTCAGGCATCCGCGTGATCGATGCGGCAGGACGAAGTGTGAACGTGCCGATGACCTGGCAGGGCAGCACCGTTCGCCTTGATGTGCGCGAACTGCCCTCGGGCGCTTACCAGGTGATCCTGCAGAACAACGGTGAACGGATGGCCGCGCGTTTCCTCCGCTCACGCGATTGACCTTTCCATGCAAGAACGAAGAAGCCCGGACCGATCGGCCGGGCTTCTTCGTTGTTAGAAGTCCCCTTCACCTCCTGAAGCTCCCGGATCACGTTTCTGTGTCTGGTTGCGCCGTCGGAAAAGGGAAGCATCCTGCTCTCCGAACTTCCACGTGACGTTGAGCCGAACGAACCGCATCTCACGTCTACGCTCCGACTCCTGATGCAACAACGGTGTGTCGAGCACCGTGCCCCATAGACGCGTGTAGAACACATCGTTCACTGTGGCCTGCACGCTCCAATGCTTGCCCAGATCCTTGCTCACGCTCACGTCCACGCCTCCGTTCGGAACGGAGTAGCCCTGCGGTTGCAGGCGCCGTCCCTCGTATTCACCGTTCACCTGGAAGCTCCAGTCCTTCGGCAGGCGCATGTTGAAGTTCAACTTCGCATTGTACTGCCAGCCGTTGTTCCGCAGCGTTCCGGAACCGGTTGTCGCGCCGATCTCGACGTGTTGGATGGTCCCACCGAAGGTCACTTGCGCCGCTTTCGTCAACTCGAGCTTCACCGTGTTCTCCCAACCATAGGTCCATGCATCATTGCCATTGATGAACGTGTTGATGAGGATGCTGCTGTCCGTTTCCGATGGGCGCGCGAAACCCGTGATCACGCCCGAGGTGTGCCGCATGAAGACCGAGGTGAGCCAGTTGCTGCGCGGGTTGCTGAACGGTAGCAGGTGGTTCACTTCCGCCAGATCGATGAACTCCGGTGCGAGCGCCGGGTTGCCGAGACGCACGTTGCGCGTGTCGCTGAACATGATGAAAGGCATCACTTGGAAGAAGTTGGGGCGATTGATCTTCCGCGAGAAGTTGAACTGCATTTCGCGCGAACCTTCCCACTTCCTGCTGACGAACACGGAAGGGAACAGGGCTTTCAACAGGTCCTTGCTTCCGTCCGGATAGCGATACGTGAACTTCTCGCCACGTGAGGGCAGGTCCGCCTCGAACCAGGTCTGCTCCACACGCAATCCGGCCTGCACGCCCCAATGGTCCGTCAACTTGTGCGTCCAATTGAAGTAGGCCGCATTGGTCATGTCCGTGATGCGGTAGTCATTGCTCAACGCCGCATCCACCGCCGCGAGCGTGCTGTCCGTGGCAACGGTCACATCAAGGATGCTGTGTTCGATGCGCGTGTTGTTGCGAAGGCCGTACTCGAATTTCGTCTTCGCGTTGCGCGGGTCCACCATGTCGAACTGCCAGGTGATCTGATCCGCCCTGGTGGAGCCGAGGCTGCGTTGCGTGCGGCTTCCCGCCACCGTGGCATCCGGAGCAGCGTACGTGTACACGAGGAAGGTGTTGTCGCTCTTGCGATCGGATCGGTTCCACGTGAGGTCCGTGCTCCACTCACGCCCCTCCACCGGTGTCTTGTGCCTGAAGCTTCCTTGCGTGCTGAACTCCGTGCCACGATTACGGCCATCATTGAACTGCTCTCCGGTGGTCGTGATCACATCGGCACCGTTGCGGACCGAATACCCGAGATCCTCGTCGCTGGTCATTTCCCGGCCGCGCAGGCTGCCGCTCACGCTTACCGTGCTTCGGTTGGTGAGCTGATAGTCCACACCCAGCCTTCCGCCGAAGTTCGTTCGGCCATTGTCCGTTCCACCGTCCTGCCGGAAGTGCTCGATCACCGCGCTTTCCTGGAACACCGTTCGATCCGTGAAGGTGCGCGTGCTGTTGGCTGCCACTCCCAGGTTCCCGCTCAAGGCGAAGTTCCAGCGGCCATCCTTCATGTTCAGGTTCGCGTTCCCACCGTAGCGGCCGTTCGTTCCTGAATTCACCTGCACCTGCCCGTTGTAGCCCGGCTGCGTGCTCTTCTTCAACACCACGTTGATCAGACCTCCGCCGCTGCTCGCGTCGAAGGCGGCTCCTGCGTTGGTGATCACTTCCACCCGTTCGATATCGGCCGCTGGTATCTGCTCCAGCAGCATGGTCGTTGGGCGTCCATCGATCAGGATCTGCGGGGTCGAATTCCGCAATTGAACATTGTCATCTGCGTCCACGCTCAAGCCCGGTACGTTCTTCATCACATCCACCGCCGTTCCTCCGCGCACGCTCAAGTCCTTCTCCACGTTGTACACCCGGCGGTCCACCTGCAACTGCGTTTGGCTCCGCTCGGCCACTACTTCGGCTGCCTTCAGGGTGACGGCCTCCGGGGTGACGATCAGGTTGCCGAGGTCCTGCTCGATGCGCTCAGGCGTTACCTGCACGTCCTGCTCCAGCCGTTGGTAACCGATGGAAGCGATGCGCAAACGGAACGCACCGAAAGGAAGGCGGTCGATGGAGAAATCCCCGTTCGGCTCTGACAAGGCACCGCCCACCACGCTGTCGTTCTTCACGCGCACCAGGCTCACCGTGGCGAATTCCACTCCCTTCTTCGTGCTCGCATCGAGCAACCGCCCATAGACTTTGCCGATGGCCGGCCGGTTGCCGCCACCGGGCCGTTGCGCGATGGCGGACATTGCGCATAACAGGGAAAGGACCAGGAGAAGTGGACGGGCGTTCATCAGGGGGCGCGAAGCTACTTGGACAAGCAAGGGTGGAAAGGTTCGATCACGATGGGATGAGCGGGAATAGCGATGGAACGAAAAAGCCCCCGGGATCACCGGGGGCTTTCTTGAATGCGTATCGTTCTTAGTACTCGTCACGACGGTAGTCGCCGCGATCGCCACGGTCGCTACGCTCACGGTAGCCACCACGGTCACCGCCGCGATCGCCACGGTCACGGAAACCGCCGCCACCGCCGCTGCGGTAGCCGCCACGGTCACCACCGCCTTCGGTGCGGGGACGAGCCTCGTTCACCACCAGGTCGCGACCTTGGAAGTTCTTACCGTTGGTGCCTTCGATAGCAGCCTTGCCTGCGCTATCGTCGGACATCTCCACGAAACCGAAGCCGCGGCTACGGTTGGTGGCTTTGTCCATGATGATCTTGGCCGAGGTCACTTCACCGTAAGCTTCGAAAAGTTCGCGGAGATCCTGGTCCTTCGCGCTGTACGCGATGTTGGCGACGTAAATGTTCATGTGTTCGACTGACTGAGTGAGTTGTTTGGTTCGGCCTCTTTCCAAGCGGTTCTCGCCAAAGAACCTCCCGATCAAGGCGGGGCGAAGGTAGGCGGATCTTCGATCGGTGCAAGCTGGACGCGGAAAACCGGGCCGACCGGTCAGTTGATCCTGAACCGACAATAATGGATCCTCTTCCCTTCCCCCAGCCACATCCGCTCATAGAACGTGCGGATGTTGAGCACCGCCTGCTCCCGTTCGCCCAGGCGCGGCACGAGCTCGCCGTAAACGTCGGCACTGCTCTCCTCCAGCGGCAGGCCATGTTCTGCCACTTGCTCCAAGGTGTAGGTGTAAAGCAGCTCACTGTCCGTTTTCAGGTTCACCACGCCTCCGGGCCTCAACACCTGGCGGTACCGGTCCAGGAACAAGGGTGAGGTGAGCCGTTTGCGCGCCTTGCCTATCTGCGGGTCGCTGAAGGTGAGCCATATCTCGCTCACTTCCTGCGGGCCGAAACAGCGAAGCAGATGGTCCACGTGAGTGCGCAGGAACCCCACGTTCATCAGGCCCTTCTCTCTTGCCGTGCGCGCACCGCGCCAGATGCGGGCGCCCTTGATGTCCACCCCCACGTAATTGCGCTCGGGTCGTAGTTCCGCCAGGCCAGTGGTGTACTCGCCTTTGCCGCAGCCCAGCTCCAACACCAGCGGTGCCTCACGTTGGAAGAAATCCGCGTTCCATTTCCCGCGCAAGGGAAAACCATCGCGCATCAGTTCCTCGAAGGTGGGTTGCACCACATGCTCGAATGTCGCGTTCTCAGCGAAGCGGAAGAGTTTGCCCTTGCCCATGCGGGCGGCAAAGATGGGCGCCCGACCTTCGTCCGCATGTTCGGTGGTGCACGCGTGCTGGTAGCCCCCTTGGATTGGGGCTTGGGCCATGCCGCACGTGATGTGCCCATCATCCAACGCCTCCTGGAGCTGGATGCGCGCCCCATCCTGGCCGCGGACAAGGGCCCGCTTGCTTTGCTTCGTGACGCCTTCCCGGCACTGCCATCGGTGAAGCTGCCCGGGGTGGCTGTGCGCTACGCGACACGAGGCTCGCAAGCCTGGGCGCTCGCGCGTCAGCTCCCCTCCTTGCTGCGGAGCGTTCGCGAAGAGCACAGTGCCTTGCAGCGCCTTCGACAGGAGCTTACGCTCGATGCCGTGATCAGCGATCAACGTTTCGGCCTGCATGCGAGCGGGCTGCCATCGGTGATCATCACGCATCAGCTTGCGCCGCGCGTGCCCTTCGCGCAGGGCCTGTTGCGACGGATGAACCATCGCTTCATCGCGCGGTTCGATCGGTGCTGGGTTCCTGATATGGCCGAAGCACCCGGCCTCGCGGGCGTGCTTTCACATGGGCATGCATCAGCGCATGTGCGTTACATCGGACCGCTGAGCCGGTTACGCCGTAGTTCACGCAATGACCGCGCGGCTCGTTACTCCATCGTAGCGGTGGTGAGCGGCCCGGAGCCACAACGAACCTTGTTCGAACAACAACTCTTGGAACAGTTGCGCACGGTGGAAGGCGAACACTTGCTGGTGATGGGCAAACCCGATAGCCAACAGGATGTGCGCGAAGGCCGCGTGCGATGCGCAGGCCACCTGAACGCCGAGGAACTGACGGATGCCCTGTTGGGCGCGCGAATGATCGTGAGCCGCAGCGGCTATACAACCCTTATGGACCTGCACGAGCTCGGCCTCGGCGCTCTGCTGGTACCCACGCCCGGCCAACCCGAGCAGGAATACCTCGCCGAACTGCATGGCGGCACAGGAAGGTTCATCGTGCAGAAGCAGGACCGGCTCGACCTGAAGCGAGCACTGGAACAGGGTATCCGCACGATGGGCACCGCACGCACTTATGGCTCTGCGCTCGATGCGGCACTGCGCGAACTGTCCGACCTGATCGCGGCACGCCGTTCGCCTGCAACGGCCCCTGCGCCTACTTTCGCTCGCCGATGAATTTCCGTCCGTTCGTTCTCGCCCTCGCCACCGTTGGTGCTCTCTTCGCTACCGCGCAGGAGGATGCCGATAAGCGCATCCAGGAACTGCAACGCCAATACGATGAACTGGAGAAGCAACAACAAGCCCTGCTCGTTCCGCTGGAAGAAGCGAAACTCAGCATCATGCAGCGTGATCTCGCCCGCTTCGGCCTGCCCGCGTTGGCGAGCGGCGACGAGGTGATCGTGCATCCAGGTCATTCCCTTGTGTGGAACGAGAAGCACCACCAACCGAAGTGGACCGCGCACATCGTGACACCCGACATCACACGCGGCAACCTCGCACGCGTGGACACCTTCCTACCTGACCCGCAGGTCCACGGCAACACCGATCTCTTCAAGGTCTACTGGAACAGCGGTTATGATCGTGGGCACCAGGTACCGAGCGCGGACATGCGCTGGAGCCAGCAGGCGTTGAACGCGACCTATCTCTACAGCAACATCTGCCCGCAGAAACCCGAATTGAACCGTGGTGCCTGGGCCGATCTGGAGGATTGGGTGCGCCGCTATGTGCACTACGCCGGTCATCGTGTGTTCGTGGTCACCGGTCCTGTGCTGCGCGAAGGACTGGCCACCATCACCAAGCCGGATGCGGGGGTGACCGTGAGCGTGCCCGAATACTGCTTCAAGGCCATCATGGACATGGACGGGGAGAAGAAGCAGGGCATCGCCTTCCTCATGCGCAACGGACTGAACGATCATGCGATCACCAGTTATGCCGTGCCAATCGACAGTGTGGAACGCATCACCGGTCTTGACCTGTTCCCCGCCATCGACGACGCCACCGAAGCGAGTATCGAAGCGATGAACGAACCGAAGGACTGGATGGCGAAAGGCGATCCCAACTACGGCGATGTGGATCCGCTGAAAGCGCCGCTGCCGGGAGGCCGGTTCAACACCACGCAGGCGAAATACCACGTAGGCCAGACCGCCACGATCTGCGGAACGGTGGTAAGCACACGACGCACGCAGAAGGCGAACGCACTGTACCTGAACCTGGACCGCAACCACCCGAACCAGGAGTTCTACGCCACGGTATGGGACTACAACGGACCGAACTTCCATTACGACCCGGAGACCTACCTGATGAACAAGAAGGTCTGCATCACGGGAAAGGTGACGCTCTACGACGAGATCCCGCGCATCAGCGTGAACAACGAAACGGAGATCTCCTTCTGGGACGACATCCTCAAGGGAGGCAAGTAGGTCTCCGCCGCGCGGCCGGGAATACCTTCGTCAGCCATTTCCCCGCTCATGCGTTCCACCGTTCTGCTCGTCGCCGTTCCTGTCATCCTCCTTTCCGCGTGCGGAGGTGGCACCTCCACCACGGACGCGAAGAAGCCGACCTCCGCTGCCGTTCCGCTCTTCACCACCGTTGACCCGAACACCAGCGGCATCGCCTTCAACAATGCGATCACGGAATCGGCCGAACTGAACTACTTCACCTATGTTTATGCCTATAACGGCGGTGGCGTGGCCGTGGGCGACATCGATGGCGATGGTAAGATGGACGTCTACTTCACCGGGAACCAGGTGGGGGACAAACTGTACCGCAACCTCGGCGATCTGAAGTTCGAGGACATCACGGAGAAGGCGCTCGGGGCGAAAGCACGCGAAGGCTGGCACACTGGCGTCACCATGGCCGATGTGAACCGCGATGGACGGCTGGACATCTACGTGTGCCGCAGCGGACCATCCAGCGACACCGCACTCACCAGCAACCTGCTCTTCGTGAACAATGGCGACGGCACCTTCGCGGAGCGTGCGCGTGAACTCGGTGTGGCGGACACTTCACACAGCACACAAGCAGCCTTCTTCGATGCGGACCGCGATGGGGATCTCGATCTCTACGTTGCCAACCATCCCACCGGCCGCATGAAAGGCCTCAGTAACTTCACCGCACTGGCCGCCGTGCAGCAGCATCGCGCACCCACGGACCGCTTCTTCCGCAACGATGGCGGACACTTCAGCGATGCCACCTACAACGCGGGCGTTCAGAACTTCGATTACACGCTCGGCCTCAGCATCAGCGACCTCGATCAGGACGGCTGGCCCGATGTGTACACGGCGAACGATTTCGATGCACCCGACCGGATGTACATGAACCGTGGTGGGCACGATGCCGCGCCTGCACAGTTCAGCCAGCAGCTCGAATACCGACTGCGGCACATCAGCAACTTCAGCATGGGTTGTGATGTGGCCGATTACAACAACGATGGTTATCCGGACATCATGACGCTGGACATGACCGCGGACGACCACCTGCGGAACAAGACCAATATGGCCAGCATGAACCCCGAGAAGTTCTGGAAGCTGGTGAACGGCGGCTACTTCTTCCAGTACATGCTGAACACGTTGCAACTGAACAACGGGAATGGTACCTGGAGCGAAGTGGGACAACTGGCCGGTGTGGCCCGCACCGACTGGAGCTGGGCCGCGCTGCTCGCCGATCTGGACAACGACGGTTGGAAGGACATGGTGATCACCAACGGTTACCTGCACGATGTGCGCAACAACGATTATGCGCGCAGCATCTACGATACGATCCGGTCCGGCGCGGGCTTCTTCGGTTCGCTTGACCTGATACCGAGCACACGCCTGCGCAACTACCTCTACCGCAACAACGGGGATCTCACCTTCGCTGACAGCTCACAGGCCTGGGGTTTGACCGAACCTGTGAACAGCAATGGTGCGGCTTATGCAGACCTGGACAATGACGGCGACCTGGACATGGTGATCAATAACCTGGACCAGGTGGCCACCCTGTTGGAGAACCACACCACCGACCTCTTTCCTTCCCGCCAGTGGTTGCGCGTGAAGCCGATGGCAGGCAACAGCGCCGCGCTGGGCGCGAAGGTCTACGCGCGCGTGAAAGGCTTTGTGCAATACCAGGAACTCTATCCGGAACGCGGTTACCAGAGCTGCGTGGAACCCGTGCTGCACTTCGGCCTGGATGATGCGACGGAAGTGGACACGCTCGAGGTGCGTTGGGCGAACGGTACACGCACCATGATGACGCACGTGAAAGCAGGACAAGTGCTCGCGCTTCAACAGGAGAACGCCAACGCGCCAGAAGCAACAGCACCGTCGACCGCGACGCTGTTCCATGAGGTGGCCGCAGAGATCGGATTGAAGTGGGCACACCGCGAGAACCCCTACAACGATTTCGAACTGGAAGTCCTGCTGCCGCACAAGCAGAGCGAACTGGGTCCCATGCTCGGCACCGGTGACAGCAACGGAGATGGCCTGGATGATCTCTTCATCGGTGGCGCGCACGGCGAGCCCTCCATGCTCTGGCAGCAACGTGCGGACGGCCGGTTCACCGCAGCTCCTTCGCAGCCTTGGGCCTCGCACGCCGATCAAGAGACCATGGGCAGCCTCTTCTTCGATGCGGACAAGGACGGTGACCAGGATCTTCTGGTGCTGGCCGGCGGCAACGAGGCCGACATCCGCGATCCGATCTACACGCAACGTCTTTACCTCAACAACGGAAAAGGAACGTATACCGAAGCGAAGGATGCGTTGCCACCGATCATCACCAGTGCGCAGCGCGCAGCGGCAGCTGACATCGATGGTGATGGCGACATGGATCTGTTCATCGGTGGGCGCACCACGCCTGCGCATTATCCGTTCGCACCGCGCAGTTTCCTGCTCGTGAACGATGGTACCGGTCACTTCGGGGATGCCACGCAGCAGCTGGCGGCCTCGATCATGGGACCCGGAATGGTCACGGACGTGAAGTTCGCGGACATGGACGGCGACCACGATACCGATCTGCTGCTCTGCGGCGAGTGGATGAACGTGATGTACCTGCGCAACGACGGTGGACACTTCACCGATAACAGCGAAGAAGCCGGTCTTGACCGGTCACAAGGTTGGTGGTACAGCCTCGCCACAGCCGATGTGAACGAGGACGGTCGCCTGGACATCATCGCCGGGGGGCTCGGCTGGAACAGCAAGTTCCACGGAACGGACGAACATCCGATCCATGTGTACTGGGCGGATTTCGATGACAATGGCCGGCATGACATCGTGCTGGCGAAGGAGAAGAACGGCAAACAGCTCCCGGTGCGCGGGCGTGAGTGCAGTTCACAGCAATGCCCGATGATCCTGGGGCGCTTCCCCACCTACAACGATTTCGCGAACGCTGATCTGCCGGCGATCTACACACCGGAAAAACTGAAGGACGCTCTCCACCTGCAAGCGCGCATGATGCGATCCTCCGTCTTCCTCAACGACGGTAAGGGCGGCTTCATCCCACATGTGCTTCCGAACATCGCGCAGACCGCGCCCATCAATGCGATCGTTCCCATGGATGTGGACGGCGACCAGCACATCGACCTGGTATGCGCAGGCAACAACTGGGGCGCTGAAGTGGAGACCGCGCGCTATGATGCAGGGACCGGGCTCGTGCTGAAAGGCGATGGAAAAGGCGGCTTCACCGCCCTGCCGATCAACGCGAGCGGCTTCTTCGCGTGGGGCAATGTGAAGGACCTCGCCTTGCTGCGTACCGGTGCCGAGCGTGAACCCTTGATCGTGGTGGCGAACAACAACGCCCCGATGCAGGCCTTCCGGCGCGGCGCGCGATCTACCGCGCTTTCGGCAAGGTGAACGCGAAGGTGGTGCCCTCCCCTTCGCGACTGCGCACGTTGATCACGCCGCCGTGCGATTCAACGATGTGCTTCACGATGGCCAGGCCCAACCCGCTTCCACCTTCGTTGCGGGCCCGGCTCTTGCCCACGCGGTAGAAGCGTTCGAACAGGCGCGGCAGGTGTTCCGCAGCGATGCCGATGCCGTTGTCGCTCACCTCGACGAGCACATGGTCGCCCGCGTCGAAGGAGCGTACCTCGCACCACCCTCCTTCCGTACCGTAGTTCACCGCGTTGATGAACAGGTTGCTGAAGACCTGGGCCAGACGGTCATGGTCGGCAGGAACGAACACTTCGCCATCCAACTTGTTACGCAAGGTGATGTGGCGTTCCCGTGCACGCATCTCCAACGCCGCGATGCTCTCGTTCACCGGCTCGTTCAGGTCGATGCGTGATTCCTTCATCGTCATCACACCGCTTTCCAGTTGCGAGATCAGATCGAGATCCTCAACGATGCGGATCAAGCGATCCACACCCCGGCCCGCGCGGTCGAGGAAATCGTAATTCACCTTCGGATCATCGAGCCCACCTTCCTGCAGCGTGAGGATGTAGCCTTGAATGCTGAAGATCGGCGTGCGCAGCTCGTGCGCGAGGTTGCCGATGAACTCGCGACGGAACCGCTCGCGCTCCTTCAGCTCGGTGATCTCCGTGCGCTTCGCCGCCGCCCATTGGCCCACTTCACCGCTCACGCCGCCGAGCGGATCGCTCGACAGCACCGCCGTACTGATCGCCTCACCCTTCTGTGTGTCGTGGATCATGCGGTGCAGCAGGTCAACGCGTTGTTGAACGAAGCGCGAAATGAGGAAAGAGGAAGCGACGTAAGTGACCACACCTACTGCCAGAGCGACCAGACCCGCCTCGGTCCATTCCGGGCGCAGGTTGCGAACCAGGGCGAACACGGCAAGGCCCGCGAGCACACAGGCACTTGCCACGAGCGCCAGCAATGCGGCCAGTATGCGGGGAGAGCGTAACACCATGCGCGGCGAAAGTAGCCGGGCCGCTGGCGCGCTGTGTTAAGACATCAAGGCAACACCAGCTCGCTCGTGGTGATCGAGTTGCTGACGTGCAACGCGCGATCGACCAAAGTGACCTGCGTGCGAACGGTATCGCCGGAAACCACCACCGGCAGGTTCGGGATCGCTGGCGGTGGGAAGGGATACATCGTCACTTCGATCTCACCATCCAAGGACTTGTTCTGGCCGGTGGGTGTGATCACAGGCAGACGGTAGTTGTAGGGCTGCTCGGTGGAAAGCCACTCGCCGTTGTGCTTCACCTCGAACGCGCAACGGAAGTTGTAGTAGTACTCCGAAGCCGTATCGAAGGGTGGCTCATCGTAGGAATCGTCCAGCCCGATATCGCCATCACCATCGGTGAAGTCAATGATGAGACGAAGCTTGGTGGACGTGTCATTGTCCACTGCGAATGAATGCTGCTTGATGGTCGGCTCATCCGGGTATTTCTCGGTCTTCAAGCAGCTCGACAGGAGCAAGCCTGCCAGGGCGATCAACCCCGCTACTTTTGGCGCCAGCGCGTTCGTGCGTTCCATCGTTCCCAAAGGTATATGCCTACCGTGGTGCCCGCCATCGCTCCCGATCTGCTCGAAAGGCCCTTCGCGGTGCATGATCATCAGGAGTTCAACGCGCTCGCGATCGATCTATTCCTCGTGCACGCGGAAAAGAACCCGGTGTACCGGGGATTCCTGAAGGCGCTGGGGAAAGACCCGGGCACGGTGCGACAGGTCAGCGACATCCCTTGCCTGCCGATCGGATCCTTCAGGAACCGGCGTGTGCTGTTGGATGGGCTTGAGCCGGCGGTCACTTTCACCAGCAGCGGTACCACCGGCGCGATCACGAGCAGCCATCATGTGCCCTGGCCACAGCTGTATCAGCGTTCGTTCATGACATCGTTCGAGGCCATCTACGGTTCCATCACCGGCTGGCGCGTGCTCGCGCTGTTGCCCGCCTACCTGGAACGGCCCGGCAGTTCACTGGTGTACATGGCGGAACACATGATACGTGCGAGCGGTGATCCCTTGAGCGGAACCTACCTCTATCAATACGATGAACTGGCCCGCGTGCTGGCGAAGAGCGAGGCCGAAGCGAAACCCACGCTGCTGCTCGGCGTCACCTTCGCCTTGCTCGATCTCGCGGAACAACATCCGATGCCGCTGAAGCACACCGTGGTGATGGAGACGGGCGGCATGAAAGGACGCCGGCCCGAGATGGTGCGTGAGGAGTTGCATGCGATCCTGAAGCAGGCGTTCACGCTGGAAGCCGTGCACAGCGAATACGGCATGACCGAATTGCTCTCACAGGCCTGGTCGAAGGGAGAAGGCCGCTACCATTGCCCGCCTTGGATGCGTGTGCGGTTGCGCGACGTGAACGATCCCTTCGCTCCTGTGCAGAACGGCCGCACCGGTGGCATCGATATCATCGACCTCTGCAACATCGCCAGCTGTCCGTTCATCGGCACGCAGGACCTCGGCCGACATCACGCAGATGGCTCGTTCGAAGTGCTGGGGCGTTTCGACAACAGCGATGTGCGCGGGTGCAACCTGATGGTCGTTTGACGTCTTCGCGAGGCGTTGTGCATTCGACAATGCCGAAGCGATCTCCAATTGAACCCTGACCGATTAAAGATCGCTTCGCTCGATGACTCGCTCGCGAAGACGCTAGACGGCCTTCACCAGGAAGTAGTTCTTCTTCCCGCGCTGCAGCAACACGAAGCGGCCGCTCAGCAGATCGTCGGCGTTCACGGTGCGGTCCTCCGCGCTCTTCGCCCTGTTGATGCTGATGCTTCCTTCCTTCAACGCGCGGCGTGCTTCGCCTTTGCTGGGCAGGAAACCGGTACGATCGCTCAGGAGATCAACGATGGGAATGCCGGCCGCGAGCATGTCGCGTGACACCTCCGCTTGGGGTACGCCATCGAAAACATCCAACCACTGTTGTTCGCTCAATGAACCCAGTGCTTCCGCCGTGCCATTGCCGAACAGGATCTCCGACGCGTGGATCGCTGAATCGAGTTCCGCCTGCCCGTGCGTCATCACCGTGATGAAGGCCGCGACCTCCTTCTGCAACAGCCGCAGGTGCGGTGCGCGCGTGTGCTCCGCGATGAGCGCATCCACCTGCTCCTGTGTCCAGTTGGTGAAGATGTGCGCGAAGCGTGCGGCGTCCGCGTCGGTGGCGTTCACCCAGAACTGGAAGTACTTGTATGGCGACGTGCGCTTCGCATCCAGCCAGATGTTGCCGCCTTCGCTCTTGCCGAACTTGCTGCCATCGGCCTTCGTGAGCAACGGGGTGGTCACCGCGTACGCTTCGCCACCGGCCATGCGACGGATCAGCTCCGTGCCCGTGGTGATGTTGCCCCACTGATCGCTGCCGCCCATCTGCAGGCGACAGCCCCTGTTCTTGTACAACCAGTAGTAGTCGTAGCCCTGCACGAGCTGGTAGGTGAACTCCGTGTAGCTGATGCCCGTCTCCATCCGGTTCTTCACGCTGTCCTTCGCCAGCATATAGCTCACGCTGATGTGCTTGCCCACGTGCCGCAGGAAGTCGAGGAAGTTGAAGTCCTTGAACCAGTCGTAGTTGTTCACCAGTTCCGCGGGGCGTGTCGTCGAATTGAAATCGATGAAGCGCGCCAGCTGGTCGCCCACGCATTTCTGATTGTGGCGCAGCACGTCCTCATCCAGCAGGTTACGCTCGGCGCTCTTGCCGCTTGGATCACCCACCATACCTGTGGCACCGCCCACCAGCGCGATCGGTTGGTGACCGCTCTCCTGGAAATGCTTCAGCATCATGATCTGCACCATGTTGCCCACGTGCAACGAATCGGCCGTGGGATCGAACCCGATATAACCGCGCTGCGGACCTTGCAGGAGGAATTCCTCGGTGCCGGGCATGCTGTCGTGCAACAGCCCGCGCCAGCGCAGTTCAGCGATGTGGTTACGTACGGTGCTCATGATGGGCGGCGAAGATATTCCCGTGCGGTTTGGAACGCTGATGACGCCGATCCTTATGATCACCGCGGATCGAAGTCACGAATGCGCGAAGCGATCCTTCCTTCGCTGCTGAAGGTCGAGGGCAGGAAGGAAAGTTCGCTTCGGCATCTCCAGAGTACGATGCCTCGCGAAGACGGGTTACTTCGCACCCATGGATCTGGTCACGGGCGGAACAGGCATCGTGGGTGTGCATGTGGTGAACGAACTGCTGGCGCAAAGCCGACAGGTACGCGTGCTGGTGCGGCCGAACAGTGATCGGGATCTCGTCCGCCGCGTGTTGCGTCACTACCACGCCGATGGCGATGCACGTTTCGAACGCATCCAATGGGTCGAAGGCGACCTGCTCGATATCGATGCGCTGCATGCGGCGATGGATGGCGTTGAACGCGTGTTCCATTGCGCGGCGCTCGTCTCGTTCGATCCGCGTGATGAGGAGGCGATGTACCTGCACAACATCACCGGCACCGCCAACGTGGTGAACGCGATGCTCGCCACCGGTGTGAACAGGCTCTGCCACGTGAGCAGCACAGCGACCATCGGCACGCTGGACCCTGCTGATGATACGACCGCTCAAGGGGCGAACGAGGAACGCGCCTTCACGCAGGACAAGAACGCTTCACCCTACGCGGTGAGCAAGCACGGCGCCGAGATGCAGGCACAGCGCGGCATCGCGGAAGGACTGCACGCCGTGATGGTGAATCCCTGCGTGGTGATCGGACCCGGCCCGAAAGGCAAAAGCAGCATGACAATAACGGAACGCATGCGCAACGGCTCGCGCTTCTACACGCCGGGCAGTAATGCCGTGGTGGACGCGCGCGATGTGGCAACTGCAATGGTGAAGCTGATGGATGTCGGCACCGTGGGCGAACGCCACCTGCTCATCGGTGAGAACATCACGTACCGCGAGCTGTTCACGTTGATCACAACGAAGGCGGGTCATGCAGCCCCCTCCCTTCGCATACAGCCGTGGATCCTGGAACTGGCCTGGCGTTTCGAGCGGGTGCGCACCTTGTTGGGTGGCCGCCCCTTCATCACGCGTTACACGGCACGCACGGCTTCACGGCAGCGGCGGTACGATGGCAGGAAAGCGCGCAAAGTGTTGGGGATGGAATTCAGAGGCGCCAAGGAGGCGGTGGAGAACACGCTGAAGTTCCTGAAAGATCAGTGAGTGGTGCTGTCGGCTTTGTGCTGCAGATCGATGAGCACCGAGTCGTAGATCGCTTTCAGTTCCTCGGGGTGCTCGGTGTACCAATCAAAGGTGGTTCTGAACGCCTCCTTGGTCACCTTGTGCTTGCGGAAAAGCTCATCGTAGTACTTGTCCTGCGGCAGCTTGTTGCGGTGGTCGAGCAGGAGTTCCTGGTTGAGCCGTGCTTCCACCAGTTGCGCGTCGCACAGCACCGCACGGAACGTCTCGCGCGGCAGCAGATCAGCGGGCGGCGCAGGCTCCGTTGCGCACGCGCACACGAGCAGCGGGAGAAGGGACCAGCGCTTCATCGCTCGAAGAGCAGCCGCATGCCGCGTGCGTCGGTATCCACTCGATCATCAGCGAAGACCATCCGGCCGTTCACCCAGGTGTTCAGCACGCGCGACCGGAAGCGCTGGTCTTCGAACGGCGACCAGCCGCACTTGTAGCGCAGGTTCTCCTTCGTCACGGTCCAAGGCGCATTGGTGTCGACCAGCACGAGGTCGGCGAAGAAACCCTCGCGTACGAAACCGCGGCGTTCGATGTCGAACAAGCGCGCCGGGGCATGGCACATCTTCTCCACCACCTGTTCCAAGGTGAACACGCCTTCGTGCATCAGTTCCAGCATGGCCACGAGCGCATGCTGTACCAGCGGGCCACCGCTCGGGCATTTCGCGTACGGCTGAGCCTTCTCATCCTGCGTGTGCGGCGCATGGTCCGTGGCCACCACATCGATGCGGCCATCGTTCACCGCAGCGCGGATGGCATCGCGATCCTCTTTCCGCTTCACCGCCGGGTTCCATTTGATCAACGATCCCTTGCGTGCGTAATCGGCATCGGTGAACCAGAGATGATGCACGCAGGCTTCCGCTGTGATTCGCTTGTCCTTCGCGTTGCCCGGCTCGAACAGTTCCAACTCGCGCGCGGTGCTGATGTGCAACACGTGCAACCGCGTGCCGTGTTCTTTCGCCCTCGCAACCGCACTGCTGCTGCTTCGGTAGCAGGCTTCCGCGCTCCGGATGCGCGGATGTTCTTCCAGCGGGATCTCCTCGCCGTACTTCGCCACAGCGGCTGCCATGTTCGCCCGCACCGTGGGTTCATCTTCCGCGTGCACCGCCAACAGCATGTGCGCTTCGCGGAACAGCCGGTCCAAGGTGTGCTCGTCGTTCACCAGCATGTCACCGGTGCTGCTACCGAGGAAGGCCTTCAAGCCACAAACGGTGCGCTTGTCAGTGCGCAGCACTTCCTCGATGTTGCCGTTGCCCACACCCATGTAGAAGGAGTAGTTCGCCACGCTTTTACGGGAGGCGAGCGCGTACTTCTCCGCGAGCAAGGGCTGCGTGAGCGTGTTGGGCACCGTGTTGGGCATCTCCATGTAACTGGTGATGCCGCCCGCTACCGCCGCCGCGCTCGCGCTGGCGATGTCGTCCTTGTGCGTGAGTCCGGGTTCACGGAAATGCACCTGGTCGTCGATCGCGCCCGGAAGGAGCGAACGACCCTTCGCATCCAGTTCCTGCACGCCGCGCGCCGAGCCGATCCCTTCTTCCGCGATACGCTCGATCACGCCATCACGCACCAGCACATCCGCCGAAAAGGTGCGGCCCTCGTTCGTTAAGCGCACATCGTGCAGGAGCCAGTGGTTCATGCCGCTTTGCGTTGCCGGGTGCTGAAGCGCATCTTCAACACCCCGAGAATGGCCTCACGGAAGATGTTCGCGCTCATCTTGCTGGTGCCTTTCACGCGGTCCACGAAGGTGATGGGCACTTCCACGATGCGGAAGCCCGCCAGACGCGTGCGGTACTTCATCTCGATCTGGAAGGCGTAACCGATGAAGCGGATGTCGTCCAGTTGTACCACACGCAGCACCTGATCGCGGTAGCAGACGAAGCCCGCCGTTGTGTCACGCACACCGAGCCAGAGGATGGCGCGCACGTAGAGCGAGGCGCAGAAGCTCAGCAGCACACGGTCCCACGACCAGCCGCCCACATGACCGCCCTTCACGTAGCGCGAACCCACGCTCATGTCCGCACCGCCCTCCGCGCAGGCGTTGTACAGGCGCACGAGGTCGTCCGGCGGGTGACTGAAATCCGCGTCCATTTCGAAGATGAAGCGGTACCCGCGCTCCAGCGCCCACTTGAAACCGGTGATGTAAGCGGTACCCAACCCCAGCTTGCCCTTGCGCTCGATGAGGTGCAGGCGGCCAGGGTAACCGGCCATGAGTTCCTTCACTACCGCGCCTGTGCCGTCGGGTGAACCATCGTCCACGATGAGCACATGAAAGGCCGGCTCCAAGCGGAAAACATGGGACAGGATCTCCCGGATGTTCTCCTGCTCGTTGTAGGTGGGGATGATGACCAGCCGCTCGCTCAAGGCTCCGGGAAGATGGGGCGCGAAGATACCGGCGGGTTTTCCACCGTTCCGGCCGCGTTAACGGACGTTTCCTCTTCCACCCTGCCCTGCTCGTCGTGCACTTTTCAACAGCCGTTGGAATTAACGCTGACGTGACCTTCTCCTGTAGGGCCCTTCGGTTATTTTCGCGGCCCTTTCACCCGACCCGCCCTGTTCTCTCCACCAGGGCGCTTGACCCGCGCTGATGCCACCATCCACCTTCCGCCTGAGCCGAACCTCCCGGGCTTTGCGCTATCTCCTGCTCCTGTTGCCCGCCGCTCCGGCCGCCGTGGCGCAGTCCGATACCACACTGAACGTGCGCCCGGACACCACCGCCGCCGATGCCGACCGCCGTGCGGCAGCCTACACCATCAGTGGTAGTGAGCTGGACAACGAGATCGCAGACCAGAACGTGAGCGGTGTACTCCAAAGCTCACGCGACATCTTCAATTCCACAGCGGGTTTCACCTTCGGCGCTGCCCGTTTCCGCATCCGTGGTTTCGATGGGGAGAACACCCTCATCAGCTTGAACGGTGTGCTGGCCAACGACCTGGAGACGGGCTACGCATCCTTCACCAACTGGGGCGGCCTGAACGACGTGACACGTTGGGTGGATACCCGCACCGGCATCACCGCCTCCCGCTACAACTTCGGCAGCATCGGCGGTTTCACGGACATGAGCCTACGCGCAGGCGAACTGCGAAAAGGCTTCCGCTTCTCCTATGCGCTCACGAACCGCGCTTACAGCAACCGCATCATGGCCACCTACAACACGGGCATGATGGCCAATGGCTGGGCTTTCAGCGTGAGCGGTTCGCGCCGCTGGGCCACGGAAGGGTATGTACCCGGTACCTTCTACGATGCCGGTGCCTACTTCCTGGGCGTGGAAAAGAGGATCAACAAGCGGCACAGCATCGCCTTCACCGGCCTTGGTGCACCCATCATGCAGGGCAAGCAGGGCCTGGCCGTGCATGAGGCCGTGGTGCTCGCGGACGACCATTACTACAATCCGTACTGGGGTTACCAGAACGGCGAGAAGCGGAACGCGCGGGTGAGTTTCGACCACAAGCCCATCTTCCTCCTCTCCCACACCTACACGCCGAACGACAGCACCGAGTGGACCACCAGTGTGATGTACTCCTTCGGCCGCGACGGCAACACCAACCTCAACTGGAACGACGCCAAGGATCCACGCCCTGATTACTACCGCTACCTACCGAGCTATGACCAGTTCAGCAACCCCGGTGTATCGGAAGACCTGCGCCAGGAGTGGTTGAACGGCGATCGCAGCCAGATCAACTGGGACGCGCTCTACTTCGCCAATAGCAAGAACCTGTATTCGGTCGTGGACGCCAACGGCATCACTGGCAATACCGTCACCGGGCTTCGCAGCAAATACGTGGTGGAGGACTGGCGCACGGACCCCACCCGCATCGCCATCAACAGCGTGTGGAGCCGCGAGCTGAAGAATGGCAGGCACCTGACCGTGGGCGGCAGCTGGAACAAGCAGAAGACGCACAACTACAAGGTGATGCAGGACCTGCTGGGCGGCGACTTCTGGCTTGACCTGAACCAGTTCGCTGACCTTGACCCCACCGGCCCGAGCGGTGCACAGAACAACCTTGAGCAGCCGAACCATGTGGTGCGCGTTGGCGATACCTACGGCTACGACTTCGACATCCACACCCAGCTCTTCAACGTGTTCGGGCAGTTGGAAATGAAAGGACCGAAGCTGGAAGGCTATGCGGGCGTGAGCCTTTCGCAGACCTCTTTCTGGCGCGAGAGCCGCTTCGTGAGCGGTCTGTACCCGAACGAGCCGAAGCTGGGTGAGACCCATAGCTTCCTGCACGCCGGGGTGAAAGCCGGTGCGGTATACAAGATCAACGGACGGCACTATCTGGCCGCGAACGGTGCCTTCATCAGCCGCCCGCCCAGCCCCCGCTCCGCTTATGTGAACCCGCGCAACCGCAACACCGTTATCGACAACCTGATGAACGAGGAAGCGCTGGCCTTCGACGCGAGCTACCTGCTCCGCCTGCCCCGCTTGAAGGGTCGCCTGACCGGCTACTACGCCAACATCAAGGACCAGATCTGGTCGCGCACCTTCTTCAACGAGGACCTGAACAGCTTCGGCAATTACCTGATGAGCGGTGTGGCCCAGACGCACATGGGTCTTGAGCTCGGCATCGAAGCGAAGCTGACCAGCACCTGGCAGGCGAACATCGTTCTGGCTGAAGGCTCCTACCTCTACACATCCCGGCCCAGCGCGACCGTAACAGTGGACAACCTGGGCACCACGGTCTTCACCGGCCGCAAGGTGTACTGGGAGAATTACCGCGTGGGCGGCATGCCCCAGAGCGCCAGCTCGATCGGCCTCCAGTACAACTCCCCGAAGTTCTGGCGTGCCGGTGCGAACCTGAACTGGTTCCGCGACATCTACATCGACCCCAGCCCGGACCGCCGCACCGCGGAAGCCGTGGAAGGCCTCGTGACGGACGACCCGCAATGGGGCAAGCTGCTGAACCAGGAAAAGCTGGACAATGGCGTTACCGTCGATGTCTTCTTCTACAAGAGCTGGCAATACAAGCGCAAGTACCGTATCGGTTTCAACCTGAGCGTGAACAACGTGCTGGACAACCAGGACCTCCGCACCGGCGGTTACGAGCAGCTCCGCTACGACTCCCTCAACCCTGACAAGTTCCCGACGAAATACGGCTACATGTTCGGCCGTACCTTCTTCGCCATGCTCACCTTCAGCTTCTGATCACAACGCATACCCCGCACCATGATGCGCCTTCTTCAAAGCACCTCCGCGATCGCACTGCTCGGCCTTTTGGCCCTCTCCGGTTGCAAAAAGGATTACGACACACCACCGCTGAACACCATTCCGGTGGGTGGGGTCATGACCATCGCCCAACTGAAATCGCTCTTCACCAACGCTCCGGTGCATTTCAACAGCCCGATGAGCGTGTATGCGACGGTGATCGCCGATGAGAACGATGGCAACTTCTACAAGAACGTGTACGTGCAGGACCACACCGGTGGCATCTGCCTGCGCCTGCTTACCAGTGGTGGCCTCTACATCGGTGACAGCATCCGCATCTACCTGCCGGGTACCGTGTTGAGCCCCTACAACAACCTGATGCAGCTGGACAGCGTGGATGTGGACAAGAACACGGTGAAACAGTCCACGCTCCATCACATCACGCCGCGTAAGCTCACCATCAACCAGTTGAACGCGATCCTGAGTTCAGGAAATGCGTTCGACACGATCCAGAGCACCTTGGTCCAACTGGACAGCGTGGAGTTCAACATCAGTGAGGCATGCGGTGGTTCCACGTGGGCCAATGCCGTTACGCAGGCTACGGTGAACCACAACCTGGAGGATTGCAGTGGCAACACGATCATCGTGCGGGCCAGCGGTTACTCGAACTATGCGTCGGTTCCCATCCCGCAAGGCAAGGGGTCCATCGTCTGTGTGGCCTCGCTGTTCGGCACCACGCCCCAGCTGTACCTGCGCACCCTGCCCGAGGCGAATATGAACGGCGCTCGTTGTGCGGGTCAGGAGTGCCCCTTCTTCCTGAAGAACTTCAACGACGCCAACGTTACCAGCGGGGGGTGGTCGCAATGGAGTGACAACAACGTGCTGTGGACCACCAACACGATCGGTGCGCTGGACGGCCCCTACGGCCAGATCAAGAACTACGCTAACAATGTGAACACTCCCTGCGAGACCTGGCTGATCTCCCCTTCGATCGACCTCACCTCCCTCACCACTCCCAATCTCACCTTTTATAGCGGTTGCAACTACACCGGCGCCGCCCTTACCGCTTGGGTAAGCACCGACTACGTGAGCGGCGCGCCGAGCACGGGTACGTGGAGCCAATTGCCCGCAGTGGTAAGCCCCGGAAGCTGGACCTGGACCTCCTCCGGTGTGCTGAGCCTGGCGGCGTTCAACACCGACCATACGCGCATCGCCTTCAAGTACACCGGCACCAACGTTGATGGCAAGACATGGGAACTGGACAACATCCGCATCGATCCCTGAGAAACGCCCAACGGTATTTTCCACAACGAACAACCCAAGCGACATGAGAGCAGCATTACTCTTCGGAACACTGGCCCTCGCTTCGATGGCCAACGCGCAGGTCTTCACCAGCGGTTTTGAGAACTGGACGGACACCCTGCCCGATGGCTGGGTGGGCGTGAAGACCAACATCAACCTGGACAGCATCGAGCAGGTATCGGTGAACCCGCACAGTGGCAACTACGCCGTGCGCCTCTACAACCAGCCGAACAGCACGAAGCGTTTCACCACGCAAGGTCTTCAAGTGGACAGCCTCCAGGCCTACACTGTGACCTACTGGGTTCGTGGGACCGGTGAGATCCGCGCCGCCTTGTTCGATGGCCGCACCGAGAACAACGGCTACAGCCCGAACACGGCCTACGAAGCGATCAGCAGCACGGAATGGGTGCAGAAGAGCATGCAACTGGTGTGCGACCATGACAACCCAACCGGTGAGTTCATCCTTTACGTGCGCAACACCGCCGCCCCCGAGCGCCTCGTTGTGGACGATGTGAACATCGAGGAGACAGTGGTGCAGCCCCCGCAACCCCGCAGCATCTACCAGGTGCAGTACACCACCGATGTGAACGGTGTTTCGCCGGAAGTGGGCAACACGGTGATCACGGGCGGTATCGTCACCGGAGTGGATACCATCGGCGCTGATGGCTACTTCGTGCAGGCCGGTAGCGGCCCGTGGAGCGGTATCTATGTGTTCGATAACGGCAACCACCCGGCAGTGGGCGACAGCGTGACTTTCCAAGCCGTTGTGCAGGAGTTCCACGCGGGTACCGAACTGGCTTCAGTGAGCAGCTTCACCATCGTAGGCAGCTTCCCCGTTCCTGCAGCCGCTGTGCTGAACGCCGCCGCCCTGAACCAGGAGCAGTGGGAAGGCGTGCTGTGCCAAGTGCTCGGCGCTACCTGCAGCACCATCAACGCACAGAACTGGACCACCAACGACGGCAGTGCCGATCTGCTCATCGGCAGCCAGATGTTCGTGTACGCCCCGACCGTGGGCCTGAGCTATGATGTGACGGGCTGCATGATGCAGTACGATGCGAGCCGTGAACTGCACCCCCGTGATGCGGACGACGTGCAACTGCACAACGGTATCGCTGAAGAAGGCATCCTGCACAACGCGATGGCTTGGCCGAACCCCGCCAGCGATCGCCTCTTCGTGAACACGGGCATCACCGGTCAGGTGAACGCCACCTTGACCGACCTGATGGGTCGCACCGCCCGCACCGCCGTGATCAATGGCAACACCTCCTTCGACCTCACCGGCCTGAACACTGGCCTTTACCACCTTACCCTCATCCAATCCAACAGCGTGAAGCGCATGGCGATCATGGTGAAGTAAGAACGCACATTACCGAACGAAGCGAAGGCCGCCCATCGGGCGGCCTTCGTGTTTCAGAGCTCAACACACTCGTCGTATGCGTGGCAGAGCGATCTTCGATCGCACCACGTGATCAAGGCTCCTATCGTTCGCGATGACGGATCGGACGGGTCTCTCGATTATGCGCTCGCGTGTCGCGAGTGCGCCACTTCCATAGCCGTGATTCGAACGTCTGAGTCCTGTAACACGGATTCAACCGCACCAGAGCAATCCTCAATTGCTCCAGGTTGATCAAGGATCGCTTCGCTCGCAGCGCCTCGCTCGCGATGACGGTTTGTAAGGAGCGAACTCGTGCAAGCGGTCGATCGATGACCGGTCAGGTATGAAAAAGCGCACGGGCCGATCGCTCGGCCCGCGCGCTCCCTTTCGCTGTACCCAACCCTACTTGGACAGCACCTTGAATTCCGTACGGCGGTTGTTCTGGTGTTGCTGCTCGCTGCACTTGGTGCACTCGCAGGTCTCCACCGGTTTCGTTTCGCCATATCCTTTGCTGGTGAGGCGGCCCTTGTCGACGCCATGCTTCACCACATACTCCACAGCGCTCTTCGCCCGCTTCTCTGACAGGCTCATGTTGTAGGCATCCTTGCCTCGGCAGTCCGTATGCGAGCTCAGCTCGATGCGCACCGTCGGATTGTCCATCAGCGTTTGCACCAGCTTGTCCAACTCCACGGCCGCATCCGGGCGGATGGCCCACTTCGCGTAGTCGTAGTAGATGTTGTCCAAACGCACCACCTGGCCTACCTCCAGCGGGAAGAGCTTGAAGTCCGTCTTGATCACCGTGCCCGAACGTCCCTTGGTGCTGATGCGTGCGCTCTGCTTGAAGAAGCCTTGTTTGTTCACCTTCAGGCGGTAGTCGTTCTCGGGCATCAGCGTGAAGCTGTACTTCCCGTCGGCGCCGGTGGTCAAGGAGTCGAGCACCTTGTCGTTGCCATCACACAGGTACACCACCGCTCCGCTCAACGGGGCCAGCGTCTCGCCGTGCATCACCGTACCCTCCGCCCCATAATCGTACTTGCCCATTTCGATGGTCACATCGCTCAACTGGTCCACATCGGGGTTGATGGCGGTGTTGCTCTGCAGGTAACCGTTCTTCGTGGAAGTGATGTTGTAGGCGTTCTTGTAGGGAACGTCCATCTCGAAGCGGCCACCGTCCAACATCTTGATGTTGGCGGCATCCAGGAAGCGACCCATGCCATCCTTCACATCCAGCAGCGCCCCATCGATGGGCTCGCGCGTTTTCTTGTCCACGATATGCCCGCTGATGTGCAGCATGGGCGGATGCACGGTGCAGCCATAGATATCATCGCTGCCCATGCCGCCGTCGCGATCGCTGACGAAGAAGCCCGTGCTGTCGTCGCGTAGCAGGATCAGGTTGCGGTCATCGAAACGCGTATTGAGCGGGTAACCCATGTTCAGCACCGCGCTGGGGCCGCTGGGCGTTAGGCGGCAGAAGAAGATGTCGTAACCACCGAGCCCCGCATGACCATTGCTGGTGAAGTACAGCACGCTGTCCCGCGACACGAACGGATACATCTCGTTGCCGGCGGTGTTCACCTTCGCTCCCAGGTTGGTAGGCACGCCCCACTGGCCGTTAAGGTTGTCGCAGTACCAGATGTCCGTTCCACCGGAACCGCCCGGGCGGTCGCTCACGAAGTAGAGTCGGCGGCCATCGTTGGTGATGAAGGGGTGGCCCGTGTTGTACTCCTTGTCGTTGTGCTCGAAGGGTACCAAGCCACCCCACTCCTTCTGGTTGAACTCACCAGCGGTGATCTCCGAGTAGTAGATCCCCAGCTTCAATTCGCCGTTCTGGGCCTTGTTCAACTTGCCGTAGTACACGTTGTCACGCGTGAAATACAGGCGGTGGCCAACGGAATCATAGCTCGCCGTGCCATCGTGGTAGCGGCTGTTCAGGTCGCTGCGCATCACCAACGGCTCGCTCGCGGTCTGACCTTTCAGCAGCGCGGAGTACAGGTTCAGGTAAGGCTGTTCATCCCACTTGTACTGGTTCTTGCCACCTACGCCTTCGCCCCGCGCGCTACCGAAAACGAGCAGGTCATCCATGATGGTAACGCCGAGATCCGCCTCGGGACTGTTGATCGGCAGCTTGCGCACTTCGTTGCGCGTGCTGTCACGCTTCAACGAAGCGAAGAAGTCGCTGCGATCGAGGTACGCCTTCGCACGCGGGTTGTCCGGTTCTTTCGCCGCATAGGCCTGATACTGTGCGAGCGCATCAGAATAATGGCCGTTGTACCGCAGCACATCGGCATAATCCAGCATGTCCTGTGAGGACAACGGGCCTTTGTTGGCGAGCTGCTTGTAGGCGGCTTCGGCCTTCAACGGCTGGCCCATGCGCTTATAGGCGAAGGCGAGCTTGCGCCAATCGTCCGGCGTTGCCTTGTCACTGGAGGTGATGCGCTCATAGATGGCCGCCATCTTCGGATAATCGAAAACGGCCGCTGCTTCACTGGCCATGCGCTCCTTCATCTTCTGCGCGCTGGAAACCAGTGGCAGGAGCAGGAGCAGGGCCAGCAGCAGGCGCATGGTCAGGATCGTTCGCTTCGGGGTCATGGATCAGAAGTAGCGCGGTGAGCGGATGCCTTTCAACTTGTTGCCGAACTCGAAGCCGAGCATGAACTCGTGCGAGCCGCCCGTGTAGTTGTTCAGCGGGGAGATCGGATAGTCGTAGGCATAGCCCACGCTCAGGTCGCCGGTGATGTTGTACTGAGCGAGCAGGCCCACCGCATCGGTGTGGCGGTACATGGCGCCCAACCACAGCTTCTCGTACAGCAGGAAGTTCGCCGTCACATCGAAGCTCAGTGGCGCACCATCAACCGCCTTGATCATGGCCGTGGGCTTGAACTTGGTGAAAAGGCCCAGATCGAACACGTAACCTCCGGTGAGGAACCAGTGCGCGCGCTGGCCCGCCTGCCACACGCTGGCGATGAGCGAATCCTGCGTGCTGGCGCTGCTGAAGAAATCCGTGCGCAACATCTTTGGTGTGCTGAGGCCGAGGTAGTGGCGCTCACCATACCACATCACGCCGAAGCCGAATTGTGGATCCAGTTTCTGCTGCGTGTTCTGCTGGAACACCTGATCGTTCGCCATGTAAGGATTCAGCTCGGCGAACTTCCCTTGGAACAGGTTCATGCCACCCTTGATACCGAAGGCTAGCTTGGTGTTCTTCGTCAGGAACATGCGGTAGGCAACATCCACGATGAAGCCGTACTGCGTCACCGGGCCATGCTGATCACGCATGATCGTGCCGCCCAGCCCCAGGCTCTCCAGCAGGAACGGACTGTGAACGGTGAGCGTTTGCGTGGTAGGCGCACCGGCGAAGCCCACCCATTGATGGCGGCTCAGCGCTTTGAGGCTCACCCGCTCCGCGCTGCCAGCATAGGCTGGGTTGATGGCTAGCAGGTTGAACATGTACTGGGTGAACTGCGGATCCTGCTGTGCCCGCAGCGCCTGCGGCAGCAACAGCATGGCGGCGATCACCAGCTTGATCAGGTTGCGGGTCCCGTGCTTCATGGTTCGCATCGGAGTTCGGTTGTTTGGCGGGTGAGCCGCTGTTAGCGTTTCAGGTAGATGAACCCGGTGAGCGGCTCATCGCCCTTGCCCAGGTCAAGGATGTAGTAGTAGGTGCCCTCGGGCAGTTCCTCACCCCAGTTCATATCGTTCTGGCTGCGACCATCCCAATCGTTGTTGTAGGGACTACGCTCCAGCACCTGGCTGCCCCAGCGGTTGTACACCTGCAGGCTGTTGTCCGGGTAGAACCACAGTCCGTCGATGAAGTACACGTCGTTCACGCCATCGCCGTTCGGGCTGAAGGCATCGGGCACTTTCAGGCGGGTGCAATCCTTCAGGTTGATGATCACCGTGTCCACAGTGCTTCCGCACGCACCGTTGATCACCGTCCAGGCGAAGAGGTTGTCACCCGGGATAAGCCCTGTGATCTGTGTGGCCGTATCCGCCGGATCGACGATCGTGCTGGTACCGGTCAATCGGCTCCAGCTTCCGATCGCTGTCACCGCCGTTACCGGCACAGCATGCATGGTCGTGGTCGTGGTATCCTGGCAGAAGCTCTGATCGGGACCGCCATCCGCAGGACCTTGGTTCGAGTCGAACAGTTCGATGATCACATTGTCCGTGCTGGAACCGCAGGCACCATTGTTCACGCTCCACTGGAACTCGTTCGTTCCGAAGCCCACGGCGTTGATCGCGGTGAATGGATCGTTGACATTCGCGATCGTTCCGCTTCCGCTCACGAGCGACCAGGTGCCCGTGGCCGGGAAGGTGGGTTGAGAAGCAAGCATCGTCACATCGGCAGGTCCGGCTTCGCACAGCGACTGGTCAGGACCAGCGGCCGCGTTCTGCAATGCACCATCGAAGACCGCGATAACGACCGTGTCCGTGGTGAGTCCGTTCGCGCAAGGTCCATTGTTGATCGACCACACGAGCACCAGTTCACCCACAGCGAGACCGGTCACGGTCGAAGTCGGGGAATCCGGCGTGGTCACCTGGCCCGTACCGCTCACGATCGACCACGTGCCTTGTGCAGGGAAGATCGGGGCGTTGCCTTGTAACTGCGTGGTGAACACGGAGCACAACTGCTGGTCGGCACCGGCGTTCGCGTTCGGCGAAGCGGCGTCGTAAATGGTGATCGTCACCTGGTCCGTTGTAGGTGATCCGCATGGTCCGTTGTCGATCCTCCAGGCCAGCGTGACCACACCAACCTCGAGACCGGAAACGGTCGTGGTCGGGCTCGTGGGATCGGTGATCGTGCAGGTACCGCTCACGATGGTCCACAGACCGGTGGCCGGGAAGATCGCAGCGTTCGCAGCCATCGTTACCTCGTTGGGCTGCGTGGGAATGCATATCTGTTGGTCCGGACCAGCGTCAGCTCCGGGCTGTGTGTTGTCGTACATCAGCACCGTCATCGTATCGGTGGTCGTTCCGCATGCGCCGTTGTCGATCGTCCACACGAACACGTTCTCGCCAACAGGGATGTTCGTGATGGTCGTTGTCGGATCGGCGGCATCGGTGATCGTTCCACCACCGCTCAACACGGTCCATGCACCGGTGCCGGGGAAGGTGGCACTGTTGCCGGCCATGGTCGCCGTAGTGTTCGGCGTGCACAGTTCTTGATCCGGGCCAGCGGCGGCAGGTGCGGCCGTGCTGTCGAACACAGCTACCGTGATGGTGTCCACGGTGGGCGGTCCTTGACCGCACTGACCGTTGTACACCAACCACTGGAAGGTGTTCAGTCCGACAGTGAGTCCGGTGATCGTGGCGGCGGGATCATGGATGTCCGAGATGTCACCGGTGCCGTTCAGCAGCGTCCAAGTGCCTTCTCCCGGGAAGGTGGGCACGAGCGCTTGCATGGTCGTGGTCGTATCCGGCGTGCACAGCTCCTGATCCGGGCCGGCATCCGCGGACGGCGCGCTCGGGTCATAGATGTACACCTGCATCGTATCGGTCAGCAGGCCGTTGTTCGGGCAGGGACCGAGGTCGAGCGTCCACACGAAGGTGCTGATGCCCACTTGCAGATCCGTCACCAACGTGGTCGGGTCCGTGGGATCAACGATGGTACCCGTACCGCTGGCCAAGGACCATGTACCCGTCGCAGGCAATTGCGGCGTTACCGCTTGCAGCTGCGCGAAGGTGAGCGGCAGACAGGTCTCCAGGTCCGGACCCGCATCGGGTGCAGCGGTGGAGTCACTATAAAGGATCACCGTCATCGTGTCGCTCGTGATCGCGTTCGGGCAGGGGCCGTTGTCGGTGGTCCAAGCGAACACGTTGTAACCGATCGTGAGGCCGACCACTTTCGAGTTCGGGTCATGCACGTCCTCGAACACACCCGCACCGCTCACCAGTGTCCACGTGCCTTCCGCTGGGAAGGTGGGCGTGTTACCGGCGAGGTAGATGCTGTCCTGTGGCGTGCAGAGCTCTACATCAGGACCCGCATTCGCTGGAAGGTTGTTCTCGTCGAAGATGAACACGCTCACACTATCGTGGCTGATGCCGCATACGCCTTGCTCCAGCGTCCACACGAGGATGTTCTCACCCACGGGCAGGTCGCTCACGGCCGTGTTCGGATCGTTCACGTTGGCGATGGTGGCCGAACCCTGAGCGATGCTCCATGAACCTGTGCCCGGAGGTGTCGGTGCGTTCGCTGCCATCACCGTGCTCGTGTTCGGTGTGCAGAACTCCTGGTCCGCACCCGCGTCAGCAGGCGGCGAGTTCAGATCGAACAACTGGATCTGCACCTGATCGGTGGTGATGCCGTTCGTGCAAGGACCGTTGTTCACCGTCCATGTCAGGAGCAGCGTGCCCACACTGATATCGGTGACCGTGGTGGTCGGGTCGCTCGGATCGGTAATGGTACCCGTGCCGCTGTCAATGGTCCACTGACCTGTCGCAGGGAACGTGACCGGGCTACCTGCCAGCGTGGCGGTCGTTACCGGCGTGCAGATCTGCTGATCGTTGCCAGCGTTCGCGACAGGGTTGTTCTCGTCGAAAACGAAGATGCTCACGAAGTCGGAGGTCAACGGGTTCGTGCACGGCCCGTTCGTCACCGTCCACATGAAGAGGTTCTCCCCTACCGTCAGTCCCGTGATCGTGGTGTTCGGGTCGTTCACGTCGGTGATCGTTCCGCTGCCCGTCACGAGCGACCAGGTACCCACCGCAGGGAAGGTCACGGCACTGCCGGCCATCGTGGTCGTGGTGTCGGGCGTGCACAGTTGTTGGTCCGCGCCCGCATCAGCCGCAGGGTTGTTCTCGTCGTACAGGAAGATGCTCAACTCGTCGGAGGAGATGCCGCTCTCGCAAGGACCATTGTCCACCGTCCAACGGATGATGGTCTCGCCTACCTGCAACCCGCTTACGGTCGCGTTCGGATCGTTCGCATCGCTGAACGTGCCGGCACCTTGAACGATGGTCCATGTGCCGATAGCCGGGAAGATCACGTTGCTGCCCGTGAGCTGCGCGTTCGTTGTGGGCGTGCAGAGGTCCTGGTCCGGGCCGGCAGCGGCCAATGGGTTCTGCGCATCGTACACGAAGATGCTCATCGTGTCCGTGGTCAGTCCGTTCGCGCAGGGTCCGTTGCTCACGGTCCACACGAAGATGTTCTCACCCACCGTGAGGCCGCTCACCGCGCTGTGGGGGTCGTTCGCGTTGGCGATCGTACCCGTACCGCTCAGCAAGGTCCATGTGCCGCTCGCAGGGAACGTGATGCTGCTGCCGGAGAGCGTCGCATCGCTTTGCGGCGTGCAGAGCTGTTGATCCGCACCCGCGTCCGCAACGGGGTTGTTCGCGTCGTACACGAAGATGCTCACCTGGTCAACGGTCGGCGCACCGCATGGGCCGTTGTCCACTGTCCATTGCAGGATGTGCTCGCCCACCGTCAAGCCGCTCACCGTGCTGTTCGGATCGTTCACATCGGTGATCACGGCCGTGCCACTGATCACGGTCCAAGTGCCTACCGCAGGGAAGGTCACCGCGCTGCCTGCAAGCGTCGTGGTGCTCGTCGGCGTGCAGAGCTCCTGGTCGGGTCCAGCGTTCGCACCAGCGTTGTTGTTGTCGAAGAGGAAGATCGTGACCTGATCGCTCGTGAGCCCGTTCGCGCAGGGTCCATTGCTTACGGTCCACTCGAACACGTTCGCCCCTACTGACAGGTCGGTAACCGTCGTGTTCGGGTCGTTCGCATCAGCGAAGGTGCCCGTGCCGCTGATCAGCGTCCACGTGCCTTGCGCCGGGAAGATCACGCTGCTGCCTTGCAAGGTGGTGCTGGTCTGCGGCGTGCAGATCTGCTGGTCCTGGCCTGCGTTCGCAACGGGGTTGTTCTCGTCGAAGAGGAAGATGCTCACAGCGTCGGTGGTCAGCGGGTTCGCGCAGGGGCCATTGCTCACGCTCCACTGCAGGATGTTCTCACCCACGCTCAGGCCGGTTACCGCGGTGTTCGGGTCGTTCGCATCGGCGAATACCGCCGTGCCTTGCAGTACGGTCCAGGTACCTTGCGCCGGGAAAGTCACACTGCTGCCTGACAGCGTGGTGCTGGTCGTCGGCGTGCATAGTTCCTGATCGGCACCCGCGTCCGCCGCCGGGTTGTTCTCGTCGAACACGAATACGCTCATCGTGTCCGTGGTCAGTCCGTTCGCGCAAGGTCCATTGCTCACGCTCCACACGAAGATGTTCTCGCCGACCGTAAGACCGCTCACTCCGGTATTGGGGTCGTTCGCATCGGAAAGCGTCCCTGTACCGCTGATCAGTGTCCAAGTGCCGGTCGCAGGGAACGTGATGGAGCTGCCGTCCAGGTTGGTCGCGCTGGCAGGTGTGCACAGCTCCTGATCCGCACCAGCGTTCGCCACCGGGTTGTTCTCATCGAAGAGGAAGATGCTCACTTGGTCGGTGGTGATGCCGTTCACACAGGGGCCATTGTCCACCGTCCACTGGAAGATGTTCTCTCCCACGCTCAGTCCGCTTACATCACTGTTGGGGCTTGTGGGATCAGCGAACACACCGGAGCCTTGGATCACGCTCCAGGTTCCGCCCGCAGGGAACGTCGGTGTGTTGCCCGTGAGCGTTGTGCTGGTCGTCGGAGTGCACAACTGCTGATCCTGTCCCGCGTCGGCCGCAGGGTTGTTCGCATCGAAGAGGAAGATGCTCATCTGATCCGTGGTCGTGCCGCACGGACCGTTGTCGATGCTCCACTGCACGATCGTCTCACCCACTTGCAGGCCGCTGATCGTGGTGTTAGGATCGTTCGCGTTGGCGAATGTGCCTGAACCCTGTATCACTGTCCAGGTTCCTACTGCCACACCGACCGTTGCATTACCGGAGAGTTGAGCCGAAGCTGTCGGCGTGCAGAGATCCTGATCCGGACCCGCATCAGCGACGGCGGCTGCGTTGTCGTATACATTGATCGTGACCTGATCGGTGGTTGTTCCCGTGCACGGGCCGTTGTTCACCGTCCAACGGAACACGTTCGCGCCGACACCCAGATCGGTAACGGTCGTCAACGGATCGGTAGGATCGGTGATCGTACCGGTGCCACTGATCAACGTCCATGAACCCGTGCTCGGGAAGGTGTACGATGTACCCGCCAGGTTCGCGCTGTTCACCGGCAGGCAGAGTGACTGGTCAGGACCCGCACCTGCGACAGCCTGCTGGTCGTCGTAGATGAAGATGCTCATCTGGTCGCTCGTGCTACCACAAGGACCATTGTCCAGTGTCCACTGCAGCACGGTCTCTCCCACTGCGAAGCCGCTCGCGATCGCGTTCGGATCGGCAGGGTCGCTGAGGTTCGCCGTTCCACTGATCACGCTCCAGAAGCCGGTGCTCACACCTGTGGGTGCATTGCCCTGCAACTGGACCGTTGAGGAGATGCCGCACACCAGTTCGTTGGTTCCTGCGTTCGCGTCCTGCGCATTGTCATCGTACACGTTCACTACGACGGTATCACTGCTGCTTCCGCAAGGACCGTTGCTCACCGCCCAGAGGAACACGTTCTGCCCGAGCGACAGCCCGCTTACCGAGGTGGTGGGTGAAGTGGGATCGGCGAAGAGGCCAGACCCGTTCAGGATGTCCCAGATGCCGGTCGCGGGTGTGATGAGGTTGCTGGCAGCAAGCGTGGTGGCGGTCACGCCGCACAGGTTCTGCGTCGGCCCACCATCAGCCACAGGGTTGTTCGCATCGAACACGGAGATCGTCATCTGATCGCTCGTCGGTGCACCGCATGGTCCATTATTCACGGTCCATTGCAGCGTGTTGATGCCCACGCCCAATGCGTTCACCTCACTGGTCGGACTGGTCGGATCGACGATCGTGGCGGTTCCGCTCACCACCGTCCAAAGTCCCGTGGCAGGCCCGGTCAGCGCGCTGCCGGCGAGCGTTGTGGAAGTGGTCGGCGTGCAGAAGTTCTGGTTCGGACCAGCGTTCGCCACCGGATTACTGGAGCTGAAGACCGTGATCACCACCTCGTCCGTCGTGATCGGGTTCGCGCACGGACCGTTGTTCACTGTCCAGCGCAGGATGTTCACACCGACGCCCAGGTTGCTCACCGCCGAGGTGGGTGAGGCCGCATTGGCGAATGTGGCCGTACCCTGCACCACGCTCCATTGACCGGTCGCGGGGAAGGTGGGTGTATTGCCGGCCAGCACCGTGCTCGTTGTCGGGGTACAGAGCTGTTGGTCGGGTCCAGCGTTCGCCGCAGGATTGTTCGGGTCATAGACCAGCACTGTGACCAGGTCTGTCGTCACCCCGGGAGAGCAAGGGCCATTGTCCACCGTCCATTGGAAGCGGTTCGTTCCGATGGTGAGACCGATGGCTTGCGTGTTCGGATCGTTCGCGTCAACCACGGAGCCACCACCGGTGATCACCGTCCACGTACCCTGACCCGGGAAGATCGTCGCACTACCGTTCAAGAACACCTCGGCTTGGCCATTGTCCGCACAGGCGGTCTGGTCCGGGCCTGCATCTGCTACGCTCTGGCCTGCGTCGAAGAGGAAGATCGTCATCGGATCACTGCTCACGCCGCATGCTCCGTTGTCGATGTTCCATACCAGCACGTTCGCGCCTACGCTCAGGCCGGTCACGGTCGTTGTCGGGTTGGTCGCATTGGCGAACACCGCGGTACCCTGTTGAACCGTCCATTGACCGGTGGCCAGACCGGTCGGCGCATTGCCCGCCAACGTCGCGGAGTTAACGTCGCTGCACACGTTCTGGTCAGGACCGGCATTGGCCGCTTGCGCCGCCCCGTTGAAGAGATCGATCGTTACCTGATCCGAAGTGGTTCCCGGTACGCATGGGCCGTTGTTCACCGTCCATTGGAACACGTTCGTACCGAGACCCAGGCCGGTGATCTGTGTGTTGGGATCGTTCGGTGTAACGATGGTGCCACTGCCACTGATCAGGGTCCACGTACCGGTCGCAGGTCCGATCAGGTCGCTACCGGCCATCACCGTGCTGGTGATCGGCGTGCAGAGGCTTTGGTCAGGACCGGCATTCGCTACCGGGTTCGCAGCGTTGTAGATGAAGATGCTCACCTGATCGGTCGTGATCGGGTTCGCGCAGGGGCCGTTGTTGATCGTCCACTGGAACAAGCTCGTACCCACATCGAGTCCGGTCACGGTGGTCGTGGCGGAGTTCGGTGAGGTGATCACACCGATGCCGCTCACCAATGTCCATGTGCCCGTGGCAGGATAGATCGGGGGGTTGCCTTGCAGCGTTACCGTGTTCGGGAAGGTCGGGATGCAGATGCTCTGGTCAGGACCGGCGACCGCGGCGTCCTGGCGGTTGTCGAACACCTTGATCAGCACATCATCGAAGGTGGGCGCTCCGCACGGACCGTTGTTCACCGTCCAGCGGAACACATTGTCGCCGATGCCCAGGCCGGTGATGAGAGAAGTGGGACTGCCCGGCGTAACGATGGTGCCTGATCCGCTTTGCAGCGTCCAAGTACCTGTGGCCGGGAAGATGAGCGAGCTGCCTTGCATGATGTACGTAGTGTCCGGACGGCAGAGTTGCACATCAGGACCGGCATTGGCCACGGGGTTGCTGCCGTTGAACACGAACACGTTCACCAGGTCATTGGTGATGCCGCTCGCGCAAGGACCATTGTTCACCGTCCAACGGAAGGTGTTTTGGCCCACGCTCAATCCGCTCACGCTCGAGGTAGGACTGTTCGGGTTGGCGAATACACCCGTTCCGCTCACGAGCGTCCACGCACCGACAGCCGGTGCGAACACGTTGCTGCCAGCGAGCGTGGTGCTCGTTGTCGGTGTGCACAGGTTCTGGTCAGGACCCGCATTGGCCACCGGGTTAGCGTTGTTGTAGATCAGGATCGTTGCCTGGTCGCTACTGTTACCGCAGCTTCCGTTGTTGATCGTCCATTGCACGATCGTGGTACCTGGTGTAAGACCGGTGATCGTGGTGTTCGGCGAGTTGGGTGAAGTGATCGTCCCACTGCCGCTCACTACGCTCCAAGTACCCGTGGCGCTTCCCACAGGCGTATTCCCGGAGAGGTTCGCTGTCGTGCTGGTGGAGCAGATGCTCTGATCAGCGCCAGCGTTCGCCGGTTGTGCGTTCTGATCGAAGATGTTGATCGTCACCTGATCGGTGGTGGGTGCACCACAGGGACCGTTGTTCACGCTCCACTGGAACACGTTCGCACCGACACCCAGGTTGGTGATGGCCGTTGTGGGCGAGGTCGGTGAAGTGATGGTACCGCTACCGCTGATCAACGTCCACGCACCGGTCGCTGGGAAGATGACGTTGCTTCCGGCCATCGTGGCCGTGGTGAACGGCGTGCACTGGTTCTGATCAGGACCGGCATTGGCCACAGGGTTGTTGGCACTGTAAACGAAGATGCTCACCTGATCGCTCGTTGTTCCGCATGGCCCGTTGTTCACGGTCCATTGGAACACGTTCTGACCAACAGCGAGACCTGTGATCGTCGTGAAGGGAGAGGTCGGCGCGGTGATCGTACCGCTACCGCTGATCAACAACCATGATCCAGTGCCCGGTGCGATCGCCGGACTGGCGGCCATGGAGACCGTTGTGGTCGTGGAGCAGATATTCTGGTCAGGACCTGCGTTCGCGACAGGAGCCGCCGCATTGAAGATGAAGATCGTCACTTCATCGAACGTGGTGCCACCGCAGGGACCATTGTTCACCGTCCAGCGGAACGTGTTCGTTCCAACGGCCAGTCCTGTGATGGTCGTGGTCGGTGAGTTCGCGTTCGTGATGGTGCCAGCCCCGCTTTGAAGTGTCCAGGTTCCCGTGGCAGGGAAGATCACGTTGCTGCCCGCCATCGTTGCCGTGGTGTTCGGCGTGCAAAGGCTCTGGTCAGGACCAGCGTTGGCCACGGGGTTGTTCGCATCGTACACGAACACGCTCACCTGATCGTTCGTGTTGCCACAGGCGCCGTTGTTCACGTTCCATTGGAACACGTTCTGGCCCACACCCATGTTGCTCACGTTCGTGCTGGCGCTGGTGGGTGAAGCGATCGTACCGGATCCGCTGACGAGCGTCCAGCTGCCTGTGGTGGGCGGAGTAACACTGTTTCCCGAGAGGGTCGCGTTGGGGTTCGTGGAACACACGTTCTGATCCGTACCAGCGTTGGCCGCACCCGCTCCGTTGTTGAAGACGGTGATCACCACATCGTCCGTGCTGATCGGATTGGCGCAGGCACCGTTGTTGATCGTCCAGCGGAACACGTTCGTACCGATGCCCAGCGCCGTGACACCACTGGTCGGTGATGATGGCGTGGTGATCGTGCCCGAACCGCTCACCAAGGACCATGTACCGGTGGAAGGCACCGTCGGCGTGTTGCCAGCAAGCGTACCGGTGAGGTTCGGCGTACACTTCGTTTGGTCCGGGCCAGCGTTCGCCGTGGCAGCGTTCGCATCGTATACGGTGATCACGACCAGATCACTCGTGGGCGCGCCGCATGGTCCGTTGTTGATCGTCCAGCGAAGCGTTACCGTGCCGATACCAAGACCGGTTACCGTTGAAGTGGGCGAAGTGGGCGTGGTGATGGTGGCGGTACCGCTTACCAAGGTCCATGCACCGGTGCTCGGAGGCGTGGGTGTGTTGCCCGCCAGTGTAGCGCTGGGGTTGCTGCTGCACACGCTCTGGTCAGGACCGGCGTTCGCCAACGGCGCGTTCGGATCGAAGCGCGTGATGGTGATCTGATCATTGGTGATGCCGTTCGCGCAGGGTCCGTTGTTCACCGTCCATTGGAACACGTTGGCTCCGATACCCAGACCGGTCACGCCGCTGTTCGGCGCGTTCGGGCTTGTGATCGTTCCCGCACCGCTCACGAGTGTCCATGTGCCGGCCGCTGGTGGCGTGGGTGTATTGCCTGCGAGCGTCGCAGTGGTCGCGCACACCTGTTGGTCGGCTCCTGCGTTCGCGTTCGGGCTGTTCGCGTTGAAGACCGTAACGACCACGTCATCGTTCGTGGTTCCGCAAGGGCCGTTGTTCACCGTCCAGCGGAACGTATGCGTGCCCACCGGCAGACCGGTGATGGTGGTCGTGGGCGAACCGGGCGTTGTTATGGTGCCGGTGCCGCTTACCAATGTCCAGTTGCCGCTGGCCGGTGTGGGCGCAGCGCTCGCGTTCATCGTCACGCTGCTCGCTGGCGTACAGATCGACTGGTCAGGTCCTGCGTTGGCCGCGCTCACGGTATTGGAGTACACCGTGATGATGATATCATCCTGTGTGACGCCCGTACATGGACCGTTGTTGATGCTCCAACGGAAACGGTTCACGCCCGTGCTCAGGCCGGTGACCGTCGTCGTCGGTGAGTTCGGGTTGGCGAAGGCGCCACCTCCTTGCACCACGTTCCAAGTTCCCACGGCTGGCGCGTTCGCCACGTTACCGGCCAACGTTGTGCTGAACGTATTGCACAGGTTCTGATCCGGACCTGCATTGGCCGCCTGTTGACCAGCGTCATAGTTCACCACCGTCACCAGGTCGTTCGTGGTGCCGCAGGGAGCATAGTTCAAGGTCCAGCGGAACACGTTGTTGCCCACGGCCATGCCAGTGACCACCGCATTGGGGTTGTTCACGTTGCTGAAGGTGCCGCTGCCGCTCACCACGGTCCATGTGCCTGGCACTTGCGCGTAAGGTTGAACGGCCTGCATCACCACTTGACCGCAGGAAGTAAGGTCCGGTCCGGCGTTGGCAGGCGTGAACGGCGGGGTGACCACCACCGTGTAACCGTACTGGTTGGTACCGGTCAACGGACACGCATTGTCGTTCACCGTGACCGTGAACGAGTTGTTGCCGATGTTGGCCACGGTCGGGGTCCAGTTGAAGGTCCCGGTCTGGAAAGGCGAGCCGCTCGTGGTGAACGTTGCTCCAGGGATGCCGTTGTTCCAGAGCAGCGCCGTGGTCTGACCGTTGTTCGCGTCGTTCGAGTTGATGGTAAAGTTCACCGGGGTACCCGCGCAGACCGTGATGGAATAGTTGTTCGTGCCGTTGATGCCGGTGGCGGTGGGCGAACTGTTGCCGGAGCATTGGCGAACAACGAACTGCACGTCGCGCGTCACCGCACCGATCTGCACGCCGTTCCGGAACTCCCGCACACGATACGTGATAACCGCCACCTGCTGGATGTCCGGCACACAGGTAAGCGTACCGGTGATGGGGTTCAATTGCACCGCGTTCGCACCGCCGCTGTTGTGGATGGGCGCCGTGAGCGAGTAACCGCCCGCGGTGTTGAAGTTGATCGCCTGGTTGTTCGCTGTGCGCGGCTGGATGATGCTGTATGCGAGCGAATCACCGTCCGGATCGAAAGCGCCCGGGTTATAGCTGATGGCCTGACCCAGGCAGTAATACGGTGTCGGGCTCGTAAGGAAGACCGGCGAGTTGTTGCACGGCGTGATGTTCTTGTTCAGCAGTGTATTGAGGTACAGGCTCTGGTTACCGGGGTTCTGCAACGAGGTGATCGCGTTGTTGCGGCAGCAGAGCGTCCAGCTGATGGTCCAATCCGTACCGTTCGCGCAAGCCGCGTAAGGGCTCAGGTTCACGATGCTTGAGAAAATGTACTCCTCCACACCATAGGTACCGCTCGCGCTGGTGCAGCGATCGATCTCCGTGGGGCAGATGGGCGTGATGATGTTCACGCCTTCCAGCGTGAAGCATTGATTGAAGTTGGCGTTGCAATTGGTGCTGGCCACATTGAACTGAAGACCGTTGTTGCAATTGGTGGGCGCGGCCACACCGTTGCAGTCGCGGTAGAACTTCAGGATCACCTTGTACTGGTTGTTTCCCAGGCACTGATAGGTGAGCTCTCCACCCATCGCGTGCGTCGCCTTCGCTTCGCCTTGCCAAAGCAGCAGGGCTGATGCGGCGATCAGCAGGTTGCGGAAGAGGGTGCGGGTCTTGAGGACCGGGGTTCGGAGTACGCGTAGGGTTGAAGCCATGTACCTGCGGAATGTTGACCTCCGCCTTCACACGCCCGCGCCACTCAGGTGCTCGCGGAACCGGTAATACCGGCGCTCACCGATGTCTGGACTTCTTCCCGAACAACGACAAGCCTGTGTTCCGGACAGGTGCCGGACAAACCTATCCCGGTGACATTCCGGCAGTCCGGATCGACGTTCACACTTGCTAACAGTGCCGTGTTCGGTCGATCGCACACAAGAACGGGCTCGTCGCGCACATCAGGCGTTCTATCGCGGACCGACGTAACTGAAAAAGAAATTCGCCCACGTGATCTTGGACAGCGCGTACAGATATGGTGCGACAAGGATCGTCGCTCCGACCACCACGACGAAGTAGCCGATCAGGCTCAAGTGCGGTGCAATACTGTATGTGAGACCGAACGCGATAAGACTGAACGCGATGCTGAACGCATAGCTCACGAACATGGCGCCCCAATAGAAACCCGGTTCCCGTTCGTACTTGCGCTGACACACCGGACATGTCCTGTGCAGGTCACCAGCATGGCGAAGATCGTAAGGCCGCGCGACGAAAAAATCCCCTTCCTGACAGAACGGACACTTGAAATGAAGGATGCTGTACAGTTTGGAACCTTTCGCTGGGAACATGGCGCGAAGCTACCTGCATCCCAACTTCGCAGGATGATGAGCACGCTTCCCTGGGTTATCGCAGCACTGATCACCGCCGTGACCTGCGTCATCCTGTTCTTCATCGCCATCGCACGGAAGAGGTGGGGCGCTTTCTATCTGTCCATCGGACTGTTTCTGCTGACCATCTTGTTCGCGGGTCTGGCGATCTTCCGTTTCGGACAACGGGCCATTGATCGTGTCGGCCTCTTCTTGGAACCGCGCAGTGGTATGGAGATCTATGCTGCCCTGCTCGGCGCTCCACAAAGTGACTGCGTGAAGATCCTCGCATCGCAGGACCAGGTCGTCCCGAAACTCGACACCGCCATCCGCCTGCACGTACGTACCTGCCCTGCTGAAATGGCACGGATCCTGGGCAAGGACATCTATGTTCTTGAACATCCGGCTCCGGTTACCGCCGCGGAAGGCACGGATCCGTTCTCGCCAGCACTGCTCGGTGATCCGGTGTTGACGTTCTCGACAGTGATCGAGCCTGGCCGCAACTGGCGCACGATCCATCTCAACCGCGACAGCACGGAGGCCATCGTGATCGATACGCTCGACTGAGCGTGCCCCTTCCCTGCTCCACCGACAGGTCAGCCTATTCCGTGTTCCGTCATTTGGCGGTTCCAGCGGCATTTCTACCTTGTTTCAAGTCCGCATGACCAGCATTCTCATCTGGGCCGGCATCTCAAGCCTCGCGTTCATGGTGTTCTTCGCCATGATACTCTTGAGCATTCTGCAGAAGCGCTCGGGCATGGCCATCATCGCCGTGGTGGCACTGTTCATCGGCCTGGGCACGGGCGCGCGCGCCGTTCTGCTATCCCACGCTGAAGTGATCCCTTCATCTCCGGTACCCAATGCGCAGCAGGAAGGCCTGGCGTTCTACAGCGGCTTGCTCGGCGTTCCGGCGGGGGCTTGCGTTACGGTGGAACACTACCGCGAGCGGCTGGCACCCGCCTTCGAGAAGTTCGAGTGTATTCGGGCCCGTGTTTGCGCTGAAGAGGTCCGACGCATCACGCGACAATGGCGGTGCTCATGGAAAGCGACACCAAGCCAAGCGCTTCCGCGGCCATTCGGCAATGAAGGAGCTGTTGGTGACTACGCGCCGGAACCACTCGGGGACACTCTGCTTATCGCCCAAGGCGCACCGGTTCAGGACAAGCTCGGCCAATGGATGTATTGCGCCAAGGACAGCAGCGCGCTGATCGTGGTGGTGAAGTATCGGTGAGCCGCAGCGATCACAAGCCCAGCAACACCTCCCCCGGCTCGCGGTTGCCGAACACCATCTTGTCCGGGTTCTCGATCATCTGCTTCACGGCCATCAGGAAGCTCACGCTCTCCTTGCCGTCGATGATGCGGTGATCGTAGCTCAGTGCCACGTACATGATGGGGCGGATGACCACCTGACCGTTCACGGCCACGGGTCGCTCCACGATGTTGTGCATGCCGAGGATCGCGCTCTGTGGGGGGTTGATGATCGGTGTGCTGAGCATGCTGCCGAACACGCCACCGTTCGTGATGGTGAAGGTGCCACCGGTCATCTCCTCGATGCTCAACTTGCCATCGCGCGCCTTCACGGCCAGTTCCTTGATCTTCGCTTCGATCTGCGCCAGTGTCATCTTCTCCGCATTGCGAAGGATCGGCACCATCAGGCCCTTCGGCGAACTGACAGCGATGCCCACGTCTGCATAATCGTGCATCACCAGTTCTTCACCATCGATCTGGCCGTTCACCGCCGGGAACAAGCGCAGGGCTTCGGTTACCGCCTTCGTGAAGAAGCTCATGAAGCCCAGGTTCACGCTGTGGATCTCCTTGAACTTGTCCTTGTACTTGTCGCGCAAGGCCATCACCGCGCTCATGTCCACCTCGTTGAACGTGGTGAGCATGGCGGTCTGGTTCTTCACCATGACCAGTCGCTCGGCCACCTTCTTGCGCAGGGTGGTCATCTTCTGGCGGCTCTGCTCGCGCGAACCGCCCCAACCGTTCAGTGCGACAGCATCGGCCTTCACACCACCAGCAACGTAGGCGGCCACATCGCTCTTCGTCACGCGACCGTTCGGCCCACTGCCCTTGACCTTTTCCGCGGTGATGCCCTTCTCGTCCAACATGGCCTTCGCCACGGGTGTCACATGCGTTGCGCTGGCTTGCGCTTGAGGTGCACCGGCTTTCGCAGCGGGCGCGCTTGCGGCTTTCGCCTCGGCCTTCTTCTCTTCCTTCGCTGGTGCTGGCTTGGCGGCCGTTGCGGGAGCATCCACACTCGTGTCGATACGCGCCACCACATCTCCGACATTGATCGTCTGATCGGCTTGTGCCAACAGCTTCACCTGGCCTCCCACCTCGGCGCTCAGCTCCAACGTAGCCTTGTCACTGTCGATCTCGGCGATCACCTGGTCCTTGCTGACCACGTCACCGTCCTTCACCAACCATTGCGCGATGCGCACTTCACTGATGCTCTCGCCCGGGCTCGGGACCTTGATGTCGACAGTTGCCATTGAGATGCGTGTGAGGTCGTTCTATGTGTTGCGTCCTGTTGCTTCAGTGTGATCAGGTGATCACGCCTTCGCCTTTTTGGACGTTGATATCGCCTGCGCGGTCGAAGAGTTGCTGAAGGCCTTCTCGATGATCGCGATCTGCTGGTTCGCACTGCGCTTGCTGCTGCCGGTGGCCGGGGCTCCGCTCGCTGGGCGCGCGATCACTTCCCACTTCACATCGGTGAAGTTCATGGCCATGTACTGCCATGCGCCCATGTTCAATGGCTCCTCCTGCACCCAGATGCAGCGGACCGCTTTCGTGTACTTCTTGATCACCGCGCGCATCCGCTCTGCTGGCAACGGATGGATCTGTTCGATGCGCACCAGGGCGGTGTCCGTGATGCCGTTCTTCTCCCGATGCTCCGCCAGGTCGTAATGGATCTTGCCCTGCGTGAAGATCACCGTGCGCACGTTGGCCGCGTCCACCGTATCATCGATCACTTCCAGGAAAGAACCGGTCGTCAGTTCATCCAGCCTGCTCACGCACTTCGGATGACGCAACAAGCTCTTGGGGGTGAACACCACCAGCGGTTTGCGGAAGTCCCATGCGAGCTGGCGGCGCAACGCGTGGAAGAAGTTGGCGGGCGTGGTGCAGTTCACCACCACCATGTTCTCATCGGCGCAGCTCTGCAGGAAGCGTTCCATGCGCGCGCTGCTGTGCTCCGCTCCCTGCCCTTCATAACCGTGCGGCAGCAACAGCACGATCCCGTTCTGCGTGCCCCACTTCTCCTCCGCACAGCACAGGTACTGGTCCAGCACGATCTGCGCGCCGTTCACGAAATCGCCGAACTGCGCCTCCCAGATGGTGAGCGTTTGCGGGTTGGTGAGCGCATACCCGTACTCGAAACCGAGCACGGCGTACTCGCTCAACAACGAGTTGTAGATCTGCAGGAGCGCCTGCCCCTGCTGGATGTGCTTCAGGTGGATGAACTCCTCTTCGCTGTCCTCCACCTTCACCACCGCATGCCGATGGCTGAAGGTGCCGCGCTCCACATCCTGCCCCGTGAAGCGCACCGGATGACCTTCCAACAGGAGCGAACCATAAGCGAGCAGTTCGCCCATGCTCCAGTCCAACGTCCCGGTCTCCATCATCTTCTTGCGATCGGTCAGGATCTTCTCCAGCTTGCTGAAGAACTTCTTGCCGTCGGGATGCAGCACGCTGAGCTTCTCACCGATCAGCTGCAAGGTCTCCTTCTTCACTCCGGTGGGAGGTGATGCGAGGAAATCCTTCGCCTCGGCGCGCTTGAAGCCTTTCCACCGCTCCTCCATGAAGTTGGTGATCCGCCCGACGCGCTCCTGCTTCGCCTCGCTCAAGCGGGCTTCCAGCATGGCGCTGAACGATTCCTCCATCTCCTTCGCCATTTCCTCCGCTCCTTCCACTCCGCTCTCCTTCAGCCTCTGGGTATAGATGGCGCGCGGATCAGGATGCGCAGCGATGGCCTTGTACAGCACCGGCTGCGTGAACTTCGGTTCATCGCCTTCGTTGTGGCCGTGCTTACGATAACAGAGGATGTCCACCCAGATGTCCGTACCGAAGCGCTGGCGATAGTCCATGGCGAGCTTCACGGTATAGGCCACCGCTTCCGCATCATCGCCGTTCACATGGAACACCGGGCACAGCGTCGTCTTGGCCACATCGGTGCAATACGTGCTCGTGCGCGCATCGATGTAGTTGGTGGTGAAGCCGACCTGGTTGTTCACCACGATATGGATGGTACCGCCGACCTCGTATGCCTTCAGCCCCGCCATCTGCACCACTTCGTACACCACGCCCTGGCCCGCCACCGCAGCATCGCCATGGATGAGGATCGGCGCGGTGATGCCCTTCTGGAACTTGTCGTCGTGCTCGATGATCGCGCGCGAAATGCCTTGCATGATCGGGCCTACCGTTTCCAGATGGCTCGGGTTCGGAGCGAGCGTGAGGCGCACTTCCTTGCCGGTGTTGGTCTTCACCAGGCTGCTGTAGCCCATATGGTACTTCACATCGCCCTCCACGAGCGCATCCTCGTAGTCCTTGCCTTCGAACTCGCTGAAGATCCGATCGTAGCTCTTGCGCAGTGTGTTCGCCAGCACGTTCAACCGGCCGCGGTGGGCCATGCCGATCACGTACTCGGTGATGCCCAGTTCCGCACCATGTTCGATCACCGTGTCCAATGCGGGGATCAACGCTTCGGCACCTTCGATACTGAAACGCTTCGCGCCGATGAACTTCTTCCCAAGGAAGCGTTCGAAGACCACCGCTTCGTTCAGTTTCTCCAGGATGTCCTTCTTCTGCTCCAGCGTGAAGTCGGGCCGGTTGCGGCTGCCTTCCATTCGCTCCTGCAGCCACTTGTTCTTCTCCGGGTTCCTGATGTACTTGAACTCAACACCGATGCTCTCGCAATAGGTCTGGTCCAGCAGCGCCACGATGTCGCGCAGCTTCGAGGGACCGATGCCCACCTCGTTCCCCGCGCTGAACACCGTGTCCAGGTCGGCGTCCGAGAGTTGGAAGTTCGCCAGTTCGAGCGTGGGAACGTACTTCCGACGATCGCGCACCGGATTGGTCTTGGTGAACAAGTGCCCGCGCGTGCGATAGGCGTTGATAAGCTCCAGCACACGGAACTCCTTCTCGAAGCGCTCGTTGCCGGCGGGCACCGGACGCGAAGCAGTGCCAGAGGAGGCCGTTGGACCATCCCCGTTGAGTGATTTGGCGAAGTCGAACCCTTCGAAGAAGCGGGCCCAGCCGGTCTCGACGCTCGCAGGGTCCTTCTGGTAGTGCTGGTAGAGATCGTCGAGCCAGGCGCTGTCGACGTTGCTCAGGTAGGAGTACTTGTCCATTCGGAGGCACGAAGGTAGAAGGTCGGATACACCCCCGGCCGTTGCCTGGTCAGGGAGTATTCAAGAAGTGCCTGTGTATCAAGAAGGCTCGGGCTTCAGCGGGAAAAATGCTTGCGCAGGAGCACCTTCTGCAGGCAGCGCAGCACCATTACGCCAGCCAGTTCGTGCAGACCGCCGCGGCCCATGGCGGCATCCACCATCCGCTCGGTGAGGTCCACCCGGTTCACCGCGCGGGAGAACGCCGTCGCATCGCCCTTGTGCCAGGCGTCCATGCGCGCGGCGACAGCACCTCGCAGCTCCTCGAACGCGCCCGCACCCACATCGGGTAGCACCAATTCAGGCTCGTTGAGGTCCTTCCGTAACTGTTGCACGGTCGCGGCCAGCACTTCGGCCTCGTCGAGCCATTTCCTCAGGCCTCCACCGGTTGTTGACAGCTCCTCGCTCATCGTGTGGATAACGCGCACCGAAGGTCGCCGTTCCCCGGCACTATGTTTGGCGCCACCCGGAAAAACGTCCCCAGGATCATGCGAACCCTCGCGCTGCTGGCCACGATCGCCACGCTTACCGCCGCCGCTCAATACGGCTCCTTCGACCCGAAAGCCATCTCGGCCGCACAGGCGAACACTACGCTCGTGGTGCTCGATGATGCGAATACCGGGTACAATGCCGCCATCAGCGATGCGATGAAAGGCGAATGGAAGTTCACGTCAAGCCTGGAGTTCATCAACACGAAGGAACTGGCCACACAACCGCTCGATCCAACGAAGAACTACCTGATGCGCATCAAACGCACCGATGCGGAGAAGCACGACGGGGTCTTCCTCGCGCTGGTGGCCGGCTGGAAACAGAAGAAGGGCGAAGCGCTCGTAGTGGAGGACGACGCGGTGACGAACCTGCCCGCTTCACAGGAACTGGCCAGCATCATGATCGACCCCAAGGTGGTTTCCACCTCGAAAACCGCCATGCTGAAGCTCTACGTGAAGCATTTTCAGGACTTCCTCACCAACGTGGAGAAGGGAAAGATCAAGGACAAGGCCACGGCGGACCGGCTGTACCAGAACCGCACCCATCTGATCAAGGACATGGAGCTGTGGATAGCCAAGGAACAACTGGACAAGAGCGTGCCTGATGCGAAGAAGGCCACTGAGACCTACACGCACGCGTTGCAGGTGATGGACATGGACCAATTGATGGCAGCCGCTGCCAGCAGCAAGGACGGCGTGGCCATCGGTGATGTGATCATCACCGGCACGGAAAAAACGAAGTGGTGCTTCAAGCGCGTATTCAATGCCAACACCGGTGAACTGATGTACCTGCGCGATGATGCCGCACTCTACGGCAAGAAGGAGGGCTTCATTTCCGAAGACCTGCGCATGATCGAACAGTCCCGCTGAGCGCTTCTGTCAACGACCTGTCAACGCCGCGAACTTCACGTTCGCGGCGTTGTTGCTTTCGGGCATGGCGATCATTCTCATCACTGGTGGAAGCGGGCTCATCGGGCGAGCGCTCACGCAAGCGTTGCGTCGCGAAGGTCATGCGGTGCGCTGGCTGTCGCGCCAAGCGGACGGCCCGCAACGTTTCGCTTGGGATCCAGCGAAGGGTACCATCGATGTCCGCGCTCTCGAAGGTGTCGAACACATCGTGCATCTAGCGGGGGCCGGTATCGCTTACAAGCGCTGGACGCCAACACGCGTGAAGGAGCTGATCGATAGCCGCGCTGCGAGCGCACGACTGCTCCTCAACGCCATGCGCGAACATGTGATCGTGCCCAAGAGTTTCGTCAGCGCCGCAGGTATCGGTTATTACGGCGCAGTGACCAACGAGCACTTCTTCACCGAGAACGATGCACCTGGCAACGATACCATCGCGCGCATCAGCGTGGAATGGGAACGCGCTGCGGACGAGTGGCGCGCATTGTGCCGCACGGTGAAGCTGCGCACACCGGTCGTGCTCGCACGCGATGGCGGTGCGTTACCGAAGCTCGCCGCTCCAGCACGTTGGGGCCTCGCTGCACCGTTGGGTACGGGCCGTCAATGGATGCCGTGGATCCACATCGATGACCTGGTGCGCATCTACCAGCAAGCCATCTTCAGCGATGCGATGGCGGGCGCTTACAACGTGAACGCGAGTGAGCAACCGACGAACGCGGCGTTCATGCGAGCGATCGCGAAAGCGTTGAAACGTCCTTTCTTCCTGCCGTCCATGCCTTCGTTCACGCTACGTATCGCCCTCGGTGAACTTTCAAGTGTGTTGTTGCAGGGCTCGCGGGCATCCAACGAACGATCGCTCAGTTCCGGCTTCCGTTTCCAGCATAACGAACTGGATCGAACGCTGAACGACCTGCTTCAATGAACGCGATCCAGCAGGCCAAGCGCCAGATCACGTAGCGGACGCTTCCGTTCGTCCTCAACTCGTACCGCCTCCAAGGCCAGCATGGCCTTCGCATCATGTTCGCGCACCAAGCCTTCCGCTTCTTCGCGCACACCCAGCGCTTCGATCACGCGCAACATCAGTGACACGTCACGTCCTTCCGGAGACGTCATCAACTCTTCGCGCAGTTCGCTTTTTCCCGCTTCGGCGCTGCGCTCCAACCCGCGGATGAGCAAATAGGTCTTCTTGCCTGCGCGCAGGTCCCCTCCGAGCTGTTTGCCTGTGCGTGCGGGATCGCCGTATGCATCCAGCAGGTCATCGCGAAGCTGGAAAGCCAAGCCAAGATGCTCACCGAACGAACCGAGATGCTCCCGATCGGATCCGTGAGCGCCGGCGATACACGCGCCTACTTGTAGTGCACACGAAAGCAGCACCGCCGTCTTCAACCGGATCATCTCCATGTACTCCGCCACGCTCACCGTGTCGCGCCGCTCGAAGTCCATGTCGTGCTGCTGGCCCTGGCATACATCGATCGCATAACGACTGAAGATGGCCAAGGCTTCAGCGTTCGCGGCCATGAGCTGATACGCCTTCACCAGCATCGCATCGCCGCTGAGAATGGCCGTGTTCACGTTCCACTTCGCATGCACCGTGGGTTGGCCACGGCGCAATGGTGCAGCGTCCATGATGTCATCGTGCATCAGCGTGAAATTGTGGAAGAGCTCGATGCCGATCGCTTCGTTCAATGCACCCTGGGCATGACCACCGAACACCTCACAACCGTGCAGCACCAAGGCGGGCCTTACACGCTTGGCAGGCAGCCCCATGAGATAGACCATGGGCGCGTGCAGGCCGTCCTTCGGCAGACCAGCGCACCATTCCTGGATGCGCGCGTCGATCAATGCGCGATGACGATCCATCAGGCGTTGCCGTCAGCCACGTTCCGCAGGTACTCGCCGTAACCGCTCTTGCGCAAGGGTTCCGCGACGGCACGCAACTGGTCCGCCGTGATGAAGCCGCGACGGAATGCGACCTCTTCGATGCAGCCTATGCGACGACCTTGCCGTTCCTCGATCACCTGCACGTATTGTCCGGCCTGCATCAATGAGGTGAAGGTTCCTGTATCAAGCCACGCTGTGCCGCGATCTAGCACGTTCACCTTCAGTTCTCCGCGACGCAGGTATTCACGGTTCACATCCGTGATCTCGTATTCGCCGCGCGCGCTGGGTTTCAGATCACGAGCGATGTCGAGCACGCTGTTGTCGTAGAAGTACAGACCCGGTACCGCATAGTTGCTCTTCGGCTTCGCTGGCTTCTCTTCGATGCTCAGCACATTGAACCGATCGTCGAACTCCACCACACCGTACCGTTCCGGGTCGCTTACGCGGTAGGCGAAGACCAGTCCTCCGTTCACCTCACCGTGCTCCATCAAGCGCGTTCCCAGTCCGCTGCCGTGGAAGATGTTGTCACCCAGAATGAGCGCCACATTCTCCGGACCCACGTGCTCGCGGCCGATCACGAAGGCCTGCGCCAGACCGTTCGGTACTTTCTGCTCCGCGTAGGTGAACACACAACCGAGCGCAGAACCATCACCCAGCAGCTTCTTGAAGTTCGGGAGGTCATGCGGTGTGCTGATGATGAGGATCTCCCTGATGCCCGCCGCCATCAGCGTGCTCAAGGGATAGTAGATCATCGGTTTGTCATAGACCGGCATGAGCTGCTTGCTCACGGCGAGGGTGAGCGGGTGCAGCCGGGTGCCGGAGCCTCCGGCGAGGATGATGCCTTTCATTCTTCCGAACGGTTTTCCATACGCAGTTCGTTCACGTCGATGTCCGTCTCCTCGTCCATGATCTCCAGCAAGGGTTCCTCGAACGCCTTTGTGGTCAAACTACGATTGAAAGAAAGTACAAGAGCGGGCAGTACAAGGAGATTCGTGCACATCGCCACCAACAAGGTGATGGAGGTGAGGATGCCCATGGCCTGGATGCCGCCGAAGTGCGAGAAGCCGAACATGCAGAAACCAGCCAGCAGCACAACGCTGGTGTAGATGATGCCTACGCTCACTTCGCGCGTGGCAAGGTCCACACTGCGCTCCATGTCATGACCGGTCAGTTTCAGTTCAAGGCGGTAGCGCGCCAGGAAGTGGATCGCATTGTCAACGGCGATACCCAAGGCGATACCGAAGACCAGCATCGTGCTCGGTTTGATCGGTATGTGCAGGAAGCCCATGATGCCTGCCGTTACCACCAGCGGTATCATGTTCGGAATGAGCGAAACGATGAGGATGCGGAAGGAGTTGAAGAGCACCGCCATCATGGCCACGATGAGCACGATGGCCCAGAAAAGGCTCGTGATCAGATTGCTAACCAGGTAGCCGCTGCCCTTCAAGAATACCACGCTGCTTCCGGTGAACGTGACCTTGTACCGATCAGCGGGGAAAATGCTGTCCGTCTGTGTCCGCAGCCTGGCGAGCAGCTCATCCATGCGCGTGGTGCCCACGTCAGCCATCTGCACGGTGACCCGGGTCGTGCGGCGTGTGCTGTCGATGAAGGCCTTGGCCATCCCCTGCTTCCCGCTGGCGTTCTCCACATAGGGAAGAATGAAGGTCTTGTCCGTCGCGTTCAACAGTTGATACTCCGCCGGGTCCCCGGCATAGAACGCCTGCCGCGTGAACTTCACCGCGTTCGCGATGCTGAGCGGACGACTGAATTCCGGGTACGTCGCGAGGGTATCACCCAATTGCTCGATCCTGCGCAGCGTGCCGTCCTTCAACGCTCCGCCCTTCTTCTTCGTGTCCACCACCACTTCCAATGGCATCACACCGTTGAAGTTCCTCTCGAAGAAATGAAGGTCGGTGAGCACGGGATTGTCCGAGGGCAGGTCGTCCACGATGCGGCTCTCGTCCTTCATGCGTAGCGTGCCGATGATGGCGATGACCGTACACACGCCAGTGATCGTATACACCAACGGCCGATGCCGCTTCGTGACCATGACGATCCATTCCACCGCGCGGTCCAGCCAATGACGGTCCAGATGGCTCAGGTGCCGGTCCTTCGGATCACCCATGAAGCTGAAGAGGATCGGGATCAGCACCATGCTCAACAGCCAGAGCACCATGATGCCGATCGTAGCGGTCCAACCGAACTGTACCAGCGCATCGCTGTAAGTGACACAGAAGGTGGTGAAGCCGACCGCTGTGGTGGCGTTCGTCATGAACGCGGCCGCTCCGATGCGACTGATCACGCGCTGCAGCGCCTTCACCCGATTGCCGTGGTGCACGAACTCATAGTGGAAGCTGTTGATCAGGAACACGCAGTTCGGCACGCCGGTGACGATGACCAACGGCGCGATCACGGATTGCAGCAAGGTGATCTTGTAGTCCAACAAGGCCATGCAGCCGAAGGTCCACACCACACTGATGGCCACGACGGCCATGCAGATCCCCATCACGCGCCAGCTCCGGAAGAAGAGCAACAACAGCAGGGCACACAGCCCCATGCTCAGCGCCATGAAGAGCGGCATCTCCCCTTTCACCAGTTCGGTGCTCTTCACGCGGATCCACGGCAGACCACTGCGATGAACCGGGAGACCGGTCGCTTCCGCGAACTGGTTCGTGCGTTGTTCGATGCGTTCGATGATGGCCAGGCGCGCATCCGTGTCGAACAACCGGGCGTTCACGAACACCATCATCAGGCTCGCGTGCGTACTGTCGTTGTAGAGCAGCCCGTGGTAAAAGGGCAACCGACGCACGCTCTCGCGCACTGAATCCATCTCCGCCTGCGTGCGGGGCGGTGCCGTCATCACCTGCTGCAACTTGAAGCGCTGCAGGGAGTCGTCGCGCTGCAACGTATACAGGTGCGCCTCGCTGAACACGCTGTCGACACCCGGGAGTTCCTGCAGGTCCTTGCCCAGTCGGTACCACGCGGTGAAACGCTCCGGCGTGTAGAGCGCCTCCCCCTGCGTTCCGATGACCAGCACGTTGCCGTCCTCCTTGAACGTACCCAGGAACCGCTCGTAATCCACATAGGCACTGTCCGTGCGCGGCAGCAGGCCACCGTGCTTGTAGTTCATGCCCACACGGCTCGCTTCGAAACCGAGAAAGACAGTGAGCAGACCCACTGCGATCAATATCGCCGTACGGTTACGAAGCACACGACCAGCCAGCCAAGCCCACATGGTTCTTCGAGCAGCGCCTTTTCAGCAGCGGTGCGAAGGTGCGAAAATGCGGGCCGGAGCCGCCGCTCATCCGATCAGAACGTGAACACGCTCGAGAGCTTGAACGCCACGTTGTCCTTCAATTGCGGAAAAGCATAGGTGCCGTAACGGTAGAAGACACCGAAACCGAGGCTGCTCCAAATGCGATCGATACGCAAGCCGCTCTCGAAGTACGGCTCGCTCATCTCACGGAACGACAAGCCTTCGTGGAGTTCAGGATGCTTCAGGGAACCGATGCCCGCGCTGGTGACGATGCTCGGTATCGGCCTGAACTTGCCCACGCGGAACAAGAGGTTGCCGAAGCTGTGGCGCACATGCACCGTGAAGAAACGATCGGCCAGGAACTCGTTCGGGCGCATGGTCTCAAAGGTGTTGTCCGCGCTCACGAGGAATTCGCCCGGCGCGTTCGTGCCCCGCATGTTGAAGAGGAAGGGCATGGGTGCCTTGTCATCGGCGATGCCGGTGAGCAGCCGAACGGAAAGATCGCCGAGCAGCCGGATGCGGAAGGTCTTGTCGACCTGAGCCGTGGCGCGCCAGGTTTCCCATTCACCGTCCCACAGGCCGTTCACCGCGCGCAACACATGCACATGCACGATCGGATAGCGCGTGCCCAAGGAGATCTCCCTACCTGGCAGTCGTGCCAGTTTCTCGCGGAACGCCCAGCGCAGATCGGCCGTCAACGCTCCGATGAGGAGATCGTTCCGCAGCCGTGTGATGCCATCGGAAACCTTCTGTTGGTAACGGTAGCCCAGTTCGTTGATGCGTTGTGTGCGTTCACTTCCGATCCAGAACTTCAATGAACTGCCTGCTCGGAACATCGCCTTCGCCGAGAAGCGCTCGATGCGATCGAAACGGTCCGCGTACAACATGCGGATGTTCTCCGAACTGAAGCCCTGCCGCTGTCCAGCGAAAGCGACACCTCCCATCTCAGCAACATCGTTCTCATAAGCGAGCCGCAGGTTGATGTCACGGCCATAGAACGGCGTAAGCGTGAGGTCGCCGCCATACTTCCAACGCTTGTCCTTGAAGCCGTAGCCGAAATAACCGCCCACCGATGCGAAGCGTGAAATGCGTGCGTTGGTCGCCAGCCCCGCTCCCAAGCGCAGCCCTTCATAGCCGTTGTAGTCGATGAACCTGGGCAGCAACAGATCGACAGGACCGATGGGCAGGCGGCCACTGAGCAGCGCCGAGATCCACTTCAGCTTCTTGTCGAAGTTCAATGAATCGCCGATGCTGTCGATCACCGCGTAGGTCTTCAGATCGCGACGGTCCAACGTGTCCGTACGCCAGCGCTGCCAGAAGGCGTCATCGCGGCGGGTCTCCATCCGATCGGCAACGAGTTCCGGTCCCCGCACCTCCTTGCGCTTCACATCGGCATCCACCTCGATGTCCTTCAAGTAGATGCGCCCAACACCGCTCGGCGCCAGACCGTTCACCGAAACGTTCCCCCCGTCGAAATAGATGAAGGTGTTCAACTGACGGGGGAACCAGCGCCTGTTCCCGTCGGATCCGCTCATGACCCGCTCATGCAACTGCTGGAACCTGATGCTGAAGCCATCGCGCTCCACCGGCTCGGCTGTCACGTTCTGCACCGCATAGCCATCCGTGTTGATGTACAATAGACCTTTCAATCCGTTGAACTTCGTGTTCGGCCGGGGCCGATAACTGATGACGTACACACTGTCCGCAGCATCGTAGAGCGTGTCCTCGATGGAGAACCGATACTTGGCTGTGCTGCTCGGACCCAGTGGGCCCAGGTAGGTCTTTTCGCTGATGCGGATATCCGGATCGTAGATGCTGAAGGTCTCCGTTTGCGCCACCAATGCCAACAGGGATGGATCCTTCAATCCGCTCACGCGCATGGCCAGCACCTCCTCTCGGGCGCTCGATGGCGGAATGAAGCTCTTCTTCGTCGCGCTCTCGATCAGCAAGAGGTGCTGCTTCTGTGAGAAGTCGTACGCCTCCCGTTGATCACTGTCCATTTTCGCGAAGCGGTCAGGATCGTTCACGATGGCACTGTCCACATCCACATCGAAAACGGTCTTGCTATAGCTCGTGTAGCGATAGCTCCGGTAACGCATGCCATCGGTCTCCCTCCGGTTGGCATACGCCCGGCGGATGATCCGGTGCGCCGGGTTGTCCTCCGCCCTTACCACCACTTCGCGCAGTTCGGTGTTGCGTTGTACGAGCTGCACGAACAACGGCGCCTCATTACCGACCTCCATTTCCAGGGTTTCATAACCCACATAGCTGAAGCGCAATCGCGTCGGCAACGCAGGCACGGTCAGGCTGAACCGGCCATCGATGTCCGCCACGGTGCCGGTGTTGGTACCGGCGATGTTCACAGGAACGAACGCGAGCTGATCCTTGCTCTTCGCATCGATGATGCGGCCGGTCAGTTTCACCTGCGCATGACACCACGAGCCGAACAGAAGGACCAGGGCGGAAACGAATAAGCGCATGGACAGGTGGCTGCTTCTGTGACGGGCAAGAGCGAAGAAAGGATACAGCGCGATCCGCTACACGGAATGTGTTGAACGGAGGGAGGGCTTGATGGTCCATGTACCTTGCGGCGTTCCTACATGCTCCCGCAGCTGAACGATGCCCGTCTTTGGGGCCGCGCTTTCACCGCGCAGCGCATGGCCAACGCTTGGCGCGTATGGAGCAGCTTCCAGCGGGCCAAACGCACCAAGGATCCACACATTTCAGGTCTGCCCATCAGTGTGAGCCTCGAGCCGACCACGGCCTGCAACCTGCGCTGCCCGGAGTGCCCGAGCGGACTGCGTTCCTTCACCCGCCCTACCGGTAATCTGCGGCAGGAACTGTTCAAGCAGGTGATCGATGAACTGCACAAGGACCTGTGGGCGCTCACCTTCTACTTCCAAGGCGAGCCCTACATCAATCCAAGGTTCCTGGACATGGTGCGTTATGCCAGCGAACGCGGCATCTACACGAGCACCAGCACCAACGCGCATTTCCTGGACGAGGCCAATGCCGAAGCAACGGTGCGCAGTGGCCTGTCACGCCTCATCATCTCGCTTGATGGCACGGACCAAACGACCTATGAAGCGTACCGGAAGGAAGGAACACTGAGCAAAGTGATCGACGGTGCCGAGCGCATCGTGAAGTGGAAACGAAAGCTCAAGAGCGTTTCACCGCATGTGGTATTCCAGTTCCTCGTGGTGAAGCCGAACGAGCATCAGATCCCTGCTGCCCGCGCACTGGCCAAACGCATCGGCGTGGATGACCTCTGGCTGAAGACCGCGCAGATCTACGACCCGAAGGACGACCATCCGTTGATCCCGACACAGGACCAGTACGCGCGCTACCGCCGCAATGCGAGCGGCGTGTGGGAGGTGAAGAACAAGTTGGACGACAACTGCTGGAAGATGTGGCACAGTTGCGTGATCACGTGGGATGGACGTGTGGTGCCCTGCTGCTTCGACAAGGATGCGCACTACGTCCTCGGCGACCTGAAGAAGCAGACCTTCCGAGAGGTGTGGCAGAGCGATGCCTATAACGACTTCAGGGCCTCATTGCTGAAGTCGCGCAGTTCGATCGAGATGTGCAGGAATTGCAGTGAAGGCAGCCCTGTTTGGGCTTAGACCTTCATGATGTCCTTTTCCTTGGCCGCTATCAGCTCGTCCACCTTCTTGTTGTGGATGCCGGTGATCTTCTCCACCTGCTCCTGGGCATCCTTCGCGAAGTCTTCCGGCATCTTGGAGTGCTTGATGGTGTCCATCGCCTTCTGACGGGCACCGCGGATGCTCACGCGCGCATGTTCACCCTCCTTGTGCGCGGCCTTCACCAGGTCCTTGCGGCGCTCCTCGGTGAGCATGGGCACATTGATGATGACCGAGTCCCCATTATTGCTGGGGTTGAAGCCGAGGTTCGCGGCTTGGATGGCCTTCTCGATCGCCTCGATCATCTTCTTGTCCCACGGCTGGATCATGATGGTGCGGCCGTCGGGCGTGTTCACGTTCGCCACCTGGTTCAGCGGCATGTGCGAACCGTAGGCTTCCACCCGTACGCCGTCCAGCATCGCCGGGTTCGCACGCCCCGCGCGGATCTTCGTGAGTTCATGGTCGAGGTGCTCGATGGCCTTCTTCATCAGGTCCTCGGCGGGGGCGATCATCGTCTTGGCGTCCATAGCGAATCGTTTCGAGCGCGAAAATAGAATTGTGCCACCGCTGGTAACGGACGAACGTCAGCACCGGTGTCGTCCCCTTACACCTCCACCAAGGTACCCACCCGTTCACCGGCCACGACCTTGCTCAGGTTACCGGGCTTGTTCATGTCGAAGACGATGATGGGCAGCTTGTTCTCCCGGCACAGGGTGAACGCCGTAAGGTCCATCACGTTCAAGCCCTTGTCGTATACCTCGGTGAAGGTGATGCGCTCGTAACGTATGGCCGACTTGTCCTTCTCCGGATCGGCCGTGTAGATGCCGTCCACACGCGTGCCTTTCAGGATGACATCCGCCTCGATCTCGATGGCGCGCAAGCTTGCCGCAGTGTCCGTCGTGAAGTAAGGATTCCCGGTTCCCGCCCCGAAGATCACGATGCGCCCTTTCTCCAGGTGGCGCACTGCGCGGCGGCGAATGAAGGGCTCAGCGATGGTGTCCATCTTGATGGCCGAGAGGAGCCGGGTGCTCTGTCCCTTCGCCTCCAGCGCGCTCTGCAGCGCCAGACTGTTGATCATCGTTGCCAGCATACCCATGTGGTCGCCCTGCACACGATCGATGCCGCTCGCTTCCGCCTGGATACCCCGGTAGATGTTCCCGCCGCCGATAACGATCGCGACCTGTACACCGGTGGCGGTGACCGCCATGATCTCCTCCGCATAGGCGTTCAGCATCTTCGTATCGATGCCGTAATCCTGTCCACCCATCAGGCTCTCGCCACTGAGTTTCAAAAGGATCCGCTTGTAGTTCCGGGAGCTTCCGTTCGCCTGAGGCATGCGCAAAATGGGTTCAGCGTTCGGGGCCCAAAGCAATGAAAAACGAACGGCTCCCGCTCAACGAGCGTCCGGGATCAATGGGAGACCACGAAGCGATGTGCCACGCTCGCACCCGGAGCATCGATGCGCAAGGTGTAAAGGCCTGTTTCGAGATCCTGCACAGGGATCGCCATCGTTCCCCCGACGATACGTCGGTTCAGCATCAACGCCACACCGCCGCGCTGGTCCAGTATGGTGATGCGCACGTTGCCTTTGATGGCCGAGGTCGTGATGTTCAGCATATCGTGAGCAGGACTTGGCCATGAACGCGTCAGATCGGAACCGTGCATCGCCACTGTGGTACTCAGTTCACCGATGCACGCGCAGGTAAGCGACCAGGTATCGTTGATGGTATTCAGGTCACCATCATCACAGGGTGTTCCGGGTAGCGCAGCACCGAACGGCGTGCCCTCGCAATCGAACAGGGAGATCCCGTGACATCCGCATTCCTCATCCCATACATCCCCCGTCGTGTTCGGGTTGCCATCTTCGCACATCGAGCCTGGGGGTCCCCAAGGACTTGTATCACTGATGCAGATGCCCGTACACACGCATTGGTTGGACCATTCATCGAACACGGTCGCTGGCAGGCCGTCGTCACAAGCTGTTCCCGGCAGGGCCGTACCGCCGTTCACTCCGAGGCAATCCACTTGCGCGAACACCTGTCCGATGCCAAACGTACACGCGAACGAAAAGGCCAGGAAGAAATGCAGTGGATGTGTCATGGTATCGGAGTGATCAGGGGTGCTGCTTGCTCTTCTCACCAAGATAGCGAATGACCTCGATCAGCACGTGATCTGATCGACGGATCGAAAAGACGAAGGCCCCGACAGATCGGGGCCTTCGTGAGTATAACGATCAGCTGATCAGACCGTGAGCGAGTGGCGCTTGAAGCCGGTGCAGGTCAGGTCCTTGTCCACGCTCTTCAAGTATTGCTCCACGCTCATCTTGTTGTCCTTGATGAACTCCTGGGCGAGCAGGGTGCTCTCCTTGAAGAACTTGTTCAGGCGGCCAGCGGCGATCTTCTCGGCCATGTCGGCGGGCTTGCCTTCCTGGATCGCGAGTTCCTTGCCGATCTCCAGTTCCTTGTCGATCACGCTCTGCGGGGTGCTCGCCTTGTCCAGGGCGATTGGACCCATCGCTGCCACTTGCATCGCCACGTCCTTCGCGGCGTTCTCGAAGCCGGTCTTGTTCAGGCCCACCAGGCTGCCCACTTTGTTGCCCGGGTGGTTGTAAGCGTACACGTACTCAGCGGTCAGCGCGTGGCAGGCGCTCACTTCGATCTTCTCACCGATCACACCGGTCTGCTCGATGAGCTTCTCGGCGATGGTGAGACCGTTGCTGTCGTAAGCCATCGCCTTCAACGCGTCGATGCTCTCAGCGCCTTTCTCCAGTGCGATGGTGGCGATGCGGTTCGCCATGGCGGCGAAGTCAGCGTTCTTGGCCACGAAGTCGGTCTCGCAGTTGGTGCATACAAGCACGCCACGCTTGTTGTCCGGCGTGGTGAGGCCGATGACCTGACCTTCGCTGGCGTCGCGGTCGGCGCGCTTGGCGGCCACCTTCTGGCCCTTCTTGCGCAGGATGTCGATGGCGGCATCGAAGTCGCCATTGGCCTCGCTGAGGGCCTGCTTGCAATCCATCATGCCCGCGCCGGTGATCTGGCGCAGCTTGTTCACATCAGCGGCGGTAATTGCCATGGTGCTCATTCCTTGTTGTTCGTTCGTTGTGAAGGACAGGTCAACGATCAAGCCGGTACTCCCGACCGATCCATTGACCGCTCACGTTCTCAGGCTTGCGGTTCAGCAGGCTTTTCGGTCTCAGCGGCCACCTCTTCGGTCGCCTCTGCGCCCTCCTCACCTTCCTCACCGGCCTCTTCTTCAACGGCCTCGCCGCGCTCCTTGTCGCTCTTGCGCTCTTCGAGGCCCTCGTTGATCGCCTGGATCATCACGTCCACGATGAGCTCGATGCTCTTGGTGGCGTCGTCGTTCGCAGGGATGGGGTAGTCGATCAGGTTCGGATCGCTGTTCGTATCCACCATGGCGAAGGTGGGGATGCTGAGTTTGCGGGCCTCAGCCACGGCGATGTGCTCCTTCACCACGTCAACGATGAAGAGCGCGCTCGGCAGGCGGGTCAGATCCGCGATGCTGCCAAGGTTCTTCTCCATCTTCTCGCGCTGGCGGCTCACCTGCAGGCGCTCGCGCTTGCTCATGTGGCCCAGCGTGCCGTCCACCTTCATGCGATCGATCGCGGCCATTTTCTTGATGGCGCGGCGGATCGTGCCGAAGTTGGTGAGCATGCCACCGCTCCAACGCTCGGTGACGTAAGGCATGCCCGTGGCCTTCACTTTCTCGGCCACGATATCCTTGGCCTGCTTCTTCGTGGCCACGAACAGGATCTTCTTCCCGCTGCGCGCGATGTTCTTCATCGCGTTGGCGGCCTCGTCCAGTTTCACGACCGTCTTGTTCAGATCGATCACGTGGATGCCCTTCTTCTCGGCGAAGATGTAGGGCGCCATGTTCGGGTTCCACTTGCGCTTCAGGTGTCCGAAGTGCACACCCGCGTCGAGCAGTTGCTTGAATTCAGTACGTGCCATCTTTCCTCTTTTGGTTCACTTTCCTTGTTCCCGTTATAACAGGCATCCTGATGGTAGCGTGTTATCCTGCTTCGACAAGCGCAGCATGACAACAACAGTCCGCCAGGATTGGATCCTGAACAAGCGTGGGACCTTAACGCTTGCTGAACTGGTAACGCTTGCGCGCTTTCTTGCGTCCGAACTTCTTGCGCTCAACGGCACGCGGGTCGCGCGTCATGAGCTCCTCGGCCTTCAGCTTCGGCTTGTGCTCGGCGTCCAACTTCACCAGGGCGCGGGCGATGCCCAAGCGTGCGGCTTCCACCTGTCCGGTGATGCCACCGCCATCCACGGTGATGGTGACGTCGTACTTGCCTTCCGTGCCCGTAAGCTTGAAAGGCTGCATGAGCTTGAACTGCTGCACGGTGATGGGGAAATACTCGCTGCCGTCCACGCCGTTCACGGTGATCGCACCGCTGCCATCATTGAGGACCACGCGAGCGATGCTCGTCTTGCGGCGGCCCAGGCTGTTCACTGCTGCCATCTTGCTTACTTGATGCTGTTGAGGTCGATCTTACGGGGCTTCTGCGCCTCGTGCTTGTGCGTGCTGCCCACCACCACATGGAGGTTATTGAACTGCGCCTCGCCCAAACGGGTCTTCGGCAGCATGCCGCGCACGGCTTCCTCCAACAGGGAGTGCGGCTTGCGGGCCTTCAGTTCCTTGGCGGTCTCCTCGCGCTGGCCACCGGGGTACAGGCTGTAACGCTGGTAGATCTTGTCGTCCATCTTGGCACCGGTGAGGCGCACCTTTTCGGCATTGATGACGATGACATGATCACCCGTATCAGCGTGCGGGGTGAAGGTGGTCTTATGCTTGCCACGCACGAGCATGGCGATCTTGCTGGCAACGCGACCGAGCACTTCGTTCTCGGCGTCCACCAGCAGCCATTCCTTCTGCACGGTGGCCTTGTTGGCCATGGAGGTTGTATGGGTCGTGGAAGCCACGTGTCCTGGGTTTGAAAGGGTACACTTCCCTGAAAAGGGGCCGCGAAGATAGATCGCTGGGCTGATCCAACAAACGCCCGTGGAAAGAAGTCTTCCACAGGCCTTTATGGCACCTGCTCGATCAACGTGTTGGTGGGCAGTGTGGAACCTACGTTCACCAGGATGGGGTCACGGTCGTTGGCAGCCCCAGTGTACTTCACCGAGCCATCCAAGTTCGTGTCTTCCAGGTAGTAACCCGCCACAATATTGGTCGGCAAGGTGCTGCCTACCCGCACCAGGATGGGATCACGGTCGTTGCCTGCACCGGTGTACTTCAGCAAGCCGTCCCCTGATACGTTGCCCATCCACATCACCTGGTTGCTGCCCACGGTCTTGCGGGCATTCGTACCATAAACAGCCGTTGCCGTGGTGGTGAAGTCGACCAATGTGTTCGGATCACGCAGGAGGTAGGGAGCGAAGGTCATCACCCCGAAATGGTTCCGGTGCCGCACCGCGACGTAGTAGCTGCCGGAAGGCACGCTCGGGAAGGTCAATGTCTGCTCCCCTGTCGGACTCAACAGGTTACCGCCGCGTTGCACGATAGCTGCTCGAGATGCCAATACGGAAGTCGGGTTCACGCTGCTACGCAATTCCACTTTCACCCAATCAACAGGTGCCTGCAGACCAGTAGCTGCCTTCAGGTTCGGATTGATCGTTTCGCCCAAACCGAATGGATCCGTGTTCGGCAGCAGACCATTGTTGTTAAGGTCGCTCTTCATCGCCGTTCCATCGAAGGGGCCTTCCAGGATCGCACGCACGTTCACCCTGGCCTGGAGGTCGTCATGATCCAGTATCCCATCAGCATCCCCATCAACGCCCAAGCGCACTTTGGTCTGTGGCACCACCAAGGTCCAGCTCAAGGCACCACCGCTACCCTGCGCACTGGTCAGCAGTTGGGTGTGGGTCACGGTCTGGCCGCTGATGTCGCTCTGGTAGTTGCCCCCGCCGAGGTAATAGAAGCCGCGCTTCTCTCCGCCATAGGTGCCCTTCACGATCATGCCATACTCTGTGCTGTGCGCGGCTTCATCAACGAGTGTCTTCATCGCCGTGAGAGCGGTGACACTGCCGATGCTCCCATTGATGGTGACACGCAGGCCCACCGCAGGCATGGCATCCTGTACCGTAGTGCTCGCCAATGGGAAGGAGAAGCTCTGTGGACTATTGTCTTGAGTGATGCCGCCGGACCACGACAACAGCTCCGGTTCATAATCACCCATGTAATTGTTCGTGCCGGGTCCGTTGTACCATGTCTCCAACAAACCATCGGCAAGCAGGCCGAAACCGGCGTTGCATTCCGTGGTGTTGTAGAAGAAGCCTGTCTTGCGGTAGGTGCTGCGCAGGTCAGGCGCCATGTCCTTGTTGTTGGCGAAGCCCAGCGTGTTGGTATTGCCCGCACCCAACACGTTGCCATTGCCTGCCAGTTCACCGCGGCCGGTCTGCGCGTTGTGACAGTGCGAGCAGTTGATGTTCACGCTCACCCACAATTTCACCCCCGCGCTGGGAACCGTCTGGAACGTGGTGCCGGGTCCGCGCACGCGGTTCGGGTTGCAACGTTCAATGGAAGCGGCGACGGTGCTTTCCGGCCGGTAGGTACGGTACGGGTTCGGCACATACCACGTTGCGGCGAGGAAGTCGGAGAATTCCTGCATCTCGTTCGCAGGCTTCGGTGCGCTCAGGCCTTGCAGGTTCTGGAAGGCTCCGGCGAAATCCTGGAAGCTGTGCTTGTCACCACGCCAGTGCAGGTTGCCGCGGCCCCTGCCGATGATGTCGATGAGGAACTGGGTCACCTTCACGCCCTTCATCGGATGGAAGGTCTTTCCGTCCACCGTGAGCATGTCGCCGGATGGATCACCGAGGTCCCAGCCCAAGCGGTCCCATCGCGCATCCACATGGCAGCTTCCGCAGGCGATGTGGCCATTCCCGCTTCCGAGGTGTGTGTTGTACAGGTGCTTGCGACCGGCCTTGATCACCTGCGGCGTGGGGTCGAAGAAGTTGGCACGCGCTATCTCGCGGTCATTGGCGATGTCCACTGTGCTTACCGTGCCTTCGAACTTGTTCAGCACATAGGCGCGGTTGCGTGTTTCATCGAGCACGATGCCCGTAGGTCCTTCGCCTACTTCGAACTGGCCCACTCCGGTGCGTGCGCCGCTGGCGTTGAGCGTGACCACGTTGTTGGAACCCATGCCGGTCACATAGGCCTTCGTTCCGTCCGCTTTCCATGCGATACCGCGTGGATCACCGATGCTCAGTTCACGTTGTGCAGGTGGCAAAGAGGAATTCGCATAGTTGATGTGCGGGTTCAGGTCCGTGATGGTCGTTGCGCCACCCACTGAACTGAAACGCGACAGGTTCACACGCAGGAATTTCCCGTTCAGGTTCGGCTCGAACCGGACCTCGTTCGTGGCGTCCGTTCCCACCACGGTCACTTCACCGCCAGGCCGCACGGCCATGGCCATGAGGATGTTGCCCAAGTGCTGCTGGTAGCTCAACGCGAGCGAATTCGCGTTCAGCACCGCCACATCGCGATCGGGCATGTCCCAGTTCAATTGGCGTATGCCCGCACCGCCGCTCACGATGTTCGTCCAGTTGTGGTTGTTGTCGTCCATCCACTGGCCGGTGGTCGCGTTCTTGCGCACGATGATGGAGTTGTTGTCCGGCGCCGATAGAGAATTGGGATTGCGTGGTGGGTTGAAGCCCGTGCCAGCGTTCGGGATGGGCACCACACCGCCATAAGGACCGGCCGGCTTGGTGGCGTCGTTCGGAATGATGGTGCATGCACCGCCCTGCACCGAGCAGATGCCCGAGGCCACGAAGGAGTTGCCACTGACCACCGTGGTCATGTTCCCGCTCTCGAAAAAGGCGCAGTACACGGTGTTGCCATCCGGACTTACGGCCAGCGCACGCGGTTGTTCGCCGTTCAGCAGCACTTCGGTGGGCGCATTGTTCAGGTTGGCCAGGTCGAACACCTGGATACTCTCCCGTTCCGCACAGGACACGAACGCTTTCTGTGGTGATCCGGCGAAGACCACATCGCTCGGTTCGTTCTCCGTGGCAAGACTGCGCACGACGGTGTTCGTTGTCAGGTCAACGATGCTGATCTCATCGCTTACTTGATCCACCACCCAGGCTTCGGTGTTGCTGCGCACGCGCACCGTGATGGGATCCAGGCCGACCGGTATGCTCGCCGTGTTCAGCAGCATCGGCCCGCCGAGCTGGAACACTTCCAAGGTGTTGTTGGCCGTGTTCACAGCGAGCAGCTTGGTACCGTCGGGTGTCATGTCCAACGGATGAACATGCGCCACTTCGAAGTTCGCGAAGCTGCTCGCAGGCACGGCCGAACCCGCATTGGTGAGCTCGTACGGCTGGAACGCGAGGAAAGTGATCCCCGAGGCGATGAGGGCGATGGCACCGAGCCAACGACGGTTGCGTAGAAGGAGCGACATGGCGAGCAGGGTTCTGGTTGGGACGTATCCGATCGAACGCAGGGAAATTACTCACCTACCGGATACTACCCAACAACTATCGACCCGTGCCAGAGATCGCCCGCTGACCGGTCAGATGATGCCCAGTTCCTTGCCCACTTTCCCGAAGGCCGCCAACGCCTTGTCGATATGGGCCTCTGAATGCGCGGCGCTCAATTGAACGCGGATGCGCGCCGTGTCCTTCGGGACTACCGGGTAGAAGAAGCCAATGACGTAGATGCCTTCATCGAGCAGTTTGTCCGCCATCACCTGGCTCAGCTTCGCATCACCCAACATAACCGGAACGATGGCACTTCGATCACCACGTGTTTTGAAACCGAGCTGCTCGATACCCGTCTTGAAACGCTTCACGTTGCCTTCCAGCTTGTCGCGCAATGCGGTGCTCTTCATCAGGAGGTCCAGCACCGTGATGCTTGCGCCCACGATCGATGGGGCCAGTGAGTTGCTGAAGAGATAGGGCCGTGATCGCTGACGGAGCATTTCGATGATCTCCTTGCGACCGGTGGTGTAGCCACCCATCGCACCGCCCAGCGCTTTACCGAGCGTTCCGGTGATGATGTCCACGCGGCCGGTCACGCCGCATGCTTCCACGCTACCACGACCCGTCCTGCCGATGAAACCCGCTGCGTGGCATTCGTCCACCATCACCATCGCTTGATACTTGTCCGCCAGCTCGCACACGCCTTTCAGGTCCGCCAGGATACCGTCCATGCTGAAGACGCCGTCCGTAACGATGATGATGTAGCGTGCACCGTCCTGCCGCGCCTTCTTCAACTGCACTTCGAGGTCGGCCATGTCGTTGTTCGCATAACGGTAGCGCATCGCTTTGCACAAGCGCACCCCATCGATGATGCTCGCGTGGTTGAGCGAGTCGCTGATGATCGCGTCCGCTTCCTGGAGCAACGGCTCGAATACCCCACCGTTCGCATCGAAGCACGCCGCATACAGTATCGTGTCCTCCGTACCATGGAACTCGGCGAGCTTCCTCTCCAGTTCCTTGTGGATGTCCTGCGTACCACAAATGAAGCGCACGCTGCTCATCCCGAAGCCATGCGAATCCAGCGTGCGGTGCGCAGCGTCGATCACCTCAGGATGCGATGAAAGCCCCAGGTAGTTGTTCGCGCAGAAATTGAGCACGGTCTTACCGTTCACGGTGATCTCCGCACCCTGCTCGCTGGTGATGATGCGCTCGCGCTTGAACAGGCCCGCTTCCTTGATGGAATCGAGCTCCTGCTGGATGTGCTTCAAGAAAGATGGAGTGGTCGTCGTCGTGCTCATGGCTTACCGCGGAATGGACCGCGAACCTACCATGCCCGAAGCGTTCGCGCTACGGCAATTGCTCCACGCGTACGTTGGTCGGTACCGAGCTCCCTACGTTCACCAGGATGGGGTCGCGATCGTTCCCCGCTCCGGTGTAGCGCACTTGGCCGTCCAGCGTACAGTCCTCAGGATAGTAGCCGTTCACCACGGTGGTGGGGACCGAACTGCCAACGCGGACCAGGATGGGATCACGATCGTTGTTTGCTCCGGTGTACTTCAAGGCGCCATCGCGCACCACGTTGCCCAGCCAAAGCGCGTTCACGGCACCGATGGTTCTCTGCGCCTGCGTTCCGTAGGTCGCGGTCGCCGGACTGCTGAGGTCGATCGCGGTGGTCGTCGTGCTGAGCGCAAGTGGACCGGCTGTCATTACGCCAAGGTGGTTCCGATGACGGACCGCCACATGATAACTGCCAGCGGGAGCCAACAGGGAGATCGGCGAGAAGCCATCCTCCGCCACCACATCGCCATCGCGCTGCACCAATGCCGGCCGCGTGGCCACGATGGAAGCAGGTGTGCTGCTGTTCCGCAGTTCCACCTGCACCCAATCCACGATCGCGTTGTCACCGGTGGTCGACAACGCTCCAGCCTGAAGCACTTCGCCGCCGCCATCACTCGCTTGTGCGAAACCGGCCGCAGTGTAGGGTTCAGTGCTCGGAACAAGACCAGCGATGCGCAGGTCGTCACGCATCCTTCCGGTGCCGCTGTCGAAGGCGCCTTCGAGCATCAGCTTCAAGGCCAGGCGCATGCCGCTGTTGGTTACGGAGATGTTGTCCAGGTAAAGGCGATCGCCGTAGTCGTTCACGCCGGTGAAGCGGATCACGACGCTCTTGCCATCGTAGGCGCTGAGATCGATGTCGTGCAACGACCATTGGCCCGCCGCAGTGGGCGACCAGGGACTGGTACCGGTCGTGGTCGTTCCAAGAGCCAGTGCTTCCGCATAGTAGAGTTGTGTCCAGCTCGTTCCACAGTTCGTGCTGATCTCCACGCGAAGACCGTCGGTGTAACTCGCTCCGTACGGCTTGTACGCGTGGTGGAACTTCAACCGGGTGCCCGCACTTCCTCCCAAAGTGATCACGGGTGTGACCAACCGATCCAGTTGCCCTGGTGCGTTGTAGTAATAGTAGTCCATCCGCCATGCGCGCGTGGATGCGCCATCAGCACCGGTCACCGGGACGTTGCTCCACGTATCCAGTGCATCCGGATTCTCCAAGGACCAACCGACAGGCGTTACCGCCTGGCTCTCCGCGTTCTCGCTCACGGGTGTGGCCGCGTTGCTGTTGGCGAAGGTGATGAAGCCTGCGATGGTCCGCGTGTGCGTGCCGTTCACATCCGTGACCGTGAGCGAAACATCATAGGTGCCCGGGGCGCTGTACGTTACCAATGGGCTGCGGCTTGTCGCGGTGGAAGGACTGCCGCCCGGGAAACTCCAGTTCCATGATGCGCCGTTTCCGCTCAATGCGCTGTTGTCCCAGAATTGCACGCTCGGTGCAAGGCAGGTCACCACGCGTTTGTCCGCAGCGAAGTTGGCCACGGGAGGAGCGGATGCTTCCAACGCGCTTTCCCAGACGCTGCGGTCCGTGGCGTTGCGGATCTTTTGATCGCGATAGTTGATGAGCATGCGCGTGCTGAAGAGCTTGGCCGGAAGTCCTGCGTTCCACAAGCTCCACGTTCCGGTCGCATCGCTCCGGTAGTACACCGTGCGCCGCGTGCCGATGTACAGTCCCCCACCGCTGCCCAGCTGGTGCACGATGTTCGTCGGCCATTCACCGTTCAAGCTGGCCGTGGTGATGTTCGTCCAGTTCGTTCCGCCATTGCTGCTCTTGTACACCACGTACCCGTCATGGTTGGGGTAGTCGCCGTATTGTGAGGTGCGCACCAGCCATATGGTCTGCGGATCGGTGGCGCTTACAGCGATATCGTACGGCACCCAGGTGTTACCGTTCAGCTGAGCGCTGGAGGGTGTGATGTCCGACCAGTTCGCACCCCCATCGGTGCTCCTCCACACCTTCTTGGTATCCCACCAACCGAGGTAGGTGCACACATAGATGGTGTTGGGATCGCTGAACGCTACCTCGATGCTGGTGACGTACTCACTGAAGTTCTTCACTTCAACGAAGGAGACCCCGTTGTCATCGGTGCGCCAGAGCGAAGTGCCGTTACCCACATAGGCTGTGTTCACCAGATTGGGGTGCCACACCACTTCGCTGCTATGGCCGGTGATGTAATCCGCGTTCGGCTGCTTGCTCCATGAACTGTTGGCGTTCGCCACGGTACGGTCGCCGCTCAACGTCTTGTAACCATAGTCGCTCAGTGCACGCCGGTCATATTGCGGGTGAACGAAACCGCGATAACCGTCGCCACCATCGGTGCTCACCCAACCGTCGGTGTACACGTTGTTGTCCTTCAACAAGGTGCCGTTGTGGTAGGCGCCGCCGAGCATCACTTGCGAACCTGTCCATCCGCCCGCACCGAAGCCCCAGAAATCTGTACCCGCGATGCCGAACATGCGCTTATTGAAGGTGGCACCGCCATCGCTGCTGTAGAAGATGCCTCCATCGCACGCCATCCAGATCTCGCTTCCGTAGTAACGCATGTCGTGTATGTCGGCATGCACGTAGTCGACCTTGCTGCTGTGGCTCCATTTAGCAGGGCAGATGAAGGTCACGCCTCCATCGGTGCTTACCCAACGGTTCACACCGCACGCCGTCACCTTGTTGGCGTTGGAAGGATCAACGGCCAGTGCCAGGTCGTAGTAATACTGGCCGCCATCGTCCTGCCCTCCATCATCCCAACCCATCAAGTTGAAATTGGTGGGAGAAGGCACTCCGCCCGGCCCCGTGCCACAGCATTGGAAACTCCAGGAAGCTCCGCTGTCGGTGCTCTTGTAGATTCCATACAGACCGCTTCCTCCATCAGCGGCTCCGGTGCACAACGCATACACCGTGTTAGCATTCGCTGGTGTCACAGCGATCTCCGTTCGCTCCTGGTCGTCCGGAGCTATGGGCACCGGCCAGCCCGTTGTCATTTGGGTGAACGCCACACCCGCATTCGTGCTGCGCCAGAACTGCGTGACCACGCCGGTCTGCTTCACGGCATATACGAAGTTGGGATCACCCGGTTTGAACTCCAGTTCCTGCCAGGTTCCGCTCGCGATCTGCGTAAAAGTTGCGCCAGCGTTCGTTGATCGATAGAGACCCTGGTTGCTGCACACGAAGAGTATCTGGTTGTTCACAGGGTGCAATACGATGTCACGGATCGTGTGCGAAAGACCATTGAAAGCAGCATCGCCGATCACGTTCCAGTTCACACCCCCATCCGTGGTCTTGTAGAGCTTTCCTTCCGCACCGAACCAGACCGTGTTGGCATTGGTGTTATCGATCTCCACGCTCAACACCTGCCCTATGAGCATGCTCTTCGTCACGTTCGTCCAGTTGAGCCCCTTATCGGAGCTCTTCCAAAGGCCGGCGTTGGCGCTTCCTGCGTACACCACGTTCCCGTCGCTGGCCGCCTGCTCCACCGTGTACACATGCGCGGCACCACAGGCATAGCTCTTCGCCACGGCCCCGTGGTCCCAATCGAACGGACCGATGCAGTTCCAGTTCGCCGCACGTGAAGCCGCCAAGGCGTCCGTTGCGCTCAAGTAGGAATGGACGTTGGCGGTATACGTGGACAGTTGCTGCATGTCCTTCGGCACCAGGTCATGGCCGATCTCCCGCTTCCACCGCTTGAAGTACTGCGTGTGGCTGTTCTTCACGAAGGGGTGTATCGCGTAGTAGGCATCATACGCGGCCTGCACGGCGCCCGGATCCGCGTTCGGTGCGTACATCAGTTCCACCCAGGTGGGCACCGGGGCCGGATCGGCCGCGTACCGGTTCTGTTCCAGTTGTGCTTTGCAGAGACCCGAAATGACCAACAGGCAGATGAGCGAGGTGTTCCTTTTCATGGCAGTAGCGGTCGGGACCAAGTTGGTCCTTCTACCCGATATGGTGCATGACAAATGACCAGCGACGGGTGATCCTGACCACCGTTCAGGGAACGGACCTCGAAAAAGGAACGGTCGAACGGACTACCCTTTGTCCACCACCTTTGGCACCTTGAAATAGTCGCTGTCCTTCACCGGAGCGTTCATGAGCGCCTCCTTCTTGGTAAGGCCCGCTTCAGCGATGTCCTCGCGCAGCACATCCAGCTCATCGTTCATGTGGATGAGCGGTTCCACCCCTTTGGTGTCGATCCCGTTGAGCTTCTCCACGAAGTCCAGCACGCGCTGCATGTCGCCCAGCAGTTGCTTGCGCACCGTCGGGTCGCTCACGTCCAAGCGAGCCAGTTCCGCTATCCTGTCCAAGGTTGCGTCGTCGATCCTCATTCCGCTGCCGCAAAGAACGTGAAGCGCATCAGTGAATCCAAAACTGCCGATGTCATAGCACGATGGGGGCCTTGTTCTTTCTGGGCGCGTACTTCTTCAATGGACCTTCTATGGCATCGTAGACGCGCCGCCGCAATCCGTCGAGATCGGCTTCGGTCATTCCTTTCGTCTCTATGTAGGGATGTCGAACGGCATGGGCGAAACCCGGATGGCCCCGGCTCAGCAGATCCGCCGGATCACCGAAGAGTTTCCAGTGATCGAGGAAGGTCACGGGCACGATGGGCACCTGTTTCTCGATCGCCATCTTGAAAGCGCCATCCTTGAAGTGCTTCATACGGGGTGCGGTGTACGGAATAGTCCCTTCGGGGAACATGGACACACAGATGCCTTTGTCGATGGCGCGCGAGGCACGCAGCAGTGCTTTGGCCGCTTCGGTGCGGTTGCCACGGTTCACCGCGATGTTCATGCGCTTGAAGAAGATGTTCAGCAAAGGCCACTTCAACAGTTCATACTTACCCATGAAAAGGAAGAAATCCAGACCAAGGCTGTACATGTGCACGATGTCCAAGTAGCTGCCGTGGTTGGCGCATATCACATAGGGCGGCGGGGGTAGGGGTGCCATACTCACGCGTTTGATGGGCACCAGGAGAAGCACGTTGAGGAAGCGGCCCCAAACGTTCATCAATCGAAAAGCCCGGGGGAACCCGTCCTCCGTGCGCATCATCCTTCGGAAGGGGATGTACAGGATGAGCAGCGACCCGAAGAAGACGATGCCGAAATAGACCTTGAAAAGGAAACGCGGCAGGAAGAGCATCCACTTCGACACGTTCGAGCGCATCGCATCGCCCTCACATACCTGTGGCAGGTCGTGGTGCTGGTGCGCGTGCGTTGGTGGCATCATCCCGCGAAAAGGAGCGCGAATGTAGAATGACCTTGAGCCGCGAGACGCTCGGCTATCTTCGGCGCCTTCGATACCCATGGCCCGCATCCTTACCGGCATCCAAAGCACCGGCATCCAGCACCTCGGCAACATGCTGGGCGCCATCGAACCGGCCATCCGCATGAGCGAGGCGGGTGGTAATGACGCCTTCTTCTTCATCGCCGACATGCATTCCTTCACCACCCAGCGTGATGCGAACGTGCTGCGCGAGAACACCTATGCAGCCGCTGCCACATGGCTCGCTTGCGGACTGGACGTGAACAAGGTGACCTTCTACCGCCAGAGCGACATACCGGAAGTGACCGAACTGACCTGGTACCTGGGTTGCCTCGCCCCCTACCCCATGCTGGCGAACGCGCACTCCTTCAAGGACAAGATGGCGCGGCTGAGCGAGGTCAACGGCGGCATCTTCTACTACCCGGTGCTCATGGCGGCGGATATCCTCCTCTACGATGCCGATCATGTGCCCGTCGGAAAAGACCAGATGCAGCACCTGGAGATCACGCGCGATATCGCGGGTGCGTTCAATCGTGCCTATGGCGCCGATACGTTCGTGATGCCCGAAGCGAAGGTGAGCGATGAAGTGATGATCGTGCCCGGCACGGATGGACAGAAGATGAGCAAGAGCTACGGAAACGTGGTCAACATCTTCGCCGATGACGCTGTGCTGAAGAAGCAGGTGATGGGCATCGTGAGCGACAGCAGGACGCTTGAGGAACCCAAGGACCCAGACAACGACAACACGTTCAAGCTGTTCAAGCTGGTAGCTTCCACCGACCAGGTAGCGACGATGCGCGAGCACTACCTGCGTGGCAACTATGGCTACGGGCACGCGAAGAAGGAACTTCTCGCGGTGCTGATGGAACGCTACGCCATGCAACGCGCGACCTATCAAGCGTTCATGAAGGACAAGGGCGAGATCGATCGCTATCTGGCGGTCGGAGCAGAGAAAGCGCGCAGCATCGCGCAGACCACCTTGGCCCGCGTTCGAGAGCGGGCTGGTTACGGAAAGCGTTGATCAGAACTTCGCGCACGGAACCACCCTGCGCTTGGCCATGCTCTTCCGCTTACTGCGGCTGGCGATCTCGTACACCATGGTCAGTTCGTGCGCGCCGCCACTGTATCCGGCCAGGTTGCTGATGGTCACATCGTAACTGTACCCGAAACGCCAGTCGTTCGCCTTGAAGCCGATCACCACGGCGATGGCATCGTTGTTCTGATAGCCGGGCTGGTACGCCTTCAACAAAGGCAGGCCCCGATACCACAACCCGGCGAAGACCGGATCATGCTCGATGTAGCCCCCCAGATCCAGCTGATCGTATTCGCCCTGCGTACGGTAGTTGAACGCGGCGATGATGCTGGTCTTGGCTTTATGGATCACAGGCGTCTTGATCGTGAAGCGCTTGCCACCGTGCAGGCTGATGCGCATCGGCACGTAGGACTCCTTCAACAGCAAGGATTGGTTCGGCTCATTGATATGGTGCACGCCCAGACCCAACCAGACCGTTGGTGTGAAGTACAGCAAGCCTCCACTGATGTCCGTATAGCGCGCATTGCGTCCGTTGAAGTTCTCGTACGTCCCGATGTCGCCACCGCGCGCGAGCTGATCACCGAAGACCAGGCGCGAGTAATCCACCGCATGGTCAACGTAAGCGAACTGTAACGCGGGCCTTAGGAACACCTTATGCTTGAGCCGCAGTTCATAAGCGTACTGCACAGCGATGTTGGTATAGCGCAATGCCCCGCTGCCCGCTCGATCATGCGTGAGGAGCAGACCGATACCGCTGTTCAGTTCGCTCAGGTAATGATCCGCTGCAACGTTGGCCGAGATGAACGCACCGGGTATCGATGGCCATTGATCACGGTACTGCATGGCGAAGCGCGTGCCCGCCGTTGTTCCGGCGAAGGCAGGGCTCAGGTACGTGGGCGCAGCGTAGAACTGCGTGAAGTGCGGGTCCTGTCCGAACAGCTGCACGGAAGCGCGGACCGCAATGGCGATCGTGACCGCATAACGTGCAACCGTGCGCATCAGGGCTTGGCGATCGGATCGGGTTGCTTCGTTGCGCCTGCTGTGTTCTCATTGCGTGCAAGCGTGACATCCAACGGTATCTCATGGATGTCCGCGGACACTCCCTCCGTGCTCAGTTCAACGGTACGGGTTTCGAACCCTTGGGCGTCCGCTGTGAGCAGGTAGTGCTTGCCCGGCTGCACGAGCATGATGTATCGCCCCGTGCGCTCGTTCGTGTTGTATACACCCACGGGTTCACTTTGAGGAGAGGTAACGAGCGTCAACCGTGCCTTCACCGGCTCTTCGCTCGCATCGGTGACCACCCCACGGTAAACCAGGTAGTCGATCTGGCTTGATGGGAATTCCACGCAGTAGATGTCCTGACCACCCAGACCACCTTCCCGCTCACTGCTGAAGTAACCCGTCTGGCCGTCCTCGCTCAAACAGAAATAGATGTCGTCGTTCACCGTATTGAGCGGTGCACCGAGATTCTCAGGCCTGGTCCATCCGTTCATGTCGGGATCGACCAGCTGTGACTTGAAGATGTCATAGCCGCCCATCGTATTGTGTCCATTGCTGCTGAAGAACAACGTGGTGCCATCGCTGTGCATGAAGGGAGCGTCCTCATCGTACGCCGTGTTGATGGTCGGCCCCAGGTTCAGGGGCAGACTCCATTGACCGTTCGGAAGACGACGTATACGGTACAGGTCGCGACCACCGTAACCGCCCGGTCGATCGCTGGTGAAGTAGATGTCGTTGCCGTCCGGGGCTATCGTGGCGCTGGGCTCGTGTGACGCGCTGTTGATATGGTCCGTCATCTTCACCGGTGGCTGCCAGAGTCCGTCCTGCATCGTGCACTCGAACAGATCGCCACTTGTCAGACCCTCGGATGTGCGATAGATGATCAAGGATGTGCCGTCGGGACTGAGGCCGACCGTGGCATCGTGCACCACGGAATTCAATGGGGCTCCTGCATTGATCGCATCGCTCCAGACCTCATCGGAACGTTTGGCCATGTAGATATCCTCGAAATACTGACCGCTCGGATCCCGCAGCCCGCCCAAGCTTCCTTCACGGCGACTGGTGAAGTACATCGTGTTCCCATCGGCTGTCACCAGTGGGCAGTAGTCGTGGTCCTTCCCATTGATCAAGGCACCCATGTTGCGGATGCGCATCTCCGGTGGGTTCCGCGTAAGCTCCCGAGCCGTGTTCGCCATGGCGATGCGGCGATCCACCTCCACGTTCTCCTCCATCCTGCCATCGTGTTGCTTATAGGCGTTCAGCAAGCGTACTTCTTCATCGAAGCGCTGCTGACGGTGGCGGAACAAGGCCAGGGCGAACATCGCTTCGATGTGACCATGACGTGCCGCTCGCTCATAGTACGCCACTGAGCGTTCGCGCTGTCCGGGCATGTTGTTCAGACACACGGCCAGCTCATAGGCCACATCAGCGAAAGCCGTATCGACGTCCACCAGTTTGCGGTAGATCTTCGCCGCGTCGCTCCACTGGTGCGCCTCGTAGGCACCGCGTGCTTCATCCAGCATGCGTTCATGGGCGCGCGCATAGTTCTTCTGCGCCTGCGCCATACCAGCGCAGCACACCCACAGAAGAAGGAAAAGTGTCGATCGTTGTTTCATCGTAGCAGTGTCACATCACCCGTCATTGTGGTCTCATCGCCGCTGCTGAAACGGGCATAGGCCTTCCAGGCATACACGTCCTGCTTGGCCGGTTTTCCGCGGTAGTAGCCGTCCCAACCCTGCTTGACGTCGAACGTTTCGAACACCAGTTCGCCCCAACGGTCGAAGACCTGGAGGTGGTAGTCCGAGACGCCCTCGTAAACGGGGAAGAAGAAGTCGTTGTCATAGCTTCTCGGGTCGTATACGCCATCGGTGGGACCCGAGTTCCCCGGCGTGAAGGCGTTCGGGAAGGCGATGTTCCCCGCCTGGATGCCTGTTACCGCATCAGCGACGGAGAAGGTGTCCGGGCAGTTCCATTCGTTGTTCGCCACCAGTGTGATGGTGTATTGGCTGGCTACCTGGTAATAGTGTACCGGGTTCAGCTCGGTGCTGGTCGTTCCATCACCGAGGTCCCACCAGTAGCTGTTCGCATCGCTGCTCAGGTTGTAGGTGAACACCGGTTCGCTCGGCACCACCACCTGCGCTGGCTGTACAACGAAGTAGGCTTGCGCTCGTGGATGAACGATGATGGAATCGACCTTGATGGCCGTGTTCACCCCTCCACCGACGGCAGTTACCGTTAGCGAAACCGTGTAGGTACCCGGTTGGTTCCAGGTGTACGTCGGGTGCTCCGCCTGGCTCGTTCCTCCATCCCCGAAGTTCCATTGGTAATGTTCACCGAGCAGGGAGGTGTTCGTGAAGCTCACTGTAAGTGGTGCGCATCCCATTCCTTGCCCTATGAACCCTGCCGTGGGTATCGGCGGGGTGATCACGATGTCCTGGCGGGCCGTGTCGGTGCAGCCGCCACTGTGTACCACCTGCGTGATGGTGAAGGTACCCCAGGTCGTATACGTGTGCGCCATGGGATCGATCGCTGTGCTGGTGCTGTCATCGCCGAAGTCCCACGAATACGTCCAGGAACCGGTTGCCGTCGTGTTGTTGATGCTTACCGTTGCCGCCGGGAACTGCTGGTTGAAAGGCGTCGCGATGAACGAAGCGTTCGGTACCGGATGCACAACGATGTCATGGCTAACCGTGTCGGTGCAACCATGGATGGACGTGGCGATCTGGGTGATCGTGAAGATCTGGTCCGCTGAACCCGTGTTCACATAAGTGTGCTGCACGATCGGCCCCACAAGCGTGGTGTTGTCGCCCATGGTCCACATCCATTGGGTGCCGCTCGTGCCTTGTTGGGTCAACGTTACGTCCAACGGTGAACACCCTTCCGAAGGCGCGGTGAAGGCGGCGGTTACCGGTGGGAAGACCTGGATCTGCTGCGTCGCAGTATCGGTGCAACCCTCTGCCGATGTGACCACCAGTCCGATCGGGTAGCTCACAGGACCCGAACCCAGAAAATTGTACCAGGTGTGCTGGTGGGTGGTCGCGCTCGTATCCGAAGCGGCCCCATCGCCATAGGTCCAATGCGAACTGACCGCACCGATGGAACTATTGTTCAACGCTGCGGTGAACGGATGGCAGCCTTGTGATGGGATAGCGGTGAACTGCGCGATGGGTGAGGGGAACACGCTCACGTCATCGGTCAACGTATCCGAACAACCGAAGGCATTGGATGCGATAAGGGTGATGATGAACTGCGCGCCAATTCCTGTCGTGTCCACATAGGTATGCGTCGGCGATGCGCCGAAGCCCGTGGAGCCGTCACCGAAATCCCACTGGTAGTTCACCGCACCGAGCACGGTGGGTAGCGTCAAAGTGAACGGCGAACATCCACTGTCCGGGTCCGCGACGAACGAAAAGTTCGGAGCTGGGTAAACGAGCAAGCTGGCCTGCGCCGTATCCGAACACCCTGCTGGTGAATGCGCGATGAGGGTGACCGTGTTGGACTGCAGGAACAACGTGTTGTTCACGTACTGATGGGCCGGTGCTATCGCATTGCTCGTTGCACCATCACCGAAGCTCCACTCATAAGCGTTCGCTCCCGTGCTGTTGTTGGTGAAGGTCACATCCAACGGAGCGCATCCGGGTATGGCATCGTGGGTGAACAACGCAACGACCGGCGGAGAGACGGTGATGTTCGCCGTGGCGGTATCCGTGCAGCCGAAGGCGGTGTTCGCGACCAAGGTGACGGTGTAGATGCTGTCCACCGTGCCGTTATTGATGTACGTGTGCGACGGGCTTGCCGCATTGTCACCGCCACCATCACCGAAGTACCATACGTAACCGACCGCACCCGTGCTCGTATTGTTGAACGAGACGTTCATCGGAGAACAACCCAGGCTCGGAACGGAGCTGAACGACGCGCTCGGACTCGCCTCCACCGTGATCGGAAGACTGCCGACGTTCCCACAGTACGGTGTGTTCACGTTCAACGTGACCGTGTAGTTCCCTGCGGCAGCATAAAGGTGCGATGGCGCTTGGATCGTATCCGTAAAGCCGTCGCCGAAGTCCCAGTTCCAATCGATCACTGGATTGCCCGGTGCGGTAACGCTCTGATCAGCGAACTGCGAGAGCGAACCCACGCACACGTTCTGCGCGCCGATCTGCACGGTCGGCGGCGCGTAAACATGAACGGTATCAATGGCTTGATCACTGCAACCATCCGCGTTCGTAGCGGTGAGCGTTATGAGATGATCACCGATCGCTCCATACGTATGCGGCGGCGGATCGAACTGGTTGTCCGTGCTTCCGTCGCCAAAGTCCCAAGACCAAGCGATGGCGTTCAGTGAAGTGTTCGTCGGGTCCGTGGTCAAACTGATGCAAGCCGCATCCTGGTCCAGGGTGAACTGCGCGGTCGGGCTCGGCAGCACCGTGATGACGATGCTCGCTGTATCCGCGCAGCCAGCGGTGGCGCCTTGAATGCTTGCGGCATATTGCACCGTGTAGCTGCCGGCAGTGTTGAACGTGTGCGCTTGATCGCCCGCAGCCGTGATCTGCCAGCCACCACCATCACCGAAGTTCCAACTGTACACATTGGCACCACCGGTGGTGGTTTCGTCAAGCAGGACGGTTTCACCTGCGCAGATGGTAGTCGGGTTCGCCGTGATCGCCACTTGAGGCGGCGGAACGATGTTGATGGTCACTTCGGCCGTGTCGATCCCGCAATAGTTGCTGTCCAACAGCGTGACCGAATAGCTGCCGATGCCAGGATAACTGATCGTGCGCGGAAAGGTGGGCGGCCAGGGGCTCCAATCGATGATGCTGTCCTGGCCGGTGCCCCAGTAATCACCGAAATTCCAGTGCTCGTAACGCTGATAGATATTGCCTTGTGTAAGGCAGTTCCGATCGGTCGTGTTCAAGAAGGTGACGATATGGTCCGGCCAGCACAGCAGGGTGGCACTGGGAGCGATCGCCGCCTCATCGATGTCCCAAACCCGTATGGGATTGAACGTTGCCAAGCTCGGGCCGCCTTGCAACGTATTGCAACTGTTCTCCGCTGTCAGTCGCACAGTGGTCTCACAATCCACCGTGCCCTTGAGGTACGTGTGGGAGATGGTCTGTCCCAGGTTGGTCCAGTCGTAGGTCTGGGTGGGAGAACCATCACCGAAGTCCCATACGAAGACCGTGTTCGGCGAAGTGTTCGTGCTGCTATTGATGAACTCCACCGCCTGTGGCGCGCACACCTGCGTCAACCCGCCGATCGGTATCTGTATGGATGCGCTGGTGCTCTGTTCCATGATCACCGTGCCCGTGATCACGCAGCCCGTCGCTGTCTCCGTGAAGGTGACGGTGTATTCGTTCACTGCGGCCGCGTAAACGTGGTTCACGCTCTGGGGCGGGTTCAGCGATGCGCCGGCTTGCAGCGGGCTGCCATCACCCCAGTTGATCGTGTATGCTCCGATGCTGGAAGGCGACGCGACCAGCAGCATGAAGTTCGTGCCGCTGCAACTGTACCAGACCGGAGCGTCGCTAGGGGTGCCGTAGTAATCATAGAGTTGGGGACACTGGGCACGGCCCGCTGTTGAAAGCAGGATCGCGCACGGAACGATGAGCGTTCGGCAGGTCATCAGGCAGGAATTCCCCGCCTTCTTTACGGAAGTACCGGATAAAGGATACCCGAGGAACCCTGACCGGTCAGGAGCGTATGAACGGGCCTATTCATCCTACATGGAGCGTTTCGACCTGTGCGTGATAGGTGGCGGCCCCGCGGGCTACGCTGCGGCCATGCGAGCCATCGACCTGGGCATGCGCACGGCGCTCATCGAGCAGGAACGCATCGGCGGAACCGGCATCTACAACGGAGCGCTCACGAGCAAGACGCTCTGGGAACTGAGCCAGCGGGTGACCAGCGCGAACGAGGCCATGCGCGAACGAGGCCGCCAGCCCTTCCGGCTTTCCTGGGAGGAGATCTCCAAAACATTGAACGAGGCCGTCTTCGAACGGAAATACCTCTACGCCTGCCACATGCAATTGCTGGAGAACAGTGGCGATCGCTTCCTCCATGTGCGTGGCAAAGGCCGTTTCATCGATGACGAACACATCGCCATCACACGCGCCGGTGAACGTTCCATCATCGCTGCGGACCGCTTCATCATCGCCACAGGAAGCCGCCCTCGCACGATGCCGAACATTCCCGTGGACGAGAAACGTATCCTTTCCAGCGATGGCATCTTCCGTATCGATGACCTGCCCGAGAGCATCGTCATCATCGGAGCGGGGGTCGTCGGCTGCGAGTTCGCGACCATCTTCAGCAACTTCGGCCGCACCCGCGTCCATCTCATCGATCGCGCCGAACGCATCCTCCCGAACGAGGATGCCGACATCGCCGAGCTGCTCTCACGACAGATGGAACGAAAGGGCGTGGTCATCCATCGCAGCGCCAAACTCGAGCGCATGGAGGCGATGCCGCATGGTGTGGAGTACGAGCTCTCCTACCCCGATGGCCGTAAGGAGAAGGTGACGGTGGAAAAAGCACTGGTCTCCGTCGGACGCGTTCCCAACGTGGATGACATCGGCATCGAGAACACCAGCATCGCGCTCGATCCCCGAACAGGATGCATCGCGGTGAACGACACACGTACGAACCTTCCGCACATCCATATCGTGGGTGATGCAACGGGGAGCAACATGTTGGTGAACCTTGGCGAGCTCGAAGGCCGGCATGCCGTGGAGTGCCTGGCCGGACTCGATCACCGACCCATCTCCTACGCGAACATCAGCACCATCATGTTCCTCGATCCGGAAGTGGCCGGTGTCGGGTTGAACGAACAGGAGTGCATCAAACAAGGTATCCCGCACCGTACGGCCCGCATCGACTATGCCTGCCTGGCACGCGCCATCGCCATGCGCCGCACGAAAGGCTTCTTCAAGCTCATCGTTACCGACGATGATGAAATGAAAGTCCTCGGCATGCGCGCCGTAGGTGAACACGCGAGCAGTGCCATACAGGCTGTTGCCTTGATGATGCAGGCCGGTCTCGGTATCCGCCATCTCGATGAACTGGTGCATCCGCATCCGAGCATCACTGAAGGCGTACAGGAATGCGCACGCATGCTGCTCGGTACAAGCCTCTTCAAAAGCCCCGTGTTCGGAGACAAGATGCGGTGCACGGTGTGGCGGCCGGAGGCGAAGGCCGTGAACGCAGCCTGAGGTCAGGGTTCCCCCGGGTCACTGAACGCCGGGTCGATCAGGAACGAGTCGTCCGTCAAAGCGTTCAGGAAGGCGATGATCTGCGCGCGCTTCTGCGGCGTGAGCTCCAATGTGAGATCGGGATCACTGAACTTCATGAACGGGTCGATCGTGCTGCTGGGGTGGCCACCATCGTTGTAGTGGTCCAATACCTGATCGATGGTGGTGAAGCGACCATCGTGCATATAAGGCGCGGTGAGCATGATGTTACGCAGCGTGGGCACCTTGAACTTCCCGTTGTCGAACGGATCACCGGTCACCGCACCACGACCGAGATCAGGGAACGGCTCGCTGTCCAGTCCGTTGTTGTGCGCTTGTTCATCCGTGAAGAGGCCCGTGGCTTCCGTATGGCAATGGAAGCAATCCGCCCCACCCTGACCTACCACGAAACCGCCGCCGGCCAAAGGGATCTGCATGCCCACGGGTCCACCTTCCAAGCCGAACAACGTCAATCCTTGAGCTTCGTCGATATTGAACGCTGCTTCTCCGCGCTTCACCTTGTCGTACTTGCTGTTGCCACTGATCAACGTGCGTAGGAATTGCGCCATCGCTTTCACCACTTTCACGGAATCGATCGAGCTGCTGCCGAAGGCCGCTTCGAACAGCGGCGGGTAAGCGGTGGTGCTCTGCAGCTTGCTCACCACGTTCGGCCAAGTGTCGTGCATCTCGATCGGGTTGCGCACTGGCTGGTAGATCTGATCCTCCAGCGTTGCGGCACGACCGTCCCAGAAGTAGAAGTTCGCATAGCCGAGGTTGATCAAGGCCATCGCACTGCGCGTTCCAGCGATGCCGTCGATACCCGTGCTCACCGCCAAAGTGCTGTCCTGGAAACCGAACTGCTGCTTGTGGCAGGTGGCGCAACTCATCGTGTTGTTGGCGCTCAGTTTCTCCTCGTAAAAGAGATAGCGTCCCAGCCGCACGCCTTCCACCGTCATCGGATTGCTTGCCGGCACCAGCATCTGCGGAAGGTTCGCAGGGATCTGCAGCGTGTAAGGCGTAGTGGTAGGTCCTGGATCCACCGGCGGCGGATCCTCCTCATCCTTCTTGCAGCCTGCGAACGCCGCCAGAACAAGCAAGCAGATCTGAACGGCACGGGATCGCTTCATGGTACCTGGTCCAAAGATCGTTCATCCGTGAGGGAACGCAGAAAGGCGAGCAGGTCAGCGCGCTGTTGCGCATCGATGGTCAATGGCCGCACCAGCGGGTCCTTGTTCGGGTCGACCACCCCGCCTGCGATGAAATGGTCGATCACTTGTTCCAAGGTGGTCATGCTCCCATCATGCATGTACGGCCCCGTGAGCGCGATGTTGCGCAGTGTTGGCACCTTGAACTTCCCACGGTCGGAAGGATCCAATGTGATCCGCTCCCGGCCGGGGTCCTGCGTATGGTCCAACGAGGTGCCGATGTTGCGGAAGGAATGATCAGTGAGGTCGTGCCCGGAATGACAGGCCGCGCAGCCCGCCGCCTCCGAACTGAACACCTGCCAGCCGCGCACTTCCGCCTCCGTCAATGCGCTTGCATCGCTGCCATGGAAGTAGCGATCGAAGCGCGACCAACCGCTTACCAGTGTCCGCTCGTAGCAGGCGATGGCACGCGTGAGCACATACCCATCGAAGACACGGCCATAGCCTTTCATGCTCAAGCTCGCATACGGTTCCTCATCGCGCAGCAGCTCCACCACCGTCTGGATATTGGATGCCATCTCCACGGGTTCATGCAACGGCGCGAGCACTTGCACTTCCAACGTCGGTACGCCGCCATCGCGGAAGTAGGCCGGATGCCAGGCGAGGTTCGCCAGTGTAGGTGAATTGCGCAGACCGCTCGCGTGATCCTTGCCGAGGCTCAAGGGCAGAGTGTCGCTGAAGGCACGATCCGGATGATGGCATGACGCGCAGGAAATGCCATTGCCCATGGAGAGGCGATCGTCGAAGAAGAGCTTCTTGCCCAAGGTTACGCGCGCCACCGTTGGTTCGTTCTCGGCTGGAACAGGCACCGATGACAAACCGCTCGGCAGTTCCACCACGAAAGGCTCATCATTCCGCTCGTCCACTTCCGCAAGCTTGCTGCACGCGCTGAAGAGCACGAGGCATGCACACGGAAGGATGCGCCGATCGATCACGGGTTGATGGCCTTGATGGCGAAGTCGGACAAGCGTTCAGCGATGGAAAGGCTCTGCACTTCGCCGTGGCTTTGCGAGCCCTCATGAAGCACGAGCAATGAGTCGCCGTCGGTGAAGAAGCGCGCGATGTCCACGTTCAAAGTGACGGTCGTTGGGCCTTGCTGCCGCACTTGCAGGGGAAGAGCGACCGTGCGTGTCCGGTAGCACTGATCGCGGCCGGTGTGGATACTGAACTGGAACGGAGGTGTACCCTGCCCCACCGGTTGCGGATCGAAGCGGCCATCGAACAACAGGAAACGGTACATGGTGGCCCAGCCCCAGTACATGCCTTGGCTGAAATCCAACGGCGATGGCGGAACGACCTGCGTGATGTCCGCATGGTTCAATTCAACCGGAAGACCGAGCCCGATACGCACGCTGTCGAAACTTCCTTCCGTGACGGGATACTCGCGCTGCTCCTCCCCATCCGTAAGGTCGAACAGTTCCGCTTCGCTCAGCACTGCATTGCCGTTCGCTCCCCTCAGCTCAATAGGGCTCATGAAGAACTTCACCTGCTGGATGAGCACGCGTTCATTGGCAGCGCTCACGTGCGCTTGCGTCTTGTCGAACGGCGTTCCGTTCCAGGTGGGCTTCACCACCAAGCGTACGGTGCCTGTCGGCGGCCAATCCGGATCCTTGCGGCACCCTGCGAAAAGAACGACAGCCGACAGCAGAAGACAGAGGCGCTTCATCATTCCACGTGTGTGATACCGCTTGCCAGTCGCTGCATCAGACCTGCAGAAATGTCGTTCACCACATGCACCTGCGGCTGCAACGCCACGTTCATGCCGGCCATCAAGGTGTCGATGTTCAGCGACAGCGGGATCACGACGCTTCCGCCCATGTCCGCATCGGTATGCACATGCACTTCAAGTCCGGTGTACAGCGTATCGAAGCCGCAATCGTAGTTGAACTCCCAATCACTGTTGTCGATGGAGCCGCTGTTGTCGCTGTCGTACTTGCCGCTCAGCGAAAGGAACTTGTGGAAGTCCGCCCAGCCCCACCACATGCTGGGGTCGTTCAGTGGTGCACCCAGTGTTGTGGGGTCGATGTGGTTCGTCGCACTGTCGACTCCCAGACCGCAATGCAGCGCGTGCAGGTGCGCGTCCACTTCACCGATGGTCTGGATGGAACCCGCGCTCGCGAGGTCGAAGAGCAGGTACTTCGATGGGAAGTCGGCCACCGTGTCGCCGTTGTCGTCCTCGAACCAGGGTTGTGCAATGAAGAACTTCAGCCCATCGATGCGGATCAACCGACCTGCCGTATCGGTGAACGGGACCGAAGGATCGAACGCGGCACCGTTACGGGTGAAGGACATGCTCATCGTGAGCGTGGTGTTCGCGTGCGGCGCGTTCACCAGATCGTCATGGATCTCCTCCGCATCCTTTTCGCAACCATTGAAGAGGACTAGCAGGAACAGAGCATAGAGCACACAGGCGGTTGTTCTCATCGATCGATCACCGGCAATGGAGTTCCGGCCTCGCGAAAGTAGAGCGGAAGCAAGGCCCTCTTCACCGCCTGACGACCGCGTTTCCAACCATCCTTGCCCAGCTACCTTGGCGCGCTCGCATGCTCAAGGTGCTCCATAGCTCTGCCGGTGCCGGGAAAACCCATGCGCTGGTGAAGTACTACCTGCAGCACGCGTTGGGCTCGATGAACCCTTCCGCCTATGCACGGGTGCTGGCCATCACCTTCACCAACAAGGCGGCCAACGAGATGCGCGAGCGGATCCTGCGGTACCTCCGTGGATTGTCCTCCGACGAACCATCGAATGCGGCGATCCGCGATGTGCTCACCACTGTGATGCAGGAGCACGGCTTGAGCCAGGAGGATGTCAGGACCCGCGCACAAGGCACCCTTTCGCACATGCTGCACAACTGGCCGCGCCTGGCCGTTACCACGATCGATGCGTTCACGCGCCGCGTGGTGATGCCGTTCGCGCGCGACCTGCGCCTGGACAGCGAGCTGCGCATGACGACCGAGGAAGCCTTCTATCGCGACCTCGCCGTGGACGCCTTGCTCGCACGCTCCGGCACTGATGATGGGCTCACACGTTTGCTCCTCGCCGTTTGCGAGCAACTGCAGGATGAGGAGCGCAAGTGGGATCCATCCGTTCCGCTCCGTGACCTCAGCGAACAGCTAACGAAAGAACAGGCCATTCCCTACCTCGCCGCTCTACGCAAGTTGGAGAACCATCGGTTGCTGGCGCTGCGCCAACGCTTGCGCGAGCGCACACGCGCTTTCCGGGATCGCATCCGCACGTTGGGCCGCGAAGGGTTACAGGCGGTGGAACAAGCCGGGCTGGCACCGGAAGATCTCGTTCAGGGTGCGCGCGGTCCGTATTCCTTCTTGAAGCAGATGGCCACGTTCGAGGAATGGCTGGAACCGAAGAGCTACACCGTGAAGGCACTGGAAAGCGGCAAGTGGCACGCGGGAAAGGCCATGCCCTCGACCGTTTCCGCTGTCGCTTCCATCGCATCGGTGCTGGAGCGCTGCATCGGCACGGTGGAGAAACTGCGTGCCTCGGGTGAACTGCAGCGTCACGCGATCGCCTGTGCCGTTTCGCGTGATCTTCTTCCAACGGCCGCGCTCCATCTGCTGGACGAACAACTGGAAGGGATCAAGCGCGACGAAGGCGTCACGTTCTTCAGTGATCTGGTGCGGCGCGTGGCGGAGATCGTGCAGCGCGAACCGGCGCCCTTCCTCTACGAGCGGCTGGGGGAGCGCTATTCGCATTTTCTCATCGATGAGTTCCAGGACACCTCCATGCTGCAATGGCACTCGCTGTTGCCGCTGATCGAGAACGCATTGAGCGGTGGTGGTTCCGCACTGCTCGTTGGTGATGCGAAGCAGGCCATCTACCGCTGGCGCAATGGCGAAGCCCGTCAGTTCCGCATGCTGCCACAGCTCTTCGGAAAGGAGCGCATGGTGGACGGCGAACAGCGCGAGGCCACGCTGGTGCGTGCGCACGTTCCGGTGGAAGCGCTCAGCGACAACCACCGCAGCGCTCGCGCCATCATCGAGTTCAACAATGACCTCTTCGCGAAGCTGCGCGATCGACTGCCCGAGGCGGTCGCCGCGTTCTACCATGCGCACGAACAGAACGTGGTTCGCGAGCGCGCAGGCTCGGTGAGGATCCTGTGCACCGATCCGGAGCTTCCCGAAGCAGAGGAAGGGAACGAACACAGCCCGGCGCTTGCCTTCGTTGCCGAAAGCGTGAACAGCGCCTTGGCGGATGGCTACCGACCGGGTGACATCGCCGTGCTGGTGCGCACGCGGAAACAAGGGCGTGACGTGTCAGCGCGGTTGGTGGCGGACGGCCATGAAGTGGTATCGCCGGACGGCCTTGCGCTGGGCAACGACCCGGCGGTGCGCGCTATCATCGCCTTGTTCTCCTGGCTCCATCGTCCGCATGATGTTTCCGCCGCACAGGCCGCTCAACTCCTGTGGGAGCTGCGCGCGGAAGGGCCGAGCGTGGAACCGTTCCATGGCCGTGATGTGCACCATTGGCTGCGCGATCATTGGAAGCAGCATCCGGTGATCAGCACGAGCCTGCCACTGGTGAGCCTGATCTGCGCGATCGCCGGTTCCGTGGGTGCCGACCCGGCAACGAACGCCTTCGTGCTCGGGCTGGTGGATGAAGCGCACGCTTTCGTGATCGAGCACGGAGATGATCCGCTCACCTTCCTTGAACATTGGCACCGGCGCTCAGCGAACCGCTCGGTGGGCGGCGCGGAGAACACGACGGCGATCCGTGTGATGACCGTGCATCGCAGCAAGGGACTTCAATTCCCTGTCGTGATCGTTCCGCATGCGAACATGGCCACACAAGGAAAGCGAGATCGGTTGTGGATCGACGCGCATAACGTGGACCCCGAACTGCCTTCCGCGCTCATCCGCCCCTCCGCCACGATCCGCAGCATCGGTGTGCGCGAGGTCATGGTGGAGGATGAACTGGAACTGCTCGATCGCCTCAACCTGCTCTACGTGGCCTTCACGCGACCGGAGGAACGCTTGTACGCGGCCATCGATGGAAAGCGTAAGGATGAACTGAGCGCACTGCTGCGCGAAATGCTCCAGCTCGCACCGGGACAGCTCTTCGAACAAGGAAGAGCGGAACCCGCACCGCCTGGGAAACCCGTTACTGAAGTACCGCACCTGCCCTTGCTTCCTCGCATCGGCGAGAAACCGGTCCCACTGGAGATCCGCAAAGAAGCACCTGAAGAGTGGGACCCCGCCGATCCTGATCCGTACCGCTCCTACGGCCGTGCGTTGCACGCCATCCTCGCCCGCGTGAACACCGCCGACGACCTTGCCGCCGCCATCGCCTTCGAGGCGCCTGCCTGGGGCCTTCACGGACAAGTGATCGAACAACTGCACAGCAAGCTCGAAGCCTTGCTCGCCTTGCCCGAGGTGCAACCTTTCTATCGGGCAGGTGCGCGCGTTCGCAACGAGGCCACGATCATCGATGTGAACGGGCAGGCCCACCGGCCGGACCGTATCGCCTCGGACGCTTCGGGCACCTACGTGCTGGACATCAAGACCGGCGAGCCGGCGCGGCATCATCATGAGCAGGTCGCCCTCTACGTGCACCTGTTGCGCGCCCTCGGTGAGCCGAACGTTTCCGGCCACCTGCTCTACGTTCGCAACGGTACAGTTACCCGCGTGGAACCATGAGCACCGAAGGGATCACCTGGAGCGTGAAGGCGATGGATGTGCTGACCGCCGAGGAACTGCACGACATCATGAAGCTGCGCGTTGACGTGTTCGTGGTCGAGCAGCGCTGCGTGTACCCTGAAGTGGACGGACAGGACCCGACGGCTCTCCACATCCAAGGACGTGATGCCCGAGGCCGCCTCGCCGCTTATGCACGGATACTGCCCGGTCATGGCAACGAGCCCCCGCACATCGGCCGCGTCATCGTTCACCCTGACTTCCGCGGAAGGCACCTGGGCCGGCACCTGATGCATCATGCTCTTGCGGAAGTGGAACAGCGCTACGGCAGCCGCCACAGCGCACTGGCCGCACAAGCCTACCTCGTTCCTTTCTATGGCAGCTTCGGTTACGTGCCAGTGAGCGAGCCGTACCTGTGGGACGGGATACCGCACGTGGACATGGTGCTTCGGGCATAGGGATACGAGAACGCTATTGTTCACAACTGCACCGATACAAACGGAGGTGCCGAGCGCTGGCTGGACTACATTTCGCTTGAACAATTCCGGGCGACCGGACCAAAACAAACGACCATGGCCGCTGAAGCCTACTGTGTGAAGTGCAAAGCCAAGCGTGAAATGAAGGACGCGAAGGAGGTTACGATGGCCAATGGCCGCAAGGCGATGAAAGGTGTGTGCCCGAAATGCGGCACAGGCATGTTCAAGATCCTCGGCAAGTAAGTCCTGCGTTTCCGGCGCACCGGGGTCCATCGGCCTCCGGTGCGCCGTGTACTTCCCTGCCGATACCTCCTTCTCTCTCCCGTTGGCGGAATACCGGTCCACCACCCCCATTCCTCCACATCCTTCATGCTCTCCGATCGATCAGGGGCCCTCACCATTGACATACAGCTGTCGGCCCGCGGCGTTCTGCGCTTTCTGCTGACCGTCCTGACCGCTCTTCTCGGCCTCCACCTGATCAGCGTGTTCGCGCACGTGGTCCTGGGTTGGAAAATGGAGGCGTACACGGTCCTGTTCGACATGGACCTCGAGTCGAACCTGCCGACGTACTTCAACAGCATGCTGTTCTTCCTGGCAGCCATGCTCATGTACGTGAAGGGCCGTGGACGCGAAGGCCGGCTGCGCCGCGGTTGGTACACGGTGGCCGCCGTGTGCGCGTTCCTCGGAGTGGATGAAGGATCGCAGATCCACGAGAAGTTCATGTTCTTCACCCTGCGCCTCATCAATCATGGTCAGGTGACCGGCTCCTTCGGCTGGCTGTACTATGCGTGGGTGATCCCCTACGGTCTGGCCGCCGTGCTGCTAGGACTGATCCTGTTCCGCTGGTTCCTTGCGCTGGAAGCACGCATCCGCAACGGACTTATCGCCAGCGGCGTGCTCTACGTGTTCGGTGCCGTCTTCATGGAAATGTTCAGTGGCAAGATCGCGGAACACCTTGACCCCGCCGCGATATCCGCCGAGCGCCTCGCTCACCTGCCTTGTGAGATCTACGAGACCGGGACCTGTCACCTCTATCTGGATCCCGGCTACATCGCCGCTTATACCGTGGAAGAGACCTGCGAGATGGCAGCGCTCATCTTCTGCATCCACGTCATCCTGCGATCGCTGGAACGTCGCTCGGCACGGGTCGAGGTGGACATTGCGGCCTAGCGCTGATCACGCTTTCGCCAGCGTGCGCGCGCGTTCCACCTTTCCGCTCGGTGTGCGAACGAAGGAAGGAACGAAGATCACCTCCCGCGGGCGCTCATGTTCGTCCAGCATCCCGCTCACCATGCGGATGATCTGCTCCCGCTCGTTGCCGTCCGTAGCATCCTTCTCCACCACGAGCACCACGCGCTGACCCAAGCGCTCATCCGGTCGTGCGGCGAAGAAGTGCGCATAAGGCACCACACCAGCGGTCATCGCCTCCAATCGCTCCGGAAGGATCTTGCGGCCACCGCTGAGGATCGCGTGATCATGGCGCCCAGCCCACTTGAAATGGCGTTCGTCCAGCACCTCGATCACATCGCTGGTCTCGTGTTGCGGCGTTGAGAGGTGCGGTGTGTTCACGATCAAGCGGCCCGCATCGTCGGCACGTACCGTCACGTTGCCGAGGGTGGTGAAGTACTCCTCCGCGCCACCATCGTTCAGCTTCCGCAACGCGATGTGCGTAACGGTCTCCGTGCTGCCATAGCCATCGTAGATGCCTGTGCGCAGTCCTTTCACATCCTCCACCAGCGCGTTGCTGACCGGTCCACCGCCCAAAAGGATCATCTCGAACTGCTCTTCCACACGGGCGCGATCCTGGTGCAGTGCCGTATGCAATTGCATGGGCACCATGGTGGCGAAGCGGAACCGGTCCTTCACACGCAGGTTGTTCAGCACTCCACCGCGCGGATCGATGACATGCAGATCGAGCCCCAGCACCATGGCACGCGCGAGCATGAGCTTGCCGCCAATGAACTCGCACGGCAGGCACAACAATGCCCTATCACCGGGCTTCAGCGCGAACGCCGCGCGCGTAAGCTCGATGCTCGCGAGCACATCCGCATAAGGCAGTTCCATCGCCTTGGGAGCGCCGGTGGTGCCACTTGTGCGAACAGGCAGCACGCCTTCCCCTTCAACGAGCGCGCGACAGGTCGTGCGCAGATCGATGGTCCACGGTGCATGACGCGTGCGTTCGATGAGGCTGTCCGTCCATGCGATGATCTCCTGGCCATGCAGCCGCTTGCCGTCAACGGTCAATTCCTGGAAAGGGGTCATAGGAGAGAAGGTTCTGTGCTGGTGATGGAAGTGTCCCACTCCACTTCCGGGCGGTAGCGAAGTTCACCTCTTTCGGCGAGCAAAGGGGAAGCGATGTTGTTCGTGTACAGTGCGCCCGTTCCCAGACCCTGTGGTCGGTCAAGGTCCAGGGTGGCGGCCCATTGCGCGATCGCGTTCAGTCCGATGCTGCTTTCCAGTGCGGAGGTGAGCCACCAACCGATGCGGCGTGCCTTCGCAAGGTCGATCCACTCCTGCGCCGCGCTCCAGCCGCCCACCAAGCTCGGCTTGATGACGATCGCCTGTGGCCGCACCGTGTCCAGCAGATCCACCTTCGCCTCACGCGTGTTGTGGCCGATCAGCTCCTCGTCGAGCGCGATGGGCAAGGGAGTGTTCGCGCAGAGTTCGCTCATGAGCTCGATGAGCCCGGCATGGATCGGTTGTTCGATGCTCTCCACCTGCAGATCCACCAAGCGCTTCAAGACATCCGGAGCCGTGCGCGCATCGAACGCACCGTTCGCGTCCACACGCAGCGTGAGGTCCTTCGCACCGAACTCCTTCCGCACCTCTCGCAGGATCGAGAGTTCCTCTTCGATGCCGATGGCGCCGATCTTCATCTTGATGCAGGTGTAGCCCGCTCCGATCCGCTCCTTGATACGATCGCGCATCTCGCTTGCATCGCCCATCCATACCAGACCGTTGATGGGTATGCCCTTCCTCCCCAACGTGAAATCCGAAGGGAAGAGCACTTTGCTGCCGCTCACCTCCAGGTCCTTCAAACATTGCTCAACGGCGAAGCGCACGGAGGGCACTTCCACCAGATCCTCTTCGAGCCGCTGCCGCCAATTAGTGGTATCCGCACAGAGCTCAAGGAGCTTCGTTCGCACATCAGCAGGGAACTCCTTGCTGTGGCCGGGGAACAACGCCGCCTCACCGATGCCGATCACATCCGGACGCTCTTCATGCCACGCGAGCAGGTACCAGACCGTGCGGTCGTTGATGACACCTTTCGAGGTGCCGAGCGGGAAGCGGGGATGCAGGTGTGATTCCGTCCAGCGCGCGCGGATCATGCCGCTAAGATGAGACCCAGCGCGAAGGTGATCGCTGTGAAGAAGGTGCCGAGCGCGAGCTTCTTCAACTCTGGATCGTAGGCGCGCGGATCCCTGATGCCCACCGCGCTGATCAGATGGAGCAGGATGGGGATCGCACCGACCAGGTACAACCAGGGTGGCCACTCGCCTGTTCGCCAGGCGATGCCCGCCAGGCAGATCAACGCCAGCAGCACGATCGTCACATGATACCGTTTGGCTGCCCCGCCACCGATGCGGACCACCAACGTTCGCTTGCCTTCGGCGGTGTCGTTCAACACATCGCGCATGTTGTTCAGGTTGAGCACCGCCGCGCTCAGCAGACCGAAGGCGATCGCCACCGGCACCACGTACTTCGGAACACCACCGGCATGCAGGTAGTAAGTACCCATGACGCCCACCAGACCGAAGAAGAGGAAGACGCTCGCATCACCAAGTCCCGCATAGCCGTACGGATTCCGGCCGTAGGTGTATTTCACGGCCGCCGTAATGGCGCCCAGCCCGATCAACAGGAAGACGAGCGTGGTGAGGGTGATGCCGAGCGAAACGATGATGAGCGTGCAACCGCTGAGGAAAGCGAGCAGCCCGGACAAGATCATCGCGCGCTTCATGGCCGCTGGTGTGATGTCGCCGCTCTGCACCGTACGCGCCGGACCGATGCGCCCCGCATTATCTGCGCCGTTCTCGTGATCACCGAGGTCGTTCGCGAAATTGCTGAGCACCTGCAGCAGGATCGCCGTGAGCGTTGCCAGCAGGAACACCGGCCAACGGAACGCGTGCACGTAGGCGGCCATGCCACTGCCGGCGATGATGCTGCTCAACGCGAGCGGAAGTGTGCGCGGGCGCGCGGCGGAGATCCAGGCCTTCATGTTCGGATCACACGATCATTCCCGCGGCCACCGTCTCGTTCGTGGCTTCGTCGATCAGGATGATACTGCCTGTGTTGCGGTTGCGGCTGTACTTGTCGAAGTGCAACGGCACCGTGGTGCGCAGATGCACCCGTCCGATGTCGTTCATGCGGATGGTGCTGTCATCGGCCTTGTGCAAGGTGCTGATGTCCATCTTGTACTTCACCTCCTTCACCATGCAACGCGCATCGCGGCCGGTGTGCTTGATGGCGTACTTGCCCCCCGGTTGCAGCGGCCGCTCGTTGAACCAGCACAGCATCACGTCCACATCCTGGCCGGACTCGGGTACGTTGTTGGGGCTCACCAGCATGTCCCCGCGACTGATGTCGATCTCGTCCTGCAAGGTGATCACGGCGCTTTGCGGAGCGAAGCACTCCTCCACCTCGCGCTCACCGATGTGGATGCTCTTGATACTGCTCTGTAAGCCGCTCGGCAGTACCTGGATCGGATCGCCCTTGCGGAACACACCACCGGCCACGCGCCCAGCGAACCCACGGAAATCATGGTGCTCATCGGTCATGGGGCGCACCACGTATTGCACGGGGAAACGGCGGTCGATGTGGTTGAGGTCGCCCGCGATGTGGATGTTCTCCAGCAGGTACATGAGCGTGGGCCCTTGGTACCACTTCATGCGTTCGCTGCGCTCCACCACGTTGTCGCCTTTCAGCGCGCTGATCGGGATGTAGCGGATGTCGCGCACCTCGAGCTTGCTGCTGAAGTCCTCCAGCTCCTTCTGGATCCGCGTGAAGGTGGCCTCGTCGTAATCCACCAGGTCCATCTTGTTGATGCAGAACACCACGTGCGGGATGCCGAGCAACGAGGCGATGAAGCTGTGGCGGCAGGTCTGCTCCAGGATTCCCTTGCGCGCGTCCACGAGGATGATCGCCAGGTTGGCCGTGCTGGCACCCGTGACCATGTTGCGCGTGTACTGGATGTGCCCCGGTGTATCGGCGATGATGAACTTGCGCTTGGGTGTCGCGAAGTAGCGGTAGGCCACGTCGATGGTGATGCCCTGTTCACGCTCAGCGCGCAGACCGTCCGTGAGCAGCGAGAGGTCCACTTCGCCGCTGCCGCGCTTGGCGCTCGCGCGCTCCACCGCCTCCAGCTGGTCCTCGAAGATCTGCTTGGTATCATAAAGCAGGCGGCCGATCAAGGTGCTCTTGCCATCGTCAACACTTCCTGCCGTGGTGAACCGCAGGAGATCCATGTCCAGGTAGCCTTGCGTTCCGTTCGCTTTCGTCATCTGATCATCTCGTTCTCTGATCATCCGATCAGAAGTAGCCCTCCTTTTTGCGATCCTCCATAGCGGCTTCACTGCGCTTGTCGTCCATGCGTGAACCCCGTTCGGTGACACGCGAAGAAGCCACTTCTTCAATGATCTCCTCAAGCGTTGCAGCCGGTGAATCCACCGCGCCCGTGCAGCTCATGTCGCCGATGGTGCGGAAGCGCACCCGTTTCTGGTAGGGCTTCTCCTCCGGCTTCAGGCGCATGAAGGAACTGTTCGCGTAGATCACACCATCGCGGTCGAACACTTCACGCTCGTGGCTGAAGTAGATGCTGGGGATGGGGATGCTCTCGAGCAGGATGTATTGCCACACGTCCATCTCCGTCCAGTTGCTGATCGGGAAAGCGCGGAAATGCTCACCGGGACGCTTCTTGCCGTTGTACAGGTTCCATAGCTCGGGCCGCTGGTTCTTCGGGTCCCACTGGCCGAACTCGTCGCGGTGGCTGAACACGCGCTCCTTCGCCCGGGCCTTCTCCTCATCGCGCCGGCCGCCGCCGATGGCGCAATCGATCTTGTGCTTTTCGATGGTGTCGAGCAGGGTGACGGTCTGCAGCTTGTTGCGGCTGGCGTAGTAGCCCGTTTCCTCCTGCACACGACCGCTATCGATGCTCTCCTGCACGCTGCCCACGATCAGCTTCGCGCCATGCTGCTTCACCAGGTCATCGCGGAAGGTCATCGTTTCCTCGAAGTTGTGGCCGGTGTCCACGTGCACCAGCGGGAAGGGCACCTTCGCAGGGAAGAAGGCCTTACGGGCCAGGTGGAAGCACACTATGCTGTCCTTACCACCGCTGAAGAGCAGGGCCGGGTTCTCGAATTGCGCGGCCACTTCGCGCAGGATGTGCATGCTCTCGCTCTCGAGCTCCTTCAGGTGGGTCAGTCGGTACGAATGCATATCGGTCAGTTCCGCGTGATGCGCGGAAGGATGAAGTTCAACAGTTCGGTGGTACTCTCCCCTTCACTTCGGCCTTGCGTGGCGATGCGGATGGCAGGAGCGGTGGGCGCTTCGAACGGCGCACTGATGCCCGTGAAGTCCTTCACCTCGCCCGCGCGTGCCTTCGCGTAAAGCCCTTTCACATCGCGGCGCTCGCACTCCTCCAGCGGCGTGTCGATGAAGACCTCGTGGAAGTCGTTCGTGCCGATGATCGCACTGGCCTGTTCGCGTATGGCGATGGTGGGGGAGACGAAGCAGCAGATCACCACGGCGCCGTTCTGCACGAAGAGCTTCGCCACTTCGGCGATGCGGCGGATGTTCTCCGTGCGGTCCGCCTCCGAGAAGCCCAGGTTGTTGTTGATGCCCGCGCGCACGTTGTCGCCGTCGAGCACCACGGCGTAACGGCCGCGTTCGTGCAGTGCGCGTTCGAGGGCGATGGCAATGGTGCTCTTGCCGCTGCCGCTCAGTCCCGTCATCCAGACCACACAGCCGCGTTGGCCCAACCGCGCCTCCTTATCGGCACGCTGGAGCAGGCGGTGGGCTACGGGATGGATGTGGCTCGGCGCGGCCATTTTTCGGGAGCGCGAAAGTAGTCCCCTTCCTCGTCTTCGCGAGGCGCGGCCCTGCGCGCCGAAGCGATCTTTCCTTCCGGCCAAGTGAATGAAAGATCGCTTCGCGGTCGAATACACCGCTCGCGATGACGGTAAGGGCGCCCGCTATCTTCGGCCCATGGCCACCAAGACCATTTCCGCATCGGCGCGCATGACCGATCCACGTACCTCCCCCACCATCGATCAAGTGGGCATTGAGGAACGCGTGGCGCGCATCAAGACCCGCAGCATCAAGAAGGAAACGAAGGTGCAGGGCATGAAGCTCGCGCTGAGCATGATCGACCTGACCACCCTGGAAGGGGCGGACACGCCTTACAAGGTGCAGCAGATGTGTTTCAAGGCCATGCACCCGCACGATAGCCTGCCTGGTCTGCCCACGGTAGCCGCCGTGTGCGTCTATCCTTCGTTGGTGAAAGTGGCGAAGAAGGCTCTGGAAGGAAGCAACGTGAAGGTGGCCAGCGTTTCAACGGCGTTCCCGAGTGGACAAGCACCTCGGAGCGTGAAGATCGCTGATACGAAGTTCGCTGTGAGCGAGGGTGCTGATGAGATCGACATGGTGATCAGCCGGGGCAAGTTCCACACGGGCGAGTACGCCTACGTCTTCGACGAGATCGCGGCCATCAAGGAGGCCTGTGGCGATGCGCGCCTGAAGGTGATCCTGGAGACCGGCGAGCTGGGCACCTATGACAAGGTGCGCCTCGCGAGCGACATCGCCATCGCGGCCGGCGCCGACTTCATCAAGACCAGCACGGGCAAGATCAACCCGGCGGCCACCATGGAGGTGACGCTGGTGATGCTGCACGCCATCCGCGACCATTACCTGCGCACCGGACGGATGATCGCCATGAAGCCCGCCGGCGGTATCCGCAAGAGCAAGGAAGCCCTGCATTACCTCATGATGGTGAAGGAGGAGCTGGGCCCTGAATGGCTCGATCCGCATTGGTTCCGTTTCGGCGCGAGCAGCCTGGCCAACGACATCCTGATGCAACTGCAGAAGGAGGCCGATGGGCACTACCAGAGCGCGGATTACTTCAGTCTCGATTGACCTTCCTCACGGCACCTGTCCTGCACGCACACCGTTCGGCGTCGGAGCGCCTACCGGCGTTCGCGTAACGCGCCCGATATGCTCGCCTTGCGCCGTCTGCTCACTTCCACCTTCCCGCCGTCGCTCATGCAGAGGCGATCCTCCGTATCCAGTGAGCGCACATGTGCGATGTTGACGATGTGGCTACGATGCACCCGCAGGAAATCGTTCTCGGCGAGGAACTCCTCGTAACTGTTCAATGTGCGACTGCTCATCACCCGCTCGCCGCGCTTCAAATGGAAGACGGTGTAGTTGCGGTCCGCTTCGCAACGTACGATGTCCTGGACCGGCAGGTGACGATCACCATCGCGCATGGGAATGACCAACGTACGTGGCGCACCTTTCTCCTTGGTGGTGCTTACCAACCGGTCCAGCCGAGCGGGGAGCACCGCGCGGTTCGCGATGAAGTGGCCCAATGCCGCGTCGAACTCCGAGGTCTTGATCGGCTTCAACAGGTAATCGAGCGCGCTGTAGCGGATCGCGCGGATCGCGTACTCATCATGGCTGGTGGTGAAGACCACACCGAAGTCGCGCTGCGGCAATGCGTCCAGCATGGTGAACCCGTCCATGTCCTTCATCTGGATGTCGAGGAAGATCAGGTCCGGACGATCCCGTTCGATCATCCGCACACCTTCTTGTCCGCTGGCACATTCACCGATCAGCTCCACCGCGTCCGTGTACCGCTCCAGTTGACGCTGGATGGCATGACGCGAGTATTCGTCGTCATCAATGATCACGGTGCGCACCATGTCCTTCATCGCAGCGAGTTCTCGATGGCGCTCACAAGTTCGTGCGTATCCATGCTCCAGGGACCGGCGCCATCCGTGGAACCATGGATCACCCGATCGCACAGGGCCGCGAAGAGCGGATCATGTTCCACCAGTTGAGGACGCAAGGCATGCACGATCCGCTTCACCTCATCGTGCTGTTGTGCGCCCAGCGCCGTGGTCAAGGCCTTCAAGCGCGGTGGCACCAGCCAATGGAACAGTGCAACGCGTGGGTCATGCACATCGTACCCCACACCCGGGGGCACACCTCGATCACCGGTCAAGCGCGCGATGGCCTCGACCATCTCCTCCGCCTTGAACGGTTTGCTCACGCATGCATCCATTCCCGCATCCACGCAGCGTGACAGGTCGCTGGGCAGCACGCTCGCGGTAAGCGCGATGATGGGCAGGCGTGACCGATGATCGGTCATCGAACGGATGCGTCGTGTCGCTTCCATCCCATCCATCTGCGGCATCTGTACGTCCATCAGCACCAGCGCGATGTCGCCGTCCTCGTCCTCCTCCACCTCCTTCACCGCTTGTGCTCCGTTCGACACAACGATGGTCCGGCAATCCGGATAATAACGCCGCAGCGTTTCGGTGGTGACCAAGGCATTCATCTCATTGTCCTCCGCCACCAGGATGGTGCTGCCACTGAGGTGGCGTTCGATGGGTCCCACAGCGATAGCAGCCGCACCAATGGGCGCAGAGACCGCGCGCAGGGGTAGTTCCACGGTGAATACCGTTCCTCTGCCTTCTTCACTTTCCACGGTGATCGTTCCTTGCTGAAGCGCCACCAGTTCCTTCACGATGGCCAGGCCCAGACCTGTTCCACCGTATCTGCGCTGGTCGCTCACCTCGACCTGACTGAAGCGATCGAAGATGGTGGCGAGCTTCTCTTCCGGAATACCGATGCCCGTGTCACGCACTTCGAACGAGCAGTTACCACCTTTCATTCGCACGCTCACGCGAACCTCTCCCTGCGCGGTGAATTTCAGTGCGTTGCCCACCAGGTTCAGCAGGATCTGCAGCAAGCGAGCGCCATCTCCCTGCACCCATGTCGGAACGTGCGGCGCCAGGTCGATGATGAGTCGATCACCCTGTTCTTCCGCCCGATGCTGAAGGATGCCCTGACAGAGACGCAAGCTCCGGTGAAGATCGAACGGCTCCTCCACGAGCCGCAAACGACCCGCTTCAATGCGGCTGATGTCGAGCACATCGTTGATGACCACCAGCAGGTTGTCGCCAGCCTCGCGGATGTTGCTCAAATAGCGCGCGCTCCGTTCATCGCGATGCTCGTGCATGAGCAGACCGGTGAAGCCCATGATCGCATTGAGCGGCGTGCGGATCTCGTGGCTGACGTTCGCAAGGAAACGATCCTTCGCCCGCTCGCTCTCCTCGGCGCGCTCCTTCTGTTTGACCACTTCCTCGTTCACACGCTGCAGTTCCTCAGCAGCCCTCCTCTTGATCCGGTACCGCGAAATGAACAGCACCAACAACACCGCGAGGACGATGGCGCCGATGATGTAAGCACCGCGCTGCACACGGAGACGATCCGCCGTGGCGTTGGCTACCGCCTCGCGCGCCTGTGCGGCCTCCAGTTCCTTCTGCTTCTTCTCCGTTTCGAATCGGGCGGTGATCTCCTGAAGCTGCTGTTCCCGTTCGCGCACGTTGGTGGAATCCTGCTCTGCCACGAAGCGCTTGTACCACGTCAAGGCCGCTCGTGCATCACCCTGCGCTTCCTTGGCCTGCGCCATGGCCCGCAAAGCCAGAAGATGATCGCCGTCCAGGCCGAGACTGTCCGACAGGTCGATCGCCTTGTTGAGCAACGCTTCCGCTTTCACGCTCCTTCTCGTGCGGATGAGCATGTCCGCGAGGTGTACCCCTGCATGCACCGATTCGGCCAGTCGACCGAGCCTGGTGAGCAGGACGAACGACCGTTCCGCGCGTTCCACTCCGCGAAGCGTGTCCCCCTGCATCAGGTACAGGTCGGCCATGTTGTAGTGGATGTAGCCCAGGTTCAGTGAATCGCCGACCGCTGCGGAATAACGGGCTGCCTGATCGTAAGCCTGGAGTGCTGCGTTCAGTTCCTTGTTCGCAGCGTACACGTTCCCTATCGCCACGAGCTCCTTCGCCAGCCGCATCGTATCGCGTGCTGCACTGTCCAGGCGAATGGCCTCCTCATAGTACGGCAACGCCTTCTCGTAACGGTCCATGTAGGCGTAGACGGTCCCAATGGCATACAATCGGACCGATCGTACCCGCTTCTGCGGACAGCGTTCCTCCATGCGCAGCACCTTCAGGAAGATCTCCAACGCTTTCTCCTGTTGCTGCCGTGCCTGGTAGTTCAGTCCCAGGTTGTACATCACACCGGCGGCAAGACACGTATCCTTCAAGGCCTCGTACATCGCGATGCTCTGCGCGTACTCCTGTTCCGCCTGCTCGAAATCGCTCTTGCGTGTGAGTGAGAAGGCGATATAGCCATGCGCCAACGCCTGGGCGGTGGTTGAGCCCGTTCTCCCAGCGAGTTGCAGAGCCTGCCTTCCATACTCAACGCCCTTCTCGGGATCGATGTCCGCGTAACTGAACGACAGATCACCGAGCAGTTCAACGCGCTCGCTGTCGCTTTTCGCGTTCTGCAACCGCACCAAGGTGCGCTGGATCACGCCAGGCTGCTGCGCTTCAGTGAAGAGCGAAAAGAAGAAGACGATGATCGCGATCGACCGCATCGGCGCCAAAGTATCCAGACCGTTGCGCCCATCACGTGACCGTTGGGTAATCGTACGACCGCCCGATCATCCGTGAAGAGCACGGGGCGGGTTATCACTGCTCCATCCGATAAACAGCGGACCGTCCGCTCAACATCATTGGCACACATGGCGGTGGCCGCGTTCAACTTGCACAAACGAACAGCGGATGTCCTTCCGAACGATCCGGTCCCTGCTCCTGGCTCTCCTCAGCACCCTCGCCACACTCTCCATGGCGCAGGGCGGAGTGGGCATCAACAATCCCGCGCCGCATGCGAGCGCGTTGCTGGACCTCACCAGCTCCAGCAAAGGGTTGCTCGTTCCCCGCATGACCACCGCTCAGCGCACGCTCATCGCCTCCCCGGCAACAGGACTGCTGGTGTATGACACGTCATTGAACGCCTTCTGGTTCTACGACGGCAGCGCTTGGATGCAACTCACTTCCGGAGGAGGTGCTGGATGGAGCACCACGGGCAATGCGGGCACGAACACCAGCACGCACTTCATCGGCACCACGGACAATATTCCGTTGAGCTTCCGCGTGAACAACCAGCCTGCCGGAAGGATCGATCAAGTAAAGGAGAACGTTGCCCTCGGATACGGTTCCGCCATGGCGCTCACCACGGGCTGGAACAACACGTTCGTGGGCGATTCGGCCGGGCGCTCGGTGAACACAGGCTTCCAGAACACGCTCATCGGTGCCTCATCCGGGCTGAACATCACGAGCGGTTGGGACAATACGCTCGTGGGTGCCGAGGCTGGACGACCGCTTACCACCGGTGTATCGAACACATTGGTGGGATCCAATTCCGGTTGGGCGATAACAAGCGGTTCAGCGAACACACTTATCGGTTATGCCGCCGGCCGTGCGATAACCACCGGTGTGGGCAACATTGGCCTGGGCATATACGCTGGCGGGTACAACAGCACCGGCAACCATAACATCCATGTCGGCACCTACAGTGGATACTCCATGGCCGGTGGCAACAACAACATCAGCATCGGGTACAGTGCCGGCTATTGGAACACCACGGCAAGTGGCAACATCTTCATGGGCACCAACGCAGGCTACGCGAACTCAACGGGCAACAACAACATCAGCATCGGAGAGAACGCCGGTGAAGCGAACACGACAGGTATCGACAATACGATCCTTGGTGATCACGCGGGCCAGTTGAACACCGCATCGAAGAACGTGTTCGTGGGTTCCTCTGCCGGGGGAGTGAATACAACGGGTAGCGAGAACACCTTCATCGGCACCGCCGCGGGGTTCTCCAATACCACGGGTTCACAGGTCACAGCGCTCGGGCGCAGCGCAGGCCGCTTCAATACCACCGGGAACGGGAACGTCTTCATCGGCTCCACGTCAGGGCTGAACAACAGCACTGGCAACCAGAACACCTACATCGGGGTGAACGCAGCGGCCTCCTCCAATGGCTCACAGAACACGACCCTCGGTTACAACGTGGCTGCGGCCATGTCCACCGGCAGCAACAACACCTTGCTCGGTCATCAAGCCGGTTGGGGGGTCACCACCGGCGGGAACAATACCGCGATCGGACTTGCCGCTGGCTACAACATCGGTATCGGCAGCAACAATACCTACGTGGGCTACGGCGCCGGTGCCTCCGCGAACCTGACCAATTCAACGGCCATCGGTGCCAATGCGAACGTGACCGCCAGTAACAGTCTCGTGCTTGGCGGAACCGGTGCTGACGCGGTGAAAGTCGGCATCGGAACCTCGGCGCCCAATGCGGAACTGGAAGTGAACGGCTACACCATGCTCGGCAGCACTGCGCCGAAGATCAAGATGCTCTATCTCACAGGTACCACAGCAGGGATCCAGGGCGGCGGAGCCTCCGTTGCTCACGGGATAACCGGGAACAGGATCATCGCATGCCAGGTTTCCGTTGAGTACTTCACGGCCAACTTCATTCCTCCTGCCTACTCCCAATCAGCCGGCTACGAGTTCAACGTGACCTGGAACAACAGTACCGTGTCGGTCTTCAACACTCCAGCGAACTCGGCCAACATCCTGAACAAACCGTTCCGGGTCTGCATCATCTATATCCAATGAAGGGCTCATGCCTTTTGCTTACGCAGTGGTTGTGCAGCGCTGCAGCAGCCCAGGTGCTCGCGAACAGTGGCGCGGCCATTTCCGTTCAGAACGGCGCACAGCTCACGGTAAAAGGTGCGATGTTGATCTCCGGCAACGGCACGATCGACAACAACGGCGTGATCGACCTGAGCGGGGACTGGACGAACAATGCCGCTACCAACTGCTTCGGCAACAGCGAAGGAACCGTTGTGCTGAACGGCAGCGGCCAGTCCATACAAGGCACGATGTACACGCAGTTCTTCCACCTGCAACTGGCCGGTGGCGATGTCACCTTGCAACAGGATACCTACGCGGGTGGCTCCGCCGCCACTCCGCGCACCGGTGTCATCGCGCTGAACGATGCGTATCTCTTCCTGAACGGCCATCTGCTCTCCACGAGCAACCCGGTCCCTGGTGCCGTCACGCGCAATACGGGCCTGCTGGTGAGTGAGACCGCACCGCCAGCGAACTATGGCCGGTTCAATTGGTGGATGGGGAACGCCGCATCCGGTGATCACGTGGTGCCATTCGGTAGCGCTGTCACAGGCGAGTTCCTGCCTGTATCGATGAACGTGACGACCTCCAGCAGTGATCCTCTTTACTCCATCACCTTCGCCACCTACCCGACCAACACGTTGGCCTCTCCCAACAATCGACCGCTACCTGCCGGCCTCACTGCTCTTACCGATCAGGGCGGCATCGAGAACGCACCGAACGTGTTGGACCGCTTCTGGTCCATCAGTACCGGCGAGACCAGTGACCAACCCACGGCTTCCCTCGCTTTCACCTATCGCGACAGTGAGTGGAACACGGGCACGAACACCATTGTCGAGAGCGCGCTACAAGCCCAGCGTTTCGATGGCACACAATGGAGCAACCCAATCATCGGTCTTGTGAACACGTTGAGCAACACGGTGACCACGACGCCGATCAACACGTTCGACATGGTGTGGGCGCTGGCCGCATCCTCCACGCCTCTCCCCGTGGAACTGCTCTTCTTCAACGCGCAGCTGGAGGGCTCCGCCGTGCTGTGCAACTGGTCCACCGCCAGTGAGCAGAACAACGACTTCTTCACCGTGGAACGCAGCAGGGATGGAGAGTACTTCGAGCCCATCGGGCAAGTGGATGGCGCCGCGAACTCCCAGCAAACGCTCCACTACACCCTCACCGATGGAACGCCATACTTCGGCCTCTCCTACTACCGCCTGCGTCAAACGGACCTTGATGGCACTCAGGCCTGGTCGGGGATCGTTCCAGTGGTCATCAATGCCACTGAGGTGCCTGGGCTGATGGTCTGGCCAAACCCATGTCGGGATCTGCTGAACATTCAGGGGTTGGACGGATCCGAGACCATCACCGTGATCGATGCGACCGGTCGGCGCGTGATGTCATCCTCTGGGCGGAACACGTTGCACACGGAGCAGTTGGATGCGGGACCATACACCGTTCTCGTTACCCACGATCGCACGATGCGATCCGCTCGCTTCGTGAAGCACTGAACCTATGGACCGTGCAAGGGCTCCCGAAGGCTGGAGATCAGATACGTTTCCGCAACGCGTCCAAGACCTCCGTCCTCTTGCGTCGGCTGACCTCCACACGTGAACCATCGCTCATCGTCAAGGTCCCATCGGCGGCGAAGGAAATAACGTGCTTCACGTTGACCATGTGACTGCGGTGCACGCGCAGGAACTCGTTCCCAGCCAGGAACCCAGCGTAGTTGCTGAGCGGGTAACTGCTGAGCAGGCGTTGCTTCCCCACCATATTGAACCAGGTATAATTGCGCCCTGCTTCACACCAGATGATGTGCTTGGTGCGCAACTGACGATCACCATGGCGCGTGACGATGACGAGCGAGTCCGGGGCAGCGTGGGGATCACGGCGCAGAGCGAGCAGGTTGTTCACACGCTGCGGAATACTGGGCCGCATCTCGGCAAAGCGCCGGAAGGCGGTACGAAGATGCTCGGCTTCGATCGGCTTCAACAGAAGATCCAACGCACTGTAACGGATGGCGCGGATGGCGTACTCATCATAGCTCGTGATGAAGACCAGACCGAAGTCCCGCTCCGGAAGCGTGTCCAGCATGGCGAACCCATCCATGTCGGGCATCTGTACGTCCAGGAACACCAGGTCGGGCTTCAACGCGCGGATCGCCTTCGCACCTTCACCAGCGTTGTTCCGGATGGCCACCACCTCCAGCTTGGGATTTAGCGCACGAAGCTCATCCTGCAGTTGCAGGCAGGTGAACGGGTGGTCGTCGATGATGATGATCCGGACAGTGTTCACGTGCGTTCGAGTTCCAGTTTGATGGCGGTTATCAACGCACGCGCGGCCTTGTACGCCTCGCCGTGATCCTTGCGCTTCATCGCAGCGAGGACTTCATCGCACAGCGGCGCGAACCGACCCTTGTCCCGATGCACGAGTTGTGGACGCATGCGGTGCACCAGCCGGGCCAGTTCACCATGGTCGTTGCGATCCAACGCCGTTCGAAGTGCGGAGAGGTCCATGGGCACCTCCTGCTTGAAGAGCCGATCATAAGCGGACAGGCTTGTTGTTCCGGCCACCGGTATCGCCGCTCCCGGATCACCGACCAGCCGCTCGATCGTGACCAGAAGCTCCTCCGTGCGGAACGGCTTGGACAAACAGGCATCCATACCCGCATCTATGCAACGGCCAAGATCGCTCGGCAGCACACTGGCCGTAAGTGCAATGATCGGCACACGTGAAACGGGCCCGGGAAGAGCGCGCACTTCCACCGTCGCAGCGATGCCGTCCAGCTCCGGCATCTGCACATCCATCAGGACGAGAGCGACGCGGTTGTCGGCATCCTTGCGCAGCACGTCAAGTGCTTCACGGCCGTTCCGCGCGAACACCGTGTGTGCGCCCGGGTGGAACCGCGCGAGTATCTCCTGGGCGACCAACGCGTTCGCCTCATTGTCCTCCGCGATAAGAACGCTGCGGCCGACCAGCGAACCCGTTGGCTTGTCACGCACAGCAGGTGTCTCGGACATGTCGACGCGGGCCGCTTGGTACGGGATCGATACGGTGACCACCGTTCCCTTCTTCACTTGGCTTTGAACCTCGATGGCCCCTTTGTGGAGTGCGACGAGTTCCTTGACGATAGCCAGCCCCAAGCCTGTACCGCCGAACTGTCGCTGATCACCATCATGCACCTGGGAGAATCGATCGAAGATGCTTGACAGCCTGTCGTTGGGAATGCCGATGCCGGTATCACGAACAGTGAACCGGACCCCTTCCTTGTCGCAGGCCACAGCAAGATCCACGCGACCGTTGGACGTGAACTTCAGCGCGTTGCCGACAAGGTTCAGGATGATCTGGGTGAGCCGCGCGCTGTCGCCCAGCACACCTTGCGGCACATCATCATGGATCTTCAGTGAAAGCTCATCGCCCTGGTCCATGGCGCGCGAATACAGCATGTCCATGCACAATCGCACGCAGCGGTGCAGATCGAACGGTTCGTTGCGAAGGGTATAACGCCCCTCTTCGATACGACCCAGATCAAGCACGTCGTTGATCATCCCCATCAGGTTGTCACCCGCGTTGCGTATGGTGGTCAGAAATCGGCGATGACGTTCGTCCACCGCATCGTGCAAGAGCAGATCCGTGAAGCCCGTGATGGCATTGAGCGGCGTGCGCAACTCGTGGCTCATGTTGGCCAGGAAACGGTCCTTGGCGCGCTCGCTCTCCTCGGCACGTTCCTTCTGTCGCATTACTTCCGCATTGCGTTGTTCGAGCTCGGCCACATGGCGGCGTTTGGTGCGTACACGATTCCACAGGACCATCGCTAGTACACCCAGGAACAAAGCGCCGATAAGCCAAACGACCTTCTGGGAGCGTTGACGTGCGGTTTCCTGTTTGGAGATCAGCTCCTGCTCGCGTGCCGCGATGAGTTCCTTCTCCTTCTTCTCCGTCTCGAAGCGCAATGTCATTTCATCCAGCTTCTCGTTCCTTTGGTTCACCTGCAGGGAGTCCTTTGTGCGGACATAGCGACGATGCCAAGCCAGTGCTTCCTTGGCCTTCCCCATCGCCTCATAATTATTGGTCAGGCCGAGCATGGAGTAGATGAGGTCCTCATGGAGACCAAGGCTGTCAGCCAGTTGGTTCGCTTCGTACAGAACGCGTTCCGCTTCGGCGTACCGGCCCGCTTGCGTGTACACATCACCGAGGCCCAGTGCCGCATGCGACACTTCGGCCCAGCGTTGCATATTCAACAGGATGGCGTACGAGCGTTCCATGTGCGGCAATGCGCCTGTCAGGTCATGCGCGAGGAGCATCATGCTGGCCAGGTTGTATTCCACGTAGGCTGCGGTCAACGAATCACCATTGGCCATGCTTCGCTCGGATGCACGTGTGAACGCTTGCATGGCCCTGTCGTTCTGCCCCAACCCTGCGTATGCATTGCCGAGGGCGACCAACTGTTTGGCGAGCTGGGCGGTGTCACGCCGGGCACTGTCCAGTGACATCGCCTGCTGGAAATAGGGTAGCGCCTGCTCCCATTTGGACATGTTCCCGTACACGGATCCGATGGCGTACAGTCGCTGTGCCCGTTTCTGCGCGGCGGCAGGGCACGCGTCGTCCAGCTCCAGTGCTTTCAGAAAGGACTCCAGCGCCGTTGCGTCCTGCTGTTGCATCTGCGCGTTCAAGCCCAGGTTGTAGTACACGCCTGATTCACCGCAGCGGTTCCTCATCCGACCGAAGAGTTCCAAGCTTCTTCCATACTCAGCGCGAGCCGAATCAAAGGCGCTCATGCGCGTGAGGCAAAGACCGAGGTGACTGTGCGCCTGTGCCTCGCCTACGGCATCGTGAACGTTTCGGGCGAGCTGTATCGCGCGAAGCCCGAAGCGTATCCCTTCGGATGGATGACGCTCGGAATACTCGAAACACAATTGCCCGAAAGCACGAACGGCCACACTGTCCTTGCGCAACGTGTCCGCTTGCGGGATCACGACCGCCAGGCATTGACCGGTCGCGGCACCGATCAGTGCAAGGAGGTATGGACGCAGGGAGTTCAACATCGACCCGGACCAAAGTACCGGGTGCAATGGATCCAAAGTGACCGTTCGGACGATCGCGCACCGCTCGGACGATGGATCATCGGCCATGGCCCGAACATGCGTTCAACTTGCCGCAACGTCGCACGCATGCCACACTTCCATCCCCAGCACGGAGCGCTTCACGTATGGTCGCGGTGCATTTCGCCTTCGAATCGCTTGGAGCCATTGATCCGCTCGATCCTGACGACCGTTGTCCTGCTGACGATCTCTTCCAGCGCGTTGGCTCAAGGCGGAGTGGGCATCAACAATCCGACGCCGCACGCAAGCGCGCTGCTGGACCTTACCAGCACGAACAAGGGTCTGCTCATCCCGCGTATGACCACGGCGCAGCGCATGGTGATCGCTTCGCCGGCCACCGGCCTTTTGGTCTATGACACCACGGTGAACAGCTTCTACTACTTCGACGGAACGGCTTGGGTAACGCTCACATCGGGCGCTTCCGGCTGGGCGTTGAACGGTAATGCCGGCACCAATCCCGCCTCGAACTATGTGGGTACGAACGACCTCTCACCACTGGCGTTCAGGATCGGTCTGGTGAACGCTGGTCGTTTGGATTTCGCCAATACGTGGTTCGGCTTCCAAAGCGGAAACGCCGTTACGTCCGGCACGCAGAACAGCTTTTATGGTACCACCAGCGGTATGAGCACGACATCCGGTTCGAACAATACCTTCATCGGTACCGGTTCCGGGATCTCTGCCACCACAGGTTCCAACAATACGTTCCTGGGCACCGATGCGGGCTACAACCACGGGACCGGTTCAGGCAACACATTGATCGGTCGGTCCGCCGGGTACAACAATGGCACCGGCACGAACAACACGTACGTCGGCTTCGGCGCGGGCGGGGTGGCCAACCTCACGAACGCATCGGCCTTGGGGTCGAGCGCGGTAGTTTCCACCAGCAACAGTCTGGTGCTCGGGGGAACGGGAGCGAACGCGGTGAAAGTTGGTATCGGCACCACCGCTCCGCTTTTCGACCTGGACATTCACGACGCCGGTCAAGCGGTTGTGCGGGTCATTTCAGGTTCATCACCGCTTGGAACCGCTATCGAGCTTCGGAACAACGCTGCTGGGCAACAGCTCCTGGGCGCGTTGAACTTCGTGGACGGCGGTGGAAACTACCTGGGTCAATCGGCATTCCACGCTCAGAACGGTTTCACCTGGCGCAATCAGACGGTCGAGATGATGCGGTTGATGCCCAATGGCAACCTGGGCATCAACACCACAGCGCCCGCGAGCAAGGTGCATGTGAGCCTGAGCAGTGCCGGGTATGCGCCGAACGCCAACGCAGGATTCACCCTGGAGGCAAGCGGGAACGTTTACGCTGATGTCATCTCCGGTAGCGGCGAGACCGGCGTGCTGTTCGGATCGTCCACGAACGCGACCAATGGAGGGATCATCTACAACGCTGGCGCTACCACGGATGGAATGCAACTGCGCACCGGAGGCAATGCCACCCGCATGACGATCACATCATCAGGCAACGTTGGCGTGGGTACCACATCGCCCTCCGTGAAGCTGGAAGTGGTGGATGGTACCTGGTTGATCCCGATGCGGGTGCGTAATACGCTCGCTGGCGGCTATTCACTGACGCAGTACATCAACGACAACAATCTCTTCGGTCATATCGGTTGGGGAAACTCAGCGTCCCCCACGTTCGCCAACTCGTTCTACGTCGGTACCAAGGACGCCGCGCCGATGTTGTTCACCACGAACGATGTGGAGCGAATGCGCCTGGACGTCGCAGGCAACCTCGGCATCGGCACCGCTTCACCCGCCTTCAGCCTGGATATCGCTTCGACCGCACAAGCGGTGGCGCGCATCGCTTCTACAGCCGCCCCGACCGGATCGGTGGTGGAGTTGAAGAACGCGACCGCTGGAACGAATACGCTCGGTGCGATCAATTTCAATGACGCGGCCAACACGTATCCTGGACAGGTCGCCTACCACCCAACGGGAGGTCTTACGCTACGCAGTGGAGGCACCGCCCGCGTAGCTGTGCTGCCCAATGGTCGCGTCGGGGTGGGCACCACCGCGCCCAATGCCGATCTCGAGGTGAGCGGATACACGATGTTGGGCAGCACAGCACCAGCCGTGAAGATGTTGAAGCTCACCTCAACGACCTCGTCGGTACAAGGTGGAGCTGTCGCCATTCCGCATGGGGTGAACGGCACCAAGATCCTGGCGGTGAACGTGTATGTGGAATACACCACCAACAACTTCCTGCCCAGTGGATACAGCCAGAACCCGGGCTATGAGTTCAACTTCCTGTTCAACACCACCAACATCACCGTGTTCAACACGAACACGAACTCGGCGAACATCCTCAGCAAACCGATCAAGGTCCTGATCACCTACGAGCAATGAGGCGCTTCCTGATGCTCATCTGCCTCGTTGTACCGTCGGCACTCTCGGCGCAATCGCTCACATGCCTAGGGGCTGACATCACCGTGGAGAGCGGCGCACAGCTCACCGTGAAGGGTGACATGCTGGCGGGACTTGGAGCGACCATGACCGATGCCGGAACCATCGATATCAGCGGGGACGTCACCAACAACAGCGGCAGCGCGCTCTTCGCGCCCGTGGCGGGAACACTTGTCCTGAACGGATCGAACCAGCAGATCATGGGAGCGAACATGATGAAGCTCGACAACCTGCAGCTCCAGTGCGCTCAACTGACCCTTCTCCAGGACCTCGCCGTTGGTGGCAACTATGCCTCACCTGCAGGGGTCCTCGCCTTGAACTCGACCATCGTTCAATTGAACGCCCATGACCTGATCATCACGGATCCCGCCGCGAACGCGATCACGCGCACCACGGGTCAGCTCGTGAGTGAAACAGGTCCGGTGCCCGGCTACGGATCGATCGAGTGGTGGATCGGAGGCTCGAGCGGTGCGCATGTGATCCCCTTCGGTGATGGTGTGAATTACCTGCCGACGACCATCAACATCTCCACGTCAGGGAACGGACCCGGAAGTTTCGTTCTCAGCACCTACCCCACCGATCCGTTCGCGTCACCGAACAATCGACCTCTACCGATCGGTTTGTCCGCACTCACGGACCTCGCTGGTATCGAGAACGCGCCCCATGTGGTCGATCGCTTCTGGGCCATCACAGCGCCGAACTACCTCACGCCGCCTACAGCCACGCTCACGTTCTCCTACCGGGATAGCGAGTGGAACGTGGGCACGAACACCATCGTCGAAAGCGCTCTGCAAGCGCAGCGCTTCGATGGTATCCATTGGAGCAACCCTCCCATGGGCGTCGTGAACACGACCAACAACACGGTCACAACCACGGTGATCAATGCCTTCGATATGGTATGGGCGCTCGCCGCTACATCCACGCCTCTCCCCGTGGAACTGCTCTTTTTCAACGCGCAGCCGGAGGGCTCCGCTGTGCTGTGCAACTGGTCCACCGCCAGTGAACAGAACAACGACTTCTTCACCGTGGAGCGCAGCAGGAATGGAGAATACTTCGAGCCCATCGGAGAAGTGGATGGTGCTGGCAACGCACAACAAGCGCTGAACTATTCCTTCCTCGATCGAACGCCTTATGACGGACTCTCCTACTATCGCTTGCGGCAAACCGACTTCGATGGCACGAAGCGCCTTTCACAGGTGGTTCCGGTGCTCTTCGCAGCGGAACATCCCGCGCCGTTGATCGCCTGGCCGAACCCGTGCACTACGGTCATTCATCTGATCGGTGCCGATGCATCCGCTTCCATCACCGTAATGGATGCTACCGGACGAACGGTGATCCCCAGCACACGCGTCACCGGTTCCATCGATGTGTCCATGCTTGCGCCGGGCAGTTATTGGATCGTCACTCAACACGACCACGATCCGCGCAGTGTGCGGTTCATCAAACAATAGCCCTTCTACTTTCGTGCGAGCGCTCTCGACCGCGCCGCACGATGGACCATTTCCGTAAGCTCGAACGCATGTACCTCTCCGCGCCCATCAACGTGCAGGTGTACGAGGGCATCACGTTGAAGGTGGAACGCGAACGTGCGGAACTCACGCTGCCCGTCACCGAGAAGTTCCACCATGCCGCGCACGCCATGCACGGCTCGGTCTACTTCAAGCTGCTCGATGACGCCGCCTTCTTCGCCGTGAACTCCATCGTGGAGGACGTGTTCGTCTATACCGTCTCGATTAACATCCAACTGCTACGACCGGTCAGGACCGGAACCATCCGCTCGGTGGGCGAAGTGAAAAGCCGATCCACGCACCTCTACATCGCAGACAGCGAACTGTTCGATGAGCGCGGAAAGCTCGTGGGCCGCGGCTCGGGCAACTTCATGCGGAGCCGGATCGCGTTGACGGAGGAGATCGGGTATCGATAACCCGACACCCTACCGGCCACGCTCAACCTACGCCGGTATCGAGTTCAGATAGCCATTGAAGGCGAGCATCTCCCCCGTCTCCACATAGGCTTCGTTCGGCTCGGGCCGCCAGGTGCCGAGGCCATCCACGTAACGATTGAACATGCAGAACGCGGCCGCGATCAGCACCGTATCGTGGATCTCCACGTCCGTTGCACCTTCCTTGCGCGCTGCAGCGATGTCGTCGGCGGTCACCTTCAGCCCTCCTTCCTGCACGTGCTTCGCGATGGCGAGCAGCGCCCGCATCTTCCCGCTCAATGGCTCGTTCGGCAGGCCCGCTTTGATCTCATCCAGGAAACTCGGCATACGGCCCAGGTGCGCGGCGGCAGCGGCGCCATGAGCGCTATGACAGAAATGACAGTTGTTCCACCAGCTCACGGAAGACGCGATGATCTCCCGTTCACCGCTGATGAGCGTTGAGGGCCCGCGCAGCAGCACCTCCGCCAGTGCGTTCAATGGTTCCGCGGTTTCCGGACGGAAGTGCATAAGACCGACGATGCCGGGCAGTTGCTCGTTCTTCAAGGCGATGTGGGCCATGTTCAGCGGGTTTGTTGTGCCAAGTTGCCGCCTGCTCGTTCATGGTCCGGTCCGTCCATGTGAGGTGCGTGTAGTATCGTGCACACTGCGGCCGCGATCATGTGACCTGCGGTTCCGACCGGAGCCTATGACCCTTCACTGTAATGCCGACCCCGTCCTGCGCCGGATCATACCGTTCAATGGTTCGGAAACGTATCGCCCAACGAAGTGCGTCACGAAAACCGACAGCAGCCAGAACAACAGCAGACCCGGCAACTTCCACAAGCCCATGAACGCCTCGCGAGGAACGAGGTCGCGCATCAGCCCAAGAACGATGATGTGGAACAGATAGAGCTCGTAGCTGTGTCGCCCCATCCAACGCAGGCCGTTGAGCGGAGCACTGACTGGTCGGCTCCAACGACCGATGGACCAGGAGCGCTCTTCAGGTGGGCGAGCGACGATCAAGAGCGCGGTACACGCGGCGATGCCCGTGAAGCCGAACACCTCGTGACCACCGATGCCCGCGAAGTGGACAAGGATCCACCCGGCCACGACCAGCACGGTGATCGCCGTCCTTCCCACCTTCCCCAACGATCTCGGCAGGTCGATCAAGGCGGTCAGACACCCCAGCGCGATGGCATCGAAACACGCGAAGTAGCCGTACAGGTAAGCGATCTCGTCGTCCACATGCATGGCGCGGTAGATGGGCCCCGCCACCACCAGCGCACAGCACAGCGCGATGAACGCACCGCGTGTGAGCCAGATGCACACGATCGGAAAGACGAGGTAGAACACCTCTTCCACCGAAAGCGACCAATAGATGTTCAGCGCATAGTTGAAGTAGCCCTCTGACCTCATGAGCACGTTATGCCAGAAGGTGAGCACCGAGCCGATGGCCGTCCACCAGAAGCCAGGAGCCATCGGTACGCCGTTCTGTCTGTTCATGAACGAGGGTTCGCCCAGCAGACCCAGCACCAGGATCACGGCCAGCGCCAGCAGTAAAGGCGGACCGATGCGCGCAGCTCGACGGATGTAGAACGCGCGACCCGAAAGGCGTTGCAAGCTTCCATACCGCACCAGCACATTGCGGGTGATGAGAAAGCCTGAGATGACAAAGAAGACCGTTACCCCGTAGTTGCCGTTCATGACCAGGCGTGCCACACCGCGCGGTGTGAACACCTCCCCCAACCAACTGTCCGGCAACCGATACGTAAGCGAAAAGTGCAACAACAGCACGAGCGATACCGCAATGCCGCGCAAGAGATCGATGCGTGGGTCGCGTTGCTGGGAAGGCATCACTCGCGAACGTAGTGCGCAGGGCCTTGCGAGCGATCCAGGCCCTCCATCTCACGCTACTCTCCGTCCCCCCAACTGTACACGGTGCTCACTTCAATGGCAACGAAGAAGGGATCCATCCGATCGGCAATTCGCTCCCGCTCCTGAGTTGAATGACCACGTCCGCATCAACGAGCCATACGAGCTCTTCATCCATGGCAAGTGGGTGAAGCCGAAGTCCGGCAAGTAGTACGACACCATCAAGAAGAAGCCGCACCGCGATCGCTTGAAGGTGGTCATCAGCCGCACGAAGTTTTGAGGCAGTTGGTGTTGTTGGCGAGCAAGTAGTGGACGAGCGGTTTCCAAGGCCTGCATCCTGAGGTGAAGCGGTTCATGGCATCACGAGTTCTCGGGATGCGTGTTCCGGTCGGACTTCTGTTGCGCGCTCTAGTTTGCGACCCATGATCAACGTGTGCTGCAACGCACGAGCCCTGCTCTTCGCTTTGTGCGGACTATCGATGGCTGATGCCCTGGCGCAGGAGCGTGGTGGCGGCTGCTCCATCACCCTGCTTTCCGATTCGAGCACCGTGCGCCAGTTCTGGTGCTTGGATCCTCCGGTCGCAACGATCGAGCCGGTCGTGTTCCTAGTGGAAGGCACCGGTGTCCAAGTAACGGGCCTTCCACAAGGGGTGACCGCTGTGCTCTCGAACGACACCCTTACCGTCTCCGGAACGATCACCACCGAAGGTCTTCATGCTCCAGAGGTCACCACGAGCGAAGGATGCGTGTACACCTATTGGCTCATGGACATGTCCTTGGTCGTCGATCCGGAGTTCTCTTGCAGTGTGGTTGGTGAGGATGTCATCCTGCACTGGCCGGGTATGAACGCACCCCTCGAATGGGGGGACGATATGATCATTCTGTGCACCACCGACGACGGTTTCTTTGACGTCCTGACCTTGTTCCTTCCAGCGCCTGACTCCGCGGTATGGAGCGGACTGCCTACGAACACGGAACTGCACTTCGGCATGACGGGGAATGGCGCACCGTATTGTTTCCCGGGGTATTTCGAGACCAGCTGCAGCATCATCACCACTGGTGTGAACGAACACGCTCAGGGCGACATGCAGGTGCAAGCAGTGCCGCATGGTGACCGGCTCGACCTCTCAGCACCGGTCGCGCTCAGCGAAGTGCGCGTCTTCGACATGGTCGGTGGCCTTGTAGCAGCGCGCAAGGTGAACGCATACACGGCGAGCTTGCCCATTGCATCGTTGGTTCCCGGAGTGTATCTGCTCCAAGTCATAGGAGCCGACGGCCGCGTTTCTGCTCAGCGCTTCGTGAAGGACCATTGATAACACGCGTGCCCTCGGCATGAAACCGTTCCTCTTCTTCCTGCTTACCCTGCCACTTGCACTCCAAGCGCAGGAACCCCGGGGCGGCTGCGCCATCATCCTGCTGTCCGACTCGAGCACCTTGTACCAAAGCTGGTGTCTGGAAACGCCCACTGCAACCATCGATCCCCTGGTCTGGCTTGTACAGGGTACGGGGATACAGGTCACCGGCCTTCCTCCGGGCGTCACCGCGGAGCTATCGAATGATACCATGACCATCTCCGGGACCATCACCACCGAAAGCTTCAACACGGTGCATATCACCACCACGAATGGTTGCTCCTCCTCCTACATGGGTCTGGACATGTCCGTGATCGTCGATCCCGAATTCACCTGCAGCGTGGCGGGGGAGGATGTGATCCTGCACTGGCCGGGCATGAATGCGCCCCTTGAGTGGGGTTCCTTCTTCTTCATCACCTGCACATCGGCGGATGGGTTCGCGGACGTCCTACCTGTTTTCCTTCCAAACGCTGATTCAGTGGTTTGGAGCGGCCTTCCCACGAACACGGAACTGACCTTCTATTTGGGCGACGGGGTCGGGATCCCCTATTGCTTCCCTGGTGTATATCAGACCGTGTGCACGATCGTGACCACGGGTGTGGAGGAACAGGCCGATATGGATGTGCGTGTGCTATGCGTGGACAACCGACTTGAGGTGTTGGCTCCCACAGGACTGCGCGAGGTCAGTATCCATGACATGCTCGGCCAGCTGGTGATGGCGCACACAGTGACCGGCACCACGGCAAGCATTCCGATCGCGACGTTGGCGCCTGGTGCCTTCATCCTCCGCGCGACCGGTGCCGATGACCGGGTGTCCGTGCAGCGCTTTTTCAACAAGTGAGCCTCGTTCCGGATGCGCTTACCGCCGTTCCTACCTTGCCGACGATGAGCGACACAACGGCACTTTTCGTGAAAATGGCGCTGGACGCCTGGGGCAATGAGATCAAGGCCACGAACGCGCTGTTGGAGAAACTGCAGGACGACACCTTGATGCGCGAGATCTCGCCCGGTCGCAACCGCGGCATCTACCTGTTCGGCCACCTGACCGCTGTGCACGATCGCATGATGCCCCTGCTCCGTTTTCAGGATACGCTCTACCCGGAGCTGATGCCCATCTTCCATGATGCACCTGACCGCGCTGTCGCCGATCTGCCCTCCATGGCCCAATTACGCGAGCGGTGGACGAAGGTGAACGACATCTTGATGGGCCACATGACGCGACTTCCCGCTGCGGAATGGTTCACTCGCCATGCTAACATTTCAGAAGCGGAGTTCCCCAACGAGCCGCACCGCAACCGCTTGAATGTACTGATCAGCCGCACGAACCACCAGGCCTACCACCGGGGGCAGTTGGTGTTATTGCTGGCGAAGTAGCATTATCGGACAACTCCTTTCGACCGAGCTCGGAGCTATCCTATGGACAATTCCTTGCCTCTGGGAGGGAGACCGAACGCGTTCACCTCGGCCATGGTCTTTGCCGCATGCTTGTCCTCGCGCGGGAGCAGGATCCGTGGAGCCATGTGGGGATCGTGGGGTGCGCTTGAATGCGCCGCCGCTCCATGCGTATCTCTTCGGTGATGCTGGATGATGTATTGCAATATCATCTCGCCCGAGGACACGATCGAGTGTTGCAATTAGCCAGAGGCTATTGGTGATAGTCGCGGTATTCGTGCGGACCAGGTTCCTGGTTTGTGGTCTTCGAACGAAGGGACGCGACATTGTGGTGGTTGCCACTGTAAATCGCATCTTTAGGTATCGAACCATTACCCATGTACCGATCCACGCGAAGGAATTCACACAGGACCTATTGTGCAGTGCTTGTCCTGGTCCTGACCTGTTCCAACATCATGGCGCAGTACCCGCCCTTGCCGGACTCTGTCGATTCGCTGGAGATGATGCTGAAGAAGGGCGGCCTCGATGACACCACTTTATGCCGCATCCACATCAATCTGTGCGCGGAGTACAGTGGCTCCCGCCTGGATGATGCACTCCTTCATGGTGAGCAGGCCATCGTTCTGTCAAGGAGGATCAAGGTTCCCCTCTTGGAGTCGAAGGCGCTCAACAACATCGGCATCGGCCTGAAGAATGCCGGACGTTATGCCGAAGCGCTGGACCATCTTCAGCGTTCGTTCAACCTGAAGGATTCGCTGGGGGAGAAGGCCCTTGCGGCACAGACGCTCACGGTCATCGAGGACCTGCACTACAGGCAGGCCCACTTCGATGACGGGCTAAGCGCGGCCCGACTGGCCTTGCAGGTCCTGGATACGGTGAACGATCCGCGCGTACGTTCGGGCATCTATGCATCCTTCGGCAATTCATTCAGGGGTCTTGGCCAATTGGACTCGTCCATCCATTACTACCAGAATGCCTTGGAACTGGCAGGTGCGTACGGCGTTGCGGTCGCCTATGGTGCGGCGGCCAATGGGCTTGGCCTGGACTACTTCGACAAGGGCGATTACAAAGCGTCGGCGGAGCACTATGAGATGTCCCTTGAACTGGCCAGGCAGATGGGCCGTGAGGATGCCATTGCCATATCCCTGTTGAACGCGGGCAGCGCATATGGCATGCTGGGCCTGACGGACAAGGGAGCAGCCTATCTCAAAGAAGCCATTGACCGTGCGGTAGGCCTGCGCAATATGTATGTGGAATATGAGGCCTCCAAGTCGTTGGCGGAAATACTCGGCAAGGTCGGGCGGTACCAAGAAGCATTCGGATACCATGAAAGGGCGGAGGTGCTCGGCGATTCGATCAAGCAGGTGGAAGACCGGAAGCTGGTCGCCGAATACCAGACCAAGTTCGACACCGAACGCAAGGAGAAGGAGATCGAGGTATTGAGCCTCGAGAGCAAGGTGCAGGCGGAAGCGCTGGCCAAGGAGCAATTACGTCGGAACGTCCTGCTCGGCGGCCTGATCGCCCTGCTGGTATTCGCAGCTGTGGTCCTCGTTCAACGCAACCGCATCAGCAAGGCCCGAAAGCGAAGTGACGAGCTGTTGCTCAACATCCTCCCCGAAGAAACGGCCAATGAACTGAAGGTGAAGGGTACCGCCGAGGCCAAGCTCTTCGACGAGGTCACCGTGCTATTCACCGATTTCAAGGACTTCACACAAGTGGCCGAATCCATGACCCCGCAGGCCCTGGTGGCGGAGATCCACCATTGTTTCAAGGCCTTCGATGCCATCATGGAGAAACATGGCATAGAGAAGATCAAGACCATCGGCGATGCGTACATGGCCGCAGGAGGACTTCCTGTGATGAACACCACCAACGCCAGGGACGTGGTTTCCGCTGCCTTGGAGATCCAGCACTTCATCCGCGGTTACCGCGCGGATCGGCAAGCCAAGGGTCTTCCCGGTTTCGACATCCGCATTGGCATTCACACCGGTCCGGTGGTCGCGGGCATCGTGGGTATCAAGAAATTCGCTTACGACATCTGGGGTGATACCGTGAATACGGCCAGCCGCATGGAAAGCAGCGGTGAACCGGGCAAAGTCAATATCAGCGGAAGCACGCACGAGCTCGTCAAGGATGTGTTCATCTGTACGTATCGCGGAAAGATCCAGGCAAAGCACAAGGGCGAGATCGACATGTACTTCGTGGAGGGCGCGGCCTGACCGCCGTGATCCGTCCTCTGTATTCGCTCACAATGGCCACCACGCGTGAGCGCAATAACCCCGTTTTCCCCGGCGTTCGGGCAACATGGTCACCCAAGGCATGTGCTTCCGGGCCCTCGCTCTCGCGGTGACCGTACTGTTCATCCGGTCAGAGGTATTGAGCCAGACAGCGCGCTTTGAGGCGGGGCTGCAAGCGGGTCCAAGCCTCGAGTGGCTGCGCGGCAACAAGTTCATTGATGACACCGATGTGCTCATTGGGCCAGCAGCCGGACTAACGCTCCAGTACAACTTCTCATCGAAGCTGGGAATTCGCCTCGGTGCGGGGTACCAGCAGAAGGGCTCCAATACCGATGTCACATTCACGGATATGAACGGCAGCACGATAGGCAGCGGAACCGTACGCAATGAAATGCAGTACATGACCATACCACTGATGCTGCGGTATGGCTTCGGCGAGAAGTTCAGGGTCAGCGCCGGCCTTGGCGGCTATGCAGGCATCCTTATGTCCGCGCAATACAAGACCAAGGGCTTCGACTTTCCCGACCAAACCACTACCGACGATCTCGAAAACACTGACTTCGGTCTTTGTGCAAGCATCAGCGGTGCGCTTTCTGTTGGCGAGAAGATCAGGCTCAGTGCCGAGGCGCGCTATGACAAGGGCCTCAGCAACATCAGCGCATTGCCGGTGGTGGACGATGGAAGCATCCGTACCAATGCGGTTTGCTTGATGCTGGGCTGTAGTTATAGTTTCGGGAGCACGCTCTAACGCCGAAGGCAGCTACTGCGCATTCTGAAGCGCTCTTTAGTTTCATGGCGACGGGTGCAAGGCTTACGAGTTACGCGACTACGGACGCAGGTAACTCCGAAGTAGGTCGCACGCCGGACCTCAACGGATCAGTACATCGACCAGCGCATCACCCAACAAGCGGTTGCCCGTGGTGTTCTTGTCGCCCATCTCACCTGAATTGGTGAGCACAATGATCAACACACCCTTCTCCGGGAACCAGCGCACCACCCCGTTGTGTCCCCAGTCCTCGTTGCCACGTGTCCAGATCTCCTTCATGCCGTTCGTGGTGGAGATGAACCAGCCGCGCGCCATCTGGCCCACGGAGAGCGGAACACGCGGCGACCACAGCGTATCGAGCATGGCCTGCGGTATGAGGCGGCCATCGTTCAGCGCCTGCCACCATCCGTACAGATCACGCGTGCAGCTGTACAGACCACCCGAACCCACGTAGCCGTAGTTGATCCTGAAGACCCCGGGTTCCAGCTCGCGCGTCAGCGACGCGACTTCCGGAGGTACTGGCTGCGTCACTTCGCTCCAGACCTTCGTATGCAGCATGCCGGCAAGCGCCAGTTCGTGTGCTCGTAGGTGGGCCTCGAAGGGCATGCCGCTCACCTTCTCCACCACGGCCCCGAGCAATTCGTAGTTCTCATTGGAATACCGGAAGGCCGTTCCGGGAATGGTGTCCAGTGTATCGCGTCCGATCGCTTTGATAGCGGCCATCACATCGCGCGTGCCGTCGGCGGCATAGTTCTGCCCGAGCCCACTGGTGTGCGTGAGGCATTGCTCGATGGTGATCGCACGTTTGTCCGCAGGAAGGTCAGGAAAGTACATGGCTATGGGATCCGAACGCTTCAGCTTGCCTTCCGCTTCGAGCTGAGCGATGCACACCGCCGTGAAGCTCTTGGTGATTGACGCGAGGTTGAAGAGCGTGGTGTCCGTCGGCACTATCGAGTGTGCGCTATCGATGAAGCCACAGCCCTTGCTCAGGATCACCGTGTCGTTGATGGCGATGAGCACCGACGCCCCGAAGGCGTTGTGCACGACGGTCCTCAATACGCTATCGCATCGCGCGCTGAGCGCCTGATGCGCTGCGGACAAACGATCGCCCTCCTCGGTTGGTTCCTGTCCACCGCAGGCGACCAGTACCCATGCCGTGACCAGTCCTATGGTGTACCGCATGGTCAAGGTTAGCAAGCTACGACCACGCTGCCTTCTCCGTCGTGACCAGAGGTGAGGGTTCAGTATGCTTCATTGCGCGTGCACAGCCCTCTATCTTCGGCCCACAGCCAAGAAGAAGCCCATCGTATCGGCTCGACCGCGTACCTCCTGATCATACCAACAACTCCTCTCATGCGTTGCTCGATACACACCCTGTCCGTAGTTCTGTTACTTCCCGTGGCCGCCCAAGCGCAGGACCTTGTTCCCATCTGGGGTGGCTCCATGGGCACGAGCGGTAGTGACAACAGCACGGGTATCGTGCTCGATGGGGCCGGGCATTTCTACACCGCTGGGAGTTTTACCGGCACCATGGACGTGGATCCCGGGCCGGGTGTGACGAACCTTGTCTCCGCAGGTGGCAACGACATCTACGTTACCAAGTTCGACACCAACGGCACGCTGATCTGGGCGCGGGCCATGGGCGGTGCGTACAACGATGGTGCGCTCGCCGTGGCGGTGGATGCGTCGGGCAACGTGTACACCACCGGCGGCTTCTGCGGTACCGCCGACTTCGATCCGGGTGCCGGCAGTTTCAACATGACCGCGGCCACCACCGGTGAGACCGACATCTTCATCTCCAAGCTCGACAGCGATGGCGATTTCGTGTGGGCGAAAGGCATCATCGGAGGAACCTGGTGGGATCACGGCCATGGCATCGCGATCGATCCTTCCGGGAACGTCGTGATCACGGGCCGCTTCTATTACCAAGGTGGACCTCGTGACTTCGATCCAGGTCCCGGCACCTTCTTCCTTACCGCTGGTCATGAGGACATCTTCGTCCTGAAGCTGGATACCAACGGCGACTTCCTGTGGGCCGTTGCGTTCGGTACGGCACCGGACGAGAGCAGGGGTTATGCTGTCGCCCTGAATGATGTGGGAGACATCTTCATCACCGGCTATTTCCGCGGCACCGTTGATTTCGATCCCGGCCCCGGAACCGTCAACCTCAGCTCGGTGGGCACCTGGAACATCTTCTATCTCAAATTGGACGCGACCGGGGATCTTGTCTGGGTCCGATCGCTTCCCATTTCCACAGACACGTATTACACCGACGGCGGGTACGGCCGGAAGATCGCCATCGATGCGGACGGCAACCTGCTCACCACCGGACGGTACAGCGGTTCCATCGACTTCGATCCGGGCGCGGGAACGAGCGAACTGACCGCCAGCGGCGGCTATGATGTGTACGTGACCAAATTCTCCGATGCCGGTGAACTCATCTGGGCGAAGTCGTTCGGTGGCGATGGTTACGATGAGGGCTTCGGCATCACCGCCCGCTCCGATGGCCGCATCCTGCTTACGGGAACGTTCGAGGGAACAGCGGACCTTGATCCTTCCACCGATACGCTGGCGTTCGTTTCAGCTGGTGCGGCCGATGCGTTCATTCTCGACCTGACCAGCGATGGGGAACTCGAGTTCGCGACCTCCTTGGGAGGAAGTGACAACGATCGCGGCTATGCTCTGGTGTCCGGTGGCCCAGGCACCATCTACCTCACGGGCTGGTTCGCGGGGACCACCGACCTTGATCCCGGTAACGGCACGCTCAGCGCCGTATCCGCAGGGAGCAACGACGCCTTCCTTGTCAAGTTGATCGAGACCGACGGAACGGGCCTGAGCGAGGAAGAGGTCATCAGCGGGAACGGCATCCGTGTCCAACCGAACCCCGCGAGCGATCGCGCAACGATGCTGCTCGACGCTTCGATGGCAGGGAAGCGCGGCACGATCGAGGTGTTCAACGCCACCGGAAAGCGCGTGCATGCGGAGCGGGTGTCTTCGTTGAACACCTCGCAACCGCTCGATTTGCCGGGCGAATGGAGCGAAGGCTTGTACATGGTCGTCGTGCGCGTGGAAGGAGGAACAGCGAGAGCGGCACGGGTGATGGTCCGGCGGTAGCGGGCCATAGCGCCATCTATCTTCGTCGCATGGCCACCAAGACTAAGAAGCCCCTCGACTGGCAACTCGCCCCCGCTCCCGACGACCGCTTCCGTGATTGTACGCTGCGGGCCTAACTTTGGCCAGTCATGTCGCCGAAACAAGCCCATATTGGAGTAAGGGATACCCCGGCCTATACAATGGCTCAAGCCGCTCACTATCTCGGCTTGCCGTATAGCACCGTGAAGTCTTGGGTAGTGGGCCAGACTTATTACGACCGGAATGAAGTCGAGAAATTCTTGAAGCCGGTCATTCGACCAGCAGACAAGGCCGACAACATCCTCTCTTTCCGGAATCTCGTCGAGTTGCACGTCTTGTCCGTGACAAGGCGGGAGTACAAGATCCCTATGCCTCAGGTGAGGGTTGCGATCGAGTACATCAAGAAGGAACTGGACACGGACCACCCTCTATCGGACGTCGATATTCAAACGGATGGTGTAGACCTTCTCGTTGATCAACTGGGCCAGTTGGTTGCTGCGTCGAAAGGAGGGCAGATCACTATGAAGGACGTCGTGCTGCAGTACCTGAAGCGGATCGACCGCGATCGTCACGGGGTGCCATTGCGGCTGTATCCTTTTACACGAAAGGCCTCCTTCGATAAGCAACCACGTTTCGTTGTCATCGACCCGGAGCTCTCCTTCGGTCGGCTTGCGCTTGCTGACATTGGTGTTTCTACCCGGATGATCGCCAACCGGATCAAGGCTGGCGAGTCCATCGAGGATCTCATGACGGACTACAACTGTTCGTCGGATATGATCGTCGAGGCGCTGCGGTGTGAGATGTCATTGTCTGATGCCGCCTAAAGCCGCAAGTGAACAGGACATTGTCTTCTTTGTTGACCGGTGCTTCGGTCGACAAAAGGTCGTGGAGGCACTCAAAGCGGCAGGACATAAGGCTGTCCCTCATGACGCACTGTTCAAGCAAAATGCGAAGGACCATGAATGGTTGCCTAAGGTGGCCAAGTCAGGTTATGTGATACTGTCCTTCGACGAGCATCTGCGGACCAATACGCTCGAACGCCTAGCCATCAAGAACTCCAAGGCCAGCGTGTTCGTGCTGGTCTCCAAGAATTTGGTCGGCGACGAAATGGCTTCAGCATTTGTCCGCGCTGCGGCCGCCATGAAGCGATTCGCGGCCAAACACAAACACCAGCCCTTTATCGCCAAGGTGTATGGCACCGGTGCCATCGCGCCGTGGAAATGGGATCAGCATCTCTGAGCCAAGACCCATTGAGACAAGTGACCCGTCTATCTTAGACCCATGGCCAAGAAGAAGTCGATCGATTGGGCACTCGCCCCCGCCCCCGAGTCCACCGACCACGTCCGCATCAACGCGCAATACGAGCTCTTCATCAACGGCAAGTGGCAGAAGCCCAGGAGCGGGAAGTACTTCGACACCATCAACCCCGCCAACGAGCAGAAGCTCGCGCGCATCGCCGAGGCCAACGAGGCCGATGTGGACGCCGCCGTGAAGGCCGCCCGCAAGGCCTACGACACGGTTTGGTCGAAGATGCCCGCGGCCGAACGCGCCAAGTACATCTACCGCATCGCGCGGCTGCTGCAGGAGAAGGCCCGCGAGTTCGCCGTCATCGAAAGCATGGACGGCGGCAAGGCCATCCGCGAAAGCCGCGACGTGGACGTGCCGCTCGCCGCCGCGCACTTCTTCTACTACGCCGGCTGGGCCGACAAGCTCCACTACGCCTTCCCCGGCAAGACCGTATCCCCGCTCGGCGTGGCCGGCCAGGTCATCCCCTGGAACTTCCCGCTGCTCATGGCCGCGTGGAAGCTCGCCCCCGCACTCGCCTGCGGTAACACCGTGGTGCTGAAACCTGCCGAGACCACACCGCTCACCGCGCTCAAGCTCGCCGAGCTCATCCAGGAAGCCGAGCTCCCCGATGGCGTCGTCAACATCGTCACCGGTGCGGGGGCCACGGGCGCGGCGGTGGTCAACCATCCCGATGTCAACAAGGTCGCCTTCACCGGCAGCACCGGCGTGGGCAAGCTCATCCAGCGCGCCACCGCGGGCAGCGGCAAGAAGCTCACCCTCGAGCTCGGCGGCAAGGCGGCCAACATCATCTTCGCCGACGCCACCATCGACCAGGCCGTCGAAGGCATCATCAACGGCATCTACTTCAACCAGGGCCACGTGTGCTGCGCCGGCAGCCGCCTCTTCGTTGAGGAGGGCGCATACGATGAGGTGATCCGCAAGCTCAAGCACCGCATGCGCTCGCTCGTCGTGGGCGATCCGCTCGACAAGAACACCGACATCGGCGCCATCAACAGCAAGGAGCAGTTGGCGACCATCAACAAGTATCTCAAGATCGGCGTAGCCGACGGCGCGGAGATGTACTCGCCGACTTGCGACTTGCCGACTCGCGGCTTTTGGTGCCGCCCCACGCTCTTCCTCAACGTGGCACAGAGCGCACGCATCGCGCAGGAAGAGATCTTCGGCCCCGTGCTCGCCGTGCAGACCTTCCGCACCGTGGACGAGGTGATCCAGAAGGCCAACAACACGCCCTACGGCCTTAGCGCCGGCGTGTGGACGGACAAAGGCAGCAAGATCTTCAACCTCACCAGCAAATTGCGCGCGGGCGTCATCTGGGCCAACACCTACAACAAGTTCGATCCCACCTCACCCTTCGGCGGCTACAAGGAAAGCGGGTATGGACGGGAAGGTGGGGTGCATGGGTTGGGGGCGTACTTGAATTTGAATTAGGTCATGCGGGCGTGCCCCTCGCTCACGCACGTTCCGCGCACGGGTCGGGTGCTTCGCTATAGCCTGACTTGTCGCGGCCAGCGGTCGCGACGCTCCGGTGGCTCCTATCGCCTCCTCGCTGCTCGCGTCCGCAAGACCGCGTCTGCGCTGGGCTGCCGCTGCGCCCCCTCACGCATGGCCCCAGGCTTGAGGCACGTAAGCCATGACACATATATTTGCCGCCTCAACAACCCATTGTTGATAATGATCGTTGAACAACGGGATTGTGAATAACGGCTAGACACCTACTGGGGACAACAAGGCAAACACTGAGTCAGCTTTGCCAATCAAGCCGAGACACATGGATAAGCCAAAGAAAGATCCGGCTACTAAAGAGGAACTTCAGGCATTCGGTGAATGGCTGAAAAAGCAAGATGCGACTGTCGTTCGACACACCATCGAGGATGACTCTTATAAGAGTGCCATGGCTCAGATTGACAAGATGAGCGAACTCACTCCGCAGGACATGCGGAAGACCTATGGTCTGTGATGGAACTGCCATATGAGGTAGTTCCGTTCACGAAGGAGGCTCTTTCAACTAGTCTTACGACATCAGGTGCGGACATGTATAGTGTCCAAGCAAAGCATCATGTGCCATACTTCGAAGAGTATTTGGCGCAGCTGAAGGCTGCTACGATTCTCGTCGAGAGGAATTACGTCGACAGGGATTACCTTGAAGACTACTCGGCCTACTACGTGCGAAGCCATCGACATTACGCGCGTTTCTGTAGTCGCCTTCATTTCTTTAGCCAAGCCTTCAGTGCCGACGACTTCTACGACCATCTCAATGGAGGTAGCACTATTGTAAATCCTACCTCACTCCAGAATGGATATCTCGGCTTCGTCGTCCTCAAACCCCTTCCTAGAACCATCATAGGGCGGACTTGCATTAAGACGTATCCCGCAACCCCGAAGAAGCGCGAGTATCTCACGCGTCACTATCCGGTTAACCTATTTGGCACAAACCTCTCGGTCGAGTCGATAGCCTATCAAGAGCAGGATAGCGTTGTTGCGGCGTGTGCTTCAAGCGCCATTTGGTCTGCGCTCCACTCGACCGGTGCAAGGTTTCAGCATGCCATACCCTCGCCTGTGGAGATTACCAAGGCGGCGACCAGTCGCACTCCGTATAGGAGTCGCCATTTTCCCAACAAGGGGCTTTCGGCAGAGCAAATGGCCGACGCCATCCGAAGTGTTGGCCTTGAGCCGCTACTCATAGACGCGGTGAACGATGAGATTCTCAAAGCATCGATTTACGCTTATCAAGCTGCCTCAATCCCAATAATCCTTGGCTTCCGGCTCCAATCAGTTGGCGACGCGAAGGAAATTGGGGGCCACGCAGCTACGGTTCTTGGCTACTCTTTAGAGAACTCGAACCATGAAGTCATGGCAGGGGAGTTTCCATTGAAACTTACGAGCTCTGGCATTAGTAAGCTCTACGTCCATGATGACCAAGTTGGCCCATTCGCCAAGATGCGCTTCCCGGATTCGGGCATGGCACTTGGCACATCCTATCCCCCGAACGAGTCCTATCCCCAAGGGCTGGAAGCGGTACCCGAGATTATGCTGGTCCCTGTGTATCAAACCATTCGGATAACGTTCGATGACATTCTGAGAATAGTGGTAGGATTAAATGGCTTGCTGAACCTAGTGAACCTTAGCACGCCCATAGAGTGGGACATTCGACTGTACGCAAGCAACAAATTGAAGGAGGAACTCGCTGAAGACAAGACCTTACCTGTGCTGACCAAGGCGTACATTCTGACTTCGAGTTTGCCGAAGTATATCTGGAGGGCTTGCTTGAAGTATCAAGCCCATACGTATGAGTTCGTCTTCGATGCCTCAGACATTGATCAGGGAAAGTTGTTCGAGTGCACCATCCCCTATTCCGACTTCATAGATGAGATGTTTCGCCAGATTGCGAAGAACATAGTTGATGACGCAGTCTCCTCAATGCAAGTGAGGAACATCCTGGCTCATTTCCGTGGAGCGTAACTCAGAACTCTCTGCTTTCCTCTCGGCCGACGTTGTTCCTCGCAATCGCAGGGTTGCCTACTATGAGGCGTCGTTACCCCTAGGCAAATGAGGCAAATCCGGATCCGAGTCCGGGCCGCCCCAATCGGGGCTGATGTTCCTGCCCCGCATCATGAATCGCTCATAGAGCTCCGGGTCATCTATATCCATGCACAGGTGTTTGAGGGGCATCCTTAGTTCCTCGAAGAGCATCGAACTATGTTTCGGGCCAAGTGACTTCCACAGGTCACGCTGCATGTGAAAGAGCACATCCATGATTCTCAGGATCATCTCTCTAGACATGTCTCCTCTTCGCGGTCCCCTTTTTGAATTGATGCGAGTCAGCTCCAGTACCTCTTCCAAAATCTCTCGCTCTGATCGTACGTATTCGCCATCGCTTTCCTTGTGCGACTTGAGAATTTCGGAGATCTTGGATTCGAGCTTAGGCCACCACATTTCGAAGACATCATTCAAAACGGCTTGGTCGAGTTTTGAATCTCCTCCCGTGTTGTTGATAGTGTTCAGTAGCTTCTTGAAGTCCGCCTTTTCGAATCTGGTTGCTTGAAAGCTCGTCAACGGGCCAGCTAAATCAGAGCTATCAACATTGAATAGGATTGTGCAAACGTTGGCCTTGCCAAAATTCTTAGACAGTGCGCCAGCCTCAAACAGGATCCAAGGCTTCGTCAAATTGTCCTTTGTAAGACAAATGACCCCTGCATTTGAAGACTCGAGTTCACCGGCAATCTCCGTCGACCATCTCGTTCCCTTCTCGATGTCATTGGGCGTGAAATAGGGCTTAACGAACTGCAGCACTCCTGGTAGCCACAAGCGTACTTCCTCGGCGAGTTTCTTGCTGAGCTCACCACTCCAACTGACGAAGACCTTTGATGCCATACCGAACCGAGTTTTAGTATCCTACTAGCATGATCACGGTACTATCGTGGCGATAGCACGCTTGAAATGTACGGATAGAAGCCGCTCAACTTTGTGTGCAACACTTCCAACCATGTCCCGCCTCATCGCCCACGGTTTCACCCTCTCGCTCGGCGGCTCTGGGCTTTGAATCGTGACGGTGTCGGCCCCGCTCGATCGTTGGGGGTCCGGGTAAGCTCAGGCAGCGCTTGACCGAGGTCGCCTAGTTTCACACCGGTAGGCTAGCTTGCCCCAACCACCTTCACCGCAACTTCCGATGCGCTCCTTGCTCACCCTCCTCATGCTGCTCGCAGTCCCGCGCGGCGTCTTCGCTCAGGTCGACTTCCACGTGTGCAGGGGCTACTACGACTTCAATAAGGACGACTACACCATTGACCGTGTCTTCGCCGAAGATGCGACCTCCTTCTTCGTGCAGGCGCGCACCGGCGACTATCCGAAAGAGAAAGTGCTGTTCCTGCGCTATGACCGGCAGACGTGCGCGGTGGAACTGAACAAATTGCTCGCAGTGCCTGGCGAGCAAGAGAAGGAGCAGATGTTCGAGGGCATCCAGTCCATCCAAGGAGGCATGTGCCTCTTCTCTTCCTACCACGATAAGAAGGCGGATTCGAACACGCTCTACGCCACGCGGATCGATCGCGACGGAAACCCGGTTGCCGCTCCGGTGGAAGTGGACGTGATCCGCGACGTGACCAACAACAAGCAGGGGGTCTATGATGTGGTGTTCTCGAAGGACCGTGGCCGTATAGCCACTTACCGCAACATCAACTACTGGCCGAAGGACCCGGTGAAGTTCACCGTGAAGGTGATGGACGCCGAGCTGAAGCAGCTCTGGAGCAAGGAGGTGCAGTTGCCGGGCTACAAGGGAGAGGACGTTGACTTCCAGCAATACCGCGTGGACAATGCAGGCCATGTGTACATGTACGTGAGCCTGAAGCTCACCGATGCGGAGAAGGCCCTGTATCCGGACAACTTCTACAAGCAGACCATCCTCTTCTTCGAGAGCGGCAGCGGTACCATGACCCAGCATGACCTGACCATCCCTCCCGGGGGCGGTAAACGGCTGGGGGCCTCGTTCGACTTCAACGACAAGCAGGAGGTCATGGTGATCGGTCTGGTCGACGAGATGAACAAGAGCATCAGCACACACTTGAGCAGCACCTACTTCGCCAAGTTCGACGCCCGCGATCCGGCGACGAAGGTGATGAAGGTGGCCCCCCTGAGCACCGCGTTCCTCAACACCTGGCTGGAAGATCCCAAGCTCACGACATCCAAGCGGCTGGACAATTACTACGCGTTGAAACTGCACGCGCTACCCGACGGTGGTGCGCTGGGCATCTTCGGCGATCGAGGCCAGTGGAACAAACTGCGGAAGGAAGGCAACCTGATCATCATCCGCTACGCCGCCGACGGAGCGGTAATGTGGGAGCGCGTGATCCTGAAGGAACAGGCCGGCCACAACCGGATGGAGAACCACTACAGCCACTACGAGCTGTTCGATGGGAACAAGCTGTACTTCCTCTACAACGACCACAAGGAGAACGTCGGCGCCAAAACGATGCGCGACGTGAAGGCCATCGACGACTATGAGAAGGAGAGCACGATCGTGGTGCGGACCATTTCCCTGGATGGCACCGTGCAGGATGAGCAATGGGCGTGGCCCACGGATCCACCGCTCTTGCTGGTTTCGCACAAGGCGTTCTACGTGAACGACGACCTGTTCTATTTCCTCCCCTGGGAGATCGGCAAGTGCAAAGGGCCGAACAAGCAGGAGTGCCGGTCGTTCGGGCGTATCGCGTTCACGCATTGAGCGCGGAACGCATGCCCCGCCTCATCGTCCACGGCTTCACCCTCTCGCTTGCGTCATCGTGCGTCTCCAGCACGTAAGCTCATGATGTCTTAGTTTTGGATCGTTATGGCGCTCAAGATCAGCGAGAACAAGAAGAAGGAAGTGGTGATCACGCTCTCAGGGGCTATTGACCAAGCCATGATCGATCATGTGGTCAAGTACATGCGCTACCTGCAGGTGCTTGGCCGATCGAAAGCGAGCCAGACCGACATCGACAAGCTGGTCGATGAAGTGGACACGGCGATGTGGCGCAAGCGTCGCAAGCGCATGGCATCGTGAAGCTGGTCGTTGATGCGAACATCGTGTTCAGCGCGTTGCTGAGCGCACGCAGTGAGGCCAGCAAGCTCATCGCTGCCACCTGGCCTCCCCTGGAGCTTCACGCCCCCGAAGCGTTGAAAGTGGAGATCGCCTTGCACCGTGAGAAGTTGATGCGACTGTCCAAGCTGTCGAAAGCGGACCTGGCCATCGTGGAGGATCGTGTCTTCGACCGTATCACCATCATCCCGTACGAGAGCATCGAAGCCCATCATTGGGAGCGCGCCTTCGACCTCGTGAAGGGGATAGACGAGCGGTATGACCAGTACATCGCACTTGCCTTGCACCTGGGCCATCCGCTCTGGACCGGCGACAAGAAGCTCATCAACGGTCTTCGGCGTAAGAGCTTCAAGCTCCTGATAACGAGCGAGGAATTGAGACGTCGCTTGGGCGCATAGCCTTGGTGCAGTGACGCAGCCTCCTTGTCATTTTTTCGCCCCCCGCTGAAGGATCGACAGCGGTGCCCAGCGTGGCTTTGTAAAAATTGATCAAGGCGCTGTACACGGTGTCAGTTCCGCAGGCCTGGCAAACCCCTTGAACACGGGGGAGCGACCCCGGTCCTGGTGGTCGGGGCGATAAAAACCGAACACGTCATGACACTCGTGAAGTACAAGCAAGCGCCGGTGATGAGCACTTCGCCGGTGGACCGTTTGGCCAGTGAGATCTTCGGCCAGAACATCAGCAGGTTCTTCGGAAGCGATGGTTTCCTGGACCATTCTCCCCGTGTGAACATCATCGAGAACAACGATGAGTTCCGGGTGGAGATGCAGGCGCCGGGCTTCGACAAGAAGGACCTGAAGGTGGAGATGGTGGACGACACGCTCACCATCCGCGGCGAGCACACCGTGGAGGACCAGAACGAAGAGGTGCGCTGGACGCGGCGTGAGTTCAGCCGCAGTGCGTTCGAGCGCAGCTTCGTGCTGCCCCAGAGCGTGAAGGCCGATGCCATCAAGGCCGAGTACGTGAACGGCGTGCTCCAGCTCACCATCCCGAAGAGTGAGGAGGCCAAGCCGAAGACGCGGCAGATCAGCATCCGCTGAGCTCGCAACGGGCCGGTGGTCGGCCCGGCGGGCAGGAAGGGCGCCGTCCACGATCCGGTGGACGGCGCTGCTTCCGTCAACGAACCTCTAAACCCGATGAGCCATGACAACCAAGAGCGCAAGCAAAGGCGTGCTCGCTTGGACGGCGATCATGCTCAACCTGTCCGCGTGCAACGGACAAGCAATGACCGACAAAGGGACCGCACCCGTTGACACCCTCGCTGCGAACAGCGATACTCCCCAGGTGGATGTGCGGGTGAACAAGCAGTACGACGAGCACGGCAACCTGATCGCATTCGACTCGAGCTACACCTCGGTGTACCAGAGCCGCAGCGGTGATGCCGCCTTCATGGACAGCATGCTCAAGGACTTCATACCGGCCTTCGGCATGCGGTATCCCTTCCTGAACGATCCGGGCTTCCATTCCCTGTTCTTCCCCGACAGCTCGTTCCATCAGGACTTCTTCCACCACGACTTCTTCCGGAAACGCATGGAGATGAACCAGCGCTACATGCAGCGCATGATGGAGCAGATGGACTCGCTGAAGAACCAGCACTTCCTGGGTCCAGCGCCTTCGCCACGACACCGGTCCACCAGCGGCGTTCCTGGTGGAAACGCACCTGGCAGTGCGGTCGCTGCGCCTCAGCCATCACCGCGAGGTGGTGAGAACGAGCAACGCGGTCGACGCGAGACCACCGAACTGTGAGGCCATGAACGGCATCGAAGAAGCGATCATCAAGGTGTACCTGCTCCAGCGCGACTCCCTGCGCGAGCAGGCCGAGGCGATGCTGGAACAGGCGCCTGATCGCGGTATCCCACCCACCTGGGTGGTGCCGATGGACGTGCCTGCTGTGGACAAGCTCGTGGGCCGCACGAAGCCGTATCTCTACTACGATCGTATGCGGAAGCGATTCACGCACATCGTGCATGCCTTCACCGTGGCGGCCCGGACCAGCGCACCCGGCGAGGCGTTCCCCGTACAGCGTGTGATCACCATTCCGGAGGGGATGGGCTGAACGCGAAGCGCGGCCATTTTGGGAACCGTTTTCTGAGGAACTATCCGAAAGCGGCCAACTTTGCTTCGCAACAACATCCCATGCCCCGCCTCATCGTCCACGGTTTCACCATCTCGCTCGACGGCTACGGCGCCGGTCCCGACCAATCACTGGAGGCCCCGCTTGGCATCGGCGCCGAGGCCCTGCATGATTGGTTGGTGCGCACGCGCCACTTCAAACAGATCCACGGTGGCGGCGAAGGCGGCGACCTCGGCCCTGACAACGACTTCGCTGCGCGCATGATGGTGAACGTTGGCGCGTGGATCATGGGCCGCAACATGTTCGGTCCGGTGCGCGGCCCCTGGCCCGATGAAGAATGGAAAGGCTGGTGGGGCCCGAACCCGCCCTATCACGTGCCCGTCTTCGTGCTCACGCACCACGCGCGGCCTTCATTGGAGATGGAGGGCGGCAACGTCTTCCATTTCGTAACGGGCGGCATTCACGAGGCGCTGGAGCGCGCACGAGAGGCAGCTGGTGAGCATGACATCCGCCTGGGTGGTGGCGCCTCCACCGTGCGCCAGTACCTGCAAGCCAAGCTTGTGGACGAGATGCACATCGCCGTATCGCCCATCCTGCTCGGTGCGGGCGAACCGCTGCTCACCGGGCTCGACCTGCCGAAGCTTGGGTACAAGGTGGAGAAGACCGTGAACGGCGAGCGGGCGGTGTTCTACAGCATCACGCGGGCCTGATAGCAACCCCCAAGGCCAATGACCGACCCTTCATACGACATGCGAATTCTTGTACGTGTCATGGAACGGATCCCGATGGTGATCGTCCTGCCCATCGTCGCAGGCAGCGCGCATGCGCAGGGCTACTATGACTGTTACGACGTATGGAACGGACCCAACCTGCCCAACACCACCTGTGTGACCAGTGAGGGCGCCGCTGGTACATGGAACGCGAACTGCGCCTGCATCGCTAACGTGGATGCCTACGACTGCAACGGTATCTTCAACGGTACCTCCTACCCGGGCACCCTGTGCCAATGGACCAACGACTCCATCACTTACCGCCTCGGCATCTGGTCACCCAACTGCACGTGCGACAACGATTCCGCCTATATGATGAAGGATTGCCTCGGCGTATCGGGAGGTCACGATTGGCCGGGGACACCTTGCATCGTGCCGGGTTCATCCGCCGTCGGTGTGTGGGGTCATCAATGTGCATGTGAAGCGCTTCCGTCGGATCCGTGCCGCGCTGACTTCCGTTCGGTGCAGGCTCATCGGCCCGATAGCCTGCCGATACCCTACGTGCTATGCATCTGGGACCTGTCACACCAAAGTGCGGGAACCCCTACCTACCACTGGGACTTCGGCGACGGTGTTGCATCGAACGAGCGCTATCCGACCCACGCCTACAAGGACAGCGGCCCCTATGAGCTTTGTTTGACCATCGATGATGGGAAAGGATGCACCTCCACGACATGCCACTCCGTTTCAGTGGACAATGACGGCTTCTTCAATGACCTCGTCGCCGTGATCGATCATAGCATCGGTTTCACGGTGACCGTGCGCTGCCTGAAAAAGATCGATCTGGAAGAAATACGCGCTTTCGATGGCCTCCTGGTCAAGCCCTTGCCCGGCAGCAATGCGCTGAACGTCGAGCTCATGAACCGAGCGGATCGTGCGGTCACGGTCGCTCTTGTTGACGTTGATGGACGCACCGTAGCCACGGAACGACGAAGACTGGCAAATGGCAGGAACGAATGGCCGCTTGCCTACCCTTCGATCCGTGCCGGTACGTATCTCTTGAGGATCCAGGACGGCGCGAAGACCGTCGCCCAGCGGTTGATCAAATTGCGATGAGCGAACGCATGTCATCCACCGTCGAACTTTGAAGGCATGATGCGCTCTGCGTTGCTCACCATCCAGTTCGTTCTTGCATTGTCAGCCCTCCTCTGCGGTGCGCTCTTCCTGCTCGCCCCGGACGGTCATCTCATCGGCATGCCGCTCGGTGTGCTCCACTACGGCCCCTTCACCGATTTCTTCTGGCCGGGTATGATCCTGTTCGTTGCGCTCGGTATCGGCCATGTCTTCGGCTTCGTGCGAACACTGCGGCGCTCAGCACATCATCGGCGCGTAGGCATGCTGCTGGGACTTGTCACGCTCGGCTGGATCGGCGGTCAGTTGTTGATGGTGCGGCCGTTCTCCTTCCTGCAAGTGGTGATCGGCGGGCTTGGCCTACTGGAGTTGCTGCTCGCGTTCAGCTCAACACCCCACGCAGCTTCGCGCTGATCCACGGTGCTGTCAACGTGGTGATGAGCACCAGCACCCAGATGCGGCCCCGGGTGATGTCATAGTCGGCCAGCAGTTCCGTCCAGGGCTTATTGAACGCGAAGTGCCCCAGACCGAACTCGAAGACCAGCGTCATGCACAGCCAGAGCAGGCCAATGCTCCAGGCTTCACCATTGTTCCGCGGGCCCAACCAGTGGATGCTCAACCAGGTGGCCACCGTGATCAAGGTGCACAGCATGATGGTGCTGATGGCGAGGCCGCCGGTCAACCCCGTGGAAGGGATGATCCACTTCACGCGTACGGTGCCGTTCATGATGGCCAGCGCCATCAACCCGAACCAAAGGAGGACCGCTTTCCACCACATGCTCGTTCGCTTTGGGGAAAGTTCGGAAGAAGATCCAAGATGCGCGCGCGAGCTGAGTGGACATCAACGCAGAAGGAGCCAACGGGCCGTCCCTGAGCTGACAAGCGTCAAAGCGTTTCGCCCGCAAGCCGGTTAGGATCGTATTGGCAACCGGCGCATCCAGTCGCCCGGTCCAAGGAACATGTCGATCCCCTTCTCCCTGGCTGCCTTGCTAGCGGCGATCTGCAGTGTGTCCTCGTTGTCGTGCTCGCATTCATCGACGACATCGGGATCCACCGGGATCGTACATGCCGAAATGATCGATGCCCCACGGGATAGTAGGACGCGGGGTTTCGAAGAGCCTGCGGAACTCGTGTTGCGACAGTTCCATACGAAGGATGTGGTATTCCTCGGCGAGCCTCACAAGGTGCGGGAACATCTGCGCTTCATGGCGGATCTGATCCCTGCTTTGCACGCGCACGGAGTGGACCATCTCTTCTACGAGTTCATGGCGCATGAAGACAATGGGGCCATCGACTCCATGCTGAACGCGCCTGTGTTCGACAGGCGTTTGGCGGGCCGTTGGCTCGCTGGTCCAGTGTACGACTGGGCGTTCGCTGAATACGTGGATGTGCTCGAATCGGCCTGGAAAGTGAACCGCACGGCACCTCCTGGGCGCAAATTCCATGTGCTGGGGATCAATAACCGGACGTTCTGGGGCCCCGACCGCAACCAGCGCTGGCAGGAGCGGGATTGGGCGGGCGTGATCCTGCAAGCCACGGATTACGGGAAGAAGAAAGCGCTTGTCTATTGCGGAACGCATCATGCCCTGTACAAGGTCACGCTGCCCTATTTCGAGAACGGCGCTGTGGCAGGTCACGCGGTCCGCGATCGTGTTTCACACTATGTGGTGGATGCGTTGGGTGCGCAGCGGGTGTCCACCATATGGCTGCACTACCTGTGGCCGGACGAAGGATTCCGCATGCGGCATGTTCCGCATGGTGGCTTGTTCGATAGCCTCGCGTGCGCCTTGGACCGTCCGTACGCGTTCGACGCGGACACATCGCGATGGGGCACACATCTGGATACGGGGTCGGTGTATGCCGCTGGCACGGCAGGGATGGCGCTCAGGGACCTGGTGGACGGATACATCGTGCTTGCACCTGTTCGCGACCTCCATCTCTGTACCTACATCCAGGGATACATCGATGAACGGGACCTGCCGTTGATCAACGAGCAGTTGCGCTTCTTCGAAGGATACACGATGGGAAGCGCGAAGCAGGTGAACGATTCGTTGGACGTCTATTTTGAATGGCTGACACAGCAGTTCGAGGAGCGGCGCGCGTTCGCACCATCCTGCGAACAATAGCCGGCTCCTTGTGGGGATGGCAGGCTCGCAGGCGGATCCCATCTTTGCGGGACCATGGGATCCAGCATGAACAATGAACGCGTCTTCCGCATGGCCTTCGCCAGCGTGTACCCGCACTACGTGACCAAGGTGGAGAAGAAGGGCCGCACCAAAGAGGAATTGCACAGTGTGATCCGTTGGTTGACGGGCTACGATGAGAAAGGCCTCGCCAAGGTGATCGCCGACAAGACCGACTTCGAGACCTTCTTCGCCAAGGCGCCACGCATGCACCCGAACGCACACCTGATCACGGGCATGATCTGCGGCTACCGCATCGAAGAGATCGAGGATCCCATCATGCGGCAGGTGCGCTACCTGGACAAACTGGTGGATGAACTGGCCAAGGGCCGGGCCATGGAGAAGATTCAGAGGAAGTGACCATGGAACAGCAAGCGAAAGCACACGGGGGCGCCCCCACAAAAGCGGACAACCCTTGGCCAGCGGAGTTGGATGCGTTGGTTGCCGCACCCGAGCACCATACCCTTGTTTTCGAGAACGAGCACGTGCGCGTGCTGGAGACCGTTCTCCCGCCCGGCGAGCGCACCGCTGTGCACACACACTGCTGGCCTGCCACGCAATACGTGAAGAGCGCTGCACAGGTGGTTCGCTACGACAGCGAGGGACAGGTCCTCTTCGATTCACGGAAGGCAGGGACCACGCTGCAGAGCGACATCGTCCGTTGGGGCGAGCCGTTGCCCCCGCATTCTTTAGAGAATGTGGACACTGTTACGCTGCGCGTGATCAGCGTGGAGATCAAGACAAGAACCTGAGAAAGGGATGATGGACCCCCAAGACGTCCTTTGCGCGCACTTCGACCGATACCTCGCCTTGGACGAGCGCGAGCGGAAAGCGTTGAAGGAGCGCAGCCGAGTGCGCCGCTTGAAGAAGCGCGGGTTCATTTTGCAGGAGGGCGAGGTGTGCAGGAACTACACCTATGTGGTGGAAGGGTGCCTGCGCATGTTCGAGCTGGATGCGAAGGGCGTGGAGCACAACCTCCAGTTCGCGCAGGAGAACGAGTGGGTCGTGGACATCGGGAGCTTCCACGCGGAGAAGCCGAGCAGCCTCTTCATCGAGGCGCTGGAGGCCAGCGTGCTCGTGTGCATCGAGCACGCCGATCTGCTCCACCTCTATACCCAGCACCCGAAGTTCGACCGCAACTTCCGTGTGATCATCGAGTACCAGTATGTGGAGTTGCAGCAGCGGATGCTGCGCCGCAACGCATCGAGCGCGGAACAGCGCTATGCGCATTTCGTGGAGCATCATCCCAGCCTTGCGGCGCGCGTGCCCAATGTGCATATCGCCTCCTACCTAGGCGTCACGCCCGAGTTCCTTAGCCGCCTCCGGGCGAAGACAGGCAAGCGGGCGGATACTTGATCTGGATCAAGGTCATTTCTTGATCCGCTCCATGGTGGCGTGCGTGCCGTGCGGGAAACCTTTGCCTCGTCAACAAATCGGTCATGAAGCACAACCTCTTCCCCGCGCTGTCAGTGATCCTGCTGATGAGCTGCGAAACGCCAAGTGAACAGACCACAACCGACCACAACAACACCGCGACCATGAACACCACCAACGACCAAGCCGCCATCCAGAGCCTGCTCTTCGCCTATCGCGATGCCCTCAACGCCTCCAGCGTGGACCAGGTGATGCCGCTCTACACCACGGACGGCGTGTTCATGCCCACGGGCTTCCCGACCGCGGTGGGCACCGAACAGGTCAGGGGCGCATACGCCGGCGTGTTCTCCATGATCAAGCTGAACATCGAGTTCTTCATCGACGAAGTGGTGGTGGACGGGGATCATGCGTTCGCCCGCACCACGTCACGCGGCACCACGTTGATCCATGCCACCAGTGAAACGGTGCCCGAGGAGAACCGCGAGCTCTTCGTGCTGCAACGCACTGACGGCGGCTGGAAGATCGCGCGGTACATGTTCAACAAGATGAAGTGATCGGAGGTGTGCACCCGGACGCGTTGGTGGATGAACTGGCGAAGGACGGGGCGATGGGAAAGATCACGAGAACGGGAAGTCCTCCGGGATTTGAACCCGCATGACGCGTCGGTGATCAAGCGTCACGTGCTCATCCCCCAGAACCACAGCGCCAGCAGGAGGCCGATGACACAGACCGAGGCGGTGATCAAGAACAAGGTCGCCCGGAAGCGCCACCGTGCGCCATCATCGCGGAAGTACCATCGCATGGATTTCATGGGATCAACGAAGGCATCGGGGATCAGTGAAGCTCGACGGGAAGCTCCGCTTGTGATCGGAGTATGTCCTCCCGCAACGCTTCGACCTGGCGGTCTCCCTCCACTTTCTTCTGCTCCAGTTCACGGATCTCCTCTTCCAGCTGTTTGTTCCGCTTGCGGTTGTCCCTTTGCTCGTCCTTGTTCTGGTTCACGGTCTTCGTCCTTTTCTCCTGCGCGCGCACCAGGTCCTTCAGGTCATCCTGTTGTTGGGTGAGCAGGGCCTTGTAGTGTGCTTCCAGCGCATAGGTATTGAAGCTGCGCATCATCTCGACCAGTCGCTGGTACGTGTCCGGAGCATAGGTCGTGCTGAAGTAGAGATCGTATCCGTCCCTTCCGATGAGCAGGACTCGCGTGCTGTTGTGCTTGTTCTCCTCGAAACGGGCGAACAGGTCCATCGCTTTGTTGTGCAAGGCCGATATGTCCGTGCGCTCCATTGAAAGCACGGTGCGGTTCTGCAGGAAACCGCCCCCCTTCACGCTCGCGTCATAACGCTCCTGCATGAAATCCTTGAAATAGTCCTTGGCGTCATCCGTGGGCAGCGAAAGGTCAAGAACGATGGCATTATGCTGTGCATCGTCGTGCTCCATGGTGCCTCCTCCTGGCAGCACCTGACCGGAGGCACCGGATATGGGAAGGAGGACAATGGCGATGAAGGCTTGCAGGATGGGATGGTTCATGGGCGTAGGGATGGGAGCAGGCACTCGTTCCTGTGTGGTCACCGCATCGGTGGAGCCATGGGAGCGTTGGTCGGCCTTGAGGCTACCCTCAACTATGGGTCCCAATGGATATAGGTGCAGCACATGGCCCTGTCGGCGACGCCACCCCTGCGATATTCCGTTCAGTGCCGTGCGAACACCATCCTGCGGATCGGGCAAACATTACCCCGTATGCTTCGCTGCTTGCCCGGCCGGTTCACTGCGGTCGGCCACCTGCACAAGCCGAATGATGAGCTGGCGAATGGCCGGCCATGGATAAGCTCCTGAGGAATCGAACATGGAGCGAGGAACAAGAATGCCCCATGCACCCACGATCACCGATGGTCCGTTGAGGACGAGCGCTGATCTATTCCTGACCGAGTAAAGCCGCAGCGATCCGCGTCGGGTACTCCGCGTTGAGCCGGGTCAGCTTCGACCAGAAACCGGGTGAACGCCGATCGTTCATGATCTCCACCAGCACGTCCAAGTGCGTGTGCCAGCCGCCGGAGATACCGAGCAGGTCCTTCTGGTTCGGCAAACGCGCGTGGGTCAATACCAACAACACATCATTGCCCCGTTCGCTCAGCTCGATGGTCACTTCGGACAGTGCTTCGATCCGTTTGCCCCACGTGAAGGCGAGCACGCGCGGCGGCTCACAGCGCGTAACCGTTGCGTCCATGCTATGGCCCTTCTCCAAGCTCTTGTACTGCTCAGGTATCTCCTCGCCCGCAGCATAATCGCGATGCAACCAGGTGAGATGAGCGGCACCACCCACCCGCAACTCCATCGGTCCCGAGGCCAGCCACTTGCCACGCTTCTCGCTGTCGGTAAGGTAGGACCAGACCCGTTCGATGGGTCCGGGAAGGATGCGCTCGAACCGGATGGTGTTCGGCGCGGTGATGGTTCCGTAGCGTTCTTGAGCTTCCATGTTGTTCAATTGTTGACCATGCAGGCCAGGTCGTTGTTCGTGTTATCGTTTTGCATTGTCCTCGTCACGCAGCAGTTTCTCGAGCGCATCCAGACGTGAAGCCCAGAAGGTGCGCGTGCGCTCGATCCATTGAGCGGCCTCGTCCAGCGGCTCCGGTCGATAGCTCAGGTAATGCTCGCGGCCGACCTTCCTACGCTTCACCAGCTTGGCCCGCTCCAACACCAATATGTGCTTGCTCACCGCGTTCAGCGACATGTCGAAGGGCTGCGCCACTTCTGTTACGCGCGCTTCCCCGGAAGAAAGCCGTTGCAGGATCGCCCGTCGCGTGGGGTCGGCCAGCGCGAGCAATGTGGTATCAAGCGCTCTTGGGGTGAACATGACCAATGACATCCATGTGTGTGCGCTCCGTGGTATCCGGCTGACCGACACCTGTCGTTATCAGCAGGTGAAGGCTGGTGCCGAGGAAGAAGTCCCAGCCCTTTTCGCATTGCGCGAAACACTCCACTTCCGGAGTCAGACCGATATGCGTGACCGCGAGGCGCGTGCCTTCCTCGGTGCGTGTCATGGCGAAGACGATATCCGTGCCCGTCCATTCCTCCGCATCCTTCAACCAGGGCAAGCGGCTCTCGGTCACTCGCCATACTACACGTTCACCGGGCACCACCTCCGTGATGCGCTGCGTGCTGCGATGGACGTCGCCGAACTGCACCGTGAACTCATCGCCCGGTTGCTTGGTATGACCGTCCGTATTGATCGTCCACCAGCCGACCACATCGTTGATGGCCCCGTGCACACGTTCGGGCGAGGCCAGGACCGTGAACGCATGGGTGCAGTTGTTCCTCATGGGGGGCAAATATATTCAACTTTTCGGTTGAATATAAGATCCCTATCCATCCTCCACCTATCTCCACCTCCCCGCGTCGCTCAACGACACACCTTTGCGACACCATGGGTACACCACGCACTCGCCATAGCATCGCCCTTCACCTGGCTGTTCTGTCAGCGATCCCCACCGCCACCCGTGCACAGAGCATCGCCCAAGGCGGCGGGCATGGCATAGCTATCTGTACGGACAGCACCGTGCTCACCTGGGGCTGGAACCTGAGCGGTCAATTGGGCCGGGGCTTCTACACGCTCACGGGCGATTGCCAGTGTTTTACCTACGCTGCACCTGTAGACTATCTTGATAGCGTGGTCGCCGTGGCCGCCGGTAATTACCACACCGTGGTGCTGCGGCGCGATGGCACCGTGCGCAATTGGGGTCTTGGTGCTTCTGGGCAGATGGGCTATGGCTTCTATTCCGGCGGCATATGCACGTGCGCGACCAACCCCGTGCAGCCGCTCTCGCTTCCGCCGATAAGGACGATCGCCGCAGGTTCCGACCATACCCTTGGCCTCGCAGCGGACAGCACCGTGTGGGCGTGGGGATCCAACAGCAATGGTCAGCTCGGTGATGGCATCGGATTCGCCACACCATCGCCGGTGCATGTGGTGGGCCTCTCGCATGTGGTAGCCATCGGTGCAGGTGAGCGGCATTCACTCGCGGTGAAGGATGACGGCACCGTGTGGGCGTGGGGGCAGAACGACGAAGGGCAGCTCGGCGACACAACGCATACGGACCGCAATGTGCCCGTGCAGGTGGTCGGCCTCGCGGATGTGACCGCCGTGGCGGGTGGCTGGAAGCACTCGATGGCCTTGACGAGCGATGGAACGGTGTGGGGCTGGGGCATCAACAACTATGATCAATTGCAGCATGCGCAACTGGGCGACACCGCAGTGGCCATCCAGATCCCCGGCATCAACGATGTGCGCGCGATCGCTTCTGGTTGGTACCACATGGTGGTGATCAAGAACGATAGTACAGTTTGGAGCTGGGGCGGTGGCTATGAAGGCGAAATGGGCGATGGCACCAATGAGAACATCGTGCACGAACCACGGCAAGCGGACGGTCTGAACGGCGTGGTGGAGATCACCGCGAAACGCAACACGACGCTGGCCCTTAAGAGCGACGGCAGCTTGCGCGGCTGGGGCTACAACTACTATGGTCAGCTCTGTGACAACACCCGGCTGAACAAGAACACACCAACGCCCACCTTCAACGTATGCCCAGCAGCCATCGCGCTGCATACGGCGGCTGGTGAGCCGCCGTCGCCTTTGCTCGTGGCACCGAACCCGTTCGCGGATCGCATCACCGTACCGATAACCGGAACGGTGCGCTTCCGCTTGCTCTCCTTGACCGGGGAGGTGATGCGAAGTGGTACAACGACCGACGGAGCCATCGTTGCAGGCGATCTTCCCGGTGGATGCTATGTGCTTGAGGTCGTGTCAGCCACTGGCACGGAACGCACGCGTATCGTGAAACAGTGAACGTTCATGAAGTTCGGTTCGGTTTCCTCCGTCAAAGGCCTTGACCTGTCCCTTCCGCCCGATCATCCGGACACGGCCCGGCTGCTGAACAAGGGAAAAGGGAAAGGCAAACCCCGCATCAGCGTAGGTTGCGCGAAGTGGAACAAGGTCGATCTGAAGAACTTCTATCCGCGCGGAACCAAGGATGAACTGGCCTATTACGCCAGCCAGTTCAATTCCATCGAGCTGAACGCGACGTTCTACCGCTTCTTTCCGCCAAAGCAGTTCAGCACGTGGGCGAAGAAGGTGCCCGATGGTTTCCACTTCTATCCGAAGGTGACGCAGGACATCAGCCATTTCAAACGGTTATTGGGAACCGAAAGCATGGTCGAAGGATATGCCGAAGCCGTGCGCCACCTGGGCGATCGTCTGGGTGCGTGCTTTCTCCAGTTGAAAGAGAACTTCACACCGAAGGATCTCACGCGCATGGGACCGTTCCTGAAGACGTGGCCGAAAGACATACCGCTGGCGCTGGAATGCCGTCACACCGATTGGTACAACAACGCTGCAGTGGCCGATCAACTGTATATGTTGTTGGAAAAGCACCGCGTGATGAACATCATCACGGACACGGCTGGACGGCGCGATCTCCTGCACATGCGCCTGACGACGCCTTCTGCCTTCGTGCGCTATGTGGGTGCCAATGATCCCAAGAGTGACCGCGCACGTTTGGATGCGTGGGTGAAGCGGCTGAAGACCTGGGCGGAACTCGGGATCGAAGACATCCACTTCTTCGTTCACCAGAACCACGAACTGGAATCGCCTTTGCTCGCGGCGGAGTTCATCACCAAGCTTAACCGGGCCTTGAACCTGGAGTTACACGTGCCGAAAACGCTGAAAGCTGGCGGATCAAGGAAATGACCATGCGCTATTTCCCTGTCCCCATGGCTGGCCAGCCGCACGTAAGCGACGTGCCGATCACGCCCTTGGTGCAGGAATGGATCGATGGAAATCAGTTGTTCTACACAGTGATGGGTTTCAACCCGCCCTGGATCGCCTACTTCGCGGTGGAGGACGAGGTGATCGTGGGCACGTGTGCCTTCAAAGGAAAACCGAGGAATGGCCTCGTCGAGATCGCGTACAGCACACACGCCGGTATGGAGGGCCGCGGTATCGCTACGCGCATGGCACAGGAACTGATCCGCATCGCTCGAGCGACCGATCTCCAGGTGCGCATCATCGCCCAGACGCTACCAGAGCTGAACGCCTCCACGCGTGTGCTTACGAAGTGCGGTTTCACACAGGTGCGCGATGCCTTGGACGATGAAGTGGGCAAGGTCTGGGAGTGGGAGCTGATCGTTGACTGACGCATCGATCACGGCCGGTTTCAGCGTACGGTGAAGCGTTATCGAGCTGTTAAGCCCACAGGTGGTGAAGCCGTTGGCCATTATTTGGCTCTGCGTAACGTGATCGCAAACTGCCATACCGAACCCCATGCACCTCCCTCATGGCGCCATTCCCATTCTCGGCCTTCTGCTGCTCGGCTCCTGCGAAGCGCAGGTCCTCCCTGAGGGCGGTAAGTTCGAGCGGTACCTGACAGAAGCGCACGCCCGGGGTCAATTCAACGGGACCGCATTGGTCTTCGACAGGGGGAAAGTGGTCTATCAGGGCGCCTTCGGTATCCGCAGTATCGACCCGATCGAACCGCTCGACCTGAACGCGCAGTTCCGGCTGGCCTCGGTGAGCAAGCAATTCACCGCCATGTGCATCATGGTGCTCAAGGAGCAGGGAAAGCTCCGTTACGACCAGGACGTACGCGATCTCATACCAGAGCTCCCGTACGAAGGGATCACCCTCCGTCATCTCCTTCATCATACCTCCGGCCTGCCAGACTATGTGCGCATGATGGATGAGACGTGGAAAACGGAGCTGAAATACGATGATCCGGCACGCTACATCAGTGGTAACGAGGATGTGATCAAGGTGCTCGCGGAAAGGAAAGCGCCACTGGCATTCAAGCCGGGCGACCATTGGGAATACAGCAACACCGGATACGATCTGCTCGGCACCATCGTCGCTCGGGCGTCCGGTATGTCCTTCGCGGATTTCGCCCAACGGTACATTTTTCGTCCAGCGGACATGTCACGCACGCTGATGTACGATTACATCCTAGGCCGTGATCCGAAAATGCCCGATCGTGCCTACGGTTTCCAGTTGGGATGGGACCGGAAGACGATGACGCCCGCAGATGGCCACTACCTGAACAAGGCGATGGGCGAGGACGGCGTATACAGCACCGTAGGTGACCTGCTCAAATGGGACCGTGCGCTCCTTACAGAGAAGATCGTTCGATCAGCCACCCTGAAGGAAGCGTTCACGCCGGCGGTGCTCAACAACGGCACCACAACGGACTACGGTTTCGGTTGGTTCATAGAGGACGGAGGAAGGATCATGAAGCACTCAGGCGGCTGGCTCAGCTTTTCCACGTACATCCAGCGCGACGTCGCGCATGACAAATGCCTTATCGTGCTCACGAACAACTCCTCCACGCATTTCTGGGGCATCGTACAAGGATTGACCGATCTGCTCTACGGTCGGGCTGCCAAGTTGCCGCCGCTCTCCATTCGTGAGGTAATGGGCAGGGAAGTTGCCGAGCACGGCGTGGCGAAAGCGGTGGCGTTCTATCATACGGAGAAGGCCCGTCTGTCGGAAGCATACCGGCTCGAAGAGCTCGAACTGAACATGCTCGGCTACGAACTGATGTGGGCCGGAAGGACGGACGATGCTGTGGCGATCCAACAGCTCAATACAGAAGCGTACCCGAATTCCGCGAACGCATACGACAGTTACGGTGATGCTTTGCTGGCGAACGGGGATACGGCAGCCGCGCTTTCGAATTTCAAAAAGTGCATCGCGATGGATGCTTCGCTCACGGCGACAAGAGAGAAGATCGAGGCGCTTGAGGTTCGGAGGTTCCCGGTCAGGAAAGAAGCCGATCAGTAACCGCCACCCCCACCCTGCCCCCTTTCGATCGGATGCCACGTCGTCTTCACCTCTTGCGTGTCGAGGATGAAGTAGGGACTCTGTGCTTCAGCGCTGGACCAGTCGTTCACTTTGGGGTACACCACCCGCTTCAGGTTGCAGGTGGCTTCTTGATCCAGCATCGCCTTCTCCTCCTTCGAAGCATCAGCAACGACGACCGCGTTGATGTCCATGTGCGTGACCAGCGGCTTGAGCAATTCGCTGCGGAAGCCGGTCATGAGATTCACCACGCCGCCGGGCAGGTCACTGGTGGCGAGCACTTCGGTGAAGGTTACCGCTGGCAACGGGTGCTTCTCACTGGCAACGACCACACAGGCATTACCGCCCGCGATCATCGGCGCGATCAAGCTGACCAGGCCGAGCAGACCATTGTCCCCGTTCGCCATGATGCCCACCACACCGGTGGGTTCGTACACACTGAAGTTGAAGTGCGAACTGTTCGTGGGGTTCACGCTGCTGAAGAGCGCCTGGTACTTGTCACACCAACCGGCGTAATGGATCCAGCGATCGATCGCAGCGCTCACCTCTTCGTTCGCTTCCTGCGCTGTGGATCCGTGCAGCACCAGTTCATGAACGAACTGCGCACGGCGTCCTTCGAGCATCTCTCCGATGCGGTAGAGGATCTGGCCGCGGTTGAACGCACTGCGACCTGACCAACCACCGAACGCGCCGCGTGCCGCGATGACCGCATCGCGCACATCCTTCCGGCTGCTTCGGCACACATTGGCCAGCACTTCGCCGCCCTGTCCTTTGGGCTGATAGTAGCGCCCGCTCTCCGTGCGCGGGAACTTGCCTCCGATGAAGATCTTGTAGGTCTTCATCACGGGCACCCGTTCAGCCTTCTTCGAAGAACCGTTCGCGCTATGGCCGTTGAGTTCCGCCTTCACAGCGGGCTTGGTCAGGGTCTTGCTCATGCGTTGCCTCCGCCCCGGATCACGAGCGATAAGGGGTCAGGGGAAGCCAAAACTAGGCGTTGCGTGTGCTCGTTCACCGCATGGCGGCCCGAAGGCCATCGACCAACCATGGAACCCGATCGACGAAACCACGTATCAAGGCCGCCCGCCACCATACCGCGCTGACCGATCATGCTCCGTAATCCACTGCTGATCCTCCCATTGATCCTGAGCTGCTACGCTTCCGCGCAGTCACCGGGAGGCGTGAACAGCAACCTGCAACTCTGGTTGCGTGCTGAAGGTTATACAGGCGGCACCACCTGGATCGACGCCAGCGGTAACGGACGCACGGGCACCAAGGTGGGGACTGTCTCGAACAGCACGATCTACAACTTCCAGAACGTACCCAGCGGCCTCACCGCGACCAACTATTTCTCTGTAGCGCACCACTCGAACCTGAACACGAACAGTGGGGCGATCTCGGTCATTGCGGTTGGTCTTCCGGGCAATGGACTTTATTGTCCCTTCGTGTCGAAAACGGCGGATCAGACATGGCCGAACGGTTGGGTTCTCGCGACATCGGACCCTATGACGGACCTGGGGTTCACCACAGGTAACTGGGACGGCGTTGGAACAACAAACGTGGCCAAGCAAAGCGGGGTGTCATCCACCATACCCTACATAGCCAGCGGCTTCGGTAGCGGTGGCGGAACGCAGACCGTTTCGGTGTGCAACAATGGCACCACCCCGGCTACGAAAAGCAGCACAAGCACCTCGGCGACGGTGCCGTTGACCGTCGGCTTCGATGGCGATGTCTATCATTTCAACGGTGGCAGTGTGGCTGAAGTGATCGTCTACAATTCGAGCCTCACCGCCGCTCAAAGGCAGTTGGTGTGGTCGTACTTGGCGATCAAGTATGGTATCACATTGAACACTGGCGGAACCAATTACCAGAGCAGCGGAAGCACCGTGGTGTGGAATACCACAACGAACGCGGGCTACAACAACAACATTTTCGGTATCGGCCGAGACAGCGGCAGTGGCCTGCACCAACGTCAGAGCATTTCCATCAATGGCGGGCTTCAACCCGTGATCGGGAACGGCTCGGGCCTCGTTAACCTGAACAGCTCCGGCACGAACCTGGGCACCGACATGTCGTTCCTCATGGCCGGTTCGGACAACAACTCGACGAATTTCCTCACCTATGTGAACGGACTGAGCGGGGTGAACCTCCGGCTGGACCGCATCTGGAAAGTGCAGGAGACCGGTACAGTGGGCACGGTGACCGTCGCCTGGCCGTCCACGGACGCCACCATCAAACTGCTGGTGAGCAATGACGCCACCTTCGATGGTTCGGACAATGCCGTGAACACGACGGCCATCACCATCAACGGAACCGCTTACCGCCAAGCCTCCGTGGACCTTACGAGCGGTCAGTTCTTCACGTTCGGTTCGTTCCTCCCTGCGCCAGGCGGTGTGCTTGCCGGTCTCTCATTGTGGGTAGCTTCCGACAACGCCGGTGTGAGCGCAGGCAGCAACGCGCCCGACTGGGACGATCTCTCACCGAACAAGAACCCTGTGGAGACTATCGGCACGCGGACGCTACAGGCAGCAGATGCCGCCCACAACTTCCAACCCTTCTTCAACAATTTCAGCAGTACCAACCACTTCAAGGATGTGCAGAGCTCGCTGGCTCCACAGAACACCTTCCAAGCCAGTGAGGTGACCCTGTTCGGTGCGGTGCGCATCAACTCCCTCACCAACGATGGTCGCATCTTCGGTATCGATGATGTGGACAACAGCGGCAACGATCCCGCGCTCAGCGTGCTCGACGCGAGTTCCGACTTCCATCGTACTTCCACGAGCGTGGTGAACACAGCAAGTCCTGTGGACGCCGTGCTGAACCGAACAAGCTTGTTCTCCGCTTATACCTCCGGCACCACCTTGGGCCTGGGCATGGATGGCGTTTACAACACATCGGCCATCACTGCGGGTGGCGGCCTGATGGGTGACATCCTCATGGTGGGCTATGGCAATGCCACCATCAACGGCGCGTTGCCCGGAGACATGCAGGAGGGGATCTGGTACAAGAGAGCGCTCAGTGCAACGGAGATCAAAAAAGTGGAGAGCTACCTGGCCATCAAGCACGGCACCACGCTCGGAGGAAACACCGGCACCGCATCCACCTATGATTATCTGCACTCCGGCGGTACGACCATCTGGAACAAGACGACCAACAGCGGCTTCAACAATGACATCGCTGGCATCGGCAGGGATGACGCTTCCGCATTGAACCAGAAGCAGTCCAACAGCGTGAACGCGACCAACAATGGCAACAGCGTGTCGATCGCGTTGGGTAGCATCGCGGCAAGCAATGCGGCGAACGCCAACACCTTCACCCAGGACAAGTCGTTCCTGATCTGGGGCAGCGACGGCGCAGCGCACCAGACCGTTTATGGCAACAGCGCCTGCTTCACACAACTTCCCACAGGAGTGCAAGCGCGCATCCTTCGCAAGTGGAAAGTGCAGATCACCAACTTTTCCCAAGCCACCGCTGTCGGGTTCATGCAAAGCGCGTTGGTGGCCTACCTGCCCGTGTCGAACCTGAGGCTGCTCGTGGATGATGACGGAACCAACTGGACGAACGCGACCGTCTACACCGGAGCTGTATCCGCTGGCGGCCGTGTCGTATTCAGCGGCGTCACCTTCAGTCCGGCCCAGCCGTTCTTCACCATCGCTACGGTCAACTACTCACAAACTCCCCTGCCCATCGAACTCCTCTCCTTCCAAGGCCGAACGGTCGGCGCGGTGAACGAGCTTTACTGGAGCACGGCTTCCGAACACAACAACGATCATTTCGACCTCGAACGGAGCGCGGACGGCGAGCACTTCACCCGCATCGGTACGGTGGACGGAGCGGGTGATAGCCAGACGCGCATCGACTACACCTTCACGGATGCGGATCCGGAACGGGGCATGAACCACTATCGCCTGAAGCAGGTGGATGTGGACGACGTGTTCACCTATTCCCCGGTGATCTCGTTGCACAACGAACGCAATACGACGAGCTGCGTGGTGCGAACGATCGACCCGGAAGGGATGTACGCTCTTCGATGCGATGTGCAGGAAGGGGCGATCATCGAACTTATCGCGCCCGGCGGTCAACCGCTTCGGCAAGCGCGGATCACCAGCGACACCTCACACGAGCTCGATCTGCGCTCACTGGCATCGGGCATCTATTTCGCACGCGTGGTGAACGGCCCCGAGGTGAAGAGCTACAAATTGCTTCGACCGTAACGCTTCATGGAAAAGGTGCTTATTCCGCAGTCTCAACCCATTCTCATTCCGAGCACGTTCCCCGCCTCATCCATTTCAAGGAAGGGGTTGTGCGCGATCTCCCACAAGTGCCCATCCGGATCGGCGAAGTAGCCGCTGTAACCACCCCAGAAGACCTTCTCGGGCTCCTTGGCGATCGTTGCACCATGCTCCCTCAGATGGGCGAAGAACGCATCCACCTCCTCCACTGAACGCAAGCACTGCGCAAGGGTGAACCGTGAACCCTTCGCGTCATCCGTTCGCTTCGCATCCTCCATCAGTTCGCTCTGTGGAAAAAGCGAGAGCACCAAGCCGTTGAGCTTGTACATGACGATGCCGTTCGAGTCGTGCATGGGCGTTAAGCCGAGCACGGTGCTGTAGAAGGACCTTGACCGGTCAAGATCCGCGACGCCGAGGGTGATGAAGGAAAGGCGGGCTTCCATGCGGCGAAGCTATCCGCATGTACCTTGGCTCAACGCTTCCATCCATCATGTCCCGACACGTCACCGGCATCGGCGGGCTCTTCTTCCGTGCCAACGACCACAAGGCCCTGGCCAAGTGGTACTACGATCATTTAGGCATCAACGATCCGGACCACGGTTGGACGTGGCAGCAGGACGCCGGGCCCACGGTGTTCTCGCCGTTCAAGCAGGACACCGACTACTTCGGGAACGACAAGCAGCAGTTCATGCTGAACCTGCGCGTGCAGGACATCGATGGGCTGCTGAAGAAGCTTGAGGAAGCCGGCGTGCGCATCGACCCCAAGCGCATGGACGAGGACTACGGCCGCTTCGCGTGGGTGTACGATCCGGAGGGAAACAAGATCGAGCTGTGGGAGCCGAAGGGGTAATCTGTTGCTTGCTGCCATACCATGGGCCTCCCTCAAGTCTTTCGCTTCAAGTATGAGTCGCACTCACAACTCCAAGACTTCTTGCGCGCACAGTTCGACAACATTGCCAATGTCGATGACCGAGGGGAGTTCTTTGTCTTTACCCCCAAGGCCGGGCCGAAATTCACCTTCAATTGCGTGATCAAGCCTTTCGGCCTTCGCACGGACAGGGCCGGTGAGTACTTCACATTTCTCGGGCAGTTCATCGAGGCGCTTACTGGGGAGTTTGGCACTGTAGAAGTGAAAGACATGTGATAACAGTGCACCATGATCGTTGAAGCTCACCTCACCATCAACGCCACCAACGCCGCGGTCTCGGCCGCCACCATGGACATCGGGCGCCCACTATCTTCGTGACATGCAACTGACCGATGCCACCCGCGAACAACTGCGCCGCTTCTTCGCGGCGTACCCGGTGGATCGTGCCTATGTGTTCGGCTCGTTCGCCCGGGGGGAGGCGCGGTCGGACAGCGACCTCGACATCCTGGTGGACCTTGACCGCTCGAAGCCCTTCGGCCTTGCGTTCGTGGACATGCAGTTGAAGCTCGAGGAGCTTCTCGGCCGCAAGGTGGATGTGGTCACCCGCCGGGCCTTGTCCAAGTACATCGAGCCCTACGTCACAAAGGACCTGCAGCTGATCTATGCGCGAGGCGAGGCGTGACCGGCTGCGGCTTCACCACATGCTGGATGCCTGCGATGCAGTGACCGAGTTCATGGCCGGTCGCACCGAGCAGGACCTGATCACGGACAAGATGCTCGTATCCGCGGTAACACGCCAGATCGAGATCATCGGCGAAGCGGCCAACATGGTGACCACTGACCTGCGTGACGCGTACCCCGATGTGCCGTGGAAGCAGATCATCGGCATGCGGCACAAGATCATCCACGAGTACTTCACGGTGCAGACCGACACGGTGTGGGATGTGGTGAAGAGCGACGTTCCTGTATTGCGCGCGCAGCTTGCGGCCATCATCACCGGGCTGCCGGAAACGGGGTTCTGAACCCACCCACGCGCTACCGTGATCGTCGAGGCCTCCATCACCATCAACGCCACCATGGCCGCGGTGTGGGGCGCCACCACGGACATCGAACGCTTCGCAGAACTCCTGAGCGGCGTGGAGAAGATCGAGGTGGTTCACAAGCCTGCGACCGGTCTCGTGGGACTGAAGTGGAAGGAGACCCGCATGCTCTTCGGCAAGCCGGCCACCGTGGAAAAGTGGATCACCGAAGTGAAGGAGAACGAGTTCTACACCACCCGGGCGGAACAGGATGGCTTCGTGTTCATCACCACCAACAGGATCTCCGGAAGCGATGGCCATGTGGTGCTCACCGGCATCCACGAGACGCGGCCTCAAGGCTTCGCTGCGAAACTGAAAGCCTTGCCGATGGTCTTCTTCAAGGGCATGATAATGAAAGCGATCCTGCAGGACCTGAACGACATCAACGTCGCCGTGGAACATTCATCCAGCCAACGCTGAACCCGACCATGCGCTCCCTCACCACCTCTCTCTGCGCACTGCTGTTCCCGCTCTTCCTGAACGCCCAGGCCGACACGGCCTCTATAAACGTGGTCTATGCTGGTAGTGAACTGCGCATAGCGTTCAACCGGATGAAGGAGCTACCGGTCCACCAAGCGCGCATCGTTGATCATGAAGGAGAAGAAGCCAGCTATACAGGGGCTTGGTTGTCGGATGTCCTGAAGCTGAACGAACTGGTCCGCTCCATCGAGAAACGCGCACAGGTCAACTCCTATGTATACGTGACCGCCGCCGACGGCTATACCGCGTTGATCGCATTACCGGAATGCGATAGCTCTTTCCGGGAACGACCAGCCCTGTTGGCCTGGTTGAAGAACGCCCAGCCGTTGAACGCGCATGACGGGCCCTTCCAGATCATCGTGCCGGATGATCGCAAGCATGCACGCGATGTGCGTCAGGTGATACGACTTGAAGTGATCACGCCTTGAACAGCCGCAGGTTCAGCGGACAAGGACGAACGAGCCGTTGTACTCCTTTTCCAACGGGCCCCATTCCGTGAGCCAGGCCTTGTAGGCATAGATCCCCACCGGATAAACGGCCGGATCCCAAGCTTCTTCCGTATCCGTGGTACTGAACACGTTGGTCCCCCAACGATCGAAAACATCCAGCTTGTATTTCCGCGCACCGATCACGCTCGGCTTCCACAGATCGTTCATGCCATCGTCGTTCGGTGTGCAGGCAGTGGGTGCATAGAACAGATGCCCACCAACGAACACCGGAACGGAAGTCGTATCGGAACAACCGAGCCCGCTCGTGGCCGAGAGGTGAACGATGTACCACCCTGCATCCGGGAAGGTGTAGGTGAACCTCGTCGAATCGAAGTGCTGACCTTCCACCTCGAAATCCCAAGCGTAGGTACCGCTGGAAAAGTCGGTGATCGTTACCGTGGGCTCCAGCACTGTGGTCACCGAAGGTTCCACCATGAACGCAGCGTGCGGTTGCGGCCATACCTGCACCAACGCGGGTTTGAACAGGCTCTCCGTTGCGATGCATCCCGAATCGCTCATGATCGTGAGCCGCACGTTGTAGTAACCCGCATCCGTGTAGGTGTGCTGCGGGTTCCGTTCGGTGCTCGTGCCGCCATCACCGAACTCCCATGCGTAGCGCAATGACGTCCATGCATCGCTGGAATCCGTGAACTGCGCGTTGTAAGGAAGGCAACCCGCACTGTCCGCCGTGAACCTCGGTACCGGCCGCGGGTAGAGGATGACGCTGTCCGTGAAGGCCGCTGAGCATCCGTTCTCTTCCACGGTAACCTGAACGGCATGCGCACCCAGACCGGTGAACGTCGCGTGGGCCGTGTGCTGGTCCACGTTCGGTGAGCTGCCCGAGCCAAGGTCCCAGTGCACGTTGGCCGCAGCGGTGAAGTCACCATAGGCAGACAGCGTAACCGGTTGCTCATCGATGCAGGTGATCGGTGGTGGATCGAAGGCGACCGTGACGGGGTTGGCCACCGCGAAGGTGTTCGTGCTCGTATCCGCGCAGGGCCAGCCCGGGTTCGCGATGAGCGTTACCGTGTAGGTGCCGGCCTGAGGATAGGTGAACGTGGGTTCATCCTCCGCACTGGTGTCCGTCAAGGCTCCAGGAACGCCGAAGTCCCAATGGTAGAAACTGCTGTTGGTGCTGTTGTTCTCGAAATCCATCGTCAAGCCGGAACAGATGCTCGAAGCCTGTTGATCGGCGATGATGGAATTGAGCAACGTGGTGCATGGAACCACATCAAACCGAACATCCCGCACCACCTGGCTCAACTGCACGCCGTCGCGATACTCACTTACCCGGAGTCCGACTACATACGAACCGAGCAATGTTGGGGTAAGCGTGATGGTCCCATTGTCAGGATCGACAGCCAACGCTGGCGTTGCATCGATCATGTTGGCAACCGAATAACCTGTGTTCCAAGAAACACTATTGTATGGTGGCGGTCCTGGGGGAAGAGGTATCGGGGTGATCGTGGATCCACCGGTGAAAGGTGCGGCCAAGTCATAGACCAATTGGTCGCCATCTGGATCAGTGGCAGGGTTCGCCATGACGATATTCTGCCCAAGGCATAAGGCGATCGGAGGAAGGCTGGTGAACCGCGGGCTACTGTTCGCTCCGACAAGAGCGACTTCCGGCACTGCTACCGTACAAGTCAAACCTTGGGTATTCGGTTGGAACAAGTTCTGTACAATGGGTGATCGACAGCAACGTTGGTAACTCAATACATAGCCGCCAACACCTGCTGGTAAGAACATCGTACCCGTATAAACACACTGCTCCACGCAGATGCTCGCAGGAGGAGTGGAACATGGATCATTGCCTACGGGTGGAACCATTGAAACAGCCCCTTGCGCGATTTGTATGCTGTCGACGAACGAACCTCCCGTTGTGTACGCTGCGACAGATACCACGGGGTCGAAACCTTGATTGTTGGTATTGTTCGCCGGATTGCAATCCCTGTAGACCTTCAAGGTGATCTCATAGACATCCGACCCCAAGGAGGTGTAGTACAGTTCACCACCGATCAAATGCGTCCCCTTGGCCATGCCAGCGCAAATCACCATTGCGAGGAGAGCGGTCAGATGGCGCATGGCGGAGAGACTGCTAACCCCGGATCCAAGTTGCCTGTTAGCCGGAGTGCGGATGTTCATTCGAACACGGTTCAACTCACTGAAAAGCACCCCCTCTTATGGAGCGAAGGTAATGTGCCTTATTCGCTGGTTCGCTGCGTCACCTATGTAGATGTTCCCAGGGACGCCGCAAACTCCTTGTGGTGCGTTGAACCGAGCTGTCGCGATCAACCCATCCAAAAATCCGGGAGTCCCACTTCCAGCAAGATTCGTAACCGAAGCACCGGTCGTGGCTTGACGAATGATATTGCCCGACTGTTCGGAGATAACAAGAATGGTTCCTATCCAAGCCAGATACGTTGGCTTGTTGAATGCAGCCGCACCACCCACACCGTTGATCGTTGCAGCCGCTCCTGAACCAGCGAAGAGGCTCACGGTACCGCCGGGAGTTACTCTCTTTATCTTGTTATTGTCCCTATCCGACACGTACAGATCACCGGAGCTCGCTATGGCTATCGCCACGGGCCGATTGAACCGTGCTGTGGAACCTGTTCCCAGCACATCGCCTGCCATCCCGGCCAACCCTGCCAATGTGCTGACAACACCTGCCTGGATCTTTCGGATAGTATGATTACCAAGGTCAGCTACATACACGATACCGGTCGAGGGATCTATTCAAACATCTGTTGGGGCACTGAACTTGGCAGTAAGCACAGGGCCATCCGTGGACCCTATGGCTCCGCTTCCGGCTAACGTGGAAACGTTCCCTCCGAGATCCACTTTCCTGATCTTGTTGTTTCCATAGTCTGCAACGTAAATGATGCCGGCCTTGAAATCCAAACCTGTTGGAAAATTGAACCTGGCGGCCGAACCTATGCCATCCACGTTGCCGGGGGTCCCGTTTCCAGCCAACGTGGTGACGTTTCCGCCCAGGATCTTCCGGATGCAATGATTGGAAGCGTCGGCGACGTAGACAGCTCCGGTATTGGGATCATAGCAAACTCCATAGGGAGTGTTGAACCGAGCAGCCGAAGCAAGACCGTCCACGAAACCAGCACTACCTGAACCGGCCCAGGTGTAAACCTGAAAGTACTGCGCTTGAAGGCAGACCACCGGGGACAAAGAGGTCATCAATAGGAACCGCAGCAGTTTCATGGTTGTTGGAGTTGGTCCTTCGAATCTAAGAAGATGTAGCAATGGTCGAAGGAACCGCCCAGGCACGGTCGAACAGGACAGCGCCCGGAAAGCGTTTGCAGGACGATCAGTCATTCCGAGTTCAGGATCTTGGATCACCTGTCCGAGCCAATGCCTCTTCGAACTCTTCGGCCGTGGCGGGCATCGTGGAGCCCGTTCCCTCGTCCAGCAGTTCCGCTATCCGCAGGCGTTCCGGATAAACCGTGGCCACCACGTGGTGCGCCAGGTACCTGGAGCCCACCCGCTGCACTTCGATGAACTCCGCAGGCGACAGGATGCGGTAGATGCTCAAGCCGTTGCGCGACCGGCGGTGTACAGGTTGGGAGAAGCGTTCCATGCGGCCGTTACATTCGGCGAAGATCGATGGCCGACCTGCTTGACCGCCTCGCGGACGCTGTTCTGAACGATACCGTACCGGACATCGGCAACGTGGCCATCGTGCTGCCCAGCCAGCGCGCCGGCCTTTTCCTGCGCAAGGCATTGGCGCAAAAAGCCGGGAAAGTGCTCTGGAGCCCGGAGATCCTCACGCTCTCCACCTTCATGGAACGCGTGGGGCAGGTGCGCACCCTGCCCATGGAAGAACTGCTCTTCGAGGCGTTCGATACCTACCGCGCGCTGTCAGCGTCCGAGCCCCAACCCTTCCCTGAGTTCCTTTCCTGGGCCAGCGTCCCCCTGCGTGACTTCAGCGAGGTGGACGCGCACCTGATCCCTTTGGACCAGCTCTATCGGGATCTCCGATCATGGGAAGAACTGGACTGGAGCTTCAACACCGATCCGCTGAGCGAAGGACAACAACGCTCGGTCCGCTACTGGGCGCTCGCCAGCGCATGGCACGCTGCGCTCAACGCACGTTCAGCGGTTCTTCGAGCTGGCACTTCCGGCTGGGTATCACAGCAGGCGGCGCTCAATACTGCACACTTACCATGGTCCCGCATCTGGTTCGCTGGCCTCAATGCCTTCAATCCCGCGGAACAGAAGGTCATCGATCGCGCGGTGACCGCTGATGTTGCCCGCTTCGCATGGGACGTGGACACCTACTACCTTGACAGCGAGGTGCAGGAAGCGGGGCATCATTTGCGCAAAGCCATCGCCCGCTTTGGCCCTGGTGCGGTTCCCGCTACGGATCGTGTTGCGCAGGCACGCGAAAGGATAAGCGTTGTGCGCACGGCGAGCGCTGCCGCACAAGCCTGGGCGGCTGCCGCATCGCTTCCTGAGGAACCATCGGGGAACGATCGATCCACTGCCATCGTGCTTGCGGAAGAAGGTCTGCTGCGTCCCTTGCTGGAAGCGCTTCCAAAAGGTATCGGCCCGGTGAACGTGACGATGGGCGTTCCCCTCGCTCACCTGCCCGTCGCATCGCTCATCACTTCCTTCCTGCGGTACGCGGGCACGCATCCTCGCGATCGTATGAGCTGGCGCTCAAACCTGGAGCACCTGCTGCGGCATCCTTTCCTGCGAAGGGAAGACCATGCTTCTTCGCTGGACAACTTCCTCGAAGAACTTCCGTCGTTGTCCGCGGAAAGACTGGATCGTGGCGCAGGCGAGGAGAACCCGTTGCGCGCCATTGAAGACGTCCTGCCTTCGGAAGTGATCATAGGCGGAACGGACCGGCTCTTCCATCGCTTGTTGCTCTTGCTCGCCAAGGCCAGGGACAACATGCGCGCCGACAAGCTCGCGACCGAACAATTGTTCCAGACCTCATTGCTCATCCATCGCGCGCACGGTTACTTGGAGAAGCATAGCATGCCATCCGATGCCGCAGCGTGGGAGGCCTTCCTGCCGCGCTTGTTGCGCAGCGCGCGCGTCGGACTTTTCGGCGAACCGCTCAGTGGCGTGCAGATCATGGGCATGCTGGAGTCACGTGCGCTTTCCTTCGACCGCGTGATCCTGCTCGGTGCGCAAGAAGGCGCGCTTCCGAGCGAACAAGGTGACCGCAGCTACATCCCCTTCGAGATCCGTCGTCATTACAAACTTCCTTTGCGCGACAGCACCGATGCGGTACAGGCGTACAACTTCCTGCGCATCGTGCAGCACGCGAACGAAGTGGTGCTCGTGCACAGCGAAGAGGATGCTGCGCAAGGCCCCAGCCGCTTCATCGCGCAATTGGAGCAGGAACTGAACGGTGATCCATCTCCCTTTCCCGCACGCACGGCCTCTGCACCGATCGGCATTCCGGCCGCACATCTCTTCGATGCCTCAGCGAGCGCGGACAGACGTGAACAGGTGCTCGCCCTTTGCGCGAAAGGACTTTCCCCAACAGCACTTTCCGCGTGGTTGAACTGCCCGCTGGACCATTGGTTCCGCTTCGTTCGCCGGTTGAGGGAACCAACGGTCGCTTCGGCCGCCATTCCGGACAACATCCTGGGCACTGCCCTCCATGCTGCATTGGAATCCTCCTTCCGCCCTCTGTTGGGCCGACCGCTGGAAGCGGCGGATCTGCAGGAGCGCGCAGAACAACTGCCGACCCTGTTGGAACACGAACTGGAGAAAGAGTTGAAAGGCTCCGTACCCGCAGAGGGGCAACCGTCCTTGCAGTTCTCCATGGCAACACAGGCCGCGAGCGGTTTCCTTCAGAGCGAAGCGCGTTCGGTGACTGCGGGGCGAAGCATCGTACCACTCGCGTTGGAAGCGGCCATGGGCGCTCCGCTGCTCGCTGCTTCACAACAAGCAGGTGCGCCCGTGCGGCTGCATGGCCGCATCGATCGCGTGGATGTACGCGACGGCGTTCATACGCTGCTCGACCTGAAGACAGGCCGCGTGGAGGCGAAAGAACTCGACCTGAAGGACCTGAGCTTCCTGGATGAACAAGGACTTCCAACGCGCACCGCGCGTCAACCGAAAGCGCTGCAGTTGCTCATCTATACCTGGCTCTACCTGAGCGAACACCCGGAGGTGGAACGCGTGCGCGCCGGGGTGCTTCCGTTGCGTCAGGCGAGCGCGAGCGAAGGTGTGTACCTCAAACTCTTCGACAAGGACACGATCACGCGCGATGATATGCCCGCGATCGCTTCGGCCCTGACCACGATCGTGATGGACATGCTGGACCCGAAGCGTCCGATCACGCACGATGAAAACAGCGCGTTCTGTCGCTTCTGTGCCGATGCATGAAAAAGAGAAAGGAGCCCGCAGGCTCCCTTCCTTCCACCGGTGCGCGATGGATCAGTTGTAAACGATCTTGTGGATGTTGGTGCGTTCGCCGCAGGTGAGCTTCAGGTAGTAGATGCCTTCGCTCATCTTGGTGAGGTCCATCTCCTTGATGTAATTCCCTTCGAACCCTTTCAGGTTCTCCGTGTAGATGGCCTGGCCGAGGGCGTTCATCACTTCCACGCGAATGTCGGTGGCATCACCACTGATGAAAGAGAAGGTGAAGCGGCCCTGGTTCGGGTTCGGCTTTATCGTGACCGTACCATCCAGGTCGGTGGTGGTGGCCAGGCTCTTGTAGATCGAACCCGTCTTGTCATGACCGCCGAGCGACACGTAGTAATCCGCGTTGTTGGACACTGTTCCCGTCCAAGCGTCGTTCACGAGTTCCACCGCTCCCTTGCCTGACACTGGGATCGCAAGGATGGTATACTCCTTCCCGGCTTCCCAACGGCTGCCACTGGCGCTCATCGGGTCGAAACCGAACCCGGCGAACACCTGATAATTGAACGTTCCGTCCTCCCGGGTATCACCCGATCGACGCGTGCTGATGCCCGAAGCTTCCGGAATGACCGCCGTGCCGAGGGAAATGTCCGTGTTCTTGTCCCAACGCAGCGCGAACACCACACTGCTGAAGACACCGTCGAACTCCGCCGAAGGACGCACCTTCAACTCAAGTGTTCCATTGCCCGCATTGAAGAGGCCGATGTCCACGTTGCCTTGCGCTGATGCGACCGAGGCGAGCAGGAAAGTTCCGACCGCCAGAAGAGAGTTAGTGATGCGTTGCATGAACCACTGGGTTTGAGCTGCGATGTGTACGTATCGCCAAGACGAAAGTAACGCGATGCGGATGCCCTGCGCAACGCTGGCCGACGGAAAGGCCTTCCATTTCGCCGTGACCGCCGATGGATCCGCCCAAAACCAAACAGGGGCCCGGTGGGGGCCCCTGCGTGGTAAACCTGCAAGGATTATGGAACCAGTGCCATGGCAGGAAGACCTTCCCGAACCATGACAACCCCAAGACGGGGGCCCAAAGGAGGGGTTGCCTCCCTACCCGGTGAATTTGTAGCCGACCCCCCTGATCGAATGGAAATGCCGAGGAGACCGCGGGTCCGGCTCGAAGTACTTCCGGAAGGCCACGATGAAATTGTCGATCGTGCGGGTGGTGGGGAACACATCGTAGCCCCAGACCTTTTCCAGTATCTCTTCCCGGCTGATCACCTCATTGGCCCGCTCCATGAGCAGGCGTAACAGCATCACCTCCCGTTGGGTGAGCTGCTTCCGCAAGCCACGCTGCCCCACGATCTCGTACGTGTCGAAATCCACCTCGTTGCTGCCGAAGATCCTGCGGCTCGGCCCCATGCTCACGCTCGCGCCTCCCGAACGACCGATCAGCTTGCTTACCCGCAACAACAGCTCTTCCAGTTCGAACGGCTTGCCCAGGTGATCATCCCCGCTGCGAAGGGCGCGAATGCGTTCCTGCGGGAGCGTGCGTGCCGTAAGGAACAGGACCGGCGTGGCATCACCTTCCAAGCGCATGGTCTCACAGATGGTGAACCCGTCCACGTCCGGAAGCATCACATCCAGGATGATCCCATCGAAACGTGCGTTGCGTACGCGCTCCAATGCTTCACCACCTCGCGCAGCCGTGGTCACATCGTAACCTTCCAGCTCGAAGTTCAACTTCAACGTGGAACGCAGGGTCTCCTCGTCCTCCACGAGCAGCAATCGTTTCTTCCGGTCCTCCATACGCTGCGCGAAGATCGTTGCGCGCGCCGCACCACCGATACCTTCGTCACCGATGATGACCCCGGAACAGATCGCGCAGGCCAACGCCCTGCGGAAGGGAACGTTGATGGAGACCTTGGGCATCACCTATGTGGAGGGTGGACCGGACGTCTTCGCCGCCACCATGCCGGTGAACGCCACCACGCACCAACCCGCAGGGTTGTTGCACGGGGGCGCCACCGCGGCGTTGGCAGAATCGCTCGGCAGCGCAGGCAGCCACCTGCTCATCGACAACGCCGACAAGGCCGTGGTGGGCATCGAGGTGAACGTGAACCATGTGAAAGGCGTACGCTCCGGAACCGTGAAGGCTATAGGCAGGCTGGTCCATCGCGGCCGCTCCACGCATGTGTGGGACATCCGGGTGGAGAACGAGGCCGGTGAACTCGTGGCCTTGTGCCGCTTGACGAACCTCATCATCGATAAACGCGCTTGAACATGCAGAAGGTGTTGCGGGAAGCCTTGAAGCGGAGCCTTGATCAACGGTTGACCTTCGCCGCCTTCCGCATTCCCGGCCAGCCGGTTGAACTATGGGCGCAACGTTCACCTGAGCTCGAAGTGGTGGACGGCTCACTGCTGTGGGAATTGAACGAGGCCTTTCTTGTGGCACCCTTCTCCTTGGATCCCGAGCGCATTCCGTTCCTCCGCGCCGATGTGGAACTGGCCTTCGGCGAGATCGCTCCTGACCTGGAACTGCTGGATGATTGCATCGGTAGTACCACTGAACCTTCCTGGCATCTCCCTGCGACAACCTCCAAGGAGGATTACACCCGCTCCATCGCACAGGTTCAGAACGAAATGGTGAACGGTCCTTTGCGCAAAGCGGTGCTCTCGAAGGTGATCAACGCATCGACCCCGCTAGAGCAGGCGATCGACCTGTTCCTGCTGGCGCTCGAAGAACAGAAGGAGGTTTTCGTTGCGGTCGTGCACACTCCCGAACATGGTCTGTGGCTCGGTGCGTCACCTGAACGTCTGGTACATGAAGAAGAGGACCGGGTGACCGTGGATGCGTTGGCCGCCACCATGGGATCCCGCTCAGGAACCGACGCTGCCGACTGGGGAAGCAAGGAACGGGAGGAACAGCAACTGGTCGTGGACGCGATCAGCGCGGCGTTCTCCTCGCTGCAGCTCAAGGATGTGCGGATCACAGGTCCTGAAGTGGTGCACACCGCCAACATGATGCACCTGCGCACACGGTTCGATGCGGAACTCGCGGACCGTGATCTGGGAGAAGTCGTTCTTGCCCTGCATCCGACGCCCGCCGTTTGTGGGACACCGACGGAGCTCGCCACCGCGCTGATCAAGCGCACCGAGGCGCACGAGCGGCAACTGTACGCCGGCTTCTGGGGGCCATGGAACCCGGACGGCATCACCGACCTCTACGTGAATATCCGTTGCATGCACCTGCGCAACGGTCGAGCCGCCTTGTTCACCGGTGCTGGCATCACCGCAGCGAGCGATCCGGAGAAGGAATGGAACGAGACGGAAGCGAAGGGCCGCGCCTGGCTCGACCGCATCGCCCGGTTGAACGGTTGACGGGTATTTTCGCGGGCCCGATGCCCACCAGTGATCATTTCGCCGCCGCCGAACTGGCCCGGCTCTGTCATGCGAAAGGTGTCCGCCACGCGGTGATCAGCCCGGGCTCGCGCAGCGCACCCCTGGTCATCGCGTTCAATAAGCAGGAAGGTATGCGCTGCTTGCGCGTGATCGATGAACGCAGCGCGGGCTTTTTCGCCTTGGGAATGGCCCAGCAACTGCAAGCACCTGTCGCGTTGATCTGTACCAGCGGAAGCGCGGTGCTCAACTACGGGCCCGCCATCGCCGAAGCGTTCTACCAGCGCGTGCCCCTGCTGGTCATCACCGCCGACCGGCCCGAAGAATGGGTGGACCAAGGGGAAGGACAAGCGATCAGGCAACAGGGTGTACTGGCCCTGCACATGAAACGCAGCGTGCAGCTGCCGCGTACGTCGAACGACGACCTTTCGCGCTGGCATTGCGGCCGGTTGATCAATGAGGCCATCGACGCCACGTTGCTTCCTGTGGCCGGACCCGTGCATGTGAACGTTCCTTTCGCTGAACCGCTCTATGGTCGTTCCGAAACCACTGGAATGTCACGGCTCATCGCTCCGATATTGACCGAACCGTTCATTCTTCCGGAACATGCGCGCTGGCTCATCGGGCAGTTCGGCAACTGCAAGAAGGTGATGATCCTAGCGGGACAGGGCCGCTGGAGTTCGGGGTTGAAGGAGCTGTTGAAGCGTCTCGCGGCCCTGCCACAGGTATCGGTTCACACCGAAGCGACCAGCAACCTGGACGACACAGCGTTCATCGGCTGTATCGACCGCGCGATCGAAGGGGTGAACGACTCGAACGAGAATGAACTGAAGCCTGACCTGCTGATCACCTTCGGCGGCGCAGTGGTGAGCAAGCGCATCAAGACGTTGCTGCGAAAATGGAGGCCATCCCAGCACTGGAACGTGGACGCCGGACAGCGGCACTACGACACTTATCAGAGCCTCACGCACGACATCGCGGTGAGCCCGGAGATCTTCTTCGCGCAGATCACCGAACCGCTCGTCGCATCGGCCCACCGCGTGGAGAGCATCTACGGCGAAGCGTGGCGGATGGTGGATGAACGCACACGCGGCCAGCACAACCGCATCGTGAGCGAGGCACCGTTCTGCGATCTCACGGTGTTCAACACGCTGAATGACCGTATTCCCGGTGATAGCGATGTGCATGTGGCGAACAGCACGCCTGCGCGTTATGCGCAACTGTTCGATCGGGTGCGCGGCATCCGCTGGTTCAGCAACCGCGGAACGAGTGGCATCGATGGCTGCACGAGCACAGCCGTGGGCGCGGCGTTCGCTGCACAGAAGATCACCACGCTCATCACGGGCGACATCGCCTTCTGCTACGACAGCAACGCCTTCTGGAACGAGCACTTGTCGCCGCTGCTGAAGGTGATCGTGATCGACAACGGCGGCGGCAACATCTTCCGCTACATCGACGGCCCGGACAAGGATGCGGAGCTGCTGCACTGGTTCGAAGCGCCGCACACGCGCAGCATCGAGCGGCTCGTGAAAAGCTTCGACCTGCCCTACTTCCACGCCAACGACCAAGCTTCCCTCGAAGCAGGGATCGACAAGCTCTACGCGCAGTACGAGAAGCCCGCCGTGCTGCACATCACCACGGATGCGCTCACCTCCCCCAAGGTGTTGCGCGACTATTTCCAACAACTCCGCACGTCATGACCGTCGCGCATCCGTTGCGTTCGTCGCGCCGTCGTGGTCCATCAGCATTCGCATGAGCACTCGCAACTGGAACACCATCAAGGAATACACGGACATCACGTTCGAGTTCTTCGAAGGCATCGCCAAGATCACGATCAACCGACCCGAGGTGTACAATGCCTTCCGTCCGGACACGAACAAGGAGATGATCGATGCGATGGACATCGCCCGTGAGGACCCGCGCATCGGCGTGGTGGTGCTCACCGGCGCGGGCGACAAGGCCTTTTGCAGCGGCGGCGACCAGAACGTGAAGGGCCGCGGCGGTTACATCGGCACCGATGGCATACCGCGCCTGAACGTGCTCGACCTGCACAAGCGCATTCGCGAGTTGCCCAAGCCCGTGGTGGCCATGGTGAACGGCTATGCCATCGGCGGCGGCCACGTGCTGCATGTGGTGTGCGACCTCACCATAGCTGCTGATCATGCACGTTTCGGGCAGACCGGTCCGAAGGTGGGTAGCTTCGATGCGGGCTTCGGCAGCAACTACCTTGCGCGCCATGTAGGCCAGAAGAAGGCGCGCGAGATCTGGTTCCTCTGCTTGCAGTACAGCGCGCAGGAGGCCTACGACATGGGCATGGTCAACAAGGTGGTACCGCTGGCCGAGTTGGAGGACACTACGGTGGAATGGTGCCACATCATGATGCAGCGCAGCCCGCTCGCCCTGCGTATGATCAAGCGCGGGCTCAACGCCGAGCTCGATGGCCAGCGCGGCCTCATGGAGTTCGCTGGCGATGCGACATTGATGTACTACCTGATGGACGAAGCGCAGGAGGGGCGCAACGCCTTCCTGGAGAAGCGTCCGCCCGACTTCCAGAAGTTCCCGAAGTTCCCGTGATCAGCGCAAAAAGGCGATCGGCACGATGGCCTTGCCTTTGCGTTCGCGCCAGGTGGCATAGATCGTAGCGAGAAGAGCACCGACCGTGTTCGCCAGCATGTCGATGGGATCGGTGCGACGGCCGAGCGCTTCCAGGCCTTGCATGATCTCCGTGCTCACCCCGTAGCATGCACTGATGATCACGGCCCATAACAGATAGCGTTCCGGTTTGCCGCTGTTCGCGAAGGCCTGGGCCAACAGAAGGGAAAGCACGAAGAACATGCCCGCATGCACGAGCTTGTCCAGATCCATGATGTCGAACCAATGCCACTCGGGCAGCGAACGACTCGGGATCAGGCAGAGCCACAGGATCACCGCGGCCCACAGCAGCGCCCAACGCAGGTGCCGCAGCATCGTGATCAGCCTACCAGCGCCTGGTATTGATCAGCGCTCAGCAGATCGGCCAGCTGGCCCTTGTCGCTGATCCGCACTCGAACCATCCAGCCGGCACCGTAAGGGTCCTTGTTCACCGCAGCGGGATCATCAGCGATCGCAGGGTTCACTTGCAGCACGGTGCCTTTCACCGGCATGAAGAGATCGCTTACCGTTTTCACGGCCTCCACCGTTCCGAAGACCGCATGCGCGTCCACCTCCTGCCCTTCCGTGCCGATGTCCACGAACACGATGTCGCCCAGTTCGCCCTGTGCGAAATCGGTGATGCCGATGACGGCCTCATCACCTTCGATGCGGATCCACTCGTGGTCTTTCGTGTACTTCAGTTCGGCCGGGATGTTCATGGCTGAAAAGGATGTGTGCGGAACGGTGTGACTGTGAGAGGCGGCGAATGTAATCAGCTGCTCAAGAGCGGACCGGTCATCCCCGTTTTACTGCGTCAGCGTGAAGCGCATGCTGATGCCCAGGTTCGTGTTCGAGCTCGGGAAGGTGGTGCTGATCACCGGCTTGTTGATCACCTGCTCGTAGAACGCGCGGATGTTCAAGCGCTGATTGATCACGTAATCCGCACTGGTCTTGATGGAGATGATGTTCTGACCCGCCGTCACCTTGTTCTGCTCCTCGTTCATCTGGCGGATCACCGTGTTGTTACGGCGCCAGCTCAGGTCCACGCGCAGGTTCAGGTCGCTCTTCGGCTTCGTGGTGCCGATCTGGAAGGGGAACTTCACATCCTTGAACCGGTAACCACTGCCGATCACGAACTCCGTACCGCGCACTTCGGTGATCTGGTTATTGCTGAGGCTCAAGCTCAGGTTCCGGTCCCGGTTGTATTCGAACTTGGCCAGCAGGCTGTTCTGCAAGGTCATGTCGAAGTTGATGAAGGGATGCATCACTTCAGCGATCGTGATCGTGCTGATCTGCTTCTCCGGGATGAAGTTGCCGATGGCGTCCAGCGTATCCGCACCGGGCCTGTAGAACAGGTTCGTCTGGTAGCTGCTGATGCTGAACACGCTGCGGTAACTGTGGCTCACCGTGAAGGTGCGGAACAGCTTCTTGAAGAACTCGAGCTTGGTCAACCCGTCGTAGGTGATGTCCCAGTTCGGTGCGGGCAGCAGTTTGAACGGGTTCAATTTCACACTGCCGGGATCCTGACCGGTGTACGCCGCAATGAACGATGGGATGATCACCTCTTGGTTAGAGGCTCCGTAACCGTGCCAGTAGGTGCTGTCGTTCGGCAGGCCGTTCGGCAGGTAGGACGCTTCGTTCGCACTGCCCAACCGCTGGCTGATCACCTTCCTGTTGGCCAACAGGTCCTGGAACACCTGGTTCACGAAGTTCTCATCGTCGTCCACGAAGGTGGTGGGCCAGTTGAACATGCTCACACTGAAGCTGCCGGTCTCGCGCGGGCTGTAGTTGCGCCAGGTGTCCAGCGTGTCCCAACGGAAGAACGATGTGTTGTTCGTGGACTGCGTGCGGTTCGCGCTGATGTCCACGCGCATGCCCTTGAACGGTTCCACGGATAGACGTGCGGTGATGTTCTCCGTGCGCGTGCTGCTGTAAGGAGTGAAGATGCTCTGGTTCTTGACCAACCATCCATTGTCCGCCGATTGCGTGGCGAAGTCACGAACGAGATCCCCGCTCAGGTCCGAGTTCTGCTGGCCGAGTATGAAGCCCCAGCCCGGCGCATTGAAGCCGTCCATGCCCACCACGTTCGGGCTGCGGTTGTAGCCCGGCATGAGCGTACCGTTGTTCAACGTGTAGGTCACCGTGCCTGAGCGGATGGCCATGAGCACACGGGCCAGCCCCGCGACAGGATCGATCGATGAGGGGGTCTTGGGTGTCTTGGCCGCTGTGGAATCGGTCTTCGCATCGGCTCCCTTCGCTTTCGGCGGCTGCTTGTTGCCCCCTTTCACCCCCTTGGCCTTGTCGTTGATCTTCTTCAGGTACTTGATCTTGTTGTACAGGTTCACGAAGTTGAACTGGCCGTTCACCGAGATGGTCCGTGAGTTCTGGATGGTGTTACCGATGCTGTCCTGCGAAAGCGGAGCGCGGTCCCATTTGTAGCCTGCCCCGTACGTCGTGTTCACCGTCACCCAATCCGTTATCGGCAGTTTGTCCAACGGCAGCGTGTAGGTGGCGTTCACCGTATGGTCATAAGAAGTAGGCAGACCGAAGTTGCTGATGCTCTTCATCACGCTGTCCTTCCACAACTGGTAGTTGTAGCGGTCGCCCGTGTTCACCCTGCCCGGCGGCTCACCGATGATGGCGTTGCGATTCGCACTGAAATCGACCTTCAGGTTCTTGGTGATCTCGTACCGGAATCCGTACTGCGTGTTCCAAGTGAAGTTCTTGTTGTAGGTGGGTACCGGCGGCAGGCTCTGGATGTCAGGGTTCGGCCGGACCAGGCGCTCCAGGTAGGTGCGCTCGATGGCGGTGCGCAGCGTCACTTGCTTGAAGCCGAGGTTCACGTTGAAGTCCTTGATCAGCTTCGTCCACTTGCTCTTGCTGATGAAGCCCACCTTCTCGAAGGGCTTGATCGCGACCGGCTTCGGATTGTGCTGGTAGGCGAGCGAACCACGGTACGTGCGTGTGTTCTCGTACTGCGTGTTCACATCGTGGTACTCCTGGTCGCCATAGGCATAGGACAGGCTCAGGTTCTCCACATCCCAGAAGTGCTCTTTGCCTGAGCCGCCTTGCTGGGTGCGCTCCTTGTGCACATTCGTGAAGTTGATGCTGCGTCTTCGCGTGTAGGTGCGCAACTGGTTCAGCCGTGTCTTCCGCTCTTCATCAGTGAGGGCGCGTGTCGCATCGTCCCATTCGATGTCGGGGCTCAACGGATCGAACTGCGGATCGATGAACTGCTCGCTGTAACCAACGTACATCGGCACCTTGATGCCGCTGGTGGTTGGCAGGAACTTGCCCATCTCCAGGTTGGCGCTCACGTCGATACCGTAACGCGTATCACGCTGGCGCTCGCTCACGCGCTTGTCGATGCTGCCCCAGAATGGGGTGCTGTAGTTGCCCGCGATGCTCACGTTGCCCAGATCGGCCAACGTCGCGTTCACGCGGGCCAGTGCCGCCCAACCACCGCGTTGATCGAAATCGGTAAGACGCAGTTCGTTCACCCATACCTCCACGCATTTCGAGGTGCCATCGTCGGTGGCCCATGGGTTCACTTCGGAGCCATCCTTCTTCGGGTTGCGCACACCGATCAGGATGGTGCGCATCTGGCTCAGGTTCGGATTGCCCTTCACCGTCACCCGACGGTCACCGTCCGAACTCACATAACGGTTGCTTACCGGATAACCCTCCTGATCGCGCTTGATCTTGATATCGTTCAGCTTCGCGAACTCGATCTCCATGTTGTTGTCCGTGGGCCAGACATTGTAGGGATCGTTGTTGTAGAAGGTGGAGGGCTTCAGCGGCACCTCATACTCGTAGTAGTTCTGGTCGAAGTCATTGCCCAGGCGGATGTACACGCTCACGTCACCGTACTTGATCGGGTTCGCCGGATCGCGTGATTCGCCGTGCACGTACATCCTGATCTTCTTGTAGCTGCGGATGTCGAACTGCACGTTGCGGAAGGCCGCGCGTGAATCACCATCACGCAGGTTGCACACCTGCAACTGCAAGGCCTGCTCGTTCAGGTTGCGCAGGTTGGCGCTCGCCACGTCCGTTTCCTGGAGAATGCCCGGCGGCAACACATAGTTGATCGGCGTGCGCTTACCGTTCTCCTCGATGTTCACCGCCGCCACGTTGAAGGCCGTGGCATCAGGGTCACTACCGGTGCCTTCGCCCGGTGTCTCCAGGCTCTGCAGGTATTTGCGCCATTCACCGCGCACGAACTCCAAGCGGGCGAAGCGCAATACCACAGGCTGCTGCCATTGTTTCAGGAACATGCGCATGAAGCGGATGGAGCGGAAATCCTGGATGCCGTTCACACGACGCTCCGGCTGGCGGATGGGGATCTTGAACTGGTACCAGTACACCTCGCGCGTGCCGTCCTGCGAGCGGCCGGTGATGCGGTCGGTGATGAAGTTCTGGCCGACCACCATGTCATCAGGACGCAGTTTCACCCGGTACTGGAAGTAGCTCTCGCTCTCCGCGAGGTTCTGGTCCTGGTTGATGTCCTCGGTGCTCGGCAACGTGGTGCTCTGCGTGGGGTAATCTTCCGGGCTGTCCTCGTCCGTGATGGAGTTGCCCTCCGGTCCGTTGAAGTACTTGTAGCGACGCAGGATGTCCAAGCCTTGACCACCGTTGGCCACATCGTAGTCCGTGTCTCCTCGGAAGAAATGGTAACGGTCGCTGCTGGGGTCCTGTCGGAGTGAATCGAGAGCAGCGGGGTTGGTGATCACCGCGCTCATGTTGTTCACGAAGGCCACGTTCTCCGGGAACGTTTTCTCCGTGTACGCGTTCCCGTTCGTCACCTGAGTGGGAATATCATCCGCCAGACCGTCGAGACCAACGTCCTGTGTCTTGTAGGAGTTCTGGTCGGTGATGGTGAAGGCGTTCACCACGCTCTGCGTTGCGGGCACCACACCCCATTGGGTCTGGCTGGTGGTGGAAGCCAGGTCGGTCGGGGTGGAGGGCAATCCGTTCTCGAAGGCCTTGCGACTGTCGCGCAGCACGTCCTCGCTCACGTTGCCCAGGTCCAGGTAGAGATCACCACCGGTGATGTTCCGCGAGTCCTCGTTGCTGCCGTTGATCACCGCATCCTTCTGGAAGGGGTCCATCATCCAGAACTGGATCGTCTCGATGTTGCTCTGCTCGAAGTCCGTAGTGGTCACTCGACGTGTGATGCCCGCCCAGTTCTCATCCGGACTCACGAAGCGGCCGTTCTGATCGAACTCGCTCGGGTTGTCGTTGTAGTTGTATGGACCGCGTTCGCTCGGGTAATAAGCAAGATCAAGCACCGGAATGTTCGGCGGCGTGCCGGTGGGCAACTGTCGGTTGGGGAACACCTCGGCCTCCAACACCTGGCGCATGGTATTGTACTTGTCCGTTCCATCCGGAACCTTCGGCTTGTTGTCGCGGAAGAAGATCGGATCCACCACGTACCAGGCAAGCAGCGCACGGCGGTAGCCGTATTGCCGCCCGAAGAACCTTCCCTCATCGAACAGATCATCCTGGCCCTGCGGGGTGGCCGCATGGAACCACTGCGACTGCTGGCGCATGTCGATGGTGCTGACGCTTCCCTCGAAGTCATCGATGTAACTGGTGCCCGCATTACCGATCGCGCTGCTGTGACCAGGGATCAGGTAGGCCGCTTCAGCGCTCGCGTTCACCGTGCTCACCTCTTTCGTCGCATACAGCGGCAGGCGATCCACCAGGCGCGTGAGCATGTTGCTCTCCGACTTCCAGTTCGCGTCCAGTCCCACGATCGTGTTGCTGATCGGCTCATCACCTACGTTCACTTTCTGTGTGAGCGGGCGCTCGTACAGGTTCATCACCGTGGCGCCGAGGGTGAAGTCCTTGTTCACCTTGTAGTCGAAACGCGCACCCAGCAAGGTCCTTGTCTGTATGCTGAAGAGCGAATTGCTTTCCAGCGAGATGTTGATGGGCGTGCCGCTTTCGAGGATGCCCTGGTTCAGGATCTTCACGCGGCCGAGGTTGTAGTCCACCGTGTAGTCCTGGTTCTCCACCAGCTTCACACCGCCCGCCGTCACGCTCACCGAACCCTGCGGAATGTTCACCGAGTTCAGGCTGATCACATCGCTGCTCGCGCTCTTGTAGCTGCCCTTCAACCGGAAGCGGTTCAGCTCGGGCTGGTTCTGCGCTGCGGTCTTCGTGCTGTCGTACAGCGGTTGGAACACGATGTTGCGCCGGATGAGCGCCGTGTTGCTCGGATCAGCCTGTAATCGCCGGTCCAGGTAACTGCCGAAGGGCTCCAGCACCGGGAAGAAGATGCGGCCGTTCTGCGAGTTGATCGTTCCACCCAGCGTTGCCGCATTGTCCAGGTAATCGAACCAACCGTCCGGGTTCGGTGCGTTCTGCGGATCGAGGCGGTCCAGTCCCAAGGTCTGGATCAACGGGATCTGGTCCACCGGCGGACGCGGGATGTAGTTGATGTCCACACCGGTTGACGGGTTGTTGTAGATCAGGTCCAGCCGGAAGTTCTCGCGGTTCACCTGGAAGGCGCCCAGCGAATACACGTTCTTCATCATCAGGTCCCACAAGGGGATCCGCGGGTCGGTGATGGTCGCCTTCAACAAGCGCAGGATCAACGCCCGGCTGGTCTGCGTCACATCCGTGCTGAACTGACCCACCTGGTGCGTTTCGCCGTTCAGCGTGTATTGGTAGGCCACCATCAGCACCTCATCGTTGTTGAGGTTCTGGTTCAGCCCGATGAATCCGAGGCGCTCGTTCACCGTGTACTCACTGGGCTGCAGCTTTCGCGCGCTTTCCAGTTTCTCGTAATGCTTGGTGGCGATGAAGCCGTTGCTCTGCAACCACGCCGTGGCTCCGCTGAAACCGATCACCGGACGCGTCGGATCGGACACGGTACCGAACAAGGTGTTGGCATTGTTGTCCGGCAGGTTGCCGGCGTTGTCCGTTACCAAGCCCGGCAGGTTCGCGCTGAAGTGCCCTGCAGCGATCGCTTCCGGGCTGCCGTCCTCACCCAGATCGGTGAAGGCCACCGCGTTCCGGTTCGATTCGTAATCGAAGCGCGTGTTGGTGATCCACACCTCGATACGCGTGATGTTCACCCCGCTGTTCACCACGGGCAGGCTGCGCAACGCGTTCTCGTAGTTGTCGCGGAAGTAGTTGCTCAGGAAGTAGTACTTGTTCGCTTCGTACTCGTCCGCCTTGATGTCGAAGTTCACTGTTTGCGCACCGCCCGCCACCTGGATGTTCTTGCGCTGACCCCTCTCCTGGCTGAACAGGGTGGTGGCCGTCAATCGGCCGAAGCGCAGTTCCGTTTTCAGACCGAAAAGGCTCTGGCTGCCTTGGATCAGCTGACCGTTGAGCGGCAGGCTCACGTTACCCGCTTCGATCTTCTGCACGATCTGGTCCTCGTCACCCTCATAGTGCAACTTCACCTGGTTCTCGAAGTCGAAGGTGGCTTCGGTGTTGTAGGAGGTGTTGATCTTCAACGCCTCACCGATGTTACCCACCAGGTTCAGCTGGATGCGCTGATCGAAGTTGAACGTGGTGATGCTGCGCTGATCCACCGGAATGCGCGGGTTCTCCGTCTTGCTGATGTTCAAACCGAAGGTCACCTCGGCGCTTCCCTGCGGACGGATGTCGATGTTGCAACCCCGGAAGATCCGGCAGAACGCCTCGTTGCGCACGGTGAGCGAGGGGATCAAGGGCTTGCTGCCCTCGTGCTGGGCATTGGCCTTGTTCTTATCGCTCCAGTACGTCTTCATCGACTTCTGCATGTCGTAGTTGAGGTACTCGTCGAGCGACATGCTCATCGGCGGACGATAGTCCATGTTCTCACCGATACGGCTCTGCAGGATGTACTGGCCGGTGATCGGATCATAGACCACGTCGTTCTGCACGTTCTGTGGTGGAACGAGATCAACCGTTCCCGTGCTCTCACCCGCGTTGGGCGGATCACTGATGGGATAGTGCAGGTCGATCTGCGGACTGTCCACCTGTTGAAAGATGTGCCAGGGATCCTCCGGTGATGCACCGAGTACCTCCGGCACCACGACCAGACCTTCCGCCGCCCACAGCTCAGCCTCCGCCAAGGTGAACGACACCAGCAGCACCAGCAACCGCGGACCCCAGGTCAGCAGCACATGCAGGATATGCGGGTGGAGGAAGTGCACGGGTGGTTCAGAGGTTCTTCAAGCTCAAGCGGATCAGCTCCTCGAGCGCTGGTGGTGTTTCGTGCTCGCTCATCACGCGTTGCAGGGCCCGCTCCGCTTTCGCACGATCAAGGCCCAGCGAGACCAAGGCCGATAACGCCTCCGCCCGGAGCGTATTGCCTCCACCACCGGCCGTGGCCAGTACCCGTTCGATGGGCTCGCCAGCGAGTTTTCCGCGCAGTTCACCCACGATACGCTGCGCCAGTTTCGGACCGATGCCTTTCACGCTTTTCAGCACGCTCTCATCGCCATTGAGTATCGCCACGCGCAATTCCTCCGCGCGTCGGCTGCCCAGGATCGCCATGCCGATGGTGCTGCTCACGCCCTGCACGCCAATCAACTGCCGGAACAAATGGCGCTCCTCGGTGTTGAGGAATCCGAACAGTTTATGATCGCTCTGCCCACTGCGCACATCCACGCTCACCGAATAGTGCACGTACAACTTGCACGGCCCGCGCTCTGGCAGGTCGCCGAAGGTGGTCGCGGTGATGTGCACCAAGTAGCCCACACCGTGGCATTCCACCACGACATGGCCCGGCACTTTCTCCGCGAGATCTCCGCGCAGACTATCGATCATTACTGGCCCTCGCTGCTAGGGTTAAGGTCGCGAGGGGGAGTAGAGTCTCTTCTATGGAAGTAGGGTTTTGTTAGCGCCCCCGGAACAAGGGGTTTTTCGAAAGGGGCCGCAAAATAAGCGGATGACCCGTACCCGGGAGGGACGAAAACCAGGGTCGTCGCCGCGGATCGTTGCCAGGGTCCCCATCTTCACGCCCCATGGGCCGCACGCGCATCGTCTTCTTCACCGGCGCGGGCATCAGCGCGGAAAGCGGCCTGCGCACCTTCCGCGACAGCGATGGGCTGTGGGAGCAATACCGCATCGAGGATGTGGCCACTCCGGAAGCCTTCGCCCGCGACCCGGAACTGGTCCTGCACTTCTACAACCTCCGCCGGGAACAGGTGCTCAAGGCCACGCCCAACGCCGCCCACCTCGCCATCGCCGACCTGGAGAAGGACTTCGCGGTGGAGGTGGTGACGCAGAACATCGATGACCTGCACGAGCGGGCCGGCAGCAGCCACGTGCTCCATCTGCACGGCGAGATCCGCAAGGCACGCAGCACGCGCGACCCACGGCTCATCACACCCGTCAACGGTCCGGACCTTTCCCTGGGCGACACCTGCGCGCTGGGATCCCAACTGCGACCGCACATCGTGTGGTTCGGTGAGGCGGTGCCCATGCTGGAAGTGGCCGCAGCCGTCGTTGCACAAGCCGATGTGCTGGTGGTCGTAGGCTCTTCGCTACAGGTATATCCGGCGGCCGGACTGGTGCATTACGCTCAGGCTGGCTGCGAGGTGCACCTGGTGGACCCCAACGATGTGCCCGTGCACGGCAGCGATGTGCGCGTATGGAAAGAAAAAGCCAGCTCAGGCGTGCCCAAGCTGGCTGATCTGTTGCGAAGAAGGAAGCGGGATCAGTGACCGGCGATCACGAAGCGCTTGGTGCTCACCGCGCGGCCATCGGCCTCCAAGGTGGCGAACCAAACGCCTGCGGTAAGGTCACCGGGACCGATCACCACGGAACGCTGGGCCGCGCCGATGGTCATCGTGCGCACGCATTCGCCCAAGGCATTGTGCACACGCAGGGTCATGCGCTGGGCAGCATGCGGTGCATTGATGGCCAGCGTGACCGGTCCACCGTTGGAGGGATCGGGGTAAGCCATCAATGCCGGCGCAGCAGCAGCCACTTCATTGATGCCCACCGGTGTGGCGTGGAAGCGGATGTCCATCCACACCGAGTCGGTCTCATCCGCATCATTGAACCAAACGAAGCGGAAGTAGGCTACGCCCATGTTGCCGTTCGGGTCGAAGTATGCGTGGAAGTTGTGGTCCGGGGTGCCTGGGAACATGGTCACGGTGCCGGGAGCCGGCCACAGGGGATGGTCACCCGTCGTATCCGAATTGTAGCATTCGTACCAGCAGTAGCTGTTCAAGGTGATGCCCGCCGGAGTGGCGATCTCGTAGCGTCGCATGTTCACCACCTTGGGCGTGGCCGTGTTCAGTACACAGGTAACGCCCATGTCCATCTGGCCATCCGGTACCGCACCCCACACATCCACCAAGGTGCTGTTGTAGGTAACCGTCTCGGACTCATCCGTAAGTGTGAGCAGCTGGGCTTTGGCGCTCACCAGGGAAATCGCCAGGCAAAGAGTAAGGAAGTGCTTCATGCGGTTCGGTCGTCGGTTCACGTTCTGTGACCGCGAATTTAGGGCCAAGCCTCGCTGTGACGATCGCTGCGCCCGCAACGGGTCGTCCCACACGAGCGATCAGGAAGCCAAGGATCCCCTATTCGGGTGGTAGGCGCCACCGACTACCCGTCTACATTCGGCCTCCTCAGAACGAAACCTAACTCCAACCTGATGCAACGGATCTTTACCCTTTCGGGCCTTGCAGCCCTCGGTCTGGTCGCCCAAGCCCAGATCGCCAACTACTCCGTGGCCCCGGACTTCACGGCCACGGACATCAACGGCGCAAGCCACCACCTCTATGATTACCTGGACCAAGGGTACACCGTGATCATGGACGTGAGCGCCGCCTGGTGCGGACCCTGCTGGAACTACCACAACTCCGGCGCACTGGAAGACCTGTACAACACCTACGGTCCCGGTACCAGCTACAACAAGGTGATGGTCCTGTTCATCGAGGGTGAGAGCACCAACACCGGCGCACAGATCACCGGCACCAGCACGGGTACCACCCATGCCAACTTCAGCCAGGGCGATTGGACCGATGGCACGCCTTACCCCATCATCGACAACGCGACCATCGCGAACAGCTACCAGATCAGCTACTTCCCCACCATCTACAAGATCTGCCCCAACCGCATCGTAACGGAAGTGGGTCAGCTGCCTGTGGATCAACTGTGGGAAGCCGCTCAGGACTGCATGGGCCTGGCCGTTGCCGGCAACAATGCCGCTCTGCTCACCTACACCGGTGTTACGCAAGCCTGCGAAGGCGGTACCGTCAACCTTCCGGTGAAACTGCAGAACCGCGGTACGGACGCCCTCACCTCGGTGAACTTGGAAGCCCGTGAGAACGGTAACGTGATCGGCACGAAGACCTACACGGGCAACCTCGCCAGCTACGCTGTGGCCACGGTGACCTTCACCAACGTGAGCTTCAACAACCCGGCTGATGTGACGATCCAGATCGTGACCCCGGACAATGACGCCACCGACGACATGGTGGACCCGAACATCGCCGCCCTGCCCAACGCCAGCAGCAACATCACCTTCAACCTCACCCTCGATTACTACTGTGGCGAGACCACTTGGAAGTTGAAGAACGGCAACACCACGGTGGAGCAAGGCGGCCCCTATGATTGTGCCTCCGGCGGCGGCGGCGCTGATGCCAACACCCTCCAGACCTTCAACTGGACGCTGCCCAACGGCTGCTACTCCATCCAGATCGACGACGCTTACGGCGACGGTCTCTACTCTGACTACGACGGCACCGGCACCCTCGCGAACGGCAGCTTCGAGCTCATCGACAACAACAACGGCAACGTGCTCTGGTCCGGCGACCCCGATGTGGACCTCAACCAGATCTACTTCAGCAGCACCAAGGGTGGTATGAAAGTGGGCGTTGTGGGCATCGAGGAGAACGAGCTCTCCAACAGCCTCAAGGTGTTCCCGAACCCCTCCACCGGCATGGTGTTCCTGAACTACAACATCAGCAAGGCTTCCCATGTGATGATCGAGGTGTACAACGCCTTGGGCGACCTCGTGATGAACAGCAACACCGAAGTGCCCGCTGGCTTCCAGAGCAAGCAGATGGACCTCAGCGACCTCGGCGCTGGCGTGTACAACCTGAACATCGTGGCCAACGGCGTGAAGACCTCACGCATGATCGCGATCACCAAGTAAGCCAGGCTTCCAAGAGCCTTTGAAAAGGCCGGTGGCGTTGAACGACCACCGGCTTTTTCTTTGGCCCGGTCTTCGCCACAACGCGCCACCTTCCTACCTTACATGAAGCACTTCCTCACCACCCTCGCCACCGCACTGCCCCTGCTGCTCGCCGCACAAGGCGGTAAGCTCCCCTCCGTCACCCTTCAATCCATCGATGGGAAGAAGGTGAACACGAGCACCTGGAGCAATGGCGGCAAACCCATCATCGTGAACTTCTGGGCCACCTGGTGTGCCCCCTGCAAACGCGAGCTCAACACCATCAGCGAGAAATACGCTGACTGGCAGAAGCAGACCGGCGTGAAGCTCATCGCCGTGAGCATCGATGATGCCCGCAGCATGAACCGGGTGGCCCCCTACGTGAACGGCCAGGATTGGGACTACGAGGTGTACCTGGATCCCAACGGCGACCTGAAGCGCGGCCTCAACGTGAATAACGTGCCGCACACCTTCCTTATTGATGGTAAGGGCAACGTGGTGTGGCAGCACAACAACTACGAGCCCGGTGACGAGAACGAGCTGTTCAACGAGGTGAAGAAGCTCGCCGGGAAATAACCCGCTGCTTTCAGCATGCCAAGGAGCCGCTCGGATGGGCGGCTCTTTTTCTTCCCCTGCATCGTCCGGTTCCCCATCTTCGCCAGCCCTACCGTTGACATGCACAGCGCCACCACCGCTCGCTCCTTTCCGCTCCTTCTGCTCTTCGCCTTACTGGCCACCGCACAGCGCACCACCGCGCAGGAAACCCTGCAGGTGCACGGCAACCTGAGCACCGATGGCCAGTACTACCAGCAGGATGATCAGATCGGCGCCAACAAGCCCGCCCAGACCTTCGGCTCCAACGCCTGGGGCAACATCAACGCCACCTTGGGCGATTTCAAAGCGGGCTTCCGCTACGAGAACTACACCCCTTCCCTGCTCGGCTATCCCGCGGGCACCCCTTACAAGGGCGGCGGCATCGGTTACCGCTACGCCACCTTCGCCAAGGATGGGCTGGAAGTAACGCTCGGCAACTTCTACGAGCAGTTCGGGCAGGGCCTCGCCTTCCGCAGTTACGAAGAGCGCTACCTGGGGGTGGACAACGCGATGGACGGCCTGCGCATCAAGTTCATGCCCGATACCGGCATCTTCCTCAAGGGCTTCATCGGCCAGCAGCGCCTCGCCTTCGACAACGGCTTCACCAAGGGCACCGGCATCGTGCGCGGCATCGATGGCGAAGTGTCCCTCACCGAAGCATGGCCCGCCTGCTTCCCCAAGTGGGTGGAGAAGGGACACAACCTCACCATCGGCGGCAGCTTCGTGAGCAAGTACCAGGATGACCAGGTGGTGTACGTGCCCGGCGACACCACCGGCAGCACGCTGGAACTGCCGCTGAACGTAGGGCTCTTCGCCGGGCGCCTGAACTACACCACTGCGCACTGGAACCTCTACACCGAGTACGCGCACAAGGTGAACGACCCCAACGGCAGCAACAACTTCATCTACAAGGATGGGCAGGCCCTGCTGGTGAACGCCACCTACAGCACGAAAGGCCTCGGCATCAGCGCGGGGGCCCACACCTATGACAACATGGTGTACCAGAGCGAGCGCGGCGCGCCCTCCCAGTTCAACCTGAACATCAACTTCCTGCCCACCCTGGCCAAGCAGCACACCTACAACCTGCCCGCCACGCTCTACCCCTACGCTACACAGCCCAACGGCGAAGTGGCCTACCAGGGGGAGGTGTTCTACAAGTTCAAGAAGGGAACGAAACTGGGCGGCGCGCACGGCACCAAGCTGGCCGTGAACTGGAGCGGCTCCTGGAGCCTGGACTCCAACCTGGTAGCCAACGATACGGTGCATCGCACGGGCTACCGCACCAACTTCTTCAGCCCCGGCAGGAAGAACTTCTACCAGGACCTCAACATCGAGGTGCGCAAGCGCGTTACGGACAACTGGGAGCTCGCCCTTTCCTACCTCAACTTCGTGTACGACATCGCCGTGGTGCAGGGCAAGGCGGGCAAGCCCGTGATCTATGCGGACATGATCATCCTCGAGGGCCTGCACAACTTCACGGAGAAGAACTCCCTGCGCTTCGAGCTGCAACACCTGCGCACCGACCAGGACCACGGCAACTGGGCCACCGGCGTGGCCGAACTCACCTTCAGCCCGCACTGGTTCGTGGCGGCCATGGACCAGTACAACTACGGCGGCAACGTGGAAACCGAGGAGATCCACTACCCCATCGGCACGGTCGGTTACATCCGCGGTGGCACCCGCTTCAGCGTGGGCTACGGCCGCCAGCGTGCGGGTATCTTCTGCGTGGGCGGCGTGTGCCGCGTGGTGCCCGCTGCCAACGGCCTTACCTTGTCCATCACGAGCACGTTCTGATCCATGAAAGCCCTGCACCTCCTTGCCCTGGCCGCCCTGTTCGCGGCGTGCGACAAAGTGGAGAACCCCATACAGGCGGGTGATGATGGCACCACACCGCCACCGCCGGAGGAGACCGTGCAGAAGGTGCTGCTGGAGGAGTACACCGGCCACAAGTGCCCCACCTGCCCGGCCGCGCACGTGATCGCCGCCTCCTTGTCCGCCACCTATGGCGACCGCCTCATCATCGTGGGTGAACACGTTTCCTCCCTCGCTAACCCGGAGCCCGGAACGGACTACGACACCGATTTCCGCACGGCCGCCGGCAACGCCTACTTCGCCAAGTGGTATTCGGATGTGATCCCCCGCGGCCTCTTCAACCGCACCGCCTTCAACGGCAACGTGCCCCTCTCCAGCGCCAACTGGGCCAACGCCATCAATGATCTCATCGGCCAGGTGCCCACCATGCGCGTGGAGTTCAGCGCCTTCGCCTTCAACAGCGCCACGAACACGGTGACCACCACCGTGACCTGTACGCCCCTGGTGGCCGTGGACCACGACCTGAACCTGACCGTGCAGCTGATCGAGGACCACGTGATCGACTACCAGTACAACGCCGCTGCCACCCCGCCGGACATTCCGGAATACGACCACCGCCACGTGCTGCGGGACAACCTGAACGGCACCTGGGGCGAACCACTGGTCACCGGTTCGGCACCGGCCTCCACCCCCATCAGCAAGAGCTTCACCTACACCCTGCCCGCCAACGTGGTGAACGCCAGCCACTGCGCCCTGGTGGCCTACGTGTGGAACGCCCCCGGCACCACCGGTGAGTACCAGGCACTGCAGGTGGAAGAGAAGAAGTTCCAGCCCTGAGCCGGCCCGCACTTCAGCAGGGGCTGTCCACGTTATCCACAGGCCCATCGGCCAACCACCGGTGGAAAAAACCGGAACCGCACTACCGGGACGTTCATTAAGCACTTACCTTCAGGCCTGCTTTTCCGGAAACGCGGCCGACCACCAGCGACCCTAACCGAAGAAACGTGATGATGGACCAGGGACGGAAGATGATGGAACTGAGCAAGCAAGTGCTCCAGAAGGTGAGCTTCGATAGCCGCCTCTTCAAGAAAGAACTCGTGAAAGCCCGCAAGTGGCTGGGCCAGCACGATCAACTCCTCCTCAAGGCCTGGTGCCTGGCCACCTTCGGCCACGAGTACAAGGACATCATACTGGAGGTGTTCCAGAAGAGCATGCGCACGTAAGGCGCAAGCGTGCACAAGCGCCCGTTGCTATTGATCCTTCGTTACAGAGGCGCGGAGGGATGCGGAGTGGCTAATGGTCAGTTGCCCGTTGCTCCTGCCCTTGCACCTGCTAACAGCCCGTGCCCTGCCGTTCTCCCCTCCTTCGCGGTGTGCGAGGAGTCCGCGACGAGCCACATCATCGCGCACACAAGGAGGGGTCGGGGGTGGTTTCCTCCTGCTTCCGCATAATAGGTCAATGCGGTCGCGGACTTTGCCATGGCCGTGAACCAGAAGCCGCAGGAGGCGGCCTACATTCGTAGTTACCCGGTAGCCATGGTCTTTATCTCCGTGGCGACCCTTATGGTATCGCACAAGTCATGCATCGGATCGGTTCATGTTCAGCACTGCGTGTGCTTTTTGTTGGGCTGGTCGTAGCGCTCGGCACGTGCTGCGATGCCCAACTACAAGCAGGACTTACGGCTGGTTACAGGTATTGTAGTCTCAAGGAGTCGGGTTCCGAGTGGATCACCGGTGGCACACACGGCACAACCCCATACTGGTCGGACTACGAGCAGCGGTCTACGGGCTTCGGGCCGATGATCGGTGCGTTTTGCACCTTCTTCGGCGACGCGAAACTTGCCTGTTCAGTGGAAGTGCTGTTCGGGAACCGAAGCACAGGAACAAGTCATGAGAACATTTTCGGCTCCACCTTCGACACAACGTGGAACATCGCTCTCATCGAGGTACCTCTTTCTGTGAAGTTGCGCCTCGCAAAGGGATTCCGTCTGGGTCTTGGCGGTGGCCCGGTTTTCATCTCGTCCTATGACTATCATGCCAAGGCGGTCATACACTACACAACGCAAGGCGTGCCAATGACCGAAGTATCCGAAGAACACGTCACAAGCAAAGCGGGTATGGCAGCGATCGCCGTTGATGTTCACGTCGGTCTGTCCTATCAGATGAAGAACGGGTTGGTCATTCAAGCTCGCTATCTCTACGATGCCACCGACCTGAACAACGATCCGCTGGTGAACGATCGGTTCGGCATGGTGGAGTTGTCGGTCGGGTACACGTTGTTCGGCAAGCGCACGGAGCCTTGAAGTGATTGGTTTGTTCCCCGTGTCTCTAGGTCAGGCGCGTACATCGGCGCCATGGCTCGATAAATTCACCGGTCGCCTGCGTTCAGCGTGAACGGGCTATGCTCATGAAGAGGCAAGTTGTCGGTGTGTGTTTCCTGGTCGCCCGCTTCGCGTTCGGTCAATCCGCGATCGGGGTGAGCGTTGGCCTGACGGACACCCATTTCTTCACCCCGAGCGATGAGGATCTCTATTACGCCGATTACGCGGTCACACCTTCACTGAGCAGTGGGGTATCGTGGTTCCTGAAAGGAGCGGACAGCAACCTGGTCGTATGCTCAATGCTACGCGATGAACTGGAGCTCACGTATGATGCTCGACAGTTCATCACGAACGCCAGCTTCGCGAATACGAGCCAGCATCAGCTCACGCGATATACCCTCAAAGGCGCACGGCTCTGGAACGTCATTTCTTTGGGTAGAGCCGCCCTTTACCTGGGTGCGGGGCTCGGCTTGACGGCCACACAGGTGCGCAGTTCGCAAGGCCAAGGGTTCAACACCCGCCTATTGCAATTGACCGATACTGCAGGGAATGTGTACTCCTATCCCGGTCCTGTTCATTGGGCGTATGAAGGACGCAAGCCGGATGCGTTCCACACAGTCTACCTCACCGGTGCCCTCGTGTTGGATGTGCAGGTAGCCCTGTCGCGGCATTGGGGGTTGGACCTGTGGTCCAGCGTTGAACTCTTGCTGACGCCTTGGCTGAACGAGGAAGGGATCCGTTTCACCTCCAATAGGACCTTTGAGGGTCGTTTCGGCGTGCATTACTGGTTGAGGAATTGATCGCAACGCGGACAACCGGCGTGGTGGTTGTCATTCCTCAGCCTTTCCCAAAAACCCCAGGTTCCTCTTCAACCCGGCACGAGGCGAACTACATTCGTTATGCCCCGGTACTCATAAGCTTGGTAACCGAAGCTGAGCATCATGCATGAAACAGCGCACCCAGAACCTCGCTTGGTCGTCGATCCCGCATGAGGCGGGCCGGAGGCCCTATACATCCCGCTCACTCGGCGCACACCGCCCAACGCATGGGCAGCCGAGCGAGAACGGATGAAACCTTTCATCATACGCTAGCAAATGAGAACCGCCTTTGTCACGCTGTGCTGTCTTGGCAGTACCGTCTACGCTGAAGCACAATCCACGTTCGAGAAGTACTACCTTCCGATCAATCCAAGCTACCAGGTCAGCCTCGTTGAACTTGCAGGGCATGATCTCTTCGCTGGTGTGGAGGGTTCGGGTGGTACCGTGATCGATGCTGATGGCAACAGCCTTCAGACCGTTTATCTTATCCATGATTCGGTCTTCGGTATTCAGGCAGCGCGCAAAAGTGCGGATGGCAAGTTCTACTTCGCGTCGATATACCATGGTGATCATTGCGGTGACCCCTACAACCCAGCACTCCGGCACTGGCATCCTGCACTTGGCCGTATGGATTCGGCCGGCCATGTGCTGGGTATGAGGAAATACGTGTTGAACGACGGTTGTCTGAACGGGGTGAGCGACCTGAATGTGCTGCATGACAACAGTTTGATCACGTGGGGCCGTGAAGCGAGCTTTTTCATCCTCAAAGCCGACTCAAGCCTGTCCCATGTCTGGTCACGTCACTTCGCCAACCATGGCGGATTCCAGTTCATCAAAGAACTTCCAGGTGGCGACCTGCTTGCGGGAATGAACATGGATACGGCTGGTGCTGCCGTGGCACGTTTCGATCCCAGCGGCAACTTTCTATGGTGCAAGTAATACTTCCGACCAAGTGGTATGATGCACGACTGTCTAGTAGAATCTGACAGTGCCTTCATCATTACCGGTTTATCCGATAGCTCAGCGTCCGACCAGCAAAAGCTCTTCATGATGCGGCTGAATGGTGCAGGCGAGGTGCAATGGTGCAGGAGTTACGCAGCTTCACAGCACTGGGGAACATTCCGACCTTCCCGGATCCTGCGTACTCTCGACGGGAATCATGTTCTGCTTGCCACCATTTTTGACGCTCTCCCGCGTCCATTCCTCGCAAAGACCGACCAGAACGGCGATACCCTGTGGACCCGGTCGGCTGGTGCTTTCGGATATGCATACAACACCGCGTCCTTGCTTGGTTGTTCAGATGGTGGCTTCGCCTATTCCGGCATCGCCGATGGCAACTTCGGGTTGGAGTCAGCAGCCCCGTTCATTTTCAAGACGGACTCTCTGGGTCATTTGCCCTGTTCCGAAAAAGCACCTCCATCCATCGTAGTTTCAGAACTATTTCCCGTTGACAGCACCTTCACGCTTTCTTCTATCGATGGTGCTGTTGCCTCAGCAGTCATTGTGGATGACAGCGCCGCTGTGCCAGTTCCCATGATCGAGGGGTGCACAATAACCAGCACGCCTCTCTATGTTCAGGCCCGCAGGTTCCGCGCATATCCCAACCCGAACACAGGTCACTTCACTGTTCAGTTCGAAGATCCCCTGATGGCCGAGTCCTATTACTCGGTCTTCGACACCATGGGCATGCTACTTTACCAACGACCGCTGGCAATCGGCAAGTTGACGGAAGAGGTTGACCTGTCGCGCTTCGCCAAGGGCACCTACGTGATCAAGTTCACGGACCCTTCCGGCGTTTGCTTCGAACGGGTGGTGGTGGAGTAGTGTTCATTGCCGCAGCAGTAGCGGCGCCTCCGGCTTCACTTGCTCTCTCGCTTCCCAAGAAACCCCAAGTTCCTCTTCAACCCACTGAACTTCGTGCGCTTCACCGCGCTGGCGTGGAAGAGTTCTTCGAAGAGCAGTTCGGTCATGCCGTACCATTCATCGGCCGTTAGGTCCATGAGCTGCTGCTTGGGCGCGAAGTCGGGTTCGGCGTGCGGCGTGCTGAAGCGGTTCCACGGGCACACCTGCTGGCACACATCACACCCGAACACCCAGTTCTGGAAGCGGCCCTTCATCGCCTGCGGTATCGCCTCCTTCAATTCGATAGTGAAGTAGCTGATGCACTTGCTGCCGTCCACCACGTAGGGTTGGATGATGGCCTCGGTGGGGCAGGCATCGATGCAGCGGCGGCAGGTGCCGCAATGGTCCGCAGCGGGCGCATCCGGTTGCAGTTCCAGGTCGGTGATCAGCTCACAGAGGAAGAAGAAGGAGCCGTTCCCCTGGCGGATCACGTTGCCGTTCTTCCCTGCCCAGCCCACGCCGGCGCGCTGTGCCCAGGCTTTCTCCATCACCGGTGCACTGTCCACGAACGCGCGGATGGCCACCTGCCCGAACCGCTCCTGGATGAAGGCGATGAGCGGCTTCAGGCGCTGCTTCACCACCTTGTGGTAGTCACGCCCGTAGGCGTAAGTGCTCAGCTTCGGCGCTTCGGGATCGGTCTGCTGCGGTGGGGTGTAGTAGTTGAAGGCGAGACTGACCACGCTCTTCGCGCCATCCACCAGCTTGCGTGGGTCCAAGCGCACATCGAAGTGGCGCGCCATGTAGTCCATGGTGCCGTGGCGGCCTTCGTTCAGCCAGCGCTCCAAGCGCGGTGCTTCCTCTTCCAGGAATTCCGCGCGGGCCACCCCGCAGGCCAGGAAGCCGAGGCGATGCGCCTCATCCTTCAGCAGGGTCGCTTTCTCGCGCGGGGTGAGCACGCGGGCAAGGTAGATGCTCCGATCACCCGGCGTTCGTGCGGAGTGTCAGGCCTCCTTCAGCAACCGCGCAAGTTCCTCTTCGTCCACGACCTCTGCTTCCTCGGTCGCGTCTTCACCCCACACGGCGCGTGTCCCGTTGCGGCATAGTTCGGCGGGCCCGGCATACAGCAACAGCAGCAGGGCCAGCACGCAGAACGCGCACGAGAACGCGATGGCGAAGGTGGGGTCCATGTCCGGCCCGGAGGGCAGTATGGGCACCACGAAGAAGGCGCAATTGCTGATGATCTGCATGATGAGCAGCACAAGGCCGCTGCGCGTTTCGTTGTAGGTCCAGGCCAGGAAGAAGGTAAGACTGATCATGGAGAGCAGGGCCATCTGCCAGAGCACACCCGAGGGCACACCTTCCCGCAGGAAGATCATGGGCACGTACCAGAGTCCCCAGGAGAAGCCAACGGTAAGGCAGCTGCGCCACGCCGCATAACGACCCTGCATGCGGGTGACACCGAACTTCATCCAACTGGTCTCTTCCACCAAGGCGATGCCTACGATGAAGGGCATGCTGTGCATCAGCGGCCAGAAGAAGCCATGGTCCACCCGCGCCGGCCAGGCGTGCAGCCCGAGCAGCACCGCCGCAGCGATGCCGGTGTACCCGAGGATGAACTTCCAGGAGAAAGCCAGCGCGTACCAGCGGGCCGGCACACGCCAGTGCAGATAAGAGCCGAACAAGCGTTTCAGCCCTGCAGTGCCTTCCAGCCAATAGGTGAGGCCGGTGGCGAAGAACAAGGGACCGAACACACGCATGCGGAACACCATGTGCGCCATGGGATGGGCGTCCAGGCCGTGGCCACCGTTCATGAAGTGATAGGCCATGCCCACCACTGCCGCTTGGTAGCCCAAGGTGAGCACGATGAACGTGGTCACCGGATTGCGTGCAATGAAACGCTCCATGGAACGGGCCGCGAATGTCCTGCGCAAGCACCGCGGATGTCAAGCGGTGCGCTGGGCGCGACTACTCGAACAAGCTGCCGGGCTTCACACTGGGCACTTTGCCCAAGTGCTTATAGGCGCGCTCGGTGCATTGGCGGCCACGCGGTGTGCGCTGCAGGTAGCCTTCCATGATGAGGAAGGGCTCGTACACCTCTTCAATGGTGCCGCTCTCCTCCCCCACGGCCGTGGCCACGGTGTTCAGGCCCACCGGCCCGCCGCTGAACTTCTCGATGATGCACGAGAGGATGCGGTTGTCCATCTCGTCCAGCCCGTGCGCATCCACGTTCAGCGCCTTGAGCGCATGCTGCGCGATGCCCAGGTCGATGTTGCCATCCCCCTGTATCTGCGCGAAGTCACGCACGCGACGGAGCAGGGCGTTGGCGATGCGCGGCGTGCCCCGGCTGCGGCGTGCGATCTCCACCGCCGCTTCCTGTACGATGGGCACGTTCAATAATCCTGCACTGCGCTTCAATATGCCGGTGAGCGTGGTGGCGTCGTAATAATCCAACCGGCTGTTGATGCCGAAGCGCGCGCGCAGGGGTGCGGTGAGCAGGCCGCTGCGCGTGGTGGCACCCACGAGCGTGAACGGATTGAGGGTGATCTGCACCGTGCGCGCGTTCGGCCCGGCATCGATCACCAGGTCGATTCGGTAGTCCTCCATCGCACTGTAGAGATACTCCTCCACGATGGGGCTCAGGCGGTGGATCTCGTCGATGAAGAGCAGGTCGTTGGGCTGCAGGTTGGTGAGCAGCCCGGCCAGGTCGGCGGGCTTGTCCAGCACCGGGCCGCTGGTCACGCGCATGCTCACGCCCATCTCCTGCGCGATGATGCCCGCGAGCGTGGTCTTGCCCAGCCCCGGGGGGCCATGCAGCAACACGTGATCCAAGGCTTCGCCGCGTTGCTTGGCGGCCTGCACGAAGACCTTCAGGTTGTCCGTAACGGCCTTCTGCCCTGCGAACTCCTCGAAACGCCGCGGCCGCAGCACCTGCTCCATCTCCTTGTCGGAGGCGGAGCGCTGTTCCCGGCGAACGTCGAACTGGTCGGCCATGCGCGGCGAAAGTACCGCGTGCGCTTCCGTCCGCTGCGGCGCGACCGGGCAGAAAAGAACAGCGGTGCGGTCATGACCGCACCGCTGCCGGAACACTCAGAACGGCCCCCGAACTTTCCCACCGTGGGTGCACGCTCCGGAACCGGCTTTCACCGGTCCACCAGGATGACGCGCGCGGCTTCGGAAAGATGCCCTCGTCACCTTAAAATCACCCGAAAGGAGTATGCCCTACAGCTCTCCGCCGCCCAGGTCCTTCCACAGGTCGGTGAAGAAGATCTTGAGCCCGAGCGTGTAGGTGGGCGCGGTGAGGCCTTCGCTCAGGTCGGCACTGCGCAGCACCAGGCGATAGCCCCAGCCACCGCCCACGGCGAAGTACTTGAGGAAGCGGTACTGCACGGTGATGCCGGGTTCGTACAGGAACACGCCGCTCTGCTCGATGGTGTGCGTACGGCCCTCCGCATCATCATAGACCAGTGAACCGCTGCCGAGGCCGAACTGCACGGGTATGCGCAGTTCCCAAGGGCCTTGCTGGTAGAAGGCGTAATCGAAGTAGGGGGTGATGTAGCCGAAACGAAGACGGGCGTCCACCCTGCCGACATCCGCCAGTACCATGCTGCGTTGCACGGGTGAGAAGAGGAAGCTGTAGCCGATGCCGTACTGCACCTTGCCCGCATGCTCCAGGCCCACCTTCACGCCCGCGAACTGTACGCTCTCGTTGCTGATGAACGAACCGCGCATGTCCAGCTTCACGATGGGCTTGGGCGCTTCGCGCAGGTAATCCGGTATGCTGTCGATGGATTGGGCGCTGAGCGCGCACGCAGCGACCATTGGCACTACGAACAGCGACCCTTTCAGCATGCGCACCAAAGATGCATTCCGCAAAAGCAAAGAGCGCGAGGTGTTGACCTCGCGCTCTTTGCTTCTCCGCTTTCGGAGCCAAGTCTATCCGTGATCCTCCTCCTCGCCTTCCTCCAGCGGGGTGGTCTGACTTACCCAATCCTCGGGCTTGCCGGGCTTGCTGTAGTCATACGCCCAACGGTGGACCGTAGGCAGCGGACCGGGCCAGTTGCCGTGCACGTGCTGCACTGGCGCTGTCCACTCCAAGGTGTTGCTCTTCCACGGGTTCTGCGGGGCCTTTTGCCCACGCCAGATGCTGTTGAAGAAGTTGTAGGTGAAGAGGATCTGCGCCAGACCACCGGTGATGGCGAAGAAGGTGACGATGATGTTCAGGTCCACCACACCGTTGAACATGGGGAACTCGCTGTAGCTGTAGTAGCGGCGGGGCGCACCGGCCAGGCCGATGTAGTGCATGGGGAAGAACACGCCGAACGCGCAGATGAAGGTGATCCAGAAGTGGGCATAACCCAACTTGGTGTTCATCATTCGGCCGTACATGCGCGGGAACCAGTGGTAGATGCCCGCGAACATGCCGAAGATGGCGCTCATGCCCATAACGATGTGGAAGTGCGCCACCACGAAGTAGGTATCGTGGATGTTGATGTCCAGCGCGCTGTCCGCGAGGATGATGCCCGTGAGACCTCCGGCGATGAAGGTGGCCACCAGGCCCACGCTGAACAGCATGGCCGGCGTAAAGACGATGTTACCGCGCCACAGGGTGGTGAGGTAGTTGAACACCTTCACCGCTGAAGGAATGGCGATGAGCAGGGTGGTGAACACGAACACACTGCCGAGGAAGGGGTTCATGCCCGTGATGAACATGTGGTGGCCCCACACGATGAAGCTGAGGAAGCCGATGGCGAGGATGGAACCGATCATCGCACGGTAACCGAAGATGGGCTTGCGCGCGTTGGTGGCGATCACTTCTGAAGTGATACCCAGCGCGGGCAGCAGAACGATGTACACCTCCGGGTGACCCAGGAACCAGAACAGGTGCTGGAACAGGATCGGTGAACCGCCCATGTTGTCCAGTGCCTCACCACCGATGTGGATCTCGCTCAGGTAGAAGCTGGTGCCCAAGGTGCGGTCGAGCAGCAGCAGCAAGGCGCAGCTCAGCAGCACCGGGAAAGACAACACGCCAAGGATGGCGGTAACCAGCAGCGCCCAGATGGTCAATGGCAGGCGCGTCATCTTCATGCCACGCGTGCGCAGGTTCAGGATGGTCACGATGTAATTGAGGCCACCGAGCAAGGAACTGGCGATGAAGATCGCCATACTGGTAAGCCATAAGGTCATCCCCGTGCCGGAACCGGGCATCGCCTGCGGCAGCGCGCTGAGTGGCGGATAGATGGTCCAACCGCCCGAAGCGGGCCCGCCCTCCACGAACAACGAGCAGATCATGAGCACGCTGCTGAGCAGGAAGAACCAGTACGAAAGCATGTTCAGGAAGCCACTGGCCATGTCCCGCGCGCCTATCTGGAAAGGCACGAGCAGGTTGGCGAACGTTCCGCTGAGACCACCGGTGAGCACGAAGAACACCATGATGGTGCCGTGGATGGTGACCAGCGCCAGGTACATGTTGGGGTCCAGCACACCGTTCGGGGCCCACTTGTCGCCCAGGAAGAAGTGCGTGAAGGCGAAGCCCTGACCCGGCCAGGCCAGTTGCAAGCGGAACATGATCGACATAATCACGGCCACCCAGGCCATGATGATGGCGGTGATCAGGAACTGCTTGCTGATCATCTTATGGTCCTGCGAGAAGACGTACTTCGAGATGAAGCTCTCCTCGTGATGATGATGCGCCGCGTGCGCGTGAGCGGCAGCGGGCGCGTGGGAGTGGGCAGAGGAACCCATGATCAGTTCTTTTTCGGTTCGTTCGTTACCGGCGTGGCCTGTGCGGTGGCCGTGCCGGTGCTATCGGTCGTTGCGGGCGCGGGCGTGGTGGCCGCAGGAGCAGCAGGCTGTGCTGCGCCTTCGAAGGGCTTCTTCATTGCCTCGGTGTACCACGCGTCGTAATCGCTCGGTTGCTCCACCACCAGCGGCATCTGCATGTTGAAGTGGTTGGCTCCGCAGATCTTGTTGCACAGCAGCACGAATTCGAACTTCGGGTCCTGCACGATGGTGCGCATGCTGTCCGTGGTGATCGTGGGCGTCATGTGGATGCGCGTGCTCATGCCCGGCACCGCGTTCATCTGCGCGCGCAGGTGCGGCATGTAGGCGCTGTGGATCACATCCTTGCTGCGGATCACCAGTTCCACGGGGCGGCGAACGGGCAGGTGGAACTCCTTCAGCACCACATCGTCCTTGCCGTGCTTGTACTGGCTGTCCTCGCCCTTCTCAGCGATGTCCTGCATCATCAGGGTGCGCAGGTTCACGATGCGGGCTGACACGCGGCGCAGGTGGTTGATCTCATCCTCCAGCTTGCCGATGTTCTCCTCGGGCAGGTACTCGCGCTGTTCGGCCAACTTCTTCTCGCTCGCAGCGATGGTGGTCGCCAGCTCATCCAAGCGGGTCTGGATGCTGGCTTCCGTTACGATGCCCAGCGGGTTGTTGTCATTGATCAGGCGGAAATCCGTAGCGCCCAACTTGCCATCAGGGCCAGGGTAACGGGCGGTCCAATTGAACTGCTGCGCGTAAAGTTCCACTTGTGCGGTTCCCGCGGGCGGTGGCGCTACGATGCGGTTCCACACGGCCAGACCATAGATGATGATGCCGATCATCACCACAGCGGGCACCACCGTCCAGCCCAGCTCCCACTTGTTGTTGTGCGGGTAGTAGTAAGCACGGCGGTCCTTGCGGTAGTAGTACTTGCCGGCGAAGTAGAACAGCAGGATGTTGGTGAGGAAGAAGACGGCGATGAGGATCACCCAGTTGAAGTTCAACAGGTCGTCCGTCCAGGCACCGTGCTCACTGGCGCTCACGGGCAGCAGACTGTCCTTGTAGTTCAACGTGAGCCACAGGAAGAAACCGAAATAGGCAAAGGGGAAGGCCCAGAAAAGGCGCGCGTTCATGCGGCCGTCCCGGTCACTGATCTCCCACTCGCGCTTTCCGCGCAGCTCGGCGGTGAGCTCGTAGACGCGGCTCAGGCGTGTGACGGCGAGTACGCCGAGCACGATCGCCGCGAGGATCAACAACGTCATCATGCCTTCAGGATGTTTGGGCGCAAGGGTTCAGGGTTCAGATGCTGTGATGAACACTTTCCTCCAGGTAAGGACTGTTCACCACGGTGAGCGGCGCCTTGGTGAGCGCTCCGAGAACGCGCATCACGAAGAGGCCGAGGAAGAAGAGGAACAGGCCCACTTCCAGCGCACCGATGTGGTGGAAGTGTTCGCCCATGGCTCCGGGCAGCACCAGCTGGCATACGTCGAGCCAGTGGCCGATGAAGATCACCGTGCCGACACCGATCAGGAAACGCGGATTGCGCTTCGCATCACGGCTCATGAGCAACAGCATCGGCACAGCGAAGTTGATGAAGAACATGCCCCACATCAGGCCGGGGTGGTGGTCGATGCGCGCCTGGAAGTAGGTGACCTCCTCCGGGATGTTCGCGTACCAGTAAAGCATGAACTGGCTGAAGTAGAGGTAGGTCCACAGGAAGCTCACGGCGAACACCCACTTGCCCATGTCGTGGATGTGGCTGTTGTTCACCTGCGGCAGGTAGCCTTTGCTCTTCAGGTACAGCGTGAGCACCACACCGGTGATCATCGCGCTCACCCACATGCCGGCGAAGATGTACCAGCCGTAGAGCGTGCTGAACCAGTGGTAGTCGATGCTCATGAGCCAATCCCACGCGAGCACGCTGCTGAACACGGCGAAGAACACGAGGAACAGCGCACCACGACGGTAGGTGAGCAGGTGCTGCTTGGTGAGTTCTTCACCGGTAAGGCCATCGAGCTTCAGGCTCTGCTTGCGGAACCAATTGGCGGCGAATATGAAGGTGCCCATGAAGGCGATCACGCGGATCCAGAAGAAGGCCTTGTTCAGGAAGGGCTGCTTGTAGGCGAGCAACGCATCGTAGTTCGCCTTGTCCTCCGGGTTCAGCTTGGCACTGTCCATCCAGCCCCACACATGGTGAAGGCCGAAGGTGCCTGCTGCGAGGCAGAGCACGACCACCGCAGCGCCCACCCACAGGTAACCGCTGAAGATGCCTTCGTACACGCGGCGGATCAGCACGCTCCAGCTGCTCTCCGTGGCCCATTGCAAGGCATAGAAGAACAGTGCCCCCAAGGCCACACCGAAGAAGTAGAACCCGTTGATGAAGAGCGCGGCCCAGAAGTTCTGTCCTGCGGTCTCCGGAGCATGGCTCTTCACGGTGAAGAAACCAGCGATCGCGAGCACAAGACCCAAGGCCATGAGCGCCATGCTCAAGGTGCGGGCCCGTTTGCTGAAGGTGAAGTTCATCGTCGCGCTGTTCTATCGGTTCAATTGCTGGCTTTGCTCGTAGCGGCCATCGCCGGAGCGGCCTTCGTGCTGTCAGAAGCGGCGGTCGCGGTGCCGGGCATCTTCTCGCCCGCTTGCAGGTACTTCACGTACTGCACCACCAACCAGCGTTCCTCCTTGTTCAACTGACCGGCATGGCTGCCCATCGCCACGTTCTTGCCGTACATGAGCGAGTGGAACATCTTGCCTTCCGGCAGCGCACCGAGCTGTGATCCGTTGTAAGCGGGCGGCGAGGGGTAACCTCCCTCGCTCACCACCTTGCCATCGCCCTGCCCCTTCTCACCGTGGCAGTGCATGCAGAACTTGGTGTAGATCACCTTTCCCTTCTCCACCGTCTCGGTGGTCATCGGTATGGGGCTGTGCAGTTCGGCACCAGCGCGCTCGTAATCCTCCGGCGTGTTGGCGTAAGGGTAAGGGAAGTTGTACATCGCCTTGCTCTGGTCGGCAGCGAAGGGAATGGTACCGGCGGGGGCCGTGCGTGCGCTCAACGTGTTGCGCTGCGCGATCGCCGTGCTGTCGCCGAAGTAGTACGGGTCCTGGCCATAGTCCACATAGGCTTCCACCGCAGGACCGCGGTACATGTCGGGCATGTACTCGATACCGGGGCTGTCCTTCTCACCACCGCAAGCGGCGAGCAACGCCGTTGCCGCCAGGGCGCCGAAGAGCGTGATCTTGCTGTTCATGTGCTTCAGCATTGGCGTTCGTTGATCTCGAACACAGCGGTGTCGCGCAGCATGCCGGTGACCGCGTCGGCATCGTGGCCGTGGTTGTCCTCCGTACGCACCTCCATGATGAACTTGTCATCGGTGCTGCGCGGGTCCGGGTTGCGCGCGGGCATGCCGGGCAGGGTCTTGTTGCGGATGAGGTAGGTGATGGCCATGCCGTGAGCGGCGCACAGCACGGTGAACTCGAACATCACCGGGATGAACGCGGGCACGTTGTGGTACCAGGTCCAGTTCGGCTTGCCACCGATGTCCATCGGCCAATCGTAGATCATGAAGTACCACGTGCCCAGGGAGGCCAGTGCGGTACCGGTGATCCCGAACATGAACGAAGCGATGGCGATACGGGTGCGCTTCACACCGATGATGGGGTCGAGACCGTGGACCGGGAAGGGGCTGAATACATCGCGCACCTTCACGCCTGCCGTCACCAGCTTGCGTGCAGCGCTCTTCAGCTGCTCAGGGTCCTCGTAGACCGCGTAGATGATCTTTTCGGCCATCGCTCTCAGTGATGGTGGTTGGCTTGTGCGTTCTTGTAGCTCTCCCCGCTGACCTTCAGGATCGACTTCAACTCGTTCAGCGCGAGCACCGGGAAGTAGCGCGCGAAGAGCAGGTACAGGGTGAAGAAGATGCCGATGGTGCCGATGAAGATGCCGGCATCGACCCAGGTGGGATGGAACATCGTCCAGCTGCTCGGCACGTAGTCACGATGCAGGGAGGTCACGATGATCACGAAGCGCTCGAACCACATACCCGTGTTCACCACCAGGCTCATGAAGAAGGTGAACCCGAGGCTGCGGCGCAGCTTGCGGAACCAGAAGAGCTGCGGGCTGATCACGTTGCAGCTCATCATGCTCCAGTAGCTCCACCAGTAGGGTCCGGTGGCGCGGTTGATGAAGGCGTAGCTCTCGTACTCCACACCACCGTACCAGCTCACGAACAGCTCGGTGATGTAGGCCACACCCACGATCGAACCGGTGACGATGATGATGATGTTCATGTACTCGATGTGCTTGATCGTCACGTACGCTTCAAGCTTCATCGTCTTGCGCATCACCAGCAGCAACGTTTGCACCATGGCGAAGCCGCTGAACACCGCACCGCTCACGAAATAGGGCGGGAAAATGGTCGTGTGCCAGCCGGGGACCACCGAGGTGGCGAAGTCGAACGACACGACGGAGTGAACGGAGAACACCAGTGGCGTGCTCAAGCCAGCGAGCACCAAGCTCACCTCCTCGAAGCGGGTCCATGCCTTGGCGTTTCCGGTCCAGCCGAAGCTGAGGATACCATAGAACTTCTTCTGCCAAGGCTTCACCACCTTGTCACGGATCGTCGCGAAGTCAGGGATCAGGCCGATGTACCAGAACACCACGGACACCGAGAAGTAGGTGCTGATCGCGAACACGTCCCAAAGCAGCGGGCTGTTGAAGTTCACCCATAGCGAACCGAACTGGTTAGGCAGGGGGAACACCCAGTATGCGAGCCAGATCCGGCCCATGTGGATCATGGGGAAGGTGGCCGCCATGATCACCGCGAAAATGGTCATCGCCTCCGCAGAGCGGTTCACGGCCATGCGCCACTTCTGGCGGAACAGCAGCAGCACCGCACTGATCAGCGTACCGGCGTGACCGATACCGACCCACCACACGAAGTTGGTGATGTCCCACGCCCAATCGACGGTCTTGTTCAATCCCCACACCCCGATACCCTTGCTGAAGAGGTAGAGGATGCAGCCCACGCCATAAACAGCGATGATGGCGGCGATGGAAATGAGTACGTACCAAGCTCGAGGTGCTTTGTCCTCGATCGGCTTCACCAGGTCATTGGTGATGTCGTGATAGGTGCGGTGACCCAGGATGAGCGGTTCGCGGAGCGCTGATTCGCTGTGCATGTTCTCCTGTGGTTAGGCGGGGTGTGCTTCTTCGGCGGCGGCGTGCTCCTCCTCTTCGATGTTGCGCACCTTGGCCAGGTAACTGATGTTCGGCTTCACGCCGATCTCCTCGAGCATGTGATAGGCGCGCTCGCTCTCGGCGAGGCCCTTCACCTTGCTGTTGACGTCGTTCAGGTCGCCGAAGGTGATGGCGTTGGTCGGGCAGCCTGCGCTGCATGCGCTCTGGATGTCGCCATCCTTCACGGGCGTGCCGGCCTTCTTGGCGGCTAGCTTGCCCGCTTGGATCTGTTGCACGCATAGGCTGCACTTCTCGATCACACCGCGGCTGCGTACCACCACGTCCGGGTTCAGCACCATGCGGCCCAGTTCGTCCCATGCGGGGTTCACCTGGCCGAACTTCTCCGTCACATAGTTGAACCAGTTGAAGCGGCGCACCTTGTAGGGGCAGTTGTTCGCGCAGTAACGTGTGCCGATGCAACGATTGTAGGCCATCATGTTCAGGCCCTCCAGGCTGTGCGTGGTGGCGGCCACCGGACACACCGTTTCGCACGGCGCGTGGTTGCAGTGCTGGCACATCACCGGCATGAAGACCACCTTCGGTTGGGCCGAGGGTTCTTCCATCTTCAGGTACAGGCCGATCTTGCCTTCTCCGGCTTCCCGACCCTCCGTCCACTTCGAATCGCTGCTGTAGTAGCGATCGATGCGCATCCAATGCATATCACGGCTGCGGCGCACTTCGTCCTTGCCGACGACCGGGATGTTGTTCTCGCTGTTGCACGCGGTGACGCACGCGCCACAACCGATGCAACTGTTCATGTCGATGACCATGCCCCAGCGATGACCCGCCTCGGCCACAGCGTGGTCCTTCCAGAGGTTCACTTCGCCCGCCGGCACCTTGTCCAGCGCGTTCACCTGGCCATCGTGGTTCACATCCTCATGCACAGCGAGCATCTCCACCTCGTTGTACATGTTCTCCTCGCTCTTCTCCCCTCTCGGGTCGTGCGCGCTCCACTTCTTGAAGGTCGTCTCCTTCACGATGCTCTCACGGTCCATGTCCGTGAGCTGCGTCTGCGTGAGGCCCATCGGGTAGGTGGTACCCGCGTTCTCCACCGTTGCGCTCAGCGCGAGGTAGCTCACCGAGCCACCGGCGAAGGAGGTGAGCGGGTAGGCGTTCTGACCGATCGGCGCTACACTGCCATCATCATTGCGCAAGCACGCCGCGCGGCCCACGCGCTCGCCGTTCGCACCTCGGCCATAGCCGAGCGCGATGCTGATCGTACCGGCAGCCTGACCCGGAGAAGGGATCACAGGAAGTTCGAGGGTGCGCTCGTTCACGGTGACCTTCACCACATGGGCCGGTTCGTCCTGGCCCAAGGCGAGGTGCTTGTATGCATCCTGGTCCGCAGGGTCCTTGCCCAGCACCTTCAGGAGATCCGGCGCCGCCATGCACACGTAGTTGTCCCACGTGGCCTTGGTGATCGGATCGGGCATCTCCTGCAGCCACGGGTTGTTGGCGTGCAAGCCGCTACCGATGCTCACCTTCGTGTACAGTTCCACTTCCCATTCACCAGCGCCCTTCGCACTGTCCTTCGCGGTGGCGGCGGCGGCGTTGATGTCGCCGGCGAAGGCCACCGGTTCGGGTGCGTTGGTGTAGGCCTCGTACACACCGTTGTGCACGCTCATGTTCCATGCATCGGCGAAGACGACCGGCGTGCTGTTGTGCGCGCTCATGTTCGCCGCCCACACGTTCCGGATGTAGTCGTGCCAGGTGCTGTTGTCACCGCTCCAACGCAGCAGCGTCTCTGGCCACTGGCGCGTGTCGAAGAGCGGATTGATCGTCGGTTGTGCGAGCGCGTAGTGGCCCGGTTTAGGGAGCAGGTCGTTCCAGCTTTCCAGCCAGTGGTTATCCGGCAGAACGGTCGTGCACAGGCTCGCGGTCTCGTCCGCATGGCCGCTGAAGCTCACGCTCAGTTCCACCTTCTTCAAGGCAGCGGCGAATTCGGCGGCGTTCGGCAGGCTGTAGGCAGGGTTCACCCCGGCGATGAGCACTGCGCCAACGCTACCAGCGGCCATGTCCTTCACCAGTTGCTGAACGGCCGCGTCATCACCTTGGTTGAACCAGGTGTGGTTCGCCAGATCGATCGTGCTGCCGTAGTTGCCCAGCATCGCGTTGATGCTGTTCACCAGTACCTGCGTGCCTTCGTTGTTCTGGCCGCAGAGCACCAGGCTCTTGCCGCGTGCGGCAACGAGTTCCTCAGCGCACTTGCCGATCATCGATTCCGCGCCAGCGACAGGACCAGCGCCACACGTGGCACCGCCCACCTTCTTCGCCACCGCGTCATGCAGGGCCATCACCACGGCGGGGACCTGGCTCGGCTTCACCGCCACACGCTGATCAGCGTTCGCGCCGCTCAGGCTCATCCTCGCTTCGAACTGCCAGTGGCGGTTCATCGGGCGCTCGGCTGAAGCATCCTCCGGACGACGACGCTTGGCGTACTGCCAGGTGTTCTCCGTGGTGCTGCCCCAGTTGCTGAGGAAGTCAGCGCCCACGCTCACGAGCACATCGGCCTTGCTCAGGTCGTAGCTCGGGAACACGCGTTTGCCGAAGCTCTTCTGGTTCGCGCCGGTGACGCCCGCATAGCTGATGGTGTCCAGCTGGACGTGTTCCACCTTGGAACCTGAAGCGGCAGGTGCAGGAGCGGTGCTGACCGTGGTAGCGGCCGCTGCTCCGCCGAACTTGCTCTTGAAGAGGTCGATGGCCTGGCGCGCGCTCGGGCTGATCACCGTGTTGGTGAGCAGAACGATGCGCTTGCCGCTCGCACTGATGCGAGCCAGTTGCTCACCGATCGACTTGTCGGCAGCTGCCCAGGTGGTGGGCGTCATGCCCTCCGCACCGTTGGCCATCGGACCGCGCAGGCGTTCGCTATCGTACAGCGTGATCACACTGCTGTTGATGCGTGCGTTGATGGAACCCTTCTTCCCGTTCGGGTCACGGTTGATGCCGAAACGGGTGTTGCCTTTGATGTGGATGGGGCGGCCCTCGCGTGTCTTCACCAGCACGCTGGCGTAATCCTCACCGTCGTAGTAGGTGCTCGCGTACCAGTTCGGCACACCGGCGGTGATGTCCTCCGGCTTGGTGACGTATGGAATGCTCTTGACCACCGGGGTCTCGCAGGCGGCCAGTGTGGCGGCGCTGAGCGAGAAGCCCAGGAACTTCAAGAAATCGCGGCGGCCCGTGGTGGAGCCGGTGAGGCCTTGATCGGCCAGTGCTTCGGTGAGCGGCAGCGGCGCATTGAACTCGTTGCCGCTGGGCTTGGGTGCGTTGGGGGCCAGTTCGGCCACATCCTGCCAGTATCGCTTGGTGCTCGACATCGTTCCGCGTTCGCTTATTGGTGGCACTTGGCGCATTCCCAGCCGCCAAGCTCACGCACGGTGATCTTCTCGTCCTTCAGGTAATTCCGCAGCTCCTGCTGACCCAAGGGGGTCTGCGTCAAGCGGCGGTGGATCTCCTCGTAGTAACCGTTTGGAGCGGCACCGGCAGCCATCTGCGGCACCTCGGTCTCGTTGTGGCACTGGATGCACCAGCCCATGGTGAGGCTGCTCCACTGCTCGGCCACGTCCATCTTGGTGTCCACCGGGCCGTGGCACTTCTGGCATTCCAGTTTCGCCACTGCGACGTGGGTAGCGTGACTGAAAGCGACGTGGTCGGGCAACACATGCACCTTCACCCATTTGATAGGATCCTCCTTTCCGGTGTAAGCGGCCTTCTCCGGATCCCAACCCACGGCGTGGTAGATCTTGGCGATCTCCTCCGTGCCGGTGGTGGTACCGCTGCTGATGGCCTTGTGGCAGTTCATGCACACGCTGGCGCTGGGAATGCCGGCGTGCTTGCTCTTCTCCGCGCCGCTGTGGCAGTACTGGCAGTTGATGGCCATCTTGCCCGCATGCAGCGTGTGGTTGAACTTGATCGGCTGCTCGGGCTTGTAGTGGGCTACTGCATCTCCACCATATACGCCGATGTTGATGGCCCAGTCCCACGCCATGACCACCACCCAGCAGAAGAGGAAGAGACCAACGAACGACGCCCAGGTCTTGTGCGTGGCGGCCCAGTGGCAGATGTTGCCCCAGATGCTGCGCTCCTTCACCGGCTCAAGGCCTTCGCGCTCGCGCTTGGCATTGGCCAGTTGGTGCTTCACGCCACCCAGTGAAAGGACCACCACGAGAAGCAGAAGCACTACGATCAGCAGCCACTGCCAAGCCGTGTGTTTGCCGGGTTCAGGTGTTGTGGAAGTCGGTGCAGTAGCTGTCGCAGCAACGGGCGGCTTGTAGTTGTCCGCGTAGTAGAGGATGGCATCGATGTCGGCATCGCTCACCGCGTTGGCCGTCATGATGGTAGGCTTGTACTCTTCCCAGATGGCCGTGGCCATCACGTTGCCGGTCTTCAGGTAGCCTTGGCTGTTCTTCACCCAGGCGTAGATGTCACCCTTCCCTTCCCACTTGGCCTTGGCCCCCTTGATCATGGGCCCGGTCATCTTCTGGTCCGGTTTGTGACAGCTGGCGCAATTGGCCTTGAACAGCTTCTCTCCAGATGCGTACAGTGCCTTGTCCTGCGCCCTCAAGGAGCCGGAAGACAGGAGCAGGAAGGCGGCGAGGGTAGCGTGGAGGAGCCCGGTGAAACTCTTGGAGAACCTAGGTAGGAGCGGCATTCCGGACGATTTGGGCACCGAACACGGTCGTTCGGCGCGGCGCAAAAATAGCCGCCGGGAAATACGGCGAAAGGCAAGCCGGAAAATGTCATCCGCATGTCATCTATTTAGAACTGTTCTGATCTGCGGAAGTGACCTGCACGCAGCCCCCAGCGCGGTCCACAGCGCGAGCGGCCGTGAGCGACATGCTCTTCGGTCCACGGTGGTGCGTTGTTGTCGACGCATCATTCACTTCCAACCCGACCGCTTCCTGCGGATACATTCGTCCCCGATGCGCGCGCTGATCATCGCTCTGTTCCTGGCCACCGTTCCGGCATTGGCGCAAGAGGATCCGCGGGTCTTCGCGCCCTACAAGGCGCACGAGCCACAGTTGACCAAGACCGCGCCCGTTCAGGCCGCAGCAACGGACAGTGGCCATGTGACCATCCACGAGAGCGCGGCCATCACCGCGTTGATGAAGGACTACGCCACGCACAAGCAGCCCCTGAAAGGCTTCCGTGTGCAGTTGTTCCTGGGTGAGCGGAACAAGGCGGAGGATATCCGTCGCTCTTTCCTGGTGCGCCATCCCGATGTGCCAGCATACCTGAGCTACCTCGCCCCCAACTTCCGCGTGCGGGTGGGGGATCTGCGCTCCAAGCTGGATGCGACGGCGCTGCGCGATGAACTCGCTTCGGAGTTTCCCGGCCTCTACGTTGTGCCGGATGATATCGAGATGCCGCGGCTCGCCAGTGACAAGAAGTAAGCGCTCGTTCGGTTTTCACTGATCTCTGTTCGACTTGTCATGAATGCATGGTTCAACGGAACCAACGGTTTCGAAAACAGGTGCGCCCGCTGATGGCGGGCGCACACTTCGTTGGTAAGTCTCAGGTGGATCAGCCTTCGAGCGTACGCTTCACCTCCACCATTTCGAAGGCTTCCACATGGTCGCCCACCTTGATGTCGTTGAAACGCTCCACGTTCAAGCCGCACTCGTAGCCGTGCGTCACTTCCTTCGCATCGTCCTTGAAGCGCTTCAGTGAGCCGAGCTCGCCGGTGTAGATCACGATGCCATCGCGGATCACGCGCACGCGGCTGGTGCGAGTGAGCTTGCCATCGAGCACGTAACAACCAGCGACCGTTCCCACCTTGCTGATCTTGAAGGTCTCGCGCACCTCGGCCGTGCCGATCACCTTCTCCTCCTCCTTCGGCGCGAGCATGCCCTCCATGGCCTGCTTCAACTCCTCGATGGCGTTGTAGATGATGGAGTAGAGACGGATCTCGATCTCTTCCGTTTCGGCCAGTTTGCGGGCACCAACGGTGGGGCGCACCTGGAAGCCGACGATGATGGCGTTCGATGCGGAGGCGAGCAGCACGTCGCTCTCGGCGATCGGACCCACGGCCTTGTGTATCACGTTCACCTTGATGTTCTGCGTGCTCAACTTGAGCAACGAGTCCGTGAGCGCTTCCACTGAACCGTCCACGTCGCCCTTCACGATCACGTTCAACTCCTTGAAATCGCCGATCGCCAGACGACGACCGATCTCGTCCAGCGTGATGTGCTTGCGGGTGCGCATGCCCTGCTCACGCTGCAATTGCTGACGGCGCGTGGCGATCTGGCGTGCCTCACGCTCATCCTCCATCACGTAGAAGTGATCACCCGCATTGGGCGCACCGTCCAAGCCGAGGATCGACACCGGAGTGGAAGGTCCTGCTTCCGTAACGGCCTGGCCACGTTCGTTGAACATGTTCCGCACGCGGCCGCTGAACTGGCCCACGAGCAGCACGTCGCCCTTGTGCAATGTTCCGGATTCCACCAGCAACGTGGTCACGTAACCGCGGCCTTGCTCCAGCGTGCTTTCGATCACCACACCGTTGGCGCGCTTGCCGGGGTCGGCTTTCAGATCGAGGAGTTCCGCTTCGAGCAGTACCTTCTCCAAAAGCTGGTCAACGCCCAGCCCCTTTTTCGCACTGATCTCCTGGGTCTGGAACTTGCCACCCCATTCCTCCACGAGGATGTTCATCTGGCTCAGCTGATCACGGATCTTCTCCGCGTTGGCCTGAGGCTTGTCGATCTTGTTGAAGGCGAACACCATCGGCACGTTCGCCGCTTGGGCGTGGTTGATGGCTTCGCGCGTTTGCGGCATCACGCTGTCATCCGCCGCGATGACGATGATGGCCAGATCGGTGACCTGTGCACCACGCGCACGCATGGCGGTGAAGGCCTCGTGACCCGGTGTATCGAGGAAGGCGATGCGCTTGCCGTTCTCCAGTGTGACACTGTACGCACCGATGTGCTGTGTGATACCGCCCGCTTCACCCGCGATCACGTTCGTTTTGCGGATGTGGTCGAGCAGTGAGGTCTTACCATGGTCAACGTGACCCATGACCGTGACGATGGGCGCACGGCCGGTGACGCGCGCCGGATCATCGTCCTCTTCCAGTTTCGTTTCCACCACCTCGGCTCCGACGAACTCGACCTTGAAGCCGTATTCCTCGGCGATCACGGAAAGGGTTTCCGCATCGAGGCGCTGGTTGATGCTCACCATCATACCGAGCGCGAAGCAGGCTTTGATGATGTCGGTAACCGGCACGCTCATCATGGATGCCAGCTCGCTCGCGGTAACGAACTCCGTCACCTTGAGCGTCTTGCCGGCGAGGTCGCGTGCGGCCTGCTCCTCCTCGAAGCGCTGGTAGCGTTGATCGCGTTTCTCGCGGCGCATCTTGGCACCGCGTCCTTTTCCACCGCCACCGGTAAGGCGAGCGAGCGTTTCGCTCACCTTCTTCTTCACAGCGTTCTCGTCCAGTTCCCCGGGGCGTGATGCCGCGGCGCGTTGTTCCTGTTGAACCGCACGCTCCACGTTCACCGGACCGGGCTTCACGATGCGCTTGCGGCGGCTGCGATCATCATTGTTCGATGGGCGCTCTGCGGGCTTGCGCTCGCGCTCCACCGGCAGCTCGATCTTACCGAGCGTTTTTGGACCGGTGAGCTTCTCTGCCCGGGCCCGGATCAATTCCGGCTCCGGTGCTGGTGCAGGAGGCGCGGGCGGCGCTGGAGGTGCGGGTGTTGCTGCGGCGGGGGCGGGAGGGGGCGCGGGCGGTGCCGCCGGTTCAGCCTTCTTCGCGCTCTTCTTCGGAGCGTCGAGGTCGATCTTGCCCAGTGTCTTCGGACCGGCAGCGCGTTCCACTTTCGCACGGATGGTCTCCGGCTCATGGGTGGGCGCAGGTGCCGCAGGTGCAGGTGGCGTAGGCGGAACTTCGGCGATAGGAGCGGGCGGCGGCGCTGGAGCGGGTGCTGGCGGTGCAGCGGGGACAGCAGGCGCGGCGGCGGGTGCAGCAGGCGTTGCGGCGGTGGAGGTCTTGCGGGGCGCCTCTTTGGAGCCGCTCTGCATCACCACGCTTTCACGATCCTGACGAGCCTGCACGGTCTGCTTGCTCATCTCCTTCTCCGCCTTGTCCGTACCGAACTGCGCTTGCAGCAGCTCGTATTCGGCAGCCCCGATCTTGGCGTTCGGGTTCTGCTCCACCTTGTAGCCTTTGGCGGCCAGGAACTCCACGACCGTGTGAAGGCCCTGGTTGAACTCCCGCGCCACCTTGCTCAGTCGCACTGTCTTATCCGCCGTTTCGCTCATGCGTTCGTCCTTAACACACACGGGCGTGCCCGCGATGCCGATTGTCAGTTGTCTGTTGTCCGTTCACTTCTTATCCGTTCCGATCGCCGATCGCCGGCCGCACCAAGCGACCGACAACTGACCACCTCGACTACTTGTCCAGTTCCGCCTTGAGGATCCGCAGCACTTCCGACACCGTCTCCTCCTCCAGATCCGTGCGCTTCACCAGTTCCTCCTGTCCGATCTCGATCACACTCCGTGCCGTGTCACAGCCGATGCCTTTCAGTTCATCGATGATCCACTGATCGATCTCATCAGCGAAATCGTCCAGCGCCACATCGTCCGTTACTTCATCGCTATCACGGTACACATCGATCTCGTAACCGGTAAGACGGCCCGCTAGCTTGATGTTGTGACCGCCCTTACCGATGGCGAGCGCCACCTGGTCCGGCTTCATGTACACTTCCGCACGCTTGCCGTCCACATCCAGTTTGATGTCGCCGATCTTGGCCGGGCTCAGAGCGCGCTGGATGAGCAGTTGCTCGTTGTTGGTGAAGTTGATCACATCGATGTTCTCGTTGCGCAGTTCACGCACGATCCCATGGATGCGGCTTCCCTTCATGCCAACGCAAGCGCCCACGGGATCGATGCGGTCGTCGTAGCTCTCCACCGCCACCTTGGCGCGCTCGCCCGGTTCACGCACGATGCGCTTGATGGTGATGAGGCCATCGGCCACTTCGGGCACCTCCTGTTCGAACAGCTTCTCCAGGAACTCCGGTGCCGTGCGGCTCAGGATGACGCGGGGGCTGTTGTTGTGCATCTCCACCTTCCACACCACGGCGCGCACGCTGTCGCCCTTCTTGAAGAAGTCGGTTTTGATCTGCTGGTCCTTCGGCATGATGAGTTCATTGCCCTCATCGTCCAGGATCAAGGTCTCGCGCTTCCAGATCTGGTACACCTCACCGGTGATGATGTCCCCGACACGCTCCTTGTACTTGTTGTACAGGTGGTCCTTCTCCAGCTCCATGATGCGGCCCTGGAGGTTCTGCTTGATGGAAAGGATGTTCCTGCGCAGGAACTCGGGGATCTTGATCTCCTGGCTCACCTCCTCGCCCACCTCGAAGTCGGGCTCGATCTTGCGCGCCTCGCTCAGTTCGATCTCCAAGGCGTCGTCCTCACTGAAACCATCCTCCACGATCACGCGGTTCAGCCAGATCTCGAGATCGCCCTTGTCGGGGTTGATGATCACGTCGACGTTGGCTTCCTCGCCGAATTTCTTCTTCACGACGCCTTTGAACACATCCTCCAGGATGCCCATCATGGTCACCCGGTCGATGTTCTTCAGTTCCTTGAACTCGCTGAACGAGTCGATGAGGTTCACGGTGCTCATGGCACTTGCTTGTTCAGTTGAATTTGATGCTTGCTTGTGTTGACTTGATCTCAGTGAAGGGGATCGTCGTGGTGCTGTCCTCCAGTTTGGGAAGGCGACCCTTCACCTTGCTCGGTTGTTCGATGCGCACGGTAAGGCCATGGTCGTCGAAGGCTTCCAACCGGGCACGCAGCAGCTTGCCATCGGTGCGAAGGATCTCCACCACCCGGCCGGTGTGCTTCTGGTACTGCCGCTTCACCTTGAAGGGGCGACCCATGCCCGGGCTGCTCACCTCCAGCTCGATGTCGTCCAAGGCTTCACCCAGCTCGTCGCGCAGGCCTTTGTTGATGGCGGCCAGGTCGTTCAGGGTGATGGCCTTGTCGTTGTCCACTTCTACGATGGCCTTGCCGCTCGGGCGCACCTCAGCGAACACCAGGAAATGTGGCGTTCCTTCCAACTGGCGCTCAAGTGCTTGGGTCAATGCCTGTGTGGTGATCATCGTACTTCACTGCCCGAGAACAAAAAAGAGGGGCGGTCCCCTCTTTCCTCATTCCCGCCGACTTTCGGGTGCGAATGTAGTCAAAGACCGCGACCGATCTTCGCCCCATGCGGCGCCTCTTGATCATAGGTGGTCTTCTGCTGCTCGCGGCCGGTGTACTGTGGCCCTGGCTCACCCGCGGCACCTGGTGGAAGTACATCGGCCACCTCCCCGGGGATATCCACATCGAGCGGGAAGGCTTTTCCTTCCATTTCCCCCTGATGACCTGCTTGCTGATCTCCCTGCTCGTGAGCGGGATCCTGTGGTTGTTGAGGCGGTGATCAGGCGCTCGCGGTCACTTTCTTCTCCCCCTTCGCGGGCAGCATCTCCTTCACCGCAGCGATGAGCGCCACGTCGTCGAAGCCGCATTCAGCATAAAGCTCCTTTTGTGAGCCATGCTCGATCCAGCGATCAGGAATGCCGAGGCGCTTCACTTGAGCGAAGTAGCCATGGTCGGCCATGAACTCCAGCACCGCGCTTCCCATGCCACCTTGGATGCAGCCATCCTCCACGGTGATCACGTGCTTGAACTTGCTGAACACCTCGTGCAGCAACATCTCGTCGATGGGCTTCGCGAAGCGCAGGTCATAGTGGGCGATGGAGAACCCCTGCGCCTGTAATGCATCAATACCCTTAGCCGCAATGTTGCCGATGTGCCCGATGGTAAGTACGGCGAGGTCATTGCCCGTGCGCACTCGGCGCCCTTTACCGATCGGCAACTCTTTGAACGGTGTTTTCCATTCGGTCATCACACCCTCGCCACGCGGATAGCGGATGCTGAACGGACCGCGGTCGCGCAGTTGCGCCGTGTACATGAGGTTGCGCAACTCCTCTTCGTTCATCGGCGCGCTCACGATCATGTTCGGGATGCAACGGAGGTAGGCGATGTCGAACGCGCCGTGGTGCGTCGGTCCATCGGCGCCGGCCAGGCCACCGCGATCCAGGCAGAACACCACGTGCAGGTTCTGCAAGGCGACATCGTGCACCACCTGGTCATAGCCGCGCTGCATGAACGAGCTGTAGATGTTGCAGAACGGGACCATGCCCTGCGTGGCAAGGCCCGCGCTGAAGGTGACGGCGTGCTGCTCGGCGATGCCCACGTCGAAGGCGCGGTCGGGCATGGCCTTCATCATGATGTTCAATGAAGAGCCGGTAGGCATGGCCGGGGTGATGCCGACGATCCTCTCGTTCTTCTCGGCCAGCTCCACGATCGTGTGACCGAAGACGTCCTGGTACTTGGGCGGCTGCGGGCTCTTCGGCACCACCTTGATGATCTCGCCTGTCTCCTTGTTGAAGAGACCCGGTGCGTGCCATACGGTGGCATTGCCCTCTTCCGCCGGTCCGTAGCCTTTGCCCTTCACCGTAATGGTGTGCAGGATCTTGGGACCCGGGATGTCGCGCAGATCCTTCAGCACCTTCACCAACCGCTCCACATCGTGGCCGTCCACCGGACCGAAGTAGCGGAACTTGAGGCTCTCGAACAGGTTGCTCTGCTTGAGCAGGGCCGTCTTCACCGCCGCGTCCACCTTCTGTGCGATGGCCTGCGCGTTCGGGCCGAACTTGCTGAGCTTGCCGAGCACCTTCCACACCTCGTCCTTCACCTTGTTGTAGGTGTGGCTGGTGGTGATGTCGGTGAGGTACTCCTTCAAGGCACCGACGTTCGGGTCGATGCTCATGCAATTGTCGTTGAGCACCACGAGCATGTCGGTGCCCGCACCGCCCGCATGGTTCAGCGCTTCGAAGGCCTGGCCCGCGGTCATGGCTCCATCACCGATCACGGCCACCACGTGGCGGTCCTTCTCGTGTTTCAGCTTGCTGGCCACCGCCATGCCGAGCGCGCCGCCTACTGAAGTGGAACTGTGCCCCACGCCGAACGTGTCGTACTCGCTCTCGCTGCGCTTCGGAAAACCGCTGATCCCCTTGTAGAGCCGGTTCGTATGGAAACGCTCGCGGCGGCCGGTGAGGATCTTGTGCCCGTATGCCTGATGGCCCACATCCCACACCAGCTGGTCGTAGGGTGTGTTGAACACATAATGAAGCGCGACGGTGAGTTCCACCACGCCGAGGCTGGCGCCGAAGTGCCCGCCTTTCACGCTCACCACGTCGATGATGAAATCGCGCAGCTCTTTGCATACCTGATCCAACTGCGCTTCATCCAGCTTGCGCAGGTCAGCGGGAACAACGATGCGTTCGAGCAGTGGGTAGGTTCCCGGGGAATGGTCCACGTGAGGAGGGGCGACGGAGGAGAACAAAAGTAACCGGCCGCTGGTTCACGAACGGGCGAAGAAGTCAGGTGTTGCCCCTTTGGTGTCATAATTGAAGGATCGAACCAGAACCCATCTTCGTAGTCCCATACGCACAGATCCCCGAACCATGAGAACGCTGCTGTTTCCCACCGTCTATTGCTGTTGGGCTTTGTCGGTTTCCGCGCAACAGCCTGTCGCCACCGATAGTACCGGGCTTCCCGGCGATCAGTTCAGCCTGCAGGGAGCGCTGGAGATGTTCAAGAAGTCCATCGATCTGGAACAGTTCGAGACCGCATTGAACACGGAGGGCAACCATGTGAACAACCTGGACCTTAACGGCGACGGACAGACGGACTACGTGCGGGTCGAGAGCCAGCGCGAAGGCGATGCGGTGGCGATCACGTTACGCGCCCCGGTAAGCAAGGAGGAAAGCCAGGATGTGGCCGTGATCGAGATCGAGAAGACGGGGCCTGAAAGCGCGGTGCTGCAGATCCGTGGCGATGAAGAGTTGTACGGCAAGGATGTGATCATCGAGCCCTTCGAGGAGCAGACCACCGAGAAGAGCGGCAAGGGACCCAGCGCCCCCGAGCTGCTCGGCGTGCAGGTGGTGGTGAACGTGTGGGCCTGGAACCCGGTCCCCTGGTGCTTCAGTGCCCGGTACTACCCTTACGCATCAGCATGGTATTGGGGACACTACCCTCCGTGGTGGCGTCCGTGGCGCCCGCATCCATGGCGCGCGTGGTGGGGCTTCGGTGTGCACTACCGGCCATGGTACCGGCCATGGCACAGCTGTCGGGTGGTGCATGCGCACGCACTGTACATGCCACGCCGTGTACATAGCGCGGCCGTGCGCTCGCGATACCGTACCGTTCACGAAAGCAGGCCGGCCCAACGTCCTGTACGTGTAGCGCCGCCCAAACCATCGCGTGTTGCGCCGACGCGCCCCCGCCGCACGACTCCGCCAAAGCCGTCTCGTGCACCGGCAGGCCGTCCTGGGCGCGGTGGAAAACGCTGAGGCCGTTCAGTGCGCGGCGCCAGGCTTCAGGAACGCATCCCAGCCTTGGGCGCGCAGATCATGCTGCCCACCCTGTTTGTCGATGAGCGCATATCCGCTGTTCTTGTCGGTCATGTGCCCGATCACCGTCAGGTTCGGGTTGCCTTTGATACGATCGTAGTCGCTCTGTGATACCGTGAAGAGCAGTTCGTAGTCCTCCCCTCCGTTCAAAGCGCAGGTGGAGGGATCCAGTTCGAAATCACGCGCGGTCTGGTAGGTGGCGGGGTCTATGGGGAGCTTCTCATCATAGATGCGAACGCCCAAGCTGGAATGACGGGCCAGGTGGATGGCTTCACTGGCCAGCCCATCGCTGATGTCGATCATGCTCGTTGGCCTCACTTCGAGCTTCTTCAACAGATCGATGATGTCAAGCCTTGCCTCCGGTTTCAACTGGCGCTCCAGGATGTAATCGTGGCCCGCGAGATCGGGTTGTGCGCCGGTCTCCGTGAAGACCGCCTTCTCCCGCTCGAGGATCTGCAGGCCCATATAGGCTCCGCCCAGATCACCGCTCACCACCAACAGGTCATTGTCCTTCGCACCGCTGCGGTAAACGAGGTCCTCCTTCCGCGCCACGCCGATGGCCGTGATGCTGATGACCAGGCCACTGTTGCTGCTGCATGTGTCACCACCAACGATGTCAACGCCGTAGTTCTTCGCTGCGAGCAACATGCCCGCGTACAGCTCATCCACCGCTTCCACGGAGAATCGGTTGCTCAATGCGAGCGAGACGGTGATCTGCCGTGGTGTGGCGTTCATCGCGCAGATGTCGCTCACGTTCACCACCACCGCCTTGTAACCCAAGTGCTTCAAGGGCATGTAGCTCAGGTCGAAATGCACGCCTTCCACGAGCATGTCCGTGGTGACCACCTGATGAAGCCCTTGCGGGTCGATCACCGCAGCATCATCACCGATGCCCTTGATGGAAGAAGCATGCTGCAGATGGACGCGCGTGGCGATGCGCTCGATGAGGCCGAACTCACCCAATGCGGAAAGCTCGGTGCGGGAAACGTTCTCTGACATGGGCCGCGAAGTTCCGTTTTCGGCGGTTGCGGATCGTGCCTACCTTCTAGGACCCTGGATCGACGGGGAAAACGTCAGACCTCACCTCAACCCCTCTCCCCAAGGAGAGGGAAGAACCATCACCCATGTTCCTCAACTGCCATAGCTGGTTCAGCTTCAAATACGGGGTGATGAAGCCCGAAACGTTGCTGGAGGAGGCGGTGCGGGCAGGTGTGAAAACCCTTGCACTGACGGACATCCATTGTACGGCAGGCATTCCCAACCTCGTGCGCGATGCGATACGTTACGGTGTGCGGCCGGTAGCAGGGATCGAGTTCCGATGCGGTCCTTCGTTGCTCTACATCGGCATCGCGAAGAACAACGATGGCTTCCAACGGTTGAACGAACTGCTGAGCGCACACCTGTTGCAGGAGGAAGCGCTTCCCCCTCATGCACCTGAACTCGAGGACGCGTTCGTTATCTATCCCCTCCACAACGCGCCGCAACGGTTACGACCGAACGAGCGCGTAGGTATCAAGCCTTCCGATCTCACGCGCCTGCCCTTCAGCCCGTGGGCGCGCCGGACCAAGGACCTGGTGGCGCTGCTACCGGTAACGTTCCAGCAGAAGACCGACCTCAACACCCACCGCTTGTTGCGCACCGTGGCGAAGAACACCGTGGTGAGCATGCTCCCCAAAGAGGAACTCGCCGAGCCCGATGAGTTCTTCCGCAGGGAAGAAGAGGTACGACACCTCTACCGCGACTTCCCCGAACCGGTGAACAACGCGCTCAGGCTTCTGGAGGAATGCTCCATCGCTTTCGACCCCAGCGACAAGACGCCGAAAGCGTTCAGCGCAAGCGTGGCGGAAGACCGCGAGAAGCTGCACCGTGATACGCGCGAAGGGCTCCGCTACCGCTATGCGCACGCTTCGGAAAAAGTGCTGGCACGCATGGAGCATGAACTCGACGTGATCGACCGCATGGGCTTCATCAGCTATTTCCTCATCAACCAGGACATCGTGGACCATGCGCGCAGCCGCGGGTTCTTCCATGTGGGCCGGGGCAGCGGCGCGAACAGCCTGGTGGCCTATTGCCTGCGCATCACCGATGTGGACCCGATGGAGCTCGACCTCTACTTCGAGCGCTTCATCAACACCGCGCGCAGGAAACCACCCGACTTCGACATCGACTTCAGTTGGAAGGACCGTGACGAGGTGTACCGGTACGTGTTCGACAAGTACAACACCGCCGATGGTCGCGCCAGCGGGATCCACGCCGCGCAGATCGCCACCTATACCACCTTCCAATGGCGAGGTGCCGTGCGTGAACTGGGCAAGGCCGTCGGACTTCCACCGGCGGAGATCGATGCGCTGTCAGAAGGTGACCACGGCTACTTCTCGCGTGGCCGGCCGAGCGCACAAGCGCAGCGTACCGATCTCGATAAGGTGGCGCGTGCGGTGGTCCGCTACGGTCAGCGTTTGATCGGCATGCCGCATCATCTGGGCATCCATGCGGGTGGCATCGTGATCACGGAGAGACCGGTCACGCACTTCACCGCGTTGTTCCGGCCCCCCAAGGGCTTTCCGGTGACCCAGATCAGCATGCTCGAATGCGAGGATCTGGGCCTGCACAAGTTCGACCTGCTGAGCCAGCGCGGGTTGGGGCACATACGCGATGCGGTGGAACTGGTGAATGGCCGATCGGCCGTCAGTTGTCAGTTGCCAGAGAGGCCGTCGCTCGAGCTTACGCCCGAGGGCCTGCGTGACCCGACAATGGGCAACCGACAACGGACAACAGGTATCGACATCCACGACATCCAGCGTTTCAAGAAGGACCCCGCGATCAAGGAGCTGATCCGCACAGGCAACACCATCGGTTGCTTCTATGTGGAAAGCCCTGCGATGCGGATGTTGCTGAAAAAGCTGCAGGTGGACGACTACCTGGGACTGGTCGCGGCGAGCAGCATCATACGACCCGGTGTGGCGGAGAGCGGCATGATGCGCGAATACCTGTTGCGGCACCACGATCCAGAACGCCGGAAGCAGGCCCCGAAGCGCTTGTTCGAGATCATGCCCGAGACCTATGGTGTGATGGTGTACCAGGAGGATGTGATCAAGGTAGTGGTGCAATACGGCGGCCTCAACGTGGAGGAGGCGGACCAGGTGCGGCGCGGCATGAACATCCGGTACCGCGACCGACCGGAGTTCAAGCTCGTGGAGCAGAAGTTCTTCGACAACTGCAAAGCCTTCGGCTATCCGCCTGGTGAGCCCGAAGAGATCTGGCGGCAGATCCAAAGCTTCGCCAGCTTCAGCTTCGCGAAAGGCCACAGCGCGAGCTATGCGGTGGAGAGCTACCAGAGCCTGTACCTGAAAGCGCATCATCCACTGGAGTTCCTGGTGGGCGTGGCGAACAACTTCGGCGGCTTCTACCACACGGAGTTCTACCTGCATGAAGCGAAACGCGCGGGAGCGATCATCGAAGCACCGTGCATCAATACCAGCGAAGAATTGTGTTCACTGCATGCTGCCGACCATTGGCCACTGGCTTCTGGCCGCTCAGCCGAGCGGCCAGAAGCCAGTGGCCAGAAGCCAAAGGCCCGCATTCTCCTGGGATTATCCAACATCAAGGGCCTCGAAGCGGAGACCGTGCAACTGATCCTGCACGAACGCCACCGCAACGGATCGTTCAGCGATCCGCAGGACCTGCTGAGGCGTGTGCCGTTAGGACTCGAACAGGCACGCATTCTCATTCGCACCGGTGCGCTTCGCTTCACAGGAAGAAGCAAACCACAGTTGCTGTGGGACGTCACCTTGCTGCATCGACCGGCGAGCGTTGCCACCGATGGTGATCTGTTCATCACGCACGTGGAAGAACCCAGGCTGCCTGAACTGCAACATCATGTACTGGCGGACGCCTATGACGAACTGGACCTGCTGGGCTTTCCGCTGTGCGATCCGTTCTCGCTCGTGGATCCCGTGAAGGAGGATCCGCAGGTGCCCTTCATCCTGAAACGCGATATGGGATCACATGTCGGCCGGCGCGTGCGCATGCTCGGCTATCTCATCCATGTGAAAGCCACGGACACACACTACGGCCAGCGCATGACCTTCGGTTCGTTCATCGATACCGCAGGCGACTTCTGGGACAGCACCCAGTTCCCTGATGTCGCTGTGCGGCATTCCTTCCACGGTCGTGGCGTGTACCTGCTCACCGGCATCGTGGAAGAAGAGTTCGGGCACATGGCCTTGCGCACCCAACGGTTCGAGAAGCTGCCGTGGAAGCCGGACCCACGCTATGGAGCAAAATAGCAGACCCCTAGGGTCACCGCTAACGCAGCAACGTCAGGTATCCGGTGAGATGATCCTTGCCCGCCACCAACTCACCCAGGTCGAGCACCCAATAGTAGATGCCTTCAGCACATGGATCCCCGGCCACGCGACCGTTCCAACCAGTGACGAGATCCCTGGTCTCATGGACCAGCATGCCCCAACGGTTGTAGATCCGCAACACGGCATTGTCCAGATCCTGGATCACCCGAGGAACGAACGAATCATTGCTGCCATCACCGTTCGGACTGAACACGTTCGGCATGTCGATCAACGGGTCGCACGCCACGACGACCAACCGCACCGTATCCGAGCTGAGGCATGGATTGATAACGCGCACCCAGTAGGTACCGGGACCGGCAGCCAAGAGCTGATCACTCGTGCTTCCATCCTGCCACAAGTAAGTTGCACCATCCGCAGCTGCGCTCAACAACCTTCCACTACCTGCACAGAAGGAGGTATCAGGGCCCAGGTCGATCACGGCCGGGACACGTAGCTCCACCTCGATCGTATCTGAGACCTGACCACAACCCAACTCAACGTTCACCCAGTATAGGCCGGGCTCATGAACAGAGAGCAAAGCACCACCACTGCCCACGTTCCATGTGTAACCGACCGCGCCTGCCATGGTCGCGTCCAGCAGAACGGTCCCCCCTGCACACATGGCCGTATCCGGGCCCAGGGCGAAGGGCGGCGAAGCAGAAACCATCACATCGATCGTATCGGTGCTGGTACCACAATCGTTGGTGACATCCACCCAGTAACGCCCTGCGGAGGTGATGCTGTACACCGCGTCCGTTGAACCATCCTGCCAAAGCACCGTGGTGTTCGGTCCACTGAAGTCGAAGACCAGACTGTCACCGGGGCAGATGACCGCATCATCACCGAGCAGGTCCGAACTGTTCGCACCCGCCACGACGGACACATCGTCCACGTAGTAATAACTATGGAGCGTGCTGCCACCGGCCACGGTCACGAACGTCGAATTCGCGTAGAGGTCGAAGTTGCCGATCGTTATGTAACGCTCCCCACCGGTTGCCGTGAAACAACCACTGATGTGCGTCCATCCGTTCTTGTTGTCCACCACACTCGATGCCTGCACCTGTGGATCATAGGCCGAAAGCGGGTTGTAGTCAAAACCGGAGATGGCTTGCGCCGAGAGATACGCGCCGATGTTGGAGGTGGCTTTCTGACCATCATCCGCGAGACTCACATAGAACGAAACGGTGTAAACGGTTCCCGCTTGGAGCGGCTCGCTCAACTGTGCTTGGACATACTCGCGGTAGTCGGGTACACCATCCCACGTAACGAAGAGGCCTGCATAGCCCTCTCCACCGTGCGGCATTTCGCTTCCGGTCCAATTCGTAGGCACGCACACCCAAGGCGTTCCTGCGGCACAGTCCGTTCCTGCGCACGAATGGAAGAAATCGGTGGAGCCGGTGGTCGGCGAGATCCACGGTGGTGCGAAGTTGACCACCCCATCACTGCCCGGACAGGTCGTGTACGTCTCGAACCCCGGGTTAGGAACGAGGTTCTGTGAGCGGGCCTCGAAAAAGCAAATGATCGAACAGGCTGCGATGACGATGCGCTCCAGCAGGGCGAAGGGTGCGATCCGGTGGACCATGAATATCGTGGTGGAATAGTTCAGGATCGCGACGTGCTGTACCGTGTAGACGATCCCACATCCATCCCGGTTGCTCCCTGTCCTGACCTACTCCACTTCCACCTTCTTCAGGTTATCCTGCATCACGCGATCGAAGAAGAGGTTGTCGCGATCGATCACCGCCTGCATGGGCTTCTTGCCCACGATGAAGGTGAATTCGTTCCAGCCGCTCTTCAACCGCAAGCGGCGTTGTAACAATGGAACCTCGTTCAATGACTTGTCCGCCTTGCGACCTACCGCCGGATAGCGCAGCACGGTCACGTCCATCCAGTCGTTCATCGGGGCGGGTGTCTCGCGACCGAGCGAGTCCGAGTAGTTCTTCTCGCCCCACAACTTCAACTTCACCTCGAAGGTGCTATCGGGCAGCATGTGCGCGGTGGCCGCTTCCACGCGGTTGTTGTACAGCGTGATGCGTTTGAAGCCATCCTGCAGCAGATAATCCAAGCTGTCGGGCACCACCTTGTCCAGTTCGCGGTACATGTCCAACGCTGTCGGGTACGGTGGCTCAGCATAGGCGAATGTGTCCACCAGGTTCTTGAAGGCCTTGTTCAAGTTTTCCTCACCTACGAAATCGCGCAGGCAATACAGGATCACGCTGGCCTTGTTGTAGTGGATGTAGCCCTGGTTCTCCACTTGGAGCAGCGGCACCTCCTTCAATTCCTCCGTGCCACGTGAACGCTGGTAGCGATCGCTCTCCAGCTTCAGGAACTTGCGCATGCGCCCGCGTCCATACTCCTTCTCCATCACCATGAGCGCGCTGTATTGCGCCATGCTCTCGCTGAGGAGCGTGCTGCCCTGCATGTCGGCACCGATCACCTGGTGCGCCCACCACTGGTGGCCCATCTCGTGCGCGACGACATAGAATACCATGTCGATGTCCGTTGTGTCGCTCAGGTCGGCGATGAAGCCGATGCCTTCGCTGTACGGCATCGTTCCGGGGAACGCCTGTGCGAACGTCTGGTAGCGCGGGAATTCTATGATGCGCGCCTGATGGTGCCTGTACGGTCCGAAGTGCTCACTGTAATAAGCCAGCGACTTCTGGATGCTGTTCGCCATGCGCGGTACGTTCACCGCGTGGGAAGGATGATAGTAGACCTCGACTTCAACACCGTTCCACTTCTCGCGATGCACATCATAGCGCGCGCTCATGAACGAGAAGAAGTTCTGGCTGCGATGGTCCACGACGTACTTGAAGTATCTCCTCCCGTTCTCCTCCCACGTGCGCTTCAAACTGCCCGGCGCGATGGCCACCTGGTCCGATGAGGTGCTGATCACCGTGCGTACGTTCACCCAATCGCTGTTCTGCATCAGGTAGTTCTGCATGCGCTTGGTGCTGTCAGCGGTCAACCGCTGCATGCGTTCCTTAGGCGGCAGGTCGTGGTCCTTGCGGTCGCTCTTGTCCAGCAGCTCCGCTCCTTCGGCATAACCTATGGTGGGCAGCAGGTCCATGTTGTTGAAGAAGGTGCCGTTGTGGTTCAACTGCATCACGCGGGGCTCGTTCTCGAAGCCCCTCTCCTCGTGTGTGGCGATCACCTTGAACTTCAGCTCAGTGCCCGGGGCCAGCGGCGGCGACAACCGGTAGATGCGGTACTTCACCCGTTCATCGTGCACCACCAGTTCCGCGCCCGGCAGTTCGATCTCCTGTTCGATCCCTTCGCCCAGGTTCAAATGCAACGAGTCGATCGGTGCGTTGCCCTTGTTCTTCACCGTTACCTCGGCCACACTGTGCAGCTTCCGCTCTTCCGGGACCAGATCGATCGTGAAGCTGATGTCGGTGTAGTGCGGTTGCAGGATCCCTTCGTACTTCTTGTAGGTCTTCTCGTAGTAGGCCGCGTCGTCCTCGCGATCATCGCTGCTGCTGATGGTGTTGAGCACCTTGGTGTTGTAGTAGTTCCATGCGCCCAGCACGAACCATAGACCGAGCACCGGCACCACGAGCCATTTGTTCTCGGTGAGTCTCCTGCGTGCAAGGCGCAGTCGCATACGAAGACCGGCCTCTTTGCCCCTCACCCAGAACAACAGCGCGATCACGAGCAGCACCGTGGCGAAAGCCCACCAGTACGCCTTGAACCACAGCCAGCCTTCCAGCGCCGTACCGTACATGTTCATGTCGCTGTAGGAAAGGCGCGGTGCGGTATTGAACATGGCCAGGTGACTGCTCACTTGCACGGCGGACCAGATGATGATGTTCAACGCGAGGAAGCCGAGGAACACCGCATAGCCCGCGTACTTGTTGTTCACCAGCACATGCACCAGCATGGAAAGCGCGGCCAGCACGCCGAAGCTCAGTATGCCCGGAACGATGTAATAACCCAGGTAAACCCCGGGCTGCAGGTACGTGTAGCCCTGGATCAGTTGGAAGATCATGCCGCCAAGGGTTGTGATGAGCAGCACGCACAACAACAACAGGAGCAGCGCCACGTACTTGCTGAACAGCCCCATGCCCAGCGGCAGCGGTGTGGCGTCGTGGATCTCATCCAGGCGAGGCTCTCGTTCCTTCCACACGAGCAGGCCGCTGTAGAAGGTGATCAGGATCATCGTGAAGAGCCCGAAGCCACCCTCGATCACATCGATCACGTGGTAGGTCACGGGATAGATCGTGTTCTCGTAGAGCGACGTTGAGAACGAGAGGTTCAGGAACATGTTCAACAGCCCGATGCCCACCACCAGCAGGAAGGTGACGCCCTTCGCCATTCCGGTGAAGTCGTTCCACACGATGCGACGGAACTGACGCACACGCGCTGCGCCGCCATGGGTGCGCGTGACATGCGGAACGCTCGTTGCCGCTGCGGCGAGCACCTGCTTGGTGTCCTCGTTCGTGAGCGCAGGTGCGCGCGTGGCGCGGTCGGTGAAACTGAAGCGCCAGTATCCGAAGGCGAACACGAGCACGCTCACACCCAACCACAGCAGCCTGTTCCATAGCAGCAGACCGTTCATCGGGAGCAACAGCGTGTTCTTATCATCCACCGTCCAATAGCGCGTGAGCAGATCATAGGCACTGCCGCCGAACGGATCGAGCATTGCAGCGAGCGTCTGGTTGTCCATCTCGCTCATGAACGACCCTGCCACGCCGTTGCCCACCATGATCACCATCGCGGCGATGAAGGAGGCGGCGGTACTGCGCACCAGCACCGCAACGGAGAAGATGATGGCGGCAGAGAGCAGGATGTTCGGCAGCGTGAGGAACAGGTAGGCCTGAACGTGTGCGGACAGCATGTTCGGACCGATCTTCTCCGCATCGAGCCACCACATCCAACTGCCCACGATCATGCCGAAGGACACACCGAGCATGGGCAATGAGGCGATCAGCGTGCTGCCGAGGAAACGTCCGATCAGGTATTGCCCCTTGTTCAGCGGCGTGCTGAACATGATCTGCGAGGTGTTGTACGTGAAATCGCGGATGGCGCTCGCGTTCACGAACGCGGTGACCATCAACAAGCCGAAGAAGGCGAGCACGGAGTAGTACAGGTACACCTTGTAAGGCGCGTTGTCCTTCACGTTCGCCAGTTCAGCGCCGATCCGCACATCGTCCAGTACGATGCTCAGGAAGCTCAGCAAGGCGAAGACGAAGAAGAAGATGTACACCATGGGCTGCTTCAGCCAATGGCGCAGTTCGATGAGGAAGAGGCGCCAGGTCATGCCATCACGGTATTGTGCGCGCCGTTGATGTGGCTGAAGAAGACATCCTCCAGTGTGGGCTCGGCAGCCGAGAATCCGTCCGGCTTCACTTCATCGTACACATGGATCACGGGCCGGCCCGCGATGAGCTTGTTGCTGATCACTTTGTGGGAAGCATAGTAGGTGTCCAGTTCAGGCTTCGTGATGCTCTTCTCCCAGATGCGCCCTTTCACCTGCACCAACGCATCGCTCGTCTGGCCCGCGAAAAGCAGCTTCCCCTTATTGATGATGGCCATGTTCCGGCAGAGCTCCTGCACGTCCTGAACGATGTGCGTGCTGAGGATCACCACCACGTTCTCACCGATCTCCGTGAGCAGGTTGTAGAATCGGTTGCGCTCGCCGGGATCGAGACCCGCCGTGGGCTCATCCACGATGATGAGCTTGGGATCACCGATCAAGGATTGCGCGATGCCGAAGCGCTGCTTCATGCCACCGCTGAACCCCGCGAGGCGACGCTTGCGATGTTCCCACAGGTTCACCTTCTGCAGCAGCGCCTCCACCAGTGCCTTGCGCTCACCGTTGTCGATCACACCTTTCAACAGCGCGATGTGGTCGAGCATCTGATAGGCGCTCACCCGCGGGTACACACCGAACTCCTGCGGCAGGTAGCCCAGCACCTTCCGCACCTCGTGCTTCTGCTTCAGCACATCCAGATCACCGAGCATCGCGCTGCCGCTATCGGCCTCTTGTAGCGTGGCCAGGATGCGCATCAGCGTGCTTTTCCCCGCGCCATTGGGACCCAACAGCCCGAACATGCCGGTGGGAATGGTCAGGCTCACACTGTCGAGCGCTTTCACGCCGTTCGCGTAGGTCTTGCTCAGGTTCTGGATGACGAGCTGCATGGATCGGTGGTTTGCGCAGGCAAGATGGCAGCTACCGTCCGAACGATGGCATCGATCACATGAACGGTTCAAGCGCGCGCTGTCCGGATGGCGATCACCCCGGGACAACGCGCACGGTCCACAAGCGGTCATGGTACATGAAGCGATCATCATGCGTCTCTCCCACTCCCTTCTTTCCCTCGCGCTCTGCACCGGACTCTCCGCCCAACAGGTGGATTGGCTCACCAGCGCGTCCATCGACTTCAACATGAACCCGGGTATGCCGGATGAGGTGCTGGCCAGCGCCCCCGGCTTCCTTGCCCACCTGCGGCAGCTCGACAGCCAGCTCATCTATGGCCAGCGACTTTACGGCACGCTGGCCGTGGAACGGCTCGATCCTGCCACGGGCGCGGTGCTCTGGAGCTGCCAGCTCTCCCAGAAGGTCCATCCTTCGGCAGCGGTGGTGTCCACCGATGGGATCCTTTACATCAGCGGCAGCTACATGGACGATATGCAGCTGTGCGACGGATCGGCCATGGGCGGCCTGGGCGGACAGTTCACCGAGAACTACTTCATCATGGCGTTCGACATGGGGTCGGCCATGGTGCTCTGGGAACGCGGCCTCTCTTCCAGCTATCCGAACGCGAGCGACATTCCCTCCCTCGCCATCGATCCGGATGGTCATCTCTGGTACGCCGAAGAGGAATGGGGCATCGCCAGGGTGATCCGTATGGATGCCATGGGGAATGATGTGGAAACACGGCTGATCGACGGCGTGCGCCGCATCGGCACCATCAGCTGCGATCCCAGTGGCGGCATGTACGTGAGCGGCGCCACCGATGATGCTGGCTTCGCATTCGGCGGAAGCGCCTATCAGCCGCCCAGCGTTACCGGTTACCGGATGTTCGTGCTGCGCTACCGACCCGACGGCACTGCAGGCTTCGCGCGCTTCGCCACGGACCAGACCTTCCAGAACCCCACCGTGGTGGCCACAGGCGATGGGCACGCGTACCTGGGCGGCGACCTGCTCGACAGCACGACCTGGGGAGGCAACGTCCACTTCCACGGCGCCAACTGGGTCTACGATGCGTTCATCACCAAACTCGACAGCGCCGGCCAGTTCCTGTGGGGCGTCGAGAGCGCGCCTTCGGGAGGGCCGATCACCGGCGACATGTACCGCGCGAAGGGTCCGTGCATCGCCGTGGACCCGGCGGACAATGCCTTCTTCATGGGTACGCTGCGCGGCCTGGTCGATTGGGGCAACGGCGTGGTGAGCGACGGCCTCACCTTCGGCGTGGGCACGCTGACCATCGTCGGCTTCGCACCGGACGGAACACCGCTCTGGGCAAGGACCAGCACGCCGAACGGCGGCTTCAGCCAGGCGCAAACCCTTACCGCGATGGCGGAAACGGGCGCGTTGCACTTCGCGGGGCACATCGGGAGCGAGTTCATCTTCCCCCCGGAGACCACCAACACGGGTGGCGCACAGGCCGCGATGGTGGGCCGCATCAGCGGGCTCAGCACAGGAACGCAGGAGATGCCGGCCGCTGAAGGGCTTCTCGCCTGGCCCATTCCCACCGCCGATGTGCTGCACATCATCTGGCCGGGCACGACCACGCTTCCTGCCATGCTGGTGAACAGCGCCGGCCTTGCGGTGAGGCACTTCTCCCTGAAGCCCGGTACCAACACGGTGCCAGCGGGCGGCCTGCCAGCGGGCATGTATCTCCTGCGCGCCGCCAACGGGGCGACCGTGCGCCTGGTGAAGGAGTAGCCTTACGTCCTCCGGTTCGCCAGCAGTACCGGCGCCTGCCCATCGAAGGGGTTGTCCATGCGGCCGATGCTGTGCGCCTCCATGCCACTGGCGCGCATCACCATGCGATCGCCGAAACGCTTGCGCATCTTGTCCATCGCCTGGTACAGGTTCATCGCTTCCTCGGTATCGGTGAAGGCATCCATCTGGTGCCCACCGCCCACGAGGTGACTGAAGCGCACGCCGATGAGGCGGATGCGCTGCCTGCGATCGTACAGTGATCGGAACAGATCGTGGATGACGGGAAGTATCACGTGATCGCACGCGGTGTAACCGATGCGCTGTTGCCTGGTGTGCGTCTCGAAATCAGCGTAGCGGATCTTCACGGCGATGCAGGAGGTGAGCTTCGCGCCCTTGCGCAACTGGAAGGCGAGGCTCTCGGCCATGGCGGTGAGCATGCCGTGCAGCTTCACCGTATCGATCGTGTCCTGCTCGAAGGTGCGCTCCGTACTGATGCTCTTGCGCTCGTGCCATGCGATCACCGGGCTGTCATCGATGCCGTTCGCCTTGCGCCATAGCACCGGGCCGTGCTCGCCCAGCAACCGCTGCATCAGGTCGATCGGAAGTTCCTGCATGGTGGCGATCCTCATCACACCCATGCTGCGCAGCAGGTGTGCGGTCTTCCCTCCCACGCCCGGTATCGCTTCGATGGGCTTCGGTGCCAGGTAGGGTTTCTCGGTACCGCGTTCCACCTGCAGCTGTCCGTTCGGCTTCGCATCGTTGGTGGCCACCTTGCTCACCGTCTTGTTGATCGAGAGGCCGAAGCTGTTCGGCAGGCCTGTTTCCTTCTCGATGTACCGCTTCAGTTCTTCCGCCAGCTTCAGCGCACCGAAGAACTTCTCCGTGCCGGTGAAGTCCACATAGAACTCATCCACGCTCGTTTTCTCGAACAACGGCACCTTCTGGCGGATGATCTCCGTGACCTCATCGCTCTTGTCCATATATGCCCCGCTGTTGCCGCGCAGGATGATGGCTTCCGGGCACAGCTGTTTCGCCATGCGCATGGGCATCGCGCTCCGAACCCCGTATTTCCTCGCCTCATAGCTGCAACTGGCCACCACCCCGCGATCGCTGTCCGCACCGATGAGCACAGGCAGCCCTTTCAACCTCGGTTCCGCCAGGCACTCCACGCTCACGAAGAAGCTGTCGAGGTCGAGGTGAAGGATGTTGCGTTGGTCGGTCGCGTTCATGGCCGCAGAGGACGACGGATAATCCGTCGATCCCGCGCCTAGAATGTATGACGGCTACATTGGTTCCCGAACATGGACTGGGCCGTTGTCTGGATCGCTTCTCTCGGCATACCGGGAGCACTGGTCGCCATCGCGTTCGTTCTCTTCCTCCTTTCCCGGAACATGTGGCCGTGGTTGTTCCGCACGGTGGAAGTGCTGTCGGTCATCTGCCTGCCTTGGTTCTTCCTCAGCGTGTCGGACTTCGATCAGCAGAACGATTGCTGTAACGAGAGCGCCTACTTCTCACCGAAGCATCGCCTCTCGGCCTATGTGATCATCGCGCTTTGCATGATCGCATACTTCTACTGCACGTGGCGCAAGCGGCTGGCCCCTCCGCTCATGGAGGTGCTCGTGAACTGCCTGCTGATCATCGGCATCGCGTTCAACGCGCTGATGATCGCGCATGACCCGCTGCCCTTCACGTGGCTCAGCGGGAACGTGCCCATCATCCTGTTGTTCACCATGCGGCTCGCGCGCAACCACCGCGCGTTCCTCGATCGCGCGCACGACCATCCGGCGCGCAACATGGTGGAAGGACTATGCTGGAAACTCCTGCGCGCTCCCGTCCTGGCGAAGTTCCCGCTGTTCATGGTGCTGTGCCTTCCCCTGCTGGCACTCGTGGCCGGAGTACTGATGTTGTTCGGCCAGCGGCCCGATGCACTGGTCCGTGCCTTTACCGACACCTATAAGCATGGGCTGTCCCAACTCGACCACGAATGCGCAGGAGTGGTATGCGGAGGCCATTTCCTCTGTACGGTGGCCGCACGGGGACATGCCCGGTTGGTGCGCCCGCAGCGCTTGGGGGTGCGTGGCGGTGGATCGATCATCTGCAACCGGCAACTGCTCGTGTCCAATGCGTTCGAAGAGCTGATCCAGGAACGTGCACCGCGCCTGCATCGGATCATTCGCGGCAACTACGACCATGTCGGCACCTTCGTTCACCAGCACTTCACATGGTTCGACCGCAAGTGGGTCGCTGATGGCATCTACCTGCTGATGAAGCCCTTGGAGTTGTGCTTCCTGCTTGTGCTCTATTGCTGCGATCGGGATCCCGAGAGCCGTATCGCCAGCCAGTACCTATCACCCGAGCACAGGGCATTGATCCGGCGCGCCCGCTGACCGGGAGAGCCCGATCTTCCTTCCTGATGCCGATAGGCGCTACCTTTGGCAGCCCATTTAGACCGGTTCTAAAGAACGAACGCGCCATGATCAAAGTCTCCGAAACCGCCAAGTCGGAAGTGACCAAACTCCTTGGAGAAGAAGGACGTGGGCCAAACCACTTCGTGCGCGTGGGCGTAAAGGGCGGCGGCTGCTCCGGCCTGATGTATGACCTCGTGTTCGACGACCAGATGAAGGAAGGCGACAAGGTGTTCGAGGACAACGGCGTGAAGGTGGTGGTGGACAAGAAGAGCCTGCTCTACCTGCTGGGCACCACGCTCGACTTCAGCGGTGGCCTCAACGGCAAGGGCTTCCAATTCATCAATCCCAACGCTTCACGTACCTGCGGGTGCGGGGAGAGCTTCAGCATTTGAGAGGATAGCCGCAGAGACGCAAAGACGCAGAGAGCTCAATTCATGAAAACTCGCCGCACGCAACGTTCGCCTTCTCAGCGCCTCTGCGCCTCTGCGGCCAGTACTTGAACCATGGCACAGGACACCGACGATATCCTACGCGAAGTAACCGAGAAGGAATACGCCTACGGCTTCGTCACGAACATCGAGAGCGAGAAAGCGCCGAAGGGCCTGAACGAGGACATCGTTCGTTTCATCAGTAAGAAGAAGGAAGAGCCCGAGTGGATGCTGGAGTGGAGGCTCGAGGCCTTCCGCCTCTGGCAGAAGATGGTGGAGCCCGAGTGGGCCCATGTGCACTATCCGAAGATCGACTACCAGAACGCGTACTACTACAGCGCGCCGAAGAAGAAGCCCACGCTCAACAGCCTCGACGAAGCGGACCCCGAACTGGTGAAGACCTTCGAGAAGCTGGGCATCTCGCTGGAAGAGCAGAAGCGCCTGGCCGGTGTTGCTGTTGATGTGGTGTTCGACAGCGTGAGCGTGAAGACCACGTTCCAAGCCACGTTGAAGGAGAAGGGCATCATCTTCTGCTCGTTCAGCGAAGCGGTGAAGGAGCATCCCGAGCTGGTGAAGAACTACCTGGGTACCGTGGTGCCGCGCACGGACAACTATTTCGCTGCGCTCAACAGTGCCGTATTCAGCGACGGCAGCTTCTGCTACATCCCGCCGGGTGTGCGTTGCCCGATGGAACTCAGTACCTACTTCCGCATCAACGAGGCCATGACCGGTCAATTCGAGCGCACCTTGCTAATCGCCGATGAAGGCGCGTACGTGAGCTACCTCGAAGGCTGCACCGCACCGATCCGCGATGAGCACCAATTGCACGCCGCCGTGGTGGAACTCGTGGCCCTGAAGGACGCGGAGATCAAGTACAGCACCGTACAGAACTGGTATCCCGGCGACAAAGAGGGCAAGGGCGGCATCTACAACTTCGTTACCAAGCGCGGCCTATGCCTCGGCGATCGCAGCAAGATCAGCTGGACGCAGGTGGAGACCGGAAGCGCGATCACGTGGAAGTACCCCAGCTGCGTGCTGAAAGGCGATCACAGCACCGGCGAATTCTACAGCGTGGCGGTGACCAACAACCGTCAGCAAGCCGACACGGGCACCAAGATGACCCACATCGGCAAGGGCACGAAGAGCACGATCGTGAGCAAGGGCATCAGCGCAGGCTTCAGTAACAACAGCTACCGCGGTCTGGTGAAGATCGGTCGGGGCGCGAAGGGCGCACGCAACTTCAGTCAGTGCGATTCATTGCTGCTCGGCGACAAGTGCGGCGCGCACACCTTCCCGTACATCGAAAGCGAGAACCCGACCGCCATGGTGGAGCACGAGGCCACCACGAGCAAGATCGGCGAGGACCAGATCTTCTACCTCAACCAGCGGGGTATCGAAACCGAGAAGGCAGTATCGCTCATCGTGAACGGCTACTGCAAAGAGGTATTGAACCAACTACCGATGGAGTTCGCTGTGGAAGCCCAGAAGTTGCTGGCCGTCAGCCTGGAAGGTAGCGTAGGGTAAGTCCGTAGCGGCCTACCCGATCTCGACGAATTACCCGAAAACGAAACCGAAGGCCCTACTTCCTTCGTTGGAAGGCCCCGAGCCACTCACTCGTCGGCCTGACCAACCGGTTCTCCTGTCCTCTCCCACGGGCACCTGAGCGATCAGCCCTCGCCAAGGAACGCTACTCACGTTCCGCGGTAATGAGTGGCTCGCAGATGACCGAACACGGAGAGGAATGGAACTACGGACCCCTTTTGCCCAGTCGTTCGCCACGCGCTCAGCACGCATGCTGCGAACGTTCCTTGGCGCACTACTGCTCCTCTTAGGAAGCATCCAAACCAGCGCCACGGTCTATACCGTGACCAGCACCGCCGACGCTGGGGCCGGTTCACTCCGCGCGGCGATCACCAGCGCGAACGGGGCTGCCGGAGCCGATACGATCCGGTTCAACATCAGTGGCACCGGGGTGAAAACGATCACGCTGGCCAGTGCACTTCCCACCATCACGGGGCAATTGTTCATTGATGGCTACACACAGACCGGCGCCTCCTGGAACGGCATCGATCCGGGAAGCAACGCGGTGCTGCGCATCGAACTGAACGGTAACAATTCGGTAGGAACAGGCCTGACGGTCAACGCGAGCAATTGCACGATCCAGGGCCTCATCCTCAATCGCTTCACCACGAACTCGATCAACGTACAGAACGGCATCTCCGGCACCCGCATCATCGGCAACTTCATCGGAACGAACGCCGCGGGTACCGCTTCCAGCGGGACCGGTAATGGCGTGGTGATCGCAGGTAACAACAGTTCCATCGGGGACTGGGGCGCGGAGAACCGGAACCTCTTCTCGGGCGCGACCGGCAGCACAGCAGCGTTGCGCTTCACCGGCGCGGGAGCCAACAGCAACTATGTGCGTTCGAACCAGTTCGGCTTGAGCGCGGATGGCACCACGGTTATCGGTGGCTTTCCGCAGGGCGTGCGGTTCGAGAGCAGTGCGAACTGGAACCAACTGGGCGAGACCGGCTGCTGCTACAACCGCATCACCGGCGCTACGGGGGCCGGGATCGCCATGGTGGGCGCCACCACACAGAGCAACAACATCAGCGGAAACGCGATCTGGGACAACGGTGGCCTGGGTATCGACCTGAACAACGATGGCGTAACGGCCAACGACGTGGGTGATGGTGACAGCGGCCCGAACGGGTTGCAGAACTACCCGGTGATCCAGGCGGCGATGACCGACAACGAGACCTGCGTGTATGTGCGGCTCGCTTTCTCCGGCTTGGCCAACACCTGGTACGGCTTCCATTTCTACGCCAACGCCTCCCCCGATGCATCCGGCTATGGCGAAGGACAGCTGTGGATCGGTACACGTTACGCCCAGACCGACGGATCGGGCAACCTGCTGCTTCACGCCACGGCAGGTGCATGGAACGCGATCGCGCCGGGTACCCGCATCAGTTGTGTGGCGGTACAGGATGGCAACTGGAACACCTCGGAATTCTCCCAGAACGTGGCATGTGTGCTCGGCCGCCCGACCGTTACGAACACGAGCGATGTGGTCAATGGGAACACGGCCTCGATGATCGACCTGGTCGGCTCGCCCGGGGCCGACGGCATCAGCCTGCGCGAGGCGATCATGGCGGCGAACAACAACCTGGACGCGTGGACGGCGAACCACATCTTCTTCGACCTGCCAGGCGCGGGGGCGCAAACGATCACACCGACATCACCGCTGCCTGCCCTGCAGACCTCCACACTGATCGATGGCTGGAGCGACCCGGATTTCAGCGGCACGCCCGTGGTGCGCATCAACGGCTCATCGGCCGGCGCCGGCGCGAACGGCATCACCATCGACTATCCCTGGTGCACGCTGAACGCCCTATGCATCACCGGCTTCAATGGCGATGGGGTGCGCCTGAACTCCAGCAACAACTCCATCATGGGTTGCCATATCGGAGTAACTCCCAACGGCATGGCCTGCGCGGGGAACGGTGGGGTGGGCGTGCGCATCAACAACACCGAAGCGAACTCCATGGGCAACCCGTGGTACGGCGACCAGCCTTCGGTGGTGAGCGGCAATGCAGGCGGTGGTGTGCTCATCACCGGTGCGTCGGCACGGTACAATTCCATACGCCACACGTACTTCGGCACCAACCTGACCGGTACCGCGGCCTTGTGCACGCAGCCCTTCGGAGTGATCCTGGAGAACGGCGCGCGCGACAACACCATCGGAACGGACCAGTTGCCCAAGCGCAACCTCATGGGTGGGCACACCTTCGACGGTATCAATCTGGACAACGCCAACGAGAACATCCTTATCAACAACTACGTCGGCACCAACCTGGCCGGCACGGCAGCGATCGCGAATACTCGCGCCGGCATCTACGTTGCCGATTCTGATGGGAACGACATCGGCATGTCCGGCCAGGGCAACCTGGTATCCGGGAACACCGAGGATGCCATTTTCCTCCACACCAATAGCAGCAACAACACGATCATCGCGAACACGGTGGGGTTGGCCTCCGATGGCCTCACCACGTTGACCAACGGGGCGGAAGGGATCAGCCTCGTTTCGGGGGCATCCAACAACGTGGTCGGTGGAGCTTCCGCTGGAGAGCGCAACCTCATCGCGGGAAACACGGGATGGGGCATCCACATTGGCGGGGGCGCACAAGGGAATACCGTGCGCGGCAACTACATCGGCCTGAACAGCGCGGGCATCGCACGCCCGAATCAGAACGGCATCGTGATCGAGAACGGCCAGAACAATACCGTCGGTCCAGATAACGTGATCAGTGCGAACACCTATCACGGGGTGTACGTGATGGAAAGCACGAGCACAGGGAACGTGATCAGCGGGAACCGGATCGGCACCAACACCGCTGCCACTGCAGCCCTTCCCAATGGTGAAAGTGGTGTGCTGTTGCGCGATGGCTCGAACAACACCGTGGGTGGTTCTTCAGCAGCCGTCGGCAACGTGATCGCCGGCAATGGTGGGCACGGCGTTTACGTGTTGGGGCTAAGCCCCACGGCCAACGCGAACACCATCCGCTTCAACAGGATCGGCACGAACGTGAACGGCAATGGAGCGCTGCCCAACACGCATGGCATCTACATCACCGGCATCGTTACCAACACGTCTATCGCTGACAACCAGATCTCCGGTAATACCGGGCATGGCATCGTGCTGGATGGCGCCCAGGTGAGCGGAACGACAGTGCGCGGAAACCTGATCGGCACCAACGCCAGCGGCTCCGGAGCCATCGCCAACACGCAGCACGGCATCTGGATCGGCAACAGCGCACACGATAACACCATCGGTGGCAACACGGCCACTGACCGCAACGTGATCGGTGGCAACGGCGAAAGCGGCGTGAACCTGCAGGACCTTGCTTCCAACAACACGATCAAGGGGAACTACATCGGCATCACATCCAATGGTGCTTCTGACCTCGGCAATACGCACCGAGGCATCCACCTGCGCACGGGCACCACGAACACCGTGATCGGAGGAACGGGAGCCGGCGATGGCAACGTGATCAGCGGCAACGATATCCACGGCATCGCGCTCGAAGGCAGCACCACCGCTAGCATTCTGGGGAACCTGATCGGTACCAATGCCGCAGGTACGGCACGTATCGGGAACAACAGTGCGGGTATCTTCCTGCAGACCAATGGCGTGACCATCGGCGGGAACACACCCGCGCATCGCAACGTGATCAGCGGCAACAACGCGTACGGGATCTATATCGAGACCAGCTTCGGCCAGGGGAGCAACAACACGATCATCGGGAATTACATCGGCACGGACATCACCGGTGCGGTGGATCTGGGGAACACCTTCAACGGTATCCTGATGGGTGGAAGCGGCAATCGCGTCGGCGGATCCGCGGCTGGCGAAGGCAATGTGATCAGCGGCAACGACGACATCGGTTTGCGCCTGGAATCCGCCACCAACACCATGGTGCTGGGCAACACCATCGGCCTGAACGCGGCTGGTACAACGGCGTTAGGGAACCTGGTGGGTATCAGTTTGAAGTTCGCATCGAACAACAACACGGTCGGCGGTACTACAGCGGCTGCACGCAACATCATCTCGGGTAACGGTGGTGCGGGCCTGATCATCGATGGCTCGAACACGAACGCGGTACAGGGCAACTACATCGGTACGAACAGCGCCGGCACCTTGGACCGCGGGAACGGCAGCGACGGCATCCGGGTGTTGAGCGCAGCATCCACCAACACGATCGGCGGAACGGCCGCCGGCACGGGCAACGTGATCAGTGGGAACGGCAACCACGGCATCCTGCTGAACGGCTCGGCCGCCACCACGGTGCGCGGCAACATCATCGGTCTGCGCGCCGCGGGCGATGCGGCCTTGGGCAACGACCACGATGGTATCGCGATCATCGCCTCGAACAACAACATCATCGGCGGGTCGGCCACCGGCGCGGGCAACACCATCTCCGGCAACGTGAACTCCGGCAACTCAGCGGATGGCATCTACGTGGACAGCGGGTCGGGCAATACGATCCAAGGGAACCGCATCGGCACGGACATCACGGGCGCGGTGGCGTTCGGCAACTACTACGCCGGCATCAGCAACATCGCGAACGGCACGATCATCGGCGGCACGAACGCGGGCGAAGGCAACATCATCCGCAACAACGGAACCTTCGGTGTGCGCAACCAGGGAACGGGTGTCCGCATCCTGGGCAATGCCATCGATGCGAACGGCGGCATCGGTATCGACCACAACTCGGATGGGGTGAGCCCGAACGATGCGGGCGATGTGGATGGAGGTCCCAACAGCCGTCAGAACTTCCCGGTGATCACCAGTGCGACGAGCTCCGGCGGTAACTCCACCATCACCGGCACACTGAACAGCAACGCGAGCAGCACCTACCGCATCGAGTTCTTCAGCAGCCCGACGGCGGATCCCACGGGATATGGTGAAGGCGCGACCTTCCTCGGCGCAGTACAACCGATAGCCACCGATGCCAGCGGGAACGCCACGATCAACGCCACCCTCACAGGGGTCACGATCCCCGCAGGCCACTATGTGACGGCGACCGCCACCAACCTGGCCACCAACAACACCAGCGAATTCAGCGGTGCGCTTCTAGCGGGCTTCTCGATCTCGGGGACGGTCTTCGAGGATGTGAACTATGGAGGCGGCGCGGGTCGGGACCGGAGTGCGGCCCTGGCCGACGCGGGCACCGGTCGAGCGGGCGCCCGTGTGGAACTTTATAATTCCGCGGGAAGCTTCGTCACCAGCACCACCACCGCTGCCGGCGGTACATACTCCTTCATCGGACTCGCAGCGGGCTCCTACACCGTGCGGGTGGTGAACAGCAGCGTGAGCAGCGGGCGCACGGGGTACGTCGCGGGAACGCACTTGGGGGTGCAGACCTTCCGGACCAATGCATCCACGGGAAGCGCCATCGCAGCACCGGACCAGGTGGGCGGCGAGGTCCCGAACAAAGCGGATGCTGGCAATGGCAGCACCACGCTGGCCGCACTGACCACGGCCACCACCACCGCCCAATCGATCGCGCCGGTGACCATCGGTGCAGCGAATATCACGGATCTGGACTTCGGGTTCAACTTCAACCTGGTGGTGAACACCAACAACGCTGGCCAGGGTTCATTGCGCCAATTCATCACCCATGCGAACGCGTTGAGCAATGTGGGACTCGCGCAGCAGGGTCGCACCGCAGGGATCGATCACGCGGTATTCATGATCAGCAACGGCTCGGCATCGCCCGGGCTGCGCGGCGCGAACAACTACTTCACCGGTGGAGTGGCCACCATCGCGCCAACGTCCTTCCTGCCGAACATCGTCACCCCGATGGTCCTGGATGCGCAGACGCAACCGGGTTTCACGGCCTCGCCGGTGATCGAGATCAATGGTACGAGCGCAGGAGGGGCACCATGCTTCAATTCCGTGGGTGGCAGCACGGGCTCCATCTACCGCGGCTTCATCGTGAACCGTTTCCAGCGGGAGATGCTGTACATCGGCGCCGGTAACGTGACCGTACAGGGCAACTGGGTGGGCCTGGACCGTACGGGCACCTTGGACCAAGGCAACAGCACTTCGCCGGGGGGCTGGGCCGGTATCTCGGTCAACTCCGCCGGCAACACCGTAGGGGGAACCACCGCACTTCAGCGGAACGTGATCGCTGGCAACGAGGCCTTCGGGGTGTGGGTCGGAGGCAACGGCAATACGATCTCGGGTAACTACATCGGCTTGAACGCGGCGGGAACCGCGGCCGTTGGAAATGGCTACCAGGGCATCGGGCTCAGCAACGCCTCGAACAACACCATCGGTGGCACGGCAGCGGGCGCGGGCAACGTGATCAGCGGGAACAGCAACGATGGTATCATCATCAGCGGCACATCGAGCGGCAATACGATACTCGGCAACATCATCGGTCTGAACGCCGCAGGTACGGCGGCCATACCCAATACGGATGATGGGGTGGACATCGAATCGGATGGCAACAACATCGGAGATGGCGGCGTGGCGGGCAGGAACGTGATCAGCGGCAATGGGGATGATGGGATCATCCTGGACGGACCGGACAATTGTGTGATCGCCGGCAACTTCATCGGTACCAACGCCAGCGGTAGCGGGGCGGTGGCCAACGGCGGCGATGGTATCCAGGTTTCAAGCGGTGCGATCAGCAACACGATCGGAGGTGCACCGGCCGGTGCGGGCAACCTGATCAGTGGCAACAGCGAGAACGGCATCCACATCGACTTCAACAGCACCGGCACCCAGCTGCTGGGCAACCTCATAGGCGTGAACAATGCTGGTAGTTCCGCCCTTGCCAACGGCGGTGATGGCATCACGGTGCGCAACAACTCCACGGGAACGGTGATCGGTAACGGCACTTTTGCGGGCCGCAACCTCATCAGCGGCAACACCGGTCTTGCCATCAATTTCGACTCGGGCTCCGGCAGCAGCACCGTACGCGGCAACTGGATCGGCTTGAACGCTTCCGGGACGGGTATCATCAGCAGCGGTGGTGGTATCGCCATCTTCAATTCTTCGAACCATATCATCGGCGGAAGTGCAGCCGATCAAGGCAACATCATCGCGGGCACGAGCGGCGTTGGTATCCAACTGGCCAATGCGCCCTGCGCCGGCAACGTTGTCCATGGCAACTGGATCGGTGTGCTGGCAGATGGTACCACGGCAGCCGGTAACACGCTGGACGGTATACGCATCATCGGTGGTCCGGCCAACAATTGGATCGGTGGCGTGAACGATGGCGAAGGCAACATCATCGCCAACAACGGCTTCCTCGGTGTGCGCTTGGACACCGACGCGGGCATCGACAATCGCATCCTGCGGAACGTGATCACCAACAACGGCGGCCTCGGCATCGACCTGCGCAACAACGGCGTCAGTGCGAACGATGCGCTGGACGCGGACGGTGGTCCGAACCGCACCCAGAATTTCCCCGTTCTGTTCAACGCCCAGAACCTCGGCGCCACCACCCGCGTGGTGGGCGTGCTCAACTCCGAAGCCAGCAAGACCTACCGTATCGAGTTCTTCAATAACCCGGCCGGTACCGAGGACGGGACTGGTCATGGCGAAGGCCGCATCTACATGGGAACGGCCAACGTGACCACCAACGGCAGCGGCACGGCCGACATCGACGAGACACTGGCCTATGCCATTGCCAACGGCGATCGTGTGACCGCAACGGCCACGGAGCTCGTCACCGGTTCTCCCACCAACACCTCCGAGTTCGCCATGAACGTGGTGGCGAGCCAGCCGCCGGTGGCCATCTGCCAGAACACCTCCGTTACCCTTGGACCGGGCGGCACTGCCACGATCACGGCAGCCATGATCAACAATGGCAGCTATGATCCCGATGGCAGCATCAGCTCCATGAGCGTGAACCCGAGCTCGGTGAGCTGCGGACAGGTCGGAAATGTGAATGTGACCTTGACGGTCGCCGATAACAACGGCATCCAGGCGACCTGCGTTGCAGTTGTGACCGTTGTTGACGCCACGGCACCCACGATCAACAACTGCCCTAGCAACATCAGCGTGAACGCCGGTGCCGCTTGCACCGCTGTTGCTTCCTGGGTAGCTCCGACGGTATCCGACAACTGCTCCGGTGCTTCCATCGCGCAGACCGCCGGTCCGGCCAGCGGTAGCTCGTTCCCGCTCGGCGTAACGACCATCACCTACACCGCCACTGACGGCAGCGGCAACATCGCCACTTGCAGCTTCACGGTGACCGTGATCGACGTGACAGCGCCTGTCATCAGCGGCTGCCCGAGCAACTTCACTGTGAACGCTGGCGCGGCTTGCACCGCTGTCGCTTCCTGGGTAGCTCCTACTGTGAACGACAACTGCAGCGGTGCTTCCATCGCGCAGACCGCAGGCTCTGTTAGCGGAAGCGCTTTCCCCATTGGCACGACGACCATCACCTACACCGCCACCGACGGCAGCGGCAATCAGAGCACTTGTTCCTTCACCGTTACGGTGAGCGACGTGACCGCTCCGACCATCAACAACTGCCCGAGCAACATCATTGTGAACGCTGGCGCGGCTTGTACCGCTGTCGCTTCCTGGGTAGCTCCTACTGTGAACGACAACTGCAGCGGTTCTTCCATCGCACAGACGGCTGGGCCTGCTAGTGGCAGCGCCTTCCCCATCGGTACGACGAACATCACCTACACCGCCACCGATGGCAGCGGAAACCAGAGCACCTGCTCGTTCACTGTTACGGTGAACGACGTGACGGCGCCGACCATCGTCAGCTGCCCGAGCAACATCATTGTGAACGCTGGCGCGGCCTGCACCGCTGTCGCGACTTGGGTCGCTCCGACGGTGAACGACAACTGCAGCGGTGCTTCCATCGCGCAGACCGCAGGCCCTGTTAGCGGAAGCGCTTTCCCCATTGGCACGACGACCATCACTTACACGGCCACTGACGGCAGCGGCAACCAGAGCACTTGCTCCTTCACTATAACGGTGAACGATGTGACAGCTCCGACCATCAACTGTCCGGCCAATGTGAACGCCTTCACCAACACCGGCTGCACGGCGACCGGAGTGGCGCTGGGCAGTCCGGTGACCGGTGACAACTGCGGCGTGGCAAGCATAACGAACAACGCGCCTTCTGCATTCCCGCTAGGTAGCACGACGGTGACCTGGACCGTGACCGATAATGCGGGCAACACCAACACCTGTGCTCAGACCGTAACGGTGATCGACAACGTGCCCCCTGTGGCCATCTGCCAGAACATCACCGTGAACCTGGGCGTTGGTAGCGTGAGCATCACCGCTGCACAGGTGAACAACGGCAGCACGGACAATTGCTCGATCGCCAGCATGAGCGTGGCGCCCAACACCTTCAATGCAGTGGGCACCTACGCCGTCGTTCTCACCGTAACGGACGGCTCGGGCAACATCAACACCTGCAACGCAACAGTGACCGTTACCGACGTGAATCCGCCTGTTGCGATCTGCCAGCCGGTGACCATCTACCTCGATGCGGCAGGCAATGCTTCCATCGTGGCCGCGGACATCGATGGTGGAAGCACGGACAACGGTACGATCGTTTCGATGACGGCCAGCCAGACCGCCTTCAGTTGCAGCAACCTCGGTGCGAACAATGTGACCTTGACGGTCACGGACGATGGCGGCAATACCGATCAGTGCATGGCCGTGGTGACCGTGGTGGACAACTCAGCCCCCACCGCTGTATGCCAGAATATCACATTGAACCTGAACGCTGGTGGTTCCGCCAGCATCACTGCAGCGCAGCTCGATGGTGGCAGTTCGGACAACTGCGCCGTGGCAGGTCTCAGCGCCGATCAAACCAGTTTCTCCTGTTCGAACCTCGGCGCCAATACCGTATCGCTCACTGTGACCGACCAGAGCGGGAACCAGAGCACGTGCAATGCGATCGTGACCGTGGTGGACAACATTCTGCCGCAGATCACCTGCCCGGCCAACATCACCGTGAACAACGATCTGAACCAGTGCGGTGCCCTGGTGAACTACGTTGCTCCCGTCGGTACGGACAATTGCGCGGGCACCATTACCACCCGGATCGCTGGTCTGGCCAGTGGCAGCTTATTCCCTATAGGTATCACCACGGTGACCTATCAAGTAACGGACGCGAGCGGCAACTCGGCACAGTGCTCCTTCACGGTAACTGTGAATGACAACCAAGCTCCCAGCATCACTTGCCCCGCGAACATCACGGCGAACAATGATGCAGGCCAATGCACCGCGGTCGTGAACTATGTGGCACCCGTTGGCACGGACAATTGCGCGGGCGCGATCACTTCTCGTATCGCTGGTCCTGCCAGTGGCAGCGCGTTCCCCTTGGGGATCACCACGGTGACGTACCAAGTGACCGATGCTTCCGGTAACACGACGCAATGCTCCTTCACGGTGACGGTGAACGATGTGACCGCTCCGACCATCGTCTCTTGCCCCGCCAACATCACTGTGAACGCTGGTGCTGCGTGCACCGCTGTCGCGAACTGGGTTGCTCCCACGGTCTCTGACAACTGCAGCGGCGCTTCCATGGCGCAGACCGCAGGCCCTGTTAGCGGAAGCGCGTTCCCGCTTGGCGTAACGACCATCACCTACACCGCCACCGATGGCAGCGGCAACACCAGCACCTGCTCCTTCACGGTGACCGTGGTGGATGCGACCATCCCGACCATTGTCAGCTGCCCGAGCAACATCAGCGTGAACGCCGGTGCCGCTTGCAACGCTGTTGCCTCTTGGGTAGCTCCGACGGTTTCCGACAACTGCTCCGGTGCTTCCATCGTCCAGACCGCCGGTCCGGCCAGCGGAAGCGCGTTCCCGCTTGGCGTAACGACCATCACCTACACCGCCACTGACGGCAGCGGCAACACCAGCACCTGCTCCTTCACCGTGACGGTGAACGATGTGACCGCTCCGACCATCGTCTCTTGCCCCGCCAACATCACTGTGAACGCTGGTGCTGCGTGCACCGCTGTCGCGAACTGGGTTGCTCCCACGGTCTCTGACAACTGCAGCGGCGCTTCCATGGCGCAGACCGCAGGCCCTGTTAGCGGAAGCGCGTTCCCGCTTGGCGTAACGACCATCACCTACACCGCCACCGATGGCAGCGGCAACACCAGCACCTGCTCCTTCACGGTGACCGTGGTGGATGCGACCATCCCGACCATTGTCAGCTGCCCGAGCAACATCAGCGTGAACGCCGGTGCCGCTTGCAACGCTGTTGCCTCTTGGGTAGCTCCGACGGTTTCCGACAACTGCTCCGGTGCTTCCATCGTCCAGACCGCCGGTCCGGCCAGCGGAAGCGCGTTCCCGCTTGGCGTAACGACCATCACCTACACCGCCACTGACGGCAGCGGCAACACCAGCACCTGCTCCTTCACCGTGACGGTGAACGATGTGACCGCTCCGACCATCGTCTCTTGCCCCGCCAACATCACCGTGAACGCCGGTGCCGCGTGCACCGCTGTCGCGAACTGGGTTGCTCCCACGGTCTCTGACAACTGCAGCGGCGCTTCCATCGCGCAGACCGCAGGACCTGCTAGCGGCAGCGCGTTCCCGCTTGGCGTGACGACCATCACCTACACCGCCACCGATGGCAGCGGCAACACCAGCACCTGCTCCTTCACCGTGGCCGTGGTGGATGCGACCAACCCGACCATTGTCGCGCCAGCCAATGTGGCCGCCAACACCAACACCGGTTGCACTGCCACCGGCGTGGCTCTGGGCAGCCCTGTGACCGCCGACAACTGCGGCGTGGCCAGCGTGACCAACGATGCACCAGGCGCCTTCCCGCTGGGCAGTACAACGGTTACCTGGACCGTGACCGACAACGCGGGCAACACCGCAACCGCTACGCAGACCGTGACCGTGACCGATAACGTCGATCCGGTAGCGGTTTGCCAGAACATCACTGTTGACCTGGGCAGCGGCAGCGTGAGCATCGTCGCCGCCGATATCGACGGGGGCAGCACGGACAACTGCACCATCGCGTCGCTGAGCGCCAGCCAGACCATCTTCAATGCTGTCGGCACCTACAACGTGACGCTTACTGTAACCGATGGCGCAGGAAACACCGATGATTGCGTAGCGGTGGTGACCGTGACGGATACCGATCCGCCGGTGGCCAACTGCCAGAACGTGACCATCTACCTCGATGCCAGCGGCAACGCGAGTATCGTGGCGGCGGACATCGATGGAGGTTCTACCGACAACGGCACCATCGTGAGCCTGGTCGCTTCGCAGACCGCCTTCGATTGCGGCGACCTCGGCGCGAACAACGTGACCTTGACCGTGACGGATGACGGCGGCAACACCGACAACTGCGTGGCCGTGGTCACCGTGCACGATACGATCGCGCCTACCATGGTCTGCCAGAACATCGACGCATACCTCGATGCCAGCGGCAACGTGAGCATCACCGGCACGATGCTCGATGGCGGCAGCAGCGACAACTGCGGCACCGGTAGCTTGACCTTCAGCAGCAGCGTGGCCTCGTTCGATTGCTCGAACCTCGGTCCGCAGACCGTGAGCCTGACGGTGACCGATGCCTCGGGCAACAGCTCGATCTGCAGCGCCATCGTGACCGTGCAGGACACCATCACCCCGACCCTCGCCTGCAGCGCTGCTTCGATCAACATTGATAACAACGGCTGGGCGATCATCAGCGCCAGCGCCATCGCCAGCTGGAGCGACAACTGCGCCAGCGGCATCACCACCTGGACCAGCACCGACAGCGTGCAGGTCGTGGGCGACACCACCATCACGGTCTACGTCCAGGACATCGCCGGCAACATCGATAGCTGCAGCACCACCGTGCATGTGACCGACACGAACCCGCCAGTGGCGAACTGTCAGAACGTGACCATCTACCTCGATGCCAACGGCAACGCGAGCATCGTAGCGGCGGACATCGATGGCGGTTCTACCGACAACGGCACCATCGTGAGCCTGGTCGCTTCGCAGACCGCCTTCGATTGCAACGACCTCGGCGCGAACAACGTGACCCTCACGGTGACGGATGACGGCGGCAACACCGACAACTGCATGGCCGTGGTCACCGTGCTCGACACGATCGCGCCTGGCGTGGTGTGCCAGAACATCAACGCTTACCTCGATGCCAGCGGCAACGTGACCATCACCGGCACGATGCTCGACGGCGGCAGCAGCGACAACTGCGGCACCAACAGCCTGACGTTCTCGGCTTCCACCGCTTCCTTCTCCTGCGCTGACCTCGGGCCGCAGACCGTGAGCCTGACGGTGACCGATGCCTCGGGCAACAGCTCGATCTGCAGCGCCACCGTGACCGTGCAGGACACCATCACCCCGACCCTCGCCTGCAGCGCTGCTTCGATCAACATTGATAACAACGGCTGGGCGATCATCAGCGCCAACGCCATCGCCACCTGGAGCGACAACTGCGCCAGCGGCATCACCGCCTGGGTGAGCACCGACAGCGTGCAGGTCGTGGGCGACACGACCATCACGGTCTATGTGCAGGACATCGCCGGCAACATCGATAGCTGCTCCGCCGTGGTGACCATCACCGATACGAACCCGCCGGTGGCCAACTGCCAGAACGTGACCATCTACCTCGATGCCAGCGGCAACGCCAGCATCGTGGCGGCGGACATCGATGGCGGAAGCACCGACAACGGCACCATCGTGAGCCTGGTCGCTTCGCAGACCGCCTTCGATTGCGGCGACCTCGGCGCGAACAACGTGACCTTGACCGTGACGGATGACGGCGGCAACACCGACAACTGCGTGGCCGTGGTCACCGTGCACGATACGATCGCGCCTACCATGGTCTGCCAGAACATCAACGCCTACCTCGATGCCAGCGGCAACGTGACCATCACCGGTGCCATGCTCGATGGCGGTTCCTCTGACAACTGCGGAACCGGCTCGCTCACCTTCAGCAGCAGCGTGGCCTCGTTCGATTGCAGCGACCTCGGTCCGCAGACCGTGAGCCTGACCGTGACCGATGCTTCGGGCAACAGCTCGATCTGCAGCGCCACCGTGACCGTGCAGGACACCATCACCCCGACCCTCGCCTGCAGCGCTGCTTCGATCAACATTGATAACAACGGCTGGGCGATCATCAGCGCCAACGCCATCGCCACCTGGAGCGACAACTGCGCCAGCGGCATCACCGCCTGGGTGAGCACCGACAGCGTGCAGGTCGTGGGCGACACGACCATCACGGTCTATGTGCAGGACATCGCCGGCAACATCGATAGCTGCTCCGCCGTGGTGACCATCACCGATACGAACCCGCCGGTGGCCAACTGCCAGAACGTGACCATCTACCTCGATGCCAGCGGCAACGCCAGCATCGTGGCGGCGGACATCGATGGCGGAAGCACCGACAACGGCACCATCGTGAGCCTCGTGGCCAGCCAGACCGCCTTCGATTGCGGCGACCTCGGCGCCAACAACGTGACGTTGATCGTGACCGATGACGGTGGCAACACCGACAACTGCGTAGCCATCGTTACCGTGCTCGACACGATCGCGCCTACGCTTACATGCCAACCCGCCACGATCACCCTCGATGAGAACGGCCAGGCGGTGATCGACCCCTACCAGTTGGTGAGCGCCAGCAGTGATAACTGCTCTGGCCTCGTTCTGACCACCGATGTTCAAGTGATCGAGCATGCAGGCAACTACCAGGTCACCGTGATCGCGACGGACGCCTCAGGCAACAGCGTATCCTGCACATCTTCCCTTACCGTTCAGGATTCGATCGCACCTGAAGCGAACTGCCTGGCGTTCGGCGGACTGTTGGTATACCTCGACGTCACTGGACACGCATCGATAACACCGGCACAACTGGACGGTGGAAGTTTTGACAACGACACCATTGTCAGCTTCGGTGCTTCGCAAACGCTGTTCGATTGCAGCAACATCGGCTTGAACCCGGATACCCTGTACGTCACGGACGCTTCTGGCAACACCATGTGGTGCACCGTGGGTGTCACCGTGATCGACACGATCGCTCCGGTGGCCGCTTGTCAATCCATCACGATCGCGCTGGACAGTACCGGTAATGCCACGATAGCGGCGGCGGACATTGACGGCGGCAGCATGGACAATTGCGGTTCGCTGACGTACAGCACCGACATCACCAGCTTCGATACCATCGGTGGGTACACCGTGACCCTCACCGTCACCGATGCGAGCGGCAACAGCTCCAGCTGCAGTTCCACCGTTCTGGTGATCGATGACACCGCACCTGAAGTCATCTGTCATCCGGATACGATATATCTCGATCAGAGCGGCTACGCCAGCATCCTCCCGGCGGACGTGGATGGAGGCAGCACGGACAATGAGCTTCTCGCCTCCTTGACCGTATCTGTAACCACGTTCGATTGCAGTTCGATAGGAACCAACACCGTCGCTCTGATCGGTACCGATGCCAGCGGCAACAGTGCCCAATGCGAAACCATCGTTACCGTGCTCGACACCATCGCGCCTGAAGCGACCTGCCAGAACATCACCGTTCAATTGGGAAGCGATGGTCAAGCCACGATCACTGCCGCACAGATCAATGGTGGAAGCACCGACAACTGTGGTAGCCTGACCTACATGGCCAGCGTCACCACCTTCACTGCCGCTGGCTCCTACCCTGTAACCCTGACCGTCACCGATGGCAGTGGGAACACCTCCAGCTGCATCGCCACCGTTACCGTTGTGGATGGTGAAGCACCCATTGCTCTTTGCCGACCCGCAACCGTCTATCTGGACGCAGCTGGCAACGCATCGATCACCGCAGCTGACATTGATGGCGGATCTACGGATAATGGCACGGTCACCAGCATCGTAGCGAGCACCACTTCCTTCAACTGCCAGAGCATCGGCGCCAACGACGTGGTCCTCACCGTGACGGACGACCAAGGCAACAGCTCATCCTGCACCGCTGTGGTGACCGTGCTGGATACGATCGCTCCTGATGTGACCTGCCAGGATATCGAACTCACACTGGTGGACGGTCAGGTCACCATCGATGCGATCCAACTGAGCGGCGGATGCACGGACAATTGCGATAGCCTGACCTACAGTGCCAGCATCACGACCTGGTCCAACGCAGGTACTTACGAAGTGACCCTCACGGTATCGGATGCGAGCGGTAACATCAGTTCGTGCGTAGCCACGGTCATCGTTACCGCCACGGATGATGAGCTGGTCATCCCGTCCGGGTTCTCACCGAACGGCGACGGCATCGCCGATACCTGGACCATCCACGGGCTGCCTTCTGACGCACGTGTCTCCACTTCCGTGTTCAACCGCTGGGGTGATGAGGTGTTCAGCTCGGATGATTACCGGAGCGATTGGGACGGCACCTGCGAACACGGTCTTGGCGGGCGGGGACCTCTACCCGATGGTACTTATTTCTACAACCTGCGTATCAACGGTCCGAACGACCGTACGTATACCGGATACCTACAGATCGCGCGATGAGTACACCCCGCATCCATAAAGGGTTCAGTCCCTTGCTGGCCGTGCTGATAATGGCAGCCGGTGCGCTGCATGCACCGGTGGCACGGGCACAACAGGATCCCATGTATACCATGTACATGTGGAACATGATGAGCGTGAACCCTGGCTATGCCGGGAGCGCCGACCTGATGAACCTGACCGTGCTCGGACGCCGTCAATGGACCGGGGTGAACGGGGCGCCCTCGACCAATTCCTTCATGGTGCATACACCGCTCCGGAACAAGGCGTTGGGTGTTGGCCTGTCCTTCGTGAACGACAGGATCGGGCCCAGCGCGACCAATGGCATCTTCGGTCAGTTCGCCTACCGGATCCGGTTATCAGGAAGAACCCGATTGGCCTTCGGCCTGAGCGCTGGGTTCAACACCATGAACATGGACATGGCCTCCGTACCCGGCGTCGACCTGAACGACCCCATCTTCCAACGCAACGTGAACAGTGGACCTGAACCCAACTTCGGTTTCGGTCTATACTGCTGGAACAAGAAAACCTATGTGGGTCTCTCCTCGCCGAAGCTCCTGAACAGTGAACTCCTCGCCAACAACGAAAGTGGTGATGTACGCGTGTACCAGCAGGAACTGCACTACTTCCTCATCGCAGGACATGTCTTCGACCTGTCCCCTGATGTGAAGTTCCGCCCTTCGCTCCAAGTGAAAGCCGTGGGCGGGGCACCGCTGTCCAGCGATATCTCCGCCAACTTCCTGTTGCGCGAGAAACTATGGACCGGTGTGGCCTACCGCACGAGCCATGACATGAGCGCGATCCTCAGCTACCAGATCAACGACCAATTGCGGGCCGGCTATTCATATGACATGTCATTGAACCCGCTCCGCTCACAGTATGGAGGTTCGCACGAGCTCATGCTCAGCTACGACCTCACCTTCACCAAGCACTTCCTGCGTTCACCTCGTTACTTCTGATGGAAGTTCATACGATCCGACCCTCTCGTGTACTTGCCACCCTGTCGCTCATGGCGCTCGCCTGTGGCACTCATGCGCAAACAGCCCTGCTGCGAAAGGCGGACCGGCTCTACAAGGACTATTCGTTCGCCCAGGCCATCAACTGGTATGAACGCGCGTTCGAGGCCGGCGCGCAGGACCTCGGCGCGGCGCGAAGATTGGCGGACAGCTATCGGCGCGTTCGCGACCTGGGCAGTTCAGAGAAGTGGTACAGCATCATCGTGGGTGCGGAAGAAGCCGACAGCACCGACCTGTTCAATTATGCCGATGCGCTGCGCGCCAACGCGAAATACGCGAAGGCCGACAGCGTTCTGCACCTGTATTCGGCCCGCTACCCTGGCGACAGTCGCGTGCCGCAATTGGCCAACAGCGCGAAGAGTTTCGGCCTGCTCATCGTGGATCCGTTCATCGAAGGACATGTGACGCCGACCGGTTTGAACAGCGAGGCGGTGGACATGAGCCCCGCGTTGATGGGCGACAAGCTCGTCTTCGCTTCGTCAAGAAAAGTGGAGGGTACAGTGGAGCGCATACACGCCTGGGATGACAAGCCGTTCATGAACCTGTATGTTCTGGACAGCACCGGCATCCGACTGTTGAAAGGCAGTGTGAACACCCGTTACCATGAAAGCAATGCAACGTTCAGCGCGGATGGCACGGAAATGTTCTTCACCCGCAATGGTTTTCTTGATGGCAGAACAGAAGAAGGCCGCGACGGTTTCAACAATCTGCACATTTACAGCGCACGCCTGGTGAAGGGTCAATGGACCGATGAGAAGGCCTTCCCCTACAACGATGCGTCGTTCTCCACGGGCCACCCATCCCTTTCATCCGATGGTCGCACCTTGTACTTCGCCAGTGACCGACCGGGCGGCTACGGCGGAGTGGATATCTGGCGTTGCATACGGGACGAGAGCGGACAGTGGAGCGCTCCGATCAACATGGGTGCTACTGTGAATACGGAGGGCAACGAGATGTTCCCGAGTGAGCATGGACAACGTGGTCTGTTCTTCTCCAGCGATGGGCATGGAGGGCTGGGCGGTTTGGACATTTTCCTCACCTGGATCTATGATGGTGTGGCACGAGCGCCGAAAAACCTCGGAGCGCCCATCAACAGCCGCGCGGATGACATGTCCTTCGTGCTGAAGTCCGACGACTACACCGGTTTCTTCAGCAGTGATCGGAACGGACCGCAAGGCGCGGACATCTTCCGTGTATTGCTGGAGGAACCGTTGCAACAACACACCTTGATCAAAGGCCGCATCGTAAGCGCGAAGAACGGTGCACCCTTGGAACGCATTCCCGTTCGGCTGACACGACCGGACCGCACCATCATCGCGCAATTGCTCAGCGCACCGGACGGTCATTTCGAATTCACTGCTCCACCGCGGCCTGTCCTTGTCATCGCAGGCCTTAGCGGTGCTGCGGAGCAGGAATTGCCGATCGATGAGTACACCCTGCAGATGGCGGATGGTGAACTGGAACTGAAGGACATCTCTGTTCCCACCGCCTTCGACCTCCCGGTGTCCTTGCGCGTACTCGACAAGGCCACAGGGCTACCCGTGCCTGGGGTGAACGTGGAGATGTTCGATAGCACATCCCAGCGCTGCATCATGCAAGGGCATACCGATGATTACGGCGATGCTTCCACAGCCCTTCGCGATGTCAACCTGGGCGAACATCATCAGTTGCGCCTGAAACTCTCGTATGCGGATCAACCCGTAGCCACCGCTCGCTTCGACCTGCAGGTAGAGGGGAACACGCCTCAACGGCTCGAGCAGCACTTCGATCTGGGGCGGTACACCGCAGTGGCCGTGATGCAACCGATCAAGAACCGATTGGTGATGCTGGACAATTCATCCGAGGAAGCCGGCGCCGAATGGGCAGGCCGTGTGATCGACCGGAAGGATGCGCAGCCCGTAGCCCGCGTTCCGGTCGCTTTGTTGGACGTGCGCGGTGTGGAGATAGCCCGCACATTGACCGATGTGGAAGGCCGCTATCGGTTGCGCTCCGCAGAGGTTCCGTTCAGCATACGTGCCACGCTGCCGGGCAACGACACCGTGATCGTCTCCGACATCTCGCCTTTCGGCAACGATGAGATGGAGGATCTGAAAGTGAACAGTGTAATGGACCTTCCGGTGAACGCGCTGGTCCGCGACGCTTTGAGCGGCGAAGCGATCGCTGAAGTGAACATCACCGTTATCGACAGGCGTGATGGTCAACTGCTGTTCCAAGGAACAACGAACGCGAACGGCGTGTGCATGGGCGAGATCCCTGACCGCCGCTTCGGAACGGACCAACTGTTCGATGTCACCTTCCACAAAGAAGGCTACCAGACCACGACCGTTCCTGTGGACATCAGCGTGCTTGCCTTCCTGGAACAAGCCCTCGGGGGCGCGAAGGGCTTCCGCATGCTGCCCGATCTGAGGGGTGTGGACCTAGGACAGGCGATGAGACTCCAACCCATCCTCTTCGATTACAACAGCGCTGATATACGCGACGACGCCAAGGGCGATCTGGACCTCGTCGCCCGCGTGATGCAGTTGGACACCACGATCCGCATCGACCTTCGCTCGCATACGGATTGCCGGGGAAGTAATGCCTTCAACCAGTTCTTGAGCGTTCGCCGCGCAGAGAGCACGAGAGCCTACCTGGTCCAACAAGGGATCGAAGCCCGCCGCCTGCGCGCCTTCGGTGTGGGAGAGCGCGAACTCGTGAACCACTGCACGGACGGCATGGAGTGTTCGGAACTGGAGCACCAGGACAACCGCCGCACGGAGTTCATGGTCACGGATTGCCAGAGCTGCCGCCTGGCACAGAAGACCGGGCGTTGAAGCGCTTCCTGCTTCATTCCGCTTGATGCTTCGGCCTACCTTTGCGCCGCCTTCTTAGACCGGTTTTAAATAAGGTCAGGACAGGCGGTCTATCATGCTGAAGATCAACGACCTGCACGCCCGCATCGAGGGCAAGGACATCCTGAAAGGCTTGAGCTTGGAGGTGAAGTCCGGTGAAGTGCATGCGATCATGGGTCCGAACGGATCCGGAAAGAGCACGCTTGCGAACGTCCTGGCTGGACGTGAGGAGTACGAGGTCTCCGAAGGCTCCGTGACCTACCTCGGTGAGGACCTGCTGGAACTGGCCCCAGAGGAGCGCGCCTGGAAAGGCATCTTCCTCGCCTTCCAGTACCCGGTTGAGATCCCCGGCGTGAGCAACATGACCTTCCTGCGCACCGCGCTGAACGAGACGCGCAAGGCGAACGGCCTGGAGGAGCTCGGCGGCAAGGACTTCCTGGCGCTGGTGCGCGAACGTGCCAAGTTCGTGGAGATGGACGCGGACCTGATGAACCGCAACCTCAACGTGGGCTTCAGCGGCGGCGAGAAGAAGCGCAACGAGATCTTCCAGATGGCAATGCTCCAGCCCAAGCTCGGCATCTTGGACGAGACCGACAGCGGCCTGGACATCGACGCGCTGCGTATCGTGGCCGGCGGGGTGAACAAGCTGCGCTCCAAGGACAACGCCTTCGTTGTGGTGACGCACTATCAGCGCCTGCTCGACTACATCGTGCCCGACGTGGTGCACGTGATGGCCGATGGCCGCATCATCAAGAGCGGTCCGAAGGAGCTCGCACTGGAGCTGGAGGCGAAGGGCTACGACTGGGTGAAGGAGCACGCGTGATCGATCCGATGATCAGATAATCAGACGATCAGATGATCACTGCTACATCCACCGATCCCAAGGCCACCGTTCTCCCGCTGCTCGAGGGAAGCACCTGGCCCGGCGCCTCTGAAGCACTCGCCCAGGTGCACGCACTGCCCGTTCCCACCAGCAAGACCGAGGCGTGGAAGTACACCCGCGTGGGCAAGCTGTTCAACCAGCCCTTTGCTGCACCGAAGGGTGATGCGAACGTGGCGCTGCCCGCACGCCTTCCCTTCGATACCACGCGCGTGGTCTTCGTGAACGGCCTCTTCCGCGCGGACCTCAGTGACGAACTGACCCCCGGTTCGGGGACCGGGGTGCAGAAGGGTGTCGTCATCGACAGCCTGAAGCACCACCTCTCCCATGGCCCGGTGAAGGAGCACTACGGCACGCTGGCGTCCACTGAGCAGCGCCTCTTCACCGCCATGAACACTGCCGCCCCCACCGACGGCCTGATCCTGCTGGTGACCAAGGGCGTGAAGGTGGAGCGACCGATCCATATTCTGCATGTCACCACGTGGGAGCGCCAGCTGGTGCAGCCCCGTGACCTCTTCATGCTCCACGAAGGCGCCGAGGCCGAAGTGATCGAAGAACGCATCACCCACCATGTCACGCTGAGCGCAGTCGAAGCGCCAACCACACTTTTGAACAGCGTGCGCGAATGCGTGGTGGGTGAAGGCGCTCGCCTCACCATCCACAAGCTGCAGCACGAGGTCAACGGCCCTGCGAACATCAGCTTCGAGGGTGTGCGTGTGGCCGCAAAAGGTCATTTCAGCATCAGCACAACGACACTGGATGGCGCACTGGTCCGCAATGAGGTGAAGGTGTCGCTGGCCGGTCCGGAAGCGCATGCCGAACTGAACGGCGTGTACCTGCTGAACGGCACCACGCACTGCGACAACCACACCTACATCGGTCACGATGTGCCGGACTGCACCAGCGACGAGCTCTACAAGGGCATCGTGGCGGGCAAGGGCACCAGCGTGTTCAACGGCAAGGTGTATGTGAAGCAGGACGCCCAGCGCACGCGGGCCTACCAGAGCAACGCGAACATCCTGCTGGGCGACGACGCCAAGGTGTACACCAAGCCCGAGCTGGAGATCTACGCGGACGACGTGAAGTGCAGCCACGGATGCACCATCGGCCGACTGGATGAGAAGGGCCTGTTCTACTTGCGCAGCCGCGGAGTGAGCGAGGCCGAGGCGCGCAAGCTGATGGCCCATGCCTTCATCACCGAGGTGGTGGAGAGGGTGCAGAACGAGGACTGGAAGGCCGTGTTGACGACATTGATCGACAACAAACTCGCGCAGCTGTGAGCACCAAAGCGGCACCGGTCACCAGCACGTTCAACGTGGAGGAGATCCGCGCGCAGTTCCCGATCCTGAAGGAGCTGGTGCACGGCAAGCCGCTGGTGTACTTCGATAACGCCGCGACCAGCCAGAAACCGCGCCGCGTGATCAAGGCCGAAAGCGCCTACTACGCCACGATCAACGCCAACGTGCACCGCGGCGTGCATACGCTGAGCACCAAGGCCACGGAAGCGCAGGAGGCCGCGCGAGAGACCGTTCGCAAGCACATCAACGCGAAGCACGCGCACGAGGTCATCTTCACCAGCGGCACCACGGCGAGCATCAACATGGCCGCGACCAGTCTGGGTCAACTGTTGCTGAAGAAAGGCGACGAAGTGGTGATCAGCGGCATGGAGCACCACAGCAACATCGTGCCTTGGCAGCTGGCCTGCGAGCGGCATGGGGCGGTGCTGAAGGTGATCCCGATCACGGAAGACGGGGAGTGGGATCCGCAATTCGCTAATTCGCTAATTAGCCGATTAGCGAATTGCCGCGTCCTCGCGGTGAGCCATGTGAGCAACACGCTCGGTACGGTCAACCCGGTGAAGAAGCTGATCGCTGAAGCGAGGAAGCGCGGCATCATCACCGTGGTGGACGGCGCGCAGGCGATCGCGCATCTGAATGTGGATGTGCAGGACCTCGGCTGCGACCTCTATGCCTTCAGCGGACACAAGGCCTATGGTCCCACGGGCACGGGCGTGCTCTACGGTCGCGAGGAGCTGCTGGAGCGCATGCCCCCCTGGCAGGGTGGCGGCGAGATGATCGACGTGGTCACCTTCGAGAAGACCACTTACGCCAAGCTGCCGTTCAAGTTCGAGGCCGGCACGCCGCACATCGCCGGCATCATCGGCCTTGGCGAGGCGATCCGCTGGATGGAGGACTACGACAAGGGCGCCATGGCCGCGCACGAGCACTTGTTGCTGGAGCACGCCACCAAGGAACTGCTCACCATCGATGGCCTGCGGATCATTGGCACGGCGAAGGAGAAAGTGGGCGTGATCAGCTTCGTGATCGATGGCGTGCACCACTACGACCTCGGCACGCTGCTCGACCAGCAGGGCATCGCCGTGCGCACGGGCCACCACTGCACCCAGCCGCTAATGGAGCGCTTCGGTGTGAGCGGAACAACGCGCGCGAGCTTCGCGTGCTTCAACACGGTGGAGGAGGTGGAGGTGATGGTGGCAGCGATCAGGAAGGCTGTCAAGATGTTGCGATGAGCACGGCGATGACATTGGCCCAAACCCAGCAAGAGCTCATCGACGAGTTCGCCCTGTTCTCCGATTGGCAGGACCGCTACGAGCACCTCATCGAGCTGGGCAAGGACCTGCCGCTGATCGCTCCGGAGAACAAAGTGGATGACAACCTGGTGCGCGGTTGCCAGAGCCGGGTGTGGTTGCATGCACACGTCTCGACTCCGCTCGACGTGACAGGTCAAAAAGATCCGGTCATCCACTTCACCGCCGACAGCGACGCCATGATCACCAAGGGCATCGTGGCGCTGCTGGTGCGTGTGTTCAACGACCGCACGCCGCAGGAGATCCTTGGTGCCTCCACGGAGTTCATCGATCGGATCGGGTTGCGTGCGCACCTGAGCCCGAACCGTGCGAACGGCCTGAGCGCGATGATCGACCAAATGAAGCGGTATGCAGTGGCTTTCTCTTCCAGCTCGAACCCGGCATGAAACGGACGCTTGGCTCTTCGAATGATCTCCTGTTTGGTCTTTGGTCCGAGGTCTATGGTCGTTGGCCATGCGACCCCGTCTACGCATGGCCAGCGACCATAGACCAAAGACCTCGGACCCGCATTCCCTCCGCGTCATGACCCCCGACGACAAAAAAGCCCTCGAGGAGAGCATCATCAACTCCCTCAAGAGCGTTTACGACCCGGAGATCCCGGTGGACATCTACGAGCTGGGGCTGATCTACGACGTGGTGATCCACGACGATGCCAGCGTGTACATCAAGATGACCTTGACCAGTCCAGCTTGCCCCGTTGCAGGAACATTGCCCGGAGAAGTGGAACAGAAAGTGGCCAGCGTGCAAGGCGTGAAGAGCGCCAAGGTGGAGATCACCTTCGAGCCGCCGTGGGACCGCACCATGATGAGCGAGGCGGCGCAGTTGGAGCTTGGGTTCATGTGATCCGCACAAATAGCATAGGAGCCTAAGCCCGACTAACGCCATGATCACGCCGTTGATGGTGAAGGCCTCTGAAAGACGAGATAACAACCTCTCTGCGAAGCTGCGCGCCTCCATCGCATTGCTTGTGCTGGCAAGTTGCTCGACAAACGAACCAAAGGTGGTTATAGGGTTCGACGAACATTCCACATGGAAGAACACATACCCTATTACAACAGATACAACGTTCTTTCACCATGAAGCCTATTATCCCGATGGGAAGTTGCTCCACCGGGTCGATTACCTGAATGGAAAGCGTCACGGCTTCTTCCAAGCATGGGATTCCGCAGGGAAAGAGGTCCGATCAGGTCGGTATGAAATGGGCAAAAGGGAAGGTCCGTGGCAAATCTTCGATGATACTCTTCTCACTCAGCGTGTATATGCTGACGACCAACTGGAGGGACCCGCCTATGAGGAATTGAAGGACGGCCGTATCGTTCATGGCCAGTATGCAAACGGCAAGGAAGCGGGCGTCTGGGTTTGGGTGAAGGGGAACCATGTGGAACAGATCGCCACCTATCGGGCTGGTTCATACCATGGAATCTCTCGAGGCTTTTGGCCGAATGGAGTGAAACAGATGGAGGCAAACTATGACTCTGACACGATCGTTGGTCCCGTGCATTACTGGGATTCACTTGGCAGGCCATCAACGAAGGCGGATGTTGGGTATGCATTCTCGAATTCCAATGCGAGATGACCATCTGTTCTCAGGCCTGCGCGTTCATTGTTCTCAGCGGATCGGCCAGCTGAATTCGTCCGGACGGTTCAGGCGAACATCACTGCCTGTCATTACGACGATGCCAGCGTGTACATCAAGATGACCTTGACCAGTCCAGCGTGCCCCGTTGCTGGAATATTGCCCGGAGAAGTGGAACAGAAAGTGGCCGGCGTGCAGGGCGTGAAGAGCGCCAAGGTGGAGATCACCTTCGAGCCGGCATGGGACCGCACCATGATGAGCGAAGCAGCCCAACTCGAGCTTGGCTTCATGTGATTCACTCCCCCCCCTTCTCCTTCTTCTGCGGCTGCAGCGGGTTCGCGCTCATGCGCTTCCAACGCTCGCGGTTCTGGATGATGTCGAGCCCCAGCCAGATCGCGTGACGGAAACTACCGGGGTCCGCTTCGTTCTTCCCGGCGATGCCCATGCCCGTTCCGTGGTCCGGTGAGGTGCGCACGATCGGAAGTCCAGCAGTGTAGTTCACGCCGTGACCGAAGCTGAGCGCCTTGAACGGCGCGAGGCCCTGGTCGTGGTACATGGCCAGCACGCCATCGAAATGCTGATAACTGCCGTTGCCGAAGAAACCATCCGCAGGATAAGGCCCCATCGCGTTGATCCCTTCTTCCTGCAGTTTCCGCACAGCGGGCACGATGCGCTCCTTGTCCTCATTGCCGATGGCACCGCCATCACCTGCATGCGGATTAAGGCCCAGCACAGCGATGCGCGGTTGGTTGATGCCGAAGTCGGACTGTAGCGACTTGTGGAAGAGCCGCGCCTTACTCACGATGCGTTCCACGGTGATCGCTTCGGCCACCTGGCTGATCGGCAGGTGACCGGTCACCAGCGCGACGCGCAGGCCGTCACCCGCGAGGATCATGAGCACCGGTGAATCACTACCTGCGAGGTGCGAAAGGAATTCCGTGTGACCGGGGAACTGGAAGCCAGCTTGCTGCATGCTGTGCTTGTCGATGGGTGCGGTGACCAGCATGTCCAGCTTCGCTTGGCCCAGATCAGCCGCTGCCGCCTCCAGGCTCTGGATCGAGTACTTGCTGAGCGCGCTCGATGCTTTGCCGAGCTCGATCCCGGGATCATCCTCCCACAGATCCACCACGTTGAATTTCCGAGGGATGATGTCGTTCACGCTCTTCACGCCGTGGAACTGCACCTCCTCCAGCTTCAAGGCCTTGCGGTGATGGCTCACGGTCTTCACACCGCAATACAGGATCGGTGTGATGTCCTGGTGCATCCGGTTGTCCTCGAAGGCCTTCAGCACCACCTCCAGCCCGATGCCGTTAAGGTCACCGCACGTGATCCCGACCCGTACACTTTTCGTCTCGCTCATTTGTGCGCTGCGCGGCGTTTGATGAATTCATAGAACAGGCGGACGCCCACCCCGGTGCCGCCTTTCACGCGGTAGTGGTCCCGCTTGTGCAGGAAAGCGGTACCCGCGATGTCGATGTGGATGAACGGCCGCTTGGTGAAGCGTGCGAGGAACTTGCCTGCGGTGATCTGTCCCGCCAGGTCGCTGCCCAGGTTCTTGATGTCGGCCACGTCGCTCTTGATCTCCTCGTCGTACTCCTCCCAGAACGGCATGGGTGCCAGGCGCTCAAAGACATGATCGCCCGCTTCCTGCAAACGCTGGAACTGTCTTTCGTCCGCCGTGCCCATGATCACACTTCCATAGGAACCGATGGCCCGCGCCGCAGCGCCCGTGAGCGTGGCGATGGTCATCACCAGTTCCGCGTCATAGCGTTCGCCGTAGCTCAATGCATCCGCGAGGATGATGCGGCCTTCGGCATCGCTGTTCAGGTTCTCCACGGTGAGGCCGCTGTGCATGCGGATGACATCACCGGGGGCATAGGCCGCCTCTCCAGGCCGGTTATCCGTAGCCGGAACCAGACCGATCACGTGCACTGGCAATTGCTGCTTCGCCACGGCGGTGATGGCGCACGCCACCGCCGCGCTGCCCGCCATGTCGCACTTCATGTAGTCCATGCTGTTGCCCGTGGGCTTCAGGCTGAGACCGCCGGTATCGTACACCACACCCTTGCCCACCAGCACGATGGGCTTCTTGTTCACCGCACCTTTGGGTTTCCACTCCATGATGGTGAACGTGGGTGGGTCGATGCTGCCTTTGTTCACCGCCAGCAGACCGCCCATGCCCAAGGCTTCGATCTGCCGCTTGTCGAAGACCTGCACCTTGAAGCCCGCGTTGCGACTGAGGTTCTTGATCTCGCTGCTGAGCTGCGTGGCGGTCAGGAAACTGTACGGCTCGTTCACCAGGTCCCGCGCGGAGCAGACCGCATCGCACAGGTCGATGAGCTCGTCCACCTCCTTGGAAGAGATCTCGCTGGCCACCACGGCGAGCTTGCGCATCGAGCCGTTGTTGCCCGATGTCTTGTACTTGCGGAACTCATACGCCCCCAGCGCGGCGCCTTCCGCAACAGCGAGGGTGATCGCGGCCTCCGCCCCCAGGCTCACCAGTTGTGCCTCTTCCCGCTTGGCGGCGATGAGCTTCTGTACCATTTCATTGCCAGCGCAGCGCGCCTTCTCCAGGCGCTGACTCGGCTTGGTAGCCTTCACCCTGTGCACCATGACCAGGTGCCCGCTCACATCGCACACGGCCACGTTGGCGTCCCCGTTCAATTGTTCGAGCAGGTACTGGCGGTCGCCGCGTTCCAGGTCGAGCTCACGCAAGCGGGCGGTATCCTCCAGCACCACCAAGGTGTCCTTGGCTGCGGCTATGTTCTTGGACTTGGTCAGTTGTATCATGAGGCGGGTGGCTTCGGCCATCACCCTTCAGCGGTGGACTTGGCCGGGTGTTCGGACCGGCCGGTGACGGCGCGGCCGAAGATAGCCCTCCACGCATAGTGCCTATGAGCGCCATCAGGACCGTTCTTCGGGCGCGTTGAAGCCATGTTCGGCATGTGGAACGCACCGCCGAATGCCGATCTTCGTCCCATATACATGAAGGCCCTCTACCGCTCGTTCGCCGTCCTCCTCCTGCTGTTCAGTGCCGCGCGCCTCTCCGCCACGCACAACGAGGCCGGGGAGATCATCGTGTGCCACAATGGCGGCCTGAGCTACGAGGTCACCATCATCACCCATACGAACCCGGACAGTCCAGCTGACCGCCCGGAGTTCATCATGGACTGGGGCGATGGCATCACCGACACGATCCCCCGCATCGACCAGTTCATCTTCAACGTGGCTGGCGAATCAGTGCAGCGGAACCTTTACGAGGCCAGCCATACCTACATCGGGCCCGGCGTATACACCCTCCAGTACATCGACCCCAACCGCGTGGCCGGTGTGATCAACATCCCAGGCTCGGTGAACGTGCCCATGTGCGTGCAGTCGCAGATCATCGTTACGCCCGCACTCACTGACTGCCTGCCCAACTTCCTGAACATCCCTATCCAGAAAGCCTGTCTGTTCCAGCCGTGGATACACAACCCCGCTGCCTTCGATCCGGATGGCGACAGCCTCTCCTATGAACCCATGGTGTGCCTGGGCGCGGACATCAATGATGATGGCTGGGGCGATCCGATACCAGGCTACACTTACCCGGACCAATGGCCACCGGGCGCCAACAACCAATACTCGATCGACCCCGTGACCGGAACGATCACCTGGGATTCACCGCAGATCGCCGGCACCTACAACATCGCCTTCCGTGTACGCGAATGGCGCCAAGGGATCATGATCGGATGGGTGGAACGCGACATGCAGGTGATCGTGGTGCCGAACTGTGATGACAACCCGCCCGTGTTGGCTGAAATGATCGATACCTGTGTGGTGGCCGGAACGAACCTGACCTTCCAGATCAGTGCGACCGACCCGGACCCGGGGGATGTGGTCAGCCTCTACGCCTATGGTGGTCCGCTGAGCCTGCCCGCCGCGAACAGCCCGGCCACCTTCACCAGTAACCCGCAGGTAGGCATCGCAACAGGCACGTTCACCTGGCATACCACCTGTGCGCACGTGCGGCAACAACCCTGGCAGGTGGTCTTCAACGCACAGGATGATTATTCCCCACCGCTGCAGGATTACAAGACAGCGAACATCACCATTGTCGCGCCCGCACCGGAGAACCCGAGCGCCACACCGGACGGAAGCATCATGCACCTGACCTGGGACCCGGAGATCTGCACGAACGCGCTAGGCTATCGTGTCTATCGCCGCCAACAACTCTTCGGCTTCACCCCGGACCACTGTGAAACAGGTGTGCCTGGCTACACCGGTTACCAGCAGATCGCGCAGGTACCCGGTATCAACAACACGCAATACAATGATGCCAGCCTGTCCTTCGGCATCACCTATTGCTACATGGTGGTGGCCTACTTCGGCGACGGCGCTCTGAGCTACGCAAGCGTGGAGTTCTGCGGAATGCTTGAGCGCGATGTGCCCATCATGACGAACGTATCCGTTGTTTCCACGGACATCGCCACCGGCAGCGATACGATCATCTGGAGCAATGCATACGACCTGGATGTCGCGCAGCACCCGGGCCCTTATCTCTTCAAGTTGTATTCGGGTAGCGGTTTCACCCAGGCGAACGACCTGATCCACACCACGGCCACCTTCCCGACCATCAACCATCCGGATACCATCTATTGGGACCAGAACCTGAACACACAAGCGACCGCTCACGTGTATCGCGTTGAGCTATGGGGGGAGGATGGACAGACGCTCATCGGATCGGGCAATGCGGCCAGCAGCGTCTTCCTGGTATTGGACCCGAACGACGAGCAGATCACACTGCACATGCAGCACAACACCCCGTGGATCAACACGACCTACGAAGTGTACCGCGAGGGTGCTCCTGATGTCTTCACGTTGGTCGGAACGAGCAGCACGGATACCTACGTGGATACAGGTCTCGTGAACGGGCAAGCCTACTGCTACAAGGTGCGCACGATCGGTGCGTACAACGACCCCGGCATCGTTGCACCGCTGTTGAACTGGAGCCAGGAAGCCTGCGGAACTCCCGTGGACCGCACACCACCCTGCCCGCCAACACTGGCCTTGGACAACGATTGCGAAACGCCGCTGAACACGTTGACCTGGAACAACCCGAACAACAGTTGCGCGGACGACACCTACCAGTACCACATCTGGTTCACCGATTCACTCGGCGGAACGCCGCAGATCATCGCAACGATCACCGGCGCCGAGAACACGACGTACTTCCACACGGACGGACAGAGCGTGGCGGGCTGCTATGCGGTTACGGCCATCGATAGCGTCGGTAACGAGAGTGCGCTGAGCGATACGATCTGCGGCGACAATTGCCCCTTCTACACCCTGCCCAATGTGTTCACACCGAACGATGACGACCGCAACGATGAGTTCATCCCCTTCCCTTACCGCGGCGTGAAAGTGATCGACCTGCGCGTCTTCAACCGTTGGGGGCAACAGGTCTTCCACACGAATGACCCCGCCATCCAATGGAAAGGCACGAACGAAAAGAACGGCGAGCCCGTTGCGGACGGCGTCTACTACTACGTGTGCAACGTGACACTGGCGCGATTGGCCGGTGAGGTGCCGCTCGAGCTCAAAGGCTACGTGCACATCCTGCGCGGCAACAAGGGAAGTTTCAACTGATGTTCACCGGCATCGTCGAGGAAGTGGCGCGCGTTGTCGATGTACGCACCCATGGCGCGAACCGCGACCTGGTCATCACCGCGCGCATGGTGAACGAGCTGCGCGTGGACCAGAGCGTGAGCCACAACGGCGTCTGCCTCACGGTGGTGGAACTGATGGGTGATCGGTACCGTGTGACCGCCGTTGAGGAAACGCTGCTGCGCAGCAACCTTTCAGAACTGAAGCCAGGAGATGGCGTGAACCTCGAGCGCAGCCTGCGCATCGGTGATCGATTGGACGGTCACATGGTACAAGGTCATGTGGATACCGTCGTCCGGTGCATCGGTGTTGAGGATCGCGCTGGCAGCTGGTGGTTCACATTCGAACTCCCGACAGAGAAGCACCTGCTGGTCGAGAAGGGTTCCATCTGTCTGAACGGAACCAGCCTGACGATCGCGGCGCTCACCGGAGCATCGTTCAGTGCAGCTGTTATTCCCTACACGTTCGAACACACCAACTTGAACGAGGTGCGTGTCGGGCACTGCGTGAACGTGGAGTATGACGTGCTCGGGAAATACGTTGAGCGGATGCTGACCACACGCGCTTGACCTCATCACGGTCTGTCGCGCTCTCGCCTTCCGAACAACAGGAACAGACCCAGACCGATCGGCACAACGAACAGGCTCCAAAAGAGCCAGGTATCCGTCCTTCGAAGATCCGATGGCGGACCTGTGTGTGACGCGGCAAATGCGCCGCACATGACAACGCAACCGACAAAAAGCAACGTTGCACCGATGAGGACGCGGAACATGAAGGAAAGGTAACCGGTTGCATTTTCCGCTAGGTGCCCTCGTCGATGACACAGATGTCCGTTGCCCGGTTCGATCCACGTACGGTAACCGGCGCTCGTAAAAAAAGAAGCGCGCCCCGCAGGGCGCGCTTCCATGATCATAGGTTATGCTCAGCGCTTGTTGAAGCGCTGGGTGATGGTGCTACCGTTGAGGTCCATTTGCAGGGTGTAGAGGCCGGAAGCGAGGTCAGCGATGCTGATGCCGTTGCCAACGACCGTAGTGCGCTTCACCAGTTTGCCTGTCATGTCGGTGATCGATACAGGCACATTGCCCACCGGCGAACCCGACTGGATATAGAGCATGTCCTCGGCGGGGTTCGGGTAGAACTTCGCCGCTCCGGTCTTCGCCTGTTGCACGCCCACGTTGAAGGAACCTTCCGTGATCTCGAGCACTTGGTTAACGGCAGGCGCCTCAACGATGTCGATGATGCCCGAAGGCCAGGTGACCTTCACCTGTTGGATCTGGCTGTCGGTGCCCAGACCGAAGTGCGTGTTCAGGCTGCTCATGTAGCGGAAGCCATCACCGCTCTTCACATCGCGGATCTGCGTGAAGGACGGGCTGGTCACTTCCACACGCGCACCGATGCCGTTGCGATTGCTCACCGTCCCGATCGTCACCACCGTAAGCCACTTGTTCGTGTTGCCGCTGTTGATCTGCGCGGTGCCACCGCTCACGATGTCCAGGAAGCCGTCGTTGTTCAGGTCACCGATCGGGCCGTTGCCGGGAACATCATTGCGCAGGGTGAAGGTCATGTCGCCATTGTTGATCATCATGCCGCCGCCACCGAGGATATCCAGCCAGCCATCGTTGTTGAAGTCGTGGGTGGTCCATTCGATACTGGTGCCCGTGAACGTATCGAAGCCGCTGCCTGCGGTCACGTTGGTGAAGGTACCGTTGCCGTTGTTGCTCATCAGCTTCTGATAGGCGCTGCCACTGCTGCCGATCATCATGTCCATGTCGCCATCATTGTCGAAGTCGCCCCATGCGGAGGACCAGGACTGATGGCTGTCGGCCAGACCAAGCCCCGGCGCCATGTTCGTGAAGGTGCCATCCCCGTTGTTACGCATGAGGATGTCGTTCGGATCGCAACCGCACTTGGCGATGAAGAGATCCATGTCGTGATCATTATCGTAATCGACCCAGATCGAACCGTAGTTGCCGCAGGTCTCTCCATAGCCGCCTTGGTTGAACGTCAGTGTTCCATTTCCATCACCTGTATTGATGAAAGCAACGTTGGCATCCACATCGTGGCAGCTGAACGCGTCAAGGTTGCCATCGGAGTTGAGGTCCACCATGTTGGTGCGCTGGCAGAAGATGTATTGTGCGAACGACTGCTGCGTGAATCCGGTGCCTGTGCTGTTCGCCAGCATGAAGCACGCACCGCTGCCTGAACCGTAGATCAGGTCATTGAAGCCGTTGTTGTCAAGATCACCGGCAGCAAGGCTCCAGTTCGGCAAGTACACTGGCGAAGGGGTGGGTATCGAAACCGCAGTCCAGCCGCCACCGGCCAGCTGTTTGCCCAGGTTCACGGAAGCTCCGTTCACTGCCACTACATCGTCAAGGAAATCACCGGTCATGTCCACCACGGCATAGGCCCCCCCCGCATTGGGAACGGTGGTCGGTGTGAAGTGGAACTCCGTTACGACAGGCGGACCTTCCGTGAGGGTGAAATCAAAACCTTGGTTGCTCCAGCGGTCGTCGAACGCGATGTGGTACGTGAGGCCACCGGACACTTGCACGGTCGTGGCACCGAGCGTGTTGGAACCTTCATCATCCGCTCCACCCACGCAATCCAGTGCACCGCAGCTACCGCTGTAGATGTGGAAACGCGTGTCCTTTCCCGCATTCTGCGGAAGGTCCGTGGTGACCGTAAGCGAATAGTCCTGAGCGGGAGTGTAGGTGTACCACTCCGTGTGCGTGGCGCCCACGCCGTTCGGAGCGCAGATCGGCACCGGGATCTCAGGGCCGTTCACCGCATCCACGGTGTAAACGTTGCCCGCCGTGATCGGCACCGCCGAGGAGCAATGGTCCTGCGCCCGCACAAGCGGAACGCAAAGGCACAGGGAAAGGAGCGTAAGGGTGTGTTTCATGGTCGTGTCCGTTGAGTGTGGGCGAGGTGAAGTTGGAAGGTCAATTGCAGGTCTGGTTCAGGGAGAGGATCCATTGCTCGATGAGCTGTCGCGCCTCTTCATGGATGAGCGAGCGCCCGATGAGGGGCATGCGCGTGCCGTCCTGGTCCGAGTTGATGCGGTAGTAGAGCAACGACTTCTCCAGGTTGCCGGGTTTCACGATGTGGGTGTGCACCGGCAACAGGGGGTCGGCCGGTTGCATGCACACACCGATGTAATAGGGATCCACGGTCTCCGCCCACGCGAACCGCATCGTTCGGTACGAGCAATAGCGTCCGTTGGCGTGGCAATGCGAGCAGTTGATGTCCACATATCCCCTCACGCGATCCGTAAGGCTCACGTTGGGGTCATCCCACCGCGCCACCGTGTTGATGTTGGAAGGGTACGTGCCCAAATAACCGCTCTCCTGCCATTTGGCCAACTGGTTCATGGTCCCTGTGGAGTAGGCGTAGTCACCGTTCAGGTTCTGGGGCTTGGGTCCGATAGGAATGGGCGCTCCGTCGCGGTTATGGCACGTATGGCACTCCGTTTCCGAAGGGATACGGAAGATGACGTCGTGCATGGCGTTATCGTCGCCCAGCCATTGCACCGGAGCGTTGATGCCGAAGGTCTGCCGCACCGCCTCGGTCTGCTCCTCGTTCCAGGCGTAATCGGCCACGGTCCATGCCCCGTTCTTCCTGATCAACAGCCGCGTCTCCAGGATCTTCCGCGTATTGTTGGGCTGAACGTGGTCGTAATAGAAGTTCTTGATGAGCACCGCACCTTCCGGGAAGCTCAAGGCCGAACTGTCGCTCACGTATTCCGCATGCGAGCCGGCCGGCATCCACACGAAGCGCGCCTTGTGCGCATAATCGCTGAACAAGGTGTTGATGGGTGCATACGGCAGCACGCTGTTCGCCGGCTGAAGGTCCTTCAGTGCACCCTGGAAGAACCGATACGTGCTCAAGCTGTCATAGGGAACTGCGCTCAACACCACGTTGACTCCATCCGCAGGCGTTGGCGTGGGGTCTGGAACAGGCTCCATGGGACCATCCTTCGTGCAGGCCACTACCAAGCCCAAGCCAATGGCCACGGCCCATCCATGAGCGGTCCGAACACGCATTCCTTGAGGCTTCACACGCAATACTAGGCGATCGTTCCAGCCCTTCGTTCCTTCCTTCCCCCTGAGCTTGCTTTCCCGTTCGCCCGTGTGTGACGGACCGGGAGGCGGGAAGGTCGCCCGGTGCCCGCAACTACCTTGGCCGCATGTCCGGAACGAACGATCCCAACGGCGAGGACAAACGCCTTTTCCTGCTCGATGCCTACGCGCTGATCTACCGCGCCTACTTCAGTTTCATCCGGGCACCACGGGTGAACAGCAAGGGCCTCAACACCAGCGCAGCATTCGGTTTCACCACGACCCTGCTTGACCTGATCAAACGCGAGAAGCCCACGCACATCGCCGTGGTCTTCGACACCGCCGCGCCCACCGAGCGCCACGAAACCCTGCTGGAGTACAAGGCCAACCGGGAGGAAATGCCGGACGACATCCGCAGCAACGTGCCCTACATCCGCCGCATCATCGAAGCGCTCCGCATCCCCGTATTGGAGAGCGATGGCTACGAGGCCGATGACGTGATCGGCACGCTGGCGAAGAAAGCGGAGACCGAGGGTTACATCACCTACATGGTCACGCCCGACAAGGACTTCGGCCAGCTCGTTACAGAACGCATCATCATGTACAAGCCCGGGCGAGGCGGCGATCCGCCAGAGAAGCTCGGACCCAAGGAGATCTGTGATCGATGGGGCTTGCAGACGACCGACCAAGTGAAGGACATCCTCGGTCTGATGGGCGATGCGGTGGACAACATCCCCGGCATTCCCGGCATCGGCGAGAAGACCGCGATGAAGCTCGTTCAGCAGTTCGGCAGTCTCGAAGCGGTGATCGACAATGCCGATCAGCTCAAGGGCAAGCAGAAGGAGAACGTGGTGCAGTTCGCCGAGCAGGGCCGGTTGAGCAAGATGCTCGCGACGATCAACGTGAACGCACCGGTGGAACTGGACCATGATGCGTTGCACCTCGATCCACCGGACAAGGACAAGGTCCTCGAGGTCTTCAGCGAGCTCGAGTTCCGGTCACTGGTTACGCGGGTGCTGGGAGCTGAAACCAATGGCGTCGCGACCGAAGTGAAAGCCGCATCGAAACCAGCGGCGATCAACGGGCAGGTCGATCTCTTCGGCACCTCCGTGGACGAGGAAGGCAATGTGGAACTGAAGGAACTCGCCACCATCGACTCGGTGCCGCACCGCTATTTCTTGGAGGACACGAACGAGAAGATGTACATGCTCGCCGCGCAGCTGAAGAAACAGCCGCGGTTCTGCTTCGATACGGAAACCACCGCCACCGATGAGCGAACGGCCGAGCTTGTTGGTCTTGCTTTCAGTTGGAAGGCGCACGAAGGCTATTACGTGCCCGTTCCGGCAGACCGCGCCGAAGCCCAACGCGTGGTGGACATCTTCAAGCCGGTGCTGGAGAACGAGGCCATCGGCAAAGTGGCGCAGAACGCCAAGTACGACATCCGCGTGCTGGCCAAGTACGGCGTGGAAGTGAAGGGCGCGCTGTTCGATACCATGGTCGCGCATTTCCTGTTGAAGCCCGACCTGCAGAAGCACGGCATGGACTTCCTCAGTTCCACCTACCTGAACTACCGGCCGGTGAGCATCGAGACATTGATCGGTGCCAAGGAGCGCGGAAAGACCCAACGCAGCATGCGCGATGCCGACATCGAAGCGGTGAAAGACTATAGCGCGGAAGATGCGGATGTGACCTGGCAACTCGCGGAGACCTTCGAGCCACTGCTAAAGAACGATGAAGTGGACACGCTCTTCCGCGAGGTGGAAATGCCCTTGGTGCATGTGCTCGCTGACATGGAGACCGAGGGCATACGGATCGACATACCAGCACTGAAGCAGTTCAGCGACGAACTGGGGAACGACCTGATCCGCCTGCAGGAGGAGATCCACACGGCGTGCGGCGTCCCGTTCAACATCGACAGCCCGAAACAGCTGGGCGATGTTCTTTTCGAAACGCTCAAGCTCGGTGAAGGGAAGGTGAAGAAGACCGCGAAGACCGGCCAGTACCAGACCAGCGAGGACATCCTGCAGGAGCTGAGCGCCACGCACCCTGCCATTCCGCTCATACTCGACTACCGAAGCCTGCGCAAACTGAAAGGCACCTATGTGGACACGCTCCCGGAAGCGGCCGATCCCACCACGCACCGCGTACACACGAGCTATCTGCAAACCGTGGCCGCCACCGGCCGCTTGGCCAGCAACGACCCCAACCTGCAGAACATCCCTATCCGAACGGAAAAGGGCCGCGAGATCCGCAAAGCCTTCGTGCCTCGCGATGAGAACTACCACCTCCTCAGCGCTGACTACAGCCAGATCGAGCTGCGCATCATCGCGCACATGAGCGGCGACACGAACATGCAGGAAGCTTTCCGGCACGGGCTCGACATCCATGCCGCAACGGCCGCCAAGGTCTTCAACGTGGACATCGCTGCCGTGACACGCGATCAACGCAGCCGGGCGAAAGCCGTCAACTTCGGTATCGCCTACGGACAAGGAGCCTTCGGCCTTTCCCAGAACCTGGGCATACCCCGCGCGGAAGCCAAGCAGATCATCGACGACTACTTCGCGCAGTTCCCCGGTGTGCGCAACTACATGGACGAGATGATCGGCTTCTGCCGTGCGCATGGCTACATCAAGACCCTGCTGGGCCGTCGACGTTACCTGCCGGACATCACCAGTGCGAACAACACCGTGCGCGCTCAGGCCGAACGCATCGCGATCAACGCCCCGATGCAAGGCACAGCGGCCGACATCATCAAAGTGGCCATGGTGAACATCCATGCCGACATGAAACAGCGGCGCATGCGGAGCAAGCTGCTGCTACAGGTGCACGACGAACTGGTGTTCGACGCGCACAACGACGAGGCCGAGGAACTGAAGGCACTGGTGAAGGAGCGCATGGAAGGTGCGATGGTGCTCAACGCACCGCTCGTTGTTGACATGGCGCTGGGGAAAAACTGGCTGGAGGCACACTGATCCTCCAGCATGCTCGCGGATCTTTGAGCGCGACCCCGACCGGGCCCTCATCCCATGCGAAAGCACTTCACGCTCTCCGTTCTGATCACCGCGGCGATCCTCTCCTCCTGCGGTGGCGACCAACCCGCGCAGGATACCCTCAACACGGATGCCGCTGCCGACAGCACGCAGGCCGCCCGCGCACGGAAGACCAAGAACATCTTCCACAACATCCCAAGCCCCATGGAAACAGCCTCTTTGCTGAAGAAGGCAGGGGCTGAGTACGACAAGGACATCCTCAACGACGTGAAGCACGTCGACAACTACACCGCCGCCAGCAAGCAAGCGCTCAACCTCGGCATCTACGGCGCGGACCTGAGCTACACCAGCGTTTACAACAACACGCAGGAAAGCATGCTCTATACCGCTTGCGCGCAGAACCTCGCCAAGCGCCTTGATATCAGCGGTGCCTTCGGTCAAGAGACCATCGACCGCATGGAGGCCAACCGCAACGACCGCGATTCCCTGCTTAACATCATCAGCGAGACTTACTGGAACGTGGACGGTTACCTGAAGGAGGCCGGCCGGGACAACATCAGCGCGCTCATGATCGCCGGTGGATGGGTGGAAGGGCTCTACATCGCCACGGCGGTGTGCAAGAACCACGACACGCCCGAACTGCGCCAGCGCATCGCCGACCAGAAGCTCCCGCTCGGTCAGTTGATCGAACTGATGGAGACCTACAGCACCGATGATCCCGCTGTGACAGGCGTTCGCGATGACCTCAAGGCCATCGACGCCCTCTTCGCACAGGTCGGTGCTGCATCCGCCAGCACGGTAACGCAGGAAGGTGGCGTGACCGTCATCGGTGGTGGCGCGGCCGCGACCGCCCTGGCCGATGACCAGCTGAAGGCGATCGCTGAGAAGACCGCCGCCGTCCGCAACGCTTACATCAACTGAGCACGTTCATGATCCGCAACCGCGCACTCCTGATCGCCTTCGCGCTCATCGCTTCCACCGCCTCGTTCGCGCAGTGCCGAGCTTTCGTGAAGAACAACTGCCAGGCGGCCATGCTGCCTTACAAGTTCAACCAGACCTACAACGCGGCACAGTTGGCCCCGGGGGAGGAAGCGGAGGTGGAACTCACGTTCTTCAGCGGTCAAGAATACCGTCTCCTGATCTGCACCCACCCCATCCTCGGCGAGGTGAACTGGAAATTGACCGACCCGACCGGACAGACGCTCTTCGAGAGCAGCGCTGACAAACCACAGCACAACTTCGATTTCAAGGTGGCCAGCACGCAGCAACTGAAAGTGCTCATCGAAGTGCCCGAGAAGGCCAAAGGCGGCAACGACATGCTCAGCGTGGGTTGCGTGGGCATCCTCGTGGGCTACAAGGAGTGATCACAACGCATCGCGATCACGCCCGCCGCAAGAAGGGAACGTGATCGAACGGAAAGCCCCGGTCTGCCCGGGGTTTTTCGTTCATGGCCCTGTTCATCGCTTCAGGAAGCGCGCTAGGCAACGGCTCCCTGTTTTTTCAAGCAGAAGCAGATGCAAGGCGCACCCCACGTTCAGCCTCGTCATCGGATGCGATCAAGGATGCGGCCCGACGTCCAAAAGCGCTTCCCTGCATGCTTGAAAATGGAAAGCCCCGGTCTGCCCGGAGCTTTCCATTCCACGAAAAGCGGCGCGGCCGGTTGGCCGTTCCGCATCGTTCTTACTTCTTCACGAAACGCGTTACCTGGCGTTGTCCGTTCTGCGCGACGCGCACGGTGTACAGTCCATCGCTCAACTCACCTACCGGAAGCTCCCAGCGATGGTTGCCCGAGGCCAGGTGCTGAGTGGCAAGCACGCGAACCGTACGCCCGGTCACATCCAGCAGTTCCACACGCGTATCTCCTGCTTCTGGCAGGTAACTCACCAGCATGGCGGCGTCAGTGGCAGGGTTGGGCAGTACGTTCAGACCGATGGTGGGAGTAGCCGGAAATTCTTCCAAGCCCACGAGCTCGCCGTTGATGTTGATGTCGTCCAACCACAGGTTGTTACCACCGTTGCCTTGGAACCAGAACTTGAAGCGGAAATCCGGGACCAAGTAGGTGTTCGATATCGTGGTGATCACGCATTGCTCCCACTGGGAAGGGTTGCTCGGCGTGAACTCCGCCGTTTGGTCCGCCACGGTGGGCAACTCCGCCGTGCCCTTCAACTGGCGGCGCAATACCCAGGTCTCACCACAGTCACGGCTCACATATACGCGCAACAGATCATCATTGTCAGCTGTGCGACGTGCGAAGGCATACCGGAAGCTCATGGTAATGCTTGCATCGCCGCTCAGGTCGATGGGCGAACTCATGATCTCGTCCACGCGACCCGCCGTGATGTTATTGTTCTTCATGCGCAGACTGTGTGTTCCGGTGTACCCCGCGCTCGTACTCAGCGAGAACATGCCCGCATCACCATCCGGATTGTTCACCATCCAGGTTGAAGGATCAAGCGCGCTCATGGACTCGAAGGATTCCACGTAGGGTGAAGGTTCCCCCGCGGCGGGCAACACGGTGATGTATCCGGTTTGCGTACCGGTCTCGTTGTCGATCCCGTTGGTAACGGTGAGTTCCACAGGATACACACCCGGCGTGTTGTAGGTGACGACAGGCTGCGCATCCTGCGAAACAGCGGGATCCGCCCCGGTGAACGACCATTGCCAACCCGTAACGCCATGGTAGCTGTGGTCGGTGAAGGTGATCTGGTCGCCTGCGCACACGGAACGCTTGTCGGCAGTGAACACGGCGGCGCAGAGCGGCTGCACATCCGTGGTGCCCGTGGCTTGCAGGTTCTGGGTGCTCCAGAGGTTGTTGCGATCGGCGGTGCTGCTGTTCAAAGCGGCCAGCATCCGCACCTTCTGCCCATTGGTGAACATCTTGGAGCAGTAGGAATACTCCATGTAGTTCTCTACGTTGTCAAGCGGTGAGCCGCAGGTGGCACCATTGCGATTGCATGAGGTCCAGCCTATCGTGTTCGGCGTGTCGGTCACACTGTCATCCATGTCACAGTTCTCCGGCAGAGCGGGGTCGTTGGTTCCTCCCCAGCAATGCTTCAGATTGATCCAATGCCCGACTTCATGGGTCAGCGCACGGGAATGGGACACGCTGCTGGTGCCGATGCTTCCGACATAGTTGTGAAGGATCACGATGCCGTCCGCTGCCTCGCCCCAGAAGCCATCCACGTTGCCCGGGGTCTGGGTGTAGCCTGCGGCGCCTTGTGCCGATGCGCTCACCCATATGTTCAGGTACTTGTCACGCGGCCACTGGATCAGGTTCTTCATGTCCTGACCACCATCGTTGGTCAGGTCACTGAACGTGCGCGTGATGCCGCTCGTACAGTTGCCATCCGGGTCGTAACCAGCGAGGCGGAAGGTGATCCCAACGTCAGCCACGATGGGCAGGAACTCGGCCTTCACGTCATCCCAATCCGCATTGAGCTTGTTGTAATCGTCGTTCAGGATCCGCACCGCGTCCTCGACCTGCTCGTCGCTGATGTTCTCAACGCCCCCTTCGTGGATGATGTGGAACACCAGAGGGATCACATACGCGTTGCTCCCGCGATCATCAAAGGTCGCAGCGAAATGGGCGGTGTGGTTCTCCAGCGCTGTTTCGGCGGCCTGGATCTCCTGCACGCGTTCGGGATGGCCTTGAAGGAAGGGAGCCAGGTGTTGCAACCCGTGCGTACTACAGGTGAACGGCACATCCTGGGCATCGGCCATGAACGGAACGATGACCAAAGCGACCGGAGCGAGGAACTTCTTCATGTTGCGCGACAAGGGGGGACGTAGGAAATGACGCCGAAAGTAGGCCGACAGTTCACAGCGGGGCCAGCGGTTGGCTCCTATGCGCTGGCATCCTTGGGTTCCAACTCTCCCATCGGTTCTCGACGGACCGGGCCTGAGGAGCGATGAGCCAGCGCCTGACGCAGGTCCTCAATGAGGTCCTCGGCATCCTCCAGCCCTACGCTCAACCGGATCAGCGTGTCCGCCAGGCCGTTCTTCAAGCGCTCCTCCCGAGGAATGCTCGCGTGCGTCATGCTGGCCGGGTGACCGAGCAAGGATTCCACTCCACCAAGGCTCTCGGCCAGTGAGAACAGTCGGGTACTGGAGAGCACGCGCATCGCCTCCTCATAATGATCGCCTTTCAGCGTGAAGCTGATCATTCCACCGAACCCACGCATCTGACGGGCAGCAACGGCATGGTTGGCGTGGCTCGGCAAACCCGGCCAGTAGAGCTTGTCCACCGCCTCGTGATTGGACAGGAACTCGGCGATCGCGCGACCATTCTCGCAATGCCGCTGCATCCGCAAGTGCAAGGTCTTCAGGCCGCGAAGCACCAGGAAGCAGTCCTGCGGGCCAGGGGTCGCACCACTGCTGTTCTGGATGAAGGCCAGTCGCTCGGCCAAGGCATCGTCCTTCACCACCAAGGCTCCCATGACCACATCACTGTGACCGCCCAGGTACTTCGTCACGCTGTGCATGACGATGTCGGCGCCCAGGTCGATCGGGTTCTGGAGGTAGGGCGAAGCGAAGGTGTTGTCCACCGCCAGCAACGCACCGCACTTCTTCGCCAGCGTGTTCATCGCGCTGATGTCGATGATGCGCAGCAGCGGGTTGGTAGGCGTTTCCACCCATATCAGCTTCGTGTTCGCGGTGATGGCCGCCTCCACGTTCCTGGGATCGCCCATGTCCACGAACCGGAACTTCACCCCGAAGCTTTCGAAGATCTTCGTGAAAAGGCGGTAGGTGCCGCCATAGAGGTCGTTCGTGCTCACCACCTCATCGCCGGGCTTCAACAACTTGATGATCGCGTCGATGCTGGCCATGCCACTGGAGAAACACAGGCCGTGCTTCCCGTTCTCCAGCTCGGCGAGCGCGTTCTGCAGCGCCGTGCGCGTGGGGTTGTGCGTGCGGGAATACTCGTAGCCCTTGTGATCACCGGGACCGGCCTGCACATAGGTGCTGGTCTGGAAAATGGGCGTCATGATGGCCCCGGTGGAAGGGTCCGGTTCCACGCCAGCGTGGATGGCTTTGGTGCCGAATCGCATGGGTGTGATGTTTCGTTGGCGAAAGTAGCGGACCGGAACGCCTATGGCCTTCGCGTGCGCCGCAACCACCGCGGAACGATCACTGAACCCGCCACGAGGTACAGGTAGTAGGTGAGCAGACGCCAGAGCAGCGCCACCACCACCAGCAACGCTCCAGCGGGCAGCAGGTCGCGCATGAAACCCACGAAGGCGAATTCGGCCGCGCCGCTTCCACCGGGCGTGGGGCTGATGAGCAGCACCACCCATAGCACGATCTGCCGTGCGTACATGAGCGCATGGCTCGCTACTGGGAAGAAGGCGCCCGCGATGAAATTGAGCACCAGGAAGCGGGCTCCCCAGGAACACCAGGTCGCGCCGATCGCCTTCAGCCAGAACGCGAGCGAACGCCCTTTGAACTCCGCACTGGCCGCTATCAGATCATCGCCGGCGTCGGCCATGCGTGGGCGGAAGCCACGGATCCAGCGGTGCCTGAACAGGTTCACCAGCAACAATTTGATCGCACGCGGCCGGAAGAACACACTGTAGAAGATGGCGAGCTTCATAAGCGCCATGAACGCATAACCGATCCAGAAGATGGTCTCGATGGGCAGACCGAGCATGGCCTGGTCCAGGTCGTCAGGGAACAGGCGTTCCATGCCTACGCTGAAGAACACGAGCGGCGCAGCAACGAGGAAGAAGATCTCGTCCAGCATGGCCGTTACCAGCACGATCGCCGCGCTGCGGCCCAACGGCACCTTCTCCCGCGCCAACGCATAGATGGCACCGCTCGTTCCACCGATCACCGCGGGTGCCACGGCCGTCGCGAATTCCCAAACAGCGGTCACTTGGAAGGCTTGCCGCCAGGACAACGTGTTCCCGGACAGGATCCGGAGGCGGAGCATGTAGCCGAGATCGCGGAGCGAGTTGGCCACGAGCGCGAGCAACAACAGGATGAGCCCGCCTTCCACCAGCCCTGATCGGAACAAGGGCGCCAGCCCGGTGCTGCGTGTCTCCTTCCATAACAGAAGACCGGTAGCCAGCAGACCCAACGCCATGGGCAAGGCGAGCCGCCAACCCCGCAGGTCGCGCTTGAGATCCCCTTCAATAGGGCCAAGCGCCTTGTTCTGCTCCTCTATTTTCACCGCCGCTCGTCTTCGCCCGCAAGGTATCCGAGCGCGGCACGTGACCGCCTGACATGAACGATCGTTCGCTCGCGCACCTCGCCCTCTTCGCCGTGAACCTCATCTACGGGGCGAATTATGTGATAGCGAAGGGCCTGATGCCCGGCATCATCGGGCCGTCAGGTTTCATTCTCCTCCGGGTCGTCGGTGCCACAGTGCTTTTCTGGGCCATCCGGGTGTTCAGACCGGAGCGTGTCCGGATGAGCGACGTGCTGCGCCTTGTCCTCTGCGCGGTGTCGGGTGTGGCGCTCAACCAACTGATGTTCTTCCATGGACTGATGCGAACCTCACCGGTACACGCGAGCTTGATCATGGTGGCCACGCCCATCCTCGTGCTGGTGGTGAGCGGCATCCTTATCGGTGAGCGCATCGTTGCCGGGAAGATCATCGGTGTGATCGCTGGTGCCATCGGTGCCATCGTCCTTATCGCGCTGCGCGACCCGAGCGATCATGCCTCTTCCCTGCTCGGCGATGTCTTCATCCTCATCAACGCTTCCGCCTTCGGTGTCTACCTCGTGTTGGTGAAGCCGCTCATGGCGCGCTATTCGGCGGTAACGGTGATGTCCTGGACCTTCCTCACCGGCACGTTGCTCGTGCTGCCTTTCGGAATTGGAGAACTCACAGCGGTGAAGTGGCACGCGTTGTCAGCCGGAGAAATGGCCGCCCTGGCCTTCGTCGTGGTGATGGTGACCTTCGTTGCATACCTCTTGAACACATGGGCCCTCGGCGTGGTGCACCCATCAGTGGTGGGCAGCTTCATTTACCTGCAACCGGTATTCGCCACGGCCATCGCTTTCTTCGGGAACGACAGCCCACACATCGGTGTCGCGCAGATCATCAGTGCAGCGTTGATCTTCCTGGGCGTTCATCTGGTAACCCGCGCTGACAGGCGTTGATGCTCCGTCCATCGACCCGCCGCTACATTTGGCCACCTAGCTTGCAGTGATGCTGAGATCGATGACCGGCTTCGGCCGTGCCGAAGGGATCGTGAACGACCGCCGTGTCACCGTGGAAGTGCGTTCACTGAACAGCAAACAGCTCGATCTGTTCCTGAAACTTCCCGGCAGCTATAAGGAGAAGGATGCGGAACTGAGGCAGTGGGTGAGCGAACGAATCGGCCGCGGCAAGGCCGAGGTGTTCGTCGGCAGCGAACAACTTCCCGGCGGCCAGCGCGGACATTTCGATGCCGGACTGGTGCGGTCGTACTACGAGGAACTCCGTTCCATTGCCGACCAGGTGGACCCTTCGGCGACCACTGACCTCCTCGGCCTCGTGTTGCGCATGCCTGAAGTGAGCAACAGCGCTCGAGAAGAACTATCGGATACAGAATGGAGCGGCGTGATGACATTGGTCGGACAAGCAACAACCTCCTTCACTGCCTTCCGTGAGACAGAAGGAAAGAAGCTGGAAGCCGACCTGCGCATGCGCGTGGAACGCATCGCCGCCCTGCTCACCGAAGTGGAAGCGCAGGATGCCGGCCGGATAGAGCGCACCCGCGAACGCATCAGAACGCGGCTCGCTGAACTGCAGGCCAAGGTGGATCAGGACCGCTTCGAGCAGGAGCTCGTGTTCTACCTGGAGAAGATGGACATCAACGAGGAGAAGGTCCGCCTGCGCGCGCACTGCTCCTATTTCCTGGAGACACTGCAGAACGAGGAACAGCAGGGCCGCAAGCTCGGTTTCATCGCGCAGGAGATGGGTCGCGAGATCAACACGCTCGGTTCCAAAGCGAACGATGCGGCCATGCAGCGCAACGTGGTGCTCATGAAGGATGAACTGGACAAGATCAAGGAACAAGTGCTGAACGCCCTTTGACCGTGAGCGAGACCCCCGGAAAGTCCATCATCGTTTCCGCGCCATCCGGTGCTGGCAAGACGACCATCGTGCACCACCTGCTGGAGCGCGAACAACGGCTCGCCTTCAGCGTGAGCGCGACCAGCCGCCCGCAGCGCGGGTACGAGGTGAACGGCAAGGACTATTGGTTCATGTCGACCGAGGAGTTCAAGCAACGCGTGGCGAACGATGAGTTCGTTGAATGGGAGGAGGTGTACCCGGGCCAGTTCTACGGTACGTTGAAGCATGAGCTGCGTCGCATCTGGGACGCTGGACGGCATCCCATCTTCGATGTGGATGTGGTGGGCGGGCTGGATCTGAAGGAGATCTTCGGACCCGGTGCGCTCGCCGTGTTCGTGGCCCCACCTTCCGTGCAAGCCTTGGAAGAACGACTGAAGACCCGCGGCACCGAAACACCCGAAAGCCTGAAGAAGCGCGTGGACAAGGCGGCGCATGAACTCACCTTCGGCGATCGCTTCGACCGCATCGTGGTGAACAAGGATCGTGACCGCGCCTGTGATGAGGCGTATCAACTGGTGCGCGACTTCCTGGACCAATGAACATCGGCTGCCTCTTCGGGTCCTTCGACCCACCGCATGTGGGACATATCGCCATCGCGCGGCATATGCTTGTGGCTGGCAAGTTGGATGAGGTCTGGCTGGTGGTAACCCCACAGAACCCCTTCAAACAGGACCGCAAGCTCAGCCCGGAGCAGCAACGCCTCGCGATGACGCGCCTCGCCGTGCAAGGCGAGACCGGCCTGGTGGCCAGCGGGGTGGAACTGGACCTGCCCAAACCGAGCTACACCTCCGACACGCTGGCCTTCATGCGCAAGCGATGGCCGCAGCACCGGTTCACGCTCATCATCGGTAGCGATAACCTGGCGGGCCTGCATACTTGGAAGGACCCGCAAGCGATCCTCGATCACCACAAAGTGCTCGTGTATCCGCGCCCGGGACTGGAAGAGCACCTCGCCCACGCCGACCTGCTCTATCACCCCGCCGTACGACTGGTGCAGGATGCACCGCTCATGGATACCTCGTCCACCAGCGTTCGCGTGCGCCTACGCAACTGGAAACCGGTGGACGACCTGGTGAACCCGAACGTGCTGGCCTATATCCGCCAGAACGGGATCTACAACGGCTGAATCTCGGCCAGTGCCTTCACGCTCGTAAGCTGCATGAGGTGGTCGCGCAGCACGTGCACCGCTTTGTCGAAACGCTCTTCATTGATCACGTGCAGATCGCAGAACGAGCGGTAAGGCAAGAGATAATCCCGGTATGCGGGCATCACGTGGTTATCCCACTGGTAGCGCACATCATCCGGACTGTAACCCCGCTCGGCGGCATCGCGCGAAAGGCGGCGTTGCAGCTGCACGTTCTCGCTGGCCTCCACGAATACCTTCAGGTCGAACAGCTCGCGCACCGGCCGATGATGGAAGACGAACAAGCCTTCCACCAGGATCACCGGGGCGGGTCGTACTTCAAGCCACTTCGGTTCAACGCCCGGTTGATTGAACGTGTACTCCTGCTTGTAAACAGGCTCGCCGTTCGCCAGAGAGCGCAGGTCATCGGCCAGCAGGTCCAGATCGATGCCTTCAGGCAGATCGAAATTGACCTTCCCATTGGGATCGGTCCGCTGCCTGTGGATCGGATGGTAATAATCATCCTGTGAAACCAGGCAGACCGTACCGGAAGGAAGCTGATCGCGCAGTGCGCGAATGAGGGTGGTTTTCCCCGATCCGCTGCCACCGGCCACACCCACGAGGTAGGCTCCGCGATGCATCGAGCGCGAAGATAGCCGAGGTGGCCCCACCCGACCAACTCCGTCACCGCATGGCCCATTATCACGGGGCGAAACCCCCGGCTGGAACCGGCTCCGGTGCCTGCGATCTTTAACACCCTTTGGCTGCGTTGGCAAGGGGGCCGCCACAATTTGGCACGGGGGTTGAAAGTTCTAGTTTCAGAACCACTAACGACATCGCCCCATGAAACGCTACCTGAAAGTGAAACAAGCGGCCACCCGTTTGATGATCGCCGGCGATCTGCAACGCTACATGCATGCCCTGCGATTGATGGATGTGCTCCGCGCACGCATCGCGACAGTGGCCTGAGGATAAGGATCAGAGGCTCCGGGCCGTAACCCGGGGCGGGTTTTGGTGAAAGCACGCGGCGGGTATCCGAGGGATCGGTACCCGCCGTGGTGTTTTCGGACTTTCCACGTCCGGCGCGGGCTGCGCGACTTTCTTCGGCTCCGGCGGAACCCCTTCCGATCCCTTCCGTTGAAAGGGCCTATGACGAAGAAGGACAAAATAGCCTTCATCAGGAGCAGCAAGCGGAAAACGCATGTCTATAACGACCTGCACAGGTTCAGCGACCAACAGCTCAATGAGCTCATTCGCGAGATCGTGCAGGGGCTGGTAAGGGAAAGCGAGATCATCGCCAACGCCTATATCAACGGCTACCGTTAGACGTGCTGACCGCTCGCCTCCGATGAGGCTGAGAGCGACAGGTAACGAGGCCCTGGTGCGAACCGGGGCCTCGTTACGTCCATACCTCTCGTTCCTTGGCCGGTCGGTCAGCGTCGCTTAGGCATGGGCGGAGGGGGAGCCTTCTTCACCATACCGTTCTCGTATTCGATACGCTTCACCACTGAACCATCAATGCCGTACATGATCATCGTGCCGTCAAGCTTGCCCTCCTTGTAGTTCATCTCCTGCAACACACGGCCGCGTTCATCATACACGGTGCACTTGCCGTCCGGATCCCCGTTCAGCAGGGTCTGCTCACGCATCTTCACCCCCGCATCGTCATTGTAGGTCCACTTACCAGTGGGCTTGTCCTCCCGGTACAACCCTTCACTGATGATCATACCATGCGTGTTGTACTCTCGCCATGGCCCGCTCTTCTTCCCTTGCAGGTATGTGCCTTCCTGTTTCAGCTTGCCGCTCTCGTACCAGAACTTCCAGGTCCCGTCCTTCAGATCATCCTTCCATGACCCCTCATATTCCTGCTTGCCATCCGGATACCACCCCCGCCAGAAGCCATCGATGTGCCCGGCTTTGAACGAACCGATGTCCTTCTGTTGGCCGCTGTCGAACCAGCTCTTCCATTCACCCTCCTCCCGACCAGCGACATAGTTGCCCTCCTGCAGCTTCTGGCCGCCTTCGTACCAGGTGGTCCAGAGACCGTCCTTTTGACCGGCCTTCCAATTGCCTTTCTTCCAGTTCTGGCCACCTTCGTAGAAGTAGATCCACTCGCCCTCCTGCTGGCCCTCCACGAAGAGGCCGGTTGAACTGAGCTGCCCTTGAGGGTACCAGTATTTCCACAGACCGTTCTGCTTGTCCGCCTTGAAATGGCCCAGCATGTCCTTGGCGCCCGTGTTGGCGAACCACTGCCAGACGCTATCCTTCCGGCCCTGTAGGTAGTAGCCGGTTATGTTCTCCTGGCCGTTCTCGAAATAGACCGTGTATGGTCCGTTGAGCTTGCCCTTAACATACGTGCTCTTCTTCTCCGGTTTGCCGTTGCTGTGCCACCAGTTCCACTCACCGATGCGCACACCGGCGATGTACTCCCCCCGAGACTTCTCGTTGCCTGCGGGCCAGAACTCCGTTGCCGTTCCGCTCAGCACACCATAATGGTAGTGGCGTTCGCTCTCCATGGCACCGCTGGCGTAGTAAGCATGGATGAGCCCTTCCCCTTTGGTGAGCGTCTGCTTCGCATCGCGGTCCCACGCATCGATGGACAAGGCGATGCTGTCCGACCACAGCTCCTTCAAGAGCGGTTTTCCGTTCTCATACCAGTAGTTCCACTCTCCGTTCTTCACTCCCTTCTTGTATGCGCCGCTCTCCATCAACCGGCCATTGCGGTAGTAACTGCGAATGGTGCTGTCCTGCTTGCCGCGAAGGATCCAGCCATCGTGTTGCACGCTGTCGTTGTCGTAATAGATCACCACATGACCATCGCGCTGACCCGACTTGAAATCCGCCTTCTCGTGCAGATGCCCTGAGCGGTCCCAGAACTTCCACTCGCCCCACTCGCGGCCGTTCACGAAAAGTCCTTCACTGCGCTTCACCGTCTTCGTGCTGTCCCAATGGTCCACGTATTTCTGAACGGTCTGGGCCGTCAGGGCGGTGGAGAGCAAGATGAAGATCAGCGGGGCGATGTACCTCATGATGTATGGTGCGGGCGAATGTAGAACGCACGATCCGCCGCGTGCGTGTGCCTTCGGTTACGGTGTCCACCGTATGCGATCACGTTGGCGCACGGATGACCGCTCCTCGTATGCACGGACACTTTCGCGCCGTCGATCCACCATGGCCATCATCGCTCGTCGTCACGGAATGTTCAGCGCGGAACGCATGCTGGTGATCGCGGTGCTCTGCCTGCTCGTGCTGGGGTGCATGGCGCAAGTGATCGATGAGGATGCGCTCCGCAAGCTGACCCTGCCGGAACAGCGCGGTGTGATCGCCTCCATGGAAGCGCTACCCGACGGGCATACCATCGCAGTGGCGTACAGCAAGGGTGGCGGCATCGCGCTGGTCGATACCTCCACATGGAGCATCGTTCGTTCCATACCGGTCGATGGGTTCCGGGATGGAGTACGCCTGACCACTTCCCATGCCCAGCGCACGGAGCTTTATGACAACCGTGTCGTTCGCGACAGCGTGCAGAAACAGATCGAACGGGAAATGGCCGCGGGACTTTGGAGCGCGGACATCGCTTCAGGCAGGTTGAAAGGATCGATCACGTTGCGCATCACCGTGGATGCGAAGGGACGCGCCACTTCGGTGTTCGTTCCGGAGTCCGACCTGCCGATCAACTGGAAGAACGCCGTGAAGGACCATTGGTACGACCACCGGTTCGACCTGCGACTTCCCAAAGGACATACCGAGCAAGTGGAGATCGCTCTTCACTTCCCCTGATACTCCCTTCCACCGATCACCGAACACCTCACAACACAACATGAGAACCTTCATCATCGCGAGCGCGTTGCTTGCCACCGGTTGGTGCAACGCGCAGGAAGACATGAGCACGGTGTGGACCACCAAGCTCGATTTCAGGGTGAACCACAGCGGCACCGACCCCAACCCCGGTGACGACAACATCGGCTACGCGGCAAGCGACAAGGAGATGGCCGTTTACCGCAACAAGGATGGCAGCATCGTGTGGACCAAGGCCTTCAAGGAAATGGCCCCGCGCCTGAAGAAGATCGACGAGCTGATCCCCTTCTGGGAAAGCAACACCATCTTCCTCTTCGATCACCGTGGTGGTGCAGATGTGGTCTGTTGCATCGACCTGCTCAGCGGAAATACGCTGTGGACAAGCGAGAAGTACTCGAACCTGGAGGAGGACAATGTGATCTACGTCAAGGAGAAGGACCTCTTCGCCATCAGCACGAAGGATGCGATGACGATGATCAAAGCTCGAACGGGCGAGGAGATATGGAGCACCAAGGTCTTCACCGGTTCGGTGGGCAAATACATCATCGACGGCGATGACATGGTGTGCGTGAACTTCGTTGGACCCGGCCTGGCCGCCTTGTTCAGCGGTTTCAAGAACCAGATCGCGCGCATCGACCTGAACAACGGGAACATCAAATGGCAGAACACCTATATCGGGCGAGCCGAGCGGAAGATCGTGACCCGCAAGTTCGTTTACGACCTGAAGCTCGACGGCGGAAAAGTGTACCTGCTGCTGAACGGCATGCAGGTGTATGACTACGCCACCGGCACACAACAATGGAACGCGGCCTTCGACTTCACCCCCGACGGCATTTGCAGTGCTCCTGCCCATGCGAAGAAGTTCGGCGTGTACGGCGCGGTAGCGGAACCCGTGGTGGACGGGAACGATGTCTACGTCCTGGACTGCAGCAACCGCCGCAACCAGTACCTGAAGAAGTACGACCGTCTCTCCGGCAAGCTGCTCTGGACCTCACCCGAGATCAAAGAAGCGAAGTGCATACCCGGCATGTTCGTGGCCGATGGGAAAGTGGTGCTCCAGATCGGTGGTCAGGTGGAAACACAAGCCTACATCTACTGGGTGGAGCGCACACAGACCTCCGAGATCACGCACCGTGAATGGCGCGTGCAATACCGCAACATCCGGCCTTGCGGCGTGCAGGCCTTCAACACCAGCGATGGTGCCTTGGCTTGGCAGAGCGAGCGGTTCAAGAAGGACATCACCAACAGTTTCATCGCCGACGACAGGCTCTATGTGTGCAGTGCGAAGGTGCTGTACTGCATCGATCACAAGACCGGCAATGACATCTATGAAGTGCCGCTCGGGGATGATGGCATCGGTTGGGCGGTGCAGATCCTCCCCTATAAGGACAGGATAGCCATCGTCGGGGAGAAAGGCGTGGCCACACATGCACGCAGCGATGGCAAGCTCGTGGCCCACAACAAGTACAAGAGCAGCGAGATGGATTCACAGCACGACAACATCCTCCTCATGCAGACCGATGGTGCCGACCTGGCGGCCTTCAACCTGGAGGACTGCTCCTTCAAACAGTACAACGCACGGAAGGACGCCCCCAGCGAACTGAGCTACGACGGCAAGTACGTGTATGTCTACGAGAAAAAGGAGATCAGCAAGCTTAGAACGATGTGAAGGCAACGCCCGCCGCCACGAGCGGGTTTGTTGTGAGAGGCAGGGGCTGTTCCGCAAGGAATGGCCCCTGCTGCTTGCGAACCAAGAATGGGCGATGGTTGTCCTACCCCTTCAAGGGTGCCACTGGGTAAATTGCGCCAGTTCCGACAACATGGGTATTCCACGACGCGTGAAGGTCATCGCAGGGCTGATCACTTCGGTCCTGCTGCTTGTAGGTTGGACCGAGGCCACGACACCGCGCTACGGCCCACACAGCGCTCTGGACATGCTGCGCATGCGCTCAAGTGAGGATGGCTTGTTGGTGCAATACAGCTACTTCTTCGCTACCGCCGGCCGTTGCTCCGGTTGCCACGGGCATGACACCATGCAACTGGCGATGGTAACACCGGGCGGCGTGGATGTGAACGTGGCGGACGATTGGCGCAGTACCATGATGGGTAACAGCGCGCGCGACCCCTTCTTCCGCGCGAAAGCGAGCCATGAAGGACTGGTGAACCCGGGGCATCGTATCGCGATCGAGAACAAATGCTTGGGCTGCCATGCGCCGTTGGGCATGCACGAGGAGCGCATGCTGGGCCATGACCCGTTCAATCTGGCGATGCTCGATACCAGCGTGATGGGCCAGGAAGGGGTGAGCTGCCTTGCCTGCCATCAACAGCAGCCCGACAGCGCAGGACACTACTTCTCCGGCGATCTGCATTTCGGCTTCCATCCGAACAACCAAGGCGATAACAGCGCGCGCGTCTACGGCCCCTACGCTGATGATGAGATCAACCCCGCGATCATGACCTTCTTCGTCGGGTTCAAACCCGGCTTCGGTCAACACATCATCGATGGCCGTGCTTGCGCCGGTTGCCACTCCTTGATCACCGAAACAGTGGACCTTGATGGCAACCTGACCGGTGGCGAATTCGTGGAACAGGCCACCTGGCATGAATGGCTGAACAGTGATTACAGCAGCGACCTGAACACCACCTGTCGTGGGTGCCACATGCCGCGCATCCAGGACTCCATCGTGCTCGCTTCGGAATACGCGTTCCTGCCCGGCCATGCCCCCTTCGGCAAGCACCACCTGGCTGGTGGCAACACGTTCATGTTGCGCCTGCTGAAACAGCACCGCAACGCGCTCGGCATTCCTGCCTACGATCACCAGTTCGACAGCACGATCGCCCGCACCGTGCGCAACCTTCTCTCCAGCGTTGATCTGGATGTGCAACTCATCGACCGCACAAGCGATACCGCTTACGTGGATGTGCGCCTCCAGAACCAGGTAGGCCACAAGTTCCCCAGCGGTTACCCCAGCCGAAGAGCCTTCGTCCAAGTGATCGCGACCGATGCCAACGGCGACACACTGTTCAAGAACGGCCTGTGGGATGATACCTATGAAGTGATCGGGCATGACACAGGCTACGAACCGCACCACGATGTGATCCGGCAGGAGGACGAAGTGCAGATCTACGAGCTGGTGATGGGTGATGTGAACGGGAACGTGACCACCGTGCTGGAACGCGCTGCCGCTCCGCTGAAGGATGATCGCCTGGTACCGCAGGGCTTCACTACGAACCATCCCAGCTACGACACGACCGTCATCGCCGGAGTGCCATCCAGTGATACCGACTTCAACCACGACGCGCTCAATAACGAAGGAAATGGCGGTGACATCGTCCATTATCATCTACCACTGAACGGCTACAGCGGGGCGCTGACCGTTCATGCGCGCATCTTCTACCAGCCGGTTCCCCCGCTCTGGAACCAGGAGATGTTCAGCCACCACAGCGCGGCCATCGACTCCTTCAAGACCATGTACGACCAGGCGGATGGCACACCGGAGTTCGTGGCCGGTGACTCACTGTTCGATGTCGGCATGGCCGTAACCGGAACGGTTGATCACACGCTCTCCATCCAACCGAACCCCACACGCGATGGCCAAGTGACCATCGTGGGCAACCGCATCTCGTCCGTTACGACCTTCGATGCCAAGGGAGCACAGGTGAACACCCGCGCGCAACAACATTCCGAAGGTTGGAGGTTGACGCTGCCTCCGACGCCAGGCGTTTATCACGTCATCGTGCGTATCGACGGCAAGGAGTATCTGCGACGTATCGTGCGCGAATGACGCTCACGGTAGCTTCGCTGCACATCCATCCGATCAAATCGCTCGGTGGCTTTCCTGTTGAAGCGGCCCGCACCACCGATCGTGGTTTCGAACATGATCGACGCTGGATGCTGGTGGATGACAACGGCACGTTCATCACTCAACGCGAAGTGCCAGCGATGGCCTGCCTGCATTGCGCACCCTTGAAGAACGGCTTCCGCATCACCGACATCCGGAATGGCGGAACCCTCGATCTTCCCTGGAGCATCGGGAACGGAGCCCCCCTTCCTGTTCATGTTTGGGACGATACGTGCGAGGCGATCCTGGCACCTGATGAATGGAGTGAACACTTGTCCGCCCTTCTGGGAATGCGTCTGCGCCTGGTGTTCATGCCTGACCTGTCGCGCCGTGAGGTCGATCACCGTTACGCGAGCGGCATCAATTCGTTCAGCGATGGTTTCCCGTACCTGATCATTTCCCAAGCGTCGCTGGACGACCTCAACGCACGAATGGCCCGAGCGCTTCCCATGGATCGCTTCCGCCCGAACATCGTGATCTCGGGTGGGCAGGCCTTTCAAGAAGACACCTGGCGGTACGTCCGCATCGGTGGTGTCGCCTTCTCCGTGGTGAAACCCTGCGGACGATGTGTGATCACCACCACGGACCAGCATACCGGCGAGCGCGATCAGGAACCACTGCGCACGCTGGCGACCTACCGCCGGAGAAAAGGAACTGAGGGCACAGTGGTGGACTTCGGCATGAACGCCATGGCGGAAGGAGGCGGCACGGTGCATGTGGGTGACGAAGTGCACCCGATCACCACCATGTGAGCGCTAACTTTCAAGCATGAGCAAGGAAAGACTGGCCATCGATAGCCTGCGCACGGAAGTGGACGCCGCCTACCTCTATGAGCGCATCGCTGCGAACGAGGAGGACCCACAGGTGGCGAAGCTCTTCCGTGAGATGTCGGGGATCGAGCGTGGTCATGCCGAGCACGCGTTCGAAGACCTGCGCACCGCTGGCACCGTTGCACGCATGCCGGATCCATCGTGGCGCGCCCGTGTACTTGACCGTATCGGACGGTTGATGGGCTACGAGCACGTCATCGCCGCCATGATGGAAACGGAGAAAGGCCTGGCGGAGGCGACCACTGCGCTGAAGCGGCGTCACGAGCAGCCGTTGACCGGAAGCGAGCACAATCATGTGCGCATCCTACAAGCATTGATCAGCAACCGGAGCCGCGTGGACGGTGAAAAGCTCGGCAAGATCGAAGGGCGGCACCGCACCGTAGGAGGCAATGCGCTGCGCGCAGCGGTGCTCGGTGCCAACGACGGATTGGTGAGCAACATGAGCCTGGTGATGGGAGTGGCCGGCGCGACCGAAGGCGAACAGGGTGTGCTGCTCGCGGGACTGGCCGGGCTGCTCGCGGGTGCGTTGAGCATGGCGCTCGGTGAATGGATCAGCGTGAAGAGCTCACAGGAGCTGTACGAGCGGCAGATGGCGCTGGAGATGATGGAACTGGAAACGAACCCTGAAGGTGAACGCAAGGAGCTAGCCCTGATCTACATGGCCAAAGGCATCAGCGAAGCCGAAGCACAACGCCTGGCCAGTGAACTGATCGCCGACAAGGGCCGTGCGCACGCGATGCTGGTGAAAGAGGAACTGGGTATCAACACCGAGGAGCTCAAGGGTTCGGCATGGGAAGCGGCGATCGCCTCGTTCTTCCTCTTCGCGTTGGGCGCGATCCTGCCGGTGCTGCCCTTCTTCTTCGTGCACGGGTTGCGCGCCATCGCCTTCAGCATCGGTCTCAGTGCCATCGGTCTTTTCGGCATCGGATCGGCCATCACGCTCTTCACCGGTCGCAGCGTGTGGTTCTCCGGCTTCCGTCAGGTGCTGTTCGGTCTTGCGGCCGCTGCGATCACCTTCGGCATCGGCCGGTGGATCGGTGTGAGCGTAGCGGGTTAGGACTTCTCTCCATCGGCTACTTTGCAAGCCGATGATCCATTCCATTCTGCGCGACAAGGCAACGCGCCTGTTCATCATCCTGGGTTCCTTCTTCGCCGCCAACGCGCTGCTCGCCGAAATGATCGGTGTGAAGCTCTTCCAATTTGAGGATGCGATCGGTGTCACCCGTGCCGACTTCTCCCTGCTCGGCCAGGACCACCTCTCCTTCGTACTGAGCGTCGGCGTGCTGCCCTGGCCCATCGTCTTCATCATGACCGATGTGGTGAACGACTACTACGGCGTGCGCGGTGTGCGCTTCCTGACCATGCTCACCGCAGGGCTCATCGCCTTCGCGTTCCTGGTCATGTTCCTTGCCATCCATATCGCACCGGCGGGTTTCTGGATCACGAGCAGTTACCAACAAGGCGTTCCTGACATGCAGGCCGCTTTCGCGAGCATCTTCGGGCAGGGCATGAACATCATCCTCGGCTCCCTCACCGCTTTCATCATCGGCCAGCTGGTGGATGCGTTCAGCTTCCGGGCGATCAAGCGCTTCACCGGTGACAAGCGTATCTGGTTGCGTGCCACCGGAAGCACGATCATCAGTCAGCTCATCGATAGCGTGGTGGTCACCTACATGGCCTTCTGGGTGCTGAAGGATTGGTCCTTCGCTCTGTGTACAGCACTGGTCATCACGGCCTACTGTTACAAGCTGCTGGTGGCGGTGCTTTCAACACCGTTGGTCTATCTGGTGCACGCAGGGGTGGAACGCTACCTGGGCAAGGAACGTGCGCATGCGATGCGCGAGGCCGCCCTGCGCCTGAAGGATGAACAGTGAGCACATGCCACGGGATCTTCGCATACTTGCGCCACTCTCCCATGGACCAACTGATCGTTCGGCCGCTGCGCTCCACCGATGTTCAAGCTTGCTTCGAACTGATCGATCGTGAACGGTCACGCATAGCGAACTACTTCCCGACCACGACCGGTCGCTGCCAGGACGAGCGCTCCTGCGCCGTCTACCTGCGCGAGCTCGAACAGCAGGCCAACGCTGGAGGATCCTTCGCCTATCTGCTTCATGTGGAAGGACAACACGCACCGGTCGGGATGGTCATGCTGAAATCGTTCGACTCGTCCGTGCGGAAATGCGAGGTCTCCTATTTCGTCGCGGCGAAATGGGAACGCAAAGGCATCGCAACAGGAGCACTGGCCTGGGCGGTGGACGAGGCCTTCCGCAAGTACGATGTACGCAAGGTCTTCCTGCGCATCGACCCCGAGAACACCGCGAGCATACAGGTGGCCGAAAAGAACGGCTTCATCCGTGAAGGCCTGCTCCGCCAGGATTTCCGCACCCATGATGGCAGGCTGCTGGATGTCCTTTACTACGGCAAATTGCGTTGAGGCTGACCACGAGTTCTCGTGAGCCGGCCTGCATGGCCCTCTTCTATCTTTCGTCGCGTACAACCATGTCTCAACGATCATGAAGCACATCGCTCTCGCTCTTCATCTGGTCCTGCTTCCTTTCATCGGCCTGGCCGCGCACGTTGACCCTGCCACAGCACACGGCATCGCGCAGCATTTCCTCCAAGGCACGTCGGTCCGTGGTGTCAATGGGCAACCGGTCTCACTGGCGCTCGCGTACCGCATCGGCTCGGAGGGGATCAACGGTAGCGTCGCTGCCACCGACCATTACTATGTGTTCAATGTGCAGAACGGCGATGGCTTCGTGATCATCGCAGCGGATGATGCCGTGACCCCTGTACTCGGCTATTCCGATCAGAACGATTACGATCCGGACCGCCTTCCAACGAACCTGGCCAAATGGATGGGCCGCTACCAGCAGGCGATCGCAGCCGCCATTTCCAGCCAAGCCAGCGCCGACAATGGCTTGCAGCAGCGATGGGCAGCCTTGAACGAAGGACCGCTGGAAGCAACAGCGGACGATCGTTCAGTGAACCCGCTGCTCCAGACCAACTGGAACCAAGCCCCGTACTACAATGCGCTGTGCCCGGGCAATTCGGTGACCGGTTGCGTGGCAACGGCCATGGCCCAGATCATGAAGTTCTGGAACCATCCAGCCAACGGTACCGGCTTCCATTCCTACGCGCACCAGAACTATGGCACGCTCTCCTTCAATTACGCCTCCACCGAGTTCCAATGGGGCAACATGCCCAATTCCATCAACGGACCCAACAACGCGATCGCCACGCTCATGTATGCGGCTGGCATATCGGTGGACATGGACTACAGTCCCGAAGTGAGCGGGGCCTGGGTGATCTCCTCCCACACCGGCACGCCGCCCAACTGCGCTGAATACGCCTTGAAGACCTACTTCGGTTACGATGCGAACGCACAAGGACTGGCTCGTGATGCCTACAGTGATGTCGCGTGGGTGAACCTATTGAAGAACGAACTGGACAACGGTCGTCCTGTCCTTTACGATGGTTTCGGAACAGGCGGTGGGCATTGCTGGGATCTGGACGGCTACGACAACAACAACCTGTTCCACGCCAACTGGGGTTGGGGCGGATCCTACAACGGCTATTTCGCCATCAGCGACATGAGCCCCGGAGGCGTGGGCATCGGTGGTGGCAACGGCGGGTTCAATGCAGGTCAGGAAGCGGTGATCGGGATCCATCCACCGGGCGGCGGCGCACAGACCTCGGACCTGCAACTCTACGCGAACGTTGTGCCTTCAGCCAACCCGATCTACTATGGACAGGGATTCTCGGTAACCACCAACATCTACAACGCGGCCACCTCCACCTTCAACGGCGATTATTGCGCGGCGCTCTTCGATGCACAAGGCACCTTCGTTGATTACGTGGAAGTGCTGACAGGCAATTCGCTTCCCGCTGGCTACGTGTACAACCCGCCCGGGCTCACCTTCACCAGCGCCGGCAGCTTCACCTACCTGCCCGGTGATTACCGGATCGGGATCTTCTCAAAACCCAGCGGCGGCAACTGGCAGATGGTGGCCGAAGCCGGTGCCTACACCAATCTGGTGCCCTTCACCATCGTTAACCCCAACGACGTTGAAATGTACGCTGCCATGAACGTGACCACCGGCACACCCATGACCAGCGGTGCCAATGTGAACGTTACCCTGGACGTTGCCAATTACGGCTTCTCCGACATCAATGCCGTCTTCGATCTCTCCCTGTACAATATGGACGGTTCATTCGCCACCACCATCGCTACTACGAACAGCCTCGCCCTTTGCTCCAATTGCCATTTCATCGGTGGCCTCTATTTCAACAACCCTGCATTGAACGCGAGCGCCGGCTCCTACCTCATGGCCCTGCTCTATTCCACTGACAACGGCTCCTCCTGGCAGTTGGTGGGTTCCACGGACCATAGCAACCCGGTGATCGTGACCGTTCAGGCGCCGGGGATAGGACCGGATATCTATGAGAACAACGATACCTATGCGGCTTCCTATCTCTTCACGCCATCCTTCACCAACAACGTGGCCAGCGTGAACACGACAGGATCGAACTGCCATGTGGGCACGGACGACGACTTCTACGGCGTTAACCTGCCCGCGGGCTACGAATACACCATCTCCGCTCGCCTGCATGATGCCTACAACAGCGGTAACGGGAATACCTATTCGCTTGATGCGCTCTTCTCCACTACCACCGACGGCACCAACTGGAGCGGCCCCTTCGACGACATCATGCCGAACAGTTTCAGCGCGAGCGGGGGCGATCCTCTTCGCTTCCATGTGGCGCCCTACTTCGAAGGACAGACCGGAACCTATCTGCTGGACATCGATATATCGCGCGCACCGGTGGGCATCGGCACCTCCGCAATGCGCACAGGTCTTCGCTTGATGCCCAACCCTGCGATGGACCGGCTGGTGATCGAGCGCGAGGAAGCCTCCCCTCTGCTGAGCGTGGAGGCGATCGACGCGGCAGGAAGAAGGATACCCTTGCGGCCCGAACCCACGAGCGCGCTCCGTTCCGTGGTGAACGTTGAACAGCTCGCTGCCGGCGCATACCGATTGCAGGTACGCACGGACAATGGTGTACAGATGCAGGGATTCATCAAGTGCGATCGATGATCACGCGCATCGGAACCATCGTGCTGGTCCTACTCGCCATGGCTTGTCATGGCGCGAAGGAAACGACCACCAAAGAGGAAAATGCATCCGGCGCGAAGGGTGTAACCGGGCCCCCGCTGCTGGTGTATCGCACACGCGAGAACGTGAACGATCTGGTACCGGTGCTGCTTTCGCCGGATGGCAAGAGCATCGTGAGCTATCCACATCCGAACGATCTGCGACTGCCTACGGGTTATTCAACGCCCACACCGCTGCACAGAGGGTATCTGCTCGACAACCGCGGGATCAATGCGAACGTGGCGTTCCTCAACATCACCTACCCCGCTTACGCCGCGCTTGCGGAACCTCCTTCCATGGACAAGCTCCTTGGCATGATCAAGTTCAAGGATCCCCTGGTCGAACTGTGCGACTGTGGAAATCGCAGCCGCTTCACGGACCTTGAAAAGGAACTGAACGAGATGATCGACAAGGACGAGCTCAAGAAGAACTGCAAGACACTGAAGTAGAACGTGGCGAAGAAGGCCATCACCAAGAAGGAACTGGCACGCCTCGCCAGTGGTGCCGTACGTGAGGAACGCAAGGCCCAAGGTGCACTGGATGGTCGTTTCCGTGAGAAGGTGGTGAAGAGCAAGAAGACCTACTCCCGGAAGAAGAAGCACAAGAACGAACCCTAGGTTTCTTCTCCTGCGGTCAGCGCGGCCCAAGCACGCAGCACGCGTTCGTGGCTCCTCAACCGATCGATGTATTCGGAACCGTTCGTGTGGCCACGCGCACGCATGAGGGAAACGAGTGCGCGCTTGTCGCGGGAAGGCCATTCCGTCAGATCAGGAACGATCGCCACCGCAGGTGCCAGGTCATTGAAGGCGTGGGCTTCCTCGACAGGCCAGGTCCTCATTGCTTCCACACCCAGCGCTGCACGCACGGTCCGCCGGCAACGTTCAAGGCGTTGTTCATGATCTCCCTCGAGCATGGACACGTGACCTATCACGACCTCGCTCAGATCCACCGGTTCGATCAAGGGCGCAGCTTCTTCATGGAGCACGAGCCGCATGGGTTGAGCGACGAGCCTTCGTAGAGCAGCAGGCGGTGTGCGGTACGCCCTGTCCTTCAGCATGCGCGCATGCTCTTCTGAAGCGATGATGGCCAGCGCGGGATCGACCGTGCGGAAACCGCATCGATGATAGAACCAGTAAGCGCCCGTGCGTATTCCATCTGCGTTCCCATGTCCCAGCTGGTAGTTGTCCGCTTCGAAGCAGCCGATGTGGAAGCGTTGCGCGTAGCAGCGCAGTATGGACGCGAAGAGCAACATCGAAGGCCCGCCTCGGAAAGCAGGGAACACGTTCAGGCCCACCTTGCTCTTTCCCGGGAACACCCAAGCACCGCCATAAGCGACAGGCACCGAATTGGCGAATGCAACGTAGCCGACGTAGTCATCGAAGGAGGTACGACGACCGGGCGGTAACCGCAGCAACGCGACATGGATGCCATGTCCCATGTCGTGCAGCTCCACGGCCGCTGGGTCGCATAGGGTGGCCGTATCCGTTTCCCGCAAGTGACCGATCAGGATGCCACGTGCCGCTTGAACCAATTGCTCCCGTTGTTGTGCGCTCAACTTGAGCGCCGGTCGAAGCGCAGTAGCACAGACACGGGCGACATCCACACCGGCGCGATAACCGTCCGCGAACAGGGCGTGACGCACCCCGATGCCTCTGCACCACGTCCTTGTCAACACAGGAGCGATGGCTTGCGAAACGATGTTCGGCAGACACGCTTCCCAAAGCGCATTGCGCACATCCGGTGAAGTACTGATGCGATCGATACGATGCACCAGGTCGCGCAGCGGGTTCCCCTTATCCAATCGATCGATCACCTCGGTGCGCGTGTCATCCAACGCGTCACGCTCAGCACCGGACGAGGTGGCCAACAGAACGTTCCGCACCGCTGCTTCATCACCATCGAGCGTATCCAACACATGACCGGAACCAGGCAGTTCGATCAGCCAACGCGTAAGGTCGATCGAGTAGTAGGCGAACGAGCGAGTGCCTGCCACTCCGGAATTGCCCAAAGCGAAACGCAGCGAGGCATTGCGTGCGGACATTCCGGCGGCGAGCGCAGCGACACGATGCAGCTCCTGCCCGGCTCGCGCCGGATGATCCTGATGCCGGGGAAATGCCAGGATGAACAGCAACAGATCGTGGTAGGCCACCAATGCCGCTGCGGAACGGATGTCCCGTGCGCTCAACCGCGACCATTCGGCGGTTACCGATCCCAGCTCATTCGCCTCGCACCGTGCATAGCGCAGGCGCAGCGCCTCCACCTGTTCGCGTTCAAGAACCACCATGCCGCAAATAACGATGCGGGGATCACCCGCCCCATGATCAACGACAGATCGTGCGGGCGCTCGATGCTCCGTCGGTGGAGATGACGCGCACCAGAATGGTTCCCACCTGTGAAGGCAACTGGAACATGTCCCTTCCGGCTCTCACCTTTCCACGGAACAGGCATCGGCCCATGGTATCGTATGCCTCGATGTCACTTCCGCCACGGGCTCCTTCCACCACCAACCTGTCCGACACGGCATCGAAATAGACATCCGGTCCGATCGCCTCAACAGCTTCGACAAAGGTGGATCCGCATGTATGCTCCGCGATGAAGCGGGCGTTCGAACCCAGTGTATCCAGCAGCACTTCGTAAGCGGCCTGTGAACCCCGGAGGAAATGATCCAGCCAGAGGTCCGTCACATCGGTGACAACGGCGTGCTGTTGATCGCGGCTGAAGGTCAGGTCGGGACCGCAGGTGAGTTCGCCGAACGAGCAGGTGAAACTGTTGTCACCGAAGTAGCAATGACCGCCACCGGTGATGTTCACGAAGGCCTTGCACGGAACTTCCAGCGCATCGTACATCGGACGGGCATGTTCCAACACGGGCGTAACACAGTCCTCGCTGGCTGCGAACACGAGTGAAGGAACGCTCACGCTCATGGCAGCTGCGATGGCACTGGGGTTGGTTTCCGCAGGAGCCAGTGTTACCAATGTCTGTATCGTGCTGTTCGCTGCCGCACCCAAGAACGCGGCTCCACCTCCCATGCTATGCCCCATCAGCGCGCTGGCAGGGGCAACGTGCTCGAAGAAGGGAGAGCCGGCATCGGCACCTGCCTGTTGCATGCCAAGGACCAGATAGGCAAGGTCGGCTCCGAACGTAGCATGGTCCGGGGCGAAGCCGCCTTCCGTGGTGGGCAACACAACGAAGTAGCCTTGGGCCGCGAAGTGGCTGCCTATATAGGTATAGGCGTCCACCGTCATCACGAAGCCGTGCCCCATCATCAGCACCGGGAAAGTTCCCTGGGACACCGGAACATCCGCACCGGCCACATCCGCTGGGTAGTAGATGGTACACCCGATGGTCCGCGAGCGATCCGGGTCGAAGAAGTCCGTACCGCGTGTTCCAACGGAATAGGGTTGCGCGCACAGCAAGGACGCGTTGACAAGCAACAGAAGAAGCGTGAGGAGCCGCATGATCGTTCGTTCCTGTCAAAGTAACTGCGCCAAGGCGGAATGGTTCATCCTCACGGTCAAGGACACTACCTTGCTCCCATGTCGAAGAACGTTTCTTCCCTCAGTGGCCGCGACGGCAAGGAGCTCGATCACAGCCTTTGGGAAACCATCCAGGAAGCGGCATCCCATACCGGCACCGCTGATGACGCCACGCTTACCCGCATCGCGGACGACTTCCTCGTAGGTGAGGCCATCGCCTTCGGCACCAGTTCCTTCTACGACTTCCTGAAGCAGGAGAACCAGGGCAAGAAAGCCTACGTGTGCAATGGCAGCGCCTGCCTGGTCGCCGGTACGCAGGAGAAGGTGCACCATGCGCTCTCCCATCATTTCAAGCCGGAAGAGATCGGCCACATGTGCTGCCTGGGACGCTGCCATGAGAACAGCGCGTTCCATGTGGGCGGCCTGAACTACTCCGGTAAAGCCATCGACCGGCTGGATGCCATCGTGAAAGGAACGGACCGCAGGGGGATGGACGCACATCATGTGGGAACCTCCATGACCGATCCGATCCTCACCGCACCGATGCCTTCGTTGGAGGAGTTCTACGCAGTGTGGGAGCAAGTGCTCAAAGGCAGCAGCGAGGATGTCCTGAACGAGATCAAGGTGGCGACGATCCGCGGGCGTGGCGGTGCGGGTTTTCCCATGGGCTTCAAACTGGAGGCCTGCCGCAATGCACAGGACACCACCGGTAACGGAACGCCCCGCAAGTACATCGTATGCAATGCCGACGAAGGCGACCCTGCCGCTTTCAGTGACCGGTACCTGTTGGAACAGCGGCCTCATCGTGTGCTGTTGGGCATGATGATCGCCGGCTTCTGCGTCGGTGCCGATACCGGTGTGCTGTACATCCGTGCGGAATACCCGGAAGCGGTCGACACCGTGAAACGTGCGGTGGCCGATCTGGAAGCGAAAGGTTGGATCGGGAAGAACATCAAAGGCAGCGGCTTCAACTGGCGCTTCAAAGTGATCAAGGCCGCCGGCGCGTATGTGTGTGGTGAAGAGACCGCCCTGCTCAACAGCATCGAGGGCAAACGCGGCGAGGTGCGCACCCGCCCACCCTACCCTGCGCAACAGGGCTTGTTCAACCGGCCCACGGTGGTGAACAATGTGGAGACCCTGGCCTGCGTGCCGTGGGTGGTGAAGCATGGAGGGGCGGCTTTCGCCGAACTGGGCAGTGAGAAAAGCAACGGAAGTAAACTGGTATGCCTGGACAGTGGTTTCAAACGCCCGGGCCTGTACGAAGTGGAATGTGGAACGCCGCTCGCCCGTGTGATCGATGAACTGGGTGGTGGGTTCGCGCGACCGACGAAAGCGTTGCACATCGGCGGACCGCTCGGCGGCATCGTTCCCTTGCAGAAGATCAATGACCTGTCGATCGACTTCGAGAGCTTCCAGAAGAACGGCTTCCTTCTGGGTCATGCCAGCGTGCTCTCCATTCCTGCCGACTACCCTATGGTGAAGTACCTGCACCACCTTTTCGAGTTCACCGCCATGGAGAGTTGTGGCAAGTGCTTTCCCTGCCGCATAGGATCGACCCGAGGGAAAGAACTGATCGAGGGCGCCATCGAAAAGGACAGGATGATCGATCGAGCGCTGTTCGACGACCTCATCGAAACGATGGAGATCGGATCGCTCTGTGCGCTGGGCGGCGGTCTTCCCTTGGGCGTGCGCAACACCTTGCAGTACTTCGGCAAAGAGCTTCGTGCATTCTTCCGCACCACCTGAAAGCCCCGCTACCAGCGGGAACGCGAAGGGCCCCGACTGGTCGGGGCCCTTCTTGCGTTGAGAAGTTCGCTCGTACTACTTCTTCTTCTTAGCGGCCTTCTTCTTGGTCGCTTTCTTCTTCGGAGCGGCCTTCTTCTTTGCAGCTTTCTTAGCCATGGTTAAAAGGTTTGTGTCAAACGTATCGGCTTGAACGTAACATCCGACCATAGGTTTCAAGATCGTGTCAACCATCACCTGTTGATAGCGTGATCGTTCATCAACACCTGTTGATCACATGACGGAGTGCCATACTTGTTCCTCGCGCGCCACGATCGATGACCCAATGTTCGATCACACGCGCAGGAAACAACCGACGATGTCGTCGAACGATCGGACTCTCCCATGCATCCTTTCACCATCCCACGCTCCACCATCGCGCGATCACGACATGTCTTGATGTATGCGCTGCTGGTCGCTGCCACGCGCTCATCCGCACAACCCACCATCGACAGCCTGCGTCATCGTGCCGTCATGGCGCGGACAGACAGTGCACGTGTCGAAGCGCTTCTTCACCTGGCGAACGCCTTCCTGAGCCTCGACCCTGACTCCGCCTATGCGTGCTGTTCGCGCGCCCAAGTGATCGCGTACGGGTCGGGCCGAACGAAGGACATTGTCGAGGTCGAAGGATGGCTGGGCTATCTCGCCGAGCAACGGGGACAACTGGATGATGCGTTGGCCCACTACCAGAAAAGTCTCGAAGGGGCTGAACGGTCACAGGACAGGAAGAACATCTCCACGCTGTTGAACAACATCGCTGCCATCTACAAGGACCAAGGAAAGGTGGACAAGGCCCTGACCACTCACCGGCGCGGCCTGGTGATCCGCCGAGCGATGCAGGATACGAGCGGCATCGCGACCTCTCTGAACAACATCGGCCTTATCGAGTATGATCAAGGGCGCATCCCCGATGCCATGTCCCATTATGCGGAGGCCCTTCACCTCTATGAGGCCGTCAGCGACCAGGAAGGCATAGCCACTGCCCTGCACAACATCGCCGGTGTGTACCGGGACCAAGGGGATCACGCCGAGGCACTGGCGTATTTCGAACGGGCGCTCGCTCTGCGCGATCGTGGTCAGGATCCTTATGGTGCGGCCACCACCGAGGACAACATCGGTGGGGTGCTGGAGGCCACGGGACGAACAAGTGACGCCTTGGCGCACTACGAACGCGCCTTGGTCCAGCATGAACAAGCGGGCGATACGCGTGGCATGGGCTATTCCCTTCGGAACATCGCAAGCATTGAAGTGAAGCAAGGAAAAGCCGACGAGGCGTTTCGGCATGCCACCCGCGCATCGGAACTCTTGGACCGGAGCAGCGATAAACGGGGCAAGGCCAGCGCGCTCTGGATGACGGGTCTTGCCTTGGAGCGTCTCGGCCGCGCGCAGGATGCCGAACGGATCACCCGTGAAGCCTTGACGCTGGCACAAGAACTAGGATATCCGCAGGTGATACGCGACGCGGCCGGCTCACTGGACCGGATCTATCGCTCCGCGGCGCGCTGGCGGGAGGCGCTGGCCATGCGCGATCTGCATCAGCTCATGCGCGACAGTGTACTGAACCAGGAAGCTCGGAAGAGCAGCCTTCGACAGCAGTACGCCTACGCGTATGAGAAGAAAGAGGCCGATCTGAAGGCCGCACAGAAGGAACATGACCTGCTCGCGCACATGGACCTGCAACGCGAGAAGAACCGCCGCAACCTCTTCCTTCTCATCGGCGCAGGAACACTCCTCCTCGCCATGGGCCTCTGGAGCCGTCTTCGCTTCGTGCGTCGATCGCGCGCTATGATCCAACATGAGCGCGACGTGGCAGATGGTCTCTTGCTCAACATCCTCCCAGCAGAAGTAGCCTCCGAACTGAAAACGAAAGGACGCACCGAAGCGAAGCACTACGATGAGGTCACCGTGCTCTTCACCGACTTCAAAGGCTTCACCGCCATCGCCGAACTGCTCTCTCCCGCTGAACTGGTGGCCGAGATCGACACCTGCTTCCAGGCTTTCGACCACATCATGGAACGGCACGGTGTGGAGAAGATCAAGACCATCGGTGATGCGTACATGGCCGTTGGGGGTGTCCCGGTCGCGCGGGTCGACGCACCAACCTGCGTGGTACAGGCCGCCCTGGACATGCAGGAGTTCATGGATACGCGCGCGCGTGCGCGTGCGCGCGAGGGAAAACCCGCGTTCCAGATGCGGATCGGCATCCACACCGGACCTGTCGTCGCCGGTATCGTAGGCCTGAAGAAGTTCCAATACGACGTGTGGGGTGATACGGTCAACACAGCGTCGCGCATGGAAAGCAGCGGTGAGGTAGGACAGGTCAACATCAGCGCGGCAACACACGCGCTGCTGAAGGACGACCCCAGCTTCCGCTTCGAAGCCCGGGGTCAAGTGGCAGCCAAGGGCAAAGGCAACATGGACATGTGGTTCGTGATGCGTTCCGGAGTGTGACCCCGTAGCGAGGCACCTCTTCCACATCCGTGTATTTCTTGCGTGAAGCTCGGGAAGGTCCGTGATGCGGTAACGCCTGGCGCTTTGTACAGGCGGTCCATGATCTGTGCGGCGGCACCCATGCACATTTCCATACCCACCATCCTGCATGTTTTTCCCCGGTCGCATCAACAGGGCGCGGAACGGGTCCAAGAAGCGGGCACGCAGCCGAACATCATCTCCAGCATTCCTCGCTTCTCCGGTGCAGAGGCCCGTGCGCTGATGAACGAACCCGTGATGCCGACGACGCCTGTGATCCTCACCGATGCGATGCAAGGGGTTCCCGCGATGTGGAAATGGACCCCCGACTTCTTCCGCTCGCTGTATCCGAAGGTGACCAAGAAGGTGCGCGGCAGGAACATCACGCTCGCTGAACAGCTGGAACTTATCCGCACCTCCACTGATCAACACCCTGCACCTTATCCCTTCAACCTGGATCTTGGAAAGGAAATGCCGGAACTGTTGGATGACCTGCGGCCGTTCCTCAAGTTCGGGAACACGGACCTTACCACGCATCCCCGCATGCCCCGGTACCTGTTGAAGGGGACCATCGTGCATGAGCTGTTCTTCGGGGGGAAGGGTGCTTCGTATCCCTGGCTCCATTACGACATCCTTGGCATGCACACCCAGATCACCCAGATCATGGGTGACAAGGAGTTCATCCTGTTCGATCCCTCCCAAACGCCCTTCCTCTATCCGCACGACAACAACCCCCGCCTTTCCCGCGTGAACAACGTGTTCGATCCCGACCTGAAGGAGTTCCCGCTTTTCGCCAAGGCGCGGTCGGTGAGCGTGACCGTGCATGAAGGAGAGACGCTCTTCTTCCCCAACGGCTGGTGGCACGTCACGCGCATGTCAGGACCCAGCATCACCTATGGCCGGGCGGTGCTCAACGCATCCAACTGGGACAGGATGATGCGCGAGAACTTCACCAACTGGTGTGAACGCAGACCCGCGCTCGCCATTCCCACCTACCTCTTCAGCAAGCTCATCGGTGCCGCTCTTTACGCGGGACGGAACTGACTTTGCTCGGCCTCAGGCCCCAGCACGTTGAGGACGCTTCTCCCCGCTATATCCGTCCGGTGCATCCTGATACACAAGGAACGATCGTTGTTGACCTTGCGGTACCATAGGTCATGACCCATGCGATCCATCTGGACAGGCACCATCGGATTCGGACTTGTCAGCATTCCGGTGAAGCTCTACAGCGCCACGGAGGAAAGTGAACTGGACCTGGACATGCTGGACGCGCGCGACCATGAACGCATCCGGTTCGTGCGGGTGAACGAAGCCACGGGCAAAGAGGTGCCTTGGGAACGCATCGTACGCGGCTACAACATGGACGGGCGCTACGTGGTGTTGGAGGACAAGGACCTGAAGAGCGCGGCGGTGGAGAAGTCGGACGTGATCATGATCCACGACTTTGTCAAGGAAGAGGAAGTGGCGGGCAAGTACTTCGAGAAGCCTTACTACCTTGAACCGGACAAAGGCGGTGCCCGCTCCTATGCGCTGCTGCGCGAGGCACTGAGGAAGAGCGGCCGTGTCGGTATCGCCAGCTTCGTGATGCGCACCAAGGAACACCCCGCCGTGCTGCAACCTGATGGTGATGCGTTGTTGCTGAACCAGCTCCGGTACGCCCAGGAGATACGTCCGCAGGAGGAACTGAAACTGCCGACGCGTGAGAAGGTGAGCCCAGCCGAACTGAAGCTCGCCCTGCAGCTCATCGAACAAGGTGCCGGTTCCTTCGAGATCGAACGCTACAAGGACGAGTATTCGGCGGCCCTGCTGAAACTGATCCGGGCGAAGGGCCGTGGCAAAGCGCCCAAGATGCCGATGCGCGTGGTGCACAAGAAACCCACGGAGGACCTGATGGCAGTGCTGAAGGCGAGCCTCGGCAACCGCAAACCGAAACGCAAAGCTTCGTGACGCATGGGGCTGAAGAACTACCGCGCGAAACGCGATCTGCGCCGCACACCTGAACCGGGTGGTGCGAAGACCCGAAAGAAGAACGCTCCCTTGAGCTTCGTGGTGCAACGCCACAAGGCATCGCACCTGCACTATGACTTCCGCTTGGAAATGGAAGGCGTGCTCAAAAGCTGGGCGGTACCCAAAGGCCCCAGCATGGCACCGAGCGATAAACGGCTCGCGATGATGGTGGAGGATCACCCCTACGATTACAAGGATTTCGCAGGCATCATTCCGGAAGGGAACTACGGCGCGGGCATCGTTGAGATCTGGGACCATGGCACCTATGAACCGCTGGACCTGCCCGAAGGTCGAGATGCCGAAAGCTGGCTGCTCCATTCACTGCACAAGGGCTCGATCAAGTTCATTCTTCATGGCAAGAAGTTGAAAGGAGAGTTCGCCCTGGTCCGGTTCAAGCGCGGTGGAGAGAACAGCTGGTTGCTGATCAAGCACCATGACCGCTACGCTGTGGATGCCTACGATAGCGAAGCAGAGACCGCGAAGAACTCGCCCATCAACAAGGCGCTCGCAAAAACAGGAACCCGACCCCGCAAACCTGTCAGGAAGAAGAGCCTCCGCTCAGCAGCGCCAGCGGCCATACCTGCGCCGCGCCGCTTCACCTTGAGGGGGATCGGCAGTGCCCGGAAAGTGAACGATCCCGTTCGGCCCATGCTCGCTTCACCGGATGTGCCCGCCTTCGATGGCGATGACTGGCTCTTCGAGATCAAGTGGGACGGTTACCGCGCCATCGCCGAAACGGGTGGCAAAGCGTTGCGCTTCTATTCGCGCAATGGCCTTTCCTTCCTCGACGCCTATCCCAGCATCGTGAACGAACTCCGTTCCGTCCGGAAGAAGATGGTGCTGGACGGTGAAGTGGTCGCCGTGAACGAACAAGGAGAACCTGACTTCCAACTGCTCCAGCACGCCGCGCTCGATCCTTCCACACAGCTCATCTACTACGTCTTTGACCTGCTTGAGCTGAACGGCAAGGACCTTACCGGCCTCCCGCTCATTCGAAGGAAGGAACTCCTCCGCGAAGTGGTGAAGGGCACGGATCACGTGCGCTACTGTGACCATGTGGAAGAGCGCGGCAAGGAGTTCTTCGCCGCAGCGGTGGCCAGGAACCTTGAAGGGATCATCGCCAAGAGGAAGGACAGCACCTACACACCGGGTGTACGGACGAAGAGCTGGTTGAAGATCAAGAACCACGCGACACAGGAGGTCGTGATCGGTGGCTACACCGCACCACGCAACTCACGAAAACACTTCGGCGCCTTGTTGCTGGGTTACTATGACAAGGGAAGGCTGGTGTACGCGGGCCACACAGGAACGGGCTTCGACGAACGTTCGCTCGATGAGCTCATGGCCTTGATGAAGCCGCTCGTTCGTGACACGTCACCCTTCGCCACGCCCGTGGATGCGAACATGCCGCCGGTCTGGATCGAACCCAAGCTGGTGTGCAACGTGAAGTTCACCGAGTGGACGCGCGATGGGCACATGCGGCATCCCGTATACCAAGGCCTGCGCGTGGACAAGAGCGCGAAGAGCGTGACGAAAGAACCCATGAGCAAGAAGAAAGCACCCGCCAAAGCAGCAAGCGAGAGAGCGGCAAAACCAACGCACAGCGAAGAAGAGCGACCAAACACGCGCGATGTGAAGGTGGGTCGCAACGTGGTGCACCTGACCAATCTCAACAAGGTGTTCTGGCCGGATGAAGGCTTGACCAAAGGTGATGTCGCCGCTTACTACGAGCGCATCCACAAGCTCATCCTTCCTTACCTGAAGGACAGACCGCAGTCCTTGTTCCGCACGCCGGACGGCATCCGAAAACCCGGCTTCTACCACAAGGATGCCGGAGGGGAAGCACCGGACTGGGTGCCCTCCGTGAACGTGCCATCGGACAGTCGTGGGGGCGCGCCCATCGACTACATCCTCTGCAATGACTTGGGCACCTTGCTCTACCTGGTGAACCTCGGCTGCATCGAACTGAACCCATGGACATCGCGGAAACAACACCTATTGAAGCCGGACCATCTGGTGATGGACCTGGACCCTTCCGAAAAGAACAGCTTCGATGATGTGATCGAAGCCGCCCTTGCCGTGAAGGTGGTGCTGGACCGCGTCGGAGTGGACAGCTTCTGCAAGACATCCGGATCCACGGGCCTGCACGTGTATGTGCCGACCGGTGCCCGTTACACTTATGAAGAACTGGCGCTCTTCGCGAAGAACGTGATGCTGGTCGTTCAGAGCATGCTTCCGAAAACGACGACCCTGGAGCGCTCGCTGAGCAAGCGGGACAAACGCAAGCTCTACCTGGACCATTTGCAGAACCGCAAGGGGCAGACCCTCGCTTCCGTTTACAGCATCCGCCCCAAACCGGGCGCAACAGTGAGCACCCCGCTGGAGTGGAAGGAGGTGAAGCCGGGGCTCGATCGCACTGCGTTCAACATCCACACGATCGAGAACCGAGTGAAGAAGAAGGGTGATCTCTTCGCGTCCCTACTGAAGCACAAAGGCTTCGATCTGCGCAAAGCGACGCTGGCGCTGAACGACCTGCTCGAGTGACCTACCGCGGCGGGGGCACCGTATCCAGACGCATCGGCATCGCGTCATGCAAGCTGTCCGTGCGCTGTGTGGGCATCGGTGCCACAGTGCCTTGAGGTGGGGCGGTCGGCATCCGTGCGGGCACGGTCTCCTTCGGCTTGTTCAGTTCCTTCCACCGCTCGAACTGCACCGGAGTAAGGATGTCCCCGATCTCGGTCTCCCGCTCCTTCCACAACCCGCGGAACGCTTGTTCTTCGCTGTTCATGCTACGCAACACGTTCAACCGTTCGGCATAGCGCGACTCCATATCACGGATACGCTTCTGTTGGTCCGGGTCGAGCAGCAGCATGCTGAACGCCGTGTCCCTGATCGCCCAGTTGCTCGGGTGCTGTTCACCTTCCGGGTTGCCGGCTGACGTTTCGCGCGAGCGTTGCCCATCCACATCGATGCTCGCCGGAACGGGTTGGTCCGTTCGTCCATTGCGGTCGGGCGAAGTGGTGCCCTTCGTCGGGTTCGGGGTCTGAGCGCTCACATGGTTCAACAATGAACCAATGAGCACCATGTGCACGATGCGCAGGAGTTTCATGCTTCATGGAACACAACCATTGCGCCACGCACTACTCGGAATAAGCGAAGGGCAGGGACCGTGATCCCCACCCTTGCCTTGGAGAGAATGTCGAACAGAAGGCCCGAAGACAGGTTCCGTTGATCACTCTTCCATGCGGGGCGCCCGAGCGTTTGACGGCTGGTCATCCTCGCGCAGCCACACGGGCCTAAAACATGCCGCATCAGGAACAAGCACGGTTCTGCGATCCTTCATCCGCGCGATGTGGATGTATCGCCTCAACCTGTCCATGCTCCTGCCCTTCCACAGCATAAGGCGTGGCGTTTGACGCTGAACGGAAAAGCGAAGCCATGAAAAAGGAACGCATCAACCCGAACACCGTACCGCCCAGCACGCCGCAAGGTCCTGAGCGGAACATGCTGCTCACCGACGAAGCCTATCTGAAGCATACCTGGCCTGGTGATGACCCGAACCGACCAGCGGGCGAAGGCAGTGGGGCCCGCACGCGTCCTCTTAGGGAGGAACGACCGTTGCGACCTACCACGAGCAGTGAGCAAGCTTCTGAAGATGCCACCGTGCAACATGCAGCCAATAACACGGGCAGCACAGCCAAGGATCAGGACAACGAAAGCGATGAAGGCATGAGCGGCGGGCTGGGAGGATCGAAGCGGCCGTGACCGGACGGAAGGTTACTACGCTGGCGGGTATCTTCGGAACCTCACAACATCCACCACATGTACCGTTCCTTGCTGGGCCTCATCGCAGGCCTGTCCGCCACTGCGCTCTGTGCGCAGGTCAACGACCGCATCAATGCCGAACCGGAAGACCTTGCCAAATTGGCCAAGCGCACGCTCGTTGTAGAGCTGCCCGAACCCAATCAACGGGTCATCGAGGATTTCCCGAAGAAGACCGCTGCTGCCGACGCTGCTGCTTACAAGGCTTCCTTGGATGCGTACCGTGAAAAGATCGAACCCGCTGTGCGCGCTCATTGGAAGTTCAACAGCAACATCGAGTTCAAGACGACCTCGGAGATCGTTGAACTCTTCAAGAACAAGAGTTCCAAGTACGTGGCCCTCCTCAAGGTGGTGCTGCCGGACGGCATGGGTGAACCCGGTTGCTACACGTTCGGCATGGGCGTACCTGCGATCGTGCTCACCCGCACGGATGGGGATAGCAAAGTGACCAAGAAGGGCGAACTGCGGCTGCGCAACCACGACTTCCAAGCGTACCTCGTTGTGGAACCCGGCGAGGATGGGACCGAGACCTACACCGAGGCTTCAATGAAACTCACGCTCATGTTGTGCCAGCACTACCTCGACTTCAACATCCACAACAAGAAGTCCGTGACCTTCATGAAATACCTGAAGGAGATGTCGGAGAAGAACTGCCCGAAACTGGCCTCGAAAAAGCTCGTGGTGGACCAGAACGGATTGTATAAGAAGACCACGCCCGTCGAGATCCGCGAGAACTACGGCAAGAACGTGGAGTTCGTCGAACGCACTGAGCTGGGTTCCACCTATCTGGCGGGTGGTTCTGACGAAGCCGTGCTCTATTCCATTCCGGTGGGAACCATCAGTGGCTCCATGATCGTAGTCACCATCACACGGCTGGCCTATACCAAGGTAGTGGTCGATCCTTCCACCAGTGAAGTGCTGAACGCCATCGTGCCGGGCATGGGCAAGTCCTTCGTGGAAGGCTTGATCCCTGCCGATGCGCGCCAGCTGGCGAAGTGCAAGGATTGACGACGGAGTCGAACGAACAACGCTCCGGGCAGCATGTGAACGATCGCTTGTTGCTTGGGGCGTTGACGTATATCGGTGTTCCACAGATGTGAAGCTCCGTTGAACCTGTGCACACCCTTCACTCCGGGCTCTCTTCCCGTCCGTCCAGCATCACTTTCATTACCGCATCACGAATGCCCGGTGCTTGGGGATGGTATTGGCAAAATGATCTTGCTTACCGAAGAGCGCGGCGGCTGTGATGTGGACGTGCGAATGCCGATGGTGCGGTCGCACCATCCCACGCCGCACTGGAAGGACCACGCATTGTCATAGCCTTCGGCGGTTCCGGAAACAGCAGTCCTCACCGGCCCGATCGCAGTTCCACGAACCATAGGACGCGGTCGTTGTGCACCAACACTGGAGCGCGGGATGCAACGAATGGATCCCCGACGCCTCAATACCGCACCACCCGGCATTCCTCGCGCGTACCATCGGATGCGACGGCCTCGATGCAATACACACCAGGATCACCTGACCATTCGATCGGCAATACGGCGTCCTGACCGGCTCGTTCGGCATGGACCGTTCTGCCAGCCGCATCGCGGATGCGGATGGATGCCCCCCGCATACCCGCGCTCAACGCAATGAAGCACCTACCTTCATTGGGATTGGGCCACGCATGCAGCGGCTCACGGTCATCCACCACAGATGCATCATCCACGCTTGTCGAGAAGTCGAGACCGTAGCCTGCCAGCGAGCGCTTCACATGACGGTCCACTCTCGTGAAGTCCCCTCCCATGTAAACAGCATCCGTTGAGGCATTGAGAACATCCACTGATGCGTCGAACGCCGGTGCCCATTCCAGGATGTCGCCCGTGCTGGCATCGATGGCGGCGAAATGGTCACGGTAGATCGAGGTGTTGAATCCGAACTCGGTGAAGTCGCCACCAACATAGAGCGTATTGCCCACAAGCACCATCGACCTCACCCAATGGCTCGGGGAAGGATCGAAAGGAAGGATCTCGGCCGTGGTGGCATCGAGCGCCGCGAGGTTCTCCCTGTATTCGAAACCGGACGTGTTGAACCATCCTCCGGCGTAAACCGTGTTGTTGCCCACAGCAAGCGCGCTCACCGCAGCAATGGTCGTGGTCTGCCAGTCGTTCGGTACGCCCGAGATGGGATCCAAGGCGGCGATGGCTTGACGAACGACCCCATTGAAGTGGATGAAATCGCCTCCCACCCAGATCCGGTCGCCATCAAAGGCGAACGCAGCGATCTCCGCGCTCGGAAGCGGGTCCCAAGGCGTGGCAAGTCCGGTCGTGATGTCCACCGCTCCCGCCAACACACGTTGCTGCCCGCCGACGCTGCTGAAGTAGCCGGAGAGGTAGAGCGTATTGCCCACGAGCATGGACCGATGTACCACACCGTTCACCGCGGGATCCCATGCGGTCGCGAGCCCTGAGGTCACATCGATGGCGGCAAGGTTCGGCCGGTTCTGACCGCCGATATTGGCGAACGATCCGCCCACTTGAACGGCACCACTGGCAACGGTCAATGCCCACACCGCGCCATCAACGTCCGGGTCCCAGGCCGTCGGCACTCCCGTGGCCGCATCGAAAGCGACCAGGTTGTTTCGCGCTACATGCCCCATCGTGGTGAACTGACCGCCTGCATAAACGCCACCCGACTGTGCGCAGATCGCTTCCACCGTCGCGTTCATTTCCATGGGCCCCCATGGAACGACCTGCCCCGTGCCCACATCCACGGAAACGACACGCACATGGGGTTCACCGTTCACCAGCTCGAATTCGCCACCGGCGAAGAGCGTGTCACCCAGAATGGACATGGCATGGACCTCCTGCAGGTCCGGCGCCCAAGCTTCGAGCGTACCGGTGGCCAGATCGAAGGAGGTGAGGCCATTCCGCAGCTGACCATCGAATAGACCGTACGAAGCTCCAAGGAAGAGCCGACCATCACTGATAGCCAGCGCGAACCCCACAGCGGTACCGGGCGCCCAGGACGTGGCCAGACCGAACACGTTGTCAACGGCCCCAATGCCCGCGCGCGCTTGTCCTCCGAGGAAGTTGAACGCGCCGGTAGCGTAGATCGTGTTACCGTGGATGGCCAATGCACGCACAGCCACCCCTGATGCTTGCGGGTCCCAGAGGGTAACGAAGCCGGTGGATACATTGACCGCTGCCGCATTGATGCGCGCATAGCTGTCCACATGATCGAACTGCCCACCGAAGTAGAGCACATTCCCCGCCTTCGCCAGGCAGTAGACCCGGCCTATGGAAAGGAAGCTCAATGCAGGGATGTGCACTCCGGTGTTCAGGTCGATGGTGATGAGGCCGCTAGCGGTTCCCATGTAGAGCGTATCTCCAGAAAGTAGTAGTGCGTAAGTGGTCGCGGGGAAGAGGTTGTCCGTGCAGGTCCAAGGATGCAGGGTACCATCCGCATGGATGCGGGCGACATTGGTCCGCACCTCTGTTCCTACCACACCGAACTCACCCCCGATGTACCAACCGCCGCTGCCATCCGGTATGACCGCGTTCACCGCGCCACTGGGCTTCGCATGCAACGAAAAGGGGTCACCTGTTCCGTGCGCCAATGCCACACCGTAGGGCAGGCAGGCGTTCACCTCAGTGAAATCACCGCCCACGTACACATGGTTCGCATCGCGTGCGATGGCGTGCACCGGACCGTTCGGGATCCACAAACCGTCCATGGGGGTGTGCACCTGTGCGCTCATCCCTGTCGTGACCGACACGGTGATGGCCCAGGCCGAGAGTCGTTGTACCGCGCGTTCCATGTTGCGAAGTTGTGCATCAATGCTGACCATGATCGATCGATCGATCAACGTTCCAGGAGAACCCGTTGTACCGAGCGCTTTCCATTCAGCTCAAGGGCGACGATGTACTGACCCGGAGCGATGCCGCCCACGGCAAGCATCCGGTGATCGCCCTCGTGAAGAGAGGTGCTCCAGGTCCGTAGGGCGCGGCCGATCATATCGAGCAGTTCGATGATGCCGCGCTCGGTCGCTTCGCCCGAATAGTTCAAGACCATACGGGCTGCATCCGCATCGACGGAAACGGTCCAGGTGTGAGCGGCGTTCATGTCAGTTATGCCCGTGCTGGTAGGATCTTCAGCGCATACGGTGAATGTGGTGGTACCCGGCACATCATCTCCATTGTCGTAAACACGCACGTAATATGTTAGCCCCGGGATCACTCCGGAATAGCTCAACGTCTCCGCGGCTCCAGGGCCAGTGCTGTTCACACAGTCGAGCGCGTTGAACCCGTTGCAGTTGTTCGCATAGAGGAGTTCGAGCACCGGATCGTAGCCGGTAGTCGCATCACCATCACCATCCGCGGTCAAAATGATATCGCCGGACACCGGAACCACGGTGTACCAGAGGTCATCGTTCGTTCCATTGTTCCCTGCGCATGTGCTGGTGGGCAACCAGCCCGTCGCGCCGATCGCATTGCCGGACAGTGGTTGACAGCTTGCACCGATGGGCAAGGCGATGGCCCCGGAGCAATAGTCGTTCGCAGGTTGCTCGGGCGACCAAGCGCAGATCCCGAACTCCGGGGAGAGCGGCGCACCGAAGCCAACGGTGAGCAGACGAATACCCACCAATTCACCGATGGAAAGGCCGGTGAGGGTGTACGTTTCGTTCTCGCCCAGCCCATGGTCGTTCACGCATTGTGGGGTGTTCGAGTGGCACTCACCCAGGCTCAGCTCCATGGCCACATCGAGCAAGGGACTTGGATCGACGGTGATCGTCATAACGGAGGAGGTAGCCGTGGCCTGATAAAAGACATCGCAATCGGAGGTGGCCAGGCAGTATGGTGAGGTTAGTGTGTTCGAGCCAAGGAAGGTCCCCGCCACAGGCTGGCAACTGCTGTTCACGGTGAGCGTTCCCTGGGTGCACGAGTTGTTGTTCGCTGGCGGTGGAGTTCCGTTGGACGCGTACATGCAAAGGGACATGGTTCCCGCAACGCCATAGTCCAGGTTGGAGCTGATGGCCATGTAGTAGTCCGTATTCGGGGTCACGGGGATACCCACTCCCGTGGTCGGTGCCAGGGCGCAACCGACCAATGTGCCACCACATGCATCGAAGACCGCAAGCCCCCAGTCGGTGGCTGTCGATGGGGACAGGTACGCGAAGACGGTCCCGTTGTTCAACGAGTTGAAGTAGAACCAGATATCGCGGTAGCCGTTGTTGCTGGGGTCGCAGGCCAGCTGCGTGGTACTGATCGTCGCAGCGCTGTTGTCCAGGTAGTACCAGACACAACCTGGATCCGTGGCGAAGAACAGTTCAGTGGCCCCACTGCACTCGTCGTTAGCGGGTTGGGCCATGGCGACGCTTGTGATGAGCGAGGCGAGGCCGAGCACAGCGCAGCGGGTTCGGGTGTTGGATACCATGGTGGGTTCGTTTGCTGAATGTGGGTACTTGCTCAGTGCAAGATGATGACGCGTGCAGCTCGCATCGAATCGCGCAAATGCAGTCTCAACAAGTAGGTGCCGGGCTCCAACCGCTCAGTGCCAATGGATCCTCGCAGGGTGGAGCAACGTTGCTGCATCACCGCCTTTCCGGAGAGGTCGAACAACTCCAGGATCCGGACCTCCTCTGAAGAACTGAAGTTCAACGAAGCGTCCGCAGGAACAGGAAAGAGGTGGATGCCATCGTTAGTGTACCGTTCGTCCATGGATGTAGTACCCGCACTGTTCAGGTACACCTTCCAATAGCTGTTGCTACCGGGGCTGAACTCCTGGATGTAACCGTTCGCGTTCATCTGCGCGGTCACCATCAGATCAAGGCGACCATCACCGTCCATGTCCGCCACGCTCCAGTTCTCCGAGCCCACATTGCTGTTACCGTAGCTCGTGCCACCCATGGTCTGGTAACCGTAGGTGATCCCACCGTCCAGCAGGCCGCCACTGGGCAGGCTCCAGTTGGTGGCCGTGGTGCTGAACCCGCTTCCGGTGTTCAAGTACACCTTCCAATAGCTGTTGCTGCCGGGGCTGAACTCCTGGATGTAACCGTTCGCGTTCATCTGTGCGGTCACCACGAGATCAAGGCGACCGTCACCGTCCATGTCGGCCGTGCTCCAGTTCTCAGAGCCTACGTTGCTGTTCCCGAAGCTCGTGCCACCCATGGTCTGGTAACCGTAGGTGATCCCACCGTCCAGCAGGCCGCCACTGGGCAGGCTCCAGTTGGTGGCCGTCGTGCTGAACCCGCTTCCGGTGTTCAAGTACACCTTCCAATAGCTGTTGCTGCCGGGGCTGAACTCCTGGATGTAACCGTTCGCGTTCATCTGTGCGGTCACCACCAGATCAAGGCGACCGTCACCGTCCATGTCGGCCGTGCTCCAGTTCTCAGAGCCTACGTTGCTGCTGCCGTAACTGGTTCCGCCCATCATGTAGTAGCCGTTGGTGATGCCGCCATCCAGCAGGCCGCCACTGGGCAGGCTCCAGTTCGTGGCCGTTGCACTGAAACCACTGCCGGTGTTCAAGTACACCTTCCAATAGCTGTTGCTGCCGGGGCTGAACTCCTGGATGTACCCGTTCGCGTTCATCTGTGCGGTCACCACGAGATCAAGGCGACCGTCGCCGTCCATGTCCGCCACGCTCCAGTTCTCCGAGCCTACGTTGCTGCTGCCGTAACTGGTTCCGCCCATCATGTAGTAGCCGTTGGTGATGCCACCGTCCAGCAGGCCGCCGGTGGGCAGGCTCCAGTTCGTGGCCGTGGTGCTGAACCCGCTTCCGGTGTTCAAGTACACCTTCCAATAGCTGTTGCTGCCCGGACTGAACTCCTGGATGTAACCGTTCGCGTTCATCTGCGCGGTCACCACCAGATCAAGGCGGCCGTCACCGTCCATGTCCGCCACGCTCCAGTTCTCCGAGCCCACGTTGCTGCTGCCGTAGCTCGTTCCTCCCATCATGTAGTAGCCGTTGGTGATGCCGCCATCCAGCAGGCCGCCACTGGGCAAATTCCAGTTGATGGGTGCGGAAGGAAAGCCTTGTGCGAAAGCCTGTGCTGTCGGAAGAAGGAGCAGTACAGGAAGGAGTATGGGTCGCCGCATACGGTTCAAGTTGATCACAAAGTGGACTTTTCATCGATGCACAAGCGCGAGGTACAGGTGGCCGTCCGGCTCCATCGATCCAGCGCGCAGGTGTGTTGAGCGTCGGGTTCCAGCACAAACGTCCTATCGCTTGCCCAATGCGTCCAGCACCTCCTGTCGCCGACGCTGCGAAACGGGCACGGATGAACCATCGCTCATCACCAGGTAGCCACCATCGCGGTTCACATACTTGCGCACGTGCTCCAGGTTCACCACGTGGCTCAGGTGTGGCCGTTCGAAGCCGTGCACTCCGAGCAGTTCCTCGAAATCCTTCAACGTGCGCGCCGTGACCACGCGATCACCGTTCACCAGGTAGAGCCGCGTGTAATTGCCGTCGGCCTCACAACGCACGATCTCGCGCGGCGCCATCACATGCATGCCTTCCGCCACAGGCACCACGATGCGTTCCTCTTTCGGCCGCGACCAGTTCCTCACCAAGGTCTCCAGTGCCGTGGTATCCGGTGTGGAGGTCGGCAACACCCGCCCAAGGGCCTCGTTCAGCAGTTCCGCCCGCACGGGCTTCAGCAGGTAATCCACAGCAGCGCAGCGGAAGGCGCGGATCGCATACTGATCATAGGCGGTGGTGAAGATCACCTTCGCCGACTTCCATGCGGCATGTTCCAGTACATCGAACCCGGTGCGCATGCCCAGTCGGATGTCGAGCAACACGGCATCCGGTCGTAGTTCGTCCAACAAGGCGATCCCCTGCTCGGCATCCCTCGCTTCACCGACCAGCTCGTGCCGTACCGTGCACTCCGCAAGCGTCTCCTTCAACGCTGCTCGCGCGGCCACTTCATCTTCCACGATCAGGATGCGCAGACTCATGATGCGTCGCGTAGATAACGCAAACGGACCACTACCTCGGTCCCTGCGGAACGTCCTTTCGCATCCGCAAGGTCATGGATGTCCAGGCCTTGGATGCGCGAGCGACGACCATTGAATTTCGTGATGCGCTGTTCAGTGACCGAGAGCCCTAGGTGTGCACCGAGCCGCTGCGCCGATGAACGTTGACTGGCGGAGCGCCCCACGCCATTGTCGCGCACGCGGCACACGAGTTCGAGGCCTTGCCGCATGATCTCCACGTGCAGCGCACCACCTGCCTCACGTGGTACAAGCCCATGCTGGATCGCGTTCTCCACCAAGGGTTGCAACAGCATCGGTGGCAGCAGCACATGCTCCTTGTCCACATCAGGCAGCACCCGGATGTGGTAGGTGAAATGCCCCGGATGCCGCATGCTGCTCACGGCCAGGTAATGTTCCAGCACTTCCAGTTCGGCACGCAGGGGGATCAACCGTTGGCGCGAGGTCTCCAGCACCGAGCGCAGCAGATCGGCCAGGTGCTCCACATAGCTCTTTGCCGTGCGCACATCCGCCGAAGCGTACAGGCCCGGGATGGTGTTCAACGCGTTGAAGAGGAAGTGCGGGTCCATTTGCAGGCGCAACGCCTGCTGCTCCAGTTCCAACCGCCGCTGCCGCTCGCGCTGGCGCACGTTGCTCACCAATAGAATAGCGGTCAGCACCACGATCACCAGCGCCGAACCCGCCATCAGAGCCCACGAACGGTAGCGCTCCTGTTCCAACTCCCCGGCCATCATGCGCGAGCGCAACTGCTCGTTCTCTCGGTCCTTCTTCTCGCTCTCGTATTTCACCAGCATCTCGGCCATGGTGCTCTGCCGCTCGCTGTTCATGAGCGAATCCGAAAGCACCTTCCGCAGCCGTTCTTCCGCGAGGGCAGCGCTGGCATCGCCCTTCCGTTCATGGTATCCGGCCAATGCGCCGTGCGCGATCATCGCATCCTCCAGGGACCCGACCGAATCGGCCAGGTGCAGGCTCTCGCGGAAGTTGTGTCCGGCCTCCTCCACCTTGCCCATCTTCATCAGGTCCTCGCCGATGTTGTTGAGCAGCACAATGCGGGTGAAGAGGTCGCCCTGCTCGTCCGCGAGCGCGAGCGCTCGTTGATTGATCACCAAGTTGCTGTCGGCCATGCCGAGTGCATCGTAGGCCAGTGCCAGGTTCACACGCGGCCTTAGCACCGGTCCGCTCATCGAGGCGCTATCGCCCATGCGCACGGCTTCCTTCAATACGATCAACGCCGAATCAGGCTTCTCGGCGAGCAACAGCAGGTAACCGAGGTTCGACAGTGAGTTGGCCGTGCGCCGTGCCTCGCCTATGCGGCGGTACCGCGACAGAGCATCCCGCTCACTGGCGAGCGCGCTGGGCAGATCACCCAGGTGATAGTGCAGCTCCGCGATGTTGTGATGCGTGCGCGCGAGTTCGAGCGTATCGTTCAAGGCCTCGTTGATGCGCGCTGCCGCGAGCATATGCTCCAGCGCCGCTGCGTACTGGCCGCGCAGGTTCTCGGCCAACCCCAGACTGGTCAATGCCCTCACACGCGCGGTCGGCAGTTCGGCCGAATCCGCGAGCGCGAGCGCGCGGCGATAACAGATGGTCGCACTGTCCAGGTCGTTCCCCGCTTCTTTCGCCCGGCCCAGCAACCGGATGGCTTCGCTCTCTTCCGCCGCGCTGTTCGCCGCCAAGGCCAGGCGCATCGCCTGACGTGACAGGTCAGCACCGGCCATCTCCCTGCCCGCACGTATCGCCAACGCCGCGGAATCGAGCATCGCCGCCGTGCGAAGACTGTCCGGGGCATTGCTGCGCTGCACCTTCTCGTGGCTGCCACCTTCACAGCCGAACACGACCAGCAGCGCTACGAGCCAGGCAAGCCGATGTCGGTCGTTCGACCCGGGTTCGTTCATGGGCTGGTGAAGATGCGCAACACGATGACCACCGCAGCGCACGAATGTCATCCCCTTCTTCAAGCAGCCTTATCCTGGCACGCGCCCGCCCGCTTCCATCGATCCCGAGCGGCAGTCGGGTTATCGTGCGGTCCGGCCGAGAGAAGCTGGCCTGATGATGGCGAAGACCATGCTGCGGGAACTGAGCTGACCATACGATCCATCGTCGACCGGGCACAGCAGTGATGTTGTTGCGACGGAAGCGGGCAGCACACCGCTCCGTGTTCGCCCTCTGGTCGGATCACCGCTCCTTCCGGCGCACGTCATCGTTCCTCAACCGCTTTACCCGGAACGCATAGCTCACGGTCAGCATGTGCGTATTCACACCGTCCAGGTGCTGTCCGGTAAGGCGCACGTTGTACGCATAGGTCACCTTCGCTTTGAAGATGCCGCAGCCGATCTCCGGTCGGAACACTTGCATGGACCGACCAACTTCCATGTAGTGTATCAAATTCACGCCGAACGCGGCACCACCTGTCAAGTACGCACCGACCTTCACGCCCCAGAGCTCCGGGCGATCCACCCGTACTTCCGCACCTGCGCAATAGGAGAACCCGAACGGGTGGTGCATCATGCCGTACATGCTCCGGCCCACGCCCAGTTCAGCGAAGCCATAGCGCCCTTGGTGATAGGCGGTTTGCAGGGTGATCTCGTCGTGGTACGTGCGCGGGTAGCCGATCCGATAGGGCAGGCTGGTGCTATCTGACTGCGCGCAGGCGATGACGGTAGCGAACCAGCTCAGGACCATGAAGAGAAGCCGACCCATGGCACCAAGATATCCGGGCGGCGAGGCCCCTATCTTCGTCCTTCACGCTTCCCGCATGAACACGCCCCAAGCAAAGACCGGCACTGCACCCGTACCGGTCGCCAGACAGCAGTCCGCTCCTTCCACGAGCAACAAGGTGGCTACGGAAGTGGATGTCGCTTACATCGACGGCAAGGCCTACCCCATCAACAAGAACGAGACGATGCTCTCGTTCATGAAGCGCCACATCGGACCGAACCCGGTTCCTACGCTGTGTGATGCACCGAACCTGGAGCCCTTCGGTTCGTGCCGTGTGTGCAGTGTGGAAGTGCAAATGGCGGTGCCGGGCCGCGAAGGACAAACGCATGAGGACGGCACTCCGGTGGAGTTGACACCTGCGCGTGTGATGGCCTCTTGTCATACTCCCGTCGGCAAGGGTATGTACATCACCACGAACAGTCCGCGTATGGAGCGGTTGCGCAAGAACATCGTGGAACTGGTGCTCACCGACTACGACACCGAGCGCCTCAAGAAAGAGGACCACGGCAAGAACGAGCTCTACAACGTTGTCCAGCAGATCGGCTTCGACATCGACAGCGTGCGCTATCCGAAAGGGAAGAACCATTTGGACACGCCGATGGACACGAGCCATCCGTATATGGTCAGCGACCTCAGCGCGTGCATCAGTTGCTACCGTTGCGTGCGTGCGTGCGATGAAGTGCAGGGCGAATTCGTGCTGACGATGGCCGGTCGCGGTTTCGACAACCACATCGTCAAGGGCACCAACGAATCGTTCAAGGACAGCGATTGCGTGAGCTGTGGCGCCTGTGCGCAGGCCTGCCCCACCAGCGCCATCACCGATGTGTTCCGCGCGAAGGAGACCAAGGCCGATACCGTGACGCGCACCGTGTGCACCTATTGCGGCGTGGGCTGCAACCTGGAGGTGAAGGTGAAGGACGGCAAGGTGGTCGGCATCACCGCGCCGTACGAGGCGGAAGCGAACCAAGGCCACACCTGCCTCAAAGGCCGCTACGCCTTCAAGTTCTACGATCACCCCGAGCGGCTGCGTTCACCGCTGATCAAGCGGAATGGCGTGTTCGAGGAAGTAAGCTGGGATGATGCCTACGACTTCATCGTGGACGGCTTCATCCGCATCCGCGAGAAGCACGGCCCCGATTCGCTCGGCGGCGTAAGCAGTGCGCGCTGCCCCAACGAGGAGAACTACCTCATGCAGAAATTCTTCCGCGTGCAGGTGGGCACCAACAACATCGATGCGTGCGCACGCGTGTGCCACAGCCCCACGGCCCTCGGCATGCAGAAGACCTTCGGCACCGGCGCGGCCACCAACAGCATCGACGACCTGAAGGACACGCACACCATCATGGTGATCGGGGCCAACCCCACCGATGCGCACCCCGTCACCGGCGCCAAGATCAAGCAGCAGATCATGAAGGGGAAGACCCTCATCGTGATCGACCCTCGCCGCACCGAACTGGCCCGCTACGCGAAGTACCACCTGCAGTTGAAGCCCGGCACCAACGTGGCCGTGCTCAACATGATGATGTACTACATCATCAGCGAAGGGCTGGTGAAGCAAGCGTTCATCGACAAGCGCACCGAGGGCTGGGAGGACTTCAAGAAGGAAGTGCTGAGCGTGGACATCGCCGCGATGGAACGCGAAACGGGCGTGGACCGCAACCTCGTGCGCGAAGCCGCCAAAGCCTACGCGACCAGTCCTGCTGCCATGAGCTTCCACGGGCTGGGCGTTACCGAGCACTACCAGGGCACCTTCACCGTGATGCAGATCGCCGACCTGGCGATGATGACCGGCAACATCGGTCGCCGCGGCGTGGGCGTGAACCCGCTGCGCGGACAGAACAACGTGCAAGGCGCGGCCGACATGGGTTGCCAGCCGCACCAGGGCGCCGGCTACTTCGCGGTGGACGACCCAGAGTACTCCAAGATGTACAACGCCTTCTATGGCGTGGAGGTGCCGAACGTGGTGGGCAAGAAGATACCGCAGATGTATGATGCCATGCTTGCGGGAACCCTGAAAGCGTTCTGGGTGGCTGGTGAGGACATGGGCCAGACGGACCCGAACACGTTGCACGTGCGCAAGGCCCTCGGCGAGCTCGAGCTCTTCGTGGTGCAGGAGCTTTTCATGACCGAGACGGCCAAGATGGCCCACGTGGTCTTGCCCGCCGCCAGCTTCCTGGAGAAGAGCGGCACCTTCACCAATGGCGAGCGCCGCATCCAACGCGTGAACGCCGCCGTGGAACCCATCGAAGGCACCAAGAGCGACGGCCAGATCACCTGCGACATCATGGAGCGCTACGCGCAGAAGACCGGTCGCAAGAGCGGCAACGCCAGTACCACCTATCACCCCGATTGGGTGTTGAAGGAGATCAGCGGCATCGTGCCCTTCTTCAAGGGCGTGAAGTGGGAGGAGCTCGGCACCAACGGCAAGCAATGGCCCGTGGCCGCCGACGGCACGGACACCAAGATCCTGCACACCGACAGCTTCAAGCGCGGGCTGGGCAAGTTCATCTTCAACAACTGGGAGAAGAGCCCCGAGGTGCGCACCAACGAGAAGGACTACCCCTACATCATCACCACCAACCGCGAGCTGGAGCACTACAACTGCGGCGCCATGACGCGGCGCACCGGCAACGGCGAGATCCTCACCGAGGATGTGCTGCTGATCAACCCTGCCGACGCGCAGCAGAACGGCATCCTCGACGGCGACATGGTCTGCGTGGAAAGCCCGCGCGGCAAGGTGGACATCAAGGCCCGCATCACCGATGAGGTGAAACCCGGCATCCTAAGCAGCACTTTCCACTTCCCGGAGATCATGCTCAACATCATCACGTCGAGTGTGAGTGACAGTTTGGCGATGTGCCCGGAATACAAGGTGGTGACGTGCCGGATCCGGAGGGCGAAGAAGGCGCATCTGCGGAAAGCGGGGGAGGTGGTGGAGAGGGTGTGATCGCCTTGTTGTTGAGTTGTCGCGATTAGGACCAAGCACATGTGCCGCATAGAACTACCTGTCGATGACTTTGCTACAGTCAGCGACGTTAGCCAAGTGCTTGTTGCCATCAAGCAGTGGCATTCGGATATGGAGATCAAACCGTGGGGCACACACACTCGTGCGTGGTTCCGGGGGCATTCAAAACGATCATACAATCTGGAGCCGGGCGTTTACCGGGATGCATTCACAAAACAGCTCGGTCAGGTTAGCGGAGCGGATGAGGAGGAGAGCCGGCTGGAGCTGGAGCGTCAAATGCTGCAAGAATTCCGGTCACTCAGCGCGTCCGAGCTCAACCCTGACAGGATCGTTCATCTCTATTTCACTGCCCAGCATTATGGAATGCCGACCAGATTGTTGGACTGGACTTCGAACCCCTTGGCGGCCTTATTCTTTGCTTGTAAGTCCCATCCATCAGAGGACGGCGAGGTTGTGCTCATGCAACCCTCACAGATCCTTCCAACTCCAGCAACGGATGCCGATGCGGGCAAATATGTTCATTCCATGAGGCATCCTTTTGTCGAGGATGCGATCGGGCAGATGTTCTGGGAGAAGCCTGTGATACCTCGCAAGCCTGTCATACTTCCGCTGCGGCCGGATACAGTTGCCGGCCGCATCAGCAAGCAGAGCTCATTGTTCACTCTCCATATGCACAAGGCATCTAGTGTGACCAATCCGACTTTGGTGCGCGTGAAGGTGAATGCCAAGGCGAAGCCGGAAATTCTTATCGAGCTGCGGAGATTGAATATCAATCAGTACACGGTCTACAACGACCTTGATCACTTGTCCAAGGAGATCCGCATGAACTGGGGTCTTGCATAGTACCATCCTAGTAAAACGCGCTGTCATTCGATTTACGCGCTTCGCAGCCGGCGCCTTCCTTGTGTCGCTAGGATGACGTGGGTGCAGCTCGTGCGTAACGAGTGATCCACTCGCTAGGGCTTCCGGCCCGCTTTCAATACCGGCCTCCGATTAATGGGCCTCCTGCGATCTCCCCTTCCGTAGCCAACTGATGATCGTTCGATGATGCGGTCATGGGTTGACCTACTTTGCTCCAAACCCGATCGCCATGGATCCCGTCGTTCATTTCGAAATGCCTGCCGAGGACCGGCAGCGCGTGAGCAAGTTCTACAGCACCGTGTTCGGCTGGCAGATGACGCAGCTCGGCCCGGAGATGGGCGACTACCTGATCGCCTATAGCTCCGAAGTGGATGAGCACCGCATGCACAAGCACAAAGGAGCCATCAACGGTGGCTTCTTCCCCAAGGAGCCGGACAATGCACATCCATCCCTCACTATTTCAGTGAGCGATATCAAGGCGTCCATGGAGAAGGTGAAGAACGGTGGAGGCACGGTGCTCGGCGAGCCGGTGGAGATCCCCGGCGTCGGCCTGTACGTGGCCATTCGCGATACGGAAGGCAATCGCGTGAGCTTGCTGCAAGCGTTCCAGCGCTGATGCTTTGTCAGCTGCACCTCATGAACGTGAGCGGTCGCGTGCTGCGGAGCCGGCGCACATTCGGCAACCCATCGGTGGTGGATCTTGCGATGCTGAGCGCGGGGAACCTAAGAGTTGCGCTGGCGCAGCGCCAATGAAAGCGCTGCGGTGGCGCGGCTGGTGAAGGAGTAGCACCTTCCTCCCGGCCGTGCCTTGTGCGAACGCGATCGCTTGCCCGGCAAGGGTTCTCGCTGGATACGTGATCGGTTCCCCCCACCAAATTCCTAGGCCTCATCTTGTACCCCCTATGCTGGCCTTCACCACTCTCACGGATCCCGAGTACGTCGCTCCTGCACACCGTTCTACGTTCGATCGGTTCTTCCTGCGCCTTATCCGCGATGAGCGGGACCTTCCCTTCGTGTACAAGACCATTGCGGTAACGCTCACCTTGATCCCGGCGGGCGTGCTGTTGTACATGCCGTTCGTAACGGGCTGGCTCTGGTGGACCATCGCTTTGGCATACCTCTACATCAACAACATCACTTACAAAGGCCCCTTCGGCCTGATGCTGCATTGCACTACGCACCGGCCCTTGTTCAAGGCCACCTGGATGAACCAGTACATCCCCTGGGTGCTGGCCCCCTTCTTCGGCCAGAGCCCCGAGACCTACCACGCGCACCACGTGGGCATGCACCATGCGGAGAACAACCTGGAGCCCGATGAGAGCAGCACCATGCCCTACCAGCGCGATTCCGTGCGGGCCTTCGCGCGTTACTTCCTCACCTTCTTCTTCACTGGCATCTACACCTTGGCGGCCTACTTCTTCCGCCGCAAGCGCAACCGCCTGCTCCTGCGTGTGGTGCGCGGCGAACTGCTCTTCGTCCTGGGCTGCGCGCTGCTGTGCCTGGTGAACTGGCCCGCCACGCTCGTGGTCTTCATCCTGCCCTTCGTCATCTTCCGCCTGGTGGCCATGGCCGGCAACTGGGTGCAGCATGCGTTCGTGAGCGCCGATCGGCCGGGCGATCCCTACCAGAACAGCGTCACCTGCATCAACGTGAAGTTCAATCACAAGTGCTGGAACGACGGTTACCACATCAGCCACCACATCAACGCCACCATGCATTGGACGGACCATCCGAAGTTCTTCCGCGAGCACGCCCAACAGTTCGCTGACAACCGCGCCGTGGTGTTCTCAGGATTGAACTACCTGGACATCTTCGGGATGCTCATGCGCGATCGTTATGACACGCTCGCGCGGCACTTCGTGAACATGGGCGATGTCCATGCGAACGATGCGGAAGTGATCGCCTTCCTGCGCAGCCGCACGGCACCGATCCCCTTCGCGGCCGACCAGGTGGACGAGGTGGCACCGCTCGCCGCGTAGATCGTATGCACAAAGCCGGACTGCTCACCCATCTCACCGCGCTGTTGCAGGAAAAGCGCTCCGCCATCGAAACGGAGATCGCCAGTACCCTGCACGCCCGCAACAGCGACACGAAGAGCAGCGCGGGCGACAAGCACGAGGTGGGCCGCGCCATGGTGCAGCAGGAACTGGATCAATTGGAGCTGCAGCGCGCCAAGGACATCCCAGACCCGGTGAACATCGCACAGCTGAATGCCCTGCACCCTACTGCAAACGGATGAGCTTGGTGAAAAGAGCCACGCCTACCTTGCCTCCATGCAGAAGATCGCGATGGCCATGGGGGCGTGCACGCTCCTTGCCGCTAACGTCCAAGCACAGTTGCAAGCGAGCATCTCCGGTTTCCGCTTCGGTGGGCCGGGTAATGAACGCATCGTGGATGCCGTGAGCGATGAGCAGGGTAACAGCTACATCCTCGGCACCTTCTCCGAAACCTTTGTGCTGGGTACGGATACGCTGGACTGGATCAACGGCAACACCTTCCTGGCCAAGCTGGGTCCCGATGAGGAATGGCTTTGGGCGCATGAACTACCCGTGAACCACGCTCTTGCTCTGGCCATTCACCCAGAGGGAGGTCTGGTCGTCTTCAGCGGCGCGATCACCAAGCTCAATGCGGATGCCACCGAAGTGGAATGGATCGCCGAACCTGATGTGTACCCCTTCGCCTTCCTTCCTCCTGCAGAAGTGGTGGTGGATGACCAAGGCAATATCTATTGCTCGGTCATGGTCAACTCATCCAACCTCATCTGGGATGGGATCACCACGCCGTTCACGGGTGACATCGGGACCTTTGTGGGCAAGCTTGGAGCGGACCATCAGCTCCTATGGGCTCACCAGTTCGGCGCATTCGGTTCAGGCGGTTGTTGGAGCTATGAAACGATCGGGAACAGCCTCCTGCTCGATGGTGATGATGGTGTATGGCTGAGCGGAACGTTCGGCGGCACGCAAAGCCTCTTCGACGGAACCACCTTGTATTCGGGGGATGGCACTTGCACCCTGACCCCCTTTGTTGCTCACCTTTCGCCAGCGGGGGCTATCGATTGGCTGGTAAGCGATGATCCAGGCAGTGGTGGCGGTGAGCAAACACAGTCCTGCTTGGATCCGAACGGAGATCTTTTCCTCTGGGGTGGCACTACTGGAGACAGTTTCAGCTTCGGTGGTCAAACGACCGGCCCTGGCCTGTTCTCAGCGACGATCGATCCCGCAGGTGGTCTGGTTTCATTGCAGAGCGCGTTCAGCGATCCCGGCTTTTCCTCGGATGACATGTTGATGGGACCGGACGGAGCGGTCCTCGTTGTTGGTCAGCGCAACCCTGAATTCAACGCCACCGCCCCCGTTCTTTGGATCCTGCAGAACGACTCCTTGTACGATATCCTGCAAGAGGAGGACACCCTGGACCGACGCATGTCCATCATCAACCGCACCTCTCCCCACACGTTCCGCGTCTTTGGTCACTTCGGTAACGACCTGTTCCTTCCCGCGGATACACTGCACTCGATCGGCACCCTTGATGCTGCGGTGCTGGAAGTGGAGTTCGATGTCGCCCAACGCGCAACGGAAGCGATGGACATGAACGACGGCCTGCATTGTGCGCCTGTACCCTTCACGAGCCATACGGTCCTGAGCGCTGATCGGCCCTTCCCTCCCGGTTCGCAATTGCGGATGCTCGACGCCATGGGCCGAACGGTCTATCAACGCCCCCTGAACAGCGGTAATTCGGTGAGCATCCCAAGGAACACGCTACCGGCCGGCGCTTATGTGCTCACGATCAGCTCAGCGGGGGCGGCCTCTGGTTCGATCAGGGTCCTGGTAGAGTGAATGGCCGAACCTGTGCAGTGATTTGGGCTGAAGTTCGGCTTGTTCAGCGCCCGCTCGAACCGTGCAGCCGTGCGAACACTTCTTCGATATCCTGATCGCCACTCCACCATAGCTCATGCCCAAACCCGCTCTCCTCGCCCACCTCACCGCGCTGTTGCAGGAAAAGCGCTCCGCCATCGAAACGGAGATCGCCAGTACCCTGCACGCCCGCAACAGCGACACGAAGAGCAGTGCGGGCGACAAGCACGAGGTGGGCCGCGCCATGGTGCAGCAGGAACTGGATCAATTGGAGCTGCAGCGCGCCAAGCTGATCGCACAACAGCAGGAACTCGCGCGCGTGCCCTTGGACCGCACTTTCGATCGCGTCGCGTTCGGCTGTCTGGTGACAACCGATGCCGACCCCTACCTCATCGCCATCGGTCTGGGCCGTGTCGCGTTCAACGGGGAAGCCTGTTCCGTAGTGTCGCTCGCCGCGCCTATCGGCCAAGCCTTGCAGCACAAGCGCGTAGGGGATGTGATCATCCTCAACGGAAGGTCCATCACCGTGCAGCGCATTGACTGAACGCTTGGGCCCTCATTGAGGTGCAGCGCTTCGGTTCCATGTTCGTGTCTTCTCCGAGCTCACCGCACATCGACCTGTGGGAAACGATCGCTCGCTCGCCAACGCAGCCGACCGGATGGGGCGCACTTTCGAGCGCACCCATCACCCTTCACATGGCAAGCATCTACCTCCTCTTCTGCGGCCCCGGCGACGAGCGTCGCGTCAGCGCAGTGTTCAGTTCACGCAAAGCCGCCGAGGAAGCGCTGCGGCTCGGTGATCGTTGGTCCGAGATCGAAGAACACGAGGTGGACGGTGCCTTGCCCGACGCTCCTTCAGGTCACTCCCTCTTCAGCGTGCGGGAGCGGGAGAGCGAAGAACCGTTCGCCTTCCGCCGCGATGCCTTTCTCGCCGATGCCGACCCGAACGTGGACTTCGACGGCCAGACCTATTCGGTGGACGTGTGGGCGATGAATGAGGACCACGCCGTGCAACTGGGCACGGAGATCATCGATCGGCACAAGATGGTACAGGGCGTGCCGCATTGAGGATGCGCTGAACGAACGCTGGCAGTGATCGAACGGTCGTGCCGCGCGGAACAGAAAGAGCCGCGTTAAGACAACCTGCGGCTTTTCTTGCGTCATTTACAGGACATCACCTCGCATGCGCTCCTTCCGCTTTCTCTCCTTGCTTGCCTTGGTTGTCACGCTGAAACTGCAAGCGATGCAGCTCACGCTGAACGTGACCCATGCCAACTGCAGCTACGCCAACGGGGCCATCGACGTGCAGTTGACCGGTGGTGTTGCGCCCTATACCTATCTCTGGGACGATGGTGCCGCATATGCGGACCGTTCCAACCTTCTTGCCGGCATCTACACCCTCACCGTGACCGACGCGAACCTGGATCAGCTGGTGCAACAGGCCGAAGTGCTTTCCGTGCCGTACGACATCTACACCGAGCAGCTGTATCCCTATTGCGTAGCAGGCGGACAGTTATGGCCGGTGGACCCGGTGCCCCAGGAAGCCCTTGGACCTTGGTACTTCGACGGTGAACAGCTGCAGATCGCACCAGGCTCCGGTGGGAACGGAGGTCCGGGTACGGTCTACGCTTACTACCCTTCCTTCACGACGTACAGTTATTCCATCACCGACGGGAACGGTTGCAGCGGAACGCTCAATGGTACGCGTGGCCCACAGATCACCAACTGGCCAAGCTTCAATGTGACGAGCGTGGAAGGTTCGTGCAGTACACAAGGCACTGGAGCCGTGCACATCCAGGCGACCGGCCCAACACCGGATCAGTCGTTCGCGCATCTGCGCTTCATCGATCCACAGGGCATCATTCTATCGTATTACGGCCAGGTGGACGACATCACCTACATGGCGGATGTCAACGGTGTGATGCCCGGCACCTATGGGATCCTGTGGTCGCTGGGCATGACATTGGAGGCGTTGGATACCGGCATCTGCGATGTGGATACCGTGTGGATCACCGTGCCGGATCTGGGACCCACGTGCGGGGATCTGGTCGGCAGCATGTGGTATGACGTTGACGGCGATTGTGTGCACGATGCCAACGAGGTGGGCATTCCATACAGCCCGCTCCTTATCCAGCCGGGGAACGAGGTGATCCATTCGGGTCCGAACGGAACGTTCGCCACTCCATTGCTCAACGGGAACTACACACTGGCTCAACTGGATCCAACCTTGGTACCCATCTGTCCGGCCATACAACCGGTCGCCTTCACCATCAGCACGAACACGGTCACTCTTTCGTTGGCCGATGGAAGCACGCAACCGTTGGACCTGCACGCAACGATCACCACTGGCGTTGCGCGTCCCGGCTTCGATGTGGGCGTGAACGCAGGTGTGTACAACATGAGCCCGCAAGCGAGCGGACCGGTAACCTTCACGGTGACGCTCGATCCGCTGCTCACCTACCTCAGCGCTGTTCCGGCACCCACCACCATCGCCGGGAACACCCTTACCTGGCAGCTTCCCCCCTTCACCAGCTATGAGCACCTGGCCTTGTCCATCCTCACGCACCTGCCTTCCGGCGTGCCGTTGGGTACGCAGCTCGTCAGCACCGCCGTGGTCAGCAACACCTTGCCCGACCCGAACGCGTACAACGACAGCTTCACCAGCTATCGTGTCGTGCAAGGCAGCTTCGATCCGAACGACAAGAGCGTGCGCACCAGCACCGGCCTGAGCACAACCGATTACCTCATCGATCAGGACGAATACCTCGATTACACCATCCGCTTCCAGAACACCGGCACGGACACGGCGTTCACCGTAACGGTCATCGATACGCTACCGCCCGAACTGGACCTGCTCACCTACGAACAAGGCGCTGCTTCACATCCGTTCGATGTCTCCTTCCGCGCAGGAGGGATCGTGCAGTGGACCTTCCCGAACATCCTTCTGCCGGACAGCAACACCAACGAGTTCGCTAGCCATGGACAGGTGAGCTTCCGCATCCGTCCGGTGCTACCCGTGATCGCAGGAAGCACCATCTCCAACCATGCGGATATCGTCTTCGATTTCAATGAAGCGGTGCGCACCAACGATGCCGTGCTGACCGCAACGCTCAGCACCGGGCTTCCTTCTTCAGCGAACGCGCCTTGTCATCTCGTGCGCTTCGGCGATCAACTGATGGTGTATGCCTCGACCTCATCGCTACCCGTAACCGCTCTGCGTCTGCTGAGCCTCGATGGTCGTGCGGTGCTGCAGAACGGTTCCTTCACCCTTGACCATAGCGGCCGTGCGATCGATATCAGCTCGCTCGCCAGCGGTTGTTACGTGATCACCGTGGAAATGAAGGACGGCCGCTCGTGGCAGGAGCGCTTCGTGCGGTGAGGCCTTTCTGATCGCGACCAAGGGGCCATGCTGCCGGGCCGAAGTTTGATGATCACGACCTTCGGCACATGAGACCGCTCTTCTTCATCACCAGCCTCTCGCTCATCGCGCTCATCCTCGTGCTGGGCATCGCTTATCCAGGCGTGCTCTGGGCCTTGGTGTTCGTCCTTCCATTGACTGCGATCGGGGTGTACAACACCGTGCAACCGCGACATACCATCCTGCGCAACTTCCCATTGCTGGGGTACTTCCGCTACATGTTCGAGTTCATCGCGCCGGAACTGCAGCAGTATTTCATCGAGCGCAATACGGACGGGCGTCCCTTCAGCCGGCAACAACGCGAACTGGCCTATCGAAGGGCGAAGAACCTCGACGACACCACGCCGTTCGGCACGCAGCAGGAACTGAACACGCTCGATTACGAAGGGCTGCGCCATTCCATCTATCCCTCCCCGGTGCGCGAGCATCCACCACGCGTTCGCATCGGTGGTGAACGCTGCACGACACCATACGACGCGTCCCTGCTGAACATCTCCGCGATGAGCTTCGGTGCCTTGAGCGAGAACGCGGTGCTGGCGTTGAACGCCGGTGCGAAGAAGGGCGGCTTCTACCACAACACCGGCGAGGGCGGCCTGAGCGAGCACCACCTGCGCAACGGCGGTGACCTGGTGTGGCAGATCGGAACCGCCTACTTCGGATGCCGAACGTTCGATGGTGAGTTCGATCCGGAACAGTTCCGCAAGAAGGCCGCGCATGAGCAGGTGCGCATGATCGAACTGAAGATCTCCCAAGGTGCCAAACCCGGCCACGGCGGCGTGCTTCCTGCGGTGAAGAACACGAAGGAGATAGCCGATATCCGCCTTGTACGCCCCCATACCATCGTTCTCTCACCTCCGGGCCACTCCGCGTTCAACGACGCGAAGGGCCTGCTGCGCTTCGTGGATCGATTGCGCTCCCTATCCGGCGGCAAACCCACGGGGTTCAAACTGTGCATCGGTCGTACCGAGGAGTTCATCGACCTCTGCCGCGCCATGGTGGAAGGCGAGCCCTTGCCGGATTTCATCACGGTGGACGGGGCGGAAGGTGGGACCGGTGCGGCGCCTCTGGAGTTCAACGACAGTGTGGGGCTGCCCATCGAACCCGCGCTCATCTTCGTTCATCAAACGTTGCAGCACTTCAAGTTGCGCGACAGGTTGAAGGTGATCGCCAGCGGAAAAGTGCTCACCGCAGCGTCCCTGTTGCGCATGCTCGCCACGGGCGCCGATCTCTGCAACAGCGCACGCGGCTTCATGTTCTCGCTCGGGTGCATCCAGGCATTGCGGTGCAATACCGATCAGTGCCCCACGGGTGTGGCCACGCAGAACAGGATGCTCATGCGAGGGCTGGTGGTCGCTGACAAGAGCGAACGCGTGTACCATTTCCACAAGAACACCTTGCGCGGTGCCATGGAACTGCTGGCCGCCTGCGGCAAGCGCGACATCACGGAGATCGATAGCGGCATGTTCGTGCGCGGCGATGAGTTCGCCACGCTGGAGAACCGCTTCTTCCCCGACTCCTTCAACGATGGCTGGCACAAGGATGTACAGCGCACGGCCGCTCCGGTGGAGCCCCGTAGTAATACAGGGCCTGGACCTGGCAAGGAGGAGAACAGGTCGGCGAAAAGTGTGAAGGAAGGCGGTTGATCGACCGGATCAACCTTACCCGTGCTGGTTCAACCGCTCCCTCACCCAAATTTCCGCCTCAAGCATGGAGCCGAAGACATCGAACTGATAAGCCGGAGGGTGCTGTGCATAGTACAAGGAGACCACCGCTCGCACATCCTCCTCCACCACCACATTGGCCATGGCGATGATGGGATCCTCCACATCGGTTCCCGCATACTGGTCGTTCTCCAAGAAGTTCATCGCGAACGCCGTTCCCTCCGGTACCACCACGATCATCACATAAGGTTCCTCACTGAAGAACTCATGCCGAACGAGCATCGTAGCGCGAATGGTCGCCACGTTCAGTGTGATACCGGGCTTCCAGCGTTGAACGACCAGGTCACCCGTGCGTTCCAGCCAGGCATGGTCGGTCTCGATGATCAAGTGCCGCTCTTCCATCGGGAGATGAATGGACAACGGTCCGTCAGGCGCGAAAGATGGTGATCCCAACGATGATCACAAAGCACACCCGCACATTCCCGAACGATTTGGACCTGCTAGCGTTCGACAACGAAGCGTAAAAGCCTCGGTAACGTGCCGCCGGAGCCCAGCATGAGACAGTAGGTGCCTGCTGGCCAAGCGTTTCTCCTCACGAATCCCGTTGCCTCTACTTCCACGGGGAGCTGACGGCCGGCCGCGTCGAACAATCGGACATCCGCCGTTGACCAACCAGAGCCGCGGATCAATATGCCATCATCCAGCACGATCACCGAAGGCTGACTTGTGGATCGATGCTCAACGGGCACGGGACCATGAAAAGTGGCAACACCGTCAAGATCCAGCTGCTTCAAACGATAGTAGTTCAGGCCCTCCATGGGACGAGTATCATCCAACGTGTAGGTCCGCAAGGTGACACTCTCCCCAGCCGCGGCCATACTACCGATCGGCGTGAACCCGACGCCGTCAGCACTGCGCTCCACCACGTAGTGGCTCGTGTTCGTTTCGCTCGCGGTCGCCCAGTACAACCGCACGACCTCATCAGCATCCGTTGCGGTGAAGGAGATCAGCTCGATAGGCAACACACCCACTGACTGCCGTACGTAATCCTCCGTTTCTCCTCGTGGTGCCGCCATATAGGGCACCGTAACGGACATGGAATCAACGGATAGTCGAAGACGGATGTAGAAAAGGCCCGACGTGTTCGCATCCGCTGGCACCACGAAGTGCAACAAGTGGTTCTGCGTTCCGCTCAATGCCGACTTCACAACGGTGTTCGTCGCACTTTCCGACTGGTCAAGGAAATCGCCGTCGGCATTCCAATCCACGTAGCCATGCAAGTAGCTCTTGACGGCCGTGTTGTTCGTCGCCTTCACCGGGAGATCGAAGTTGCCACCCAGGCCAGGCCAGGCAGCCGTGTAGGGGTTGCTCGTCAGACCATCCTCCTCCACGCCATCGCCGTTCGCGAGTACGCTGTTGTGGGCCAACACCTCTGTGCTGGGCCCAATGCTCCCCAACACCAGTCCGCTGAACAAGGTCGAAGCAGCTGCAGGGGGTTGGTAATTCACGTTCATGTCATACACCACCGGCGCATCACCGTAATCGTATTGCACGTTCACGATATCGATCTGGCAACTCACGGCCGCATCGCAACCGGAAGCGCTGATCGCGGTAAGGCTGATCGCCACGAAGCCGTTGGCCACGTCCATGGCCGTGGGGTTGTAGGTGAGCGTGGGTGCGGCCACCGAGCCACCACCGGCAACGGAAGCGAGCGTGGTGCTGGCCCATTGCACCGATGCAGCGCCGCTGATCGTGATGCCGCTGAACACGATGTTGCTGCCTGCATTGATCGCACCGGGGCAATTGAAATCGTTGATCACAGGCACCACGAGCGCTGTTACACCGGCAGCGTCGGAAGCGAGGTTGCTCTGTCCGCTCGCGTTGATACCTGTATGGATGCTGTCAATGCGCGCGAAGAGGTTGGTGAGCGTGCTGCCGATGTTCAGGTCCACCTGGAACGTGGATGTGCCCGGCGGAATGGTGAGGATCGGCAGCGACTGCGGACCGGTCTGTCCGTTGATCGCATACAGGACGAAGGGATAGGCGGGATCGAGCAGGTTCGGTGCGGCGAGGTTCAGGCCCGAGCTCATGTTGTAGGGCTCGCCCACGTAGGTAGCGCCCGTGCCCGTGAGATCCAGGAAGAGGTCCGTGTTGCTCACGTTCAACCCGCTCAGGTTGGTGATGGTCACGGTGGCCTGCGCATAGTTGCCATTGCCACAGCTGTTCACAGCAGGGATGTTCACCGCAATGGAGATCATATCACCGGGCGGGCAGATGGTGCCGGACACCGGGATCACCGCGTTGTCCGTGGTGTGTACGGCGCCGTTGAAGCCACTGATATTGGTGAAACTCCCCGCGTTGAAGTTCTGGTCGGGCAGGATCAACGGGTTCGGATCACCCACACTGAACGGCGTTGCGGTAAGGCCCAGGCTCAGGTTGTAGGTACCTGCTGCTACCGCGCTGTAGTCGTACACGTATTCGCGTACGAAACACTCGCCGGGATAGAGGATGCGCGGCAGCTCGTGCTCACCGAACTTGGCCAAGTAGGCATCGTCGTTGCCGTTGTTCACGGTCTGGTGCGCACCCGTGGTGGCCACTTCGATAAGGCTCGGAGTGAAGCCCGCGATGTACACATCACCGGCGGGGTCAACGGCCACCGAATACTGCTCCTCATTGTCATCACCGCCGTAGTAAGATCCCCAACTGAAGATGCCGTCGCCGAAGAACTTCATCACGAACGCATCGTCGCTCACGGGGTCGATGTTCTCCTTGTAGGCGCCGATGGTGCTGATGCCGTCCGGGCTCTGCGTGAAACCGGCCACGAGCACTTTGCCTGTGGGATCAACGGCCACATCGGTCAGGTCCTCCGTATCGGTACCTCCGACATAGGTGCCCCAGATCACATTGCCGGTGCCATCGAACTTCGTCAGGAAGCCGTCCTTGTTGCCCGCGCGGAACGCCTGGTGCATGCTGTTGTACGCGATGCCGTCATCACTATCCGTGGTTCCCGATATGTAGATGTTACCGGATGCATCGCATGCGACCGATGGCATCTCCTCTGTTTCAGCGCCACCGAAATACGTGGCCCACTGCCGCACGCCCGCGGTGCTGAACTTCGCCAGGTACACGTCCGGGTTCACGTTCAACACGGTCTGGAACGCGCCCACGGAAGCGATGCCCGCAGTGCTCGAGGTCTGACCGACGAGGTACGCATTACCGGAAGGATCGCAGGCCACGTTCGCTTCAATGTCATCATCAGCCCCACCGTAGTACGTGGACCACAGGCGCGCACCGGTGTTCGCGTTGAACTTCACCAGGTACTGATCCGAGATGCCACCGAACGCCGTTTGGAACGCACCAGCAGAGGTCGGCGTGCCGCTGCCTTCGGTGATGCCAGCGAGGTACACGCCGCCGAAGTTGTCCACCGCCACGGAATAGCCTTCCTCCGTGTTCGAACCACCGAAGTAGCTGCCCCATTGCCGCACACCGGCGCTGTTGAACTTCGCGATGAACCCGTCCGTTGATCCTGCGAACGCCGTCTGGAACGTGCCTGCCGTGGCGATGCCCGCTGTGCTTTCCGTGATGCCCACGAGGTACACGTTGCCGAGCGCATCGGTGGTGACACCCATGCCATAGTCCGCACCAGAACCGCCATAGTACGTGGCCCACTGGCGCACCCCGGCGCTGTTGAACTTGGCGAGGAAGGCATTTCGGTTGGCGGGCGCAGCCGCGAGGTGCGAACCCGGCGTGGAGATGGAAGCCGTGCTGCGCGTGGTGCCCGCGAGGTACACATTGCCCGCAGGGTCCGTTGCCACCGCGCGTCCTTCCTCCAGCAATGTGCCGCCGTAGTAGGTGGCCCAATCGAGCTCGTTCGTGTACGTGCCGGTCTGGTTCAGGTTCGTGATCAATACGGCGCCCGGCACCGCGATGGGCAGCGTGGGTACGATGTAGGCCGCTGCATCGCCGTTGTTGCAGATGGTGATCTCGTACGGTACGATGTCATCGCAACCCGTTCCACCGCTTACGATGTCGGTATAGAGCAATGCTTGCGGCGGGCAGCTGATCGGATCGCTCACACGGTCCGCACGGTTGCTCTTGTTGTTGAAGGTCATCCACTCGTCCGCCACCACCATGTCGCCACTGGCCATGCTCACCACGGGCGTTGCGTTGCCCGGGGTGCTGCCGTTGAAGTTCACGATGGCATAGAGCGCCGTGGTGGCGGCGAAGGCATTGTTGCTGTACGAACCGGAGTAGGATCCCCCCATCGGAATGGTCATCGCCCCGGCGTTCTGCACCGCCAACAAGGTGGTGGTGGGCAGCGCCGGATCACCGTCGTAGAAAGAGATGGTGAGCGGTCCGGTGAAGTCGGCGCCGGTGCCGTTGTTCACGGTGTAGTCCACCACGAACGATGGCGTGCCGCTGATGCAGCCACTGGCGGTGAAGGCATCGAGGCTGATGGCCAGGTCGTACGAAGGATCGAAGGAATTCGCGCAGCCGGCGTTGATCATGTCCTGCACCAATTGCACGTTGGCCTGCACCAGCTGCGAATAGGTGGGCGCACTGAAGTAGCCGCCGGGACTGGCCACGTTCGTGCCGGCCAACGACGGACAGAGCGAGGCCGCTTCGATGGCTACCACCACGATGTACACGCCAGCGCTCTTGATCTGCGCAGCAAGTGCGGGAAGACCGGGCGGCACCTGCGAACAAGCGGCATCGGTCATCAGCACGATGATCGGATGTGAAACGCGGCCAGGGATCGGTGTCTGGTTGATCGACTGGAAGGCCGTGTTCAGCGCGGTGAAGGGATCGGTGCCGCCGAGCAGCGCACGCGGTGCGGTCTGGTAGGCCAATACATCGCTGAGCAGGGTGGTGTAACCCATGCCTGCCACGGGAAAGAAGTACTGCTGCCACACGCCGGGGCTGTCCCAATCCGCAATGGCCATGCGACTTTCACCGGTGCCATTGCCCCACGGCTGCATGCCGTTGAACAAGGCCGTGATGAACTGCCGGCTCTGCGTGTTCTCGATGGCGCTCACCGAGCCGCTCTGGTCGTTGGCCACGAAAACGTCCAATGCACAAAGCTGCGCCTGCAATGGAGCGCTCATCGGCATCAAGACGGACCCGATCAGAAGGATCCGAAGGAAGGTTCTCATCAGGAGGCGCGATCTACCCGCCCTCAGGAGAGATGAGGTTGGTCATTCGAATGTAGTGTCGATCCCCCGGTCACTGAAGCCGATATCACTGAACCGGTAAGTATCCGTGACGAACCCGCACGATAGGGAACAGAAACGCCTTGGTCATGAAATGGTAGGTCACCGTGGGATCCTCGATGGCTGCACCAGTTGACCTTCGGATGAACGCGCGACATGATCCACACCGCACCCGCTACCTCGATCATGCTCCACGGCACCGCATAAGGCAGCACGCCCGACGGAAGAACCCCGAGGTTACCGATCACCAGCCACATCAACAAGAAGCCGAACAGCCAACCGAGCAGAACCGCAGTAAGCAGTGTGGTGTGCCGAAACAGGAAATAGAGCCCCGCGGAAAAGGCCAAGGCCCAGATCCCCCATACGGCTCCGTTCAACGGCGCGCCGGGGAAAGAAAGTCCCAACGATGCGTAATGGTCCTTCCAGTGGTCCAACAGCAACCATTGGTTCCGTAAGAACTCGTTGATGGAGATCCAGAACGTGGAGCCGATGATCGCTGACGGTTTCCGCATGGCTTTCAGGTGGAGGGCGAAGTTGAGCCACTGTTCACGCCCACGCAAGAAGCGCTTACCCACTGCGTGGCTTTCGCGCAGAAGAACCTCAGGTCCGGGCCACCGCGCGTCCACCGAGCCAAGCCATGGGCAGATAGGCCACGACAAGGTCCAGCACGATGAACCACCAAGGGGCGGGTATCATGAACGCTGCCGCGATTCCACCGATCAAATGGAACCCGCCGACCACCAGCGCGAAAGTGACCTTGCGTGATGCTGCGATAAGTGCCGCGAGCAGTCCACCGATGAAGGAAGGCACAGCGTGCGCGATGAACGGCGCCATCAGATGCTTCGCCTGGAGCAGGGCATACGTGGATGCGTTGGCGGGGTCGAAGCCGGAAGGCGGCGGAACCACTTTCATCATCAAGCCCAACAACAGCCCGTTGAAGAACATGCACGCTGCGGCACCGATCAGGACCGCGAGCACATTGCGAAGGATGATCATGCAGGAAAGATACCGGTAGCCACGTTACGGTCAGCGAGGCGCTTCCGCCGTCGCCTCCACGACATGCGTCCGCAGTTCCGGGTGCGTGGCCATGACGCCGTCGAAGCAACGTGCATTGTAGAACCGTTCACTGCTCGCCTTGAACTGCGGGAAGAACGCCTGCTTCAAACCGTCCATCCGCATGTGGTCATCGCTGGTTTCCAGATAGACCACTTCGCTTCCGTCCTTGCTCGCTTCCACCACCACGAACACGCGCGTGCAGTTCACCCGCTTCGTCTTCTTGTCCCGCACCGCGTAGATCAGCTCTTCGCCTTCCAAGAAGTGCGCGGCCTGGGTGTAACGTTCCTTATCGCGCTTCGCATAGGTAAGCGGCAGTTCCACCGCACAGCTGTCCAATACCTGCGCTCCCGCGAACAGTGGTTTCTGTTGACCCTGCACGCGCAAGCACGCGATGAAGGCGAAGGCGGTGATGGCAAGCGGCAGTTGGTTCATGCGCGTAAAGTTGGTTCGGAAGCCGATGCGCACGGGCAATATCCACGCCTCACCCCTTCGATCACGTGTTCCATGGAATCCACGATCGCATGAAGGCGCGTGGCGGCGCCACCACAACGAACGGCGCTCACGATAGGGGTCGTCGACCGTTCCGCGCTGGGATCCAGTACAACCACGGGCATCGAGATCCGGCACGTGAAAGGCTAGAGTGTGGAAAACGAACCTGTCATGCGACGCACATTACCCCTGCTCCTGTTGCTCGCCTCGCTGTCCGTCCAAGCACGGAGCGGCGACCTCCCGAGCACTACCATCCGGACCATCCATCATGAGTTGCTCCGCACTCCCGAAGCATCATTCCTGGCGAACACCACGCGGTATGTCATGGTGAACGATCGCATGGAGGACCTCCGCACACGGAAACAAGCCAAGCGGGAGGGGCGTTACATCAAGAGCATAACTCCCGGTCGTATCGGCTGGTGCGTTCGTGTTCACACATTGACCGGACGGTGCATCCTGGAAGCCACCAGCCTTGATCCAACGGGCAACGTGCTCAGTGGCCCCTGCACCTATTACGACGCTTCAGGCACCGTGCGCGCGGTGGGTCAATACGAACGTGGCATCAAGTCCGGCACCTGGAAACGCTTTGATGCGCGCGGGAATGAGCTGCCCGACAAGGTCTATTACGCTGAGGACTGGGATGGCATGCAAGTGCGCATCGGTTTGAGCACGCTCAGCCCAACGCTGGAACCGGATGGGGACATCGCCAAGTTCTGATCTCAGTGCAGGATATCAAGGCGCCGTGTCATCCGATGGCCATCGCGAACCGCATTGATGGCATAGACGCCGCTCGGCAGTCCTGAAACATCCATGCGCACCGGACCTTGCTGACGGACCGTGATCAGCACCCGCCCTGAAGCATCCATCAGTTCGACCATAGCAGGGTTCCTGTTCGCGAGCAGATCAACGTACACTTCGGAACAGGCCGGGTTCGGACGCAGGCTCAAGTCGACCTGCTCGGGGGGAGCCTGCGTGCTGCCTAGTGCGATCGAGCCACAGAACCTGGCGGTGAAAATGGCCCGGTCCACGTACTGCCAGGGCACTGCATCGAACGCCGGTTGCCCAACGATGCCCGAAGCCCCACCGGTGAACAACAGGCAATCCGTATCCAGCACATCCACAGCTCCACCAAGACCGGGTGCATAACGACGTACCCATAGCACATCGCCGGATGGATCGTACTTCGCCAGGAACACGCTCTCATTCCCGAACGGATCCAGCGTGATGTCATCGAAGACCGTGTTCGCCCCGTCATCCACTTGACCGGTCACATAAACGTTGCTGTCCTCATCGGTCGAGATGCCGTATGCATGATCGGCCTGAGGGCCACCCGCGTGGTGGACCCATTGCACGAGGCCATCACCACCGTATCGAGCAACGAACAGATCGATCCCGCCGTTCGGCGTAATGGTCTGTCCAGTGAAGTCGGAAACCCCGGCCACTTCTCCGCAGACGAGAAGATCACCCGTGCTCGTCTTAGCGATATCGAACGCTTCATCCTGAGCGAAGCTCACATCGCTGCCCGCGCGTGCAGCCCACAAGCCATTTCCGCTTTCATCATAACGGGCCACGAAAAGATCCCCAAGCCCGGCAGCACTGAGCTGATCCCCACCGATGGTAGCGGTCTGTTGGAACGATCCGACGAGCGCCACATCGCCGTTGGACAAGGAGGTGAGCTTGTTCGCTCTGTCATCGCCCGGCCCGCCGTCGCGTTGCGACCAGAGCAGTTCACCAGTGGAGGAATAACAGAGCAGCAACACATCGGATGCACCGGCACTCTCCAACGTATCACCGCTGAAGTAAGCCGTGCCTTGGAAGTAGCCGCTCACCACGATATTACCGGATGGCAGAAGAGCGACACCCCGGCCTTCTTCAGCCAATGGGCCTCCGCCGGTGCGGATCCAATGCAACGCACCGTTCACATCGTATTTCGCCAGGAACAGATCGCTGCTTCCCTGACCGTTCAAGGATTGTCCGTCGAATTCCACTGAGGGAAGAAGAGCGCTCGTTCGGAAAAAACCGGTCACGTAGGAGTTACCGGCGGCGTCCGTGATGATATCGTTCGCCTGATCGATCAGTTCGTTCCCGCCGGTACGGATCCACTGCACCGAACCTGCGGGGTCATACTTGGCGATGAACACGTCAGCGAAATGCGCGGCCACCGTGTCCGCATCGAACAACGCCGGTGCGTTCACCAGACCTGCCACGTACACGTTGCCGGCATCATCATGTGACACACCACGGCCTTGCCCGCCCAGGCCACCTTGTCGCATCCACTCCACTTGTGCGCTGCTCATGATGCTCAAGCCTACCAGCAGTTGGCAGGCGAGCAGTCGTCGATGGTCCGTCATTTTCGCGTTCGTTGTTGAGTGTGCGAATCTTTCCTTTCACGTCACCACAGGGAACAACGACCTGAACAGGAACGGAAGAAAATGCGATGAGGAAGGAAAAGGACCGCGATGACGTGTTGAACGGTTGGCTTTGCCAGGGCGTACCGCCTAGCCCGGACATGGATCATCAACCCAACCGTGCCGCAACGGCGCTCCAATCCACGACCTTCCACCAGTTGTTGACGTACTCGTCGCGCTTGTTCTGGTACTTCAAGTAATACGCATGCTCCCACACATCGAGTCCGAGAAGCGGTGTTCCGCGAGCTTCCGCGACATCCATGAGCGGGTTGTCCTGGTTCGGTGTGGAGGTGATCATCAGCCTGCCATTGCTCTCCACCAGCCATGCCCACCCGCTACCGAACCGCTTCATGGCCGCATCGGCGAACGCCGTCCTGAACTGGTCCATACTTCCGAAAGCACCTTTTAAGGCGTCCTCGATCTTCCCCTCAGGAGCCTTGCCAGCGGGCGTCATGCTGCGCCAGAAGAAGCCATGGTTCCAAGCTCCGCCAGCATTGTTACGGACCTTCGGGCTCAACAGTGAAGTGCGCTTGAAGAGATCGTTGATGTCGATCGCCTCCACCTTTTCAGCGGCCAACGCTTCGTTCACGTTCTTCACGTACGCCGCGTGGTGCTTCAAGTAGTGGATCTCCATCGTCATCCGATCGATGCTGGGCTCAAGCGCCTCATAGCTGTAAGGCAGCGGTTCTTGTGTGAAGGTCAGACCGAGCATGGTCGGGGCGGATGTTCTTTCCATGGCATGAATGGTTGCTTTGTAACCGATGAACGCACCGGCAGCGGACTGTCCGGCGCGGAAGAGGAAACGACGGCGGTCCATGGGATCAACCGGCATTGTATCCCAGGACGACCAGGGCGGTAAGTCCGAAGAGAAAAGCGAGCACTCCACCGTCAAGGGATCGCAGACCTCCTTCACCCAGATGCGCCGCGAACCGATCGACCTTGTCCAGGTCGAACCACTGATGCAGCCAATGCTGAAGCGGACGTTCATCGCTGTGGTGAAGAACGGAAAAGCGTAGCGGGACCTTCATGTGGCGGAGGATGGGATAGGCAGGGCCGCATATCCTGTGCCCTACACCTCTACTCGGGAGCTTCCTCGCAAGAACGAAGACCTGCTTGCGACATCCACCCCTGTGCGTCGTGGGTCCTGTGGCACCGTGCAGCCGATCGCGGGGAATCCGTTCCTCACATTTGAGGTTCGGCCGCTCATATGGTCACACGGTCCACCACTACGTTCCACGCGGCATGCTGATCGTTCGGGCCGCTCCGATGAGCAACACATTCATCGGAACAGCGGGCTGGCAACTTCCCAGGGAAAGTCAGGACGGATTCCCATTGCCCGGCTCTCACCTTGAACGCTATGCGGCACGCTTCAACGCCGTGGAGATCAACAGCACGTTCTACCGGCTTCCGCGTGCTTCAACTGTGGAACGATGGGCCGCATCCGTGCCGAAGCACATGCGCTTCTCCATCAAGATGCCCAAGCACATCACCCATGAACTCCGCCTTGAGAAAGTGTCCGCCCCGTTGAACGAGTTCTCGGCGATCGTTGAAGCGTTCGGGATCAAGGCAGGTCCCATACTCATCCAACTTCCGCCCAAGGCTGCGTATTCCTCGAGCGGTGAAGACTTCCTTCATCAAGTGCATGATATGGGGTTCCGGCAGGTCGCACTGGAGCCGCGACATGTCAGTTGGTTCGATCCAGAGGTCAACCTATTGCTCCGAAGGCTGAAGATCGCTCGCGTAGCCGCGGATCCCGCCCGGGCACCCGGTGATGGCGTTCCTGCCGGCGACAGGCAACTGGCCTATTACCGTTGGCATGGCAGTCCCCGCATCTACTGGTCCTCCTACAGCAACGGGTGTTTGACCCGCCTTGCTCAACTCATCGATGATCAGCCGCGCAGTGAACGTTGGGTCATCTTCGACAACACCGCACAAGGCGCAGCCACGGCCAATGCCCTTTCGCTCATCACCATGATGCGCAGGTCTCACGCACGAGGCTGACAGTGCAGGCAGATGTAGCTCCACCGCTCCCGCTTCCCGGTCTTCATCCGCTTCACTTCGCCACCGCAGCGCTGACAGACCTTTCGGCCATAGACCGACAGGTTCTTGCGCAGCACGAACTTCCTTCGCCACTGCAGGAACTGCCTGGGGAACGACCGCGCCAACGTGACGATGCGCTTCCGTTCCGCGAGCCGGATACGCTTCACGCGCGTGGAAGGATGGACCTGGGCCAGCCATAGCACTTCGTTCTTGATGATGTTGCCGACACCAGCGAACACGTCCTGGTCCAACAGCACATCCGCTATCTCTTCTCCTCCGTTCAGCCCCAGTTGCGTCAGTGCTTTCTCCGCATCCCATTGGCGGGACATGATGTCAATGGAAAAGTCGTACTCCTTGCGCGCATCGTTCCGCTCGATCCACTTCACGGAGCAGTTGAACATCGCCAGCTCGCCGTTCTTGAAAGCGAGCTTAAGGCGCGGTGTGCGCGTGCGTTCGTAATCCCCGGTGACGCGCTCTCCGTTGATCACCGCCTCGAAACTGCCGAACAACAGGAAGTGCGTTCGCAGCGCAAAATCAGGGAACTGTATGACAAGGTGTTTACCCCAAGCGAAGATCCGGTTCACCGGCAGGTGCGACATGCGCTTCGCATCAAGCGTCGTATTGCCCGACACTTCCAGCACCTTCTGTCCAACGAACGGCTGAAGTTGCTCGGCGGCCAGGTGCAGTGATGGTCCTTCCACTTCCGATCAGCAGCATCTCCTGCGCCGATCGTGCGAGTGGATCACCACATGATCGTTCAACGGGGTGGATCAAGGACGATCCGGGGCAACGATCCCACGATCATGACTTGAACGCGCCTTGAACGAACGAGCCGTAGGACGGCACGATCATGGACATGGCAAGGCCCTAACTCCGAGCCATGAGAACAAAGACCGCCCCTTCCAACGGGAAGACACGGATGGAAGCGAGCAAGCGCCACACGCTTCATTGGAGCGCCGAAGAACGTCAAGCGATAACCGACCGACTGAACCATCTGCTGGCGAACTATCAGGTGCACTACCAGAAGCTGCGCAACTACCACTGGAACGTGAAGGGCAGCGATTTCTTCGACCTGCATGCTGAACTTGAGCTGCAGTACCAGGAGGCACAGACCAATATCGACCTGATCGCCGAGCGCATCCGTGTCTTCCACGCTCGCCCTATGAGCACCTTCGCCGAATTCCTTGATGCGAGCACGTTGAAGGAGGATGCTTCTGTTCCCGCTTCGGATGTGATGGTGAAGGATCTGCTGGCCGACTATGTTCTCCTGTTGGACCACGCTTGTGAGGTGGTCGACCTCGCTGTAGCCCAGCATGACATGGGCACGGAGAAGATGGTGAAGGAGTTCATCGCGCAGATCGAGAAGCACCATTGGATGCTGAGCGCCTTCAACGAGGAGTAGCGGTATGCTTGACCTGTCATCGGGTCTGCCCTATTACTTCATCCGTAACGGGCTTCCCTATGCATACCCTTCGCTCCAACGAGCCCTCCGTTGTGATGTGGCGATCATCGGCAGTGGCATCACTGGAGCCCTGTGCGCACATGCGTGTGCCAGCGAGGGTTTGTCCGTAGTTCTGGTGGACAGCCGTGAGATCTCCACGGGAAGCACGGCAGCCAGTACAGCGCTCCTGCAATATGAGCTGGACACTCCGCTTCATGTTCTCGAAGAGCGGATCGGGCGGGAGAAAGCGGTGCGCGCCTACCGCACCGGAGTGACCGCCGTGGGATCATTGATCGACCTCGCTGACCAGGTGGGAGAGCGTTCCGCACGGAAAAGGAGCAGCCTTCAACTCGCCAAGAAGCGCTCGCATGAAGCCGCACTGCGAAAGGAGTTCGCCCTGCGAAAAAGCTGCGGGCTACCGTGTGAGCTGCTTGAACGCGAAAAGGTCCGCTCCCTGTTCGACGGCAGCGGCACCATCGCTCTGCGCACCGAAGAAGCCGGCGAACTGGACCCCTATGCCTTCACCCATCTGTTATTGCAGGAAGTGTTGCGCCTCCGTGGGCAGGTGTTCGAACGGACGTTGATCACGAAATGGGAGCGCTCCGGCGAAGGGTTCGTGCTGCGCACCGCTTCCGCACAGCGGATCGACGCTTCGCATCTGGTATTGGCCACCGGTTATGAAAGCCAGCGCTACCTGAAGGAACCCTTGCTCCAGCTCAGTTCCACCTACGCGGTGGCCAGCACGCGTATCGACGGCAACGGCCCGCTGTGGTCCGACGACAGCCTGTTATGGGAAACGGGCTCGCCTTACCTCTACCTGAGAACCACCCGTGACCGGCGCGCGATCATCGGTGGTCTGGATGAACCCTTCAAGGATCCCCGACGCCGGGACGCACTGCTCGCGAAAAAGACCGCGCAGTTGAAGAAGGCGTTCCATCAGCTCCTGCCCTACGTACCCTTCGAACCGGCCTATGCATGGTGCGGTACCTTCGGTTCCACCCAGGATGGTCTACCCCACATCGACAAGGAACCCGGATCCGGGGCTTGGTTCGTTCTGGGCATGGGCGGCAATGGCATCACCTTCAGTTGGACCGGCGCCAACATCGTGCGCGATGCCATATTGGGAAGAGATCACCCTGATGCGGATCTCTTCCGGTTCGGTCGCTGATGCACCGGCAGATGATCCTCGTGCGTCCTTTACGCCATCAACGAAGCCATGAGCCCATCCGCAGGCCGCGTTCATTCGGTCCACCTCAACTTCCATTGCCACCGTTCAAGCGGTTGGAACGCGTGTGATCTTCAACCGTGAGCCTGCTGAACAAGCCCTCCGATCGTACGATCTTCGCAGCGCCATGCCGGAAGAGCCCATCCTGAACAAGGTCGCTGCGAGCGGCATCATCACGCTTGACCTGGAAGAACTGTATCCCCTGGGCGAGCGCGTGGTTTTCGATCTGGCGCCTCTGCTCTGGCATGGGATCGCATTGAAGGAAGAGGACCTCCGCTCGTTCTGCAAAACGCACGACTGGTCGCAGTACAAGGACAGGTTCGTGGGCGTGCATTGCTCTGCCGATGCGATCATTCCCACCTGGGCCTTCATGCTCGTGGCCACGCACCTGCAACCGTTCGCAGCGTTCATCACCCAGGGCGATGCCGAACAACTGGAACGCGCCGTCTTCACCCGTTTCGTTCAGCAGTTGGATACAGCACCCTACCGCGGCGCACGCGTGGTGGTGAAAGGCTGTAGCGACCTTCCCGTCCCCTTGAACGCGTATGTGGAACTGAGCGCGAAGCTGCTGCCCGTGGTGAAGAGCCTCATGTTCGGCGAGCCGTGCAGCACCGTGCCCCTCTACAAGGCGCCATAGGCATAGCGCATACCTTGGCGCTATGCGGCGCTCAGTACTTCTTCTGCTCTCGGCTTGCTTCACCAGCTTGGTCGTAGGCCAACCAGCGGACACCACCACCGTCCCCTTCAGTGAATACGGCTGGACCCTGAGCCCGAAGGGTACGCTGCGCATCCTCGTCCTCTTCTGCGAGATCGACTACGACAAGAACCCGAACAAGGATCCGCAGCGCGATGGCGCCGAGCACTGGAAGAAAGGCCAACTGCCTTCGTGGAAGGACGACCTCTTCGATGCCTTCCCCTCCGACCACCCGAAGGCGCTGGTGAGCGGTTACTACCATGAGATGTCATTGGGTCACTACACCGTGCTCGGCGACTACGTGGACCACATGATCACCCTGAAGGAAAGCGAGTACCCGGAAATAGCGAGCGCGCACAGCGTTGGCCAGGCAGCCGTGAAGGAAGCCAACAAGCTGGGCACGCTACACACCGCGCACGACCTTTCCATCACCGACTTCGACCTGTGGCAACGCGGTGGCAAGTCAGGCTTTCCGAAGGTGAACACGCCGGACGATCCGCACCGGTACGACCACGTGATGGTGATCGCGCGCAACAGCGGCCTCACGCACGGACAAGGAAGCACCGACGGTGGGAGTCCTGGCAAGTTGTTCGGTTATGAAAGCGATTCGCAGAGCCGCTTCGGTGGCATGAACGCGCTGCCCTTCGAGATCCTCAAGCACGAGTTCAACCACCTGCTGCTCGGTGGCAACAACTTCCACAGCGGCGGTGGCAATGCCTCGCAGTTCGAGAGTTATCAGTTGTGCCAACAAGGCGGCTGGAGCCTGATGGGCGCGGCCAACAGCAGCCTGCTCACCTGCAGCGGCTGGGACAGGATGCGGCTGGGATGGAACGCACCGGACGCGCACTACGCCATCAATGCGCGAGCGACCGGCGGTGCTTCGGTGAACGGTGACCTCGATCCCCTCCAAGGGGACACCGGTCTCTTCGTGCTGCGTGACTTCGTTACCACCGGCGATGCGCTGCGCATCCGCATGCCGTTCATCCCTGCGAACGAATACCCGCAATGGCTGTGGATCGAGAACCACCGGACCTACCACCACAACGGCTCACGCACCGATCGCTACCACTGGGACAGCACCGAGAACCCCTGCCTACCCATGGCGCAGCCCGGCATCTTCATGCAGATGCAGATCGATCGCGAGCAGAAACGCGGCAAGGACATCTTCGGCGGCTTGGCGGATTACCTGCATCCGCTGGTCGCGAGCGGACACTACGATGTGGAGTTCACGCCGGATACCGCGCGCGAGACCTGTCCCTTCCACGGCACCTCACGCATCTATCGGCTCTCGAGCGACCGCGCCAACCCGCTGTGCGGAAGCAGTGAGCAGGAACTCGTGTCCTTCGACAAGAACAACGACGGGCGCGTGGAGCGTGGCGAGCACCTTTCGATCGTGACCGGCTACCGGCCGGATGGCACCTACATCGACGACGCGGCGTTCTTCGGTGCACCACGACACGCGTGGAGGCCGGGCGGCAACACGGTGCTGAACATCGGCAGCAACCCCTCCAGCGCGAACATGATGACGCTCTCCTGCTCAGGGAAACAGGAGAAGCGCAAAGCCGCGGCGCCGGACAACCGCACGGTGTACCTCAACGGCATCCGCGTGGAGCTGCTGCGCGAACGCGAGGATGGCAGCATGGAACTCCGCGTGAGCACCGGCGACACCCGACTGACCGATGATGTGCGCTGGTGCGCGGACAGCATCGTGCTACCACCCCTGCGTGGTCGTGATGGCTACTCCCTCACATTGGCAACGAAGAAGCGCCTGCTGCTCGACCGTTCCCTCACCGCAACGCGCATGGAACTGCAAGGCGAAGTGCGCGGCGTGCGCTACTTCGCTCCTGCGACCAAAATGACGCTTACCCCTGGCAGCACCTTACGCGTGGAAGCCAAAGCCGAACTGCGGTTGTCCAACGGTAGCGTGCTTCATGTGATGCCGGGCGCCGAACTGAACATGGATCCCGTGGCCAAACTGACCGTGGATGCAGGCTCCATGATCATCGTTCATGGCAACGGCAAGCTCAGCGGCAAGGGCAAGACCTACAAGAAGTTCCAGAAGAAGAAGCGGCTAGTGTACGTGGGGGACTGAGATCCAGGAAAGGCAGGCCTCAACGCTAGCATGCCGCTCGTGAAGCGATTAGCTTTATCCAGCTATGCTCCTGGTTGACCGATTTGAACCGGCCACCAATGCCCAGGGTGGCCATTACACGACCAAAGTGATAACGCCATGAGGGTCGTAGGGGTGTTGTGCATACTGACCACCTCACTGCTTCAGGCGCAGTACTGGAAACCGCTCGGTGAAGGATGTTTGACTTGGGGCGGTGTTTCTATTCAGACCATATTCGGGGACAGCATACTGAACCGTCTCTTGGTCGGCGGCACATTCACACGCATGATTAATACGACTGATACCGTGTTGTGTCTCGGTGTAGGTCAATGGAACGGTGAGCGATGGGACAGTTTAGCAACACGCATCAACTACTGGAACGGCGGTGGAATCAGCCAAACCCATTGGTTCTTCCGCTACAAGAGCGACCTCTATGCGGTGGGCAATTTCGGCTTCTACGATACGGACGGGGTATGGATCGAGGACTTCGCCCGCTTTGTTCCCGATGAGCAGCGCTGGGAAGGGCTGGAGTGCCTGAATCCATCTTTCGATGGCATGGATGTGCTCGGTTGGCGCGATCCGCAGGACACGCTGTATGCCACCGGCTTCAAAGGCAGTATTTGCGGATATCCCGAAAGCTGTGTCTTCACCTATGACGGAAACGCGTTCGCTCCTTGGCCACCCTTCGACCTTATCCCGCCGGATCCGAACAACTACATCGGTTTTGTTTTCAAGTTCCAAGCATATACCTACATGTATGGCTCTTTCCGCAACCCACTGGACAGCGGTTGGGCCAACTTCATGCGCTTTGGTCAGGGTTCATGGGAGGTCGTACCCGGTTGGTCTGAACTGTTCGGTTCATTGAAGGACTACGTGATACAAGGGGACACCTTGTTGTACGTGGCCGGAGGCTTCCACGCGGACGGCGGAGCACCAGGGAACCTTGTAGCCTCTTACGACGGTACGGACTGGCATGACCTGAACGGTGGTCTTGTCTATCAACCCGCCGTGAACAACGGGGTCGTGACCGACCTGCTCTTATGGCATGACGCACTCTATGCTGCCGGAGTGTTCACCCATGCAGGAGGTGTATCCGCGCCCAAGCTCGCCAGGTGGAACGGGGTGCAGTGGTGTGGTTTCCCAGGGAATTTCGTCGGTGGGCCAGGCCTGAATGAAATGACTGTCTGGCGTGACAGCCTGTACGTGTGCGGTGCCTTCACAACGGTTGATGGACAGACGGCGAACACGATCGCCCAATGGATCGGAGGTGATGCCACAGGTGAATGCAGCGAGCCGGTCAGCGTACCACCCCCTCCTATCATGGAAGAAGAATTGCGGCTTCAACCTTCTTCTGTTGCGGGCACATGGACATTGCTCGGACCAGGCAACGGAACGGTGACGGTGGTGGATATGCAAGGTCGCGAAGTGCTGTCTTCGCCTGTTCGTGCCGCTCGCGCGATAACGATCGATCTACAGGAGCGATCATCCGGGATCTATGCCGTCCAGTTCACCTCCGAACAAGGCAGGCATGCCGCGTCGAAGATCCTGCGGCCCTGATCTCAGTACGCCCTTACGTTCCTTCCCTCCATCCAGTTGATGAAGGCGCGGTCCACCACGCGGTTGCCGCCCGGTGTGGGGTAGTTGCCGGTGAAGTACCAGTCACCCGTGTGTTGCGGACACGCGGCGCGCAAGCCCTCGATGCTCTGGAACACGATGCGCACCTCCGCCTTGATGCCCGGCGGTGTGAGCAGCTCGGTGATCTTCGCACTGATCTGCTCAGCCGTGAACGGCGCGTAGATGTCCTTCACCGCATTGTCGATCCACGGCGATGACGCTGACGTGCCGTAGGGATCACCCGGCAGCGGCAGCGGCTTGCCCACGTTGGCCAGGCAGCGTTCGTAAACGGAGTCGATGATGTTCTCCTGCTTCGTCTCGCGCAGCAAGGCGATGGCGGCCTGGAACGCGACGAGGTCACCCAGTTTCGCCATGTCGATGCCGTAGCAATCCGGATAGCGGATCTGCGGCGCACTGCTCACCACCACGATGCGCTTCGGCTCCAAGCGATCCAGCATCTTCAGGATGCTCTGCCGCAGGGTGGTGCCGCGCACGATGCTGTCATCGATCACCACCAGGTTGTCCTGCCCGGCGCGCACACTGCCGTAGGTGATGTCGTACACGTGCGCCACCAGCTCGTCGCGCGCGTTGTCGGCCGTGATGAAGGTGCGCAGCTTGGCGTCCTTGATAGCCACCTTCTCCAGGCGCGGCCGCATGCTCAGCACTTCGCGCACCTTGCCCGGCGCGGGCGAAGGACCGAGGTCGAGGATCATCCGCTCGCGCGTCTTGTCCAGCTCGTCCTCCAAGCCCTTCAGCATGCCGATGCAGGCCACTTCCGCCGTGTTCGGTATGAAACTGAAGACGGTGTTGCGGATGTCGTGATCGACGGATTCGAGGATCGCGGGCACTACGTTGCGGCCCAGAGCGATGCGCTCGCGGTACACATCACGATCGCTGCCGCGGCTGAAGTAGATGCGCTCGAAGCTGCACGCGCGCTTCTCCACCGGCTCGCGCACCTGTTCTTCGCTGTAGGTGCCGTTCTTCCGCACGATGAGCGCATGGCCCGGGCGCAGTTCATGCACCTGGTCCGTTTTCACGGCGAAGGCCGTTTGGATCGCCGGGCGTTCACTGGCCGCAACCACGAACTCATCATCCGCGTACCAGAAACAAGGTCGGATACCGGCAGGATCGCGCAGCACGAAAGCATCGCCATGCCCGATGAGGCCCGCGAAGGCGTAGCCGCCATCGAAGTCCTGAGCGCTCATCTGCAGGATGCCGCGCACGTCCATCTTCTCCCCGATCACTTCGGTGATCTGCCGATCGGTGTAGCCCAATTGGGTATGGATCTGCCGCAGCCGGTCGTTCTCCACATCCAGGTAATGACCGATCTTCTCCAGCACGGTCATCGTATCGCTCCGCTCCTTCGGCGTTTGCCCGATGTTGACCAGCAGGGCGAAAAGCTCGTCCACGTTGGTCATGTTGAAGTTGCCCGCGAGCACCAGGTTGCGCGTGATCCAGTTGCTCAGCCGTCGGCGCGGGTGGCAGTTCTCCAGGTCGCCACCGCCGTAGGTCGCATACCGCAGGTGGCCCAGCAGCACCTCCCCCAGGAAGGGGATCTGGTCCTTCATGCCCTCCAGGTCCTCAGCAAGGCCGGGCTCCTGGTCCAACGCGGCCTGGTAGCCCTTCTGGATGGTGCCGAAGATCTTCTGGATGGCCTGCTTGTCGGTGCTGCGCAGGCGGTCGATGTAGTTGCGGCCGGGCTTCGGGTCCAGCTTGATGGAGGCCACGCCCGCGCCGTCCTGGCCGCGGTTGTGCTGCTTCTCCATGAGCAGGAAGAGCTTGTTGATCCCGAGGAAGGCGCTGCCGTACTTCTGCTGGTAATGGGGCAGTGGCTTGCGCAGGCGGATGAAGGCCAATCCGCACTCGTGTTTGATCGCGTCCGACATCGGCAGCGAAGGTAACCCCCCCCGACCCGGTCGGCCGGCTTTCCAGCCACAGCATCAAAAGCAACCTGCCGACCCTGGCAGGGGTCATACCTTGCGTTCACCCTGAACCGTGCGCCCCTGGCTTCTCATAGCGGCTCTGCTGCCTTTCTGCGCGATAGCGAAAGAGAAGCCCGTGGCCAGCTTCACGGAGAACAAGGGCCAATGGCCCGAACAGGTGCTCTACCGCTCGCTCGTGCCCGGCGGAGCGCTCTTCGTGGAACGGAACGCGCTCACCTTCACGCTTGCTTCAGGCGGACCCATGAGCCACCACGGCCACGCGCCCGGTGAACAGGAAGAACCACTGCGCCGACACGCGTTCCGCATGGTATTGGAAGGCGCACAGCCGGGCCGCGGGGAAGGCTTCGACGCACAGAAGCGTTACGAGAATTTCTTCCTGGGCAATGACCCGTCGCATTGGGGCAGCCGTTGCCGGGTGTTCGGTGAAGTGGTGCTTCATGATGTGTACCCGGGCATCGACCTGCGCATCAATGGAAGCGAGGGCCTGAAGTACGAGTTCGTCGTCGCGCCCGGCGCCGACCCATCGCTCATCCGGCTGGAGTTCCAAGGACAGGACAAGCTCGCGTTGGAGAACGGACGATTGATCGTGAGCACGACAGCAGGCACCATCACTGATGAAGCGCCACGCTCTTGGCAGGACGGTGTTGGACGATCCTACGTGCGTTCCTCTTTCCTTTTGAAGGACGATCAAGCACGGTTCGAACTGGAACGCTTCGATGGCACTCGATCGCTGACCATCGATCCGGAGTTCACCTTCGGCAGTTACACAGGAAGCACCTCGGACAACTTCGGCTTCACCGCGACCTACGACAACGACGGCGCGCTCTATGGCGGGGGCATCGTGTTCAATCCCGGCTATCCGGTGACCCTGGGCGTGCTGCAGGACCAGATCGCGGGCGGCAGCATCGACATCGGCCTGAGCAAGTGGATACCCGATGGAACGGACCTGGAGTGGAGCACCTACCTGGGCGGCACGGGCAACGAAACGCCGCACAGTTTGATCGTGAACGCGGCGAACGAACTCTTCCTGCTCGCGGTCACCGGCTCATCCGACTTTCCGGTAACAGCGGGATGTTATGATCCCCTCTTCGCCGGTGGCAGCACCATTCCGGTGAACGCAGGCTTCGTCAACCTGCAAGGCGGTGAGGGCTATGGTTTCCAGAACGGTACCGACATCGCGGTGGTCCACTTCGCTGCGGATGCGGCCTCGCTCATCGGAAGCACGTTCGTTGGCGGTTCGGACAATGACGGCTTGAACCAGAGCACCGAGCTGGTGCACAACTACGGTGATCACTTCCGCGGTGAGATCACACTCGATGGGCAGGGTCGCCCGGTCGTAGCCACCTCCACACAGAGCATTGACATGCCCGTGACCGGTGGCGCCGCGCAGAGCACCTACGGCGGAGGTGAGCTGGACGCCTTCCTGTTCCGCCTCAACGCTTCACTCACCAACCTGGAGATGGCGACCTATTGCGGTGGGCAGAACGGGGACAGCGGCTTCGGCGTGCAACTGAACAGCACCGGCAACATCTACCTCACCGGCGCCACCGCCAGTGCGGACCTGCCGATGGTAGGCGCGCCGGCCGTGAACACCTATGGCGGTGCGAACGATGGCTACATCATGCGCTATTCCGCGACAGGTCAGTTGCTCTCCTCCACCTTCGTCGGAACGAACGCCTTCGACGAGTGCTTCTTCGTGCAACTGAACACGGCGAACGAGGTGTTCGTGGTCGGGCAAACCCATGGCAACTACCCCGTGACGCCGGGCAAGTACAGCGTGCCGGGAAGCTCACAGTTCATCCACAAGTTCTCCATGGACCTGAGCGCATCGCTGTGGAGCACACGCATAGGCAATGGCAACGGCGATGAGGACATCAGCCCCAGCGCCTTTCTGGTGAGCGACTGCGGGCAGATCTACTTCAGTGGTTGGGGGGGCTTCGTGAACCAGTTCGTGCTCGCTGATCAAAGCACCACCACCGGACTGCCCGTCACGAACGATGCGTTCCAATCCAACACGGACGGCTCGGATTTCTACCTCATGGTGCTCGACCCGGAAGCGAGCGGCCTCAACTATGCGACCTTCTTCGGTGGTACCAGCGGCGAACACGTGGACGGCGGCACCAGCCGTTTCGACAAGAACGGCAACGTGTACCAGGCTGTTTGCGCGGGTTGCGGTGGAAGCGACAATTTCCCAACGACACCTGGCGCTTGGAGCAACACGAACAACAGCTCGAACTGCAACCTCGGCGTCTTCAAGTTCAACCTGTCCAAGTCCATCGCGATCATCGACATCGATGGTCCTGATGTGGTGTGCGCGCCGATCACGGTGCAGTTCACCAACAACAGCAACGGCGGCAATACCTACCATTGGACCTTCGGTGATGGTGACAGTTCTTCCGCCTACGAACCGGAGCACGAGTACACCGATGCTGGCACCTACACCGTGGCGCTGATCCTCACCGATAGCGTGGGTTGCACCATCGGTGATACGACGGAGATCCAGATCGAAGTGTTCGAGTCGAACGATGTGGTCATCGACCCGATCGACCCGATCTGCCCGGGTGACAGTGTGGAACTGCATGCATCCGGCGGCACGGATTACCTCTGGACCCCATCCGCTTACCTGAGCGATACGACAACAGCGGAGACCACAGCCGAACCGCCAGCTACCACGACCTATACGGTGCATGTCACCGATGTATGCGGAACCGATTCCGCTTCCGTGCAGGTCGTGCTTTCTTTCCCACAAGCACATGCGAGCGGTGACAGTATCATTTGCAACGGTCAGGCAGGGCAGCTGACCGCTTCCGGCGGCGCTACCTATCAATGGAGTCCATCCGCATCGTTGTCCTCCGCCGCCATCGCCACGCCTCTCGCTTCGCCGGATACGACTACCACTTACACCGTGACGGTGACCACCGCTCAAGGTTGCAGCGCTCAGGATTCGATACGCGTGGAGGTGGTCAACGATGTACCCGCCGACTCTTCCGCTGATCTGTCGATCTGCTTGGGAGCGAGCGTGGAACTTCAGCCCGGAGCAGCGGACAGCTATCAATGGACGGCTGCAACGGATATCACTGACCTGCACGCCGCACAACAGAGCGTTTCACCGGCGCAAACGACCACCTACCAGGTGATCGCAAGCAATGTGTGCGGACCCACGAACACGACGTACCATGTGGAAGTGCAGTTCGTCACCGCCGCAGCATGGCCCGACACCATTGTCTGTGGAGGTTCTTCCGTACAGCTTTTCGCCAGCGGAGGCACGGCATACGACTGGGCACCATCGGGCGGTCTGAGCGATGCGACATCCGCCTCGCCCTTGTGCACCGTACATGCTGGTACGCGGTACGTGGTGACCGCGAGCAATGCGCTCGGTTGCACCGATACAGCGAGCATTTCCGTCGGTGTGTTCACTCCGATGCCGGTGGAAGCCGGACCGAACGTGACCATCGAATACGGCGACAGCACCATGCTGCATGCTTCGGGCGTCGGCACGTTGGTGTGGGCGTTGGACAATACGCTCAGCTGTGACACATGCGCTTCGCCTTTCGCCGCACCGGAGCATACCACGCAATACGTGGTCGAACTGATAGACGAGCACGGCTGCAGAATGCTTGATGTGGTCACCGTGTATGTGGAAGGAAGCCTGTATGTACCGAACACCTTCACACCCGACGGCGATGGTGTCAACGATCATTTCCTCGCCCTCGCCACCGAGGTGAAGGATTACCGCCTGCTCGTGTTCAACCGGTGGGGCGAGGAGATCTTCGGAACGAACAGCATCGCGCAGGCCTGGGACGGCAGCTACCACGGTGTCGCCTCACCCATCGATACCTACGTGTGGCGCATCGACTTCACCGAACTGAGCGGAAAGAAGCGCACGGTCTTCGGTCACGTGAACCTGGTGCGCTGATCGCTCAACGAGCGAACCGCTGACGATCCATCCCGAGCCATTCCAACGCCGCACCGCTGAGCAGGAGCTCTTTGCGTGCATCGTCCCATGGCATGTTGCGGATCAGACTTCCGGGTTCCAGTTCGCCGAGCGGGAACGGATAGTCGGTACCCAAGGCGACCTTGTTCGCGCCCACGAGATCAACGAGGTACTGCAGGACCACGGGATCGTGCACCAGCGAGTCGAGCCAGAAGCGACCGAGGTAATCCTTCGGCGCCACGTCATTGTCCACTGCGCACAGGTCCGGCCGCACTTCGAAGCCGTGCTGGATGCGAGCGATGGTCGAAGGGAACGACCCCCCGCCATGCGCGAACGCCACGCGGAGCTTCGGCACCTTCTCGAACAGCCCACTGAAGATCATGCTGGTGATCGCCATGGTGGTTTCCACCGGCATGCCGACCAACCATGGCAGCCAGTACTTGTCCATGCGCTCCTTGCCCAGCATGTCCCACGGGTGAACGAACACACACAGGTCAAGCTGCTCGCATGCCTGAAAGATTTGCAACAAGCGCGGTTCGCCCAGGTTCACACCTTCCACGTGAGATCCGATCTGTATCCCGACAAGTCCGATGCGTTTGCACCGTTCGAGCTCCTTCACGGCCAGGTCCGCATCCTGCATCGGCACGGTACCCAATCCGACGAAGCGCTGCGGATACGCCTGCACGATGCCCGCGATGTGGTCGTTCAGGAACATGGAAAGATCCAACGTGTCCTGTGGCTTCGCCCAATAGCTGAACATGACCGGTACGGTGCTCAACACCTGCACGTGCACGTGATGCGCGTCGCATTCACCGATGCGCACCAGCGGATCCCAGCAGTTCGCCTGCACCTCACGGAAGAACTTGTCGTCCATCATCATCCGTGCGCAACCGGGCCGATGATGGTCAAGGTGGATGAAGCCACGATAGCCGAAGCGCCGCCCGAAATCCGGGATGTTCTCCGGCAGGATGTGCGTGTGTATGTCGATCGAGAACAGCTCCACGGTATCACACGAAGCGCGGGTCCGCTTCCATCACATGGCCGCACGCCTTGCAGGTGCGCAACTCCTCGCTTCCATAGAACTCACGGAAGCGCGGCAGGAAGTCCTTCTCGATGTTGTGCAGAACGAACCGGTACTCATGCAGCAGGTGGTTGCACTTCTCGCAATACCACTGCAGCCCGTCAAGCATGTCCCTGTCATCACGTTTGCACTCCACCACGAGGCCTACAGTGTTCGGGCCTCGTCGCGGTTGGTGCGGTGTGTTGCCTGGAAGCAGGAACATCTCCCCTTCCTTGATGGGTATGGTGACCGCCTTTCCGTTCTCTTGGATGCCCACTTCGATGTCGCCTTCGATCTGGTAGAAGAGCTCTTCGGTCTCGTTGAAGTGGTAGTCCTTCCGCGCGTTCGGACCACCAACGATCATCACGATGTAATCGCCGGCTTCGGTATACAGGTTCTTGTTGCCGACAGGCGGCTTGAGCAGGTCGCGGTTGTCCGCGATCCACTGTTTCAGATTGAAGGGACGTCGAATGGCCATGACCGAAGGTTCTTGGCCAAATCTACGCGCGTTGGTCGTGGGCGCATCGCCCGACCTCCCGCCTACTTGTTCTTCTTGCGCTGACGCGCCGCTTTCAGCATAAGGCCTGCCTCGAGCTGTTGCATTTGCCGGAGATACTCCGGGTCTACAACGAAGGCCTTGTCGGCCTTGGAATAAACGATCATGGCATAGGGCATCTCGAACATGTCCGTGCCAACATCGCCGAACTTGTCTTCGGGGTTCAGGTTGACCTGGGCACCGAACTCGCCAGCAAGGATCTTCGAAGGATCCTCGCAACGACTGTCCAGCACGAAGCGCTTCTTCAGGAAACCCTCGCAGGTGACGCTGACACCGTACAAGCCTCCCACATCCACAAGCATGTTAACACGGGCTTTCTCATCGACGTTGAACGTCCCCATCGGAACACCTTCGCGATCGATGTGCACCTGAGCGGCAGGCACTGGCCTGTCATCCATATCGAGCGCCTGCACTTCGATACGCAATTTGTACGCAGAGGTGCTCAGGTCAACAGGTTCGCTGACGGGCAGCCCCATGGACATGAGGCAGCAACCGAACAGCGACCAGATGAACCTTCTTGAAGCACGCATGGGGGAGGGAACTCGCTCGTTCTTGTTCGTGATCAATGTCGTTCAGACCTTGCGGCCATGAGCAAAAGGGCACCGTTCACACGCTGCATACCCATGGTGTATTCAAGGTCCTGTTCGAAGGTCATCGTCTTCTTGTTGAACTTGATGAGCGCGAAGGGGAAATCGAGGTCATCCGTGTTCGCACCGTCATACCGATCCCGCTCCAGCATGCTCACGTTCATGTCAACGGGTATGAGTTCGAACTCCTGATCCGGCCACGGCTTGGGGAGGTGGGTGTCGATCGCGATGCGTTTCGGAACGAAGCCCTCATGCCTGAACTCGATACTGAAGGACTTGTTCAGCTCCAGTGCCGCCTTGAAACGGCCTGCCTTGTCCGTCTTCACCGAGGAAACGATGTCGTTCCCGAGAAAGACGACGACCTCCGAACCGACCAGTTTGTTCTGGCCGTCGCTCAGTTGGCCATAGACGGGTAACGGCCCGATCTCCTGGGCATAATCCTGTGCCAGCAAGGCCGTGGTGTTCGCAGTGAACAGCGCTATCGTAGCTGGAATGATGTGTGTGAGGCGCATGGGTTCTGTTCCGATCGCCCCTTGTACAGCAGAACCCTCCTCAAGGTTCCCTTAACGACACGGGGCGTGCCCATCGGACACGCCCCGTGCTTGCAGAAGGTCGAACGCTCAGCGCACCATCAACCGCTGTTCACTGCGGCCGGCCTCGCTGATCAGGCGCACCGAGTAGGTACCCTTGGCCAGCTGACCCGCGAGCGAGAGATCGATCGTGCGACCCGTCACCGATACGGTGTGGCCATAGACCTGGCGTCCGGTCATATCGTACAGCTCGATGGTGAAGTGGCGTGCCCCGCTCGGAACCGTCACCGTGAAATTGCCATCGGTCGGGTTCGGACGCAGCAGACCGGCGTTCGTTCCCTGCGCACTGATGCCCGTTCCCACATCGCCTACGATGCAGATGTCGAAGGTCGGAGCAACGGGGTAACCAGCGTACCAATCGTATACGCGCACGTAGTACGTGTTGCCGGTCAGCAGGTCGGTGGTGGTGATCTCCTCCACGCCACCGCCGAAGGTGTTGTCCGAACAGGCGAGCGACACAAGGCCGCCACAGCCGCCTTCCAACAGTTCGATCACCGCATCAAGCGTATCGGTGCCATCCACGGTGATGGTCGCGTTCGGGCTGGTGGCCACGAACGAATACCACACATCGTCGTTGGCAGAGCCGGTGAAGCCGTTGCAGTCGATCGCCGGGATCGATTGCGTGGCACCGGTCACATCACCCTGAACAGGCTCACAGGTGAGGTTCACATCCAGCATGATCGCTCCGCTGCAATCATCGTTGGCAGGAGGCGGTGCGCAGGCTTCCGACGTGAAGGTGATGGTGTAAGGACCCTCCGCTCCTGCTTCCGTGAGAACAGCGTAGTAGTAGGTGCCCGCTGGAACTCCCACATAGTTGATGGTGACGTTGCCATCGGGGCAGGTGGTCACATCGAAGCTCGCGTTGGGGATGAAATCCGAGAAGGGGCAGCCGATGAACAGGTTGAGGAACGCGTTCTGGAAGGTTGGCGTGGTACCGCAGTAATCGATCGTGATGTTGGCGCATTCCGTAATGGTGAACGCTTCCCATACGGTTGGCGTACCCAAACCTTCGGTATCCGTCGCGCCGGTGTTATCACCGCTTACTGAAACACTGCCAGGAACGCTCAGGTCCTGGATGCTCGCGTTCGCGCAGTCATCGTTCGGGGGGGTGGTTCCACCACCACAGGCTACAGCGGTGAAGGTGATCGTATAAGGACCGGTGGCCAGGTCCGATTGCAGTACGGGGAAATGATAGGTCCCGGCGGGCAACCCGGCGAAGGTCAGTGTGGGATTCCCGTCCAGGCATGATCCGGTGCTCGTCGTGTCGAAAATGGTCGTGAACCCGCAGTCATCCACGAGATTGATGAAGTACTGGCCGAACGCAGGATCCGTCCCACAATAGTCGATCGTCACGTCCGCGCACTCCGTAATGGAGAAGGCTTCCCAGACGGTGTTGAAGCCGATGCCCTCGGCATCAGTGGCTCCGGTATTGTCTCCGTTCACCGTTACCGAACCCGGAACGCTCAGGTCATTGACAACAGCGTCCACGCATTCGTCGTTCGGGGGCGTCGTTCCACCACCGCAGGGCGAAGCGCTGATGGTGATGGTGTAAGGACCGTTCGCATCAGGACCTTGGTACACGGGCACATAGTAGGTACCGGCGGAAAGTCCTTCGAAGGTGATCAACAGGTTGCCGTCACCACAATCGAACACGTTGGTCGAATCGATCACAGAGGTCAACGGGCAGCCTTGGGTGATCTGGAAAAGTTCGGTGAAGAAATCGGCCGTTCCGCAGTAGTCGACGGTCACATTGGCGCAACCATCGATGCTGAACGCCTCCCACACGGTATTGAAGCCGAAACCCTCAGCGTCCGTGGCGCCCACATTGGTACCGTTGATCACCACTGCGTCGCCCGCAGCGGAGAGGTTCTGCACCGTAGCACCCGAGCATTCGTCGTTCGCCGGAGGAGGCGGTGTGCCATACACGCAGATGTCGAAGGTGGGATCCGTCGGATAGCCCGCCTCGTAGTCGTAAACGCGCACGTAGTAGGTGGCGCCCACTGTGAGTCCGGTCGCGGCGATGCTCTCACTGCCACCGGCGATGAAGTTGTCGCCGCAAGCGATACTGGTACCGTTGCAGGCTCCGGAGCGCAGGTTCAACACACCGTCGAACGAGCTGTTGCACGTGAGATCGATGGTCGCGCTCGTCGCCGTGGCCACGAACTTGTACCAGACATCATCGTTGGCGTTCCCGGTGAAGCCAGCGCAGTTCACCGCAGCGATCGATTGCGTTGCCTGATCGACGGTGCCAGCCGTGGAATTGCAGGAACTGCCCATCACCAACGTGATGGCGTTCGCGCAATTGTCGTTCGTGGGAGCGGCACCGCGCGAAGGGTCATAGGCGATGTGCTGGTCCGCGTCATGCTTGTTCACGCCCGCAGGCAGCTGATGCGGAGCGCGCAACGCCGGGCGTGTGCCGGTGGTCATTGTCTTCAGCAGGTGCGCACCGGAGCGAGCCGTGTGCGGAGCGACCTGCGCGTTGATGGTTCGTGGTGTTCTGGCATGTTGCGCGCTCAGGGTGCCAGCAAGCACCATCAGGCCCGCGCACATGCCTTTACCGAGGAGAGTTCTCATCATGGTCAATGGGGCGTTTGTTCGTTAGGTCGCAAATATGACGTCCCGACCGGTGAACCCACCGGCCGGGACGAACACTTTATCCGACCCTTCAGTGGATAAGAACCGGAAGCCGGTCCTGTACCCCGTCCGAAGTCACCCGCAACACATAGGCACCTGGTTCAAGAGCAGCGTGCGGATCGATGACCAGCGGCGTTCCAGCGATCACGTTCACTCCACTGCGGGACCAGACCGCACGACCAGCCTGATCGAACAGTTCCAAACGCGCTTCGTACAGCGCTATCGCCGAACGGAACATGAACGATCCGTTCGCCGGGTTCGGATAGATCGACAGGTCATGACCCACCGATGTCGTGATCGATGTGCTCACGCAGGCCGTTGCACCCACCGTCACATTGTACGCACCAACGGAATTCCCGCCCGGATCCAGAACCACCGGCACCGCATACGTGCCGGGATCCAACGCGAGGTAGTAATAGGTCGTGTTGCCATCACCGCAGGAATCCTGATCGAACGTGGAGAAGAAGACGACCGAATCGGCAGGGCAATCCGTGGCGAGGAAACCGAAGGTGGTTCCCCATGCGGGCGACTGACCGCAGAAGCTCACCGTGACGTCATTGCACTCGGTGGTCGTGAACGAATGCCACAGCACGGGAGCACCAAGGAAAGGAGAGGTCGGTGCGAAGTCACCGCTTCCCGTCGCATTGGTGTTGTCACCTGAGAACACGAGCGTTCCACCGGCCGGCAGCGCCTGTGGCGTCACCAGGCTGCAGAAGTCGTTGTTGTCCGGACACGCCAGCGAACTTACCGTGATGCTGTATGGCCCGGTAGCGTTCTGCGAAGCATCCAACAACACGGGGATGAAATAATCCCCGGCGGAAAGTTGGCTCCAGGTATAGGTGTAGTTGCCATCCACGCAGGTGGTCTGGTCCACGCTGGTGAAGAAGATCGTGTTCAGCGCCGGACAATCGGTGGCCAATATGCCGAGCACGTTGCCCCACACCGGGTTCTGTCCGCAATAGCTGATCGAGATGGTCGCGCAACCGGGATTGTTGAAACGATGCCATTTCACCGGAGCACCGGCGAACGGCGAGTTCGGATCGAAGTCATTGATACCTGTCGCGTTGCTGTTGTCCCCAGTGAAGGTCACCGTTCCGCCGATCGGCAGCGGCTCCGCAACGAGTCCGAAGCAGAGGTCATTGTTCACCGCGCATGCGGATGCGCTTACCGTGATCGAATAAGCACCCGAGGAGTTGTTGTTCGGGTCGTTGAGCACGGGCAGGAAATACGTGCCGGCCGGGAGCGCATCGTAATGGAACGTCGTGTTGCCATCACCGCATTCGGTCACGTTCAGTGATGAGGTGTTCACCAGGTTCAGCGCAGGACAATCCGTGGCAAGGATGCCGAGCACGTTGCTCCATACCGGCGCCTGCCCACAATAAGAGATGGTTACATCATTGCAAGCGCTGGTCGTGAAGGCATGCCACGCCACAGGCGCACCGGAATACGGGGAGTTCGGGTCAAAGTCGTTCGTGCTGCCGGCCGTGCTGTTGTCCCCCGAAAAAGTGAGCGAAGCGCCGGAGGCCAACGTTTGTGCGGTCAGCCCGGAGCAGAGGTCGTTGTTCTCAGGGCAAGCAGCAGCGCTCACGCTGATCGAGTACGGTCCTGAGGATCCGTTACCCGGGTCGTTCAGCACCGGAAGGAAATAGGTGCCTTCCGGAAGCGCATCATAATGGAAGGTGGTGTTTCCATCGCCGCATTCCGCAACGTTCAGGTTGGAAGTGTTCACCAGGTTCAGCGCCGGACAATCCGTGGCAAGGATGCCGAGCACGTTGGTCCATGCCGGTGCTTGTCCACAATAAGCGATCGTGACGTTGTTGCAGCCGGTGGTGGTGAAGGCGTGCCAAGCCACAGGCGCGCCGAAGTAGGGTGAGTTCGGGTCGAAGTCGTTGGTTCCACCGGCCGTGCTGTTGTCACCGGTGAACGTCAACGAACCGCCGCTGGGGAGAACTTGCGGTACGAGGCCGGCGCACAGATCGTTGTTCTCTGGACAGGGGGAATGGCTCACATCGATGGAGAACACGCCGGAGGAATTGTTGCCCGGATCGTTCAACACCGGGAGCGACCATGTGCCCGCGGGCAGGTTGTCAAAGAAGTAGGTGCGGTTCCCATCACCGCAATCCAGGTCATTGAAGGAGCTCGCGCTCACCAGTTCATCCGCAGGGCAGCTGTTCGCCAGTATGCCGAAGGTGTTCGTCCACGCCGGGTTCTGTCCGCAGTAAGTGATGGTCACATCGCCGCACCCCTGTGTGGTGAAGGCCACCCAATACACCGGTGCACCCGCATAAGGAGAGGTCGCCACGAAATCGCCGATCCCATTGGCCGTGGAGTTGTCACCGGTCAGGGTGATCGAACCGCCACTCGGTAGTGCCACAGGCGTTACCTGCGCACAATCATCATTGCCTTGTGCTGACGCTCGCTCGGAGAAGCCGAGCAGGACAGCGAGGGAGAGTACATAAGAGGTTCGCATCGCAGTGTTGTTCTTGGGCGGCCAAGTTCAACCGGTACGATGGAAGTTCCCTAGCGAGCTGTGGAGAGTAATCCACCGCAGGTTGTTGCCTGCGCTCGAACTAGCGCAACAACAATTTCTGGACGGTCAGGTTCTCCCCGCTCCTGGTTTGAACAACGAAGAGGCCGCGGTTCAGTGTGTTCGCGATCGTCAGGTCCATCCGCTCGCCTCGCATCATCCAACGCTCCGAACGATGAACGATGCGCCCGACGGCGTCGATCAAGGTCACTTCAACACGGCCGGAGGTTCCGCTCCATCGCATGGAAAGATCGTTCGTGGAAAGCCACCAGAAGGCGGGCCGTTCTTCCATGCCCTGGCAGATGTCCTTGATGATCTCCACATGGTTACCGCTTCGTTCAGCACACACCCCGATGGACCGCACGCTATCAATGGGCATCCCCGGTGTGGCATTGATCAAGGTGGTCAGGTGCGAAATGCCGTACACCTTGTAGTTACCCGGCAATAGACCGGAAGGGTCCAGTACGCTACCACCCAGTTCCTCCATGATCGTATCGTTCGCGTTGGTGAGGAAGAGGGAATAGTTCACTGTCGCTGTCGTGCTCACGAATATGTCGAGGGGCGGCTCGTTGTTGCAGATCGTGAGCGTCGTGTCCCCATTGGCCAGGCTCACATGTCCCCCATCGCACGGATCCACCGGTGGCGCTGTCCGCACACAGATGCTGAAGCTGCCGCCCACACCATTGTCATTGTTGCTGAACACACGCACCTTGTAGTTGATGTTGTGGTCCACGTTGGCTACGTAGCTCGTATCGCCTGTTCCGCAAACCACCAGCGAACCGCCGCATGCATTACGCACTTCGACACCAAGGTCCGTGATGGAACCGATGCCGATGGTGATCATCACTTGGTCGTTCGATCCGCTGTTGAAGGTGTACCAAACATCCTGGAACTGTGTGCTCGTCGTGGCGCAGAACGGACCGGCACCTTGCTGCTGAGCGAGCGAGTTGTTGCCGATCACGGTTCCGTTCGCGCAATCCTCCACCACTTGCACCTGTTGCGCGTCCACACATCGGTCGTTGGCCGGAGGGTCCGCGCAGGGCGTGCTTGTGAAGCTGATCGTGTAAGGACCTTCGCTCTGGCCGGGCCATAGCAGGACGGGCACGTAGTACGTTCCCGGCGCGAGGTTCTCGTAAGTGACCGATGAGTTGCCATCCCCGCAATCCGCGATGCCGCTGTTCTGCACGCTCACATCTGCTTCGGGGCAACCGATGAGCAGGATGGAATAGACCAGACCGAAGACCGGCGCAGTGCCGCAGTAGCTCACGGTGACGGAAGAGCAGGTGTCGATCGTGAAGGCTTCCCAGCAGTTCGGATTGCCGAAGTTCTCCGTGTCCGTGCTGCCGGTGTTGTCACCGCTCACCTGCACCGTTCCGCCTGCCGGAAGCACAACGATGTTCGCGCCGGTGCATTGGTCATTGGGGGGCGGCGCGCCACGCTGGTGCTCCAAGGGTGCGTGCGCATGAGCGCCCGGTGCCATGGAAATGGTGAGTTCACGCAACGGATGCGCACGCTGGGCCATGGCGGCCGGTAGACAGCATAGCAGGAGTGCGACGACGGATGAACGTTGGAGGTACATGGCAGGACGCAAAGATGGCGTTCGTTCGCCCGACATAAGAAACAGGAAGCCGCCCTTTCGGGGGGCGGCTTCCTGCTGTTCAATACCTGATCAACGCACGACCACACGTTGTGCGTTGCTGCCGGAGGCGGTGGTGATGCGCACGGTGTAACTGCCTGCGGCCAATCGATCGTTCAGTTGGATCGCATGGCGCCCACCGCTGTTCACGGTCAGCTGCTGGGAGGCGATCACACGACCGGACATGTCGAGCACATCGACGGTAGCGCGTCCCGATGCGTCGCCATAAGCGATGTTCAGATCACCGGTGCTCGGGTTCGGGTAAACGCTCCATGCGATAGGCGCCTCATTCTCCCTGAAACCGATGCCGGAACTCTCCACCACACAAATGGTGAAGGTTGAAGCCGTGGGAGCGCTCTCACTGTAATGGAAGAGACGAACGTAGTAGGTGTTGCCAACGGTGAAACCGGTGTGCTGGATCTCCTCCAGTTCACCACCAACGGTGGCATCGGCACAGTCGATCTCCGTGAAGGCGCCGCAGGAACCCTCGAACAGTTCCACCACCGCATCGAAACCGTCCCCTCCCTGCACGCTGATGTCCATATCCGAAGCGGTCGCCGTGAACATGTACCACACGTCGTCATTCGCTGCGCCCAGGTAACCATTGCAGCTGTCCGCCGGCTGCGTTTCAGTGGCCAGGAAGGTGGTGCCATCCACCGGCACGCACGTGGCTGATGGCGTAAGGGCGATGGCTCCTTCGCAGTCGTCGTTCGCAGGAGGCGGAATGCAAGGCGCGCTGCTCACGTTCAGTGTGTACGGTCCATACGCAACGCCCAGCTCCGACCATACGGGCAAGTAGTAGGTACCTGCAGGCACTCCGTAGTAGATGACGGTGAAATTCCCATCGTCACAGGAGGTGTTGTTCACCGTGGAATACAGGATCTGCGTCGCGGTGTCGCTCGGACATGATGTATCGATGATGCCATACCCGTTGGTGAAAGCAGGTGACGTTCCGCAGAGGTCGATGGTCAGGTCGGAGCATTCTTCCGTGATCGTTACGGCATGCCATACCGCGGCGTGCGTGTTCACATCGGGCTGGGCGAAATCCCCATTGATGGTGGCCCCTGCCGTGGTGCCGTTGAAGGTGAGCGGCGTTCCTTGCGTAAGTGTCTCGGGTGTCACACCGGAGCATGCATCGTTCACAGGAGGGTCCGGGGCGCTGTACACGCATACGCTGAATGAATAGTCCGTTGGAGGTGTGTTGTACGGCCAGAAGTAGACGCGTGCATAGTAGACGCCACCTGGCGTGGTGGCGAAAGCGACCGCTTCGGTCTCGTTCACCAGTGTGCCGTCAGCGCAGCCTTCGGAAACAAGTGCGCCGCAATCACCGCTGAACACCTCGATGATGGGATCGATGTCCGGGCCTCCGGTCGCTTGGAAAATGGTACCCACGCCGGTGGCCGTGAACGAATACCAGAGGTCATTCGCCACATCCGCAGTGTAACCGTTGCACGTGATGGCGGCCATGCTCTCCGTGGCAAGGCTCAGATCGCCATCGGTCGGCGTGCACTCGGTGTTCACCGTCAAGGAAATGGCACCGGCACATTCATCGTTGCTTCCTCGCTCACCTGTAGCGGTGTAATGGCCTTGTGCACCGTTCTCCTTCATCCAGGAACGCTCAGTGGGTCCAAGGCTTTGTGAAATCGCTACCGTGCCGTTGGCGATGATGCCGAAGGCCAAGGTCATCTTCAATACGTGCGTAGATCCTCGGGTCATGTTCGTTGGTTTTATGGAAGTCGATCAAAGATGGTGCTCCATGATAACCGTTCGGCCCTTTGATCTCCCGATCCACCAACAGACGCATCTTGGTCAAGCGTACCTGTGCGGGAAGATCCCAGCGAAGAGGGGTCCTAAATTCGCCCCATGGACCTCTCGCTGCGCGGGCAACGCGCTTTGATCTGCGGCAGTACACAAGGCATCGGTGCAGCCACCGCGTTGGAAATGGCCCATCTCGGTGCGAGTGTCACGTTGTTGGCGCGCAATGCCGAGAAGCTCGATGACATGCTCAGCCGTTTGGACCGGTCCTCGGGTCAGGAGCACCGACGGATCGCCGTTGACCTGTCAGAAACCGCGGCATTGAGCGATGCGCTCCTCACCTCACTGGGGAAGTCAAGCCCCGTTTCGATCCTCGTGAACAACAGCGGTGGTCCTCCGCCGGGGGCCGCGCACGAAGCGGACATCGCAGCGTTCGAGAGCGCTTTCCGCCTTCACCTGCTCGCGTTCCAGACCTTGGTGCGCGCGGTGGTGCCGGGCATGAAGTCGGCGAAGCACGGCCGTATCATCAACGTTATCAGCACCAGTGTGAAGCAACCGCTGCCGAACCTTGGTGTGAGCAACACCATCCGTGGCGCCGTGGCCCAGTGGAGCAAAACGCTCGCGAACGAACTGGGGCCGTACAACATCACCGTGAACAATGTGCTGCCAGGAGCCACGGCCACCGAGCGGCTCTCGGCGATCATCAGGAACAAGAGCCAGAAGACAGGCATCACCGAAGAGCAGGCGAGCGAGGAGATGAAGCACGAGGTACCGTTGCGCAGGTTCGCGGCACCGGAAGAGATCGCTTACGCCATCGCCTTCCTCGCAGGTCCCAGCGGTGCGTACATCAACGGCATCAACCTGCCGGTGGATGGAGGCCGCACCGGTTGCTTGTGACCGCGCGGTCAGTTGTCCTTCGTGATCAACCGGAATCCCTTGCCGTGCACGTTGAGGATCTCCACGCGCGGTTCATCGGCCAGGTACTTGCGCAGCTTGGCGATGTACACGTCCATGCTTCGGCCATTGAAGTAGTTGTCATCACCCCACACCTGCATCAATGCCTCGGAACGCGCCAGCAGACCGTTGCGGTGCAGGCATAACATCTTCAACAGGTCGGTCTCTTTCGTGGTGAGCTTGCGCGCATCAGCATTGCCATTGGCGCTGGAGCGGGTGAGGGTCTGCTTCCTCAGATCGAACACGTAGTCGCCCAGTTCGAACCGCGTCGGCTCCTCTTCTTTCGGAGCGAGACCGTGTGAGCGCTTGAGTACGGCGTTCACGCGCATGATCAGTTCCTCCATGCTGAACGGCTTGGTCAGGTAATCATCGGCGCCCGCTTGGAAACCGGTGATCGTGTCCTGCTTCATGCTCTTCGCGGTAAGGAAGATGATGGGCGTGCGCTCATCCCGCTGTCGGATCTCCCGCGCCAGGGTGAACCCGTCCTTCAACGGCATCATCACGTCAAGGATCAACAGATCGTACTTGCCCTTGCTGTAGGCCTCCCACCCCTGCTTGCCGTCGCGCCGATGGTCCACGTTGAAGCCCTTGGCCACGAGGTATTGGGCCAGCAGGTTGCCGAGATTGGCATCGTCCTCACACAGCAACAGCTTGATCGCGTTCTCCATGTTCGAATGGAATGGTGATGCGGAAAGTACTGCCGGCCCCCGGTTCGCTCTCCACGGTGATGGTGCCTCCGTGGCGCTCCACGACGGCCTTCACATAGCTCAGCCCCAGACCGAAGCCTTTCACATTGTGCCGATCGCCCGTGGGAACACGGTACAACCGATCGAAGATCTTGCGTTGTTCGTTCCGCGGGATTCCGATCCCGTTGTCCCGCACGTTGATCGTCACGCCGCGAGCATCACTGCTCGTGCTGAAGCGCACCACCGGTTCACGCTCGCAATATTTCACGGCGTTGTCCAGCAGGTTGTAGAACACGTTCGAAAGATGGATCCTGTCACCGCGCACGTGCGATAGCTCAGCGTCCGAGTGCAGTTCCACACGGCCCCCGCGGTTCTCCGCGGAAATGGCCCCGTTGCGCACCACGTCGTTCAGCACGGCGTGCAGGTCCACATCCGCTATGCGCAACCGCATGCGCCCGCTGTCCGCCACAGCGCTCTGCAGCACGCTTTCCACCAACAGGCCGAGCCGTTTGTTCTCATCCCGGATCATGTTGGTGAACACTTTCATCTGGTCGGGTGACTTCGGAATGCTGGGATCGTTCAGCGCTTCGCACGCCAATGCGATGGTGCTGATCGGCGTTTTCAGCTCGTGCGTCAGGTTGTTCACCAGGTCGTTCTTGATCTCGCTCAATTGCCGCTGCCTGCGAATGGTGAGCAGCGTGAAAACGAACGCCGCGACGATGAGCAGGATGAATACCGCGCTCGCCGTGAGCATCGGCCACATGCTGCGAAGCACGAGCCGCTGCTGATCGGGCAGATGCAGTCGCAGCCAATGCTGTTCGCCGATAAGGTCGTTGCGGAACAGCCTGGTGCTGTGCGGGCTGTTGGCCAATGCCATCGTATCGGAGCCCTCGTTCAACTGCACGAGCTCCGGTCTGCCGCGTGCGCTGAAAATGCCGTAGTCACAACGCTCGTCGATACCATGGCGGTCCAGCTCGTCGTGGATCAATGAGTCCAGCATGCGCGGATCGACACGATCCGTGATACTTCCGTACAGCCGTGTACTGAAGAGACCACGCACCATGTCGGCGATCACCGAATCCCTCTCATCATACACACGGCTCCAATCACTGCGCGTGCCGCCACTGTCAAGCATGGGCGGTGCCAGCTCTTCGATGGAATCCTCGTGCAAAGGTTCCATCATGTCGGCATCCGCCTCGATGCGTTCGATCATGCTGCGTCCGAATTCGTGACGCTTGAAGCCCTGCATCGCCTCCACGTGTTCCAATCGATCGCTGACGGACACGAGGGCGTTGTCCACGATCTCGTTGAACTGACGATCCTTCAACTGTATGGTACCGCTGATCCACCGCCATTGGATGAAGACCAGTCCCGAAAGGGCGATGGTGATAGCGATGGCAAGGAACGGGATGGGGCGCTTCTCCACGGCGGGCCAATACTATCCAGGTGCGGATGGCCGCAAAATCCCACTTAACGTTTCTTAACCGGGCTTGGCGCGGGTTAACAGCGAAGGGGAAATCGCTCGTCTACGTTCGCCTCGCGAACTTCTGATACACCCATCCGATGGCATGCTCCCGCCTGCTCACGATCGCCATCTGCGCCGCTTGGGCGTTGAAGGGCCTTGCCGCAGTTCCGATGCCCGCACAGGTCGGCAGCCGATCGATCATCCCCTCAGCGAAAGTGCGGGAAGGTCGCCTTGTCGCGGATGCGGACGTCATGCGGCTCAACTACAACAAGCACACACCGAAGCCTGCGCCGAGACCAAGGTCCACGGTCGCCCGCCCGCTTCGCCGTGCCGCACTGCTCGCGCAGGCGGCCATCAAGCTGGAACCACGATAGGTTCGTTCTCCCGGAAAACCGGGACCCAGCGCAACAAGGGGTCGGAGGGTCCGCCAATGGCGGGCCCTCTGATTTTTCCACCCCTACCTTCGGGGCGATGGAGCAGGTGCTGAACTACATCGATGGGGCATTGCGCCCCGCGATCGGTGGAGAATGGCTGGACGGATACGAACCGGCCACCGGACAGGTCTTCGCGAGGATCGCCGATAGCGACGCTCGCGACGTGGACGCCGCCGTGACCGCCGCGCAAAAAGCCATGCCCGCATGGATCGCGCTCGGTCGTGAAGGCCGCGCCAAGGCGATGGACCGTGTAGCCGACCTGATCGAACGGGACATGGATCTTTTCACGCGCGCCGAGAGCCGCGACAACGGAAAGCCGGTACACCTGGCCAGGGAAGTGGACATACCACGCGCGGTCGCCAACCTGCGCTTCTTCGCCGGTGCCGCGATCCACTGGGGCAGTGAAGCGCACATGATGGACGACATCGCCATCAATTACACCGATCGCCAACCCGTCGGTGTCGCCGGCTGCATCAGTCCTTGGAACCTTCCGCTTTACCTCTATACATGGAAGATCGCTCCTGCGCTCGCGGTCGGGTGCACGGTCGTGTCCAAACCATCCGAGATCACGCCGCTCACCACCCACCTGCTCGCTGAGCGATGCGTGGAAGCGGGCCTTCCTCCGGGTGTCCTGAACATCGTTCAAGGCACAGGACCGAAAGTGGGATCCGCTATCGTCGCACATCCAAGCATTCCCGCCATCTCCTTCACCGGCGGTACGCGCACCGGAGCTACGATCGCTGCCGCAGCCGCACCGATGTTCAAGAAGTTGAGCCTGGAGCTCGGTGGAAAGAACCCGGTGCTCGTGTTCGCTGATTGCGACTTCGAACACGCGGTGCGCACCACCGTGCGTTCCTCCTTCCGCAACCAAGGACAGATCTGCCTGTGCGGTTCACGTGTGCTTATCGAACGCTCCATCTATGAGCGTTTCCGCGATGCGTTCGTAGCGCGTGTGAAGCAACTGCGTGTGGGGGATCCGAACGATGACACGACGGACCTCGGAGCCGTGGTGAGCGAAGCCCATATGAACAAGGTGCTCGGCCACATCGATCACGCGCGCAAGGAAGGCGGTACCGTACTCTGTGGTGGTGAACGCATCCGACCTGAAGGGCGGTTGAAGGACGGTTGGTTCATCGCCCCCACGGTGATCGAAGGTCTCGGTGCGGGTTGCACCACCGATCAGGAGGAGATCTTCGGACCGGTCGTCTCACTGCGGCCCTTCGACACGGAGGAAGAGGCCGTGCAACTGGCGAACTCCACGAACTACGGATTGGCCAGTGTGATCTGGTCCAGCCATGTGCAACGCACCCACCGTGTGGCCCGCGCGCTGAAGAGCGGCATCGTTTGGGTGAACTGCTGGATGGTGCGCGACCTGCGCACGCCTTTTGGCGGAATGAAGCAGAGCGGTGTGGGACGTGAAGGAGGAACGGAAGCCCTCCGTTTCTTCACCGAGGCGAAGAACGTTTGCATCCGGCTCTGAGGTCTCGATCAGCCGCGGATGTGAGGCTTTCTCACGGAGCGGTCCTTCATTCCATTGGTGAAGAACCAACCGAAATGCCGGTCGAACCAGTTCTCGAACCGATCGAGCTTCTCATAGAAAGCGATCAACAAGGTGGCCATGTGGTGAGAAGACGCAGTCGCACGCGTGATCATTGCTTGTGGGTCTTCCCCTGTGCTGTGCTGTTCTTGGGATCCTCTCAGACCACCGCTCCGATCACCAGCAACCGGCCCGCTTCCAACGGTATGGCGGACACTTCCACAGGTTCCACCGAAACACGGGCAAGGTCCAGCAGGTCCGCCTGGCCTTCCTTCCTGGAAGGATCGAGCAGCATGCGGCGATAGCTCCTGTCCAGTTCAGAACGGTCGAGCGAACGCAGTTGGGCCGCTGCTTGCAGGGCTTCTTCCGCTCGGTGCCCTTCCAGCACCACCCCCGAGCGTAAGTGGAAATGATCCCCATCACGTGAAACGACCAGCAACGTTCGCGCGTCGTGCCCAGCGCGGGCGAGCATCCAGGTCACCGCAGCGAGGTAGGCACGCCCGAGATCACGGCCGCGTCCCGGATCCACGTCACTTTCCAGCATGCGCATCAGGCTGCTCTGCACCTCTGCGGTGGCCTGACCTGCATAGATCAGAACGAGATCACTGGCGATGGCGAGCTGATGCAACGCACGCGCAGCGGACAGACCATGATCACCGTGGGTGCGGCCGGTGCCGATGGATAGCGTGAGCATTTCCCACCCCTGCTCCAGTGCGACCACTTCGTGGTGAAGCGCGTTCCCTGAACGACGCGCCATTTCGATCAGCCCGAGCCCAGCACCCCTGCGCTGTCCATCATGCTGTATGCGCAGCCCTTCCAGGAACATGCGCTTCAGTTCCGTTGCTTCCGCACCTTCCAACCGTGAGAGTTCGCGTTCCAGATTCGGGCGATCCGCCTTATGCATCGGGTTCACCGTGATCACGTTGTTCCCTTCGCTTCGAGAGCGTAGAAGAAAAAGGCTCCGTCCCGCGCCGGAAGCCAATCTGGCGGGCAACGCGGCCTGGTGCCTGATCACGTTCTGGTAAGCCTCCACCATGAGAAAAGCCAGGCGACCACTGTTGGTATCGCCGGAACGACCACGTTGCGATGCTTCGCCCAGCGCGATCAAGCGAGCGGTATGGTCATCATGGAAAAGGCCGCTGAAGAGGAACACCTGTTCATCCTCCCGCAACGTGTTGTAGAGGGGAAGGATCCCGCCCGTATCCATGCTTCCGGCGAATATATCAGGCCAGGACGCGCCGTCGAGTACCTGGTATGGTCTTCATGTCAAGGCCATGTCCAGCATCTATTTTGCGCGCATGATCGACCGTCGCACCTTGGAACAGGCCCGCCTCCATGTGCGGCGCTACTTCGCACGTTCCATGCCCGGTTGGTTGGGCTTCCACGATCTGGAGCACACGCTCTCCGTGGTTCGAGCGGCGGGTCAGATCGGCCGTGGTTCCCGTTTGGATGAGGCATCGTTGCGCATCCTCGAGATCGCCGCGCTGTTCCACGATGTCGGTTACGCCAAGCGGTACAAAGGCCATGAGGAGGCCAGTGTGCGCTTGGCCAAGCGGTTCCTGAAGGAGCAGAACGTTCCCGCACGCACCATCGAACGCATCAGCGCTTTGATCATGGCCACCCGCCCGAGCGAACGGCCGCGAACGCTCATGCAACGCGTGTTGCGTGATGCCGATAACTGCAAATGCGGACAGGCCGACTTCGCGGAGATGAGCGAGCGGCTCAGGGCGGAGCTTGAACATGTACAGCGCAAGCGCATCAAACCTGCCGAATGGACCGAGGCGAACATACGCTACCTCGATGGGCATCGCTTCCACACGGCCTACGCCAAGCTCCGTTTCGCCAAGCAGAAGGCGATCAACAAGCGAAAGCTGTTGGCAGCGGGGGGAGCAGCATCAGGGAAGAAGGACAAGCACGTTCCCCCGGAGCGCTTCTTCGACCGGGACCTGAGCTGGCTGGCCTTCAATGCGCGCGTACTGCAGGAGGCACAGGACGAACGCACGCCGCTGCTGGAACGACTGAAATTCCTGGCCATCCACAGCAGCAACCTGGACGAGTTCTACCGCGTACGGGTCGCGCAGCTGCGCAGCTTGCGTGGGCTCGGGAAAAAGGACCGTTCCGCGCTGGAAGTGCCGCCCGAGAAGCGCATCGCCCGTATCAATGCCATCGCGTTGGAACAGCAGCGGGAACTTGGCAGGCTGTTCCGCGAACGGATCCTGCCCGCCATCGCCCAGCGTGGCATCCGCCTTCTTGATGAGCGCAAGCTGAACGAGCAACAACGCGCTTTCGTAACGACCTTCTTCGCTGAACGCGTCGCGCCCTTGCTGCAGACCGCTGCCTTGCGCGCTGGCAATGCACCGTTCATCGAGGACCGCAAGCTCTACCTGGTGTTCTCGCTGGTGAACAAGCGCACGCGCAAGAAGCGGCGCCTGCTGGTGAACGTGCCGTCGGACGAACTGGGCCGCTTCCTCGTCCTGCCCGCGCGCAAGGGTAGAACGGACCTTCTCTTCCTGGACGATGTGGTACGGCTGTGCGCTCCGGACATGTTCTCCGGTTTCACTGTTCGCGGTTGCCATGCCATCAAGCTATCGCGCGACGCCGAGCTCTACCTGGACGAGGAGTTCGCCGACTCCGTGGTGGACAAGGTGCGGCGCAGCCTGCGCAAGCGACGCACAGGCCTGCCCGCCCGGTTCCTGTATGACGGGAGCATGCCCGCATCCGCACTGCGCGAGTTACGCGAGGTGCTGGGCGTGAAGAAACAGGACCTGGTGCGCGGCGGGCGCTACCACAACTTCAGCGACATGATGGGCCTGCCGGTGAAAGGCCAACCTTCATTGGTGGATGCGCCACTACCACCGATCCCCCATCCCGCGTTGGATCCGGCTTCGGACCCGTTCGCGGTCATCCGCGCAGGTGATCGCCTGATCCACTTCCCTTACCAGGATTTCCGCGCGTTCGTTGACCTGTTACGCCGGTCAGCGAAAGATCCCGCCGTGAAGCGCATCTCGATCACACTTTATCGTGTGGCACGTGGCTCCCTTGTTTGTGAAGCGCTGTTGCAGGCCGCTCGCGCAGGAAAGGAGGTCACCGTTTTCGTGGAGGTGCAGGCACGGTTCGATGAAGGCAACAATCTCTTCTGGGGTGAAGCGCTGGAACAGGCCGGGGCCCGCGTGATCTACAGCCGCGAAGGCTTGAAGGTGCATTGCAAACTTTGCTTGATCGAACGACGCGAGCGGCGCAGCCTTGTGCGTTATGCTTACCTGGGTACCGGCAATTTCAACGAGAAGACAGCGCTCATCTACTCGGACATGGGCCTGTTCACCGCCCGGCCGTCCATCACACGCGATGTCGCTGCGGTCTTCGATCACTTGCGGGATCCTTCGGTCGCGGTGCGCACCCGGCATCTCATGATCGCTCCGGCCACACTAAGGAGCGGACTTGAAACGCTCATCGACCAGGAGATCACGCATGCCTTGAGCGGCCGACCCGCTTCGATCCTGTTGAAGCTGAACAGCCTGGAAGACCGGCCGCTGATCCGCAAGCTTTACGACGCGAGCCGGGCCGGAGTGTCCGTCCAACTGATCGTACGAGGGATCTGCTGCCTGGTGCCCGGTGTTGCTGGGATCAGCGAGCGCATCCAGGCGATCAGCATCGTGGACCGTTTCCTTGAGCATGCACGCGCCTATGTGTTCCATAACAACGGCCAACCTCAGGTTTTCCTCTCGTCCGCGGACCTGATGGAAAGGAACATGGACCGGCGCATCGAGGTGGCCTTTCCGTTGGATGACGCCTCGATCAAGAAGGAAGTGCTGACTTACCTCGACATCCAATGGCAGGACATGGCCAAAGCGAGGGTGCTCGATGCGGAACAGCGGAACAACTACCGCACGGCGAAATGGCGCTCGACCTCGGCCCTACGCTCACAACTTGCCTGGTACGCCTTCTTGAAGTCGAATCGGAACGCACGCTCCGCTCGTTGAATGTGATCCTGGGACCTTTGAAGTGGAAGGCGGGGAGAGCCTGCCCTACTTACCCTACTGAGACGAAGTTCCTAAGCAGGTCCTGAGTGTTCCGAAAACCCGGCCCTCCCCGTTTCCTTCCATGCGTTGTCGCTTTCGAAGTGTGGATCGTTGCCGCGCGAAACCCTTCTCTTCCGTTCACGGACAAAGTTCATCGTGTTCGCCGAACGGCCTTCCAGAACGACCACGAGTTATGAACCGCTTTTCAACCCGAGCTTTCATTAAACTTGCACCCCGTTCGGAAAAAACGGGTGACATCCTGGGGAATTAGCTCAGCTGGCCAGAGCGCTTGCATGGCATGCAAGAGGTCACCGGTTCGACTCCGGTATTCTCCACGAAAGGCGGCTTCCCAAGCCGCCTTTTCCGTTCCATGCCCCTATCTGCACCACTGACAGAGCGCCTGAGCCAGGAGCTCACAGCGCATGTGGGGCAACCCGTCGCCATTGAACAGGACGTCCCTGTGGGCGGAGGAAGCATCAATGACTGCTACCGGCTGGAAACCACGGTGGGACCCTTCTTCGTGAAGGTGAACCAGGCCGACATGTTCCCGGACTTCTTCGCTGCCGAAGCCGATGGCCTGCGCCGGTTGCACGCAACAGGAGCGATGCGTGTTCCGGCGATCATCGGCGTTGGCGACGAGGACGATGACGCCTTCCTGCTGCTCGAGTTCATTGAAGGAGGTATCCGTTCAGTTAACTTCTGGGAGCGCTTCGGACAGCAAATGGCCATGCTGCACAGGAACACAGCACCACACTTCGGGCTGGAGCGCGACAACTACATCGGCTCGATGGTGCAGACCAACGCTCCGTGCGACTCCTGGGCCGAGTTCTTCATCACCCAACGGCTGGAACCCTTGGTGAAAAAGGCCCGCGAGCAAGGACGACTTGGCGATGGTGATGTGCTGCGCTTCGAGCGGCTGTTCCTGCACCTGCCCGCTTTGTTCCCCCAAGAACCGCCTGCGCTGCTGCATGGAGACCTCTGGCATGGCAACTTCCTGTGCGATGCGAACAGCGCCCCGGTGCTGATCGACCCCGCCGTCCACTACGGCCATCGTGAGATGGACCTTGCGATGTCACGCTTGTTCGGAGGCTTCGACGAGGAGTTCTATAGCGCTTACGATGAAGCGTGGCCGCTCGCATCCGGTTGGCAGGAGCGCGTTGACCTGTGCAACCTGTATCCATTGCTGGTGCATGCGATCCTGTTCGGCGGTGGATATGCGCAACAGGTGAAAGAGATCCTGGTCCGCCTGGGCTGACGCAACTCTTCACGATAGCCAGTGCTCGCAGTAACAGCGCTGCGGATCATAGACCTCCGACTGCCTGACGGGATCGAAGCGTCGGCCTTCGCGCGGATCGACGAGCAGCCGATGATCCCGCTCTGCGACCCTGTTGGTTCTACCAGGTGCTCAACCGCTCACGTCCTATCACCTGTTCCACTTTCCTCATCACCTCAGCCGTCAGCAGGTCCTGTGCATCGACCGCCTTCAGGTTCTCCTCCAATTGGGCGACCTTGCTCGCGCCCAGGATCACCGTGCTCACACGCGGGTTCTTCAAGCACCACGCGATGGCGAACACCGGCAGTGACAGACCAAGGTTCTTCGCGATGGTCTTCAGGTCTTCCACCTTCGTCAAGCGCGCTTCGGTCAGTTCCCGTTCGCGCAGCCAATCGAGACCGGCCGCCCGCAGGCGCGAAGAGGCATCGCCTTCCAACGTGTGCTTGCCGCTGAGCACGCCGCTGGCCAACGGGCTCCAGATGGTGGTGCCCAAGCCGACCGTATCATACAGCGGTGCGAACTCCTTCTCCACTTTCTCGCGGTGGAAGATGTTGTATTGCGGCTGTTCCATTACCGGGGCGATCAGGTGGTGCTTCTCCGCCACGGCGTGTGCCTCCTTGATCTGCTCCGCGCTCCATTCACTGGTGCCCCAATACAACACCTTGCCCTGCATGATCAGTGAATGCATGGTCCACACGGTCTCATCGATCGGTGTGTTGGGGTCGGGGCGGTGGCAGTAGTACAGGTCGAGGTGCTCCACCTGCAACCGCTTCAGCGCATCGTTGCATGCTTCGAACACGTGCTTGCGGTGCAGGCCGATCTGCGTGGGCAGCTTCCCGCCTGCGCCGAAGAAGACCTTGCTGCTCACGATCCACGTGTCGCGCGGCCATTCCATCTGTTTCAGGATCCGGCCCATCACCCGTTCGCTCTCGCCGCGCGAATAGATCTCGGCATTGTCGAAGAAGTTCACGCCATTGTCATAGGCCAGCTTCATCAATCCGGCGGCCGTGTCGTCGCTGATCAGTTTCCCGAAGGTGAGCCAGGAACCGAGAGACACTTCGGACACTTGAAGGCCGGAGCGGCCCAGGCGGCGGTAACGCATGCTGTTTTCCATGGCCCTAAGATGATGGGGTCGATCGCCTCTTCAGCGAAGGCGTAATACCCCGTAGAAACCCTTTCGCGACTTCGTCGGTAAAAGGGCCACATTCGTCGACGACTCTCCCGGCGACGTCGAACCACTTTCCGCTGCCGATGGAACCTACTCGTCTTCTCGTTCGGACCTCACGGCCCCTGTTCTTCCTGCTGGGATGCATGGCGCTCATCGCCGCTCACGCCCAAGTGAACTACACCTGGACCGGCGCTGCGAACAGTGCGTGGAACAACAACGCGAACTGGACACCGAATACCGGCTTTCCTCAAGCCACCGATAATGCCACGATCCCTGCGGGAGCGGGGCCGGTATTGCTTGACACACCTCGCTCGGTGAACAACCTCACCGTATCCACGGGAACGGTGAACCTGAACGGACTTTCACTTACCGTGACAGGGAACGGCGCCTTCAGCAACGGAACAATGAACAATGGAACGCTCGTGCTGAACACCGCGGGTTCATGCACGTTCAGCGGTACGACGTTCAACGCCGCCATACAGGGGAACAGTGCGAACGTGTACTTCAACGGATCGGTGTTCAACGCGGCCGTTCGCATCACGAAGACCGGGGCCAGCAGCAACACCTGTACCGGCGGAAGCACCTTCAACTCACTGCTTGAACTGAGCCTTTCCAGCACGGCCGACTGGTTCGTGGCCAACAACAACAACGACGCCTACAACGGGGACGTGCTGGTGAACTGCACCTCAACGGGCAGCATCCGCTTCGGTTGGGGAACCGGCGGAGCGACCCTTGCCGCAGGGCGCAACATCGCCGCAGGTACCGGTGGTTTCAGTTCAGGTCGGTTGTACCTGCTCGACTTCGTGCAACTCGGCAGCACGGCTCAGAACATCAACCTATCGGGTACCGCTGAACTCTACTTACGCCCGGGCACCATCTTCAACGCAGCGCTCAACGTTTCCGCGCCACGGGTGTTCATGGACGGTGGCACCTACAACGCGACCACCAATATCACACAGACCGGGGCGATCGCTTCAGCGGGTGCCGGCGGCTGCGTGTTCAACGCCTCCTTGGAACTTACCTGTACCGGTGCGGGAGAACTCCGCTTGTGCGACACCGGCACCGATCAGTACAACGGCGACCTGGTCTTGAACAACACCGGCGCGGGTATCCGCTTCGGCAATACGAGCGGTACTGGCAACCTCGCCGCGACCCGTACGATCACCATCGGTAGTGGGGGCTTTTCCGCAGGGCTGTTGCTGTTGAAGAACTTCAAGCAGCTCGGCTCCACCGCGCAGAGCCTGAACCTCACGGGAACCTCCATCCTCTACTTCCGCCCGGGAACCTCGTTCGATGGTGCGCTCACCGTGGTGGCCCCGCGCATCCAGATGGACGGCGGTACCTACAACGGCAACACCGACCTGACCACCACTTCCACCACGGGTTCCGCTGGTGCGGGTGGTTGCACCTTCAACGGCACGCTCACCCTCACCAGTTCCGCCGCCGGCGAACTGCAACTGTGCGATACAGGCACTGACCAGTACAATGGTGACATCCGTGTGAACTGTCCGGGCGGTGGCGGCATACGTTTCGGTAACAATAGCGGAACGGCTGTGCTCGCCGCAGGTCGCACGATCAGTGTGGGAGCGGGAGGTTTCAACAGTGGACTTCTGCTGCTGAAGGGTTTCCAACAGCTCGGCAACACGCCACAAGCGATCACCTTGACCGGCACAGCCGCGTTCTACCTACGCACCAACTGCGTGTTCAATGCGGATCTGCAGGCCACAGCTCCGTTGCTCTTCATGGACGGTGGCACCTACCAGGGCACCACACGCCTGCTGATGACGGGCAACACGAGCACAGGAGGTGTCGGCGGCTGCACGTTCAATGGTCCGCTGGACATCGGCACAACGGGAACGGGCCAGATCTACCTGTGCACACAGTTCAATGACCAGTACAACGGGAACGTAACGGTGAACTGCACCGGTGGTGGCGGTGTGCGCTTCGGCAACTCCACAGGTATCGGCACCTTGGCCGCAGGACGAACCATCTCCGTGGGCTCCGGCGGATTCGACTCCGGCCTGCTCCTTCTTCGCGGTTTCCAGCAAGTGGGATCAACGCCTCAAACGATCGCGCTTTCCGGTACCGCCGATCTCTATTTCCGCACCGGTACCGTGTTCGATGGAACATTGGACGCCACCGCAGCACGCGTTTACCTGGAGGGTGGTACCTACAACGCCCCGTCGCGCTTCACCATGTCCGGTAGTTCATGGGCCAGTGGTGCGGGTGGCTGCACGTTCAACGCTTCAGTGGAATTGACCACGCTGGGTTCCGGGGTCATGCAATTGCACGCCTCGAGCACCGACCTGTTCAATGGCGATATCACCGTGAACGCACCGGCCGGCGCGGGTGGCTTCGTCTTCGGTGGAACCTCCGGCGCGGGCACGTTGGCCGCAGGACGCACCATCACTGTGGGTCCGCTCGGCTTCCAGTCGGGCACCTTGCAGTTCCAGAATTTCACTCAGACGGGTCCCACACCCCAATCACTTGTCATGAGCGGCACATCGGTGCTGCAGTTCATGACGGGCACGACCTTCAATGGAGCGCTGACCACTGTTTCGCCGCGCGTTGGTTTCCATGGTGCCACGTTCAATGACGCGGTGAACACCACGATGAACGGCAACTACGCGATCAATAGCAACGGGGGCAACACCTTCAACAGCACACTCGAACTCACCGTGAGCGGCGGGGCCGATCTGCGGATGTACGTGTACAACGATGATATCTACGCGGGTGATGTGCGCGTGAACAGCATCGGCGGCGGCGCGTTGCGGTTCGGCCTCGGCAACACCGTGGGCTCCGGCACCCTGGCCGCAGGCCGTACGATCAGCGTGGGCAGCGGCGGCTTTGATGCCGGTGTACTGGTCCTGGACAACTTCATTCAGAACGGCGCCACTCCGCAAACGCTTACGACCACGGGCAGCAGCCTGCTCTACTTCTTCGCCGGGTCCGTTTGGAACGGTGACCTCACCGCCACCGCACCGAGACTGTTCCTCAATGGTGGCCTGTACCAGGGCACTTCCTCGTTCACCAAGACCGGCGCGGGTTCGGACAATGGCGATGGTGGCAACACCTTCAATGGTCCCTTGGACCTGATCGTGACAGGGCCCGGTGAACTGCGCATGCATGTGCTGAACAATGACGCCTACAACAGCAACGTGCGCGTCTCCTCCATCGGCGGCGCGGGCATACGCTTCGGCACGGGTACGAGCGCAGGCACCGGAACGCTCGCCGCGGGTTCCACCATCACCGTGGGCCCGGGAGGGTTCGATGCCGGACTGCTCCTCTTCAACAATTTCATCCAGCTGGGTGCTACCGCGCAAACGCTCACCACCACCGGCACCAGCCTGATGTACTTCTACACCGGCACGGTCTTCAACGGAGATCTCGCCGCTTCCGCACCGCGCATGTTCCTCAACGGCGGGCGCTTCGAGGGTGCCACATCGATCACCAAGACCGCAGCTAGCAACGACAACAGCGACGGTGGCAACATCTTCAATGGGGTCCTTGACCTTGTCACCACCGGTCCCGGCGAGATGCGCATGCACGTGATCAACAATGATGCTTACAACAACAACGTGCGTGTCGCCAACATCAGCGGTGGCGGCATCCGCTTCGGCACGGGTTCGAGCGCTGGCATCGGCACACTCGCGGCAGGCTCTTCGATCACCATCGGCGCGGGTGGCTTCAATGCCGGCAACCTTTCGTTCAACAACTTCAAGCAGCTCGGCACCGTCCCGCACAGCCTGACCCTTACCGGTACCGCTGTGCTCACGTTCTTCACCGGCACGCTCTTCGAAGCAGCGATCGTCACCTCGTCACCCCGCCTGTACCTGAACGGCGCCACGTTCCAGGGTACTGCGCAGTTCACCAAATCCGGCGCCGTGGATGATGCGAGCACGGGTGGCAATACGTTCAATGGCCCCACTGAATTCATCTCCACCGCGACCGGTCAGATCTGGTTGCACGCCACAGGCACCGACCAGTTCAATAACGATGTGCGCGTGAACAGCACGAGCACCGGTGGTATCCGCTTCGGGCAGAACGGAGGCAACGGCACCCTCGCCGCAGGCAGGACCATCGCCGTGGGTTCCCTGGGCTTCACCGGTGGCCTGCTCCTGTTCAGGAATTTCGCGCAGCTGGGATCGGCATCACCCAATACCCTGGCCTGCACCGGTTCCTCCGCGCTGTACTTCCAAAGCGGTAGCTCGTTCGATGCGGCGCTGACCACCACGTCGGGCAGCCTCTTCTTCAACGGTACCACCTTCAACGGAACCTTGACCTGCACGAAAACCGGCAGCGCTACGGACCTGAGCACGGGTGGCAACACGTTCAACGGCACCACCGATCTGATCATCCAAGGGAACGGTGTTCTGCAATTGGAGAACACGCAACCTGACGTGTTCAATGCGGACCTGCGCGTGAGCTGCAACGGCACCGGCGGCTTGCAGTTCGGCGTGAACACGGGAACAGCCACCCTTGCGAGCGGCCGCACCATCACCATCGGTGCAGGCGGTTTCACCAATGGCACGCTCAACCTGCGGAACTTCACTCAGTTGGGCACCACCGCTCAGAACATCACGATGGCCTCCGCCGGTTCGGGCGTGCTCCAGATACGAACAGGCACCACCTTCAACGGAGCCCTGACCAGCGATACACCCGGCCTTCTCCTCGATGGCGGAACGTTCAACGGCACGACGATCATGACCAAGCGCGGCGCGGGGAACAACACCAGCCGCGGCGGCAACACCTTCAACGCCCCAGCCCGTGTGGTCGGCATCGGAACGGGCCAGATCGTGCTGGCGAACAATCAACCGGACCTGTTCAATGATGATGCGGAATTCGTGCGCTCATCATCAGGTGCCATGCATGTGGCCTATACGGCGGACGCCACCTTCATGAAGAACATCTCATTGGTAGGCTCCACCGGCATCATCCAGTTCGGCCAGAACAATGGAAAGACCATCATCAGCGGAAGTGGCGACCGATCCTTCAATGGCGTGGCGGCCTTCCCACCCAACGTGCGCAACCTACGCATGAACACATCAAGCGGTGGCAAGCTCCTGCTGAACGTTACCATGGACATCTATGGTGCGACCGAGTTCATCAGCGGTGAGATCCATGCCGCCGCTGCCACCAGCACGAGCAACGGCCTGGTACGCTTCGCCAACACCTGCTCGTTCCCCACGCCCGCGAACGCCGGCAGCTTCGTCGATGGCTTCGTTCGCAAGACCGGCAACACCGCCTTCACCTTCCCCGTGGGTGACAACGGCATCTATGCTCCGGTCGCCATTTCCGCCCCGGGCAACACAACGCACCACTTCACCGCCCGCTATGTGGACGTCGATGCCGCGCCGCTCTACAACGACCAATTGAAGGACGCCTCCATCGACCACATCAGCGATTGCGAGTACTGGATCGTGGACCGCACCAACGGAACTTCCAATGTATCGGTAACGCTCAGTTGGGAAGCTCCGCGCAGTTGCGGGGTGAACGCACCGGCCGACCTCGTGGTGGCCCGATGGAACGGCAGCATGTGGAAGGACCACGGCAACGGCGGGTGGACCGGCTCCAACCCGGCCGGCACCATTACCACGGCCGCTGCTGTAACCAGCTTCTCGCCCTTCACCCTGGCCAGTCACTTCACCAATAACCCGTTGCCCGTGGAACTGCTGTTCTTCCGCGCGCGCCCCACCGGTACTTCAGTGACCTGTACCTGGGCCACCGCCTCCGAAAAGGACAACGACCATTTCGAGGTGCAACGATCACAGGTTGGGGAGAACTTCATCTCCATCGGCTCTATTGAAGGCGCAGGGAACAGCCAAGCAGTGCTGGACTATTCGTTCGAAGACCGAGCGCCCCTCCAAGGCTTGAGCTACTACCGCTTGAAGCAGGTGGATGTGGACGGTACGGAAACGCTCAGTGCCATCGTCGCCGTGCATCGCGAAGGCAACAACGAATTGAGCTTCTACCCGAACCCCGCGAGCGATGAGATCCATCTTAACGGCACGGCGATGACCGATCCAGTGATCCAAGCGAACATCATCGATATGGAAGGCCGTCAGGTGAAAGTGATGAACTTGAGCGGCTCGGCATGGAACGCGCCGATCACGATCACCGATCTGCCGGCCGGTGTGTACACCTTGCGGGTGACCGGTGCGGACGGAACGATGCAGGAAGGCCGCTTCCTGAAACATTGATCTGCCACGCACTCGGCCTGGACAGCTCGCGTTCGCCATCTTTACGCGGACATGAGCTCCATTTCATCGAACAAGGCACCGGAACCCGTCGGGCATTACCCGCATGCGCGGCGCGTCGGTGATCTCCTTTTCCTCAGCGGTGTAGGCCCGCGCGAACGGGGCACGAAGAAGATCCCCGGCGTGGAACTCGATGCACAAGGGAACATCGTGAGCTACGACATCGAAACCCAGGTGCGCAGCGTGTTCCAGAACGTGCGTTGGATCCTGGAGGACAGCGGCAGTGGTTGGGAGAGGATCGTGGATGTAACGGTGTTCCTCACGAACATGAAGGACGACTTCCCTGTGTACAACAGGCTGTGGAAGGAGTACTTCGAGAAGGACCCGCCGTGCCGCACCACCTTGGAGATCAACCGCCTCCCTACTCCGATCGCCATCGAGTTGAAGGTGATCGCAACGATCTGATCCCTATCGGATCGTGAACAGATCCCCTCGTGGGCTTTCCTGGGGCTTGCGCTGCCGCTGGAACTTCGCCCGCATGAAGTTCGCCCCTCTTTTGGCCGTGCTGCCGCTGCTTCTCGCCTGCGGTGACGGTAAACAGCAGGCCGCCCAACAGGCTGAAGCCGCTGCCGATAGCGCCACCACTACGGCCATCCGTGTGCTGGATCTTGCCTCCCACGACATGCCGCTGGAGATCGCCCTGCCGGATGCACCACTGCTGGGCAGCGACCAGGATTCGGTGGTGTGGAAAGAAGGATCCGGCAAGTTGGAGGTGCGCGCAGGCGAACACTTCGGCCTGGCCATCTCAGAGGAGGCTGCTGATATCGAGCGCTTGAAGGGCGACCTGGAACGCGACCTGCTGCTCAAGAACACCATCCTGAGCAGCACCCCGGACCGCATCGTTTACAAGAGCGAATTCCCCGACGATCCCAGCCTGGTGTTCGTCCACTTCTACCTGATCGTTCAGGCACAGGGCCGAGCATTCATCGTGCAGGACCTGGACGCTCAGCGCTTCAGCGAACAGGACGTGGCCCGCATGATGGAAGCGGTGCGCGCCAAAGCGGCCGCCTGAAACACCGAACCTGTTGACTACCAGACCTGAAGGAGGCCTACGCCTCAGGTTAGGTCAAGCGAACCCTAATGACTAACATTGCGACCCGGAAATCCAGAACGTTGATGCGCGCTCCCTTCCTCGCCTTGGTCGCAGCGCTGGCCAGCTTCACTGCCCAGGCTGGTGTGCTGGTGCTCGAGGGCAACTACCAAGGCAAGAACCTCTTCATCCAGAACCCGTATTCCGAAGCAGGTGTCGGATTCTGCGTGTACGAGGTGACGGTGAACGACCAGATCGCCACGGACGAGATCAACTCCAGCGCCTTCGAGGTGGATATGGCCAACTTCGGCCTGAAGATCGGCGACAAGGTGACGGTGAAGATCAAGCACAAGGACGGCTGTACGCCCTTGGTACTCAACCCCGAAGTGCTCCGGCCGAAGAGCACCTTCGACATCGTACGCCAGGCGATCGCTCCTGACGGCGTGTACAAGTGGACCACCAGCAACGAGACCGGCGAGATGCCTTTCATCGTGGAGCAGAAACGCTGGAACAAGTGGGTGCGCGTGGGCGAAGTACCCGGAGCAGGTTCACCGGGCGAGCACACCTATGAGTTCAAGGTGACGCCACACAGCGGTGAGAACACCTACCGCGTGAAGCAGGTTGATCTTTCAAAGCGTGCACGCGTGGGGCAGAACGTGACGTTCACCGACCCCTCGGTGCAGCCGGTCACTTGGAGCCCGGCCAAGCCGAAGGACGAGATCCTCTTCTCGGCCAACACGCTCTATGAGATCTACGATCAGTTCGGCAACATCGTGAAGCGCGGCTATGCCAACCGGATCGACGTGAGCACACTGAAGAAGGACCTGTACTACCTGAACTACGACAACAAGATGGGCGAAACGTTCATCAAGCGTTGACGTTCCTGACCACTTCCAACGAAGCCCTCCACTACGGAGGGCTTTTCATTTCCGAACAACGCCGAAGCCGGTTAACCTTGCCCGTATGATCCGCATCGAACACCTGGGCATCGCCGTGCGCGACCTGGAAAAAGCCGAAGAAACCTACAGCCGACTGCTCGGCGTGGCGGCCTACAAACGCGAGGCCGTGGAGCGCGAAGGCGTGGTCACCTCCTTCTTCCAGGTAGGTCCCAACAAGATCGAACTGTTGGAAAGCACCACACCTGAAGGACCCATAGCCAAGGCCATCGAAAAGCGGGGCGAAGGTATCCATCATGTCGCCTTCGAAGTGGAGGACATCCGTGCGGAAATGGCGCGCCTGAAGGCCGAAGGGTTCCAGTTGCTCAGCGACGAACCGAAAACCGGCGCTGACAACAAGCTCGTCTGCTTCGTGCACCCGAAGAGCGCGAACGGTGTGCTGGTGGAACTCACACAAGAGATACGGCACTGATCATGGGAAGTCGCAAAGAAACCGCAGCGTTCATCCTGGAACAGCTCGGTGCCTCGGACCGCTTCAGCGTGAAGGCCATGTTCGGGGAGTTCGCCTTGTATGCGGACGGCAAGCCCGTGGCCTTCATCTGCGACGATCAGCTTTTCGTGAAGATCCTGCCCGAAAGCGCCGCGTTGGACAAGCGTTGTGAACGCGCCCCCGCCTACCCCGGCTCGAAGGACTATTACCTCGTTCCAGAGGAAATGATCACCGGCTACCGTGACCTGCCCAAGCTCCTGTTGCGCATCGCGGATACGCTACCTGCACCGAAAACGAGGAAGAAAAGCGCACCGAAGAAGCGCTAATCGAGCAGCCCGAGGCGCGCCACCATGCGCACCACATCCTCGTTGGCGAGTTCCAAGTGCTCCGCGCTCAACCCTGCCACACGAGCGCCTTCCACATGCTGGATGCTGTCATCGATGAAGAGCGTGCGATCAGGCCGTGCACCATGGCGATCGAGCACGTACAGAAAGGCCTTCGCGTCCGGCTTCCGCAACCCCATCTCGCAGCTGTAGTAGGCACCATCGAAAAGCGAACGGAAGTCCGCGATGCCATTTTGCTCGGTGATGATGCGTTCGAAGGCCGGGACATGTATCGCATTGGTGTTGCTCAACAACAACAGCCTGAACTTCCCACGCAAGCGCTGCAACAGATCGATGCGTTCTTGCGGGATGCGGCCGAGCATCGCGTTCCAGCAATGGTCCACCTGTCCGGCCGTGATGCCCTTGCCGTGCAACGCGCTTATCCGCTCCCGGAACAGCGCGGGTGACAACTCACCGGTCTCGAAGCCGTCGAAGAGGTTGTCCTGCTTCGCCTTGCTGTAGATGCTCTCGAAACCCTCGAAGCCGAGTTCATTGAAGGCGCGTGCCGTCCGTTGGTAGTCCACATCGATAAGCACTCCGCCGAGGTCGAGCAACAGGGTATCGATCATGCGCCGCGAAACTATCCGCTCGTGCCGCTTGGCGGATCTTAATCAATCGTTTGAACCATTCCTCTACATTCGCCGCCCCGATGGCCACCTCGGTCAAGTCACCCCGCCGAACGATCGACACCGCAGCCTCCAGCCGCACCGCATTGTTGCGCGCGGCGGAGAAGCTCTTCGCGGAGCATGGCTTCCATGCCACGAGCATCCGTGACATCGCCAGGGAGTCGGGACTGAACCTCTCCCTCATCTCCTACTACTTCGGCAGCAAGGAGCAGCTCTTCGCGGCCCTGATGGAGGAGCGCACACAGGTGCTGGAACTCCAGCGCAAGGAACAACTCGCCGCCAGCGATGATCCTTGGCAACGCCTGCGCATCGTGGTGGACAACATCATCGCGCGACTGTTCAGCAACCGCGACATGCACCGCGTGATCACACGTGAGATGATGCTCCCCGGACGCCACGAGCCGTGCAACATCCTTCGGGAGAAACTGCTCAAGCACCAACGTGAGTTCATCGCCATGCTGCAGGATGGCATCGACCGGAAGGCCTTCCGCAAAGTGGATACCGCCCTGGTGGCCATGACCACCTATGGCATCGTGAGCAAGTACATCCAGTTCCGCGAGCACCTGGCCACGATCCGCAAGGAGAAAGCACGCGAGCAGTTCGGTGATGCGGACAGGAAGGAACTATCGCGGTACACGATGGATCTGCTCGAACGCATGTTAACACCGGACAAGAAGAAATGATCCGTTATCGATCCATCGTGTTCGCGGCGCTGCAGCTTCAGCTCGCCCTGCTGCACGCGCAGCCGATCAAGCTGAGCGCCATGGAGGTGGCCCGCCGCGCGGCCAATGACAATCCACTGGTGAAGGCGCAGCTGGCCCAGAACGAAAGCTCCGACGCACGGCTGAAGGATGCGCAGAGCGGGCTCTTCCCGCAACTGGACGCCATCGGTTCCTATACCTACCTCGACCCCATCGCGCACATCCCCTTTCCCATCGGCAACGGGCAGGTGCAGGACTTCGCCTTCCAGCCGCACAACAATTACGATGCGAACCTGCGCCTGAGCTACCTCGCGTTCGATTTCGGCCAGCGCAACAGTGGAATGGCCATCGCCCGCGCAGGTCAGCGATTGAGCGCGCATCAGTTGGACCAGGTGCGCAACGATCTGGCGCTGCGTGCGGTGCAGGTCTACTACGGAGTGCTCGGTTACCAGGAAGCGATCGCCGTGCAACAGAAGCTCATCGCCGCCCTGGACGAGAACATCCGTCGTGCCGATGCACGCATACAAGCGGAATCCGCAACGGGCTATGACAAGCTGACCGTCCAGAGCCGGCGCTCCGAAGCCGAGCGTGATCTCATCCGCCTGGAGCAGCAACGTGACCAGCAACTCACCATGCTCCGCCAATTGCTGGGTCTCACGCCGGGCACGCAACTCGAACTGAGCGATGACGGTAACGGTCGCAGCTCAGCCACCGCCGATACCAGCGGCTGGCACAACCGGCCCGATTACCTCATGCAGAACGACCGCCTCGAACAAGCACGTTTGAACCTTGAGCTGAACCAACGGCGAGGACTGCCTTCACTGAGCGTGTTCGCACAAGGCGGCATGCGCAACGGTTACCAGCCGGACATCAACGCCAACGTGAACAACTGGGCGGCCGGTGCCAGCTTGAACATTCCCATCTTCCACGGGAACAAGAAGGTATCGCTCGTTGAACAGGCACGCGCTGAACTGAAGCAGAACGAGTTCCAGACGAAAGCCGCGGAGGACAAGGCCCGCGCGGAGATCGATCAGGCGTCCACCGCGCTGGCTTCCGCACTGCGCGAGCTGGAAACCACGAACACCCTGGTGCAGCAAGCGGACGAGACGGCCCGACGAGCACGCGTGCGCTATGAGAACGGCCTCGCCACTTCGCTCGAACTGCTCGACGCTGAAACCGCCAACAGCCGCGCCCAACAGTCGCAACTGCAAGCACGCTACGCCGTGGCCGTGGCCTCCTACAACCTGCCTTACGCCGCTGGCGTGCCCATCTATCACTGATCGACCATGGAACAAGTGAAGCCTGGAACGGAGAAGAAGGAGAACGCTGGAAAGCGCAAGGTGCTGTTCATCGTGCTGGGCGTGCTCGCCTTGGGCACGGCATTGTACCTTCTCTTCAGCCCGAAAGTGGAGACCACGGACAACGCACAGGTGCGCGGCCACATCCGACCGATCGCCCCGCGTGTGTCAGGCCTGGTTGCCGCTGTGCTCTTCGAGGAGAACCAACCCGTGAAAGCCGGACAAACGCTCATCGTGCTGGATTCCACTGACGCGGTGCTGCGTCTGCGCATGGCGGAGGCGGCATTGGCGGGCGCGCAAGCACAAGTACACGCCGCGGAACAGGACCTGCACAACGCACAAGGCGGTTCACTCGCGGGAGATGCTTCGGCACGATCGGCGGATGCTCGCGTCCTTAGCGCACAGGCCAGCGCGCACAAACTGGAGCTGGACCTTTCACGCGCGAAAGAGTTGCGCAAGAGCGACGTGATCCCGCAGTCGGAACTGGATGCCACCCAAGCGGCCTATGACGCCGCAGAGGCGCAGTTGCATGCCGCACAAGCGGACGCGCAGAACTTCTCCGCGCAACGTTCTGTGACCAGTGGCCGCGTGGAAAGCGCGAAAGCGCAATGGGATGTGTTGAAAGCCGCCCTCGATGCACGCGAAGCGGACCTGGACAACGCGCGCCTCCAATTGAGCTATTGCGTGATCAAGTCGCCGTGCGATGGTGTGACCGGTCGCAGGAACGCGGAAGTGGGCCAACAGGTGAGCCCGGGCCAGCCCTTGGGTGCGGTGGTGGACGCGAAGGACATCTGGGTGATGGCGAACTTCAAGGAGACCCAGCTCGCCGACATCCACCCGGGGCAGGCGGTGAAGATCAAGGTCGACGCCTATCCGGGTGAGAGGTTCAGCGGTGAGGTGGAGTCCGTTTCGCAGGCCACCGGCGCACAGTTCACGCTGCTTCCTCCGGACAATGCGACCGGCAACTTCGTGAAGGTCACGCAACGCATACCGGTGCGCGTAAGGATCACCGAACAGCCGGAAGCGCACCCGCTGGCAGTGGGCATGAACGTGACGGTGAAGGTGAGCACCGGTACCTGATCCATGTCGTTCCAAGACCACCCGAACAGACCGCTCACCGAAGCGGAAGAGGACGCACTGAAGCCGCAGGGCCTGCGCCGCTGGATCATCGTGCTCACCGTGATCAGTGCTTCCATCCTGGAGCTCATCGACACCACCATCGTGAACGTGGCGCTCACCGAACTGATGGGCAGTCTCGGCGCGACATTGAGCGAAGTAAGCTGGGTGATCGCGAGCTACGCCATCGCCAATGTGATCGTCGTACCCCTCACCGCGTTCTTCTCGCGGCAGTTCGGGCGTCGCAACTATTTCGCGGGCTCGCTCGCCATCTTCACCATCGGCTCGTTGATGTGCGGCCTTTCATCGAGCATCTGGCAGCTGGTCTTCTGGCGCTTCGTGCAAGGCCTGGGTGGCGGTGCGCTGCTCGCGACCTCTCAGACAATCCTGGTGGAGACCTTCCCGAAGAAGCAGCTCGGTCTGGCGAACGCCGTGTTCGGCATGGGCATCGTGCTCGGCCCCACGTTCGGACCCTACATGGGCGGCTATATCATGGAGCACTACTCGTGGCACATGATCTTCTTCGTGAACCTGCCCTTCGGCGTCATCGCCACGTTGCTCACCTTGAGCTTCGTCGCGGACCTCCGCCACGGCAGGAGCGCCACATCGTGGTGGAAGATGGACTGGCTCGGGTTGATCCTGTTGATCATCGGGCTCGGTGCGCTGCAACTGACCTTGGAGAAAGGCAACGAGGAGGACTGGTTCGAGAGCACCTACATCACCATCAGCGCGTTCACCGCGGCGCTCTCGCTCATAGGCTTCGTGTGGCGGGAACTCACCGCGCACGATCCCGTGGTGAACCTGCACGTGCTGCGAACGCCCAGCTTGGCCATGGGTACACTGCTGCTGTTCATCACCGGCTTCGGTCTTTACTCATCGGTGTTCGTGTATCCGCTCATGCTGCAGCAGGGCATCGGCTTCACCGCTGAGGACACCGGTTGGAGCCTGCTACCACCCACGCTGCTCACCATCCCGCTCATGCCTTTCATGGGCATCAGTATCCAGAAGGGATTGTTCCCGCCGAAGGTGCCGGTGATGCTCGGGTTCTTCTTCTTTGCCTGCTTCTGCTTCTACATGGCGCACAGCGTTACACCGCAGGTCGGTTATCAGGATTTCTTCGGCCCGCTCTGCATACGAAGTGTCGGCCTTGCCTGCCTCATGGTGCCCCTGAGCACGCTCGCCCTCTCCGGTCTTCGTGGTCCTGACATCGCACAGGGCGCAGGCATCACCAACATGATGCGGCAGCTCGGCGGTGCGTTCGGCGTGGCCATCATGAGCACCTTGATCAGCCACACCAATGCGGTGCATCGTGCGGACCTGATGACGAACATGAGCGCGTACAACCCCGAGTTCACGCAACGCCTGAGCGCGGTGGAACAAGGCTTGATCTCGAACGGCACCAACGCGGCCATCGCGCAGGACCAGGCGTACAAGGTGCTCGACCTCGCCGTGACCAAGCAGGCGTATTTCCTGTCGTACATGGATGCGTTCATGGTGGCCGCTATGGCCTGCCTGTTCTGCGTACCCGTTGCCGCGCTCATCAAAAGCAAGCGGACCACGGTGGTGGCGGATGCGCATTAGCGCGTTGACCGGTCGATCCCTCGTCCCATCTCCGTTCCATTCTGAGCGGCCTTCTACATTCGCGCTCCTTCCGGTAACGGAGGAACGACCGGGCCTATAGCTCAGCGGTCAGAGCAGCGGACTCATAATCCGTTGGTCGCAGGTTCAAATCCTGCTGGGCCCACAGGGAAAAGGGGGAAAGTGGAAAGCTGAAAAGGATCCTGATCCGTTCAGCTGCATCGATCAGTAGGGTCGCACCGCCATCACAGTGATGTCCAGGTCGTCCGCCAGGAAACCGCGCGACCAGTCCGGGTTCCAGAAGTAGACCTTCAGCCGCGAACCCTTCGGCGCAGGGCTCAGGTCCATCCTGTACTCCAAGTGTTCCCAAACACCCGGCTCAGGTGGTACCGGGTCCATCTTGAAGCGCTCGTAGTGCACCACCTTGCCTGTTGCATCCTCGATAGTGCACACAACGAGAATACTGCGGCTGTCATCGGTACGGAGAACAAGGCGCTCGAAACCCATGGCGATGAAGAACGCACGGCCTTCCGGAAGTGCATCACCCTGCATGGTGAACGATGGACCGAACTCATGCGCACGGTTCAACAACGCGACCGTTCCGCCGCTCGGCGCCGTTGGCCATGGCAGCGTCCAACCGTTCCAATGCCCACGCTGCCCTTCCACATCCCAGCGCTCATGCAGCAGCGTATCCAAGCCGTTCGGGCTGAACGGGGGCACGCGATAACGGCCGCCCATGCGATCGCGGTGCGCATCATCGAACCGCAGGAAGGACCATGCGTACTTCTTCCGGTCCATGCCTTCTTCATCCAACAGGCGATGGTTGTACTGGTAGAACTGCGCCAGGGTGAACAAGGCGAACATGCCGAGCAGAACGCCAAACGCCGTTCGCCACCGTGCACCAGCACGGCCCAACAGGATGGCGAGCGGAAAGAACAGTACCGCATAATGATCCACGTAAACGCGCTGGCCCCAACCGCTGCCGTAGTACCAGATCCACCAGCACGAGATCACGTAGGTGTTCACGATCCAGTACGCCGATAGTGCGAGCGCGCGCACACGGTCCTGCCACCAGCACCAGAGCACAGCGCAGGCCGCCACCAACACCACGGGTGCCCAAACGAACAGACCCCGACGCACGCTGAACAGCACCTCGGAAAAGAGTGGATGGCTCCAGTAGAAGCCCTCGCCCTTGTAACCATCGGCGATCCAGTAACCCACTTGCGCATGCCACAGGAAACCCTGGACCGATAGTACCAACACGAAGCACGCAGCCGTCGCGAACAACAACAATGGTCGGCTGAAAAGACCACGCAGTGTTGCGGCTGTCGCGTTGCCCCACACCACGGGAAGGGCCAGCACCACCAGCACGTTCACCGGTCGCACCAAGGTGATGAGTCCCAGTAACAGTCCAATTCCGATGCAACGTCGCACCGTGATCGCTTTCATCAAGCCTTGCGCGACGAGGAGAAAGAGCGCGATGAGGGCGAACGAGTATACATGCGACCAGCCGGGCTGCATAGCGGTGTACTGCACGAGCTGTGTACCGAAGCCCAGCAACAGCAGCGTGAACGCGACCGCTCCATCGCCGATCCCGTTGCGCAACAGGAACCGCCGGAACGCCAGAAGACCGATCAGCGCATAGCATAAGGCCGCGATGCTGATGCCCGCTTCGTACGGCCATGACAAGCCATCCACAGGTGCGCCGACCATGCCTGCCACGCCATGCGCGACGAAAAAGAACGGCAGCAACATGACCGCCTCCCCGGCGAAGTACTTGTTGAGCGTGCCATCAGGCGTTTCATTCACGTAAGTGACGTTGGCCTTCTCATGACCGAGATCATGGGTGATGAAGAGCGCGTGCAGGTAACCGTAGTACCCCTCCACATCACTGCGGATGATCTTCGGCCCGTCGTTCCAGCTCCAGCGCCACGTGATGAGCGCGAAGAAGAGCATGACCGCGGCCACTGCCAGTGCGGAACGCTTGTGTTGGAACCGTGACATCCGGCCCTAAGGTGCACAGCAACCGGCACCCGACGAACCGCGCGACCGCATCCAGCAGCGATCGGTATTTTCACCGCCGATGAAGAAGGTGATCGTAACGGGCGGTGCGGGCTTCATCGGCTCGCACACCTGTGTGGAACTGGTGGCCGCCGGCTTCGAGCCGGTGATCGTGGACGATCTGCGCAACAGCCAGGAGCGCGCGTTGCAAGGCATTGAACGCATCCTGGGCAGGACCCCCATCGTGCACCGCATCGATTGCTGTGACGAGGCCCGCTTCGAAGAAGTGTTCCGCACCGAAGGTCCCATCATGGGCGCGATCCATTTCGCGGCGGACAAGGCCGTGGGTGAGAGCGTGAACGAACCCGTGAAGTACTACCGCAACAACATCGGATCGCTCGGTGTGCTGCTGGACCTGATGAAGCGGCACGATGTGAAGCGACTGGTCTTCTCGTCCAGTTGCACCGTGTACGGCCAACCGGAAGAACTGCCCGTAACGGAGCAGGCGCCTGACAACCGCGCCACTTCACCCTACGGCTATACCAAGGTGGCCTGCGAACACCTGGTGCGCGATGTATGCGTGAGCGACCCCGATCTGCGCGCCGTGCTGCTGCGCTACTTCAATCCCATCGGCGCACATCCCTCCGCGCACATCGGCGAACTGCCCTTGGGCGTTCCGAACAACCTGGTGCCCTTCGTGACGCAGACGGCCGCTGGACTTCGCAAGCAGCTCACCGTTTTCGGCAACGACTACGACACGCCCGATGGCAGTTGCATCCGCGACTACATCCATGTGGTGGACCTCGCCAAGGCGCACGTGCGCGCGTTGCAATGGATGGAGGAACAACACCACGGTGTGTGCGAGGTGTTCAACATCGGCACCGGACATGGCAACAGCGTGCTCGAGGTGATCGACGTGTTCAAGAAAGCGACAGGCGCGCCTTTGCCCTATGTGATCGGCCCCCGGCGCGCCGGCGATAACATGTCCGTCTTTGCTGACACGCGCAAGAGCCGCGAGGTGCTCGGATGGGTGTCGGAGCTCGGCATCGAAGAGGCGCTGCGCGATGCCTGGCGCTGGCAGCAGGCGCTGGGGTGACATAGCGTTCGGTTGTCTGAAGAGCACTGTCCGTTCGAGCGGAGTCGAGAACAGCTTGTCCTCCAATAGCAGAACCGATGCGCGCCTACTATGTCTACATGATCGTTGTTCGGATGGCACCTATTACACAGGGGTCACGAACGATCTCGAACGACGCTTCGCTGAGCACGCTGCAGGTGAGGATCCTTATGCATACACTGCGAGCAGGCGGCCGCTGAAGCTGGTTCATGCTGAAGAATTCCAATGGATCCAGGAAGCCATAGCATGGGAGAAGCGGTTGAAGAAATGGTCGTCGTCCAAGAAAAAAGCCCTGATAAGAGGTGACTGGGATGTGATAAGCTACTTGGCGAAATGCAAGAACGTATCGAGCCATGAATATTATCGGGGGTGAAGATCCGGCGGGGTTCTCGACTACGCTCGAACTGACAGGTTTCCCGACCACGCTGGAACTGCCGCGTCAGATCCAGATACCCAGGACCGCGCAGCCGTACACACACACGCAACCGAGCAGCGCTCCCGTGTACACCTGCCCCGGTGTATGATCGCTCTCCAACAAACGCGCGGAGGCAAGCACACCGGAGAACACGAAGGCCCCGCTGATCCAGAACGGGATGACCATTTCGTGCAGTACCGTGAGCGCGAGCAATGCACCCACCAGGCCGCCCATGCCCACCATGTGCAGGCTGATCTTCCACCAGAAGGTGATGACCAGCGTGAGCAACAGCGCCAGCACGGCACCGAGCAGCACGCTCATCGTCAACGGATCGTTCGGCACGCGCCACATGAGGTAGTAGCACAGCCCGTAGTAGATGAGCGTGAGGAGATAGACCGGTATGCGCTCCTGCCGCAACGGAAGTTCGAGGCTGCCCACCAGTCCGCTGCGCCGCATCATGAGCGCGCTGGTGAGCGGGAACAAGGCGGTCATCACGAACACGGTGCCCAGCAACAACCATTTGCCTTCCGGCGCGAAACCGATGGTGAGCCAGGGATCCACATGGAAGCACAGCCCCAGCACCCAAGTGAGCATCCACACCGGATGGAAGAGCACCGATAGCAGGCGTGCGATGGACCTCATGCGTGATCGTCAGGTCGGAGCAGCCCGCTTGTCGCGTTCACAATTCCCTGCGCAGGCGCGCGACCGGGATGTTCAGTTGTTCGCGGTACTTCGCCACCGTGCGCCGTGCGATGTTGTAACCCTTGCTCTTCAACAGCTCGGTGAGCTCCTCGTCCGTGAGCGGGTTCTTCTTCGCCTCCGCCTCGATGGCGTCCTTCAGGATCTTCTTCACCTCCCGCGTGCTTACCTCCTCGCCTTCCTGGTTGGTCAGGCTCTCGCTGAAGAAGAACTTGAGCAGGATGGTGCCGTAGTTCGTTTGCACGTACTTGCTGTTGGCCACACGGCTGATGGTGCTGATGTCCATGTGCACCTTCTCGGCGATGTCCTTCAGGATCATCGGCTTCAGCTTCGTCTCGTCACCGGTGAGGAAGAACTCGCGCTGGTGCTCCATGATCGCTTCCATGGTGATCATCAACGTGTGCTGCCGTTGGCGGATGGCATCGATGAACCACTTCGCGCTGTCGAGCTTCTGCTTGATGAACACCAGTGCGTCCTTCGCGGCCGGGTCCTTCTTGTTGCGCTGGTACTCCGCGATCATGTCACGGTACTGCTTGCTGATGCGCAGTTCCGGTGCGTTGCGGCTGTTCAGTTGCAGGTCCAGCACGCCGTCGATGGCGGTGATGATGAAGTCCGGGACGATCTCCTGCACCGACTTGTCCGTATCGCGGGACGTATTCCCTGGCTTCGGGTTCAGGCGCATGATCTCCTCCATCGCCGCCTTCAGCGCGTCCTCATCGATCTCCAGTCGCTCGAGGATCTTGTCGTAGTGCTTCTTGGTGAACGCGTCGAAGTGCTTGTCCACGATGGCCTTCGCCGTGAGCGTGTCCACCGCGTGGGGCATGCGCTCCAGTTGCAGCAGCAGGCACTCGCGCAGGTCGCGTGCGCCCACACCGGCGGGATCCAGCGCTTGCACCTCATGCAGCACGGCTTCCAGTTCCTCCGTGGTGGTCATCACGTTGGCGGTGAAGGCCAGGTCGTTCACGATGGAGTCCAGGTCGCGACGCAGGTAACCGTCCTCGTCCAGGTTGCCGATGATGTGCTCACCCAGCAACTGGATGCGGTCATCGAAGACGCGCAGGGCCAGTTGAGCGCGCAGGTTGTCCTGGAAGGTGTTGCCGCCGGCGAGGGGCATCTCGCGCTCCTCATCATCACGGCCCTTGTTGTTCACCTGCAGCTTGTAGTCCGGCGTGTCATCGTCGAAGTAGTCGCTCAGGTCGATGTCGTCGCGGTCGTTCTCGGCCTCGTTCTCCTCCGCCTCCATCTCCGCCTGCTCCTGCACGTTCTCATCATCGCCCACCTCGTCGCCTTCCTCCAGCGCGGGGTTCTCCGCCAGTTCCTCCTTGATGCGCTGCTCCATCTCCACAGTGGGAAGCTGCAACATCTTCATGAGCTGTATCTGCTGCGGGCTCAGCTTCTGCTGCAGCCTGAGGGAAAGGTTCTGCTTCAACATGCGGTGCGAAAGTACTCCTGCGCGCTCTGTGCCGCGTGGTGTTCATCCGGCCACGGATCGGGGAGCGATCACCCCAGCGCTCGAACCGCCTGACCGGTCGATCATCGCGCGTCGCATCACGCATCGCCTCGCGTCCGCTGTGGCTTTGCAACACAGGATGCACGCTCGGGAAGCGGGTGGCATGCGATCAGGTCTTCGGGCAGCACAAACGGACAAAAACCGAACACCATGTCAAGCCGAACCAATTCCATGTTGATGCTCGTTGCCGGTGTAGCTGCCGGTGCCGCGTTGGGCATCCTCTTCGCCCCCAAGAAGGGCAAGGACACCCGCGCCGATCTGATGAAGAAAGGCGAGGACCTCTACGACCGCTTGAAGGATCTCGTGAGCGAGGCCCAGGAGAAAGTGGCTGATAAGGCCGCGCAAGCGAAGGAGAAGGTGCAGGACCTGAAGCACGAGGCCCAGCGCAACAGCGAGCAGATGCGGAACACCGCGAAAGTCTGAGCGCCATGAGCAGCACCGCAGCACCCGACGCACCTTCGATGCGCTACGCCCGCGATCCATACGCCATCACCGATGCGAGCGATTTCATCGACTCCATGATGGCCGAGGGCAAAGGCTGGGTGGACCAGGAACGCGCCTACCTCACGTTGATGATGACCACGCGCGCCGCGGAGCTTTCCAAAAGCCTCGTCGGAGCGTTCGTATGGCTCATCCTCGTCGGCGCCATCATGGCGTTCCTCGGTGTGGCGGCTGCCATCGGCATCGGCAAGGCCATCGGCGATCCCGCCGTGGGCTACCTGATCGTCGCTGGCATCTACGCGGTGCTGCTTGTGGCCTTCGCCCTCCTGTGGAAGGGCGCCATGGGCGATGGTTTCAAACTGCGCATCATCAACCTGCTCCATGGTCATTAGCCGCCCCTACTCCAGCCTCGATGCCGTCGAGCGTGAACTCCTCATGATCCGGCAACGGCGTGATGCGCACGGTGAGCACCTCGAGCGCCATCTGGAAGCGCTCAAGGATCGCACCCACCGTGGCAAGCTGATCAAGAATGCCGTGCATGATGTGCTGCACAGCTGGAAGCCCGCCGAAGTGGTGAAGGCAGCAGTGACGCCTGCCAAGGGTCTGCTACCCGTGCTCTTCCAGATGCTCACCATGCGTGGCAGCCTCAAACGTCGGCTGTTCATGACCGCGCTCTCCATGGCCGCGCCCGCCCTTATCAAGCGTATCGACTTCGGCAAGGTCATGCACGTGGTGAACGGGCTGCTCCACAAACGCCCATCGCCCGACCACAACGGCGCGCACGCGATGGAAGGCCAGGAAGAGGAGGACTTCGTGGAACCCTGGGGCTGACCGCCGATGAGCACGAGCGCACACCCGATCGATCAGCGGTACGGTGCCAGTGGCACTGTGCATAAGAACTTCGGTGCGCGCCTTCATTGGTTCTGGACATTGATCAAGCGCACGGCGAAGCGTTTCGTCGCGTCGGATCCGTTCAGCCAGGCCGGCGCCATCGCCTACTCCACGGTGTTCGCCCTGCCGGCCGTGCTCATCATCACCCTGGTGCTCGCCTCGTTGTTCTATGACCCCGAAGAAGTGCGCAAGGCGCTGTACGGCGAAGCCGGTCGCTTGATCGGCACCAAGGCTTCCACTGATCTGCGCGGGATCGTGGAGCATGCACGCACCGAGGCCAGTTCCGTCTTCGCGCGCATCGTCGGTATCGTCACCCTCGTCATCTCGGCCACGTCGGTCTTCATGAGCGTGCAAACGGGACTGAACCGCATCTGGCAGGTGAAACCCGTTCCGGGGCGCGCCATCATCACCTACCTCATCTCCCGTCTCCTCTCCCTCGCGCTCATCGGTGCCTTCGGTTTCCTGTTGTTGGTATCGCTCGTGCTCGATGCCGGACTGGTCGCGTTCGGTGAACGCCTGAGCCAGTGGTTCTCTGAGGTGTCCGTCGTGCTCATCGCCGCGCTGAACGTCACCCTCTCCTTCCTGGTGATCACCTCCGTGTTCGCGCTCGTGTTCAAACTCCTGCCCGATGCGAAGGTGAAATGGCGCGAGGTGCGCACCGGCGCTTTGCTCACCGCAGCGCTCTTCACGCTGGGCAAGTACCTCATCGGTCTTTACATAGGCACCAGTAAAGTGGACGATGCTTACGGCGCGGCGAGCACCGTTGTCATCATCCTCATCTGGGTGTACTTCTCGTCCGTGATCCTCCTCTTCGGCGCGCACTTCACCTATGAAGTGGCGCACGACAGCGGGCGCACCATCAAGGCTTCCGCTCATGCGGTGGTGAAACCCGAAGCACCTAACGCATGACGGACGACAAGCCCCACCGCCGCAAGCGCAAGTGGCGCATCGTCCTCATCGTACTGAGTGTGCTGTTGGTCATCCGCATCGCGCTTCCCTACATCGTGTTGCGTTCGGTCAACGACCGCCTGGCGAAGATGCCGGGTTACCGTGGCCATGTCGCCGATATCGATATCGCGCTCATCCGTGGTGCGTACGTCATCGACACCTTCTACCTCAACAAGCTCGATAGCGTATCGGGCAACACCAGTCCTTTCCTCAGCGCGAACGTCATCGACCTGTCCGTGGAGTGGAAGGCGCTCCTGCACGGCGCCGTGGTGGGTGAACTGGAGATCGAACGCCCGGAGATCACCTTCACCCTGGACAGTGTGGAACCGGCGCAGGTGCAGCAGGACACCGCCGACTTCCGCGAGCTCTTGCACGACCTCATGCCGCTGCGCATCAACCGCGTGGCGGTGCACCACGGCGTGCTCTCCTACCGCGACCCGAAAGCGAGCCCGCCGGTGGATGTGCACATGACCTCACTGGAAGTGCTGGCCAGGAACCTGCGCAACAGCTACGACGAGGGGGAGCTGCTGCCCGCTACCATCCGGGCTTCGGCTGCGCTGTACGACGGCAGCATGACCTTCAACATGAAGATGGACCCGCTTGCGCCACAGCCTTTGTTCGACATGGACGCGGAGCTGGAGCACATGGACCTCACGCAGGTGAACGACTTCTTCCAAGCCTACGCGAACGTTGACGTGAACAAGGGCCGCTTCGGCCTGTACGCCGAGCTCGCCACGCGTGATGGCGCCTTCACCGGCTATGTGAAACCTGTACTGAAGGACCTGGACGTGCTCGGTCCGGAAGACAAGCACGACGGCGTGTTGCAGCAACTGTGGGAAGGCATCGCGGGCACCGTTGCCGGTGTGCTCACCAATCCGAAGCGCGACCAAGTGGCCACGCGAGTTGAACTGAAAGGCAAGTTGAAGGACCCCGACATCAGCACCTGGTACGCGGTGATCGACCTGCTGCGCAACGCCTTCATCCGCGCCATCGTTCCCGCCATCGACCATGAAGTGACCATCGGCTCGGTGTACAAGGAAGAAGAAGAGAAGCCCGGCTTCTTCAAGCGGCTCTTCGGTAAGGATGAAAAGAAGTGAATCGCTCTGCTTGTTCTCGCGCTAAGACGCGAAGGCGCTAAGAAGAAAATACTGAGTTGTCAGTGCTCAATTGGTCGATGCTTCACGCACAGACGTCCCTCGCAAAGCCTCGGGACAGGCTCCGGCGCTGGGAATACAGCTCGCTGCGCTCGTTTGCCCCTGCCCTGCCTTGTCACGCTGAGCAACGCCGAAGGTGTGCACCGTAGCGCGCGAAGCGAGCCAGGGGTCGAAGCGCATACCCCTTCATCATTCTCGCATTCCTCGTTACGCGGTTCTACTGTTCACGCGTTCTCCCCTCCTGCGATGGTTCGATCTGACGGCTGGCCGCTGACCGCCTCTCTTCCTTTCACCGCAGAGTCGCAAAGTCGCAGAGGAACGCAGAGTCGAGTGCTGCTGCCGTCATCGAGACGCGGAAGCGCTGCGCGCTTGGTCGCACGCAAAGAAGCAAAGGCGCGAAGTGTCCACTGCTCGGTTCTCCGTCACTTGCGCGATCTGACGGCTGGCCGCTGGCTGCTGACCTCCTTTCTTCCTTTCACCGCAGAGGCGCGAAGGAGCTGAGGAGCGCAGAGGCTGAGGAGCGCTGCCCTTGCTGCGCGAAAAGTGACGCGGAAGCGCTGCGCGCTTGGTCGCACGCGAAGCCGCAAAGACGCGAAGTGTCCACTGCTCGGTTCTCGGTCACTTGCAAGATCTGACAGCTGACCGCTGATCCCTGCACCCTTCAACAGAGGAGGGAGTTGCTCGTTCGCTCCTGCCGATATGCCTTCCGATGCTTCACGCAGAGACGCAGAGACGCCGAGGCGCTGGGAATACAGCTCGCTGCGCTCGCTTGCCCCTTCATCATTCTCGCATTCCTCGTTACGCGATTCTACTGTTCACGCGTTCTCCCCTCCTGCGATGGCGCGATCAGCGCCTCGCTATTGAAAAGGAGGGGCAGGGGTGGTTTCCTTATCGGTTGCCAGTTGCCAACCGCCAGTTGCCGGTTGCCCCTGCACGCTTCTGCGGTTCCTCACTTCCCCACCTCCGCGTGCTGCGCCTCTTCGGCTTCCTCGAAGAGGTAACTGCCATGCCCCCCCACTGCCAACCCGTACAGTCCGGCGGATTGCTCCACGAGCATGAACGATCGCGACGACACCATGCGCAAGTGACCACCGAGCATCGCCACGGACAGCTCCACCTTCTCCTTCGGCGTGAAGGCCGTGCGCGGATGCAATTGCTCCACGAAGAAGTTCGGCATCTCGCACGCGGCCGTGAGCCACTCGGTCACCATTTCCGGTATCTGTTGCGTGGGGAGCGGTGAGCCCAGCATCATGCGCAGGTCCGCGTTCAAGGCGTGGATCAGCGGGATCATGCGGATCACCTGCTCATCGTCCGGCTCGCTCATGCACCAGAAGCGGAGGGTGAGCACCGGACCCTCCTTGGGTTCGAATCGGTACTGGTACGGCTTCATGTCGCTGATCACCTCATCCACCACGTCCGAGGTGATCTGGCTGAAGTAGTTGCCGGCCTGCTCCGCCTGCTTGGCGCCAGGCTTGAAGGTGATGTTCAGCTTCATGCTCGATCGATCACAGATCGCGCGCCGGGCCGTGCCACGTTCCTACCGCGGCAGGACTGTTGTTCCTGTGCGTGAAACACCTCTCCCTGATGGAACCCGGAACTCCGTTCACACGCCTCGCACAACGCTGCAGGCGCCTGCTGAACAAGCTGGAACACGAGCACTTGCGCGAGCCGGACCTCCTGTTGCGCGTGCAGCTCGCCATCCAACGCAACAACATCGATGCGGCCCGTCAGCAACTCGCCCGCGTGACCTGGGCCGCTGCCAACAAGGAAAGCAGCGAGGTCTATTCGCTGCTGCTGGAACTGCACAGCGCGCTCAACACCTTCAAGGAACGCCTCGTCACCCTTGTCCCTGCGGCCGCGCGCGCCGATCGCTTCGATGCCTTCAAGGCGTGGATAGCGACCCCCACGATCGGGGAAGACGGTCAACACGACTAACAGGCTGTGTAGAACCCGTTCGCGCTATGACAAAGGAGGGTTGGGGTTGGATTCAATGCGCACCGCAGCGACGCTAAGTCGCAGAGGAATGCAGAGTCGAGTGCTGCTGCCTGATCGCATGCACGGGTTGGGGTGGTTTCAACGCTCACCGCAGCGGCGCTAAGGCGCAGAGGAACGCGGAGTCGATCGCTGCTGCCTGATCGCATGCACGGGTTGGGGTGGTTTCAACGCTCACCGCAGAGGCGCTAAGGCGCAGAGGAACGCGGAGTCGATCGCTGCTGCCTGATCGCATGCACGGACCGAGACGTTGAAGCGCTGCGCGCTTGGGCTCCTTCCTCCTTCTTCTGTGCCTCGTTCCCCGGTGCTGCGGTTCACGTGTTCTCCCCTCCTGCGATGGCGCGATCAGCGCCTCGCTCACGACAAAGGAGGGGTGGGGTGGTTTCAATGCTCACCGCAGCGGCGCTAAGGCGCAGAGGAACGCGGAGTCGAGTGCTGATGCCGTCATTACCTACATGGTTCGAGACGCTGAAGCGCTGCGCGCTTGGGCTTCATCCTCTTTT